>Ga0208789_1000004_pt1 | contig 873750 bp, 690 predicted proteins | sample Methanotroph_Enr_FD_187368 | JGI IMG/M metagenome (GOLD analysis project Ga0208789, IMG submission 187368) | Enriched soil microbial communities from Old Woman Creek wetland in Ohio, USA - Methanotroph_Enrichment_5 (SPAdes) (version 2) | ecosystem: Environmental > Terrestrial > Soil > Wetlands...
ACAGCACTGATGGTGTGATTACTGTTACTGCTGCTGGTGGTACCGGTGCTTATTCTTACAGTTTAAACGGTGGTGCTGCTCAGAGTTCTAATGTATTCTCTGGTCTTGCAAGTGGTTCTTATAATGTTGTTGTTACTGATGCTAAAGGTTGTTCTGCTTCTTTGGAAAGCCCTATCGTAATTGCTAACCCTGCTTTACTCACTGCTTCTGCTACCGGTTCTGCTCAGGTTTCTTGTAACAATGCATCTGACGGTGTTATCACTGTTACTGCTGTCGGTGGTACTGGTGCTTATTCTTACAGCTTAAACGGCGGTGCTGCTCAGAGTTCTAATGTATTCTCTGGTTTGGCTAGCGGTTCTTATGTTGTAACAGTTTTAGATGCTAATGGTTGTCCAGCTTCCTTACCTGAAATAACAATTGTAAATCCTGCAGCAATAACTTTTACTGTAGCTCAGCAGGCAACAAGTTGTTCGGGAATTGCACTAGGAATTGTGACAATTTCTGCCCAGGGCGGAACACCTCCATATGAATATTCAATAAACGGAGGTGCAGATTTCTCTGCAACCAATACTTTTGATTCACTTAAAACTGGCGTAATATATATCATTATTAAAGATGCCAACAACTGTACAACACAAGTTTTACCTTATACTGTAAATGAATACAGCCCGATAGTTGCCACGGTGGAAATTGTTTCAGGCAATGTTTGTTATGGCTCAAATGATGCAGAAGTACAGATAAACGCAACTGGTGGTTCATCGCCTTACAATTATTCTCTTGATCAGAATTCTCCTTCGCTCACCAATATAATGAGTGGCTTGTCAGCTGGTGATCATACAGTAAATGTTTATGATAGTAACGGATGTAAATCGGAAGTACCATTTACTATAGCTTCACAAAAGCCAATAAACATCAGCCTTCTTAATGCTTCTGATGCTAACTGCGTCGGAAAGAAAGACGGAATGATTCAGATTGCTGTAGAAGGTGGAATAGAACCTTATTCATATTCCTGGTCAAATGGTGAAGGTTCACCACTTATTTCAGGGCTTGATGCAGGAACCTACACTGTGACTGTTACGGATAACAATGGATGTCCGAATGAATTTACAAGAGAAGTAAATGCAGGAAATCTGCAGGAACAACTTGACATCAGCAATGCATTCTCACCTAATGGAGATGGCATCAACGATCTATGGGTAATTAAAAATCTTGATCTGTATCCTGACAACACGCTTACTGTTGTAAACAGATGGGGGAATGAAGTTCTTTCTGTAAACAGCTACCAGAACAACTGGGACGGCAGTCAGTTATTAGAAGGCACCTATTTCTACGTACTGAAATGCAAAATGTGTGATACTGAAAGAACATTCAAAGGTTATATTACTATAGTTCGATAAGTCCAACTTTATTCATTTTAAAAGACAATAATCATGAAAGCAATTATAAAAATCTCAGCATTACTTCTAATAGCAACTTCAGGGTTTGCACAGCAAAACGCTCAGTATAATCAGTATATTTTCAATTCACTGATCATCAATCCTGCTTACGCGGGAACTAAGGAAATAATAAATGTAAATGCAATTTATTCAACCCAATGGTCAGGTTTCAGCGGATCACCAACAACACAAACATTAAGTATTGATGGTCCGGTTAACGATAAAGTGGGCGTTGGCTTTCACCTGATCAATGACAACATTGGCGCTCAGTCTCAGCAGGGACTTTTCGGAAGTTATTCCTATAAAGTTAAATTGAATGATAAACTGAAGCTGAGTATGGGTTTAGCTGTTGGTGCTTCATACTTTTCGCTGGACGGTTCGAAACTAAATACCACCAATCCTGACGATCCAGCAATTCCAAAAACTCTTGTAACAAAATTACGATTGGATGCCAAAGCAGGTTTATTCCTATACTCTGACAGGTTTTATGCAGGATTATCTTCATCAGATATTCTGGCGGATGTTTTCAAAAGCAATGACCTGATGGTTGCATTGCAAACAAGGCACTACTATCTGACTTCAGGTTATGTATTCGATATGGGAACAAAATTCAAACTTAAACCAAGTTTCCTGATAAAAGAAGATTTCAAGGCTCCTACTAACATTGACCTGAGCACCTATGTTCTTTATAATGACAGATTCTGGTTTGGTGCTACCGCAAGAGTTGGCGCGCAAATTTTCAGCAATAAAGATTTGCAGAATTCATTAAGAGCAAGAGATGCATTGATTTTCATGGCTGAATATAATATCAATGACAAATTCAGAATTGGTTATGCTTATACTTATTCAATGTCAGTACTCCGTGATTATCCCGGACACGAGTTTTCAATCGGGTATTATTTCCCTGACAAAACCGATACCAAGATGAAATCTATCCGCTACTTCTAATTTTAAATTATGAAATTATGAAAACAAAAATTCTATATATAATACGAGCTCTGACAATTTCACTATTGGTATTTATAAGTATTGTGTCAGTTGCCCAGACAGAACTACAGCAGGCTCAGGCTCTGAAAGCAAAGTATGATTATCCGGAAGCAATAAAAATGTATCTCAGTTCTTTCAAATCAACACCAGCATTGGTTTATGACATGAGAGAAATTACAGAATGTTACATGATGATCAATGATACCAAATCGGCTGAAGAATGGCTCTTGAAAATTGTCTCACAGAACGAAGCTACTGCTGATGATGTGCTGCATTGTGCAGATGTACTAAAAACAAACGGGAAGTACAACGATGCAATGCAACAATTTAAGGACTATTCGTTGCTTAATCCTACTGATAAGGATAATGCTGAAAAGGAAATAAATTCATGCAAAAATGCAATGAGTTGGATATCCGATCCTCCTTATATTACTGTTAACAATGCTGAAGCGTTTAATTCAGAAAACTGTGATTTCGGTGTGATAAAATTCGGAGATGGTTATATTTTCTCATCCGACAGAAAGCTTTCAGATAAGGTCTATACAAATGATGAAATATATGGATGGACGGGAAGACCTTATTTGAAGCTTTATTATATTTCAGGCGTGAGCAGCAGCAATCCTGCAAGTAAAGCCGAACCAATAAGTGGTCTGAATGCGAAGTACCAGAATGGAGCAGGTGTTTACGATGAAGCCGACAATACAATTTATTTTACCAGGACAAAAATGGTAAGAATCTCTATGCGCCCTGTAAACAGTGACCCCACAAGCTGGTTTGATAATTCAAAAGCAGGTGACTATGTTAACCGCTGGGAAATTTATTCAGCAAAAGACACAGATGGGAAATGGGAAAATGTAAAAAGCTTTGAATACAATAATGCGGAAAATTATTCTGTTGGTCAACCTGCCGTATCTCCTGATGGCAAGGTGATGTACTTTGTTTCTGACATGGCTGGAGGATTCGGTAAAACCGATATCTACTTTTGCACAAAATTATCAGATGGTATATGGAGCAAGCCTATAAATGCAGGAAGCAAAATAAATACTGACGGCCGCGAAGCGTTTCCATTTATTGATAAAGACGGAAAGTTATATTTTTCAAGTGATGGATTACCGGGTATGGGCGGACTTGATTTATTCTCTGCTGAAGGCAGTGAAAACGGATGGTCAGATCCTGTGAACCTGAAGTATCCAATGAATACATCAAAAGATGATTTCTCCGTGTACTTCACTGAAACAGGCACTACTGGCTATCTTTCTTCTAACAGAGATGGCGGAAAAGGTGAAGACGACATATATTATTTCGCACCAGATCCTCCGAAAACCCTTATTCTGGCAAGTATCACAAAGGAACGATCCAGTGACAGTTTGAATATTTTATCGGGAGTAACAATAAAAATGGAAGATAAAGTAAACAATGTTTCCGGAACGCTAACATCAAATTCTGATGGAAGATTCTATGCAAAAATTGACTGCAATACAACTTATGATCTAGCTGCAACCAAAACAGGGCATTTCGCCGCTTCAGCAACTGTGCAGTCGGAATGCAGAACTAAGCATGACACGGTTTTTGTTGAACTGATCCTAGATAAGTATGTTATTAATAAACCTATTGTCATCAAAAATATTTATTACGATTTTGACAAGTGGAACATCAGACCGGATGCTGCAACAGAACTGGATAAACTGGTTGCAATTCTTGCAGAAAATCCTGAAATAAATATTGAATTAGGATCGCATACCGATGCCAGAGGCTCGTTCACATACAATGATGTTTTATCACAGAAAAGAGCTGAATCTGCTGTAGATTACATCATCTCCAAAGGAATTTCAGCAGGCAGAATTTCTGCAAAAGGTTACGGAGAAAGAGTTCCCGTAAACCAATGTATTGATGGAGTAAAATGTTCTGAAGAAGATTTCCAATTGAACAGACGAACTGAATTTAAAGTAACAAGTATTACATCAAATATTATTGGACAATAATTTTAACATATATAAAAGCCGGAGTCGCTATCTTTATAGGAATTCCGGCTTTTTTCACAGTATAAATTAAAATAAAACAAAATGAAAACATCCATCTTACTTCTGACACTTTTATTGCTCTCTTTTGAATCCGGATGGACTCAAACAAAAGACGCACCTCATGGACCGCTTGTTTATGGCACTGCACCATCATTCACAGCAATAACTACATTAGGCACACTAAATTTTCCTGGCGATTATTTTGGAAAATGGAAAATCATATTCAGTCATCCTGCTGATTTCACCCCTGTCTGCACATCAGAGTTATTATCATTGGCGGCAATTCAAAATGATTTTAAAAAACTAAATACTGCATTAATTGTTATTTCAACAGATGGACTTAACAGTCATCTTGCGTGGATTCAATCAATGGAATCCATTTCAAGTGATTCAACTAAACCAGTCAAAATAGAGTTTCCAATTATTTCGGATGTTGATTTTAATATTTCGGAGTTGTACGGAATTATCCAAATGGACACCATTGATTCCTTACCAAAGAAAGATATACGAGGCGTGTTTATTATTGATCCGGACAATAAGATCCGCGCATTTTTTTGCTATCCGAAATCTGTCGGACGAAATACCGAAGAAATTAAACGTGTTCTAATTGCTCTGCAAACAGAAGATAAGCACAACGTACTCATACCAGCTAACTGGAAACCTGGAGAAGAAGTGCTTATTCCGAGCCCTGAGACAATAAAGGACGCAGAAAAACTTAAAGGAAAAAAAGATCCGAAATTGCGTGAAGTCGCATGGTATATGTGGTACAAAAAACTTTAAATCCTGTGCTAAAAATGTATTGAGTTTTTTATTCGTTCTTCTGAATATTTGAGCTTCCCAGCGAATTATTTTTAACGTGGAAATCAACCTCAAGAAGTCCTATTTCATGAGCATAAGTATCCTTTGGATTTGAAGCATCCCTGAATATCCTGCACACAAGCATACTGCTGACCTTTTTGCCAGTGCCGTCCTGCAGACCAAAACTTTGATAAATCTGGTCATTAGCATTCGAATTAAAAGGATCATACGTATATATCGTAGTTGTTTTTCCGAATACTTCATTCATATTTTCCCAGGTATATTCCAAACCCCAGACCACTGTTCCAGTATCTTTCACCGGACGAATATAATGCACATGCGGCTCTATTTCTGTCCCCTCTGCCCATGAATGAGGAATCTGCGCAGTAAAAAATAATTCCTGCGTAATATCTTTATTGAAATAATACATGCATACTCCATGACTTATAAGCGTTTCGGAAACCAGTCCTTCGGTGTATGCAGGAGTAGTTTTTGCATTACGGGTAAATGCTTTTATTTCATTACCACCACCATTATCATTAAGTATAGAAGAAGATTCATCATCGAAACTAAAACCTACAACATGTGAAGATTTAGCAATAATTTTCTGTGTACCCTTTGTTTCATTCCATAAAGAGTCGCGCTCTTCCTGGGTTAAATATTTTTTCCAAAAATTCAGTTCATCAATAATTCCACTAAAATTATTTCCGTACCCTTTATGCTCTGCTTTGCCTATTAATACTGGATTGGTGTTATCGACCAACGGAAATGCAAATGATTGTTTTCCTGCAAATTTATTATTGATATGCACATACATATAACCATTCGTCTTATTATTTTTTACGCTGATTACAACAAAATTTCTTGCACCCATATTAAGATCAACCGTTGAAAAGAAAACATCATTTCCTTCGAGGTAGATTCTGATTTTTTTATTTTGCACTGAAATATTCCATCCGCCTTTTTTATATACGATATTAGCATCGTTCATAATGCCCGACTCAGGTTGAATCCAAAAAGCAATTGAAAAATCAGAATTAACAAAATTCAATTTGCTGTTTGTAGGAATGGAATCGAATTCATTTATTCCATCAAAATTCAATGCATGACCAAGAAATTTTCCTCCGCTGTTCATAAAAGAAGAAAACACCGGCGGATTACTTCCTGCAGCAGTTGTGGCAGTAACAGGAACCCTAAGGTCTTCCCAGGCTAATGCAGAATTTTCCAAAAACAGTGTGTTGTTTTTTGATATCTTCAGATATTCCTTACCATCAATCTTTAGAATAAGAGAAGAATCAACCACGATTAATGTTGCACTGTCCTTAGCGTTTTTCAGTGTGAGCTTATTCTGGGAAAATACGAAACTGCATAGAAACAGCATTGCAAAAAAAAGAATAGTTCTTTTCATAATTGACCAGTGTTATTTATTGTAACAAATTTACATATTTTGTCAGGACTTCCAAATATGAAAATCATTTATAGATTCAAATGCATATATTTATATGTTTACATATTTTAACATTTATTTCTTTGCCAGAATATATCTTGTTCGTACCTTTGAGAAGATTTTAAATTAAATACTTGCAAAGACTTATGAAATTAAATATCGTTAAAATATTCTTCTTCTGCAGTATCATTGCGGTTGTTTCTTCATGCAATTGGAAAAGTAGTACTGAAGATGAAAAAATTGTGGTGACTGAAGAAAAAGTAACCTCAAAAAAGGCTGATAAGAATACCGAAGAAAGTATGATGGTTATCAATTCAAACAATTTTGATGAAACTATCGGAAACGGAGTTGTATTGGTGGATTTTTGGGCAACATGGTGCAAGCCTTGCAGGACGCAGGCTCCCGTGATTGAAGAAATACAGAAAGAAATGGTTTCTAAAATAAAAGTTGGAAAACTCGACATTGACAAAAGTCCCGACATTGCCGACAGATACGGAATTCAGAGCATCCCTACAATGATTATTTTCAAGAATGGAAAACCAGCAGAACAATTTGTTGGCATCACAGCTAAAGAAAAAATTACAGAAGCTATTAATAAACTATTGAAATAAATTCAACAATAATTTTATGGAACATCTTACAGCAGAAAGCTTCAAACAAAAAGTTTTCAATTACGAGATAAATAAGGAATGGAAATTTGAAGGAGCGCTTCCATGTATCATTGATTTTTATGCTGACTGGTGCGGACCCTGTAAAATGGTAGCCCCTATTCTTGAAGAATTATCCGAAGAGTTCAAAGGCAAAGTTGATATTTATAAAGTGGATACAGAAGCCGAACAGGAATTGTCGGCAGTTTTCGGAATTAAAAGTATTCCTTCCATTTTGTTTATTCCGAAATCTGCGCAACCACAAATGATGATGGGTGCCATGCCCAAGGATACATTTATACAGGCAATCAATGAAGTGTTATTAACTGAAGAAAAATAAAAACATGAAAATTGAAGTTTCATTTGAAGGAGCCAAAGGCGTGAATGCGCTGGTAAACGGTCATCTTATTAAAACGGATCAACCTGTAATATCAGGTGGTAAAAATTCTGCTCCCACTCCTTTTGAACTGTTTCTTGCATCACTTGCAACATGTGCCGGAATTTATGTGAAAGGTTTTTGTGATCAGAGAAATCTGCCGACTGAAAACATTAAAATTTTCCAGGATATGGAATACGATCCTTCAACTCACATGGTAAACAAGATTACCATTGAGATACAGGTTCCAAAAGATTTTCCTGAAAAATATCACGAAACAATTAAAATGGTTGCTGATAAATGTAAAGTGAAAGCGCATTTATATCATCCACCGGTTATTGAAACGGTAGTTACGACTTTGTAAAGTTATCGCAGATTAAAGTCCATCTTTCGTGTATTCGCTTTCATATGACTGTGCCTCAGTTGTCACAGATATTACCTTATATCTTCTTCCTATCTTAATTGCAAGCACTGAAAGATAAATCGAAACAAAAAGGAAAAATATTGTCAGAGCTTTTAGTTGTGGATTTTCATTCTGTAATAAAAAATAATCATAAACACCATGAAATAAAACTGCTGTAAGAAGTCCAACCGTCATATAAAAAAGAGGAAATCTTCTCACTTTTGCAAGACCAGTAAAAAAACCCATCAATACTCCAAAAGCGGCATGGGCAGGGACAGCAGTAAACATTCGTATAAATGCAATTGGTGTCCCTCCTGAATATGTATAAACAAGATTCTCAGCAGTTGCGAAACCCAGCGAAATAATTACAGCATATATTATCCCATCATAAGGTTCTTTAAAATTCTCGCTTTCAAAAGCAATCCCTCGCAGGAATAAAAATTTACCACTCTCCTCTGTCAGCCCAACCACAATAAAGGAATAAATCATTATTTCTTTCCATGTTGTGAAATTTTCAAAATCAAAAATTGTTTCAATGGCAAGTGCAGGAATAATACTTATCACTCCCATCAAAAAATATTTCAATATTTCCCTGAAATTAATTTTTCGCTGCCTTCTCATATAAAATATAAGCATGATAATAAGTACTGCAGGAAGCATGGCCAGAGAAAAGGAATACAGCATGGCAACGAATCCAAAAATCAAAACAAAAAGATTGGTTCGTGAACTCTGTCCAGTATCAATCCTTGGAGGTGGTTTTTTAGATTTAAAATCGGGTTTGTTTGTGTGTCCGTGCTGAACATGATCCGAACTCCATTCTCCGACCTCTTCTGAATAAACTTTTGTGCCTGGAAGAGTATATTTTATCTTGAGAATGATTGATATATTAACAGGTTTTTCTTTAATACGCGCAGGATTCCATGCAGGCATGTGATTCAATGCTTCAATAACTTTGCCTTCGAATATGGTACCCATCTTGTTGACGCATCTTACATTGTGTATAATACCTGCCGAATCAATTATTAATGATGCAGTAACTGCAGGATATTCACCGTGGGGTGTAGCAAAACAGGCATCATATGAGATGTAGTTATTGATGAAATTATATAACGCTTTTTCACCTCCCGGAAACGTGGGCTGTTCGCTGACCTTATCAGCAGTGTATAAAACACTGCCCGCATTTGCAAGCAATGGAAATAAAAATACTATGAATAAAAAACGTTTCATTCTACTCGTCTGCTGCCAATTTCAGGGGAAAGAATAGTAAGAGGATTTTGGTTCAGCATCCTGCAAAGTAATTCGTATAACCGTGGCAGCCCCTCTTTCATCTTGTCAGGAACTTCAAAAAACTGTTCACAGCAGATAGCAAAAAATTCCATTTTATTTTTAAATGCATATTCCCTGAACAAGTGATGTTCCCTGACATCTGCAAGCATTTCTTTGTTGTTATAGAAATCTTCAAAGGAAGTAATCTTATCAAGAAAATATTCATCATCATAGCCTTGCGGCCCCAGGTTCTGCACCATCAGGGCATGAGCAAATTCATGTAGTCCAAGGTTGATACCATCCCCCTCTTTCAGATCATTTTCCTCAAGATCCTTCCATGAAAACACAATTGCCCCTGCGGGATTGGTCTCCCCTTTATTGAGTGAATGAGAAAAATCGGAATAGAACTCGCCTTTAAATAATATAATTTTTTCAAATTGTTCGAAGATGTACATCTTTAGTCCGAATGTAAGTTTAATCGCACTGTCGGCAACAAGCAACTGTTTTTCTTCGGTAAGGCAAAGATCGCCCTTCATTATGAATTCCTTATCTTTAATAAAGCTGAGGATGCGGTCCTCGTAATAAGCTTTCAATTGTTCGGGAAGGTGCCTGTAATACCTGGAATATCGGGAAAGTATATTCACCTGGTCAAGTCGTAACCTGTTTTTGAAAAGCTTTGTATGAGGATTAAAATGAATGGTAAGATCGTTTTGATTCCCGTAATACATCCAAACCCGCAAACCAATAATTAAAGCAAATATTCCAATGAAAATTAGAAAAGGCATAATTATATTTTTAGTTCTTTTTTATTTTTTTCAAAACTAAATTGTAAGAATCACTTATCCATTCGTGAAGTATATCATCAGCTACTGAACCATCTATCACCACGGTGTTCCAGTGCTTCTTGTCCATATGGTAACCGGGAAGAACACAGGAATAATGTTCGCGCAAATCAATGGCTTTTTCAGGATCGCATTTCAAGCTTATGGTGAATTCTCCTTCAGTATTTGTAAGCGCAAACATCTTTCCTTTTACTTTAAACACAAGTGTTTCCTCATCGAAAGGAAAACATTCAGTGACATCATTTTTTGAAAGACAAAATTCTCTGAATTCTTCTATGTTCATTTTAATGATGAAAATAATTTTTATAATCTTCCTGTGTATTAATATTGACAAGGATTTGCGCATCCTTTGTTTCTAACTCAATCCTTTTGAATTTCTGTAAAATTAAATGCAAGGCCGCATCATCTTCCTGAATTTCAGCAACAGAATCAATTATCGATGCACCCAGCAATACCGGGTGACCACCTTTTCCTTCAAACACAGGCACAACGTATGCATCGTTCTCAACCAAATTATTCATCGCATCCAGCAAATCAGCAGATACAAAAGGATTATCGACATTTTGCACATAACATGCGGTCTTTTTGGTCAGTTCACTAACACCGAGTTTAAGGGAGCTCAACCTTCCCCTTTCAGGATGCGGATTTATAATAATTTTGCAATAATCTTCAACAGCCAAATTCTCAGTCAATAATTGCTGGTAACCATCCTGATTCAGTACAACAATTACCTGTCCTGAAGCAAAATCAGAATATTCCTTTATAATTTTTTCAAGAAATGTTGCATGCTTATCCCATTTAAGAAAAGCTTTCGAATGTCCCATTCTTGCTGACAATCCAGCAGCAAGAATGATCACGGGGAATTTAACACGAGCAATTGTGTGTGTCTCCATTGGAGATTTATTGTTATTTTTACAAAGTTAAAATTTAGGATAACATATACAATAACGATATGCAAAAAATGACAGATAAATTTTCAATTGTTGGCATCGACAGGCTTTATCATCTGATAGATAATGATTACAGAGAAAGAAAGGAGATTTTCGGTATTCCCGAAGAACTGTTTTTTAAAGCAACAAAAAAGGATAATTTCAGGTTAAGCCGTTATGGCAAAACCCTTGAAACTCCCATTGGAGTGGCTGCAGGGCCTCATACGCAAATGGCACAGAATATTATTTCTGCTTGGCTTTGCGGAGCACGGTATATAGAATTAAAAACAGTGCAAACGCTTGATGAAATACATGTTTCAAAACCTTGTATTGATATCCAGGATGAAGGATACAACTGCGAGTGGTCGCAGGAATTAAAAATTCATGAAGCTTATGATGAATACCTGAAAGCATGGATCATCATTCATATGCTTAAACATAAATTCGGTTGGGAAAGCAGCGATGAACTTGGAATGATCTTCAATATGAGCGTTGGCTATAACATGGAAGGCATAATGAAAGACAATGTTCAATGGTTCTTCAATAAGATGGCTGATTGCAGCGCTGAGAAAAATTTATACATAGAACATTTAAAACCACTCTACCCGGACATCACAAAAATTGACATCCCAAATAAAATGTCTGACAATATTACTTTGTCAACTATGCACGGATGCCCTCCTGAAGAGATTGAAAAGATAGGGCATTATCTGATTACAGAAAAGAAACTACATACCACAATCAAGCTTAATCCGACATTGCTTGGCGCTGAAATGTTACGAGATATTCTGAATGTAAAACTTGGATTTAAAACCGAAGTTCCGGACATGGCTTTTGAACATGACCTGAAATATCCGGATGCATTAAAACTAATCAATTCCTTGCAGCAGGCTGCAGAAAAAGCAGGTGTTGTTTTTAATCTTAAACTCACCAATACACTTGAAAGTGTAAACAACAAAACGATTTTTATACCGGAAGAAAAAATGATGTACATGAGTGGACGTGCCCTGCATCCCATCAGCATCAATCTTGCAAAAAAATTACAGCAGGAATATAAAGGCAAACTTGATATTTCATTTTGCGCCGGCGCGGATTGTTTCAATATTTCCAACATTATGAATTGCGGTTTAAAACCGGTTACAGTTTGTTCTGATATTCTGAAACCAGGTGGATATGCACGATTGACGCAATACCTGGAGGAACTTAAAAACTGGAAGCCAGTTTCTGATTCATCCGATTATTTGAATAAATATGCTGCAACAGTTACAGATAATGAAGCTTACAAATGCGATCCTTATCATACACCCAGCATAAAAACAAATCGCAGCTTAGGCTATTTTGATTGCATACATCCTCCATGCGTTGACACATGCCCTACGAACCAGGATATTCCTGATTATTTGTATCATGCTTCTAAAGGAGAATTTGATAAAGCATTTGAAGTTATCATGAAGAAAAATCCATTTCCTGCAACATTGGGAATGGTATGCGATCATCTTTGCCAGACAAAATGTACACGTATTAATTACGATAATCCTATCCTTATACGTGATGTGAAGCGCTTTATAGCTGAACATGGCAATACAAACAACAGCCTTAAACCAGCAAAAGATTTAGGTAAAACAGTTTCAATTATTGGCGCAGGTCCATCAGGTATGGCATGTGGTTATTTTGCACGATTGGCAGGCTTCACAGTGAATGTTTACGAAACAAAAAGCTTTGCAGGTGGTATGGTTTCCGATGCTATTCCTTCATTCCGGTTGAAAAATGAGTCTATTCAAAAGGATATTGATAGAATAAAGAATCTTGGTGTCAACATTTTTTATGACAGTAAAATTACAACTGAAACTTTTTCTAAAATAAAAGATAAGAGTGATTTTATTTACATTGCAACAGGTGCACAAAAATTCAAGTCACTTGGTATTGAAGGCGAGCAGGCTACTGGAGTTTTGGATGCATTCACATTTTTATCATCTGTTAAAAATGGAATAACTCCTGAAACAGGAAAGAATATAATTGTTGTTGGTGGCGGAAATACCGCAATGGATGTGGCACGCACAGCTTTCCGTTTAATTCCACAAGGAGGAAAAGTAATTGTTTTATATCGTCGTACCCGCCGTGAAATGCCTGCTGATGCTGAAGAAATAAAAGCTCTGGTTGAAGAAGGAATCGAGATCATGGAACTTTCAGCACCTGAAAAAATCATTGCTGAAAATGGAAAAATAAAAGCACTTGTATGTTCTAAAATGAAACTCGGAGAACCCGATAAATCAGGAAGGGCAAGGCCTGTAAAAATTCCGGGTTCAGAATTTGAACTTGCTGTTGATACAATCATTCCGGCATTAGGACAGGACACTGATATCGATTTCATGAATGCTGATGAGCTAAAAACAAATGCTGAAACATTTGAAACACACGTAAAAAATATTTTCCTTGGCGGAGATGCACTAAATGGTGCAGCCACCGTTATCAAAGCTGTTGCAGACGGAAGAAAAGTAGCATCACAGATCATTTCAAGGTCGGGAATAGAATTTAATTTTGATCCTGAAAAAGGAAATCGCGGAATGGAATATAAAGAGTACATTCTTCGAAAATCAAAACGCATCAAGGGAGAAACATCAGAGCAAACCTCACTTGCAGAAAGAAAAAACTTCAATATAGTTGTCGAGTCTCTCACCAAAGAGCAGGCAGTAAAGGAAGCAAGTCGTTGTTTATTCTGTGATGATGTGTGCAGTGTTTGTGTAACAGTTTGCCCTAACCGTGCCAATTCTACCTATTTCCAGAAACCATTGGCATTGAATATTTCCAAAGCAGTTAAAAAAGGAAATAATATAAGCATTGAAAAAATAAGTGATTTCAATCTGAATCAGCGATACCAGATATTTAACATTGGCGACTTCTGCAACGAATGCGGAAACTGTACCACCTTCTGCCCCTCTTCCGGTGCACCTTACAGGGATAAGCCAAAATTCTACCTAACTTCAAAAAGTTTCAATGAAGTAGAAAACGGATTTATGCTGAGCAAGCTGAAAGATAAGACTGTCCTAATTCAGAAGGTAAACAATGCTATCAGCACACTGACAAAGCAAGAAGAAAAATTCTATTTTGAAAATGAAAATATAAAAGGTGTTTTTGAATCAAAAAACTTTACATTAAGTTCTGCTGAATTTCTCAGTGAAAGTATCACAGAATTCGAATTCACACAGGCAGTAAATATGTATGTTTTGTTCGATGCAGCTAAAAACATTTATTAATTAGTTAACTTTGCAACTTATTTAAAAATATTTTACTATGATTAATTTGACTAATACCATTGTAAACCCTGATGTAAGGGCAAAAGCAATCAGCCGCTTCCGCGAAAAAGGAATTGTACTTCCTACATTTGCACAAATGCAAAACCCGGATCTCATCCCTGATAAAATAAAAAACAAATTAAAAAATATCGGTTTATGGGATCTTGATCCACTGAACCTTTTCCGCATCAACTGGCATAATGAGCCAAAAGAAAAAGGTGGTCTTTATGGTGGGGTGAACTATATAGAAATTCCCAAAGCCATCACAGGCGTTGATGCACGTATTGTACTGATTGTTGGTAAATGGTTTCCAACTGGGGCGCATAAAGTTGGAGCAGCATACGGATGTCTTGCACCACGCATTATAACAGGAGAATTTGATCCTACTTATCACAAAGCTGTTTGGCCATCTACCGGAAACTACTGTCGTGGTGGTGCCTTCGATTCATACTTAATGGGATGTACTGCAGTCGCTATCCTTCCGGAAGAAATGAGTCAGGAACGATTCGCATGGCTGAAAGATATCGGCGCTGAAGTTATCGCTACACCTGGTTGCGAATCGAATGTAAAAGAAATCTACGATGCTTGCTGGGATATCAGGCGCAACAGGAAGGACTGCATTATTTTCAATCAATTCGACGAATTCGGAAACCCTTGCTGGCATTACAATGTAACAGGTTATGCACTTGAAGAAGTATTTAATAAAATAAAAGGTCCTAACGGAAAATTTGCCGGATATATCTCTGCAACCGGATCTGCAGGCACAATAGCAGGAGGTGATTATTTACGTACAATACATCCGCACATTAAAGTTGCAGCTTCGGAAGCTTTGCAATGCCCGACACTTCTGATGAATGGTTTTGGAGGTCATCGTATTGAAGGCATAGGTGACAAGCATGTTCCCTGGGTTCATAATGTAAAAAATACCGATGTTGTTGTTGCTATTGATGATGAAGACTGCATGAGAATTTTGCGTCTCTTCAACGAAAAAGAAGGAAAAGAATATCTGAAATCATCAGGTGTAGATGCTGCTCTTGTGGAACAATTGAAGGTGCTTGGCATTTCAGGAATTTCTAATTTGCTTTCTGCAATAAAAACTGCTAAACTTTTTGAAATGACATCAGATGATGTTGTGATGACAATTGCTACAGACTCTGCAGAAATGTACCAGTCACGCCTTGATGAACTCACTGCAGAAAGAGGAAACTATTCGAATCTTCAGGCTGTTAAGGATCACGAAAAATGCGTGTTGGGAACCAGAACAGATTACATAAAAGACCTTACTTATAACGACAGGAAAATGATTCACAACCTGAAATATTTTACCTGGGTTGAGCAGCAGGCAAAGGAGAGTGAAGACCTTAACCAGTTGTGGTACGACAGGGAATTGTGGAATCGTGTTTTTACTCAGAATATAAAATGGGATGAGATGATCAATGAATTTAATGAAGAAACAGGTGTATTGAAAAAAATGTAAATTACAAACTGAGGGAATCAGGATAATTCTGTTTTTCAATTTCACAATTTAAAATAATTACAAATTAATTCTATGGATACTTTTGAAATGAAATTATCCGTTATAATGGAAACCCCTCAGCCATGAAGAAAGCAATTAAAATTTTAGCCGTATTTTCCCTGCTAGCGATCCTGTTAATGGTTACATCATGCAGCCACAGGTCTTGTAGTGGAATGAAGTATTACAATCAGGATAAGAAAAGAGGATTGGCGCACTAACTTAAGTTAACTACAAATTCAGTTTTTCTTTTCTGATTTACAATCTGATATTAACATTTTACAAAGAAGCTTTCAATCGAAAGCTTCTTTTTTTATCAATAACATTTTGTTTTATGCCTAAACTACACATCCATTTTACAACTTTTTTTTGTAACTTTGATCCCCTTTTACACTTTACAGATGAGAGACAAATTCTTTTATGAATGCATTGATTGCGGCAAGACTTATGATTCGTCACAAGTTATTTATCTATGCAGTGAATGCGAAAAACAAAACGATGAAAAATTCCCACCCAAAGGAGTTTTAAAAACCATTTATCATTATGATGAAATAAAGGATGATTTCAACAGTTTAAATAAAAAATCGTTCCTTGACCTTCTTCCCATAAATTCTTTGAATAGTCTGCCATTCCTGAAAGTTGGGAATACTCCTTTGTACAGGATTGCATCGATTGATGATGATGATTTAAATTTTGAATTATACCTGAAAGATGATTCTCAGAATCCAACGTTTTCCTTTAAGGATAGGGCGTCAGCAGTTGTTTCAGCGTATGCAAAAGAAAACAATATTCATACGATAGTTGCTGCATCTACCGGTAATGCAGGTTCTTCACTTGCCGGAATGTGTGCTGCGCAAAAACAAAAAGCTGTAATATTTGTCCCTGCAGCAGCTCCAAAAGCCAAGCTTACGCAAATCATGATGTACGGTGCTCAGATTGTCCCTGTGGACGGCACGTACGATAATGCTTTTGATCTTAGTATTGAAGGAACAAAAAAATACGGATGGTATAACCGTAACACAGCCTTCAACCCACTTACAATTGAAGGAAAAAAAACTGTTTCATTTGAATTGTTTGCTCAATTGAATCAGAATTTACCTGATCGGGTTTTTGTTCCGGTTGGAGATGGAGTTATAATTTCCGGTGTATATAAAGGATTTGAAGATTTGCTAAAATTAGGAATTATTAGAAATATCCCCACTATTGTTGCTGTTCAGGCTATTGGCAGTAGTAATATTGTGAACAATATAAAAAGGGATGATTTTATTTCTTCACCCAGCAAAACAATTGCTGATTCTATTTCTGTTGATATTCCACGTAATTTCAGAATGGCAAAAAAATATTTAAGTGAATACAACGGAGAAACATTGCTGGTGAGTGATGAAGAGATTATGGCTGCTTCAAAAATTCTGAGCAGCAGAACAGGAATTTTTGCAGAACCTGCTGCCAGCGCCGCATTTGCAGGATTCCTCAGCTATTACTGGGATGGACAATTTGAAAAAGGAAGTAAAAATGTTATCCTCCTTACAGGAAGCGGATTAAAAGATCTGAATGCAGTGCAAAAAATTATTGATATTCCTGAAGCTGTTAAGCCGAACATGGAAGCAATAGATAATTTCTTATTTAAAAAATTATAGAACAAAATATATCATGCATAACATCATTGGTAAAAAAGTAACACGTGTTGATGGTTACGAAAAAGTGACAGGCAAAGCAGTTTATGGTGACGACATTTGCTTACACAACATGCTGCATGCAGCAAACCGCTGCACAGATATTCCAGCCGGAAAAATAAAAAGCATCGATATTTCCATAGCAGAGAAAATGGAAGGTGTTGTTTCAATTGCTTTGTACAAAGATATTCCCGGGAAGAAAAGAATTGGGCCCATTCGTCAGGATCAGTTTGTAATAGTGAATGATGAGGTTTTTTACACAGGTGATGTAATAGCTGTGGTTGCAGCAAAAACAAAGGAACAGGCTTGTGCAGCAGCTGATGCCATTGATGTGAAATATGATCCAATAGAAGGAGTTTTTGATCCTGCAGAAGCAGTGAAACCTACATCACGCCCGGTTCATATGGATTTCAAAAATAATATTGTCAATCATTATCCCTTGGTTAAAGGCGATGTTGAAAAAGGATTTAAAGAATCCGATCAGGTAATTGAACGAGAATACAAGACAGGTTTTCATGAACATGCTTACATCGAACCTGAAACAGTGACGGCCGTTCCAGACCCTACTACCAAAGGATACAAGATTTATGGATCCATTCAGAATCCTTTTACAACACGAAGGATGGTTGCAGCTTTTATGGGACTGCAACTAAACCAGGTGAATGTTTTCGGTTCCACACTCGGTGGATCGTTTGGTGGAAAAGATGATATCATAAACTGTATGGCCTGCCGGTGTGCTGTGCTTTCCAAAATGACAGGAAAAGCAATCAAGCTTACTTACACCCGCGAAGAATCAATGAGGGAAAGCTATAAGCGCCATCCATACATTCTGAATTATAAAGTTGGGTTTAACAATGATGGAAAATTAAAGTCAATGAAGATCGGTATCATAGCCGACAGTGGTGCATATTCATCACAAAGTTTCTTTGTAACTTGGCGATCAGTTGTTCAGGCAACAGGTCCCTATGAAATTGAACACGTTCAAACAGACATCCGTAGTGTATACACTAACAACCCTTATACTGCAGCTTTCCGTGGATTCGGATCACCACAGATTATTTTTGCCCAGGAATCATTGATGGATGAGATTGCTGCATTATGCAGTATTACCCCTCTTGAAATCCGCAAGCTGAACGGCTTTAAGCAGAATAGCGTTACTGCAAGCGGACAGGTTTTATCAGAGCACAAAGTTGCACTTGACGAAGTAATGGACAAGGCTCTTGAAAAATCTGTGTATTCCAAAAAACGCGAAGATCTGAAAAAACTGAATGAACAGGATTCACGCTATAAATACGGAATCGGCTTCGCATGTAGCTACAGAGGTTGTTCCCTGGGAGCAGAAGGAGTTGATGCAACATCAGCCATTGTATCTGTTCAGGGTGATGGAAGTATTTATATACTTGCAGGATTGAATGAAAACGGACAAGGATTAAGAACTACATTCTGCCAGATAGCAGCAGAAGTTTTAGGTGCAAAATTTGAACATGTCACTTTCCTTGAGCCGCAAACTGCAACCATCCCTGATGGCGGTCCAACAGTGGCATCACGCGCTACCCTCACAGGTGGAAATGCTGTAATTGATGCAGCACAGAAAATAAAAAACACAATTTTTTCTGTTATAAAAAATGATCTTGGTGTTACTATTTTGGAAGAAACAGTTTGGGCAAATGGCTTGATTTCACTGAAAGAACCGAAGCAGGGAATTGAATCTATTCCGTTTGAAAAAGCAGTTGATCTATCATTTAAAGCGGGAGAAAATCTTTCCGCATACGGATGGTTTAAAGCTCCTGATGTAAGCTGGGTCGAAGAGACTGGACAGGGAAACGCTTATTTCACCTACGTTTACGGATGTCAGGTTGCTGAAATAAAAATTGATACATCCACCGGAAAAATTGAAGTTTTGAAAGTCACTGCAGTACATGATGTAGGTAAAGTGATCAACAGACTTGGTATTGAAGGACAGGTTTATGGTGGTGTTGCCCAAGGAATAGGCTACGCTATCCTTGAAGATTTTAATTTACAGAACGGAATTGTAAAATCACCAAACCTCGATGAATACCTGCTTCCGACAATAAAAGATATTAAACAAATTGATGCAATACTTGTTGAAAACGAAGATAAGTATGGCCCCTTCGGAGCGAAAAGTATTGGTGAACCTACGCTGGAACTCGCATCTGCAGCAATAAACAATGCATTAAAATTTGCAACCGGTAAATATATTTATCAGATACCTCTTACACTTGAAAGAGTTTATTTAGGCAAACATCTTGTAAAACCAAGCCGTTCGAGCGAAGCTGGACTTGAAATTAAAAAAAGAAAACAGGCTCCACGTGTTTCAAACATTTCGATGATTACTCCGAAAACCTTAAAAAAAGCACTTTCACTGGTTTCTGAAGAATATAAAATAATAGCTGGTGGTACGGATGTAATTGTTGAATTGAGAAAAAGAAACGAATCAGAAAAACTGCTCAACATTTCTCAATTGCCGGAACTTAAAAAAATTAAAAAGACGAAAGAGGCTGTTATTATTGGCAGTACAGCATCGGTTACTGATATCATAACAAACAAAACAATAAAAAAACTTTTCCCGCTTCTGGTTGAAGCATGCTCACTTATTGGCTCCAAACAAATCCGTAACAGGGCAACGCTGGGTGGCAATATTGTTAATGCCGCACCATGTGCCGATTCTGTGCCACCACTGATTCTTTATGATGCAAAAGTTGTTTTGCAAAACAAAGATGGTGTTCGCGAAATTTTAGTAAAAGATTTTATTGTAAAAAATTACCAGACACAAATAAAAGCTGATGAAATTTTAACAGGTATTGTAATTCCTCTTCCTGTAAAGAAATTTTATCACAGCTATTACCAGTTGGGCAGGAGAAATGCTGTTAACATAACACGCATGAGTGTAGGAGTAATGATAGCAATGGATATTGAGAATAAAATTGAAGATTGTCGCATCGCAGCAGGTTCATTGTTCGACCGTCCACAGCGCATTCCCGAAATAGAAACAATTTTTATTGGAAAAGAACTCTCTTCTCAGTTGATTGAAGACACTGAAAAACCGTTGAAAATAATTATTGATAATGCAATAGGTACTCGCTGGTCATCGGAATATAAAACACCTGTGTTTATAAATATCTGCAAGGATGCGTTAAAAGAAATTTTGAAAAAGGCAAAAAAATAATATCATGGCAAATACCTTTACACAAATTCATATTCATGCGGTTTTTGCAGTGCAAAACAGGGAATGCTGTATCTCAAAAATTTGGGAGGAAGAGTTATTCAAATATATCACTGGCATTATTAAAACAAATAATCATAAACTTCTTGCAATAAATGGAGCCACTGATCATTTACATGTTTTACTTGGTATGAGACCGGCTCAGTCGCTTTCAGATCTGATGCAGGATATTAAAGGCAGTTCTTCAAAATGGATAAATGAAAAGAAGTTTATAAAAGGAAAATTTTCATGGCAGGAAGGATATGGTGGTTTTTCATACAGCAAATCACAACTACCAACTGTTGTAAATTACATTATAAATCAAAAAGAGCATCACAAAAAGAAAAAATTTATTGAAGAATACAAAGAACTGCTTGAAGATTTTGGGATACAATATGATGAACGCTATGTTTTCAAGTCTGTGCAGGATTGATTATTTCGTGCCTTACGGCACTTAATGTTTTTTGTCGTTTTTATATACCAACATATTGCCCCTAGCGGGGCAAGAAAAAAGAAGAGTAAAAAATGTATCGAAATATATAATAAGATCAAATGTTCCGTAGGAACAAAATATTGGTAAAGAAAAAAACATATGTAAAAAAGTTCCGTCAGGAACGATATAAAAATAAAGTCATGACAAAAATAAATTTCACTGTAAACAATAATAATCATCAGGTAGAAGTAGAAGACTCCCTACGTCTGATTGATGTGCTTCGTGACCACCTGGGGCTTACCGGAACCAAAGAAGGATGCGGCGTTGGTGAATGCGGTGCGTGCACCGTAATAATGGATGGAGCAGCAATTTGCTCTTGTCTTGTTCTTGCGGGTCAGTTGAATGGAACACAAATTGAAACGATTGAAAACATTGAAAAAGACCAGGTCCTTTCAAAGCTTCAGCAATTGTTTCTCGAACATGGGGCGGTACAATGTGGTTTCTGTACACCAGGAATGCTTATGAGTACAAAGGCTTTGCTTGATGTGAATCCTCATCCTTCTGAAGACGAAGTTAAGGAAGCACTTGAAGGTAATCTTTGCAGATGTACAGGATACATTCCAATATTGAACGCAATAAAAGCTGCAGCACAATAATTAATTGCTTTCTCTTCCAAATTCTATTTCGTACCTGGCACCATTATCGCTGTTCATTTTCAGCGTACCCCTCAGTTGATTAACCAGCACTTCTACCAGAACAAGGCCTAAAGTGTTTTTTTTCTGAGCTTCTTTTAAACTGGGCATTCCAATTCCATTATCGCCAACAGCCAGAAAGCATTTATTACCCTTGCTTTTGAACTCAATAATTACCTGATGTTTTTTCTTCCCGTTCTCAGAAATCCATTCTTCCGGAAAAGCATGCTTGAATGAATTGCTCATAAGCTCGTTGACAATAAGGCCGCAAGGGATGGCAGCGTCGATGCCAAGATGAACTTTTGAAATATCAAATTTTAGATCAATTTCGAAGTTGTGCGGGTAAATCTGCAAAAGATTGTTAGCCAATTTCTGTAAATAATTTCCGAAATTTATTTTTGAGAGATCCTCTGAAATATATAAATCTTCATGAATAATCGACATTGTCCTTACACGCTGCTGAAGTTCCCTGAACTGCCGAATGATCAACGGATCATTGCTTTCCTGCAACTGCATATTGATGAGCGAGATAATAATCTGCATATTATTTTTCACCCTGTGATGAATTTCGCGCAACAATACTTCTTTTTCGTCTAAAGCTGCCTTGATTTTTCTTTCCGCATGCTTCTCTTCAGTAATATCTTCAACAATTACCTGAACCCCGCTCACCTTGTCATCTGTATCTTGCAGCGGCTTTGCATAAATTCTTGCATCGAAGGTTTTGTTACTTTTACTAGTATATTTTCCATGCGAAATAACAGCATTCCCTGTTTTAATACATTGTTGAAAAGCATCAACAAAACCTGCATCTATAAGGGGCTGGAATCCCATAATATTAATGTTCCTGGTATCCTCTACTGATTTTGATCCGAGAAGCTGTAAAAGTGTTGGGTTTATTTCGATAATATTTCCGAAGCGATCCGCGGTCATAATACCTAAAGGAGCATTTTCAAAAATTGTCCTGTACTTTTCCTCGCTTCTTTTTAATTCAATTTCTGCTTGTCGTCTTTGCAAAACTATTGACACCTGGTGCATATAGGTTTTAAGGATATTTTCATCTTCAATAACCTCCCCTTCTTTTAAAACCAGGGATGCACTTCCAAAAATTTCATTGTTCATTGAGAAGCCCATCCCATAAATACTACCTATTTTGAATATCTTTTCCAATGTATTACAAATAGATCGGGGAATCGTCTTTCCAGCATATTCATATATACCGCCTGAAATTTTTACAATTGTTTTGCTTTTTAATTCACTGAGAACACTATCATTTGGATTAAAAGCTATTCCTACTACTTTACGTCCCAGCAATTTTAAAACCTGATTTTTAGTCTTTGGATCGGTATAAAATACTTCCGTTCTTAATTCATTTATATCTTTATTATATGAATCAACAATTATGAATTTTGAACTTGTAAGTTGACTCAAATTCTCAGCAATGGCACTCCAGATGATTCCATCCGGTGCTAACTCTACAAACCTGGTGGCAGATTTCATCAACGTTGAAATATGCTGATTGTATGTTTTTTCCTTTTCTTCTGCAATTTTACGCTGTGTAATATCTCTTATAATGCTGATTTGGGCATACGGTTTCTCGCCTGTATCAAATAGTATAGACGAGTTTACTTCGATGGGAAATTCAGTACCATCTATATGCTGCGCGAGATATATTTCATTATAAAATTTCCTGCCATGAATCAAGGAAGTAATATTTTCCCGTAATCTATCTCTGTCCTTTGGTGAAATAAAATCAATGATATTCTTTGATTTCATATTAAAATCAGATTCAAACGGAACGCCAAATATTTCATAAGATTTTTTATTGGCAGTTATAGGGACTCCATTTAAATCAAATAAAATAATACCATCGGGAGAAGTATTAACCAGCGACCGGTATAATTTTTCATTTTGAATAAGATTACTTTCGGCGAATATCCTCTGAAGTGCAACTGTTGATTGACTTACAATAGTTTCAATCAATTTTGTTTTTGCAGGCCATGTGTCATTTTTTGATAAAATTGCCAACCCTCCATAAATGCCCTCAGTACATGTAAATCCTACTGTATATACAGCTTTTATTCCAAGAATTTTTTCGATAGTTTTGCAAATGGGTTTTTTAACTTTTCTCCCACTTAGTGCAAACAATCCATCCGGGATTATTTTCAGCGTAGGGCTTTTCATCAAGGAAAGTTCATCTTTATACATTTCAGAAAGGACTGTTTCATATTTATAGGGATCCATCCCTAATAATTTTCCTACCTGGGGTATAAAATCACTCAGACCAAACTGATCGCAAATACTTAAGGAATCTCGCTCAGGATTATAATTAACAACAAAAACATAAGCATTTTCAACAAGTTCGTATATTTTTCCCCCTGTAAAATGATAGATTTCATTTTTTTCATGAAAAGAAACGAGAGAATTTACCGTTTCATTTAATATTATTTGCTCACTTAAATGCTCCTGAATCTTTTTTTCTGCAATTTTCCGGTCAGAAATATCCCTGGCTATTCCAAAAATTTCAATCGGTACACCATCCTTGTACCTAAGCTGGCTGTTTATTTCAAAAGTTATATATGAGCCATCACTTTTCCTGAATTCCGCTTCATACAAAGAATGCAATTTCTCGCCCTTAATCTTTGCCGCAATATTTTCGAATGCAAGTTTCAATGTTTCAGGAGAAACGTAATCCTTCATGTTGGGTTCGGTGAGTTCTTCAAAATTATACCCAAGCATTTTCTTAGCCATCTGATTTACAGAAGTAATTGTCCCCTTAAAATCCATCGTATAAATTACATCATTGGATGTTTCAAAAAGTTCCTTATATCGTTCACGGGTTTTATTAAGTTCTTCTTCTGTCTTTAACCGATCGGTTATGTCTCTTGCTATTCCGAATATTTCAACAGGCCTTCCATTTCTACGACTAATCATGCTGTTCACTTCAAGAGAAGTATACGATCCATCTTTTTTTACAAAATCAACAACATAAACAGTATTTTCTTTTTCTCCTTTCAGCTTTTTTTCAATGTTTTCAAATGCCCTTACTGCACTTTCCGGAGTTATATAATCTCTCAAATTAAACTTCGTAATCTCTTCGAATTTTATCCCGAGCATTTTTTCTACCATTGGATTTACAGAGGTGAAGTTCCCTTCAAAATCCATTGTATAGACAATATCATTGGTACCTTCAAAAAGTTCTTTATATTTTTCCCTGGTCTTATTAAGTTCTTCTTTGGCATTTTTTCTGTCTGTAATATCCCTTGCGATACCAAATATTTCAGATGGTGTACCATTTTTATATTTCAGAAAAGTGCTGAGCTCAAGGAAAACACTATGGCCGTCTTTTGCAACTGCTTCCACTTCGTATGATGCATGATCAGCTTTAAGAGAAAGTTTTCTCCCGATATGACCCATGGCAACTTTATATGATTCCGGAGTAAGATATTTCTTAATATTGGGGGTAACTTCCTCTTCATACTTATAACCCAGAATTTTTTCCACAAGAGGATTTACTGAAAGAATATTTCCTTCAAAATCGCTGGTCCAGATAATATCGTATGCCTTTTCAAAAAGCTCCCTGTACCTTTCCTCGCTTATTTTAAGTGCTTCAAGCGAATAATGCAAAGGTGTCATATTGATAATTGCTCCAATAATTTTTAATGGATTACCATTGCTATCGTTGATGAGCTTGCAATTCAATGAACAATAAATCTTCGCACCATCCTTATCCTTCACTATCATCTGGTAATCGTTCAGGAATCCCTTCTTTGCAATGTCAGTAAATAATTTCTCCCTGTCCTTTATATCATAATAAATATTAAACACATTGGATCCTATCAACTCTGCCCTTTTGTATTTTGTAAATAGTTCTACAGAAGGGCTCATCTCAATCAAAGTACCATCAATAGAGGCTTCATAATATACTGCCTGAATATTTTCAAAAATTTGCTTGTACTTTTCCTCGCTTTTATTCAAAGCAATTTCAGTTCTTTTTCTTTCAGTTATATCTTCGTGAATAATTACATGGTTTTTGATCTTTCCTTTCATATCCTTTACAGGAAAAAGAAGTGCAGATGTACAAACATCTTTCGAATACATGTTAGGCTTGTGATGCTGCGGATTATACCAAAGTTCAGGAATGGAAATCAATTCGCCCTTTTTCGCACGTAAAAGTTCAGCACCGTATCCGGCATTTTTAATATGAGGATCATCAAAAACAGAAATAGTTTTGGATGGTTCGCAACCAAACAATTCAATATAACCTTTGTTAACCTTAAGCACCTTTCCTTCCTCATCACAAATGCTCACAGCAAAAGGGTTTAATTCTAAGATTTGAAAAAGTACAGAACTATCTAATGTTTCTTTAATGTCATTAATTATGACGCATTTTTTTTTCGCATTGGTGTCGGTGAATGTAGCTATTGTTTCTGACAACATTTGAGCCTGTTCATCAGATAATGAGGATACATCCAGTTTCCGCAATTTTGATTCGAGGTCTTTTCTTATATCCATAGATAAAAGCTATATTTATACCAAAGATAATTAATTTTGTGATTTTTTCAAATACTGCGGATTATTATTTCAGGATTTATAGTTAATTTTAAAAAATATTTTAGACAACGTATTATGACAACTTATCTTAAAAACGCAAATTTTATTGACTGGAAAACTCTTGAGTTTAAAACATCATCAATAAAAATCGAAACCGGGATGAATGGGAAAATTGAATTCATCAATGAAATTCCATCCGGTACGCAAGATGAAATTATAGACTGCACAGGAAAACTTGTCACAAAATCTTTTGCTTGCGGTCACCACCATGTATACTCAGCACTGTCAAGGGGAATGGGTGCGCCAAAAAAGAATCCAAGGAATTTTTATGAAATATTAAAATACGTTTGGTGGACACTTGACAAATGCCTTGACAAAGAAATGATTGAAGCCAGCGCTCTTGCTACTGCCATTGCATCAGCTAAAAACGGAGTAACATTTGTAATTGATCATCATGCATCTCCCCATTTTGTTGATGGATCGCTCGAAATAATAGCAAAAGCATTTGAAAAAGTTGGGGTGGGGCATTTGTTATGTTACGAAATTTCTGACCGCGATGGTTACGATATTGCCGAACAAGGCCTCGCTGAAACTGAAAGTTATTTAAAAAAATACCAGGGTTTGGTAGGGCTTCATGCATCCTTCACCATTTCTGACGACACATTGGAAAGAGCTGTGTTGCTTGCCCAGAAATACAATTCTGGTTTGCATATTCACGTTGCCGAAGATAAATACGACCAGGAATATTGCCTCCGAAATTATAACCAGAGGGTTATAGAACGCTTGAATGAAGCGGGAGTTCTGAAATTTTCAAAATCAATTCTCGGACATTGCCTGCATCTTGAAGAAAAAGAAAAAGAGTTGATTAAAAATTCAAATGTATGGGTTGTGCAGAACAGCGAAAGCAACCTAAATAATAATGTCGGCTACTTCAATTCACGCGGTCTTGGTGATAACATTATGCTTGGCACCGATGGTATGCACAGTGATATGCTGCGAAGTGCAAAGTCTGCATTCTACGTAGGACAAGGATTTGACAGCATCGATTATCCCGGAGTTTATCAGCGTTTCAGAAATGTACACAAATATCTAAGCACAAATTGTTTTTCAGGTGATGGCGATAATAACCTTGTGGTGATGGATTACGATACTCCCACAGAAATAAATCAGAATAATTTCCTCGGACATTTCCTTTTCGGACTGGAATCAAAGCAAGTGCAGCATGTGATTTCACAAGGAAAGGTTATTGTGAAAGATAAAAAAGTATTAACCGTTGATGAAGATGAAATACTTCAATTCGCCCGTGACCAGGGATTAAAACTCTGGGATAAAATGAAGACTATTGATGTGGATGAATAAAATTTATTTATTGGATACTGTATTTTAAATTTTATTTTCAAACGCTCATCCAAAATGAAGAATCTCCTGATTCAACAAGGAACAATTGTAACCTCAGAAAAAACTTTTCTTTCAGATATTCTTGTCAGTGAGGGGAAAATTTCGGCAATTGGCAATAATTTAACATTTCCTGACAGCACCGAAATCATTGATGCTTCAGGAAAATATATTTTTCCCGGTGCAATTGATCCGCACGTACATTTTGATCTTGCAACTCCTGCAGGTCCTTCATCGGACAACTTCGAAACAGGCAGTATAGCTGGAATTCATGGAGGCACCACTTCTTTCATTGATTTTATAACACCACATAAAAAGGAATCGCTTATCACAGCTCTTGAAAACAGGTTGAAAAATGCTGAAAATTCTAAAACTGATTTCGGTTTTCACATGAGCATCACTTCCTGGAATAAAAATATAGCAAAGGAAATGGAGATTTGCGTAAAGCAATATGGCATTACTTCATTTAAATGTTATATGGCTTACAAAGGAGTGATTGGGATTGATGATGATGAATTATTTGAAGTGATGAAAAAAGCAGCCAGCCTGAATGCATTGGTAACAGTGCATTGCGAGATAGGCGATGAAATTTTACGACTGCAGGAAATGTTTTTGTCCGATGGTGAAAATTCTCCTGAATATCATGCCTTATCAAGACCACCAGCTGTGGAATCGGAATCAGTAAAGCATGTAATCGCGCTTGCGCAAAAAGCAAACTGTCCTGTTTATATTGTTCACACTTCAGCAAAAGAATCGGTGGAGATTATTGCAAATGCTCAGCAAAAAGGACAAAGAGTTTTTTCTGAAACATGTCCGCAATATTTATTGCTCGATGATTCCGTTTACAAACTTCAGCTTCCTGAATCAATGAAATATGTGATCAGTCCGCCAATGAGGAAAGAAGAAGATCAGCAGGCTCTATGGGCCGGATTGAAAAACAATTCTATCCAAACTGTTGCAACTGATCATTGTCCTTTTTACCTGAAAGGCCAGAAGGATGTAGGTTTACATAATTTTGCAAGAATTCCCAACGGTGCCGGGGGTATTGAACATCGGCTTGCTTTACTTTATACATTTGGTGTACTTAAAAACAGAATATCATTAAATCAATTTGTAGCTCTCACATCAACCAATGCGGCAAAAATTTTCGGATTGTATCCGCAAAAGGGCGAGATTGCGGTAGGTTCAGACGGAGACATAGTGATATGGAATCCTGAGAAAGAAAATATTATTTCAGTAAAAACACATCATCAGCATTGCGATTCAAATATATTTGAAGGATTCAAAACAAAGGGATGCCCGGAATGTGTCATTGCCAAAGGCAATCTGGTGCTTTCAAAAGAACAATGCCATACGGAAAAAATCAAAGGAAACTACTTATTCAGAAGAATGCATTAATAATTTGCAGCCTTTTCAAAATTGAAGAAATTATAACTTAACCCAGTCTGAATTCCCCATGAAGTATGGTAATTCCACTGTCCATTATATTTCCGCGGATTATAATTAAAAATTCCTTCTATTGTTAAATGAAAATTGCCACCACCGAGTTTGAATTTATGATCCTGAGTTAAAGGAATAGAAAAACCAAAAGCTCCATTATACCCGATAGAGTTATCATACTTAATTATTCCGTCAGAAAGATCAGGAAACATTCCCAGGTAATAATCACTGTAATCAATTGTTTTTTTACTAAAGAAAACGCCCATTCCTGCCCTGAAAATTACTGCAAATTCCATAGGATCATTACCTGCATGAGCACGTATCATGCCACCCAGGTAAGTGTCATGAATTTTTAAAGAGTACAATTCTTTCCCAGTGGTATCAGCGAACTTAAAAGATGGACTACCCGCAGTCGTCCAGAAATCAGGTCCAAGCTGTATTCCCCATGATCCAATTCCCATTCTGAAACCTACAGGATAATATGGAGCAGATTTATAATCTTTCATGTTATAAGCGGTCTGCCCATAACCAAAAGAAAAGCCAACCATTGCATTGGCCTGTCCATAACCATTAAGATTCTGTATAAAACTTAAAACGACTATAGTAAAAGAGAGCAGAAGATTTTTCATAATTCGGATATATCTTACACCGGACAAATATATATAACTGAAGTACGAAAAACAAGTCGGCAAATTAATTTTAGAAACAAAAAAAGGTTGAATAAAATTATCCAACCTTTTATCAAAAATCATTAAGTCTTACAAAATAATTCTCTCAGTTCCCTTTTTATAAAGCTTTTCAAGAATTGCAGATGCATCTTTATATTTATTATTCAATATCATTGAAGCAATGATATAAGGTTTAAATCCAGCTTCCTTGTAAGTATCGATACGGTATCTTTCAAAAACAGTAGCGGCAACTTCTCCTTCCTTGCAGGAAACATCAGTAATATCAGCAGGCAGGCAATGCATGTACAAAGCTTTTCCACCTTTAGTGAGTTTCATTTTTACTTCGGTGCATTCCCAGTTTTTGAATTTTGCATTGTTAGCAAGACATTCCTGCTCCAACACTTTCAATCCATCTTTGTCATTCTTCTGCAACAACTGTGTTCTGCGTTCCATGACTGTGTATGGCGCCCAGCTCTTGGGATACACGATGTCCGCATTTTTAAATGCTTCATCCATTGAATTCACAATATTGAATTTTCCACCTGTAGCAGCGGCATTTTTCTTTGCAATATCAAGGACATCAGGAATCAAATCGTAACCTTCAGGATAAGCAAGATCCACTTCCATTCCAAAGCGTGTCATCAAGCCAATGATACCCTGCGGAACTGATAATGGTTTTCCATAACTTGGCGAATAAGCCCATGTCATGGCAATCTTCTTCCCTTTCAAATTTTCAAGCGAACCAAAATATTGTTTCAAGTGAAGAAGGTCGGCCATCGATTGTGTAGGATGATCAATGTCGCACTGAAGGTTTACAATTCCCGGCCTTGCAGGCAGTACACCTTGTTTAAAGCCGTCATCAAGGGCTTCTCCAACTTCAAGCATATACGTATGACCTGCTCCAAGGAACATATCATCACGAATGCCGATAACATCAGTTAAAAAAGAAATCATGTTAGCAGTTTCACGAACAGTTTCTCCATGAGCAATCTGCGATTTGCCTTCATCCAGATCCTGTACTTCCAGTCCTAGAAGATTACAAGCTGATGCAAACGAAAAACGTGTACGGGTTGAATTATCACGGAAATTCGAAATAGCGAGTCCGCTATCGAAACATTTTGCTGAAATATTATTATCGCGCAATAGCTTTAAAGCCTCAGCTACAAGCAATGTCTGAACCAGTTCTTCCTGCGATTTATCCCATGTCAACAGAAAATCGTTCTGATAAAGAGCTGTTTTAAGTTTCTTTAATTCTTCAATAATTTGGTTAAATGATTTCATAATATTTTATTTTTATTTTTACCACTAAGACACTAAGTACACTGAGGTGCACTTAGAAAAAATCAGATCATGTAAGCATATGCAGCGTAAAATGCTGATGCAGCAACGAGGTCGCTTACGGGAACTTTTTCATTCGGAGCATGCGCCAGTACTTCATTTCCCGGACCAAATCCAATTAAAGGAATTCCGTAATACCCGTTTATAGTAACGCCATTCGTTGAAAATGTCCATTTGTCAACCAAAGGTTTTTTATTGAACAATCCCTCAAACGCTTTCACACCGGCCACTACAACAGGATGGTTTTCGTCAATCTTCCATGTCGGAAAATATTTTTCCATTCCGTATTTCAAACCTGTGTAAGCAACTTCTTCGTAATGCAACACTTCAACTTTTGCATCCATATCTTTTACAATCGCTTCGATTTCCGCAACTGCCGATTCTTTTGTCTCGCCCCATGTGAGCCTTCTGTCAAGGTGGAACTGCGCATAATCAGCTACTGCACAAAGTGAAGGACTTCCTGATTTTATTTCAGAAATTGTAACTGTTCCTTTTCCCAAAAATGGATCAGAACCTAAACGCTCATTTAATTTTTCAATTTCAAGAGCAGCACGGGCAGCCATGTATACAGCATTCTTTCCTCTTTCAGGTGCGCTGCCATGACATGATACTCCGCGAAATTTCACAACAATTTCCATGCGTCCCCTGTGACCCCTGTAAATATTGAGGTTTGTAGGTTCGGTACTGATCACGAAATCCGGTTTTATTTTTTCTTCTTCAACAATATATTTCCAACAAAGTCCGTCACAATCTTCTTCCATAACACTTCCGACTACTAAAAAAGTAAGGTCTTTGTCAAAACCAAGTTCTTTTAAAATTTTCCCGGAAGTAACTGCAGCAGCCGGTCCGCCTTCCTGGTCAACGGTTCCGCGGCCATGCACAAAACCATCTTTTATTTCTCCTGAAAACGGATCGAAGTCCCAGTTATCGATATTGCCAACATCAACTGTGTCCATGTGACCGTCAATAGCAAGAATGCGTTTGCCGTTTCCGATGCGGCCAATCACATTCCCGAGACCATCAATTTTCACTTCGTCAAATCCCGCTTCTTCCATCTGGCGCTTCAGTTCAAGCTGCACATCTTTTTCATTCATGCTGGTTGATTTGATCCTGACCAGTTTTGAAAGGTTTGTGGCTGTGTAATCTTTATACTTTTCAGCCAGCTCATTTATTTTATTGAATATTTCACTCATCTTATTTGTTTTTAAAAGGGATGCAAATGTATAAATTGTTTTTATTTCTTTCTCAGTTTTTCTGATGAAAGTAATATCACTTCGTAGGTTGCAGGCAATGAAAATTCAGGCTCTATCTGATGATTTCCTACAGCAGAAACAGCATCTTTTATTGCGAACCAAACCGAAAACGCAAGCATAAAAGGCGGTTCACCAACAGCTTTGCTTCGCCTTATGGTTCCTTCATTCGGAGCATTTTCTAAAAGTTCAACTCTGAAATCATTTGGAATATCATTTACTGTTGGGATTTTATAAGTATCCGGAGAATGTGTAAGCAGGTTTCCGTTTTTGTCCCATTTCAATTCTTCAGTGGTAACCCAACCAAGGCCCTGCACAAAGCCACCTTCAATTTGTCCTCTGTCAATTCCTTCATTGATGGAATCGCCCACATCATTGATAATATCGGTTCTTAATAATTTATGTTGACCAGTTAATACATCAATTTCAACTTCCGAAACCGACATGCCATAGGTAAAATAATAAAATGGTTTTCCCTGTCCTTTTTCCCTGTCGAAATAAATACCTGGAGTCCTGTAAAATCCTGTAGAGCTAAGGCTCACTTGCTTCACATATGCGATGGGAATAATTTTATCAAATTCTATTTTACGCTCAGGATTTTCTTTATCAGAAATAAAATTGTTTTCGTAAATAATGTTTTCTTTTTGTGTTTTATTTCCTTTATAAGTTTTTTCAAATTCATCAATCACCACATCAGCTAATCTTGATTTTATGGTATCAATCGCATTCTTCACAGCCATCCCGTTTATATCACTTCCAGAAGATGCAGCTGTTGGAGATGTGTTAGGAACCTTTGAAGTATTGGTAGCATTGACTTTTATCCTTTCGTGAGAAATTCCAAGTTCGGCAGAAGCTATCTGAAGCATTTTTGTATGCAACCCTTGTCCCATTTCCGTTCCACCATGATTCACCAGCACGGTGCCGTCAGTATAAATATTTACAAGCGCACCTGCCTGGTTTAAAAATGATGTAGTAAATGAAATGCCGAATTTTACTGGTGTTAAAGCAATTCCTCTTTTTACAAATTCATTTTCGTTATTGAATTTTTCGATTTCTTTTTTGCGTTTGAAATAATCCGAGGATGCAACGATCTTGTCATACATCGTGTAGAGCCTGTTATTCTCTACCTTTTGTCCATAAGGTGTATGACAATTATTTTCATGTTTGTAAAAATTCAGCAGACGAATTTCTGCAGCATCTTTTTTAAGGAAACGAGCAATACGGTCTATAGCAGTTTCAATTACTGCTATTCCCTGCGGTCCGCCAAAACCCCTGTACGCCGTATTTGACGGAAGATTTGTGCGCCATGCTCTTCCGATGATTTGAACATCAGGTAGGAAATAAGCGTTGTCGGAATGCAGCGTGGCACGCTCTAAAATAGCCATTGACAAGTCTGTTGCACATCCGGCATCAGCATTTAATTCCACTTTATAAGCAAGTATTTTTCCTTCGTTATCAAACCCTACTTCATACTTTGAAAGATAGCGGTGGCGCTTCCCTGTCATGATCTGATCATCATCTCGGAATAGATGAATTTTTACTGGACGCTTTGTAGCCCTTGCCAATAAAGCGGCCCAGGCAGCCACATGATTTCCCTGTGTTTCTTTTCCACCAAAACCACCGCCCATTCGTTTAACTTCCACTTCCACTTCATTCTTTAAAATGCCAAGCACTTCAGCAACTATAGCCTGTGTTTCTGTAGGGTTCTGGCTCGAAGCATAAATCATCATTTCTTTTCCTTCACCAGGAACAGCAAGCGCTGTCTGCGTTTCAAGGTACCAGTGTTCCTGTCCGTTTGTTTTTAATTCTCCCTTGAAAATATGAGGAGAATTCTTCATTGCTTCTTCAACATTACCTCTTTCGATTTTTCTCGGAGGAGCCAGTAAACTATTTTTTTCTATTGCGGTTTCAATATCCAGAATCGCTTCAAGACTTTCATATTCAATCTGAATTTTCTTTTCTGCTTCATGCAGGGCATCTTCATTCTCAGCAGCAATAAGTGCTATGGCTTGTCCTATACAAACAACCTCTTTTTCTGCAAGACATTTTTCATCGTGAATTACAGGCCCCATCTGGTTTTCACCCGGTATGTCTTTGGCGGTAAGAATTGCCAGAACACCTTTTACCTTTAATGCTTTCGAAATATTTAGTTTCTTGATTTTAGCATGTGCCTGGCTGCTGAATACAACTTTTCCAAATAAAAGCTGATCATTCGCAAGCATGTCATTGATATAAACTGATTCACCGGTTACATGCTTTACTGCGCTATCGTGAGGTATGTTTGTTGGCATTATAAATTTAAATTTTAATTTTTCACTCAATTTAATTCTGCACTCTGAATTCAGAATTCTGAACTCCTTTTTGTTTCAAGATAAAATTTCATCAAAAGATTTTTAGCCACCGTGCTTCTGTATACCGCTTCAGACCTGGCATCCGAAAGCGGAGTAAATTCTTCAGAAAGAATTTTCATTGCAGCTTCAATATTTTCACGTGTCCATTTTTTGCCAGTTAAAAACTTTTCGCAATTTACTGCTCTCTTTGTAGTGGCGGCCATTCCGCCATAAGCAAGAATTATTTCAGAAACATTTTCTTTATCTAGTTTCAATTTGAAAGCAGCGCTAACTGTTGATATATCAAGGTCCTTCCGGCGTGAAACTTTATACGATTTTAAAATTGCATTCTCATTCTTAGGAATAATAATTTCAGTAATTAGTTCATCATTCCTGATTTCTGTCTTTCGATAACCTATAATGAATTCCTCAATTCCTAAAATACGCTCTGTTGTTTCTGCCTTTAATTTAATTTTTGCACCATACGCAAAAAGCAATGGGGGACTGTCTCCGATAGGTGATGCCGAACCAACATTTCCTCCTATTGTGGCAATATTCCTGATTTGCAGTGAGCCAAATACGCTAAGAATTTTATATATGGGAAGAAATTTATCTGCTGCAATTTTCCTCACCTCTTCCATTGTCATCCCTGCACCGAAGAAACATTGCTCATTGTTTTCAGAAAATGATTTTAATTCATCAACAGATGAAAGATCAAGGATTTTTTCAAGCAGTTCTTTTTTCTTGGTCTGTCGCAAAGCTACATCGGTAGAGCCATTGATGATCAACGCATCTGGATTTTCTTTTCTTAATTTTAAGGCTTCAATAAGTGTGAAAGGTTTAAAATATTTTTGTTTTTTATTCTTCAGCAATAAAGTTTCTTTATTGTCAGATATCTTTTTCAGAAGAACAATTGTATCATTTTCCTTTTCTGTAAAATGATCGAATCCATTGTTTTTACAAGCTTTTTCAGCTGCTTCAATTATTGGTTGATATCCGGTGCACCTGCATAAATTTCCTGTCAATGTATCTTCAATTATTTCTCTTGCAGGATTATTATAGTTTTTATACAAACCAAAAAGCGACATCACAATGCCAGGAGTACAGTACCCACACTGACTCCCATTGGTCTCCACCATAAGCTGTTGAACGGGATGCAGCACTTTTTCCTTGTTGTTAACTGCAGCAAGATTTTCAACCGTGATAAGTTGTTTACCATGAATCATAGGAAGAAAGACTAAGCAGGAATCAACAGTTTTATAAATAAGTTTGTTATCGCAAAGTTCGGCCAAAACAATTGTGCATGCTCCACAGTCCCCTTCAGCGCAGCCTTCCTTCACTCCCTTATGTTCAGGGTACGAACGAAGATAATTTAAAACAGTAGTGGTAGGTTTTAGTTCCGGGTGTTTTGTTAAATCAACTTCTACAATTTTGTCGTCAAGGACAAATTTGATAACATTCTTCATATTCAAATATTTTCTAATCTTTCTTATTTACAGAATTCCTCACGTCTATAATTTTTGCAATAATACTTATCGCAATTTCCTGTGGTGTTTCGGCAGCGAACTTGATACCAATAGGCATATCAATTTTTTCAAGTTCTTTTTTTGTAAGTATCTTTTCAGAGACAAATCTTTTTTTCAACAAATCCACTTTCCTTGTACTCCCTATCATTCCTATATATGCACTCGGCTTCTTTGCAATTCTGGCAAGAATGTCTTCATCAAATGAATGTTTAGGAGTTACTATAACACAAAAAGTATTTTCATCAAATACAGTATTTTCAATTGCTTTGAAATAATCTTCATTAATACAGGTATAATCAGAAAATTCTTTTTCATGAAAAATTCCCACACGCGGATCGAACAATGTAATTGCAAAATCAAGTTCCTTAGCAAACTTTGCCAAAGCCCTTCCAATATGGCCAGCTCCGAAAATATATAGTTTCTTCAGTGGACATATAGGCTCAATATATACTTCCATATATCCTCCACAGTGCATACCCAAATCCTTTTCCAGACTGAATGTACATTTTTCAGGTTTGCCTGATTTTATAAGTGTAACTGCTGTTTCAGCAACTTCCTTTTCAACACTTCCTCCACCAATAGTTCCGTAAATACTGCCGTTAGCAAATACAATCATCTTAGCACCCTGCTTGCGGGGAGTTGAGCCCTTTGTTTCAATTACAATGCAGATGGCAGCACTCTGCTGTTCAACTTTAAGTTCTTCCGCCTTTGAAAAAATACTTTGCATAATTACCCTTCTATAATCAGTACAAAAATACAATATTTCCTTTGCTTTGAAATGCATTTTCGTTAAACATATTCATAATTGCAATTAATGATTTTAAGAATAATATGTTTCTTTGCAAAAAAAAATATCATGGTTACTATAGAATCTATTGAAGGTTTCATAAGCAATAAAAATATTGCAGTCATCGGTGCTTCATCCCACAAAAAGAAATTTGGATACATCATCCTCGACCATTTACTTAAAAGAGGGTTTAATGTCGTGCCAGTTAATCCAACTGCAGGAGAAATTTTGGGTTTGCAATGCTACACCACTATTGAAAGCCTGCCTTCCGATTTTAAAGCTGTAGTTTTTGTTACAAAACCTAATATTACTGAGGCTACGACCAAACAAATTTGCTCCGATAACAAGATTGAATATCTTTGGTATCAGCAGGGATCAGTGAATAAACAGACAATTGATCTGGCCATCAATTCAGGTAAAAAAGTTATTCACGGAGAATGTATTCTGATGTTTACCAAACCTTCCGGCTTTCCTCATGATTTCCACATGTTTTTCAAAAAGGTCTTTGGAAGATACCCAAAATGATATATTTGAGCAGATGTCTATGAATTAACATATAGCACACATGCATATGTTTAACATTTTTTAACATTCTCTTTTAGATTAACATTTCGATGTTTTGTCTAAGTTTAGCTTTTCTTTACCTAAAAAAGTTGATCTTTCGTTATTATTTAAAAGTGAGATGTTAATAATACATTTCAGATTAAAAATTTTATCTTAAAAAAAATAATTTACTTTGGCGTCTTTGCCAATATAATTATAGGTAAAAAAACTAATATAACTAATTGAAAAACAAATCTCTAAAATATGTCACTGAAACAAAAAACGCTTGACCTGAAAAAGAGAATGCACGAAGCCTTGCAAGGCGGCGGCGCTCAAGCTATTGAAAAGCAGGTAGCTATGGGAAAAATGACGGCAAGGGATCGCATTGTAATGCTCCTCGACCCTAATTCTTTCCATGAATACGATTTGTTTGTTGAACATTCCGCAAAGGACTTCGACATGGACAAAAAGACACTTCCTGGTGATGGTGTTGTTATTGGAACCGGTACCATTTACGGATATCCTGTTTGTATTTTTGCCCAGGACTTTACAGTTGCCGGTGGATCATTAGGATTCGCACATGCAAGAAAGATCACCAAGATCATGGATCATTCTATGAAACTTAAAATTCCCTTAATCGGAATCAACGACTCTGGTGGTGCCCGTATACAGGAAGGTGTTAACTCGCTTGCAGGTTATGGAGATATCTTTTTCAGAAATACTCTTGCATCAGGAGTTATTCCCCAAATATCCGTTATTCTTGGTCCTTGCGCCGGTGGTGCTGTTTACTCTCCGGCTTTAACAGACTTTGTGTTCGTTGTGGATAAAATTTCCAAAATGTTTATCACCGGACCAGAGGTTATCAAAACAGTTCTGGGAGAAGAGATTTCAATGGAAGCTTTGGGCGGTGCACGTGTTCAGAGTGAAGTTACCGGCAATGCTCACTTCTTTGCTGAAAGCGAAGAAGAATGTTTCGAGCAAATTAAAAAGCTTGTTTCTTTTATTCCCTGGAACAATACAAAAAAAGCAGAGCCATTTCCAAAGAAAACTCCAAATACCAAGCTTTATAAATTAGAGGAAATTTTCCCGACAGATCCTACACAACCTTATGATATCCGAAATGTAATAAAATCCATTGTTGACGATTCCGACTTTTTTGAAGTGCAGGAACTCTTCGCACGGAATATCGTTATCGGCTTTGCCCGTTTGAATGGACAAACGATGGGCTTTGTAGCCAATCAGCCTCTTGTTCTGGCAGGTGTACTTGATGTGGATTCATCAGATAAGGCAGCCCGGTTTATTCGTTTCTGCGATGCATTCAATATCCCTCTTGTAACACTTGTTGACCTTCCGGGTTATTTACCAGGAGTTGATCAGGAACATGCTGGTGTAATCAGGCATGGTGCAAAAGTTCTGTATTCATATTCAGAAGCAACAGTTCCAAAGATCACTGTTATCCTGCGTAAAGCTTACGGGGGAGGATATATTGCAATGTGTTCACGCCACCTGAAAGCTGATTTTGTTTTTGCATGGCCAACCGCTGAAATTGCTGTTATGGGCCCTGAAGGTGCCGCAAATATTATTTTCCGCAGTGAAATTGCTGCCGCAGAAAATCCTGACGAAATGCGTAAACAAAAAGTTAAGGAATACAAGAAGAAGTTTGCTAATCCTTACGTAGCTGCTGCTTATGGATATATTGATGCAGTAATCGACCCGAACGAAACAAGAAGATTCCTGATACATGCAATAGAAGTTTCAGCACATAAAGACGAAACAAGACCAGCTAAAAAACATGGTATTCCTCCATTTTAATTATTCACAAGCATATGGAAAACGAAAACGAAAATACCGAAGAAAAAAAAGAATTTCAGAAATTCACACTCGACGGAGTATCTTATAAAACCACACTTACAAAAAAGTGGCTGGCACACAAACCTTATGTTGAACGTGATCCTGGCAAGATCTACTCGTTCATTCCCGGTACTATTCTTAAAGTGTTCATCAAAGATGGACAGAAGGTTAAAATGGGTGAACAACTTTTGATTCTGCAAGCAATGAAAATGGATAACGTTCTCACATCCCCTGTGCTTGGCGTTATCAAGAAACTTTATGTTGCTGCTGGCGATAAAGTTGCCAACAAACAATTACTGGTTGAATTAGAAGGAGAAATTGTTGCTACCAAGAAGGAAAAGAAAAAAAAACCTGTAAAGAAATAAATTTTAAAAAAAGAAACGGGGAATGAAAATCATTCCCCGTTTCTTTTTTCACGGCCATTATCAGATTTTTTTTATTCCTATATTTACAAAAAAATATTCATGCTTGTTAAAACATTTGGTGGTTGTGTTCATGGAGTGAGCGCAACAATAATCACAATAGAGGTCAATATTGATACTGGGATTGCTTTTTTTCTTGTAGGCTTGCCTGATAATGCAGTAAAAGAAAGCCATCAGCGTATTGAAGCAGCATTAAAAAATATCGGGCATAAAATCCCCGGGAAAAAGATCACAATCAATATGGCTCCTGCCGATATCCGCAAGGAAGGATCTGCGTATGATGTAGCAATTGCTGTTGGAATTCTTGCTGCTGATGGTAAAATTGAATCTGAAAAAATCGGGCAGTATATTATCATGGGAGAACTTTCCCTAGACGGAAGCCTTCAGCCCATAAAAGGAGCGCTGCCTATTGCTATTCAGGCGAAAAAAGAAGGCTTCAAAGGTTTTATACTGCCAAAGGCGAATTCTAAAGAAGCAGCAGTTGTAAGTGGTTTGGAAGTTTACGGTGTTGACAACATTACAGAAGTTATTGATTTTTTTAATGGAGATCTTTCTCTTGATCCTGTTGTTGTTGATACTAGGAAAGAATTCTATTCCCGCCTGAATGAATATGAATTCGACTTTACAGAAGTCAAAGGGCAGGAAAATATAAAAAGATCGCTGGAGATTGCTGCTGCAGGCGGACACAATGTAATACTGATTGGACCTCCTGGAGCAGGAAAAACGATGCTTGCTAAAAGATTGCCATCCATTCTTCCACCGTTAAATCTGAACGAAGCACTGGAAACTACAAAAATACATTCTGTTGCAGGAAAGATGATGCGCAATTCTTCGCTAATTTCTGTAAGGCCCTTTCGTTCGCCACACCACACTATTTCTGATGTTGCGCTTGTCGGTGGCGGATCGAATCCACAACCTGGTGAAATTTCGCTTGCACATAATGGTGTTTTATTTTTAGATGAATTGCCCGAATTTAAAAGAAGCGTCCTTGAAGTACTGCGCCAGCCACTCGAAGAAAGGCAGGTTACAATTTCCCGTTCTAAATACAGTGTGGAGTATCCTGCAAGTTTTATGCTGGTTGCATCAATGAATCCATGTCCCTGCGGGTATTACAACCATCCGGAAAAAGATTGTGTATGTGCTCCGGGTATTGTACAGAAATATCTGAATAAAATTTCAGGGCCGCTGCTCGACAGAATTGATATACATGTTGAAGTAACACCAGTTCCTTTTAAAGAATTATCCAGCGTACGTGAATCGGAAAAGAGTGAAGTGATCCGCGAACGGGTTGTCGCAGCGCGTCAGATACAGGAGCAGCGGTACAAAAACATGGAAGGTATATATTGCAATGCGCAAATCACATCCAAACTTTTGCGTACCATATGCAAGATTGATGAAACAGGCCAGCAACTGCTGAAAACGGCCATGGACAGGCTAAGTCTATCTGCCCGCGCATACGACAGAATTTTAAAAGTTGCGAGAACCATTGCAGATCTTGATAACAGCGAAGATATTAAAAACGATCATATAGCTGAAGCAATTCACTATCGTAGTTTAGATAGGGAAAATTGGGCCGGATAAAAAAAAGTACGCAGTCAGCAGTTGGCAGTTTACAAAAAATTGCAAACTGAGGACTGAAAACTGTGAACTATACTTAATTTTATTTACTTACCACCTTAAATTCCGTCCTTCTGTTTTGCTGACGTCCTGCATCGGTGTCATTGGAAGCAATTGGCTGTTCAAAACCATAACCCTTATAAGTAAGTCTGCTAGCATCGATACCTTTTTTCACAAGGTAATCAACTACTGCTTTGGCGCGGTTTTGTGAAAGAGTTTTATTGTATGCTGCCGAACCTATATTATCAGTGTGACCGGAAATTTCAATTTTCAATGTTGGAATTTCTGTTAGCATGGTAGTTAACCTATCAAGCTCTGCAGTAGATTCTGATCGTAATGTAGCTTTATCAAAATCAAAGAAAATATTGTTGAGAACGATCTTGTTGCCCACTTCAATTTTCTTCATACGGATATCTTTTTCAATAACGTTGTATCCCGTAGATGCAGGAATGTCGAAGTTCTCCGAATGGAACAAGTATCCATCAGCTTTTACTGCGATTCCGTAATTTACTCCTGATGGCAGTGATACAAGGTATTTTCCAGTTGCACTGTTCGATTCAAAACTGGCGATCACTTCATTCTTAGCATTGTCGGTAAGTTCAATTGTTGCACCTAATGCAACAGATGATTTATCATCGACAATAGTTCCTTTTAATAAAGTGAGCTGATTGGATTTTATTTCAACGGTTGGCTCTATAACAGTTTCTTTAACAGGTTTGGTAAGACTTGCAAGAAGATTGTCTTCATTGTTGCTGATCACAGGTTTATCAGGGCCAAGAATTGTAACCATGTAAATGTCCTGTCCTCCCTGACCTCCAATAGCTGCAGAAGAATAATATCCATGAAGTCCGCTACCTGATATTGTAAAAAACACATCATCATCGGGTGTATTGATTGGATAACCTATGTTTTCAGGTTCTGACCATTTTCCGTTTTCATATACTGATTTAAAAATGTCATAACCTCCCATTGTACTATGTCCTTTGGAACTAAAATATAAAGTTTTTCCATCAGCATGCATGAATACACCTTCTTCATTATATTCTGAATTAATCACAGATCCTAAATTCACTGCATCAGTCCATTTGCCTTTTGCATTTTTCTTGCTCATGTAAATATCACTTCCACCGTAACCGCCAGTTTTATCGCTTACAAAATATAATGTCCTTCCGTCAGGGCCAAATGTAGCGCTTGATTCATGAAAATCGGTATTAATTGCTTTTGGGAGTCTGTCTGGTTTCGACCATTCAGCGCCTTCAAGTTTACATGAAAAAATATCACCACCATTTTCTCCTTTATAAATTAAAAGAGTTTGTCCGTCGGGTGAAATACCCACAGTTGCATCATGCAATTCAGTGTTCAGCGGTTTACCCGGGTTAACAGCCGCATTCCATGTTCCTCCAATAAAATAAGAAAACATAATGTCTTCAAAATATTTAAAGTCTATTGGATCTTTTTCACCACCTGTAGTATTATCTCTTCTTGAGGTGAAAAATAATGTGGATTCATCAGCTGTAATAATAGGGCTATACTCAGGATAAATTGTATTGATGTTTGTTCCTAAATTGTCCACAAAAACGCGGATAGGACTTTTTACAAGTACTTTTCCATAAGTAGCTTCAGCTATTTTTTTATCAATTTCCTTGGATAGTTTAGTGAGATCCTGAGGGGTAAGTGATGCCTTGTACGCCTTGTAATCAACAATTGCCTTGTCGAATTCCAAATTAAAATGATAAGCCTGTCCCAACAAATACTTCAGATCTGGGCTCACCTTTTCATTAAGCTTTAATGCGGTTTCAAAATAGGTAATCGATTTTACTTTGTCGTAAGAATTCAGGTAACACTTACCAATCTTGTAATTCAGCAAAGCGTTATTGGGATTAAAATCCTGCGATTTCAGATAATGATCAAGTGCCAGCGTATAATTACCGCCACCAAGTTCATAAAGATCATCACCGGTACCCAGTTCTTTAAGAGCTGCTTTCAACTCTGTTTTCTTTCCCGGAAAACTTTTTTTATCGAATTCAACATTTGCCTGGGAATAAAGCTTTGCAGTGGTTCCTGTAATGAATAAAAATATTAAACAAACAATGAGACGACGCATATGGCTTGATTTTATAAAATTCATAAATAAAATTATTTACAGTTTTTAGAATAGGTTTCGGCATTGCTTACGCCAAGTGCTGCAGCTTTTTTCCAATCCTCGCATGCGCCCTTAGCATCTCTCATCATTTCTTTTGTAATTCCTCTGTTCAGAAAAGCATATCCGTAACTGGCATCTAATTCAATAGCTTTATTATAATCAACAAGGGCACCCGTATAATCCTTCTGTTTGTATTTGGCATTTCCCCTGTTATTGTAGGCATACGCATAATCAGATTTCAATTTTATTGCCTGATCAAAATCTTCAACTGCCCCTTTATAATCATTTTGTTCAATCTTTACTGTTCCCCTGTTGTTGTATGCAAGATAATAATCAGGATCTATTTTAATGGCTGCTGTATAATCTTCAAGTGCGCCAGCGTTATCATCAAGTTTTTTCTTGATGCTTCCGAGATTATTGAAAACAAAGGCTAATGAAGGATCCAGCTTTGCTGCCTGTTCATAATCTGCTTTTGCACCTTTGTAATCTTCAAGCATTTTCTTGGCGCTTCCACGATCGTTATATGCATAAGCATAATCGGATTTTAAAGAAATTGCTTTTGTAAAATCATCGCTTGCTTTTTGATATTCTGCATTTTCAAAATATATACCTCCGCGATAATAGTATGCCTGAGCATAGGAAGTATTTGCTCCTATTGCTTTGGTATAATCTTCAATAGCACCTACCTTATTTCCCATTGCATATTTCGCCTGCGCTCTGCTGAAAAATGCTTTATCATTTGAAGCATTCATCTCGACTGATTTATCAAAATCGGTAATTGCTCCGGCGTAGTCTTTCAATTCATACTTTACTGAACCCCTGTTATAGTAGGCTTTTTCAAAGGTCGGCTCTGCAGTGATCGCTTCGTTGAATTTTACCAAGGCACTGCTGTATTCTTTACTATCAAAAAGCTTGATGCCTTCATTGTAAAGTTTTTCGGCTTTCTGGTCGTCAACACCTTTCGCAACCACAGTATCCTGAGCGCGTGCAGAAATAAATGCAAAGGATAACAAAATCAAAAATAGCAATGATCTTTTCATAAGAAATTGTATAATTTGTGTTAAAAGATAACGCAAGATAATAAAAATGTATTGAACAGAAAATATTCAAAAAGAATTTTTAACTAAAAAATTAAATCCGGTTTATAATTAATTCTGCAATTACAAATATTCCAAAGATAACACTGGCAATACCGTTAAGCAATGCAAAGGCCTGGTTCACCCGGCTAAGGTCAGAGGGCCTGACAATTAAATGTTCATATACAAGCAGTGAAATAAAAATAGCTGATCCTATCCAGTAAAGAATTCCAAAACCGATTTGTAAGCCAGTGTATAAAATAATTGCAGCCGCCAACAAATGTAATATTGCAGAAACCACTAATGACAACTTCACACCAAGCCATACCGGAATTGATTTTAATTTTTGAGATTTATCAAATTCAATATCCTGTAATGCATAAAAAATATCAAATCCACTTACCCAGAATAATACTGCAAATGAATACAGCACCGGATATAAAGCGAAATGTCCTGTAACAGCCAGATATGCGCCGATGGGAGCAAGTCCCAGTCCCAAGCCCAGAACTACATGACACAGAAAAGTAAAACGCTTCGTTAAACTATAACCAAGCACCACTATTATGGCAACAGGAGAAAGATAAAAACACAATTCATTAATAAAAAAAGTAGTAACAAAAAATCCTGCAACATTTAGTATCACAAAACCTAGTACTGCAAAAGGACTGATAACACCCGCAGGGATTTCACGACTTGAAGTGCGCGGATTTTTTTCATCAAATCTTCTGTCGACATAACGGTTGAATCCCATTGCTGCGCTTCTTGCGAAAACCATACACAATAATACCAGCAGAAATAAACGTAAATCGACAGCGCTATGATTGTCAGCTGAGCCAAGAAAAAATCCAATAAGTGCAAATGGCAAAGCAAACACCGTATGAGCAAACTTCACAAGGGACAGATATTTTGATATTGTAGAAAAAAAACTCATGCTGTAAATGTTTCAACAAACCTAAATGAATTTTCAAAAATACACAAATACCTAATGAAAATTCATTTATGGTTCCCTCTGACATTATAAGAACAAAATAATTTGCAGAGGAAAAATACATTTTTTACAATATAATGACTATCGACGTCTTTTCTCATTTTTTATTACTTTAGCCCTATGAAGAAGTATGAATTCATAAAGAATTATATAAAATATTATTTCAGCGCAAAGACCAAGTATTCTATACATTCCCCTTTCGTTTTCGAATTTGTAACTCAAGTGCTTGAAGGTAAAACCAGCGGGGTTGAGAAACTTAAGAAAATTGAAATTCTGAGGAAATCATTACTTGCTTCCAATGCCGAAATTCAGGTTGTTGATCTTGGTGCGAACAGCACTCAAAATTCTTCATCAGTAAAAAAAGTTAAAGAAATTGTAAAGCATTCCGCTAAAAGCAGGAAATACGTAAGATTACTATACAGGATTACTGAACATTATAAATTAAAAAACATCCTTGAGTTAGGCACTTCAGCCGGTATCAGCAGTATGTATTTTGCTTCTTCCGCTAACGAAGTTACTACAATTGAAGGTAGCCCGGAAATTGCTGATCTTGCAATTGAAAATTTTTCAAAGCTTAATTTCAGAAACATTCAACTTATCAAAGGAAATTTTGATGATGTTTTACCTGAAATTCTAAATAAAAATAAAAAGTTCGATTGTGTGTTTTTTGACGGGAACCATAGGGAAGAAGCCACACTGAAATACTTTGAACAATGTCTTTCCAATATTCATAATGATACGATTTTTATTTTCGATGATATTAACTGGTCGGAGGGAATGAAAATAGCATGGCACAATATCATGCAACATCCGTCCGTTAAGGTTACCATCGACTTGTATTTTATGGGGCTTGTGTTTTTTAAAAAGGAATTGAGCAAAGAGAATTTTGTTATAAGATATTAAGGATAATTTTTACCTTTGTTGCATAAGGGTTGAAAATAAAAAGAAATGGCCGAAAGAGAAGAAATAATCAGGCTTGGAAACATTGTTAAAAACTACAAAGTAGGGACAGAAGTAGTCCGTGCATTGCGTTCAGTATCATTGTCAATTTATAAAAATGAATATGTGGCATTGATGGGACCCTCAGGTTCCGGAAAGTCAACATTGATGAATATCCTTGGATGTCTCGATTCGCCTACTGAAGGAGAATATTTTCTGAATCACAAGGATGTCAGCAAAATGTCGGATGATAGTTTAGCAGAAGTCAGAAATAAAGAAATCGGATTTGTATTTCAGACGTTTAATTTATTACCAAGGGCTACAGCACTCGACAATGTAGCACTCCCGCTCGTATATGCAGGTTATAGCAAAGCCAAACGCAATGAACGTGCAAAAGAGGTACTTGAAAGCGTTGATCTCGGAGACAGGATAACGCATAAGCCGAATGAACTTTCGGGCGGACAACGGCAGCGCGTTGCACTTGCCAGGGCACTGGTAAATAATCCTTCCATTATTCTGGCCGATGAACCAACAGGTAACCTTGACTCTAAAATTTCCGTTGATATCATGGGGCTTTTTGAAGATATACATAAAGCCGGTAATACAATCATAGTTGTTACGCATGAAGAAAATATTGCCAAATATGCACATCGTATTATCAGGCTTATCGATGGAAAAATTGCTTCTGATGATGTTAATCATGATGTAACCACTTTCGAAAAAGCTTTAGCTGAGCTCATGCATGAGTAATAATCAGAAAATATATACAAAAACAGGCGATAAAGGAGAAACTTCCCTGATAGGTGGGACAAGGGTTCCAAAGTTTCACATTCGAATAGAAGCTTATGGCACTGTTGATGAACTGAACTCCTATTTAGGTTTGATTCGTGATCAGGACATAGATCAGCATATTAAAGAAATTCTTCTCGAAATTCAGGACAGGCTTTTCACTGCAGAATCAATGCTGGCATGTGAATGCGAACCTTCAGCAAATAAACTTCCGGAAATAAATATTGCTGATATTTCTCTGCTTGAAAAAGAAATAGATGCAATGAATTCTGTATTGCCAGAATTGCATTCTTTTATTCTTCCCGGGGGAAATTCAATTTCATCCTATTGCCACATTGCCCGCTGCATATGCCGCAGAACTGAAAGAATTACTGCACATCTTGCACAGGATTTTCTTGTAAGCCCGGTAATTCTTCAATACCTGAACCGCCTTTCCGATTATCTTTTTGTTCTTGCCAGAAAAATTTCCTTTGACAATAATTGCCCTGACACACTATGGAAAGCAAAGAGATAAGACTTTACCCATGAAACATTTTATAAAAAATTTCCCTGCATTTATTTTTTTCTCATGGTTCCTTGCGATGATTTTGTTTTCCGCATGTTCTCCTAAAACCAAGACAACAGTAGCAACAGACAAGATAGCAGCAGATACTTCCAGACCTGTAAAAAAAGAAACTGTTAAAGAAAATAATCAAATCGCAAATGGCGATTATTACAAAAAGAATTTTTTTCGGTATGAAGATTTTACGTACAATGATAATATAAAAACTATTCTGCTCTATAAAGATGGTTTTGAACTGGCTCCACCACTTATACAGCTTGGCACAGAAGAAAAACTTAAGTTGAGTTTTGATGACCTTAGCGGGGAATTGCAATCATATAAATACACCATTATACATTGTGATGCTAACTGGACACCTTCTGACCTAATGCCCGCTGAATATATTGATGGCTTTACCGATGACAATATCAGTACATATTCTTCCTCCTTCAATACGCTACAAAAATATTATCATTACGAACTTACTTTTCCTACCGAAAATCTGAGACCAACCAAATCAGGTAACTATATTCTTAAGGTTTACAAAGATGAAGACACCGACGAAAACCTTGTATTTACAAGGCGTTTCATGATTTTTGATCAAACCGTTACTGTTACCGGGAATGTAAAAAGAGCCACATCAATAGAGGATATGGATTACAAACAGGAAGTTGATTTTACTATCGGGTACAGCAATTATACCATCTCAAATCCTTACAGTGACCTTAAAGTCGTCGTAACACAAAACGACAGGTGGGATAATGCAATTACTGATCTTAAGCCGAAATATGTAAAGAACAATTTGCTCGATTATGATTATGATGAGGAGAACACATTCAATGGTGGCAATGAATTCAGGCATTTCGACACAAAAAGTGTGCAGTTTATTTCTGACAGGATTCGTAAAATATCTACCGATTCACTAGGTTATGAAATTTACCTGATGCCAGATATAAAAAGATCTTTTACAGTTTACTCTTCAATGACAGATATCAATGGCAAAAAATTCATAAAGACTGATGAGGCTATCAAGAATGCTGATATTGAAGGTGAATATGTATATGTGCATTTTACATTACCTTTTACGGAAAATGTAACCGAAGGAAGCATATATATCTTCGGAGCCATTACAGACTGGCATTTTCAGAAGGAAGCCATTATGAAATACAACAGTAAAATTTCTGCATACGAAGGAACGCTGTACCTGAAGCAAGGATATTACAATTATGATTATGTTTTGCTGAAAAACAACGAATCAATAGGAGATGAAACTTTTATTGAAGGCAATCATTACGATACCGAAAATGATTACACAATTTATGTTTATCATAAAGAACAGGGAACCACTTATGATAAACTGATTGCGGTAAAGAGACTGAATTCGATAAGGTAGCTCTGGATTTATACTGGTCCAATTACAGCCAATATTGTCGTTGTAAAATAGCATGATCAGATTTGTGTCTCAAAAAATTATATTCCATTTTTAGTCTTCAATATTTCCCTCTTTACAGAAATTTTAATAATATTGCAACACCATTTGAAAACTATTAATCCAACTAATAATTAAATATTTAACCATGAAAAAAATCAGTTTACTTTTAGGCTTTGCGCTGATGATAAGTTTTAGCGGAATAGCACAAAAAGGCCAGAATGGGCTTAATCAGCTTGCCCCGAAGAAAAAAAGCACAGAAAGGAATTATGCAAACAAGGCTGTACATCAGGCTTTTTCGGCATCAACTCAACTTTCAAAACAAATCGAAGCATATTTTCTGGAAAGTTTCGAAGGTACTTTCCCTCCTGCCGGATGGTCAGTACAAAGTCCTGATGGCGGTACCGGCTGGGCGCAGGTTGCCAACGGCACAACCCCTCTTGACGGATGGACAGGAGGAGTGCAGGATATACCTGTAGGTGGAGGTAACTTTGCTGCATATTGCACCTATACTACCGGTGGCACTGCATCAAATGACCAATGGCTGATTTCTCCGCAGTTTATGGTCACTTCCGGCGACAGTTTAAAATTTAATTTATGGTGGTTCGGTGCTTATCAGGATTCTTTATTTGTAATGTTATCCACAAGTACCAATGCAATTGGAAGTTTTTCAACTACGTTGCTTGCCGTAGATACAAATAATCTGTCACCAATGGCCTCATGGAAAAAATATTCAATTAATCTTACTCCTTATGCCGGACAAAACGTTTATGTTGCCTTCAGGGAAAAAATTTCTGACAATGTAGCCATGGGAGCATACTTTGCTCTTGACCTTGTATCGATGGGCGTGCCTGCACCAAATGACGTAGCAATGCAATCAATAGATGTTGCATCAATCATTGCACCAGGCTCAGTAAATCCAACAGCAACTGTTTCGAATGTAGGATCGGCAGCACAGACTTTTAATGTAACCATGGAAATTACCGGTGGTTATACTTCTACAAAAACTATTACAAGCCTTGCACCAGGCGCATCGCAGCAGGTAACCTTTGATCCATGGACCGCAGTACAGGGTTTAGATACTATTACTGTTTATACCGAGCTGGCAGGTGATGCAAATACAGCTAATGACACTCTTGAAAAAGCTATAGCTGTAGTTCTCGATGCACAGACTTTATCAATCGATGTTCCTGCTGTGGTAGGCCCAGGATTACAAAATCCAAAAGCAACATTTAAAAACCTTGGTGGTGATTTAACCAACCTTAGTGTCACTATGACAATAACAGGTGGATATACTTCTACGAAAACGATTACACAACTTAAAACCGACTCAATTGCTCAGGTTACTTTTGATCCCTGGACAGCTGCAATTGGCGTTGATACTATTGTTGCATACACATCACTAACAAATGATATTGATATAACCAACGATACTGTGAGCAAAATTGTTACTATACAGGAACTGAAAAAGGTGTATTGTTATATTGCATATGATCCATCGTCTGCACTTCCCGCCGGACCAGCCTATACTTATCTTCAGGCTCCCGATCAGGTTGTATCTATTGCGGACCAGTCAGCTGAGAACTTTGTTGGTGGTGGCACCTGGGGTGGCATGAATAAATGGTATGGTGCAGTATATAGCGACAATACTCTTGTTACACTTGATACCGTTTCTGGTGCAAGAACTGTTATTGGACAGATTGGTGTTGGAATTTCCGGTATTTCTTATGATTATACCACAAGTAAACTTTACGGTATTTCATGGGATGGTTCTGCTTCATCCTTATACGCAATAAGTACTGCTACAGGTGCAGGAACGCTTATCGGACAATCAACAAGCGACCTTCTTATCAATCTTGCTTGTGACACTCTTGGAAATTTATTTGCTATGGGCATTGTAACTGATTCATTGTATTCTGTAAATAAAACTACAGGTGCTGTTACCCCTATTGGCCCAATTGGTTTCAATGCAAGTTATGCACAGGATATGGAATTCGACCGTGCAACAAATACCTTATACATGGCTGCTTACGATGCCGATTTGTCAACAGGTCAATTGATGACAGTCAACACAACAACAGGTGCTGCTACATCAATTGGTCCTTTTGCCGGAGCTGCTGAAATTTCAGGCTTTGCTATTCCTTACAACAAAACATTACCAGCACTTGATGCAGGTGTTTCCGGAAAAACTTCACCTATTGATGCATGCGGTTTAGGCAATGAAGATATCACAATAGTGGTTGAAAACTTTGGTACTACTGCCATTAACAATGTTCCTGTATCTTATAAAGTAAACGGTGGAACAGCTGTTACCGAAACCATTACTACATCTATTCCTGCCGGTGGTTATCTAAATTATACATTCTCAACACAGGCGAACCTAACTGCTGCAGGTGTGTATACAATTAAAGCTTACACAGCATTGGCAAGCGATGCAATTGCGGCAAACGACAGTATTACTTTTGTTGTAGAAAATGTTGCTCCTTCAGCACCAACTTATTCAATGGGTTTTGAACCAACTGAAAGTTTTACAGGATGGGCAATAGAAGATGCAAACGCTGACGGATACACCTGGAATATATTAGCTACAGGTGGCAATACAGCTCCTTATAGCGCTCAGTATTCTTACAACTCAGCTTCAGCAGCCAATGACTGGCTTATTACAAAATGTATCAACCTGCAGGCAAGCAAAACCTATCATGTTGGCTACTATTACAAAGTTCAGTCTGCAACATATCCTGAAAGCTTTATGGTTCATATAGGTACTTCTCCTGCTTCAGGTTCTTTAGTAACAATGCTTGCAAATCATACGAACTTAACAAGTACTTCATACACACAAGGCGGAGCAAACTTTACAGTTACTGCTGATGGTACGTATTATATAGGTTTCCATTGCAACAGTGCAGCTGATATGTACATTTTATTCCTTGATGATATTAACATCTCAGATGTTACCGGAATTAATGAAAACAATGATAATTTCAGTTTCAACGTTTATCCAAATCCTGCAAAGGAAATGATCAACATTACAGCTTCTTCAAAAATCAGTACTGTAAAAATGCTGAATGTATTTGGACAGGTTGTTTTCGCAAGTGACGTTGACAATACAACAACGACTATTAATACTACAAACCTTGCTGATGGTATTTATTACATCCAGGCAGAAACTCTGGATGGCCTAGTAACAAAGAGCGTTACAATTCGCAAATAGCTTTAAATAGCAATTGACAGAAGGGGCTTTATGCCCCTTTTTTATTTTACTCAAAAATTTTACAATAATAGTATCTTTGCATCCCTATTGAGCAATTGCAATGATTTCAATAAATAACCTATCTATACATTTTACTGGAACAAATCTTTTTGATGATGTTTCCTTCGTGATTGCCGATAAAGACAGGATAGGCCTTGTCGGGAAAAACGGAACTGGCAAAACTACGCTGATGCGTATCATTACGGGTATGCAGGAGCCAGAACAAGGGAATGTTGTCATCCCTTCTGATACAACGATTGGTTTTCTTCCCCAGGAAATAGCTTTTAATAATTCAGGTAGGACCGTGCTGGAAGAGGCAATGACAGCTTTTGCAGAAGCATTGAAGCTTGATGAGAATATAAAAAAATATACCGCTGAAATTGCCAGCCGCACCGACTTCGAATCGGAACATTATTATAAACTTATACATAAACTCACCGATGCAAATGAACGCTTCCACTTGCTGGGCGGGCAAAATATGCAAGGTGAAACAGAAAAGATTTTACTTGGCCTGGGATTTACACATAACGACTTTTCAAGGCTTATTAGCGAATTTAGTGGTGGATGGCAGATGCGCGTGGAGCTTGCAAAAATATTATTGCAAAAACCAAATGTTGTTCTTCTTGACGAACCAACGAATCACTTAGATATTGAATCCATACAGTGGCTTGAAGATTTCCTTATTGGTTATTACGGAGCCGTGTTGCTTGTTTCACACGATCGTGCTTTTCTTGATAATATCACTACCCGAACCATTGAAATTTCTCTTGGAAAGATTTACGATTACAAAGCTTCTTATTCAAAATATGTTGACATGCGACAAGATCGCATCGATCATCAGCTTGCCGCTTATACCAATCAACAGAAGCAAATTGCCGATACCGAAAAATTCATCAATCGCTTCAGGGCTCAGGCAACAAAGGCAAAGCAGGTGCAGTCCCGCATAAAACTTCTTGACAAAATAGACCGCATAGAAATTGATCAGCTTGATACTTCTTCCATTTATTTTAAGTTCCCACCTGCTCCTCATGCAGGAAAAGTAATCATTGAAGCCAATCATCTTTCAAAAAGTTATGGAAACCTCCACATCCTAAACAACCTTAATTTTCTAATTAATAATGGCGACCGGCTTGCATTTGTAGGAAAAAATGGTGAAGGCAAATCAACGCTTTCACGCATCATTGTTCAGGATCTTGAATTTAATGGCGAGATGAAACTCGGGCATAATGTGAAAATTGGATATTATGCACAAAACCAATCGGATCTGTTGAACCCTGATAAAACAGTTCTGGAAACCATTGATGAAGCTGCTATAGGTGAAGTAAGGCCGAGAATAAGGGCTATTCTAGGATCGTTTTTATTTGATGCCGACGACATCGATAAAAAAGTGAAAGTGCTTTCAGGTGGTGAAAAATCAAGGCTGGCGCTGGCAAAATTAATTCTGAGTCCGGTAAACTTTCTTGTACTTGATGAACCTACCAATCATCTCGACATGCAGTCGAAAGATATTTTAAAGAAAGCCTTGCTCAAATACGACGGTACATTGGTAATAGTTTCACACGACAGGGATTTTCTTCACGGACTCGCAAATCGTGTTTTTGAATTTAAAAATCACACTATCCGCGAGTACATCGGTGATGTTTTAGACTTCCTGAAATCGAGAAAAATTGAGACTTTGCGGGAATTGGAACTTTCGAAAAAAAATATTCAGACAAAAGAAAAGAAATTCGAAGTTTCTGAGCATCATCAAAACAGGGAAAAGAAAAAACTACAGGATAAGGAACTTCGAAAAATAAAAACGCAAATCGAAAAATCGGAAGAAATGATTTCTCAGCTTGAAAAAGAAGTAAGCCAGACCGATGAAATGCTTATCAATCCTGAAACCTACAAAACTGTTCTTGCCGACAAAGAGTTTTATGCGAAGTACGAAAAACTCAAGCACCAACTTGAGAATGAAATGAAAAACTGGGAGGCATTGCAGCAGCAACTGGAGGAGAAAGAAAAAGAATAATAACAGTATTTCTTATTATGTCTTTTAATCAAAAGAAGAGAATGCAAATTTTTCCTTAAAGGATAAAAGTTCTTCCTTAAAAGTTTTAGTAGCATCCAATGTAATTAATGGATTCAGCCTTTCATCAGGCTTTACCTTCAGTTCCCTCATCATCAGATGCTGGTTGATGAAAATTATTTCAAGGCTGGGATAAAGTTCTTTAATTGCTTCCGAAATTTCGAGAATAGAAAGATTTTTATCAACTAAATTGTAGACTGCAGACGGCAATTCATGATGCAAAAGATTGCGAAGCACATTTACAACTTTATCAATATGTATGAAAGCCCTCAATTGCTGGCCATTCCCGGTAATCTGAATTCTTCCCTCAAAATTTGCCTCGAACAGAAACCTGTTGATTACAGCATCAAAACGCACACTCGGGCTGTAACCATAAATATTTCCAGCACGCAAAATATAGGTTGGTATTTTCCCAAAAAGGTTCGCCACATGAGCTTCGCCGCGTAGCTTGGAGCTTCCGTAAAATGATTTTGGATTGGGGTATGTATCAATATCTATCAACTGATCGGAGGCGCCATACACAGAGATACTGCTGGTATATATAAATTTCGAGACATTTGATCCCTCCACAGCATAAACCAGTTCGGCGGTTCCCCAGTGATTGGTCTGTTCAAACAAATGTGAATCCTCGCTTGCAAAAGGCGTAGAAACGCGTGCAGCCAGATGATATACAACATCCACTTCGTTTACTACACTTTTTAATTTCCGGGAATCAAGAAGTTCTCCGCGTACAAACCGTACACGACCTGACTCATATTTTGTATCGAGAAAAAGATTGTAATTCTTTCGGCTCAGATTATCATAAATAATAATCTTTTTAACTGCAGGATCTTTCAGAAGCTCAAAAGTAAGTTCGTTGCCAATATATCCGGCACCACCGGTGATCAGTACATTCATTTTTTTTCTATTAAGTCAATATTCAAACCACATTCGGTTTTATTCAATCCAAACCAGCGGGCATCCCTAGAGTTATCCCCAAAAGCTTTCCTGGTGCAGGGTTCACAGCCTATGCTGATATACCCTTTGGCTTCAAGCGGATGACGAGGCAGATTATTTTCTTTCATATAATCATACACCATCTTGTCTGTCCAGTCAAGTAAAGGATGAAACCTTACAGAATCGTGAGCAGCATTTTCTTCAACATCAAGGCGTTTTCTGTTTTCATTCTGAACTGCTCTCACTCCATTTATCCACACATCCATTGACATGAGCAGGTTATCGACAGGAACAATTTTATTCAGGTAGCAACAATGGTCCGGATCGGTTGTAAATAAAAGGTTTCCACGGTCCTTCTGCAAATGCTTTGACACAGGCGATGCAAGCATCTGAATTTCGACACCCAATTCATTTGATACAAATTCACGAAATTTCATGGTTTCCGGGAAATGATAACCCGTGTTGATAAAATAAATAGGAATCGATTTATCAATTTTGGAAAGAATATGAATCAACACTACACTGTGGCTTTGCAGGGAGGTTGTTGCAAACATTTTTTTGCCCTGCATCTTGTATTTTTCGAGCCGATTTCTGATTTCTTCAGTATTCATTTCCTACCAACATTATAGGAACAAAAGTAATCAAATTGCTCCGAATTACATAAAATATTTTCCTGTTTCGATTAACTGTTTTATCTTTGAAAAAGATGAAAGAACCAACCCTTGATATTGTTCCCCTTGATAATTGGATTGCTATTGAACAAAAGCCATTGATCATCAGTGGTCCTTGCAGTGCCGAAAGCAAGGAACAGGTTCTTGCCACAGCAAAAGCACTTGCAAAAACAGGCGTGGTCGATGTTTTCAGGGCTGGATTGTGGAAACCAAGAACACGACCGGATGCTTTTGAAGGTGTTGGCAACACTGGTATTGCCTGGCTGAAGCAGGTAAAAAAAGAAACAGGACTACTTACCTGTGTTGAAGTTGCCACCCCTGACCACGTGGAGCAATGCGTGATGAACGGCATCGATATTTTATGGATAGGTGCCCGAACCACTGTGAATCCTTTTTCGGTGCAAGAAATCGCTGAATCGCTTAAGGGATACGACATTCCCGTAATGGTAAAAAACCCTATAAATCCTGATATAAAATTATGGTTGGGCGCACTTGAAAGAATAAATCATGCCGGTATACATAAGATGATTGCAGTGCACAGAGGATTCTATTCTTATAACAGCGAACCTTACCGCAATGCGCCCATCTGGGAAATTCCGATTGAACTTAAAAGGTTGTGTCCTGATTTGCCTGTGATCTGCGACCCAAGCCACATTGCTGGCAATACTATTTTGCTAGAAGAGATTTGTCAGAAAGCACTCGACCTCGAAATGGACGGACTGATGATTGAATCACACATCAATCCAAAAGTCGCATTATCTGATAAAGAACAACAAATAACTCCTGCTCAACTTGGAAAGTTAGTTGCGCAACTGGTTATACGCAGTCATACTACCGACAATAGTGAATTCCAGAACACCCTTGAAAAAATGCGTTTCGAAATAAATAAAATTGATTCGGAACTGATACAACTTTTATCAAAACGAATGAAGGTTGTTGAACAAATGGGGCATTATAAGAAAGAAAATAACATTACAATTCTTCAGATAAGGCGCTGGAATAATATTGTAAAGCAAAGCCTTGAACTGGGTGATAAACTTGGCCTTGACAAAGAGTATCTCATAAAATTACTTCGTGTAATACATGAAGAATCTATCCAGAAACAGACAGAGATTTATAATAGTAAAAACAAAAAGTAAAACTGAAATTGTTTTCTGTTTGAAGGAAATATTCTTACATCCATTTTTTACTTTTGAAATATACTATAAGCCCAACCACCACTGAAATCATGCTTCCTGCTACAATCCAGAATGCATTGGGATGTTCCTGAAAAGGTAATACGATATTCATTCCATACATGCTTGCTATTAATGTTAATGGTAGAAGAACAGATGAAATAAGAGTAAGCACTTTTACAATTTCGTTGGTACGATTGGTCTGCAGAGAATCAAATGTTTTAGAAAAGCCTTCAACAATTTCTTCATAATCTTCGGTTAGGTCCCAAATTTTTTGATACATGTCCAGAATATTTCCCCAGTAAGCATCCATATCTTCAGCAAATCCGGTTATCTCCCCGGTATCGAATCTGGTGAATAAACGAAGCTGTGGTTTAAAAATAGTATCAAGTAAAATTATATTACGGCGTGTGACAGAAATTTTTTCAATAATCTCTTCTGCATTTTTACCAAACAACTTTTCATTGATCGCATCAACTTCTGCGCCTATCTTTGTAAGATGAGTAAACGATTCGTTAAGCAAACGCTCAAGAATTTTGTATAACAAATGGTCACTGGTATCTTTCATCAATCCTGCCCTTATTATTTCATTTTCTTTTGCTGAATGAAACAATTCCCGTACTACCCAATGGACATGACCTATTGTAATAATATAATTCTTTCCCCAGAAAATCTTTACTTCATTTATCCTGATCAGAAGATTCTCATTATCAAAATGTGGAAAATGAAGAATTATAAAATAATAATCTTCATAAACATCAATCTTCGGACGCTGTGTTTTGCTTACAGTATCATCAAGATCGAGGGGATGAAAATTAAAATTCTTTATTAGAAAATTCAGATCACTGTCTGTGGGATTTAAAATATGATACCACGTTAATCCTCCGTTGTCAATGACTTCTATCATAAAATAAATTTGAAATTTTATTTTTTACTACATCACTACAATCTTCTTACATTCTTTTACAGAACTTTGTGAACTTATCCTGCAATAATAAATTCCTTTCTGAAGGCCAGATAAATCAATGGTTGCAACACCCTGGCCTGAATGAACAGGCATGACTATTACAATTTGTCCGATTTCATTATACACTGTTAACTCTGGATTAGCAAGGCTTTCAGAAATATTATACGTTATTGTTGTGGCATTTTCGGCAGGGTTAGGAACCGGATCAGAAATAAAAGAATCATTGGAATACTCTTCAACCGTGGTATATGAAGGATTTATTTTTGTTACAGTAACATCATCAAAATAATATCCGTCGGCATTTACACCAGCATCAGAAACCAATGTATATCTAAGTTTAATTGTGTGCCCGATAAAATCTGCAAGGTCAATATCTTCCTGCACCCAGGTGCTCTGTGTACCATCATACAATGGAGATCCGGTTATCTGATTACTGCTTCCTGCTTTTGTATATTTTCCGCAAAGTGGCGTCCAGCTTGTTCCTCCATCGGTTGAAGCTTTCACCTGTACATAATCATAACCTGCTTCAATGTCCCATTTTGTCCAAAAATTAAGTCTTGCGGTTGCGACTCCCGTAAGATCGATCGTGCCTGAAAGCGTGATAGATTTATTTGCATTAGTTGAATAATTTCCTGAAGGAGAATCCGTGATTGAACTGGAAGGTGAATGGTATTGTGCTGTTGTTAACGCCCAGTTTCCAAGTGTCCAGTTTGTTGTTGCGCTGCAATTATCAGAGAAAACAACAACAGGCTGTCCGTAAATTTTGGTGATTGTATCAGTAACTGTGTATAGTCCGTTATCCAGAATCAGCAGGTATTGCAGCACATCTCCACTTTGAACGGACGAATTTAAGCTATAAGAAATAGAATCTGTGCGGGTTTCAAGAACACTCATTCCTGAAAAAACTTTTTGCGATCCAACTGATTGTATTGTTGAAGTAATTGGTTGCAATGAAACGGTGAATGTTGCTGCAGCCAATCCTAAGCGTTCAATATCAAATTTAAAATATCCGTTCTGTTGCGTCACAACTGATGAAGCACGATCATAAGCTTCAGCATAACGTCCGGCAAACCTTGCTACATAAAGATTCTGAAGAAGATTTGTTTTGGCAATATCTACAATACGATTTGATGCTGGCCAGAAACCGTCGTTTAAATCACCTGCTTCGGGCGACCAGCAAATAATTTTATTTTTTGTCGACTGTTCTCCGTAAAACCAATCCACAGAACCTCCGTTTCCTGTATATCCCACAGTTTGATTGGGCGTTCCGTAAACATATCCGTTTTCCTGCACCATCAGTTTAGAGTAGACACTATATAATAACGAATCGGATGTGAGAGAATCAGCTACAAAGCTCCATGGATAGATAAGAAGGTTGCTGTAACAATGATAGTCAATTGCTAAAGTGAAGTTATGATTTTCGCAAAACCATTTCATGATCTGGGTCTCCGGTTCAGAAAACCCCGCTGTTCCGCGGTATGTTTCATCTGTAGAAGTTGCTGAGGAACCAACATTATCATAACCCCATTGATTTCCGTAGTTTCTGTTAAGGTCCACACCATACGAACTACTTCCGTTATTCCTTCTGTTCTTGCGCCAGAGGCCGCCACCAGAAGGATCTGTAGTATGATTGTATTCATATCCATCAGGATTCACTATTGGAACAAAATACAATTCAGTATTGTCGAGAAGTTTTTGAATTTCTGAATTTGAGGAATAATTTTCCAGAAGATACCACATATAAAATACCAGCTCCTGCATACCCATGGGTTCCCTTGCATGTGTCAGCGCACTATATAATACTTCAGGTTCGCTTTCATCAACATCCGGATTATCGGAAATTTTTACATAAAAAAGATTTCGCCCTTCAATTGTTGTGGTCGTTCCCACATGCTGTTTAATAGTAATAAGATTCGGATAATGAACCCGCATACTATCAAGCTGGGCAAGCATTTCCGTGATAGTATAAAAGCCACCCATTGAACCAAGCACAAAATGCGATGGAGTGATCCAGTTGTTTGCATTGCTTGTGCAGCCTGATGTTTTCTCCGATTCTATTTTATAATTTTCGGAATGTTCATTTCTATCGGTGTAATAGGAAGTCATATCATCTATCAGAACATCATATATAAAATTGTTAGCATCCAGTTTTACAATATCATTTTCTGAGATTTCAACGACCACATATTGATCTTTCTTTACATCGCCTTCCAAAGGGATTCCAAGCGATGCAAGTTTTGTTATTCCTGTCTGATCCGTATAAATTTTTACCCTGGAATATTTCTGTATCTGTGCATTGGCGGCAAGTGTGATCAATGCAAGTGCGATGAAGAATAAATATTTTTTCATATTTTTTTTGTTGAGGGATATTTACATTCCGGTAACCATAAGTTTCTTAACCTTACTGTGATTTAAATTTGTTCTTATGCAATAATAATAAATTCCACTTTGTATATTTAGAGTGCTTATTTTAATAAAACCGTTGGTCGATGATGTTTTTTTTCTCACCACTGTTCTGCCTTGAGGTGGATTAAAACAATTTACTGATTTCACTTTCACTGTTGATATAACATTGTCAGCAAACCTCACCTGATAATATTTTGTAACATCATCAATAATGACATCATACAAAAACCAGAAGTATTTAATTTTGTAATATCGTTTTCGCTGAGTTCAATTACAAGATTATGATTCGTATCAAAAAATTCTTCATCGGTTGGAATTCCAAGCTCCATAAGCTTTACAATGCTTTTACCATCAACAGAAATTTTTACTCTTGAATTTTTTTCTGTTTGCGAAAATGCAGTTATTGAAAAAAACAGAATAAATAATACTGACAATATTTTTCTCATGTATGATATTTTTAAAGAGGAAATATCATGCAATTTACGAAAAGAAAAGATTGATTTGGAGTGAATCGTAAAATTTATAATGCTTACACTTTCTTCCAGCGGAAGCTTTTTAGAAGATGTTTAATATCCTCTTTGATGAAAGTAATTACAGGCGCAAGAGAGTCATTATTTGGCTTCACACTAAAATACAACGCTCCTCTTACAAAATTAGAAATGCTGTCGGTCACAAAAAACTGGTATGTGGAAGCCGCACCTTCGCCCGTTATATTATAAGTAATGCCATATACCTTGTGTTCTTTGATATCAATTCTTTCATCATCAATATCGTCAGCTTTGGGAATATGTTTCATGGCCATATTGTATGCATCCTCTGCATACTTAGGCAGATTTTCTTTAACAGATTTATAACTTAAATGCACCTTCCCTTTAAATTGCGGGAATTCAAGATTCATCCAATAAGGCTCCGCAATTTTTTCAGTATCAAAAACAATTTTAGCATAAACAGGATATTCAAAAGTGTAAGGATAGGTGGAATCGAACAGAACATATTGTTTTTTTGGCAAATCGATTCTGAAATATCCTTTGGGTTTAGGAACATAGTCACCATCTCCGCATGAAGCGAATATCAATAAAAGCAGAACAAAAGGTGTCAGACAAAAAAGCCAACAGTGATTCGTTTTCCTTCCAAAGTCTGTTGGCTTTTTTTCAGTGCATTTCATTTGTAAGTGATTTTTAATTTTTGTCATCAGAATTTTTACTTTTCATAAAAGCATCCCAACCCTGCGCAGTAATAGGAACCATGGTTCCGCCACGGCTTATCAGGTTTACACCGGCTGAGGCTTCAGTGATATGACCAATTGGTGTGATCTCTGTAATATTTTTCAACTTCTCATAATCCTCTTGTTTAATCGTAAACAACAATTCATAATCTTCCCCTCCACTCAATGCAGCTATTGTAGGATCAAGTTTAAATTCACCAGCCATCACAATTGTGGCTGCATCAATAGGAATTTTTTCTTCATATATTGAACATCCTTTTTCCGAAGCATCGCAAATATGTAGTATTTCAGAAGCAAGGCCATCGGAAATATCTATCATGGATGTAGGCCTTACGCCGCAATCTTTCAGTATTTTCACAATGTCTGTTCTTGCTTCTGGTTTTAATTGGCGCTCAAGAATATAATCATGACCGCTGAGTTCTGGCTGTATTTCTGGGTTTGCAAGGAATACTTGTTTTTCTCTTTTCAATAATAGAAGTCCAATGTATGCTGCACCCAAATCCCCTGAAACAAAAACCAGATCATTCACATTTGCTCCTGACCTGTAGGTGATATCTTCCTTATTGGCCCTGCCAATAACAGTGATGCTGATAAATAAACCTGCTACGCTTGATGAAGTATCTCCTCCAACTAAATCAACATTATACTTTTTACATGCCATTTTTATTCCTTCATAAAACTCATCAATAGCTTCTAAGGGAAAGCGATTTGATAAAGCAATACTAACAGTAATTTGTTCAGGAACACCATTCATTGCAACGATATCACTGAAATTTACTACAGCTGCTTTATATCCCAGGTGTTTTAAAGGAACATACGAAAGATCAAAATGTACTCCTTCAAGTAGAAGATCGGTGGATACAAGAAACTCACCGCCATCGCTACCGATAACGGCAGCATCATCACCAATTCCTTTTAAAGTTGATGATTTTGATATTACACAATCTGCTGTAAGATGCTTGATCAGCCCGAATTCGCCAAGTTCCGACAATTCTGTCCGCTTGTTAGAAGTTTTTCTGTACATACAGCAAAAGTAATACAATTGATGCTAAATAAAAAAGCCTGCAGTAAATAAACCACAGGCTCGATTATTTTATGAGTCTTTTTATTTAAGGAAAATTTTCTGTCCGAAATATTTTTCTGAGTTCTGGAGAGAAATCAAGTAAATGCCCTGACTCAGATTATTTGTCTTTATATGGATTTCATTTGTTCCAGCAATAGCTTTTTCTGACTTTTGCAAAATGCGCTGACCTTTTGTATCAAACATACTGAAATTGTAGTTATCTCCTTCACTTGCGATGAATGTCATAATGATTTCAGAGGCATTTGCATCTGAAATCATCGATATCAACTCAAAAGATGTACCGGAAGAGCAATCCACTTCAACAACATCGCTGTATGAATATTTGCCATCGAAATCCGTTTGTTTCAGTCGGTAATAAGAATTTCCTGAAAGCGGTTGTTTGTCCTCTGCAGTATAAAATAAATAACTGTTACTGTTTCCTGCCCCTTGAACATTGAATAAATTTTCCCATTCTGTGGAATTGCCACTTCTTTCAATAGTAAAGAAATCATTATTGGTTTCACTTGTTGTAACCCACGATAAGTTAACCTGATTGTCTTGACATTTAGCATTAAAAGTCAAAAGTTCGATTGGCAAATTGGTCTTTTTATTTCCAGGTCCTACAGGGCTAAAGGAACTTACACCTATTACTTTCATCCAGTTATTTGTTGCATCGTACACCCAGTCAGAAGGGCTGTTTTTAGTCCAGTTATCCCAATAAGATGACCCGGAAACCCAATGCCCAATTATAAAATCTGATTCTGAGATACTGGGTTGATCAGCTTCTACATAAAACATTTTCAGGTCAATTGTAGCCATCCCTGACCGGGTAAGATTATAATAATAAACATTGTTCATTCCGGTTATTAATTCTGGAGAACCTTTAACTGCAGAACCCAGGGCGGTATTGGGGTTGGTTTTTATCATCTGGCACAACCAGGTATTTGCAGAAATATCTTTTGTTGTAATTGCCATAGGCCGCCATGTTCCGCTGGGAGAATCACCCATTGGATAATCATATGTAACACCGTTTGTAGTGGATGTAGTCCTGTTTAAGAATCCACTTACAAAGCTACCCGATTGACCGGAACCTGTAGCAATGCTTGGAGAAACCGTTACTGCTGAATTTAATGTTAATAATTCGGAAGCAGTAGATTGAATATCCCCATTGGTTAAAGTAAGAACACCTGCATCGGTTGAAGTCGTTCCTACTGTGGTATTGACATCAAGAACAACCGCATTTACATCCTGGCTGTTATTATTTGTTAAATTATGGAAGGTTGTAGATGTCTTGGGACTTTTTGTACTAGTTATATGCTGAGTTACTGATCCATTAAAGATAACAGTGGAAGCACCTGTAGTGCTGCTTGAATAATTATATGGATTATAAGTTCCATTGTTTATCCAATCACCTTTTAAGCTAAAGGAGTTATTATTGAATGGATATGCTCCATATACTAAACCATCAGTGATTTTGAAATAACCATTTATGCTCATGTCTGTCTTAATGCTGTAATCATAAGCCCCTACTGATGGAGCCATTTCCAAATTATAATAATCATCATTCCACGCAAAATCAACTGTAGCCTTCTTTTTAGCATACATCATCAGGCTATTAGTTCCCCAGGTAGAAAGTGCCGGAACACAATACATGACGGCTCCTTCAAAATTATCCCAGTTGCAAACAATTTTTAAAGTTCCGGATGTTACAACCGATGTACCATATTGATTCCAATAACTGGTTTTAACAGTTTTATCATTTATTTTAAGGGAACCTGTCGTATAGCCAGCGTAACCGATCCCTATACCACCAAGAGTATCGCAATCCTGCGGAGGCCAGTTATTCATAAGCGTATAATCAGAATTCAGATAAAACTGGAATACAGGTCCATGGAACATCTGCCATTCAGGGTAGTAACCATTGCCACTAATGGTTTGTGCATTTGTTCCCATAAAATACGTAGGCCAGATCCGGTAGTTTCCATTTTTGTAATGTCCCCTAATGTCAAGTGTTCCGTCATTTTGCAGGTTACCGTATATTAATAGACATCCATCGGGCTGCACTCCCCAACCGATACCCTGTGCCATAACATTTCCATATTGCTTGTCCGTCAGGGTTGCTCCCTGGGCAATCACTAAATTGCGGCAACGTGCCCATACGCTGTATACATCGCCATTGATATATGGCTGGTTCGGACATTGTGTAGCTGAAGGAATATACACATCCGTTGTAGATGTCGGATAATAGGGTGAGGGCAATCCGCACCAGTTGCCCGAATTAAACCAATCAGTATTTACTGCTCCGGTCCATACTCCGCTGCCGTTGTTTCCGACAGTAATAGCAAGTGTTTGCGGACTTGAAGTACAAGTACCGTTACCTGCCGTAACACTAACATTTCCGGATGTACTTCCAAAAGTAACTGTTATGGATGTTGTCGTTTGTCCTGCATTTATTGTAGCACCTGAAGGTACTGACCATGTATATGTTGTTGCGTCAGGAACCGATGCTATGCTATAAACAACTCCTGTTGCACCACTACATACTCCGGTGTTACCAGAAATAGATGCAGGGGTAGCAGGGCATGCTCCTATGGTTAAAGTAGCCGAATTTGACGTTGCTGACGGGGAACATGATCCATTAATAACACAACGGTATTTATATCCGGTCATTCCGGCAGTAGCACCTATAATATTCATTGTAGCTGTAGTCATATTTGAGTATATGCCACCATCAACCTGATCGTTCCATGTACTGCCACCATTGGTAGATAATTGCCATTGATAGGTAAGCAAAGTTCCAGTAGCAGCCACACTGAAACTGGTATTGTTACCTGCGGCCACAGTTGAATTAGAAGGTGGGGTAGTAACAGATGGCGCCGTATAAATACTTGCAACCACTGGTAAGCGGGGATAGCTTTCGCACCCGCTGGTAGTAATTTTTATTGTTACATAATATGTGGTTGTCGTAGAAATAGATGGGGTAGTATAGGTGTTGTCATTTTCATCTGTGCTTGTTTTCAGAAGGGTCCCACCTGTCAAATCACTATACCATAAATATTTTTCTCCGCTGACAGCTCCTGACGCACTTAGTAAAATAGGTGAGGGTGTGCAGCTAAAATTCCCGTCTGGAATGGGGTCAGATGCCGGGTTCACCGTAAGTATAGCAGCATTTGAGTTTACGGAAGAACAACTTGCAACACTTACAACGCACCTGTATTTATAGCCGTTAACAGGATTATCCGCACCCGATAATCCCAATGCAGAAGTTGTCCAGTTTGAATATGCAGGTGTTGAACCAGCTGCTGTAATATCATACCAGCTGGTACCGTTATCACTACTGTATTGCCATTGATAAGTAGGATTTGTTCCCGTGGCAGTGACACTGAAACTTGTATTTCCATTTTGACACATCGTCACGTCAACAGGATGAACAGTAACAGAAGGGGGAGTATTAACTGTTGCGACCATATCAAATCTGGTTGTACTCTCGCAACCACTCACTGTTTGAGTTGCATAATAATGGATATTATTTACTAAGGCTGTTGATGTTGCTAATGGTGAACCTCCGCTTGAAGCAGCATACCATTGAATAGTGGTTCCTGTCGCAGCTAAGTTAGCTACTGTTGGGGATGCTGCCGAACAGAATGATTGAGATACTGATCCAGTAGGTGCTGCAGGTGTTGTATTTACTGTTGCCGTAACATCTAATCTGCTTGTACTTTCGCAACCGCTCACTGTTTGAGTTGCATAATAATGGATATTATTTACTAAGGCTGTTGATGTTGCTAATGGTGAACCTCCGCTTGAAGCAGCATACCATTGAATAGCGGTACCTGTTGCAGCTAAGTTAGCAACGGTTGGTGAAGCTCCTGAACAGAATGTTTGAGAAGCTGAGCCTGTTGGAGCTGCAGGGGGTGTGCAACCAGCAATTATATTAATATCATAATCTTCCCATTCAATATTTGAGGTATAAGGATCACAAGGTCCAGCCAAGGTTGCACTGTACTTTACTACAATCCTCATTTTTGTCAGACCAGTGGTTGCTCCAGAAGGGATTGCAACTGACTGTACTCTGTTTGCCGTCGCTAAAGAGGCAACGGATGCGCTAGTTGAAGACATAACATTTTCTCCAGCATCAGCAAAATCTCCGTCTCTATTATAATCAATCCATGCTGCTGTCCATAATGTATAAGTTAACCCAGAAGCATTTTTATAAGTAACATCTAAATTATAGCTGGAGCTTTTTTCAACGGTTGTAGAACTTCCAGTACATATATAACCAGGACTATCAAATACGCTAGTTCTGTTTATTGTATTAAATGTGACATTTGTAAAATAAAAAGCATTTCCTGCTGCACTCCCAGTTACAGAGCAATAATTAGCACATTGAGGATCTGAATATTCGGTTATTATTATGTCATCAATTAAAAAAGTTGTTGAAGCTCCACTTTCAAGAAACTGAAACCCAACATATTTTGTTTCGCTGGATGATGCTAAAAAACCACCCGAAATTGCTATATATGAAGCGCTTGTTAAATTATTAGATGCTGGAGCACTGATAACATCCCCTCCTGAAGAGGCCTTCATTGCAGCATTTGTTGCAGTACTGTTTTTATAAAATGATAACTTTCCAGGACCTCCAGAAGTATAAATATACGCAGTAATTACATAATACATGCCAGCAGTAAAACTTATTTGTGAAGTAATTATTGATCCGTCAATTGCTTTAGAACCTCCACCGTTATCTAGTATATACTGATCTCGTAAACCAGTTCTTGGCAAAGTAGTAGTTAAACCGGAAGTTCCTGTTGACATACTTGCTGTAGGAGCTGTATAACTCTCCCCAGTTGACTCGAAACCATATTGGTATTTTACAGTTTGAGCAAAAACATCAGACATGCTAAAAAGCGCAAAAGTTGCAACAACAAAAACTGCAATTTTTCTTAAAATCCCATATTTTAAAGTAAAACTTTTCTTTTTCACAAACAGTACTTTTTGTGCAACATTACATATACAAAGACAATCATATCTAAAATTCAGACGAAACTGATAATTTCAAATATTAAACTTTTTTAGTCTTGACAGTCGTTTTAATAAAATTTATGCGATGTAAATATAAACATAAAAATTGATATTATCAATCGGTACATATACTGATTTTATTGCATCTTTAGCAATTTGCAATAAAAAAAAGCCATTGGATTAACATTGGAAAAAATAAATACAATTGATATAACCCTTATGTGCTATTAAGGAAAACCCCGTTGAGAAATTGAGAAAAAGGGAAGCGTTAACGAAGAAATGAAATCAATAAATAAAAAACCTGAAAACTCTAAGTACTTAGAGTACTTAGAGTTTTCAGAATAAATTACTTTATAAATATCTTTTGAGTAAATACTTTATCATTACATTCAATTGCGATCATGTAAATCCCTATTGCCAATGGATTGCGTAAGGATAAAGCGACTGAATTAAGACCTTTAGCTGAATTGTTTTTTGTGTTTTTAAACTGTTGGCCCATGATGTTTACCAGGTAAATATCCACTTTTCCATCATTCGGAATATTATAAGTAACCCTTAGTTCATCATTAGTTTCGTTAGGAATTACACTAATTATTTCAAATGTGTTTGTTCCTAAGTCAATACATTCGGATAATACAGGATCGTATGTTTTTGAATTCCCATCGTAATCAACTTGCTTTAATCGGTAATAGGAAATACCGGAGAATGGAGCATAGTCAGTTATATTGTACAAATGCAGTGTATTGGTTGTTCCTGAACCAGCCACAGTACCAACATCGTACCAGTTGTAAAAATCCTTTGTTTTATAAATACTGAAATAATCATTATTGGTTTCACTGGAAGTTGACCAGTTCAATTTAACCTCATTTTCAACACATGTTGCATTAAAACTTATCAACTCTACAGGAAGGTTTCCATGTGAAAAAGCGTTGGAAGGCAAGGAACCTAAAGTGAAAGGACTATAGGTACTCCATCCGTAATTCGATTGAACTGTCCCTGAAAAACTACTACCCGTGAGATTCATTCCTCCTGAATTTTCCCATTTAGAATTACCTGATTTATAATGGGAAACTACAAGATCGGCAAACGTTGTGATGCCACTATTTTGGTTCCACGATAATTTAACGATACCATTTGAGGTTCCTGATCTGTCTAATGTCCAGTATTCTTCCTGTGTAACCGCATTTAATGGTGAAATGACAGCATAATTACCATAACCTGAATTATGGTATTCTGCTGTCCAAGTAGTAAATGAAGTAGAAGATGGTGTGATTCCTATCAACCTGTAATAAGTTCCGTCACCTGTCGGGAAATTAAATGCAGTGGTTGTATTTGTATTCTTTGCAACCGGACCATTCACATGGCAGCTGTTGCTGGCGCCAACTACCAGGCCCGCTGTGTAAACTGTCAGTAAATTTGATGCAGTGGTATGAATAATACCATCAATTAATGTCAGTATGGAATACACATCTTCTTTGTTATTTAGCGTCACTCCTCCCACAGAGGTATTATTAATTTTAAGGTTGTTAAAAATAGTGGATGATGTTCCACCAATACTTTGTACATCAGAGCCATCAAAAATATGAGTAAAGTTACCATCTACAGTTGCTCCGCCATTATTAATAAAATCACCTTCTATCCAACAATTATAGGGAGGCAAAGGATTTGAGCCGGAATAATACTGGAACGCAACTGAGCCTGTACCAGGCATGACCGTAAGGTCATTTCTGACTTTCAAGTTACATGACATTAAAGTAGAACTTCCTGTATTTTTAAGAATTAAATTATAAAAGCCTGTCCCTCCCATTAAATTCCAGTTACCGCTCACTACCCAGCCTCCTGTCAAATCAAAAAACACGGTACCAAAATCGGGGAAAAGCATATCAGGAGAAATACTCATGTCTTCAGTAATTGCGAGCCATAAATAACCTGTATTTACATGTATTGCACTACCGTTAGTAGCAGATTGCTTCTTTTGTTGTATTTGTTTTCTTATTTTTAAAGTATAAGTATTAAGGGAGATGTTTCCAGGTATGGCATCAATTGTAACATCAAGAATGCTTATGTTAGAATTACTAATCTTGTAAACATTGGCAGCATCAGCTAATCTAATGGTTGTACTATCATAAGTTCCTACGCCACCCCAGGTTACATTTCCATGCATTTGCAAACCCCATTTAAAATAAGCCACCCCGTTGCTGGTATAACCAGGAGTTTGTTGCTTAATTTTACCATCATTAACAAAGTTTCCATATGTATGCAGATAATTATCATTATTGCCGGGGAATTTCAAATAAAGCAATGCATTGGATGCAATAGTCAAATCATGGCAATAACCAATACCATTTAATTCAACATATGCACCCGAAGGTAAAGTAACATCTGTACAACTTGAAGGAATTGTGTTGGGAGTCCAGTTTGACGCATTATTCCAGTCAGAGCTCACCGTACCATTCCATGTTAATGATGATGTCCCCGTCATAGTAACGGTGGAAACATTTGAATAGGCGGGAGAGCCACATCCGTCATAAGTCAGCTTAGCTCTGTAATATCCATTATCATACGCTACGCTATAATATGTAGTGTTATTTCCATTTGCTCCGATATTATACCAGGTAGAATTATCGGAAGAATATTGCCATTGTATGTTGCCGCTAGAGCCTGATAAGCAGAGCGTAAAACTACCTCCACCACAGGTAACGTTTGTATTGGAGGGAGTAACTGTTCCTCCCGCTGCTGTGCCAGAAAGACAGGAGGTTCCGCCGCAATCCACAGATGTTTCATCGCCATTCTGTATCCCGTCAGAACATTGTGTACAAGAACTAGTAATATAAATATCATCTATATAAACACCCGTTCCCGAACACCCTCCTAATCCTGCAAAATATAGCTGTATACCTATATATTTTGATTCAGCAACACTAACGGTGAAATTTGCAGAAAATAAAGAATAAGTCTCATACATTGATGTACTGCCCATAATAACATCATTTCCTGTGGCCGCTTTCATTGCAGTATTTGTTGCAGTACTACTCTTAACAAATTTGATTTTCCCAGGAATACCCGGACATCCACTGAATCCTCTAGCATAAGCCGAAATCGTATAAACACGCCCCGGAATAAAGTTCATAATTGGGGTGATAAATGAAGCATCATAAGCACCATTGCTGCCCCCTCCTGTCGTTCCTGTTAATGAAGCATGTTTTGAACCAAAATTTGGCGCTGTAGCATCAGAAACGCTTATGGCACTGCCGGTAGTCTTATCAGTAGTCAAAGTGACATCACAGGTCTCAAAGCTTGTTGGAAAATTTCCAGATATCGGACATAAACCAGTATTTACAACTATTATACAAGTAGATGAATAACTGTCACATCCACCAGATACCTTGGCCCTGTAATAATAAGTACCTGCTGATAAGGAAGCTGTAGTATAGGTATCCGTTGTTCCCCCGGAACCACCAGTAACATTTGAAAAGCTAATATTATCGATAGATTGTTGCCATTGAATAGACGTACCGCTGCTATAACCACTGATTGAAATTGTCTTTGTGCTTCCTTCAGTACAACTGAACATAGAAGTCGAATTTATAGTACCGGGATCAATATTGCATACATTTACAAGATAATCCTCAACTTGAATATTCCCTGATGTTGGACAGGACGTGGAATAAGCATTATATTTATGAATCACCCGGATACGGGTTGTGCCGGTTGATGCTCCTGCAGGAACAGTAACGTAAGCAGTTAAGGTAGAAGCAGCAGATGCAGAAGTTCCAATGTTAACTGATTCATCAGTGTCAGTAAAGACACCGTTCTGATTCCAGTCAATAAATACATTATCATAAAACGTATAACTTGAACTAATTCCAGTGGCATACACAGTAATTGCATAAGATGAACCAGGAACCACAACTGCTGGCGGAACAGTAGATGTAAAATTCTCATAAGCAACAGTGCTGGTTGATGAATTATCTATTCCCGCAAAAATTAACCTTGTAATTGGATAACCACCCGTACCCACTGGTGTACAATAAGTAGGTGTAAGGGTAGTAAACGACCATAATGCCGAAGTTCCGCAACCAGTAGTAGCTCCGCAACCATTAACCGGAACAACATACCAGTAATATGTAGTTGTTGCTGATAATGATGGTGGGGTATAGGATGTTGATGACGTTGTGGTCATGTACGTTGGAGGGTTCGTATTGCTTAAATATAAATCGTAAACTACGGCGGTGCTGACTGCCGACCAGCTTAAAGTCGGTGTAGTACTAATAGTTGTTGCCCCGTTTGATGGTGAAGGTGTTGAAGCACACAAAGGAGGAACAGCTGTATTCACCGTTAATTTAGAGGCATTAAAAGTAATGGAAGCACATGTGTTGCTGGCAACACAATTATAATAATAAGTCCCAGTAGCTATGCCTGTGCTGGTAATGCCAAGAGTGGCTGAAGAACTGCCCGTATAAGTAGCGTTCGTTGGTGTTCCATCTGCCACATTTGACCATGAAGAACCATCTGGTGAATATTTCCATAGATATGCCGTTGCATTATTTGCAATAATACTTATTGAAGTACTGTTCGATCCGCAAATAAATGCGTCTGCTGGTTCCGTATTAATAGAAGGAACGCTGCAAACACGTGTTGCCATAACAAAATAACCCAGGCTGGAACCAGTTAGATTTGAATTATTGATAGAGGGACTTGTGGCAATACCATCTATTGAAGTATATGGTCCGCCTTGAGCATTGCTTCTTCCGATAGCATCAAGCCCACCAAGTGAAGTTTGACGTGTAAGACTGACCGTTCCGTCAATATAATCACCTGTAATATCAACTTTCCAATATTCAGTTGTACTTAAAGAAGTTAAAGATCCGTCACTACTTCCTCCACTGCTGGCTGCGAAAGCCTCAACTTTCACAGTAGGCGCAATATTTCCGGTAACCGGATTTGTCAAGGTAAATGGATAATAGGTGGTGCTTTTACCTACAGGGAAAAAATAACTGTATCCTGCAGTCATATAATTTGACATATTCCATAATAATGGTCCGTCTATAAATGATGTCGTTGAACCGCCAGCAACAGCAGTGGGTGCAGTATTGATAATGGTCAACAAATTAGTTGGTGTAGTGGTAAGTTTTCCATTTGTCATAGATAACACACCTGCAACACTTGAAGCACCTGCAAGGGTGCAGGCAGAACCGAAGGTGTTATTGATCGTAAGGTTGGCATAATTGCTGTGGGCTGTAACTGTTTGTGCTGCTGCAGAACTGTTATATTCAATAGTGGAAGTAGTGCCTAAAGTTAATGTGGGACTATTTGCAGAAACAATAGTAGTGGAAGTTGTACCATCCAATCCTGCTGTATTAGCGGTTTTAAGTATTCCATTTATCACCCAGGTCTCTGAAGCACTACCCGCTTTTATTAGTTTTGTTCCAGCAATAAGTGTTGAACCTGCATCTACTGTTAAAATTCCGCCACCAGTAACACCATACAACATTAAATCAGTGGATAAGGTTAAAGTGGTATTATCAGAAACCTGAATTAATCCATAAACCCAATTACTGACGGCAGTTGTATACGCGTTAGAATATGTTGTGTTGCCACCCCCAGTAAAAACAATTTTTGAAAAACCAGAACCTAAAGTAGTATAGGTACTAGTAGCTGTTTGTGTATAGCTGCCTGTAATATTTATAATTGTTCCGATACCGGAATAAGTGGAAGAGCAATTATCCAAAGTTCCTGCGCTTAAATTCACATTAGCTATATTGAAAGTCCTTGGTGATGAAGTACTGTTCATTATAACTTTATTGGCGCCTGAAATGCTAAATGTTCCAATTATAGTTGCGGCTCCATCAAAAGTCTTTGTACCACTTGCTGCTGAACATGTCAAATTATAATATGTTGGCGACGAAGAAATGGTTTGTGCAATGGCTGATGCATATTCAATAGTCGTTCCTGGAGAGATGTTATTAGTTGCAAAAGTAGGCCATGTTGTTGCAGTAGTAGCACCAAGTTTAAAAGTACCAGAAACAAGATTTAATGTTCCTGTACTTGAAATCTGATTACCGCCATCGCTGAAAATACTGTTTGTGGTTTCGTCCCCGATGGTAAGGTTTGCTACTGATGCTGCAGCTCCAAGGGTTACACCTGCGGTATTATTAACTTTAAGAATGTTGTAAGTAGTACCAATTGCAATCTGCGCAGCAGTTCCTTTATAATTTACGGTCTGAGTACCTCCACTAAAGGTCATAGTGTTAGTTGCCGTACAACCTCCTGAATTAATATTAATAGCTCCACTAAGATTTAAAGTTCCTGAAGCTGATCCTGAATTCATATTAAACGTAGCAGTCGATCCCCTTAAAGTAGCAGTCGAAAAAGTTCCGGATACATTTATTATTCCACTTTGAAAATTTAATGTTGGATTATTAAAAGAACTAGGTCCTGCGCCAGTGGTACAGTTTCCATTGTTGTTGGATCCAATAAGAGTCAAAGCAGAAGTGTTTATTGTCGCATCGGTAAAAGTTAAAATAGTCGTCACTGTTGCAGTTGATGTCACTGTTGTACCAATATTAAGACCAGTACAACCAGTAATGGTACCTGTTCCGTTAATTGAACAAGCAGTAGCAGTACTTGCAATACTATTTAAGGTAATTGTACTTGTTAAAGTTAATGTAACCCCTGAATTAACAGTAAGTGTAGGCGTAGCACCAGTCCCAGTAAAAGTTATCGAAGCGCAAGCAGCATTTGCATCAACAGTAACTGTATAACCTCTTTCAATATAAACGGCATCACCGGCAACAGGTGCACTAACACCCGCTGCACCGCCAGAAGTAGCAGACCATGTTGATGTAGAACTCCAATTACCTGAAGCAACAGAATATCTGTTTGCAGCAAATAAGTTATTACCACAAAAAAGCAAAAGCCCCCCAATTGCAAAAACTGCGATTTTTCTCAGAATACCATATTTTGAAGCAAAATTTTTCAAATTCCTTGATTTGTATTTATTAGTCCTATTCAAATAATCGTACGCAACCAGCTATTTCTTTTACATGAACTTCAATATTTGTTACACCAATTATAAGCATTGCAAAACTTAATAAAATATTTAAAAGTATTTATCCATTTTTATAAAATTAATACATTGAGCTGGTTAATTCAATTCGTGTTTACGCTTATTTGAAGTAGGTAATACCACTTATAATACCGTATATTTAAGTGAAGTTGCTAATATTGATTTTTTTCTATAATTAATTAAGTCCAGACAAAAAACAATCCGCTAAACCATTTTTTTGCTTAAATATATATATCGGGCTTTTTTAAATTAATATTTATGCTTTTTTTATATAGTCAGGTTTTCTATATTTATATTTTTACATATAGAATTAATAATAAAAGCATCCTTTAAATACAGGTTGTCCGCTTTAAAAAAAAACTAATTTTTTATTTTGATTTAATCTAAATTAATTTTAATTTTGCACATGAAATGGATGGTAATATTCATTAATTTTAATCTTTCTAGTTCGAAAAATCGAAATATTTAACCAAAAAGAACACTAAGTTTGTGAGGTGAAACACAGAGAGAAATAATAAATTTGTAATTTCAAAATGGAAGACAGTAATAAATTATTAAATGAAGTAACCCAAAGCGAATACAAATGGGGCTTCACAACTGATATAGAAACGGAGACCGCAGCCAAAGGGCTGAGTGAAGATATTGTCCGTTTTATTTCGGCCAAAAAAAACGAGCCTGAATGGATGCTTGAATTCCGCCTTAAAGCATACAGGCACTGGCTTACAATGACTGAGCCTAACTGGGCACATTTGCACCATCCTCCAATCAATTACCAGGAGATTATTTTCTATGCGGCACCTAAACAAAAAATAAATTTGACCAACCTTGATGAAGTTGATCCTGAGCTATTAAAAACGTTTGAAAAGCTTGGGATTTCACTCAACGAACAAAAAATGCTGACAGGTGTTGCAGTTGATGCAGTTATGGACAGCATATCAGTGACCACTACATTTAAAGAAACTCTTGCCGAAAAAGGAATTATATTTTGCTCATTCAGCGAAGCAGTTAAAGAACATCCCGAACTTGTTAAAAAATATATGGGCAGTGTTGTCCCTTATACCGACAACTTTTTTGCATCTTTAAATTCTGCAGTCTTTAGCGATGGTTCATTCTGCTATATTCCCAAAGGAGTAAGATGCCCGATTGAACTCTCCACTTATTTCCGCATCAATGCAGTCAATACCGGGCAATTTGAAAGAACACTCATAATAGCCGACGACGATAGTTATGTAAGTTACATGGAAGGCTGCACCGCTCCACGAAGAGATGAAAATCAACTTCATGCCGCAATCGTTGAAATTATTGCGATGGAAAATACGGAAGTAAAATATTCCACAGTTCAGAATTGGTATCCTGGTGATAAGGAAGGATTGGGTGGTATTTATAACTTTGTTACAAAGCGTGGAATGTGCAAAGGAAACAATTCAAAAATCTCATGGACACAGGTTGAAACAGGTTCTGCCATAACATGGAAATATCCAAGTTGCATCTTAAGAGGTGATAATTCAGTTGGCGAATTTTATTCAGTTGCTGTTACAAATAATTACCAGCAGGCTGATACCGGAACCAAGATGATTCATTTAGGAAAAAACACAAAGAGCACAATCATATCAAAAGGAATTTCCGCAGGTAAAAGTAATAACAGCTATCGCGGGCTTGTGAAGATCAGTAAAAACGCAACCAATTCAAGAAATTTTTCTCAATGCGATTCTTTGCTGATGGGCGACCAGTGCGGAGCGCATACGTTTCCATATATTGAAGTTGCAAATAAATCTTCTATCACGGAACACGAAGCTACCACTTCAAAAATTTCGGAAGATCAATTATTCTATTGCTTACAGCGCGGAATTGACAAGGAAAGCGCAATAGGATTAATTGTAAATGGTTATGCAAAAGAAGTATTAAATAAATTACCTATGGAATTTGCAGTTGAAGCACAAAAGCTTCTGGCGATAAGTTTAGAAGGAAGTGTTGGATAATATGATTTACAAAATAAAAAAATGATAAATAGTCAGCAGCAAGCAGTAAGCAGTTAAATTAAAAGGAAATATAACAACGAACCACAAACGAATTATATGTTATCAATTAGAAATCTCAAAGTAGCTATCAACGGCAAAAAGATTATCAATGGCTTTAATCTTGAAGTGAATGCGGGTGAAGTGCATGCAATCATGGGACCCAACGGAACAGGTAAGAGCACGTTAGCGGCTGCAATCGCAGGAAGAGAAAATTACCAGGTTACCGAAGGTGAAATAATTTTCAAAGGGAAAAACCTTTTGGAAATGCAGCCAGAGATCAGGTCGAGAGAAGGAATTTTTCTTGGATTTCAATACCCAGTTGAAATTCCGGGAGTAAGTATTACCAACTTTATGAAGACTGCTGTGAATGAACACCGCAAATATAAAGGTCTTGAACCATTAACAGCCTCGGCTTTTTTGAAACTAATGGAAGAGAAAAAGAAAATTGTAGAGCTTAACACTAAGCTTACCAATCGCTCTGTTAACGAAGGATTCAGCGGTGGAGAAAAAAAGAAGAATGAAATTTTCCAGATGGCCATGCTTGATCCAACCCTTGCCATTCTTGATGAAACAGACTCCGGACTTGATATTGATGCGTTAAGAATTGTTGCAAATGGCGTAAACAAACTGAGAACAAAAGATAACGCATTCATTATAATTACTCACTATCAGCGACTACTTGATTACATCATACCCGACTTTGTGCATGTGATGTACGATGGAAAAATAGTAAAATCCGGAGGAAAAGAGCTTGCATTTGAACTGGAAGAAAAAGGTTACGACTGGATTAAGCAGGAACTTGAAAAGGCAGAATTATAAGGAGATTCAACGATGGCCGAAAATAATTTAAAAGATAAAATTCTCAGCGTTTTCAAGGAAAATAAAAACTGTCTTGACAATACTGTTTTTCAAAAAGGTATTAGAGATAAAGCCATTGAGAGTTTTGAGAAACTTGGATTTCCACACACAAAACTTGAAGAATGGCGATTTACGAGCCTTACCGACATTCTGAAAAATGATTATTCAATCTTCCTTGAAAATACTGAAGGAAATGTTGATGTTGAAAAATTCTTTCATTGCGATGTACATGACCTGGACACCTATACTGCTGTACTGTTAAACGGATGGTTTGTTTATAAAAATTCTCCCATCACAACTTTAGCAAACGGGACTATCATTGGAAGTTTATCGCATGCGCTGAAAGAATTTCCAGAGATTGTAGGAAAACATTTTGGTAATTATTCCGATGTGGAAAATAATGCATTCGACGCACTGAATACAGCCTTTGCACTAGACGGAATTTTTATTTACGTGCCGGATAATGTAATTGTTGATAAACCAATTCAAATAATCAGCATTCTTAACAAGCAGGAGAACATCCTTGTTCAGCCCAGGAATCTTGTTATAGTTGGAAAAAACAGCAAGCTTAAACTTGTGCATTGTGATGATATATTTTCACATGTGCCTACACTTACAAATTCACTTACTGAAGTTTTTATTGATGAGTACGGCAGCATTGATCATTATAAAATGCAGAACAACGATAATAATTCTGCAATGATTGCATCCACTTATTTTCATCAGGAAAAAAATAGCAATCTCACAACAAATACAATTACGCTTAATGGTGGATTAATCAGGAACAATCTCAACATAGCGCTGAACGGCGAGGGATGTGATGTAAACCTTTATGGAATCTATCTTGTAGACAGAAACCAGTTAGTCGACAATCATACCTTTGTTGATCATATTAAACCAAATTGTACCAGCACTGAATTATTTAAAGGTGTTATGGATGATAAATCGAAAGCTGTTTTCAATGGAAAAATTCTTGTAAGAAAAGATGCACAGAAAACAAATGCCTTCCAGACAAACAAAAACATCCTCTTAACTGATGAAGCTACAATCAACACAAAACCTAATCTGCAGATTTATGCTGATGATGTGAAATGCAGTCATGGTGCAACTGTGGGACAATTGGATGCAGATGCTCTCTTTTACTTACGTGCCCGCGGAATTGCCGAAGAAAGCGCAAAGATGTTGCTGATGTATGCTTTTGCAGATGAAGTGGTGACAAAAATTTCTATTGATGCATTGCGTGAAAAAATTTGCCAGATGGTAAACAAACGGTTGAAAGGAGAACTCTCTATCTGCGACCAGTGTGTATTGCATTGCGGAAATAACGAACCGATAGTTTTTAATATTGATTTGAATAAATTATAAGGAAACGTTTGTGGTTCGTAGTTCTTGGTTTGTAGTTAAAAAAATATTTCAGATTCATGCTTGACATAAATAAAATCCGCGAAGATTTTCCTGCACTTCACCAACTGGTTTATAAAAAACCTCTTGTTTACCTTGATAATGCAGCAACTACACAAAAGCCCAAAATAGTAATTGACACACTACTTGAATACTATAATAAACAAAACAGCAATATTCATCGGGGTGTGCATTACCTTAGTCAGCAGGCGACAAACGCCTACGAAGATGCACGCAGGGTAATTCAAAAATTTATAAATGCTGCGCATTCTCATGAAATAATTTTTACCAGGGGAACCACTGAGTCCATTAATCTTGTTGCATCTTCCTTTGCAAAAAAATTTCTGAACAAAGGTGATGAAATTATAATTTCTGCGATGGAACATCATTCCAATATTGTTCCCTGGCAAATGGCTTGCGAAGAGAAACAGGCTATTCTGAAAGTGATACCATTCAATGATGCAGGAGAATTATTGATTGATGAATTTGAAAAACTTCTGAACAATAAAACAAAACTTATTGCAATAGCACATATTTCGAATGCACTTGGTACTATAAATCCAATTAAAGAAATTATTAAAACTGCTCACGGCAAAAACATACCGGTACTTGTGGATGGCGCGCAGGCCGTGCCTCACATGAAGATTGATGTTCAGGAATTGGATTGTGATTTTTACTGTTTCTCAGGACACAAAATGTATGCACCCATGGGAGTGGGCGTGTTGTATGGGAAAGAGAAGATGCTTGAAGAACTTCCACCGTATCAAGGAGGTGGAGAAATGATCAAAGAAGTTACATTCGAGAAAACTACTTACAATGAACTTCCATTTAAATTCGAAGCTGGCACACCTAATGTTGGCGATGGACTTGGACTAGCTGCTGCAATAAAATATCTTGAAACATTTGGAATGGATGCTATTCATAAACATGAATCCGAATTGCTTTTGTATGCTACAAAAAAATTATTGGAAATTGAAGGATTAAGAATAATTGGAACAGCAAAAAATAAAGCAGCAGTAATATCTTTTCTTGTCGGAAAAATTCATCCTTATGATTTAGGAACAATACTTGACAAAATGGGTATTGCAGTAAGGACCGGCCATCACTGCGCACAACCAATCATGGATAAATACGGAATTCCAGGTACTGTAAGAGCGTCATTTGCGATGTACAATTCAATGGAAGAAATCGATACTTTTGTTGAAGGAGTAATAAAAGCAAAAAGTATGTTGGAATAAGGAAACCACTAACGCTAAGTGGTGAATAAATTATAAAAAATGAAAATTGAAGAAATAGAACAAGAAATAATAAATGAATTTGAACAGTTTGATGAGTGGCTGGACAAATATAATTTCATTATTGAACTTGGAAAATCGTTACCATTGATCAGCGAAGAATACAAAACTGATCAGTATGTTATAACGGGCTGCCAGAGCAAGGTATGGCTTCATGCATCATTACAGGATGGAAAGATTTTGTTCGAAGCCGACAGTGATGCTATTATTACAAAAGGTATTGTTGGATTGCTTATTCGTGTACTTTCAGGACAATCACCTGATGAAATCATCAATGCAAAACTTGACTTTATTAATGCAATAGGATTACATGAACACCTCTCTCCTACCCGTTCAAACGGACTTACTTCAATGATCAAGCAAATGAAATTTTATGCAGTTGCTTTTAAAACAAAGCTGACACAAAATCCTTAAAACACCTGACGTCAATGGCACCAAAAACAAATTTTCTGGAACTTGAAAGCAAGATAGTAGATGCATTGAAAACTGTTTACGATCCTGAAATCCCTGTAAGCATTTATGAGATGGGATTAATTTATGAAATTCATATCGATGAAAATAAAATTGCTCACATAACGATGACTGTGACTGCTCCAAACTGTCCGGTTGCAGACACTCTTCCAATTGAAGTTCACAATGCAGTTAAAGCTATTGAAGGAATAACGGATGTAGATGTAGTAATGACCTTCGATCCTCCCTGGAACGAAGACATGATGACGGATGAAGCAAAACTTGAACTTGGCCTTCTTTAAAAATCAGAATGTAATTTTAATTTCCTTTTGAGTTGCGTTTTTTCTCATAGTGTACCTTGCACACGAAAACACATTGAGCCCTTTGTCCGAACGCTGATAATATTCATTCTCCATTTCCAATCTTAAAGGTAAGATATAAATTTCACCAACCATCCCAGTAACTGTACTATCCAATGAAATCTCAATTATATTTTTCTTTTGTAAGTCCTCGGCATTTGTAAAATTACCCATCATTTCATTTTTCATTACTCCGTTAAAAAGTAATTCTTTCCGTCCCAGAAATTTCCCGTCCTTATCGCTGAAAAATACTTCGACCCAGTAATGCAAACAATTCCACTCCGACCTGTTGGTGAGTCGAAAAGAATATAGTGATGCACTATTATTATCAATTGCAGAATTTAAAACCAATCAAAAAAAGTTGTTGTATCCCCGTAATTTTTGTAATTATTATTATCGTTACTGTTGTAATTATAGTTATTGTTATTGCTGTTACTATTGTTATCATTATTGTCATTGTTATTAGTGGTCGAATTCATATCGGGCACTTCTTTTTTCATCTCAACAAGCCATTTTCCGTCCTTCTCGATAAGGCTTATCGTTTTTGCTTCACCGTTTTCGGTATAACTGCATGTAGCCTTATCTCCGTCAAGCTGACATGATAGATTATCTATTACACTTCTATTTGTGCTGCTTCCATTCATTTTACTGAAACTTTCCAGCATCTCAATCGCGTCCTTGGATTCTTCGGTTGCAAGCTTCTTCGCTTTCTTAAAATTATTTTTATTTATATTTTCCAGAAATTCCCTTGCAACTTTCATTGCAGCTTCTTCTCTGGTTATTTTGCACCCGGCTAAAGTGATTGCTATTATTGCTATAAAAAATCCACAGATAAATGATTTCATAGAATTGTATTTTGATTTATGACAACTGTTTCTGGTTGAACTTTTTCTCAAAAACTTTCTGAAAATTATGAAATTCTGTTGGGTTTAGAAAAAGTATTTTTAGTTTATTTGTTTTTTTGAGGAAGGAATAAAAACAAAGAACAGTAAACTAATCAGGAAGAAAACAATAATTGCCAATATGGAAAATCGCATATTGCCGGTGATTGCTTCAATAAGCCCAAAGCTGAAAAGTCCACCGACTGTTGCAAGTTTTTCCATCACATCATAAAATGAAAAGAAAGAAGTATGATCGTTTGTTTCCGGAAGCATCTTCGAATATGTTGACCTGGCAAGGGATTGAGTTCCCCCCATTACAATACCCACAAAAAAAGCAACCGTAACAAATCCTGCTGCATCAGTAATGAGATAAGCACCAAAACAAATTAAAATCCATAAGAATACCGCTAAGATGATTGCTCTAATATTTCCAATTATTCCTGACAACCTTGAAAAAAACCAAGCTCCTGCAATGCCAATCAGCTGAATCAATAAAATTGTAGGAATGAGAATATCTTCTTTCAATCCAAGTGCTTTTTCTCCATAAGTTGCAGCCATAAACATTACAGTAAGGAGGCCCATAGTAAGAAAGAAAAATCCAAAAAGATACAAGCTAAGTTTTTTTGATTTTCTTACCATTGCAAAAACTTTCCGAAGTTCTTTGTATCCTTTAAATATTGGAATTCTTCCACTTTCCCTGTGTCCATATGTATACTTTGGCAGCCTGTAAAAAGTCCATTGTGAAAATCCTATCCACCAAATAAAAACAGATACAAAAGAAATCTTTGCAGGTAATAAAGGATCTGTAATTCCGAACCATTCCGATTTTAAAACAACAATAAGATTTAGTATTAATAAAATTACACTTCCGAGATATCCCATGGAATAGCCCCTTGCACTGACTTTATCCTGCTGCTCAGGCGTGGCAATTACCGGTAAAAAAGAATTATAAAAAACGATGCTTCCGCCATAACCAATGGTTCCTAAAGTAAAAGCAATAATGCCAATTTCAATATGGTCCTTGTCAAAAAAATAGAGACTTCCGCATGAAAGAGCGCCAATCCATGTGAACATTTTCATGAATGCTCTTCTTCGTCCAGAATAATCCGCTATCGACGAAAATAATGGCGAAAGCAATGCAACTATTAGATAAGCCGAGGCAATTGCCCATGAATAAATTACAGTATTAATAACCTTAATGCCAAAAAAATCTATTGTAAAATCAGAGCCTGTTTTTGTAACCTGGTTATAATATATAGGAAAAATTGTTGACGCAATTGTAAGCTGATAAACTGAATTTGCCCAGTCATACATTACCCATCCCCTGATGACTTTTTTATCACCTTTCCGGACAACCTGATATTTGCTCGATTCTTTCAAATTCCCTATTCGTTATAATCTTTATCCAATCGTACTCTGAATGCAATACCAGCATCAAAAAAAATATGGTCTTTTGTTTTCTGAAAAACAAAGCGGGTAACCTCAGGATCATTTTGATTATTATATTCTTCGAATATTCTAAATCCGGTATAGCCAATTTCGCCGTATAGCATCAATTGTTTTGTAATATAGAACTGATAGAAATTTCTTATCATATTATGCCCCCAGAATTTATCACCTTCGAGGATATACCTATCGTTATTAAGTCTGTAGGATGCTGTATTACTTTTGTAGGCCAGCCCGGTATAAAACCAATTGCAAATTCTATATTCGTAATTCATACTTCCGGGAAGGACTCCGAACAAATACATACGGTCATTTATTTTCCAGTCTATTCCGGCCAATGGCATAAAATAATTTCCAAAGAACTCCCTGTTATAATAAAGACCGAACTTATATTTCAGGCTGTTTCTTTTTTTATATGTAAATAAAACAGCGCCACCCATCTGAAAATCCTTATTTCTGAATGTCAAGACATTTTCACATTCGCTTATTTTGGGCATGGCAAGAATTGTAATATTCCATTTACTTTGTCCAAGATTTTTTATTAATCCTGCTTGAAACGAAAGTTGATAAAGCCTGTCACTATCAGCATTAATATGGGTTCCGTTATTATAAAGATTAAAATCCAGTCGGTCGAATGAACCACCAAAAAGAATAACGTCTTTTGATTTTAATTGAAGCGGTACAAAAAACTCACCGGTATATTGATTGGTGGACGATTGAAAATTTTTATTGTTTTTAAAATTAGTTTCGGGAAATCTTGAATATTTTATATTTACAATATCAACAAAAGGTTGAGACATCACCGTGAATCCGGTAAGCAAAAAAATAAACACAATAAATTTTCTCACTAAAAATCGCGGTTTATCAGCTGATCGGAATATTTTTTCAATATTTCTTTTTTATCATTGCTGACGGAAAGTGCAGAAAAATATTCCAAGGCTTTGCGGTAGTATTCATTAATAAGAGCTGTTGTGGATTCACGCACTCCAAGTTTGTTATAGATTGAAGTGACTGCAGAAATTTTTTCGGTGTTTTCAAAAGAAGTTGAAGAAAAATAGCGGATAAGCTCTCCTTTATCGCTACCTTTAGCTTCTTCCATAGCTTTTAAATTCAGATATGTTTTTTTGTTCGTTACAATATCACCTCCAATTTGTTTCCCAAATTTTTCCTGTTCTCCGAAAACATCTAAAAGGTCATCCTGCAGCTGAAATGCAAGACCCACATATTCACCAAACTTATAAATATTCTCAAGGTCTTTTTGCGATGCTCCTCCAATTACGGCTCCTGTCTTAAGGCTGGCAGCAATGAGCACAGCAGTTTTCAACCTTATCATTTCTATGTATTCCGAAATAGTAACATCATTTCTTGATTCAAAATTCATATCGTATTGCTGCCCTTCACATACTTCAATAGCAGCCTGAGTAAAAATTTCGAGAACATCCTGAAGCACTTTCTTATCCGACATTGCCAGGTGTTTATACGCAATGGCAAACATCGTATCGCCCGAAAGAATTGCTACATTTGAATTCCATTTTTTAAATACCGTTTCTTTGCCTCTCCTGATAGGAGCATTATCCATGATGTCATCATGAAGCAAAGTAAAATTGTGGAAGATCTCTATAGCAACAGCTGAATTGATGGCTTTTTCCAATTCTCCTCCGTACAGGTCGCATGCAAGTAGCACCATCACAGGCCTGATTCTTTTCCCACCCAAATCAAGTGTGTATGAAATTGGTTGGTATAGTTCATTAGGCTGATTATCCAGCTTCACTTCAGTTAAAGCTGATTTAATTTTTACAAGCAATTGATCTGAAGTATACATAAATGTTATCGGATAATGAAATGAGGATTTTCAAGTATTTTTTTGATACCATCTTCCAAAGTCAAGGGCTCTCGTTCCAAAAGCGTCATCATCTTGACTGTGTCCGGATATCTTCTCAACATATCCCCTTCTTCCAGCGCAGGCATGAAAACAATTCTGGATTTTGACTTTGTAATTTCAATAATTTTCTGAGCAAGTTCAAGCATGGTAATTTCCATTGAACCGCCAATATTCACAACATCATTCACAATCTGATCCGTATAAAAAGCATTTACGCATGCATCAACATTATCATCAATATAACAAAATGTGCGTGTCTGGGTTCCGTCGCCGTAAATGGTAATATTCTGGTTTTGTAAGGCAAGACTGATAAAGCGCGACATTACAAAATCAACACTTTGCTTGGGGCCATAAGTATTAAAAAAACGAAAAATTGTAAAGTCTAGACCAAATTCTTTTTTATATGAACGCAAATAAGCTTCGCCGGCATTTTTAACAACAGCATAAGGTATTCGGGAATTTAAAGGAGTGGTATACACGTTTTGTGGCAATTCCGTTGGTTCTCCATAAACTTCCGAAGATGATGAAAAGAAAACTCTTTTAACTCCAGAGTTTTTTGAAAGGTTTAGAATATTTGCAATTCCCTTTAAATCGTCCAGCACTTTTACAGGATTTTGCTGGGTGCGTTTTACGCCAACCATCGCTGCATAATGGAATACATACTCAGGGCGAAATGAAAGAATAACCCCTGCGATATCGCGATAATTATTCACATCGCATTTTATGAACCTCATATTGTTTTGCGAAGAAACAGGCAATTTTCTAACATCACCTGTTGAAAGGTCATCAACGATAATAACGAAATTTTCAGGATCCCTGAGTAGTCTTTCTGCGAGCGCACTGCCAACAAACCCCGCCCCTCCGGTAATAAGTATATTTCTCATTCAAATGTGGATTTATTCCTTAAACGTAAAAAATAAATTTTGGTTACTTAAGCAACCCCATAAGGTAATCACCATAACCACTTTTCAATAAAGGTTTAGCAATATCCACAAGTTGCTCTTTTGAAATAAAACCCATTCTGTAGGCAATTTCTTCTATGCATCCGATCTTCTGCCCTTGTCTTTCTTCAATAACCTGGACAAATTGAGATGCCTGAAGAAGTGAATTAAACGTACCTGTATCCAACCATGCAGTACCCCTACTTAATATCCCTACTTTTAATTTACCTTGATTTAAATAATATTTATTTACATCGGTAATTTCATATTCACCTCTTTGGCTTGGCTTGATATTTTTTGCAACTTCAACCACAGAATTATCATAAAAATAGAGGCCGGGGACAGCATAATTTGATTTTGGGCTTTGGGGTTTTTCTTCAATAGAAATTGCTTTATGATCTTTATCAAATTCAACAACGCCATATCGCTCAGGGTCTGAAACATGATAAGCGAAAACAACTCCACCTTCAGGATTGTTATTTTCCTGTACTATTTGCTGCAATCCGCTACCGTAAAAAATATTGTCACCAAGGATTAATGCAACTTTATCTTTACCAATAAAATGCTCACCAATTACAAAAGCCTGTGCCAGACCATTTGGTACAACCTGTTCTTCATAATGAAATGAACAGCCCAACTGTTTACCATCACCAAGTAATTTCTTAAAATGAGGAAGATCGTGTGGAGTTGAAATTATTAAAATATCCTTGATACCAGCCATCATTAATACAGAAATAGGATAATAAACCATGGGCTTATCATAAATCGGCATCAGTTGCTTACTGACAGCAATAGTCAATGGATGAAGCCGGGTTCCCGAACCTCCCGCTAAAACAATACCTTTCATGTTTTGTTGTTTTAAATAACCTATTTTTATTTTTTCTGATTTGGAGATTCATCAGAAATTAAATCATTTTCTGTATCATCCCCATTGTCTTCTGTCTCCTCGTCATATATTTCGATGATAGGCTGTTTAAAGGATCTGGTAGTAATAATTTTATCCAGAGTGATAATAAGAGAGGGAAGGACAATAATATTTAAAAATAGCGCCATAAATAAAGTCAACGATATTAGCATTCCAAGTGCCTGTGTTCCTCCAAATCCTGAAACGATAAAAATCCCAAACCCGCACACTAGCACAATTGAGGTATAAATCATACTAATACCTGTCTCATTTAATGCATTTGTCACAGAAAGTTTTATGTCTCCATTATTTGCTTTTAATTCGTGCCTGTATTTGGCCAGAAACAAGATTGCATTGTCTATTGAAATTCCAAGTGCAACACTAAAAACAATAAGGGTAGAAGGTTTCACCGGAATATTTGTATAGCCCATTATTGCAGCTGTTATCATCAGGGGAATAATATTACAGAACATAGCAATCACTACCATCCTGTATGAACTAAATACTATTGCGACTATAAGGGAAATCAGAATAATCCCGAACAACACGCTTTCCCATAAATTTCCAATCAGAAAATCTGTTCCTTTTGTATAAACAACACTATTTCCTGTTATTGTGACATCATACTTTTTCGGATTAAAGATGGAATCTATTTTGGGGCGAAGTCTTGCCAGAATCAGGTTCATTTCTTTTGTACCAATATCAGCCATCTGCACACTTATTCTTGTATAGCGCTTTGTGCTGTCAATAAAAGAATGCATCATATTTTTCTTTCCTTTTATTTTTGTAGGCAGATAAGAAAGAATAAAATCTTTCTCATTGTTGTTTGGTAAACTATAAAAAGACGAATCACCTGCATAAAATGCCTGTTTAGCAAACTTCACAAATTGTGCTAAAGACAATGGTTTAGAAAACTGAGGGAAGCTATCTAACTCTTTTTGTAATTTTTCAATTTTATTAATTGTTGAAAGTTTCATAACACCATTTGGTTTTTTGGTGTCAATCATAATTTCAAAAGGCATAACTCCATTAAAATTCTTTTCAAAGAATTTAAGGTCCACATAAACGGGATCATCCGTCCTTAGATCATCCACAACCTTACCGGAGGTTTTCATTTTGGTAATTCCAAAAATACAACCAACAATAAATAAGGCGGTGATTATATAAATCTGTTTTCGTTTAGTGAATACAAGGTTCTTGATAGCATCAATAATTAAGTTAACGCGCTTATTCTCCAGATGCTCTACATGCTTGGTTTTAGGTGGCGCAAGATAGCTGAAAATAATTGGTATCAGCAACAGTGACATGGCATATTCCACCATCACATTAATAGATGCTACAACACCAAACTGCTTAAGCATAGCATTAGATGTGAATATAAATGTTGCGAAACCGGTCGCGGTAGTCAAATTTGTCATCAGGGTGGCAAAGCCTATCCTTTTCACTACTCGTGATAAAGCTTTGATTTTATTTCCATGATTTCGATATTCCCAATGGTACTTATTGATCAGGTAAATACAATTTTCTATCGCAATAATAACCAGAAGAGAAGGTATTACACCAGTAAGAATCGTGATTTTATAATCAAAAAGGGAAATTGTTCCAAGTGTCCAGATAATACTGATTGCAACGATTATTAAAGATGAAAAAACCACTTTCATTGATTTAAAGAACAGCACCATTATTGTCGCTGCAATTATCAAGGACAGTATTATGAATAATATCAACTCCGACTTTACCTTCTGTGTAGTAACGGTTCGGATATAAGGAAGTCCCGAATAATGGATTTCACTTTTTGTTTTTTCTTTATAAGTCTCTATCATGGATTTTATTTCCATGATCAACCCTTCCCGGCTCTTATCGTTAAGCTTATTTTTATCAAGCGTGATTCCTACTAAAAAAGTATTTGAATTCTTATTGAATAACAACCCGTCATAAAAGGGAAGTGAAAACATTAAATTCTTCAGACTGTCAGCTTCAGCCTGTGTTTTCAACAGACCTTGCATAATAGGTTTGAATTCAAATTTCTTTAAGCTGTCATTTTTAATAATATTAACAGTTCGTGCAATGGAAACTACTTCTTCAATTCCATCTTTCTTTTTGATATCATTGCATAAATTATAAAGTGCATTAAACTGATCTTTTTCAAAAAGCTTATCGTTTTTTATCCCAACAGCAAACACATTTCCATCTTCGCCAAACCGATCTTTAAAAACTTCATATTCAACATACGCTGAATCCGAAGCAGGCAGCATTCTTGCTAGCTCATATGATAATTGCACATTTAAAGCTTGATAGGCCATAAAACCCGTAAGAATAGCAACAGCAATTATGATTCCTAATCTGTTTCTTAATATCAACCTAACGAGCAATGTCCACATTTTCTATAAATTTTCAATTGATCCTGCCTGCAAATATTCAGGATTGTTTTTTTAAAAGGGCTCCAAAATTAAGATAATCATTTGGAAAAGAAAAATGATTAGCCTGATTTTTTAACCACTAGCTTTTGCCGTTTTATCGAATAATATTAAGTAGTTTTGGTTTGGCTTAATCTTTGTTTTAGCAAATTTGCAATCTAAATCTAATATTATGAAAAGGACAGTTACTCTACTCATTCTGATAGCGTTAACCATATCTGGATGCGTCTCGTCGAAAAAATTCCTGCAAAAAGGAGAATACGATCTGTCCATCAGGAAGTCAGTGAAAAAACTGATGAAAGATCCGGACAAAGCAAAAGAAATCACTGTACTCACACAAGCCTACAAACTGGCAAATCAGCAAGATCTTGACAAAATCACTTATCTTAAAAAAACCGGAGAACCAGATATATGGGACAAAATATTCACAACCTATTTTAATTTAAAAACCCGTCAGTCAAAGGTAAAGATACTTCCACAAGCGGTGCTCGATCTAATAGGATATGAATTTGTGAACTATGATCAGGAAATTATTGAGGCAAAGAAAAAAGCTGCCGCCTATTTTTATGCACATGCACAAACATTGCTTAAAGAGGGGGACCGCACCAATGCACGCAGTGCTTATTATGAGTTATTAAAAGTGAAGGGATATTATGACTCCTATAAAGATCTTGATTCTATCATGAAAGTGGCTCTTGCACAAGGCACAGCAAATGTATTGTTCAAAATGAAAAACCAAACGACCTTGCTTCTGCCTGCTGAATTTGAGTCAGCTCTGACCAAAATCAGCATGACCGATTTAAATAAAATGTGGCTGAACTATGATGTGAACGAAGTGGAGGGACGCGATTATGCATATGTGATATTGGTAAACATTAAAGCAATCGATGTATCACCTGAAGCATTGAAAGAAGTTCACTATACCGAGTCGAAAGAAATTGCTGATGGTTTTACTTACCTTCTTGATGCCAATGGAAATGTAGTAAAGGACAGCCTTGGCAATGATATCAAAATTCCAAAATATAAAACCATTACCTGCTCAATTGTTGAAACACAACAGCACAAAACAGCTCTTGTCACTGGCACGCTTGATTATATGAATAATGAAACTAACCAACTCATGAAATCTGATCCGGTGACCGCTCAGGCATTTTTCGATAATTATTTTGCAAAAGCAAGTGGTGACCTTACAGCGCTTAGCGACAGTACAAAGAAAAAGATCGGCAACAGCTTCCTACCTTTCCCAACGAATCCTGCAATGATCATGCTGGCGGACGAGATACTGAAAGACATGGTAAAAGATATTATTTGCAGCAACAAATATCTTTTCGATTAAAATTGATAATGCAATAAAAAAGCCGCGACTAGAAAGGGTCGCGGCTTTTTTATCGATAAGTATATTTATTGAAATAACGTATTATCAATTCTTGCATAGGCTACTCTAACATTGCCAATACCAATTTTAGTACTATCGTGATATTCACTGTTAGCAACAACAGTATTGTAATGACTTTCTGCAATCTGATAATAATTGGAGTCGCAAGTCATTGCATTTATAGTGTACCTGTAGCAATTCAGCACTACAGCATCATTATTTATCACAGTATAATAAACATGCACAGTACCTTTAATCCAATACTGATGTGCAAAAAGAGTGGAATCCTGCTTAAGGCTGTCTATCCTGAATTTAGCATCATAGTTGCTGTCGAGCTTTTCCTTTTCGCAACCAAACATGAATGCGAAGGTGGAAAGACAGATGAAAATAAGGAAATACTTCTTCATATTTTTCGGTTAAGTATCTGATTTAAGAGACCAAATTTACAAAATTTTCGTATCTATTAAAAAAACAATACAATTTTTATACGTTAATCCTGTGTTAAAGTTATGCCTCGACAAAAAAGATCAGATAAATTTTTATAATTTTCTAATATAATTCAATATAAATTAAATCATTTTTTTTGGATCGACCCATTGAGTAAACTGCTCATCAGTAACCAACCCTAATGCAAAAGCAGCCTGCCGCAATGTAAGATTTTCCTTGTGCGCTTTCTTGGCAATTTTTGCCGAGTTTTCATAACCAATATGAGGGTTTAATGCTGTTACAAGCATTAGCGAATTCTCTATATTTTTCTGAATATTAGCAGTATTTGCTTCTATTCCTTTCACACAGTTTTCTGAGAAAGAACGGCAGGAATCACCAATCAAGCGTGCAGCCATTAATAAATTAAAAATCATCACCGGCTTGAAAACGTTCAACTGGAAATGTCCCTGCATTCCGCCAATATTGATAGCCGTATCATTGCCGATAACCTGTGCAGCCACCATTGTCAGTGCTTCACACTGAGTGGGATTTACTTTACCAGGCATGATTGAAGAACCGGGTTCATTTTCCGGAAGGTTCAATTCACCTATACCACAACGTGGTCCTGATCCAAGCAGGCGGATATCATTTGCAATTTTCATCAGACTGACGGCAACTGTTTTTAATGCACCTGATGTTTCAACAACAGCATCATGTGCAGCCATTGATTCAAATTTATTTGGAGCTGTAACAAAAGGAAGTTTGGTAATTTCAGAAATTTTCTTTGCAACCAAAACCGCATATCCTTTTGGTGTGTTTATTCCAGTACCAACTGCCGTGCCGCCAAGTGCCAGTTCTGACATATGACTCAATGTATTTTCAATAGCTTTTATACCATGATCAAGCATCGAAACATAGCTGGAGAATTCCTGGCCTAATGTTAAAGGCGTTGCATCCATTAGGTGTGTACGACCGATCTTTACTATTTCATTAAATTCTTCTGATTTCTTTGCCAGTGTATCACGAAGAATTTTTATTCCGGGAATTGTATTTTCAACTAACATTTTATATCCTGCAATACTCATCGCAGTAGGAAATGTATCGTTCGATGATTGCGATTTATTCACATCATCGTTGGGATGAATAAATGTTTTGCCTTTGCCAAGAACACCGCCATTAATAACTTCTGCCCTGTTTGCAATTACTTCATTCAAGTTCATGTTCGTCTGTGTTCCTGAGCCGGTTTGCCATACTACCAGCGGAAATTCATCAGCAAGTTTTCCTTTCATGATTTCATCGCAGACTTTTGAAATCAAGTCGCACTTTTCTTTTGGCAGTAAACCCAGTTCAAAGTTGGTGATTGCTGCAGCTTTTTTGAGTACTGCAAATGCCCAAATAATTTCAACAGGCATTAATTGCCCGCCGATTTTAAAATTATCTTTGGAACGTTGGGTCTGAGCGCCCCAGTATTTGTCAGTAGGAACTTCGACTGATCCCATGGTGTCTTTTTCGATACGCGTTTTCATTTCTCAAAAAGTTCCAATTCTCAAGCCCTAAATTCCAAGGAAATAAGACCTTGGGACTTGGAATTTGAAGTTGGGTCTTAATTATTTATTGTACTCATCAAAAAAATCATTGCCTTTATCATCAGTAATAATGAACGCAGGCATATTTTCCACCCTGATTTTTCTGATTGCTTCCATTCCCAGATCTTCAAAATCGACCAACTCGACAGATTTAATATTTTCCGCTGCAAGCAATGCTGCGGGCCCACCGATTGATCCAAGGAAGAATCCACCATATTTCTTGCATGCATCAATTACAGACCGGTTCCTGTTTCCTTTTGCAACCATGATCAATGATCCGCCAAGGTTCTGAAACAAATCCACGTAAGGATCCATTCGTCCGGCTGTGGTTGGCCCAAAACTTCCTGATGGCATTCCTTCGGGAGTTTTTGCAGGTCCTGCATAATATATCGGATGATTCTTAAAATATTCAGGCATTGGTTTGCCTTCATCTAAAAGTTTTTTGATCTGTGCATGTGCAATATCCCTGGCAACGATTAGTGTACCGGTAAGGCTTAGTCTTGTCTTGACCGGATATTTTGTTAATACAGCCAGCACTTCTTTCATAGGAAGATCAAGGTTTATCTCAACTGCTTTTTCAAGCTCCGGTGCTTTTGAAGGCATGAAACGGGCAGGATTCTTCTCAAGTTGCTCTAGGAAAATCCCTTCTTCAGTGATATGGGCTTTTATATTCCTGTCGGCACTACAGCTTACGCCCATTCCCACCGGACATGAAGCGGCATGACGGGGAAGCCTTATAACTCTTACATCATGAACAAAATATTTTCCACCGAATTGAGCGCCCACACCATATTCCTGGCATATTTTTTCAATTTTCTTCTCCCAATCAATATCGCGAAATGCACGACCACTGGCATTTCCAGTAGTTGGAAGATTATCATAGTAACCAGCAGAAGCTTCCTTAACAGTTTTAAGTGTTGCTTCAGCGGAAGTACCGCCTATGACAAGTGCTAAATGATAGGGTGGACAAGCTGAGGTACCAAGTTCTTTAATCTTTTCTTTTACAAATTTTATCAGCGACTCTTCATTTAGCAGAGATTTGGTTTGCTGATAAAGGAATGTTTTATTGGCTGATCCTCCGCCTTTTGTAATAAAAAGAAAATCATACGATTTTCCTTCAGTAGAATAGATATCAATTTGAGCCGGCAGGTTCGAACCAGTATTTTTCTCTTCAAACATTGAATACGGGACTACCTGTGAATACCTAAGATTTTTCTCCTTATATGTTGTATAGATACCTTTTGAAAGAAATTCCGCATCGTTTGCTCCGGTCCAAACCTGTTCCCCTTTTTTACCAATTACAATGGCAGTTCCGGTATCCTGACACCAAGGGAGATCTCCTTTGGCAGAAATAACCGTATTCTTAAGCATATTATATGCAACAAACCGGTCATTATCAGTAACTTCAGGATCGTCAAGTATTCTGGCAAGTTTTTCAAGATGCGAAGTCCGGAGAAAAAATGAGAGATCAAAAATAGCTTCTTTTGCAAGAAACTCTAACCCCTTTGGATCAACTATTAATATTTTTCTTCCCCCTGCTTCAATTATTTTTACATAATCTTTTGTCAGTAGTCTGTAATTGGTTGAGTCCTTTTCGATCTGAAAAGGTTTTTCATAAATAAAATCTGCCATAGTATTAATCAGTTAATAGAATAAAAGTAGATGAATTTTATTTTGAAATTAAAAAGCTTTCGTTAAATTTTTCCGGAGACCTGCAAATTACCGCTTTATTTTTTTTAACCACTATAGGCCTTTCAATAAGTACGGGGTTTTCGTGAATGATTTGTAGCCATTCTTCATCGCTGAAATTTTTTCCTTTAAATTTTTTCTTAAAAATCTCTTCGTTCTGACGGACAATCTGCAGTGGTGTCATATGCAGTTTCATCAACAGGACTTTCAATTCTTTTACTGTTGGAATTTCTTTTAAATATTCCTTTATTTCAAAAGCAGCATCTGTTAGTTTTATTTCGTCAAGCACCTTCCGGCTGATGCGGCACCTGGGATTATGATAAATCTGATACATCTTATTTAATCAATTCTTATGACAGGCTAATTTACAATATTTGTTAAATCGTTTCTTACAAAAGAAAAAATATTTTCCGCCCAACAAAAGAATAACATATGTCATCATTTAGCGAAGCCACATTAGCAGGCAAATTAGTCTCAATTAAAATTAAATGTACTTGACTTTGCTATTTCATAAATGATGTTAAAACCCGCAAATGAAATTGACATTAGTTCAAATGAATATTATTTTTGTATAAAATTTTACGTTTTTCACTATGAAAAAATCTCACAAAGGATTCTGGACTTTTTATATTATTTGGACAATAATAAATGTCGGGGTGCTTGTAATGGCTGTTTACGATACCTTTGGTGAATTCAATAAAAGTACCGAAAAATTCTGGCCAATTACAGTTGGAGGTCTAAAGAGTTATGATTTTGTTGAATTATTTGTATACATGTTTATTCCTCTAGCAATTTTTTACCTGACAAAAGTTGTACACGTCCATCATTCTGGAGAAAAGATAGAAAAGTAAATACGATAAAATAAATAGTTATAAAAAAATTATTTTCGTCCGAACTCCATCAGGTACGCTTTTATAAAATCATAAAGATCACCGTCCATTACAGCCTGCACGTTGGAAGTTTCAACGCCTGTGCGCAAATCTTTCACCATTTTATAAGGATGCATTACATAACTGCGAATCTGAGATCCCCATTCAATCTTCTTTTTGTTTCCCTCAATTACAGCAAGTGATTCTTTCTTTTTGCGCAACTCAAGTTCGTACAATTGCGACTTCAGCATCTGCATCGCTTTTTCACGGTTTTGCTGTTGGGAACGTGTAACCTGGCATTCAATAATAATTCCTGTTGGTGCATGCCTTAGGCGGACAGCAGTCTCCACTTTATTTACATTTTGTCCTCCAGGGCCTGAAGAACGGAAAGTATCCCAACTGATATCAGCAGGATTAATTTCAATATTTATGTTTTCATCAATAATTGGATAGGCAAAAACAGAAGCAAAAGAAGTGTGTCTTTTATTTGCTGAATCAAAAGGCGAAAGTCTCACAAGTCGGTGTACGCCGCTTTCTCCTTTCAAATAACCATATGTAAAATCACCTTCAAATTCAATAGAAACTGATTTAATCCCTGCCACATCACCTTCCTGAGTATCCAGTACATTTATTTTACAATTGTTTCGTTCGCCCCAACGGATATACATACGCATAAGCATTTCGGCCCAATCCTGGCTTTCTGTTCCACCTGCACCGGAGTTGATATTCAATATTGCGCCAAGCCTATCTTCTTCTCCGCTAAGCATATTGCGGAATTCCAGATCCTCGATATATTTGAGGGATTGTTGATGTTGTTTTTCAAGGTCTTGTTCAGATGCTTCACCTTCATTGAAAAAATCCCACATTACCTGGAAATCGTCAAGACTGTTTTTTGCAACTGCATAAGCATTTGTCCAGCTTTTCTTTTCCTGAATAGTTTTATGAATTTTTTCTGCAGCTTTCGCATCGTTCCAGAATTCCGGGGAAAGAGTAAGTTTTTCTTCTTCCTCTATGAGTGCTAGTTTTTGATCAATGTCAAAGGAACCTCCTTAAGGCATCTAGCCTTTTAACGAGGTCTTTCATTTGTTCTGAAGTAATCATAAGTAATGATTTTGAAATGCAAAGGTACAATTAAACTTTGGTAGGAATCATATTTCGAATTTGTCTTTTATCAATTCCCACACGACTTCGCTTTCATACCCCCTGGAAATACAGTAGGAAGCAATTTTTGCAGCTTTTTTGAAGGCGTTATTTTCCTTGATTATTTTAGACTTTTTATCAATGATTTCTTTTAATGATTTTATATATTCCCGTTCATCTATTTCCTCCATCGCCTTGCGGATACAGTATTCGGAAATTTTTCTGAGCTTAAGTTCGTTCTTTATTTTAATCCTGCCCCATTTTTTAATTCTGAATTTTCCTCCAGCAAAGGCTTTTGCAAAACGTTCTTCGTTTATAAATCCATCTGAAATAAGAACGGCAATCGCATTTTCAACATCCTCACTATGCAACCCCCATGAATAGAGCTTATCCCTTACTTCCTGCTGGCTTCGTTCCTGGAATGCACAATAATCCGAGGCTTTTTTTATTGCCTGATCTTTTGTGTATATTTTTTTTTGCTTCTCTTCCATAAGGAAAAAGAAAAATTACTAGAGTTTTATCTCGTCTTCTTCCTTGTTAAAGAAGTGATATTCGAGAAAATGATAGGACGACATCGGAACAATATGGATCCATTTTTTGAATCGCATGAACCATTTGAGTCGTATGGAAATTAATCCCTTTGTTAGATATGCGTAGATATAGGGATGTATGCACATCTTCAAATATTTTTCGTTCTGACGTTGTAAAAGATATTTTATATTATTCTCGATATCATCAATAAGAATAATACTTGCTTTGATTTCGCCTGAACCATCGCAGACAGGGCATTTTTCAACAGTTTCAATATTCATTTCCGGACGAACACGTTGTCGTGTAATCTGCACAAGCCCGAATTTACTGGGAGGAAGAATGGTATGCTTCGCGCGATCATTCTTCATGTCCTCCTTTATTTTTTCGTAGAGTTTTCTTCGGTTCAGCCCGTTATGAAGGTCAATGAAATCGATAACAATAATACCACCCATATCACGCAACCTTAATTGACGGGCAACTTCTGTTGCAGCTTCAAGGTTTACATCAAGAGCATTTTGTTCCTGGTTGTTTTCAGAATTTGTACGGTGGCCACTGTTAACATCTATTACATGTAGCGCTTCGGTATGCTCTATTATCAGGTAAGCACCGCTTTTGAAAGAAACATTTTTTCCGAAAGAAGTTTTGATTTGTTTTTCAACTCCAAAATGTTCAAATATTGGAGCCTTGCCCTTATAGAGTTTAACAATATCTTCCTGATCGGGCGATATTGTATGAATATATGATCGTATCTCATCGTACAACCGCTGCTCATTTACATGAATACTGTTAAATGATGCATTTAATAAATCGCGCAATATCGCAGAAGTTCTGCTAAGTTCACCTATTACTTTTACCGGGGCTTTAGCAGTTTTAATCGTTTCGGTAAGTCCTTCCCATTTCCTGACCAGTTCGCGCATATCAGTATCCAGTTCTGCGACCATTTTATTCTCAGCAACTGTACGCACAATTACACCAAAATTTTTTGGTTTAATACTAAGTGCTAAACGCTTAAGGCGGCTTCGTTCTTCGGGACTTTTAATTTTTTGAGAAACAGAAATTTTATCCGAAAACGGAACAAGCACCATATATCTTCCCGCGAAAGAAAGGTCTGAACTAACTCTGGGACCCTTGGTGGATATAGGTTCTTTAGCCACCTGGACAAGTATCTGTTGATTAACTGCAAGGACATTTGAAATGCGACCGGTTTTCTCAATATCTTTTTCAAGATGAAATCCGTCAAGTGTAAGATTGGGGTGTTTTCCTGAGCCAAGTAATTTGCAATATTTATTCAGCGACATTACCTGAGATCCTAAATCCAGATAATGAAGGAAGGCGTCTTTTTCGTATCCAACTTCAACAAAGGCAGCATTCAGTCCAGGGATTATTTTCTTAACTTTTCCAAGATATATATCCCCTACAGAATAATTCTTTCCGCTTTTATCTTTATTCAATTCGACCAAACGCTTATCCTCCAGCAAAGCAATTACTACTTCGAACTGGCTGGCGTCTATAACTAATTCCCTGGTCACGATAAATTATTTTTTGTAAAAACCCTCATAAAGAAGGTAGAAGATTCACATAAATTCTGTTAAAATCAAATAATAACATAACCCCTTAAAGGCGCTATGTTATTATGAATGAAGAAAACATTGTGAACGTAAAAAGTGTAGAAAAATTTATTTTTTCTTATGCCTGTTTTTTCTTAGGCGTTTTTTACGTTTATGAGTAGACATTTTGTGCCTTTTTCTTTTTTTTCCGCTTGGCATATAAAAACTTATTAATGTTAAGGATACTATACTTTTACTTATAAATTATTTAACGTTTTTCTTTACTTCGTTCACAAAAGTCTTAGCTGGTTTAAATGCTGGTATATTATGAGCCGGAATAATGATTGTGGTATTTTTAGAAATATTTCTTCCTGTTTTTTCAGCGCGTTTCTTTACTATAAAACTTCCAAAACCTCTTAAATAAACATTGTCTCCCTTAGCTAAGGATGCTTTAACTGCATTCATAAAAGACTCAACTGTTGCCTGAACTGCAACCTTTTCAACACCTGTTTTGCCAGCAATGGATGCTACAATTTCTGCTTTTGTCATAACTTCACTGATTTTAAATTATTTAAACTTTAATTAATAAATTGGGGTGCAAAGATATGCTTTTTTTATTCCATTGAAAAAAAAATTCATTATTTTTACATATAATTCCCTCTAAATAAATTTGTTTTGACTTTTGAAATGGACTTTGCAACTCTGATTATTAAATGGTATCGGAAAAATAAACGAGACTTACCATGGAGGGAAACTACCAATCCATATAAAATTTGGTTGTCAGAAATCATTTTACAGCAAACACGAGTAGATCAGGGGCTTAGTTATTATAAATCATTTACAGAAACCTTTCCGACTATACAACTTCTGGCAAAAGCTCCTGAAATAAAAATTCTGAAATTATGGCAGGGGCTTGGATATTATTCAAGAGCACGAAATCTGCATCATACGGCAAAACAAATAGTCAAAGAGAATGAAGGCAAATTTCCTTCGGAATATAATGACCTCCTGAAATTAAAAGGAATTGGCAAATATACTGCTGCTGCTATAGCTTCCTTTTCTTTTAACCAGCCCTATGCAGTAATTGATGGCAATGTAACGAGGGTTATCTCCAGATTTTGTGGAATTACCAAAGCTGTAGACGAATCAAGTACAATAAAGAAAATAGACAACATCGCTAACGAATTACTCGACAAAAAAAGACCAGGAATTTATAACCAGTCTATTATGGAACTTGGTGCTATTGTGTGCAAACCACAAAATCCATTGTGCGATATTTGTGTTTTAAAAAATGGATGTGTAGCTTTTGAAAAAAAACTAACTGGAAAAATTCCTTTAAAATCAAAGAAAATAGTTGTAAGAAAAAGGTATCTGAATTATTTTTTCATTAATACAATCAGAAGCAGAAAGGCGTACACCTATTTAAGGAAAAGATCCAGTATGGATATCTGGAAAAATCTTTATGATTTTCCTGGTATTGAAACCCAATCAATAGTTTTACCTGAAGAATTATTCTTAACCAACGAATGGAAATCAATATTTGGTAAATCGAAAGTTGTGATTTTACATACTTCTCAAATTATTAAACACCAACTGAGTCACCAGGAATTGCATGCAATATTTTATGATGTATCAGTGAAGCCTCCGCTATTCAAATTGGCAAAAGATATTATTGAAATCCCATTGGAAAAATTATCTGATTTCCCTTTCCCGAGGCTTATTGACAGGTATCTGTCAAGGTGAAGAATATGTACAATTTGCATTTTTGGAAAATGTAAAAGTTATCAACTTATAAAAAAGGACAAAGATTTTTTCTACTTTTGAAAAGAAATAATTCAATTATCAAAACTGTATTTATGGCTGGAATTAACAAAGTAATACTGATTGGAAATCTTGGGAAAGATCCTGAAGTACGCTCCCTGGAAGGAGGCGCGAAAGTTGCATCATTTTCACTCGCAACAACTGAATCATATAAGAACAAAGACGGACAGAAAGTTGAGCAAACTGAATGGCACAATATTGTTGTTTGGCGCGGATTAGCTGAAGTAGCTGAAAAATATCTTAAAAAAGGTTCTCAAATTTATCTTGAAGGCAAAATCAGAACACGCACATGGGATGATAAAGATGGTAATAAAAGATATACCACCGAAATTATTGCTGATACCTTTACCATGCTTGGCTCAAAAAGGGATGATGCACCACAAAATTCCAATATGCAAGATCCAACGCCTCCTGCTGCTCCGGGGCCTGATGATGATCTTCCATTTTAAAACTAAAACGCATAAAAAAGCAGGAGAAAATCTCCTGCTTTTTTATTTTTATGATTTTGAATTACTTATTCTTCAAAGCTTTTATTTCAGCTTTCAGACTTACAATTTCAGCCTGTTGTTCCTGGATAGCTTTTACAAGAACAGGGATTAATCCGATATAATTTATCCCTTTATAATCAATTTCTTCATCTCTTTCACCATCACCGGGATGAACACCTTTTGTAACAAGTGTTGGAAACACATCTTCCATTTCCTGTGCAATGAAACCAATTTGTTTTTCGGACGAGAATCCCATAAAAGAATATTCTTCCGTATTCATATCATAGGTTACTGTTCTTAATTTCAGTACATTTTCAAGAGCATTGGAATAATCGGCAATATTCTTCTTGAATTTTCTATCCGATACAGCAGACCATGTACCTGTGTATCCTCCATTCCCGCTGCAATATATGCCATAGGCAGTTCCACTCGTTGAAGAAGCAGATCCATATACACCGTAAGCTGTACCAGTTCCGGTGGAAGTACCACTGCCTGTCAATCCATAAACGCTTCCCGTAGCAGATGAAGCAGATGCCACCATGCCTTTATAATTGCTAATGAACCACCCTCCATACCCATAATAATCGGCAGCGTTACAAACACCTTTTACAGCAGAAGCCTGAACATAGTTCCCTGTATTTGTATATTCTGCATACAATGCTGCTGCTGTACTTGAAGCAGAATCAGTAGTGAAATAACCGGCATAGCGGTTGTTGGATGCAACATGAAATTTCGTGAATTGTGAAGGACTTGTTGTTCCAATGCCAACTTTACCATCAGCATTTATGGTCATACGTTCAAGGTTATTTGTCCCAAAATATAATTTAGCATTTTCGTAATTCCATATCCAGGCATTCATTGAGGAAGCACTCGTACCTATTCTTAATCCATTGCTGGAAGTGACACCTGATAAATTGGTATAAAGACCAATTTCGCCACTGCTGGCTCCACCATTTATTGATAATGTATGTGGCATAGTGGTCGTACCTATACCTACAGCAGATCCGGAATTATACAAGAAATCATTTGCTACCCAGTCGGAACCATCATGGCGTAATGTCTGCCCTGTTGTACCGGCAGGTAATGAACCATCAGAATACATAGCAAAGGGTACTGATAAAAGCTGATCGGTTCCCATATCAGCATAAGCTGTTCCGCCTGCAGGATCCATTTGAACCTGCAACCAATAATTGCCTGTGCTCCAATCTATAGTTGCAAAAGTTCCTGAAACTACAGTACCCTGCCCAATAGCAACAGTAAATAATCCAAACTGATTTGTAGCGAGTGTATGCGTCTCAGAATAAACTACCGTACCCGATGATGACCCTTGATGAATTGTGAGTTGTAATCCCACGGTTTGATTGTCTAAAAGGTCTCCCGTGGCGTTTCTGGCCACAGCCTGGTAATTGAATGCCTGTGGTACTTGTGCATTAAGCTGACTAATGAATATAAACATCATTATCATACCTAAAAAAGTAAAAATTGCTTTTTTCATAAAAATTTTATGTTTTAATGATTAATAAACTAAATTGATCTTTTGGTAAGTTGCTTTTTTATCACCTTTTGCACTTGTCAAAGTAAGTTCAAGCATATAGATGCCCTGACTAAAACTGCTGATGTCGAAATTTACAGTATTCAACCCTTTTACCTGTGATACTGATTTTGATAGAACTACCTGCCCAACTATATTATATAAATTGATAGTTGTTTCAGCATTTTCATTGCTAACATAGCTGAGAGTGAAATTTCCGATTGTAGGGTTTGGATAAATCATTATCACGCCAGAAACAGTGGGCGTTTCCTGAATGGATACCGACATATCCTCTGGTTGCTGAAATCCCTGGGTCAGGATATTACCTGCGGTAGTGAATGTTTGCACCATGGTCATCTCAGCCACTGTGAATGAAAGCATGGCGTTGGCCGATGTGTAAAATCCGCCGGAAGAGGATATCACTGTCGGTGATAACGTTTGTGCCTGCAGCATGCCGGTGAAAAGCATCACTGCATAGAACAGACTGATGATTTTTGTTTTCATAAAGAAGATTTAATTATTATTTATGGTTGAGTTTATATTCAATGATACGTAGGCAAAAATATTAATGCTACAGTGTCCGGAAATTAAGAAGGGGTTAATGAAGAATTAAGATTGCATAAAGGCATATCAGAAAAATCAATTCACAGATAATTTGAATTACTTCTGTCCAATAAAGTGACACTATATGATTTATTGTAAAATAAAAAACCACCGTCTTTGAAAAAAAAGAAAACACATGAAGATATTTATATAAATAAAAATCCCGACTACTCGAGGCAATCGGGATTAATTAAAAATCCGTCAACTTATTTTATGACGTTACATCTCAGCAATAAATTTTAATTTAATTTAATAGCTCTCAAAATAGTATTACCAGTGGTTGTATAAACATTTCCAGTTGCCACAGTCCCGTAATAAACAATTTTTAATTCAATTGTGCCTGTTGCAGCTAATGTAACTTCTGAATAACCTGACTGCCCAAAAATATATTGTGAAGTCCAACCTGTTGGAGGGATAAATGCAGAGGCTACACCTCCTGAAGGAAAAGCTGGTGTTGCATTATTGGTAGTTATCGCCCATGCAATATCTAATCCTGCTGACGATGTTGTAGTATTACCTAATGGACTAGTAAAGCTTACTGCATAAGTTCCTGCCGGCACACCTGTTATTTGTAAAAGAGTTGTAATTGTTCCATTCGAAATTGTTGTGGAAGCAATTTGTGTACTTGTAGTGCTGCTTGCTGAATAGCTTGTAGGTACAACACTTGCCCATTGAGTACCTGTACCGGTGCTTGTTAACACATTACCAGCTGTACCTGCTGAAGCACTAGCGTCATATAAAGCTCCTGAAATGTGAGCAGTACCATTAATATCAAATTTATATGCTGGTGTTATAGTTCCTACACCAACGTTTCCGTCTCTTAGAAATGTCATAACATTATTCAAAGTTGTACATCCGGTTTCTAGATAAAGTGCATTGGCTGCTCCATCATGATGAAAGTCAAATCCGCATGTAGACGCTCCTGAACCTGTTATGTTTTCATCAAATGAAAGCCTTCCCGATTCAGTATTATTGTAACTTCCATCGTAACCAATCTTGATGGTGTTTGCGGCTGCAGTAGTACCTGCAATAACGAGTTTTACTGCAGGAGCTGAAGTTCCAATACCAACATTACCAGCGGAAGTGATTCTCATTTTTTCACTTGGTCCATAAGTATTAAAGAAAATATCGTTATATGATTCAATACCTAAGTTGTGAGTTGTTCCCTGATCAAAAATGTAATGAGCAGTACCTGTTGCTTTATCAAACTCAAGATGCATACCCCTGGTATCATTGGCACTTAAGGTTCTTTGAATATAAAGTCCATCAATGTTGCCAGCAGCAGCAGCAAGATCAACAGTAAGCTTACTTGCGGGTGTTATAGTTCCTATCCCAATATTTTTAGTGCTATTCTGGATAAAGAAAGTACCATCGGAACCGCTGAAGGATTTGCCTATAGAGTAATCATCGCTTCCAACAGTACCGGCAAACCAAACGTCTGCACCTGCTGTCTGGTAGTAAACGTAAGCATTGCCTGTGTTTGCTGATTTATTAAGAACAAGCCCTGACCAACCTGCAGTTGCATCCAGACGCATGAATGTATTTGGACTTGTTGCATGAATAAAGTTTAAAGGAGTTGCTGTTCCTATACCTATACTTGAACCATTATCAAATATATTGGAATTTCCAACTGCTGAAGCGGTTGTAAATTTTGAAATATAATTAACGGTTCCACTTACTGTTCCTGCCCCTGGAGCACCAGTTGGTCCGGTTGCACCAGTTGCTCCGGTTGTTCCAGCTCCTGTGGCGCCAGTTGCACCGGTTGCACCGGTTGCACCGTTTGTTCCATTTGTTCCGGCAGCTCCCGTAGGACCGGTTGGGCCTGTGGCACCAGTTACTCCTGAGGTACCTGCATTCGATGCATACATTGCAAAAGGAACTGATAGTAATTGGCTTGCGCCCATACTGGTATAAGCAGTTCCGCCTACAGGATCAAGTTGTGCTTCAAGCCAATAATTACCTGTGCTCCATGCTATAGAAGCAAAAGTTCCTGTTACAACTGTTCCTAGTCCTAAGGACACCGAAAATAAACCAAATTGGTTTGTAGTTGGTGAATGTGTTTCAGCATACACAACAGTTCCAGAAGCTGAACCCTGATGGATTATAAGTTTCAGGCCCACAGCCTGAGTTGCTATTAAGTTTCCTGTTGAATTTCTGGCTACTGCCTGATAATTGAATGCCTGTGGCACTTGCGCGTTTAATTCACTAATGAATAAGAGCATCATCAGTGCGCTTAAAAAAGTAATAATTGTTTTTTTCATAGTCGTTTAAAGTATTTAATTAATATACTAAGTTTATTTTCTGATAAGTTGCTTTTTTCTCACCTTTGATATTCAACAGTGTAAGTTCAAGCATATAAATGCCCTGGCTAAAGCTGCTGATGTCGAAATTTACTGTATTCAGTCCTTTAATCTGTGATACAGTTTTTGATTGGACTACCTGCCCAACCAGATTGTATAACCTTATGGTTGTTTCGGAGTTTTCATTGCTAACATAGCTAAGGGTGAAATTTCCATTTGTAGGATTTGGATAAATCATTATCTCACCTGAAACTGTTGATGTTTCCGGAATTGATACTGACATGTCTTCGGGTTGCTGAAATCCCTGGGTCAGGATATTACCTGCGGTAGTGAACGTTTGTACCATTGTCATTTCTGCTACAGTGAATGACAGGGATGCACTTGCCGATGTAAAATATCCTCCAGCTGAAGATACTACCGTCGGTGAAAGTGTTTGTGATTGCAATAGGCCTGATATAAAAAACAGGGCAAACAGCATAACTGATAATTTTTGTTTCATGCTATATATTGATTATTTGTCTGCAAAAATAAGTATTTTAACAATCAACTCATAATAAATTAAGTTTGGTCGTTTTACTTTTTAATGCTTTTTTATTCCCATACCTGTATTTTGTGGCTTTTCGATAATCGTACAACTCTTAAAAAAAATTCCAAAAAAAAGCAGAAGAACAATCTCCTGCTTTTTATATTAATTCCTTAAGAAATTATTTGGTCAGATTTTTAACCTGAAGTTGTAATGCTTCAATTTCGGCTTGTTGTTCCTGAATTGCTTTCACAAGTACCGGAATAATTTCGCTGTATTTTACACCATAAGTATCTGTGCTGGTAATATCAATACCTTTCTCTTTTAATGCATTATCTTTTTGTTGCTGAGTAATCGATTCCTTTATAACCACATCAGGTAGAACCTTTTCAAGATCCTGAGCAAGGAAGCCAAGATTTGTACCAGTTCCCATCCTGACACTTTTATCTTTCCACTGGAAGCTCACAGGATTAAGATTCATAACTGTATTCAAACCATAAGAGACAGGTTGAATATTTTCTTTAAAATTTTCATCTGAAGTTTGAATAGTTCCATTAGTAGCCCATACTGCCGCCCATTTAAATGTAGCATCTCCACAAGTAACTGAACTAACCCAGGGAGAAAACGCCATCGTTGAGGCTGTAGGATTATATGCGCTTGCTACAGAAGTGTATACACCTCCACTGGTAAAATCTCCAAGAACAATTCCATATGCAGAGCTTCCCCATAAGTCTCCACCGGCAGATCCTGTATTCCCACCGGATAAACTTATTCTTCCCTGATGATATCCAGTATTGTTATCAAACCTAATAATGTCACTTGCACCTCCGTCAAAGTATTTTGCAAGAATAGAATTTCCGGTAGCCTGAGAGTTAACGATTACCTCAGCTGCATCTGTACTGGTTGTCTGAACATATAAACCAATTCCCGAAGCATTACTGTTGGTTGCATGAATTGTAGGATAGCCTAGGCCTGATCCATTGTTTACAACGCTAAGGTGTCCATCGGGAGTTGATGTTCCGATACCAACTTTACCATCAGCAGCTATTGTTAAACGCTCGAGATTACTTGTTCCAAAGTAAAGTGTTCCAACTTCGTTATTCCAGATCCACGCAGTTGAGCCACCAGCGGACATACCAAATCGCAAACCATCATATAATGTAGTACCTGCTGTATTATCATTCATATTTATTTCGGTTACAAAAGAACCGCCACCATTCAAAGTAAGTAAGGAATTGGGAGCAGTTGTTCCTATTCCGACTAGTGATCCATTATCAAATATTGTAGAATTTCCAACTCCTGTTGCACTTGTAAATTTAGCAACATAGTTAACGGTTCCGTTCACTGTACCTGGGCCTGTGGCTCCGGTTGCTCCGGTTGCACCATTTGTTCCATTTGTTCCATTTGTTCCGGCAGCTCCCGCAGGACCTGTTGGGCCTGTGGCACCAGTTGCTCCTGAGGTACCTGCATTCGATGCATACATTGCAAAAGGAACGGATAGTAATTGGCTTGCACCCATACTGGCATAAGCTGTACCACCAGCAGGATCCATTTGTGCTTCCAACCAATAATTACCTGAACTCCATGTGATAGAAGCAAACGTTCCTGTTACAACTGTCCCCTGTCCTAAAGACACTGTAAATAACCCAAATTGGTTTGTTGTAGGTGAATGTGTTTCTGCATAAACTATTGTTCCAGATGCAGAACCCTGATGGATAATAAGCTTCAAACCAATAGCCTGTGTTGCTATTAGGTTCCCTGATGCGTTTCTGGCCACGGCCTGGTAGTTGAATGCCTGTGGTACCTGTGCATTCAATTGACTAATGAATACGAGCATCATTAGTACACCTAAAAAAGTAAGAATTGTTTTTTTCATAAAAATTTTATGTTTTGAATGATTAATAAACTAAGTTGATTTTTTGATAAGTTGATTTTTTTTCACCTTTGATATTCACAAGCTCTAATTCGAGCATGTAAATACCCTGGCTAAAGCTGCTGATGTCGAAATTTACAGTATTCACCCCTTTAACCTGCGATACAATTTTTGATTGTACTACCTGCCCAACCAGATTGTATAACCTTATTGTTGTTTCGGAGTTTTCATTGCTAACATAGCTAAGGGTGAAATTTCCATTTGTTGGATTTGGATAAATCATGATTTCGCCTGAAACTGTTGGTGCTTCCTGAATTGAAACTGACATGTCTTCTGGTTGCTGAAATCCCTGGGTCAGGATATTACCTGCAGTAGTGAATGTTTGTACCATTGCCATTTCTGCTACGGTGAATGACAATGAAGCATTCGCCGAAGTAAAATATCCTCCTGAAGACGATACTACTGTTGGCGACAATGTTTGTGCCTGCAAGCGTAAAACCCCTGCAAACACAAGCAACACGCATTTAATTAGTATTTTTTTTCTCATGATCAAATTGGTTTTAATAATAAATAAATTGTTTCGTCCTTAGTTTTCCTATTTTTAGAATTAAAAAGCAAATGTACATCATTAATTCTTTTTTCCTATAGGATTTATAGTTTTTAACAAAAAAATAACAGGCCCGAAGACCTGCTATTTTTTAATTTAATATTTTAATTATTTTACACCTAAAAAAGTAAAAATTAGTTTTCTAATATTCTTTAATAAACCAAATTTATTTTCTGATAACTTGCTTTTTTCTCGCCTTTAGTATTGGGAAGTGTAAGCTCAAGCATATAAATGCCCTGGCTAAAGCTGCTGATGTCGAAATTTACGGTATTCAACCCTTTTACCTGTGATACAGTTTTTGAAAGAACTACCTGCCCAACCAAATTATATAAGTTGATGGTTGTTTCGGAGTTTTCATTGCTAACATAGCTAAGGGTGAAATTTCCATTTGTAGGATTTGGATAAATTATTATTTCGCCAGAAACAGTTGGTGTTTCCTGAATGGATACCGAATAATCTTCTGGTTGCTGAAATCCCTGGGTCAGGATATTACCTGCAGTAGTGAATGTTTGTACCATTGTCATTTCTGCAACTGTGAAAGACAAGGAGCCGCTTGCTGAGGTAAAATATCCGCCAGCCGAAGATACTACAGTTGGTGACAATGTCTGGGCATGAATAAAGCTAGTAAAGCCGAACATTGCGAGCAAAATAAACAATTTGTTTTTCATGCGGTTATTATTAAATTTTTACTTAACGATTTCAAGAACTAGCAAAGTTATGAATTTATTCCCATCAAATGCAACAAAAATACTGCAAAATAATTTATTACCCAGCTGAATCACATCAGGAATAAGTGAATACAAACAAAAAAAGCGGAATCCTTGAATTTCCGCTTCTTTTAAGAATATTGTAATTAATTCTCCCTTAAAACATATTCATCATATTCTATTTCAAATCGCAGTTTGTGTTTTGATTCCTCCTGTGCCATCATTAGAAACAGGCTTTTCAGCTCAGCATTCGGTGCTTTTTGTGAGAGGTTCATGTAAAGTTTGAAAGCGGATTTTTCCCTGTTCATAGCAAGAACCAAAGCCTCCTGATATGTCATCTGTGGTGATGTTTCCACTTTTACGATATAATCTGCAATTTTCAGATCGGTAATTTGCACTGAGGATATTGAGTAAATACCTTTTTCTTGGATTTCAAGAAGCTTTGCTTTATGTTTCATTTCTTCTTGTGAAAATTGTATAAAAATATCTTTCATAGCTTCATTGGTTACCTTTGAAGCGAGTTCTGTATAAAATTCAACCGCACCCTGTTCGTTGCTTATAGCAAAATCAAGGATGTCATTAACAGAATTAAATTCTTTCATAATAAATAGTTTTAGTTGTTATTTTTTGATAATTTTTTATGAATTGCATTTGCGGCTATACGACCCGCTCCCATTGCCTGAATAACTGTTGCAGAACCCGTAATTATATCACCTCCGGCATAAACATTAGGAATTGAGGTTTCATTTGTTTCGGGATCTGCTTCGATATATCCCCATTTATTGCGTTTCAGGTTTGGCGTTGAATTAAAGATGATCGGATTCGGTCCAGTACCAATTGCTACAACCGCCAGATCACATTCAATAATAAAATTAGAACCTTCTATTGGTAAAGGCCTTCTTCTGCCTGAAGCATCAGCCTCTCCCAATTCCATTTGAATGCATTCAACCCCTTTTAAATAATTATAATCTGTTCCTATAAATTTTATTGGGTTTGTAAGGAGCCGGAATTTGATCCCTTCTTCCTCTGCATGATGAACTTCTTCCATCCGCGCAGGTAATTCATGCCTGGATCTTCTATAAACTATTGTAACTTCAGTAGAACCTGTCCTTATTGCAGTTCGGGCAGAGTCCATGGCTACGTTTCCACCGCCAACAACTACCACTTTATTTCCTTTTGGCATAGGGGTATCATATTCCGGGAATTTGTATGCCTTCATCAGATTCATTCGGGTAAGATATTCGTTCGATGAAAAAACGTTTCCAAGGTTTTCTCCTTCAATTCCCATAAAAGTGGGCAACCCGGCACCAACGCCAATATATATGGCATCAAAATGCTCAAGCAACTCGTCAATGGTAAGAATGTTTCCAATAACATGATTCAATTCAAAACGAACACCAATCTCTTTCAGATAACTGATTTCAAACTGAACTATTGACTTAGGGAGTCGAAACTCAGGTATTCCGTACGTTAATACTCCTCCAAGTTCGTGCAATGCCTCGAATACCGTTACAGAATAACCAAGCAAAGCCATGTCAGCAGCAACCGTTAATCCGCCGGGGCCAGAGCCGACAACAGCAATTCTTTTGTTTGATTTATTTTTAATGACCGGTATTTTTACCAGGTCCATTTTTCTTTCAAAATCTGCTACAAAGCGCTCAAGCCGGCCTATTGCTACAGGTTCATCTTTAATCCCAAGAATGCATTTATTTTCACATTGACTTTCCTGCGGGCAAACCCTGCCACAAATGGCTGGCAGCACATTTCGCTCTTTTATTTTTTTTGCTGCTCCATCAAAATCATCATCTCGCATCAATTTGATGAATGCAGGAATATCAACATTTACAGGACATCCGTCAACACACTTCGGGACTTTGCATTGCAAACATCTTCCTGCTTCAAGAGAAGCAAGTTCAGAAGTATACCCGTATGGCACTTCCTGATGATTATGAATTCTGAGTGTTTTATCCTGTTCAGGCATTTCCTGACGAGGTATTTTTAATTTAATACGCCTCTCATCAATCTTGGTCAATCCATGCCATTCGCAACCACGCTTTAAACAAATAAAAAATGGGATTAACCTTGACAATGCTGAAATTATTACATGAGCAACAGGAGAACCACATTCTCCACATTTAGTCTCCTGGCTAATAAGGCTTTTTTTGCACTGTGGGCAAATTAAATCATCAAGAACTTCACCTTCCTGAACAGTAACTGATGTTTCAACTTCAAAAACATCAAGGTAGGGACTGAGAATAACATCAATCTCCTGACCTTTAAATACACCTTTAAATATTAATTGTTTGAGTTCCTTTTTTTCGGAATTAAAACTCTGGTGACAATAAGGACAGTAAGTGTTTAAATACGTTTTAAACTTTAAATATTTTACATCCTGATCTAACATATACCAAGAGTTATCTAATTGAGAATAATAATGAAATCTTTTCGTCTTTCAGATATAACGAATTTCTTTTTTCCAATTCATCAAAATCAACAATATGTCCGTCAAAATCCGGCCCGTCGACACAACAGAATTGCGTTTTATTACCGACCTTTACCCTGCATCCTCCACACATACCAGTGCCATCAATCATTACGGGGTTAAGGCTGACCATGGTAGGCATATTGAATTTTTTTGTGAGTGTACAGACGTTTTTCATCATAATAATAGGACCAATTGCATAAACAAGCTTGATGTCATATCTTTCTTCAAGGTATTTTTGTAATGGTTGTGTTACAAAACCTCGTTGCCCATAACTCCCGTCATCAGTAGTTACAATAAGTTCATCGCATATAGCATTCATTTCATTCTCAAGAATTATTAGGTCTTTGTCCCTTGCGCCAATAATTCCTATTACATTATTTCCTGCATCCTTAAAAGCTTTGGCGATATGATGCAATATAGCAATCCCGGTACCTCCGCCAACCATGATGACAGTTCCAATTTTGCTAACATCAGCAGGTTTTCCCAGGGGCCCAACAACATCTTTAATGATATCACCTTCCTTCAGTGAGCGCATAAGAGCAGTTGTTTTTCCAACAACCTGAAAAATAACAGTAATTATTCCAGAAAATTCATCTTTATCAGCTACGGTAAGAGGAATTCGTTCACCGGTTTCATTAACACGAAGTATAATGAATTGACCAGCCTTTATCTTTTTGGCAATTTTAGGAGCACTGATATCAAACCTGATTATCGTACCCTTCGCCATTTCCTGTTTTCTTACAATCTGAAACATATTGCTGGTTTAAAATTATTTTATGATTTCAGATATTCAAATATTCCTTCGCAATCAGGAATTACCATTCTAAACTATCTTCAAGTCTTATATCGTCAAGATCATTTTTATTTAGGCCATGCCATGTACAACCTTTTTTGGCGCAAACAAAAAAATCAATCATCTTGGTGCGGGCGCCAACAAGGATTTTCGCAATCTGTGTTCCGCATTTCTCGCATTTACCATCATTAACCATTAAAGTTGTATCGCAATGAAAGCATCTGATATCACCAACGGCCTGGTCTTCAGGCAAAAAAATTGTAGATTTTGAAGAAAAAACATTCAGATAAGGACTAAGCATAATGAAACCAGATTGGCCTTCATTCTTAACAACCTTAAGCTTCAGCATATCGCTTTCAATAAGTGTTTTTTTACAATGAGGACAATATGCTTGAAGAAAAGCACCTGTTTGGAGAATCTCTGTGTGTTCTTCATCCTGTGTTTTTATTTTACTGGTTTCTTTTAAATGCACAGTTTCTTCTGATGTTTGCGCCCCCCTATGCCCAAATTCCTGGTAAAGTTTTGTTAAAGCATTTGAAAGATCTTCAAATCCAATATTATGGTTTTTACATCCTTTGCGTGAACAGAAGTTTATTTTTCCTCCAATATCAAGAATTACTGTTGTCATAGGAGCCTGGCATGTTGTACACTGTTCTTCTGAAGTTAATTCCGACTTACAATGTGGGCATGCAAAAACTGCAATAGTTTGGTCATCTAATTCTAAATCACAAATAAAGTTGTAACTTCCGTAAATAGAACTCAGATTTATGACACCCTTTTTGTCTGGTGTATTTATCAAAAGTTTTATACTAGGCTCATTATCGACCTTATGTTCATTATCCATTAATGATTTGCCACAAAACGGACATTTAACATTTAATGATATGAAATTAAAATTGTTCATTTTTTCTCCTTTTTTGCTGGTTGGGGATTGGGATAACAAATTTAAGATAATTAACGCATTATTACAACATTATTAACTAAATTAACTAAACATCCTGTGCGTTTAATTTTCAAACGCTTTTTCAAAGTTCTTTTCAAAATACTTTACCAAATAATCACAGCCGTAATCAAATATTCGGTTATTATTATCGCTTTCGGTTATTTTGAAATTATGTTTTTCGTCTGATTCAACTGAAGGCAATAAACTTATGGCCTCCATCATCACATCGACAGTGTCGTGCAGCCCTTTCAGATTGTGCTTTTCAAGAATTCTGATAAGTTGTGTAGTTGAATCAATTTCAACTTTACCTGAAATTTGTTTTTCATATTTTTGCACTATTTTCTGCGTATTTGTAAACGAACCTCCTGTCTCAATTGGCAGTGATGCAGGCAAAATCAGATCGGCTTCTTTTGCAGTTTCAGTGATAAAATAATCCTGTACCACAACAAATCCAGCCTTTGCAAACCATGCTGCTGCTTTCTTAGAATCCTTTGCACAACCAACAGGATCTTCACCAAATACAAAAATATTTTTCAGTTTTCCCTGTTCAAGCAAGTCAATAATTTTTACACCATCGGTCGGGAATTCTTTAACATCCCATTTGGCTTTTACTTTATCAATGTAAGTTTTATCGTTTGCAGAAACTCCGCCAACACCAAGTTTGGAGCAGATTCCCATATCGAACAATCCCTGTGAATTATTTTTTTCTTTAAGCGAAATCAATCCATTTGCAGTTTTGCCAAGCTTACCTGTAATCATTGACAGATTAAATAACTCAAGGCATGCATTGGATGAAAGTTCTTTTTCGGAAAATACAACAACTGCATTTAATTCTTTGTTATAATCTTCAGCAAATTTTTCAAAACATTCTTTGCAACATACACCAGCCTGATCGTAGATATTTTCGAATTTTTCTTTCAGCAATGCAGATTTATATTCTGCAAATCCATCACAGTTGTCCTTAATGAACATCTGGTTTTCCAAGCCTTTTGAAAGAAGATAATGATTGACTGCTTTAATAAAATGATAGTAAGATTTTACATGAATCACATGATCGACCTTCTGTTCCATGCTGCTTTTTTCATGGGTGGTAATCAGTTCAACAGGAATGCTATTTCTGAATCTTGCATTACTTACCAAAAAGCCGGCAACAGCATTATCATTATTAATTTCCGAGCCTAATAAATAAATTCTGCTTGCATCTTTGAGTTGTTTAAAAGGAACATTGGCTTTTGAATTATTGTGATACCCATCGCCCCTGCCCATGTAATGAAAAGTGGAAATATTATTTGTTTTTGCACCAGCCCTTGCAAGCTTCTGAACGAGGTACATATCTTCATTTGAAAGTCTTGCCCCAGCGAAGAAGGCATTTTCTGCAGGCTTTACATCTTTTATTTTTTCAGCAATAAGGTCGAATGCTTTTTCAAAAGATATCTCTTTGAAGCCCTTACCATCTTTCAATAGTGGTTTAGTGATCCTGCCCTTGTCATTGATGTATGTATACCCAAATTTCGGGTATTTGCAAAGGTTTGCTTCCTTGTTTACTTTTCCTTTCACACCTGTTGTCTTCATTGCAAAACCGTTCTTGTGATTAATTGCAATTTCGCAACCAACAGAACAATAATTGCAAATAGTTTCAGCCTGGTCGAGTTTAACAGGTCCTGGTTTAAATGACATGTTCTCTGTAATAGCACCAGTAGGGCATGCAGATATACACATACCGCATGATTCGCATAATGTATCTTTTAAAGCATTTCCTAAACTTGGCGCAACATAGGTTTCAAAGCCACGGTTCACAAGCCCCAACGCAGTGGCCCCGACCACTTCTCGACAGGTCCTGATGCATCTTGAACAAAGCACACATTTATTATTGTCTATTTCAATAAAAGGATGACGAAAATCAACATCATACTGTTTGAATTCACCATCATATCTTTTTTGTTCGGCATCATACTGAGTTGCGTATTTTTTCAGATCGCACTCGAAATAAGCCACACATCCGCATTCCAGGCAGCGCATGGATTCTTTAATTGCAATTTCTTCGCTATCATACCCGAGTTCAACTTCTTTAAAATTATTCCTGTCTTTGGGGTCCATTGTCGGCATTTCCTCGCGCATTTGTTTGAGGAATTTGCCTGTATAATCTTCAGCTACCTGAAGTTTGAAATTATCCCGTTTGCTGAGAAATTCCCTTTTCTCAGGAAGAATGGGCAAATCCATGAGATACTGGTGGCAACTCAACGCAGCTATTTTTGCCTGTCCAACTGCCTGAATAAGCGTTGCAGGGCCTGTGACACCATCGCCACAACCAAATATTTTTTTAACACCAGTTTGTAAGGTAAGCGGATCACAATCCACATCACCCCATTTTGTACTTTTTAATTCTCCGGAGTTTGTATTTTTATTTACTTCATCAATAAAATTGACAACTGTTTTCTGACCAATTGCAGCAATTGCATAATCCATTTCAACATCATATTCAGAGCCATCAACAACCACCGGCCTTCTTCTGCCGGAAGCATCGGGTTCGCCGAGTTCCATTTTAATACAGGTCATGGATTTAATCTTGCCTTCCTTGTCTTTATTCACTCTAACAGGAGCCGTGAGGAACAAATATTCAACGCCTTCAAGTTTTGATTCATGAATTTCTATTGGGTTTGCAGGCATTTCCTTTTCGGTACGGCGATATATTACATAAACTTTTTTTGCACCACATCTTAAGGAAGAGCGGCAGCAGTCCATTGCGGTATTTCCTCCACCAATTACTGCGACTGTTTTTCCTTTAAAATCGTGTTTCTTGCCTGAGAGTTCCATAGCTTTCAGGAAGTCAATTCCGGATAAGCAATTGATAGCATCATCACCATCACAGCCAATGGAAGTTCCTTTCTGTGAACCGATGGCAAGAATTATTGAGTTGTATTTAAATTTTAATGCTTTGTAAGAAAGATTTTCACCGAGCTTTTGATTATAATAAATATTCACACCCATTTCAGTGATATTGTCAACTTCTTTTTGAAGGACATCATTCGGCAAACGATATTCCGGAATACCGTAACGCAGCCATCCTCCGGCAAGCGGAGCAGCTTCATAAATATCAACATCGTGGCCTTCTTTTCTGAGGAAAAAAGCAGCAGACAATCCGCCAGGGCCAGCACCGATCACAGCAACTTTTTTTCCTGTTGCAGGTTTAATTACTGGCTTAAATTTATCGGGTGATGCAAGATCATTATCGGCAGCAAAACGTTTCATATAATCAATACCCACTGCAGCACCTTCATCTAACAGGTTTCTGCGACAGGCAACCTCACATGGACGAACGCAAACTCTTCCGCAAATAGCGGGAAGAGGGTTTGTTTCCTTAATAAGTCCAACTGCATCATGGTACATTCCCTTTTCAATATAGGAAATATAGCCCTGCACATCCACTCCTGCAGGACATGTTTGCTTACATGGTCCGAGACAGTCGGCATAATGATTGCTCAAAAGCAGATCCAGTGCGGTTTTGCGGGCTTTAAAAACTTTTCCGTTGTTGGTTTCTATCTTCATACCTTCTGCTATTCGTGTTGAACATGCAGGCTGGAGGGCTCTCATACCTTCAATTTCAACAACACATACATAGCAGGAAGAATAGGGCTCAAGGCGATCGTCGTTGCAAAGAGTCGGAATTTCGTAACCATTTCTTTTCGCAAGAGAAAGGATATATTCTCCTTTATTTCCCTTTACATTTTTACCATTTAAAATGACGTTTATTTCGTTCATGACAAAAGGATTTTCTTTTAATAAATTATTTAATCAATTTAAGAAACAGTGATTGCTTCAAATTTACATTTCGCATAACAACTTCCACACTTGGTGCAAATAGCCTGGTCAATAACATGCAGCAGCTTTCTTTCACCTGAAATTGCATTGACTGGGCACACTTTTTTACATACCATGCAGCCCGTGCATTTATCTTCAAGAATATCAAATGTCAATAGTGGTTTGCAATTTTTAGCAGGACATTTTTTATCCCTTATATGTGCTTCATATTCATTTTTGAAATATTTTATTGTTGTAAGAACAGGATTTGGCGCGGTTTGGCCAAGCCCGCAAAGGGAACTGTCTTTGATTTGATTTGCAAGTTCTATAAGCGTTTCGATATCGCCTTCTTTGCCTTTGCCTGTGGTAATACGCTGAAGTATTTCAAGCATGCGCTGTGTTCCAACACGGCAGAATGTACATTTTCCACAAGATTCTTTTTTTGTAAAATCAAGGAAGAACCTTGCCATATCAACCATGCAGGTAGTTTCATCCATAACAACCATTCCTCCCGAGCCCATAATTGCTCCTGTTGAATTTACAGAATCATAATCGACGATGGTATCGCCCAGGTATTCCGGAATACATCCACCAGAAGGGCCTCCGAGCTGGACAGCTTTAAATTTTTTATCACCTATGATTCCACCACCCAATTTAAAAACAATGTCTTTTATCGTTATACCCATTGGTACTTCTACCAATCCGCCATTTTTAATTTTCCCCGTGAGCGCAAAAACTTTTGTTCCTTTACTTTTTGCAGTACCATATTTTGCGTAGGCAGCCGCGCCATTATTAATAATCCAAGGGATGTTCGCAAATGTTTCGACGTTATTAATATTTGTCGGACTTTTCCAGAGGCCTGATTCAGCAGGGAAAGGAGGCCTTTTGCGTGGCATACCTCTTTCGCCTTCGATGGATGCCATCAGGGCAGTTTCTTCACCGCATACAAATGCGCCGGCACCTTCTTTAATGTGAATGTCGAAATTGAATCCTTCAATTCCAAAAACATTTTTTCCGAGATAGCCTTTTTTCCTGGCTTGCTCTAAAGCAATATTCAGACGTTTGATAGCCAGAGGGTACTCGGCACGACAATAGATCCAACCTTCGGAAGCTTCAATTGCGTATGCGCCTATAGTCATACCTTCGAGTACTGCATGAGGGTCGCCTTCAAGCACTGACCTGTCCATAAATGCACCTGGGTCACCTTCGTCTGCATTGCAAATGATGTATTTTGTTTTCGCTTTATTATTGTTTGCAAACTTCCACTTCAAACCTGTAGGAAATCCACCACCACCGCGTCCACGTAAGCCAGAATCCAGCACTGTCTGAATAACTTCAGCAGGTGTTGTTTTATTTAAAGCAATTGATTTTATTGCTTTATAGCCATCACGCTCTTCATATTCTTCAATGAATTCAGGGTCAATATAACCGCAATCTCTTAATGCAATTTTTATCTGCCCTTCAAAGAAGTTTTTATCTTTTGTTTCAAAGAGGTCTGTTTTTACAACATATTCCTTTATTGGCTCTGCATTTTTAATATGTTTTTCGAGAATTTCAACGGCCCTCTTTTCATCCACTTCACCATACAGATATGATCCCTGAGCATCAATCACTTCAACCAGAGGTTCGCGAAAACACATTCCAATGCAGCTTGTTTTCTTCAATTCGAAATCAAGTTTTTCGTTGAGTTGGATTGTTTTTATTTTTTCAAAGACTTTGCCAGCTCCTGCAGCAAGTCCGCAACTGCCAAGTCCTACAATTACTTTGGTCTTTTTCATTTTTTCAGAATTTATATTCAAATTGCTGTGTGTGATTAATTTTTACAAGGAGTTCCAATTTCCTTTTCCCGGATATTACGGATAACATCCTTTGCCATTTTACCGGTGAGTTTTGCAAATGTTTCATCACCAATCATCATAACAGGAGCAAGAGAGCAACATCCCAGACAGGCAACAGATTCAAGTGTAAAGACACCATCTTTAGTAGTTTCGCCATCTTTAAGTTTAAGCTCTTCTTCGAGTGCTTCGGTTATTGCTGTAGCATTCTGCACATGACAGGCCGTGCCATGACAAACTTTAATAATATTTTTCCCAACCGGTTTGAGCCTGAACTGAGCGTAAAAGCTGGCAACTCCGTACATGTCGCTAAGCTTCAGATCTGTTTCTTTTTCCAGTTTAAGAAAAGCTTCGCGAGGAATAAAGCCATAGAGTTCCTGTGTGTGCTGAAGAAGAGGAATCATATTCCCCCTCATGTTTTTGTATTTTTCTATAAAAGAATCCATTAATGATAAATCAACCTGTTTACCATCTTCTATAATGATTTCCCTTTTAACTCGAGCTATTCGCATAGTATATAGTTTTATAACTTTGTTCTTTTATTTTCGAATAAAAAAATTTGAGTTTTGTTTTTTTACTCACCCCATCCCTCTCTGCAAGCAAAGAGGGAGGAATAATGTAAAACTCAAATTAATTCAAAGGACAATATATTTCAATTTTACTTTCAAAATCGCAGTAAATATATTTTTTTTAACAAGAAATCACACAAATTAAAATAAAATAAATTATATTATTTTTATTTTGTTTATATCAATTATTTTTTATAATATACGCGTGAAATTATAAACATGTTTATCTTACCTTCATTTGATCTCAAAAAAGTAAATTATTTTTTTATCATGTTTAAATAAAAAATATAAAACAGGCAGATTTAATCCGGCAAGCTTACCAAAAGTCAGGTTATAATTTGCTTTACCTTTAAAAGGTTTATATATTTACTAGCTGAAGTCCGTTATAAATGAAAAGGAATCGGATTTATTTTTTGTAATCAGTTATCGGTAAACAGTAATCGGTCTTCTATAGAACTGATTACCGATTACTAAAATTACTGGTTACCTGAAAAGAAAGAATAAATTCTACTCTTTCATGTATTGTTTATTTTTTTATCTTTAAATTATTTCAAACAGAATATGCCACAACGAAGACTAACAGCGCAGGAACGCGACAGATTACGCAGAATGATTTACATTCCTGACCTCTCTGTTTGTTACCACTGCAAGCAAAAAGATCTGAACCCGGAGGAAAATTTTTGTACCAATTGCGGATTTCCGCAACTTGGGACCCAGGAAGAACAACGAAAATTTATTTTAGGCCATCGAATTAAAAAAAGTAATCTGCGTGAAGCAAAAACCAATATTAGCAGAGCAAGGAATTATTTATTCGGGGTGGCTTTTCTGAATTTTATTTCGTTCATTACAGCAGGAAACATAGGAATTGTAATAGGACTGATCCTTGCATCAATTTACGTTGGACTTGGTTTCTGGTCGAACACAAAACCTTTTCCCGCATTTCTAACCGGGTTGATAGTATATGTAACGTTAACTGTATTTTTTGGAATACTGGAACCCCTTACATTGCTTTCAGGACTTATCTGGAAAATAGCAATCATAGGCGCTTTGAGTTACGGACTTTATGCTGTAAAAGATGTTGAGAAACTGGAAAAGGAAATAGAACAACCGGGCAATTGATTTGAATTTGGAAAATTTGACTACAAGAAACTGTATCCATTGTTCTGCCGAAATATCTGCGAAGGCCCGCTATTGTCCAAAATGCGGAAAAAGCCAGCAAACCGAAGATGATAATAATGTCCGCTCCGAAATAAATAAATTCTTTATTGCCTTTGCTGCAATCGCAGCTTATATTCTTTCTCTTTACTTAATCAAATTTGATGGTACCAGCGTTAATAATATTTTAATTGATGCAATTTTTATTATCATAGTAATTGTATTAGCATTTTTTTTCTGGAAAGATATAAAGGAAACATTAAAATTTCATTCATTCAGTTTTGGCAAACTATCAATGTATCTTGGACTGCAAGCCATACTTACCGGATTGGTTTATCTATTATTACTGCTGATACAAAACATCACTGAACTAAAAAATCCAAATATTCTTGATTCATACAGTGATTCTGCTTATCCATTTTTAATTGCATTTATTTCCATTGCTGTTATACCACCTCTTACTGAGGAGCTTGGTTTCAGGGCAATTTTATTCAACCAATTGCTTAAGCTTACTTCGGGAACTTCGACAGTTGTTGTAACTGGAATTTTATTCGGGCTGCTTCATTTTAGTGTTATTTCTTTTGTATGGCTTATTCCTGCAGGCTTTTTCTTTGGCTGGATGCGACTGAGAGAAAATACCATATGGTATGGTGTATGCTGTCATTTCCTGCATAATTTCGCCATGATTATGATTTCGTATTACACAATTTAATATTCACACATGAGCGAATTCCTTTCATACAGGCACTTCCGGACCATTGAAGACACAGAAGAGCTGACAACTATTCTTGATGAAAACTCAATTGAATACGCTATTGAAGAAGAATCGGCCTCGGTGGATATTACTTTTACAGGAAATCTTGAAACTGAATTCCATGTAAAACTGCATCAGGAAGATTTTGATAAAGTGAACGAAATACTGGAGAAACAAGCTGCCGAGACTGTTGATCAGATTGACACGTCGCATTACCTTTATCAATTTTCAAATGAAGAACTTTTTGAAATACTGGAAAAGCCTGATGAATGGAGTGATGTAGATCATTTGCTGGCTCATAAAATACTTAAATCCCGCGGAGCTCAGATTACAGATGAAGAAGTGGATGGACTGAAACTGCTACGCAATGATGAGTTAGCGCAACCAGAAAAAGCAAGTCCGTTTTTTATATTACTGGGTTATGCTTTTGCTTTAGCTGGTGGACTGATTGGAATTTTTATCGGATATTATATTTATTCAACACATAAAATTCTTTCTGATGGTGAGCGTTTGCCAATGTTTGATGAAAGTTCAAGAGTGAAAGGGAAAATAATTATGATAGTGAGTATAATCTCTTTTATTGCGATAGGCCTGATCCGGTTACTGACATTGTAAGATCATTCGGGAATTGAATTAATTTAATTATAAATCTCCTACTCTTATACAATATAAAGTCGCATCGAAAGAATTATTCGTGAACAAAAGCTTGTAAACTAGGGACCGCAGGAATCAAACGCTGCAAAAGCATTCGATTTCATAAAAACAAATGTTCCTGAACATTCACTGATTGAATTTGAAAAGCCTCGTGCGCTGGCAGTTTACACCGGAAGAAACGGTTTTCATATTAAGATAAACCAACCACTGAATGATAAAAAACAAATTTGAAAAAGTTGGTATATCATACAACTTACATTGCAATGAGGCAATTGATTTCGCGCAGGATGATAGTCTGAAAAAATACCTTGTACAAGACGGTACCGCACTGCAATCGGTTTAGCAGAATAACAACTTCATTTCATTTAAAATAAAAGAATAGTTTTATCACAGAAGTGCTGTTTGTTGATTTTTATAAAACAAAAATTAAAAACGCCATTACTTGTTTTTGAATGAAATATACTTACATTTAATCCGTTAATCTTTTAACAGCCAAAAAAAACACTATGCTAAAACAAATCGTTTCCCTCACGATTGGGTTGCTATTGCTGGTTTTTATCAGTTGCACCCCAAAAGGTGATGACAAATCCAGTCATCCGGTACTCTCAAAAAGCATCGAATACGATGTAACCATAAACAACTTTAAAATGTTTTCGGAGTGGGGACTTAACACTTCGGGTGCCTTCTGGTATCGCAACAATCTGGAAGGATCTGTTCGCGGTGCATTCATGGAACTTCTTTTCAAAAATGCATTAACAGGAAAACTGGAATTGTATGATATGAACGACAAACTGATAGACACCAACCGGCTTAAAGTTATATTATTAGCCTCAGTTGATTCAATCACTGCAACAAGGACAGAACCTCCTTATGCTATGTATGACACCGTTATAAACAAAACCATCCAGCCGGAAGAAATTACTGCTTTGCGTTTCCGCGAAGACTGGACCTACGATCCATCAACGATGGCAATCAAGAAAAAAGTAATTGCTTTCGCACCCATCTGGACACCGATAGGATATGATAAAGATGGAAACGAAACTTATGGAGAAAACAAAACCTTGTTCTGGGTGAAATGGTCAAAAGAACCTGCGAATACAAAAGTTCTTACCAAACGAATTGTTTCGGTCACAAATTATATTGGAATAAGTTCGTTAGAAAAAGCCACACATGTTGATTCCATTGCAATTCAGAAATACATGAACTTTTTTATTGATAAAGTTTTTAAAGACAGCATTGCAGCTTATGATGTCACTGCTGGTGATCTCACAACGTTTCCTATCAGCGGCAAAGATTTGTATAAACTTTTGAACAGGACTGACACCATAAAGCAAAAGCGGACCGAGCCACCTTACGATACATATGACACAATAATAAAACACACAGCAAATGTAAATGCTATTCGTTTTATGGAAGAATGGTCATTCGATCCCGTAACCATGGCTATTGAAAAGAAAGTGGTTGGTATTTGTCCAGTTGAATTATGTTATGATATGACTGGTCAGTTTAAGGGATATAAGCCTTACTTCTGGGTTTACTTTGCTGATGTATGGAAGCCATTTGACGGCAAACTTGAATTGAAGAAGAAAAAATAAAATAAGTTATTTTAAAAAAGGGCGGCAAAAATTTCTGAATTTTTGCCGCTCTTTTTTTATTATAAACCACCCATTAATGTCAGTACATCCGATTCCGTAGATGCTGTCATTGCAAGATCAACAACTAATCCGCTTGTGGTGGTGTAATCCTGTTTGAAATAATACATAGTCCCGTCGGATCCCATCCCTAATGCAAATACAGTAATTGGTTCACCTGCCGGAAGACCTTGTATTGATAAGTTTGACACTTTCATGAACGAATGTATATTATTAAAGATAACATATACATCAATTAAATTGGTATTTGTTCCGGTTGCTGTAAAAGTAATATCTGCGTTATTGGAATTCGAATAAAGCCTGTCGATACTGGTCCAGCCGAGTTTTGCCATTTTAGCATAATAACCTCCATAAACAACTGATAAATATGTTACACTATCGGCTGAAAATAAATAGTCGGTTTGCATCACATCTTCATTCCAGTCATTTGAAGTTCCGGAAGTAAAACCATAAAATAAATTCATAGCCGTATCGGGACTAGCCGAAGGAGCGAAATAATTTACTCCGCAATGGTTTTTCAGTGCCAGTTCATTATTGTTTTTAAATGCAGTGATTTTTATTTCCCCTCCTGTCTTTAAAAGTTTTCCTTGTGCAGCGTTGGGTAATTGGGAAAGGATCATATCTTTTATGCTATAAGCTTCAAAAAGTTTTAAATAATAGGGATAATAAATATCCTGAAAAGTAATTTTATCCATAAAAATGGTTTTGGGTACACCCCATATCATTGTACCCTGGTTTCCAATTATAGTATCACCTCCCAATGAATCAATAATAAATGTTTGCTCTTCGGGAGCATAACTGTTATAAAAACCATCGAGTGGTGCATAATCAGTATTGAGTTCTTTTTCTGTCCTGTCCTTTGAACAGGATGAAAATACTAAAACGCCTGCTATTCCAATACAAGCCAGAGCATAGTTAATCGTTTTTATTGTTTTCATAATTTCTGTTTTTGAGGGTTCATAATTTTACTTTTCATTCATAATACACATGAAAAGCTTTTTACCCTTATTCATAAATTATTTTTAAAACCTGGGACACTTCTTAGCGCGGCCTGACTTTGTATCAAAGCACTCACCAAATTGAAGCATGATGCCTGCACCCAGAGATCCTTCCTTCCATTTTGTATCGTAGCGGTATTCAAGGAAAGGATGTATGCAATTAAATGAAAATAAAATACCTGCTCCACCTTCAAAAACAACATTATTTTTTTTTGATTTTTTATTATGAAAGTCGGAGCTATTGATCCAGTTATTATAAAATCCTCCGACATAAACATACGGAACAATTTTGCTTTTCAACGGAAGATGATAATCCAGATCTGTCCCGATATAGTATTCATGAATATCATTAAAAGCCGGGAAGTAAGAAAATCGGGGAGAAACAAAAAGGGTTTTAAACACCGGGATACTTGCCCTTAAATCGATTGCGGTTCCTTTGGTCTGGAAATTATGCAATACACCAATACCATATAGTGGTGAACTTTTTTTTTGCTGTGCAAAAACCAGGCTGCTTAGACATAAAAAGAATATGAAAGAAATTTGTTTTCGCATAAAACAGTGAAACATAATCCAACACTTTAGAATATATGCTGTAAAAATAGCATTATATTTTTTAGCGTTTTATAATATTAACCCGTTAACTTCTTAACAGATTAATGAATAAAGTCCGGGAAGGGGATTAACTGCAGTGATCAGCAATTTTATGTTATTACACCAATGATTTTTTTGCAAGGGTCTCCAATAGCTTGTCGAAAGATTTAATAAATTTTTTAACGCTATCGTTCTCCAGTTTTTCGGTAATACTATCCATGTCTATACCCAGTTCTGTCATTTCGGACATTACCCATTGAGCTTGCTTTAAATCATCTTCCATATGGAGAGCGGGCTTTCCATACTTGCGGTATGCATCAAGAGTTCCGGGGGATATGAGATTGATTGTATTTTCACCGATAATAGCTTCAATATATTTTATATTACTGTAATCCTCGTCTCTGGTGCCGGTGCTCGCCCAAACCAGCCTCTGGGGTATGGCACCCTGATGAGCCAGTTTAGCGAACTGCTCACTTTCAAATATTTCTTTATAAATTGTATATGCAATCTTAGCAGTTGAAATGGCAACCTGTCCCTTTATATTTGTTGCAAAATGTGCCTCGTCACCGCCTGAAGCAAGAAAGTCCTTTTCTATTGGATCAATTACCGAATCTATACGACTTAAAAAGAAACTTGCAACTGATGCTACATGCTTTACGGGTTTCCCATTGTCGATGCGGGTTTTGAGTCCATTTAAATATGCTTCCGTAACCTGTTTGTATCGCGTGAGTCCAAACAATAAAGTAGCGTTCACATTGATTCCTTCGCTGATCAATTGTTGAATAGCAGGTAAACCTTCCGCTGTTGCAGGTACTTTTATGAAAATATTAGGGCGATCAACTGAGGCCCATATACGGCGGGCTTCTTCGATTGTCCTGGAAGTATCATATGCAAGATGAGGATTTACCTCCAGGCTTACATAGCCATCTTTACCATTTGTCTTTTCATATACAGACCTGAATTCATCAGCTGCATTCTGCACATCACACTGGATAAGCGTTTCATAAATCACTATAAGATCTTTTTTTCTGAGAGCTAATTCACGAATATCCTTATCGTACATATGGCTTTCGGTTATAACCTTTTCAAGAATGGATGGGTTCGATGTAATTCCCCGTAGTCCATCCTCTGCTATCAACCGTCTGAGTTCACCACTTGTGAACATATCATATCCAAGGTGGTTTAACCAAATTGATTGACCGAGTGTTTCTAATTTTTTAACAGGATTTTCTTTCATTTTTTTTTAGTTTAAGGAATTAATGCATATATCCTATAAAGTCCTAACTGCCCGTACTCTTAATTCATCGCTATACCGGTATTTGTACTCCCTGCCGTCTTGTTCATTTTCAAAAAAATACTGTGCCCATGCTCCCCTTTCACCGCCAATATTATATTCCGTTGAACTCCAATATGTATCTGCATCAAAACCACCTTTGCCACTTTTCATCAATTGATAGAACATTTCCGTTAACTCGAATCTGGTCGGAAGCCGCCAGCTACCGCCAAGTTCCCGGCAGGCGTCCATAGCTTCCTGCCAAGTCAGCTTTTCTGGGAAATCTTTCATTGCGACTTGAATTGTTTCACCCGTAATTGGATTTGTAAATGTTTCCATTTCCACGTTTTTTAAGTTTTATTTTTGTTTATTTTAATTACAAACATCTGATAATTTATTTTGCAAAATGGCCAAACGCTTCATATACAAGAAAAGCAGGCCATACAAGTGCTTTTAAAAATCCCAGTACGCCCATCCAAAAGCCGGTGGCTTGTGAAATAAAATAAACGGCTGCTCCGATTAGACCAAAACAATAAACTACACCCGATGGTCCATTCCTGTGAATTTCTTTTTTCATGTTTTTTCTCCTTATATGTTTATGAAAGCATAAAAATATCAATGAAATTGTAGCTTGAAATTAAGAAGTGATTAAGTAAGTATTAGGATTGAATTAAGAGAGTGCATTCAAAAGATTAAAATCTTAAACGACAGGATTCTCAGGCACCTTCATGAGCATGTTCAGCAATAATATGGTGTAGCCTAAATTGGTATAGAAGGGGTTTGTTTTTTGCTTACACCGAAACTATCAGATTTTGCAACATAATAAGTTACATTTTTGCTGTTGATTCAGGGCAGAATTTACATAGGCCACCATTCATTATCGTCATGAGGTTACATATAACGTCAAGTGGCTTTTGCAGGTGCGAAGTCAGCTGAGTCGGCATCAGAAGGGCACGGCTCGTGGCTTATTGTTAGTAAATTTAGGATTTACTATTTCCGTTAATTAAAATGGTTTTCTAAATAATCTATGCACCCATATACAGCATCGTATTCTTTTTGTGTTTTTGTGCGCATAGCAATTTCGTCTTTTTTGTCCTCTAATTTCTTTGTCAATTCCTTTGCCTGTTTCTCAAGTATTAATCTATCTAACGGTGATTCGTGTATCACATCATTTATTTCTCCGCTTAATTTTTCCAGCTTATCGATTGCATCAAAAAACACCTTAAGGTCAGAATTGGCTTTATATTTTTCAAGTATGTCTATGTTGTCGAAAAATTCTTTGTCAAGTTCCATCGTCGTTATTTTAAATTGTTTTATTAATTTCTAAAAAAGTGATTTTTTCAATACCATGACCATTACCTTGCCATGGCTTCCTGAACCGCAATTTACGAATTAAAGCGTTCATGTACAAAAAAAGATGTTATTAATTATCAAATTTAGATTGAAATTTGACCAGATCTAAGGAATATGCGAATTTTAAACAAATGCTGAGTACAATGTTTGAGAGGCACAAATTATGGAGAACCTATTGTAACAAAAAGCTGCATTTCCATACATTTCGCTGCAAAGGATATTACATTTTTTAACCAAAATGATCAAAGGAAGTTAACAGGAGGTTTCATTCATAATATTATCTCATAGGGAACTGTTTGATTATATCCTACCCAGACGCTGTCTGTATAAGTAACTCCTCCTGTTTGAGTCCAACCAAAGCAATCATAATCAGTATACACAGTCCATTCTATTTTGGAGTAGGTGTTCGCGACAACATCTAACACATTCGAATCCTCCAAATACTCATCACAGGCCCTAAAACCAAAGTTCCCCGTATGCGGGTTATAAACCCTGACTTCGATTCCGTTATACGCATTTGTAGTATCACTGATCACTTTCACATCAATATAACTTTTGGGTACCATGTAAATTTCTGCCGGCGGTGTTTCGTTTTCCTGAAATTGGCCGTCTATAGGATAATAGCCGTCTTTTTCAAAAGCATAATGGTAAAGCCTGTCACCCACCGGACGAAATTTCAACTCCCAGTAACCGTCTTCATTTGTGATGTCAGATTTGATTTCTATATATTTTGAAGTAGGAACAAATAGTCCGACATCTTTCCATCTGTATAATACAACCTTAACTTCACTCAGTTTTTGATGGTCTACTGAATCCTTAACTATTCCACTCAGGGTAGTGTTTGGAAACAACTTTTCCTTCCTGCAACTTGTAAAGGCAAAAAGAATGATACATGCAAGAATAAGAATATTTCTCATGATTGTTGGCTACAAAGGTTTTTAACAGTTATGTAAAATTAATAAATTATTTCATTTTTTAATTATTAATACCAAGTGTATAATAAAGATCAAAATGGGACTCAAATTTTAAAAACCTAATTTCCTGGGTTACCTGCAGAGATCCCAGAATTGTTTTAATCACTACAATAAGCCCAATCGGCTTTGCCACTTTTTTATTTTTTCTGACTCGGTGAAAATAAATTTTTATCCGAGTCAGGAAAAATAAAAAATGCTGCCTTCGGCAGCATTGGTCTTATTGTGACTCCGGAGGGATTCAAACCCCCGACTTTCAGAACCGGAATCTGACGTTCTATTCAGCTGAACTACGGAGCCAATATTATTTTTGAATTGCGATTTACAAAATTTGAATTAAAATTTTTAAAACCACAATACATCTGCAAAAATAATAAATTGCTGCCATATCGCAGCATAATACAATAATTATAGCGATTTCTAGTTTATAAATCCTAAAGTTCGTAATATTGCAATAGAAAAGCATCATGAAGAAATTAGCCCATCTACTGTTTTCATTGATTTTTATTTTCTGCGCAGCAGGGAATGTGTTCTCGCAGGGAATTGGTATTGGGGAATGGCGTGCTCATTTACCTTGGAATAGTTGTGTTTCTGTTACTGAAGGTGATGGAATGGTATATTGTGCAACAAAATATGCTGTATTTTCCTTCGACAAAAGCGACAACAGCCTTCAGCGCCTGACCAAGGTGAATTCATTATCTGACATAGGGGTTAGCAGAGTCGCATACCATAAGGGACTTAAAGTTCTTATTGTTTCATATACCAATGGAAACCTTGATCTGATAGAAGATAATGTTGCAACAAATCTTTCAGATATTAAACGTAAAATTATACCAGGTGTTAAGTCAATAAATAATATTTTATTCATTGGGAATTATGCCTATTTATCCTGTGGTTTTGGCATTGTTGTGCTTGATGTTGAGAAAAAAGAAATCAAGGATACTTACTATATTGGCTTGGGAGGTTCTCATCTCCAGGTTTATGATATGACCACTGACGGGACCAAACTTTATGCGGCTACCGAAGATGGTGTTTTCGATGCAGACCTTAACGATCCCAATCTTTCGAATTACCAATCGTGGAACCAGCATAATGAAATGCCGCATCCAAATTCAAAATACAATTGCATTTGTTATTTCAATGATACGCTTTATGCAAATTATTCCAGCAGCGCATATAACTCAGATACCATATTCAGTTATGCAGGTGGCGCATGGCAATATTTTCATCCCGACTACCCTTCCACAAAATGCAACATACGTTCATTCAATAATGAACTGGTAGTAGTGAATACCGCCGACATTTTTGTTTATGATACAAATGGTACTGAACTTCAAAAAGTATGGACATATAACCCTGGCGTGCCAAATCCGCGTGATGCTGTTATTGATGAAGACAATGTAATATGGATTGCTGATAATGATGCCGGACTTATCAAAGGCTGGAATATTTGGAATTTTATATCTGCACAACCAAACGGGCCTCTTTCTAATAAGGTAGTTGACATATCAATTGAAGGAAGCAAGCTTTGGGCCGTGTCTGGCGGGTATGACGGTCAATGGAATAATTTGTATCATCATGATGGCATATATACTTTCATCGATGAAAATTGGGCAACATATACTCCATGGGGGCTTCCTATTCTTGATTCTTTGTATGATATGGTTTGTGCCACGGTTAACCCGGCAAACCCAAACCAGGCTTTCGTTGGTACCTGGAGCGGGGGACTGCTCCAATTCGACAACCAATCATTGACTAATATTTACAACGAAAAGAACAGTACACTGAAAGGCACCAGTAGTCTGGCAGATACACTAACCGGCCTCTATAGGTTAAGAATTGGAGGAATCGTTTTCGACAACGACGGAAATATGTGGGTTACAAATTCAAACTCCACTACGAATACCGCATTAAATGTAAGAACCCCAGCTGGTACATGGAAAGCCTTTGACTTCAGCGGTTTTATTGCAAAAGAAAATGCAGTTGGAGACATCATAATAGATAATTTCAATCAAAAGTGGATGGTGATCCCCAGGAATGTCGGGCTTATTGTTTTTAATGACAACAACACACTGACCAATACCACTGACGATAAAATTAAAAAAATAACCAATGCAACCGGCAACGGTGCTTTGCCAAGTAATAATGTTTACAGCATTGCTATTGACCTTGATGGCGAAGTATGGGTGGGAACCGATAAAGGTATTGCTGTTTTTTATTCTCCCGAAAATGTATTTTCCGGAAGTAATTTTGATTCGCAACAAATACTTGTTGACCAGGGTGGTTTTATTCAGCCGCTGCTTCAATCGGAAGTAATTACCTGCATTGCAGTAGATGGTGCAAACAGAAAATGGATAGGAACCGAACGCGCAGGTGTATTCCTGATGTCGGCAGACGGCACAGAACAAATTTTAAATTTTACTGAAGATAATTGCCCCTTGCTTTCAAATACAATAAGCAGTATAGCTATCGATGGTAAAACCGGTGAAGTATTTTTTGGCACTGATAAAGGAATCATTTCCTATAAAAGTGATGCTACCAAAGGCGAAGAAGTGTATACCGATGTAACCGTTTATCCGAATCCTGTCCGCGAAAACTATGATGGCTACATCGCAATCAAGGGACTGGTGACCAATGCTGATATAAAAATTACTGATATTACCGGCACGCTGATCTACAAAACAGTTGCCGAAGGTGGACAAGCAACCTGGAACGGAAAAAATTTCAACGGAGAAAAAGCGCAGACAGGTATTTATCTTGTTTTCTGCTCCAATGCTGACGGGTCACAAACGCTGGTCACAAAAATAATGTTCATTAATTAATTTTTCCTGCAATGCTGGAGAAAACAACGGGAATCGTACTGCATTCGCTGAAATACTCCGATACCAGCATCATTGTAAAAATTTACACCGAATCCTTCGGCCTGGTTTCTTACCTCGTTCGTCCTTCCAGAAATAAAAAAACAGGGATGAAGGCTGGAATTTTTCAGCCATTGGCCATTCTCGACATGATCGTGATGCATAAGAAAAAACAGGGCCTGCAGACTATCAAAGAAATTACACAATGCAATCAGTTCTCTCAAATTCCATACGACATCAAGAAAAGTTCCATCGCTGTTTTTATTGCAGAACTGCTGTATAAGGCTATACGCGAGGAAGAACAGAATGAATCATTGTTTCATTTCTTGAAATCAAAAATTGAATTCCTCGACAATACGGATGGAAGAACAGGGGAATTTCATTTATCTTTTTTAGTTGAACTTACATTGCATCTTGGATTTTTTCCACAGTTAAATTATTGCGAAAACAATATCTTTAACCTTTATGACGGTTGTTTCCAGGAAAATATTCCCGAGCATTCTTATTATATTTCTAAAGAATTAAGCGGGTACTTTTTTTATCTTGTCAGCGCATCCTATGCTGACAGCCAGGTGCAGGGCATTCCAGGAACAGCAAGAAAAGAACTGCTTGACAAAATTCTGGATTATTACCGCATTCACCTGAACGGTTTTCAGTCGTTAAAATCGCACATTGTGTTGGAAGAAGTTTTTAGTTAAAAGACACCGTGAAAAATTTATTATACAAAGTCACCACCTTTAAATATTTTTATCACTGCCTGCTGCTTTTATTGGCAATAGTAGGTTTCTGGCAGGTAAGCTTTTTCATCCATCCTTTAAAGTTTGATATTATTGATTGCACTTATCCGTGGAAATATTTTGCCGGGGAATGCTTGCAAAATCACATATTGCCCATGTGGAACCCTTATCAAACACTGGGGTATCCAATACATGCCGATCCGCAGGTTGGAATATGGTATCCGTTTACCTGGCTATTCGGGTATTTCAGCGGATACACAATCTATTCGCTTGAAACAGAGTTCATGCTTCACATTTATTTTGCCGGACTCGGAATGTACCTGCTTGGCAGCACCCTGAAATTTTCAAAAAACAGTTCATTCTTAATGGCAGTGGCATATATGTTCTCCGGAGTGTTCATCGGAAATTCACAGCATTATATGATTATTGTCGGGGCAGCGTGGATACCCTTTATAATTTCATATTATATCCTGCTTTCCGAAAGCAGTAAAATAAGCAATGCCTTAATTGCGGCATTTTTCATGTTCATGCTTATATCGGGCGGATATCCTGCGTTTACAATGATACTGTTTTATCTGCTCGCTGCATTATTGTTGTTTTACATTGTTCCAAAAATCAGGAAAAAAGAATGGAAAAATGTACTAATACTTTGCAGACAAAATTTATTTTTTTTCGTTTCAACATTGCTTTTCAGCGCAGTGGTGCTGGAATCAGTATTTTCTGTTTCAGCATTCATAACACGCGGATATAAAATTCCCCTCAGCACAGCATTGTTTTGCCCCTTCTCACCTCAGTCACTTATTTCCATAATCCTGCCATACGCATCCATAAAGGATCCTGAGTTTTTCAAGACTGATCCTTCTATGACGAATATTTATTTCGGACTGGTGATTTTTTTGTTTTTTATCTATTCATTGTTCCTGAAGAAAACCAGAATAGTCAGGCTTTTTCTATGGTTCGGTATAATAAGTTTATGTGCTGCATTTGGCGCCTACCTTCCTTTGCGGAAATTTTTGTGGGATTATTTTCCAATGATGGGAATGTTTCGTTTCCCAAGTCTTTTCAGGCTATTTACAATTATTGGTTTTATTATAAGTGCAGGATTTGGGCTTGAATATTTTTTGAATTCTGAAAAAATCAAAAAAAAATATTTCTATGTCCTGATCTTTGTTATTGCTTCTTCACTGCTTGCTGTAATTATTTATTCCAGGACAAGAGGATATTTATCAATGATGGAATTTGTGCATCATAATATCTGGGTTGCTGCACCCACGACAAGTATATGGCAGCATATTGCGTTCCAGTCGATAGTGCAGATTTGTTTTTTATTGCTGCTATTTTTGGTTTTCAGAAAATATTCTGATAAGAAAATACTTATTAATTCTATTATTCTTATTTCTGTTTGCGATTTACTTTTTGCATCCTGGCTGAATGAGCCTTACACAACCTATGACCATACCTCAAAAACAAAAACAATTGCCGTCCATGCCTCCACTTTTCAAAAAGATTTCCCCATTCCGTCCTCTCGCAACATACTTTTAAATAATGACACATGCCTTGGCTCCGGCCTGTTCTGGAAGAATATGAGCATCTTTCACAAACAAGTTGCATGGGATGGTTTTACTTCTTTCAAATTGGAAGGATACGATTACATGACCGATTCTGTGCCCGGAGTTTTCAGAAGTTCGTTATCGAACCCGCTGGCTTACCTTACCAGCAAGGTATTTCCTGAAGATTCAATGAAAACACATGAGAACCATAAAACTTTTTTTCATAAAAATATTTACCTGGAAAAGGAAATCTTCTCAGAGATCAACAACAAGAATTTTTCAAGCAGCGCAGGCGATACAGCAATAATAACTTCTTTCAGTCCTGTTGAAATTAAGATTAGTGTATCATCGAAAGAACCGCAATTACTGGCATTGCAGCAGTATTATTACACCGGATGGACGATGAGAATAAATGAAAAAGATTCACCAATAATTCAATTCAATAAAGGCCTGATGTGCTTACAGATTCCCGCCGGAGCTAATATTGTTGTATTCAGGTATTATAATTCTAAAGTTATTTTTGCTTTTGCAATTTCAATAATATCGCTGCTTGCTTTTGGAATTCTCATATTTTTTAAAAGTGGTTTTTTACTGAAGCGGAAACAATAAAATCCGCCAATTATTTTTCCTTCAAATATTTCCGAGAAAAAACATTGTACTTAAAAATGCACCATATAGCGCGGAAACCATCTTTCCAGTTTATTTTTTTCCCTTCCTCATACGTTCTACCGTAATATGAAATGCCTACTTCATAAATCCGGATTTTAGGAAATCTTGAAATTTTTGCTGTTACTTCCGGCTCAAAACCAAACCTGTTTTCTTTAAAATAAATCTTTTTAAGATATTCTGATTTAAAAAGTTTATAACAGGTTTCCATATCTGTTAAATTCAGATTCGTAAATATATTTGAACAGAACGTTAATAAACGATTTCCAATAGTGTGCCAGAAAAACAGCACCCTGTGAGGGTTTCCACCCATAAACCTTGAACCAAAAACAACATCAGCAAAACCATCAAGAACTGGTTTTAGTAATATATTATATTCGTATGGATCATATTCAAGATCGGCATCCTGTATAATAATATAATCGCCGGTGGCAACATCAATACCTGTGTGGATTGCAGCGCCCTTGCCTTTATTTACTTCATGCGAAAAAAGTTTGATATCATGCGCAGCGTGCTCCTGAATGTATTTTTCAAGGACAGATTTCGTATTATCCTTTGAACAATCGTTCACAATAATTAATTCTTTTTTTATGCCTTCTGGCAGACTTACCTGAAGCACAAGATCAAGTAATTTATGAATAGTTGCTTCTTCATTGTAAACGGGGATAATGATCGTCAATACATTCATTGTAAAAGTAAATTGATTAGAATGAAAAAATTATTTAATCTTTCAGCTTTATTAAATTATTAAAAATTTTATGCAGAGCAGGATATATAAAAATAAAAAAATAAATAATTGCAAGAAATGGAAGCATCCATACAATGCGCGACTGATACCTGTCGGCCACAGCTGAAAGGTTTGATATAACCCCTGCATTAAAAATTATTCCGCAAATTATAATAAATGAAAACAAATGTAAATTCCTGTCAAGCTTCTTTCTGTAAAAGACATATAAAATTATTAAAAAAGAGAAAAATATGACAGTATAATTAATGAGATTAATAGTTTCAAATTTTAACGTTCCAAAAATCTGTTCCGATCGTTGAAAATCATTTTTGAATTCATTTCGATCATAATTTTTTACTGCCAGTTGATAAGGGCCCGATTCCTTGTTATATTCATTTGTAATTTTATCGCCTATTTTAAAACTTACCATTTGTTTTAAAAAATTTGTACAACAGGAATAGCCAAACAAACTTAAATATCTTGGCGTGGTTAACACATCCTGAATTATCTCAGAATATTCATAATGATCAGCTTCCCAGCCTCCTGTTTTATAATAAATACTTTCACCACCCCACAAAAAAGCCTGAGAATTATCGGGAAGGCTATCTTTATAATTACAAATCGCGTATGATTTTTCCGGACACTTTTCCGTCAGGTATTCCTGCATAAACCCAGTATCAATAAGCCTTGCAAAGAACCATACATATCCTTTAGGGCTTAACGAATATTCATTGTAATATTTTTTATTAATTTCTTTCAACGAGAAAATTGAAACTAAAACCAATCCTAGTATAACAACGGTTTTTATCAGGTAAACTTTGCGAATAGTTTTATATTCTCTTTTCAGAAGGAATAAAAGAGTCAGAGCAATTACAAATAAAATGGTAATACTTATATGGCTCATATGACACATTAGTGAAATGATAATTAACACCGAAAGCAAAACATATGCAATCCATTTTTGTTTTTCAATGGTGTAAAATAGAAATAAGGATAAAACCAAAAAAGATGTAAAAATATCAGGCATCAGTTGGCTCACCGTCCACCCCATGCTAGTGCAGATGCTGAGTATAAAAATCAACAAGAAGTGATATTTTAAAGCATTTTTACTTGGCAATAAAACCTTTATTGTAAAATAAATTAAAATATTCAATATAATAGCTTGTGCATATACAACCAGCCATAGTGTAGTTTTCCAGGTAATGGCCCGTATAAAAAAAGCATATCCAATACCTGACAGAAATGGAATAGTTTCCCCTGGCTGAAGATTTCCAAAAAGCATTGAGGCATCAATGTATAACGCGCTATCAGAATAGAATAACGGATATCTATTGTATAAAGCCGGTATTATATTTACGAATGCAGAAAAAACGAAATAGCTAATGAACAAAAGCCATTTTATCAACGGTTCCTTTTTTATCAGCATTACTGTTATTTTAAATTATTTCTTTTGAAAAAATCGTTCAATTTAATTACCTGAAATTTGCAAATGAATATTTTATTTAAATTCAGTTGCTATAGTATGTTTCCTTTTACAGGAAATATTTAAAGGCAAAGTTATTATTTCATTGATTAAAGTAAAAATAAATCTCCGGTATTATCAATTAAAAAATTATTTTTGTAATAATCAAACATAAAAGCATATGAAAAGATTACTATTTTTTGTCATCGCATTGTCATTGTTTGCCTTTGGTTGCAGCGAATCGCCAAAATCAGGACAGACTAATGGACAAGATTCTACAACTGTTAAAAACAGTAATGAGCAAAAAGTAAATATCAAGGCTAATGCAACGGGAAAATTTATATGTTGTGACGGCCATCTGAACCAGAAATTAGTTGGTGACAGGGATAATGCGGCCGATTGGGAAGAATTTACACTGGTTAAAAAAGGCGGGGATAAAGTTGCATTTAAAGCCTATAACGGGAAATATGTTTGTGCTGACATGAAAAAAGATGGCATACTTATAGCCGATCGTGAAGCCATAGAAGAATGGGAGTCCTTCACAATGATAAAACAGAAAGATGGAATGGTGGCCTTTAAAGCATCAAACAATAAATATGTTTGCTGTGATGTAAAATTAAAAGGTGCGTTAATAGCAAACAGAGATACTGCAAGCGATTGGGAATTATTTACGATTATTTACAAATAATCTTCTCCTGAAATAATACATTATCATATTTGCAGACATTGGCCTTGTCCCAATTTCATCTATGCGTTCTTCGCAATACAACATTAACATCAAATTTTAAGTGAACATCTTGAGCTTAGAAGAAATATATAATTTTTTTTGATTTCATTATAAAACTTATATATTATTAATTATGATATTTACCTTTCGGTACATTAATGAAAATTATATCTTTGATCGATATATTTTATGAATAAGAACTATTTTGCTCAGTCGATCAATTTTAATCTAGTTCAATCATTGCAGGCATATTGATATCCTATGAATTCATTTCGAAAAATTCTTATAAGCTCGAAAAGTATTTTGTTTAATCAACGATTCGCCCACCCGGTGCTTTTTTATTTTCTGAGTATTTTATCATTGGTGTTTTCCCTGGTATTCGCATACGAAAGGATTTACGGTGATGCCGGGTATACAATGTTCTCCCTTATCAATTCCGAACACTTTGTGATGATAAGCTCCAGGCCCATCAGCATGGTTGTTGAAATACTTCCGCTGCTGATGGTGAAAATGGGAATTTCAATTGATAAAATCCTTTTGGCGTTTTCATTTAATGAATGGTTATGGTATTTTTTATGTGCACTGATTTTATTTTATTTTTATAAAAAGCCAACCTATGCAATTGCGATTTATCTTTTGCATATTTTCAGTTTGCAATGGAACTGGTTCAATCCCGTATCGGAACTTATTATTGCATCACCTCTTGTGTTTATGGTTGGTGCCGAGCTTCATTTATTATTGCAGAAAAAAGCTTCCTACTGGAGATTATTTTTATTAATCACACTTATTCTATTCAGTCATCCGCTGTATTCGGTGCTTGTACCATGGTTCCTGGTGCTCTATTATTTTGCGAACAAAAAAGATATAAAGCAAATAAAATTCTGGACTATCAGCATTATTATCCTTGCGATAATTGTGCTGCATTACTTTTTCCTGAGTGGCTATGATGTAGATTCCGCAACCAATGCGCACGGACCCGGCATTTTTAAATCACTAAGGTTGAAACTGGTATTGAATTATATCACGGCATTTCCGGGGTTGATTTTTTTAGTTGCGATATCATCTTATACTTTGTTAAAAGAATCCCGCAAAAAAGAGATATTTCTTTTTCTTATTTCATGTTTAGGATATTTTTTAATGGTGGTTCATACGTATGGGCACGACTACCCCGAAACCTATGAACCTTATGAAAGATATTTATTCCCCATTGCAATTATCATTGTTTTTTACTGGTTTGTTATTTTACAAAAATCTTGGAATATTTTTCTTTTAATCATTGCCGCATATAATATCTTCTTTTTTTTAAGTTATGCAAACAAGGTTCAGACACGTTACAGAGAATTTAACTACATGCTTTCCAATGCACAGCAATGGGATCAAACTAAAATTTATATACGAGCAGAAAATTATTATCCCGGTGTTAATCTTGGCCACGACTGGACAATGCCGAATGAATCAATGATCTTGTCATCCATGATGAAATCAGGCACCACCAAGCAGGTATGGGTAAAAGAAGCAACTTCTGAAGAGCTGTTGAAACAAATTGACGAGAACTCAATTCTGGCAAGCCCTTTCTATGTTTTTAACAACAGCAATATTAATTCTCATTATTTTTCTATAAAAAAAGACATGCCGGTATGTGCTAATACTGACTCCATTCAAAGCAACCTGCCCGATTACTTCTTTACAAATATTTCCATTGAACCTTTATCACCTTACGTATTAAAGAAGAATTCGGAAATACTGATTCCAGTAAAAATTACAAACCATAATGCTGAAACTTTATACTCCGGACTTAGAAAGGAATTAAGATATATTTCATACCATTGGATGAAAAACGGTCAGTCAGCTGACTGGGATGGTATCCGCACACCAATTGCAATGGATGTTAAGCATATGAATTTTCAGTTTATAAGAATAAAAACACCTCAGTATGCCGGTGATTATACTTTGGTGCCAGATATTGTTTACGAAGGAGTACGTTGGGTAAATCTCAGCAATGGATTTAAATATAAAATTAAGTAAGTTCTCTGCACACATGGATTTCACTGCTTAAAGCAATAATTCGAATCTGTATGAAAAAATTCAACTATTTAACATTCATCGTCATATTTTTAGCAGCCTTTGCCTTCATATTATATAAGGCTTTGCATATTCCAATGACGCATGATGAATATCCGACCACATGCATTTATTATAATTTTAATGTCTGGCAAATAATGATGTATCCTGATGATTCGCCGAATAATCATCTTTTAAATACAATCATCACAAAAGGGTTTATATTATTATTTGGCAAAGAACAATGCGTGGTGCGAATGCCAAATGTTCTGTCGTTCCTGGTATATGCGTTTGCAATATTCAGAATCAATAAGACTGTATTAAAGAAGGATTCAATTTATTTTATTCCGGCGGCATTACTTTTTATTGCCAATCCTTACCTGATTGATTTCTTCAGTTTATGCAGGGGTTACGGAATGTCATGCGCCATCTGCACTTTGTCAGCTAGTTATTTAATTTCCGGCTATACAGAATTTAAAAATAAACATATCTGGCTGGCTTTTGTTTTTTCAATATTGGCATCATATGCAAATTTCACGCTGCTTGTTTTTTGGGGAGCAACAACCATGCTTGCCTGGTTTTATTTTTTCGTATTGTACAGAAGCAAGCAGGGAAATCTTCTTCAGCCCACACTTATCATTTTTATTTCATGCATAATATATGTGGCATTGATTGCCCATCCCATTTTTAAAATGCAAAGTACAAATCAGTTTCAGTTCTGGAACTCAGCAGGATTTATAAAAGAAACGCTAATACCCTTGATAATACACACCTTTTACGGTTCAAAATACAAACTTTTTCAAATGATTAATACCACTACTTATTTGGTAATTGGTGTGTTGATAGTAAATACAATTTATATTTTAATAAAATATAAAGCGTCGCATTTTCAGTTAAAAAGTCTGACCCGTCCGGTATTTGTATCTACCATGATTATTCTCCTCACAGCTGGTATAAATATTCTGCAGTGCATCTTCATGCATACACCGAACCTTACAGGACGGACTGCTTTGTTTTTTTATCCGCTGTTTATTATAGTGCTGGTTACTTCAATCGGAGTGTTCTCCAAATTAAAAGGAAGGATCCATAAATTTGTTCTGGCATCATGTATTTCATTTATATGTATTTTCCATTTATCAACTACGCTAAGACGCAACAATGTCTGGGAATGGTGGTTTGATGAAAATAATTTAAACGTGATCGCTTATTTAAAAACTCAAAGTAAAGGACAACAGGTATCACTAAAAACAAACTGGCTTTTTCATCCTTCTTTTTCTTTTTATAAATGCACCGATAAAACTCCATGGCTTGATTTAAAAGAATACGATAAATCAATGTCCATTGAAACTGATGCTGAATATTATTATATCCTCGCCGAGGATTATGATATGCTGGGATCAAAGTTTGAACCCATTATTAAATATGATAATAATTGCTGGCTGCTTAAAAGGAAGGATTCGTTTTAATTGTGCAGTTTAAGATTTTCGTTGACGCCTGTTTGTAAATTCAATTTTGTATATTCTTCAGAAAAATAAAGAATACTTTTAAAATCTATCTCGATGAAAGCAATTCAAAACCTCACACTCTCCAAAACAGGAGCCCTGCTCCTTGGATTATTTATAGCAGTAATTGTTTTTATAAATGTTCCCAATAATATTTTATCATGGGATGTGTTTGGTTATTATCTCTACCTGCCATTGACATTTATTTACCATGATTTAGGAATGAAGAATGTGAATGTTGTATATACGCTCATTGAAAAATATCACAGCACCGCAACCTTCTACCAGGCATATCAGGTAAATGGAAATTTATGGCTCGATAAATATTCAATGGGGATGGCAATAATGTATCTGCCATCATTTTTAATCGGACATTTTTTTGCATGGGTTGGCGGATATCCTTTAGATGGTTTTTCAAAACCTTACCAACTTTCAATTTGTTATGGCGGTCTTGTATACACGCTTATCGGCATATATTTTTTACGAAAAGTCCTGATAAAATTCTTTAGCGAAAAAGTAACATTTTTCGTAATGATCCTTTTAATACTGGGTACAAACTATTATCACAATGTTATTTTCTCAAATGCTATGTCGCATGTATATTTATTCACGCTGTATTGTATGATGATTTATTATGTGATCCGCTGGCATGAAACTTTTAAAATCAAATTTATTATTGGTGTTGCAATTACTGCCGGGCTGGCTATTCTGAGCCGTCCATCGGAATTTGTCTGCCTTGCAATTCCAGTTCTGTGGGGCGTTTACAATAAAAAAACACTGACCGAGAAGTTTCAGTTATTATTAAAATACTGGAAGCATGTTTTGGCATTTGTTGTAATTATTTTTCTGATTGCACTTCCGCAATTGTTGTATTGGAAATGGATTACGGGAGCATTTGTGTTCAAGAGCTATAATAATCCGGGCGAAGGTTTCGAGTTTTTCCATCCTTACATAAAAGATGTTCTCTTCAGCTTCCGTAAGGGTTGGTATATCTATACCCCCATGATGTTGTTCGCCACATTCGGGTTCTATAATTTATATAAAATGAAGAAAGAAATTTTCTGGGCATTATTTATCTTTTTCATTTTAAACATTTATGTTGTATCCAGCTGGTCGTGCTGGTGGTATGCCGACAGTTTCGGACAGAGAGCGCTAGTTCAGTCACTGGCAATAATGGCCATTCCTTTCGGGTTTTTTATACAAAGAATTGCTGAAGGAAAATTATTCTGGAAGAGTTTTATCATTGCACTTTTTTTATTTTTTGTATTTCTGAATTTTTTCCAGACATGGCAGCTCAATCATGGAATCCTTGCCACATCAAGAATGACAAAGGCCTATTATTTTAAATCATTTCTCAAAACAAAATTTAATGAAGACGACCAGAAGCTGCTTTTAGTTTTACGATCGAATGATGGAATTGAAACAATGCCGGATGTTTCACAGTTCAATCACACAAATATTGCAAAGTTCAATTATGATGACTCAAATGACGCTGAATATAAAGATTGCGCTGACAGCGCTTTTCATTATTCAGGGAAATACGCTTTACGATTAGACAGCAGTAAAATTTATTCACCTGCATTTAAAAAATCTTTCAAAGTCCTTACAGATAAAGAATATGCATGGATTAAAGTTACTGCATATATATATCCTACGTTAGAAATAAAATCGAATCCGGCTTCTCTGGTCATCACATTCCTACACAAAGATGCTAATTATAAATATTTTGCAAGTGATCTTGAAAAACAAAACCTGAAGGTGGGTGAATGGAATAAAATTACTGCAGTTTATATGACTCCGGAAGTAAGGAATCCGAATGATGAATTATCGATTTACTTCTGGCTGCGCGGGAATAAACCCATTTATATTGATGATCTTTCAATTGATCTCTACGAACCAAAAGAAAAGGATTAAATTAATATTGATTCCGAAAATTCAAAGATCAGAGGCTGTTTTATCCTTTATGAAATACAACGGTCTTGCTTTTGTTTCATTAAATATCCTGGCAATATATTCTCCAACTATCCCGATGCTTACTAACTGAATCCCCCCGATGATTAACACTGATACCAGAATTGACGTCCATCCCGGAACTGTTTCACCACGTATATTCCGAATGATGGCATAGACGGAATATGCCAGTCCGATAAAAAAAATAATCAATCCCGTATAAAAGGAAATCCGTAAAGGTTTTGTTGAAAAAGAAGTTATTCCATCCATTCCAAAACGGAACATTTTTCTGACAGTATATTTGGAATCCCCTGCAAACCTTGTGGCTGCAGTATATTCAACAACCGACTGTTTAAAACCCATCCAGCTGATGAGTCCGCGAGTGAACCTGTCTTTTTCTTCCAGCCGCAGAAATGCATCCACTGCTTTCCGCGTCATCAGCCTGAAATCGGCAGATGATGGTTCTATTCTTACATTCGATAAAAAGTTCAGTAAGCGATAAAATAATGAAGATGAAATTTTCTTCATCACTCCTACACCTTGCGTATCAAGGCGCTTGGTATTTACAATATCGAAGCCTTTTTCATACTCGGTAATCAGTTGTGGAATTATTTCAGGTGGGTGTTGTAGATCAGCATCCATCATCACAACAATATCTCCTTTGCTTTGCTGAAGGCCAGCCATGATGGCAACCTGGTGTCCGAAATTCCGTGAAAGGGAAATCCCAGAAACATGGTTATCAGACGTGGCAAGTTTTTTAATTACGTCAAAAGTTTCATCCTTACTTCCATCATCAGCGAATATAATTTCATAATTGCTGCTGATGTTTTTAAGAACATTGACAAGCCCTTTGTACAAACGCTCCAGGTTTTGTTCTTCATTAAAGCAGGGAACAACAATGCTTACTAATTTATCAGGGATCATGAAAAATGGCTTGGTTTATAATCCTTCTTTAAACGGATCTTTATTATCGTTCTTGTGTTCTTTTTCATATTTGGCACAATCAACTTCAACCGATAATGGTTTTGCCGGTTTCTCAAAATCATCCTTCTTTACTGCAAGCGATTTATCAGCATAAACCTTCTGCATATATTTTGCCCAGATAGGAAGCGCCATATGTGCGCCCTGCCCTTGTGCTATACTTCTGAAATGTATGCTGCGGTCCTCACATCCTACCCAGACTCCTGTCACAAGATATGGCGTAACTCCCATGAACCAGCCATCGCTCTGGTTTTGCGTGGTTCCGGTTTTACCGGCTATAGGATTTGTAAGTTTATATGTATACCTGATGCTTACACCAGTTCCTGCTTCCACAACACCTTTCATCAGCATGATCATCAGGTAAGCCGTTTCTTCACTTACAGCTTCTTCTGTCTTTGGAGAAAACGTTTGTAACACATTGCCATTTTTATCTTCAATTCTGGTAATGAATATTGGTTCAACATAAACCCCTTTGTTTGCAAACGCACTATATGCCCCGGTCATTTCATAAACACTTAAATCTGCAGTCCCAAGGCAAAGTGAATATACCGGAGGAAGATCGCTTTTTATGCCCATTTTTCTTGCAATCTTCACAACGGCATAAGGAGAATAACGTTTCATAAGGTAAGCGGAAATATAGTTTACCGAATTTGCAAGCGCCCATTTAAGCGTTATCATTTCTCCTTCCCGCTCCTGTTTGGCGCTGCCGGCGTTCTTCGGGGTCCACTTGGTGCCATCTGGCATATCAAAGGTTACAGCTACATTCGGAACTTTTGTACATGGTGAAAATTCCCCTTCCTGCATTGCAAGAGCGTACAGGAATGGTTTGAACGAAGATCCAACCTGTCGCTTACCTGAACATACATGATCATATTTGAAATACCGGTAATCGAAACCACCCACATAAGCCCTGACATAGCCTGTTTGAGGCTCCATCGACATAAGGCCTGACTGCAGAAACCATTTACAATACCTGATTGAATCCATAGGAGTCATAATAGTATCATGCTCGCCTTTCCATGAAAAGATCATCATATGCGTGGGCGTTTCAAAATCTTTTTTTATCAGATCATCAGAAACACCGCGGGCTTTAAGCTTAATATACCTGTCGGAACGTTTCATCGACGTTTCAAGCAATGTAGTAATATCCGCATCTTTAAAAGTATAATCGTATGGAGCACGCTTAACTCCTTTCCAGGTCTGATAGAATTCCGGTTGAAGTGTTTTTCCGAGGTATTCCTGCATTGCATCCTCGGCATATTTCTGCATTTTGGAATTTATGGTGGTATAAATTTTCAACCCGTCCTTGTATAGATTGTATGGAGTTTTGCCGTCAGCCTTATAATGCGTGGTGCACCATTGAGTAAGAACAAGTCGCAAATATTCGCGGAAATAGGTTGCAAGCCCGGTGTTCTGATCCTGCAACTTATACTTCGACATATCAATTTTTATAACTTTCAGGGAGTCGTATTGTTTTTGCGTCAGGTAATTATATTTTTTCATCTGTGCCAGAACCACTTCCCTGCGTGCTTTTGCACGTTCAGGATTGCGTACAGGATTAAATTTTGACGGAGCCTGAAGCATTCCAACGAGCAGCGCTGATTGCTCAGTATTTAATTCTGCAGGAGTTATATTGAAATATGTTTTTGCAGCCGATTTTATTCCGAACGACTGGCATCCGAAATCAACGGTGTTGAGGTACATGGCAAGAATTTCTTCTTTAGTGTAATTGCGCTCAAGCTTTACTGCAATTATCCATTCTTTGAATTTACGAAATACCAAAGAAAAAATATTTGGATTTTCCTGCCTGGGGAAAAGGTTTTTCGCAAGTTGTTGCGTTATTGTACTCCCTCCACCGGCACCTCTGTTAAATGTAATTACGCCAAACAAAACTCTTCCAAGGCTTCGGAAATCAATTCCCGAATGTTCAATGAATCTTGCGTCTTCGGTAGCAATAAGGGCATTGATAATATGTGGGGATAATTCGCTGTAGTGGCTTACAGTTCTGTTTTCAATATAATATTTGCCAAGCAGCACTTGGTCGGCAGAGTAGACTTCAGATGCAAGATTGCTTTTTGGATTTTCAAGTTCTTCGAAGGTGGGCATAAACCCAAGCCCTCCAAAAGAAGTAAGGATAAAAAGAAAAAGAATAAACAGGACGGATGCGCCATAAATTATCCAAAAATTCCTTATATACTTGTGAAAATCAGGCATGCTATCATTACTATTTTCTTTGCTCATTTCTACAATCAGCGTTACTTCATTTTTTCTATTCTGACACCTACACTTTCAATTCCCTCAAGTTTGTCCACGCGCATGGCCTGCTCCAATTCGAAGGTATAAACGCCAGACTGATGAAAGCGAACTCCCTTCTTCAGCAAATACTGGCAATCCTTTAAATCGCCCAAACCTGATCCAAGCCATTTGCCTTTGTCGTCAGCAAGGAGACAATCGATAGTATCTTTCGAAATTTTTCCGTTAGGATAAATAGTACTCATAAAAAGATAAAGGTTGCAGAAACCATAATCGCCCGAATTTCTAATATTCACAAAAAACATGTGGTATGAAACAGTGTCATCGATTTGCACATCAAATTTCAATGGTTCTGTCTTATTCCATATTCCATCAGGAATGTCCTTGAATTTATCATATACCCGGTTGGAATCGCATGAGACAGCAGTCAAAGCAATAACTGCAATAAATAGCAAATATTTTAAGCATTTATAAAAAATCATTTTTTTACGTCATCAAAGCGTGTAATATCATCCTGTCCAACTACGTTTTCAAAATCAATTTTCTTTTCTTCTTCTTTGTTCCTTAGTTCTTCGAGTTCCTCAGGAATAATGTTTTTTGCGTTTTTTTCAATTACTTCACGAATCTTTTCAACAGAAACAGGAATAAAGAAATTTGGATTAGAATCATACGAATACCACATAATGCCACGGAAAATATCTGTTTTCTGATGTTTGGCATTTCCTGCTTTTGTTCTGAGTACAATCTCGGTGCTGGGAAAATCTTTAATTGCATCAAGGTATGTATCGTATTCATAATTCAGGCAACATTTCAGCTTGCTGCATTGCCCTGCTAGTTTCTGTGGATTAAGCGATAATTGCTGCATACGGGCCGAATTGGTAGATACTGATTTGAACTTTGTTAGCCAGGTGGAGCAACACAATTCCCTGCCACATGAGCCAATTCCTCCAAGCCTGCTTGATTCCTGCCTTACACCGATCTGACGCATTTCAATTCTTATTAAAAATTCTTCAGCCATAATTTTTATCAGTTCACGAAAATCAACGCGTTCATCAGCTGTATAATAAAAAATTGCTTTTGTTTTATCGCCCTGGTATTCCACATCGCTGATCTTCATTTCAAGCTTAAGATCTAAAGCCAGTTTCCTTGCCTTGAACATGGTTGTTTGTTCCTGTTCAATTGCAGAAACCCATTTTTCGATATCAGAAGGTTTTGCTTTGCGATAAACTTTTTTTATTTCTTCTGAATTGGGATTTACTTTTTTCTTGCGCATCTGATACCAAACCAGATCGCCTGAAAGTGTTACGATTCCTATGTCATGACCGGGTGATGCCTCAACAGCAATTATATCGCCCACTACAACTTCAACACCGGCATTTAATCTGAAAAAATCTTTTCTGCTGTTTTTGAATCTCACTTCAACACAATCATGACTTTTCAGCTGTTCGGTGGTAGGTATGTCCTGGAGCCAGTCAAAAACATCAAGCTTATTACAGCCATGTTTAAAAACTGTCTCATTTTTGTGCATAGGTTTCGGAAAACTGACACATCCTCTTGACAAATGTCCGCTGCTGCCCATATTGTTATCCGATTTTGTTTATTGATATTGTTATACTTTAGAAATCCGATACTTTATACTTAAACTTATCCGATAAAATACCTCAAGCTAAAGCTAATTTAATCTGTTGTTTATAATAAGGTGCAAATTTAATAAATTTCAGAGATTAAACTTTGATTTTTATTAATTCTGTCATTTTCAGCGAAAGATCAAGGAAAAGGATCTTTGGATGGGCGTTACGTTCTATATGAAATATTGCTTCGTTAAACTCCTGGATAATCTGCACTGTATTGTTTGAATTTATAAATGGAGAAAAATCGGTAGCGAACTTCAACTCTTCACCTTCGGCTTTTATAAGCTCTTCCTCACCAGTGCTTATCAGCATGCATTCCCTGAAAACACGAATAGCGTTTAGCAGAAAACTTTTTTGTTTTTCTCTCCCGGCTTTTGAAAATTTTTCCACCCATTCAATCAACTCAGACACAGAATTGCGATAACATAACCTCATCCAGTCGCGAAGCTGATTAAAATGTATGTCATCTACTGGATTGCCTGCCAGCAAAGAAGCTTCAATATAATTACCTTCAACAACCCTGATAATTTCATTGGCTTTTTTAGGTGAAAGTTCGTACTGGTTCACCAAAGCGTGCATCAAATCCTTATTCTGAATCCTTGGAACTTTTATAATCTGGGTTCTGGAAAGGATAGTGCTGATAACCTGTTCGTGGTTTTCGCTTATCAGTATGAAAAGTGTTTTATCGGGTGGTTCCTCAAGAATTTTTAGAAGCTTTGGAGCTGCTGCATGAAACAATTTTTCAATCATCCAGATGATCATAATTTTGTATTCCGATTCATACGCCTTGAGCGAAAGGGTTTTGATCACTTCGTTGCAGTCGTTGGCATTGATGAGGCCCTGCTTATTTTCCAACCCTATTGCATCGTACCAATCAGTCAGTGCAACATATCCTTTATTTTCGAGGAACAAAGATCTCCATTCTGATAGGTAATTTGCGCTGAGCGGCTTGTCCTTAGTGGCTGATATCGGATAAAGGAAATGGAGATCAGGATGTGCCAACTTTTCAAATTTCACGCATGACCTGCAAACACCACAGGAGTCATCTTCTTGTTTATCTTCACAGCCAATGTACTGGGCATAAGCAATTGCCAGCGCCAGTTTCCCACTTCCTTCGGGACCAAGAAAAAGCTGCGCATGACTTACCCTGTTTTCTTTTACTGAACGGATAAGGCGTGCTTTAATGTGATCCTGGCCGATGATATTTTTAAAAAGCATAACTCTAAAAATCAAAAGTAATTAAAAATTTAAATTTATACCAAACATCAAAAAAATTCCAACCCTAGTCATTCATTTAAAACTTTTGCATATGATAAAAAAAATACACTATCCATTTTTATTATCGGATTATGCTTTTTAGAATATAACCTTAAAAGCAATGTGGTTTGGTCGAACAATGCAGGCGCATCACCCAAATATACTGGATCACCGGGAGATACAACCAATTCCCAGGTAATTATTTCAATACTCTTTACCAGACAAATTGTACTTGGGGAATATATTTGATGAAAGTAAAAATCGACAGAATGTCGTGTTATAAAAAAATAATTATCTCATAAAAAAGCCTCCCTAGGGAGGCTTTTTTTATCAACCGGCTGCAGCTCGTTGGACTTCTTTTTCATAACAAATTTTAGCAGTCATAAATTCGCGGTTCATGCGTGCGATGTTCGAACGGTTCACCAATTTCGGACATTCTGCTTCGCAAGCATAGGTGTTAGAACAATTTCCGAATCCTAAGCTGTCCATCGTTTTCACCATTTTCTGAACGCGTTCCTTCGCTTCAATTTTCCCCTGTGGTAATAGTGCCAACTGAGAAACTTTCGCAGAAACAAACAACATTGCAGAAGCATTGTAACATGATGCAACGCAGGCGCCGCAACCAATACATGCAGCAGCATCCATGGCAAGGTCAGCATTGGGTTTGCTGATTAAAATTGCATTTGCATCAGGGATACCACCGGTGTTCACATTTACATAACCACCAGCTTGTATAATTTTATCAAACGCGCTTCTGTCGACCAGAAGATCCTTAATTAATGGAAACGCTTTTGAACGCCAGGGTTCAACAACTATAGTATCGCCATCTTTAAACTTACGCATGTGCAACTGACAGGTAGTAATTCCTTCATCTGGTCCGTGGGGACGGCCATTGATAAACAATCCGCACATTCCGCAAATCCCTTCGCGGCAATCGTGATCGAATGATACCGGACATTTCTGGAAGTCAACCGCATCACTATTTTCACTGATCAGTTTTTCATTTAACTGATCAAGCATTTCAAGAAATGAGCAATCGGGCGATATTCCTGTTATCTGATAAGTAACAAATTTTCCCTTTGTCTTGGCATCTTTCTGCCGCCAGATTTTTAATGTTAAATCCATAATTTCAGATTTGAACTTTTAACTATTAAACTTTGAACCTTCAACTTTTAACTTTGAACTATTTATAATTTCTTTGTGCTATTTTAATGTCTTTGAATTCAAGTTGCTCCTTGTGAAGTTCAGGTGCTGCATCCACTCCCTTGAATTCCCATGCAGCTACATATGCGAAATTTTCATCATCGCGTTTTGCTTCGCCTTCTTCAGTCTGCATTTCTTCACGAAAGTGACCACCACAGGACTCTTTTCTGTTCAATGCATCACGAACTATCAATTCACCTAATTCAAGGAAATCAGCTACGCGTCCTGCTTTTTCAATTTCAGGATTGTACTCATCCATTCCTCCTGGAATTTTTACATCTTTCCAGAATTCTTTTCTAAGTTCGGGAATAAGTTCAAGTGCTTTCTTCAAGCCAGCTTCATTCCTGCCCATTCCGCAATATTCCCACATGATCTTTCCAAGTTTTTTATGGAAGGAATCAACGGATTGTTTACCATTAACTGCTTTTAGTTTTTCAACAGTATCTTTAACTTCTTTTTCAGCATCGTTGAATTCTTTTGAATCCGTAGAAATTCTCTTGGTGTGAATTTCACCAGAAAGATAATCAGCTATTGTATAAGGTAAAACAAAATATCCGTCAGCCAGTCCCTGCATTAAGGCAGAAGCACCAAGCCTGTTTGCACCATGATCGGAGAAGTTGCATTCGCCAAGAGCATATAAGCCAGGGATTGATGTCATCAGGTTATAATCAACCCATAATCCACCCATGACATAATGTACAGCAGGATAAATCATCATCGGGTTTTCGTAACCATTTTCATCAACAATTTTTTCATACATCTGGAAAAGGTTGCCATACCTGGCTTCTATTGTATCTCTTCCTAAACGTTCAATTGATTCTTTAAAGTCGAGATACACAGCAAAGCCAGAGCCTACGCCATAACCGGCATCGCATCTTTCTTTTGCTGCACGTGATGCTACATCACGAGGAACTAAATTTCCGAAAGCAGGATATCTTCTTTCAAGATAATAATCGCGGTCTTCTTCCGGAATATCATTTGCTTTCAATTGTTTATTGCGACACTTTTCTGCATCTTCCTTTTTCTTCGGGACCCAAATTCTTCCATCGTTTCTCAAACTCTCACTCATCAGTGTAAGTTTCGACTGGTAGTCGCCATGAACCGGAATACAGGTAGGATGTATTTGTGTGAAACATGGATTTCCAAAAAACGCACCTTTCTTATACGCTTTCCAGATTGGAGTTGCATTGGAACCCATAGCATTTGTTGAAAGGTAATATGTATTGCCATATCCGCCAGTACCAAGCACTACAGCATGTCCGAAATATTTTTCTATTTCACCGGTTACTAAATTTCTTACAATAATTCCTCGGGCTTTGCCGTCAACAACAACCACGTCGAGCATATCGCGACGATTGTACAATTTAACTGTTCCTTTAGCAATCTGGCGACTTAAGGCACTATACGCACCAAGTAATAATTGCTGTCCAGTCTGTCCTCTTGCATAAAATGTACGTGAAACCTGTGCTCCACCGAAAGAACGGTTGTCGAGCAAGCCACCATATTCGCGTGCGAAAGGCACACCCTGTGCTACGCATTGATCAATGATAGCATTACTTACTTCAGCAAGGCGATAAACATTTGCTTCTCTTGCACGATAATCGCCACCTTTAATGGTGTCATAGAACAAACGGTAAACGCTATCGCCATCGTTCTGATAATTTTTTGCGGCATTGATACCCCCTTGCGCAGCTATACTGTGTGCACGACGCGGACTATCCTGGTAGCAAAATATCTTTACATTGTAGCCGAGTTCTCCAAGCGAGGCGGCCGCCGAGGCGCCTGCAAGGCCTGTACCAACAATAATAATGTCAAGTTTTCTTTTGTTGGCAGGGTTAACGAGTTTTTGTGAAGCCTTATAATTTGACCATTTCTGCGATAAAGGGCCTTCGGGTGCTTTTGATGATAGCTGAGTCATATAATGAAATGTATTTATGCGATGAGAAAATTAATTAAAGAAGAATAAAAAATATACCGGGATGATTGAAAATCCCAGGCTAACAAGCAATGCATAGCATAATGCGATTGTTTTTATTGTAGAATTATATTTATTGTGGTTCAATCCCAGTGTCTGAAAAGCTGACTGAAATGCATGATAAAGATGGAACCCAAGCAGCAGGATCAATACAATATAAATTCCAGAATAAAGAGGTGTGGAAAAAAGATTGATTGCCATGTGGTAAAAATCATGTTTATCGGCTGCACCATTAGGAACTGGAACAATTCCAAGTTTTACAAAATAAAAATTCATAAAATGAATGGCTAGAAAAATAAAAATGATGAGCCCGGTCCAAATCATATATTTTGAAAAGAAAGATGTTTTTGATTTATTGGCTTTATAATAACCTACAGGACGGGAAGCCCAGTTTTTCAGGGTTAAGATGATCCCAACAAGAATGTGCAAGATAAATCCGCCAAATAAAACAAACTCAAATATTTTTATTAAATAATTTGTGCTCATAAAATTTGAGGCATCGTTGAACCAGCCGCCCTCATCACCGCGCAGCAAAGTAAGATTGATACCCAGATGAACCAGCAGGAAAATCACAAGGAATAATCCGGCGCAAGCCATGACGATTTTTTTCGTAATCGAAGAGAAAGTTAGTAAAGTAGTGTTCATATCAGTAAAGAATTTAACAGACCTATATATAATTGTAAAAATTTCGAAAAAATATTTATGCTTCTTCGGAATTGATTTTAAAAAAAATAAAACAATACCGATGGCAGCATTACTCTTTCTCAACTGTTTTTTGCAAACCCGCAAAGAACGAGTATATTTGTGATTGAAATAACAGCAGTCGCTTAAAGAACCAATGAAAAGCAAAATTAACTTTTGACATTAATTAAACAAAGAATAAACTGTTTTTTTTATTATTTTTAATGATTAAAAATTAAAATTATGAAGTATCTTCCCATCAATCAGGACCTGTTTACCCTTAACAGAAGCCGTTTTATAAAAGAAATAAAACCAAATTCACTGGCAATTTTCAATTCCAATGATGAAATGCCACGCAATGGCGACCAGGACTACCCTTTCAGGCAGAGTTCAGATTTCTTTTATCTCTCAGGAATTGATCAGTCAAAAAGTGTTTTAATTATTTTTCCGGATTGTCCGCTCGAAAAATATCGTGAAGCATTGTTTCTTGAAGAAACAAATGAACACATTGCTATATGGTATGGTAAAAAATATTCCAAGGAAGAAGCTATTGCTGCTTCAGGAATCAAAAATGTTTTCTGGCTCGACAGTTTTGAAACCGCATTAAAAGAAGTAATGGCTTTGTGTGAATATGTATACCTGGATACCAACGAAAATCCACGATACTCAAATCCTGTTCCTCATCGTGATATTCGTTTCAACCATGATCTTACAAAAAAATTTCCTGCTCACAAGTATGAACGCTCAGCCCCGATTGTAAGCAAACTCAGGATGGTAAAATCTACTATCGAAATAGATTTGATGAAAGAAGCCATCAGTATTACTGAAAAAGCATTCCGCAGGTTGCTGGATTTTACAAAACCAGGAGTTATGGAATATGAAGTTGAAGCCGAGATAACGCATGAATTTATTCGCAATCGTGCAAACGGCCATGCATATTATCCAATCATTGCTTCAGGCAAAGGCGCCTGTGTTCTTCATTATATTGAAAACAATAAAGAATGTAAAGATGGTGATTTAATGTTGCTCGATTTTGGTGCAGAATATGCCAACTATGCAGCAGATCTTACGCGCACAATTCCAGTAAATGGAAAATTTTCTCCACGGCAGAAAGATGTTTACAATGCCTGCCTCCGCGTAATGAAAGCTGCAATAACAATGCTGTTGCCCGGAACAACCATTGATGCTTATCATGCGGAAGTATGTAAAATTATGGACAAAGAACTTATCGGATTAGGATTATATACTGAAGAAGATGTAAAGAATCAGGATGCTGCAAAACCCATGTATTTCAAGTATTACATGCATGGCACTTCGCATTACATGGGTCTTGACGTGCATGATGTTGGGACAAAACAGGATATTATAAAACCCGGAATGGTTTTCTCATGCGAACCAGGAATTTATATACAAGAAGAAGGTATCGGTATAAGAATTGAAAATGATATTTTAATAACAGAAAAAGGCAATATTGACCTGATGGCAAGTATTCCCGTGGAAGCGGAGGAGATTGAGAAACTGATGAAAAAATAGGAACTGTTCAAAGTTTTAAAGTTGAAGGTTCAAAGTTGAATTATAAATAAAATCGGGAGAACGGATAAATTGTTCTTTAAATAACTTTGAACAATGAAAACCATAAACTACAAATGAAACTATAAACTTTCTAACTTTGAACTTTAAACTTTGAACAATACAGAAATTTAACTTTTAATAATAAAAATAATTTAGCCAATGTTCGACGCAAAAATTTATACCGAAAGAAGAAACCGCTTAAAAAAAGAATTTAAAAGCGGAGTTCTTTTATTTACAGGCAACACAGAGCTGCCAATGAATTATCCGCAAAACACTTTTCATTTCAGGCAGGATAGTACATTCCTTTATTTCTTTGGAATTGATGAACCGGGACTAGTCGCCATTATTGACCTTGACAACAATAAAGAAATAATTTTTGGCAATGATGTGGATATTGAAGACGTTATATGGACAGGCCCGGTGCCAATGCTGAAAGATAAAATTAAAAATGTTGGAATCACTGAATGTGCTGAATTTTCTATGCTCTCAGAATATGTTGAGAATGCAAAAAAACAAAACAGGACTATTCATTATCTTCCTCCTTACCATCCAAATAACCAGATTTTCCTGAATTCACTTCTTGGAATTCCTTTCGGCAAACTGAAAGAAAAAGCTTCGCTAGAATTTATAATGGCTGTCGTTAAACTTCGCTCTGTTAAAGGAAAAGAAGAAATTACAGAAATTGAAAGCGGGTTTGATACTGCATACGAAATGTTCACCACTGCAATGAAAATGGCGAAACCAGGAATGTTTGAATATGAGGTAGCAGGAGTTATGGAAGGCATTGCCCGTGCAAAAAATGGTTCACTTTCGTTCCCGACAATTCTTTCAGTGCGTGGCGAAATTCTTCATGGACATTATCACAATAATAAAATGAATGATGGTGATTTGCTCTTGCTGGACGCTGGTTTCGAAACACCCAATCATTATGCAACCGATCATACACGTGTAGTTCCGGTGAATGGAAAATTTACGCAAAAGCAAAAAGAAATTTACCAGATCGTTCTCGATTCGCAGATGGCTGCTATTAATGCAATAAAACCTGGTGTTACGTATCAGAGCATTCACCTGCTTGCATGCAAAGTGATTGCAGAAGGTTTGAAAAAACTGGGACTGATGAAAGGCGATGTGGATGAAGCTGTAAAGGCCGGAGCACATGCATTTTTCTTGCCTCACGGACTTGGACATATGATGGGACTAGATGTTCACGACATGGAAGACATCGGACAAATTTACGTTGGCTACGATAATGAAATACGTCCAATCGATCAGTTCGGAACTGCTTATTTAAGGCTTGGCAGAAAGCTTCAACCCGGATTTGTTCTTACTGTTGAACCTGGAATATATTTTATTCCTGAATTATTCAACTTATGGAAATCGGAAAATAAATTCACCGAATTCATCGATTATAATAAGGTGCAGGAATATCTTGGATTTGGCGGAGTAAGAATTGAAGATGATGTGCTTGTTACTGAAACGGGGCATAAGGTTCTTGGAAAATCCATTCCAAAGACTGTTATTGAAATTGAAGAATTGATGAAAAAATAAGTTCTTGCCTACCCCTTTGACCTTCGTTCCTGAAAGGGTTGCGAATGGATTCCGCCGACAAGCAGATGGGGTCTGGGTATTTTAATCTAGTAAATAATTTCTCTTATGGAAAAGAAAAAGGAACTCAGCTTTCGAAACGCAACAATACATTACACCATTGAAGGAAAATTACATCAAAATACTATCGTTTTTCTTCACGGATTCACGGAATCACTTGACATCTGGGATGATTTTTCCGCAGAACTTAGCGTTGATTTTAAAGTAATCTGCATTGATCTACCCGGTCATGGAAAAAGCGAATGCATAGCAGAAACACATACAATGGAACTTATGGCTGATGTTGTTAAAGCAGTCCTTGATAAAGAAAATGTTGAGGAATGCGTAATGATAGGCCATTCCATGGGCGGATATGTGACTCTTGCATTTGCTGAAAAATTTCCCGCTATGATGAAAGGACTTGGATTATTCCATTCGTCAGCATTGCCCGACACTCCTGAAGGTAAGGCCAACCGTGCAAAAGCCATTGAAGCAATCGAAAAAAATCATGCAAGTTTTGTAATGAACTTTATTCCTGATTTGTTTGCGGCGGCTAACAGGAAGACGCTTGAAAGTGAAATTAATTCGCTTGTGGAACAGGCAAACACTATGAGCAGGGAGGCTATTATCGCTGCACAGAAGGGTATGCTGGAACGGCAGGATAAAAGACATATTCTCGAAAAAGCCGATTACCCGGTCTTATTTATTGCCGGTAAGCAGGATACCCGTGTACCCTATGAAAAAGTCCTTGAACAAATTGCTTTACCAAAAGATACTATAGCGTTATTATTGCATGATATTGCGCATATGGGCTATCTTGAGGCCAGGGACAAGACTATCTATGCAGTGAAATGTTTTGTTGAGGGGGCATATTGATAATTTTCATCCCATATTTTATACCCACTCGGCTAAAAACTTAAATTATTTAGTTAAAATAATTTTATTGTTTGAAATATTTTTTTTACATTTGATATCATCAAATAAGTACTTAAACTTAAAGTCATGACAAATTTTATATGCCCTCATTGCCACGGACACCTCAGGGTTTCCAACAGCATTATCTTTTTGACCAAGACCACTAAAGGCAAATCAGGTTTATTACTGATAAGTTCTGAACTGGGTGATTATAGCGTTAAAATGCATCCTTCCTATGACAATTTTGAAGAAGGTGAAGTGGTGAATTTTATATGCCCTATTTGTTACGAAAACCTTGATGCTGAAGAGTACGACAAGAATCTTGCAAAAGTGATCATGCAGGAAGAAGATGGGAAAGAATCAGTAGTGGTATTCTCAAAGATTGTTGGTGAAAAATGCACGTATCAGGTTACTGATAGCCAAATTAAGTCCTACGGCGAAAATTCCAAAGAATACGATAGTACATTCGGAGATATTTTCTAGGTTAATTTATTAATCTGGATTTTTCCCACAGGTTTATTTTTTTCCTGTGGGTTTTTTTATTGCCCATTTGTTTATTTCAAACAGGGGGAGAAATAAACAACAATGGATTTAGATTCTCTATGCGGCTCGATGCCTTGAAAGGCAGGTGTATACTATGCGACTTTCATCTTAGAGATTCCAGAATTTTTCATAAAGCAATTGTTCAAACCAAAAAATATTTTCTTAAATTTACATGACACAAAAAATATTTTTATGGCAACAGATATTGAAATTGCTCGCAAAGCCAATAAGATACATATTAAGGAAATAGCTGCGCAACTAGGCATTCCTGAAGACGATCTGATCCTATATGGAAAATACAAAGCCAAACTTCCTTTACATCTTATCGATCTTGAAAAAGTTAAACAGCATAAACTTATCCTGGTATCGGCCATATCGCCTACTCCCGCAGGCGAAGGAAAAACAACAATATCAATCGGCCTTACACAGGGAATGAACCGTCTTGGTAAACAAACTACTGTTGTTCTTCGCGAGCCTTCTCTTGGCCCTGTATTCGGGATGAAGGGCGGTGCCACAGGTGGTGGATATTCGCAAGTTCTTCCGATGGAAGATATCAATCTGCATTTTACCGGCGACTTTGCTGCAATTGAAAAAGCGCACAATCTTCTTGCAGCGTTAATAGATAATAATGTACAAAATAAGAAAAATAATCTGGGAATTGATCCCCGCACAGTTCTCTGGAAGCGGGTGATGGATATGAACGACCGCTCACTGAGAAAAACTATTGTCGGCCTTGGCGGAACCATGTCAGGTGTGCCGCGCGAAACAGGTTTTGATATTGTTGCGGCTTCGGAAGTGATGGCTATTCTCTGCCTGTCGAACAATCTTGCCGACCTGAAACGAAAACTCGGAAATATTTTTATCGGATATACTTACGATAAAAAACCTGTGTATGCCCGCGACCTGAAGGCCAACGGCGCTATGGCCGCATTGCTGAAAGATGCCATCATGCCAAATCTTGTGCAGACACTGGAAGGCACACCCGCCATCATTCACGGCGGTCCATTTGCAAATATAGCACAGGGCACTAACTCAATTATTGCAACCCGCATGGGACTTACATTATCGGATTATGTAGTAACTGAAGCTGGTTTTGGTTTTGACCTCGGCGCAGAAAAATTTTATGATATAAAATGCCGTTATGCGAATCTGTCACCAAGTGCTGCAGTGCTGGTGGCAACTGTTCGTGCACTAAAATATCATGGCGGAAAAAACTTAAAAGAAGTTAGCCAACCAGATCCTGAAGCACTACGCAAAGGGCTTGGCAACTTGGAAAAACATATCGAAAACATGAAGCAATTTGCAATTTGTCCTGTAGTTGCAATTAATAAATTTATTACAGACACTGACGAAGAGCTATTGATTATTAAAGACAAATGCACTGAAATGGGCATACCCGTGGCCGTTGCAAATGTATGGGGCGAAGGAGGAGCAGGCGCACTTGAACTTGCCGAAATAGTAGGAAGAGTTGCCGACCGCTGTTCATCGCATTTTCAGCCTTTATATGAATGGGAATGGACTATTGAGAAAAAAATTGAAACCGTTGCAAAGAAAATATATGGTGCCGAACATGTGGATTACCTTCCCAAAGCAAAGAAAGATGTTGAAAAAATTCTTGCCCTTGGTCTTGATAAACTTCCAGTATGTATTGCTAAAACACAAAAATCACTTTCAGATAATCCAGACCTGATAGGGCGTCCAAAGGATTTTGTTGTAACTGTGCGTGAAATTGAAATTGCTTCCGGAGCCGGATTTATTATTCCTATTACTGGTGAAATCATGCGCATGCCGGGCTTACCCGAATTTCCTGCAGCAGAAAATATCGACATTGATGATGATGGAAATATAAGTGGACTTTTTTAAAAGAATATTTTTGTTCAAAGTTTAAAGTTGAAGGTTCAAAGTTGATACTCTGACCATGCCTGAACTATTTCACTAATTCACTATTTTACTTATTTGTTATTTGGCACGCAAAGACGCAGGCTCCTGTCAGCATTTGACAATAGACATACATTGAACTTTAAACATGGAACCTTGAACTTTTAATTATCGCTGGCAAACCATTCTGCATAGGAATTATTTGTTTCGCGCAGACGAAGGCTGTGAAGTTTAATTTTGTTGGAAAGATGCTTTGAAATTCGTGCTGCAAAATCGGGAAGCATATTTTCGCAGGTAGGCTGATATGGAAGGAAGATGACTCTTTCGAATAAAGGAAGAGAAGTAATTTTTTCTTTATCAGGAGTAGCCTCATTCAATACCATGGCATGATCGAATTTGTCAATGACTTCTGATTTCACAATATTTTTCAGGTCACCGAAATCGATCACCATTCCGTTTTTCGGATCTGCAACATTTTCAACAGGCTCACCAATCAGAGTTACAGAAAGCTGGTAAGAATGTCCGTGAATATTGCTGCACATGCCATCATAATTAAGCAATGCATGCGCCATTTCAAATCGAAATTCTTTGGTAATCCTGATTCTACTCATGATTATCTTATTGTATTACGAGCTGCTTTGTAATAATTCCCTGATCGGAATTTAGTTTTATAAAATACAATCCTGAAGAAAAATCAGAAACATCAATGTTGGTAACATCACCAGTTCCTTTGCTACAGTTGTTTTCATAAATCAATTTTCCTTCAAAAGAATATAGTGATATGGTCGAAAAATGTACAGAGGGAATTCCGCATGAAATGGATATATTGTCTGTTGCAGGTACAGGATAAACATTAATAAAATCTTTCAGGGCTTCAATATCCATTGTTCCAGAGGTAGGGCCCCATATAGAGAATACCCATTCAGGATGATCAATGTAGGGATTTCTGTTATGCTGTATTGCGTATACCGCATTATTCCTATTAATCTCTTTTTGACTGACAGTATCAAGGGCGCACCAGGTTAATAACACAGTAACATACCAGGGTTTAAAAACAAGACCACCATTTCCTGCATAAACAGCAGCACATTCAGTAGAATTTGCCGGCCAGCTAGCTACAATATTTTCATAACGGGTAGCCATATAAAGATAATTGCGGGCAAAGTCACCCTTAAAACTGTCGATAGGTTCAAAAACAGTTCCTGTATATCCTGCATCTCCGCAACTTCCGAGTCGGCTTCCATTGCTGGATGTCCAGGATGCTGAAGATACATCTGCATGAGGGTAATTAGAGCGACGATTATTTACATAACCGTCAGTGGGATAAACATTGAATAAATCAGTGTACATAGGTGTTGCGTCATTGAACCAACTCGAAGGAGTTGTATGTTCCCTGTTATAGCAATCACCTTCGGCACTATAGGAGCCACACTGATCAGAACTATTCGCTGAATTCGTGAACCAATAATTAGCCGTGCCATCAGCTTTGATGGAATACATATCCCATACTTTGTTTGTGGGCAGGTTGTCCGTTGTAACATAGCAGGCATAAAGATTTGCATAAGAAACAGACGTATGCCCTTTGATAATATTATATAAAGCCGTTTTTAGAGTCAGCCCTGTCAGGCCCTGTGCACTGTCATAATAACCCGTAGGTATTTGCGATACAACATTTACTGTTTTCAGGCAAAATACCAGAAACAGTGCTATTAACATCAATTTTTTCATTGCTTTTTTTATAGGAATGCAAAGTTACGAATAAATCCTTACTTGGTGCAATATTTATTCAGGTATTCCTGAGCATCTGGACCGCTCATGTCGCGGTATTTCAAAAGATCATGACACCCATCCTGGTTAAGGCTTATTTTAAGTATTCCGCGATACAGATATGTGTCCTTATTCAATGGATTCACATTTGAAGCAGCATTATAGTCAGCCATGGCTTTATCAAACTTCTCAAGGTATTCGTACACCCGGCCCCTGCCAATGTATGCCTGTGATTTAATAGTAACAGATCCATGGCTTATGCAATATGTAAAATCAGCAATGGCTTGCTGTGATTTCTTTTCAATAAAAAATTCCAGGTATATTTTTCCTCTCTGATAAATGCAATCAACAGAAGTATCCAGACTGAAGGCAGTCGTATAATCAATAATGGCCTTGTCAGGTTCATTCTTCAATACATATGCCACTGCCCTTTTTTTAAAATATTCTGCATTGGCTGAATCAATTTTAATAAGCGATGTTAGATCGGCAATCTCTTCCTTGTAGGATGCCTGCTTTTCGTAAAGCTCAGCTCTTAAGTCGAGAGCATCTTCATATGCAGGATCAAGGTTAATGGCTTTTTCAAGCAATGATAATGCTTTTTTCAAATCTTCCTTTTTACTGTAATCCAGATCCAGTGCCTGCTTATAATAATCGTTTGCAGTCTGTGCAAAAACAGTTGCCGCAACTAACAGCAGAAAAAATAAGATGGTAAATTTTCTTGTAATCATAGCATGAATTATTCACTAACTGAATTTATAAATTATTATATATATGTTCTATCAATACTTTCAATCCGATGCCAATAAGCACTATACCACCTATGATTTCAGCTTTGTTTCCAATCTTTTTACTTAATTTCCTGCCAAGGTGAACACCAGTATATGACATTCCAAACGTAACAATGCCAATGATTGTGACAGCAATTAATATCGGAATCTGAAGCAACGCAAAACTCAGTCCTACTGCAAAAGCATCAATACTTGTAGCAAAAGCAAGGGATGTCATCACCCAGAAATTTCCAGTATTGAATGATTTGCTGACTCCTTTATTTTTAATTGCTTCGAACACCATCTTAGCACCAATAAGAGTAAGCAATCCGAATACTATCCAATGATCCATCTGCTGGATTATTTCTTTCAGAAAATATCCAATACCCCATCCCAGTAACGGCATTACTGCCTGAAAAATTCCAAAATAAATTCCGGCTTTTACAGCAAGCGGATTTTTGTTTTTCTGGCACGTACCAAAACACAAAGAAACTGCGAAAGCATCCATGGATAAGGCAAATGCAACAAAAATGATTGTTATATAATTCATTAAAATATTCACAGGAGCGCAATTATTTTTTCAAGATATTCAGCATCGATGTCATCGAAAGAATTGAACTCACTGCTGTCTACATCAAACACTCCTTTTACCTTGCCATCAAGACTTTTATAAGGGATAACGATTTCAGAATTCGATCGAGAATCACAAGCAATATGACCGGGAAATTTATGCACATCAGGAACAACAATTGTCTTTTCTTCATTAACGCCTGCCCAACAAACTCCTTTGTTTTTCGCAAGCACCTGGCATGCCACAGGTCCCTGGTATGGCCCTACTACAAGCTCTCCATCAACAATGCGGTAAAATCCGCACCAGAAAAAATATTCCATTTTATGATGAAGAACAGCTGAAATGGTTGCCATGCGTGCTGTTTCATTATTGCACTTTTTAAGCAAATCTTCAATCTGCACCAGCAGGCGTTTGTAGCGGTTTATTTTCTTTTGCTTTTCCATAACAAAACGAAGATATGATTTTTTCAGGAAAGCAGAAAGTGGGTGCTAAAAAATAATTTACTGATTAATTCTACAAATCCACAATTAAAACATGTTGGAAGGGCAATCATATAGCATTTGTCGATAATTTGTAATAAATATATTTGACAACAGATCAAAATATATTTATTTTTGAAAGAAAAACATCTCATGAAAATAAAAAACAATTTGCCAAAAACAATCACAGGATTATTGCTCTCAATTGGAATTTTATTTATGATTTCATGCAGTTTCAGTACTGTCAATATTAAAAGCGCTGACCTTGCAAAAAAGTTGCCTGATGGAAAAACCGAAAACGTAGGAACCACATTCCATCCGACCGACGGGCCATTTCACCTGCTTGTTGTAGTAGCGAATGCACCTGAAGGCACCAAAGTTAAAGCCGGCTGGTTTTCTATTGAACCCGGAAATGAGAAGGGCGCACTGATTGATGAAAATGAAATTACGCTTACAAATGAGACAGATGTTGATTTTAATTTATCGCTTCCACGCCCATGGCCAGTTGGAAAATACAAAGTCGATCTTTACCTGAATGGTAAATTAGATCGTTCGATTCCTTTTGACGTAAAGGAATAATAGACAGCTTGCTTTACTTTTTGTGTTAAGTCAGTTTAAAACTTCGCACCAAAGTTTAGATAAATCTGTGAAATATTTGCAGGTTTTGAATCTCTGAAATTCAACGAAAGAAAATAATTTTTCGCAGGTTCGTATTGGATGCCGGCTATCAGGTATTGGTTGTCTTTGTATAAAGTTATATCCTGAAAATAATCATACCTGGCAAGCACTTCAAATTTTCTCTTGAACTTATATACTGCATAAGCAGAAGCGCCCCAAATATCTTTTACCAGATAATTTACATTGTGCACCAGGCTGTATTCTGCACCCACTTTAAAATTTTTGTATTTATATCCTGCAAAGCCATTTAACACCGATTGCGCATTTTGCGCAGGAGTCGGAGCTTCTTTATAATCCCCGTAAATTCTTAATACCAGGTAATCCGATTTCCGGTATTCCACATCTGCAGTATATAAGAATTTTCCTTTATCATCCTGCCACCTTGCAGGACCATCACCATTCAGCATATTCAGCGTAACAGAAATATTCTCTGTGGGATGAAGTTTTATTCTTGCACCAAAATCAGCAGGGTTCCCGTATTTGCTGGTTTCCTGGAATGTATAATCAATATAGCGGTGTTCCCAGAATTTATCCTGTGTAAGCAAATACTGCGAAGAGAGCAGCATTCCCAGCGAAAGTTCAGCGTATTCATTAATTGTCCAGTGAATTTCGGCCTGCTTCAGATAAGCAGTATAGTTATTACCTTCAGTATATGTGATGGTAGCCGTATCATATTTGTTTTTTATATCCCTGGTTGTTTTGCTAACATCAATCATAATAGTTGCATCAACATTTTGATTGAACTGATTTTTATACCCCAGTATTCCTGTCTTTACCTCAAATCCTGATTTTGCAGTGGTAGGACTAGCGGTTAGTTTATGGTAGAATCCTCCATAAATGGAACCAAAAACTTTCCAAGATTTTTCTTTATTATCCGTTGAATCCTTCTTCGTTGCTGTAGTTTGTGAATATAGCGAACTAACCGCAATCATACAGATACAACTAATCAAAAAATATTTTTTCATAAAATAATCCTAATGATTTTTATTGAATTTTATTAATCTGTCGGCCAGCACTTCAAACTGATTGCGCTGAATAAGCGAAACGCATGCACGCAATCCTTCTGTTCTTTCACTTCCGGTTATTGAAAGTGCTATTGCGCTAATTCCGTATTGCAGCAATTCTTTCAGAAGATCCTCTCCGCCAAAACCCGGATATGAAATAGTGAAATAAAAACCATCGGCAATTGGTTTATCGATATCCTTATCATAAACTATTTTAAAGCCGTTATCGGTAAACATCTTTTTAAGAATCTTTGCTCTTTCGCCGTATTCACGAATCTCTTTTACAAAATCATAGCTGCCTTCATTCACAGCTTTTAACAAGGCTGCAACTGCATACTGCGCTGAATGTGATGTTCCGGCAGTTGTAGTATAAACAGTTCCGTGAACAATGCTATGTCCGAAATTAGGATAGGGATAAAAGCGTGTAAGATCAGAATAATCAGTATCGAATAATTTATCGGAAACCGCCATCATTGCTACGCGCTGGCCAGCATAGCTAAACGATTTGGATGTTGAAATGAGTAAAATATATCTGTCAGTATATTTTGCCACTGTAGACTGGAATGGTGCAACACCGGGTTTCGACATGTCCTTCCTGAAATCCATTGCAAAATAAGCAAGGTCTTCAGCAATTACAACATCATATTTGTTAGCCATGTCACCAATAATTTTCAACTCTTCTTCATTAAAACATATCCATGAAGGGTTGTTTGGATTGGAATATAAAATTGTTGAAATATTGCCTTTCTCTAAAACAGACTCCAGTTTGGCTTTAAGCTTTTCACCTCTGAAATTGTAAACATCAAAATTTTCCTGTTTGAGCCCAATCATTTTTATAAGCTGCTTGTGAACAGGAAATCCCGGATCGATCAGAAGAACTGTATCTTTTTTTTCATCTCGTCTTCCTGCAACCATAAAAGTGGCATATGCTCCATTAATACTGCCAACAGTAGGAATGCAGCTACGGGGTGAGATATCAACATCAAGGAAATTTTTTACAAAACGGGATATCTCATTCTTCAAAATGGGCAACCCATCAAGGTCAGGGTAAAGCGAAGCAACACCTGCATCAAGAGCAGCTTTTTCTGCATCAATGGCTATGCGTGGTGCGGGAAGTCCGGGAATTCCCATTTCCATGCGAATAAATTTTTGTCCGCTTAATTCTTCAATACGGTTAATTAATTTTTTTAGTTCCCTGATAGAAGCTCTTCCAACATCTTTTAAATTGCTTTCTTCAATTGCCTGCTTTACGAATTCTTCTCTGATAGGCGTTTCCATATATTTAATTTTTTAGGCCAGTTAATTTTTATAAGAATTTCTTTATTGATTTTGTTTTCTGCCAGCTTCAAACGCAAGTTTGTTCGCTGATTTTATAAAGTCGCTTGGTGAAATTGCCATCAAAGCCGAAAGCCAGACTTTTTCAGGAATGCTGTTAAAAGGAACAATTGTTGACAGCAATCCAAGTACCACAACATTCGCGGTTTTCCCGTTGATGTCGCCAAGTTCGTAAACAATTTTATTTGCATCTATTTTAATAACATTGTATCCTTTCAGCATATCGAATATTTTATTCACATCAGGATAATCTTCTCTTTTCAATGCCACAGGCAATACTGAATGATTATTAAACAGTATGGTTCCGTTTGGTTTTAGAAGTTCAAGAAATCCGGGGCGTAGCACTTCGCTTACTTCCATAACGATCAGCACATCTACCGAACCAGGCGCCAATGTTGGAGAATATACATTACCACAACTGAATGTTGAAATAACAGGACCGCCAAGCTGCGCCATTCCATGCGTGTCGCCCTTTATAATATTTGTTTCAGCATAAGGAGTAAGAAGAACCACTTCTGACAGTACTTTGCCAAAGAATAAATTTCCCTGTCCGCCGATTCCCCTGATTGCTACTCTTAATGATTCAGGTAATTTATTTTTATCAGTAACAGGGATTTCAATTGCCTCAACTTTTTCAAACTTAGGCGGTGCAATTTTATCAGTAGCTTCTTCATCATAAATTATTGCACCAAACGGACAACGCTGCAAACACACAGGAGTGCTGCCGCCGCAGAATGTGCACTGGCTTGTGAAATGAGGTTTCTTTTCTTCATCAAATTCTATTCCCGGGCAAATATTGCAGCGGAAGCACCTTTTACACAGATCATAATTACGGGTGATCTTGCGAACTTTCTTTTTGCTTTCCACCTCGTGAATACACAGTCCTTCAAGGATCAGCGTGGTGAATTGTCCTTTTTCTGCTTCTTCAAGTGCTTCTGTAAGCGCTTTGTCAACTTCCGTTAAATTGTATGAATCAACAACAACCATTCTTCCGCCTTCGGCTTCCACTGCGCGTTTCAGGTTGAATGTATTCGGCATTCCTGCAAGATTTACCTTGCTGCTTGGTGCAGGTTGCCCGCCGGTCATGGCAGTTATCGAATTATCAAGAATTACTTTCACACCCGGAGTATGCCTGAAAATTGCATTACGCGTAGAATCCAGCCCTGAGTGGCATTCGCATGAATCGCCAATAACACTGATGGTTTTGGAAGCATATTCAGGGAGTGATAAAACGAATCCCTGTCGCGTGGAATCGCTGGCACCCATGCAGCATACGGTATCCAGGGAATTCAGGAAATATAAAAGTGTTGAACAGCCAATGTCACCAAATGCTGCATAAAGTTTCTTCTTCTTTTTTAATTTATCAACGCTTAATGCAAATGCCCTGTAAGGACAGCCAGGACATATAGAAGGCGGTCTGTTCAAAGGCTTTATTTCTGATTCCTGTTTTTTAATTTCATAGTTTACATCAATATGTTTTGACAATTGCGATATAACCATTTCAGGGGTCCAGTCGGTAATTACGCTGTTCTCTTCCTTGCCAACAACAGGAATTGACAAAAGCCTTAGCTGTGTTTCGAGGTAGCGATCGCCATCTTCAAAAACAAACAACTTGCCTTTAATTCCTGCGGCGAATTTTTTAATTCGTTCTTTCGGAATCGGATAAGTCATGCCCAGCGCAAGAATGGAAGGTTTTCTATTTATGTTTTTCAATGCCTCTTTTACAATTATATCGCTTTCGCCGCAAAGAATTATTCCCCAGTCCTCACTGCCTTTTTCCTCTGTAACCAATTGAGAGTTTTCAAGCCATTCAGCAATTTGGGGAATACGTTCCTGTGTTGCTTTGTTGTAGTTCTGACGTGCAATTCCGGGCATCAGCATCCATGCATGAAGCTTCTCGGGCAATGGCCGTCTTTCAATTTTTCTTGATTCTTTTGTAACAACAAGTCCTTCGGAATGTGCCAGAATTCCTGATGCAATAATAACTACTGGTGTTTTAAATTTTCTGCTCATATCAGCAGCGATCCATGCAGCTTCATACATATCCTGATGGTTCCTTGGTTCAATAACCGGAAGCCGTGAAGCGCTGAAAAAATATCTTGAATCGATTACATGCTGCGTGCTCGAGGGAACATAATCCGTAGCAGCGTATATTACAATAGCACCTGCATCCGCAGTGTAGAAAGCAGAGGTAGTGATTGCATCACCTGCCTGGAAAACACCGGGAATTTTCATTGTGACAATAGTATCCGATCCGGCAATTGAATGACCAACTCCGACTGCTACAGCTACAGCTTCATTCACCGACCAGCCAACAGTCATCCTGTCTTGAACGTATTTTAAAGATTTATCAATTACTTCAGTACTCGGCGTCCCGGGATATCCGTCGGCTGCATGATAACCGGCATGAACAATGCCTAAAGCAAATGCTTCGTTGCCCTGCAAAATAAATTTACTTCCTGTTTTTGATTCTACAATTTCATTGAAACGTGCCATGGTAATATAGTTTGTAGTTCGTAGTTTGTAGTTATTTGTTGAAGTTGGATGATTTTAACAACAAACAAAAAACCACAAACCACAAACAGAATTTAAATATTTATTTTTCAATTCTTATTCTTGCATCAACTGCAACAACCTTGTCTTTCTTGCCTAATAAAGGATTCAGATCCATTTCAAAAATTTCAGGAGCAACTGTAACGAGCGCAGAAAGCCTTACAACAATGTCAGTGAAAATTTCTTCGTTCACGCCTTCCTGTCCCCTGGCTCCTTTTATGATGCCGTAACTTTTTAATGAAGTGATCATTTTGCCGGCTTCATCTTTCGTTAATGGAGCAAGTCCGGCATTTACATCTTTCAGCACTTCAATGAAAATGCCGCCTAAACCGCAAAGCACCATATGTCCGAATTTATCTTCTTTTTTCGCACCAGCAAATAATTCAATACCTGAAAGCATAGGCTGAATAAGGATAGCCGTGGTATCTTTTATTTTGATCATTCTTTCGAATTCATTGCCAACAGTTGCAGCTTCTTTTACATTCAGCACTACTCCGCCAACATCCGATTTATGCACAGGTCCTACCACTTTCATTACAACAGGATATCCTAATCTTTCTGAGGCTTTCAGGGCATCTTCTTTTGATGTAACAACAGCTTCGCCTGCTCTTGGAATACCAGCAGCATCAAGCAACGACTGAACTCCATCGGGTGAAAGATAGCCATTTGAAGCGCCATCAATGATCTTGCGAATTTTTTCTTTATCAATTTTTGGTAACTCAATTTTTTCAGGAGCAGGTTTTGGAGTATGAAATATCCTTGACAATGCGTTTCCCAGCGAAACCTCTTCAGGAAAATTAATTCTTCCTTTTGAAAGGAAATCTGCTATTTCATCTTTTGAATTAATGATTGATGGCAACACAGGAAATATAGGCTTTTTGCATGTTTTCATTTTCTGATCAAGCAAATTGAAAACATCGAAGATATCTGTCAAACCGGGGTTTCCGAAAATCACAATCATTGCATCAATATTGTCAAAATCATTTTCGCAATAATCGATGATTGTCCCCAATTGTTCAGCAGTTCCTGTAGCAAGAAAATCAATAGGATTTGCAACAGAAGAACCGGCGTACAGCTTAGTCAGAAGTTCTTTTGCTTTTGGTCCTTCGATATGGGGAACTTCAAGTCCGCCGTTCGAAAGAGCATCGGTAAGCATAACTGCCGGACCACCAGCATGCGTAACGATTGCAATATTTTTTCCTTTCAGTTCTTTATGCATAAAAATGGAAGCGATCGTAGTAATCTCATCCCTGCTATAACATCTTACAATTCCGGCTTTGCGAAATAATGCATCAACTGCGACATCCGGCGAAGCCAGCGCGCCTGTGTGTGATGAAGCTGCACGGCTTCCTGCATCAGAGGAACCTGATTTAATTGCAACAATTCTGCATCCTTTACGAATCAATGAAGAAGCATGTTTTAAAAGCATATCGGGCTTCTTCACATTTTCTATGTATAGTAATTTTACTTTTGAACTGTGAACAGAATCAAAACTTTCATCCATATTTTTCAACACTTCTTCCACACCCAGTTGTGCTGAATTTCCTACTGAATAAACACTAGAGAATGTCAATCCTTTGGTAATTCCTGATTCCATAATGAACACTGCTGTTGCACCTGAACCGGAAATAAAATCACAACCCAATGGATCAAGTTTTGGAATTGGCAATGTAAATACCCCGCTGTAATTAGAATTCAGGAAACCTATGCAATTGGGACCAATCAAAGAGCCATTGACAGAATTGATGATCTCAACAATTTTTTTCTCGATTTTAGCACCTTCTTCATTTTCTTCGCTAAAGCCTGCTGATAGGATTATAAAGGCTTTTGTGTTTTTTTGCTTTACAAGAACTTCAACCGTTTCAATGCAAAATTTTGCAGCAATAGCTATAATGGCGAGATCGACCTGCGGAAGATCCTTCACATCTGCATAGGCTTTCAACCCTTGCACTTCAGGTTCTTTCGGGTTTACAACAAAAATATCGCCTTTAAAATGACCATCTTTTAAATTGAACAGGACTTTGCCGCCCGGTTTTGAAATTGTGTTGGATCCACCAACAACAACGATGCTTTTTGGATTGATAAGTTGTTCGTTTATCATATTATTTATTATTTTTTATTATTACTAAATCCATTTATTGCTGCGGATTGAAGCCACTGATCCCTTGGGACGGCTGAAAACACCTACAGTATTAAATAAAAAATATCTTAAAAGGAAAATTTATCCCGCTCCTTGATATTAAGGAACAGTTTATGTGCGAGGTTGGATAATATAATTTCGCTGTATGACATGTTTGTTAGTGCTTTCAAATGTAATAGTTTTTTCGATCCACAAAATATTTTTAAGAAAAAAAATATATGCAATTTTTTAATCATCAGAAAAAACCATAATTTCACACTGTTTTAAAATTCCCTTCTATGAAAAAGATCTTAATTGTCTGTATAGCATTCATAATCTGTACTAGTCTTAAAGCACAATTCAACAATTATTTTGAAAATAAAACACTTCGCATCGATTATTTTCATTCAGGCAATGATTCCACAGAATATTATTTTATGGATGAACTCATCCAAGAACCGCTCTGGGGTGGTTCGCAAATAAACCTTGTCGACACCTTTAATTATGGCAACTATAAATTTGTTGCGCATGACAGTGCGTCGGGCAAAATAATTTTTTCAAAATGCTATTCCTCGCTTTTTGCCGAATGGCGCACCACTGATGAAGGCAAGATCACAAAAAAAGCATTTTCCGAAACTATAACTATGCCTTATCCGAAGAATACTGTCATTGCTGAATTCTATAGCCGTGACCGCAAAAATATCTGGATAAAAAAATTCGAATATGTTATCAATCCGAAAAACTATTTCATCTCGCACGAACAAAAGATTAAGAGCACATGCTTCAAGGTTCTGAACAATGGCGATCCTTCCAAGAAGGTTGATATTGTTATTATCCCTGATGGTTACACAAAAGACCAGATGGGCAAATTCAAAAAAGACTGCGATAAATTTGCTGCATATATGTTCGGAGCTTCTCCTTATATGGAGAATAAAAATAATTTTAATATATGGGCTATTAACATAGCCTCCGTTGATTCCGGTCCGGACATGCCTGGTCTTGATAAATGGAGCAATACTGCAGTGGGAACTACATTCTACACCTTTGATTCTGAGCGTTACCTGATGACTTATGAAAATAAAGCGCTTCACGATGTAGCGGCAAATGCACCTTATGATCAGATCATCATCCTTGTTAATTCTGACAAATACGGTGGTGGTGGAATTTATAATTTTTATTGTACAGTTTCGTCCGATAATGAATATTCCAACTATGTAGTAACGCACGAATTCGGTCATGCATTTGGCGGACTGGGAGATGAATATTACACTTCGCAGGTATCCACCAATGACCTGTATCCGCTGGATGTTGAGCCATGGGAGCCCAACCTTACAACAATGGTAAGTTTTGACAAGAAATGGAAAAGCATGATTCAATCCGGCACTCCTGTACCCACACCAAATTCGGTTAAATATAAAGAATTTGTCGGTGCTTTTGAGGGTGGCGGATATGAATCAAAAGGAGTTTACAGGCCTATGTACGATTGCTCAATGAAATCGATTTCGTACAACAATTTCTGTCCTGTGTGTAAAAAAGCGTTACAAAATATGATTGATTTTTATACTAAGTAAAATATTTATATATTAGCTGTGAAAACAAAAACAAATTAATAACCCATAAAACAAGCAGGAGGAATTAAAATGCCGATCACCAAATTAGAACAAATGTTCGATGTATTGAAAAGTAAAACCAGGAAAAGATTAGTAGCCGCTTTCGCAAACGATTCGCATACCATAGGAGCGTTGAGCGCAGCCATAGATAAAGGAATTGTTGATGCTATACTTGTTGGCGATGAAGCTACCATCAAAAAAGTTTGTTCCGAACATAAGATTGATGCCGGCAAATTTAAAATTGTACAGGAAGCTGACGAATGGAAAGCAACTCAGAAAGCTGTAGAGCTTATCAATGCAGGAGAAGGTGAGATTTTGATGAAAGGTCTTGTTACCAGCGATAAATACATGAGAGCCATTCTGAATAAAGAAAAAGGACTTATGTCAAGTCCCAATGCTGTTTTAAGCCATGTCTCAGTTATTGAGAATCCGAATTATCCTAAGCTTATTATTGTTGCTGATGTTGCTATTATTCCTGCTCCTGACCTGAAGCAAAAAATAGTAATGACAAATTACCTCATCACTACTGCTCATGCACTGGGTATTGATAATCCAAAAGTGGCTCTTCTGGCTGCTACAGAGCAAATGTCATTAGGAATGCCTGCATGTTTAGATGCAGCAATTATTGCGAAGATGGCTGACCGCGGACAAATTAAAGGGGCTATTGTTGACGGGCCTCTTGCATTAGATGTATGCATTGACAAGGAAAGTTGCGAGATCAAGAAGCTGAAGAGTCCTATCCAGGGTGATGCAGATTGCATCTTGTTTCCGAATATTGAAGCAGGAAATGTGTTCTTTAAAATGAATAACAAACTTTGCGGAGGCGAATTAGGAGCCGTTGTTTTCGGAGCAAAAGTACCTTGTGTCCTCACATCAAGAGGTGACAGCGAAAAAACAAAATTATATTCAATCGCTCTTGCAGCATCATTAGCACAGTAGTTTTATCAGAGAATTTCTGATACATTTTTACTATTTCAATAGCCTATAATATCTTATTTTATTTATAGACCTTGTAATTCTATTCACTATGGATAACCTGATACTCGTAATCAATCCCGGTTCCACTACCACAAAAATTGCTGTTTACGAACATCGCAAACAAATTTTTCTGACCAACATCAAGCACCTCCAGGAAATATTACAGAAGTTTGAAAAGATTGCTGATCAGTTTGAGTTTCGCAAGAACACGATTACTGATGAATTGAAAAAAGCTGGAATTCATATTAATGATATTTCTATTGTTGTGGGCCGTGGCGGATTGCTCAAACCTATCGCAGGCGGCGTTTACCAAGTGAATGAGGCCATGATACGCGACATCAGGAACCCGATGGGAGAACATGAATCGAACCTGGGAGGGCTAATTGCATTTGAAATCGCTAAGGAAATTGATAAAAATATTAAAGCCATTATTGTTGATCCTACCTGTGTTGATGAAATGGAAGACATTGCCAGGATTTCCGGAATGCCCGAACTTCCGAGAAAAAGTTTTCTGCATACACTGAATCAGCGGGCAGTTGCAAGGACATACGCAAAAGATCTCGGAAAAAAATATGAAGAGATCAATGTGATTGTTGCGCATATGGGCGGTGGCATCTCAGTAGGAGCGCATCATCAGGGCAGGATCATTGATGTAAATAACGGACTGAATGGTGACGGACCTTTATCACCCGAAAGAAGCGGAGGCCTGCCAGTTGGCCAATTGGTTGAACTTTGTTTTTCGGGACAATTCACCAAAGCGGAAATCCTTAAAAAAATAAAAGGAAAAGGCGGACTCACTGCTTACCTTGGCACATGCGATGCAATTGAAATTGAAGAAAGAATTGCAAAAGGCGATGAGTATGCAGAATTAATTTATAATGCAATGGTATACCAGGTTGCGAAGGAAATTGGTGCATTAAGCACTGTGCTTAAAGGAGAGGTCGACGGAATACTTCTTACCGGTGGAATTGCATACAGTGAGATGGTTACTGGTAATATTGCTGAGCGTGTAAAACACCTTGGGCATGTAAAAATCTATCCCGGCGAAGGCGAAATGGAAGCATTAGCCATGAATGGATTTATGGTGCTTACAGGCGAAGTGGAAGTAAAAGAATATGTTTAAATAAATTCTAATTACAGAAACCGGAATAATAATGTTCCGGTTTTTTTAATTAATTCTAATATTATGTTCAGAATTAAATAACGTAAATGTCACACTGAGCTTGTCGAAGTGTGACCTAATAAAGCAGAGGTTGTCATACTTCGATAAACTCAGCATGATATATCATTTAGATTTAACTTAACACTACCATGGAAAACACATCCGATATTCATAAAAAATTAAGCAAAGAAGAAAACGCAAAACTTATTATTGATTTTTTTCACCGCACCATGATGCATCATGTGATGTGGTTTGCAGAAGTGCAGGATCATTTGGGAAAAGATAAAGCATTCAAAGCATTGAATGAAGTTTATAAAATGAGCTACGATGTTCAGATGAAGCGGCTTTCCAAAACCCTTGGATTTGAAATGACCGATGGCATTCCTTCCGCATTGCTTGAAATGCCAGATGATACAATGAATTCACTCAGGGAAAATGTTGCAGCCAACTGGCTTGCCAATGACGGCATCTGGTTCCAGGCAATTGAATCCATGAACAGCATGACCGATGCAAAAAGTTGCAATGATTCCTGCTGGGAAAAATTTTCTCCCCTGGAAGCATGGTCAATAAAGCGTTTCCTGAACCTGCCGGAAAATCCGGGACTTGAAGGATTGAAACAAGCTTTGCAGTTCAGACTTTATGCATTTATAAATGAACAATCCTTTGCAGAAGAAACAGAAAAAAGTTTTGTTTTTCGCATGAACAATTGCAGGGTACAAAGTGCAAGAAAAAGAAAAGGGCTGGATGATTATCCATGCAGATCTGCTGGAAAAGTAGAATATTCAACATTTGCAGAAGCCATTGATTCCCGCATCAGAACTGAATGTATATGCTGCCCTCCGGATAAGCATCCGGAAGAATATTATTGCGCCTGGAAATTTTTTATTTATTAAACTATCTATGAATGCTGTTCGATTAATTCCTGTTTACATCTGCGCTTTATTGCTGGGGGCGCATTTTTACAGGTCGTATGATTATGTTTTACTTGGCATAAGTTTGCTCTTGCCATTCATGCTGCTTATCCGCAAAGTGTGGGTTGCACGTATAATGCAACTATTTTTGCTACTGGGTGCCGCTGAATGGATTCGGACAGCCATAATACTGGCTGATATACGACGACAAGAAGGAGCGCCCTGGATTAGACTTGTTATTATTATTGGCTCGGTTGCTCTGTTTACGACTTTATCGGTATTGCTCTTCCAGTTGAAGTCTTTGAAAAAAAGGTATGGAATTAAGTAAAGTACATGATTAAAACTATTATGAATATTATAATTAGCAGACATAAATGAAGAAAATATTTTCAATTTTTCTGATATTTTCCTGCTCCTGTGTCCTTGCAAATGCACAGTTCACTTTTACAAACAAGCTTGCTGAATATGGGAAGATATGGGGCTTTGTGAAATTTTATCACTACAATGTGCAACAAAACAAAGTAGATTGGGATTCAGTATTTGTGAAATATTACGATAATATCAAAAATGTTTCTGACACTTCGGAATATAATTTTCTTATAACTAAAATGCTTGATGAAGCCGGGCCAGTTAAATTAAAAGGAAAACCATTTAAATACTTCCCGGAAGATACAACCGTTTGCAACCTCGATTTCAGATGGATTGATAACAGTCCATTTCTGAATTTCAACAATAAAATGAGGTTCGTAAATATTATTAAATATTACAAACCCTCAGAAAACAAGTATATAAAGAAAGAAGAGGGATATGATTATAAATCGATTTATAAAACTTGGGCTAATGAAATCTCAATTCCAGATGAAGCACATTCTTTTCTTATGTTTTTTAATTATTGGAACCGTATAAATTATTTTTTTGCATACAAAAAGTTAATGGATACTCCCTGGGATTCCACGTTAATTCAGTTTATTCCCAAAGTTCATAATTCCTCTGGAAAGAAAGATATTTATTACACAATAGCCGAACTAACTACAAAAATTAATGACGGGCATGGATTTTATTCTAATAAATTAATTGCAGAAGACAATGGTTATCTGCTTTTAGAATGTCAGCAATTTGATAAAAAAGTTTATGTTACAGAGAAAAATGATTCTATTACCACGCTTATGAATATTTATCGCGGTGAAGAAATTTTGAAAGTAAATGGTGTTGATGTTTCAAAAAGGCTTGATGACATAAAAAAAATCACTCCTTCATCAAATAATCTCTACCTTGAGAATCGAGCAAGCAGTATGATATTTGGCGCAAAATTTAATGCTGTAAATACCTTTTTGTTAAAAGATACGAATGGTGTAGAAAAAGAAATTTTGTTTAATTTCGATACTGCTTTTTCTCGCAAATATTGGGAGGCACTTAAAACAATAAACCCTGAAATTCCTTTTCATCTGATTGAAAGCAAATATGGCTATATGGATGCCGGGCATATGAATTATAAACAATTGAGAGAAGCGTTTAAAACCTTTCGAAAAACAAAAGCCATTATTATTGATGACAGAAATTATGGCGGACCCAGTAATGATTTATTTGCTTTAAGAATGACGAATAAAAACGTTCCATTTGCAAAATTATATCTAAATGACTTGAAATATCCAGGATCATTTAAGGTATTTGATCAAAAAACAAACTTTTCTTTCGCCTCGTTGTTCTTCAAAAAATATAAAGGAACAATTGTAGTGCTTATTGACGAAGGAACAATGAGTGGAATGGAACATCAAACTATGTGCTTTCAGGCTGTGAAAAATGCAAAAGTCATTGGGCGAAACTCCGCAGGTGCTGACGGTGGGCGTGATGCTTTTCTGGTAAATCCATTTTTTAATGCCGGTTATACAGGGACTGCAGTATTTTATCCAGATGGCCGGCAAACACAGCGAATAGGGATAGTGCCCGATATTTATGTGCAACCTTCGCTCGAAGATGCAAAGAAAAAAACCGATACGATTCTTGAAAGAGCGATTAAGTATTTGGAAACAGGAAAATAAAAATACATTTAAATAATCTTAAGGAATACTTTACTAATTATTTTTCCTCAGTGCACCTCCATGCCTTCTCTGCTATCCTCTGTGAAATTATTATTTTGTTAATCTCGTTACACCGAGAAAATTTATTCTTTTCCTCTCAACTGAAATGCATCCTTATCTAACGAAGATTTGTCAGGGCAATTCATACAAGGACATTCATTGATTTTTACTTTTTTATTATCAGCCGGTTCCCATCCCATAACTAGGTAAAGCATGAAGAAGCCCGCCACATAAGCAATAGGAATATACCATGCTTTTTTTATCCACAATCCAACATTACGGGCTTCAGGATATTCATTGCAAATTGCCACACCAGATGAAGAACCAAACCATATCATCGATCCTCCAAAACCAATGGCATAAGCCAGCATGCCCCAATCGTAACAGCCCTGGTCAAGGCACAATTTTGTAAGAGGAATATTATCGAATACTGCCGAAACAAATCCTAAAATAAATGTACTGATCCATGATGCAGGCGGTAGTTCATTCACGGGCATCAGTGAAGCACTGGTCACCAGGCACAACAGGAAAATAGTTCCCCTGAATGCTTTTTGTGATTCTTTCCATGGAACTTCTTCCACAAAAGAACCAATGATAATAGCCATCCACACACCCAGTGCAGGCAAATCAAAAAGAAAATTCGTGGCTATTGCTCCAACAAGAATCAAAACAACAATAAATAATTTCGTCACATTTAGTTTCGCATTTTTCTTTTCATGCTTTAATAGGGGACGATATTTATGCTGCTGATGCGATGCAAACCATCCGAAGATCAGCAAAGCAACGAAAGCCGCAATATAGGCATGAAGTACATTCACAGGGCTCACTCCATCAATCCACATCATGGTAGTGGTAGTATCGCCAAGCACACTTCCCGCTCCTCCTGCATTGCTTGCTGCCACTATCGCTGCCAGATATCCGATATGAACTTTTTTATTAAAAACAACATAAGCGACGGTTCCTCCAATAAGTGCAGCAGCTATATTGTCAAGGAAAGAAGAAAGTATAAATATAAAGATTAGTAAAACAAAAGGTCCTTTCCAATCGTGAGGTAAATACCGTGGAAGTATTCCCGGAATACCGGAACCTTCGAAATGCTTTGCCAGGATTGAAAAGCCAAGAAGCAAACCAAGTAAATTTATAAGTATTGGCCACTCACCCTGCCTGAGATCCTTATCCATCAACTGATCAATCAAAGGAGAATTCCCAAGAAAATGTTTTCCAAAATCAAATGATGAATCGAAGATTAGTTTAAATATTAATAGAACTGTAAGTCCGATAAGAGCAACCCAAAATGTATTGTCGTGGAAGATAGCTACTCCTATAAGAATCAGGACAAACAAAATAAATTCCCAGCGGATGCCAAATATGGAAGGAGGCACTCCATTGGCAGCAAAAGAAATCACAGGAAACAAAATCAAGGCGAGCAATAAAAAATAACCTGATTTAAAAATCGAGAAAGCATTATTGTTTGTTCTCTTACTTGGGATGAACATGAATTACTCTTTTCTGTAAAGTAAATAAATGTTTTTCATTTTATAAAAAAGGGTGTGAAATTTTTTCACACCCTTTAAATTGCAGAATTCTATTTTATTAAAAATTATAGATAAAAGCTAAAAGTCCTCTTGTGTTTGCGACAGCTTTATTATTGGTCGATTTTCCTTTCTTATCGCCATTGGCAGTGCCATACATTGCAAAAGTATATTCACATTCAAGAGCAATATTAACCTTCCCTGATATAAAAATAACGCGTGGAGCTACCCTGTAAACATAGTCGATATTAGAACCTCTGGAGTATATAGCTCCCGTTATTGTATCACTCGAGCCCATATTCCTTGTGTAGCCTGCAAAAAGGCCAACTTGAATTTTCTTGCCATTCGTATTGATATCAAACCATACAGAGCCCGTATTCAAATTTGTATATTCTTTTTTACCTGTTGCGGTATCATTTATTTCTTTAACAGCATAACCACCTATCATAACCATATCGTAAGCATTTTGAGCATATATTCCCTCCAATTTAACTGATACCGGTTTAAGTTTTAGATTAACGAAACCTATTACAGACAAACTGCTTAATGTTTGATCTGATGTAAATCTTTTAGTAGATGCATTGTTAACTGTGTAAAGTTCAGGGGTAATTGTTTTATAATCAATACCTGCACCAACCATTAAATGTAATGAATCCGATTTGTACTGCACCTGAAAATGTGCATCAGGAATACCGGAGTTTCTCAAATATTTTGAACTAGCAACACTAGTAGCTACATATTTATTTGTAGTTGCAGAAACTGTATATTCTGGTCCTAAGCTTGTAAAATCTCTTTGAGAGAATACACAACCTATTAATTTCAATCCGCCAATGGATTTAGTTAAACGGATTTGTGGATTACGTGAGAATGGTTGAAACGGAGCACCTGTATTGAACGATACAGTTCCCGGAAACGATTCAGCAATAAACATCGGATGCCAGTACTGACCTACCAACAATTCCGTAGTTTTCCAATTCATTTTAACAAAAGCATGACGTAATCTAAAACCATTGACATCATCAAGTCCTGAGCCAGAATTGCCAAAAAAGTCTGCTTCCATAACGCCTGATGTCTTTGCTCCAAATGCTTCAGGGCCTGTAATAGCGCCTTTCAGCCGTGACTGAATTGAAAGCATGTTGAATGAAGGTTTTGCATTGATATCAACTTTGTCTGCATCAAGAAGTAGGTTATCGGGATAAAGAAGAAAATGCCCTTCCCTGATATTAATTGTTTGACGAGTATCATAAAATGCATCCGTTTTTACAAAACCAGAGAATGTGATTCCAAATTTAGGTTCTTCTGGTTTGTTTTGTGCCTGAATGAACAAAGGCAGCACAAAGAGAATAATTAAAACTTTTTTCATTTTTCTGTTTTTTATATTATTGAACATCTGTTTTTGTTGAATTGTCTTTTTGTGTTAGTAACGATAATACAACCAGCATAATCACAGCCAGAGGTATTGAAATTATTCCCGGATTATCCATAGAAATTATAGCATCAGTTTTTGCCAGTCCGCAGAGTTCAAACATCGTAGGTGAACACAGGATGAATAGGATTGAAGAAACAATTCCTGTAACACTGGACCAGGCAATTTCTTTTGCTGTTATTTTTTTCAGAACAGAGCAGGACAACAGTAAGATTAAACTGTCTATAAAAAAAACAACACTTGGTTTTTTCAGTAAATAGAAATTATTTCCGAACAATCTATTCAGCATTATTGGAAAGTATTTTTAAAATTATTCTGAATATTTTATTTCTTCTTTACCACTCCGAGCGGCAAAATGACTTTACCGTAAACTTCGTTCAGAACTTGCGCCATTGCAGCGTATAATGCGAGCAAACCACAAAGAATACCTTCATATCCTGCAAATGTTTTCAGGTCTTTATTTTCTGTAAAATCACCAATGGCAAGTAAAAAGAAAAGCAATACAAGTGTTCCGAAAACAAGTTGCAACGCTATATTGAGCCTTAAGGTAGCAATGAACATGAATATAGTATATAAACCCCAAACAGCCAGGTATGCAGCCATTTCGTTTTTATCAGGAGCAGTGGCATAGCCCATTTTGGGAAGTATAATGATAAATACAAGTGATATCCAGAAGAATCCATAGGATGCAAAAGCAGTGGTGCCAAATGTATTATTTTTTTTCCATTCCATTATACCCACAATGACCTGCGATAATCCACCAATAGTTAATCCCATTGCAAGTATTGAACTTCCAAGTGCAAAGCCACCAGCGTTGTGAATATTAAGAAGGATTGTTGTCATTGCAAATCCCAGCAATCCAAGAGGTGCAGGGTTAGCGGTGTTGTCTTTTAAAATTGTAAGGTTTGAATTTTCCATAAGAGTCGCGGGTTTTTAGTTGGATGCAACAAGTATACGGAAAATTCTTAAAATGCAAAACTAAAAAAGAATTGCGTTGTACTATTCTTTTGGGATTAATAACCTCTACTACATATTCCTTCTGTACTGTCCGCCTACATTATAAAGAGCATCTGTTATCTGGCCGATGGAACAATATTTTGCAACTTCCATCAGCTTTTCGAAAAGGTTCAGATTTTTAACTGCCGCATGCTGCAGGTCTTCCAGCAGAGCAGGAATTTTATCTGCATGCGTTTTATGAAGCTGTTCAAGCATACTGATTTGATATTTCATTTCTTCATCCGTGGCACGAATCACTTCGCCCGGTGTAATCGTAGGTGATCCTGTTGAAGACAGAAAAGTATTCACTCCCATTATCGGCAATTCACCTGTATGTTTCAGCGTTTCGTAATACAAAGATTCTTCCTGGATTTTGCTGCGTTGGTAACAGGTTTCCATTGCTCCGAGTACGCCACCTCTTTCATTAAGCCTGTCGAATTCCTTCATCACAGCTTCTTCAACTAGTTCTGTCAATTCTTCAATGATGAATGATCCCTGCAACGGATTTTGATTTTTAGCCAACCCTAATTCATGATTGATGATCATTTGTATTGCCATTGCCCTGCGAACGCTTTCCTCTGTAGGAGTTGTAATTGCTTCATCATATGCATTTGTATGAAGAGAATTGCAGTTATCAAAAATGCCATATAGCGCCTGCAAGGTAGTGCGGATATCATTGAATCCTATTTCTTGTGCATGAAGCGAACGACCACTTGTCTGTATATGATATTTCAATTGTTGGGAACGTGAATTTCCTTTGTATTTATTTTTAATGGCTTTCGCCCATATACTTCGGGCTACTCGGCCAATCACTGAAAATTCAATATCAATTCCATTGGAGAAAAAGAACGATAAATTCGGTGCAAACTTGTCGATATCCATTCCCCTCGAGAGGTAATATTCCACATATGTAAATCCGTTCGACAATGTAAAGGCAAGCTGTGATATAGGATTGGCGCCTGCTTCAGCAATATGATATCCAGAAATTGAGACAGAATAAAAATTGCGAACATTATTATTCATAAAATATTCCTGCACATCACCCATTAATTTCAGTGAAAAATCTGTAGAGAAAATGCAGGTATTCTGTCCCTGGTCTTCTTTAAGAATATCAGCTTGCACGGTTCCGCGAACAGCACAAATAGTTTCGGCCTTTATTTTTTCGTATACATCTTTCGGAAGGACTTTATCACCCGTTATGCCTAGAAGCATCAATCCTAATCCATTATTGTTTTCGGGCAATTCACCCTGGTAGGATGGACGTGTTGTTCCTTTTTCTTTAAAATATGCTTTTATCTTTTTCTCAACTTCTTCAACCAATCCATTCTCTTTAATATAAACTTCACACTGCTGATCAATTGCAGCATTCATGAAGTAACCAACCATGATCGGTGCAGGTCCGTTTATTGTCATCGACACCGATGTCATAGGATCAGCAAGGTTAAAACCTGAATATAATTTTTTTGCATCATCCAGGCAGCAGATTGAAACCCCTGAATTGCCTATCTTTCCATAAATATCTGGACGCATTCCTGGATCGTTCCCGTATAATGTCACAGAATCGAAAGCTGTAGAAAGCCGTTTTGCGGGCAATCCATGAGAGAGGTAATGAAAACGTTTATTTGTTCTTTCAGGCCCACCTTCTCCTGCAAACATGCGCGTAGGATCTTCACCTTCGCGTTTGAACGGGAAAACTCCTGCCACATAAGGAAATTCACCCGGTACATTTTCTTTTAAATTCCATTTTAAAATATCGCCCCATGCTTTGTATTTCGGCATTGATATTTTCGGAATCTGTAAATGAGATAGAGATTCGGTATGAGTTTTTATTTTGAATTCCTTATCTCTTACCTTAAAGACATAATACTCTTTCTTATAATGACCTACTTTCTTTTCCCAGGTATCAAGAATTTTTTTATTCTGTCCGTCAAGATTCAGTTCAAGTTCTTTATATAGATGTTCAAGCGTTTCAGCTTCATCATTTTTATCGTGTTTCTTAAGTTCTTCTATACTGCATTTAAGACTGTAAAGTTTTTGTGCAATTTCTGCCTGCTCCTCTGCCCATTTATTGTATGAACGCACTGTATCTGCAATCTCTGACAGGTAGCGGGTTCTGTGAGGTGGTATGATAAATATTTTTTCAGGAATTTCCCCGGTTAGTTTCATTGAAGATTCCCATTTCAAATCCGTTTTTTCATTGATTTTATCAATGATCATGCGGTACAACTGGTTTACTCCAGGATCGTTGAATTGTGAAGCTATCGTTCCAAACACAGGCATGGACTCAGGATCTTTATCATACAACTGATGATTGCGCTGATATTGTTTTTTTACATCGCGTAAAGCATCCATTCCTCCGCGTTTATCAAATTTATTCAATGCAATAATGTCTGCAAAATCAAGCATGTCTATTTTTTCAAGCTGTGTTGCAGCGCCATATTCCGGGGTCATCACATACAATGTAAGATTGCTGTGATCAACTATTTCCGTATCAGACTGGCCAATACCGGATGTCTCCAACACAATCAGGTCAAAATTCGCAACCTTCATAATATTCAACGCATCCTTTACAAACTTCGACAATGCAAGATTCGACTGCCTTGTAGCCATTGAACGCACATAAACATTTGCATTATTAATGGAATTCATTCTGATCCTGTCACCAAGCAAAGCTCCGCCAGTCCTGCGTTTTGAAGGGTCAACGCAAACGATGGCCACTTTTTTATCAGGAAAATCAATCAGAAATCTTCTTACAAATTCATCTTCAAGCGAAGATTTTCCTGAGCCACCAGTACCAGTAATACCAAGCACTGGAATGTTTTTATCTTTGGCTTTTTCACTTATTTCAGTTATAATTTTCTCAACCTGTCCGGGATAATTTTCAACTGCAGATATAAGTTTTGCAATAGAATTGAAGTCTTGCTTTTCGATATCTTTTAAATTAACCTTTACATCTTTCCCGCAAGGATAATCCGATTGCTCCATTACATCATTGATCATTCCCTGCAATCCCATGGAACGTCCGTCATCGGGAGAATATATTCTTGTGATTCCATATGCATGGAGTTCTTCAATTTCTTCAGGAAGAATCACACCACCGCCACCACCAAAAATTTTTATATGGCCACAACCTTTTTCTTTCAAAAGATCAAACATGTATTTAAAAAATTCAATATGTCCGCCCTGATAAGAAGTGACTGCAATGGACTGCACATCCTCCTGCACCGCACAATCTACTATTTCCTGAACGGAACGATTATGCCCAAGATGAATAACTTCAGCCCCTGTGGACTGGATTATTCTTCTCATTACATTGATAGATGCATCGTGCCCGTCAAAAAGAGAAGCTGCCGTAACTATTCGAATAAGATTTTTTGGTTTATAAATTTGCGTGCTGATCATATTGCCAATTTTATACTTAAAAATGTGTTCAATATCCTATTATTTTTTGAGTGTTTAAAATTACAGAGAATTTTTCATTCAACTATTAAAATCCTATATTCATAATAGTATAAATTAATTTTTAATTATATTTGACCTGTAAATCCTAAATCCAAATCATCATGGCTTACGAAATTTTAAAACTTGAAACGAATAATGGTATTGCTGTTCTTACCATAAGCAGGCCCCAGGCAATGAATGCATTGAATTCAAAATTCTTTATTGAAATGAATGAAATGCTTACAGAGCTTGAAAAGCGGAACGACATCAGGGCAATGATCCTTACAGGCGAAGGCAAAGCGTTTGTTGCTGGTGCTGATATCGCAGAAATGTCGGACATGAATGCTGAACAGGGAAAACAATTTTCGAAAACTGGACAGGATACATTTAACCGGATTGAAAACCTTGCATTTCCTGTTATTGCAGCCGTTAACGGTTTTGCATTAGGAGGAGGGTGTGAATTATCAATGGCTTGTGATATTCGCATTGCAAGTAAGCTCGCTAAATTCGGCCAACCGGAAGTCAACCTCGGACTTATTCCCGGTTATGCCGGAACGCAAAGATTGTCGAGGCTTGTAGGCTTTTCAGATGCACTTTATTTATTGCTGACAGCTGATATGATTACAGCTGATGAAGCATTGCGTATCGGACTTGTGCAGAAAGTTACTGAGCCAGAACAGCTCATGACAGAAGCAATGACTGTTGCAACCAAGATCGCCTCAAAAGGACCTATTGCGATAAAGCAAGCCAAAGCTGTTGCGAGAAAAGGAATTCTCACTGATTTTACCACAGCATGTGAACTAGAAGCTGTTGAATTCGGAAAACTCTTTGGCAATGGCGAATCAGGTGAAGGCATGAAAGCTTTTCTTGAAAAAAGGAAACCAAACTGGTAAAAATTTTAACAAATTATAAGAATTTGAATAGTTACTTTATTCGTAATTTAGTATTTGAAAAAATCTCAACAAGAAAATAAAAACAACTAAATATGAACTATACAGAAAGATTTGAAAACGTAACCGTAATGGGCGCTGCAGGCAAAATGGGAAGCGGTATACTGCTTCTTACCGCCATGGAAATGGCCGATATGAGCCTGATGCCTGAAAACAAGGGAAAACAATTCCTGCTTTATGCACTCGATATTTCTCAGCCAGCATTAAGCGGTTTGATGAAGTACATGCAGGCACAGGTGATGAAAGCTGCCGAAAAGAAAGCAGTCGCACTTCGCAAAGTATATGCTGAACGCCGCGATCTGATTGATAACAGTGAAATCATCAATCAATATGTGATGGATGTTATGAATATCATTCGCCCTGTAACCACTGTGGAATCAGCATATGAATCCACCCTGATTTTTGAAGCAGCAAGCGAAAATCCTGATTTGAAAATTAAATTATTTTCACAAATCAACCAGAATAATAAAAGACAGCCTTGGTTTTTTACCAATACATCATCAATTCCTATCGGTTATCTTGATAAAGAAGCCAAATTAGAGGGACGTGTGCTTGGTGTACATTTCTATAACCCACCAGCAGTGCAGAAACTTGTTGAAGTGATCAAGGGAGAATCTACGAAGCAAGAACTCGCAGATTTTGCGACACAGTTTATAAAAAGTCTTCGCAAGATAGAAGTTCCTTCGCACGATTTTGCAGGATTCATAGGCAACGGACATTTTATGCGTGATGCTTTGTATGGAATGAGCGAAGCCCAGAGACTCACAAAAGACATGTTGTTTGTTGAAGCAATTTATACCATTAATAAAGTTAGCCAGGATTTACTTATTCGTCCGATGGGAATCTTTCAACTTATCGATTATGTAGGCATTGATGTTTGCCAATACATTATGAAAGTAATGGCTCCTCATGTAAAAGACGAAAATATACACAGTCCGCTGCTGGATAAGTTTATGGAGATAGGTGTGAAAGGTGGGCAGAATCATGATGGCTCTCAGAAAGATGGTTTCCTGAAATATGAAAAAGGAAAAGTTACAGGAATTTATGATCCTGATAAAAAACAATATATCGCAGTTGCTGACATCGCCACAAAATGCGATGAAAGATTAGGCGCTGCACCAAAATCAATACTTCCATGGAAAGCTGTAGTCGGAAATCCAAAGAAAGAAGAAATCTTTAAAACATATTTTGCAGAACTTAAAACCTTGAATTCACTAGGTGCTCAGCTTGCAAAAGAATATGCAAAACGTTCAAAAGCTATCGGGCAGAAACTCGTCACGGATAAAGTGGCTTTCAACGAAAAAGATGTGAACACAGTTCTGCTCACCGGATTTTTCCATGCTTACGGACCCATAAATGATTATTTAAATTAGGAGGAAACAAACATGAAACTAAGAAGAAAAATATATATGGTTGCCGGCTACAATTCCATTTCAATGGGAACCGGCCGTAAAGAATTCAACCCTAAAAAAGAACGTCCCGGCCTTGAAGAATACCTGAAAGAAGTTGGACAAGGCGTATTGAAACAAATTGGCGGCGCTGCAAATGTTGATGAATGCGTAATCGGAAATTTTATCGGAGCACGTTTCAACAGGCAGGGAAACATGGCAGGATTTTTTCCTTTCATTGATGAAGGTCTTACATTTAAACCTTGCATACGCGTTGAAGGCGCTTGCGGTACAGGAGCACTTGCGCTGGCCTCTGGAATTCGTTCAGTTCTTGCTGAAACAGCAGAAGTTGTTTTAGTGATGGGCATTGAAGTTCAGAATACAGTGAAAGCAATTTATGGTGCCGACATCCTTGCTGCTGCGGGCTGGGCAAAAGAACGTAAAGACGGACATGCATATTTTTTCCCCGGAAAATTCAGTGACCGCGCAGGAAAATATTATGAAAAATTTGGCAAGGAAAAAACCAGAAAAGCAATGGCACAATGGTATGTGAATGCTATTGAAAATGCACGTCTCTGCCCTACTGCACAGGAATATCATAATACCTCAAAAGACCTGATGGCTCAGGGAATGATGGAACCAAATCCAAGAGGTTTTGTTGACAACCTGAATGTTTTCGATTGCTCAAAAGTTTCTGACGGTGCATCCGGAATAGCTGTTGTTTCGGAAGAAGGGCTAAAACGTTGCGGTATTGCTGTAAAAGATGCTATTGAAATAGTAGGTTTCGGTCAATCAGAATATGATATTACAAAGGCACCTTCCGATTTGACAAAACTTGAAACCACTGCTGATGCAGTAAAGAAAGCACTTGCAACGGCATGCATCACCAAAGAACAAATTGCAACTGTTGAAACTCATGACTGTTTCACCATTGCAGGAATTATGGCTGTTGAGGCTATAGGCTTTGCAGGACATGGCGAAGGACCGGATTATGTTCTTGCAGGAAACACTTCACGCAAAGGAAAAGTTCCTTTCAACACAACCGGCGGACTTGTTGGATGGGGCCATCCTACTGGTGCTACAGGCGTTCACCAGGCTGTTACATTATGGGAACAGTTAACAGGAAGAGCTGGGGATTCACAGATAGAAATTCCAAAAGACAGACCATATGGACTTTCTGTAAATATGGGCGGTGATGATAAAACGCTTGTTTCTATAGTTTATAAGAAAACAAATTAAAAAATAATTCATCTTAATTGGGGTCATGCTGAGTTAATCGAAGTATGACCCCAAATCATTTTTTATTTATGAATCGCATTACTGAACTCTTCAATATTAAATACCCCATCATCCAGGCAGGAATGATCTGGTGCAGCGGTTGGGAGCTTACTTCAGCAGTCAGCAATGCCGGTGGACTTGGACTAATCGGTTCAGGCTCCATGACTCCAGATATTCTCAGGGAACACATAAAAAAATGCAAGGCTGCAACGGATAAACCATTTGGAGTAAATATTCCATTACTTTTTCCAAGTGCTGATGAATTCATTAAAATTGTGATTGAAGAAAAAGTTCCGATTGTCTTTACATCAGCAGGAAATCCGGGCAAATGGACAGCTCATCTGAAACATCATGGAATAAAAGTTGTTCACGTAATTGCCAATGTAAAATTTGCAAAAAAATGCCAGGAAGCAGGAGTAGATGCCATTGTAGCCGAAGGCTTTGAAGCAGGCGGACATAATGGAAAAGAAGAAACCACCACAATGGTTTTAATTCCTATGATTCGCGAAGCGGTTACCATTCCTTTGATTGCTGCAGGTGGTATTGCAACTGGCAGAGGAATGCTTGCAGCCATGGCTCTTGGCGCTGAAGGCGTTCAGATAGGCAGCAGGTTTGTTGCATCAGAAGAATCATCAGCACATTTAAATTTTAAACAAAAAATTATTGAAACTCATGATGGCGACACACAACTAACAATGAAAAAAGTTGTTCCCGTACGATTGATAAAAAATAAGTTTTATAACGAAGTTGAGAAAAAAGAAAATGAAGGTGCAAATGCCGAACAGCTTAAGGAACTATTGGGTCATGGCCGTGCGCGCAAAGGAATGTTTGAAGGAGATCTGGATGAAGGAGAACTTGAAATCGGACAGGTTTCTGGATTAATAAAAGAAATTAAACCTGCAGGAAAAATTGTAGAAGAAATTATGCGGGAATTTTATAAAACAAAAGATGAATTAGTCAACAACAATATTTAAATTGGAACAGCAAGAAGGATATATTCAGGTAAACTCTGTAAATATTTATTATGAATTTCTGAATAAGTCACTACTTTTAGAAGATAGGCCATTATTGATTTTTCTTCATGAAGGCTTAGGCAGTGTGGCACAATGGAAAGATTTTCCCGAGTTACTTTGTAAAAAAACAAATTGCCCGGCATTGCTCTATGATCGTGAAGGCCATGGGAAATCGGGTGCGTTGAAAACTTCCAGAAAGCTAGATTTCATGCATGTTCAGGCACAAATCGTAATGCCTGAAATTTTCAAACAATTAAAAATTGAACATGCTAATAAAATTCTTATCGGGCATAGCGACGGCGGCTCTATAGCTATTATTCATGCCGGAAGTTCTCCCGAAAATATTCTGGGTATTATAACTGAAGCCTCGCATCAGTTCATTGAAGAAGTCACCTTCACGGGATTAAAAGATGCGCTGCGATCTTTTGAAACAGGAAGACTCAGAGAATTGCTCATGAAATATCACGGTGATAAAACTGATTCAATGTTCCATGGCTGGTCGGATACATGGCTGCATGAAGAATTCAGAATGTGGGATATTGAAGACTATCTGAATTATATTTCATGCCCTTTTCTTGCGATACAGGGAGAGGATGATCAGTATGGGAGTTTTGCCCAGCTTAAATCAATAAAAGAAAATGTGCAGAATGCTGATATTTTCTATGTGCCAAAATGCGGGCATATTCCGCATGTTCAGGCAAAAGAGATTGTGTTGAATCGAATGGCAGACTTTATTATTAATTTATGTTAAAATGAAATTTCAGAATCATAAATTGTAAAATATTTTTACCTTTAAAGCCAGTATCTCAAATTTAATGAAATCATTTATTAACCAAAACCAGCACATATTATGAACTTTGAATTATCAGAAGAACAAAAAATGATTCAGCAGGCTGCAAAAGATTTTGCTGAACGCGAACTGCTTCCCGGGATTATCGAAAGAGACGCAAAAAGTGAATTTGCAACCGAGCAAATGAAAAAACTTGCAGAACTCGGATTCCTTGGTATGATGGCCGACCCAAAATATGGTGGTGGCGGTATGGATACCATTTCTTATGTATTGGCCATGGAAGAAATTTCGAAGCACGATTCAGCTGCAGCTGTAGTAATGTCGGTCTGCAACTCGCTCGTAAACTGGGGACTTGAAACTTACGGTACGGAAGAACAAAAACAAAAATATTTAGTTCCACTTGCAAAAGGTGAAAAAATTGGAGCATTCCTTTTATCAGAACCTGAAGCAGGATCAGATGCAACTTCGCAGAGAACAACTGCTGAAGATAAAGGTGATTATTATTTGCTGAACGGGACCAAAAACTGGATCACTAATGCCAACAGTGCATCAACGTATTTAGTAATTGCACAAACCCATCCTGATAAAAAACATAAAGGAATAAATGCATTGATCGTTGAAAAAAACTGGCCCGGTATCACACTGGGACCACACGAAGATAAAATGGGAATGCGCAGTTCCGATACACATTCTGTAATGTTCAACGATGTAAAAGTTCCGAAAGAAAATCGTATTGGTGATGACGGATTCGGTTTCACCTTCGCCATGAAAACCCTTGATGGTGGCCGTATTGGTATAGCATCACAGGCTCTGGGAATTGCATCCGGAGCTTATGAGCGTGCAATTAAATATGCTAAAGAAAGAAAAGCTTTCGGTACTGAAATAGCAAATCACCAGGCAATAGCATTTAAAATTGCTGATATGGCTGTAAAAATTGAAAATGCCCGTAACCTTTGCCTGAAATCAGCATGGCTTAAAGATGAACATCAACCCTACGGTTTCGCAAGTGCAATGGCAAAACAATATGCCGCCGATATTGCTATGGAAGTTACAACAGAAGCTGTTCAGATTCATGGTGGTTATGGTTATGTAAAAGAATACCATGTTGAGCGCCTCATGCGTGAAGCAAAGCTTACCCAGATATACGAAGGAACATCAGAAGTTCAGAAAATTGTTATTTCAAGAGCTGTCCTGAAAGATTAATATCTCTTCAACTATAACCCCTTCAATGTAAAGCGAAGGGGTTTTTTATAAAATTCAGTAGATTTTTATATTTTTGCGGTTTCATTTCAGAAACTAAGTGAATAATTTTATCAATAAAAATAAAACCTGACAACAATGAAAGTTTTAGTTTGTATAAGTCATGTACCGGACACAACCACCAAGATCAAGTTTGTGAACAACAACACAAACCTTGACAACACTGGTGTACAATGGATCATCAATCCATGGGATGAACTGGCGTTGACCAGAGCACTTGATATTAAAGATGCTCAGCCCGGCGCAATTGAAAGCATTACAGTTATTAATGTTGGCCTTGCCGAAACAGAACCTACTATTCGTAAAGCTCTGGCAATAGGCGCTGACAAAGGTATCCGCGTGAATGCCGAACCTAAAGATTCTTTTATAATTGCTACTCAACTTGCAGAAGTAATTAAAAATGAACCTTTCGATATTATTTTCTGCGGTATTGAAGCAGCAGATGGTAACGGCGCATGTGTTGGTGGAATGCTTTCCGAATTACTAGGCATCCCTTCTGTTTCTGCAGTATCATTCCTCGATATTGAAGGCGGACAATTAAAATTAAAAAGAGAAATCGACGGTGGGCAAGAATCAGTTATCACACAAACTCCTTTTATTGCCGTTGTTCAGAAAGGTATTTGTAAAGAACCAAGAATACCATCCATGCGTGGAATTATGGGTGCCAGGACCAAGCCGCTCCAGGTTGTTGAGCCTGTTGCAGCAGAACCTCTTGTTGAACTTGTAAATTATGATTTTCCAAAACCAAAAGCTTCATGCAAAAAGATAGATCCTGAAAATGTTAAGGAACTTGTAAATCTATTGCATAATGAAGCAAAGGTCATTTAAGAAGTTCAAAGTTAAATCAAATCCAAAATCGTAAATCGTAATTCTAAAATAAATAATATGTCAATACTAGTATATACCGAAAACTGGGATGGTAAGTTCAAGAAGATCACTTTTGAATTAATCTCCTATGCAAACGAACTGGCAAAAAAACTGAACACTTCCGTTACTGCCTTGTCAATCGGCAAAGTTGAAGAAGCTGAATTAAAAAAACTGGGTACCTATGGCGCGGCTAAAATTCTTACAGTAGCTGACGAGAAACTCCAGGCTCTCGACAACCAGGCGTATGCAGCAGTAATAGCACAAGCAGCAACAAAAGAAAACGCAAATACTATTCTGTTTGCACATAATAATTATGGTAAAGCTATTGCACCACGCCTTTCTGTAAAGTTAAAAGCTGGTCTTGTAACAGGTGTTACAGCAATTCCTTCAAGCACTGATCCTTTTACAATTATTAAAAAAACGTATACATCCAAAGCTCTGGCAAATGTTGTAATAAAGACTCCTATAAGAATTCTTACACTTTTACAGAATGCTTTTGGTGTTATGGAATCGCCTGTTGCTGCTGTTATTGAACCAATGACTGCAGAATTCAATTCAGCCGATATTAAAACAGAAGTTAAAGAAGTAAGCAAAATCACAGGTAAAATTCTTTTAACAGATGCAGAAATCGTAGTTTCTGGTGGCCGTGGTATGAAAGGCCCTGAAAACTGGGGACCTATTGAAGAACTCGCTCAATTGCTAGGCGCAGCTACTGCCTGCTCACGTCCTGTTTCCGACGAAGGATGGAGACCTCACGATGAACATACCGGACAAACCGGAAAAATTATTGCACCGAATTTATATTTTGCTTTCGGAATTTCAGGAGCTATACAGCATTTAGGTGGTATCAGCTCATCAAAATGTATTGTTGCTGTGAACAAAGATCCAGATGCTCCTATATGGGAAGCCGCTGATTACGGCATTGTTGGTGATGCACTGAAAGTGCTACCTGAACTGATAGCTGCTGTAAAGGAATTCAAAGCCAGCTAAAAGGAATTTTTTTTAGTTAAAAATCACTCTCCTACAATGAAGAGTGATTTTTTTTATAATTCAAGTGACATTGCAATCAGTTCTGCAATATCATAATTGAAAATTTCTTCTTCTTTATTTTTGTATTTCAGTCCGTCTGTCATCATGGTCATACAAAACGGACATGATGTGGCTATAATGCCAGCGCCTGTTTCCAGGGCTTCTTCGGTTCTTTCAATAAATATTTCCTTATCCCCCGGTTCAGCTTCTTTGAACATTTGTCCACCGCCAGCACCACAACATAACGCAAAACTTTTATGACGTTTCATTTCAACATGCTTTGAAGGAATGGCATTTAATACATCTCGGGGAGCCTGGTATTCATCATTGGCACGACCCAGGTAACATGGATCATGAAAAGTTATTTTCTGATTTTTGAAAATATCAGAATCTATTTTTAATTTTCCTTCTTTAACTAGATGTTGTAAAAATTGTGTGTAATGAATCACTTCATAATGACCGCCAAGATCGGGATAATCGTTCTTGAAAATATTGTAACAATGCGGACAAATGGTAAGAATTTTTTTTATCTCATAACGTGTGAATGTATCAATATTCATCAATGCCTGCATCTGGTAAAGCATTTCGTTTCCTGCTCTGCGTGCAGGATCACCTGTACATGTTTCTTCTTTCCCAAGCACTGCATAATCGACGTTAAGGTAATGAAGAATTTTTGTAACAGCACGTGCAACTTTTTTATACCTGTCGTCAAACGCACCTGCACATCCCACCCAGAACAAGAATTCAGGTTTCTTCCCCTGTGCAAAAACTTCTGACATTACAGGAATACTTATTGTTTTTTCAGCCATTGACATTAAACTATTTTAAAATCGTAATTCGTAAAATCAAAATTATTTTTCTTTAATCACAAGATCCTTTGCCCACAACAGCCTGTCTTCCGGAGAAAACTGCCATGGAGCTCCGTTATTTTGAATATTGTTAAACATTGTATTCAGTCCTGAAGGTGCCGAAGATTCTTCCATTACAAGGAAACGCCTCATATCTACAATGAATGTAGGATGATTAATATTTATCGGGCATTCCTGTGCACAGGCATTGCAGGTTGTGCATGCCCACAATTCTTCAACAGAAACATAATCACGGATTAATGCTTTGCCATCATTGTATGTTTTATCTTTAAGAAGATGTGGACCTTTTTCCTTCATTCGTGCACGAAGATTCATCATCACTTTTCTGGGAGAAAGTTTTTTACCCGTGATGTTTGCAGGACACACCGAAGTGCATCGTCCGCATTCCGTGCAGGACAGGGAATCCAGGTAAGTTTTCCATACAACATCTTCTGCATCATATACACCAAAACGTTCAGGAGGTGCCTCTGTATCTGCAGGCGTGGCATATGCCAGATTCGGATCCATCATTATTTTAACTTCCTTAGTCACGTTATCCATATTCGGTAACTTCCCCAGTGGTTCAAGCCTGCTAAGAAATACATTCGGAATCGACATGAATACATGAAAATGCTTTGAATAAGGAAGGATATTCATAAACAGGAATATTAAAAGTATGTGCGACCACCAGCAAACATGGTACATGAATACTAATCGAACATCAGGAAAGGAAACTATATAACGTGAAAGGAAATTGCTCACCGGGTATATTGTTGAATTATCCATAGGATTCAGTGCACTGTAAGCCGCATTCATTCCAAGCAACGATACCATCAATAATAAAATTAGAGTCAGAGCAACTGCAGCATCGGAATGCGAATCGTGACCCATTTCAATACCAGAAAATCTTTTCACATGAAGGAACAGTCTTCTGAATAAAAAGACCGTCACGGCTACAAGCACAATCATTGCAAAAATATCACCGCTTGCCATGATGAATGTGTAAACTACTCCAAGAAAGGATAAAGACTTTTCAGTGCTAGTTACTCCATCAATAATCATTTCTAACGAACCGAAAAGAATTACACAAAATCCCCAGAATACCAATGCGTGCAAAATTCCGGCAAAAGGTTTCCTAAAAATCTTCGACTGACCTAATGCTACTTTAAGAACAAGTATGGTTCTTTTTCCAAAATCAGCAATTTTATATTTTTTTGTAAGTTTGAAAAACTTAAATATGTGAAAAAATGAAATCCCAAGGATACCAAAAGAAATAAGAAGGCAGCAAATAAAAATTACTTGTTTTATCATCTGAAATATCTAAAAATTAATCTATTATAATCCAATGCCCGAATTAGAGCCATCGAAAATATTAATAATTTTGCTTTTTGCGTGCAAACAATTAAAATTTGTTTTGTTATTTTGTTAACAAACATTTTAAAAACACTCCAAACTATATGAGCAAGAAGACTATTTTAACTATCAATCCGGGATCTACTTCCACTAAAATTGCAGTATATCAATCCAACGATCTGGCCTTTCTTAAAAACATAAAACATGCTTCCGAAGATATCGACCAGTTTGAACGTATACCTGATCAATACGAGTATCGAAAAAATATTATTATCCGCGAATTGGATGAAGCAAGAATTGATGTTAAGTCAATACAGATTATTGTTGCACGTGGCGGCTTAATCAAGCCAATTCCATCGGGTGTTTATGAAGTGAACGACCGCATGAAAGAAGACTTGCGCACAGGCATTCTTGGACAGCATGCAAGTAATCTTGGGGGATTGATTGCTGACGAAATCGCAAGAATTACAGGTACAAAAGCATATATCGCCGACCCGGTTGTTGTTGATGAAATGCAGGATGTGGCAAGAATTACTGGCCACCCTAACTTTAAAAGAGTATCTGTTTTTCATGCCTTGAATCAGAAAGCCATTGCACGTTTACATGCACTTGCTACAGGCAAAAAATACGAAGACATGAATTTAATTGTGGTGCATCTTGGTGGTGGCATTAGTGTTGGTGCTCATAAAAAAGGCAGGGTTATAGATGTGAACCAGGCGCTGGATGGAGAAGGTCCGTTCTCACCGGAACGTAGCGGAACATTGCCAGCAGGAGATCTTGTACGTATGTGCTTCAGTGGACAATACACACAGAAAGAAATGTTGAAAATGATAACCGGCAAAGGTGGATTTGTGGCTTATCTCGGAACCAATAATGCTTACGATGTTGAACAGCGTGTGAATGGCGGCGATGAACAAGCTGCGCTTATTCAGGAAGCAATGGCCTACCAGGTGGCAAAAGAAATCGGCGCCATGGCTGTAGTGCTCGATTGCGCGGTAGACGCTATATTAATTACCGGAGGTATTGCATATAATAAATGGTTTGTGAATTATATCAAACAAAAAGTGCAGCATATTGCTGCTGTTGGAATTTATCCGGGTGAAGATGAAATGCGTGCCCTTGCTCTGAACGGCCTGATGGTGCTTGAGGGCGAGATACAACCACTGGAATACAATTAATGTTAATTGTAAAATTCATGTGTAAGAATTGCTTTATTGTAATTAATATTTTTCTTATCATTTCTGGTTTTCTTTCAGGATGTGGAAATTTAACACCCAAGAAAGAAGAAGAAAAAATGAATGCTGAGGATACACTCAAGCTGGCCCGTACTTACAACGACAGCGGCCTGAGCTATGCCCGTAATGAAAAAGATTACAATAAAGCAATTTACTATTTTAACAAATCCATTGAAACCAAACCCAACTATGATGTTGCCTTTTCCAACAGGGGCAATGCGTACAGGCTTTTAAAGGAATACGACAAAGCAATTGCAGATATCAATAAAGCAATCCAGATAAGTCCAAATGACACTTTGCTTCACCATATTAGTGGCAGGGTATATAAGGACTCCAGGCAGTATGAGCAAGCCATTGAAGAGTTTTCAAAAGTTATTGAAATGAAAATGCTCGACTCAACGATAAGAGCATCTATTTACGTTGAGCGTGGTCAAACGTATTTTAAAATAAAAAAGAAAGATCTTGCAGATAAAGATTTTCGGCAAGCCACCCTTTTTGACCCTACCAAGGCAATCGAACAGTAAAATTTTCTTTTCCTTTCTCTGCGCGGTAAAGCGCGCTTTTCTAAAAAATATTTCAAAAAAAACTTGACTTTTATAAAAATTATATACTATTTTTGCAATATATAAGTTTATAGTATATACAACATTCAAATACAAACATTATGATATCGAAAGAACTACTCAAAGGATCGTTAAGATCGATAGTGCTGAAGCTGCTGTCGGAGAATAGCAGAATGTATGGTTACGAGATCACACAGAAAGTGGAAGAACTTACACAGGGGAAGATCAAACTTACATTCGGTGCTCTCTACCCTATTTTACACAAACTTGAAACCGACGGAGCAGTTGTAACTGAATCGGAGATTATGAACGGCAGGGTAAGGATTTATTACAAACTTACCAAAACAGGTAAAGGCATTGCAAAAGAAAAAGTGCAGGAACTGCACGATTTTATTGAAATGATTACGACTTTAATGAAACCAGGTTATAGCTTAAAAGTATGTCCGAGCTAACAATAAAAAATATCAATATTATTATTGAAGAAGTTTCCCATGCGGGAATAACTCTTTCGAATTTGCGTGATGAACTGATCGACCATATCTGTTGCCAGGTTGAGGGTGATATGCAACAGGGACTAACTTTTGAAGATGCTTATAAAAAAACAAAAGAAGTCGTCGGGAATAAACAATTGAGAAAAATACAGGAAGACACTTTATTTCTAATTGATAAAAAATACAGGCTTATGAAAAAAACCATGAAAGTAATCGGTTGGATCTCCATGTCGATGATCACCGTTGGAGCATTGTTCAAAATTCAGCATTGGCCTGGGGCAGGTTTATTGCTGGTTTTCGGATTCCTGTTTCTTGGCGCAATCTTTTTCCCTTCTTCTTTATGGGTGATGAAAAAAGAATCAAAATTAAAAGGAAGTTTATTCATTTATTTAATTTCCATGCTTGGAGGCATTGTATTAATTTTTGGAATTTTATTCAAGATTCAGCATTATCCAGGTGCCGGGATTTTACTTACCATTGGATTTTTATCCATTGCACTCCTGCTGATTCCAGCAATTCTTATTTCAAAGCTTCGGGATGAAAGTGTCAGAAATCTTCATGTTACTGATATTATTGGCGCCATCGCATTGATATTATATATTGTTGGTGATCTATGCAAAATTCAGCACTGGCCCGGAGCAGGCATATTATTGGTTGTGGGCGCAATAAGCCTGACGACTATCTTTCTGCCAATTTATACAATGAAAGTTTATAAAAATGCTGAAAGTGTAAAAGCAGGATTTCTTTTCTTATGCATAGGCATTTTATTTTTCAACATGTTCAACCTCCTGCTGGCGCTGAATGTTTCGAAAGATGTAATGAGCTATTTCATAACGCCGGGAAAAGAAATAATTAAAACGGCAACGATTCTTGAAAATAAAAGTGATGCCATATCAGAAAAAATCTTGACAGATTCGCTTGTTTCAGATACATCGATAAAAGCAAATGTCAAAAAAGTAAAAGCACTATCTGATGCAACCTGCAATTTTATAGAAGAAATAAAAACAGATTTTATTTCAAGAATTGATGGTGTAAGCAAAGATGAAGCGATAGCTGCAGCAAAAAACACTTCTCTGATAATGAATAAAACCGACAACCAAATCTCTATTCTATTTCTTTGTGGCGACAGCCCTGATGGCAGCAATGGTAAGGCTTTTGAAATGAAGCTAAAACTTTTAAATTTAAAAACAGAACTATTGAAGTTATGTTCTAGTGATAAAAATTCGGCTGCACTTATCACGCAGGTTCTCGATACTGAAGCAGGAACATTAAAAGAAGACGGGCAACCTGTGAGCTGGGAAATGAATAATTTTTTTGCTCTGAATTCAATATCTGCTATAAATAAGCTCAGCATTTTTCAAAGGAATGTGCGGATTGCTGAACTGGAAACGCTTGAGGGTATTGAATCGGGCTGTTTTACAGATATTCATAATTCAATTAGTAAAAATTAATTACGAAACCTTAAAGACTAAACTTATGAAAAAGTTCATTTATATCTCGGGGATTGTCATCATAAACATTTTTGTTTTTGGTGCATTGTTCAAAATCATGCATTGGCCCGGGGCTAATATTCTAATAACACTGGGGCTTGGTACATTTTGTATTGGCTTCCTTCCGTTGGCTTTCACTCACAGCTATAAAGGAAATGGCAAAAAATATAAATCATTATATATTGCAGGATTTATTTGTGCTTTCATCACATTCATTGGTGCAATGTTTAAAATAGAACACTGGCAGGGAGCAGGCTGGTTCCTGATGGTAGGTATTCCACTTCCATTTTTGTATTTTCTACCCGTTTATATCTATCACCAGAATAAAGCAAAGGAAAAATCAGCAGTAAATTTGTTGGGAGTTATGTTCCTGATGGTATATGTTGCCATATTCACTTCCATATTGGCTTTGAATGTAGGCGGCGACATTATCAATGCCTTTTGTACCAGTGAAAACGATATTGCAAAAACCAATGATTTATTTGCCAACAAAAACACACTGATGTATGAAAACCTTGAAAAATCAGGAAATGCGGTGAACAAAGAAAAACTTGCTCAGCTAAAAACAAAATCGGCTGCACTTTGCACTCAAATAAATAATCTTAAGATTGAATTGGTAAAATCAGCTGAAAACAGCAATTCAAAGGCTATTGAAGCTGGAAACAAAATTAATACAAAAGCAATTTTTGCAAAGGATGAATCAGCTGGTACAACAAAAATAATGAGAGGCGATGATGGTGTTTCAGGTAAAGCCGCTGAATTGAAAAAGCAAATCAACGACTACAGAGAATATTTAAAATCCTTAACAGGCAATGAAAGCGGGAGCCTAAAAATAATTGATGCCATACTTAATACTAATGATGCAAAGGATACGCTTTACGGTGAAACAACAACCACTGCATGGGAAGATCAGTTTTTCCCAAACGGTTGTTACCTCATCAGTACGCTGGTTTCCTTATCCTGTGTTGAAACCAGTGTAAGAATGGCTGAATCGGAAACGTTATCTGTTTTGGAAAATTAAATTCTTTAAACTTAACAACTAACTATTACTTAGAAGGGGCGCGGCATTTATGCCGCGCCCCTTCTATAAAATTTAATTTCTTTAATTGAAATCAAGATTATTTCCTGTTTACATCCTTCCAGCTAATTCCAAGATATTTTGATTTTGCTGTTCCGCAAAAACCACAAATTTCATCAACATTGCCGGGAGTAAAGGTGTTTCCGCATTTCGGACAAACAAAATATTCTTTTGAAAGTTCCTTTACTTTTTTGTTCTTTAATGCATCAAGTGCTTTCTGATAAAGTTCTTTATGTTTCTTCTCAGTCTCCATTGCCCAGTTGAAAGATTTTTTCGCATCGGTAGCCTCATCAGCATCGGCAATCTTCATAAAGTCTGGATACATGGTGTCCACTTCATAGGACTCGCCTTTAATAGCGGCTTCCAGATTTTCCTTAGTTGTCTTCACTTCAAAAGTATCAGCTTTTGCTTCAAACTTTTCTCCCATTTTTTCAAGGGCTTTCATGTGATTCGCTGCATGAATAGATTCTGATTTTGAAGTAGCTGCAAACAAACCTGCTATTTCATCATATCCTTCAGCTTTGGCTTTTTCCGAAAAAGCTTTGTATTTAGCACTGGCAGTGGTTTCGCCCGTAATAGCAGATTTTAGGTTGTCAATTGTCTTTACAGTTTTTACGCTGTCTTTTGTATCTTTATTTTTGTCGTCGGTTTTTGTTCCACCGCATGATGCAAGAAAAACAAGCATCACAAAACACAAGATTGAATTGAAGATTGCTTTTTTCATAGACTCAGTTTTTAGTTTATTATTATTGGTTTTAAATGCCCATTAAAAAATTCAGTACAAGATTACCACCCATGAATCCTGTATAACCAACTGCTGCAGCTCCTGCAAGATATAGTAACAGCGATAACCATTTGGTCCAACCTGAAAACCGTTGCATCAACACGATCAGAATTCTTACTACAAGGGCTGCAATTACTATCCATAATGTAAGTATTGCCGCATCCTGGTGCAGTTCAAATGCATCCTTTGTTGCACCCTGAAATGCTTCCCATTTTGTAAAATTATCTCCGGTTATAAATGCTGCAATCGCGCCAAGAGTGCCAAGGATTTGAAGAATGAATCCCGTTTTGTGCAAACATTTTTCCTTTTTATAAATTTCACCGGCAACATCAAAAAGGAATCCAACAATAAGAAGTGCTATGGGAAAATGCACCAACATCGGGTGGTAATGATCTGGATTGAACATAGTATCATTTATTAAGATGATAAAAATAAGCAATTTATGTTAATTGCAAAAAAAAGGAGCACTAAAATCAGTGCTCCTTTTTTAATCAACAGGTTTGTTTAGTTTGTTTTTACTTCAGTTTTTTCTACAATATTCATTTCCTTAATCAAGTTAGTTGCCCCGGCATATTTGTCAATGATAAAAAGTACATATCTTATATCAACACAAATTGTCCGCTGAAGCGATGGATTATAAGCAATATTATTTGTCATCGCTTCCCAGTTTCCATCAAATGCAAGTCCTAACAACTGCCCATCTCCATTGATAACAGGACTGCCTGAATTTCCTCCGGTAATATCATTGTTTGTAAGGAAGCATACATTCATTTCGCCATTGTCGGCATATTTGCCATAATCTTTTGCTGCATAAAGTTCCTTAAGTTTTGCCGGCACAATAAATTCATCGTTGGTGGAATCTTCTTTCTCCATAATTCCCTTCAGCGTAGTGAAATAATCATAATGTACGCCATCGGCAGGATAATAATCCAACACTTTGCCGTACGACAATCTCATTGTAGAGTTTGCATTGGGATAGAATTTTTTATCAGGATTCATGGCTTTAAGTCCGGCTACAAACAACCTGTTGCCTTTCGACAATAAGGTATTCGCATCACTTATTTTGGTCATCATTTCGCGGTAGGTTTTCATTACCGAAAGCATAAGTTTAAAACCGGGATCCTTCTCAAGCTGGCTTTTGCCTGGATTAACAAGAAAAGCTTCTGTTTTTTTCTCATTGGCAAAAATGCTTTTGGTGAAAATATCAGCAGCATATTTTGCAAAATCGTTTTTGTATTTCTTTTTGATAACATTGAAAATATCGGGATGAGATTCAATACTGACATCATTATAAAACAACTCAAGCATTGCGGCAAGAAGCTTCTGATCAGTAGCAGCATTATAATCTTTGAAATATTTAATTGTAATTCCCATCAGGTTTACAATGTATTTTGAAATCTTGGTTGTGTCAGGCTTATCTTTCGTGTATTCATTATAAAGACTTTCAAATTTGTTTGTGAAGCCGATTAACTCGCATCCTCTTAAAAGTCCTTCAGTAAAATAGTACCTTGTTTTCGTATACTTAGATAATTCTGCGTATGCACCTGCAATATCTGTCAAGGCTTCACCATATACAGCCTTATTTTCAGCCGAGGAATTGACCCAGGTTTCAAAGGAATCCTCAATAGCTTTTTTGGCATCATAAATTTTCAAGCGAACCAAGCCTTTGTCCTGTCCAATATAGAATTTCCAGTAATTTGATGTGGTTTTATATTTGGAAGCATATTTAATTCTTACACCGGCATCGGCATCCATATCAGCTTTTATGATATCAAGTTTCTTTCCCCTGATCTTTATTATAGAAGGATTCGATTGTTCCAGCGCAAGCTTCACCCCGTAAGAAGTAAGGAAACGGTCGGTGGTTCCTGGATACCCAAGTATCATTGCAAAATCATCCGTTTTGTATCCTTTTATCGAAATTGGCAATGAGTACTTTGGTTTCAGCGGAATATTATTTTTTGAATACTCTGCCGGATTGCCATCAGCATCAGCATACACCCGAAAAAGAGAAAAATCGCCTGTATGACGGGGCCACATCCAGTTGTCGGTATCACCACCATACTGCCCTATTGATGATGGAGGTGCGCCAACAAGACGGACATCTTTATACACATTGTAAACAAACATATAAAATTCGTTGCCATCAAAAAAACTCTTTACGCTAGCATCATACTTTGTATCTTTTATTGCTGCAGCTTTAAGTTTTGCTGATATATCATCAATCTTGGCAGCCCTTTCAGCTTCTGTCATTTTAGATGTGAGCTCCCCCAGAATTTTTTGTGTAACATCTTCAATTCTAACCAGGAATGTTACAGTGAGCCCATCGTTGGCTAATTCTTCCGCTTTGGTTTTTGCCCAGAACCCATCAGTAAGGTAGTCGTGTGCCACGCTGCTGTTAGCCTGTATAGAACCATAACCGCAATGATGATTCGTAATAATAAGTCCTTCGTTGGAAATTACCTCACCGGTGCAACCATTTCCAAATTGAACAATTGCATCCTTTAAACTTGCATTGTTAATGCTGTATATTTCTTCTGCAGTAAGATTACAACCCATCTTCTGCATATCAACGTAATTGAGGCGTTCAACAAATAAAGGCAACCACATTCCTTCATCAGCACGGGAATAAAATGAATTAACAGATATAAAAACTGTTAAGGCCAGTAAAAATTTTTTAATCATTTTGCGATTGTTTTTTAGAAATGTACGTATAACGATAATTTATGAAGTACAAATTAATAACATTTTATCGAATTAGATGAAAATTAGAATGAAAATTAGACTTACTCTAACACCTTATAGATAAATGAATTAAATTGCACTTCGTAACAGTACATTTATTTTTATAAAATGCGCAAACTACTGCTGATACTGATATTTCCGTTATTTTGTGTTTTGTTGTCCTGTCACAACAAAACTACAATTCACAGGAATGCCTTCAGCGGACATAAGCAGGATGTAAAGAATAAACAAAAAGAATCATTCAAGAAAAAGTCCGAACGGACAAATGGTGCATTTGCATTTAATAAAAGCAAGAAACGTGTCACATCCAGGTCGGGTTTTAAATCGCGCAGAGAGAAGGAAACATCTTATTTCCATATAAAGAAAAACGCCATCGGAGGATTTTATCAATTCAATAAGAATCAACGACGTGTTACAGCAAAAAAAGGTTTTTTTATTTTTTCTTCAAAAGGAAAACGCGACAGGGAAAATAGTTCATTTGGTTCCAAAGCCAGTAAGAACAAATCCACAAACAAATTTGACAAGAAAAAACGCAGGGTAACCACCAAAAAATCACTATGGGTATTTTCAAAAAACACAAAGCGTGATAAGTCTGGCTCGTTCAACAGGAAAAAAATAAATAGCAACGGATCTTATAAGTTCAGCAAAAAGCATAAACGGGTTGTTGGAAAAAAGAAGCTGCTATTCTTTAGTGTAAAGGATAAGCGCGAAAGAGAGAATTCAAGTTTCAGAACGAAAGCCACAACAACAAAAGGATTTTATCTTTTCAATCCCAAAAAGAAAAGGGTTTTAAGAAAGAAGAAGTTTCTCTTTTTCAATAACAATGCTAAGGAAAAAGAAACCTCCACCTTTAAAGGAGGAAAAACAAAGAAACTGCTAAAATTCAATGTCTTTAATAAAAGAAAACGAAAGACAGTACACAGGCATGGTTTGTTCAGAAGTAAGATGGAAAAAGGAAAAAAGAAAAAAACACTTGAGCGTGATCTTTTCAATCCCAAAATGAAGGTGAGAATTTGAAATCAAAAATAATTCTGAAGTCAGAAGTCAGAAGTCAGAATTACTATGCATTAATGAGGTAGGATAAATTTCAATAAATGATGCCAAAGGTAAATGATGAAGAATGACTGCTATCTAAACAAACTGCTCGCCTTTTTCAATCATCACATCATTTACAAATTGCCGTATCTGCTGTTCGTCCGACATTTTGCAGATCAAAAGAATATTGTCCGATTCAACTACGATGCAGTCGTGGAGGCCCTCTAACACAACCAGTTTTTCATTGGGCATATTTACAATGCAGTTTTTGGAATCATATACCATTACATTCTTCCCAACAATAGTATTGCCGGCTTTATCCTTCTTCCTGGTATCGTAAAGAGAACCCCATGTTCCTAAGTCGGACCAACCGAAATCAGAAAGCAGTGTGTAAACATTGTCGGCTTTTTCCATCACACCGTAATCGATAGAAATGCTTTTACAAATAGTGTAAGCTTCTTTGATAAAAGCTTTTTCTTTAGGAGTGTTGTATTTTTTTATTCCTTCACGGAAAATGGAATCAACTTCAGGAAGATGTTCTTCAAAAGCAGCAAGTATGTTTTTCACTTTCCAGATAAAAATACCTGCATTCCACAAAAAATCGCCACTTTTCAGAAATTGCCTGGCCATTTCCAGTACAGGCTTTTCAGTAAATGTTTTAACTTTTTTTATGCGTTTGTCTTTCGGGCAGGAAACACCATCATTAAACTGAATGTAACCGTAACCCGTATCAGGCCTGCTTGGCTTGATACCCAGAGTAAGCAACCAATTATTAGCCTCAGTGCATTTCAACGCCGATTCAACTATTTCAACAAAAATGTCCTCTTTGAGTATTATGTGGTCCGATGGTGCAACAACAATATTAGCCTCAGGGTTCAGATTGGCAATTTTATAACTTGCATAAGCAACACAGGGGGCTGTATTTCTCCTTGCTGGTTCACAAATTATTTGTGGTTCATCAATGTCGGGAAGTTGTTCGCGAACGAGATTTTTATAAATTTCGTTTGTAACAATGTAAATATTTTCTTTCGGAATAAATTTTTTAAACCGGTTATATGTCTGCTGAATAAGTGTTTGACCGGTTCCTAAAATATCAATAAACTGTTTTGGGTGAGATGTTCTGCTGATAGGCCAGAAACGTGTACCAATCCCACCTGCCATTATTACACAATAATTATTCTTATTCATTACAAAAATCATTTATTTGAATAACAAAAATATAAAATTTAAGGGAAAGCCATCACATATTGTTGCCCTTTAAGTGGAATCACTTTGTAAATGGGGCTAAATAAATATTTTCTTCGACTTTTGATATTTTCGCACATGATGCGTTTTCTTACTTTTTTTTCTTTTTTAAAAATCTGTCCTCCAGCAATCTGAAATAATTGTCCGTCAGGAATATCATCGATAAAAGTTCCGGTTTTTTCAGTATCAAAAACACTCAGTTCTCTGAACAGGCGCGTGTCGGAACAACTTGTTGCCCGTGGGTTCAGAATATGTTTCTCTAATTGAGGCAGGATTGTTTCAGGAAAAATATTATGATCTATTGCATTCTGCATCAGCAATCTGAAGTGATTTTTCCAGCTGCGTCCATGTGGCTTTGCGTATACCTTTCCATCTCTCCATACATAATAATGGGCGAGTTCATGAAGAAGTGTAATTAAAAATGAATACTGATTTAGGTTATTGTTGATGGTTATAAAAGGACTCTTTCCTTTTTTTATTGGTGGATTGAAATCGGCAAATTTCGTTGATCTGCTTTTTACGATCTTAACATCAAGATCATGAGGTGCCAGAAGAGACGTTACAAGCGGAAATGCACCGGTAGGTAAATACGTTTCAGGAATTTTTGTCACTGCATCCATTCACTCTCGCTTGATAAACCTTTTCTGCACTAACCCTGCTGAATGTGGGGCAATCACACTTTTTCTTATGCCTAAAAATAAAACATCCTGAAAAAAACAGGCTAAAAAAAATGACAAATAATAAAAAAATATGTTTTTTGTTTTGAAACATAGTAAATTTGCCTTTTAGACAAGAACAACAAAAGTACAAAATTGTTGTTTCGTTTTTAATGTTTCGAAAATTTAAAATGTACATCTTTTATAACATCGGGAGATATTGCCTATTACTTGTAAGGGTATTTGCACGCCCTGACAGATGGAAAGAATTCCGAAAGCAGGTATTTATTGAAATGGACAACCTATGCCTTGACTCTCTGGGTATTGTTGCTATTGTTTCGATTTTTATGGGCGCTATTCTTGTAATACAAACTGCCTATAATATAGACAGTCCGTGGGTTCCGTTGTATACAATAGGTTTTACAACAAGGCAGTCGCTGGTGCTCGAATTCTGCCCTACCATTGTGAGTCTTATTCTTGCCGGAAAAGTAGGTTCACGGATTTCATCTGAAATAGGAACAATGCGTGTTACCGAACAAATCGATGCTCTTGAAATAATGGGTGTAAATTCAGCAAATTATCTTATTCTCCCTAAAGTTACAGCCTGTGTAATATTAAACCCTTTCCTGATTGTAGTTAGTATGTTCCTCGGACTTTTAGGCGGATGGTGGGCAGCAATTTTTGGCGGAGTGGTTACCACGCATGTTTACCTGTTGGGAATACAATCCTTTTTTGTTCCTTTTGAAATTTTTTATGCACTGATTAAAACTGCAGTTTTTGCTTTTATCATCACCACAGTTTCTGGTTTTCATGGATATTTCACACATGGTGGAGCTCTTGAAGTAGGCCGCTCCAGCACAAAAGCAGTGGTATTCAGCAGTATCTTGATTATTTTGGCCAACCTTGTTCTGACTCAATTATTACTTGGATGATAGAAGCAAGGAACATATCGAAAATTTTTGGTGACCGCAAAGTACTGAAAGATGTTTCCTGCAGTTTTCAGAAAGGCAAGAACAACCTGATCATCGGCGAAAGCGGATCGGGAAAAACCGTATTGATGAAATGCCTGGTGGGACTGCTTGAAGTAGATGAAGGACAAGTTCTATACGATAACAGGAACTTTTCTGATATGACATTGTTTGAACGCAAGGCTATACGACAGGAAATTGGCATGCTTTTCCAGGGTGCGGCATTGTTTGACTCGCTTACAGTTGAAGAAAATGTAATGTTTCCTTTGAATATGTTCAAGAAAATGTCGCTTGAAGAAAAAAAGGACAGGGTAAATTTTTGTTTGAAGAGAGTAAATATTTTAAATGCCAATCATCTTTTCCCATCAGAAATCAGTGGAGGTATGAAAAAACGTGTTGCTATAGCACGTGCCATTTCTATGAATCCGCAATATCTTTTCTGTGACGAACCCAATTCAGGACTTGATCCGAAAACATCCATTCTTATCGATAACCTTATCAGTGAAATCACTCAGGAATACCAGATCACAACGGTTATCAATACACATGATATGAATTCGGTTATTGAAATCGGTGACAGAATTGCTTTCATATACGAAGGCCAGCTTTGGTGGGAAGGAACTAATAAAGAAATTCTTCATACCGACAACCAGGAGATCAACGATTTTGTATACGCAACGGAGTTGCTGAGGAAATTGAAGAAATAATTTTTAGTCAGGAGTTAAGAGTATTGAGTAAAGAGTCCGCAGTCTTCAATCGGCAATTTGAAATTCACAAATAATAATTCAATTTGTGCTAATCATCATTTAAAAATTTATTTCTTTTAAAGCGAACCCCTTTCCTTATAAGGTAAGCGTGATAGCAACTGGGGATATCATGTGTCCATTCTGGAAGTATTAAAATTATGAGGATAACGTCCAATTGGGAAATCAATCCAAGTATTATTGCAACTGCGAAAAGGAATCCCGCATAACTAAATCCGATGAGCGAAGTAAAAGCAGCGAGCAATGATATTCCCCAAAACTTAGACAGGAAGGCATGTGTACAAGTTTCCTTTCCAAATTTTATAATGCTCACAAAATAACAGGCCGCTTCCATTACAAACAGCAGAATAATCGGAATTGAATTATTGCTTATTAATTCAGGATAAAGCATCCATGTTGCAACACCAATGGAATGCCAGAAAACAAGATCAGTCTGGCTGTCGTAGCGACGCAGTTTCGCTGAAGAAATTTTTAAATGTCTTGCAACAACTCCGTCAAGTATATCAGAGATCAGCCCCAGGTACATTAATACCATTACAATTATTTTTGCATTTTCGCGCAAATAATATGTGATCACAATAATGGTGGGAGCAAGCAACAAGCGAAATATTATAAGTGAAATAGGAATGTAACGTTTCATTGAAATAGTGTTATTGCTTATTAAAAAAGTGACATGTAAACTTTTTTACTTATCAACTTATTCATGAAAGTTTTTTCCTTAGTTGTTCCCTGAAGGTAGAATATCCAAGGTTTTCCCAGCATTTTTTTGCAACAGTATTTTTGGTGAGGCAATGCAGTTCGATATAATCCACATTGTTTTTTTTGAAAAAGTTTTCTGTGATATAATTTTCCAGATGCTTTGTAAGTCCTTTCTTTCTTGCACCCTCATCAACGTAGACTGCTGAGATGTATGCAATTTTCCCAATTGACGAATATGGAAAAAAACTGTAACGAATATCTCCTGCAATAAATCCGATTATTTTTTCATTCTCTTTAGCAAGATAAATCGCATGGTTTGGATCCTTCAGGCATCTTTCAAAATAAGGAATAAGTTTTTCCTTTATTTCCGGGATGTATTCAAAAAATATTTCATTGCAATCCACACGAAGGAAATCAATGAACTTTGCATAAAGGTCGGTATAGACTGGTATTTCCTGAGGTTGAAGTAATGTGATTTCCATAGAGTATTTCTATCCTTCAAATCAGAATTGTCAGAATGTAAAAAATAAAATCTTTAGTATTGTTTTAATAATTTCCAGTAACAGCTGCTCCTGTAATAACAGCAACACTAGAACCGCAACCAAGCCTGTTGGCTCCTGCATTGATCAATGCTACAGCTTGTTTATAATCCCGTATTGCGCCACTGGCTTTTACACCCATTTTCGGGCCAACAATTCTACGCATAAGCAGAATGTCTTCAACAGTAGCGCCGCCGCCAAGGAATCCTGTACTGGTCTTGACAAAATCGGCTCCTGCTTTTTTTGAAATTTCACAGGCTAATATTTTTTCTTCTTCCGTTAGAAGAACGGTTTCGATAATAACTTTTAAAATAGTCTTCGTTCTGCAGGCTCTTTTAATTGCCCTGATGTCTTCTTCAACAAGTTTAAGATTTCTTGATTTCAAGGCGCCAACATTGATAACCATATCGAGTTCATCGGCACCACTATTGATTGCACTTCTTGCTTCAAAAGCTTTACTGCGTGTGTCCATTTCGCCTAATGGAAATCCTATAACTGAACATATTTTAATTCCGGTTCCTCTAAGTTTTTTTGTTACAAAAGGCACCCAGCCTGAGTTGACGCATACCGACTTAAACTGGTATTTTATGGCTTCGTCACACAATTTTTCAAATTGCGATTGCACAGCTTCGGGTTTCAACAAAGTATGGTCAATGTACTGAGCCAATTCAGCAGGAGTCATCAACGGTTTAGATAATGGCTTTTCGGTCGGCACCTTTTTACTTTGTGCATTAAGCCTATCCATTACTTCTTTCGTGATTTTATCAATCAATTCATTTTGGTCCATATTAATTTCCCTTTCTTTCAACAGACATCATTTTATTTATTCGTGGCCAGTGACGTCCACCTTCAAATTTTGTTTCGAGCCATAACTTTGCCATTGAACATAACTCATCAGCTGTATGCTGCGCTGTGCCCAAAGTTAAAACATTTGCATTGTTATGTTCACGACTGTTTATTATTGTTTTCATACTCCAGCATAAAGCCGCCCTGATTCCATGAACTTTGTTGCAAACCATTGACGAGCCAATACCGGCAGCATCAAGCATAATCCCGCGATCGCATTCGCCGCTCACAACTTTTTTTGCAACAGCAACAGCAAAATCAGGATAGTCAACTTTTGTTGTACTGTTATTCGTGCCTAAATCATATACTATATAGCCAAGTGTTTGAAGATATGTTTTGAGCATTTCCTTTGCATCATAAGAACCATGATCCGCGCCTATTGACACACGTTTCACCTGATCGGTATTGTTTATTTTATCTGGATTACTTTCCATAAATATTTTTATCCCTGTAAATTTACTTCATCAACAATTCCGGCAACCACAGTTTTAATTGTGAATGATTCCGGCTCTTTAATTACCGATCTTGCTGAATTACCTTCCTCAATGATAATCACTGTATCGCCTACACCAGCCTGAACTGCATCAACAGCAAGAAAAGATTTTCCTTTTGGATTTCCGACAGGGTCAATAGGCTGAATAATCAAAATCTTTTTTGATTCATAGCCTTTGGCCTTTATAGTGGATACCACATTACCAATTACTTTCCCTAATATCATTTTTTTTCCTCAACAAACATATCATCTATAATTCCCATGATTGCTGCATCACAAGGATTCATTACTGTTTCCACAACCCTGCTGGCTTCCTTGCTTGTTTCATAATAAATAAGCTGACCAACATTGGATTGGATTGTGTCGGCTGCAACAATAGCATCGCCCACATTTTGCAATTTCTCATCCAATGGCTGCACCAAAAGCAGTTTCACTCCTTCAAGTGATTCTATTTTTTGAGTGCTAACAACTCGTCCTATGACACGACCAAATTTCATTTAAATATATTTTCAATTATATAATTCTAAAATAATCAACCACAGTACAACGTCTTTCTCTTGTAAAAGTTCTTGCTCTCGTAACGCCGTCGCCCGTGGGGCTTGCAATAGTGAATGATGCAAAACCGGCACCGCCGTTACCAAGTCCCGCATAGCTTGGTCCGTTCTTTATAAAAATTGAACAGTCCATTACCTTGGCCATTTTGCTAAGTTTGGCAATATTTAGCGAATGCATTATAGCTGTATGTCTGAAACCGTGTTCGCAATCAACAGCCAGCTCAATTGCTGCATCAACATCTTTTACGCGTACCAATGGCATAACAGGCATCAGCTGTTCTGTCCAAACCAGCGGGTGTTCACGACCAACTTCACAAAGTAATAATCTTGTGGATTCCGGAATGATTAGACCTATTTCTTTTGCAATATAGCTGGCATTTTTTCCAACATATTTTTTTTCTACAGCACCTTCTTTTCCTGGGCCCCCGGGCTCACAAATCACAAGCTCTGTAATCTTTTTTATCTGGTCTTCATTTAATTCGTATGCGCCGTTCTTTTTCATTTCTTCTTTAAGCCTGTCGGCAACAGAAGCAACGCAAATAATTTCTTTTTCGCAGATGCAAATTACATTATTATCAAAACTCGCACCGTCAACAATATCCTTGCCTGCTTTAGCAATATCAGCTGTTTCGTCAACAACACAAGGAGGATTTCCTGGCCCTGCAGCGATAACTTTTTTCCCGCTGTCCATCGCAGTCTTTACTACGGCCGGCCCTCCAGTTACAACAAGAATTGATATTTTTTTATGAGTCATAAGGCTTTTTGCCGATTCAATCGTTGGTTCTTCAACACAGGTAAGAAGATTAGCGGGTCCACCTGCTTCGATGATCGCTTTATTGAGAAGGCCAACCAGAAATGCGGAAACTTTTTTTGCTGATGGATGCGGATTGAACACCACTGCATTTCCTGCCGCAATCATTCCAATTGCATTACTGATAATTGTAACTGTAGGATTTGTGCTTGGTGTGATAGAACCTATTACTCCGAAAGGTGCTTTCTCCACCAGGGTTAAACCATAATCATCCGAAAATGCTTCAGGTGAAATATCTTCAACACCCGGAGTTTTTAATATTCCAAATTCATTTTTAACAAGCTTATCTTCCCATCGCCCCATGCCTGTTTCTTCATGAGCCATCTTTGCCAATATTTCTTTGTGTTCCAAAGAAACTTTTCTGATATTGGCAATAATATTTTTCCGGGTTTCTAAGGTTAATTTATTAAATTCTTTAAATGCCAGTTCAGCCGCCATTACAGCGTGATCAAGGTTTGAAAAAACACCTGTGCTTTTATCACCGGCATCATCTTTACCAGAATTCAGGTTCATGTTTTTTACAACTTCCTGAACTAACAGACGAATATTTTGTTCGAGATTATCCAATTTCAAATCCTCCTTTTACATGAAAAAAGGTTTTATTTCATTATGCGGTTGCGGTATTATTGTGTGCATACATAACAAATTCTTTTCCTTGGCTTTCACAATTCCGGCCTGCATTGCGGCTTGGACAGCATCAAGACTGCCAATCATTTTAACATACGATTTACCACCAAATCCTATAGCAAGACGAATTTCAATAATTGAAACTCCGCCTCTTTTGGCTGCCAGATCCCCTGCTTCAATGCTGGAAACTACTGACATTGTTTCAATTATTCCGATGGCATTCCATTCATCTGTCTTATTAATAGTTCCTATGGCATGCACCACATCCTGGTGTATCTGCGGAAGAAACAGACTATCGACTAGTTGTTCTTTTCCTGTTTCTATTCCTTTATGAAAAGCATATTCAACTGAAGCAACATCACCACTGAAAACGATGAGATATTTTCCCGGACAAATAGTTCTTGCATCAATAATATTAATGGGTGCAATCTTCACCATTTCGTCAAGTGACTTTATCCCGATAGCAATGCTGCTAAATTCCAGAACACCTAATACTGTCAAGCCCATTTACCCCTCATTTCTTATAAATAATCTTTTCATTTTCATCAATCAAATCAATAATGCCGATGATAATAGCATCAATGGGTTTGCTTGCGGTTGTAGTTGTTTCGCGGGCGGAGGTGCTTTCTGAAATCATTACAAGTTCATCATTTCCTGCTCCTATCAAATCAAGCGCTACAAGGTAATCGCCTTTTTTTCCACCGCTTTGATTGCATTTATCAATCAATAGAAAACGCGCACCATCAATCCCAATGTTTGTTGAGCTGCTTACGACCGTTCCTACAACTTTTCCTAAAAGCATGTGATATAAGAATTAATTTTTACGGAATGTGTAAGTACCGTCTTTTTCAATATAGTCAACAATTGCAATTACTGACGAATCCGTGGGCTTCCCTTCGGTCACAGAAGTAAAACGTGCACTGCTGCCCGACACATAAAAAACTATTTCGCCGGGGCCAGCACCAACGCTGTCCATTGCAACTACAAAATCGTTTTTTCCTTTCATTGTAACAGGATCGATTTTTTCAAGCAGCAGAAGTTTGACTCCTTCCATTTTCTCGTCCTTATGAGTGGAAACAACTGTTCCGACAACCTTTGCTAATATCATTTTAGTAGATTAAAATGAAAATAAGAAACCATTATTTCTTTGCTTTGCCTCTGCCTAAAGGAAGAGCGCTGTCAACATTTGCATGTGGACGTGGAATAACATGTGATGAAACAATTTCACCAACTTTTTCAGCAGCCTGAATACCTGCATCTACAGCTGCTCTCACTGCTGCAACATCGCCACGAACAATCGCAGTGACAAATCCACCACCGATTTTTTCATAACCGATCAATTCAACTTTTGCTGCTTTTACCATTGCATCTGATGCTTCAACCATTGCTGTAAAACCCCTGGTTTCAATCATTCCTAATGCTTCTGTATTCATTTCTGACATAATTATATCTCCTATTTTAAATTTCTTTTTTTAATATTCTTCTCTTCCGGTAATTTCGGCAAGGCGTTTTTCCACCGTATTCTTGCATTCTAAAACTTCTGCTTCCTCGCCACCAATGTAAACACGGCCAAACTTTCCAAATCCCATCACATCAATAATATTAATGTGTGCTGATTTCTCGGCTTCATTGGCTGCAAAATAAGCGTATCCGGCGGGTTCAACTTCAAGAATAAACAACGTATCACCTCTCAGCAGCATCATTCCCATCCTTGTACGATTAATTAATTGTGCATGATGGTCCTCAACATTCTTGATCAACTGACTTGTCAAAATACGCGGCCTGATTCTATCGACTTCAGTTTTTTCAATAGCTTTCAGAACTGATTCGCCTGCCATGCGGGTATCTCCCTGACTGTCGGAATGTACTTCCAGCATACCATAAGCTCTTTCAACAATCTGCATCCCCGGAGTAACATGTGTTGCCTTAAGGGCAATATCGGTAAGTGCATTGATTTCAATACCTGGTGCAATTTCAATAATGCAGCAAGCCTGTCCGCCTACCGGAAGATATCCTCTTGAAACCGTCGATAAATACGAAGCCATCTGCAGTTGCAGGGAATCTAAAAATATATATGTTCTTAAATCAATCATAATTATTTTCCTTTCTTTGTTATAACACTACCTATTGGTAATGCACTGTCGACATTATTATGAGGCCTTGGAATTACATGTGATGAAACAATTTCGCCCACTTTTTCTGCAGCCCGAATTCCTGCATCTACAGCAGCTCTGACTGCAGCTACATCGCCACGGACAATTGCAGTGACAAATCCGCCACCAATTTTTTCATAGCCAATCAATTCCACATTTGCTGCTTTTACCATGGCATCGGATGCTTCAACCATAGCTGCAAAGCTCCTGGTTTCTATCATTCCAAGTGCTTTCATTTCATTATTTTCCATATTACTTTTTTTAAAGTTAATACTCTTACAAAATATTTAAATGAATACTATTTTCTTCTAATCTTAGAGTCTTGAAGGGCTCAGGCTGAAAAACTCATTTATCAGCATTCTACATTTTAGAAAACAACTTATTTTTTACTGTTTTAACAGCCAAAAGGTTACAAATATAATAAACTTTTTATTAAGTCTTGACTTTTGGGTTTGTGAAATATTCCATAAATAATCGTTGAAAAAAAGGTTGGTTTATTTTGTTTTTACTGAAGAACGAATTAATTGATTTTACAAATACAAGATCAAATAATGATGACCTATGTAACCAGAATGATTTTTCAATTACTCTGCAAACGATGGTATTAGAAGAGACATCTTCTTTTTTGCCTATAATAATTTCAAATATTTTATTGAGGTTTTTATATACCTTTGCAATCTTATGCAAGATAACACAAATATTTTTCCTGTTTTCGAACATCTCACTCCTCGCGAAGAGAAAGAAAATATTCTAAAACAACGAGCTTTGGCTGTATGGATGTACGGTCTTTCAGGTGCAGGAAAAACTACGGTCGCTATTGAGCTTGAGCGGAAACTTTTTCAGCAGGGATTTATCTGCCAGCTACTTGATGCCGACAATGTGCGAACCACCATTAACAGGGATCTTGGATTCTCAATAAAGGACAGGGAAGAAAATATCCGCAGGATTGCTGAGCTTAACAAACTTTTTATCCATAGCGGGATGATCATTATTAATTGCTTTATCAGCCCTACGAAAGCTATACGCACTATGGCAAAAGAGATTATCGGTAAAGATGATTTTGTAGAAGTTTTTTTCAACGCTCCATTTGAAATTTGTCAGCAACGTGATCCTAAAGGTCTGTATAAAAAAGCAAACAAGGGAAGTGTACAAAATTTTACCGGAATCAGTTCGCCTTTTGAAATACCTGATGACCCAGATCTGGAACTCAGAACAGATGTGCTTTCTGTAGAAGAGTCTGTGAGCAAGGTTTACGATTTCATTTTACCAAAAATAAAATTTAAGTAATAAAATAATTAGTACTTTATGTGAGCTTATGTACCTGATAATTGGCTAGACAGGGAGCATTTCAAGTTTATATTCTGAATGATTGAAATCATATTTTAGCACTCAATACGGCTCCATGAATTTTAAGTACTAATAATTTACAAAAAAAATAAAAATATAATTTGTATTTTTACATCATTATTTGCAACCAAAGTTATAGGACACAAGGTAAATAAATTAAATTAAAAATGTACACATATAACCTGACCCACTTACAGGAACTTGAAGCAGAATCAATTTACGTAATGCGTGAAGTTGCGGCTCAGTTTGAAAATCCGGCATTACTTTTTTCAGGAGGAAAAGATTCAATAGTGATGGTGCATATTGCTCGCAAAGCTTTCTGGCCGGCTAAATTTCCTTTCCCTTTATTGCATATCGACACAGGGCATAATTTTCCGGAGACTTTGGAATACCGGGATAACATGGTGGCCGAAATCGGTGCAAGGCTTATGGTTGGATCTGTGCAGGAATCAATTAACAAAGGTCGTGCGGTTGAAGAAAAAGGCCCCAATGCAAGCCGCAATGTTTTACAAACAGTAACCCTGCTCGACAGCATTGCAGAATATAAATTCGATGCAGCTATTGGCGGAGGCCGCAGGGACGAAGAAAAAGCAAGAGCAAAAGAGCGCTTCTTTTCACACCGTGATGAATTCGGTCAATGGGATCCTAAGAACCAGCGTCCGGAATTATGGAACATCTTCAACGGGAAAAAGAGAATTGGCGAGCATTTCAGGGTTTTCCCTCTGAGCAACTGGACCGAAATGGATATCTGGCAATATATTTTATCCGAAAAAATTGAAATGCCTTCATTGTATTTTGCACACGACAGGGAATGTTTTGTGCGCGATGGAGTTATCATGGCAAAATGCGATTTCCTTCCACTTAGAAATGGAGAGAAACATGAAATGATGCATATCCGTTTCAGAACAATTGGTGATATGTCATGCACGGGTGCAACTATTTCCAATGCTGTTACACTCGAAGACATCATCCAGGAAGTGGCCGCATCAAGGGTTACCGAAAGAGGTGGCCGTGCCGATGACAAACGTTCTGATGCAGCAATGGAAGACAGAAAAAAAGAAGGATATTTTTAAAAACAAGATTATAAATAAAGTGGAGACAAGCAACCACTCCGCCTCAACGGGAAAAAACAGGGCAACACCGAAAAGCCATATGATTAGGGGAAAAAATAAAGTTATGAAAACTAGAAATTTACTTTTAGCATTTGTAATAGCCAGCGCAATTGCATTTAGTGCAAATGCACAAACACAACCACCCAATGCAGGATTTGAAAACTGGGTAACTGTGGGCACCGGAGAGAATCCTACCGGATGGTCGTCTTTTAATAATCTTTCTATTTATAGTGTTCCAATTATGTCATTTAAAACCACTGATGCTAATTCGGGAACTTACGCTTTACGATTAATAAGCCAGACTGCTACAATACCGCCACCCCTTGGAACAAATACATTGGATACAATTGCTGGTTATGTATTTGTTGGAGGTTTTGATATGAATCACCCCGGTATTCCTTATACTGACCGCCCTGTATTAATGCAGGCATATGTAAAAGGAACTATTATTACTGGTAGCGAAGCCTACCTAATGGCAACACTCAGCAAATGGAATACCGGTACTCACACCAGAGACCAGGTAGGATTTGCAATGTATTATACAAGCAGCTCAATTGCTAGTTACTCGCAGATTTCAGTTCCATTTAATTATAGTCTTCCCGATACTCCCGATACGCTCGACATTAAAATAATGGCAGGTAATGTTGGTCCAGGAGGAGTAATTATGCCGGGTAATGAGTTCTTTGTTGATGATCTTTCATTTACATTTCCTGTTGGAATAAATGAAACAAACATTGACAATTCATCCCTAAATATTTTTCCAAATCCAGCTTCCGATAAAGTAACCATCAATAGTGCAGATAAAATTAATGCTATTGAAATTTACAATATGCTTGGCGAGAATGTTTATACACAAACCAATCTCAGTACTTCAGCATCAAATGAAATTGGCCTTTCTAATTTTCAGAAAGGGATATATTTTGTAAAAATTTATCAGTCTGAAAAAATTTGTACAGAAAAAATTGTGATACAATAACAACTATTAATGAATGTCCGGTTGAGACAAATTAAGTAAAACAAAAACAGAATGAATTCACCAGGAACTGACGGATATCTTGATATGGAACTCTTGCGCTTCACTACTGCAGGAAGCGTTGATGACGGCAAAAGCACACTTATTGGCAGAATGCTTTACGACAGCAAATCCATATTCGAAGATCAGTATGAGGCTATAAAACTTGCAAGCGAAAAACGTGGCGAAGAATATGTAAACCTTGCATTGCTTACTGACGGGCTGCGTGCAGAACGTGAACAGGGAATTACAATCGATGTGGCTTATCGTTATTTTGCAACTCCCAGAAGAAAATTTATCATTGCAGATACACCTGGACACATACAGTACACGAGAAATATGGTGACAGGCGCATCAACCGCCAATCTTGCAATCATTCTTGTGGATGCTCGCAAAGGTGTAATAGAACAAACAAAGCGACATGCATTTATCGCATCACTCCTGAAGATTCCGCATATTGTTATTTGCGTTAACAAAATGGATCTGGTGGATTACAAACAGGAAGTTTATGAATCCATAAAAAAAGATTTTCAGAATTTTGCTTCCAAACTTGAAGTTACCGACATACATTTTGTGCCTATCAGTGCTTTACGCGGCGATAACGTTGTTGACAAATCAACGAAAATGGATTGGTTCGGAGGATCAACTTTATTATATCTGCTCGAAACTATTCATATCGGCAGTGACCAGAATTTAGTGGATTGCAGATTTCCTGTTCAATATGTTATCAGACCCCAGTCGACTGAATACCACGATTACCGAGGTTATGCAGGCAGGGTGGCCGGTGGAATTTTCAAACCGGGCGATAAAGTGATGGTTCTTCCTTCGGGTTTCACCAGTAAAATAAAATCAATCGACACCATCAATGGCCCTGTTAATGAGGCTTTCACTCCCATGTCAATAACTATTCGTCTTGAAGACGAAATTGATATCAGCCGTGGCGACATGATTGTAAGGGAAAATAATGTACCCACCACTGGCCAGGATTTTGATATCATGCTATGCTGGCTGAATGAAAAGAAAATGGTATTAGGTGGAAAGTACGCCATCAAACATACTTCGCGCGATGCCCGCTGCATTATTAAAGACATCCGCTATAAAGTCGACATCAATACGCTTCACAGAATAGAAGACGACAAAAGCATCGGACTGAATGAAATTGCACGTGTTTCATTACGCACCACTGTTCCTTTCTTCTATGATAAATACAGGATGAACAGAATGACCGGCAGTGTAATACTTATTGATGAAGGCACTAATGAAACAGTCGGTGCCGGAATGATTGTCTAACTATTTTTTCTTTTAACTGATTACAACTTTTTTAGTCAGAATTTTTTTTCTGTAATACAGAAAGAAAAATATTCCAATTGCTGAACCCACAGCATCAGAAATAAAATCGAAGATGTCGGTTGTCCTTTCCACAAATATCGTGCTTTGAAGTATTTCGGTAAGACCACCATAGAAAATGCTCATTATTAAAGAAAGCATCACAAAATATTTTCTCAGATATTCAAATTGATTCTGCAAACAGAATCCGCGTGCAAGCAGGAAAACAAGAATGCCAAAAAGTCCTGCATGAACAATCTTGTCAAAATACGGGATATTTATAAATGAAGTATCAGGAAGGTCACTTCCCGGAAGTCCAAGCAGTATCAATATAATAATTGCCCAAAGAATACCGGGGATATTATATCGGAGAAACATAATAAATTATATGAAAACTTAAAATGCTATTAAGAAAACAAGTTAAATATGTACATTTTGTTTCAGTAAATCTGGTAATCGGTAATCAGTTTGAATACGACAGATTACCGGTCACCAATTACTGATTACCATTAATAAAATGTATCATTTCTAACTCATTCGCAAATTAACAGTAATCTTGCGGTTTGATTTATTAATGAGTAGTCAGCTCGCTGTATTTTTCAGCTGTAAGGAGTTCCTCAATTTCTTTTGGATTAGCAATTTTAATTTTTGCAATCCAGCCTGCTCCGTAAGGATCCTTGTTCACAAGCTCGGGATTCGCTTCAAGCGCTGCATTGAATTCAAGCACTTCGCCGCTTACAGGCATAAACATATCAGATACTGTTTTTACTGCTTCAATAGTACCGAAAGCTTCTTCTTTTTCAATGGTTTCACCAACGGTTTCCACTTCAATATAAACTACATCGCCTAGTTCTCCCTGGGCGAAATCTGTAACACCCACATATCCTTCACTACCTTCAACTCTTAGCCATTCGTGATCTTTGGTGTATTTTAAATTTCCTGGTATGTTCATTGTATTATAAGTTTAGTTAATGAACTCCAAAAATACATTTTTTTTTATTCAGAAATGAAATCGAGTCCAAATTTTACTGTGCAAGTGTAAACTTCAGGCTAAAACCTGCATTGGTATTAGCATTGGGAAATTGGGAAGAAACAAACGGATTCGTAATAATCTTATCAAAGAAGAATTTAATGGTGAACTTTTCATTGATCAGGTAATCGGCAGAGGTATTAATGGTAACTAAGCGCTGCCCGGTAGATATCTGATTCACATTCTCAATGATTTTTCTTAAAATGGTTTTGTTTGTTTTTATAGAAATATCAGCTTTGATATTCAGGTCGCTCTTAAGCTTCTTGAGTTTACCGCCATTCAAGCCTTTTACATTGATAATAACATTCTTAATTCGATACCCGAGACCAACTATATATTCGCTGCTGCTTATTTCTGTAAGCTGGTTGTTTGCGAAACTAAGTGAAAGGTCCCTGCTCTTCTTGATTTCAAAATCAGAAAGCATACTATTGTTCCAGGTCATATCAATACTGAAAAGCGGCGCGAATTGCTCTGTGATTGTTATTGCCGACATTTCCCTCTTTGGTATATAATTGCCGCTGAGTTTATCTCTTACATCAGCGAGACCATCACTGTTATTATCATTATACATAGCATCGGTAATATAGTTACCAACACTATAAGTTGATTTGTATGAATGACTGAGCGAAACTGTTTTCAGGTACTTTTTCACAAAAGGAATTTTTGTAAGTCCATCGTAAGTTACTCTCCAGTTTGGAATTGGAATATCACGCAATGTGAACTTTTCTGAAAAAGCATTCAAAGAAACCGAATTCGGATCTCTATGCGTGTATGCCGCCAGGAAGGCCGGTATCAGAACATCCTGCGACGTAGGCCCATAACCTTCAGGATAAACATCACCTGTAATGCTGTCGGTAAACACTTTCGGGTTAGTCAGCCAGTTCTGACCATCCTGCCAATTCTGATTTTCCTGAGCAAGTCTCCATGCAATAAGATACCTGTATTGCTTGAACTTTTCAAAGATTTCATTGGAATGGGTTGTTTTATCGTCCTTTGAAAATGCAGTTTTCCAGGCAAAGAACGAAACGCTGTACGCACCTGTTTCAGAAGGGTTGAATTTTCTGTAAGCACCTGTATCCGCATCCCATTTATAATATTCAGAATGGTTCCTGGAGAATGTTCTTGTAGCTGAAAACTCTATCAGGAATTTACTCACAGGTTCAACTGTTGCTCTTGCGGTAAAGTTTTCTGTAAACTTTGTGGCATAGAGGGAATTCAACATATTATCTGTTGATATCAAGGTTGTATCACGAGTAAGTTCATCCCTGATATCATGCTGATCGCCAAACACAAAACCTGCTCCCGGGTATTTCCATTTTCTGTCCAGCCCTAACATAGCGGGGGTTCCCATGTATCCTGGCAACAAAGTACCATTGCCCTGCGAATATGCAAACGAAACAGTTTTAATACCCATAAGGAACTTTAGCGCATTGTCGGTAATTGATTTCACATAATCAATCTTGGTTGTATCTGGTATAGTATCCGCCAGTACTGGTTTTGCTTTTGCTGCAGAAGATGCTTTCTGCTGATTCAGTTTTTTCAGATATGGTACTTTATTATATAAGCTTGTAAAACTGAAACTACCATTCAATGCTTTTGTGTTTGAATTTTCGATAGTATTTCCAAGTTTAGTTACAGATAATGCGGCACCTGTCCATGTGTAGTCGGATGTATATTTTGCAGAAGCCGTAATCCAGTTAAACCAACTAATCTTGTTTATGGGCAATGTATAATTTACAGCAAGTGTTTGGTCGTAATCCGTCATTCTTCCGAAATCCTTGATATTGTCTTTAATAACATCCCGTTTCCAATCGAGGCTATGATCCTTCCTGTCAATTCTGCCGGCAGGTTCATCAATACGTGCTGCAGCTGCAGCTGTGTAATCCACTTTAAAATTCGTAGACAGGTCGAATTTCATACCATAATCTCTCTTCCAGGTAAATGCTTTCACATACGTTGTATCAATCAAAAGTGCGGCCTGGCTCTTATTCCTTAATTTATTTTCCGAATACAAACGATCCATGTCGGTGCGGAAAGTCAATGTTTTAGGCCATAAATAGAAGTTAAAATCTTTTACCAGTTTTAGTGGTCCGTAGGTTAAGAATTTTACTTTTGACAATGGTGCGAAATTCTTTGGCGTGTTAGTGAAATTATATCCAATGGATCCTTTATATGTTTTCTTCAGGTCATGCTCTATATCAATACTCCGGTGGTACTGCTCTGTATAAGAATACGTGAAATCAAGATTCTCCACATCGTAAATATGCGATTTGGTGGAAGTGCCTGTTTTATCTTTTTTAACATTCACAAAGTTCAGGCTTTTTCTGACTATCAATTCCCGACCCAGAGCTCTTACAGAATCTCTTTCTGATTTATCAGTATAGGTATCAAGGTCATCACGGAAAGGAATATCCGGGTTGAGTGGATTGTATTGCGGATCACTTACATTATGGGAATAGTCGTAATGCATTGGAATCTTTATTCCTGTTTTTTCCGGCAAAAACTTTCCAAGTTCAAGACTGGTAGAAATATCGTATTCTTTTTCTGTTTCTTTCGAACGCTCGTTTACTTTCTTTTCAATACTGCCAAATCCAGGTGTGCTTATCTTTCCAGCCAGTGTAACGGTTCCAAGGTCGGCCAGCGTTGCATTTATAGTTGATGTTGCAGCCCAGCCCCCTTTTTCATCAAAGTCGGTAAGGCGTAATTCATTCACCCATATTTCAGCGCATTTAGGTAAACCGTCATCAAGAGGTGTTTCGGACGATTTTTTCGGATTCCTTATACCGATCATAATAACTTTTACTGCACTCAGCGTGGGCATTCCCTTCACAGTAACTGTGTGCCCATTGTCATCGGTTACATAAGGTATTGTAAGCGAAACGCCTGATCCGGGAGTACGCATCTGAACATTCCTGTCCATTTTTGCATTCTGGAAAATACTTAAAATAATATCAAACATATTTGCATCAGGCCAGATGGTGTTTACATCAACAGCCGGAGTTCCCCATGCAGTAGGTGTCAGCGGAATTTCGTATTCATAATAATTATCTGTAAAATCTGTTCCAAGCCTCAGAAACACAGTAAGATCGCCCTTTTCTAATGGTTCTTCAGCACTTCCGGCTTCAGCATGAACAAACATTTTCAAATGCTTGAACTGGCGCATATCAAAATCGCAGGTCTTGTAACAAGCGCGTGCATCACCATCCAATAGGTTGCAGACTTTTAAAGAAAGTGACTGCTCGTTCATCTGCTGAAGGTTGGTAGTCCCTAAGTTTATTTCTCTTTCAATGCCAGGAGGAATCACATACGGAATAGGTATTCTTTTTCCGTTTTCTTCTATATTTACAACAGAAACATCAAAAGTGGTATTGTTTCCATTGTCATTAGGAAGATATTCCCCTGGAGATAAAAGATCAAAAGCATATTTTCTCCATTCCCCCCTTACCAGCTCAAGCGTTGCAAAACGGAGTACTGCATTTTCGGTCCAGCCTTTCATAAACATACGCATAAAGCGGATTGATTTAAAATCCTGAATATTTCCAACTACTTTATCGGGTGTATGAATTGGAATTTTGAACTGGTACCACGTTACATCGGCTGTTGATCCATTTGCCAGAGGCACTCCCTGAGCAACATACATATCAGTAATGTAGTTTTGACCAACCACCATTTTCGAAGGTTTCAGTTGCACGCGGTATTGATAATATCTTTCCGATTCACTCAAAGTATTATCCTTGTTAATGTCTTCTCCGTTAGGAATTGTTGTGGCCTGTACCGGATAAGTTTCAACTAATGATCCCGGAGGAGCCTGACCACTTGCAGGAGAGTTGCCTTCAGTCCCGTTGTATTTTTTGTATCGTGCAAGAATGCCAAGTTCTAGGTCATCATAATCGGTACCGCGGAAATAATGGTAATCATCCGAAGAAGGGTCTGTAGATGCATCGAGATAAGCCTGTGATGAAGTACCGCCAAAAAGTACAGCTAATTGCTGGAGGTAGTCAGAATCAAAGAATGACGATTCATCCACATCCATCAATCCATCAAGTCCAACATCCTGGTATGGGCGGGAATCGGGATTGTTATCGAATGAATTTGTAAGTGCCTGTATAGTAGGAACCCTTCCCCACATTGTAGTATCAACTTCTGTAACTGTTGCACTAAGGGGAAGTCCGTTTTCAAAACTTTTACGGGAATCTCTCAGCACGTCTTCTGAAATATCGCCCAGATTGAAGTATAGATCGCCTTCCGGTGGATTGGCCAAATCTTCTCCAGTGCCAGTAGGATTGATAAAAGGATCCATCAACCAAAATTCGATATACTCCATATTGGTCGATTCGAAATCGGAAGTTTCAATTTTACGCATGATACCACCCCATCTGGTTCCGGGATCATTCAAACTTCCATCGGAAGCCACACCACTTGAATATGAGCTTGATGCAACATCATAATTATATTGCCCTCTTTCTTTTGGATAAAAAGCAAGATTTAAAACTGCGATGTTTGTAGGTTGCCCATTTGGCGTTTCTTTGTTTGGGAAAACTTCCGATTCTAAAATTTCACGCACATAGTGGTTCGACTGGTCATCTTTTGTGATGTTGTCCGGGGTAAGGTTATTATTTCTGACAAAAAGCGGATCAATAACAAACCAGCAGAATTTTGCCGCATTGAAACGATAAGCAAGCCCTGTGCCCACTGCACCTTCGGGGAACATACTTGAAGTGGTTTGATTTTGCGGTGTACTTGCAAGATACCATGAACCAATATTCTTCATATCGATAGAGGACTTGCTGCCTTCGAAATCATCAATGTATGAAGTTCCTGTTTTTCCGATTGCCCTTGAGTGGCCGGGAATCAGGTCGGCAAATTCACCGGTAATAGTAACCTTTGATGCAGTTTTAGTACTGTAGAATGGTAATAGGTCAACGAGCTTGGTTATAAGCCGGGATTCTTTTTCATATGTACCGTTCAACCCCCAGATGGTATTTGAAATGGGTTCGTCGCCAAAATTAATTTTCTGAGTAATTGGCCTTTCAGTAAGATTTAAAATTGTTGCTCCCAATGTAAGATCTTTATTCACCACATGGTCGAAATGCGCACCCATCAGAGTTTTTGTCTGAATATTGAATAAGGAATTGCTCTCAAGATTTATAGTGATAGGTGTTCCTGAATTTAAAATTCCTTCATTAATAATTTTAACACGTCCTAATGTATAATCTACTGTATAATCTACATTTTCTGTAAGCACCATACTGCCTGCAGTTACCTTAACTGAGCCCTGGGGAACATTCATTGCGTTCAGCGAAATTTCAGAACTTGAGGACGATTTATACGTCCCCATTATTGAGAATTTATTCTTATCGGGGTATTGCTGGGCCCCAGTTTTAGTCATGGTATATAAGGAATCGAAGCAATATTTATCTGCAATAGATTTATCAAGGAATTTCGCCCTGAGATCTTTTCCAAAAGGTTCCAGCACGGGGAAGAAAATACGTCCATTGCTTGACTGGATAGTTCCTCCCAAAGTAGCAGCATAATCCAGAAAATCAAACACACCATCAGGTTCAGGATCGAGTTGAGTATTGAGATTGTCAAGATTCAGCAACCTGATTATTGGCTTGCCTTTGGCGCTGTCGTCTTCTGTAAAATATCCTTGTGGAATTCCGTTTTCACTACTTGTATAAACCACATTTAACCTGAAATCTTCAGAATTCACCTGATAAGCGCCTATGGAATAAACATTCTTCATCATAAGATTCCACATTGGAATCTTAGTACTCAATGAAGTACTCTTTAAAAGCTTTACGATGAGTGTATTTGGACCTGCAATATCAGTTGAGAAATCTCCAACTTGGTAAATGGTAGTGTCGCCTATAAGAGTGTACTGATAAGCAACCGCAAGCACCTGATCAGGATTCAGCGAGGTATTCAAAGAAATAAAACCAAGTTTACTGTTGTAGGAAAACTCTGTTGAAAGTAATTTTCGGGCATATCCTACCTTTTCGTAATCCTGTCCAGAAACAAGTTTGTTGGACGGATATAGGTTATTAAGAAAATCACTAGCGTAATTAATATTTCTTACTTCGGGCTTATTTACTTTGGCATAAAGATCATTAGATTCATTATCAGGATTTGAATATGTAGCTGTTTGATTAATATTAGTGTTATAAGCTGTATCTTCACCAAGGTCCATTAATGCAACAATGTCCCTGTTCTCGGTAGTAGCAGCGCCTATATTGGTTACCCATACTTCAATTTTTGTAATATTTACATTTGAACTTACTATCGGCAATGTAGCCATTGCAGTATTAAAATTATTGCGATAATACTGTGCTAACAAGAAGTGCTTGTTCTCTTCGTACTGGTCAGCCTTTACATCAAAGTCGCTGGTTTGTGCGCCACCCGATACTTCTATTGTGGATGTTTTGCTTTTTTGTTGCGAAAATACGCTTGTAACCGTTGTTTTCCCGAACTGCAGTTTTGTTTTTAAGCCGAAAAGGCTCTGGCTACCAGTAATCAATGTACTGTTAAGAGGCAAGGTGACATCACCTGCTTCAATAAGTTTAATAATCTCATCTTCTTTGCCTTCGTAGGCAAGTTTCATTTTGTTTTCAAATTCAAAAGTAGCTTCGGTATTATAATTTGTCCCCAGTTCAATTTTGTCCCCGATTTTTGCAGTAACATTCATCTGAATTTTTTCCTGAAAGTCGAAGTTTGCAGTCTTGCGTTGTTTTACATCCAGCGATGGGTCGTCACGTCTGATTGCATTCAATCCAAAAATAAGTTCAGCAGAACCCTGAGGCCTAATATCAATGGTGTTGCTGCCAAATATTTTATCAAATGCTTCTCCGCCAATATGAATTTTGGGTATTGTAGATTTTCCTTTTGTTGTACTGTTGGCATCATTGCGTTCCTGCCAGTATTCCTTCATCTGCTTGTCAAGATCGTATTTCATATATTCTTCAAACGACATTGATGTAGGCGGATTGATATCATATCCGTCAACGCTATTTGTAAAAATATATGTATTCGTTTCAGGATCGTAATAAACTGAATCGGAAATATTTGAAGGGTCATGAAGATAGAGCGAACTACTGTCGCCATTACCATCGAAGGGATAAGTGTAACTGTTAGAAAATGGATAAGGTAAATGAGAAGTATCATCCTTGGACGTATCATCCTTCATATCACCCATTGTGGTTGGATTAACGGGAGCAGATTTGTGCCTGATAAATGTAGCACTTGATGCCCACACTATAAACAACAGTGACAACAGGAATACCGCCTGGATAACATATTTAACTTTTCGAACCAAATCCGGGTTTTTCTTAAATAAACTACTTATACTTATTTTTTATTACAAAAGTTTTAGCGCCTGTTTGATCATGTCCTCCAGGCTGATGTTAACTCCTTCGTTTTTAATTACTTTTTCAACTGCTTTTTCAGCAGAATTCTTGTTAAAGCCGAGCATAATTAATGCACTTAACGCTTCATTTCGTAAAGTATTGTTTTGGGGAAGGAAAAATTCTTTCGATTGTGGTCCTTTGCTTATTTTGTCTTTCAAGTCAATAATAATACGTTGCGCTGTCTTTTCCCCTATCCCTTTCACTTTCCGGAAGGTATAAATATCGCCATTGCAAATAGCTGAAATCACTTCAGATGTATTAAGCGAAGACAGTATCAGCCGGGCGGTATTTGATCCAACACCAGAAACAGAAATCAGTTCTAAAAACAGACTTCTTTCTTCTTCGGTCGCAAATCCATACATTACAAGACCAACAGGAGTTGTGGCTTCCGATTTAATGGACATCTGCGCATGCAGTTTGCATTTGGTATTCACTTCCGGGAGCAGCGTATATGTGTTCAGAGAAATAAATAATAAGAAACCAACCCCGCCGCAGTCAATTACGGCGTAGGTTGGATTTTTTTCAGTAAGAATTCCTTCAATATAAGATATCATATAAATACATAAGCGTTAAGAAACCTCTTTTATTGCCCAGTCCAGAGCATCTTGTAACATTGTTGTAGGAGGGCAATTGATAAAGCCTGTCTCAGTAAGGCTTTTTGTAAGATTTCTTGAATAATCAATATCTGCTTTTGCTTTAGCATAAGCTTCTTCACGTGTAATATTTACCCTTGCGACACCGTCTTTAATTGCCTGCATAGCAACATCGGCAGCCTCTTCGGGGAACACACCGATTTCTTCCATATTCGGAACAATATTCTCGGGGTTAATTCCTCTTTTTTCAGCAAAATTTGCTAATGAATGAGCTGCAGCAATAGCCATATTATCAGTAATTTTCCTTGCCCTTACCATCAATGCACCTTTAAGAATGCCAGGGAAACCGATAGAATTGTTCACCTGGTTTGGAAAATCACCACGACCGGTAGCGACAATGTAAGCGCCTTCTTCTTTTGCAGCATACGGATATATTTCAGGAACCGGATTAGCACAAACAAATACAATGGATTTTTCTGCCATTGCATGCACCCATTCTCTTTTTATGGAATCAGGTCCGGGAGTTGACAAAGATATCAGGACATCGGCTCCTTTTATTGCCTCTTCCATTGTTTTGATTTTGTTGGGATTTGTTTTTTCACAAAGTTCCCATTTGCGATAAAATCTTTTGTCAGCCTGAATATCTTTTCTGTCTAAATGTAAAGAACCCTTAGTATCAAACATAACCATCTTCTTTGGATCAGCTCCGTCTGCAATAATAAGACGAGCAATGGAAGTTACTGAAGCACCTGCACCCTGAAAAACTATTTTCACATCGGATATTTTCTTTCCTGCAAGTTTAATAGCATTGATAAAACCTGCAAGCGTTACACAAGCTGTTCCTTGTGCATCGTCATGCCAAACAGGAATATCGCATTCTTCGCGTAACACATCAAGAACCTTATAACAATTAGGTTGAGAAATATCTTCCAGGTTAACAGCGCCAAAACTATGCTGAACCATTTTTACAAATTGAATAATTTTATCAGGATCATTTTCACCTTTTTCATTTTTACTGTCGATGCATAAAGCAACACCATCAACACCACCAAGATACTTCATAAGGAAAGCTTTACCTTCCATTACTCCGAGCCCACCCGAAGGTGTGCAGTCACCATCTCCGAGAACTCTTGTAGAGTCGCTGACAACAGCAACAAGGTTACCGCGGTTCGATAGGTCGTACGATGTAGCATTATTGTCACGGATATCTGTGGAAACCTTTGAAACACCAGGAGTATACCACACGTTAAACCAGTTAAAACCAAAAACCGGAGCTTTCGGAACTGTCTGAATTTTTCCGCCATAAAATTTATGTGCACTTTCGGAAAGTTTTTTCAGGAACAATGTCTTTGCTTTTGCAATCTGCTCCTGTGTAAAGTTTTCAGGAAAAGCTTTGTCAAGGTTTTCCAATGATAATTTGATGGGTTCCATGTTAAAAAAAATTTTATTGTTGATTGAGTCAGTTAAATTTTTGGAATTTGTAAAAATACAATTTTTAATGATAATGGTGTGAAAGGTGAATATTTTAAAAAGCATCTGTGTTTTTCTTAACTTTGAACAAAATCTTTTTTTCATGAAAAAAATTGTTGTTTTAACCGGAGCGGGAATCAGCCAGGAAAGTGGAATTAAAACTTTCCGCGATAGTGGAGGATTATGGGAAGAACACAGGGTTGAAGATGTGGCCACATATGAAGCATGGCATCGTAACCAGGCACTTGTACTGGAATTCTATAACCAGCGAAGGAAACAATTATATGAATGTTCACCCAATGCTGCACATTATGCACTTGCGAAGTTGGAACAGAAATACGATGTTGAGATCATTACACAAAATGTAGACGACCTGCATGAAAGTGGTGGTTCTACAAAAGTTCTTCACCTGCATGGCGAATTGAAAAAAGCCAGAAGCACTGTTGATGATGAACTTATTTATGAAATTGACGGTTGGGAATTAAAAAAAGGCGATCGCTGTGAAAAAGGTTCACAGTTAAGGCCACATATAGTATGGTTTGGAGAAGCAGTTCCGAATATAATACCAGCGTCGCAAATATCATCAAAAGCAGATATTTATATTGTAATTGGCACTTCACTCAATGTATATCCTGCAGCAGGTCTGCTGAATTATGTGCCCAACAATGTTCCGAAATATCTCATCGACCCTAATGGTACAGAAGTACCAGGAATAAGAAATCTGACTGTAATTAAGGAAAAGGCAGGGAAAGGCGTTACTGAACTGGTGAATAAATTACTTGAAGAATAATATCAGATTTTCAGTCTGTACAGTTTCTTTAATTCCTTCGGATCGGTGCGTTCAGTATATAGAAAATAAATATTATCGTTGTGAATTTTTATTTTTTCGACAAAAGGAAAATCAGGGATTACTATGGAATTCTTCAGTTCACCGGTTTTTAAATTAATTTCCTTTAATGCAGATATCCCATTTTTTCTGAATAAAGCAAAGACTTTTCCTGTAATATCATCAACAAAGATTTCGCGTTTCCAGTTTGGATCATTGTGAAAGGAGATTGCAACTTCTTTAATCAGTCTGCATGAATCAGAATAAAATTCGATCAGTGAATCCGCATAATTAAAAATACAAATGGTGTCGTGCACTTTTACCAGAGGAGCAAAAACAGGTTTGTAAAATACAAGGTCTTCGAATTGTTCCTGTATTGCTGGATCGTCGGAATCCATTACAATCCTTGCCCTGTCGCGCATCATGTATAAGTTTTCTTCGTTTCCTATCACTTTTAGTTCTTCTGATTTCTTTGCGCTTTTATCATAAAAATAATACTGAAGTATCTGGTTGTTGTAATAATATTTCTGGTAAAAAAACTTATTGTTTAACTCTGCAACCACAGGACTGAAAGTCTCTTCGAATTTCTCTGCATCAATAGGGTAAATGAAATCGACAAAAGTGGAATCGATAAAAATCTGCCAGGCAGTTGTTTTTGTAAGCAAGTGACTTTCGCCGAAACAATCTCTATAAAGGTTTCTTGAATCTTTAATTCGCACAGAACAAATAGTATCGCCATTTAAGTTCAACAGACTGACACATGCCCTTGAAAGCATTTTATCTTTATACGCAAGTACGATTATTTTATCATTGCAAAATTCATAATCCTTAATATATAGCGGCTGCTCTTTGGTTATATTAATTGGTTTGTTAGTTGTGACAGACAGTTGCGGAAGCGTGGCAATTTTTCCCAATAATAAAATTTTTTGATCAGTGTTTTCCTTTGCATCAATGCGGATATTTTTACTAAAATAATTCAGATGAGTAATGCATACAGTGGATGGAATATTCGAAATCCAAATAGAAAAATTTCCCTTACCATCTGATATAACTGCAGCTCCAGTTTCGACTATTTTTACACTTACATTTTCTATTACTGCATCCGTTGCAGAATCGCTTACATTTCCATGTAAATAAAAACCTGTCTCCTGACCATAAGTGTTAATCAGCAGAACCAACGAAAGTGATATAAGTGCAAGAATTTTCACAATTTCGGTTTTAAGTTTTTTGTCCGGTAATCCAGGCAGGGCGAGGAACCAAGATTACCGGACTGATTAATTATACTTCGACTGAAAGAGTTTGCTTTCTTCAACAAACTCAATATATAAGAACTATCTCATTCGCTCAGTATAACTGAATCTAAGCAGCTTTTACTTTATTCACAAATTATTTTGTTTTTATTTGTGTTCATGAGCACACTACGTTCGGTTGCAAATCAGCCAAGATTCAGTAAATTAAGGAACAGAAGGTATAGCGGGCGCACAATTTACCTCAAATTATTTACCCTTTTTCTCATTTAGCCAACTGAAATAACTTTGTGTTTCTACAACAATTACTCCGCCGGTGAAATCGCCATATTTTGCAGGAACGCCGCCGGTATAAACAGTCAGGCTTCCGATAGAATTACCGGGAATATGCAATTGATTATCCCTGAGTTTTACGCCATCCACATAATAAACAGCGTCACCATCTCTGGAACCTCTGAAATAAATATCTTCCCCGTCATCGCTTACATAAACATCAGTAAATGTATTCCTGATAACACTATTGATGTTTTTACTATCAGCCATTACATCAATTTGCTCATGCGTAATACTAATTTTTGAAGGAGCATCGGGATCGATAACTTTATTCCCATATACAACTAGAACTTTTTGGTTAATTACGTTAAAATCCATATAGGTATCATCAAGATAAGTTATCTTGTCAGCATTTACTGTAACACCAGTATAAGTAATAGTATCATAGCCGGTGAAGGTAATAGTTACATTATAAGTCCCCGGTGTAAGCGGTTTCAAGGTGAACTGTCCATCCTTGTCAACGAAATTGGCAACTTTACTGCCCATGTATTCAACATATACAGTGGCTCCGATAAGTGCTTCCTTGGTTTTGGAATCGTAAATATTCCCTTTTATCTCGCCCTGGCTTTGGGCAAAAATAAATGCAGGAATGCATAAGGTTAGAAGTGTGAAAATAATTTTTTTCATGACATTAGGTTTTAGTTATTGATTAATGGGGTTACTCAAAAATACTGTAGCAACAACTAAAATAAAAGTCATATCCGGTTAACGGCAATATTAAACAAGTTTTCGGTACGATCAAAAAAGAAAAAGGCGAAGGGTATTTAAATTTTCACTCGTCAAGAGACGAGCGACTGTGGGGAAATTTTAATAATATTTTTCTTTTACGTTCTTTCTCCTTGAAGAGAAAGAACCAAAGATTCAAGACAAAACGAAGCTTCAGCACTCTCTGTCAAATTGCATGAATTCTAAACAAAGATACATCCACTTTCAGAGTCTGCTTTGTAAGAATTCTTTACAATCTGCCATTCACGCTACCCCAGACCTCGCCGTTTTGTCAGGCTTGCGCTCTTTTCCTGCTACGCAGGAATTCTGTTTTTAATTTACAGCAGAACCTCAAAAGTCTTATAAGGCCAGTACGCTGGGACTTTTAAGGTTTGTGCGGTAGAAATATTTTACATGATATTGAGATATAGAATTCTCCTTATAGTCGAAATGACATTATAAAGAAAGAACTTTTCTTATTTATAAAAGTTCCGAAAAATCCAACAATTTTATTGAACTACTGGTTGTGTCTTCAAATCTTTCATTGCTTTTATAGCAGAAAAAAGATAAATCAAAATAAGTATTCTTACAATAACCCAGACAAATGTTGGTGAATTCGACATCACCTGAACGGCAATACCAGCAATGGCATCAAGAATTAAAAGTGCAATTGCAATATACAATGCCACCAGCGATTTCGCCCTTACTGCAAATGCAAGTGCACCGAATATTACTCCAAAAATAATATAACCAATACCGATTCCTAAACCTAATGATTGCAAATCAAGCATTGAAAGTAAAATGCCTGCTAAAAGATTCAAGCCGGTAATTACTAAAAGAAGAATAAAAGCAACTTTTACTTTTTGTGCGGGATCCATATCAGAGCCGGGAAGTGGTTGTCCATTATGAAGTACTTCAAGTCCAGATGTGCCAAAACCAATTTTAAGTCGTACCCATAAAGTACTGCCATCCGCTAAACTGAATTGCCTTCCTTCTTTGAGTTCTCGCTGGTTTGCAATAGTTCCTATTATGTTTCCGTTTTGTGTTACAGTAAAATTTTTCCACGCAAAACCCCATGAACATTCAATTTCTTTAGGCCCACTTTTGATGAGTGCATATTTTTTTCTTGGCATATGAAAAGTTTATTTATTGACTTTCAAATTTAGCAAATTTCTTTACATCTGCTAAACAAAGGATCAGGTGAGTTTATTTCACCGGAAAAAATATGTGCGGCCTCACGGCAACCGCCATCACAATCAAACAAAAGTTCACAATCATTGCACATATGCGGATGATAATTCTTCATTACGAATTTCTTCCAATAGTCGTTTTGTTTTACAAGTTCTATTTCCGAAATATGTCCTACCTCTTTAGGTGAATGATTGCAGGTGCGGATATATCCCGATGGCCCCACAACAAAAAAATCGATAGCTGCCGAACATTGCGTTCCTACTTTTAAATGCACATAATCGTTTCTTTTTAAAATGCATTTTGGAAGCTCAGTACCCACGCTGCCAAAACGATTAGCCGTTGATAAAACTTCTTCGGCAATATCAAGCATTTCGTTGGTTTGCTCAGTGGTAAGCAAAAGATCATCAGTGTAATTTATTCCACGGCCACCGGGCAGGAATCTATTCATCAATAATGTGTCAGCGCCTGCAAGTAAAGCTTCAGAAATAGTTTCATAGAGTTCAAAAATATTCTTTTTTGTAACTGTAATATTAACAGTTGTTGAAACTCCTTTTGCTTTTGCCTTGCGAAACCATTCCAGAATATGTTGTGGATTGCCCTGCTTTGTGTGATCATTGTAAGTTGTAAGCCCGGGCAAACTCATGCTGAGGTGCACATCGAATTTTTTGCAGATATCAAGCACTTCATCATTTACAATTCTTCCGTTTGATATCAGATATAATTTCGGAGGCGCAAACCGTGTAACAAGTTCTTCGTTTTCCGTTTCTATATGTTCCGATTGGCAGGATGCGGCGAATTCAATGATTTTAAAAATATCTTTTTTCATCAAAGGTTCACCGCCAGTGAATGCAATGCTGCATACGCCCATTTGCGTGAGGGTGGAAATAGTTTTCATCCATTGATCAGATGACATTTCATTTCGTCTTTCAAATCCATTGCCTTTTGCTTCCCAAGGGCATGAGCAGAATAAACACTGATGATTGCATTCATATGTCATTTCAAGAACCGCTGTGGCAGGCAGAAATGAAGGAGCAAGACGTGATGTTATTTTTCCGGAGTCCATTTTACTTTTTCTGATTTTCAATTTTTATTCCGAACAATTCCTGAAGTCTCGGCAGAAAATCTTTCATTGCAGCTTCTCCATCATTATCTGTTATATGAATGGTTTTTCCCTGCATGAATTCTTTCATGATAGAAAGATCATATCTGGTAATTCCGCAGATGTGTGTCTCTTTCTGATCGTCGGCTAATTTATATGTAATGCAGAGCTGAGGGTTTTCAATTTTTGGATTGCATTTTTTACAATATTCCGACTCGTCGAGCTGAAGATTAATTGCCGGAATCGAATCAGCAAGGCTACGACAGGCAGGCAAATCGCGGCGAAGAAACCATCCGGTCGATTCAGTGTACAATGTTTTTTCACCGCACTTCGGACAAATATATTCAATGCTGTCGCGCTCTAACATTGGCGAGTAACACATGGCACCGGGATTTAACTTATCCGGAGCTGTTGAGTTTGCAAGCAATTCTAGCTTCTCCTTAATATAATCCCTCTTAAAAATTCCTTTGATGGTATCATCAGGTGAAATATCATTGTCACTAAATGTCTTTTTAGAAGGAAGTTTGCAACCGGCAGAACTAAATGTAATCAATGCTGCCAGGCCAATAACAATATAAATATACCACATACTTTTTTATTTTGTTGGTGACAAATCAAGAATATTTTCAAGGCGTGAGATATAGTTTTTTAATGGAGTTTCGTAATCATAAGAATCTTTATGTGTCAACTTTCCCTTCAGGAATTCATTCAAGAGTTTCATATCATCAGCGTTGATTTCACAAACCTCATGCTTAATAGTATCTCCGGCAAATTTAAAATCGATGCAAAGTTTCGGGTCAGTAATCCCCGGACTACATTTTTTACAAAATTGTTTTTCATCGAGTGTAAGGCTTAGCACACTGCTATCGGCCAGGCTGCGGCATTCAGGAATTTCCCTGTCAATGATACGTGCAAGTGCCTCGGTATATAAAGTTTTAGTGCTGCAAACCGGACACACATACTCTGCCCTGTTTGGTGGAGCAGCAGTTTTATAACACATTGCGCCTGTAGAAAGTTCTGAAGGAGCCTCAGTATTGGCGAGGATTTTCAGTTTTTCAATTATTTGTTCTTTGGTGAATTTTCCTTTTATTGTATCTATTGGTAACTGTCCGCTTGTGGTTTCAGTACTTTCATTTTTAGGAAAGAACTTACATCCGAATATAAAAGTGAAAACCGCTGATGCACCAATGATAATACTAAGAATTATATAGTTCATGGCTTATAGAATTTTAGTTAAAGATAAAATATTTTAATTCATATATGAAAGAAAGACCTCTTATCTCTGATATTATTTTTTTCTTTCTGTACTTTTTGCTTGACCAAAAAGTACCAAAAAGTCAAGACAAAACGAAGCTTCAACCCTCTCTGAAAAATTTCTGAATTCTAAAAACAAAGTAAGTGAACTCCTTTGTAAGAATTCTGCGAAATTTTTCATTCATCGCTTGCCTTGTCCTCGCCGTTTTGTCATGCCATCGCTCATTTTCATTCTGTGTTTTTATAACACAATTCCTATATGCCTGCTGTCCGTCTGAGTTTATCGAAGACAAAGCTGAGACGGAAATCGGAAACGGACTATTCTAAATCCTTTATATCAAACAACACTTTTAAACGCTCCAGCTGGCTCTTCATTGATAATTCGGAATCACGTTCTCCTTTGTGTATATCCTTGCCACGAATAAATTCATTCATAAGTTTCAGATCATCACCATCAATATTGCAGACACTGTGCTGCAAAGTATCATCCGGGTATTTTATTGTAATGCATAATGAAGGATCCTTTTTATCGTGTCCACATTTTTTGCAAAATTGCGTTTCGTCAAGTTTAATATCCAGATAACTTATACTATAGATAAGACTGCGGCAATAAGGAATGACACCTTCCACAAAATCGGCATAGTTCTGCGTATAAAGTGTTTTTGTGCCACATATAGGGCAGGTGTAGTGAGCGTTTGAGGGTCGCATAGCCATTTCATAACACATTGCACCAAATGATAATTCGGTGGGAGCATCCGATTTTGCAAGTTGATGAAGCTTTTCCTTAATAAGACTTTTGGAAAGTTTTCCTTTTATTGTATCTAAAGGATTCTGACCGTGCGATGTTAGATTGCATTTGCTGCGGGCATTCGTGTTAAACAACCCGCAACTTCCTATAATTGTTGCAATTCCAATCAGAATAAATCCAAACATGTACCACATAGCTGAAAATTTTTATTAAGATGAAACTTCGTATGATTTTCCACAAATGCAGGCAATATCAAAATAAAAACTAAAACATTTACACAGCAAAAATCAATGCGCTTCGAGCCAGTTTTCACCTGTGCTCATTTCCACTTCAATGGGCACTGTCATTGGCAATGCGTGCTTCATCTTATCAAGAATAATATTTTTCACAATTTCAATTTCATCTTTATGAACGTCGAAAACAAGCTCATCGTGTACCTGCATGATCATTTTTGAATTCAGATTTTTTTCATGTAAAGCTTTATAAACATTGATCATTGCAATTTTTATCATATCCGCTGCTGATCCCTGTATAGGTGCATTGATGGCATTCCTCTCGGCATAACCGCGTACAACAGAATTGTGAGAATTGATATCGTTTATATATCTGCGCCTGCCCTTTATCGTTTCAACATATCCGAGTTTTCTTGCAGACACAATGGTGCTGTCCATATATTCTTTTACTTTCGGGTACTTTACAAAATACTGGTCAATTATTTGTGCTGCTTCTTTTCGTGCAATGCTTAAGCGTTCTGATAATCCGAAAGCACTGATACCATAGATAATTCCGAAGTTCACCATTTTAGCATTCCGGCGCATTTCTTTGGTTACTTCCGAAAGTTCCAGCCCATAAACCTTTGCAGCCGTTGCTGTGTGAATATCCAGTCCCTGGTTAAAGGCTTCCATCATACCCTCGTCACCGCTTAGTTCAGCGATGATGCGGAGTTCAATTTGTGAATAATCGGCAGAAAGCAAAACAAATTTATCATTGCGTGGAACAAAGGCTTTCCTTATTTCACGGCCTCTTTCGGTGCGTATAGGAATGTTCTGAAGGTTCGGGTTGTTTGAACTAAGCCGTCCTGTGGCTGCTACAGCCTGGTTATATGAAGTGTGAATTCTGCCTGTTCGCTTGCTTACCAGGATTGGCAGGGTATCCACGTATGTAGATTTAAGTTTTGTCAGGGAACGATAATCAAGAATTTTTTGAATTATCGGATGTTTATTAACAAGCTTCTGTAAAATTTCTTCACCTGTTGAATACTGTTTTGTTTTAGTAAGCTTTGCTTTTTCCATAATGACAAGCTTATCAAAGAGAATTTCTCCAAGTTGTTTTGGAGAAGCAATATTGAATTCAGCTCCTGAGAGTGAATAAATTTCTTTTGTCAGTTCATCAACCTCGGCAAGCAATTGCGCAGAAAAATCGTTCAAAGCTTTTATATCGATTTTTACTCCTTCGGCTTCCATTGAAGCAAGCACGGGGACAAGGGGCATTTCAATTTCATCAAATAATTTTCTTGTGCTGCTTTCGGCCAGCAGTGGTTCAAAAACAGATTTCAACTGCAATGTAATATCTGCATCTTCAGCCGCATATTCTTTTATTTCATCAATCGGAACTATGCGCATGGAAAGCTGATCTTTTCCTTTTTTCCCAATAAGCTTATCAATGGGAACAGGTTTGTAGTTGAGATAATTTTCGGCAAGCACATCCATGCCATGACGCATATCAGGCTGTATCAGGTAATGCGCAAGCATGGTATCGAAAAGCTTTCCCTTTACTTCCACATCGTACCATTTCAAAATTGAAATATCGAATTTTATATTTTGTCCGGTCTTTTCTATTTCCGGATTTTCGAATACTTCTTTAAACTCAGAAACGATCTGGTGTGCATCATGATAATTATCGGGGATCGGAACATAATATGCTTTGTGGGGTTCTATTGCAAACGACATTCCTACAAGTTCCGATTCGTGCGAATCGAGCCCGGTGGTTTCAGTATCGAAACAAAATGATTTTTGTTTTTTCAGCAAGATCAATAAGTCCTGGCGTTTTTCGGGTGTGTCTATTAGGATATATTCGTGAATGGTAGTATGAATATCTTTTTTTACAATTACTTTCTCTGCCGCAGTTTCTTTCACAGCAAAGAGATCAGTAGAAGTTGATTCCATTTGCGGATTATCATCTGAAGGCTTTAAAGATAATTCCGTAAATACTCTTTGTGCAAAATTTCTGAATTCCAGTTCGTCGAATAAAGCTTTGAGTTTGGCTTCATCAGGATGTTTGCGAAGAAGTCTTGATTCATTAAACTCAACTGGTACATCTAAAATAATTGTCGCCAGACTTTTTGAAGATCTTGCCTGATCCGCAAATTGAATTACTTTTTCCTTGAGTTTTGGGTTTTTGATATGAGCTGCATTTGCAAGCAGGTTTTCAAGGTTATCGAATTCATCAAGCAACTTTCTTGCTGTAACTTCTCCAACTCCGGGAATGCCGGGAATATTATCAGAAGCATCGCCCCACAGTCCAAGCATATCTATAACCTGGTCGGGACGCTTGATTCCGAATTTTGCACAGACTTCTTTTATACCCAGGACATCAGCCTTTTCACCAAACCGACCGGGTCTGTATATGAAAATATTTTCAGAAACCAACTGACCAAAATCTTTGTCAGAAGTCATCATGTAAGTTTGATAACCATGCTGCTCGGCCCGCTTGGCAAGTGTTCCGATGATATCATCAGCTTCATAGCCTTCAGAAAAAATTACAGGAATATTAAATGCATCAATCAGTTCAATGATATATGGAATTGATATGGAAAGCTCTTCGGGCATTGCTTCGCGATGTGCCTTGTATTCGGTAAAATCATCATGACGGACTGTCGGTTCCCGTGAATCGAATGCGACTGCAATATGAGTCGGTTGTTCTTTCTTCAATACTTCAAATAATGTATTCGCAAATCCAAGCACTGCAGAAGTATTTAATCCTTTGGAGGTGACTCTTGGATTTTTGTTCATTGCAAAATAAGCCCTGTAAATAAGAGCCATTGCATCGAGGAGAAAAAGTTTTTTTGGTTCAGACAAAGTGGTTTATTGTTTGTGGTTTGTTGTTAAAATGTTCTGTACTATTGAATTCTTTTTTAAGAAAATAAATTCAACACAAACCTACATGAATTTTCAAGAATACACAAATGCCAAATGAAAATTCATGTAGGGTTCCCTCTGACCTTTAAAAAGAAAAACAATTTACAGAGGAAATTTAAGATATTAAATAGAATGTGTGCAATAAACTTATTACCTGTTGAATTTGTCTTTCAGTTTCAATAGTCTTTGTTCCATCAAATAATAAGAAATCGTGGAAATAATAATTGTTGCACCAAGAACAGAAATGTATAATGTAACATTTGAAAGTATTGTGTTCTCGTGGAACATAGGAAAGTAATGTAAAATCATGCTGATAATTATCCAATGATACATATACAATCCATAGGATATTTTTCCCAAAAACCTCATTGGTGCTATATCAACAGATGATGGAATATTTTTGCTGTAAGACAAATTAAAAATAAGAAGCCCGAATAAAATTGCATACACTTCATCGGTAAATGGTTCGAAAGAAACACCATAGAACCACAATGAAAATGATGAAACGACAGAAATTATGACAAATATTTTCCTGTTTAAAAAGTTTTTTAATCGCTCATATCTTAGAGCTATCAACGCAAAGATGCCTCCAACAGCCATGCAGTTAAACTTTGCAAGATTAAAAATCCTGCTCACATAATCCATTGTTTTAGAATCGGTGTTCATCTGATCACCAATAAAAACAGCAATCTGAGGCAATGCAGAGATTACAACAAAAAGGATAATGAATACCAGCATTATTCTTTTTTTACAAAATTTCATCAGTAACGGCCAGCCTAAATAAAACTGCTCCTCGGTTCCAATCGACCATATTTGCGGACTTCCAGCCCAGCCATAATAAAATGCTTCAGCAATATTAGGAAATATCGCAAGACTTAATACCAATGTAATTCCCTGGGGAGAATAATTGACAAAAAGAACCGAGCATGCCAGTATTATGAAATATAGTGGCCAGACGCGCAAAATGCGCCGGATGTAAAAATTCTTTAAACTGATTTTTTGTGTTTTTTCTTTTTCCTGCAGCAACAGTGTTGTTATCAGAAAACCACTCAGTACAAAAAATAATACAACAGCAACATGCCCCCCTGTATCTTTAAAAAAAGGAATATCAGTATAGCTGTCAATACCGAACATTGATTTTAATAATTCAATATGGCTTACAATAACTACTATTGCAGCTATTGCACGTAAGGAATCAAGTCCTTTTAAGTGGAGGTTTTTCAATTAAAACAGGAATATCCTTTATCAAATATTTCTTGATTCCGGGATTATTCTTTTGTTAGAAGTTTGAACCCAATACCATGCACATTCAACAGTTCAATTGTTGGATCATCCTTCAGATATTTTCTGAGTTTTGCAATATACACATCCATGCTTCTTGCATTGAAATAACTGTCATCGTTCCAAATCCTGTTCAACGCAATGGATCTGTCGAGTACACTGTTTAAGTTCTCGCACAAAAGTTTTAAAAGCTCGGCTTCCTTTGAAGTGAGTTTTTGAGTTTCTCCTTGCATGATAAGCGTTTGATGAGTGTAATCAAAAACATAAGCTCCAAGTTTAAATACCGTTTGATCGGCTGCAGCAGGAGTATTTGCGCGACGCAAGATTGCTTTTATCCTGAGCAATAATTCTTCCATGCTGAATGGTTTGGTTAGGTAATCGTCAGCTCCCAGCTGCAATCCTTCAATCCTGTCTTCCTGCATCGACTTGGCAGTTAAAAAAAGTATTGGAATTTTTTTATCAGTCTTGCGTATATCTTTCGCAAGGGTGAACCCGTCTTTCACAGGCATCATAACATCCAGGATACAGAAATCAAATTTTTCTTTGGTATAGGCTTCCAGCGCCTCCTTCCCGTTCATGTATAATTTGGTAGGATATCCCTTGGCTTCAAGGTATGCTTTAAGGATGATTCCCAGGTTATGGTCGTCCTCGGCCAACAGAATTTTAATTTCTTTATTTTCCATACATTATTAAATATTAGATTCGCCGAAAGGCAAATATATTGTAAATTTTGATCCTTTTTTTAGCTCACTGGTTACATCTACTGTACCTCCGTGCATCTCCACAATTGCTTTTACATAACTAAGGCCCAAACCGAAACCTTTTACATTGTGAATATTTCCGGTAGGTACACGATAAAGCTTATCAAAAATCTTTTTAAGGTTCGCGTGGCTTATACCGATACCATTATCTTCAACCGATACATAAATGCCGGTATCATTACTTTCTGTAGCAATAATAATTTTTGGCTTCTCGGGAGTATATTTGTTTGCATTATCAAGCAGGTTGTAAATAAGATTTGTAATATGAACTTTATCAGCATTTATTATACTTGATGCAGCGTTGAACTCTGTACTTATACTACCACCCCTGGTTTCAACCTGAAGGCTTATATTTTTAATTACATCGTTTATTACAAAATGGATATCCATCGGTTCTATCTTCAGCTTTACATGGCCCTTATCAAGCACTGCTGTCTGAAGAATTTTTTCTGCCATCACCCCTAATCTTTTGTTTTCATCATTAATTACATAAAGGTAATTTTTATAAAGCACTTCCGATTTTGTGATATCATCATCTGTCAGTGCCTGGCACGCAAGAGAAATAGTGGATATGGGAGTCTTGAACTCATGCGTCATATTATTGATGAAATCATTTTTCATCTCAGAAAGTATTTTCTGTTTTATGATGGTCCTGATTGTATAAATGAAAGATATGATGATAAAAATTATAAGAAGAGCAGCAATAGAAAGCATCAGCCATGTTTGTGTAAACAGGTATGTTTCTTTTTTAGGAAAATAGATCAAGAGATATTCAGGTGCCTTGAACAAATCGCTGGGAAAAAGATTAAAAGCCACACTTTTCTCCATAAGTTCATTATGATATTTTCCTGTTTTTTCAACCACCACATCGTTTTTGACCGGACTATAGATTCCATATTCATATTCTGTGTGAATCCCTTTATTGTCAAGTTCAGCTTTAATTATGGAATCAAGTTTTACAGAGCTGATGCGGTCCTCGATAGATTTATTGGATTTAAAATTGTACATTTCTTCAAATACATCACTCACAAGGAATGATTTTTTCAGAAACTTATCAATTTTGTCACTGATACTGTCGAAATGATTTGTGGGAAGATAATATTCCGGAACGGAAACAGGCCTTACGACTTCAGATTTACTCTTCTTCAAAGTATCTTTACCATTTACCATAACTCCACTGGAATCGATCCTTTTAATTATATTGCCATTTGCAGAATCAGTATATTCTATGACAACTTTTTTGCTGGTATAATTTACATAAGAAGCTTTTTGAATATTAAAATCATTGGTCATGGATTCCATTTCCTTTACAAACATATTGTTGATGGAATCGATGGTAGTGTAAAGTGTGCTGCTGGTAGACCCGGCATTGATTTTATTCTTTATTCGGTTGGCAACATCCAGCTTTTCCAACTTATAAATAACCGATGTAAGCGCTTCATTCACACCTCTGTCGAAATTGGCCTCCTTTACAGCAATGGCATTTCTGATCCAGTACAACTGAATACCAACCAATCCCACAAGAGCAAAGGAAATAAGTATAATAACCAATATTATAATCTTCTTATTCATTTAAACAAAATTACTTCTTAATACGCTGTAAATGTCCCGACAGTATTGGTGTTTAACATATTTTAACATTTGTTAACGTCCTTTAACATCTGCTGCTCTGAATCCGTTGTATATTTACACTGCTAAAAAAGAGTGAATAAAGTGTTAATATATTTTCGTGTTTTTTTGGGTTATTAATTTGTTTGGTAAAAGAGTGGAGATGAACTCCACTCTTTTTTTTTAAAACCAAAAATTGTTAGAAAATATTACCACCTGTCTTCATTTTAAGAGAAGTTATTTACAAATTGTGATTTTCTGCATTTCGACAAATTCGGTGGTTTCAATCTGAATAAAATATATTCCTGTTTCATAATGTTTCGGTATAAAGGAGTATTTATCACCGTTAACACTGACTCGCTCATTCAAAACTAAATCCCCAAGTACATTATAAATTTTTATTGTTGCATTTTTTATCTGTTCCCTAAAACGAAGGTTGATCCTGTCTGAAACCGGATTTGGAAAAATTGAAAATTCATTTGCAACATTAATTTCCTTTATATCGTTAATTACACAACTCATTATTGGAAAAATTGCAAGATCCAGATTCATGTGAACAGAATTGCTGTCGCTCATAGCATGCCAGGTGCTGTCGGCCCACATCTCCCATGCAATACCGGGAATTGTATCTCCGTCATGATTGGAATAAAGTGCAAGCGTATCACCAGTCAAAACAGGCATTTCAACACCCAGGTAAAAAGATACAACAGGGTAACAGGGATAAGGATAAAAATACCACATGTAAGCAGAGGAGACATTGCCGGAGGCAACATCACTGACAATACTGTTCAACGGAATAGAATCAGTATAAAGGATATTTCCGGGACTATTATTTATTCCGGTGGTATCCCATACAACAATTTTTATCTGTTCATGGTTTGACGTATCACAAGCAACTTTCGCAAATTTAAAAAGCGCCTGTTCAATCATATCATAATAAGTGTAATCATTTTCAACCCTGAAATAATTTGCAAATGCAATAATATTCCTGCAACTGTTTCCAGTTATATATCCGCATGAATCCTCGTAAAGAGTAGTATCTCCAGGCAATGGATAATTTGTTGTGTCTCCGTACAAAAATTTATGTACGTGAATATATTTTGTCTTTGTTTCAATATCATCGCCATAAATATTTGTTGCTTTCAGTGTAACCGTATAAGTGCCATGACTGGTGTAATAAACTTTCGGGTTCTGATCGTAGGATATTTCAGGAATTCCTCCTTCAAATGTCCATAGCCAGCTAACAGGTGAATTCAATGAAAGATCGCTGAATTGTAACGTGTCACCTTCCATGACCTTTGTTGTGGCAGCGACAAAATCGGTTTGTGGCAGCAGGGTTTGATGATTGGTGGTTTGAGCAAACGAAACTAATTTTCCCAACAACAGAAACAGCAGGAAGTAAAATTTTTTCATTTAAAAGAATTTTATACTCAAAGGTAAGGAAAATTTAATCAATATGTTAACTTTGTAAATCATTCAATTATTGATAACGTATGAAAAATTTAAGAATCGATATCAGCAATACTTTTCCATTTATCAGTAAGGAAGAAATTTATGGTCTTCAAACAGAACTCAGCAAACACCATAAAGCATTGCTGGCTAAAACCGGAAAAGGAAATGATTTTTTAGGATGGGTCAACCTGCCTTCATCTATTCCCTCGGAATTGATTGAAAAAATTGAAGCTGACGCAAAACGCATTTGCAACATTGCTGAAATTTTTGTTGTGATTGGCATTGGCGGATCATACCTTGGTGCCAGAGCCGTGATTGATGCATTGTCGGATCAGTTTGCCGCATTAAAAAGCGATCGTAAATATCCTTATATCATTTATGCTGGAAATAATATCAGTGAAGATTATCATGCTGAATTGCTAGCCCTGCTTGACAAAAAAGAATATGCTATAGCAGTGGTTTCTAAATCCGGAACAACTACAGAACCTGCAATTGCATTCCGCCTGATTAAAAATCATCTTGAAAAAAAATACGGTAAAGAAAAAGCAAAAGAGCGCATCATTGCTATTACTGATAAATCAAAAGGCGCATTAAAAAAATTAGCCACCAATGAAGGTTATACAACTTACGATATTCCTGATGATGTCGGCGGGCGTTATTCTGTTTTAACACCCGTTGGTCTTTTACCCATTGCAGTTGCCGGTGTTGATATTCGTAAACTGATTGCTTCTGCAGTTCAGGCCGAAAACGATATTTGTAAAACATCCGATCTTGATAATAATCCCGCAGTGCTTTATGCTGCAGCCCGTACAATACTTTACAGAAAAGGCAAACAAGTTGAAATTCTCGCAAACTTCCAGCCCTATCTTCAATACTTTACGGAATGGTGGAAACAATTGTATGGCGAAAGTGAAGGCAAAGAGAATAAAGGAATATTCCCTGCAGGTGTTGGTTTTACGACTGATTTACATTCCATGGGACAATATATTCAAGATGGATTACGAAATATTTTTGAAACAGTAATTGCTGTTGAGCAATCGAAAAAACATTTACAAATTCCTGTTGATACTGAAAATCTTGATGGTCTGAACTTCCTTGCCGGCAAAGGATTGCAGGAGGTGAACAAAATGGCAGAACTCGGTACGCTGATCGCCCATGTTGACGGAAATGTTCCAAATATAAAAATTTCAATACCACAATTGAATGAAGAAAGTATTGGCGAATTAATATATTTCTTTGAATTTGCCTGCGGTCTCAGCGGATACATGCTTGATGTAAATCCTTTTGACCAACCCGGTGTTGAAGCATATAAAAATAATATGTTTGCATTGCTTGATAAACCTGGCTTTGAAGAAGCATCAAGAAAAATAAAAATTAAAATAAAATCATAATAATTCAACTATATGAAAAACTATTTTTCTTTTTTAATTGCAGCTTTGCTGCTGTTTGGAATTACACTTAGCGCTTGTTCCGATAAAAAAAAGGATACAGAAAAAGCAAAGAACGACAGCCTTGATTCGGTTAAAGTTGTTGTAGATTCTTTGAAGAAAATTGAAGATGCAAAACCGAAAGTGCTCATCATTAACGGAACAAACGTTAACCTCAGGGTCGAACCCAATCTGAAGGCCGTGCGTATTCGTCAACTCAAAACCAACGATACCTGCGAAATTCTCGAAAAAGGAAAGCAGGAAACAATTGACGGCACCACCGATTTTTGGTATAAAATAAGGCACAAAACCAAAGAGGGCTGGATATTCGGAGCATTCACCTCGATAAAACAGAAACAGGAAACACAGGAAAAACCTAAGACATTCACGCCATCAAAAAAATCAAAGTAACATGGAAAATAAATTAAATTTCAAATTGCTGCAGGATGCCGATCTCAAAGGCAAGATCGTGCTTGTGCGCGTGGATCACAACGTTGTAAAAAAAGGTATTATCCATGATCCATACAGGATCGATGCCACCATCGGAACACTTTTTTATATAATAGCAAAAGGTGGAAAAATAATTTTAATGACGCATGTGGGTCGCCCAAAAGACAAAAAAACAGGTGATATAAAAATAAGTTTTGAAACATCTGTTCAACCTATTGTTGATTACCTGGAAAGCAAACTACATATCACTGTTGGTGTTCCGGAGTTTCATCAGTATGAATCAAAAGGATATTTAGGTGTTGAAACTTCTGTTAATCACATGATCAGGGATCTTAAAGAAAATAAAATCGATTGCCTGTACCTGCCGAATACACGATGGTTTGCAGGAGAAGAAGCCAAAGGAGAAGAAGGAGAACGCTTTGCCAACCAGCTTGCCGGACTTGCAGATATTTATGTTAATGATGCTTTCGGTTCATGGCAACCGCATGCATCAACTGTTTCGGTTACCAAATATTTACCTGCATACGCAGGATTCCTGATGCAAAAGGAGCTTCAGAACCTTGACAGAATTTATAATCCCGAACGGCCTTTTGTAGCGGTAGTTGCCGGTGCAAAATTCGATACCAAAATTGACTCATTAAATGCATTGCTTAAAGTCGCCGACCAGCTTGTGCTGGGCGGTGTGATCTATAATGCCTACCTGTGTGCAAAATATGGTTTTGAAATAAAAGGCATTGAAGCCGAGGATATGGAACATGCAAAAGCATTTGTTGAATTTGCAAAAAAATATCCCGGCAAGATGATCGAACTTCCTTATATTATTGAGTCGGACACAATGGAAGGTAAGTTGGACGGACAGAATAGAAAACTTGATATCCGCGAAATAAAACCGGGCACAAAACTCAATTACGTACTTGATGTTGCAAAAGAATCCTTCATGGAAAAATCAGTACTTGAAGTGTTCCATAATGCAAAAACAATTTTTGTAAATGCTGTGATGGGATACACTCCATTCTTCAATGAAGGAACCATTGCACTCGATCAGCTTATTGATGAAAACATCGAAGCAGTAAAGCTCTATGGAGGTGGTGATACTATGCAGGAATTAAAACGTCTGCTTCCTGGGTTGTATATTGTTGCGCTTGACAATCCTAAATATTACATTTTTACTGGTGGTGGTGCTGTTCTGAAAGCCATACAGGAAGGGACTTACCAGGGACTTGAACCGGTGAAGGCATTGTGCAAATAAGAAACCTCTCCCCCTGCCCCCTCTCCTTGGAGGAGAGGGGGTGGCATCCGACGGAAGAAGGATGACGGGGGTGAGGTAATAAAATGAAACCATGGTAAAGCTTGGCAACCCATCGCAATTTGATTTTTATTTTGGCGCATCGAAAGAAACTATTGAATATGCCAAGGCCCTTAGAAAACGGATGACTCCATCAGAAGCTATTTTGTGGGATAACTTGCGGAACAGAAAATTATTTAATACAAAATTTCGTCGCCAACACCCAATAGAGCGTTTTATTGTTGACTTTTACTGTCCGGCGAAAAAAATTGTCATTGAGTTGGATGGAGGTATTCATGACGATCCTGATCAAAAAGAATACGATATTGGAAGAAGTGCAGAGATTGAAAAATATGACATCAAAATTATTCGATTCAAGAATGAAGAAATTATTGATGATCTTGATAAAACGTTGAAAAAAATAATAGAATTAATAAAATAACACCTTTCCCCTCTCCTTTGAGGAGAGGGGTGGCATCCAACGTTAGATGGATGACGGGGAGAGGTATCTAATAAGTTTCATAATGAAAAAAATCCAATTTGTTTTAGTAATTATTTTTCTTTCTTCCCTGTTTTTAGCTCAATCGTGCAGCTCCTGCAACAAGCGACACAGAAAGGATGACAAGGATTCTGCATTTGCCAAAGGCAAGGTTATTGAGCAGGTAAAATGCAAAAAAGATATTTCGCAAAGCTATTCGCTTTATCTTCCTTTTAACTACAGCGAAGATAAAAAATGGCCGGTGGTTTATGCATTTGATGCACATGGCAAAGGTTCTCTGCCAGTGGAGCTCTTCAAAGATATGGCAGAGAAATATGGATACATTATTATCGGTTCTAACAATTCGAAAAACGGAACTCCAATAGCAACAACTTCCGAAATATATGATACCCTTTACAGCGATACTCACCGTCGTTTCTCAATTGATGACAACAGAATCTACACTGCCGGATTCTCAGGCGGATCAAGGGTTGCGAGTTATGTGGCAATTGAGAAAGGAAAGATAGTTGCCGTGATAGGTTGTGGTGCTGGCTTTGGCCCACAGGCTCAGCCAAAACAAAAATTCGGTTACTTCGGAATTGCAGGACGAGAAGATATGAACCTGAATGAGATGATCCTTCTTGATACTGCTCTTGCAAAAGCAGGTTACACGCATTACCTGGAAACATTTGATGGTAAACACGAATGGCCGCCTAAAACAGTTGTTGCCGATGCCTTCCTCTGGATAGAACTGAAAGCAATGAAGGACAAGATCAAAACTACAGATGATACGCTACTAAAAGGACTACTCGGTAGGTGGAAAGAAGATTACAAATCACTTACAGAAAAAGATAAAAAATATTATGATGGTTATCTGCTCTGCAATAAAGTCCTTAGCTATCTTGACGAACTAACAGATGTTTCATTTTTTAAAACAGAAAAATCAACACTTGAAAAAAATGCTGTTATTATTCAAAAGAGAAAACATCTTGATGAAATTGCAATAAAAGAATCCGAACAACAAGCATATTATTTAAAAGCGCTGTCCACGCAAAGCCTTGCCTGGTGGCAAACACAGGTGGCTCAAATTAATCAGAAAATAAAATCAACATCTGATGATGATGAAAAATACATGTACAAGCGTGTGCTGAATTACCTGAGCCTCGCGGTTTATATGAACATCAGCAGCATGATGAAATCAGGGCAATTCGATCAGGCCGAAACATTCAATACAATTTATGCATTGGTCGATCCTGAAAATCCGGAGCACGCTTATATTTCAGCTACATTATCAATGAAAAAAGGAAAGACAAGTGATGCCATCACATATCTTGAAAAAGCTGCAGCGCTTGGATTTACAGAGACTTCACGGTTAGAAACAGATACAGTAATGACATCATTAAAACAGCAGGAAAAGTATTCTAAAATTTTAGAAACGATTAAAGAAAACGCTAATAAAAAGAAATGAAATTCATTGACTTGATAAACAAACGACAGAGCGTACGCAAGTATTCTGACGCTCCTGTTGAAAGAGAAAAAATAAAGCGTTGCATTGAAGCAAGCCGTCTGGCGCCATCTGCATGCAATGCACAACCATGGAAATACATTGTTGTTGATGAACCTGAATTAAAAGAAAAAGTTGCGAAAGAAACTTATAGCGCTATTGCTCCTTTCAATAAATTCGTTTTACAGGCACCGGTAATTGTGGCCATTGTCATGGAAAAACCCAACCTTCTTTCACAATTTGGCGGAAGAGTGAAGGACAAAGATTTTTACCTGATCGATATTGGTATTACCGCTGAACACTTCTGTTTACAGGCTGCTGAAGAAGGTCTCGGTACGTGCATGCTGGGATGGTTTAATGAAAGAGCCGTTCTTAAACTTCTTGGCATTCCTGCAAAAAAAAGAATAGGATTGCTGATTACGCTGGGCTATGCGGCCGACGAACCACGGCAGAAAAAAAGAAAAGAAATTTCAGAGATGTGCAGTTATAATAAATACTGATTGTTCAATTATTCAAATACAACTTTTAATATAAAATCAGTATCTTTAAAATAAATATCCAGTTTTAAAAACCAACTTCATAAGCCATGAAATATATTTATCTCGTTTTAATAGGATTCATAGTTGTTTTCTGGAATCACACTGCAAAATCACAGGTGCTGATAAATGAATATTCCTGCTCTAACCTTGATCAGTACACTGACAGTTATGGAAATTATGAAGACTGGGTTGAACTTTACAATGCAGGAAGCTCTACGGTAAATCTTGCAGGTTATTACCTAAGCGATGATTCGATTGATAATATGAAATGGAAAATTCCTACAGGAATTACAATACAAGCAAATGGCTACCTGCTCTTCTGGACTTCGGGCCGTGATATTGTTGTAGGGACAGATTATCACACAAATTTTAAACTGACTCAGACAAAAAACAACAATGAGTTCATTACATTTAGCAATACCATTGGAATAATAATCGATCAGAAAGAAATTACCAAACGTACCCAACTCGGTCATTCAATAGGCCGCACTACCAATGGCGCCAGCACGTGGAGTGTATTTACATCACCTACACCAAAAGCTTCAAACAATGCTTCTACAGCTTATCCTGATTATGCAAACAAGCCTCAAGTAAGCATCCCGGCAGGATTTTACACATCGTCTGCAATGTACATTACACTGACCACTACAGAACCTAATTCCACTATCCATTATACAATTGATGGTTCTCAACCAAGCGTATCCTCTACAATATACAGCAGTCCTATTCTTATTAATACAACAAGTGTTTTAAAAGCAATCACTATAAGCAATGATCCGACAATTCTACCCAGCTTTATTTCATTTGATACTTATTTTATTAATGTTTCGCATACACTTGTAGTGGTTTCAATTTCTGGTGAACAATTGGATGAACTGGCCAATGGTGACGGCAGTTTACTGCCTTATGGCACTTTTGAATATTTTGATCTGAATAAGCAGCGGACAGCTAAGACCATGGGTGAATTTAACAAGCATGGCCAGGATTCATGGGCAAACAGTCAGCGCAGTATTGATTTTATTTCACGCGATGAAATGGGATATAATTCCGCTCTCAAAGAAAAAATATTTAATTACTCTACACGCGACAGCTACCAGAGGCTAATTCTGCGTGCGGCTGGCGATGACAATTATCCGGCCGATCATCACAGTTCAAACTTAGGAAGCGCTCATGTTCGTGATGCTTATATCCATTCTCTCGCAAAAGAAGGTGGTCTTGACCTGGATGTACGTGCATCAGAAAAAGCCATTGTCTATCTGAATGGCCAGTACTGGGGAGTTTATGATTTGCGCGAGCGTCCGGAAGATCATGATTACACTGAATATTATTATGGACAGGATAAATACCACTTGCAATATCTTATGTACTGGGGCGGCCGCTGGGCTGAATACGGCGGACAACAGGCAATGGACGACTGGGATACTTTTTATAATTACATCATGTCCCTTGATATGACGGTCCCTGCCAATTATCAATATGTCACTGATCGCCTTGATGAAAAAAGTCTTGTTGATTATGTGCTGGCAAATATGTTTACCGTATGCAGTGACTGGCTTAACTGGAATACAGGATGGTGGCGCGGAATGGACAGTACCGGAACACACCTTAAATGGGGATACATTCTTTGGGACAATGATGCCACTTTCGGGCATTATATAAATTATACAGGAATACCGAATACCACTCCAGATGCAGATCCCTGTGATCCTGAAACGCTGGGTAGCTCATCCGATCCGGAAGGAGTGATTCAATTGCTTTTACACTTACGACAAAATCCCGATTTTAATCAGTATTATATTACACGGCAACTTGACCTCTGGAATACCGTTTTCAGTTGTAATAATATGCTTGAAAAACTTGACAGCACTGTAGCCTTAATTGATCCAGAAATGGCGCAGCATGCAGCACGCTGGAGCGGAACTTATTCAGAATGGCAAACAAATGTGCAGACATTGCGTAATTTTATTATTGCCCGCTGTCCGGCGCTAACCAGTGGATTCATGGATTGTTACAGCCTGACTGGACCTTATGATTTAACCCTGAATGCGAATCCTGCAACAGGTGGAAGCATTCAGCTGAATTCACTTACTGTGAATCAATATCCATGGACTGGAACTTATTTCGGTGGTATTGAAAACAAACTTGAAGTATTGCCAAACTGGGGATATGAATTTAATTTGTGGTCGGCAAATAACAACATCCTTTCACCTGCGGTGACTTCTGATAGTGTAAGAGTAACGCTAAACACTTCCGATACTATTACTGCACATTTCACTTACACTGATATTCCGATTTATAATGATGTGAATCCATCCGTAAGCGTTTATCCAACATTGACGAACAGTGAAGCAACTATTGCATTCAGCCTTCCCAAAGAAGCAGTTGTTTCAATGAAATTGTATTCGGTTACAGGTAACCAGCTTGCTACCGTTTTGAGTCAGAATCAGAATATGCAGCCAGGAGTTTATAATTTTAACCTAAACCTTAATGGCAGCGGTTTGCCAGCAGGCATGTATTTTCTGGATTTTGTGGCGGGAGATTTCAGGCAAAGTATCAAACTTATTTACTCGCCTGAATAAAATGAATTTTATTTTTCTGCCAATCGTTCATTTATGGAATCAAGCATCTGGCCTACATTCTTCCATTTAATGATTTCAGAATTTTTAAATTTAATTCCAAAACTCCGCTCTATAGCAACCACTAGGTTTACATGCGATAATGAATCCCATTCATCAATATCATTCGCTGTTGTTTCGTTAGTGATTTTAATATCCTTATCGTCGAATACTTTGCAGAAGATCGAATTCAGTTGTTCAAATGTGTCCATATAATCAAGTTCAATGTTTAACGTTCAAAGTTAATAATTCTCAGTGATATTAGTTATTTCTTTGTATTCATAAAGGTTAAATAGCTAATCTTCCAGCGTAGAAATATCCCCAGGATCAGTTCCCATATACCATGCTTTCAAAACACGTCGCATAATTTTACCGCTTTTATTTTTTGGTATCTCCTGAATGACCTTTATTTCCTGCGGTGTGGCAATTGAAGATAGTTTATTCGCAAGGCGCAACCGGATATCCATTTCCAGATCATCAGACCATGAAAATTGATTTTTTAATCTAACATACGCCACCACTTTTTCAAACAGTATATCATCAGGGGCGCCAATCACGCCCGATTCAGCTATTTCAGGAATTTCCAACAAGGCACTTTCAATTTCAAACGGACTTATTAAATGTCCTGCTGTATTGATCACATCATCGTTTCTTCCCACAAACCAGTAATAGCCTTCATCATCACGGTATGCAAGATCGCCTGAATAATAAAAACCATTCTTAAATTTATTATTATATACTTCTTCATTGTTCAGGTATGTTCTGAACATGCTGTCCCACCCTGATTTCAGACATAAATTGCCTGTTTTCTTTATCTGAATTAAATTGCCTTCATCAGAAATAACTGCTGCTTCAACCATATCAACTGGCTTCCCCATTGATCCTGGTTTTACAGGTAATCCGGGACGATTTGAAATCATTATGCTTCCTGTTTCTGTCTGAAACCATGTATCATAAATATCTTTACCAAACAATTCGCGCGACCAGAAAATCACTTCAGGATTCAGTGGCTCACCAACACTGAATATGTGTTTCAGATTTTTTAAATCATGCTTCAGAAAAATATTTTTATCCTCGCGCATTAGCATGCGTAGCGCTGTTGGTGCGGTATACCAAACAGTTATTTTTTCATTTTGCAACAATTGCATCCACACCTCTGCATCATAAGTTCCGCCAAAATGCACTTGTGTAACACCTAAGCTCCATGGTCCAATAATACCGTAAGAAGTTCCTGTAACCCAACCCTGGTCAGCAGTGCACCAATAAAGCTCGTTTTCATTGAGCTGAAGAATATTTTTTGCAGTATAGTTTTGAAGAATCACACTTTTGTGCTGATGCAAAACACCCTTTGGTTTTCCGGTTGAACCTGATGTATAATGCAACACAGAAGGAGTATCAGCAGTTGTTTTTTCAGCATTGAATTTATCTGAAGCATTCTTCATGAGCTTCGGATAACTAAGAACATCATCACTCAGATGCTCATCAATATCAGTAATAATAATTGTTTTTAATGCAGGCAATTGTTCTCTGATCCGTTGTATTTTCTTATAAAGACTTTTCTTTGTGATAATTCCCTTTGCCTTTGAATCGCCCATCCTGTCAAGCAACGACTCTTCACCAAAGTTTGAAAACATGGTGCCTGTAATTACTTGTTTCTTCAATCCTCCAAGAAAAGCCATGAATTGCTCTGGTGATTTTGGAAGAAAGGTAAAAAAGACATCACCTTTCTGAAATCCTTGCTGTTCGAGCACATTAGCAAATTTATTGCTTAGTAAATCAAGGTCCCCAAAAGTAAAATCTTCTTTTTCAAGAGAGCTGTTAATCCATCGCATCGCGATCTTGTCCTTGTATCCTTGCTCACATTGCTGCGCGGTGCAGATATGGCCAATATTATATTGACCATTATTTATAAGATGATCATTCATAAATTAAAATTCCAAGTAAATAAATGCCTGTGCCTGCGCACTGAAAACCTGGTAGATTACAATAAAGGCAAACACTATCACACAGGCTTTCAACGCCCAGTGCAGTTTCGTAAATCCACCTAGTAATTTCGTATTCCAGTTGAATGGTGTGTAATGCAAAATAAGTCCCAACAACAAAACCAGGAATGGATAGAGATAAAGGCTTATCCACTGCCCTGCAAGGCTGAAATCAACACCGGTAAATATTTTTTCATACATCTTCAAAGCTGTTGCAACATCTGCTGCGCGGAACATCACAAATGCGAAACAGATAAAATGAAATGTTATGAAAATACTGATGAACTTGTAGATTCCCTTGTGTGCTTTTTTCTTCAGTTTGTTCCTGATCTTATTGGTGAGAATATCCCACGCCATTGCCAGCCCATGAAGTCCGCCCCAAATGATGTAAGTTACTTTTGCATCGTGCCAGAAACCACAGATTATAAAAGTGATGAACACAGAAAACATAAGGCCGAAAGTCCCCCAGTTTCGTAATTTCAGCGACATAGGCGTAAACATGTAATCCCTCAGCCACGCCGAAAGTGTAAGATGCCAGCGCCTCCAGAAATCGGTTACGTTTGTTGCAGAGAATGGCTTGTTGAAATTCGGCAAAAGCGAAAACCCAAGCAGGCATGCAATTCCGATTACAATATCGGTGTATCCCGAAAAATCAAAATACAACTGTACTGTATAACCATAGCTGGCAATAAGACTTTCAAATCCACTGAAATAATCAGGAGCATCGAATACCCTGTCAACAAAATTACCTGCAAGAAAATCAGCGATAAATATTTTTTTAAATGCTCCACTCATGATCAGGAAAAATCCTTTACTCATCAATTCCCTGTTTATGATCAATTTTTCTTTTATCTGTGGAAGCAAATCTGCCGCCTTTGAAATAGGGCCCGCCAGGATATTCGGAAAGAAAGAAACATAGAGCACATAATTGAAATAATTTTTTTCTGGCATTTCAATTACTTCACGGTAAATATCAAAAATGTAAGAGAGCGATTTAAAAACAAAATACGAAATTCCAATGGGCAAAATTATATTCAGAACTATAGGATCTTGCATGCCGCTGATGCCGGCCCATGACTGAAGAAAGAAATTTGTATATTTAAAATAGATCAGGCTGCCAAGATCAAGTAGCAATGCCAAAGCCAGAAGCCAGCCCTTTACTGATTTCTTTTTTGAATTAAAAATCCATTTGCCTATAAAAAAATCCGTGGTTGAAATTGCAAGCAGAACAAAGATTGCCAAGCCTCCAACTTTATAATAGAAGTAAAGACTGAACAACAGCAGCAACATATTTCTTGCCTTCACATTGTTGAAAGCAAAAACATAAATCATGTAAAATGTAGAAAACAAAATAAAGAACAAGGCCGAACTGAATAGCAGCGGATGATTGTGATGATATAGTAGTGCCTGCAAAAAGTCTGACATTATTCTTTTATTTACTGATAATTAATATCGTTCCCGGTTTCAAAGCATCGCTTTTTAAATTATTCAGCTTTTTAATTTTATCCACAGTAGTTCCATATTTTTGTGCAATTGTCCAAAGGCTATTTCCCTTGACAACAGTGTGTTTAATTGTTCCTTTCGCTGTGGCAGTTGTCTTGGTCGTAGTAGTCTTGGTTTGAGTTGTTGTTGCTTTAGTCTGTGTTGTTACAGTCTTTGTTTGCGTTGTGGTCTTATTGCTTGCAGGCACAAAAGTTCCGTTATCATATGTAAGTGTCTGCTTATAAATTACAAGCGTTTTTCCTGCCATAATTGATGTGCCTTTAAGTGTGTTCCATGTTTGCAGTTGTTTTATTGTAACGCCATATTTACCGGCAATTGCACCAAGGTTATCACCATTTAAAATTTTGTAATAATACGTTTGTGTCTTCCATACCATTGTCTGCTCCTTGATTGCAGAATTTGTAACATCAGTATCTTTTATTTCAGGAATATTTTTATTAAAAACCTGCACCGTCAACTTCGTTGTGTCAGGAAACTCTTTGGCAGCAATGAACGTTTTTAATTCTGTTTTTGTAAGTGATGTGTAATATGAATTCAGCAGCGCATTCACAAAAAGTTCTCCTCTAACATAATATCCTGCAGCATTCAAATGCACCTTGTCATAACTGGCAAGCCTGTTGCTCATCCATTTCAGCATTGAATATTGTCCGCCACTGATATAATAATAATCATAAAAGGCACACCCTTTCCGGAATGCAACTTCTCGCATAAGTGCAGCATAGGTTTTGCAATTCGCCTCATCCCAGTAACGGTAGTAAACGTCCTGCCCATCGGATAGAATTATAGATGCATCGGGTGCTGCCCTCTGAATAATATCTATAATATTAGAAAGATTTTTTTCGATAAGGTTCTTGTTAAACGCAACTTTATAAAAATCATTCAGGCCCATATCAAGCACCACAAGGTCGGGCTTTAATTCCGAAAGCTGGTAAAGCAATAAATCTTCTTTTAATACACTGGAAAGTCCGGCACCATTGATCCCTACACTGTTATACAAAACACCTTTGTCTTCACTTGTTTCAATCATCAGTCCATAGCACTCAAATGATTTCTGTGCAGTATCAGTCTTGTTCATAAAGAATTCAAGGGTATCGCTGGCCTTAGGAAGTTTTATTTCAATAAATAATTTATCATTGGATGCATTGCAGTCAATGTAAAGCGGGGCTTCAACACCAGAAGCTCTCAGTTTAATATTATAACTTTCGGGCGATCTCTTGCAATAAATTTTCAATACATTAAAATTATCTTTCAGTGCCCAGGACGGGAAGATCATTTTAAAACTCGCGGCACTGTCTTCGGTGTGAATGGTTGCCCCTGTAATCCCCATATCATAGGCAGGATAAGGCTGAATATTCCTTGAGTAATCCCATTTACCCTTACAGGATGTCTTGTAATCATAGGCTGCATGTGTTGCTGCAGCTGCATAAGGAAATACAAAACCTCTTCCTCCCTCACCAAAAATACTCTGCAATTCATTGCGGACATAACCTGTGCAGATATCAGCCTGTATATGGGAATCGCCGATGTGCACAACTTTCAATTTATTTTCAGCTGTTTTTTTAAGTTTATCAAACAACCCACTTATGGATGAATAATCATTCCATTCAATATAATTCTGATTGTAACGGATGAAGGAATAAATTTTATTATACGTTATCAAACGTTTGATGTATGAAGGAGTGGCAATAGAATCGCTGCTATAGCTTTTTTCCGGAAAGCGTGGAAACCTTTCACCAGTAAATGCATAGAATCCTCCAAGCAGGACTACTCCAGCCATCAACAACAGTATTTTTTTAAGCAATTTCCGATTCATTATTTTTCCTTTTTCCTTTGTCTGAATTGGTATTGGTTGTATTCAACCATTAACGCATTGAATAATTCCTTGCCAATAATTTTTTGTCCTTTATTTGTAAAATGTCCATCGTGAGATCCTAGTCCTTTGTTGGTCCATGTTGTCACCGAATTTGCGCCACCCATTACTTCAAAAAGATCCCAGAATGCACAACCTGCTTTTAATGCGGCATTTTTCTGTGCATCTCTAATTTTAGGAATAAACGGATATGACATATATGTGCCGTCAATCATGGTCGACATATCACCTGCACCAATTACAAGAATGCTGATTCCCGGCGCTGCACTTTTAAAACGCATAAACAGATTTGCATACATATCGCCAATCATCTGGCAACCTTTATCCGATTTTATAGAAGGCACAACATTATTACCATATTGAAAAATCACAAGTTTCACATTTAATTTCTTCAACTGCAAAGCAAGAAATTCAGGATTAATCAGCATCAGCCCATCGCCTGAATGCCCGCGAATAGCATAGTTGTCGACCTGAACTCCTGAAGAACCATCAACAAGTAATCCATAAAATTCAGGACTTACATCTCCTGAAAATTCAAGCTTAAATGCTTTTACAGACGAAGAAAAATTCAGCTTATGCATTTCAAATCCTTCAGCAGGTTCGAGTGTTTCCGTAAGCATTTTTTCTCCACTTGAAATATTGTAAACATTCATTGAGCAGTCTGCATTCGACCGTCCATACATCAGATAAGCATGACTGTATGAAATATTGGGATGCAGTGTTATTGATACAGTTGCATTATTGTAAATTATTTGTGTGTTAAGTTTAGCAGCCATTGTATCCTTGTCCGCATTTTTGAGTGTATCCTCTTTTCTTTTTATGACAGCATACTTCGAAAATTTATACACATTTCCTGAAAGACCATAGTATCCGCAACCATACCTGTTATGAAAAACGGTATATCTGATCCAGTTGGGGCTTGATACACGCACAAGATTTACATTGCTTGCAATATCTTCAAAAGGAACAAATCCAACACCTGAACCTCCAAATTTTTTCTGAAAATTACTTCTCACATAACAGGTAATTCTGTCGCCCTCTAATTGCGAATCGCCATAGTGTGCAATCCTTACAACCGATGCATCTTTTTCTTTCAGCAACGCCTTAAAAAAATTGTCCAGCGCGTAGTTGCCTTCCGTTTCAGGATTCACAAGAAAATTATTTTTCATCTTTGGGCCAACACCTGTAAGTGATCGCCTGTGAAGCGTTCTATTATCAGTACTGTCAAGATAAGCATCGATAAGGCTGTCAGCCGTTTCACTATTATCATTGTAATTAAAATCCGAAAGGTTGTTGTAATTTGGAAATTTAATTTTTACTTCATCCGAACCGGGAACAGGAATGGATATTCCAGGAGCAAAAGAAATTGCCACCAGCAGTATATCTACCAGCAAAATAATCAGCAGTATCTCGAAAACCCTGTTCTTCATAGGATGTAAAGCGAGTAAAATAAATCCGAATGCAAAAATAATCTTAAAATGAAGCAACGGGTGCCAAATATCGGAATTTATTTAACATCGGAAGTTTGAAAAACCAGTGACAAAATAAAAAAAATTAGTGTAATTTTATTTTTGCCTCTGATATATTCCTGTAAGCTGTCCTTCAGCAAGAATATGATCTTTCATAGCAGATACAACTTCGTCTTTTGTAGCGCCCGCGCTAAGTGAAAGAGAACAGTCGAGTGCATATACTTTAAAACAATAATGATGAATTCCTCGAGGAGGACAAGGACCGGAATATCCCAGCGTTCCAAAATCATTGTTCCCATTAATTGCTGATGAAAGTATTGTTTTATCAGTTGGCTGATTCTCACTTATTGAAGTAATGGAGGCCGGTATATTAAACAACACCCAATGCACCCAAACTTTTGAAGGAGCGTCAGGATCATCGCATATCAGGGCGTATGTTTTAGTATTGTCAGGGCCCTTTGACCAGGAAATTGCAGGAGAAATATTTTCAGCATCGCAGGTATATTTTGAAGGAATCATTGCTGAATCTGCAAATGCACTGCTTGTAACTGTTAAATCTGTTTTCATTTTGTCTGTTTTACAACTTGATAAAAATCTTTCTGAAAATCCAAAAACCACAACAACCGAAGCAAGCAGTAAAAGTTTCTTTCCGGTTTTCATACGTTAGTTTTTATTGAATGGGAATTGAATACAGAATTTTGTCCCGGTTGTATTTGTCATTGCAATACTGCCGCCTATTTGTTCAGTAAGCGAGCATACCAGCTGCAATCCGAGAGATTTAGTATTACGGAAATTTATTTTTTTAGGAATCCCTTTGCCATTGTCAGCAACGCATAGGTGCAGAAGATTGCCCTTCACTTTTTTTAGCGATATTTCAACTTTACCACGATCCAATCCTTTAAAAGCATATTTTATTGAATTAGAAACAAGCTCGTTAATAATCAATCCAAGGGCAATTACGATATCGTATTCAAGCGGAATGTTTTGCGATTTAGTTTCAATTTCAATTGTATTATCTTCAGAAAGAAAACTATGAGCCAGGTAATTTGTAAGGGAACTTACATATTCCGAAAAATCAATATGCGTCAGATCCTTTGACTGATAAAGCTTTTCGTGAATCAGCGCCATTGATTTTATTCTGTTCTGGCTTTCCTGATACAATTCAAGCATCTTAGAATCATTAATGTTTGCTGCCTGAAGATTAAGCAGGCTAATGATTACCTGCATATTATTTTTTACGCGGTGATGAATTTCCTTTAGCAGAATTACTTTTTCCTTCAACTGGAATTTTAATAACTCTTCCATATGCAGGCGTTCTGAATTCTCTTTTTTCAAATCAGCAATTGCTTTCTCAAGCTGCTGCGTCCTTCGTTTCACAAGCGATTCAAGTTCTTCCTGGTATTGAATAAGCATGTCCTCAGCCCTTTTTCTCTCAGTAATATTTCGCATGATTGCCTGATAGTTACCATTGCTCATGCGTTTGGTGTTCATTTCTATGGTAATAAGCGTTCCGTCTTTTCTTGTAAGGGTTCGTTCTTTCACTATAATGTCGCCGTTAATCAACAAATCATAGCGCAAAGGTTTTCTTTTTAATTCCGATTTGGCAAAAAATTGAGACATGTTCATTTTCAGTAATTCTTTTTTGGTATATCCTGATAATTCACAGGCAAAAGAATTTACTTCAATAAAATTACCTTTTGGATCGCCTACAAAAATGCCATCGGCAGCCTGCTCAATCAGCTCCCGGTACTTTTCTTCACTTTCACGCATCGACTGTTCTGCAAGAACCCTGTTGGTTATATCACGCGAAATACCTAATACTGATTTCACTGTACACTTCTCGTCAAAAATAGGTGAAAGGCTTGTGCTGAGCCATATTTCATGACCAACAAAAAACGATTTTGTTTCAATTAGAAGAGGTTTGGCAGTTTTGATTACTGTTATAATATTTGGAATTTGACTTTCATACAAATCTTTCCGAAAAACATTTTTGAGTTTTTTTCCTACAATTCTTTCGGGAGTATCGTTAATTCGCCTTGCAGCATATGGATTCACATACTGAACTATTTCGTCACAATCCACTATAAAAATGAAATCATTAGCCGTTTCTGCAAGGGTTTTGTATTTCTTTTCGCTTTCCGACAAGGCCGCTTCGTCATGTTTTTTTTGTGTTACATCCTGAACCGATCCAAAAACCCGGATTGGCTTTTTATTCGTATCTTTAACTACAACGTAGTTAGCATTAAGAAATCGTGTTTCTCCATCAGGACGAATAATTGTCTGGGAATACTTACCGGAATTTTTTTCTTTATTCAATACTTCATCAAAAACTTTTCTGATATCCTTTTTACCTTCTGGATGGGTAGTTTTCAAAATCAGATCAAGGGTAGGCTGAACTTCATTGGGTTTGTAACCAAATATTTTATATGTCTCATCTGACCAGATCAACTTTTTCGTTTTCGCATCCAATTCCCAACTTCCAATATTCGAAAGACCATGGACATTTCGTAAAAGTTGATTTTCTTTTTCAAGAGAAGCAATTCTTTCTTCAAAACTTTTCGTGGAATTCCTATTCTTCATATAATTGAGATACAATCCTTATGATCTTACAAATTTAGGATATTATTCAGCAAAGTCAATGGCTAAAGACGCGAAATAGCCTAATCTAATGACTCTGCAATATCAACAATACTTTTTTACTGATTTAAACCGAAGTTCGCTTCTATGAAAATTCAGAATTTGTGAGAAAGGGTAAAATAATTTTGAGCCTCTCATCAGACTTCCTGCCTTGCGGTAGGCGGGGAACCGACGACCTTCCCGACATTACATGTCGGGATGCTCTACCCTGCTTATCGGCAGGCAGGCAACAGAGTTACCATGTAAGCTTCAAGATATTTTCTGCTTTTGCACTTTTTTAATCTCAACTCTTCTCTTGAAGCATCTATATTATTATTGTAAATACGAGAGAATTTTATTTCCCATGGAATACACTTTCTGGTAAATTTTTCTCTCCCTAAATTGTGTTCGTAAATTCTGCGCTCAAGATTATTTGAATGACCAATGTAATATTTATCGAGGCTGGCGCTATACAGAATATAAAGATAATATTTCATCTCTGAGCCTCTCATCGGACTTGAACCGACGACCTGCTCATTACGAATGAGCTGCTCTACCAACTGAGCTAAAGAGGCTTTAATAAAGTCGGGGTGAGAGGACTCGAACCTCCGACCCCTACGTCCCGAACGTAGTACGCTAGCCAACTGCGCTACACCCCGATTTTTAGCACTTTTGTTTTTTGTATCAGAAGTTTGCTAGCCTCCCGATAGCTATCGGGAGCGCTACACCCCGATTTTTTTATTTTAAACTTTCGCAAAGATATAAAAAAACTTATTGCAAAATGCGATTGCATAGTTAGTCCCTATGCTGTTATTGTGGATATTGAATGCAGAAGTACAATTCTTGTTTATTGGTCTGCTTTGTTGAATCTAATAATATTGCCATCGAATATCTCAGTAGAATTTGTGTTTTTAAATGTAGGAGTTACGTCTTAGCTATCATACTCTTATAAGAAAACATTTAAAAATCTTCATCATTTATAATTTTTACTAATTCTTTTGCTCTCTTGAAGCTTACTAATTGCTTTGTATCTTCATCCTAAAGTTTTAAAAACAATGATCTGAGTGACGTTTTTAAAGTTAAAGTATTGTCCTTTTGCACATTTTTAGCTTCGTCATAACATTTTAGTAAATGATAATTCGGGATATTAGGAAGATGTAATAAAAATGCTAAGGCATATTAACCATCAAACTGAGAAAAGTGTTTTCATGGATTTTATAGAACCATTTCTACCGGTGATTGCCACACTCGCCAGCACAATTATTTTAAAGAAAAATATAACTGGAAATAATGAGATGAGCCAATTTCAGAAGGAAATATTTGACGTATATAACGGCATGAAACCTGATCTACAAAATGGTTTCAGGGAATATGTGCAAAATTTGGTCAGGAACTATGCGAAAGGTAACACTTCAAATAATACAGGTTCTGAAACAAAAAAATAAGCAGTCTAAAGTTACCTGCTGTAAAATTAAAATGGTAATTCGTCAATCAAATTTCTCTTTTTCAAGTCTTTCATTATTTCATTAACACATTTTATACAGTTAAACAATAAATCTTGTGCTTCATCAGAATTGTATGTCAACTGGGGATGCTGGGTCTTATTCCTATAAAATACTCTAAGACTATTAAGATTTTGCAAAAGTTCTTTTGGCGGGAGGGGGTTAATTTTGGCATTTTTAATTTCATTTTCTATTTCTGTTAGAAAGTAACCCCAAGTCTGTGTTTCAGTAGCTTTTTTGCCCGTCAAATGAGAATAATAAAATTTTAAAACATCTTCTGTCCCTCTTAGTGAATGGAAAGCGCTTGCAGTATGTCTGTCGTAAGCAATACATCTACCACTTTCAGTAAAGTCAAATTTTGCAATGTCAGGTAAATGGATGAATGTATCGTTTGAAAATATTGAACTTATATTTTCTGTCAACTTTTCTGTTATAATCCTTTTTTCACCAAGTATATACCCACTTTTTATATTCATTTCAGCATCGAGTGTTGAATCTGCCTTATTTAAAAGTCCGATTATTTTAGTATGTAATATTTTGTCAATAGGACTTTTCTTTTTAACTCCCTTATTAAATTTTTCCAATTCAGCCATTGCATCATTCCAACCTTTCATTTTTAATAATGCCATTGTCACTTTTAAATCAAGCTTTTTGATAAAAGATGAATAGCTATGTACATCTATGCTAAATTGTTCAACTAGTTTAGTTGAACTTTCGTTTAATAAGATATAGTAGTTATATCCAAAAGAATAATAGTCGTAAAGGCTAACTTTTTTCATAATGATGATTTTTTGTTTTTATTGCAGGTAACTTGTTTATCTCTGCCATAATAGTATAGCAATTCGTTATTTTTTCGGTAGATTGCTTCACTTATTCCAATTTCTTATTGTAAATATAAAAAACATATTCTAACATTTTCAATATTTTCTTTACAGATTTCATAAGTGTAATACTAATTGATTTTTTATTTTGAAATTTCAATTCAAAATTTGTTTGTTTTCGTTTTCAATCTTTGCTTTTATTAATAACTTTCCGGCTTTTCTGCAATTATGAAATGAAAATGCAATATCCGGCAGTAATTTTTTAATAAATCCTGAATTTATTTGCAAAAAAACCGGAAACTGTACAAAACTTTCTGCTGAAAAATTATTTTTTATTAAAAATATACAAAACAATGATGGTCATTATGCCTTAAAACCGCAAAGTGTACAGAATTCCGTTATAAAAATGTTATTTTTACGGTGTTTTTCGCAGGAAAATACCGGGTTTCTACAATTTTTGTAGTGGTTTTGTAGCAATTATGCAGAGAAATGTAAGATTTATGTTGAAAAAATACATTTTATGTAGCAATTATGCAGATTTTTGTATGGTTTTGGTAAATTTATGTAACGAAAATGCAAATTTTTGCCGTTTTGAACATAATTCTTACAAAAAACCGGATTGCAAAATTCGATTGCCCGATTTCTATTCAGTTTTTGCAATATAAATTCAAAGAACGATAATAACTACCTAAAGTTTTTTGCTTAAAATTTCCTTCAACTTTAGGAATACTCCTATTAAAGATTTTTTTTAATTCGAGTTTTAGCTCAAATCTTCAATTGGTGCATTCGGAGCATCTCGCTTTACTGACTCAATTCCAATTTCTCTACCTTGTTTGGTATAATACATCTCACTTACTCCTATTACCTCACCATTAGCAGCCTTTAAATTAAAGTAGTACTGTAAGTTTTGGGCAATTCTGCGATCATAACGACTATCATAAGGTGCATTTTCCTTTACCGAGGCAATGCCAACTCTACAGCCCGCATTTGTAGTGTAGCCTTCGCTTGCTAATATCTTTTCGCCATTCCTGGCTTTCAGATTAAAGTAATACTGATTATTACTTCCTTTGAAAATTGTAAATTTTGGATTTTCCATATATCAAATTTTTAAGTTGATTTATCCTTTCCATAATTTATTGTCTATACCTTGATATAATGATGATGCATAACATTACCAAAGAATCAAATTAAATTATTCCTTATAGCATATACTACAAGATCTGCAGCGTTTTTTACAGCAGTTTTGTTCATGATATTTCTCCGGTGGGTTTCAATTGTGCGCCTGCTGCGTTCAAGAAACTGGGCAATTTCAGAATTTGACATACCTTGACATATCATTGTAAGAATTTTTAATTCATTTTTTGACAAAGTTTCAGCGCTCTTATCTTTTTCATCGGAAAAAAGGCGTTTATCTTGGGGCCCCGTGCATTCTGCTATATTGCCTATCAATGAATCGGAGCCCTTGTAATTAACGATAGCAGCTGACATTTCGACCAATACATCTTTTTTTTCCTTATGATGAATGTGAAAAGTAATATGAATCGTATTCTGTATTTTATTAAAACAATGATCAATTTTTTTCAAAACATTGTCCTTATCTTTATCGCTTATCAGTTCTTTAAAAGAAATTTCTGATATTTCTTTACGCGACAATCCAAATATTTTCAAACATTTCTCATTCACAAATTCAAATTTGTTTTTACTGTAAATAAAAACTCCTGTTATTGAGTTATCAATTAAAGCATAAAACTTCTCGTCGTTTTTTTTCTGAATTTTTTCGATTTTATTAAGCCGTGTTTCTACAGAAAACAAAAGTTCGTTAAAATCAAAAGGAATCGTTATGTAATCATCGGCACCCAAATACATACCTGCTCTAATATCCTCTTTCTCCGCTTTAGATGTAAGAAAAATAAGTGGAATTGTTGAAGTAGTCTTTATTTGCTGGATGGTTTTGTAAAAATCACCACCATTAATCCCGGGCATAATAATGTCGCACAAAATCAGGTCGGGCTGATGATTTATTGCCAGTTGCAGTCCTCTAATTCCGTCTTCGGCTGATATTAAAACATATCCTTGCTCTTTCAGGAAATCGCAGATGCCTTCCCTGATAGTCTTATCTTCTTGAATAACCAGTATTGTTTTCATTGGTAATTAGCCTTATTCTGAATTTGTTTATTAATAGCTTTCTATTTTCGGCTTATCAGTTTTAATTTTCAATTCTTTACTTCTCAGCTAAATATCTCAATGGCATCACTAGCCTTTCTATTAGCCTCAAATCTTCCGTTATAATTTCAGCAGTGCCTTGCATTTCGGGCCTATAGGCCAATTGCTTTCCGTAATTTGTCAGCAGGCCGTCTGGTAAATCAACGTCTACGGTGTAGGTGTCGTCGGCCGATACCAGAGAGATTGCTTTTACTATACCTGTAACTGTACCATATTCCATATATGGGTAATTAGAAAATTTTATATTCACCCGCTGCCCTGCTTTAACTTTTCCAGAACCTGCAATTGGTAATGTTAAACGGGCGCTTACACTTTCTTCTCCTTCTGGCACCACAGTACAAATTTTATCACCGGTTATTACATTTTGGTTTTCACTCCAGTATTTTGTAAACGTTACTTGTCCTGCTGCCGGAGCTTTCAGCAAATAAGCCTGCTCCCAAAGTTTTATTTGTGCAACAAGATTATCGTACGATAAACTCAATGCCTGTTCATATTCTTTTGTCTTATCACTATATTCCTTTTTAAGTTCAAGCAATGTTTGCCCGGTGACACCTGCCTCTATCAGAGCATTGTCAATACTTGTGCCCGATGATAACCAACTATATTTGTCCTGAAGTAAATTGCTTTTTGTTTTATCAAACTCACTTTGTGGAATTACCTGCTGCCCATACAAAGCAGAATCGCGCACAAACTGTTTACTGCTTAAATCGTATTCCATTTTTGAAACATCTTCCTGCTCGCCCAATTTTTTAAAAGCCGAATTATAGTGTGCAATGCGCTGCTGAAGCAGGATTGCCTTAGACGTGTAATAATCTGAAGCAATAAAATCGAGGTAATCATTATAACTGTTTCTGAAAGTTGAAAAATAACTTTGTAAATCGCCTAGGGAGTAATTGCCTGAAAAATCGCAAATCACAGTTGTTTTGTAATTGCCTATAAAGTTTTTTAATGAGTCAAGTTTTACAGATACTTCAAGCACATTGGTAAAATCTGCTGTGTTTTCAAGTAAAGCAATAATATCACCTTTGACAACTTTTTGTTTATCACAAACAAATAATTTAGCAATTCTTGCACTTGTTTTTGAAATAATACTTGCAGGTACATTTGTTGTTGTGACTACAATTGTTGAATTAATCTTGTCAGGGTAACGGAAGAACCAACTTCCGGTAATCAAAAGCATAATAATAAGTGCAATGGAGGTGATGCCACGCCTCACGATCCAGTTTGGCGAACGTCCCAGTATTTCGTCAATCTCCTCGCTGCGGATGTTGATGTTATCTATATTATCGGGTTTTTCGTTTTTCATATATTATTTTTGATTCGTGTCAGACTTCGATTAGCCTTCGATCCCTTCATCAAGCTCAGTACTCAGACTGACACATATGCATATATTAATTACCAAGTTCAAGTTGGTTCTTTACTAAGCTGAAATATGTTCCTTTCTTTTTACGTAATTCCTCATGCAATCCGATCTCGACAATTTCGCCATTATCAAGAACTATAATCTGGTCGGCATCCTTCACGGTGCTTAACCTGTGCGCCACAATAACTACAGTACGCCCTTTAAAAAATTCACGAAGATTGTTGTGAATAGTTTTTTCGTTATTGGTGTCGAGCGAATTGGTTGCTTCGTCAAGAAACAGGTACTGCGGGTCTTTATACACTGCACGTGCAATAAGTATTCGTTGTTTCTGCCCCTGACTTATATGTACACCCTCCTGCCCTATCTTTGTGTTATATCTCAATGGCAGCGATTCAATGAAGCTGCGGATGTTTGCAATTTCGCAGGCATCTATAAGCTTTTCACGGTTAATGTTTTCATCACTCACCGCAATGTTGCGAGCAATGGTATCGGAAAAAATAAATCCGTCCTGCATCACCACGCCTATATTATCTCGCCAACGGCGGTTGTTGTAATTTTCAAGCTTGTTGCCCCCGATGCATATGTCGCCATTGGTTGGCGGATAAAACCCAAGTAATAATTTTATCAACGTGGTTTTACCGCTGCCGCTCATCCCAACAATGGCAGTTACTTTGCTTTCGGGAATTTCCATCGAAATATTTTTTAAAACAAATGCCGAATGCGGCCCTTCATATTGAAAGCTGACATCATTTATATTTATGCTTTTATCAGCAGGCAGTTCTGCAATCTTGCCACTCTCGGTAATTTCCTCATCGGTTTTCTGATGTATCTCGCTGAGTCGTTCCAGGCTGATCTTTGCATCCTGCGCGGTATGTATGAAATTTATCATCTGGTCAATCGGGCTGTTCATCTGCCCTATGATGTATTGCACTGCCAGCATCATTCCGAGGGTCATACTTCCATTGAGTACAGCTTTGGCGGCAAGAAAACATATGAGAATATTTTTTATTTCGTTGATGAATACCGAGCCTGCCAGCTGGTTCTGCGTGAGCTTTAAACTTTTTATGTTCACTGAAAAAAGTCGTGCCTGTATCTGTTCCCATTCCCAACGCTTGCGCTTTTCGCAGTTGTTGAGTTTAATTTCCTGCATGCCTGTGATGACCTGGTATAACTTGCTCTGATTTTCCGCAAGGTGGGTGAATCGTTTGTAATCGAGGCTGCGCCTTCTGCGCATGAAACGCCATATCCAGAGAACATACAAAGTGCTACCGGCAAGAAACAGGAATAATATAGGCAGACTGTAAATGGCCAGCACCACACTTAGCATTAGCAGGCTGAACGCCGAGAACAGCACCGATACTGAGGAGGAAGTAAGGAATGTTTCAATACGATGATTGTCGTTGATGCGTTGCAGCAGATCACCGGTCATTTTTGTATCAAAAAAACCTACGGGCAGTTTCATCAGCTTGATAAGAAAATCTGAAATGAGAGAAATATTGATTCGTGCACCTATATGCAGCAATATCCAGCTGCGTATGAATTCAACAAAAGCCCTGCTGAAGAATAGCATTAGCTGTGCGGCCAGTACTAAGTAAATAAAACTCATATTCCTGTTTCCAATGCCGATATCAACCACCGCCTGAGTTAGGAAAGGGAATAACAGTTGAAGCAAACTGCCTAGCAAAAGGCCTATTACGAGCTGAACTATATATTTGCGAAAAGGTTTGAAATATTTCAACAAGAAACTGAAAGAAGTGCGCGAAGATTCGTCATTTTCCATCGTGTAAAATTCGGGTGATGGATCAAGCAACATTGCCACGCCTTTTTCCTCGTTGTTGTTTGCAGTGCTGATCCATGCTTTCAAGAATTCGGCTTTTGAATATTTAAGAAGACCGTGAGCGGGATCTGCGATAAAAACCTCACCACCATTTTTTTTGTCTGGTTTTATTTCATAAACAACCACAAAATGTTTCTGTTTCCAGTGAACTATGCAGGGGAATGTTGCTTCATGCATCAGCTGGGCGAAAGAAAGTTTTACTCCCATGCTGCGGAAACCAATGCTTTCGGCAGTATCGCTTATTGCCATCATTGAAATTCCCTGTCGGCTTACGAAACTTTTTTCGCGAAGAAATTCAAGGGAATACTTTTTTCCGTAATGTTTTGCAATCATGCGAAGACATGAAGGACCGCAATCCATAGCATCTAATTGTTTATAGAAGGGAAATGCCATTGGTTGTGTTTATTTTTAAATTTTTGTTATTTTGAACAGAGGCAAGATGGGCCGCTCCCGAAAGCTTTCGGGACATTGTATCCATTTGCTTATAAAAAGGAAAAGCTTTGTATATCATTTTAGGTCTGTTTTATATAATAAATTTCTTTGTCCTTTTTAACTCAATTATATAGTTTGCAATTTAAATTCCTTTAAAAAAATTATTTTAAAATCATCAGGAACTTTTGAAACATCACAACCAGTAGGTATAATCAAAACTTTTACAATTTCAAAATGCTTTTTACCCTTTATCATGCTTTCATATTTTTGCATTTCGTCAATCTGATATTCGGAAATATTTTTTGACATTCGTACCATTACAATTACTCTTGTCACTATACTTTCGGTTACACGTTCTATAACAAAATCAGGATATGAAAACTGTTCATCTCTCATAAAACTCATATCACATCCTTTCCCTTTCGGATAGAGTTCGTGCAAACAACAGAAGGCATAAGGAAGCATTTGCTCCTCCCTGTAGTAGACATAAAATTTCTCCTGTCCTTCCATTTATTCTAGATATTTCTTTAACAGGTCATGAATCATTTTCTCATTTATTGTTTCTTTTATAAATTCATCACAATCGCATTTTGCCGCTGCTTCCTTGTACTCAGTGTATGGAGAATGTAGAATTACAGGAAGGTCTTTCCTGAATTCCTTTATTTTTCGTGTTGCTTCTATTCCATTCATTACAGGTAGTTCAATGTCCATTATAACCAATCCTATTTTAGGATATTTCTCGCACATGTTTACCGCTTCTAAACCATCTTTGGTTGATATAACCTCTATCTTTTCCCTGCTTATAAACCTCCTTAGCAAAAAAATCGACATTGGGTTATTATCAACAATTAATACAACTTTGCTTTTTATTTCTTTCATCTTACAGATAGTCGTTGTTATTCCTACATATTTTTTAAAAAATTACAGGAAGGTGAAGTAAAATACCTTCCTGCTGTTTATTATTATTTTATCCCTTTCCGACAGGAGGAGGAGGTGGTGGTGGTGGAGGATCTTCTCCTCCTCTTAAACGCAAAAGTTCATTATTTGAAAGCTTTTCACCAATAAGTTTCATGCGAAAACTTTCCATTTTTTTGTTTTTCTTTTTTGTTTTCATTGTTTCAGGTTTTAGATAAATTAATTTTGTAGTTCTACTTATTTGGTTAAGGATTTAATAAAAGGTTACCCTGTTTCTTGAAATAAATTTTATTATTTTATATTTTATTGATTATCTGACATGTAGAGAGTCACCCTTTGCTGTATTTTTTTTGTATTTTTGAATTACAAAAGCTTTAGATGAAATATTCCATTTTCAACAGGATTAAAAAAAAGTACCAGGTATTATTAAAATCGTATATTAACCTGACTGCTCTAATTTTTATAGAGCTTATTTTTTTTCAGGGATCCGGCATTTTCAATATAAAAAAAGAATGCAGTCCGAATACTGCATTGGCAGATACTAAGTATGCAAAAGCTTATAAACTTTTTGATGAAGGGAAAAATGCCGCTGCAGTATGTTTGTTTGAAAAAGCATCGGTGCTGTATTTAAAATCGGAGAATTGGTATTCTTATTTGCAAGACCTTATTTATATAGGCAAATGTTACAGAAATATGCAGCAATTTGAAACAGCAGAAAAAACATTTAACAAAGCCGAAAAGATAGGAAGAGAAAAACTTGATTCGAATGACCTTATCTTTTCATCCCTTTATTGTGCAGAAGCCCACCTATATACTGCTAAAGCCGATTATGACAGATCAATTGAACTGGCAAAAAAATCTATTTTAATAAGAAAGAAAAAAAAGGGGATTAATGATACATTATTGTTCTTCCCTTATTATGCTATGGGAATGAATTATTATAATAAAGGTGATTATATACTTTCAAAGAAATATTATCTCATTGCATTAGGCTATGAAATGCAATGCAAAAATAAATCAACTGTTGAACTCGCAAATTGCTGGAATAGTTTAGGACAAGTATTTTGGATGCAGGGTTATTTCGTTGGTGCTATGAAGTGTTATGATAATGCACAATCCATATATACCAAGCTTCTTACAACTGATATTGAATTACCTGATTTTGCATATAATAATATTACTATTGCTTCCTTCTATACACAATTGGGAAGGTATAAAGAGTCTTTAGCGATTTTATGCAAAGCGGAAATCTATATAAAAAATAAATATTCTTCATTAACTTCATTACTTGGAATAATTCACACATACAAGGCTTTAAACTACTTAAAAATTTACGATTATAAAAAAACAATTACCGAAAGCAAAAAAGCTATCTCCATATTAGAAAAAGACAGCACTACAAACATAATGTATGCTGCATATAATTATTACTATCAGGGTTCAGCATGTTCCGGCTTAGATGAAATGAATGAAGCCATTGCTTGCTATTTAAAGTGTATTTCACTCAAACAAAAAAACAAACAGGGTAATGATCCACATTCATTCTTACTATTAGCAAGATGTTATGAAAAAACTAATCAGAATATAAAATCAGATTCCGTCTATAAAACAATAATTGCCATTCTTAAAAAAAACAATGAACATTTTCCAATTTTGGCAAGTATTCTTATTAATTATGGTGATTTTTGCTTTAACAACAACAAAACAGAAAAAGCATTTGAATGTTATTCTGAAGCTTTAAAAAAAAGTTTAAGTATATACGGTTTCTATAATATTAACACTACAATATCATATAACGATATTGCCAAATTATTTGCCAAGCAAGGGAAATATGATAATGCTTTGAAGTACTACCAACTTGCCCTTGCTTCGCAAATAAAAAGCATTGACAGTACTAATATTTATGAAAACCCTTCTGCAAAAAAAACTACTGCCGATATTGATTTACTCAATACACTTAAAGGAAAAGGTAATGCTTTTTATAAAAAGTATATTTCCGATTCTACAAAAACAAAATATCTTCATGCCTCACTTCAGTCGTACGAATTAGCTATCACTGCAATCGACAAATTAAAAATTCTATACTGCAATTCGGAAAGTGCGTCGGCCTTACTTGAAAACGAAAACGAAACTTTTGACGAAACTATAGAAGTTGCTTCGCAATTGTATATGCTCACAGATTCTGATAAATATTTTGACGAAGCATTTTCATTTGCTGAGAAAAGTAAATCATCATCACTTCTGGCAGCAATTAGAAACAACGAAGCATTCATTGCGGGAAAGGTCCCTGTTGCATTTCAGGAATTTGAGAAGAAACTTCAGCAACAAATTGAACAGTATCGTCAGTTGATTTACGAACAAAATAAATCAGCAAAAGCCGACATCAAAAAAACCGCATACTGGAATTCAAAACTTAGCGAGTTGAACACCACCAATGACTACCTTGTCCAATACCTTGAAAAATCTTATCCCGATTATTATAACCTGAAATACAATACTGCAGTAATAAGCGCTGATAGTATCGCCAAAAATCTTTCGTATGATGAAGCTTTTATTGAATATACAGTCACTGAAGAAAAGCTCATTTCCTTTATTATTACAGGAAAAACAAAAAAAATAAATATATATCCGATCGATAGCACTTTTACGAATATTGTCGGAAAATATGTTCGTTGCATAAATAATCCTGACGCAAAAGAAAGCGAGGCCTGTAGTCAATTTGTTTCCACGTCTACTTCGTTGTACAAAGTATTATTGAAACCATTCGAAACATTGCTTTCCGAAAAGAAACTAATTATAGTTCCTGATGAAATTTTATACAACGCTCCTTTCGAATCGCTGTTATATACCGATGTTAAAAGCGATGCTGGTGGTTTTAGCAAACTCCCGTATCTTATTAAGCTCACAGCTATTTCGTATGCCACTTCAGGAACCTTGCTTTTTGAAAAGAAAGGAATAGACAACAAAACAAAAAGCAACCTGCTTGCTTTCGCCCCAACGTATGAAAATATTTCTGACAATAATTTAACGGAGAGCAGTGTTACGCGCGATTATCTTAAATCGCTCAAACCTCTTCCCGGAGCCATTGATGAGGTAAACACTATCAGTACTATAATTGACGGTGATATTTATAAAGGAAACAATGCTACATTAAAAAATTTCAAAGACAATACTTCCGATTACGGCATATTGCATTTGGCCATGCATACTATGATTGACGATGAAAACCCCATGTATTCGAAACTTGCATTCGAGCAAGGTGAAGGTGATAACGGATTATTAAACGCCTATGAGATATACAACATGCAGATAAATTCGCAATTGTCGGTGCTAAGCGGATGTAAAACAGGTGCCGGAAAACTTGTGAAAGGAGAAGGTATGCTATGTCTTGCAAAAGGATTTATGTATGCCGGCTGCCCCAGTCTGGTAATGACATTATGGGAAATTGATGACAAGTCAGGCTCGGAACTTATGAAAAGTTTTTATGGCTACTTGTCGGATGGAAAAGCGAAAGATGAGGCGCTGAGGCTGGCCAAACTTGATTACATAAATAGTTCCAATAATTTGAAATCAAATCCATATTTCTGGGCCGGTTATATCAACTTTGGAAATCATCAACCCCTGCTATTGAAACATAATAGAAGCAATAATGTACTCACAACAATATTTATTTTCGCAGGAGGTTTTGTTTTACTTTTTGCATCCGCTTTATATAGAAGGTATTTAAGGAGGTCATCTAAATTCCAAAGTGCATAATTATATTAATCTTTCATCTCATCAATAATTTTCTGAGCGTTTGTTTTGTAATAGCTATCGCTCGAAGCAATTTTACCGAAAAGTATCAAAGCCATTTCTTTATCATTTTTTCTCAGATAACATAATGCCTGGTACCACTGGGCTGATTCGACATAAAGCGATTTTTTGTTTTTACATACTTTTTCAAACGACAATATCGCATTGTTAAAATTTTCGTTATGCATAGCCGATACGCCCATGAAAAAATTTACTTCAGCATTATGTGAATCGGACAAACAACTTGTTATACTTAGTTCATTCAATAGGGTATATGAAGTTTCAAAATCGCCGTTCATATATGCATCGAGCCCTTTCTGAAATTCTTTCGAATTTGGTCCGGGTGTATTTCCCCTGACGATGCCCGAAGCATCATATGTTTTAAAATATTGTGCATAAAGCCTTTCGCTCTTTGTGGGTCTCAATGTATAAAACAGCACTGCCGAAAATGCCAACAACAGGAATATAGCTGCTGCTGCATATTGCCAGCGTGAGGTAAATAATCGTATTATTTTACCCTTTTTATTTTCTAAGCGTTTTTTGTGAATATCGTCAAGAGTATTTCTTAATTCAATAGCTTTTGAATCTTTCAGAAATTCACTTATTTGACGATGAAGTTTAACATCATCAGCCAGTTGTTTATTTTGCTCAAGCTCCAAAACAAATTGACTCAGTTCACTACCGGTTAGTTCGCCACGAATATATTTTTCAATAATTTCGTCTTTTTCAATCGGGTTCATGGTCTTTAATTATTTTATAAAAATTATCCTCTTTAATATTCTTTTTCAGAAACTCCTTACACATATGCTTTCTTTTCTTAGCATAGTTTTCACTTTTATGCCCCATAAATTCTGCTATTTTCAACAAAGGCACATTATCGAAAAACATAATAAGAATCCGGCGGCAATCTTCAGGTAAGGTGTTAAACTTTTTCCAGAATAATCCCATCCTCATTTCACGCACAAGTTCATTATCCCATAATATATCGCCAGTAACCGGTAGATCGCAACCTTCATCAGGAACCTCATCAAATTTAAAATCATTTATCAATTCCATTTTTGATATCATGTGCAAGCGCATGTACACCATGTTTTTTATTATCGCAAAAAAAAATGTTTTAAAACTGTATTTTATACTAAAGCCTGGTTTCTGGGTGTTCTGATATATCACAACCATTGCATCCTGAAAAATATCTTTTGCATCATCTTCATTAAAATGCCTCCCTTTTTTAATAAACCACTTTAGGGTTTCGTAGTAATTGCTGTAAACATATTCAAGCACATCACGCTTATGTTGCCTGATCCCGTCTATAATATCATCATCACTAAAAAACACCATTCTCTACTCCTTTAGTTAACGATTATCAAAAAGGTTACCCAGATAAAAGATATAATTTAAAAAAAAGCCAAAAGTACTATTTTTCGACTTACAAGTAAGAAGTAAAACCAATGGTATATTTCTTCAGATAGAGGCCTTTTACAATTTTCATTTGTGGAAAATTAATGCTCTAAAAAAAGTTACTGTCAATAAAACAATTTGGAGAAAATAATAAATATTATGGCAAAGATATGACTAACATGCATATTATTAAACCTTCCAAACAATTAAGGATTAAAGAAAATATTAAATATCGAATATGATACTTTTGCATGTAAATCCATCCGTATTATATAGTTACTACTTTATTCGTCATAACATTTTGCACGATCTTCAACAATACCGAACTATTCGACAAACATTCAAATGAATGGATTCTTTAACAATTAACTCCATATAGCTCCAATAATCACATGCCATAAATAAATTTTATAAATTTGAACTCTGTAATCATAAATCATTCTTTATGCTTTTCGGGATTCTGTATCTTTTCAATCGTAAAGTTCAAACAACACAGGTTTTTTATTTAATATTACTTCTGTTATTTTGCATACCATTATTATTTATCAACATAAAAAACAATCATGACTGGGGAGATGATTTTGCTTCATATATTCATCAGGCAAAAAATATCTGCGAAGGAATTCCGCAATCACAAAATGGTTATGTGCTGAACCAGGATTATCCCAAAATGGGACCACCTGCCTATCCAATTGGGTTTCCGCTGCTGCTGTCGCCGGTATTTTATTTCTGTGGTAACAGCATACATGCTTTCACATTATTCTTTAGTGCACTGTTAATATTATCAGCACTGCTTATGTACAGGTTTTTTAAATTTCATTTTAGTGCGATCACTTCAATATTTCTTATATTGATTATTGTTTATAATCCGTGGGTATTGAATTTTAAAATGGAAGTGATGTCGGAAATACCTTTTACTTTTTTTCTGCTGAGCATTGTGATATTATATCAATTCAACAAAGAAGAAAAAAATTATTTCTACTATTTTTTTATCGGATTGCTTAGCGGTTTTCTTATGTCGATACGTGCAGCCGGATCAGTATTTGTAATGGCTGTAGGTATTGAGCTGGCAATTGTATTTTTTAATTTCTGGCGAAAGAAAATCACGATTGATGCACTCAAAAAATCTGCAATCCAAAAATTTCTACTCATTTTTACCGCAATCTTTATTTACCTTTTATTAAGTGTTTGCTTGTTCAGAATTCCCTCTTCGGGTTTCCTGTATTACACATCTGTGCTTACATTTGACACTTTCGCACAGCAGGTAGGCGACAATCTTGTATACAATCTTGAAAATTTCAGGAATTTTTTTGCTACTGAAAATAAGGACTGGCAATTCCTTCCACTTTTTACACAATCGGCCATACTGACATGTGCCGTACTAGGTTTTGTAAAAAAAGTTTTTCACAAATTCGATTTTGTTGATCTTGTAGTATTGTTGTATTGCCTATTATTATTAGTTTGGCCTTATAATCATTCGAGCTTCCGTTTTCTGCTTCCAATCGCAGCTATACTTCTTTATTATGCTGTGATTGCAGCCAAAGACATTAAAATAAATTTCATTTTTATTAAAAGAAAGTATTTGTTTATTCTTTTAGGCCTTTTGATTTTAATACAATATAAGGTTGGAACCGAAAGTATAATCAAACATCAAAAAGTTATTCTTTGGGGGCTACAGGAGGCAAGCGCTGCTGATGCTTTTGATTATATTAAAAATAATATTCCCCAAAATGCTTTAATTGATTTTGTAAAGCCACGGGCATTGGCTCTTTATGCTGAAAGAGAAAGCTGCCATATTGAAATCCATCAATCTATGCTGGATATTAAAGAAAATATTAATATTGCTAATATTTCTTATTTATTATATACTGACGAACCCATTAACTTTTACCCTGAAGACAGCCTAAAAAAATACCGTTCATTAAAGGACAATAATCTTGTTCCTGACTGGAGTAACAGTAAATTCAATTTATATCGTGTTATAAAATAATTTTATATATGCTTTTAATTAAAAAATATTTACCGCTTATAATTATAATAATCTATTTTATTCTGCAGCTTCCTTTCCTTACGGCTGACCCTGAAACCAATGTAGAACCTTTGATGAGGGGTGCCTGGACTGATGAAGGATTATACGCATCACAGATCAGGAACTTTGTTGACCATGGGGGTTTTGATATAAAAGAAAATACAACTTTTCTTAGAGGACCTGTTTATAATATTATTCAGCTACCTTTCTTTTTTGTTTTAGGAACAAGCCTTCTAGTAAATAGGTTGATCGTTCTGCTTATAACGCTTTTTGTTTTGTATTTATTTCTTCGTGAGGAGAAACTCAGTAATTTCGGAATATTCCTTTCACTTTTTGCATTTTTGCAGTTTCGCATTTTTCATTTTATCCATTTTGGAATGCCTGAAATGATTTGCGTGGACTTTGTTTTATTAAGTCTTTTCTTTCTATTAAAAATATTTGACAAGCAAAATGAAAAGAAGAAAATATGGATGATTTTTTATTCCTCTCTTTTCATGTTTTTAAGTTATGCTACGAAAATACAGTATCTCTATGTTGCGGCAATAGTGCCCATCACATTGTTTTTTATTTCACTTGCTGATTCAATCACAGAAAAAAAAATCGAATGGCATCAATATAAAATATTTGCATGGTCATTTATTTTTTCTTTGGGCTTTGCTGCAGTGTATTATTTTGCCTGGTATTTGCCAAATAAAGATTTTTATGACTACATAATGACCAGCGAAACAGGAGGCAGGTATAGTAATACTTTTAAAGAAATACGATTAGTTGCACAATTCAATTATGAACATGTTTTATGGGTTCAAGAACTCAAAACATTTATTGCTCATTTTTATATAGTCTTTGCTATCGCTATGGTCTTTTTTATTATCAAAAGAAAGAGAACGCCCCTTTCAATAATTGCACTTTTTTCTATCATTTGGGTTATCATTGAAATTCATAAAATACCCGGCATATATATTCCATTCCGTTATCTGATAAGTTTGTTTTTTGCTGCGGGAGTTTTTGTTGCTTCAGTATATTCAGCGTTTACATATCATTTCAAAAAAATAAAAATCTTCATTTTTATTATTGCAATTATTTTCGGCATTTATAATTTTAAATATTATTTTGATTCAGTGAAAGCCAGAACATATAATTTAACATCCGTTAATGATTACATGGCAAGATATGATTTGAAAAATAAAACTGTTATTGGTCCCTGGGCTTCCTCGGTTTGCTGGAAAAGTAAATCAACCACTAAACCAGTCTGGAATAAATATTTGAATTGGGACAACCCAATAAAGAAATTTAAGCCAGTGGCAATTATTTCAGAAATTGGCGAAACCGACAGCGATCTCGCTTATAAAAGCCAGGGCATTAATTTAGATTCTATTTCAGATTCATGCAGGGTGTTTGATGTGTGGAATCTTAAAATAGGAGTATACTGGGTAAATAAAAAACTAATAAATTAATTTGACTAATTAATGAATTAATAAAAAAGGGAATGATAAAAATCATTCCCTTTTTTAAGACAATACATCTTAAATTATTTTATTATTACAATTTTATCTGAAGCAATCAATTTATCCTCCTTTGAAATAGCTTTGTAAAAATATATTCCTGGATTAAGACCATCTTCTGAAATCGATAATGTGTTGTCTCCACTATACAACGAATAAGTAAATAATTTCTTTCCCATCATATCATAAATCTCAAGTATGCCTGTTTCATTATCAGTCAATTCATAACTTACAATCATACTTCCATTATTTGGATTGGGAAAAACGGTAAATGTATTTTCTCGTGAAGTTTCATTTATGTCTTCTTCATTAAAAGCAAATTCTGCCGGCCGGGTTTTCGAACTGTGTCCATAATCACATGCCTGGATAAATGCATCGAAATTACTTCCAGCTAATGCTTTGAATCCCGGTTCAAGGGTAATACTGGTGACTCCTTTATAAACTATATACAAACCATCATTCACGGTTGCGGTTGATTCAATAACATTTGCCTCAACTGTTTCGTCTGCGGTATATGTAGTTGTTTCATTTTCATATGAATCGTCAGGACATTTTAAAGGTGATTTCCACAGCCCCCTTCCAAATGTTCCAGCAATTATAGATTTGTCCTTATAATTTATTTCCATTTGTTTTATATAAATACCACCTGGCATACCAGCGGAAAAGCTTTCCCAAGCATTCATACTTGCATCGCGATAATATATTGCCTTTTCTGTTGCCAAATATAAACCATCATTGCTGTTATTATCTATTACCATAGCTGTTGGATGTTCATCCGAAGGAATTCCGTCACTATAATCTTCCCATAACCAACCTATCATTCCTCTATAAGACTTTAAAACCTTTACATTTGTATTCTGCGGTATATCATCAGCTGCAATATAAACAATATCAGGATCCAAGGGACTTTTCACTATGGCTTTATTAGAAAATTTTCGTCGGTCAGCAACTAAATTTAATGCAGTAAAACTAGCACTGTTTACAAAATTTGACAGATTGTACCAGTTGGGAGTAATATTTTCCCATTGAGGATATTGATTTCCACCACTTGTGTAATAACATTGGTTATCTGGAATATTACCTATTTTCCAATTTTCAAAATCGGGACCGATATAATGTAACACAAGACCTCCATCACTAACAGCGGAAGTATTTGATATAAAATGAACATTATTTGGGTCTTGTTTGGAAAAGGCAGCTCCAATAATTTGGGTCTCCCATAAATCATAAGGGCAACCAGAACCACTACCACCATAACACCCTGCATCCTGTCCTGTTATAAAACCACAATTTCCAAAATGCACTTTTGCTACATATTCATTTGTTGTTAAATCAAGTTGTGCAAAACTAAATGGGTGAGAAAGTCCATAAAATAATCGTTCTTTATATGGGTCCTGAAAATAAGAATTTACTCCAAACCCACATGCATAACCTGACATGGAATATGGGCCAGGCAAATCTGAGCCACCATGTAGAGATAAATAGTAATCGCTACCATAACTTGAAGCATCTGCAATAACAATTTCGTTATTAAAATGGTCAAACATTCCACCATCATTTTCCGAAGTTGAATATTGATATTTTGTTTTCTGGGATAAAGCATCATAGAAATCAGTAAAAGTAATATCCTGCATTCCAAGCACATAATAATCAGGATCGTCTGAAGCGCAAGAAAATCCATTTATCATACATACATTTAGTCCAGAATTTAAGGTTGTTAAATTTGGTACAGCATAATCAGTAATTGTTGTTAAATCCTTTTGATAAATCCCTCCATCACTAGCAATATATAATATATTTCCTAAAATTAAAAAATCATGTAAATCAGCATGAACATTACAATTTCCGTAATAACCATTATAATCCCAAAAACAAATGCTAGATGAATTTAAGTTATAACATATTATTGCATCACCTCCTAACCAAAGATAATTATGTGCATCATAAATTATTGCTAATCTATCAGGAGAACAGGCACTATAGGAAAAATTACTGATTAATGTTGATGAAGTAACAGTCGATAAATCATTTTTTACTTTTAATTTATGTAATAAATATGAACGATTGCCTTCAGAAAATCTAGCCTCACTCCCAACAGCTGAATATATATATATATCACTATATATATTACCATTATCAGTATAATTAATACTTCCTAAACAAATATTTGAAGTCTTATAAGGGTATAAATTAGAAGGATAGGCTGTATTTATAGTATTGTTTGGATCAAGACTTGAAAATGTATTTCCATTGTCACTCGACTTCTTAAGCAGTACTTCACCATGCCAACCCATTTCTTCATCAGTGGTTGAACCTGATGTTGATGTTCCAGAAATAATACAATAATAATTTGTTGTTGAATTAGGTTTTAGTAGAAAAACAATATTGCAAATATTGTTACCGCTTTCAATTAATGTCCATGTGCTTCCGGCATTAGAGCTTTTAAACAGCCCCATACTCGTACAAAGAAATACTATATCTTGACTTCCTGGATAAAAAACTATGCGATTAATTTCATATTTATGATTGCTGGAAGGAACACCAAGTTGTGACCATGTAGCAGTATTGAATGTATACTTATATACACCTGTTGAATACCAACCATAAGCCATCGAGGAAACATTGTATAAATAATAATTACTAGCGTATAATTCATTACTATTTCTAAAAGCTACAGCCGAAACACCATTACTTCCGATAGATGCAGTTGATATATTACTCCAATTATCGCCTGCATCAATTGATTCCCATAAACCTGCATGTTTCCCTCCAGTTATCATATGATCACTTTCAGTGGGATCAGATGCAATTACAGTCAATCGTGATGTTTTAAAATGATTAGTAGAAATATCGTTTTCAGAATAAGGTCCTTGGAACCCCCAATCACTATTGTCATTCCATTGGGCAAACAAATGGATCTTAAATAGCAATAGGATAAATATTAATAGTATTTTTTTCATCTGTTTAAATTTTTTGTACATAAATTGATATTATTTCAATGATTAACAATCCATTACCACCCAAAACCACCGGAAAAAATTTAATCATCACGGTTGGTATGCTTTAGTTTATGGATATTTCATATATAATAATTTAAATGAACATAAAGAATATTACTACTTCATAAATTTTTATTTACTCCTGTCTGCGGAGGTAAAATATTTTAGACAGTTGCGATTAATTCTTCTGGTTTGCTTCTAAGGTTTCTATTCGTTTGTTTAATGCAATGATATACAGCGTAAGTTCCTCAACTTTTTGAAGCAAAACAGAATCTGACTGCCCCAATGAAACACCATTTTTGGCAACATCCGCCGCAGAGGGAACATCGGGTAAATGTTTATTTTCAGAAATATATTTTTCAACTTCTGTTAGAGATTTTAATTTATAATCTTTATCGAAAACAAAATCGCACCATCCTGTTTCAACAACCACTTCTGTTGCTTTTATAGGCCCACAAACTGCAAGTTTATAATATGGAGTACCATTTTTATTGAAATTCACAGTACCAATACCTACAATGGAATGAAAATAAACGGAGCTAGCAGAGATATTAAGTGGAATACTAGCATCATTCGCGTCGTTAACTGCCATTATGCACATAGCTCCATTTGAATTTATATCCCAGCCATTAATATGTAGATTTTTATCTGTTGCCATGTGAATTCCAAAAGCTCCGTAGACATGGAGTTTATCAGTTGGGGAAGTAGTTCCAATACCTATACTTGTTCCATTGTCATAGATTTGACTGCATGTGATTGCGGAAGTACTTGACATTTTAGGTAAATAATTTGCGCCAGAACTACAACTCCCAGTAATTCCACTTAAAGAAGTCAGCGTGACCCAACTCAAATTACCGCTTCCATCATTTTTTAATACTGTGGATGCAGCACCTTGTGAAGATGGAAATGAGGTAGTGATGTTATTAACTTTAACAATATTCCCCGAAGAATTAACCTGGAATTGGGAGGAACTGCCGACAGAAAATAATGAGGTAGGGCTTGTTGTACCTATTCCTATGTTACCTCCACTTAAAATTCTCATTCTTTCTGTTGGACTTACATCGGAGTCGGTACCACGTGTGTAGAACTGTAAGCTACCTCTATAATCAGCATTATCTTCTTCTTGCTCGACAATTTTTGCAGATGGATATGTTGAATTAAAATGGTAAAAACCTAATGATACCGATGTTTGATTAGCACCGGCACCATTGCTGTTTCCTATTTTTAGAACGGATGCTTCTGTGGTAGAAGATTGCTGCACATCTAAAAGGTTTGCGGGGCTTGTTGTTCCAATTCCAATATTACTACCGCTTTGGTACAAGGCACTGTTACCAATTACGGTAGTATTTGTAAAAACAGGAATATAATTTGTGGTTCCAGAACCTGTGATTTGTGCTTTTAAATTATAAAAACCAAACAATGTAAAAATTGCTGTTACAATTAAAATTTTTCTTTTCATAAATTTGTTTTTTATGGTTTATAAATTAAATATTTTTGAATATGTTTATATTTGAATATGTTTATAAAATTATAGTCCTTCTTGATGGCTAACAAATTCATTTTTTCAATAGTCAATCAATAGTCAATTTTCTATTCTGAAATTCTTGCAATAATTTCATCGACCTCCTTACATATAAAAGCATAATCATCTATGTTGTTTGAAATTTTTAATTTAATGTTTTTTAATGCATTTTTTTTGAAAGGAGTCCCATTAAAATCGCAAAAATGCTCTTCGGCATACTTAAAATATCCTTTGTTCCCAATCATAATAAATTGCTTTTCCTTGTATAAGCGATAGAGCAGATATGCAAGGTAGTATTTCTTAGCTGGATTCCACTTTACCATTGTGGCTAATGCAGGTTTTTCGAAGAGCGCAAAAAATTCATTCTTTGACTTTATAAAATTCATTTTATATAGTATATCAACAAACTCATAGAGCTTTCCCTTTTCTGTCCAAAGAAATCTTGTTTGATTTGAATTAAGTGTTTCATTATAGGCCAATAGCTTGTTGTCTTGTTAGCAATTTTACAAGCGCAATTTCAGCTTCCGCCTGTGTGCTTTCAATATGAAATTTCTGGTTTCTCTTATCTATACTGGTGTTCCTTTTAGTATCAGTCATAAATTTTTATTAAATTATTGCTTGTTGAATTATTCCCCATTCAAAATATTTATCCTTTTCCATTTTTTCAGAGCCTTTTAAATCTCTTTATCCGAAAAATGGGAAAAGGCACGCAGCATGTTTTTATAAAATCATTGATATAAACACACTGATTTTCCTCGCTTTTTTTTTATATCATTGCGATATGGCGGATCAGAAAAAATATTTTTCAACATGTTTTTTTAGTTCAATTCGCCTATTTCTATCTGTTTAATTTTTCAAAAAATTATCCTTTACATACACTTGGTTCGGAAATTCGAAAAAGGTTACCCTGTTTTTTGAGATTTATTTTATTTGGTTTTAAACCAGCTCTAAAAACAATAAGAAAAGGGATTTACAAAGGCTGCAACATTTTTCTTCGGCTAAAGAAGTAGTAATAGTAGAATTGAAAAATAAGCGAAAGGATAAAAAGTACTGATATCTAAAAAATCTGTTTCACTGACCTTTACTTGTAAAGAGTTTGACTTATACCAAAACTGAATAATGCTTTCCAATAATGAGATAAAAACAGCGTTATTAAATCATGAGAACCTGTATAATTTATTTTGCATTTCAGTTTAGTTTTTTCTTTTGCATTTCACAAGATTGCGGTGAATACAAGCGTTCAAATGACTCTGTGATTGTAAATAATTGTGCTGATTATACCATGTACGAATCCGATGGATATAAAGTATATTTTTCCTATTGGTTTCAGACAGGCTTCCTTGGAATTGGCGATTCATTGGAGAATTATATCGATTATAATAATTATCAAATTAGCACAATTGGCCGCTACTTTAAAGATGGTTCCATCACAGGTGAAATGTTTTACAAAAATGAAAACAGTCGTGATTCAATAAAAAGGCTGACTGCTCCAATGGACAGTCTTTTCATAGAGTTTGATTCGGCAGAAAAATATGATGAGAGTATTACAAAAATCCTGAATTTTGAAATTAAAAGCATTTCCAAAGATCTGGATACAGTGCAAGTCGAAATATGGGCGACCAATTCGATTTGGGAAAGTGGTTGGGGATCTTTTGGCGTTTATTTATTAGTTCTTTATAATAAAGATGGAAAAGAAGGAATGACCTGGGATGAGTATTTTGAAAAAGCAAAAGCCCTTTGTTTTAAATATTCTTATACACAGATATAATAATAGTATTTAGCCTAAGCATGTCAAATTAAACTAGAAAGGAAATCGCATTTGCCCGCCAGATAAGGGATTCAGACGAAACAATAAATAATTGACACCAGATTTGCCACCTACTAAAAAACAAAACCCTTGTAAGTGTTATTTTACAAGGGTTCTCCAGCGTATTATCTGTCTCCCCGACAGGATTCGAACCTGTGACCCATTGATTAAGAGTCAATTGCTCTACCAGCTGAGCTACGGAGAGATTTTAATAAGGTTTGCAAAAGTATAAAACCTTTGACAATTATCAAAATCGAAACGTAAAAGTTTCAGCTTATTACGCCCGAAACATATTCTTTGGTCTTCTGTTCCCTAGGATTCTCTAGTATTTCAGCAGCCGGGCCCTGTTCAATTATTTCACCCATATGAATAAAAATAATATGGTCGGCTATGCGCCTTGCCTGACGAAGGATGTGTGTTACAACAACAATGGTATATTTATCTTTCAGCTCCAGGAATTTCTTTTCAATATGCTGGCTCGATTGGGGATCAAGTGCCGAAGTTGGCTCATCACCAAGAATAATTTCAGGTTCAACAGCCAGACCTCTTGCCAGACAAAGCCTTTGCTGTTGCCCGATTGAAAGCCTTGATGCAGGCATTTTCAATCTGTCTTTTACTTCATCCCACAAACTTGCCGTTTTTAAATAATGTTCCACAATTTTATCCAGCTCTTTTTTCTTCCGCATTCCATGGATCTTTGGTCCGAAAGCGATGTTATCATATATTGACATAGGCAGCGGAAATGGCCTTTGTGAAAGCAATCCCATTTTTTTTCTGATTCGTGTAATGTCTGCTTTAGGATTAAAGATATTTTCACCATCCACCAAAACCTGTCCTGTAACTTTTACGTGATCGGCAACATCGATCAGCCGGTTAAAACATTTCAACAGCGTTGTTTTGCCGCATCCGGACGGGCCAATGATTGCAGTAATCTTCTTATCAGGAATATCAAGATTCACGTTCTTTAAAACATGATTCTCTCCATAATAAACATTCAGATCCCGGACACTTATATGAGTTTTCTGTTCCATTTGCTTCTGCTAAATTCTGAATTTTTTATATTTTCTTGTAAAGAATCTCGCCAGTATACTTGTGATCAAAATCAACATTGTTAGGATGAAAGCCGCTGCATAAGCCCTGTCCTGAACTTCAGGGAATGGTGTGCCCAGTTGAAAAAATATTGCAAGCGGTAAGGTTGCCACCGATTGAAATAATGATGTAGGAATATAATCTGTATAACCAGCAGTAAATAGTACAGCAGCTGCATCGCCAATGGCACGCCCGAAAGCAACAAGTATCGCTGTTATAATTCCGGGGGACGCCTGCCTTATAATTATTTTATAAGAAGTCTGAAACCTTGTGGCACCAAGTGAATATGATGCTTCATAAAGTCCGACAGAAATCATTCGTACAATTTCATCCACCGATCTGATGATCACAGGTAACACAACAATTGTAACAATTATTATTGCAGCAAGTAGCGAAGTCTTAACTCCGAACATAATCATGAATGTAAATCCGAAAGCACCATATACAATTGACGGAATGCCCCACATTACATCGAAGCACAAACGCAATGTGTTTGAAAAAAATGAATTCTTTTTAGCATACATATTTATGTATATCACCACGGGCAGACTTAGAATAACGGCCAGAAACGTTGCGCCTACTGCAAGATAAACCGATCCAAGTATTGCATTCAGGATCCCGCCTTCTTTCCCAAGATAATAACCACCCTTGGGTGTCTGACTCAACATTTCCCATGACATAGATGGAAGCCCTTTAATAACAATGGTTCCAAGAATAAGCAGCAACCCACTCACAATCACAACTGTTGCTGCAATCATCAGAATTTTAAAAATTTTCTCTTCCAGAAAACGCCACTTCATTTTTCTAAAATTAAGTTCCAACCATTCTTTCGATTCGCACCAAAGCAATCCTTGACAAGATATTGAACAAAACTATTATGATTAAAAGTATCAGTGCAGAAAACATCAATGCAGAATCATAACTTGGTATTGATAACATTTCTCCGTAATTATTTGCAATCAGCGCAGGCAGCGGATATCCAGGATCGAGAAGGGAGTGCGGAATTTTTACGACATTTCCCACCACCATTAGCACCGCCATGGTTTCGCCAAATGCCCTTGAAAGTCCAAGCACAATTGCGGCAATCACTCCAGGCATTGCCTTTCTCAATACAACAAGTTTTATTGTTTGCCATTTTGTGGCTCCCAGCGATAAGGAGGCTTCTCTTAATTCTAATGGTACCGCCTTGAATACTTCGTTCAATACATGAACTATAACAGGCACTATCATCAATCCTAGTACAAGCCCACCCGTGAGAATTGAATAACCCGTGGATGATATATCAAAAGCAGGCGCTACAAAATCCCTTATAAATGGTACAATAAAAACAACACCCCATACACCGAACACTACAGATGGAATACCTGACAGAATATCAATGATAGGGTTGATGTAATTCAACATCCGTCCTTTTGCATATTCTGACAAAAAAATTGATGCAAGTATACAGGTCGGTACAGCAAGAACAACAGCAATAGCTGTTACCCACAAAGTTCCTGAAATAAAAGGAAGCATCCCGAACTTGCCTTTCATAGGATGCCAGTCAGAAGATGTGATGAGATCGAAAAATGAATTTGTTTTTAAAATAGGATAGGATTTTATCAGCAGGCCGATAATCACTACTAGCAGTATGGCAGCGAGCAAAACAGAAATGACAAGCATCATCCTGCCTGCTATTTTATCTTTTAACACATTTAGTGAAGCCATACTGTTTCTCACAAAAAAAGATTACAAAACTTTTTATTGTCTTGTAATCTTCACTATCTACATTCAATATTTTATTTCAACTTATCGAGACTGGAAATAATTTTTTCAGCAGGTAAAGTTATGTAGCCAGCTTCAGCAACATATTTCTGACCATCAGTCAATATCCATTTAAGGAATGCAATCACAATTTTATCGGCTGGTTTTCCTTTGCTCACAAAATACAGATCCCTTGCAGGTGGCGAAGGATAGCGCCCGTCAGCAATGGCTTTTACAAGACTATCCTTATGCTGGTAGAAATATTCCTTATCGTCAATAATTCCATTGCCATTAAAATCAATTGGCAGAATTTTAATACCAGCATTTATATATTTTGTTTTGGAATCATAAGCATATCCTATATTATTAAAACCTATGCCATTTTCATCATTCTTCACAGCTTCTGTAACACCGGGATCACCGGAAACAGCAGTACCAAGAAGATCTTCCTGTTTTTTGCCAAGATACTTTGCCCACACATCAGCAGCACCGCAAGCATCAGCACGTGTGTAAACGTTTATTTTATCAGTTATTTTTTTATCTCCACTTGCCACACCCCAACTGGTTATTTTACCTGTTAAATAAATTCCCTGTAAAGTTTCTTTTGATAATCCTTTGTTCAACAGTTTTTGAAGTACAGGATTTTTTTCATTCACAATCGGAACAACTGCATCTTTTGTGACTGCAATATACCAGGCTCCTTTATCAGTTTCTTCTTTTGTCACTTCGCGTGAAACCATTCCAAGGCTCACCAGTCCTGATATAGCATCCGTCATTCCTTTACCAGCACCACCTGCTGAAACATCAATTCTTACTTTTGGATGAAGTTTTTGAAATTCCTCTGCCCATTTCTGCGCCAGAGGATATAATGCAAATGCACCGGAAATAGAAATATTCCCGCTAAGTTCTTCCTGGGTATCCTTCTGGTCCTTGCTTTTATCGGAACTGGAACCACAACTGTTAACAAACAGTACAAATAAAACTACAAATAAGGAAATGATTTTGTTCATAAGATTATTTTTTTGAATTACTGCCACAAAGATATATAAAATATTAACTCTACAGACTTAGTAGATAATAAAATATTTAAATTTCATTCACCTGATTTTTAATTCATTGTGAAAACAATCATTTAGTAAAAAAATAAAATCATCTCCTTTACTTAAATAAAATGAAGACAAAATATTTTTCATTAAAAGTTATTTGTGACCACAAAAACATATAACTTTGCATAGTGTTTTCAACGCCTTATTCATTAATAATTAGGCACTTACATAATAATGTCGACAATATATTTAAATAGACATATAAAACTAGATTTAAAATGCATAAAATTGAAAAACATCCAATAATTTCGATAGAGCAACATGAAAAACATGTTTTTCGTTTTAATGGAAAAGAAGTAACCGGCGATAAAGGATTTACAATAGCTGCAGCATTACATCAGGCTGGATACCCTATTCATTCTCACAGCCTTGCTAACAGGGAAAGAAGCCTTGAATGCGGAATTGGTAAGTGCGGAGCCTGCGAAATGCTTGTGGATGGTAAGATTAAAAGAATTTGCATCACCGCCTGCGATGGAATTAAAAATGTTGAAGAAATCCCAAAGGAATATGTTCCGCAGCCTTCCGATTATTTGAATAAAGAGGCCATCAAGGTTTATAAAACATCTGTTGTTATTATTGGCGCAGGACCTGCCGGATTAGCATGCCGTGAAATTCTGAATGAATCAAAAATCCCGAATATTGTCGTAGACAGCAATGCCCAGATTGGTGGTCAGTTTAATATGCAGACACACCAGTTTTTCTTTTTTGAAAAAGAAAAAAAATATGGTGGCATGAGGGGTTTTGAAATTGCAAAAATTCTTGCAGGCGAAGATCATAGCGGAATATTTTTGGATTGTACCGTATGGGATATTTTCGAGAACAACCGTATTGCGGTTAAGAATATGAAAACCCAGGAAATATTCTATATCGATTGTGAATATTTCGTTGTTGCCGCTGGCGCAGTGCCTTTCCTTCCAAGCTTTCACAATGATGATTTGCCGGGAGTCTATACTGCTGCTGTGATTCAGAAGATGATGAATACCGAACTAACACTTCTGGGAACAAATATTCTTACAGTAGGCGCTGGTAATATTGGATATCTTACAAGTTATCAGCTTACTCAGGCAGGAGCAAAAGTAAAAGCAATTGTTGAAGCATTGCCGAATGAAGGCGGATTCCCAGTTCAGGCAAACAGGGTCAGGAGACTTGGTATTCCTGTTCTTTTATCACATATGATTATTGAAGCTATTCCGAATAAAAAAAGGGATGGTATTACCGGAGCCATTGTTGTTGAAGCAAAAAACTTTAAACCCATTCCGGGAACAGAAAAAATTATTGAAGGAATCGATGCAATAAATATTTGTACCGGACTGATTCCTGACAATGATTTATTAATCAAAGGTCGGGAAATGTTTGGCAGAAAATGTTTCGGAGCCGGCGATGCTGTAAGGATTGGTGAAGGTACAAGCGCAGTGTTGAGAGGGAAACAGGTTGCCTATGAAATCCTCGATGCAATGAACAGGAATTATGATTACGATGCTTTTCTATCCGTTTCGAAAGAATATATTGACTCTCAGCAGCACCCGGATAAAATAATTGAAGAACCTTATATGCCTACAGAAACAAGGAAAGAAAAATCTTTTGTGCTGATCGATTGTTTATATGGTTTCTCTTGTAACCCCTGCGCATTTGCATGTCCACATGATGCAATCACCAAATCATCTACCAGCACAGTTCCCCAGATAGATTTTGAGAAATGCATTGGTTGTATGGATTGCGTTTACCAGTGCCCTGGCTTGGCAATTTTTGGTTACAACCTGAATAAAGAAACGCTTTTTCTTCCTGTGGAATTAGATGTCACCGAGGGTTCCGAAGTTTTCCTGGTTGATAATTATGCAAATATTCTTGGCGAAGGAAAGTTGGATAAAATCCTGAAAAAGAAAAATCTTACCAATATCGCCCGCGTCAAAACCAAGGGAATTTCGAAAGATGATCTCATAAAAGTAAGAGGTTTTATTGAAAAACAGAATTATCCTGAAAAGCTTGATATCAAAGCATACAAAGAAAAAACAGATGACGAAATTTACATGTGCCATTGCGATGATGTTACTTTAAAGGATGTCATGAAAATTATCGGTGACCGTAAATTTATTTCGGTTGAAGAAATAAAACATACCACCCATCTTGGAATGGGACCATGCCGCGGAAAAAGATGCCTGCTGCGTTTGCGCCAATCATTGAGACCAAAAGGAATAACAATAATTGGCCATCCGACACCCAGGGCTCCTTTGTCAAACCAGATAACCATTGGAGAAGTATATCCAGTTAATAAACACGAAAAAATCATTACCGATATTCATCATCCAAAACCAAAAGTTCAGGTGGTGAAATCTTTTATAGCTGGAGGTGGAATCGGAGGAAGTTCTTTATTCAGATACTTGGCAGAAGAAGGAATGGAACCTGTATTGATAAACTTTGGTTTTGGTTCATCATGGCGAAATATTGCCGGAGGACGTCCGCAATTCAGTTTACCTGAATTAACAGATATTTCCAGACACAACCTAGAATTGTTCAAAGATCTGAGCAAGACAAGTGATATCGATTTTAAGCTAACCAACTATATTACTTTTGCCCACGATGAAGAAATGTTAAAGACTCTTGAGGATTCGTTAGTATGGCAGGAAGGAATCATGCTGAAACCGAACCAGTTCAGGACAGATATTTCTCCATACTACAATGCCTCTAACAAAAAATATCTTGCTGCTTTAAAAACCGGCGACTGTTGGCAGGCCACACCAGGAAAAGTAATAGAATCGTTACGTCAAATAGCTATAAATAAGGGCGGTAAACTCCTCGAAAATTGCGAATTGATTGATGTTGAAAAAATTGATTCAATATTTAAAATTACAGTCAGAACCAATGAAAATGAATACATTGAGTTCCATACTGAAATTTTCATAAACGCATTGGGTGGTGATGGCGGTAAATTTGCAAAGATGTTAGGTATTGAAACAGGCCTTTACCCAGTTAAACATCAGGCGTTTATTACCAGAAGATTGCCTATGCTTGGAATAAACGGCAGTCCGCTTGATATGCTGATCGACAGAAGAAAGTATAAAGGGTTTACTGCAGTATATGGACAGCAACTTGCTGAAACCGGACAAATTATCGGATGTGCATCTCCCCAGATTGAACCCATGGAAACTGGTAAAGATGTGAGATATAATTCAGAAAATTTCATTGAAATTGTATCTGAAATATTTACCGATTGGGTTCCTGAGATTTCTTCTGTTGGCTTCCAGGCTCTTTGGGCAGGTTACTATACTGAACCAAGAATGATTATTGACCCAAAACTTGGTCTGTTCCTTGGATTGAGAGGACAGGGTTTCATGCTCGGACAATATCTGGCAAAATTATATGTTGATAAACTGATGGGGCGCGAAACACCTTCGTACTTTAAAGAATTGGAAATAGACGGAAGTGCACTTCTTGAAAAAGCTTTCAAATAGGCTGAAGCAAGAATTTACCGTAATATTTATAAACTAATACTGACAGCAATGTTTAATAAAATGATTGCAGCTACTCTTCCTTACATGCCACAGAATTTTGTATGGATGTTCTCAAAAAGGTATGTAGCTGGTAAAACTCTTGAAGAGGCAATCCAGACTTGCAAGGACTTGAATTCTCAGGGAATAAAAACTACCATTGATGTTCTAGGAGAATTCATAAAAAACCTTGATGAAGCCGAAGCGAATAAAAAAGAATACCTCCACGTTATTGAGGTTAATCAAAAAAACAATATTGACGGCAATTATTCCTTAAAGCCAACGATGTTTGGGCTACTTATTGATAAAGATGTATGTTATCAGCACATAAGGGAAATAGTTGCCAAGGCAGCCGAATACAATAATTTTGTAAGGGTTGATATGGAGGACACCCAATGTACCAGCCTTGAAATTGAAATTTTTCGCAAACTAAAAAAAGAATTTCCAAAAAATGTTGGTTTAGTTGTACAGGCCTATCTTAAAAGGACACTGAAAGATGTAACAGATATGCTCGACCTGAATACACAAGAAGTCCATTTAAATTTTAGGCTTTGCAAGGGCATATATACAGAACCTAAAGAACTCGCTTACAAGCAATATGATGAAATTAATAAGCATTATCTGGAAGACCTGGAATTTATGCTAAAAAATAAAATCTATCCTGGCATTGCCACACACGATAAAGTTTTAGTGGAAGGTGCTTACGAACTACTGGAAAAATACGATGTTCCTAAAAACATGTACGAATTTCAGATGTTGCAGGGTGTTACTCCGGAACTTCGAAAATCAATCACAGATAAAGGTCACACTATGCGGGTATATGTTCCTTATGGTACCAAATGGTTTGCATACTGTACTAGACGATTGAAGGAAAATCCAAAAATGGCTGGAATGATCATTAAAGCAATGTTTAAAAGAGGGTAATCCGTTGCGGAATTCAGGCATTTTTCAAGCATTAGGCATATATTATCAATTATTTAAAGCGATGTTTTTTTATTTGAATAAGAAGTATTACCTTTGCCGCCTTAATTAAAACAGGTTGTAGTGAGCTTTTTGAAACAATATAGTATTCAGTTTGCGAGTTTAAAACCTGAAAATTACACGTTTGAATTCGTTGTAAACGATAAGTTCTTTGAAAATTTTGATGAATCCGAAATAAAAAAAGGGCATGTAAAAATTCTTGTTGATCTTGAAAGACAAACACGCATGCTCATATTTAATTTCAAAATTGAAGGCGTTGTAAAACTGCTTTGCGACAGGTGCCTTGACGAATATGATCAGCCTATTCATTCTGAAGAACGCCTGATCGTGAAGCTGGGCAGCGAGAAGAAGGAAGAAACTGAAGAAATTGTTGTAATTCCTGAAGCTGATCATTCAATTTCGCTGGCTCAATTTTTTTATGAGTATATTCACCTTGCCTTGCCTGTGAAAAAAGTTCATCCTTCTAACAGTAAAGGAAAATCATTATGCAATAAGGAAGTCATCAAAAAACTTAAAGAACACGAAAATACAAAAAGCAACGAGTCCGAAAAACCAGATCCCCGTTGGGATGCATTAAAAAAAATAAAGTTCAATTAATATAAGATTACAATTTAAATATTTTACGTCATGCCAAATCCGAAACATAAACATTCGAAGACGAGAAGTGCAAAAAGGAGAACGCATTACAAAGCTGAAGCACCTACTACTGCAGTATGTTCAAACTGTGGTGCACCTGTATTATATCACAGGGTATGCGGCGAATGTGGCTTTTACAAAGGTAAGCTCGCAGTTGAGAAAAAAGAGGCCTCTGCTTAACTAAAATCTCTCCTGTATGAAAATCGGGATTGACATTATGGGCGGAGACTTTGCCCCCAAAGCGACTATTGGCGGGGTAATATTGGCTCATAAAGCATTATCTTCTGATATTCAACTTTGCCTGTTTGGTGATGAGAAAATCATCACTGCTTTGCTATTGGAAGCAGGCTCTAAACCTGAATATTTTAAAATTTTCCATGCCCCCGAAGCTATAGGTATGGGAGAACATCCCACCAAAGCTTTTAGTCAAAAACCCAAATCCAGCATAGTATATGGATTTGAAATGTTGAAAAGCAAAGAAATAGATGCTTTTGCAAGCGCCGGAAATACTGGGGCTATGCTTGTTGGTTCCGTTTATAGTTCGGGGACTATTCCCGGGATTATTCGTCCATGCATATCAACTATAATTCCTAAAGAAAATGGTAGCGTTGGAGTCATGGTGGATGTTGGAATTAATCCTGACTGTAAACCCGATATGCTTTATCAGTTTGGAATTGTCGGATCTCTTTACGCAGAATATGTTTACAACATAAAAAATCCTAAAGTTGGGTTATTAAATATTGGGGAAGAAGAAGAAAAAGGAAGTCTTCTTACGCAGGCAGCCTTTAAGTTGATGAAGGACACCAAAGATTTTAATTTCATTGGCAATGTTGAAAGCCGCGACTTTTTTAAAGACAAAGTGGATGTGATAGTCTGCGACGGTTTCACAGGAAACATTTTACTAAAGCAGACCGAAGCCATGTACAGAATGATTGTTAAACAAGGCTTTTCCAGCAATTTTTTAGATCGCTTAAATTACGAAAATTATGGTGGTACTCCAATTCTTGGAGCAAATTCAACAATTATTATTGGCCATGGTATTTCGAATGAAAAAGCTATTAAAAATATGATCCTTCATGCAAAGGATGTTCATGAATCAAAATTATCTGAAAAAATAAAAAATGCCATGAATATTTACACCCAAAATAAAGTGTGATGGGTGACCATATTGTTTTCTTTTAATTCAAACTATAAATAAATGTCAAAAATAAGAGCCGCAATAACAGGAGTCAATGGTTATCTTCCCGAATATGTATTAGGGAATGAAGAGTTGAGCAGAATGGTAGATACCACGGATGAATGGATAATGACGCGTATCGGAATAAAGGAACGAAGAATTATTAAAGGTGCAAAAGCAACTTCGGATGTTGCGACAGAAGCAATAAAAGGCTTGCTCGCAAAAACGCATACAAAGCCTGAAGAAATTGATCTTGTTATTTGCGCAACAGTTACTCCCGATATGCAGTTTCCTGCTACAGCAAATATTATCAGCGATAAAGTCGGAATAAAAAATGCATTCAGTTTTGATCTTAATGCAGGCTGTTCAGGGTTTTTGTATGCACTGGTCACAGCATCAAGATTTGTTGAATCAGGTAACCACAAAAAAGTGCTTGTAGTTGGTGCCGAAAAAATGTCATCTATTGTTGATTATACCGATCGTGCTACATGTCCTATTTTCGGCGATGGAGCAGGTGTTGTTCTCCTTGAACCAACCACAGAAGATGTTGGTGTGATGGACTCACTTTTGCAGGTTGATGGAGTAGGACGTGTTCATCTTCATCAAAAAGCAGGCGGTTCACTTAAACCTGCTTCTCACGAAACTGTTGATGCCCGAGAACATTTTATTTACCAAGAAGGACAGCCTGTTTTCAAATGGGCAGTTTCAAAAATGGCTGATGTTTCAGAGGCAATAATGAAGAGAAACAATCTTACTGCTGATGATATTGCATGGCTTGTACCACACCAAGCGAATTTAAGAATTATTGATGCTACTGCCAACAGGATGAAGCTCGACAAGAGCAAGGTAATGATCAATATTGAAAAATACGGTAACACCACTGCGGCAACACTTCCGTTATGCCTGTGGGAATGGGAACCAAAATTAAAAAAAGGCGACAATATTATTTTAGTTGCTTTTGGTGCGGGTTTTACCTGGGGAGCTATTTATCTGAAATGGGCCTACGATCCTAAGTAATTTAAGTTATTCCATTAAAAAACCCGCACTCAATCATGAAGTGCGGGTTTTTTAATTTTAAGCGGTTTTATAATTATTCTACAGTAACTGATTTTGCAAGGTTTCTGGGTTGATCAACATTGCAATTGCGCATTACTGCTATATGGTATGCCAGCAACTGTAATGGTATTGTTGCCAATAGCGGAACCATCATTTCTTCGGTTTCAGGAATTTCAATAACATAATCTGCCAGATCTTTCACTGTTGTATCACCTTCAGTAACAATAGCTATAATAATACCTTTCCTTGCTTTTACTTCCTGTATATTGCTGATTACTTTTTCATATGTACCTTTATTGGTTGCAATCACAACAACTGGCATGTTTTCATCGATGAGCGCAATAGGGCCATGTTTCATTTCGGCAGCAGGATATCCTTCAGCATGTATATATGATATTTCCTTGAGCTTTAAAGCACCTTCAAGTGCAACCGGAAAATTGTATCCTCTTCCCAGATATAGGAAGTTCTTTGCATCTTTAAATTTAAATGCAATATCCTTTATATGATCATTTAGTTTTAAAGTGGTTTCAACTTTTTCAGGAATGCTTTCAAGGTCAGTAATAATCTGTTGAAGCCTTGATCTGGAAATTGTACCTTTCTTTTGAGCAACAGTAAGTGCCATTAATGTAAGCACTGTAACCTGTGAAGTAAATGCTTTAGTGGAAGCAACGCCTATTTCAGGTCCGGCATGGGTATATGAACCGGCATGGGTTGCACGGGCAATGGAAGAACCAACCACATTGCAAATACCAATTATTGTCGCACCCTTTTGCTTTGCAAGATCAATAGCTGCAAGGGTATCAGCAGTTTCTCCCGACTGGGAAATTGCAATTACAATATCATCTTCATAAATCACAGGATTTCTGTAACGAAACTCCGACGCATATTCAACTTCAACAGGAATGCGGGCAATATCTTCAAAAAGGTATTCTCCAACAAGTCCAGCATGCCATGATGTTCCGCATGCAACAATAATGATTCGTTTTGCTTTCAGGAATTTATGCTCATAATCGATGATCCCACCTAATGCAACGATTTCCTTCGACAAATTTAAACGTCCGCGCATGCTGTCGAGGATTGATCGCGGTTGTTCATAAATTTCTTTCAGCATAAAATGAGGGAAACCGCCTTTTTCCAATGCACTTAATTGGAATTCCATTTTCTGGACATATGGCGTTTTCTCAACATTTTGAAGTGTAAGAATTTTCAGGTCACCGTTTCTTTTTACAGAAGTAATTTCTTCATCGCCCAAGTATACAACTTTTTTTGTGTATTCCACTATAGGTGAAGCATCGGAAGCAATGAACATTTCATCTTTCCCTACTCCAATTACTAGAGGACTTCCTTTTCTTGCACCAATTAATGTATCAGGATCGTCATTCGAAATAATTACAATAGCATAGGTTCCTATAACCTGCGTTAATGCTATTCTCAGCGCTTCCAGCAGGTCAACTTTCTCATTGATTTGAATATCTTCAATAAGATGAACAAGTACTTCCGTATCAGTATTGCTTGAGAATTCATATCCACGGTTGATGAGCTCCTGTTTCAGGGTAGTATAATTTTCAATAATTCCGTTATGAATTAAAGCCAGATTTTTTGTCTGCGAATAATGCGGATGTGCATTGATATCATTAGGTTCACCATGGGTAGCCCACCGTGTATGAGCAATGCCTATTGTTCCTTTTGTGTCTTTATCTTTAACGAATTCTTCCAGATCAGCAACTTTTCCATGACATTTGTAAAGTTTAAGATCATTATCAATAAGCGCGATACCGGCACTGTCGTATCCTCTATATTCAAGCCTGTGAAGGCCTTTCATCAGTATCGGATAGGCTTGTTTGGGGCCTACATATGCAACAATTCCACACATAATAAATTATTAATACAGTTTTGTATAAGTAACCTGAAGTCGTAAATTTCCTGATTGACGCTGTGTTCCTTTCAATACAACCCTGTTGGCCGTATTGGGCCGATTGGCGGTCCAGACAACGAGATACAATCCAAGGTTCTCTTTTATCCCATCTACAACCTGCTGCAAATGGCGGGCAATATTGAATTTATATTCATTTTTCGAGGCATTGTAATTTCCTCCATAATAGGTTGTGCCATCATACTGATCCTGCAGAAACCTGATCTTCCCGTCCTTTTCTTCAATAAGGACAAGCTGTGCAGGAGGAGCATATCTGTCGGTTGTATAATCATTATTATCAAGACTTACAATAAGATCAGCATTATTAATCGCTATTCTGCCATCTTTTACAAGATCCAGAATATAAGGATAAGTAATTCTGATTTTTAATCCTGCCATGGATTGTATGTAAAGGATACTATCGCCCTTCAATGTATCGTTGCATACTTCGCTTCGTAAAAATGGATCAGCGTATTGATAGCGTGTGTGATTGAAATGATTTATACGTGCGCAATTTTCATTAATGACAAAATTATATTTGTGCTTAATCGTATCATCGGTATTGCTATAATACAAGGTAACCTTTGATTGTGCATTCAATAAATCAAACGTCATAATAGAACCTTCCCCGCTTGCAGAAGTCGCTGTTACATAAATGCCTTTAAAAAAATTTGTAAAATTAGCATTATCAGTAAGTGATGTACCTAAAAAATCATCTCCCAACAAAGTATTGCTTAAGTTAATGCGAAGCTGTGGAGCATATGGACCAACAGAGTCGCTTCCAAGATATATGCTGTCATTGGGTTTTGGAATAAACGTTTTTGAACCAAGCAAAGCTCCTGTAGTAAGTAACTCCCTGTTAGAATAATAAGAGGAATCAAGATAAATATCCTGGCCGAGTCTGTAAACTTTTACAGTTTGCTGAGCGTTTGTATCTCCATATACTTTCTTATATGCCAGCGAAAGAATAATAGAATCACAGTGAGGCGTGTTTCCGAAATTCACATTATTGTAAGAAAGCCTTAACTGGGTGTAAAAACTTGCAGTGTTTTTGCCAAAAATTGGATCATCACTAAAACCTAAAAGGTTATATGACGATTCATCGGCCCTGATAGAATCTTCTTTTACAGAATGAGCGTAAAGAGAAATAGTATCGGTGTAAACAACATTCAGTTTATCGCCTACAGGTTGTACCTCCAGTCCAAGTATGTCAGGTTCCTGACAGGAGTATATCATTGATAATAAAGTAAGCGTGATGCACAGGAATAGTGCGTTTTTCAGGAAGATTGGTTTCAAGGTTTATTCTTTTTCCGTTAGTAAATTTCAGTAAAGAACGATGAAATTAATTACTTAGTACTTGTTCGTTCACTAAAATTTCATCATAAAACTCGTTATAAGCGTCAATATAGGTATCCATTGACTGAAACGCGAGGACCGGTTTTTCAATCTGGTTAACATATTTTACGACTTCTGGATTGACTTCAGGGCTGCCAATGATAACTCCGTCAGAGAAATCGATAGCAGCTTTTGTTATATTTGAAAATGTTGGTTTTTTATAATGTTCCACATCGTCATCAGTGATTCCGGGCAATTTGATTTTGTCTGAAAAATCTTTACTGAATTGTAAAGGAAAGTCATCGTCATAAATTGAGTATACCACTTTTGTATCGCTGAAAAGAGGATTATCAACAAATGCTTTTTTCAGGTAAATCGGTAACAGACTGGTGATCCATCCGTGACAATGAACGATATCGGGCGCCCAACCAAGTTTTTTCACAGTTTCTAAAACGCCTCTTGCAAAAAAGATTGCTCTTTCGTCATTGTCTTTAAAGAATTTATTTCCGGCATCACAAAAAACATATTTTCTCTGGAAATAATCTTCATTGTCAATAAAATAAATCTGCATTCTGGCTGATTGGATAGAAGCAACTTTGATAATCAGCGGATGGTCGGTGTCATTAATTATCAGGTTCATCCCGGATAAGCGGATTACTTCATGTAATTGATTTCTTCTTTCGTTGATGGATCCGTAACGGGGCATAAATGTTCTGATTTCCCGTCCTTTTTCCTGAATTCCCTGGGGAAGGTATCTTCCGATAATTCCCATGTGGCTATCCTTAAGATAAGGGGTAATTTCCTGCTGTACAAAAAGAACTTTAGTTTTTTCCATCTCTGCGTTGGTTTAATTGGAGTGCAAAATTACTAAAAATTTACCACAAAGTCAAGTATTAATAGTAGCTTTGTGTCATAATTACATCGATATAAGGCACAGCAAGGCTTTCATCGATCTTTTTTTTTGTTAAAAAATGAAGCTTTTTAAGACAATTAAGGAAATTAAGGAGAATTTATCCCTTCAAAAAGTTTCCGGTAAAACAATTGGGTTTGTTCCAACAATGGGAGCTTTGCACCAGGGGCATCTTTCGCTGCTTGAAAATGCCAGAAAAGAAAACGATATTACTGTCTGCAGTATTTTTATTAATCCTATTCAGTTCAATAATAAAGAAGATTATAATAAATACCCAAGGTCTACTGAATCAGATATTTTGATTCTTGAAAAAGCGAATTGCGATTTTCTTTTTATGCCTGAAGAATCTGAAATGTATCCTGATGATAAAATCATCAATTATGATCTTGGCGGCCTGGACAAATATATGGAAGGAGCCTTCAGGCCCGGGCATTTCAACGGGGTTGCCGTGGTTGTAAAAAAACTATTCGATATCGTTGAACCTGACAATGCTTATTTTGGGCAGAAAGATTTCCAACAACTTGCAATTATTAAGTATGTTGTAAAACAATTGAAAATTCCGATTCAGATAATTGGTTGTCAAACAGTAAGGGAAAACGACGGACTAGCTATGAGTTCGCGAAATCAGCGGCTCACACCCGAGCAAAGGACTTTAGCACCACTTATTTATAAAACCCTTATGAAAACAAAAGCTATGGCAGGAAGCAAGGATATTTCTGATTTAAAAAGCCTGGTTGAAGATGAAATCGGCAAATGCTCCTTAATGAAATTGGAGTACTTCGATATAGTTGATGCTGAAACATTGCAATCAATACATAATCTGGAAAATCACAAAAGCGTTGTTGCCTGTATTGCAGTTTATCTTGGAAATGTGCGATTGATTGATAATGTAAATTTTTTGTAATTTTGCAGAATGTTTATAGAAATTTTGAAATCGAAAATTCACCGGGCTGTTGTCACCGAAGCCAATATTAATTATGTGGGAAGCTGCACCATTGATGAAGACCTTATGGATGCTGCTCATTTAATAGAGAACGAAAAGGTGCAGGTGGTGAATGTGAATAATGGCGAACGTTTAGATACATATGTCATTAAAGGAAAGAGGGGCTCAGGAATAATTTGCCTGAATGGCGCTGCTGCAAGAAAAGCTGTAATCGGAGATGTTGTAATAATAATTTCTTTCGCGCAGATGGAATTTGAGGAAGCAAAAAAATTCGCTCCCTTCATTGTTTTCCCTGACAAAAACAACAGAATAAAGTAACATCTTGAAGAAGAAAATCTTATCCGTATTAAAATACATTGTATTTCTATCAATAGGTATTGCATTATTCTGGCTTGCAATCAGAGGAGAAGATATTCATCAAATTCTGAATGAATTTAAACATGTAAATTATTTCTGGATAGCAGTATCGGTCATTCTTATGATCGCAAGCCATGTTATCAGGGCTTTGCGGTGGAACCTCCTGATAGAAACACTCAATTACAAAACAAAAACTATCACAACTTTTTACGCAGTGATGATAGGATACTTTGTAAATCTTGCAGTTCCACGGCTTGGTGAAGTATCACGTTGCGGCGTACTTGCTAAACATGATAAGGTTCCTGTACATTCTTTATTCGGAACTGTAATAGCTGAAAGAGTTTTTGATGTGATTACACTGTTTATAATAATACTGATAACAATTCTTACACAACTTGGCTTTTTAAGTGATTTTATTCAAAAGCACATTCTTACTCCTGCTGAACAGAAGTTTTCGGGAAATTTAATTTTTATAATTACATGTGGGGGGTTAATATTATTATTTGCTTTTGCTGCATTTTATCTTTACAGAGTTTTTAAGAGAAAAGTAGTCGAACATACATTTGCCTATAAAATTAAAAATCTAATTGAAGGTTTTTTTACCGGAATAAAAACCATTAAACATGTAGAAAACAAGAAATTGTTTCTGCTTTACACTATGTTTTTGTGGTCTGTTTATTACCTGACAATTTATGTTGCATTCTTTGCCATGCAGGCTACATCTGGCTTACAACCGATTGATGCACTTACAATTTTAGCAATCGGAAGTATTGGCACCCTTATTCCAACACCCGGAGGTATCGGTGCGTATCAGTATATCGTAAGCCTGGCGCTGGTAGGACTGTTTGCCATAAGTAAATTACCAGCTTCATCATTTGCCAATATCCTTTATTTTTCTCAATGGTTTATGATTATAATTGTTGGCGGGCTTAGCTGGGGATTATTGATCCTTTCAGAAAAAAGAACAGAAAAACATGAAAAAAAGTGAACTAATAATTTCTAAAATATTTCAGTTCAATAGCGATGAAGGAAAGTCGCAATTGTCGAGGTTTTTGGCATACTGGAACTTCCGGAATAAAAAAATTGTTTTCACCAACGGATGCTTCGATATTATGCATCTCGGCCATATTGACTATTTATCAAAAGCCGCAGATCTTGGTGATGTCCTCATTATTGGAATGAATTCTGATAAATCGGTGCATTGCATAAAAGGGCATGACAGACCAATCAACAATGAGGAAGGCAGGGCCAGGGTGCTTGCAGCGCTTGGTTTTACAAGTTGCGTGGTACTTTTCGACGAAGAAACTCCTTATGAACTTATTAAATTTATCCGACCTGATGTTTTGGTAAAAGGCAGTGATTACAAGCCTGAGGATATTGTAGGGTTTGATATTGTAAAAGAAAATGGCGGAGAAATAGTAACAATCGATTTTGTTGAAGGTTACTCAACCAGCTCTATTATTGAGAAAATCAAGAAACTATAACACAATACTTCTTGCCCCTGATCAATAATATTCGTATTTTTACATACGCTTTTCGTTTTCCTTATTATGAAAAAGTTTCTAAATATCATCGCATCAATAATAATACTGTCGGCATTTTCCACTTCATGTAAAAAAAATGTGGAGGATAGGATTGATGGAATGTGGCGGAAGGTTAATGTGATTCACTTCTATTCTGATACATTTGAAGACTGGTCGTTTGATGGCAAATATCTTTACATTCTTCGCACAATCGCAGGAAGTCAGACCTATGACACCCTTGGGTACGGCGGATATACAATTAAAGCAAACCCTTTCAGGAAGGAACTTACCATGAATGACTTTACCATTCCATATTACAGCATGCAGCCCACATGGTCTATTGAAAAACTTACATCTAAAATTCTTACACTTAACAGACCATATCCAGGAAATGCTGGTTCTGAATATTTGGAGTTCACCAAGAAATAAGCATATCTCTATCTGATTGACTCTTCTTGAAATCGGTGTAAGAAAAAAAATTTCAAGGTTGAGAAAATTCTAAGAAATTAAGGTTAACAACCTTTCGGGAAATAAAATTTCTTGAAATCTGATTATTTTATTTGTACTTTAGCATGAGTTTAAAATTACGCAATATGAGAAAGAGATTGTATTATTTGTCAGTAATAGCAATACTATTAATACTTTTTACAACTTCCTGCAAAAAAAGTGTTGAGAATAAAATTGATGGAAAATGGAGAAAGGTAAATCTAGTTAATGCAAGCTCTGATGTTTTTGAAGATTGGGAATTTTCAAATGGGTATTTTACTATTTTTGAATATTCACTAAATGGTAGCGTTGTTGATACTATTTCTTATAACACTGGCGAATTTACTATTAAAACCAAGCTATTCAAGAGGATTCTCAGTATTACAAAAATTAACAACGCAACAAATATTAATTATTATAATTATGTTTGTGATTGGACAATTGATAAATTAACAAAAAAATATTTAACAATTGTTACCTCAAACTATGGTGGTAAACCAGGTGGGCAGGAATACCGGGAATTTATTAAAAACTAGCTCTACCATTTTCTGATTCTTTTTCATGTCAAAACTTAAAACCACTTTTTATTGTCAGAATTGCGGCGCACAATCAGCAAAGTGGATTGGCAAATGTCCGTCATGCAATGAATGGAACACTTACGTGGAAGAGGTCGTAATTAAATCTACTTCTACACCGGGAGTGGATAAGCTTTCAGCAAAAAGAAGCAGCAAACCACACAAGATTGATGAAATAACACTTACTGCAGAGCAACGAATCAACACCAATAATAATGAGCTTGACCGGGTTCTTGGTGGTGGCATGGTTCCGGGATCGTTAATACTTATTGGCGGAGAACCTGGCATTGGCAAATCAACACTTATGCTACAGGTTGCATTGAAAATTAAAAAGCTGAAGGTCCTTTATATTTCAGGTGAAGAAAGTGAACAACAAATTCGCATGAGGGCCGAAAGAGTTGGTATTACCAACACAAATTGTTTTATTCTTACAGAAACTTCTACGCAAAATATTTTCACTCATATTGAATCAATGCAACCTGATATGGTTGTTGTAGATTCTATACAGACACTGAACACCGCACTAATTGAGTCATCTACAGGTAGTGTTTCACAGATCAGGGAGTGTGCTTCTGAAATGAACCGCTATGCAAAAGAATCAGGAACATCGGTTTTTTTAATCGGGCATATTACAAAGGATGGAAGCATAGCCGGGCCGAAAGTTCTGGAACACATGGTGGATACAGTTCTGCAGTTTGAAGGTGACAGGAACCATGGATACAGAATATTGCGTGCAACGAAGAACCGCTTTGGGTCTACATCAGAGCTTGGAATTTTTGAAATGCAGAATTCGGGATTGCGAGAAGTTTCGAATCCATCGGAAATATTATTATCTCAGCGTGATGAAAATTTAAGTGGAGTTGCCATTGCTTCTACTATTGAAGGATTACGGCCCATGCTTATAGAAACACAAGCACTGGTAAGTTCTGCTGCATATGGAACACCTCAGCGCTCAGCAACTGGTTTTGATCTTCGCAGGTTAAGTATGCTTCTTGCAGTGCTCGAAAAACGCTGTGGCTTCAGGCTTGGAGCGAAAGATGTGTTTTTAAATATCGCAGGAGGAATAAAAGTCGATGATCCTGCAATTGATCTGGCAGTAGTAAGTGCAGTGCTTTCCTCGGGAGAAGATATTGCAATTGATCCTAAAATTTGTTTCTCGGCAGAAGTTGGACTATCCGGTGAAATTCGCCCTGTAAACCGCATTGATCAAAGGATTACGGAAGCTGAGAAATTAGGATTTGAACAAATCATTATTTCCAAATACAACCAGAAAGGCCTTGATATTCCAAAGAGCGGAATTAAAATAATTCCCGTAAAAAAAATAGAAGAAGTATTCAGTATTCTATTTGGTTAAATCAAGAATATTTTTCATTTCAATTTCCGGGCTTTCTTCCAGATCAAGCATAGCATTGATAAGTTTTGCTTTCTTGAATTTTCTTAAATCAATAGTAAGAATTTTTCTTTCATGAATAATTCCCTTGTCAAGAAGCTCCTGACGCCTGGTTCCTTTTAATAAAGGGCTATCTGGTGTGATCCATTTTTTTTCATCAAAAAAAACAATATTCGAAAATGATGTATCTGTGATTTTTTCATTTTTTACAATGAGAATTTCATCAGCATCAGTTGATTTTTTTAATCTTTCAAATAAAGACCGGTCAGAGAATTTATGCGAATAGTCAATATTATCAGCTATTACAAGCTGCAAGGTTTTTGTTTTTCTGATCTTGTATTTTTCAAATTCAATTTTATGAATAAAATGATCGTAACTCACCCTGCATTTAAAAATTCCGGATAAGCATTCAAGCGGCACTGTTAGCAAGGCCTCCAGATCTATTTTGTTTTGAGAGCCAAGCAATATTTTCCGTGAGGTATTCATTCTTTCCGCATGATACTTCAGGTTGCAGAAACTGCCATTATTTACTTTTATTGTTTCAAATAAAAGGCACATACACTTTGTCAATTAGTTCATGGTACTCCAGTTGCGGATCGCTGTATACAGTAATACCTCCGCCACTTTTATAAAATAATTCCCCGTTTATATTTTCAATAAAGCGAATCATAACCCCGCTATCGAGCTTCACACCATCGAAGTATCCACAGATACCCGTATAATATCCACGAGAATAATTTTCGGCTTCTTTTATTATTTCGGCTGTTTTCTTTTTCGGTGCACCGCTTACAGATCCGGCAGGAAGAAGTGTAAAAATAATATCACCAAGGTGATCACAAAAATCATTTTCAAGCTTACCGCAAATTTTCGAACTAACCTGCAACAGCTCTTTATCATTGGTTTTAAGTCTGTCAATGTATCTGAATTTTTCCACATGCACATCTTTAGCCACCATACTAAGATCATTGCGAATCAGGTCAACAATTGTGCAATGTTCTGCAAATTCTTTTTTATCATTTATGATAATTTGTTCCGCATTTTCGATTGCTGCATCAATAGTACCTTTCATTGGAAAGGAAGATATCAGGCCGTCTTCGCTGATCTGAATAAAAATTTCAGGAGAAAAAACTACAAATTTATCTTCATATAATAACTTATATTTTGCATTGCTAAAATGAAATATTTCATCTAATGTGAGGGTTGTCTTTATCCTTGTAGGAAGTGTAAGGTTTACAAGATAGGAGTTGCCGTAATGAAGATTCTTCTGAACTATGCTAAAAGCTTTTTCATATTCATTAAAAGTGACGGGGAATTTCTGAAATAAAAATTCAGGAATATTTGTATGTGGTTTGTAATAACAATTTGAAAATCCATTGAAATCATAGAATAAGCCCGAGTTTGGTTTAACCGGAACAGGAAAGAAAAGAGGTTCCTGTATTTCAAAATCGATCATAAAAATGAAAGGCTCTCTGCTCCTGCCCGATTCATTCATTTTATGTATCATTGCATCTCGGTTCATAAATGCAAATGTAAAAAACTTCATGAAGGTTCTTGTAATTGATAATTATGATTCTTTTACCTACAACCTTGTTCAGTTGCTGGAACAGACCAGCCTGTGCGATTACCAGGTTTTTAAAAATGATGAAATAACTATTGATCAGGTCAATGCATTTGATAAAATACTTTTTTCACCAGGTCCAGGGCTTCCTGTTGATGCAGAGAAGATGAATGAAATTATTAAAACCTTCTCAAAAACAAAAAGCATTTTAGGAATCTGCCTGGGACATCAGGCCATTGCTGAAGTTTTCGGAGGAAAATTGTTGAATCTGTCTAAACCTTTGCATGGTATAAAAGAAAATATTCTTATTACTGATCCATCAGATTATTTATTTGAAGGAATACCACAAAATATTAATGGTGGATTATATCACTCATGGGTAATAGATGAGAAGACATTACCATCGTGCCTGAAAATAATCGCAAGAAACAAAAATGGATTAGTAATGGGAATCTCGCATGCAGAATATGATGTGAAAGGCCTGCAGTTTCATCCGGAATCGGTGATGACTGAGTATGGCCCTGCGATAATGAAAAACTGGTTATGTCATTAAACAAAAAGGTCAGGCTTCTTTAAATAGCCTGACCTTTTGAAAATTTTTCGTCTTAATTAATTTGATTCGATAATCTGGAAAAGTTCATCCAGCTTGGGAGTAAGGATGATTTCGATACGACGGTTTTTGGCTTTGCCTTCTTTTGTTGTGTTTAACTCAATGGGGTCGTATTCACTTCTTCCCGCTGCTGTCAAACGTTTAGGATCAACGCTACTGTTGGCAGTAATTATTTTCACGATAGCTGTAGCACGCAGTACGCTAAGATCCCAGTTATCTTTCAACACGCCGGTTCCAACATAAGGAACATTATCGGTATGGCCTTCAATCAGCACATTAATATCGGTATTGGTTTCAAGAACTTTTGAAAGTTTCTTGATGGCTTCAACACCTTTAGGGTCTACAGTAAAACTTCCGGATGCGAATAAAAGACTCTCTTCAAGAGATACATAAACCTTCCCGTTTTTCTGGGTAATGGTCAATCCTTTTCCTTCATATCCCGTAAGGGCATCCATTACTTTATTCTTCAAGGCTTTTACAATAGAATCTTTTTTATTGAGGATGGATTGAAGGTCTGCAAGTTTTTTCTCTTTTGCCAAGAGATCTGCTTTAGATGTTTCCAGTTCTGCCCGGGATGTTTCTAATTCTTTGCTGAGTTTATCAAGATTTGCCTTCTTAGTTGCAAGTTCACCAGCCAGTTTAGCTAATGCATCTTCCTTATTCAGCAGGCTATCCTGGGTAATTTTTAGCTGCATCAAAACTTTTTGACTTTCAGACGTATTTCCTGCAAGGAGTTCTTTATAATTTTTAAGAAGTTCCATGTAGGTTTTATTTAACTGATCATAATTTGAAGTCATTGTCCTTAGTGATGTTCCCATTACGTTAGAATCAAGTTCAAGACCTGAAATTCTTTTTTTAAGAATATCAAGTGATGACTGCATTTCCGTATTCTGCGTGAAAAGCGTTTGGTTTGCTGTTTTAAGTTCTGCATTTGAAGCTTCACAGGCTTCTTTCTTTTTCTTCATTTCGTCCATCTGGCGGGCGGGAACGCATGAGAAAAGAAATGCGCCTATTACAGCAACAGTTATGACTGATGTAAAAATTGATTTATTCATCTTTCGGATTTTTTAAATTTCTGCAAAAATACAAAATTAATCGTTAAAAATCTATTTCTAACAGTACGGGGCAATGATCAGAATGTCGTGCGTCGGACAATATTACAGATCGTTTAAGCTTTTTTTCTAATGGTTTGCTGACCATATTATAGTCGATACGCCATCCGAGATTCTTTGCGCGAGCGTTGGCGCGGAAACTCCACCAAGTATATTGTTTTGGTTCCTGGTTAAAAACCCTATGGGTATCAATAAATCCGCTTTCAAGGAATTTTGTAACCCATTCACGTTCCTCGGGAAGGAAACCTGAAGAATGTGCATTCCTTATCGGGTCATGAATATCAATAGGCTTATGACAAATATTGTAATCACCGCAGATGATAAGATTCGGACGTATTTTTTTTAATTCATTTATATAATTAAGAAAATATTCCAGCCACTCCATCTTAAATGCCTGCCTTTCATCACCTGATGTACCGGAAGGATGATACACACTGATAACTGAAATATCACCATAATCAGCACGAAGAAAACGCCCTTCATCATCATATAAATTATTACCCATTCCGTAAAAAACATGATCGGGCTTTTTCTTAGTTAATATTGCTACACCACTGTATCCTTTCTTCTTTGCGGAATGCCAGTAATTAAGATAACCAGCTTCTTCAAAGTCGATAAGTGGCAGTTGGTCGGGTTGAGCTTTAGTTTCCTGCAAACAAATGATATCTGGATCAACAGTTTTAAACCAGTCCAGCAATCCTTTTCCCAGCGCCGCACGGATTCCATTTACATTGTAGGTAATAATTTTCATAAATCATTAATTGATGTAAAGCGAAATTAAAAATATTATTTAAAACATTTACTTTTGCATATAATAAACCAGCCAGTAATTTGTAGGGGGAAATGGCGAAAAAATCGAAAATAAAAAAACTGATCGAGGCCGATGAGCGTGAAAAGCGCAAAGAGGATGGTTATTATGATGGAAGGTTCCGGACAAAGGTTGCTCCCAGCAAAAAAAAATATAAACGCAAAAGAAACACCATTAAAAAAATTGAACCAGACGATTTAAGCGAATAATTAAATTTGGCTGGGGATAAAAAGGAAGCTTAAGAACAAAAATTAATTCTGTTTGCGAGCAGAAAAAATGATTCAAATTTTACATAGATTTCAAACATTTTTTATTGAAATTTTCAAGAAGAATTATACAAACACTTGGCTTATGTCTTTAACAAATCATTAACAAATTAAAAATTAATATTGCTTTGTAGTGAATCTTAATTCTGTAAATTTGAATAATTAACCCTTCTATGAGTACTTTTTTTTATAAAATTATATTATTGGCATGCACTTTTTTTATTGCATCTGATGATATTTATTCTCAATGCGTATATCCTCAATGTCCTATAGTTATTAATGAAGTAATGGTTTCCCCGGCAGGAAATGCTTCAGTAAATTCTTTATACGATGGTGATTCCCTGAATGGTGGCGATCCCAATCTTGGAGAAGAATGGATAGAATTATACAATACGGATCCTTGTCATACAATTGATATAGGTTGTTGTTTTATTGCTTTTAATACCTCATCAGGAAATAACTGGGGATCTTTTTTGATTCCAGGAGGCACACAGATTCCACCAAACGGCCATGTATTAATAGGTGGCAGTAATGTTCAAAATGCAGATGTGAATTTACAAATAAATAATTCGAATCATTGTTCCAGTAGACGATGGTGTTTAAATGACAGTGCCGGCTGGGTTGGTTTTTACAATAATGCCAGCGACCCTATAGATATTGTTTACTGGAATACTGGAGGTACGGCTGCCGATTTATATGCCTGGCCTGAATATTCATCTGGTTTTGAAGGAAACATGACTAATTGCAGTTGTTGTAGCTCAACGTTATTCGAAAGTGCCAGCTCCTTTCCTCTTTCCGAATTTGCAGGAAATGTTATACCAAACAGTTCTATCACCCTTTCACGTCAAACCGACGGTAGTTCAGTATGGATAAATGGACCTGTAGGAGGTACACCAAAAGCATGCAATGGAGGCATTGATAGCTGCTATTTCCGTGATGCTGCAATCAGTTTCCAAAGCCCTTTATGCATTGGTGGCAGCAATGGTACTGCAACGGCAAACAATATTATTACAGGTGTTGGTTATCCACCTTATTCTTATTTATGGTCAACCGCCGATACAACAAAAAGTATTACCGGACTTTCAGTGGGTTTGTATAGCGTGACAATCACAGATAAATGGGGATGTATCGCTGTTGATACCGTAACCATTACCGATCCGATACCTCCTGTGCTTACTATCAATTCAAACAGCCCGGTATGCCCGGGAAGCCCATTGTATTTGTCCTGCAATATTCCCGGTAATAGTTATTCATGGACGGGGCCTGAATTTTTTTCTTCAACATCTGTTTCACCAGTAATTAATGATTTTGATACCGTAAATGCGGGAACATATTCGCTTATTCTCACCGATACAAATAATTGCATTTTACAATCATCTGTAAATATCGCAACGGCACCTTTGCCTATAGTTGATCTTGGCCCTGATACTACTTTATGCATCCAACAGAACATGACATTAAATGCGTCAAACGGCACGGGTTATTCCTATTTATGGAATGATGGTTCTACTGCCGAAACCCTTATGATATCAGGAGCTTTACAATTTAATGCTCAAAATCCCCTGTGGGTATGGGTTGCCGTGAATGGTTGTAAAACAATTACTGATTCTGTTTGGGTTAACATATCTTTATGTGATATTACTATTCCTAATATAATCACACCAAATGGAGATAATTTTAACGATGCCTTTGTTATTGATGGCCTTTATAAATACACGGGTTCAAAATTGATAATTTTTAACCGCTGGGGTAAAAAAGTATTCGAAAGTTCAGATTATCAAAATAATTGGGATGGAGGAAATTTGGCTGATGGCGTATATTATTACATTCTCACATTAGCTAGTTCTCCGGAAGAAATCTATAAGGGAGAAATTACAATTATAGAAAACAAATAATTTTTTTACAATATCAAGATAATGTTCAAAATTATATAAAAGCGAATCCATGAAATGGGTTACAAAAGATGCTAATCTCAGGAAATAAAAAGAATTGATCCACCATCAAACAAGGGCCCATCATATAGTTCAATGATATTGTAACCAAGATTTTTCAGGAATATTTTTATCTTTTCCCCGTCGCAGTGATGTGCAAGCGATCCAAGAAAAAAAACTGTATTATCATAAATCCCGCAAGTACCTCCGAATAAGCCATAAGCATGTCCTGGTAAAATAATATTTACAGGACTTACTAAAAGTACTTGCATCCCACGTTTTACAAGAGTTTCATAAATTCCTTTATCAGAAGTTATAAAATTATTTTCACGTAATGGTAAAAGGCTGCATCGTGTAAAACCTTGACTGACGTGAATTTGCTGAAGATGCTTCGTGCTCTCAATAATTTCCGGGTCAGAAATATCTGCACGATGGATGAAATAATTATCAGTTACTACAGCATTATAATGCGCTGCCTCGGGATATTTTTCTTCAACATTAAAACTTCCTTCTTTAAAAGAAACTTTTTTTTCGCGCAATAATTCTTTATAGGCTTGTGGAAGATTAGTTGCAACAATCAATTCTTTTTGCGATGATAAGAAAAAATTATCGGGATGCCCGGAAATACTTTCTTCTGTAATGCCTTTCGTTTCAAGCAATACAAGCTCTCCATATTTCTGAAGATTTATTCTTGCCTCTTCAGGAATTTTTTTATCAACTATAATCAACATGAAAGTTTCTTCCTTCCAAAACAGGATCAATTATAAATTTTACTTTTTTGAATTTTTGTTCCAGCATTCTTTTATTTGAAGTCCCGTGTCCAATAGCATTATTGATCTGTTTAGACGAAACTGAAATCATAATATTATTTCCTTCAGGTGAACTATTTTCTAACAATGGTTGCAACGCATCCTTCCAAAGTGCCGTCATAACGAGTTCTCCGAATGAAATATGAAAAGGCCCTGCCACCAGATTTTTTCCACTTATCAATCCTTCAGAAGGATGCAGGCCTAAGCGCAATATTTTTACATTTCCCTTTTCAAAAATCTTGTATATTTCCTTTGTCCCATCTACAGCATCGGTAGGCGAAAGGGGAATATAAGTTCCTTCATTATATAACTTTTCAAGATCAGTTTCAGTGATTACAAGAGTCGGATAAATTCTTGTATTATCTGCTCCAAGAGCAACAATCGATTTTGCAGTAGTAATGGATTTTTCAAGTGTATCGCCCGGCAAACCAAGCATCATCTGAAGTCCGAGTGAAAATCCTTTTTGCTTTATTAAATTGCTTGCAGCAATAACCTGTTCAGCAGTGTGGCCTCTCCCTGATAATTTTAACACTTCATCATCCATCGACTGCGCACCCAGTTCAATGGTTGTAACATGATATTTTTTTAGCAATTGCAGAATATCCTCATCAATATAATCAGGTCGTGTTGAAAGGCGAATTCCTTGTATGACGCCACTTTCAAAAAATGGCTGAACAATTTTTAAATAATTTTCCTGATCTTTTTTTGGCAATCCGGTGAAACTTCCTCCGAAAAAACCAATCTCTATGTGACTGTTTTTAGTAGGAATTGTTGCAAGATGCGTGTTGATAATTTCAAGAATTTCTTCGCAAGATGGTTCTTTTAAAAAACCGGAAATACTTCGCTGATTGCAGTAAACACAGTCATTTGGGCAGGCAAGCTGCGGAATAAAAATTGGAATCGTAAAATGCCTGATCTGCATGAAGGATTATTCTTTCACGAATTTCCTGATAGTGCAATTGTTTTTACTATCGGAAATTTTTAAGAAGTAAATTCCTTTATCGAAGTCTTTTGTCGGGAGTGTAATATTCACAGAACTGCCGTCGTTGCTTGATGTTGTGGAATAAATTGTTTGTCCCAATAAATTTACAACCTCGATATTCAATTTTTCTTTTATTGATAATTCAATAGTAACAGGCATATCCGCTTGAACAGGATTTTCAAATATCACATTCAAAAAAGTCGGTTCTTCATAATTTTTTATTCCCACCGTCTGATCTACTCTTATATTCATTGTTACAGGCAAATGGTCCGACATACCATACAAAGCATCAATCACAGTGCTAGGAGCACTTGTATTTGTTCCGGAGTTTATTGCCTGGTTATAATGATTTCCATCCTGGCCTATAGCTTTATATGAATTGGTAAAATACTGCAAATGATGAGATCCGGTTTTTATATAATCGGAAATCATGATATGGTCAAAACGGTCGTCCATACCACCCGTCGCAAAACACCCGGTTGATATGATGTGTGTGGATTGGGTATGGATGCCAGCGAATGACGAATTGCTATTCCAGTCGCCGGGTTTGTTTATAGGATCGTAAAATCGTAAAGTTATATTAGAATAATTTATCAGGTTCTGATAGCATTCTTCATCACTTGAATAAACATTGAAATCGCCCATCACAACAAAGTTATCTGCAACACCGACTGAATTCAGGTAGTTCATCATAGTACTTGTTTGTGCCGCTCTTTCCGAAATATCAGTTGTAGCAGAACCGGCTTTCAGGTGCATTACAATGCATGTTATATATGCTGTATCATGCGTAGTACTAAGATTCCATGATTTGTAATAAAGCCTGTAAATATTAATGTCTCTCACGCTGGTTGGAATATTAACCTGCGAAACAAAACCAAGTTTTGTAGTATTATAGTATAGTTCATTTGTAAGATCTGTGCTCGATACATTTGAGAAATTGCATTTCTGATAATAAGTAACGCCATCTACGTTCAGGCAATTACTCATGAGCGTTTGATGCTTTGTTGAATTGGGCGCCACTTCGTTGGCGGTAAAAATATCGGGCTTTACATATTGAATAATTGTTTTAAGGTAGCCATTTTTATCGGCTTCGGGATTATTGGTAGCAGTGCAGTACGAAGTAGTTTCCCCGTAATACATAAGGTTGTAATGCATCACGCGAATGGTGTCCTGTGCAAAAACAGATATAACAGATAATGTAAATGCTAAAGTGAAAAAACGTTTCATGGAATTATTTTTGTGCAAAGATAAGTGAATTGTTTGTTGTTCGTAGTTTGTGGTTAATGAGACTACCGTTTGTAAAATTCAAATTCGTGATTAATTTATTTTCAATATTTATTTAATAAGACAATCTTCAGCAAAAAAACTTTCTTTTAGACTATCAATAATGTTGATGAAATTTCTCTGTGTATCTCATTTTTGGACTCTGCGAACTCTGTGTTAAAAGAAAAAAATCAACATAGAGAGCACTGAGTATATTGAGTAACACAGAGGTTTTTGAGACAACCTCTTATATGGAATTTTACTTGCGGAACTTCTTAATAAAATCTTCCACTTCAGGCACACCGCCCTGGTAGATCAGGTAGCCATTATAAGGTTCGCGCTCAGTAATTTCGTCGTTGATTGGTGAAAGCATTATATCTCGTACTTTCTCCAGATCATTTGTTTGTCCAAGCGCCCAGCCCAATTTAATGTATGCAACTTCCGGCAGCATATTTTCAGCAGGAATTACTCCCTTTGCCATCAGGTCGCGGCCGGTGTCGTAAACAAACATATGAACATAACCCCAGAGTGTTTGTAAGGTCATATAAACAGCAACGCCTTTCTTAGTGGCTCTTTCAATCGCAGGATATAATGGTTTATTCACATGGCCTAATCCCGTACCAATAATTATAATTCCCTTGTAACCGTTATCCACCATGGAGTCGATCATGTCGGGATTCATGTTTGTATAATAGTAAATCATTCCAACCTTTTCTTCGAAGTAAGGTTTAATGATCACATTACGGTCTTTGCGCCGAGGGTTGTATATTGGTTTTATCGGCTTCACACCTTCCCTTGTTACGGTAGCCAAAGGAATATCGCCAATAGTGCGGAATGTGGAACGGTAGGAAGAATGCATTTTGCGGACCCTTGTCCCTCTGTGCAAAAATCCATACGAATCAGAAGTTGGTCCAAACATGCAAACCATTACTTCTGCAATATCGCCATGTCCGGCAGCTGTAGCGGCATGCATCAGGTTTAAGGCGGCATCGGAAGAAGGGCGGTCGGAAGAACGCTGCGAACCAACAAGAACAATAGGAACCGGCGAATTCTGCACCATGAAAGTAAGTGCAGCAGCTGTGTAATGTAAAGTATCTGTTCCGTGACCAATAATGATCCCGTCGATACCATTTTCAATTTCTTTTCCAATAGCGATAGCAAGTTTTTTGTATTGCTCAGGACCCATGTTTTCGCTGAATACTGCAAAAACTTTTTCGGTGGTGAGATTACATATATCCGCTAATTCCGGAACTGCGCCATATAATTCTCCGGGACTGAAGGCAGGAATCACAGCACCTGTGCGGTAATCGAGGCGGGATGCAATTGTGCCCCCAGTACCAATGAGTTTAACCTTTGGCAAGCCTTCTGTATAAGGGAATTCTTTTTCGGGAATTTTATAATTGGCTTTTTTATAACCTGTTTCAGTCATATCAGTTACCGTATCGGTATCGATGCCTATGTTATAACCGGTTATAATTTTAAGAACAATATGTGTATCATCATCATTTTCTGATCGTGGAAGGATGGTTCCCTTAAAGGCTCCGCGCGTAGTTTCAATCTCAGCCTGCCCCCAAACACGGACATTAAACTTCTTAAGCATTTCTAGTGCAGTACCTTTATATCCCTGAAAAAAATCTTCACTCATTTTGATATACGATTTTGGATTTACGATTTGCGATTTATTTTTAATAAATGTTGCCTGTTTAATAAGGTTCAACAAAAATTAATTCATAATTATTTTTGAAAGTTCCTTCATGGAAATATTGCCAACTGCTCTTTTCCAGAGTTCGCCCATTACCCATTTTACTTCAATTTCAGGTTCGTGTTTTTTTCTGATTGTCTTGAATTTATCTTTCAAAAATGGAACATGAGAAATAATTTCTTTTTTGTCAACTCGTTTGAAATTGATACTTACCAGCACTGATTCAAAATCCATCTGCGGGTGTTCGTAAATAACAGGCAGCATTTGTTTTAATATCTGAGGATCTAATTTTTCGTCCTTTACAAATTTGAACATTTCAAATATTAAATCGTAGCTGAACTTTGAAGATGGCTTGTAATGGCCTTTTACATATTTTAAATTATGCCCGTAAAATGTTCCGACAAATTTCGGATTGTACTTAAGTTCTTTTACAATTTTTTCGATCATCGGAAAATGGTTGCGCTTAAAAATAAACGTGTAAGCATCTTCAGGAACATTCCATTTTTTTAACTGATGATAACGTTCAATAACTTCCTGTGGCAAATTCTGCCTCAAGCTATCAATATAAGCGCTTGGAACAGGAATAGGTTTTGAATCGGTATCAGGATACATACGGTCAGCCCCCGGAAGCACGCGTTCAAAAATTGTTGTACCATCACCAAACGATTTTCGTGTTTCGTTTGGAACACCTGCAAAAGCCATCTGACAACGCTCTTCAATAACTTCAAGGGCTGTTTTTATATCAGCTTCAGGTCCCCAGAAAACAAGCTGAGCATCATTCTCGCCGGCTTTCAAAAGTTTTTTTATCTTTTCAAAATCTGTTTCGGAAATGGTTGGCTCCAACTCTTCAGAATGAAGCATATTGGGTCTTTCAAGGCATGCAATAACTTTTAAACGGTCGCAGAATTCATTTGCAAATATTCTTCCCGGCTGCGTAAAATGAGAAAGTATTCCAAAGAATTCGGGTAAGTTTACTGCAACAAGTTTATAATCATTTGCCTTGGCTTCCTTTAACGGAGCATATTTTGATTTGATCGTCGTGAACGGAATAAGTTCATGCGAAATTTTCCAGCTCTTTGCATCAGCTACTCTTTCTTTGAGAATTTTACGAATATTCAACAACGCCCACTGGCGGAAACATTCGTTGTGCGTGAGCTCCGGAATCCACTTGGTATGAGCAACGCCTTTAATTTCAACACGTGTGCCACCTTTGCAACTGACATTCACATCTTCCCGACCAGCACCAATTCCTACACGAACCAAGCCAGTACTTCTGTTCAGAAAACGGATATAGTCGCAGGCTTCTTTCACTTCATCAGGATTCACCATGTCGGGATAAGTCACTGTTTCAATAAGCGGCATTCCCAAACGGTCAGTTTTATAAATCCTGTTGTGCCCTATATCACTCACTTCGCGACAGGAATCTTCTTCAAGGCTAAGCTGAATTAATCGAACTTTTTTATTTTTTAAAGGAATTTCTCCTTCAACACCAATAATTGCTGTACGCTGAAAACCTGTGGGAATGCTACCATCCAGGTATTGCTTACGTGTGATATGAACTTCACCAACGATTTTTAGTTTTGACAATAAAGAAATTTTTATCGCTTTTTCTAGTGCATCACGATTCAGCGGAAAAGGAGGAGTATCATCCACTTCGTATGTACAAGTGGTTTCATTTTTAATACGATAGATAATATTTTTCCTGGTTTTAAATTCCATCAAAGCTGTGCCATCGTACTCGCCAAGCTCACTTAATGTAGGGCGCATGTGGCGTATTACTTCTGCATCGTATACTTCGCTGTCGTTATAACATCCTGCAGGACAGCGGCAGAAAAGTTTTTGCTTTGTATCAATTTGCTGGTGCACTTCAAGGCCGGACATAAATCCTATTTCGCTGTAAGTAGCCTGTGTTGCCTTTTTCCGGGGAACGTATCCTATCGCCTCGCGGGTATTTGTGTAATTTTGAACCGGATCGAATTTCTTTTTCATCATTTCAGACAGGTTATTAAAGAGGTTTCAAATGTATATAATATCTTATATATGCAAAAGTTATTAATGAATTTTATTTAATGAGAGAAAGAAAAAAGGAGGCAGTAGTAGGAAGCAGTATGCAGTTGTACGAGACACAACCTTCCAGCGTCCGAAGATCCTGAAAGAGTTGTGTTATTTGTAATCAGTAGTCGGGGACCAGTGATCGGTAATCGGTTAGCAAACCTCAGTTCTGAATTCTCAATTCTGAACTCTGACTTATTTAAAAAATTTCTCTTTTATTACCTTCTCAATAATTTCAGGATAGTATTTATGTTCAAGCTGATGAATACGTGTAGCAAGCGTTTCGGGGGTATCGGTTGGAGTGATCGCACATTTTGCCTGGAAAATTATTGCACCCTCATCATATTTTTCATTTACATAATGAATGGAAATTCCGGATTCTTTTTCTTTTGCTTCAATTACAGATTCATGCACATGATTGCCAAACATGCCTTTGCCACCGTATTTTGGTAAAAGAGCAGGATGAATATTTATAACACGGTCACGATAAAATTCTATAAGTGAATCAGGAACCATGATCATGAAACCGGCAAGAACAATAAAATCAATTTTATATTCTTTAAGTTTATCCTGAACTATTGATGTGTTTTTTAATTCAGCAGAAGTAAAACAAAACGTGGGGACATTCAATCGCTGTGCACGCTGCAGCACAAAAGCATCTTGTTTATTTGAAAGAACAAGAGCAATTTTAATTTGCGGATTACCGGAAAAATATTCTATAATACGCTGGGCATTAGTGCCATTTCCGGATGCAAATATTGCAACATTCATCGGTGGAATTTTTTGTAAAAGTAACACATTCGGTTTTACTCATGAATATTTGCTAAAAAAATGTAACTTTCCGAAAAAATTATAATTATATATACAAATCCGGTATTATGCGGGCCTTCTGCTTAGGTTTATTTTTTTTATTGATTTTACTTGTTGGCAATACCAATGCTCAGGTACAGGATTCTGTCTTCAGCGATATTCATGAAGCACTGATGTATCCCGACAAAACCGAAAGTATTTTTCTTGATGGTAACAACAACGATGATTCTCTTTTTTGCAAGAACATCAGCAAATTCAAAAACCTGAAATCTGTTTACCTGATCAATGGAAAAGAAAATGATTTTGTTGAAAATATTTCTTCATTTACAAACTTACAGCAGCTTTACATAACTGCATCACCCGATATCGATTTTCCTGAATTGTTTGATAATCTTTCCACGCTTAACTCTCTGAAAATTTTATCAATAAATGATTGCAATCTTAGTCATTGTCCAAAAGAAATTCGTAAAATAAAGTCGCTTCAGACACTTATTATTACTGATAATGACGAATTTGACACCGAAGACCTTATAAAAAATATTTCCAAACTTTCAAATCTGAAAACGCTGGCGCTTCCAATCAACCAGATCACCGACCTGCCAACAAACATAGGACTGCTTAAACAGATTGAAGTTCTCGATATCAGTAACAACTGGCTCACCGATCTGCCGGATGAAATGCCTGGAATGGTCAATCTTGAAAACCTTGATATTTCAGGAAATATCATCATCAGTCCGGTAAATTCTTTAGGCAAACTTAAAAGTCTGAATATCCGCTACCTGAACCTTGATAAAGGTCTTACCACCGAAGAAAAAGAAAAACTTTCAGAATTATTTCCCAACGCACAAATCACTGAAAACAATGTTGATTTTATTGCTGATTCTTTAGCGCTAAATAATTCTTTATCAGATTCAACAACCGCTGCAAAACAGGCATTGGACATTACTTCCATAAAAAAAGAAGAAGATTCGCTGAGCTACGGAACTTTTAATGTTCAGAAAGATCAATTCAAAATATTTTCGCTTGCGTATCTGCATTATGCTACCGTTTTCAATACCGACCTTTTTAAAAACACGTTTGATTCTCTTCTGTTCGACGAGCGCTATCTTGACACGAATTATTCAAATGTTTTTAAAATGAAAGGGCGTATGGTTCCCCTCAATTTTCCGATTCATGGTGTAAAAAATTCTAAAAAAGAAATATGGTTTGATTTTTTCATTTCCAAAGTGGGTAAAGGGCTCGACACACGGTACATCAGCAGATGGAACTATGAGCTTAATACATTTAAAGGGATGGTATGGGTATATACCGGCAATCTTTCAAAAAGACAATTCCGAAAAACATATCTTCACAAAGGTGTTATCAGGGGTGGATTGAAATTCTGGAAAACCGGTTATCTAAAACCCCGCATTATTTATTGGAATGATGCCAGAATATATTATAATCAGGCTGATCAGAATTTTGTAATTGAATTAAAAGATAAATCAGGTTTTAAAAAAATTACCGCATATCCCCGCCTTCCTGATGAAAAAAGTACTATCGACAAAGCTCAGAAACAATATACAAAGCGTTATGCAAAGTATTTGTCGGTCCTTAATAAGAGGAGAATAAAATTTCAGAACGGTCTTTTGAAAGAGAAAGTCCTGTATGATGCGGCATTAAAAAAATCCATAGACAAGACATGGCAAGGCTTTCAGGATATGTATATGTCACCTGATGAAAAAAAACTGAGTATGGCTGAATGGCTTGAATACTATGACCAGGTTGTTGCCAATGAAGAAAATGCGTTATACAATGCAGATGCTTCTGTTGCAAATATCATTCACAGCCTTGAATCACAAAATTATCTCGAAGTGGGATATTCCAAATTAATTCCGGGCGATACAACATTGAATTCCATTAATACCTATTACAAAGATGAAGATCAGAACCTGCTTGTTGTTTCAAAAATTCTGCTGATCAATTCCACTAACAAAACATTTTGCAGATATGACGGATCACTGGGCCTTGATCCATCCGCAGTAATTTTATCGTCAGCCAATCCGGTTTCAATTGTGCTTGAATTACGCAATGGAGATATTGGGGTGCTACAAAAAGAACAATATCCTAAAGATAAGCTGAACATTGTATCCGAATATACCTTTACCGTAAAGCGTATTAGTAAGAAACTCGCTTCAATAGGTCAGATCATGGAATTGCTGAATCTCTGAAATACTTTTAATCATAATATTCTGTAACCTTTTTTAACCCTTGCATTATATGTTTAGAAAATGATCCACAATGTACCAGTCAGCAACTAAATATCACTTTACAGAAAACGACATCCACACTGAAGAACTGGAGATCAGGGCTGCTATGGATGACCTTTCGAAATTCTCAGTGTTGTACGACAGGTACTATGTTCAGATTTTTCGTTTCGTTTATCAAAGGACCGATTCCGAAGATTCTGCAGCTGATCTCACATCCCAGGTTTTTCTTAAGGCAATGCTTTCGCTGAAAAAATATCAGTTCCGCGGATTGCCTTTTGCATCCTGGTTATATCGGGTAGCTACCAACGAGGTCAACTTAGAATACAGGAAAAACAAGCTTCAGCGCGTGTTTAACACATCCACAGAGAACCTGTTGAATGTGGCCCAGGAATTTCCGGATGATGGCACAGAGGACATGATTCAGTCCATTATGAATTCAATGAATACACTGAATTATGAAGAAATGGAATTGATGGAAATGCGCTATTTTGAAAAGCGGCCCTTTAAGGAAATTGCCGATATAACAGGCATGACTGAAAATAATCTGAAAGTGAAAGTTCACAGGATCATCCAAAAACTTAAAGAAAAGGTTATTAAAAAAGCAAGGCAATGAAAACGTTTAAAATAAAAATCGACAGGCCGGAAATACCCGATGAAAAGATACTGGCGCACAAAACATCTTTTACAAAACTATTGCACACTGTGAAAGTTGTACCCAAACCATTTTACAAAAGCGGCTGGTTTATGGGCGGTGCTGCAGGAACTGTGATTACAACCGTTACACTGGTAAGCATTTATTTTAACGGAGGTTTTGGAACAAACAAGAATCCGGAAAATAATCCCGACACATTAAAAACAAAGTCATTCGTTGAAAAACCGTTTGCCAACCAGGACATTCCTTACGAAACCTATGTGGTTTCAAGCAACTGTACTCATCAGCTTACAACAAATTCAGGAACAAATCTTCGTATTCCGCAAGATGCATTTACTGACAGTCTTGGAAATCCGGTATCGTTTCCGATTGAATTAAAATACCGTGAGTTCCGCAATCCCGTTGACTTTTTTGTTGCCGGAATTCCAATGAAATACGATTCTGCCGGAACAGATTACATATTTGAATCGGCTGGGATGCTTGAACTGCGGGCATTCAAGGATGGGCAAGAACTTTTGCTGGCTAAGGATAAAGCAATTGGAGTTGATATGAAATCGCCATCATCTGATAAAGATTTCAATATTTATTACCTCGACACTAACAAGAGAAACTGGGTGTACAAAGGAAAAGATGAGATTGCAGATGTAGGTGAAAATGAAACCAGAACAACTGAAAGGATTAGTCAGAATAACAAAACAGACCTTGCCAGCAAACCTGCATTACCAGTTAAAGCTGACAAATCAAAGTTTGTTTTTAAACTGGCTGTTGATCTGAAAGAATTTCCAGAATTAAGTTTATACAATAAGGTATTATTCCAGGTTAAAGAATCAGATCAAAAGTTTGACCCTGCGCTTTACAGCGTTAAATGGTCGAATGCAAAACTTGAAGAATCAAACAAGGCTCAGAATCTGTATACCCTGTTGCTTTCCAAAAATGATACCACCATCAAGGTGCCCGTCACTCCTGTGTTCGATGATAAAGGATATTCATCAGCTATCAACGTTTATAATGATAAACTTGCAAAAATAAAAAACGAAAAACATCTGCATGATTCAATTGTAGGCGAGCAAAGACAGGAGAATGTTTATGCAAAAAACGGACTTCAGCAGACAACTGAGATGGTGACATCCATGATCGGTTCAGAAATGAAATCAGTGAGGACATGGGATATTTCGGGTGGTCTGGGGTATTGGAACTGCGACAGGCCAAGACCTCCGCTGAAAGGTAAATGCACTATGAAGCCTGAGTTCGCTGATCTTAGTGGGAAACCGCTGAACATCGAAAGCATTTATATTGTTGACATGAAAGTGAATGCCCTGTTCAGTTTCGGAACGCTGGAGGAAATACCTTATAATAGACGATCGGATAATGTTTTGTGGATACTTACAAAAGATAATAAGATTGGTGTTATCGATCCAGCGGTTTTTGCTAAAGAAACCGAAAAATCCTCTAAGCCTGTTTTCCATGTTGTGCCATTAAGCAGCAGCCTGGGAATAAGAAAACTAAAAAAACTGGTTACCGGAGAAACAGATGTGGAAGACAATTCGACCATAACCTCTGAGCAGCCAACAGATGAAAAGAGTACTACGGCTTCATCTTCTAGCAATGCTGCAAATATAAATTCCCTTACCATTAACTGCTATCCGAATCCATGTATCGATAAGGCTACGTTCAGTTTCACACTTGATGAAGACAACACTGCAAGGATTGACATCTATGATCTTTCAGGGAAATTAATCCAGACAATTTTCAATTCCAAGGTAAAAAAGGGAGAAGAAACTAAGGCGGAATTCAATGGCGAAAGCCTGCCCTCCAGTACTTATATTTATAAGCTGAGCACTTCAAAGAGTTCTAAAATCGGAAAGCTAATTCTTAGCAAATAAAAGTGAGGACGGGCGTATTAAAAAAACTATCCCAGCGTTTCGGGATAGTTTTTTTGTGTTATCAGATACCAGAAAGCTATCATACTTTATTCATTAAACTCCATAATAGTGTGTGTTTTTAAGCAAAAAAACAGTAATATTTCAATATTTATCATGAATTTTTAACACATCATCGTTTTGATTATCTGCACATTATATCACTTTTTGTGAAAAAGTAACATTTCTTTTTTGGTAATAATAGCAGATTTTCATTTCTTTGCACCCTGTTTAACCAAAAAAGTAATAACATGTCAGACATTGCAACAAGAGTAAAAGCTATCATTATTGATAAGCTGGGTGTAGATGAAAAAGAAGTTACACCAGAAGCTAGTTTCACCAACGATTTAGGCGCAGATTCTCTAGACACAGTAGAATTGATAATGGAATTTGAAAAAGAATTCAATATCGCTATTCCAGACGATCAAGCTGAAAAAATTGGTACTGTTGGAGAAGCTATTGCTTATATTGAGAACAATTATAAAGGTTAGTTAAACTTAACTTTATGGAACTGAAACGAGTAGTCGTTACAGGATTAGGTGCTATTACTCCATTAGGTAATAATGTTCCGGATTATTGGAATGCTTTGCTTAATGGGGTAAGCGGTGCCGCACCTATTACGCATTTTGATGCTTCAAAATTCAAAACACAGTTTGCGTGTGAAGTGAAGGGATATGATTCTACTCTTTTCTTCGATCGCAAAGAAGTCAGAAAATATGACCTGTACGCCCAGTATGCACTGGTTTGCGCAGAAGAAGCTTTTAAAGATTCAGGATTAGATCTTGAAAAAATAAATCTTGAAAAAGCAGGTGTAATATGGGCTTCAGGAATAGGCGGACTTGACACTTTTTTAAAAGAAGTTACTGATTACGTCAAAGGTGACGGAACACCCCGTTTTAATCCTTTCTTTATTCCAAAAATGATTGCTGACATAGCAGCCGGTCACATTTCAATAAAATATGGATTTCAAGGTCCAAATTTTACGACAACTTCTGCTTGTGCTTCATCCACAAACTCCATGATTGATGCATTCAATTACATCAGGCTGGGAAAAGCAAATGTTATAATCACAGGTGGATCGGAAGCTGCATGTAATCCTGCCGGTGTCGGTGGATTCAATGCTATGCAGGCACTTTCTCAACGGAATGATGATCCTAAAACAGCTTCCCGTCCGTTTGATAAAGACCGCGATGGATTTGTTCTTGGTGAAGGTGGCGGTGCGATTATTCTTGAAGAATATGAACATGCTATAAAAAGAGGCGCTAAAATATATGCTGAAGTTGCTGGTGGCGGAATGTCTGCTGATGCACATCACATGACTGCTCCTCATCCCGAAGGACGTGGTGCTCTATTGGTAATGAAAAATGCGCTTGAAGATGCAGGCATGAAACCGGAAGATATTGATTATATCAATGTTCACGGAACATCCACACCTCTCGGCGATATTTCAGAAACACAGGCAATCGCTAAGTTGTTTGGCGAACATGCTTACAAACTCAATATCAGCGCAACCAAGTCAATGACTGGTCACCTGTTGGGTGCTACCGGAGCAATTGAAGCTATCGCAACTATTTTAGCTGTGAAAGAAAATAAAATTCCTCCTACGATCAATCATTTTACTGATGATCCGGGACTCGACAATAAACTTAATTTCACATTCCACAAACCACAGGAAAGAGTTGTGAATGCTGCATTAAGTAATACTTTTGGATTTGGAGGCCACAATGCTTCTGTTATCATAAAAAAATTCGTCGGCTAAAAAAAGATTGAATTGAAACTGATATCTCCTATTTCGGGAATCCTTTCAAAAGACAAAAAGCTTAATAATTTTATAAAGAATGTTTTCGGATATCATCCCGGAAACATTCTTCTTTATAAGCTGGCCCTTTGCCACAAGTCAGCATCCACCGAAGAGATCAAAGGGATCAAAATAAATAACGAACGACTCGAATACCTTGGCGATGCAATTTTAAGCGCTGTTGTTGCCGACTATCTTTTTAAAAAATTTCCAAGCAGGGACGAAGGATTTCTTACAGAAATGAGATCACGTCTGGTGAGCAGGGATAACCTGAACAAACTGTCAGAAAAAATAGGCATTCATAAATTTGTGAAAGCATCCGCCAGTAATGTATATCGTTCGATCAACGGTGATGCCTTCGAAGCCTTTGTAGGCGCTATATTTCTGGATAAAGGATTTAATTTTGCGAAAAAAGTTCTCGTAAATCGCATCATAAAATTCCATATCGACATTGATGAAATGGAGAATAAAGACCAGAATTATAAAAGCAGGCTTATTGAATGGGCACAGAAAGAAAAAAAACAGGTTGAATTTGTTGTGCTTGAAGAAACAGGTACCGGATACAACAAACAATATATAGTTGAGGTTTTAATTGACAAACAACTGAGTGGCACCGGCCGCGACTATTCCATCAAGAAAGCCGAACAAAATGCGGCAGAAAAAGCACTTATGCTTATTGGATGACGCAGCAAATTTTTCTTTTTTTCTAAAATTTTCTTTAATTATTATCTTTCTTACAAATCATTTGTAATTTTACATGCGTACCGGCAGGTATCACTAAACAAAAACAAATGCCAAAGAAACTTCGCCTTGAAAGCAACTTTGATAATGATTACACACTGATCGGGATAGTCTCGCACCAGCGCGATTACAGGCTTATCTGGTCAATCAATGAAAAGCTCCAACTGCACCTGGTGAAAATGGACGACCTGAAAATCTTCCAGGATAAAAAGAACGAAACCAATGTTGTATCGTTGTATTACTTTGATGACCCACAAACGTTCAAAACCTATTTTTTTATTGCAAACAACGGAGATAAAGGTTCTCTGTTTGCCGAACACAAGCAGACCAATTATTTTCTACTGATTAAAGGAACTGTTTCTACAGAAATGAAGGACGAAATTGTGCATCTCCTGTTTACCAATGAATATGTTTTAAAAGTTCATTCAATTCCCCTGGCCACAATAAAAAACATCGAAAACTTTTTCAGCGATCTTGAACTTGATATGATGGAAATGTTTAAAAAGGAAAAAGATGAAAAAGGAAAATTGCCACCAAAAAGTTTAATCGATTTGTCACTCGCTTCATGATGAAAAAATTCTTTCTATTTGCCCTGCTTGTTTCGCTACTGGGACAAGGATTTACTCAAAACATAAAACGAAAAGCGTTTGTCGGAATTACAACAACCAACCTTACTGATTCTATTTCAAAAATACTTGGCCTTAAAGAAAATAGCGGTGTGCTTGTATCGAGTGTTGCAAAAGGATCAACAGCTGAAAATTTAAAAATAAAAACCAATGATGTGATATTGAAAGTTAATTCATCCATCATTTCCTCTGCAAAGGAATATAAGCTCGCAGCCAGTAAATTCAAGGAAAATGACACACTAGCATTTCTGATTATTCGTAATAAAAAAAATCTTTTACTGAAAGGAAAAGCTGTTGGACTAGCTTATGAAACTTCTGAAAAATATGACATCGTTTATGATGAAGTAAAATTTATGGATGGCTGGATGCGGATTATAATCAACATACCCAAGACTACCGGCAAACACAAAGCTATATTCTTTATACAAGGTTATACTTGCTATTCGCTTGACAATATCGGGAAACATCCTTACGGTCAACTGATAGATAAACTTTGCGAAAAAGGTTATGTAGTGATGCGCGTGGAAAAGCCTGGCATGGGCGATAATACAAACACACCCGATTGCTCCAATATTGATTTCAAAACCGAAGTGGATGCATTCAGCAAAGCCTATGAAAAGTTTAAAACATACGATTACGTTGACACTTCAAACATTTTTATTTTCGGTCATTCGCTTGGAGGAATTGAGGCGCCAATTCTAGGGGGGAAATATCATCCCAAAGGAGTTATTGCCTGCGGAACCACCTATGTTTCCTGGTTTGAATACATCATTGCCATGTTCCGTTTTCAGAATATTATTACCGGTGCTGATTATGTTGACAATGAAAAACTCATTAGGGATATCACGCCAATGCTTTACGAATTGCTTATCAATAAAAAGACTCCGGCCGAACTTGCAAAAAATCCTTCTTACGAAAAATTGCTAATTGATAACCTGGAATGGGATGGCAACGACCAGGTATGGTCGAGAAATTATTCATACTGGCAGCAGCTACAGGATCAGAACATGGCCGAAACATGGAAAGCAAATAATGAAAATGTTTTGATTGTGCGTGGAGAAGGCGATTTTGAAGCATTCTCAACTGCAGAACATCAGACAATCGTAAACATTGTAAATTTTTATCATCCCGGAAATGCCACATTCAAGCTGATTCCAGACATGGATCATGCTTTTGCAAAATCAAAAACTCCCGCAGAAAGCTACAAAAACGGGCAGATCAGCGGATACTATTACAACAACTTTAATGATGCAATAATTGAAGTGGTGGATGAATGGATAGGTTCGCTGAAATAGGAAATTGATTGAAATTTAATTGATATCCGTTGATGTTGGGATATCATAAGGAATAAATATCCTTACGCGCTCAAACATCAAAAGGCTTAGCACACCTGCCAGCACTGACTTTTTAGGTTTTTCCAGCCTGCACATTTCAACGATTAAAGAGATTGTTTTTTAAAGCTAAAATTGCGGGCATGCCAAGCGAATCGGCGAGGACAAGGTTGGCTGTAAATGTAAAATTTCGTAGAGTTCTTACAACGAAGTTCACTCGCTTTATATAGAATTCAGAAATTTTGCAAAGCGCGATGAAGCATCGATTCGCCTTGATTCTTTTGTTACTTTTCTGATCAAGCAGAAAAGTAACATAGAAATTAAATTACTGATTCAAATTGTTTTAGAAACCGCACATCATTTTCAGAGAACATGCGAATATCTTTCACGCGGTATTTAAGATTGGTAATGCGCTCAATGCCCATTCCAAAAGCATAACCGGAATATACATTGCTGTCGATATTGCAGTTTGCAAGCACCTGCGGATCGACCATTCCGCAACCCAGAATTTCTACCCATCCGCTATGTTTACAGAAAGCACAGCCTTTTCCACCGCATAAGAAACAGGAAATATCCATTTCGGCTGAAGGCTCTGTAAACGGGAAGTATGAAGGCCTTAGCCTTATTTTGGTATCCTCGCCAAACATTTCTTTTGAAAAATATAAAAGTACCTGCCGGAGGTCAGCAAAGGAAACATCTTTGTCAATATACAATCCTTCCACCTGGTGGAAGAAGCAATGGGCACGGGATGAAATAGCTTCGTTGCGGTATACGCGTCCGGGAAATAATTTACGGATAGGCGGTTTTTCATTTTCCATCACCCTGATCTGAACAGAAGATGTATGTGTGCGTAAAGCTAAATCAGGATTTTTCTGAATAAAAAAAGTGTCCTGCATATCACGTGCAGGGTGCTCTTCGGGAAAATTCAATGCAGTGAAATTGTGAAAATCATCTTCAATTTCTGGCCCCTCAGACACTGTAAATCCAATGCGTGAAAAGATCTCAATGATTTTGGACCTGATAATTGATAAAGGATGGCGCGCACCAATTTCAATAAAATTTGCAGGCAAGGTAAGGTCAATATCGCTGCTAACGGTTTGTTGCTGACCTTCAAGTTTTTCTTTCAGCTCATTAATTTTTGCCTGGGCAGCATTTTTCAGATCGTTCAAAAGTTTTCCGGCTTCTTTACGTTCTTCACTTGCAACAGTTTTAAAATCTTCGAACAATGCAGACACACGGCCCTTTTTCGATAGCAGGCGAATACGGAATTGTTCAAGTTCATCAAGACTTTTAGCTGAAAAGGCTTCGATCTCTTTATGTATTTCTTTAATTTTTTCTTTCATGCATTCAAAATTATTCTATCACTTTTACTGAGATCATTTTTACATCTTTCAAAGGCCGGGCATAAGCGCCTGTTTTTACTGCAGCAATTTTATCAACCACATCAAGTCCTTCGTAAACTTCACCAAAAACGGTATAATCAGCATCGAGATGCGGTGTGCCTCCGATGGTTTTATATATTGTACGCTGTTCTTCGGAATAGGTGAATTTTGGAGTAGTCAAAGGAAGTTTATCAACTATTCCGCCATAAACAGTTTTCATTGAATCAAGTTTTATTTTGTTGTTGGAATAATAATAATTCATATACGTAGCCTTGGCTGCAGCGTATTCAGGCTGGCTCAATAGTTCCATAATCTGGTGGTCGCGTTCAAAATAATTCAGGTAAGCATCATTGAAAACCTGTCCCTGCACAATATAAAACTGAGAGCCTGATGAGGCTTTCAAAGGATTCACATTGTCACCTTCCCGTGCACCGGCAAGCGCTCCTTTTTTATGGATATATACAGGGACTTTTGTTTTTTTAACACCAGCAGCAGTGTTTACAGAAACTGTATCATAAAGGAATTCTGCAGGAATGGTATAAGCTGGTCCGCCATTGCCCAATATTGCTGTGGAATCTGCATTTTTCGAATCAGGATCACCACCCTGTATCATGAAGTTCTGAATTACACGATGGAATAAAGTCCCATCGAAGTAAGATGCTTTCACAAGCTTTATAAAATTGTCACTATGCTGAACAGTCTTGTCATACAGTTTTATTTTTATATCACCGAAAGAGGTGGTGATGCATATTTTTTTTTCAGCTCCCATATTAAACAAGTTTTTAAATCCAACAAATGAAGCTCCTGTAATGGAATATATTCCAATACCCAAGCCAAGGGCAAGAAACGAAATCAATAGTGTTTTTTTCATTGCTCAGATAATTTTTGCTTTATAATATTAATTTTTATATGTTTGCATAATCAATTGCAAAATTATTAAATAATCGGGAACTATGAAAGCAATCTTCAAAACCATAATCCTGTCGGTAATAATCGCTGGTTTTCTTTTTACTTTTTCCAACTGTAAAAAAGATACAGAATGTGAAGCCGTTATTACTGTAAAACTGCAGAGCGATACTTCTGTAGCATGCCCCAATGCCACTGTAGAAATTCGCAAGGAAGATGTTTATGTGATGGGTGTTACCGATGCAAACGGACAGATGCGCCACACTTTCAAGCTGGAAGCCATACTTGATGTAAATGCTATGTTTCCCGGAAATGGAACTCCTCCTGATACATTATACGGACAAACTGTTATCAGGTTAAAACCAGGAGAAACTGTTTATAAAACCGTTTTTGTAAATTAAATCCTAAGAAATTTTCATTTTTTCATTGTAGCAAACCCGGCATAAGGGTTCGTAAGAGTCTTTTTCTCCCAATACAACCAGTTTGTCACCCGCTATAGTTCGGTGCGATATATGCGCCAGGTCACCGCACCTCATGCATATTGCATGGACTTTGGTAACATACTCGGCAGTGGCAAGCAAAGCGGGCATAGGACCAAACGGTTTGCCCTGAAAATCCATATCAAGTCCTGCAATAATAACGCGAATACCACTGCTGGCAAGCTTTTCACAAACAGAAACTAGTTCCGAATCAAAAAATTGTGCTTCATCAATACCCACTACATCCACATCATTAGCAAGCAATAAAATATTAGTAGATGATGGTACAGGTGTCGACATTATATAATTCTGATCGTGCGATACTACTTTTTCTTCATCATAACGAATATCGATAGCCGGTTTGAAAATTTCCACTTTCTGTTTTGCTATTTTAGCTCTTTTAAGCCTCCTGATAAGTTCTTCGGTCTTTCCTGAAAACATCGATCCGCAGATTACTTCGATCCATCCCTTCTTTTTTGACTGGTCTTTTGAATTTTCTAAAAACATTATGCGGTTTGATTATAATCTTTTTTACCTTTATTCGTTTTTTCAAATGTACGAATTTATAATATTTCGAATTAAAATTTAAGTGCAAAATAATATGGAAAAGAATATCATTAAGGAAGAAATCATTGAACTGCTGGAAGTTCTTATAGAACAGTCGGAAGTGATAAGTGGCTACAACGGGCAAATACCGCAGATTGAAGTTGATATTGTTCTTTCCAATATCCGTGAGCTATATGACAAATATAAAACGCTTGAAAAGATTAACAAACAACACGCCCAGGTTGTAACAGAACAAACTGTTGATAAAGCCGGGGATGAGCCTGTAGTCGCGCCAGTAGCAGAAGTGCCACCTTTAAAAGAAGTAAAGGCTGAAATTGTTCAACCCATTGAAAAGCCTGTAGTTCCTGAAGAAACAAATGAAGACCTGGAATATAAAGCATTTGAAAAAGCAATGCTTGCTGAATCAATGGCGAAAGTTGCCGATTTTTATGAAATACCAGCTACAGACGAAATAGAAATAAAACCGAAAGAAAAAACGATAAAGGCAACTCCATCGATTTTTGATGAATCTATTTCAACTGAAGAGAAAAAAGAAACAGTTGAAGAACCTTTGTTGACTGATAAAAAATCGAAAACAAAAAAATCAACGGTCGATCTTTTTTCTGCACACTCAACAGTTGCAGATAAATTCAAGGATGAAAAAAAGTCTATCAACGATAAACTTTTCGGAGCCCATACAGACAAAAGCATAGCAGCCAAACTGCAGAAGAATCCTATCAAAGACCTGAAAGCTGCAATTGGGATAAATGAAAAATTCAAATTCATAAATGAACTCTTTGAAGGAAATCTTCAGAAGTACAATGATGGAATAACAAAATTAAATGCTTTCAAAAATAGTGATGAGGCGACTGGGTTTTTATCATCATTGAAAAGCGAGTTTTTGTGGGATGAGAATACTGAAGCATTCCAGGAGTTAAACGATCTTGTACTACGCCGATACCTATAATATTCTAACATTATGAAACAACGATTTATTCTGCTAATACTGGCAGTTCTGTTGTATTTACCATTGCGGGCACAGGATATTTCCTATGCAAAAAAAATCATCGATACGCTGTGTTCATCATCAATGCATGGCAGGGGTTATGTGAACAATGGCGACAGGATTGCAGCCGGATTCATTCGCGATGAATTTAAAAAAGACAGCTTGAAGTTTTTCACAGATTATTTTCAAACCTTTAAACTGGCCGTCGGAACACTGCCCGGCAAAGTTGATGTGACTGTTGGTAAAAACAAATTAAAACCAGGAATTGACTACCTTGTTTCTGCCGGAAGCCTTACCACCATTGGCACATTTAAAATATTGGAAATCGATAGTCAAATGGTTTCGACTGAAGCTACTTTAAAAAAACTGATTGCAACTGATTGTTCCAATAAATTCCTTTTGCTCGACAGGAAAGGGATCAAGGATAAAAATGTGCTCGATATGTTTAATGCCATTGAATATAAAAATCCCCTGAAAGCAAAAGGAATTATCTTGATTGAAGATAAACTGGTTTGGGAAGCAGCAGAAGCGATGGAACTTTCAACGGCAGCAAAAGTAACAGTGAAGAGAAGCAGTTTCACTAAAGGAGCAAAAAAAATCACCGTAAATATTGAACAACAGGTACAGGCAGGGCATGAGTTTTCAAATGTTATTGGTTATGTGGAAGGAAAAACAAAACCCGATTCATTTGTTGTATTTACGGCACATTACGATCACCTCGGACAGATGGGTGCCGACACTTATTTCCCCGGAGCCAATGATAATGCAAGCGGTGTTTCAATGATCCTGAACCTGGCAAAATATTACGCAGCAAACAAACCTGATTATTCAGTAGTGTTTATGGCTCTTACAGGCGAGGAGCTCGGACTTATAGGTTCAAATTATTATATCCATCACGTACTGTTCCCCCTCGCGAAGATCCGCTTCCTGATCAATCTTGACCTTGTTGGCACCGGCGAAGAAGGAATAAAAGTCGTGAATGGCGCGGTACTTGAAAAAGAATTCAATCTGCTGTCGAAAATTAATGATGAAAAAAAATATCTTCCTTCTGTAAATAAACGCGGAGAAGCGGCTATCAGTGATCATTATCCTTTTTATGCAAAAGGAGTGAAGTCATTTTATATCTATACCCTTGGCGGTATCAGCGAATATCACAACATTTATGATAAGGCCTCAACGCTGCCACTTACTAAATACAATGAGCTTTTCAAGCTGCTTACTGATTTTGTAAAAGCACTAAATTCAAATTAAAAGTTGTTGAATCTTTGTATTTAACGATCTGCAAAATTTTATTTAATTTTACATGTTAATTATTTTTTTTTAACTCTAAAAAATACGAACATGGCTACTACTAAAAAAACCACCAAGACCGCTGACAAAAAAGTTGTTGAAAAGAAACCGGCAGAAAAAAAACGCTGCGGTTGCGGATGCGGATCCAAGAAAAAATAAAAATAAGAACCCTGGATAATCAGGGTTTTTTTATGCAATCGTTTTTTTCAGGTTTTCAATTTTTTCCAGTGAATTCCTGAAATACTGATAGCGTTGTTTTTCGGAAACTCCGCTGATAAGAGTGGATTTTTTCATCAAGCCCTTTAACCATTGTTCTGTTTCATTACAAAAAGCTGCATTGGAAGAAACCATGCTGTTGAAGGTGTAGTGTCGTAAATAAACTCTTTTTATTCCTGCAGTATTTACAAGTATATAGTTATTCCCCATTTCCACATCGCTTTTATACAATGTGAAATTGTTTTCAAATCCGGCAACAGAAGCCTTTGTGCAGCGCTCGGCCTGTCCCTGTATGTCTTTTAAAGCATCAGCAACCACATCGCAAAGTTTGAGTGCATCGTTTTTGGTTGCAAACAATCCCGATTCATAATAATAATCAATTTGTTTTATAATGCTGCTGATAGTTCTGTCGTTCCAGATTTCTGTACAGGGAGTTTTAGCATAAATATCAAGCATTTCCTTTCCATCAGCCATAATACTTGCATCCACGAGCGACGGATCATATTTCTTTCCTTCGAATTCAGGTACGTTCAGTACAGACTTCATCCAGTAAAACATTTTGAATGCGGCAAGTTCAGGAAATTTAAAATCATGGAATATCGGTATATCCTCTGCTGCGTAAATAATTTCCTTTTCCTGTGCTTGGTTGATACGTTTCATATCGTTCAGCATTCCGGAAATATATCCTTTGAAGCTGTCAATACTGTTCTGCAGCATGGTGTATTTAAAATTAACCGAACCGCTTTCATTCTGGCAAAAGGAATCAAAAGAAATTTTATAATGATTACAGAGTTTAACAATCTCATCAAATGAAAAGGTTGTTTCACTCCTGATGCGCCGGTATGCACTGTCGGTGCTTATTTCCAGCAGGTCGGCCAGTTCGCAGACCAGCGATAAACTTGGCGGCAAAGCCTGTTTAATACGTTCGATGAACTTTACCTGGTTTGTTTCAACATTTTTTTGCATAAAAAATATTGTTTAAATCAATAATGGCAACATTAATTATTTGCAATTTATAACAATTTTCTCAATGAATTTGCATTTTTTGCAAATTCATGTCTTGTCCACTCTTTTTTTTTATCGTTTTTGCGCAAAGCCCCAAATTACGGGCCATACAAGCGGATAACCGTTTTGAAACGCTTTGTTCCCATAGTAATTTTACATCGTGAAACTCAAACAAAAAAACGCCATGAAAAATTTAGGAGTGATAACAGGTGCAAGTTCCGGAATAGGAAAGGCGTTTGCATTTGAACTTGTAAAAACCCACGATCTCGTGCTGGTAGCAAGAAGAAAAGATATGCTTGATGAGGTTTCCAATGAGTTAAAGAAATACGGAAACAATGTGAGCATATTTGTTGCGGACCTTGCCAGAGAAGAAGACCTGGAAAAGCTCGAGAAATTTCTTTCAAATACGAATGTTGATATTTTGGTGAATGCTGCAGGATTCGGCGATTCTCATACTTTTCAGGAATCCAGTGCCGGTCTTATTCATGATATGATATTTGTTCATGTTGTTTCTACAACGAGACTATCGCAAATTGTATTATCCGGTATGCTTGTGCAAAAACATGGAGTTATTATAAATGTAGCCTCAATTTCCGGGTTTTCAAAAATTAATGCAGGCAATCTTATTTACAATTCAACAAAAGCTTATTTGATAAGGTTTTCAGAGTTACTACAGCAGATCAATAATCTCAAAGATACCGTGAAGGTGCAGGTTTTATGCCCTGGATTTACTGAAACCGGATTTTTTAAAGACAATAATCATAATGGGAAAATACCCCGGTTTTTATTTATGAAAGCCGAAGATGTGGTAAAAAAATCATTAAAAAAAATTAAATCAAGAAATACAGTTTGTATTCCCGGCTGGTATAATATGTTAATAGCAGGAATAATAGGGAATGTGTTCATGTTACCTATTCTGAAATTTTTTAATAAAATCTATGCTTAATTTTTTTTAATCCTAAAAATCAAACGCCATGAAAACAACAGCCAAAAAAATCAGAAACATCGTATTATGCCTTATTGCCATAATAAGCATAAACGCAAACGCTCAATCAGCAAAAAAGACCGTGGGTATCTTAAACATTTATTCCAGCGGAATTAGTCTAACTGATGAGCAAGTCGGAAACCTTGTACGCAGCGAAGTGGAAAAACTTGACACATTCGATGTGATCGACAGATTTGATATGGACTATCTGATCAAACAGAAAAGTCTGAATGCAAATTGCAACAGCAAATTATGCCTTATTGAAATTGGGAAGATCATCAATGCTGACTATATGTTCTCGGGAAGTGCTGAACTGATCGGTGAAAATATCGTAATCACATTAAGATTGATTGATGTTCAAACAGGAGCTATAGAAAAAACACAGGTAGATGAATTCCTTAATCTTCCTACAGAAATTAAAAGCATGCTGAATATTACAGTTTCTGAAATGTTCGGAAAAGCTTATGATAAAGAAGTAAAAACCAAGCTTGCTCAGAAATATTCTTATGATAATACCATCAATAATCCGCAAGTTGATAAGTTGAATTGCAGCGGACCAAGAATGGGCGTAACTTTTGTAACAGGAACAGCAGCCGATGTTTTAAAAGCTCCAAAATCAAAAGGTGGTTATGATGGTTACCCAGTCATGTTTCAGTTTGGCTACCAGTGGGAGCAGCAATACCTGAATGAAGGCAATTTCCAGGCTTTGTTTGAATTTATTCCTTTAATAACCGGGCTGGAACAGGGAATGTTTATTCCAAGTTTTACCATGATGAATGGGATAAGGAATAATAAAAACGGTTGGGAATTTGCGTTCGGTCCAACATTCTCAACCGGCAGGTCGGCCAATGGATATTATGATGAAAACGGAGGGTGGCATTTGCAGTCTGAATTGTTTGACGATCCTTATGCTACGAATCACGAAATTGTTTCAAGGATGGATAGTCGTGGACATTTTAAACTGACTTCAGGGTTTGTGTTTGCTTTTGGGAAGACAATCAAATCAGGTAATCTGAACATGCCTGTCAATGTTTTTGTCAATCCTAACAAAGATGGATTTCGCTTTGGTGTTTCCTTCGGGTATAATGCCAAGCGGAAGTAGTTTCATGGCAAGGCCTGCCTTGGCGGCAGGCCTTGCCAAACTACTTAATTAATATGTTGTTTTAATTAGTTAAAACGAAAAGCCATGAAAACACATGATATAAAAAGAAAAATGACATTAATGATTTCTATGATCATTGCTTCGGTGATTTCCATTGCACAAAATCCGGTAATTGTGAAAACACTAGATGTCACAGTGTATGCAGCCACCAAATATGAAACAGCTAAACAGCAGCTATATGATATGATTGATTCAACAGGAAGTACAATATCATCTGTGAGTGAGTCGAAGACCGATAATGAAAGCCAGACAACCACATTAATTATTTCTGTTTCTGAAAAAGCTTTCCGAATCATTGATAAAGAACTTCCTTCCCTTGGATACATAAGTTCCAAAACATTAAAAAGCGAAGATAAGTCTGCTGTACTTGATACTTCTGCACTTTCAAGAGAAATTGATTTTTTGAAAAAACAAAAATTGCAGAATGAGACACTGCTTGCAACCCTTGTAAAAGGCAGCGATCAGTATGTTGAAGTGTGGAAAAAGATCTCTGAAAATGAAGAAAAAATATTTAATAAAGAAAAGCTTTTGGCAAATGCAGCTTTTGAATTATTAAAACCGCATAAAATTATTGTTACAATAAATTATTAAGTATTTATAATTATATAGCGTTTATGCCGCATTATATGACAAAGAAAGGAAAGAGCGTTCATTATAATTTATTCGAACTTTATATGAACTTCATTTCATTTTAAACAGATCCTTTTATTGTGAATTTAATTTTAATTGATAATAAAAGAAGCCATGAAAACAAAAATCATAATATTATTATTTTGTTTCTGCGGATATGCAGTAATGGCGCAGAATGATAGTGCAAATAACAAATTGCAAAAAGCAGACAAAACATTTGTCACCCAAAATTCCACTGATAGTGTTTATTATTCTATTCTTTTATTAAATAATGTATCTCAGCAAAAGATAAATGTTGGTGACTTCGTATTAATAAAAATGCTGGGCGGTAAATTACAAAAACACAAAGTCACTTCTATTTACAATGGCAGTTTCATTGTAGACAGCACATTTTTAGTTTATCCAGATCATATTTGTCTAATTGGCAAAGCAAAATCAAAAGTTGCCAAATATATATCGGGTGGAATTATAACTGCCACAGGGTTTATATTATCAAGATATTTTTTAAAAGAAAACTACGACTTTGCATTTGACAATATTATATGGAATATGGCATTTGATAATGAATTGCCCGTAGAACTGTTTTTAAGCACAGCACTAGTTGTAACCGGAGTTTATATTTTGGTTTCGCGTATAAATGCTTATAACATTAGTAAAGGTGATAAGATACTTTTTATTCAACAATATTATAAGTGAATACATGAGAATATCGTTTTGGGAAAATAGATCAAATGGCATAAAAAACATAAGCCATGAAAACAAAAATCATAATAGTATTATTTTGTTTCTGCGGATACACAGTAATGGCGCAAAATGATAGTGTAAATAACAAATTAAAAAAAACAGATACAACATTTGCTAACCAAAACTCCACCGACAGTATATATTATTCTATTCTTTTATCTGGTAGAACGAATAAAACTCAACAAAAAATTAATGTTGGTGACAGGATAATACTGCAACTGCAAAATGGTAAATTAATGAAACACACCGTCATTTCTATTAACAACGACAATTTCGTAATAGATAGCACATATATAGTTTCTCCGAATCAGATATATCGTATTGCAGAAGTAAAAGCAAAAACAGTAAAATATTTGTTTGGCACAATTCTTACTGTTTCGGGTTTGATAGCAGAGCAATATATTGTAAGATTATCTATTGGGGTTGCTGGATTAATTGGCTATATGCCTTCAGTAATTAGCGTAATATTAATACCTTATTTTATAGGTGGTACCGCGTTACTTACAACTGGTATTTGCATATTAACTTCTCATGTTCACACATACAACCTTCAAAAAGGAGATAAAATAATTTTTATTCAAATCTATAAATAAATTATAATCTATACCTTTGGGTCAGATATGTCAAAACTTTATCTTGTCCCTACACCCATCGGAAACCTTGAGGATATTACCCTCAGGGCAATCCGTATATTAAAGATGGCTGATCTTATACTTGCCGAAGATACCCGCACTACTGCAAAATTGCTTAGTCATTATGCGATTGAAACCCGCATGATGGCGCATCATCTTTTTAATGAGCATCGTGAAGTTCCGCTTATTACAGAAAAAATTATGAGTGGCATGACCATCGCTCTTGTCAGTGATGCCGGAACTCCCGGAATTTCCGATCCTGGATTTTTACTTGTGCGCGAGTGTCTGAAAGCAGGGATTGAAGTTGAATGTTTGCCTGGTCCAACAGCATTTGTACCAGCGCTGGTTGCAAGCGGTATTCCCTGCGATTGTTTTCATTTTGAAGGTTTTCTTCCTCCCAAAAAAGGCCGTCATTCCAGGCTGAAAGAACTTGCTATAAAAGAGGAAACATTAGTGTTTTATGAATCACCCCACAGGCTTATCAAAGCACTAGAAGAATTTGTAATCCATTTCGGTGCAGAAAGGAAAGCTTCGTTATCGCGCGAACTCACGAAAATTTTCGAGGAAACAAAAAGAGGAACTATCTCCGAAATACTTGAATATTTTAAGTTGAAAACAATTAAAGGCGAGATTGTAATTGTAGTTGAAGGCGCAAAAAAATAATATAAAATATTAGAAGCCCAATCACTCCATCCGAAATTTCATTTCATTTGAATTCTTTTTAAATTCCCAATCTTTATTGAATCTTCTACTACTTTAAATAAGAAGAAAAGTATTCGGGACTTCTCAATATCTGGTATTTATAGCCTTTTTATAAACCTTTAATGCTAGGTTAATTTAATTAATTTGAATGGACATTAATTTTGTTTAATGAATGAAAGTTTTTTAAACAAAAGCTATGAAAACAATTTTACTTACAATCAGCCTGATATTCATTTCAGGAATATCCGTTGCACAATGGCAACAAAGCGACGATCTGCTACCGGACAAAAACCATGAAGGTATTAGTGCACAGATAAAAAATCTGCATCCAGACAATGCAATTCTGCCTGAACACTACACAAACGCAAACCTTTCCAATCTAAAAAAATCAAAATGGAATTGGAATACTATTGTTACCTACGACACATTGAATCAATTTTTTGAAAGGTTCACTCAAACATTTGATGACAATGGTAATATTCTAACCAGAACCGTTGAACAAAAACAATCATCAGTCTGGATAAATTATTTTAAAACAGCCTATACGTATGATATTAACGGAAACGTATTGACGGAACTAAGACAAGTTTGGCAAGGTGGTCAATGGGAAAATAGTTTCAGATACTCTAATACTTATGATATAAATGGGAACATGCTGAAATCTTTTCGCGAAAAATGGCAAGACAATGACTGGGCAAATTTTGGCAGACACACTTACACTTATGATATAAAAGGGAACATGCTAACAGATTTGTACGAATTCTGGCAATACAACATGTGGACAAATTCTATGAGATATACTTACACTTATGATATAAATGGGAACATGCTAACAGATTTGTACGAATTCTGCCAATACCACACTTGGGTAAAATCTTGTAGATACACATACACTTATGACAGAAACGGGAACGTGCTGACAGATTTGCACGAATTCTGGCAAACCAATACCTGGGAAAATGTTGTCAGATATACTTATGTTTATGATAAAAACGGAAACCTTTTAAGAGATTTGTACGAATTCTGGACAAGTAGTGGATGGGTTATTTATTCAAGAAACATTTATACTTATGATATGGACATGAACTTGCTGACCGATTTGCACGAATTCTGGGCAAGTGGTGGATGGTTTATTTATTCAAGAAACACTTATGCTTATGATACGGACGGGAACTTGCTGACTGATTTGATTGAATACTTGCAAATTAACGAATGGATAAATGGTATGAGATTTTCCTACACCTATGATATGAAAGGAAACTCACTCACCGGCAAATATGAAATATGGCGAAACGGAAAGTGGCATCCAGGTGTTCCTAATGATGATTTAGTACTTTATTCTGAAAAAGTTCAACTATATCGGCTAAATAATCTTTATCGCTATGAAGCAAGTTACACATCAGTAAGTTCAGGTATTACAGATGTTGCAGATAATGATAACTCCCTGCAACTTTATCCCAATCCTGCAAACGACAATATAACCATCGAGATAAATCTGCCGGACAGTAAACAGAAAAATGCGATTTATTTATGCGATATTCTTGGCAATTTAATTTTACAGCAACCCGTACAACAAGTCAAAACCAACATCAATATAGCAGACCTGATTCCTGGTATGTATTTTATTAAGGTAGAAAGTGAAGATGGTGTAGTAGTAAAAAAACTAGTTAAGGAATAGAGGTTCTTTGACATTTAGATTTAAGAATACATTAAAATAATGAATAGTTTTTTAATGCAAAATTCTGAAACTATGAAAACAATTTTACTTGCAATCAGCCTGATATTCATTTCAGGAATATCCGTTGCACAATGGCAACTAAGCGGCGATCTGTTACCGGACAAAACCCATAAAAGTCTTAGGACAGTGACAAAAGATCTGCGCCCGGATAGTGCAATTCTGCCCGAACACTATACAAACACAAACCTTTCCAACCAGAAAACATTAACATGGAATTGGAATACTGTTGTTACCTACGACACAATGAATCACATTATAGAAAGGTGCATTCAAACATTTGATGACAATGGTAATATTCTGACCAGAACAATTGAACAGAGGCAACCTGGTGACTGGATAAATTATTCGAGAGAAATTTATACTTATGATATTAACGGAAACATGCTTTCGGAATTAGAACAATATTGGCAGGGTGTTGACTGGGAAAATAGTTTGAGATACACTTATACTTATAACAGAAACGGGAAACTTCTGACATATTTGTTCGAAATGTGGCAAAATAAATGGGTAAATAATATGAGATATACTTATATTTATGATGCATACGGGAACAATTTAACCTGGCTATACCAAAAATGGCAAGAAAATACCTGGGTAAATAATATAAGATACACTTATACCTATGACGCATACGGGAACGACTTAACATGGTTGTACCAAAAATGGCAAGAAATTACTTGGGTAAATGATTGGAGATACACTTATACTTATGATGCAAATGGAAACAATCTGACTTTGCTCTACGAAAATTGGCAAAACAACAACTGGGTCAATAACAGTAGATGGACTAATACTTATGATGCCGTCGGCAATAATCTGACATGGCTTTACGAGATATGGGAAAAGAATGTCTGGGTATATAAATATTTAGAAACATGCACTTATAATATAAACGGAGAACAAGTGTCATTTTTGGATAAAATATGGCGAGGCAACACCTGGGCATATTCTCGCAAAGGCCGTTATGCTCATGACATTAATGGGAACCTGATTGTTGCAACTTATGAATCCTGGCAAAGCAATACCTGGATAAAAAACTCGAGAGACACTTATAATTATGATGCGCAAGGGAATTTGCTGGCAACCATGGGAGAAGTATGGAACACCAATTCATGGGTAAATGAATGGAAAACAACCTATACTTATGATGAATACGGTAATTCATTGACCGGAAAATATGAAATTTGGCAAAACTCAGACTGGCAGCCCAATATGTCCGGCTATTTTGGGCTTTACTCTGAAAAAGTTCTAATATACCCATTATATAATCTATATCGCTATGAGGCAAGTTACACTTCATTTATTACAGATATTACAGATATAGTGGATAATAATAACCCCGTGCAGCTTTATCCAAATCCTGCAAGCGACAATATAACCATCGAGTTAACGCTACCAGTTACTAAACAGAAAGAAGTGATTTCTGTAAGAGATATACTTGGCAATTTAATTTTACAGCAACCCGTGCAACAAGCTAAAACAACCATCAATATATCAGACTTGCGTCCAGGTTTGTATTTTATAAATGTTGTAACCAAAAACGGTATTATGGTTAAAAAGTTGGTTAAGGAATAATTGGGTTTCATGAATAATTAAGAAGCACAAAAAGATATTCCGAAACCAATTAATTAGTTTTAATTATTTCAGGACTGAAGACCGCTTATAAGGTAATGAAACAAACTTATAAATGGCAAACTTCAGTCCTGATTATTTAATAAATGAACTTTTATTTATTTTAAAACTACTTTAAGTGTATAATTTTTTAACCATCAAAATTTTTTATCGCTCTTAGCTTTTGTCAGTTTTATCAACAACCTCAGCTAAACTTATATGCTTTTTATCTTGTCAACTTGTTAATTTTTTTTTATCCCTCCTGTAACTTTTGTTTTTTTCGGGGCGTCTTATGATCGAATTTGACAACAAAATAAAAATTTAAAAACAAAAAAAGATGAAAACACTGATCATAACAATAAGCCTGATGCTCCTGACACTTACGTTCACAAGCGCATACGCATCACCAAAAAAGACAAAAGACATCAACAAAATTTTGCAAAAAGAAATTGTATATCCTGATTTTGCAAAAGAGCAAAAACTTGAAGGAACAGTGCTAGTAAGCTTTACTGTCAATGCGGATGGAACCATCACAATTAACCTTACCAACGAAAGCGATCCAGCGCTTAAAGATTATGTTGTAAGCAAACTTACAAGTCTGAAGGTTATTCCTGCAAAAGAAAATACAGGAAAATCATATGATGTAAAATTTGAATTTAAACTTGAAAAATAAACCCAATTATTAACTCATAAAAACTTACAGCCATGAAAACAAAGCTCATATCAATCGTAGCAATGCTGATGTTAACATTAACATTCAGTTATGCAGAAAACCCTAGCAATGGTTATGCAAAAAGTCCAACCGATCTGCAACAGACCATTAACAGTCAAATTTCATTTCCGGAATCAGCAATAGAAAATCTTATTGAAGGTGCCGTATTTGTGGAATTTACTGTAAAAGCTGACGGTAGTATCGAAGTATTAAATTGTTTTTCTGAACAGGGCGAACTACAATGTTATGTGTTCGCTACTTTATCAGCAATGAAAATAACTCCAGAGGCTGAAGTTGTCGGACAGACATTCAGCATGCGTATTGATTTCAAACTTGTTTAATGTCCACGGGAATCTCTGAATAATATAATAAAAAAATCCTGGCACCATCTGTCAGGATTTTTTCTTTTCAGTAAGAAAAAATCTCAAAAGTCTGTAAAGCATGTGCGCGAAGTCATTTGAGGTTTGTGTGTAAGATTTTTTCGGTTATATGTCAAAACTTTTTAACTTAGTCGGATAAATTAAAAACCAATTTACCATGATATCCAGAATTTTTAAAATCACTTTGTGCATAACAGGAATATTTGCATTTATAATCAGTGGAAACGCCTATAGCCAAGAGAAAACAAAGGCCACACTGAAAATTTCAAAATATGTGCTCGATAACGGGCTCACCGTAATTCTCAATGAAGATCACAGCAAGCCGCTCGTATTCGGAGGTGTTGTTACGAAAGCCGGAAGCAAGAACGATCCAGCTGACCATACAGGAATAGCACATTACCTTGAACATATGTTATTCAAAGGCACCGAAGAAATGGGCACCACAAATTATGAACTTGAAAAACCATACCTGCTCAGAATTTATGCTCTTTACGATTCACTCAGCCAGACAACTGACGAAATAAAACGCAAGGAAATTCAGAAATTAATTAATGAGCAATCGCTGAAAGCAGGCGAATATACAGTCCCAACAGAAATCGATAAACTTATTAAAAGTATTGGTGGTACAGGGATGAATGCTTTTACTGCATCAGAAATGACTTTCTTTCACAATGCTTTCCCACCTAACCAGGTTGAGAAATGGCTTGAATTATATAGTGCCCGTTTCACAAATCCCGTGTTCCGTTCATTCCAGTCGGAACTTGAAGTAGTGTATGAGGAAAAAAACAGGTCAATGGATAATTTTGTATTTCCACTTATTGAAGCATTTCAGAAAAATCTGTACAAGAAACATCCCTACGGACAACAGACAGCTATCGGATCAATAGAACATTTGAAGAATCCCTCACTGAATGCAATGTATGAATTTTACAAAACATATTATGTTGCAAACAACATGGCCCTGGTGATGTGCGGCGATTTTAACACTGATGAAGTGTTGCCTGTTATCAAAGAAAAATTTGGAAAATGGAAATCAGGAACGGTTCCAAAATTTCCCGAATATAAAGAAGAACCTTTTAAAGGCAGGGAACTTGTGAATGTAAAACTCACTCCGATAAAACTCGGGCTTATTGGTTTTCGCACTGTTCCCAATGGCGACACAAGCGAAATAACATTGGATGTGTGTAACAGAATATTGTCAAACTCCGGTCAGACAGGCCTTCTCGACAAACTTATGCTTGACAATAAAATCCTGGCTGCACAATACATTCCTCTCGGTCAAAATAATGATTACGGTGCATCGGTATTTTTATTTGTTCCTAAAATTCTCGGGCAATCGCTCGAAAATGCAGAATCACTTATCATGGCTGAATTTGCCAAACTGAGAAAAGGCGACTTTGAAGACTGGCTTCTAGAAGCTGTAAAAAAAGACATGTACAAGGAATTCGAAATGTCGCTGGAAGCATTTGATTCAAGAACGGTTTTGCTGGCGCAGGCATTTTCACAGAACAGGGATATTGATAATTATCTTACTTATACGCAGAAAGTAAAGAAGATTACAAAAGAAGATGTGATGAAGGCAGCTGAAAAATATTACAACGAAAACTACCTTGTACTGTTTTCAAAGATGGGATTTCCCAAAAAAGATAAACTTGAAAAACCAGGATTCGAACCTGTAAAACCCAAGGCTGATGCGGAATCCCCGTTTGCTATTAAATTTAATAAAATGGAGGGAAAAGAACCCAAAGCCGATTTTGTAAACTTCAACGAAGACGTGAATATTACAGAATTGAAAAAAGGTGTTACCCTCTATTATACACCGAATCCGGAAAATGATATTTACACCCTTACGTTGAAATATGGTGTCGGCGATTACAAAATTCCCCAGCTTCTTTATGCTGCCGAACTGATGAATTATGCCGGTACGAAAACAAAAACAATGACCGAAGTGAAAGCTGCGTTCCAGAAAATAGGATGCACCTACATGTTTGGTTGTGATGAAAACTACCTGACTATAGAACTAACCGGCATTGAAGATGACTTGCAGGCAGCATTGATTTTGTTGCAGGATCTTATTGCAAATCCGGTAGTGGATAAGGACAAATTAAAAAACATCATTGAAGGAGAACAGTCCGCACGCAAGCTTGAAGATGCCGATGCTCCCAGTACTGCAAAAGCACTGGTACAATATGTGCGAAAAAAAGACAAGTCAACATTCCTCAACCGCCTTTCAATGAAGGAAATCAAGGCACTTAATACCGATAGTTTATTGGCGGTTTTTAAAAAAGGAATGGACTACGAATTGCAGATTCATTACGTTGGCAGCAAGTACACTTCTGATGCTGTTCAGGAATTATTCAATAGCAATATGGTTTTCGGAACTGATCTTAAAACCAGTGAATCGCCCATTGTTCTAAATGATGAAGTGTATACTGAGAATACTGTTTACTTTGTTAACAGGAAAGATGCACTGCAAAGCCAGATATATTTTTATATAAAAGGTGAAGATTATTCAACCGATAAAGAAGCACTAATTGATGCATTCAATGATTATTTCGGTGGAGGATTTTCGGGTCTTGTTATCCAGGAAATCCGTGAATACCGCTCTATGGCTTATACTGCGGGCGCATCGTATACCATTCCCTCACTTGCAGGAAAAAGATCAAGTTTTATCGGATACGTTGGAACCCAGGCTGACAAGACTGTTGAGGCCATCAATGTTTTCGACAGCCTCATAATGTTTATGCCAGAGAAAAAAGAAAGAATCGAAACCATTCGGAATTCACTCATCCAGGAAGCATTCGCAAGTCGCCCTGATTTCAGGGAACTCAGCCAGAAACTGGTTGAATGGAAACTGAAAGGTTATTATGAAGATCCTGCAAAATTCAAACTTGAACCATATAAAAAACTTACGTTCGAAGATATCCTCAGTTTTTACAAAACCAACATCAAAGGAAAGCCCATTGTTATCTGCCTGGTGGGTGATAAAAAACGTTTGAACATGAAGGATATCGCAAAATTCGGAAAGATCATTGAAATAAAAGAAAGCACATTATTCAAAAAATAGTTTTAACAAAAAATCAAAATCCAATGAAAACTAAAATCTGTTTTTTCGGAATTGCATTGTTGTGTTTAAGTTTAATCCTAAGCAGTTGTTCCTCAAAAAATCATGCGTATAAAAGTCCTTCTTATAGCAATTCTTCTGGGTATACCGGAACGTCAGGAAAACTAAGCGGTGAAGAAGTATCGGACTGGGAAACTAAGAATGCGCAGACAGCCGACAGAAAAATGATCTACGATGCAGATATTACAATGATCGTAAAAAAGACTGACACTGCCACTGCCAAAGTCATCAAGATTGCAAGGAAATACAAAGGCTATGTTTTAAATACCGGAACTAATTACACAACTATTCGCGTTGCTGCCGACAGCATGCATTTTGCAATTGCCGAAATTGAGAAAATTGGAAAAGTAAAATACAAAAATCTGTATGCCGAAGATATTACCGAAGAATATGCTGACCTTACTGTAAGGCTTGACAACGCAACGAAAGCGCGAGCCCGTTACCTGGAACTGCTTGCCAAAGCAACTACCGTTGAAGAAACCTTGAAAGTTGAAAAAGAACTTGAAAGATTGGCAAAAGAAATCGACCTCTTAGAAGGAAAAATAAACCGGCTGGATCATCTTACTGAATATTCTACGATAACCGTCACTATTCAAAAGAAAGTGCAACCAGGACCGGTTGGCTATATCTTTAAATATGCATTTAAAGGAATAAAGTATTTGTTTGTATGGGGCTGATGAAAGTATAATTTGGGACTTAAGTCCCCGAAATATATGAATGAAACAAGTGAATTTTAAATAATCCCGCCCTTAAGGACGGGGTTATTTTTTAAATATCTGATTGGGCTTTAGCCCTGACCATCTCAAAATTTATTAAGGATTTACTTCAGCGTATCCAGCACCGTGATTGCTTTTAAAAGCGTTTTATCTTCCTTCTGAATTACGGGATAAAATGCCTCATCGTCAAAAATATTACGGCCAATAAATGCCTTTAGATAGATTTTAATAATTTCTTTGGAAGCAGCAATTCCGTTCGCATCAGTCTTCACACCATTCTTCACAGCATAAGCAATTAATCCTTCAAACATGCTACTACTTATTGTGAAACTCTTTACAAATCCTGCTGCATCTTTATACGTGGTTTTTATTGACTGCCTGTTCTTATCTGTATACTCAAATGCATATTGAATAAAAAGTCCTTTGTTGTATAACAAATTAAAGTACTTTGAATTCTCGTCTTTGCCCATAGGCACAAAGATATCCGGCATAATACCCCCTCCTCCGTAAACCACTTTTCCTTTAGGCGTGGTAAATTTCAGTGAGTCAGCAAGCTTAATACTGTCAGGGTTTTCAGAATCTCCATCAAGAAATTGCGCATAGAACTGTGCATAATATTCTTCCGTACCACCCGTATATGGCCGCTGGATACATCTTCCGGTAGGAGTGTAATAACGGGCAACCGTTAAACGAATTGCAGATCCATCAGTCAGATTAAGCTGTTGCTGAACAAGGCCTTTACCAAAAGATCTTCTTCCAATAATGTAACCTCTGTCGTTATCCTGTATTGCCCCTGCTACTATCTCACTTGCTGATGCGGAAAACTCATTGATCAGAATAACCAGCTGGCCGCTTTCAAAATTTCCTTCGCTGGTTGCTTTATCTGTTTCTTTCGGCTTATGAACGCCTTTGGTGTAAACAATTAATTTTCCTGTACTCAGAAACTCATCAGCAATATCGATGGCTGCTTTAAGATAGCCGCCACCATTGTCTCTCAGGTCAAGCACAAGTTTCTTCATTCCCCTGGCTTTAAGTTTTTCAATGGCCGTTAGAAATTCATCGTGTGTTGTTGCAGAGAATTTGCTGAGCTTGATATAGCCGATTTTGTCAGTCAGCATGTAGGCAATATCCAGGCTATACGTTGGAATAACATTACGCGTAATCGTGAACTCCAGTAGCTTGCTGACACCGTGGCGGAAAACATTGATCTTGACTTTTGTTCCCTTTTTCCCTTTCAGTTTTTTCATTACCTCGTTGTTGGTAATTTTTATTCCGGCTACATTTTTACCATCAACTTTTACTATGCGGTCGCCAGCCATTACGCCAACACCTTCTGACGGACCGCCGGGAACTACATTCATTACAGTGATGCTGTCTCTCTGTATTCTGAACTCCACGCCTATTCCTTCAAAACTGCCTTCAAGGGGATCGTTCGCTTCGTTAAATTCAGCTGCTGTGATATAGGTGGAATGCGGATCAAGTTTTTCAAGAAGGCTGCTGATAGCATCTTCGGTAAGCTGATCGATCGTAACAGAATCAACATACGATTCATGGATATAATTCAGAACATCATTGAGTTTATCATATTTCCCAAAACCCAGCGAAAATAATTTATTGTTTTTTGCTGATGAAGAACTGCCTGATATCAATTGTGCTCCCAAGAACATACCAGTAACAAAAACCAACGCAAAAACGATGGGCATATAAATATAAATCCTTCTTCTTTTTTTTTCTTCCATCATTAAAAATATTTTAACAAAACTCCGTGTGTATAAAATTTACACTTCAATTTTAATACTCCTTGCATTCGAGTCCGCAATCCACATTCCTCATTCGACGATCATTTCACAGGTAACGGCTGATAATGTTTGCTGACTGCTGATTGTGAACTAACGACTTATGTTTTAAACTCAAAGTCTCCCAACGTTAGTTGAAAATAATTGGCAAAGATATACTTTTCACATGAGCTGGTGATTGCAAAAAATGTTAAACAGAATTATAATGTTTCCAATTCTTTTTTATAATCGTACTGCAAATCCTCGTGCAACTTTTCCATTGCCTTATTGATTCTCTTCAGTAGATTCAGATAAATATTATTAAGCGTTAAGCTTGTATCAATTGGGATTGCAGCATCTTTAATTTTTTTGCAGAAGTAAATAAGCAATTCTGTTTCTGTATGAGCTGAGCCGGAATACTTAATATATTTGTTGGTATTCCTGAGAATTCTACGCAGACTCTTTTTTACAAAATAAACATTGCTTCTGTTAATTTCACCGAACTTTTCGTCTATCTCACTTTTGATGCCTTCAACATAAGCATCTTCATTATGTGCATGAAAAAGCAGATACGTTAAAAGTTCTTTATTTTCCTTTTTATATTTTGCAAGGCGCATGCAAAGTGCCAGCACCTTTGCAGGTGAGAGGGTACCAAGTTCATTTTTAAGTTCATTAAGCGAAGATGCTTTCATTGCTTTACTGATTACATATATTTTTGCAAAAATGATTTTCAAATGTAAGCTTTTAGTAGGAATTGCGCCAGCCTTGCCAAAATAATTTTGATTTAATTCAGGAATATTTAATTTTACATTAAAATTGAAATTTATTCACTAAAATTATATGTTATGAAAAAGACATTTTTACTTTTTGCAGTAATTAGTTTGCTATTCTTTTCAAACCTGAATTCATTTGCACAAACGCCGAACTGGCTTTGGGCTCATTCTGCTGGTGCTGTAGGATATGAATACGGAAGGTCCGTTGTTGTTGATTCTTTAGGGAACAGCTATTTTGCAGGAGACTTCGGGACCACTATTTCTTTTGATGCCACCCACACTATTGTCAGCGCTGGAAGTGGTGATATTTTTATTGTAAAGTACGACCCCAATGGCAATGTGATCTGGGTTAAATCTGCTGGAGGCACTGATAATGAAGCTGCAGGGGGAATATCAATTGATGCCACAGGAAATGTTTTTGTTGCCGGATATTTTAAAAGTGCAACTGTTAATTTTGGCACCACTACATTAACTAATGCTGGAGGAAACACATATGATATATTTGTAACAAAACTTGACAACAATGGTAATTTTCTTTGGGCAAAAGGAACAGGCGGAACTGGCGATGACAGGGCTTATGGTATAGCAACCGATTTAACAGGAAATTGTTTTATAACAGGTTATTTTGTAAGTACCACAGTTACTTTTGGCTCTACAGCAGCACTCACACGAACAGGGCCTTCGGAAGTATATATAGCTAAATATGCAACCGATGGAACAGCTCTCTGGGCGAAATCATCCGTTTCAACAGGCTGGGTTTATTCTTATGCTATAACTGTGGACTTATTAGGGAATGCAATAATTGCCGGTGATTTTGCCGGAACCCAGATTACCTTTGGTTCAAATGTTCTTGTACTGGATGCCAACAGAGATATATTTGTAGTGAAATATGCAAGCGATGGTAGTATTGTATGGGCAAAAAGGGCGGGCACTTCAGGCGATAATACAGCCTATGCTGTTGCGGCCGATACTTCGGGAAATGTGTTTGTGGGCGGACGTTTTTTTACCAGTATCACATTTGGTGCCACAACACCACTTACAAGTGCCGGTATTGCTGATATATTTATTGTGAAATACACTGCAGATGGTACTCCGCTTTGGGCCAAATCAGCAGGCGGAAGTTTGGAAGATATAGCAAAAGGCATAACCACAGACAGACTGGGATATTGCTACCTTGCCGGTTTTTTCAAAAGCGCTTCAATTAATTTTGGGTTCGATACCCTTACAAATGCAGGCACAGGAACTTCCGACCTGTTTGTAACAGAATTTGATCCTTTTGGTAATGTTGTTTGGGCCAAATCAGCCGGAAGTACAGGCGATGAATATATTGCCTCGATTGCAGTCGACACCCTTCGGAATTTTTTTATTACAGGAAATTTTGGAAGTCCAACATTTGAGTTAGATACAACCACCCTATATACTGCAGGCACAACGGATCCATTTTTTGCAAAGGCTGATAACCTGGCACCATCTGGAATAAATGAGATTGCCTATCCGATGAATATTTCTGTATTTCCAAATCCTGCAAATGACTACATAACATTTTTAATTCCGGAAAAGGCCAAGATTGAAATTCTTAATATCACCGGTCAGGTTGTCAGAACGACAAGTACTGATGGCAATGCAGCTACACTTGATTTAAGAAATTTATCAAGTGGTGTTTATATTTTAAAAGCAACTACTAACAATGGGGTTGTAACAAAGAAATTTATCAAAGAATAATCCGTTTAATTTTTAAATAAAAAAGGCTTAGATTCTAAACATCTAAGCCTTTTTTTATTCTCTGTGCTAGTCTCAAAAAAAGGTCACATAGCAACTATACGATTTTCTTTACCTGTGCAATATATTTATCGGCCAATAATTAATTTCAGAATTAAATACTACACCTTTTACATAAAAAGAAATATCAATACCTAAGGTATCAATACGGTATACAAACATTGTATTTAAAAAAATAATAAAGAATAATACAAAAATTGGTTTTAATCAATAATATTTAACTTTACATCTTAAATGCAAATTATTCACTTAAATTATATGTAATGAAAAAGACATTTTTACTTTTTGCAGTAATTAGTTTGTTATTATTTTCAAACCTGAATTTAATTGCACAAACACCCGACTGGCTCTGGGCAAGAGTAGCGGGAGGCAATAGCTATAACGAAGCGATGTCCATAGCCGCCGACGATAGCGGCAATACTTATGTTGCGGGTTACTATAACATTTTTGCCTGGGATTTGCCTCATGCAAACGGAACGGATGCTTTTTTTGTAAAATATGATCCGTCCGGAAATATTATTTGGACGAGATCGCTAAGTAGCACCGGTACCGACAGGGTTTTCTCCATTGCTACAGATAAGCTGGGACATTTTTATATTTTCGGATATTTCAGCGGACCATCGATCGTAATATGCGACGACACTCTCACGAATACCGTAGTCAATAAATTTGATATGTTTGTCGCAAAATACGACACAAACGGAAACTGCATCTGGGTAAGGCAGGTAAGTGGGGCAGGCCAGGACACCCCTACCGGGATGGCTGTTGACTCGCTGGGTAACTGCTTTATTACGGGCTATCACGAAAGTCCTACGCTCAATTTCGGAACACAAATCCTGACAAATTCAGGCGGTGTTGATATTTTCTTGGCCAAATATGATCCTAACGGAACTGCCCTTTGGGCCAAATCTGCTTCAGGCTCAGCAAATGAATATTCCAGATCTGTTGCAGTTGATAAATTTGGAAACAGCTACATTACAGGAGACTTCAACACAGCTTCCATTTCGTTTGGTGGAACTGTTTTAGTAAAAACCGGTAACCAGGATATGTTTCTCACTAAATATTCCTCAAGTGGAAATGTGTTGTGGGTTAATCATCCGGATGGGACTCAAGATATGCACGGAAACTCGGTAGCTGTTGATTCAGTAGCAAATATTTACATTGGTGGTTCCTTTAATTATGATATAACATTTGATACCACAACCCTTACAAGCAGTGGAAATTTAGATATTCTACTGGTTAAGTACGCTATGGACGGAAGTTTTCTTTGGGCAAAATCTGTCGGTGGTACAGCTGAGGATGCAGCTACAACAGTGGCAACCGATTACCTGGGTTACTGCTATCTTGCAGGATATTATAACAGTGCTTCTATCACTATGGGGGTTTATCCGCTTACAAACAACGGTTCTGGTTTTAAAGACATTTTCGTATCAGAATATAATGCAGCAGGGGATGTTGTATGGGCAAAATCTATTGGAGGCCTGACAGGTGATTATCCGAACGCTATTCAACCGGTTTTATCAAGAGATGTTTATATTGCAGGCTGTCTGGGTAGCACATCAATCACAATAGGAGATTCCACATTTGCCAATGCAGGGACCACAAATATTTTGGTTGCTAAATCAGGAAACACCCCTGCAACAAGCCTTCATGAGTTCAGTAACTCTGCAAGTATCTCTGTTTTTCCAAATCCTGCAAATGATTTTATAACGTTCTCATGCCCTCAAAAAGCTACTATAGAAATTCAGAATATCGCTGGCCAGGTTGTCAGAACGACAAGTACTAATGGCAATGCAGCTACACTTGATTTAAGAAATTTATCAAGTGGTGTTTATATTATAAAAGCTACAACTGATAAGGAAATGGTGACAAAGAAATTTATTAAAAAATAGACGACTTTATTGTCAAATTAAAAAAGGCTTAGATGTTTAGTATCTAAGCCTTTTTTGGTTGTACCCGGAGCCGGAATCGAACCGGCACGAGATTGCTCTCATTGGTTTTTGAGACCAACGCGTCTACCAATTCCGCCATCCGGGCAAGAAATTTTTAACGATTGGGAGTGCAAATGTATAGATTCCTTTTGGATACACAAAAAAATATTGCAGTTCCCCTAATTACGAAGATATGGAATCCTTTCAGCACTTGTATATCAGCAATATTTTTAATCTTCTCGAAATTAATTTTGGATGAACAAAATAAAACTGTAATTTCGCGACTTGGAACAAGGTGGTTTTAATTCTTTTTAAATCAACAATCTCCGACATGTCAGATCCCATTGTAAACATTGTATCAGGTAGGGCAACTCGTTACCTTGCTGAAAAGATTGCTTCTTGCTACGGCAAAAAGCTCGGACAAATGCATGTTTCCACTTTCAGCGATGGTGAATTTCAACCTTCGTTCGAGGAAACTGTAAGGGGTAATGAAATGTTCATCATCCAGTCTACATTTGCACCTTCCGACAATCTTTTCGAGTTGCTTCTTATGATTGATGCAGCCAAGAGAGCGTCTGCAAAAACAATTGTGGCCGTGATCCCCTATTTCGGATATGCTCGGCAGGACAGGAAAGACAAACCACGCGTGCCAATTGGTTCAAAGTTAATTGCAAACCTTTTATGCGCTGCAGGAATTGACAGGGTTATTACCATGGACCTTCATGCCGATCAGATCCAGGGATTCTTTGATATTCCTGTCGATCACTTGTATGGCTCAACAATGTTTGTTCCTTATATTAAAAATTTAAATTTGCCGAATCTTGCAATGTCTTCCCCCGACACGGGCGGTACACGCAGGGCTGCAGCTTATGCAAAATTCCTGAATTCAGATCTTGTAATTTGTTACAAGACGCGTGCGAAAGCCAATGTGGTTGAAAAACTTACTGTAATCGGGGATGTTGACGGAAAAGACGTTGTGCTTGTTGATGATATTATCGATACTGCAGGAACTATCTCCAAGGCGGCAGAAATGCTTATGGATAAAGGTGCAACAAGTGTAAGGGCTGTTGCTACACACCCTATATTGTCGGGTAAAGCAATTGAACGCCTTGAAAAATCAGCCCTGAAAGAAATAATCGTATGCGACACTATTCCATTAAGACAGGAATGCAGTAAAATTACAGTTCTTACGGCTTCACATCTTTTTGCAGATGTTATCGGAAGGGTACATAATTATGAATCAATCAGTACACATTTTAAATTCAATCCAATTTTATAATTTTTTTTAATTACTAATTTAAATCAATTCAATCATGAAAACAGTATCTATTAGCGGTTCTCTTAGAGAGAACGTAGGGAAAAAAGATGCTAAAAAGCACAGAAAAGAAGGCCTTGTTCCTTGTGTGCTCTATGGCGGCACAGAACAGGTTCATTTTGTAACAGAAGACGTGAGTTTTAAAAAACTCGTTTATTCGCCGGAAGCCTACACCGTTAAATTAAATGTAGACAACAAGGAACACCATGCAATTTTACAGGATATCCAATACCATCCAGTAAGTGATGTGATTCTTCATGCCGATTTCCTTGAAATTTTCGAGGACAGGCCTGTAACAATTCACATTCCGGTGAAAGTAACAGGAGTATCACAAGGCGTTCTCAAAGGAGGTAAACTGATCCAAAAGCTGAGAAAATTAAAAATTAAAGCTCTTCCGATTCATCTGCCAGATGATATTACCGTTGACATTTCTCCTCTTGAAATCGGAGATTCTATAAGAGTTTCTGACATTAAGCAGGATAATATTTCTTTCCTTGATGCTCCAGGCGCTGTAATAGTTGGCGTTCGTGTTACCAGGGTTGTTGTTGAAGAAGCACCTGTTGCTGCTGCCGCAACAGCCGAAGGTGCTGCTGCTCCTGCTGCTCCTGCTGCCGGTGAAAAAGGCAAAGAAGCTGAAAAAGATAAAGGAAAAGATAAGAAATAATTATTCTTTCAGTTGTAAAAAAGGTATAAAGGCAATCTTCTTTATACCTTTTTTTTATAATTTTATCTGACTTTATAAGTGTATGAAATTCCTAATAGCGGGACTCGGAAATATTGGACCTGAATATGCCAATACCAGGCATAATATAGGGTTTATGGTGCTGGATAAACTTGCGGCAGATGCTTCGCTTACTTTTGAATCGAAGCGATATGCCTGGAAAACAGAATATCGTTTTAAAGGAAGAATTTTTGTGTTGATAAAACCCACTACCTTTATGAACCTCAGCGGCAAAGCTGTTTCTTACTGGCTACAAAAAGAAAAAATTCCTGATGAAAATCTTTTGGTAATTACAGATGATATTGCACTTCCACTCGGATCAATTAGGTTGAGGAAAAAGGGAAGCGCAGGTGGGCATAACGGGTTACAAGACATCATTGATCATTTGGGAACAAATGAATTTATACGTCTAAGAATCGGGGCAGGAAATGAATTTCCAATGGGGCATCAGGTAAAATATGTTCTTGGTGAATGGACAACCGAAGAAAAAAATATTCTATTCCCGAAAATTGAAAGTTCTGTAGAAATCATCAAAAGCTTTGGCACCATAGGAATCGACAGAACGATGACTGCTTTTAATAATAAATGATTTTCTTTTAACTTATGGCTTGTCAACTCATATCACCACTTATTATAATGAATCCTTTCCGGTAAAAACCGATCGGGGGTTTCCTTTGCTTCTGCAGGATAACCAACGGCAACTAATGAAATAGGGATTATATGCTCTGGTAGTTTAAATAAGGAAGACAGTGCATTCATTCTTTCTTCACGAGGATATACGCCAAGCCAAACGCTACCCAATCCAAGATCATGGGCGGCAAGCAGAATGTTCTGTGTGGAAGCCGAGCAATTTGTGTTTAAATAACCTTCATTCGTTTCCAGTGTTTTATCGCCGCAAATAAGGATAGCAAGGGTTGCCTCTTTCAGCATTCCTGCATAAGGATGGACTCTTCGAATTTCATCAAACATTGCCCTATCGGAGATAACGATGAATTGCCACGACTGGGTATTTCTTGCTGATGGCGCATACATTGCAGCTTTGAGCAATTGTTCAATTTTTTCATTTTCAACAGCTTGTGATTTGTATTTTCTGATGCTTCGTCTGCTGATTATCGCCTGAATGGTTTCCATTGTTGTGAATTTTGTGATAAAATTAGCACAAATTTGCTTTCCAAGAAACCATTCATGTAAACACTTCGTATAAGAAATTTAGTTACAGAATAAATCCTTATTTTTGTACTAGCTAATATGCTAAATTGATGAAAAAGAAAGTAGTACTTATAATTGTTTTTTCACTGATAATCATTGGACTTGGTTTTGCTATTTACTGGCTGAACAAAAATGTAGAAGAGAAACAAAAGAAAATTGCAGATCTTGAAAATGCATCAAAAAATGCAAGTTCAAAATACAACAAACTTATGCATACCAAGGATTCGCTGATGCTGATCAATGCTTTCCTGGCAAAATACCGTACCTTGACAGTAGCGATGACTTACCGCGATTCAGTAAGGCTCGGCATGAAGTATGTTGTGGGTGATGTGGTTCATTTAAAACGCGATTCCTCGCGCGTAATCATAAGCGATATTGTTATTGGTGGCAGCAAACATGAATATTACATCAAATATAAAGTAATGTTCAAAAATGGGAATGAAGAAGACGTTGTACCGGAATTACTTTATTGAAAAGAAAATTAATAAAAAAAATAAAGCCCGTATTCTTATGAATACCGGGCTTTATTTTTTTTTGGGTTGTGGTGAGGGACGGGATTGAACCGCCGACACACGGATTTTCAGTCCGTTGCTCTACCAGCTGAGCTACCCCACCATTCCCTGATAAGGGCTGCAAATGTAAAAACATTTTTTGACATATAAAATATTTTTTCTGAAACAACCATCATTTACTTTCCTTTTCTGCTAATATTCATACCTTTGAAACTTATTATTTTCATAAGATGAAACTTGTTCTGGACATTGGAAACACCTTTATTAAAGCAGGAGTTTTTGAACAAAAACAATTAAAATATTCTTACCATTCAGAAAAACTTACTGTTGATTTTATCAAAAAAATAACAAAAAAATATGCAATTCATGCGGTATTGCTATCTTCCGTGAAGCCGGTTTCGTTAAAAGCAATTGAATACCTCAGCAAAAATTTCCAATATATCGAACTTAGTGAATCTACCCCGGTTCACATTATTAACAAGTACAAAACTCCGGCTACCCTTGGAAAAGACCGGCTGGCAGGAGTTTCGGGTGCTGCTTCGTTTTACAAAAGTGAAAACGTGCTGGTCATTGATGCAGGCACCTGTATCACCTATGATTTTATAAACAAAAAAAAAGAATATCATGGAGGAAGTATTTCTCCCGGAATTCAAATGCGATTTAAGGCACTGCATACTTTTACTGGAAAACTTCCGTTAGTGTCATTGACAAATTTCAATCGATTGTCTGGCACCAATACCGAAGAATCAATATTAGCAGGTGTGATAAATGGTGCAGTCGGAGAAATGGATGCAGTTATAAATAATTATAAAGAGAAATACGGTTCACTAAAGGTTGTTATATGCGGAGGTGACGCTGCTTTTTTGGCAAGTCGGCTAAAAAACACCATCTTTGCACTCCCTGAACTGATACTTATAGGGCTTAACGAAATTCTTGATTACAATGTGCAATAAAAAGATTTTTTTTCTTTCCTTAGGACTCATCGCGCTGATAGCATTCAATGGCAATGCTCAAACCAGGATAGGTTCTCCATATTCCCGCTACGGGCTGGGTGATTTGCAAAGTAATAAATACATGAGGAATATTTCAATGGGAGGTATTTCCTATGGATTTCGCGATTCAACCACGGTTAATTTTACGAATCCTGCTTCCTATACTGAATTTGATACAACTTCTTTTGTTTTTGAAACTGGTGTCAATAGCCAATTTGTTGAACTTACTACCAACGAACAGATGCAAGGATCAAATTATACTTCCCTATCGCATCTGGTTATGGGCTTTCCTGTGAACAAATGGTGGGGTGCAAGCATTGGACTATTGCCTTTCAGCAGTGTTGGGTATAAAATATCTGATTATGAAACCATGCCAAATGTTGGAAAAATCAAATATCTGTACGAAGGATCAGGAGGACTGAACCAGTTTTACCTGGGAAACGCCTTCAGGGTAAAAAATCTTTCATTTGGATTTAATGCAGCCTATCTTTTTGGAACGCTTGATAAAACAAGAACGGTGTCCTTCCCCGATTCTGTAAATATTCTTGCAGTACGACTTCGGAACTCAACGCTGATAAACGATTTCTTGTTTACTTATGGTGTTCAGTACCAAAAGAAACTAGACAACGGCCTCAAAATAGGACTCGGGTTGGTATGCAGTGCATCAACCAATCTGAAGGCCCGCCAGGATTCGCTTGCGTATCGTTTTTTAACCACTGGCGCCGTAACTACTACATACGAAGCTATAAAAGACACCCTTATAAATACGCAAAACACCAAAGGGGAAATTGTTTTACCCATGTCAATTGGTGGTGGATTTACAATTGGAAAGTCCGATAAGTGGTTGGTTGGTGTAGATTATCAAACACAAAGCTGGAAAAATTATTCTGCATTTGGAGAAAAGGATTCTCTGAAAAACAGTTGGATGGCTTCTGTTGGCGCTGAATTTACACCCAGTCATACTTCGATTTCAAATTACTGGAAAAGGGTTCATTACCGGATTGGCGGAAGATACAATCAAACATATTTGCAACTCAGGGATAATCAGCTTTCGGAATATGCTGTGAGTTTTGGATTAGGATTCCCTCTTAAAAGATCCAAAACGTCAATCAACTTAGGATTTGAACTTGGTCAGAGGGGAACCACCGAAAACAATCTTATTAAAGAACAGTTTGGCCGGGTAATTTTAAGTTTCTCTATTTATGAATTCTGGTTTTATAAAAAGAAATTCGAATAATCTTTATATCTTCATGCGGTCAACGCGTAGTTTCTTTTTTCTTATTTGCTGTTTTATTCTTGCTTCATGCGAGAACGACATCAAGGTGATCAATTCTATTGGGAATAAGGATTTTCTTCCTGTTGAAACGGCCAAAGATGTTGAAACCATTTACAGTGACTCTGCCAGGATTACAGTAATTGCAAAATCACCTCAATACGACCGTTATGCCGGTGAGAAATCGTATGTTGAAATGCCAAAAGGTGTATCTGTTTTTTTCTATGATACTTTGATGCATGTTAAATCAAAACTTACGGCCAACTATGCCATCAATTATGAAAAGGACAAAATGATGGAGGCAAAAAATAATGTTGTTGTGGTAAATGAAAAAGGAGAGCAGCTTAACACCGAGCACCTTGTGTGGGATCAAAAAAAAGCCATCATTTATTCGGATAAATTTGTGAAAATAAATACGGGAAAAGAAATATTATGGGGCGATGGAATGGAAGCCGACGAGCGTTTTGATAAATGGAAAATAAAAAAGCCTAAAGGATCAATTACTATTAAAGAAGACTGATTTATCTGAAAGTCATCATTTTCATTGTTAAAATGAATCACATTTTTTTGCTGTTTTTTCCAGGATTTTTTATTGAAGATTTTTTATATCATGCAGATACTTATGAATTTTCATGAATAATTTTATATTTCGAATTATTAATTCTAAATTTGCACCCTTAATTTTAAAAGAAGATTACCATGGCTGTTATAGGTAAAATACGTAAAAGAGGTGGACTTATCACTATTATCATAGGTCTTGCTCTTGCTGCATTTGTTCTTGGAGATTTCTGGAAGAAGGGCAATAAAAGTTCTAAAAACACAAATGTTGGAGAAATAGCCGGCGAGAAAATAACCTATGTTGATTTTGAAGCAAAAGTTTCCGAACAGGAAGAGCTGATGAAGCAGCAAACAGGCAAGGAAAACCTTACTTCTGAAGAACTGTTTCAATTGCGTGAAGAAACATGGAAAACAATGACCCGCGATATTATTCTCGGATTGGAATATGATGAGCTCGGCCTTACAGTTTCGACAGATGAGTTATGGGATCTTGTACAGGGGAAAGAACCTCATCAGTATATCTTACAGAATTTTGCCGATCCTCAAACAGGAACATTCAATGCTGCACAGGTACGTAATTTCCTTCAAAACCTGGAAACATACGAAACACAGAAACCTGGTACAAAAGCACAATGGGCGAATCTGGAAGCATCTATAAAATCGGATCGCATTTATACAAAATATGTAAACCTCATTAAAGGTGGTTATTATATGCCTAAGGCAATGGCAAAAATGGACTATGAGCAGAAAAATAAAAAAGCTGAATTCCGCTTCTTTGCTGATAAATACGCCAACATTCCTGATACCAAAGTTACTGTTACACAAGATGATTTCCAGAAATATTATGATGCCCATAAACAGGAATACGAACAGGCAGCTTCACGTGATCTGGAATACGTTTCCTTTGATGTTGATCCTTCAGAAGCCGACCTAAAGAAAGCCAAAGAAGATATTGCTCAGATTGAAACAGATTTTGCAAAGCAGGAAGATAAAGATGTCCCGACCTTTGTGAACAGATATTCTGATGATAAATATGACAGCCTGTATTATAAAAAAGGTGCTCTCCCTCTAAACCTTGATTCTTTAGTTTTCAAAGCAAAAAAAGGAGATATTCTTGATCCTATTTATGATGAAGCTACATTTACTTATACTCTTGCAAAAGTGATGGATTTCCAGATGAGGCCTGACTCAATGAAAGCAAGCCATATTCTTATTTCCTATGCAGGATCTTTAAAGGCTGCCGAAACAGTAACACGTACCAAGGAAAGGGCAAAAGCAATTGCAGACAGCCTTCTTTTGGTTATCAAGAAGGACGGTAAAAAATTCGATACAATTGCAAAAACAATTTCGGATGATCCTACAGCTGCTACAAAAGCCGGTGATCTCGACTGGTTCGGGGACGGATCAATGGTAGGCCCATTCAACGAAGCATGTATTCAAGGAAAAGTTGGCGATCTTAAAGTAGTTGAAACAGATTTTGGTTATCATATCGTGAAAATTACAGGGAAAAAGAAACTTGAAAATAAAGCTCGTTTAGCTGTTATTACTATGAAGATTGAGCCAAGTAATGAAACATTCCAGGCCAAGTATTCAGATGCAAGTAGTTTTGCAGGAGAAAATACTACCATGGAACAATTCAACAAAGCTGTTATTGATAAAAAGCTGAATAAAAAACTTGCTGAATTCCTTACGCCCATGACCAACGCAATCGCAGGTCTTGACGCACCAAGAGAAATAGTACGCTGGGCTTTTGAAGAAGCAACAAAGAAAGGTGACGTATCCAAAGTATTCGATCTGCAGGGAAAATATGTTGTTGCCTGTGTAAAAGAAGTAAGGGAAAAAGGTATTCCTACCCTTGACCAGATCAAAACTCAACTTGAACCGCTTGTAAAACGCGAAAAGAAAGCTGAAACAATCATTAAGAAAATTAATGCATTTAAAACTACCGGTATTTCTCTTGATCAGCTTGCACTTAAAGACAGTGCCACCGTTGACACACTCGATTTCATTACATTCTCTTCATATTCAATACCTGGATATGGACCGGAACCTGAAATCATTGGAACACTTTTCACATTGAAGACTGGTGTAATATCAGAACCACTAAAAGGAAAGACAGGCGTTTTTGTAGTGTATATTGACAAATTTATTGATGCTCCTGCAACAACTGATTATACAGCGAATCAGAAACAGGCTGTTATGACTTTTAAGAGCCGTGTTGGATATGATTTATACAATGCACTTGAGAAGAATGCAAAAGTAGAAGATGACAGGATGATCTTTTATTAAACGAAGAGATTGAATAATAATAAGGGCGGCCAATGGCCGCCCTTATTATTTTATATCGATTAACAATTTATAACATACTTATTCAGCAGATAGGTAGTTCAATTTTCATTTCATTCAATTGTTCGAAATAAATTGTCTATCGGCATAACCCTGCCTACCCGGCAAGGCAGGCATTGTAAAATTATAATTTAGTTATTGAACTATTTTTTAATTACTTGGTATTACAACAACTGCAATCTGCATGCATCCTGTTTCACAAACACAAAAAGAAGCATTGTGAACGCCCAAAGCGAGGAACCGCCATAACTTATAAACGGAAGCGGAATTCCGATTACCGGTGCAAGACCTATGGTCATTGCAATGTTGATTAAGAAATGGAAAAAGAGAATAGATGCAACACCGTAACCATAAATTCGTCCATAGGATGAACGCTGTCGTTCAGCCATCATAATAATTCTAAGAAAAAGCCATACATATAAAATTATTACCGTGGTGCTTCCTACAAAACCCCATTCTTCACCTATAGTACAAAAAATAAAGTCGGTGCTTTGCTCAGGCACAAAATTATATTTCGTCTGGGTTCCCTGCAATGGTCCTTTACCCCAGAATCCTCCGGAGCCAATTGCAATTTTTGACTGGTTTACATTATAACCGATGCCTTTCGGATCGGTGTTATTTCCAAGTAAGACATCAATCCTGTCTTTCTGATGTTTTTCGAGGATATGATTGTAACCATAATCTACTGAAAAAACAAATCCCGAAACCAGAATAAACACTCCTACCAAAGTAATTATTTCTCTTTTCCGTTTTTTTATATAAGCAAACAGAAGCAATGCTATGCCCGCCAACACACCGATTACAATAAACTTATCTATTAATAGGGATATAAAAAACAGCACTATGGCTACAAATCCAAGGATCAGAACATTTCCAGACAATCCTTCGCGATAAAGCAAAAAGATAAAAGCAATATAGACCAATGCAGAACCAGTATCATTTTGTAATAAAATAAAAAACGCAGGTACACCAAGAATAAGAAACGATATGAACTTCGTTCGGATGTCTTCAATTTTGATATTTGTAGTACTGAGGTATTTGGCAAGTGCCAGGCACGTAGCGAATTTGGCAAATTCAGAGGGTTGCAATTTGAAACTGCCAATCTGAAACCAAGACTTCGATCCCGATGTCACATCACCGATAAGAAGTACTGCAATAAGCAAGATGATTATTCCCCCATAAATGCCATATGAAAACGCAGGGAAGAATTTTATATCCGTCATCATGATAATCATTGCCAGAACAATGGCACAGGCAATCCATATCATTTGCTTACCATAGCTCATAGAAAAATCCAGGATACTGCTGTGTTCTTCACTGTATACAGCAGCGTAAATATTGAACCATCCGAAAAACACAAGAACAAGATAGATGCCAACTGTGATCCAGTCGATATTATGAAATATGTTTTTTTGTTCTCTCATCAGTATACTACAACTCCTTCGCTTTGACCTTTTTCAAGATCTACACGTTTTACCTTGCCATTTAAATATTTTTCAACCATAAGGCTTGCGATAGGAACAGCCCATGTTGCGCCCCAGCCGCCATTTTCAACGATAACAGATACTACAATTTTAGGATTTTTCAACGGAGCTAAAAGGATAAAAATTGAATGATCTTCTCCGTGTGGATTTTGAGCAGTTCCTGTTTTACCTGCCATTTCAATTCCGGGAATTTTAGCTCCTGTTCCTGTTCCTGCTTCTACAACCTGATGCATGCCTTCAAGAACAGCAGTAAAATATTTTGCATCCACTAAAACGTTTTGTTTAGTTGTGTATTTTTTATCTATATGCTTTGATTTACCAACACCTTTAACAATATGAGGTATGTAATAATATCCGCGGTTTGCAAGAATAGCGGTGAAATTTGCCAGCTGAAGCGGTGTTACAAGAATTTCACCCTGTCCTATTCCCAGAGAGATTATAGACAAAGCACGCCAGCGGTTTTTACCATGAAGTTTGTCATAATGCTCCGGAGTGGGAATATTTCCGGCAAGTTCATTTGGAAGATCATTGTAAAACTTCTTTCCAAAACCAAAACTCATTGCAATCTCTCTCCATTTATTAAATGCTTCCCTGGTTTTTTTATATCCTGACTTTTCAATAATTGCCTTAAATGCATAACTGTAATAAGAGTTGCATGAATGCTGTATAGATTCTTCAAGGTTTAGGGGCGATGCATGTGGGTGACATTTAACATTAACTTTTCCCATATGAAATCCGAGATTGCATGGATAGCGTGTATTTTCGGTAAGGACACCTAGTTGCTGGCCAATTAAGGCATTCAGTATTTTAAAAGTGGAGCCGGGAGGATATTGTGCCATCAAAGCCCTGTTAAATAAAGGTTTTTTTATACTATCCATTAATAGTTTATAATAATTTTTCGATCTGTCATGTCCTGCAAGTAGGTTTGGATCATAAGAAGGACTTGACACAAGTGCAAGAATTTCGCCTGTTGCAGGTTCAATAGCAACAATGCTTCCTCGTTTATTTTGCATCAGTAATTCACCATAAGCCTGCAAATCCGCGTCCAGCGTGGTAACCAGGTCCTGCCCTGCAACAGATACAGTGTCGTACATTCCATTACGGAAACTTCCTTTTTCCTGGTTGAACACATCAAACATCATAATTTTTAAACCTTTCTTTCCCCTGAGCTCCTTTTCATAACTCTTCTCTATGCCACTGATACCAATATAATCACCGGGCTTATAATAATCATCCTTGTCAATTTTCTCAGGACTTACTTCACCAATATATCCTAATGTATGAGCAGCAATGGATAAGGGATATTTACGCAATGTTCTTGCCTGAACCCAAAAGCCCTTTAAATTATGAAGCTTTTCCTGAAGATACCCATAAGTCTCCTTGGATATTTCACGTTCGAATATTGACGATGCGTATGGCGAATATGTTCTGGCACGCTCCATTCTCATTTTGAATGTAGCTTTATCGATATCGATTAATTTACAAAGTTCATTCGTATCAATATCCTTCACATTCCTTGGTACCACCATTAAATCATATGTGGCTTCGTTGTAAACTAAAAGTTTTCCATTCCTGTCGTATACAAGTCCGCGAGCCGGAAACTCAGTTATATAGCGTAAAACATTATTGTCGGCCGAAACTTTATAACTGTCATCAATATTCTGAAGATAGAAAAGACGTAAAATAAAAATCACACCAATGGCAATGATAATAATATTTATCACATATTTTCTTCCGTTGAGTGCGTTCTTCATTCAGTTAATTTATTGATGCAGCTAAAAAAATTCCGCAAACAACAAAATTAATTACTTGCGTGCAATTATTGAACGAATATGCAATCTAATTTTGAACATTTACAAACAATAAAGAATTTGGGAATATGTTTTTTATCTTTGATAACTAAACTTTCAAAATGAAATTTATTTTTTTCTTTTTTATTATAGCAATTGCATTCTCATGCGGCATTTCAAAGCACACCAATTCGGGTGATTGCTGTAAAAACAGGCTTTCAAAAAAAGATTTAACGACTTATTCCATTCATAAATTGGGAAAAGAATACCTGCGCCTGAAAGAGAAAAAAAATAAATGCTGTGATATTTTTGGAAGCGACCTTCATAAAATCATGCAGGCTCTTTCTGAAAAATTTGACAGTACTTTAGCAGATACAAGTTTTGTAATTAAAATTATGGGAGTCCCTGATGCAAGGGAAATACCTAAGCAGTATGGAAATTTCAACAAACCTGAAGAAAATATTTTTGTTTACTGGTGGCGCAGTTGGCACGACTTCCTGTATTTTATATCCGAGAATGGTAAGGTGAAATATGCAAAATTCTTTTATGCTTACGAATAATTCGGAAACCGCCTTACCTTAAAATCACAAACCTGGCGGTGCCTTTAAATGATTTTCCAGAGAGATTTATAAAATAAAATCCATTTTTAAAATCATCTATGTTTATAGAAATTTTATGATCAGTAACCAAAATATTGTTCGTTTCTCTTAGCAATTTACCGTCTGCAGTATAGAGTTGCAAATCAACTTTATCTTCATTGAATCCATTGACCACAATTTCAATTTCAGATTGTGATACATTCGGATGAACTGAAATGAATTCGCTGAATCCCATAGGCGCCGATGGTTTGCGCAAAATGTAAGTATCGATAAGAGAATCGCGGATATTAAAAAATTGAAAAATAATGCTGTCCTGATAAGCAGTTATTAATTGTGCACCATAATTTTTTGTATAGGTTATCTGGCTTCCTGCAGTACTTCCAAAGTTATACAATGATGCACCACCAGCACCATTTACAAAATAAGCAAGACTATCTTCTTCCAACCGCTCGTAACCATGATCATGCCCTGATAATATGGCATCAGCGCCCCAGTTTTTAAATGGCCAGCGCATGGTGGTGTCAGGACCGTGAGGACCGGATGTATAAGGCGGATGGTGAAAAACCACAATTTCCCAATAGCCTGCTGCAAGCAACATATTATCTCGCAACCAAGTTGCCTGATAAGAAGTATCGGTTATTCCATCGGGTTCAAAAGAGTTGCTGTTTATTATAAAGACCGCAACATTCCCGACAAAAAGCTTATAATAACGCTCGTTTCCCGGAAGAGTAAAATAGTCGAGGTAATTCTGCAGTCCGTTATTTTCCAGTTCATGATTTCCGATGCTTGGATAAAATGTATTTACGCTTCCACCCGGCAAATAATTTCCAACATAAGGATAAATGTAACCTGAATAATACTGTCCTACCTGATCATCCACAGTGCCATCAGACAAACGAAAGTTGTCACCTGTAGTTAAAATTATATCGGGATTCCAGCTTTTCACCAGCATTGAAACAGAATCTGTTCCCGGTCCACTTGAGCGGTAGTCACCGATTACAGCAATTTTCTGTGAAAAAGAAATACTTTGGACTAAGAAAAAAGAAAGCAATAATTTATATTGAAAATGCTTTTTCATTTCAGAAATTCTCTCACCATTTAAATCCTTTTATTTCAAAACCAGCCAACGAGAGAACTTTATCAACAACTGTTTCCAATGTGGCTTCAAGGCTCTCTGGCTTGCTGTAAAATGATGGGGAGGCTGGACAAATAATCCCTCCTGCTTCCGTAACAGTCTGCATATTCCGGATATGAATCAGATTCAGCGGCATTTCTCTTGTAACAAGAATGAGTTTTCTTCTCTCTTTCAACATTACATCAGCTGATCGTGATATCAAATCTGTTGACACACCTGATGCTATCCGGCCAAGAGTTCCCATGGAACATGGACAAATGATCATGGTGTCGAAGCCCGCAGATCCCGATGCCATTGGTGCAAACAAATCACTATTCTTGTATGTCGTAAAAGATATTTCATTGAATGAAGAGTTATCCAATTCAAATTCCCATACTTCTCGTGCATTATCGGACAGTACTATGCTGCAGTTCTCAATTTGTTTTTCCAGCTTCATTAATTGCTTCAGAAGAAGTTCGGCATACACTGATCCACTGGCACCAGTTACAGCAACAATAATTTTTTTCTTACTCATTGGGAGCGCCAAATTTATAATAGAATGAAAAAGTAATCACATTATTGTATTGACCGCGGTTGTTCTGATATGCAGCATTTCCGGCGTGCTTGCGTATTGGAAGTATTGAGTAAGAGTACCGGATATTTAGCGCAATATTTTTAAGCAACTGATAACTTCCCCCAATACCCCAGCTTAATTCATATTTTCTGAAAGGTTTTGCACCGGGATAAGGATCTCCGTTAAATAATTCTTTCGAAGCAGCAAGATATCCAAAATTCAGACCTGCTTCAAAATTTATTTTTGGTTTGTACAGAAACTTTGCCAACAATGGCATTTCAATATAATGAAGCTTGATACCATAAGTGTTATAATCACCAGCATCAGGATTTTGCCCCTTATAACTTCCTTTCTGAATATATTTTATTTCGAATTGTCCTGCCCATTTTTGGTTGAATGGCAATGCTACAAAAACACCAGCATTAATTCCTGCACGATGATAACCACCCTGTGCATCGCCATCTACCTGGCTCGTGGACAGACCCGCAAACAAACCGCCATCAAATTTCTGCGCAGTTGATAGCAAGGTCATCATTATAAATCCAAATAATACTATGATTTTTTTCATGAAAGATTTCTATACCATTTTTAAAAGTTTTTCTTTTACTTCAGCCGGAGTAATGCTTTCGATACATTCACACCTGTTCTTGTTTCTGCATTTGCTGCAATATTTTTCTTTAACAAGGAATGCTGCTTTTTCTCCGATGGGTGCCCACCGACCCGGATGAATAGGCCGCATGGGTGCATAGATTCCGAGCGCAAGCCGTCCCAATGCTGATGCAATATGCAAAGGCCCGGTGCTGGCTGCAAGAACTCCATCTGCTTGAGAAATAAAACTAATAAGTTCATCAAGCTTCAATTTACCAGTCATATCAACTACTTCAGAAAATGATTCGACCAGAAATGGCCTGATCATAGATCCTTCTTCTTCGGTGCCCGAAATAAATATTTTAAATTTTTCCTTTGGCAAAATTTTAAGTAACTCCTGGTAATTTCTCATACCCCATTCTCTTGCACTTCCTTTGGATAGAGGATGTATCAGCAGGTTGAATTTTTTATCATCCAGTAGTTTCTTATAATTATCATTCAAGGGTTTCACCTTGGTGAGGCCAAAATAAGCTGGTATTTCTTGTAGATCAAATTTCTTTTTTGCACCAAACGAAGTAAGAATTTTAAGATTTAACTGTGCTTCATGATGAATGCTTCTGCGGCGTGAAAGCCTTATAAGTCTGTTGCATGTGCTCCAGTGATAGGACCTGCTTGAGGTTCCAACTCTTAATGGGATTCCTGCTTTTTTTGCAAGCTCTGCAATCGCCCTTCTGGGAAAAACATGAAGTATCGTATCCGCACCAAGTTGTTTTAAATTTCGTATTGATTCCTGTTCATCAAGTTTTTCAATTTCATCCCATGCTACAAACTCATCAACATTTTCACAGGTATCGACAATTGCTTTTGTATAGGCCCTGCCAAGAAAAATAACCCAGCATTCAGGAAAGAGTTTTTTCAAAACACCCGCCATAGGCAAAGCCAGCACAACATCACCAATTCCATCTGTCCGGCTGATTATAATTTTTTTGTAGACCATACTTACAAAACCCTTGATACAATGAATAAATGCAAATTTACGAAATAAATACGAATGCTTTTTTGAAGTATAATTGTAAAAAATATTTGTTATTTTGCATCCCATTTTCAATCATATACGATTGATTTTAAAAACCATCACCATGAAAATTAAAAAGAATAATTCATTTGTTTTTTTTCAGGTTTTCACTCTGATTTATCTTCTGACGTGTTGCGTTACAAATGCCACAAATGTTAAGATTGACAAAGCTGCCACGATTACCGGTGCAAATACAACTGATAAAACAGCTTTCATTACTTTCGATCTCAGCTGGGAAAATTCATGGAGAACATCAACAGGCTCGTCAAATTATGATGGCGTATGGATATTTGTAAAGTATAAGGAAAATAACGACACTGAATGGAAACATGCGCACCTTAGCGCCACAGCTGCTGATTATAGCATTACCGCATCCAACAATGTTAGTGCTTCTTTTACTCCGGGAACCACCGATAAAAAAGTTCTGGGGGTATTTGCGTACAGGCAAAAAGACGGAACGGGAAACATCAACTGGGATGAAATTAAAATGAAATGGAACTACGATGCTGATGGAATAAAAGACATCAATAATGTTACTGTAAAAGTTCTCGCAATCGAAATGGTTTATGTTCCAAAGGGTGCTTTCTCTGTTGGTGCGGGTGGTACAGAAGCCTGTGGTTTTTATACATATCCTAAAACAAATACTCCATTTGCAATTAACTCCGAGTCTGCAATTACAATAGGTCAAAAAGATGGTGAGTTATGTTTTGCCAAACATTTTTATGCAGAACAGTATTTTGGAACAATCCCTGCTGAATTTCCAAAAGGTTTCAATGCTTTCTGGTGTATGAAATACGAGCTAACGCAAGGACAGTATGTTGAATATTTAAATATGCTTACAAGGCAACAGCAAAAAGTTCATTCATCAACTGATATTTCAGGTACTTCTGTCAAGAACCGTTTTGTTCTAAGTAACTCTGCAACAATACAAGATCGTTGTGGTATTCGCTGTGATTCGGTAATCAGTATTTCTGATCCGGTTATTTTTTATTGCGACCTGAATGGCAATGGCATTCCCAATGAAAAAAATGACGGGCAGAATATTTCATGCAACTTTATTTCATGGTGGGATGATAGTTCTTTTTCTGACTGGACAGGCCTTCGCCCTATGTCGGAACTTGAATTTGAAAAAGCCTGCCGTGGTCCTTTGACGCCAGTTGCAGAAGAATATCCATGGGGAAGCACTATCATAAAAAACACAACAAGCATCTTGAATCCGGGAATGATTACAGAAACTCCATCCAATACTGAAGCCAATGCAATTTTTGGAGAAAATTATGTTTCACTGGGACCTGTAAGAGCAGGTTTTTTTGAAAAGAAAAACGGAACCAAGGAACAAAACGGAACTTCTTACTATGGCATTGCAGATCTTGGCGGAAATCTTTTTGAAAGAGTTGTGAGCGTTAGCAATAAGGATGGACTTTTGTTCAAAGGATCAATGGGCGATGGAGAATTGAACGAAGGTGGAACTCTGCTTAATATTGACTGGCCTGCTTCATTGGGCATTGGCTCAGGTTTCAGAGGAGGAAGTTTTTTCTATAGTTCACCATATTGCCGTACCTCCGATCGCCAATACAGCGGGCTGGGCGACTGGCAGCGTTTTAATCATTATGGTTACAGGGCTGTAAGAACGGCCGAATAATTATTTTCCCTGCTTATTCAACTGACGAAGTTTAGCATATTTAAAAAATGCTGCCTGAGCCGATATGCGACAGATTAGGAATCCTGTGTAGCCATCTAAAATTCCAAGCTTAAAAAAGTAATCCCGCACAAACCTGAAAACAGCACTAAAGACTACTTTTAACAAGCTTGCATTTTTCCCCATATCATGCAGCGCTTTCGCGCTGATCTCAGTGAATTTATTTACCTGGTTTATGTGATCGATAAGAGTGTAATAGGAATAATGCAGCAAATTTCCTTTTAAGTGTTTTATTTTAACACCAGTATTCATTTCATATTTATCGTGTGGATTTACCCCCCCCCATTTGCCTTTGGAGCTATCCCATAAACGAAGTTTTTTGTCGGGATACCAGCCACAATGCCTTACCCATTTGCCACAATAATTTGTAAGGCGATTCATGGTATAGCCATCATATTTTTGATCCTTCTTTACTTGCAGAATGGATTTTTTTAATTCTTCCGATACTACTTCATCAGCATCAAGCGATAAAATAAATGGATATTTTGATTGTGTGATTGCCCAGTTTTTTTGTTCAATGTGTCCGGGGAAATTGTGTGATACAATACGTGCACCTTTCGCTTCAGCAATTTCAATTGTTTTATCAGTGGAAAAAGAATCCACCACTACTATATCATCAGCCAGTTCCCGCACTGCATCAATGCAACGGGCAATATTCCGTTCTTCATTAAATGTAATTATTACAACCGAAAGCTCTGGCATAAATAAAAAAATAAATTCAAAACAGTTGCAAACATTATTTGACCGACTTGGCCCATGAGTCTTTCAGCGTAACCGTTCTGTTAAAAACAGGTTTCCCTTTTTCAGAATCGGGATCCACACAAAAATATCCCATACGCTCAAATTGCACTTTATCACCGATAGCAGCATTCGCTAACGAAGGTTCAATAAAGCAGGTTTTTACCTGAAGTGATTTTGGATTTATATTCACTTTGAAATCTTGTCCCTCTTCGACATCTTCCGGATTCTCTTTCAGAAAAAGTTGTTCGTATACCCTGACTTCCGCCTCCAATGCGTGCTGAGCAGAAACCCAATGAATGGTACCCTTCACTTTTCTATTACTTTGCGACATTCCACTTTTGGATTCAGGATCGTAAGTGCAATACACTTCAGTTACTTCACCGGTCTTTTCATCTTTTTTCAATCCCGTACATTTTACTATGTATGCATATTTCAGACGAACTTCATTACCAGATGTAAGCCGGAAAAATTTTGGCGGAGGATTTTCCATAAAATCTTCCTGCTCGATATACAAAACTTTTGAAAAAGGGACTTTCCGCATCCCTGCATTAGCGTCTTCCGGATTATTGACAGCATCAAGTTCTTCAACCAGATCATCAGGATAATTTTCAATAACAAGCTTCAACGGATTGATCACTGCTAACCTTCGCACTGAGCGTTTATTGAGGTCTTCACGGATACAATGTTCAAGCAATGAAAATTCAATTACATTATCACGTTTGGCTATACCAATGATTTCAGCAAAATTGCGGATTGCATCGGGAGTATATCCTTTTCTTCTCAGGCCACAAATGGTCGGCATGCGCGGGTCGTCCCAGCCCCTTACATAATTTCCCTGCACCAGTTCCAGCAATTTTCGTTTGCTCATCATGGTGTAAGTAATATTTAATCGTGCAAATTCAATTTGCTGCGGAGCATAAATTTCTAGCTCTTTAATAAACCAATCATAAAGCGGACGGTGCACTTCAAACTCAAGCGTGCAAATGGAATGCGTAATTCTTTCAATGGAATCGCACTGACCGTGTGCAAAATCATACATGGGGTAGATGCACCATTTATCGCCTGTACGATGATGTTCTGCATGAATAATGCGATATAGTATCGGATCTCTCATCAGCATATTTGTATGCGCCATATCTATCTTTGCCCGCAGTACTCTTGCTCCGTCAGGAAATTCTCCAGCACGCATTCTTGTAAACAGATCAAGGTTTTCTTCAACTGTTCTATTCCTATAAGGACTTTCTTTTCCAGGCTGTGTAACTGTTCCGCGGTATAGTCCGCTCTCTTCCACACTCAGGTCGCAGACATACGCTTTGTCTTTTTTTATCAGAAATAGGGCATATTCATAAAGTTGTTCGAAATAATCCGATGCATAATATTCCCTGTCCTCCCAATCGAAGCCCAGCCAGCGAACGTCTTCCTTTATGGAGTCAACATATTCAACATCTTCTTTTACAGGATTGGTATCATCAAAGCGCAGATTGGTTAATCCGTTGTATTTGGCTGCAGTACCAAAATTCAGGCAGATTGATTTTGCATGGCCTATATGCAGATAGCCATTTGGTTCCGGCGGAAAACGGGTATGTACACGGTTTCCATACTTGCCTGTTTTGTTATCTTCTTCAATGATCTCGTGAATAAAATTCAGCGATTTTTCAGGTTTTGTTTCCATATAAAAGTTTAACTCAATAACCTAATAGCTCAATAACTTTATAACTTCCGTAAAAGACACAAAAGTAAGATGATTTGCGAAAATTTTAGCAAGGTTGGAAGAGATTCTTTATTTTCGCCATGTAAAAAAACATACTTATGGCACTGATCACTTTAACAGGAATGGAGTTTTTCGCATACCACGGCTGCAATCCGGAAGAACAGAAAAAAGGAAACAAGTTTAATGTGGATCTTGAATTTTTTACTTCTACTGATGAAGCTGAAAAAAATGATGACCTCACAAAGACCGTAGATTATCAAAAAGTATATGATATTGTAAAGCAGGAAATGGACATCAAATCCAAACTCCTTGAAAATGTTGCACGCCGCATACTCACTGTTTTATTTGAAAAGACTCCAGCTATTGGTAGTGGAAAAATTGTTGTTTCAAAATTGAATCCACCGCTGGGAGGCAATGTTGGTAAAGTTTCCGTGACCCTGACAAAATAATATTAGTATGTAATACAGTATTACAATGCATAGAATGAAGGACATTTTTTATAATATTGGCGATTAAATTATTTTTTTTACCTTTGCACCGTTAGATTATGGTCTCTTGGCCGAGTGGCTAGGCGCCGGTCTGCAAAACCGTTCACTCCGGTTCGAGTCCGGAAGAGACCTCAACAGCAAAAGAAAACCTCTGCAATTAAATTTATTGCGGAGGTTTTCTTTTTTAACGGCTGGAATAAAACCATCTGAGATTCAGAATCCTTCTTTGATTTGAATTGAAAATTTTTTAATTTTGTATATGCTCCTGAAAAAAATATATTCAAATAGTAATTACTTTTAAATTAATTATATGAAAAAATATTTTTTAATCCTTATCGCCATACCCTTTATAATTGGCACTTGTAAAGCACAATCAAATTCTGCTTACCAAACAGGTACAATAATTTTTACAGCATTTAATTCAACCTTAACTGCCTTGAATCTTTCCGGAATAACTCCGAAGTGGCAACAAAAATACACTCAGGGTATCGCTCTGATAACAGGCGCAAGTCAGTTAGCTTATGGAATTTACCAAACGCGCACCAATTTTTTTACACTGAATGCAATTAATATCGCAGCAGGTACAGCCACTGTTATAACAAATGGTATACTTCTTTATCAATTATTCCATCCAACAAAGAAAAAAACATCATGGAATTTATATATCTCACCTGTTAAAAAAAACAATCCTGAGTTTGGATTTCGGGTTGTAAAATATTTTAAAATATAAAACTTCTGTATCCCTTTATCGACAGGGTTTTTTGAAAATCTTCTGAAATTACAATTGTACCTCTGTAATAAAATTTTTACAGAGGTTTCTTTATTACTTAAATTTCATAATTTTGAAAAAATGTCAATCCTATGAAATTTCTGTTATCTAAAATTTTTCTTCCCTGCTTTTCACTGCTATTACTTTTCGGTTGCCAGCTTGGTGACGTTGACAAATGCATTGATGGCGATTGTTCAAGCGGAACAGGAACCTTTGAATGGAGAAACGGAAATAAATATGTGGGTGAATGGGCCAACGATAAAATGAACGGCAAAGGAACCTATACCTGGGTAAACAAAGACATGTACGATGGCGACTGGAAAGATGCCACGAAACATGGAAAAGGAATATATTCATGGGCCAACGGAAAAAAATATGATGGCGACTGGGTAGATGATAAAAAATCGGGAAACGGCACCATGACATGGAAGAACGGGAACAAATATGTTGGTGAATGGAAAAATGACAGGATGGACGGACAGGGAATCCTTACCTGGAAAAGCGGTAAAAAATATGATGGTAACTGGAAAGATGGAAAGAAAAACGGTCACGGAATTCTTATAATGCCCAATGGCGAAAAGTATGATGGCGAATGGCTCGATGACAAAAAAAACGGAAAAGGAATTTTCTCTTTCGCTTCAGGAGCTAAGTACGACGGGGATTGGAAGAATGATAAAATGGATGGCACCGTTATATACACCTACACAAATGGCCATGTAGAGAAGGGCACATGGAAAGAAGGAAATTTAATTTATAGCACAAAACCAATCAGTCCAAATTTAAATAAGCAAATGGAGGAGTTTCTCCGGCAGGCACATTTGAAAAGCGAAACAGAGGCACCTCAAACACCAAAACGCATTACAAAGTAAATTTATTTTTTCGGTCTGTACATCACATACTGGCTAAGAATCAGCAGCAGCATGGTAAATATAATGCTTAGAAATGCGCGAAAAAATGTCTGGAAAAATTCGCGGAAGCTGAAAACTTCAAGATAGAAAAGAAGAATATGGTGAATTACCACTAAAATCAAGGTATACGACAGGAACCACTTAAAGCCAAGGTCGCGGATAATAGGTTGTATTCCGGGTTCGTATTCCTGTCGCGATGAAACAAGACTCAGCACACCGGGCCTGGCAAATGCCATGAACACACAGGCTGCAGCGTGTATGCCCGCAGTATCTGAAAACATATCCACTGAAATACCAAGCGCAAAAGCGCTGATCAGCAACAGCCATTTAGGTGTTTCGAAGGGGAGCATCAAAATGAACATTACATACAGGTAAGGATTTATATATCCTCCCAGAGCCACATAGTTCAATATTGTCACCTGGAAAAGCACCAGGAAAATCATGCGGATAATATTTCGTGTTACAAGGCTAATCATCCGTTTGATTTTTATTTAATTTATCAAGCTCGTCCTTCATAATATTCCTGATCACATAAGCATAAGAAATATTATTAAAGTCGGTACTGAATTTAATGGTGATGGTATAGAAATTATCTCCCTTCACAATTTTAAAATCCGAAATAGTACCTATCATAATTCCCTCGGGAAAACTAGTGGAATAGCCACTCGTTATAATGGTATCACCAATTACAGGTTTCACATGCGTCGGAATATCTATCAGTTCTCCATTACTGTAATCTCCACCTGTCCATATCACTGTTCCTAGATGCCCGTTCTTCTTAACCTTTGCACTGATCTTGGTTTCCTTATGCAATACAGAAATCACCGAAGAAAAATTTGCAGAAACTTCTTTCACAATTCCTACAATTCCTGTAGACGTGATAACACCCATATCTTTTGCGATACCCTGGTTGCTGCCTTTGTTCAGTGTTAGATAATTGTTGCGTTTATTGGTGGTATTCATCACCACTTTTGCGCTGATGTACTGGTATTGTTGTCGGTAAAGCGTGTCGTTGTAGGTGAAGATCCTGTTGTCGGTTTTCAGGTAATACTTTTTCGATTCGGTGAGCAACCGGGCATTCTCTTCGGAAAGCTTGCGGTTAGCATCTGTTAGGGAAAAGTACTGTGAAATATTATTGAAAGTTGTAAGAATATTTCCTGTTACCTCGCTTGATGAATTTATGAAACTCGACCGCTGGTAATAATTATTCTCAACAATAATAATAAAGCAGACCACTTCAAGGATGAGAAAGAGAAAGAAAAAATACTGGCGTAATAAAAAATCAAAGAAATTTCTCATGCTTCTTTACTGTTCATGAATGCAGCAGAAAAGCCCGCTGTTATTTTATGAGGAATGTAAACTTGTCGAAATTTCTCAGGGCAATGCCTGTACCGCGTGCTACTGCTCTTAAAGGATCTTCAGCAATATGAACCGGCAGTTTTGTCTTCAGAGAAATTCTTTTATCCAATCCGCGCAACATTGATCCGCCACCAGCAAGATAAATACCAGTACGGAAAATATCAGCTGATAATTCCGGAGGAGTCATTTCAAGTGCATTCAAAACGGCTGCTTCAATCTTGGAAATGGATTTATCAAGTGCATGTGCAATCTCGGCATAGTTTACAAGAATTTCCTTTGGAATACCTGTAAGCATGTCCCTTCCGTGAACAGCATAATCAGGAGGAGGATTGTCGATTTCGGACAATGCAGCACCCACTTCTATTTTTATACGTTCGGCAGTACGTTCACCGATGTGGATGTTGTGCTGCTTGCGCATATATTCTTCAATGTCATCGTTGAATTCATCCCCTGCAACGCGTATGGATTTGTTACAGACAATTCCGCCAAGTGCAATAACTGCAATTTCACTGGTGCCACCGCCGATATCAATAACCATGTTGCCTGTAGGTTCAAGAACATCAATGCCGATACCGATAGCAGCAGCCATTGGCTCGTGAATAAGCTTTACTTCCTTTGCACCTGCCTGTTCAGCAGAATCTCTTACAGCGCGTTCTTCAACTTCGGTGATACCAGAAGGAATACAAACAACCATTTTTAGTGAAGGAGGAAACAGGGATTTTTTCGGGCTGATCATTTTGATCATTTCCCTCATCATGAATTCAGCAGCATGAAAATCAGCAATAACGCCATCCCTCAGTGGACGTATCGTTTTGATGTTTTCATGTGTCTTGCCATGCATCAGCATTGCTTTCTTCCCTACAGCAATAATTTTTCCGGATTGCCTGTCAATAGCAACAATAGATGGTTCGTCAACTACTACTTTGTCGTTATGTATAATGACGGTGTTGGCGGTGCCAAGATCCATCGCAATTTCTTTTGTCAAAAAAGAGAAAATACCCATTTTCCTTTTGTTTAGATATTAATGTTTGAAATGCCTGGTTCCTGTAAATACCATGGCAATTCCGTTATTATTGCAGTATTCTACAGATGCTTTATCGTTTATCGATCCCCCGGGTTGAATCACTGCTGTGATCCCTGCCTTGTGCGCTATTTCAACACAATCGGGAAATGGAAAGAACGCATCTGATGCCATTACTGCATCGTTTAGATCGAAACCAAAAGCCTCTGCCTTCGCGATAGCCTGCTTCAGCGCATCAACACGTGATGTCTGACCGGTACCGCTCCCCAAAAGCTGCCTGTTCTTTGCCAACACTATTGCATTCGACTTGGTATGCTTCACAAGTATGTTGGCAAAGGCAAGATCTGCTTTCTGATTCTCATCAGGTGATACGGTAGTCACCACCCTCATATCTTCTGGAACTTCGGTTTTCAGATCCTTTTCCTGCTCCAGTATGCCGTTCAGTAAAGTTCTGAATTGCCTTCCGGGAAGTTCGGAAAATTTAGACTGCAAAATTATTCTATTTTTCTTTACCTTTAAGATATCTACAGTATTTTTTTCATAGGCAGGCGCAATTATTATCTCAAAGAAAAGTTTATTTATTTCTTCTGCCGTATCCTGATCGAGCGGGGTATTTGTAGCAAGTATGCCGCCAAATGCGGAAACCGGGTCACCGGCAAGCGCATCTTTCCATGCATCTAAAAGTTTAGATCGGCAAGCAATTCCACAGGCATTATTGTGTTTAATTACAGCAAAAACAGGCTCTTTGAACTCTTTAACCAGTGAAAAGGCCGCATCAATATCAAGAAGATTGTTATAAGAAATCTCCTTACCGTTTAGTTGAGTGAAAATTTCATCAAGGTTTCCGTAGAAAACTCCTTCCTGGTGAGGGTTTTCACCATAACGCAACACTTTTGACTTCAAAATATTCTGTGCAAATACTTTTTCCTGTCCTTTATTGAAATAGTTAAAAATGCAGGTATCATAATGCGATGAGACCATGAATGCTTTCGCTGCAAATGCCTTTCTGTCTTCAAGAGATGTAGTGCCTTTTTTCTCAGTAAGCAGGTTAATTAAATCTCCATACTGCGCCACAGATGGGATTACGACTACATCATTAAAATTTTTCGCAGCTGCCCGTATCAATGAAATGCCGCCGATATCAATCTTTTCAATGATTTCTTCGTCCTGCGCACCAGAGGCAACAGTTTCTTCAAAGGGATACAGATCAACAATTACAAGGTCAATCTGCGGCAATTCGTATGTTTCAAGCTGTTCAATATCTCCAAGATTATCTCTGCGCGCAAGTATGCCACCAAAAACTTTCGGGTGCAGGGTCTTCACCCGTCCACCAAGAATTGACGGATAGGAAGTAAGCGACTCCACTGTAATTGCTTTAATCCCTAAGCCCTTAATAAAATCGTATGTTCCACCGGTGGAATATATCACCACACCAAGCTCATCCAGCAACTTCACAATTTTTTCAAGGTTATCTTTATGATAAACTGAAATGAGTGCGTTTTTGATTTTTTTTAGATTTTCCATCAGTCCTTTAACTTTTTTGCAAGTTTATTAATTTAAGTGCAACCTTCAACTAAAATTCTAAGATTTTTTATGAAGAATTTGTAGTAATTTTACAAAATCAATTTAGGAATGTGAAGTAAAACTTTGCACCCGTTATCAAATGAAATAACTGTGATACTTTTTATTAAATTATTAAGGGAAAGTTACCTGTTTGCCATCACTTCACTGCTGGTAAATAAGCTAAGGACAATACTGTCGTTGCTGGGAATCACGATTGGAATCTTTGCAATTATTTCCGTATTTACAGTTGTTGATTCCATGGAACATGAAATCCGCAGCAGCATTGAATCCCTTGGCAACAATGTTCTTTTTGTACAGAAATGGCCTTGGTCATTCGGATCGGATTATGCATGGTGGAAATACATGAATCGCCCTGTTCCTAAAATTGACGATATGGAGGTGATACAGAAGAAAAGCAACGGTGCCGAATCAGTGGCAATCATGGTTGCAACCTCAAAAACAGTGGAACATCTGAACAGCAGCATTGAAGGTATAAGTGTACTTGCCGTATCGCAGGATTATGATAAATGCATGTCGCTTGATGTTGATGAAGGCCGCTACTTTTCCGAACTGGAAAGTGCCGGAGGAAAAAATTCAGTAATTATCGGTAGCTACATTGCCGAAAATCTTTATGCCAATACTGATCCTATTGGAAAAACCATTGAAATATTCGGACGCAAGCTGAATATTATTGGTATCCTGAAGAAAAAAGGCGAAAATATGTTCGGCGACAATTCCGACAAGGAAGCAATTGTCCCGATCAATTTTGCAAGAAACATTATAGATATTCGATCTGATGCTGTAGATCCTACAATCATTGTAAAGGCCAGAAAAGGAATTACAAATGAAGAACTAAAGGATGAACTTACTGGTATCATACGTTCCGAACACCGATTGAAGCCGTTAGCCGAAGATGATTTTGCAATCAATGAAACCAGTCTTCTTACGCAAGGCTTCGACAGCCTGTTCTCTGTTATTGCAATCGTAGGATGGATCATAGGAGGGTTTTCAATTCTTGTGGGTGGTTTTGGTATTGCAAACATTATGTTTGTTTCTGTGAAAGAACGCACCACTATTATTGGTATTCAGAAATCTCTGGGCGCGAAAAAATATTTTATTCTTTTTGAATTTTTATTTGAAGCAATTATCCTTTGCCTTATTGGCGGAATTGTAGGACTAGTGATTGTGTATATCGGCACACTTATTGTCTCTGCGGCTTTTGATATGACACTTACACTCGGCATGGGTAACATTATGCGCGGCTTGATTACATCGGCTGTGATTGGCGTTGTTTCGGGATTTATCCCAGCATGGTCGGCAGCAAAACTCAATCCTGTGGATGCCATCCGCGCTAACCAGTAAACCTTTTCGTATGTATAACATTGGAAGAAATATTATTTTTTTATTTGTGGTATTCATCATTTTTTCAGGATGCAAGCATAAAACTAGCAAACTAGCTGATGACAAAAAAAATGTTTCAAATGATTCTTCAATCTCCTCAGTTGTTCCCATTGACTCATCATTAATCATTGGAACAAAAAAATCTGATGAACAAAAAGCTGCTGTCAACTATACTGATTTCATTGTACTTTCTTTCACATTACAGGACTGGCATGGCGGCATTAAAGGTTCTGGCGGTGGAACAAATTATGAAATTACAGCAGTATCAAAACAATCATCCGCAAATCTGATTATTGATCAGCTTTGGATAGGTCAGAAATATTATGAAGTTACCGCAAGTAAAAAATTTCCTGCTTCTTCGGCCGATGGATTTTCCGCAAACGATACTATTTATATTCATGCAAGCGATTATCATAAAGATCCTAACTTCAATAAAAATAACGATTCAGTTGATAGCGAAAAACAACAAACAACTGAAACTACCGTGAATATTGATCCACCTTATACTTACACTGGTGCTGCACTTATCGGGTACAAACTAAACGGACTACGTTTGTATAAAACAATTGATAAAATCATAAAAAAAGCACCCTTGTATTACCCCTGATTTTGCTGTACCTTTGCAAATTAATTCAAATACTTGAAGTGAGCTGAAATTTGAAGTACTAAAAGTTCCAAAATACATATTGAAGATTTACTTTAGGCACTCCAAACCCAACCCACTTATTTTATAGAATAAATATATGGAAAATAAAAAAACTCTCCTGATCATCATGGACGGTTGGGGTGAAGGAGACAAAAGCAAATCCGATGTTATTGCGAATGCAAATATTCCTTTTATAAAAAGTTTATATAATTCAGCAGCCGTTTGTCATTTGCATACTTCGGGCGAAGACGTTGGACTTCCCGAAGGTCAAATGGGAAATTCGGAAGTTGGTCATTTAAATATTGGTGCAGGAAGAATAGTATACCAGGATTATGTTAGGATCAATATTGCATGTAAAAATAATTCAATTGCTTCAAATGAAGTTCTTGTAAACGCCTTTAAATACGCTAAAGAAAATAATAAAGCTGTGCATTTTCTTGGACTTGTTTCTGATGGAGGAGTACATTCTTCTACCAAGCATCTGATGAAAATGTGCGACATCGCTAAGGAATGGGATCTGAAAAAAGTTTTTATCCATATTTGTACCGACGGCAGAGATACAGATCCCCGTAGTGGTGTAGGTTATGTTTCCGAACTTCAGGATCATCTTAAAAATTCTGCAGGACAGATTGCATCACTGGTTGGAAGGTATTATACCATGGATCGCGACAAGCGCTGGGAAAGAGTTAAGGTTGGTTATGATTTAATGACCGAAGGAAAAGGAAAACCGGCAACTGACATTCTTCAGGCAATGCAGGAATCCTATGATAACGGGGTTACAGATGAATTCATCAAACCCATTATTATGGTAAATGATTGCGGTACACCAATTGCAACAATTAAAGAAGGTGATGTATTTATTTGTTTCAACTTCCGCACTGACAGGCTTCGTGAAATTACCACAGCCCTTACACAAAAGGATATGCCTGAAAACGGAATGAAAACAATTCCCCTGCAATATGTAACGCTGACACGTTATGATGAATCTTTCAGAAATGTTCATATAATGTATGATAAGGATGACCTTGCAAATACTATGGGTGAGATCATTTCGAATGCCGGAAAAACACAGTTACGAATTGCTGAAACAGAAAAATATCCACATGTAACATTTTTCTTTTCCGGTGGAAGGGAAGATATTTTTAAAGGTGAAAACCGCGTAATGATTCCCTCGCCCAAAGTTGCAACATACGATCTGAAACCATCGATGAGTGCTTTTGAAGTGAAAGATGCTGTTATAAAGGAAATACAAAATAACACGCAGGATTTTATCTGTTTGAATTTTGCAAACGCCGATATGGTAGGGCATACAGGAATATACGAAGCAATTTTGGAAGCCCTTAATACTGTTGACACATGCGTTAAAGAAGTTTCAGAAGCTGCGTTGGCAAAAGGATACAGCATATTGATCACAGCCGATCACGGCAATGCCGATTGTGCAATAAACGCTGACGGTTCCCCAAATACTGCTCACACAACCAATCCTGTTCCCTGCTTTCTTATTGATAAAGATTATAAGAAAATTCGCGACGGAAAACTTTCTGACATTGCGCCAACCTTACTAACAATAATGGGATTAAAAATTCCAGTTGAAATGACAGGAGAAATCCTGGTATAATATTCGAATTTCCTCTATTGACAAACATCTTGAGATTGTGAATATTTTTCTTTGTGTACAAAGAAAAATTTAACGATTATTTTTACCTTTACGGGCTAATCAAAATTTAAATGGAAAAACGCTGGGTAATTAAAGAACCGGGAGATGAAGCGCTCGTTAAAAAACTTGCGCAGGAGCTTAAGATCGGTCGGCAGCTTGCAAATTTGCTTGCACAGCGTGGAATAAAAACTTACGAGGAAGCAAAATCCTTTTTTCGTCCGGAAATCTCCCAACTGCACGATCCTTTTCTAATGAAGGACATGGATGTGGCCATTTCGCATATTGAGCAAGTCATAATAAAAGGAGAGAAAATTCTTGTTTATGGTGATTATGACGTTGACGGAACCTCGGCAGTAGCGCTTGTTTATTCATTCATTAAAAGCATTTACAAAACTGAGCTGATTGATTTATATATCCCTGACCGTTACAACGAAGGTTATGGTATTTCTTTCAAAGGAATAGATTACGCTTCAGAAAATAATGTAAAACTTATCATTGCTCTTGACTGCGGAATTAAAGCGGTTGAGCAAATAAAATATGCGCAGGAGAAAAATATAGATTTCATTATCTGCGATCATCACCGCCCCGGCGACTCATTACCAGCAGCAATTGCAGTGCTGGATCCAAAACGTAACGATTGTAATTATCCTTATAAAGAATTGTCCGGTTGCGGTATCGGGTTTAAACTTGCGCAGGCTTATGCGCAAAAAAACAACATTCCTTTTGCTGAAATTCAGCAGTACCTCGATCTTGTAGTTGTTAGTATCGCTTCCGACATTGTCCCTATTACCGGAGAAAACAGGATACTTGCATACTATGGTTTAAAACTTATTAATGCGAATCCACGGGCCGGACTTGAAGCTGTGCTTACATTCAGCGGAATCAAAAGACTTGATAAATCTTTAGTAACAGAAGAACAAATATTTTCACGCCAGCTGAATATCAACGACCTTGTTTTTCTTGTAGGGCCACGTATCAATGCTGCGGGAAGAATTGAAAATGGTAAAAAATCTGTTGAATTACTGATCTGCGAAGATCTGGTTTCTGCAATGGAAATCGGGGAATATATTAATGTCAACAATACCGAACGCAGGACTCTTGATTCATCAATTACGCAGTCGGCGCTTGATATGATACTGGCTGATAAATTAATGACTGGCAAAAAATCTACGGTCGTATTTCAGCGCGACTGGCATAAAGGTGTTGTGGGAATTGTTGCTTCGCGGTTAATTGAAACTTATTACAGACCAACCATCGTTCTCACAGAATCGAATGGTTTGATTACCGGCAGCGCCCGGTCAGTTAAGGACTTTGACATATACGATGCCATCGATGCATGCAGCGATTTACTTGAACATTTTGGCGGACATAAATATGCGGCAGGACTTTCTCTTAAACCGGAAAATCTTGATGCCTTCATGGTAAAATTTGAAAAGATTGTATCAGATACCATCACCGAAGATATGCTGATTCCGGAAGTTGAAATTGATGCAGAGCTTGAACTTACTGATATTTCGCCTAAATTCTATCGCGTATTGAAACAGTTTGCACCTTTCGGCCCCGAAAATATGGCTCCTGTTTTTCTTACGAAAGGCCTGGTAGATAAAGGCTATGCAAGAATTGTTGGAGCAAACCATTTGCGGCTGTGCGTAATGTATCCTGGTATTTATAATCCAGAATACAATGCAATTGCTTTTGGCCAGTCTGATTCTTTAGCATTGGTCATGAAGGGAAAACCTTTCAGTTTATGCTATCATATTGACGAAAACGAATGGAACGGAACTGTTTCTCTTCAGCTGGTAGTAAAGGATATTAAGACAGACAACGGATTCTAGATTTAATTTAATAATTAATATAAAAGTACGTCAAGTCCTCAGTCGGCAATGGGCAGTAGGCAGTCTTACCTGCAATAGAAACTTTAAAACTAGTCATCTTATCTCTTATTTTCTTGTCATCTTATCACTTATAACTTGTCATCTTTTTCTTTAACTTCGCGAAATTAAATTTTCTAATTATGCTACGTACACACACCTGCGGTGAACTTACAACAAAAAATATCGGTGAAAAAGTCACACTTTGCGGCTGGCTTCATAAATCGCGTGATCTTGGAGGTATGACATTCATTGATCTTCGTGATCGATATGGAATAACGCAGCTTGCATTCAATATGGATGGAAATGCTGAATTATGTAAAAAAGCAAGATCTCTCGGAAGAGAATACGTAGTGCGTGCAACAGGCAGTGTTATTGAACGCAGCAACAAAAACTTAAAAATACCAACCGGCGAAATTGAAATATTGGTTGAGGACTTTGATATTTTAAATGAATCAAAAACTCCACCTTTCACCATAGACGATAATACTGATGGCGGTGAAGAACTTCGCATGAAATACCGCTACCTGGATATCAGAAGAAATGTGGTAAAGAAAAACCTTGAACTGCGGCACAGGATGGCAATTGCTACAAGAAATTATATGAATGCACAGAATTTTCTGGAAGTTGAAACACCTGTTCTCATAAAATCAACACCAGAAGGAGCCCGCGATTTTGTGGTACCATCACGTACAAACGCCGGTGAATTTTACGCACTACCACAGTCACCACAAACTTTTAAGCAGTTGCTGATGATTGCTGGAATTGACCGCTATTTCCAGATTGTACGCTGCTTCCGCGATGAAGACCTCCGTGCCGACAGGCAGCCTGAGTTTACGCAAATAGATTGCGAAATGTCTTTCGTAACACAGGAAGATATTTTGGAAACATTTGAAGGACTAGCAATACATCTTTTTAAAAATATCAGGGGCATTGATGTTAATACGTTTCCACGGATCAGTTATGCTGATGCAATGAAATATTACGGATCAGACAAACCTGATATTCGTTTTGAAATGAAGTTTGTTGAATTGAATGATATTGTAAAAGAAAAGAATTTTAAAGTGTTTGATGATGCCGAACTTGTCGCCGGGATTTGTGCAACAGGTTGTGGAGAATACACACGCAAACAACTCGATGAACTTACCGATTTTGTGAAACGCCCGCAGATAGGCGCAACGGGGCTTGTATACCTGCGATGCAACAACGACGGTACGTTGAAATCTTCAGTTGACAAATTCTATAATGAAGAAGATTTAAAAAAATGGGCCGTTGCATGCAATGCAAAACCTGGTGATTTAATTCTTGTGCTCGCCGGTGCGGAAGAAAAAACGCAGAAAGCATTATGTGAACTCCGCCTTGAAATGGGCAACAGGCTTGGCTTGCGCAACTCCGATGTTTTTGCGCCTTTGTGGGTTATTGATTTTCCATTGCTTGAATGGGACGAAGAAACAAAACGCTTTTATGCAAAACATCATCCCTTCACTTCGCCCAAGCCTGAAGACATTCCGCTGCTTGATACAAACCCTGCCGCAGTAAGAGCTAACGCATACGACCTTGTTATTAATGGAGTTGAAATTGGCGGAGGTTCAATCAGAATTCATAATAAAGATCTGCAGAAAAAAATGCTTACAACTCTTGGTTTTTCTGATGATGAAGCACAGAAGCAGTTTGGTTTTTTGATGAATGCTTTTGAATTCGGCGCTCCTCCTCATGGTGGTATTGCTTTCGGCTTCGACCGCTGGTGCGCTGTTTTCGGAGGTTCCGATTCCATCAGGGATTATATTGCATTTCCAAAAAACAACGCAGGCCGCGATGTAATGATTGATTCGCCTGCAACAATTTCGCAGCAACAATTGGATGAATTAAATCTGATAATTAAACCCATTGTAAAATAATTTTTCTGCATTGCTAAATTGACCGTATAACGGGAATTTCCGCAATTTCAATAAAACATTTTACCCTATTTGTTTTTTTGCTGAGGCAACCTCTTTACTATTTGTCGGTCTTATTAGCAGAAAGAATTTCTTTTTCCAGCCTTCTATCCCTCAGTCGCGCTTGCTTAAAAGAAGAGAGGCCGATATATTTAAATTTATTACAACAAATTGTATATCCGAAAAATTTGTTTCAACCACTGAAAAATATTACACTATGAAAACACTTTCAGCATTTATCTGCATATTCACTGCAATATGCTTTTCTTCATTTAAAATTCTGGCTCAACCACTCACTGCCAATGCAGGGGCAGACCAAACCATATGTGTATTTATGTCTGCAAATCTTGGCGGATCACCAACTGCAAGCGGGGGTACCGCTCCGTATACTTATATGTGGTCACCGGCAACCAGCTTAAATAATGACACTATTTCAAATCCGTTGGCTAATCCCACAGCTACTACAATTTACACTGTTACAGTAACCGACAATGCCGCAAATACAGCTTCGGCATCAGTCACAGTAACTGTAAATCCAACACCTAATGTTCAAATAACAGGGCAGAATTTTGTTTGTGCAGGACAATGCGTTACAATTACTGCTACTGGCGGTACAACATATCAATGGAGCACGGGTGCAATCGGTGCCGGCTGGATTGCCTGTCCATTAGTTACTACCACGTATACAGTTACCGCTAGTTCTGCAGGTGGCTGTACTGCTACAGACAATTTCACAATTAATGTTGCACCACCAATGAATATTTCAACGTCATCCACAACATCATCCTGCGGGTTGTGTAATGGCAGCGCCACACTAACTGCTAATGGTGGCTTTCCTCCATATAACTATACATGGTCAAATGGCGCAATCGGAGCAACAATAACTAATCTATGTGCTGCGACATATTTTGTGACAATCACAGATGGAAGTGGCTGTTCAAGTTCAGCTGCTGCAACTATCAGCAATATTGCGGGGTTGTCAGTGGTTCTGGATACGATTACAAATGCAAATTGCGCGAATAATAATTTAGGTTCAATTACTGTTCATGGTGAATGCGGAGCTAGCAACTATTCATATCATTGGTGGCAGGATGGAATACCATTGAATGATACAACTTCAATCATCAGTAATCTTTCTATTGGTGTTTATGATGTAATGATAACAGATGCCAATACTGACACAGCAACTGCATCATTTCCTGTTTCCAACACTTCTAATATTTATGCATCTGTCTCTACAACAAACGCCAATTGTGCGAGCAATGGAATTGCTTACGTACAGGTACAGGGAGCTCACCCTCCTTTTACATATTTATGGAGCGATACTTTACACCAAACTACTCCAATAGCGACAGGTCTGACAGCAGGAAATTATTCGGTTACTATTACTGATTCTATCGGATGCACGCGAGTTGCATTAGCAAGTATTGTTTCCGGCTGCTTAAACATAATAAAAGGTCGTGTTTATTTTGATGCAAATCAAAATTGTGCGCAGGACTCCGGAGAAGCGGGGTTACCTTATAAAATGCTTTATGTTACACCTGGAAATTATTATGGCTCTACAAATGCATCAGGTGATTTTACAATAACCACTCCTAATACCAGTAACACTCTACATTCTCCGTCATATATGACACCACTTTCATTGACATGTCCTACATCAGGAACATATACTATAAATTTTACAAGTTCTGGCGATACCTCTGTTGCAAATGATTTCGGATATTGGGCAGACTCAAATTATATAGATCTTGTACTTCATCCGGGATGGTCAAGCGCAAACCCAGGATTTAATAAGCATTACTGGATATGTTATTATAACAATAGTCCGACACCGCAGAATGTTTTAATTCGGTTTACTTATGATTCGTTACTGCAATATACAAGCTGCACCCAGGGCGGCATTCATTATCCTGCACAGCATAAAATAGAGTGGACTTATAATAATGTTGCGCCCAGCAACATCTGGGATTGGAATACCAAACCCGAAATTTATTTTTATGTACCAATTACAGTTGGTATAAGCACAACACTGCATTCATGTTTTGAAATATTACCAATTGCTGGAGATGTAAATCCTGTTGATAATTCATATTGTTATGAGGAGCCTGTTACAGGTTCACATGATCCCAATTCAAAAACTGTTTACCCGGTTGGAGAAGGCAGTGAAGGAATTATTTCACCAAACGACTCTACCATGTTTTACACAATACATTTTCAGAATGATGGAAATGATACTGCTTTTACTGTTATTGTTGTTGATACGCTATCTCCTTTCCTTGACCCGGCAACTGTTATAGCGGGGGCAGCAAGCCATCCCTATACGTTTGATCTTTCAGGGCAAGGAATACTTACATTCAGATTCGACAACATCCTTTTACCTGACAGCAACGTGAATGAGCCAGCCAGCAATGGATATGTGAACTTTACAATAAAGCAGAAACCAAATAATCCTGAAGGAACGGTGATATCAAATACCGCTGCAAATTATTTCGATTTCAATCCTCCGGTTAATACGAATACTGTCAAAAATACTATTTCATTGCACCTGACTGTAACCGAAGAACCATTGAATAATGATAAAATGAAGCTTTTCCCAAATCCTGCCCGGGATGCGTTAAATATTGAAATATTTAATGATGTGTATTATCCGTGCAAACTGAATGTTTACAATGAACTTTCAGGTTTTGTTTCGCAAACGGAAATCACACAATCATTTTCTACCATCAATTGCAACAATTGGAAAAGTGGGTTTTATTTCTACACAATTGAAGATAGCAAAGGAGCCATAATTGGCAGGGGAAAGATAATTGTACAGTAATTTAAAAAGAAAATCATACTATAAAAAGAAAGCCTTTCGATTTTGAAAGGCTTTCTTTTTAATATGAATATCGATTTCTATTCTGTCTATTTTTCGCTTTTCGAAGTTTCTTTTTTATCCGTTTTTTCTAATTCATCTGAAGTGTTGTTACCATTCAATTCGAATTTATATTTTGCAGCGAAGTTTTTCTGCCTTTCAACAAATTCTTCCACCGCAGTATTTAATTTATCATCAATTTTCTTCGACAACTCAATTACTTTATCATCGTCTTCCTGAGTATAAAGACTGTCGGGGGTTTTAGCATATTTTATCATTTCAGCATAACTGCTGTCAACAATAGTTCTGTAGGTTATAAAAACTTTTAATGCAGCATCTTTTAAATCGGTTTTGCCATCAAATCCATCCATTTTTTTGACGGCCTCGGTAGAAGAATCAACCTGTACAGATAATTCAGCGAGCAGCACATCAAATTTCTCAGGCATATTTTTACTGATAGCTTCAATAAGTGCAGATTCTTTTTCAAAAACTTTTGTCTGCTGACTCACCAACGCATCATTATATTTAATGGCCTCGTCAGTCGAAGGGCCGCAAGAAACCAGCAGCGCTGAAACAAACAGAGAACTTAAAATTGTTGCAAATACTTTTTTCATGATAGATTTTATTAATGAAGAATTATTTTCTTACTGGCAAAAATAAATAAAATCATGAAGCAAAAAAATAAAGCCTTATTGTCACACTTCGAGACGTCGCTTTACTCCTCCTCTGTGTGACCCTGTATGGTGGTCAGACTGAGGAGGCCAGTCATCCTGAGCCTGTCGAAGGATCAGGGCCGTCTCGAAGTCGACCGCAACAGATGTAAATCCCGAATTGTATTTTCGTATTTCTTCGAACTTCTTGTTCTAATTGACATTGATTTTAAAGTTTGTTTTATTTAGTACTTTTGCACTTCAGCAATGAAAACATCTGCAAAAGATATTGAAATCATGGCCCCTGTTGGTTCTTACGAATCACTGATGGCAGCCATTCAGGGTGGTGCCAATGCTGTGTATTTTGGTGTCGAGCATCTGAATATGCGTTCGCGCTCATCAAACAATTTTACAATTTCTGACCTGGAAAAAATTGCTGCAATTTGCAGCGAAAACAATATCAGAACCTATCTCACACTGAATACAGTAATTTACGACAATGAAATTGAACTGATGAAATCCATTGTGGATGCAGCCAAATCCAATGCAATCAGTGCCATCATTGCCTCCGACATGTCTGTAATAAATTATGCAAAAAACACTGGTGTAGAGGTCCACATGTCTACACAATGCAATATCACCAATATTGAAGCAGTAAAATATTACGCCCAATTTGCCGATGTGATGGTTACTGCCAGGGAACTTTCGCTGAAACAGGTTGCGGAAATCATCAAACAAATCGAAAAAGAAAAAATAACCGGTCCTTCCGGAAACCTTGTCAGTATTGAAGTTTTCGCGCATGGCGCATTGTGCATGGCTGTTTCAGGAAAATGTTACCTGAGCCTCGACAACATGAATTATTCCGCTAACCGAGGAGCGTGCCTGCAATTGTGCAGAAGAAAATACCTGGTGAAAGATAAAGAAGAAGGTTACGAGCTTGAAATTGATCACGAATACATCATGTCACCGAAAGACCTTTGTACCATTGGTTTTCTTGATAAAATATTAAAGGCCGGCGTGAAAGTGCTGAAGATCGAAGGACGCGGCCGTTCCCCTGAATATGTAAAAACCGTTACCCGATGTTATAGGGATGCCGTGAATGCTTTTTGCGAGGGCACCTACACCGAAGAAAAAATTGCCAAATGGACTAAACAACTAGGATCTGTATACAACCGCGGGTTCTGGGACGGATATTACCTTGGCCGAAAACTAGGCGAATGGACTGAAAAGTATGGATCACGCGCCACAAAAACGAAAGTTTATGTTGGAAAGGTCACCAATTATTTTTCAAATTTAAATGTTGCAGAAATAAAAATTGAAACAAATAGTTTTAAGACCGGTGATGAAATAATTATCGTCGGTCCCACCACAGGAGTAGTTGAAATGAGCATTTCCGAAATACGTTTAGAGCTAGAATCTGCGCCAGCAGCTGTCAAAGGGGATGTTTGCTCAATTCCTGTTTCAACAGTCGTTCGCAGGAATGATAAAGTTTATAAACTGGTTGATTCGGAAGAGTTTTAATTAAAAACGAAACTCGTCGTCGGAGATTCCCGGAGTATCCATATCGTCATCGCGAGGACGTGAAGCGATCTTACATACTGTTTTGACTTTTTACAAAAAAATTTGACAATACATTTTGCGGTCAGGCAGAGCCAATTTTCCTGAAACAATGGAAAAAGAAAAATCGTGTCGTTCACTGTCGGACAGTGATGGATGAATCGCTTACAGAATGTCTATATTTCGACAAACTCAATATGACATTCTGCGTAATAACAGCCTTAACATGGCACTGGTAAATAAATTCCTTTATTTCGGCCTTATAATACCTTATTCTGTATTTTATTTTTTATTGCCCGTCTAATTTTACAGAAAAAACCTTCGAGACACTTGATTTAACTTCTTATATATATTATATTTGTATGTTTAATCTGTTCTTTATTATAATATTTATTCATAAGCTGAACACCATTGATGAATGCTAAGTAAATCCCTTTACTGAATTGGCATTGCTGAAACCGGCTTAAAACATACAATTTTATTATCTAACGTTGTAAAATTTTAAGACCATGAAAGTATTTCTACAAAAAACCTTCTTATCTTTAACATTAGCACTTTTCTTTTCCATTGGTTTTGGGCAGATACCAGCCGGGTATTACAATAATGCAGTTGGAAAAACAGGAGATGTTTTAAGATCTGCTTTGTGCACAATTACAACAACCGGGCATGTTAAATTACCATACACCAGCACAGCCTTCGATGTGTGGGATGCATACGCTAAAACGGATGTTACGGTACCGGGTGGTACAACCATTTATGATATGTATTCCAGGAAATGTGATGGCACCGCTAATTACTATTTTGTATTATACACAAAGCAGTGCGGAACTTCTGGCGCCGAAGGCGATTGTTATTCCCGTGAACATTGTTTACCCAATTCCTGCTGGGGGGGATTAGATAATGCTGCAAATCCTCAATACACAGACCTGCATCACCTTTTTCCTTGCGATCAGTATGTGAACGTGCAAAAGAGCAATAACATGATTGGCGAAACAAACGCTCCTACTTATACGTCAAGCAATGGTAGTAAAACAGGCCCTTGCTCTTATCCGGGTTATACGGATAAAGTATTCGAACCACTGGATTGTTATAAAGGTGATTTTGCCCGTGCATGGTTATACCTTGCCACAAGGTACATGATTACAATGCCCAGCTGGACACCATCATCTGGTTCTGCAGCCATGTGGCCACTTCTATATAACAGCAGCACAAACAATTATCAACCCTGGGTCATAAATATGTTGCTAGACTGGTGCGCACTGGACCCTGTAGATCAGTGGGAAATTGACAGAAACGATAATATTTATTATAACACACCTCAACATAATAGGAACCCATATATTGACCACCCTGAATATGTGTGTTTGGTTTGGGGAACATCTTGCGTTTCAGCTCCAACAATTACCAATGTATTAAATTCACCAGCAAATCCTACATCTACTGATGTTGTCAATGTTTCTGCAAGCATTACCGATGACGGTTCTGTATCTAATGCTATTTTATATTGGGATGTAACACCTGGTACTTTTAGTAATTCCATAGGAATGTCGGTTGGTACACCCCCTACATACACCACAAGCAGTACAATTCCCGCCCAGGTTGCAGGAACTACAGTTTATTATAAAATAGTGGCTACCGATAATGAAGCCCATCCTACTACCTCGGATATTTATACCTATAATGTTCCTCAGGCCGAACCGGATAATCACCCCACAAATTTTACGTGCGGAACAACAACTTCTTCATCTATTCCATTAACATGGACAGACGCCATTGGAACAATCCTGCCGAATGGTTATCTAATTAAAATGAGTTCAGTAAGCCTTGCTGATATTACCAATCCCAGTGACGGTACTCCCGTGGCAGATGGTTCTACTGCGAAAAATATTCTTCCCGGAGTTCAAACATGCACATTTACCGGGCTGACCTCAAGTACAACATATTATTTTAAAATTTATTCCTATTCAAACTCCGGTTCGAATATAAATTATAAGCTTATTGGAACAGTTCAGAGCACATCATGCGCTACAATTGCCGGAGGTGGTGGGATTGCGGCATGTGTTGCTGAAGCTTTTGATTTGGGGGCTACTGCACCAACTAATTGGATATTTACTGGGATAACCAACACTTATACTACTTCTGGTAATTATGGAGCCGCATCTCCTTCAATAAGTTTTAATACGGATCTCGACCAAGTAATAACTCCTATAGTATCAAATCCAACTGAACTTAAGTTCTGGATAAAAGGGCAAAGTGTGTCTGGTGGGACATCATTGCTCGTTGAAGGGTACAATGGTTCTACGTGGTCAACTATTGAAAATATTACATTGACAGGTACTGGGTTGACAAAAACATATAATTCTTCATCCACACCTTCTTTGGCTCCTGGTTTTACACAATTTAGATTTACCCTTAACAAAGTTACTGGAAACCTTGCATTTGATGATGTCAGTGTGACATGTGAAACCGGCTGTTCATCTCCTGCAACACAAGCATCAGTAATGACATTCAATACAATTACTTCCAATTCAATGATTGCAGCATGGACACGTGGTAGCGGTAACAATGTACTTGTTCTTGCTAAAGCCGGTAGTGCGGTTAATGCTGACCCTGTTTCAGGTACAGTCTATATTGACAGCGATGTTTTTGGCTCGGGCGACCAATTAGGAACGGGAAATTATGTTGTATATAACGGACCCGCTTCATCTGTTCAGGTTACCGGATTATCAGCCAGCACAACATATTACTTTGCTGTTTACGAATATAACAATACCGAAATATGTTATAAAACACCCGGATTAACGGGCAATCAGGCAACATCAACACCTGTGATTATTCCCACGCTTACAACAAATACGCCATCATCCATATCTATTACTACTGCCACATGTGGTGGCGACATTACTGCAGATGGTGGCTCGGGGGTGACAGCACGCGGCGTTTGCTGGAACACAGCTACAGGGCCAACAATTGCCAACAGCAAAACTACTGACGGAACAGGAACAGGTAGTTTCACCAGCAGTATGACCGGACTGACAGCCGGAACAATCTATTATGTCCGCGCATACGCAACCAATGTAAATGGGACAGCATACGGTGATGAGCAGGTATTTGCTACGCTTCGTGCCGAACCCAGCAATTATCCGACAAACTTTACCTGTGGCACCACTACAACCACAACCATTCCACTGACATGGACAGGAGCAACAGGTACGGTGCTTCCGCATTCTTACCTTATCAAAGCAAGTCCTGTCGGATATTCAAGTATTGCTGATCCTGTTGATGGAACACCTGAAGCCGATGCTGCTCTTGTGAAGAATGTTGTTTACGGAACAAACAGCTTTACTTTCACTGGTTTGAATTCCAACACTACTTATTATTTTAAAATTTATTCCTATACAAATTCGAGTACCAGTATAAATTACAAAACAGATGCTACGGTGCCTTCAACAAGTTGTACTACTGTAGCTATTCCTGTTACCATTGTTTACCAGGGATTTGAAAGCAGTCCTCAGGATACATGGAACTATGCAGGAGGAAATGCAAATTCCAGCACATATAAATATGTCGGAACTTATTCGAGGGAAATTGCCACAGGGCAGACTGTTACATTTAATAATATCAGCTTAGCATCCTATTCAAGTGTGAATTTAGCGGTTGCATTTTCAGCTTTAAATCTTGCGAAAACTGAAAATTTGTATCTGGATATTTCTTATGATAATGGATCAACCTGGACAGGTACCGGCTCTGTAACCCTTGTGAATTGTAATCAAACTTCTGGTACAAGATCTGTTGCTTTTGGTGCTACCAGTTCCAACAAGCCTACTACTGTTGCTACAAATCCATGGGTGGTTAGTATTCCGGGAACGTCCGCTCAAATTGCTATTCGATTAAGATGCGGAACATTGTCAGGTACTTATTATATTGATGATATTAAATTATCAGGTATTCAGTCCTGCACATATCCAACTGCATATAATGTTACAGGTGGAGGAAGTTTTTGCTCAGGTGGAAGCGGTGTTACCATTGGCCTTGACGGATCGGCCACCGGAATAAATTATCAGTTGATGTTGGGGGTTTCGCCAATTGGCAGTCCTGTGGCAGGCACCGGCAGCGCTATTTCTTTCGGATTGCAGACTACGGGCGGAACATATTACGTTACCGGGACTAATGCTACTACATCATGCGCCACAAATATGAACGGAACGGCAACAGTTACTGTAAATCCAGCCTTGGCAGCATCGGTAAGCATTGCAGCTAACCCTGGTACAACTGTATGCCCATCCACAAGTGTTACATTTACAGCTACCGTTACAAATGGCGGAGCAGCTCCAACCTACCAATGGAAAAAAAATGGATCGAACGTGGGAAGTGCGACGAATTCTACATATACTAATACTCCTGTAAATGGAGATTATTACACCTGTGTCATCACATCAAATCTTGCTTGTGTTACTGGTTCTCCTGCTACTTCAAATACGCTGACAATGTCTATCAGCAGCCCTGCTGCGTCTGTAAATATTGCTGCAAACCCTTCTGGTGCTATCTGCGATGGAACCAGTGTAACTTTTACAGCAACCCCAACTAACGGAGGTGCAACACCGAGTTATCAATGGAAGGATAATGGATCGTCTATTAGTGGTGCAACGAATTCTACCTATACTTCCACCACCTTGTTAAATGGTCATGCAATTACTTGTGTGATGACCAGTAGCCTGAGTTGTGCTACGGGATCTCCGGCCACTTCGAACACTGTAACAATGATAGTGAATGCTACAAGCGCTGTTAGTGTTAGTATTGCAGCTGTTCCTTCCGGATCAATTGCAGCTGGTACAAGTGTTACTTTTACTGCAACTCCAACAAACGGAGGTTCAACTCCAGCGTACCAATGGAAAGTGAATGGAAGTAATATGGGTACAAATAGCAGTACATATACAACAACAGCACTTGCCAATGGTGATGTAATAACTTGTGTTCTGACTTCCAATATTTCTTGTCCGTCAGGATCTCCTGCTACTTCCAATTCTATTGCAATGACGGTTACTGCAAGTTGTTCAGGAGGAACGACAACAGTATTTAGCGATGATTTTAATCGTGCATCTTTTAGTCCCGGTGGAACACCTTCTATGACATATACAACAACAGTTACTGCTGGTGATGGAGGAGCAAGTATTAATAGCAGTACCTTTTTAGAATTAACAAATGATGCTTCTGGAACAGCAAATGCTAGTGGGATTGTTTATACAACTGGTCCATTAAGTACATATTCAAGTCCATTTACCGGAATTCTTTCTAGTAATGCAGGTTTAGTTACATGGACTTTTAATTTAAGGTTTAACCGTGCAAGTTCAAATAATCCGGCAAACCCGGCAAGTGGTGCATATGGAGAAGCAATAGTATTGGCAGGTTCAAGTTCGACTTTGACATCTGGAACAGGGTATGCGATTGTGTATGGAAATTCCCTTACTCCTGATCCAATCAGATTAGTATCATACAGTGCAGGTGTAGGAACAAACACAAACATTATTTCTTCTGGAGTTTCTGATATTGCAAATACAAACAATTATGCAAGTGTCAAAGTTACTTACAACCCTACTGGAAATTTATGGACATTGTATTTAAGAGATGATGGAGTTTCTGCCTGGAGTGATCCATCTTCAGGTGTAACCACTCAAATTGGAAGTTCTACAGCAAATTCAACTTATACCGGAACTTCTCTTGGATCATTTGGATTTCTTTGGAGTTATGCAACGGCAGCTTCCCAAACATCTCAATTTGATAATTTTAAAGTCACTGTTGGGTCAGGCGGTTCAGGGTATCCTGCTACCTATACTGTTAGCGGCGGTGGCACATTATGCAGCGGTGGTTCAGGGGTTACAGTAAATCTTAGTGGTTCAGAGTCCGGAGTTAATTACCAGTTAAAAGTCGATGGTGGAAATACAGGTTCACCTATTGCTGGAACAGGCTCGGCAATTAGTTTCACTAATGTGACTTCTGCAGGAACGTGTACTATTGTCGGAACAAATAGTACTTCAGGATGTCAGACGACAATGACTGGTAGCGCTAATGTAACCGTTAATTCATTACCTGCTGCATATGCGATGACAGGTGCATCTTCATACTGCAACGGTGGCTCAGGTACTGCTCTTGGTTTGAATGGCTCTGAAAGTGGTGTAAATTATCAGTTAAAAATTGATGGTGGAAATACTGGCTCCCCTGTTGCTGGTACAGGATCTGCAATTACTTTTGGAAATCAAACCACAACAGGAACATATACTGTTGTTGCTACAAATGCTACAACAACATGTACCAATACAATGACAGGAAGTATTGCAGTGAGCATCAATCCGCTGCCAACTGCATACAATGTTACGGGCGGTGGCGTTTACTGCTCAGGTGGTACAGGTGTTGCCGTAGGATTAGATGGTTCACAATCAGGCGTAAACTACCAGTTAAAAATAGGCGGAGTTAATACAGGATCGCCTGTTGCTGGAACTGGCGCTGCAATCAGTATTGGAAATCAAACAACTGCTGGAACATGTACCGTTGAAGCTACAAATGTTACTACTTCCTGTGTCAGAACTATGACAGGAAGTGTTTCTATTACTACCAATGCTTTACCTACAACTTACAATGTTACGGGTGGAGGCGCTTTATGCAACGGTGGAAGCGCTGTGCCTATTGGGCTTAGCGGTTCGCAAACGAACGTTAATTATCAGCTGCAACTTAATAGCTCACCATGGGGTTCGCCGGTTGCAGGAACGGGTTCGGCACTTTCATTTGGCACTTTCTCTCTCGGAGGCACATATACTGTTGTAGCTACCCATGCAACTACAGGATGTGTAAGCACAATGACTGGAAATGCTATAGTTACCGTAAATCCAAATCCAACCCCCTATAGTGTTACCGGAGGAGGTTCTTATTGCAGTGGCGGAAGCGGTGTTGCTGTTGGATTAAGCAATTCAGAATCCGGAGTAAATTACCAGTTGAAAATTGGTGGTTCAAATACAGGAGGCACGGTTGCAGGAACAGGAGCAGCGATAAGCTTCGGCAATCATACAGCTGCGGGAACCTACACGGTTTCTGCCTCAAATGCTACAACTGGTTGTACAAACAGCATGACAGGAAATGTAACTGTCATTATCAATGCATTGCCTGCTGCATATAGTGTTACAGGCGGAGGAACATATTGTAGTGGAGGTAGTGGTGTCACAGTTGGCCTGGCAAATTCTGAAACCGGGGTTAATTATCAATTGCAGATTGGTGCTGTCAATACTGGGTCCCCTATTGCAGGAACAGGTTCGGCAATAAGTTTCGGTTTGAAGACTGCTGCCGGAACATATACAGTTGTAGCTACCAATGCTTCAACATCATGTACAAGTAACATGACAGGAAGTGTTGCAGTTACAATAAACACAATACAACCTGTTGCATCAGTTTCGAACACCCCCGGATGTGGTATAGGCGATGTTACTGTTTCTTCCGACCAGAGTGGCTCGCAAATCTTTGATTTGTGCGACAATGGCGGAGCAGTTCTGCAAACATGGACAGGGAATGCAACTTCGCATGTTTTCAGTGGTCTTGCTGACGGCACTTATAAAGGACAAGTTACTTATGGCGGTTGTGTTTCCGTGCTATCAGGCTCAACCACTTTAACAAATACCTTGCAGGCAGTGGCTTCCATACTCGCCACTCCGTTGTGTGGTTCTGGAACAATTACTATATCCTCCAATCAATCAGGCACCCAGACTTTTGATTTATGTAATGATTTAGGTGGCGTATTGCAAACCTGGACGGGTAGTGCAACATCACGTAACTTTACAAGCCTGGCAAGTGGTACATATTACGGCCGGGTTACTCTTGGGTCATGTGCATCCTTGCTAACGTCAGGGGCTACTCTTACAAACAATTCCGTACCTACTGCTTATGTAGTTTCGGGCGTTTGTTCCGGTGGTTCCGGAATGACTATCGGATTGAGCAATTCAGCTATCGGAATTAATTATCAACTCAGAATAGATGGTGTAAATACTGGTTCCCCTATTGCAGGTACCGGTGCTCCCATTAGTTTTGGAAACCAGATAGCAGCCGGAACATATACTGTGAGAGCCACAAATACAACAACACTTTGCGAAAATAACATGTCTGGAAGTATTATAGTCACTGCCAGTTCTTGTGTTAATACATGGACTGGAACCACTTCAACGGATTGGTCCATTCCAACAAACTGGAGTACTGGTGCTGTCCCGACAAATGAAGATGTTGTTATAACTGGTCTACCTGGTAACCAGCCTCAAATTACTGCTCTCTCAAGTTGCCATAATTTAACAATCAACCCGGGGGCCAGCTTAACCATTAATAACGGTCAATCTCTGGCAGTTGGAGGAAATTTCCTGATTCAATCGGATGCAAGCGGTACTGGTTCATTTATCGATATTGGCACATTGACAGTTACCGGAACAACGACTGTACAGAAATACTTAACAGACCATCACTGGTGGTACCTTGGTTCGCCCTTAAGCAATGGAACTGGCGCGGCATTTAATACCCTATCAGCAACAGCTAACAGTGGAAATAGATTGTTTTACTGGAACGAAGTTGGACATGTTTATGCCAATGTTACAAACACAACAGATGCAATGCCTGTTTTAAGAGGGTATTCTTTCAAAAGTTTTGATGCAACTCCATTGACAGCATCATTTACCGGAACTTTGAATACTGGCACAATAGGAAGCACTTCGAACCTCACTTACACTACAGGCACATCCCAAGGATTCAACCTTGTGTGCAACCCTTATCCTTCTGCAATTAACTGGGGAAGTGGAAATACCCCCACTACCGGCTTAACCCAAACCAGTATCGGGACTACCATCTGGTACAGGATGAATAGTACCTTTGCCACATACAACTGGTCTGGAAGTGGCGTGGGAGCAAACGGCGGACAGCAATACATTCCGGCCATGCAAGCCTTCTGGGTTCGCACGAATGGAGTTGCAGGCACTTTGCAAATGACTAATGCTATAAGGGTTCATAATGCACAATCATTTTATAAGACAACTGAAACAAATGTATTCAGGCTGGAAGTTGCTGACAGTCTTAACAATGATGAAACAGTGGTAACATTCAATCAGGATGCTCAAAATATTTTTGAAGATTTTGATTCTGAAAAAATGTTTGCTACGGATGCTGACATACCCCAGTTATATACACTAACCAGCGATAATACGGAAGTGGCTATAAACGGCCAGCAAGAACTAATTCCTGCCGAAGAAAGAATTATTTCATTAGGGTTTAAAACTCCGGTGAGTGGAACTTTCAGCCTGAACGCAACCAACCTGAACGATTTTGATCAGAATATTTCTGTTTACCTGGAAGATGTGCAGCAAAATGTAATTCAGGATTTGCGACAGGCACCAGTTTATAACTTCTCATCAGGTATCATAGAGGATGCAAGCCGTTTCAGATTGCATTTCGGAAATTTAGTTACAGGAATTTCATCTGTAACAGAAGATCAGGCAACGGCATATTCATTTGCTAATTCTGTTTATGTTAACATACCTAACTCAAATAGAGGTCTTGTTGAATTGTACGATGTATTAGGTAATCTTATTTATACCCAAAACGTTGAGAAAGGACTCAACAAGCTTAATGTTGTTTTAACTCAGGGGATTTATATTTCTGTAGTAAAAATTGGTAAAAAAGATTTTACACAAAAGATAATTATTCTTAAACAATAACAGAATAAATATTCTTTTATAAAAGAACATTCTAAAGGTCGGCTTAAGTGTCGGCCTTTTTTGTTTTTTTGCACAAACGAAGTGAACACTATTTTGAATACACTCTGCATACACTATGTAGGGAGTATCATATGGATAACATGGGAGTATCCTGAGGGGAAGGTGGAATAAGTGAAATAGTTATTGGGTTATTAAGTGATTCGGTTATTCTGGTTGTCGAATTATGTATGGGTTATATACGGATTATGTAGGGATTATACTGGGATTATCCTATAGTGATTTTTTGGTTAATATTATTTGATATAAAATAGTTATTTGATTATCCGCAATTATTCCAGAATAAGAAAATTTTTCAGCACTCTTTACAAAATATTGACGTATAAAATTATAGTGGTAATTAGCATAATGACCTTGATTGTATTTTCCTCATACTTTCTGTTTGACCAGAAAGTATGCAAAGAGTCAAGAAAAAACTATCCCGATAGCTATCGGGACAACCCACCCTGATAAATTTTGGAATTTGTTAAGCGAAGCGAGTAAACTTCTTCGCTGAAAATTCACAAAATTCATCATTCACACCAACCCTGACCCCGCAGTTTTTTCGAGCCAACGCGCTTTTCCTCCTTTGGAGGAATGAAGAGGTCCGCTACAGTGGCCCAATTATTTCCAAAAATCATTTCTCTAAGCTGGTATACAAAAGGATATTCAAAATAGTTATTAGATTATTCAGTTATTGGATAATTAGCTTTTTCCATATTCAGTCAACAAAATTTCCGATTTTAGATTTCACTTGCCCTTCCTTCAATAGGCTTCGATCCCTTCAAGCTTAAGATGGCAAACCTCCCTGGCATGAAGATAGAGAGTAATATTTCATGGGACAGATGGCTTAAGGTTTAATGTATAAATTATACTCCCACAATTTTGCCCAATTTAGTAAACGGTCAATGATGGTTGACAGACCGATGTATGTGATTAGTATTGCTCTTATTTGCTTTACATAATTACACTATTGCACTTTCACAATTCTCTCAAATCTACCATGCCCATTAGATGATGGAATGTTTTTCAAAAATAAAGGCCGCCCTTTTGAGACAGCCTAGTTATTATAGAAATGAATTTATTTTTATTGGACAACCAATTGTTTACTTTCCATTATTTTCCCATTGGAAGAACGCACACTTACAATATAGATACCACTTTCGAAAGAAGAAATGTCAATTGGAATATTATCGTATCCTTTTTCTGAAACAAAAGTTTTATTAAGGATTTTTTGTCCAAGGTAATTTGAAATTTCAATGAGTACGGAAGTCTCTTCTGAGAAATAAACAGAGCATATTACCTGATCGTTAGCTGGATTTGGATATAAATTCAATGATGAATATATATCATCGCACGAAACAGAAATAGGTTCAAAATATTCAAATTCTCCGTTATAATCCGTTTGTTTGAGGCGATAGTATATGTTTTTGCTATCGTTTGCATTATCCGTGTAAGAATAATGTTTTAGCGCATTTGAGTTTCCTGAACCAGCGATGTTGCCAACGATATACCATTTTATTGCATCCTGACTTTTTTCAATGGTAAAATAATCGTTGTTGCTTTCTGAAGAAGTAGACCATGACAGATCAACATTATTATCATCGCAAACAGCTTCAAATCCTAATAATTCAATAGGTAATGGCTTTGTTTTTGGGGCCAATGTCCAACGTGAAAAATCCGGAATACCCGTTTTCGTAGAAATATTATCTGCTTCGGTAATTGTTGCTGTTTGCAAATACCATGTTGTATAAGGATCAGGTGATTTCCACATTTGCAAATCTGCTTCTGGCAAATAATCAGCGATTTCATGATCAAAATAATGGAAAACCAAGGTTGCATTTAATCCGGTATTTGTAACTGGTGTTATATCAAAATATCTTTTGATACTTGCACCGGATGATCCAACAAGAATGGAGGTCCCGGTTGTTCTGATTACTTCAGCAGATGTTGAAACACCAGTTGTAATATCCAACCCCAGGCCACCAAAAGATTGAGTTCCTGCTCCAATACTTCTTGTTGCTTTGACATTACCAGTAACATAGGACGTAGGAGCAAGATTGTTTGGAGTATTTTCAACAATAGTACCATCGGTGCGTAAATCAATTTTATATACGGATTGAGTAGTTAATTTACCGCTTAATAAAGTAATTGTTCCTTTAACATTTATATCGGTATACAATGTAAGTCCACTGCTGTTATTTAAAGTTATATTATAAAAAGTTGGAAGGCTTGTCCCGGAAATAGTCTGCGCGGTCGCTCCTTTAAATGTGACAAGGCCTGCGGTCTGGTTAAAAGCACTATTGTTTATATAATTACCCCATATATCTAATTTAGCAGATACATGATTAAGATCAAAAGTATAGCCGCTAAGATTATTTTTTAATTCCAGGCATGATGCCTTGGAGTAATGCTCAGATGGATGGCCGATCCAACCCGGCTCCCCTATATTACAGCTGTTTTGAACACCGGTTGAGGGTAATTCAACATTAACTGTGCTATCTGGAACCCTTAAGTTATCCCAGTTTCCGCAGTAGAACCAATCAGTTGTTCCACCAGCACCAGTCCATAAACCAGGAACGTAGCTGCTGCCACTGGTGGAAATCGGAATAGAGGTTGTAACTAAATAATTAGGCAATCCTGCATCATATGCAGCACAACCTGAATAGGCATTCCAGTTATCAGGATCTTTTAAATAAGCAATCCAATCTCTTTGTGATTTAACTGATAAATCCCCAACATATTTAAGGTAATCAGTTGCTGCCATTGGAACCATGTTAAAACAATCCATGCCAAATACCAGACCTGAATTTTGAGAGCGACCTGTACCTGCCGGTACATTATTGGCTGAGCAGATATGTGGTGTCCAATCGTCATTTGTATTAAATGCAAATAACAAAGTCCCTCCGGTATATGTGGCATTATTGCCTCCCGTGGTACCCTGGTTCCATGTTCCACCCTGCATAAAATAAATCTGATCGCCATTTGTATTAAAAACCAAAGGACCTTCTTTAATGTCAATCACCCAATTGTTATCAGGGGATATTACTTCAAAATAAGGAGATAAATTCAAGAACCGGAAAGTTATAACCGTTCCGGCAGCTATTGGTCCTCCAGTCCTTCTTATTCTCATATACCCCTCAGCATTGCCCCATTTTTCAGGAGTCTGATCACAACGATCCCAACCATTATCAGTCATATCTATCGTGGTTCCCGTTGTTATCGGTTTAAAAAATACGATGCTGATTTCATCATCACCAGGACTTGTACCGCCGCAGTCATAAATATTTGAATTTACACCCAAAACTGCAACATCGCCTGGAACTAACACTGTTGCGCCAGCTATTGGTGTGGTACAATCTGAAATACCTGCAGACCATGCACTGCCATTCCACACAAATACGGTGAAACAATATTGGGTGCCATTAGTAAGACCTGTCACTGTCACACTCGTACCTGTGCCTAAATATACCACTTTACCGCTAGTGCCAAATACTGTACCGGTACCTGTAAAACTTGCATCTGCTGTATATGAAGAACCTGATGGGGTTGTTGAAGTGGCTGAAGTTGGATTTGCAACAACCATTATCTGAGAATAACAACCAGAAGTAGGATTCGTCCATATTACCTGGGCAGAAGCATTCATTGGTGCTGCTTGTACTGAAGTAACTGGCATAACACCTGAAACTATGGATACCGTGGGTTGTGGTGCTGCAGACCATGCTGAACCTGTACTTCCTTTGTATGTATAAGCCATAATATAATACGGAGCTGTTGTTAAGTTTGAAACAGTAACTGATGCTGATGTTCCAGATGAACCGCTGTAAGCATTGTAAACCGTACGAGTGGCTGTGTTTATTATTGTACCTGAGCCAAAAACTGTATTTGCAGTATAGCTGCTTGCATTACCCGAAATAGCTTCACAAGTTGAACCCTGTCTTACTCCAATAACAACACCATCATAATTTCCTTCAGGTGCTGTCCATGTAATGGTAGCGCTTCCACCACTTATACAGCTAACTGCTAAATCGGTAACGGGTGCAGGTAAAGTTATATTGCTTGTCGAAGACGGTGTTCCTGATGTATAATAAGCTTGGCTTCCATTAGCACATTTATATTCGAATATTTTATAATAATATGTTGTACCCCCTGTAAGACCAACCACAGATACTGAAGTACCACTACCATTGTAAACAACTCTGTTTCCGGCAGGAATAAGGTCTGCAGCTGCACTATAATCAGCGCTTGCAGTATAATTATGCCCATTATCTGGTACAAAATCTACGGATGACCCTTCTTTAATAACAACAATACGATTATCTCCATTACCTGATGTCCAGCTTAAGTTCATTGAATTGCCAGTAACATTTGCAGTGGTAAAGTTGCTTGCGTCTGTTGTGGGAGCGGTACAAATTGTAGTCACGCAATAAACATTTATATCGTCTACATAACGTTCTTCAGTACCACCGGATGTTCTGGCGTCTAAAAATCGCAGGTAAACGGAACCTGAAATTCCTAAATTATATGAGAATGAATGGCACAACTCATCAGCAGGAGCACTTAAACTTGTAATGTCAGTCCATGGTCCTGATAAAGATGCAGCACTTTGAATTTTTAGTGTCCAGGAGGCCGTACTGCTTGAGCGCTTATATTGAAAAGTAAGTAGATTGGGATTGTTAAGAACTGGCGTAATCAAATAATCTCCAACCGCGTTAAAACCCACCATTTTGGTGCCGGCACATATGGTACCGGAAGTCTTTTGAAATGCCCCACTATTTGTCCAGTCTATGGGCGGAAATGAAGATTCAAAGCTTTCGCTCACACATGCATCAGGCTGTGTTGAACAAGTGCCGGTTAATGTAGTACCATCCGTTTTATAATTAACAGAAGTTCCTGCATTGGTGTATGACCAGATTTTAAAATAAACGGTAGTGTTGGTTGACAAGCCCGTTAAAGTATATGTGTTTGTGGGATGTGAAATATTAACTGCATTAACTCCATCCACCTCAAATGTTCCATCAACTGGTGCTGAAATGCTTCCTAATCCAATAGTGCTCCACTTTATCAAATATTTATCCGGGGTCACAATTCCACCCGCAACTGTCCAGCTAAAGGGAATAGAACTGGTATTAGAAACTCCACAAGTAAAAGCTGTTGGATTTTCTGTAGGTTCCGCTTTTGCTGTTGGGGTAACATCTACTTCAACACCTGAGCTCCATACAGATCCTTTTCGTGTAAAAACCTTTACATGGTAAGTGGTTCCAGCAGTGAGACTTGTTACAACTTTAGGTGAAGCGGGTGATGTTGAATTATAAACCACAACTCCTCCTCCAGGAAATGCAGGATTACTTCCATCTGTAAAACTTAAAGAACTGGCTGTATAGGTTCCGCTTGGGATACCGGAAATATGACCGCCGGTGTTTACAACAATAATTAATTCATCCAAACAAGCAGGGTTTGTCCAGGAAACAGATGTAGTTCCGTTATTTTCTGTTGTGGCTCCAAGGCCTGTGACATTTGCTATAGTACTTGCTGCAATTACAGTTTGAGTTCCACCCGCAGTATAAGGACCCGTGGTAGTGAAATTCGCATTGGTAAACGTAAAATCTGCATTATTGGCAGCGCCAACACCTATGGTTTTAGTTACTAAAGCATCGCAGGCAATATCTGCTGTGAGCCATAAATAGCCTGTTCCTGTTCCTGCGCCAACAATGGAAGTATTCAGAGAAGAAAAGGTAACAGAACTACCGGTAGCAACATAAGCCTGTGCTGTTCCAATCTGTGTTTTAGTAGCAAAATCATCAGTAGCGCTATACCATAATTTAAACGGATTCGTTTTTAAAGTAGCAGCAACATAATTCCCTGTCAAATCAAATACTGCGCTTTGCAGTGCTGCATAAGTAATAGAAGAAGTAATGGTAGTTTTATATATAATTAGATTATCGTTGTTTTGCTCAACATTACCAGCACTGATGACGGGAGTTGTAATAGCAATACCCGGTGTAACGGAATTACAATAAATATCAACGTCATCAATATAAATTTGTCCTGCAGTCCTTGCTGTCATATTGAATCTTACATAATAATTTCCTGCAAGGCCTAATGTTATGTTATATAATGCATATGCATTAGTAATATCACCTGTATTGGTCCCGTTTGCAACAAAAGTACCATGATCGGTTACACCTGAGCCAAAGTTGATATCTGTTGAAGACTGTATTTTAACTGTATAACTATCATTAGTACTTAATCCTCTAGCCCAAAATGAAATAGCTTGAGGATTAGTAAGCAATGGAGATTGTATATAATCTGAGGCGCTATTACAACTAGACCACCAAGTACCACTATGGGCATAGGTTACATTGTTAGTAACAAAAGCTCCACCTCCTGGCAGTGTCCATGTTCCTCCAGTACTGGCCCCATTAATACCTCCTTCAAATCCATTACTTGCACAAGGAGCACTTAATGTGGCGCAAGTTGAAGTAGGTGCGCTTCCCAATTTATAATTTATATATGAACCACTGTTTGTATATGACCAGATTCTAAAATAATATTGAGTGGCAGAGGATAAGCCGGTAATATTAGCTGCTCCAACACCAGCAGCTACACTTAGTGAACCTGAACCAGAGCCAGGGCTATTAGCCACTGCTGTTCCGTCAGCAAGAGTTCCTGGATCAGAAGGATACGCTGTATTGCTCCACATGATCAAATACCCATCCGGAGTTGTTGCTCCTGTTGCATCTGTCCAAGTAAGAGGAATAGATACTGTTGTACCTGCAGAACAGTTAAAATTAGTTACATTGCTAGTGGGTTCGGGTTTTATAACCCAGCCACTGACTGCTACGTTTTTACTACCAGCACCACCACCAGAATTTACCACATTACCTGTGTAATTTCCCGAGTTTAGCCCTGCTGTTAGTCTTACTTTTATTGTAGTATTAGCCAATGTACTTCCTGTATAAGCTACGGTTTGGGCTGTTGAATAATAATTTGCACCACCATCTACCGAAATCTGAAAATTTGCAGGAGGTGTTACCGTAATATTTCCAGCAGCTGGGGATAAACCTGTTCCGCTTAACGTATAATTTTGTGCTGTCGACGGACCACTTCCATAATTGTAATTCAACCCGCTTAATGAAGATGGAGAAACAGTAATTTGGCTTGCAGAAGAAATCACAGTACCGCTAATACTTACATCGTCTAATCTAAAATCTCCACCACCTGTAGAAGTTCTACTACCATTTAACCATCCTTGTATTTTAATAGTCACAGCGCTTGTTTTTCCTGTTACTCCGCTTACAGTTTGATTTACGTTAACTAATGAAGCACTTGGCGCATCGATAGTATAGGTTGCGGCACCATTGTCAATATCAAAAGAAAATGCGGATGGGCCAGCAGAGGAGGCATAAGCATTAAATGAAATTCCTGTTATACTTAATTCATATCCTGACACAGGAGTTATTGTAAAATAAAAGTATTTTGAGGATGCTTGATCGGTTGCAGTCCATCCTCCGGTGGATTTAATATATGGTGGATTTGGTAAACCAGCAGTAGTAACATTTGTCGTAATAGTTCCAGCAGAAATACCCATATCTGAAACTGTTGTATTTGCCGGTACTGTCGTGGGTGATAAATAAGCTGTGGGAAGATCAGCAGCTGAAAAAGTGAACATTGAAATAGGACCTGTATTTACAGTTAAAGCAACTGCATTCGAAGTAACCGATACACACGGAGCGTTGCCACTAACAATACATTGGTATTGATATCCGCTCATTCCTGTAGTGGTAGCTTCTGTTGTATAGGATGCCGTAGTACCACCAGTACCTGTTGTAACATTTGTCCATCCACTACCAGTATTTATCTGCCACTGATAACCTCCGGCGTTACTAGCTGTTACATTGAATGTTGCAGTTGCAGGCGTCGTAACTGTCTGGGGCGATGGTTGTGCTGTAATACTTGGAGTAGTATTAATAGTAATTGTAGCACTTCCTTGTGTACCCCAGCATGAACCACTATATGATCTGAAATAGTATGTGCCAGATGAATAAACAATTTGTGATGAGGATGCGGTTGATGTTAAAACACCATTGTTGGTTGTGCTTTGCCAGTATATTGTTCCATTTGCTCCTCCGGAAGCAGTGAGAGTTGCACTTCCACAAAATGTTCCTGCTCCGCTTACTGTAACAGCATCCGGTACTATATTTACTGTAGAAACTGTAATTGTATTTGAATTAGCTGTGGCTGAACTTACACATGATGCGTTTGAAGTTAGAATACAATAAACCTGGTCTCCGTTGTTAACATCTGTGCCTGCAACAGGCGAATAAGTTGAAGAATTTCCCCCAACTGTTACTGTATTTTTCTTCCATGTATATGTTGGGGTTGCACCGCCGTTTGTTATCGTCGCTGTAAATGTAAGCACAGTCCCTACACATGCAGAGCCAGTAGAAATTGAAATTGTTGGTGTAATTGCAGCAGTTACTGTAATATTGCTTCCATTATCGGCACTAATTACTGGAGTGGCATCGGTACTTTTAACACGAATTCTATAAGTTCCTGCTACCTGGCTAATGGGAATATTTGTAGTAATAGTATATGGGCCGGCACCAGTAACAGAACCACCTAAATTGGATGTACCCGAAGCAAAACTACCACTTGAGTTTGACAACTCAATAAAAGGAGAAGTAACAGTTCCGGTTATGTTGTAAGTTAAATTAACACTGTTTGCTGTTGCATTGCAAAATGGACCAAAGTTTTGTGGTGATGTGGTTAATGCTATTGAATTTGCTGTAACATTTATTTGAACTTCATTACTTGTAACAACACCGCAAGGCGAAGGATAGGTTGATTCACATATAACGTAGTAGGTTCCTGCACTGCCAAAATTGGGTGTATAAGTAGTTGTTGTATTCCCGGTACTTGTAGGATGTGACCCGGCAGAAGTTCCATATTTCCAAATCCTTGAAGTAGGTGTCGATCCCTCTGTAACAGTTAATGTTGCACCGTTTGCAGAAACTGCAATATTTTGAGTTCCGGTAGGAGCGATACTTGTTGCTGAACTAACAATAGTTGCTGTAATTGGGTAAGGAATGCTCGTGCAGGAAGTGCTTGTATTTGTAACGGTTAAATTACCGCTATAGGTACTTGCTGCAGCTGCACCAGGCACAGTTAGCACAATAGGAGTTCCCGGTAATGCAACACTTGTCACATTCGAAAATCCGGCAGTTATAGCTGCGGCACTCCAAACGATACTATATTTATCAGGACTGTTGGTAATTGCACTATACGTTAAATTCGCAGAAGTTACCCCGGAACATATCGATGGGTTTGACCCCAGTGTAATAGTCGGGGCAGAACAAGAAACTGTTCCTGACAATTTAATATCATCAATTCTAAATTGAGCAGTAGTACCAGGCTGTGTCCATCTCAAGTATAGTGTTGCTGAAGCAGGTATTGTTCCAGAAGCGGTTTTTAAAGTCCAAGTATTTGCAGTAATGGATGAATTCACTGTAAGTGCAGTATAAACTGAGCCATCTGTGCTATATTCAACAGTTACCATATTATTGGCAACAGTCGATAAAACACCAAATGATAAAGTGATTGAGGTATAACTTATTGAATTTATGCCAGCAATTTGAAAGTTCTTCCCTGCAGTATTTGTTAAAAAGACATTTGCTAGTCCCGAAGAGCCTGTATATCCTGAGGATGCAGATGTGTTTCGTAAATCACCAGACCCCGACATTGTATATGAATCATTGTCAAAACTATTTGCAGTTTCATAAGCAGGTATCAAGGTAGTGCTCGGGGAAGTTCCCATTGTTTCTGTGAAAATTGTCGTCTGCCCAAATCCCCAATTTACCCATAGCAAAGCCATCATAAAAATTGGTAATACTAAAAAATGTTTCAGTGTAAAATTATTTCGGCTATTGCAGGTAGGTTGCTCTTTTGCAGAATTGCTGTTTGCCGATAATTGATTTTGTTTTTGCATAAACTTAAAATATAACACTAGTTCAACTAATATCTTAATTGTGTTACTTTTTAAGCCGGTTTCAGCAGTACTGCAGAAGGTAGGATTCGGGCGCAGCAATCATCAAGGGTGCTCAACTTAAGAAAACAAGTAAAAGAACATTTTAAATAACATACAAAGATAAGGTATAATGCAGGCAGAGTCAAGGATTGCGGCCATTATTTCCCAACAATTAGACCGGCGAAAAACCAGATTCGATTAATTCAGGTATTTGAAGGTTAAAATCAGAAAAGACAGAAACAAGCAATAAAGTTCTATAATCAGAAAATAAACAATAAAAACCGATCACAGACCGGTTTTTATTCATTCGAATTTCGTTGAGGTTGGTTTCTATTTTATAATAAGCTTCTTACTCTGAATAAATTTTCCATCTTTTGCACGAACAACGATATAATATACTCCGCCATTTATACCTGATAAATCAAACACAACATTGTTATTTCCTTCAATTGCGTTTAATGATTTGCTGATAATTGTTTGGCCGATGCAATTAATCATTTCAATTGAGACATCATGTGTTTCTAAGGAGACGTATGAAATCGCTGCGTAATCAGATGCTGGATTAGGATAGATCCCTAACTGTTCATTCAAGTCGGTAGAGGTGAAAATTCCCACACCGCTCCAGGGATTAATATCTGGAATCGCTAGTGTGGTAACCATGGCGTTTCCGGCAGCATCAGTTATATTACCGTTTCCACCTGCAGTATACTGAACTGACAATCCGACCACAGAAGAGGCGATGAAGTCATTAACAGTAAGAATAATTTCAGCATTGGAAGAACCTGGATTTATAGCAGTAACCGTATAATGAATAGAAGTATTAAAAAGATCAGTAACAATAAATCCGCCATCGTTAGCCTGTGTTATTGTTGATGCAGCAAGCAGTTCGTTCGTTGTTAATTTAATTTCGGTATTGCTGTTTCGTTGAGAAACTGTAACCACAGGGCGGTTAGCATCAATAGTAATTGTCCCTGTTGCAGGTCCTGTAAATGCCGCACTTGGCGTTGCACCATTATATAACACTACACTGATGGGTACTGCAGCAGCAGAAGCCCGGTCTGCATCGCCTTCCTGAACGGTGTAAACAACAGAATAGGTACTGTTGCCATTATCAGTAAAGCCTGTGGCAGCATGGCCATTTATGGTTATTGCACCTACAGTATATCCTGTACCACCTGCAGTAATTGTTACAGGAATAGCACTGCCAATTTTATAATTTCCATTTCCAAAAGCAACACCGGATATGGTTGCGGGACTGCTCCAGGGATCTATTGGTGTGATTGAAGAATTGCTCAACAGATTATTGCCCGCAACATCTGCTACGATTCCATTAGTACCCCATGTATACTGAATAGCCAGGCCTGTAAGCGCAGAAGCTCCAAAATCAGCTACGGTAAGTATAATTTCCGAATTGCTTGCACCCGGGTTTACGGCAGTTACTGTGTAATGAGTTGAGGTTGTAACCCGGTCAGTTACAACAAATCCACCATCGTTTGCACGTGTAATAGTTGCAGCAGCAAGCAATTCATTGGTGGTTAATTTTATTTCGGTGTTGCTGTTTCGTTGAGAAGCTGTTAACACAGGACGGTTTGCATCAATGGTAATTGTCCCTGTTGCAGGTCCTGTAAATGCCGCGCTTGGAGTTGCACCATTGTATAACACTACACTGATTGGCACGACAGCCGCAGAAGCCCTATCTGCGTCACCATCCTGAACTGTATAAACAACAGAATAGGTACTGTTGCCATTATCAGTAAAGCCTGTGGCAGCATGACCATTTATGGTTATTGCACCTGCAGTATAACCTGTGCCGCCTGCAGTAATTGTCACAGGAATAACACTTCCAATTTTATAATTTCCATTTCCAAAAGCGACACCGGATATGATTGCGGGGCTGCCCCATGGATCAATCGGTATGATTGAATAATTGGTCATCAGATTATTGCCTGCAACATCTGTAAGGATACCATTGCCACCCCAGGTATATTGAATAGCCAGACCTGTAAGCGCAGAAGCTCCAAAATCAGCCAGGGTAAGTATAATTTCCGAATTGCTTGCACCCGGGTGTACAGCGCTTACTGTGTAATGGGTTGAGGTTGTAACCCTATCAGTAACAATAAATCCGCCATCGTTAGATTGCGTAATAGTTGCAGCAGCAAGCAATTCATTGGTGGTTAATTTAATTTCAGTATTGCTGTTTCGTTGAGAAGCTGTAACCAAAGGGCGGTTTGCATCAATGGTAATTGTTCCTGTTGCAGGTCCTGTAAATGCCGCGCTTGGAGTCGCACCATTGTATAACACCACACTGATAGGCACTACGGCCGCTGAGGCTCTGTCTGCATCGCCTTCCTGGACTGTATAAACTACCGAATAGGTGTTATTGCCATTATCTGTAAAACCCGTTGCAGCACGACCGTTTATCGTTATCGTGCCTGCAGTATAACCTGTACCGCCGGCGGTAATTGTTACAGGAATAACACTTCCAATTTTATAGTTTCCATTTCCAAACGCTACACCTGATATGGTTGCCGCACTGGCAATGACCTGTATGATATTCGTCCCTTTTGTTGAAATATTATTTGAACAATCCACAGCATACGCATAGTAATTTCCAATTTGTAAATTCAACGCGGAGACATTAATATCTGTATTTGCAGCAGTAACAGCAGTTTTAGCACCTTGCAGGTTGGTAACGGCTGTGTTTAAATCCGCCAGCGTTGTTTGCGCGATACCATCCTTTATAATGTATACAAATCCATATGCTTCGTTGCTTTGAACTATTGCCGACTGACCAGTATTCGCCACAGTTTGCGCATTGGCAAAAACAACTGGTGGTGTAATATCGTAATTAGTTATATTAACCTCATCAAGAATAAGGTTCTCAGGATTATTATCACTTAGTATTTTTATTCTGATATTATTACTTGCATCATTTATCGTAATTGTAAAAAGAGCATAGGTCTGGCTATTAAACGCCTGTGTGGCAATATCAGTATAAGCGCCACCATTGACCGACTTCTGCACTTTAAATGTGCCACTGCCCGTATTTAATGCACGATAATATAAACTAATTGTCCCAATCGTATTTACCGAAGGAGCTATTAAATAAGCATTTGCAACACTTTTTGCCAGACGAACAGCGCCGCCCGAGCCCCCATAAGCATTTGCCGCCAGTTCCACTTTTAATTGCTGATAATCCCAGATTCCGCTTCCTAAGGTTGCAGAACCGCTTCCATATGAAGTAGGGAAAGTAGTTCCCGTAAAACTTTCTAAAAAGTGAGGGCAGGCGTTTGCTGTATATGTTTGAAACAAGAAAACAAAAGATAAAACAAAAAGGAATGAGTAAATTTTTTTCATGATAAAATGGTTGTTTTTAAATGTGGTCAAAACTAATAAAAATCCAAGTTGGATAAAATATTCAAATAAGAAATCCCCCATAATTTTCGGGGGATTTCAATTATATTAATTTATTACAAGACGTTTATATCCCAATACATTACCATCTGACGAGTGAATTATAACATAATAAAATCCACTTTGAAATTTAGTCAGATCCAATGTAAGTAAATTAAATCCCGATATCAAGGAGAACTCATTGCTGTAAACAATAGTACCCATAGAGTTTGTAATTTCGACATTTACCTCGCCTTGTTCTTCAGTATATACATAACAGATGGTCTGGCCCGTAGCCGGATTCGGATATACATTGATGGCATGATAAGTGGCATCACAATTAACTTCTATCGGATCGCAGGTAACGAATTCGCCATCATAATCTGTTTGTTTCAATCGGTAATATGTATTGCTTTCAGCATTATCGGGATCAGTAAATTTATAGTTTATCAAAGTATTTGAATTACCTGCTCCTTTAATAGTGCCAACAACAGTCCATGTTTCAGTATCAAAACTTTTTTCAATGGTAAAGTAATCATTGTTGGTTTCGGATGAAGTGGTCCATGCAAGTTCAACCTTTTTATCACCGCAAACAGCTTCAAACCCTAACAATTCCACAGGTAGCGGATGATTTTTATCAGCCAGCGTCCATCTTGAGAATGAAGGAATGCCTGATTTTGATGAAGTATTGGCCGCTGCACTAACAGTCCCGTTCTCGAGCGACCAGGATGAATAAGCCGGAGAAGGAGCTTTGAATAAAACCAAATCTGCTTCAGTAAAAGGTAACCAGGTAATTTCATGATCGAAATAATGGAAAACCATGCCAGCATTAAACCCAGAATTTGTTGTTGGTGTGATATCAAAATAACGCTTGATACTTGAATTTCCTCCAACAATAATTGTAGTACCGGTAACCCTTGTTACAACCGTAGAATTAGCGGCACTTGCTTCGTTGATTTCAAGGCCTACCCCACCAAAAGTTTGATTAACACTACCACCTATATTTCTTGTTACCTTTACATTTCCTGTAACATACGAACTTGGGTTTATTGCTGTTTCGGTTATAGTACTTGTACTTCCTAATAATTCTATAACATTAGTTCCTGTTGTCAATATACCATTCGTCAATGTGATATTATTGTTTATGTTTATGTTAGTATTTAATGTGAGACCCGCATTGTTGTTCAACGTCATATTATAGAATGTCGGAATATAGGATGCGTTTGCGGAAATCGATTGTGCCGATGTTCCTTTGAAAGTTACAAGCCCAGCCGTATGATTAAATGTAAAATTGTTAGTGAAGTTGCCCCAAACATCCAATTTACTGGCAGCATTGTCAATGCTGAATACATATGAGCCAGTTAAATTATTTATGATACTCAGGCACGATGCTTCTGTATAAGGAGAAGGTGGTGAGCCTATATTACAAGAATTTGTAACTCCTGTTGCAGGTAATTCAACATTAACTGTTTTGTCAGGAACTCTTAAATTGTCCCAGTTTCCACAATAAAACCAGTCTGTGTTTCCGCCTTGACCTGTCCATATACCAGGTAAATAATTTATAGGTACCGTTGTTATCAGTATTGTATGAGTTGTATTTAAATAATCAGGTGTTCCAGCATAGTATGTCTGACAATCAGTGTAACTTGACCAGTTATCACCATCTTTTAAATAAGATATCCAATCACGTTGGGTTTTTTGTGACATATCACCAACATATTTAAGATAATCGGTTGCCACATTTGGAACCATATTAAAACACTCCAATCCCTGAAGTAATCCCGAATTCTGAGAACGCCCTGTTCCCGATGTATTATTATCGGGTGTACAAATACCAGAAGTCCATGTAGAATTTGTATTAAATGCAAACAAAAAAGTACCCCCGGTATACGTTGCATTGTTTGTGTTCAGAGTGCCCTGGTGCCATGTTCCACCTTGCATAAAATACAATTGATCGCCATTGGAATTGAAAATTAATGGTCCGTTTTCTATATCGATAGTCCAGTTATTGTCTGGATATAAACCCGTGAAATGCGCCCCTGCACCCTGCGTCAGCCTGAATGTTATGATTGTTCCTGCAGGAATGGTACTGGTGGTTCTTTTAATTCTCATGTACCCCTCCTGGTTGCCCCATTGACCGGCGAAGCATTTTTCCCAGCCGTTATCAGTCATATCTAATGTGGTGCCTGGGGTAATATCCTGAAATGTTACAATGCTTATTTCATCATCTCCTGATGTAGCTCCTGATATACAATGAGCCGGAGTTGAATAAATGTTTGAGTTTACACCCATCACGGCTATACCTCCCGGAAGTAGCTGGGTTACTCCTGCAAGTGGAGTTTCACAAATAACAGACCCTGCCGACCATTCTGTTCCCTTACGTGTGAAGAATTTAAAACAGTAATTGGTTCCATTTACCAAATTCGTAACTGTTTGAGGTGAAGTGCTACCTTTATAAACAACATAACCACCATCAAAACCCGTTCCGGAACCAAATGTAAGACTAGCTGAATATGCAGTACCATCACCTGAAGGCGCTGCTGCTGTAAATGTTCCTTGTTTACAAACAATCATAACGTCATCCGCGCAAGTTGGAGCAACAAATGTCATCAACATTGTGGCGTTTCCTGGAGATAAAGCAGCATTCAACGGGTCGGATAATGCTAGTGAAGATATCGCTGTAGTTGGAGTGCTTGTTGCCCAGTATGTGGAATTTTTATAGGCATACGCTTTTATTTGATATGCCTCACTGGCTGTTAATCCTGTCACAGTAACACTTGTTCCTGTCCCTTTATAAACTACAAAACTATAGGGGGTTGTACCGCCATATTGTGTACCAGAACCAAAAACAGGATTTGCAGTGTATGTATTTTCGTTTCCGCTTATCGTATGACAATCAAGAGATGGATCTTTTCTCATACCTATAATAACACCATCGTAAGATCCTTCCGGTGCCGTCCATGCAATTGTTGCAGTTGAATTTGTCAGGCAGGTTACCTGCAAATCAGTAACGGGATTCGGCGTGATGGCTGTAGCCTGGCTTCCTGTCAATGAACTTGATGTCAAATAATCTTCCATTCCAAAAGAACAATTAAATTCAAAAATTGTAAAATAATAGGTAGTACCTACATTTAATCCTGAAAGGCTTACTAAATTACTTGAACCTTTATAGATTATTTTATTACCATTACCTAAGTCGGTTGCTTGTGAAAAATCAGCATTAGAAGTATAGGAAGTTCCATCCACCGGTGTAAAATTAACAGCGCTTCCTTCTCTTGCTACTATTATTCTATTAGCACCATTCCCTGAAGTCCAGCCCAGCACCATTGATGAATTAGTGACAGATGTAAAAGTCATCGATGAGGAAATTGTTGTTGGTTCAGTGCAAACTGAAGCACAATAAACGTTAACATCATCAATATACCTTTGTGCTGTACCGCTAGCTCTTGTATCTAAAAATTTTATATAAATAGTTTGCGATGAAAAGGCACTTAAATCAACTGTAGCTGTCTGACACGAAGTAGTTGCATTTGAAATAGTTGCCAAATCGGCGAATGTTCCTCCCTGTGTAGCACACCATTGAACTTTTAATGACCATGGATCAGTATTGCTGCTTTTGTCGTACTGGAATGTAAGCTCTATAGGATTTACAATTGCAGGTGTCACAATAAAATCAGCGCTAGCGTCAAATCCGATTTTTTTACTTCCTTCACATGCGCCCGTGGTAATTGTTAAACAACCACCATTAAGCCAACCCGATAATCCTGCTATACCAGCCTCAAATCCTTCGGCGAGGCATGGCCCTACTTGAGTCATACAGTTGGTTTGCTGAATGGTTCCATCGGTTTTATAGTTTATGCTTGTGCCAGAATTTGTGTACGACCAAATCTTGAAATAATATACAGTGTTTGCTGTTAAGCCAGTGGCGGTATAGTTTTGAACTCCATATAAAACATTGTGAGTAGTTGCTCCATCTGCTTCTGCTGTTCCGTCTGTGGGGCCTGTTGGTGCACTTAATCCCCATTTAATCAAATACCCGTCAGGTGATTGTGTCCCGGGAGCTGCATCAGTCCAGGTTAATGGAATTGTATAACTTGTGGTGGTTCCACAAGTAAAAACGGTTGGATGGTTGGTAGGTTCAGGTTTGGTGGCACATGCGCAATATGTATTTGCCGCAGAAGAACTATTTCGCGGACTAACATTTGCAGCTATTAAATCTGTTGAATTTTGATCAGTATCGGTACATCCACCATTAGCTCTAAAAACACTTTTTGTAGCACTTGGTGCAGGAGCATATGATGTTCCTTCATAACAATTTGCTGATGTACCAAAGCCAACAAAATCCACAATTGCACCTCCTGTAGGGCAAGTTCCACTAAGCGCAGTTGTATTGCAAACCAATGCCACTTTTCCAGTAGTAGCAGACATGTTTATTCCACCACTTGAAAGATCAAGATCGGCGGTGGGTAATTCAGCACCAACACTACCACCAGTTGCAAGTTTTATTAAAAAATATTTGCTGGGTTCCACAGAACCAGAAAGACTTGCGGGACTTGGTGCTGTACCCCAACCAGATCCTGCAGCACTTGTATATTGGAGAGAATAACCACTCAGGTTAATTGTGGCACATGTTGGATTAAATAGCTCAACAAAATCATATTTATAGGTAGCGCCGGTATTTCCACCTCCCCCATAAATTTGACTAATTTTTAAGGAGTTGGCTGCTGCTGCTGTAACAGAACCACTATTTGTCTCATTAATAGATGTTGCACCACCACCTGCAATAACTACATTTTCTGAATTATATGTATTTACAGCTAGTCCGGCTTTTAAACGAACATAAATTGTTGTAGATGTTCCGTTATATGCAGTTAGCGTTATTGGACTGGTTGCAGCAAATGGAGAATTGGATGTTGAAATCTCATAGTTGGCTGAGGTGGTCAACGTAACATTAGTTCCATTTAAATTTGCACCAGTCAAAGCAAAACTTTGAACTGTTGATGGGCCAGATCCAAAAACATAGGTAAACCCCGTAAGGGTTGAAGGCGTTGCAGTAAGAGTTGGGGTAACTGCTGTAACAGTACCACTGCAAGTTACAGTTTTATTAGTGGCGCCAGTGCTACTTGCAGTAATGTTTTCACTATTATATGTACCCACACTTAAGCCTGATTTAAGACGAACATAAACGGTTGTAGATGCAACTGTGCCACCTGATTGCGTAAATGTTAATGGCGTAGTGTATCCGGAACCAGAAGTCTTTGAAATTTCATAATTTGTTGTAGCTGCTATACTAATATCATTAGTTAAATTAGAGCCACTAACCGTAAACGTTTGTTCTGCGGAAGGGCCTGAACCTAGCATATAAGTGAAACCTGTAAGTGTTGATGGGGTAACTGTAATATTTGGTCCAGCGGCAGACATTGTCCCTCCAATTTCTAGTCCATTTGAACCTGAAGCAGATGAATAAAATCCCCAGCCACCAGTGGTCGTTTGACCACTTGCATAATATCTAATTGTAACTGTCGTTCCAGCTGCTATATTTTGTAAAGCAGAAATCCCTGATATATCTATTTGTGTCATTGTCAACGAAGTAGATTGAACAGGAGAACCTATAAGTGTAAAATTTGTACCATCTAAACTATAAGCAAACTGTGATGTAACGCCTGGAGATGCATAAAAAGTGGCCGTACCGGCAAATTTTGCATCTATTGTAGATAGCGACATAGCATATCCTGAATTAGGACCAAGAGTAATTTGGAAATAATCAGTGTTTGAAGTTGAAATGCCATTATTTTGAAAACCCACAGTTCTAAACGAATTTGCACCTGCACTCGATGCCGCACCAGCACCACGAGTTATAAGATTTGATGAACTTAAGTTAGCGTTAAATGTTGTTGCAGCAAGTGTTGTGTATGGTCCAGCTCCAGTAAAATCCCAGGCTGCGAGTGGAGAAGTAGCCCCAGCCGTAATAGTTACAGTAATCGAATAATTCCCACTCACACAGCCAGTAGTACTATTTTTTACCGTAAGTGTTGCGTTATACGCACCAGTGTTGGCTCCTGCAGGAACAGTTAAAACTATTGGAGTAGAAGGCAATGTAGTATATGCAACATCTGAAAACCCTTGACCTTCGGCTGTTGCATCATAATTTACACTGTATTGATTAGGCGTACCGGTTGTAGCGCTATAAGTTAAATCGGCAGTTGTGGTTCCTTGTGTTACACTTGGATTGCTACCTAAAGTTATTGTAGGTGTTGTATTATTCGCGGTAATTGCGATACTGCTGGTAGCATTGCATCCGCTGCTTGTTACAGTAACGGTGTATGTGCCTGCAGCACTAAGGCTATTAGCGGCTGTACTTGGCGTAGCACCACCCGACCAGGCATATGTGCTGCCTCCTGTTGCTGTGACACTGATAGCGGTTGTAGTACATGTAATAACAGTACTTCCAGTATTGTTTGTGATTCCTGCTGTGGGTGTTGCATTTACTGTTATCTTAACACTAGCTGTAGTATAGGTACCAGACTGCTCTCCACAAGTTGTGGATGGTTGAGTAACCCCCATTACACAACGATAATATTTTGAGACAGATAGGACAGGTGGTGTATATGCATTGGTAGTCGCACCAGTACCTCCTACTGCGTTTGCCCAAAGATCTGTAGCACCATTATCATCTGATTCTTGCCATTGATAAGTTAATGAATATGATCCACCACCAGAACCCCCGTTACATGTGGTTATTGATAAAGTTAGTTGTGCTGGTGCGTTACCAGAGCAAATAGTCTGTGCAGAATTTACTGTCGCAGTGGAAAAATTTGTTTTGGTTGCAAACCCATTCAGGCTAAAGGCCGAAAGGGCAAAGAAGCCAATAATAAATACAATAAAATTTCGGGGTAAAAGTAAATGGAGTCCAAGGCGTTGGCCTGTGAGCGTTGAAATTAGCTGATTGTGTAGAAATCTCTTCATAGTTTGACTTTTTAAATTAACACTACAAAACAAAAATTGTATTGTTATTTTTTTAAGCCGGTTTCAGCAATCCGCCAGTTGGCAGATTCATCAAGGGTGATCAACTTAAAACGCTATGTAAATGAACGTAATTAAAATTCAAATATAAGGTATAAAACCAGCAATGTCAAGGATTCTGGTTGTTATTTTTTAAACAATTAGACCGGTAAAAAGTCAAATTCGACAAAATCAGGTATTTATAAAGACAAATAACGATGTAAAAAAAGCGAACAATACAGTATTTATAAAATGTTATTAACAAAATAAACCTGTCACAGCCCAACTCTTCTCATTCACTTGAATTCCTGTGATGAGCATAGCAAACAGTATATATTTGGGCTGTTTACTCATCCTAATAACATTGCTACAGTCACTATTGCTGCCATAAAAAGGAAATAAATCAGCATTAGTGCATTTTCTTTCATCAAGTATTTCATAACCCCTCCTGTTTAAAAGGTTTTACACCTATAAAACTACAATATTTAAATGCCGGAATCAATTCGTTTACTTACGTATATGGGGATTGGGGGGAGTACTTAGTAAGTAGTAAGTCATAAGTAGTAAGTAGAATGTTTGTTGTTTGCCTGCCTGCCGGCGAGGCAGGCTGTTTCTAGTTAAGCATAAATGCTATTCTTAGTCAATTGCTGCGCTGTTATTGATGGTCATTACGCTGCCTAGTCGGCGAGACTGGCAAAGTGATTTTCATCATCAGCCCCGGCCCTAAAGGGCGTGATGAGAATCAACAACCTGCAAACAAAACAGTTTCTAATTAGCGTCATTTTATTAAAGTACAAAAAACCTTGTTTTTGTTGGAGGTCTCAATTTGACAGTATTATTGGTCAGCGTGACAATTGATGGATGGTTGATATGACAATAAAAAGAGGATGCCTTTTGGTAGACATCCCCTGTCGGAAACCCTTTAAGATTTTTGAATGAAAGCAACAGAGAGTTAGGATGGAAGCAAGGGTTTCCCAAAAATCCTGCGATACCTTTTAGCTCATTGTAATGCTGATTATGATGATGCTTGATATGAAGGCCAGGTAAATAAGCAGATACGCGTTTTCTTTTATGACCGTTTTCATAGTTATAGTTTTTTAATGTTATTTATATTTTCTGTTGATATATTATTCTGTTGATTTCTGATGTAAAGGTAAAACTGTCTTTTCCTGCATGCAAGAGGGAATCAGTTAACATGTACAGGAAATCAGTTAACGGTATATTGCTGCAAGTTTCCGGTAGAATTGTTTTGTACAGTTAATTCAAAAGTTAGGGCTGCCTGCCTAGTCGGTAAGGCTGGAAGCCCGAAATTATTGAGTTTTATTAACGCCGAACTTACCTACCGGCCAGCAAGGCTGGGGGTCGAAATCGGATCTTTTGTTAGTCATACTTCGCGACGAAGCATCCCGATAGCTATCGGGACTCCTCTGTATGACATTTAATTTTTGTAAATTTATAATGCTTATCAAAAGCATAAAAATTATTAACATTGCAGCAGAATTTCCACATGAAGTATTTCAATTTTCATACACATACACTTTACTGCGACGGGCATGCTACCCCACAGGCATTTGTTGAAGAAGCAATCCGCAGGGAAATGAGCGCCATTGGTTTTTCGAGCCATTCACCTCTTCCCTTCGATAACGATTACAGCATTAAAGAAAACAGAATCCAGGAATATAAAACTGAAATACTACGACTAAAAGAAGAGTATAAGGAACAGATTGAAATTTATCTTGCTCTTGAGTTTGATTATATTCCGGGCATTTCGGATGATTTTAATTTTTATAAAAATTCCCTGAGCCTTGATTATACAATTGGTTCGGTTCACCTTGTAAAAGCAAATAACTCAGGATCACTATGGTTTCTTGACGGGCCTGAAATAAATTACTCGCATGGGCTTTCGCATATTTTTAAAAATGATATTCGGCTGGCTGTAAAAAGTTATTATGCGCAAATAACCGAAATGATTCTTACGCAAAAGCCTGCTATTATTGGCCACATCGACAAAGTGAAAATGTACAACAGGGGAAAGTTTTTTTCGGAAGAAGAAAAATGGTACATAGAACTAGCTGAAAAAACACTAGAAGCTGCATTGTCTGCAGGCTGCATCATTGAAGTGAATACACGAGGTATTTATAAAAAGAAATGTGATGCTTTGTATCCAAGTGTTTCATTGCTGCATAAAATTTATCAGATGGGGATCCCCATCACCATTAGTTCTGACGCACATGCACCTGAAGAACTTACTGGCTATTTTCCGGAAACAATAAATATTTTAAAGAATATCGGATTTAAAAAAGTGAAATACTTTACTGGGAAAAATTGGGAAGATTCTTTCTTCTGATTTCACTTTATGTACTCCATATAAAAATGTTTTATGCCCGCTTCAAAAAAAGGTTCCCCAATAATTTCGAAGCCATTTCTTAAATAAAGATTTACAGCAGTATGTTGTGAATGCAGATAAATTTTTTTCTGCATTGGCAGAACTTCTTTCAAAACTTCTTTTACTAAATAATCTCCGAAACCTTTGCACCTGTGCGCTTTTGGAACAGCAAACCTTTCAAGTTTTATTCCGTTTGAAGTTTCTCTCCATCGTGCAGCACCAACAGGAATGTCGTTTTCAACCAGCAGATAATGATGCGCTGTTTTATCAAATTCATCAGCTTCAAGAGTTGGATCAATATTCAATTCTTCCACAAAAACATTGGTGCGTATGGCGAAAGCTTTTTTAAAAAGCGATTCATCGGAGTATTCAAAACGCAGAACGGTTAGCATAATTTTTTGAATTTTGTTCTTTTTTCCATTGCTTTTTAGATCATAGGGATTGGCAATTTATTTAACTTCTTCCAGCGATATTCTCTTATTATTTTTATCAAAAGGAACAATAAAAGCTCCGGGAAATCCTGCTTCCTGCATTTGCTTCTGCAATTTCAAAGCTTCCTGCATCTGAGACGTTTCGCCCCAGGTATATTTATAGATTCCATTGTGATAATATTTGTAGATATTTTTTAAGCCTTTGAACTCAGCATCGGTTAGCTCTAGGTTCTTACCCGCAAGAATCTGTATACGGAAAATCGGGAAATCTTTTTTCGGTGTTTGAAAAACACTGTCACTTAGGTTGGTAGTATCTTTTGCTTTGGTGCAACCGTCCGCATCCACCCTGACTTCTTTTGGAGTATCAGGACATTTATCAAGATAATCTGCAACGCCATCTTTATCGGTATCCACAGGGCATCCCTTATCATCAACGGCTATTCCTTTTGCAGTATTTTCGCATTGGTCAAGATAATCTGCAACGCCGTCGCCATCAGTATCGATTGGACAACCGTCCGCATCCACTTTTGCTATTGCAGGAGTATTAGGACATTTGTCCAGATAATCCGCAACACCATCTAAATCGGTATCAATAGGGCAACCGACGGAATCTGTTTTCACACCAATCGGTGTGCCGGGGCATTTATCCATATAATCAGCAACCCTATCACTATCTGAATCGAAAGGACATCCATTTGCGTCAACTGGTACAAAAGAGGGTGTACTCGGACATTTATCTTTTTTATCCGCGATGCCATCATTGTCAGAATCCTTTGAAGTCAGAATCGGAAGGATAGCCTTTTCCACATCCCATTCAAGTGATTTTTCGCCTTTGCCAATTTTATATGTCAATGCAACACAGGTATACCCATACTTATCTTTTGCTGAACCCGGCTTGATACGTGCATCTAATTTGTCGGTATTTACATTATTTAAAAGACATTCAAGGCCGATATCAAATTGATTATTTATTTTGTATTTAACTCCTAATCCGGTTGGAATAACGATTTCAGTTGTATTGATTTTTTTCTGTCCGTACAATCCATACCCGTAACTGTGAATTTCTACGTCAGTACTAATTTTTTTTTCTAATGATTTAAAATCTATAAAACCAATCCCAAGAATACCGTAAACGGAAATTTTTTGCTTTGCAAAATTTGGAAAAAATAAATTTCTGAAATTTACAATGCCGTTGATTCCATATTCGGTAAAGCTGGTAATGAAATAAGCGTCCACGTACCTTTTAAAGCCACTTAATTTTCCTTTTTGAAATTGGGCTTGAACTGCAAATGCTGGATGCAATTGCTTATTTATTGCCAGCCCAAAACCCCATTTACGCTCAGAGATATCTTTTGGGTAAGGCGAATTTCCAACAGGATAAAATTTATATTGCCTGAGATCCCCATAAAACAGCATAGAACCTCCACTTAATGTAGCAGACCATGTATTAAACTTTACTAACGTATCAGTTCCCTTTTTTTCCTGACCATAAGTGTTGATTGAAATCAGGCTTATTACAGCCAGTATAAGTAAAAGCTTTTTCATAAGTATTGAAATAATTACAGATTTTATGCGAAAAAAGTTGCTGAAATACACATTCTATTTGGCACAATAAAAAACAAAAATTCTTGCAAAGCTATTAATTATTCTATAAAAAGAGCCGCCACAAAAATTCTGTGGCGGCTCAAAGCATTTATTATACTTCGGCTGAATAAGCTAAAAAACACTTTTATAAACCTTAACTTTCAATTTCATTCGCTCAGTATTACTGGTTCTAAGTCGGTTTGCGTTTTGCAAACCTCCAAAGAACCAGTATACCTAAGAAATCAGAGCTTTAATTTTTTGTAAACTTTCTGTTTACCTTGAGTCCGTCGGGAGTTGTGAATTGAATAGTGTAAATACCCATATCAAGTGATTCACCCAAGACTATCACTTTAAACATTCCGGGACCAGCAGTCAATTGATACTCTTCCATTTTCTGCCCAACAATATTATAAATACAAACATTGATGTTAGCAGATTTCAGTAAAGAAATATCAATGCTTCCGTTATCGCTGATTGGGTTAGGATATATAGTTCCAACGCTGTTCACGTATTCCGACAATTCATCATTAACCGAAGCTACAATACCTGATGTATTTACAGTAACCTGAATATTGTTTACATCTTGTATTGTTGCATCAAGGGTAACAATTGCGGGAGTACAATCAAGGCCGACTATTTCACTATAGATTTTATAAGTATCATAAGCAAGGTTACTGAACACAAACTGTCCGTAAACGTTGGTGTAAGTGGATGCAAGTGGATTGTTGCTGTTGTCGAGCAGCATTATTTCAACATCAGAGATTGGGTCACCAGGACCTGCAACTTTATTGCCCCCCTGAACAACATTGCCACTGATTGAACCAGGGCCGAACACTGGACCATTTGTGCTTACAAGATTTATATCGTTATATGGTAATGATCCACCCGGGGCTACTGTAATAATTGTGGCATCAGCCCAGTTAATTACATCACCAAAATATGTAGGCAGATAATCATTGTATAATGTTGAGTTAGGTGAAGGACTTGCCAGAATTAAATATGAGCCTGCGGCTACATTGTTAAAGCAATAATAGCCCATAGAATCTACATAAGTGGTATAGTTATAAGAATACACATTGCCAAGCGAATCAAAACCGATAAGGTTGACATAGGCTGCATCTGCTCCAATTCCGTTTGCATAAACTGCACCGCAAATACTGGCAACTGAAAGATCAATATTCTGGCATGAAGTATATGTACAACCATAAGCATTAGTGGTTGTAAGACATACAGTATACGTGTTTGCGCCAGCAAACTGATGAACAGGATTCTGAACATTGGAACCTGTTCCATCACCAAAACTCCAGCTATATGATGTAATCAGGTTATTGGAATTTTCGTAGAAATACACGGAAGGATAATCAACATAATAGCTAAAGCTTGACCAGCAGCTTTGTGTGTTTGATGTGTCGGCTACAACTGAATCACAGTATGAACATAGCACAACAGCTAAGATGCTATCAGAAATATAAAGACATACCGAATAAGTTCCTGGTGTTGAATAAACATGGTAAGGATTTACAAGGTTTGAAGATGTGCCATCACCAAAATCCCAGGCATATATTCCATCTTGCGGAACCCCGCTGTTCGAATTTATAAACTGGTATCCTAGGTAATTTACACTGTCAGCATAAGCGTAGAAAGTAGCCTGGCATCCCGTTGGATTTCCCAGTGCTATTGTCTGGCAATAAGTGTCGGAGCAGCCATTCTGGTTAGATATGGTAAGGCATACGGTATACGTGCCCAGACCATTATAGGTATGAACAGGATTCTGCAAAGTAGAAGTTGTCGAATCGCCAAATGTCCAGAAATAAGAAACCCCGGAAGTATTGGAGTATCCGTAAAAACTCACTGCATTATTGTTATCAGTGTACTGGAAAGACGCCTGACAAGGGAAAACATTAGAAGTATCAGCATAAACACTATCGCATTGTGTTGCGGTACATCCTAAACTTGTAGAAATAGTAAGGCAAACATTATATAATCCATAATTTGCATAGGTGTGATGTGGATATTGAAGAGCAGAGGTTCCGCCATCGCCGAAGTTCCATGACCATGCAGTAATATTACCACCCGCAGGGCTTGACTGATCATAGAAATAATAGGATAATCCTGCATTTGAACTATCAGGATATGCTGCAAAATTTGCGCTGCAGGTATTTGTACCACATTGTATAGTGAAGTTTGAGACCATCGGCAAGGTGCTGCTTACGACTGTATTTGTTGCCATTGCACCATTGCAGTTAGAAGTTGAAATATAAAAAACAATTTGTGAAGGAGAAGGAATGGATAGTGTATCCACATACAGCCCGTTCACGTTAGTATAAACAGTATTATAATAAGAGAAAATACCGTTAGAAGAATCTGCCGAAATGTAAACTGCCTGACCTGCCACAGGCTGGCTGCTTACGCTGTTTGTAATGGTTCCGCTAATGGTTGTGGTGACCATCTGCCCATACATGCATTGCATGCCTAGCAACAGAAGAGTTAGTAATGTGAAAAACTTTTTCATGGCTTGTTGTTTTATGTTTATAAAATTATGAATTATTTATTTCTTACACAAATTTGCATGTAATTAAGGTGTTAAAGCAAGTTAAAAAAATTTCTTTCTTACTCATTTAAAATAAATATTTATTTAAATTATAGCTGGTTTTATTGATATTATAGTAAAATATATATTACCCGTTAAAATCATTTAACCAATTATGCTGCAAATGAAAATTAAACCTGCAATAAAAGTTGCATAAATCAGCACATACATATTTTCTTTAATGAGCGCTTTCATGACATTCTTTTTTAAGGTGAATGATTTTGTTTTCTGTTACAAAGTTGCAAAATCGACAGGTATAAAATCAATTTAAAATTGACGATTTATTACCTATTCATAAATGGATTATGCAACATATTCATTTTGCTTTTTTGGAAATTCTGCTGTTTCAACATACTCGATTTATTTCCTCGCCCATTTGTTATCGAAAATTAAGCAAATATATTTATTTTCATCAAACCCAATAATCACAATAGTTACATGGATGATAAATAAAAAATGTAGACAAATTGAAAATATTTTTACAAGTTTCGAATTGTTTCTTTGAATTTTATTGCACGTTCACATTACATGTATTTTCTAGAATTATATTATTACCCGTTAAAATGGATATTTTTTATAAATAAAAATATTAAAAAATCTAATTTTTGTAGCGATTTTTCTTCTAAATTTGCCACTTAATTACACCCTTATGAGCGACCAGGTCAAGCATGAATGTGGCATTGCATTAATCCGCTTGTTGAAACCTCTCGAATACTATCTGGCAAAATACGGAACAACACTATACGGTCTTAACAAGCTTTATTTACTGATGGAGAAGCAACATAACCGTGGGCAGGATGGCGCCGGTGTTGCCAATATCAAGCTGGATATGGATCCGGGAATACATTACCTGAATCGCATAAGATCAAATACAGAATCACCTATAAAGGATATTTTTGACAGAATAAACGATCCTATTGAAAAGGTTTTTGAAAAAAGTCCCGGACGATTAAGTGATGCAAGATGGCTGAAAAACAACCTGGAATTTACAGGGGAATTATTTCTCGGACATCTGCGCTACGGGACATTTGGCAAGAATGATATTGAATCTTGTCATCCATTTGTATTGCAACATAACTGGCTTACCAGAACCCTGGCTGTTGCCGGAAATTTTAACCTGACAAATGTTGATGAACAGTTCGAAAAACTGATCAATCTTGGTCAGCATCCGGTGGAGACCACTGATACAGTAACGGTCCTCGAAAAAATAGGACATTATGTTGATAACGAAAATGAAGACCTTCTTAAAAAATTCAAAGCTGAAGGTTTCACAAAAAAAGAAATTAATCCTTTAATCCAACAGAACTTTAACGTACAGTCTGTACTTGCCAAATCATGCAGAGACTGGGACGGAGGTTTTGTAATTGCCGGAATGTTCGGACACGGGGATGCTTTTGTACTGAGAGATCCATGGGGAATAAGGCCTGCATTTTATTTCAAAAATGACGAAGTTGTTGTTGTTGCATCTGAAAGACCTGCCATACAAACTACTTTTAATATTCCGGTTGAATCAGTGCATGAACTAAAACCAGGACATGCTATCGTGATAAAGAAAAACGGGACCTCTGAAGAAGTATGCTGCAGGGAACCTCAGGAAAAGCGCGCCTGTTCATTTGAACGCATTTATTTTTCGAGGGGTACCGATAAAAATATTTATACGGAAAGAAAAAATCTTGGAAAATTTCTTGCGCCCACAATACTAAAAGCGATCAATTTCGATCTGGAGAATACTATATTTTCTTATATTCCAAACACTGCATCGACCGCATACTACGGATTGGTCGAGGAACTCAACAGTTTCTGCAGGAAGGTTCAGAAGGAAAAAATAATACAGCAGGGCTCGGGAATTACACCTGAAAAACTTGAGGAAATACTTGCGCTGCGGCCACGCATGGAAAAACTCGCAGTAAAAGATATCAAACTTCGTACCTTTATTACCCAGGATAACAAGCGCGATGACCTGGTGACACATGTGTATGACGTAACGTATGGAATTGTAAAAAACGAAGTGGATACTCTTATTGTGGTCGACGATTCCATTGTAAGGGGAACAACCCTGAAAAAAAGTATTATCCGAATGCTCGACAGGCTTAAGCCAAAGAAAATTATCATTGCTTCTTCAGCGCCTCAGATACGTTATCCTGACTGTTATGGCATCGACATGGCCAAGTTAAATGATTTTATTGCTTTCCGTGCAGCTATCGAATTGCTTAATGAAACCAAGCAAACCAATGTGATCAATGAAGTTTATCAGAAATGTAAAGCGCAGGAGAATTCGGCAAAAGAAGATATTATTAATTATGTAAAACTTATCTACAAACCATTTACACCTGAACAAATTTCCGAAAAGATTGCACAGATGGTAAAAGAAAAAGATGTGAAAGCAGAAGTGCAGATTGTGTTTCAATCCATTGAAGACCTTCATGAAGCCTGTCCTGACAACAAAGGTGACTGGTATTTTACAGGAAATTATCCTACTCCAGGTGGAAATAAAGTTGTAAATAAATCTTTTATCAATTACATAGAAGGCCGTAACGAAAGGGCTTACGGGGTTTCTTTTGAAAAAGAAATTAATTCGTAACTGGCATTGAAAAACCTTTGAAGTTTCCAAGGGTAAAGGTGGTTGCGTCTTCAAAGATTTGAGCGCTGGCTTATATTTTTATTGAATTATAATTTACTTGCTAGCACCGCGGTCTTTTTATAATGCTTCATGTTTCCATCAAGATCATAAACTTCAAAGTACACCACATAAATTCCGATGCGTGCTTTTTCGTTTTCATTGGTGATTCCATCCCATGAAAAAGAACCTGAAGTACCTAGTAACTCGTTTTTCTTCAGGTTGCGGATCAATCTTCCCTTTGCATCATAAATTGTGATACTGCCCATATATCCGGCAACATCAAAGGTGTAATTTATATTCAGCACATCATTGCTGCCATCATTATCGGGAGAAAATATTTCGGGTGAAATGCTTATTGGATCTGATGTTGGAGTACCCTCCAGGTATTGTGAATTCTTATAAGCTGGTGTGCCAAAACCCACAGCCTCGGCAGCAGAATGCCAGTTCGTTTTATCGGCAGTGGGCCTGTTGAAATCAATTCTTTCTAAAGATACACCATCGGTTGAATTAAGCAGAGGAAATTGCATGTCGGCTGTGTATGTGAATTTATCAATAATTGATGTCAGGTTTTTTAATGCAAGCACTACAATACCGTCATCATTATTCAGCGAAGGAAGTGATGCCATTTGTGCAAATCCATTTGGATTGGATGTATAATACTGACTTTTTACTATAGTTGGGTTCGTAGTCAATACAATATAATTCTGTGGAAAAACAAGATATCCGTTGGGAGCTATATCACTAACATCTGTTAAGGTTGATGTAATGCTATCGTAAGACGAAAGTACCAGATCCCTCAAGTCAATTATTTTATTTGAACGGTTATATATCTCAACATAATCAACTCCATTGTCTTTTGGGTTTGATAAAACTTCGTTGATAACAAGATCATTCGATAATGGGATTTCAGGTATTGCAAACTTTGCAAAACTACTTACAGGAATAAGGTTTCCTACACAATCTTTTATTGTATCAGTTATAGTCAGAGTATACATTATTCCCGATTGAACTGCCGGAGAAAAATCAAGAATTACAGAAGAATAGTCTGTGGCCACAGGGCTTGCAGAAGTAGGATTTCCGATACTGTTATCGATTAAATAATTTGCAGTATTCTGTAAGAATGTACTGTCCATGGGTTCGCTGAAATAAACCTGTATACTATTATTATTTATCAGGCTTACACGGATCAATTGTGGCGCAGTATTGTCAGGGTTTGAAGCATTGATTGAATTTACAGCACCGGGAGTACCACCAAATAAGCTATTCGAGGCTCTCCAGTTGGATGCACCGCCACACGGGTTATTCGGATCGATCTGTTCAAGCGTATAACCGCCATTCATTTTATAAGAATCCTGATACCAGTCTTCTGTAAAGTTAACTGATGAAATAATTCTGTATAATGAATCATAGAGAGCAAGCTGTTCTGCTGTATTTGAAATACTAAAACTTGAAACAGCCAATGTTGTTCCATAATTTGATATGGCTGCGACTCCGCCTGATGTTGTAAGCAATAAATAACTGTGTGGATTTATTGTAGCATCAGGAATTGTTTTCATAGTTCCGCCCATCTGAAACATCCAGCCTTTCATGCTTATCGGATAGATGGTGCGATTGTAGAGTTCAACGAATTCATAATTTGGTAAATTAACCGGAGGATCAGGGTCGGCCATTATTTCATTTATTTGTACATCGAACGCCTGTGGATAGTACAAAGAAAAAACACTGCTGGTTCCAACAACATTATTTCCGGCACAATCATTAACAGTATCAATAACAGTGCAAGTGTAAAGTATGTTTTGTTGCAAAGCAGTTGCAAGCGTGATTACAACTTTTTTATAATCAGGTTTAGTTATTGAGACAGCTGAAGGTATTCCAATTCCATTGTCAATTGAGTATGCTGCCGGATTCAGCAAAGAAAGACTGTCGATAGATTCGCTGAAATTCAGCTGAAGGCTTGTGGTAGAAAGAACATTTACACTGAGCAATTGCGGAGCTGTTAAGTCAGGATTTGCCGAGTACACAGAATTTTTTCTGCCCGGAGTTCCGCCGCTCGGATCAATGGAAGCAATCCAGTTTGATGCTTCGCCGCAAGGATTTGCAGGATCGATCAACTCAAGCGACCATCCGCCATCATCTTTTGAAGCATCCTGGTACCAGGTGTCGGCATAGGTCACAGTATGAATAATATGTCCCAGTGAATCTGAAAGTATCAATGTCTGTCCGGTGTTTGTAAGAGAGAAACTAGACAATGCAACAACAGGGCCATATGCGGAAAGATACGTTGATGCCGTTTGAGAGCAAATAATTAAAAAACTGTCGGGTTCAATAATCACCGAGGGAAATACTTTCAACGATGTGCCAACATGAAGTGTCCAGTTCTTCAGATTGATGGCATAGGGCGTGCGGTTATATATTTCGGCATACTCATAAGCGGGAAGTCCTACAACAGGATCGGGATCTGGTAATAGTTCGTTGATGAGAATATCATATGCTTTCGGTGAATACAAAGCAAACACACGGCTGTCGGGCAACATTATATTACCGCTTAAGTCCTGAATATTTGAAACAGTCAAGGTATAAACCGTACCTGCAGCAAAGGGTGATGTAAACGTCAGGTGCACAAGAGAACCATTTGAAACATCTTTTACTGCAGTAGCAGGATTTCCGATACTATTATTAACTGAATAGTTGGCAACATTTTCAGCAGTTGCTGTGCTAACAGTCTCTGAAAACTGAACATCAAGTTGTGTAGAAGAAATAACAACAACTGAATTAATTACAGGTTTCACAGTATCAACCAGTATTGTTCCGACATAAAAATCATCATAATAAAATTTTGTGGCATTTGTTGTGGTGTATTTACAGAAAATTCCAAACCAGGAAGTAGTAGTAAAAGTATTATCAAAGCCGGTTCCTTCAAGTAAAAAACTAGCGCCTCCGGTTGGATCGGAATACAGGCTCCAGTTGCCAAGGTTATCGCGGGTTACCTTTATCCGCAAAATATTTGTTGAGTTATTTGTGTATGCAATTGTTCCCGGAATTATTTTCTGCAGCGTTACCCCTGTTTGTTTATATAATGCAATGCTATCGTTTGTCTCACCCACCTGCACAAAATATCCATTCAAAGAACCCGTAATTGCTTGCTGATCCGATACAAGATAAACACGTGCATTATTATTTGCCGAAGTAGCAAATGAAAGTTTTACCCAGAATTGCCATTCTGTGTTATTCAATAACGTGTTAGCCGTGCACATTATTGAAGTATCTGCTCCGGTGGTATTGAGGTGCAATTGGTTTGAGGTATTCACTTCAAATTTTGCATTATCCCCTACCCATGTTGGGTTGTTTGTAAAATCGCCGTCAGAAAAATTATCAACTATTTGGGAGAAGCCCATTAAAGGCAAAAACATCAAGAGTAGAATTATTTTTCGCATAAAAAAATATTTTTATATAAAATGATATAGCTTGTAAATATAGTAAATTTGTGTAACATTGCATGTTTGATTTATCATAATATTTTATTCACATGAAAGTTGCAGTCGTTGGTGCCACGGGGCTGGTAGGCAGTGTGATGACAAAAGTCCTGGAGGAGCGCAAATTTCCCATAACGGAATTTCTTCCTGTCGCGTCACCAAAATCAGAAGGTAAAGATATACTGTTTAAAGGGCGACTGTATAGTTTGATGACTCCAGAACAATGTTGTGAAAAAAAACCTGATATAGCTTTATTTTCAGCCGGATCAAGGGTTTCCATGGAATGGGCGCCAAAGTTTGCAAGAGCGGGGTCTATTGTAATTGATAATTCATCTGCATGGAGAATGCATGAAAAGGTTCCTTTGATTATTCCCGAAATCAATGCACATATTATAAAAGAAAGAGACCGGATCATCTCAAATCCGAATTGCGCCACTGTCCAGTTATTGATGGCGATAGCACCACTTCACAAACGCTACAAAATTACCAGGATGGTTGTTTCAACGTATCAGTCAGTGACAGGCACGGGCAATAAAGCTGTACAGCAGCTGAAGAATGAACGGGCGGGCATTCAGGGCGAGACGGCATATCCGCATCCGATAGATTTAAATGTAATACCACATGCCGGAACATTTCTGCATACAGGATATACCACAGAAGAAATGAAACTTGTAGATGAGACAAAAAAAATCCTTAATGACTACAGTATTCAAATTACAACGACCGTTGTTCGTGTCCCTGTTTTTGGCGGACATTCCGAATCAGTAAATATCGAGTTTGCAAAAGAGTTTGATCTTGATGAGTTAAGAATGATACTTTCTGAAATTCCAGGTGTGGTTTTAAAAGATGATATTCTGAATTCTGTTTATCCAATGCCATTATATTCAGAAGGCAAAGATGAAGTTTTTATCGGCCGACTTAGAAGGGACGATACACGTCCGAGTGCGCTGAACATGTGGGTGGTTGCAGACAATCTCCGCAAAGGAGCCGCTACCAATACTGTTCAGATTGCAGAATATGTGATCAGGGAATTTAAAACAGAACGGAAAGTTCAGTCTGTTTAGTGACAGGAAATTTTTTGATTCAGAACAGCTTAAATTATTCTGCCAAAACAATTATTTTATTCTTAAGCACTTCCACAACACCGCTATTTATTTCAAAAAATTGTGTGTTTTTTTCAGCATTTATAAGTTTTATTTTCCCTTTAGTCAGTGTAGAAATAATAGGTGCGTGATTATTGAGTATCTCAAATGAGCCATCAGTCCCGGGTAATTGAACCAAACTGACTTCGCCGGAAAATATTTTTTTATCTGGTGTGATAATTTCTATGAACATAATTTGTTTGTTGTTCGAAGTTTGTTGTTATTGTTCAATGTTGAAAGTTCAATATTGCACTTTGCCTACTGCTGACTGAGGACTGCTTTTTATTACTTCGCTTCTTCAATCATTCTCTTTCCTTTTTCAATAGCTTCTTCAATTGTTCCAACCATACTAAATGCCATTTCGGGATATTCGTCCACATCACCGTTCATGATCATTTTAAATCCCTTTATGGTATCTTCAATATTTACAAAAGCACCCGGAATACCGGTAAACTGTGTTGCCACAAAGAATGGTTGAGACAAAAACCTTTGAACACGGCGAGCACGCTGAACAACAAGTTTATCCTCTTCCGAAAGTTCGTCCATACCAAGAATGGCAATAATATCCTGAAGTTCTTTGTAACGCTGTAAAATTTCTTTTACCTGTTGAGCTGTGTTGTAATGCTCTGCTCCTACTATATCGGGCGAAAGAATACGTGAAGTAGAGTCGAGGGGGTCAACGGCAGGGTATATTCCTAATTCGGATATCTTGCGGCTTAACACTGTAGTGGCGTCAAGGTGGGCGAAGGTAGTTGCAGGCGCAGGGTCTGTAAGGTCATCGGCCGGTACATAAACAGCCTGAACAGATGTGATAGAACCACGTTTTGTAGAAGTGATTCGTTCCTGCATAATACCCATTTCAGTTGCAAGTGTTGGCTGATAACCTACAGCTGAAGGCATACGACCAAGCAATGCCGATACTTCGGAACCAGCCTGTGTGAAACGGAAGATATTATCCATGAAGAACAATATATCGCGTCCTCCTGTTTGTTCATCACCATCGCGGAAATATTCAGCCATCGTCAATCCTGATAATGCCACACGGGCACGTGCGCCGGGAGGTTCATTCATCTGACCGAAAACAAGAGCAAGGTTTGATTTCTTCAACTCTTTATGGTCCACAAGACTCAAGTCCCATCCGCCTTTTTCCATTGATTCCCTGAACTTTTCACCGTAGCATATAACATTCGATTCTATCATATCACGAAGTAGGTCATTACCTTCCCTGGTTCTTTCACCAACTCCGGCAAAAACTGACATACCTGAATACCCTTTAGCGATATTGTTGATGAGTTCCATGATGATAACCGTTTTACCAACACCTGCGCCACCAAACAATCCAACTTTACCACCTTTTGCATAGGGTTCAATTAAATCGATAACTTTAATACCGGTATAGAGAACTTCCTTTTGTGTTGCAAGGTCCTCGAATTTGGGAGGATCGTGGTGTATTGAATAAAGTTTTTCTTTTGAAACCTCGGGCATACCATCAATCGTATCGCCGATTACATTGAACAGGCGTCCCCTGATATATTCACCACCAGGCATTGAGATGGGGGCACCCAGATCAGTAACAACCATTCCCCTTGCTAAACCATCGGTAGAGTCCATGGCAATTGTACGAACGGTATCTTCACCAATATGCTGCTGACATTCAAGAACTACTTTCTGTCCATCAGGCCTGGTAACCTCAAGAGCATCATAGATATTCGGAAGTTTTTCTTCCAACTCAAACACAACATCGATCACAGCACCAATGATCTGTGAAATTTTCCCGGTATTAAGTGACATAGTATAAAATTTAATAAATTCTACTCGAAATATTCAGCGAACGAAATTAGCATAATTCTTTATATCAACCAATCTTTACAGAATATTTTTGCTAATTTTGAAACCCTCAATATTTTACAAGCATAGAAAATTAAAGCATCCGGGAAAATTATTGTGAAAGTTTACAGAAATATTGACGATTTCCGTCCTGTTCCGAATACAGTTGTAACTATAGGAACATTCGATGGCGTTCATACCGGCCATCAGGTAATCCTTGATCGTGTAAAACAACTTGCAGGAGAAATAAACGGAAGCTCTGTTATAATTACATTTAACCCGCATCCACAAAAGGTACTTCATCCTGAAGAAAAAAACATTTTCGTGCTCAATACAGTTGAAGAAAAAACGGAACTTATCAGGAAAAACGGAATCGATCATTTAATTATCCTACCATTTACCAAAGAATTTGCGTCGGTTTCTTATCTGGATTTTATTAAAAACATACTGATAGATAAATTAAAAGTAAGCAGACTGGTTATCGGCTATGACCATCATTTCGGGAAGGACAGGGAAGGACAGCTTCAGCATCTGCAGGAGTATGGTAAAAAATTTAATTTTAAAGTTGAAGAAGTTAAAGCCCAGAAGATTGAAGATACTGCTATAAGTTCTACAAAGATCCGAAAGGCATTGATGGTGGGAGATCTAATAACCGCCAATAAATTTTTAGGCTATTATTATTCGTTTCGCGGGCAGGTTGTGAAGGGTGATGAAATTGGAGGTACTATCGGATTTCCTACAGCAAATCTTCTCCCGGATGATTCGGCTAAACTTATTCCAGGTGATGGTATTTATGCTGCACTTGCTGAATTTAAAGGGAAAACCTACAAGGGAATGCTTTATATTGGTATGCGTTCTACATTAAACGGAACGAAGAGGGTAATTGAAATAAATATTTTTAACTTTGATAAAAATATCTATTCTGAGTTTTTAAACGTTATATGTATTGAAAAGCTTCGCGATGAAATTAAATTTTCGGGGCTTGACAAACTTAAGGAACAATTATTGAGGGATAAGGAGAACGCAGAAAAAATACTTTCAACCATAGCATGAAACTTTCGCGATTCAATATAATTTTGCTTTTGTTTTTGCTGGGTGGTTTTTCATCCAGTGCACAAATGCTTGATTCGATAGCCCTATCGCAGGAGCCAGAATATACCGACCTTACTGAAGCACTTAAGAATCCTGAAAAAGTTTACAAACTTAATCTGCGAAAAAACAAACTCAAAGAAATTCCGCCCGAAGTTTTTACGCTTACCAATCTTCAGGAACTGAATGTTAGCAAAAACAAACTAACTGCGATCCCTAAAGATATTTCCAAGCTCACAAAGCTTGAAGTACTCGATGTTTCAGCCAATGAAATAGACACGCTATATCCTGAAATCGGATTGCTGATGAATATAAAAAAACTAATCCTGAATCAGAATGTTATTGCCCATCTTCCAAGCACCATTGGGAGCCTTACAAAAATGTATTTTCTTGATATGTGGGGGAACGAAATTCAGGAATTTCCGAAAGAAATCAGTAAACTGGCAAATACATTAAAAGTTGTGGATCTTCGTGTTATCAATATTCATGAGGAACAACAGGAAGAAATGATCCAGCTTCTTCCAAATACCAAAATTTTCTTTTCGCTGAGTTGCAATTGCAATTAACTACTTTTTATTTTTTCAGTTGAAAAAGCCTGATGCATTTTAGCAATTTCTTGCATAGTAAGATCATGTTCATGCAATAAACAATCGCAAGAGTTACTTTTTATGCATGAAAATTTTTCACGAATTTCTTTAAAAAAAGGAGAGTTAATTATTTGAATATAATTCTTGTCGCGAATATTATCAGTTGCATAATGGCTAAATGGGCAAGGCTCCACATATCCATTTGCATTGATATGTAAGAACCCTTTGCCTGCAGATTCACAATACCCATCGGAATACTCATCTGCCGGAAAATTATATACTGTCAGCCCTGAATCTTTCATTCTTTTTGCAATTTCATCTTTTTTAAAATCATGGTCTTCTCTTGTTAGGACAAAACTTTCGTTTAAGCTGAATTCAAAAGGGATGTAATCAATAATATATAAAAACACAGCGCCTGATTTTTTTACTGCTTCGAAATAATTTTTCGAAACAATTTGAGATAGATTTTTATGTGTTGCCATGGAAGAAATTCCAAACGGAATCCGCAATTTATTTAACATGCTGAATGCTTCCTTTAATTTAGCAGACACATTAATCCCTCTTCTTTGATCGGTGGTTGAATCTTCTCCTTCCAATGAAATTACAGGAAGTATGTTTGGAAAATTTCTGAGTAATACTATTTTTTCCGCATCCAGTAAAAGTCCATTTGTAAACAGCATAAAGATACCTTTACTGATTTTGCCTAGCTCCGGGATGAGTTCCTTGATAGTTAAAGGTTCACCGCCAGCTATGATAAACATGTAAGTCCCGCAATCTAGCACATGTTTTATTGCACTGATAATTTCATCGGTTGTCAGCACATTTTGCTTTTCATAATTTAAAGCATAGCAGCCTTTGCATTTTAAATTGCAATCCCAGGTTACGGAAAATATACAAACAGGGGGTATTACACTATTGAATTTAATTTGGTTAAGCTGTCTCCTTTTTTCACTTTGTTTATAATTTGAATAAAACGTAAATGCTTGTTTCAATTGAAACAAAGATGGGACAGGAGAGAAAAGTGATTTTCTGATTGCTCGTTTAAGGTGTTTATTTAGATGAAATTTATTTTCCAAAGTGAAGTTTTATTAATTATTCATCCACCCAATCGTCATTTTCTTTTATCAGGTTTATCAAGCTATCCAGCGCATCCTTTTCATCAATGTTGCGCTGCACAAGATGTTTACCTTTATACAGGTTTATTTTCCCCTCAGTGCTTCCTACATAGCCATAGTCAGCATCGGCCATTTCCCCAGGACCATTTACAACGCAACCCATGATTGCAATTTTCAATCCTTTCAGATGCCCTGTAAATTGCTTTACACGCTCAAGTGTCTCCAGAATATTATACGATGTTCTGCCGCATGTAGGACAGGAAATAAATTCCGTTTTGTAAATGCGTGCACCTGTGGCCTGTAAAATATTGAATGAAATTCTTTCAATATTTTCTGTCGTGATATCCTCTGCTTCAAGCCAAATGCCATCTCCCAGGCCATCGGCCATCAGCAAACCAATATCGGTCGATGCATAAATTTTGAATTCTTCTTCCGAAATATTTTCATATTTTCTTCTGATAATTACCGGGCATTTGCAATGAGCACTTATCAAATCGAAAATCATTTTTCGCAATGCTGCTGCAGCGTGAAGCTCAAATGTTTCAATCACAAGAACAACGGAATTATCATTTTTAATTTTTTCAATAAAACTTGGTGTAAGACCTGTTGATGAAACAAGGACGAAATTTTTATCAGTTGATTTTTTCTTTATCCTGAAATAATTATTGGCATTAAAAAGCGGAAATAAATTTTCTTCTGTTTTACTCGAATATCCCGCCAAGATAACACCAGTAGATCCTGATCTTCCGGGCAGAGCGTTTATATTTTTCAAAAAGAAATAATCAGCCCTGGAAGTTTGCCCAACATTTTCTGAGCTGATAATAACAACGGGGTCGGAACCTTTACCAATATTTCCAATACCCGGAGCAAAATGCCTGTGAAATTCAAACGGATTGATTGGGGACTTTTCAATGTTTTTTGCAACGCCATGGTAATTCCTTTTAGTATACCTACCTGCGAGTAATTGTGCAACAGGAATTTCTTCTTCGGGAAGTTCTGTTAGCGAAACGCGGATTGTATCACCTATACCGTCTTCGAGTAATGCTCCAATGCCCGCTGCTGACTTAATTCTTCCTTCTTCACCTGAACCGGCCTCTGTTACACCAACATGCAGAGGATAATCCATTCCTTTATTCATCATGGTGTGAACCAGCAAGCGATAGGCTTCCACCATGATCCGCAGATTGCTTGCCTTCATTGAAAGCACAAGATTTTCATAACCCAGGTCTTCGCAAACACTTATAAATTCCATTGCTGACTGCACCATTCCCTGCGGCGTATCTCCGTAGCGACTCAATATCCTGTCGGATAAAGAACCATGATTGGTGCCAATTCGCATGGCAGTGCCATAATCTTGACATATTTTAATAAGCGGACTAATGCGTTCCCTTATTTTATCAATCTCTTCCTGGTATTCAGATTCGGTAAAATCTATTTTTCCAAATTTCTTTTTATCAACATAATTGCCGGGATTGATACGAATTTTTTCAACAATTTTCGCCGCAGTTTCGGCGACGGCAGGGTTGAAGTGGATATCAGCAATCAGCGGTACATCAAAACCTCTGGCATGTAATTCCTTTTTTATTTTTGCAAGATTTTCAGCTTCCTTCATGCCCGGAGCAGTGATACGCACATATTCGCAACCGGCTTCAACAAGGCGAATGGATTGCTCTACTGTGGCAAGGGTATCAAGGGTATTGGTATTCGTCATGGATTGGATACGAATCGGAAAATGCCCACCGAGGGGTACGTTACCAATTTGTATAACCCTTGTCCTGAAACGGGAGTAGGATGTAAGGCTGTTGCAATATTTGTAGTCGGAATTCAATTCTGTTTCTGTTTAATCAGAAACAAAGTTAATAAAAACAAAATTGAAATATGCAGGTAATCGCTATCTCGAAATAATAAATTTTGAAATAATTGGTAGTTCGTTTTTATTTTTCACTTCGATAAAATAAACTCCCTGCTTCAGGAATGAAGTATTGATATAGGAAGAAAGGGTTTTTGCAGAATACCTTTCCACACCAAGAATATCAATAATTCTTACATATTCAATAGCTTTTTCAGGAAGTGGATTTCTTACAAATATTTTTTCATTGGCAGGAATTGGAAAGATTTCAAGTTTCCGGTTTACTAAATGAAGCTCATCAATTCCCGCACCACTCTCAACAAAAACATTGATGTGGAATGAATCCGTAACGAAAACAGAGAAACCGCTTTCGCATACCGGCCAAACGACAACCACATTTCCGCCCATTTTAAAACCGGCAGTGGTATCAAACATAAAATTTGCAACTGTAAATGTGGTTGTACCAAATGCGGAAATTGAATCCTGCACTCCGTTTCCAGTGAATGTATATCCAGTAGTATCGGCCACATTCATCTGATTGGTTTTGTATCTGATATTTAAAACTCCGTTAAACGCAATGCTTGAATTATTTTTTACATCAATAGTAAAATTATATTGCGGTGTGCAGCAAATAGCGGTATCAGGGAAACCGAACATAGAATCAACAGCCATTGTGACCTGCTGTGCATTGACCCGCATAGCAAATATTGCAAGTGCAATAAAGAATATGAAGGATTTAACGAGTGTTTTCATGGTGTTCAATTTTTCAATGTTTAAAACAAATATATCATTTATAAGGTATTTAAACCAAAATAATATTTTTTATTTCTTACTCATCCAAAATTTGTACTTTTAACAAATAAATGTTTGTGGTTTGTCGTTCGTGGTTTATTGTTTTTTATAAAAAAATAAAAATATGGACATTATAAATAATATCATCCAGGGGATGAATAAAGAGGACATTAGATTTTTCAAACTGTATCTATCCCGCACCAATGCTGAGAAAGAACGGAAGGATGTACATTTATTCGACTATATAAAAAAAGCAGGTGAAAAATATAACGAAGAAAAAATATTCAGCGAGTTATATTCAACCTCTGATAAAAATTCTTTCTACAGGCTGAAACACCGGCTGACAGAGGACCTCAATACAAGCATCTATCTGCAGCATTTTGAAAAAGATGATGTGATCCATATTTTTTTCCTGCTATCGCTTGCAAAATTTTATATCACTAAAAATAAATTTGATGTCGCCATGCACTTCCTGCAAAAGGCAGAAAAGAAAGCGCTCAAGATAGAAAACTACGAACTGCTCGATCTGATCTACACTGATTTTATCAGGCTTTCATCAGAAATAGTTTCAATTAACCCCGAAGTTTATCTTACAAAACGCAAACAGAATTCTGAAAAAAGCCTAAAGCTGCGGCAGATAGATGATGTGCTTTCAATTGTTACATACAAACTTAAGATTACACAGAATTTTTCGGCAAGTGAAAACCCTATTTTTAAAGTGCTTGAAAAAACCGTAAACGAAGTTTCGAATGATGAAGAATTGAAAAACAGTTCCACCCTGCGCTTCAAGATTTACGATGCAGTTAGCCGTATTTTACTTCAGCGTCATGACTATGCTACGCTTGAAGTTTACCTGCTCAAAACTTATCAGCAGTTTAATGAAGCCTGCCTGTTTACAAAGAGTAATCATCATATAAAATTACAAATGCTTACCTACCTTGTGAACACATTATTTAAAAATAAAAAACATAAGGAGTCGCTTGAATATGCTGCCAAACTTAAGGAAGCAATGGAACAATTCAATTCTTTACTGTATGATAAGTTTATGTTTTTCTATTATAATTCACTCGTGATAAATTATTCTGTAATCAATACCGACAAGGCAATTGAAGTGCTTGAAGAAATGAAGCACAATGAAAAAATCAAGACAACTCCTTACTATGAAGTGTTCGTTTATCTGAATCTCGGCATACAATGGTTCGACAAGAAAGATTACCGCAAAGCCATATCAAACCTGAACAAATTATATGTTCATGACGGATATAAAAATACTGACGATACTTTTAAATTTAAAGTAAGCATTGCTGAACTGATGATGCGTTTCGAACTGAAAGATTTTGATTTCCTGGAATACAGAATTGATCAGCTGAAAAAAGATTATGCTGTATTGTTTGATAATCCCGAACATGCAAGGGAAAAAGATTTAGTTGAGATTATATTATCACTTATGGTAATTGAAGATATTGAGAAAGACAAAAAGTTATTTCAACGGATAAAAAACTTTATGAAACAGAGCGACGACAGCAGCACTGATGATACCGAAATGATCAATTATAATAACTGGTTGAAGGGGAAGTTGAAAAATCAGTAGGCAGTCGGCAATTGGCAGTCCACAGTGGGCAATCCACAGTACATTGTATGCCATAATTACCTTGCCAACTGGCGACTGAAAACTGCTGACTTTTTAAAAATCAATCTTCCAACGAAAATTTATCCCAATCCAGCGCTACGCGGAAATGATCGCGGTATTGCTGCATTTCAGGAAATGAAAGTGTTGTAATTTCAGTTGCCTCTTTGTTTGCAGGAATTTGCAGAATAATATTTCCTCTTGGATCTATAACCATTGAATCGCCGGAATATGAATTTCCTTTTCCATCAATGCCTACACGGTTCACTCCAATAACATATGCCTGGTTTTCTATAGCTCTTGCAACCAGCAACGACATCCATGCTTCGCGTCTTTTTTCAGGCCAGTTTGCAATATAAACAAGACAATCATATTCGAATTTATTGTCAGTAAACTTATTCATGCTCCACACAGGAAATCGCAGATCATAGCAAACCAAAGGCCTGAAATTCCATCCTTTCAACGAAGGAGTTATCTTGCTGCTGCCGGCAGTGAACACTTCATTCTCTCCTGCAAAACGAAACAAATGCTTCTTATCATATTGCTGAAAAGAACCATCATGACTCATCCATACCAGCCTGTTAAAATATTTTTCATTTTCCTTTATCAGCAGGCTGGCAACAATAACACATTTTTTTTCTGCAGCTTTTTTCCGAAGCCAGCTGATGGATTTTCCATCGGCAGTTTCAGCACACACACCGGGATTCATAGAAAAAGCAGTATTGAACATTTCCGGAAGTACAATCAAATCAACTGTTTCCTCTATTGCAGAAAGTTTCTGTCCAAATAATTTCAGGTTCGCTGAACTATTTTCCCAGATAATATCTGACTGAACGATTGCTATTTTTAAATCCTGCATAATATCTCGGCAGCTTTATCCATAGTGTCTTCACCTTTTGCAAAACAAAAACGAAGTACTTTATTGTCAATTTTTTTGTGATAAAAAACAGAAACAGGTATGGATGCAATTTTAAATTCTTTTGTAAGTCTTATGGCAAACTCTTCTTCTTTCTCATCGGAAATCCTGCTGTAATCAAGCAACTGGAAGTATGTTCCCGATGATGGTGCAATTTTAAAACGTGAACTTTTAATGGCATTGTTGAAATAATCTCTTTTCTGCTGATAGAAATCAGGAAGGTTCACATAGCTGTCCCTGTCTTTCAGAAAATCGGTAATTGCCCATTGTATGGGCGTGTTCACGGCAAACACAATAAATTGATGTGTCTTTCTGAATTCAGCTGTGAGGTTTTCAGGCGCCAGCACATAACCCATTTTCCATCCGGTGGTATGAAAGGTTTTTCCAAATGAACTAATAACCATGCTTCTTTCGGCAAGTTTTGGATAACGGCATACGCTCAGGTGTTCTTTTTTATCAAAAATTATATGCTCATAAACCTCATCACTCAGGATAATGATTTTAGTGTTTTTTGTGATCTTCTCCAGCTGCTTCATGTCTTCGGCCGACATGGTACTACCTGTAGGATTGTGAGGTGAGTTGATGATGATCATCCTTGTGCGCTGGCTCACCATTTTCTGAATTTCTTCCCAGTTGATCCTGAAATCGGGAGCATTTAGCCTGCAGTAAATAGGCACTCCGCCATTCAGTAAAATTGCAGGAACATAGCTATCATAAGCAGGTTCAAAAACAATTACTTCATCGCCTTCTCTTACAATGGCTGAAATAGCTGCATATAAAGCTTCTGTAGCTCCGGCAGTGACAGTAATTTCTGTTGCAGGATTGTATTTTGCGCCATAGCAAAACTCTGTTTTCTCGGCAATGGCTTCCCTTAGAGGTATTATTCCCGGCATGGGAGCATACTGATTGCAACCTTTATTCATGTAATGTGCAACAAGGCTTTTCAGTTTGTCAGAGCAATCGAAATCGGGAAACCCTTGTGAAAGATTGATTGCATTTTGTTCGGCAGCAAGTTGCGACATTACTGCAAAAATAGAAGTCCCTATAGTCGGAAGTTTTGTAGAAATAAAGTCGGGGTATTTTGACATTCGTTTTATCCTTAAAAATGGTGTATTGCAAAAATATAGAATTTACGTTTTGAATAAATTTTAAATTTTCTTTTTTCTTTTTCTGTTCTTTCTCCTAGATGAGAAAGAAACAAACCTGTCTGCGGCAAGGCAGGGAATCAAAACAAAAATCAGAGCAGGGCCTTAAGCCTTCATTAAATTACTTTAAATAATTAAATGTTAATAATTCATTAGTGAAATTTTGCGACAAATGTTTAGTTTTGCCTTATCGAAATTTTTTTATCGAAAAAAAACATCAACTCAGAACATTAATTACATCTAACCCTAAACACCTAGAGCGACATGACCATTAAGAATATGAAGACTATTCAGGATCACAACTTTAAAGGTAAAAGAGTAATTATCCGTGTAGATTTTAATGTGCCTTTAAATCACAACAGGCAGGTAACGGACGATACCCGAATCAGGGAGTCACTGCCAACTATAAAAAAGATTCTAAACGACGGAGCCTCTGTTATTTTAATTTCTCATCTTGGCCGTCCAAAGGGTGGTTTCGAAAATGATTATTCGCTTACTCCAATTGTTCCCGTACTTACAAAACTTCTTGGTAAAAATATTGTTTTTACACGCGATCTATTTGGACAGAAGACTATTGATGTATGTTCAAAACTTCAGCCGGGTGATATTGTACTTCTTGAAAACATCCGCTTCTATTCAGAGGAAGAAGCTGGCGAAGACGGAGATTTTGCAAAGCAGATTGCATCAATTGGTGATGCTTATGTAAATGATGCTTTTGCAACTGCACATCGTGCGCATATGTCGGTAAGTGTTCTTCCAAAATATTTTCCGAATGATAAATATTTCGGACTGCTCCTTGCAAATGAGCTGACTAACCTGGATAAAATTTTGCACGAGGCAAGGCCACCGTTTACAGCAATTATAGGCGGAGCAAAGGTTTCCAATAAAATTGGAATTATAAAAAACCTCATCGGTAAAGTGGATAATATGATTATAGGTGGAGGTATGGCTTTTACCTTTATCAAAGCGCTGGGCGGAAATATCGGAAATTCTCTTATTGAAGAAGACTGGATTGATGCAGCAAAGGACATGGTGCAGGAGATGATGCTCAAAGGTGTGAATCTTTATTTACCTACTGATGTTGTTGTAGCGGATAATTTTTCCAATGAAGCAAACCATACAACCTGCGCTGCCGACGACATTGACGAAAAATGGATGGGCCTTGATATTGGCAAACGCACATGCAGGCGTTATGCCGAAATCATTAATAACTCCAATACCATTTTATGGAACGGCCCAATGGGTGTGTTTGAATTACCCAATTTTCAGCAGGGAACAAAAGCTATTGCCATTGCAGTAGCGAGTGCAACTATAAGCGGATCGTTCTCGCTGGTTGGTGGCGGAGATTCTGTAGCTGCGATCAACACCTATAATCTTGCTGACCAGATCAGCTACGTTTCAACCGGCGGTGGCGCCATGCTTGAATATATCGAAGGCCGTGAATTGCCAGGAGTTAAAGCAATACTTGATAAATAGAAAAATTTTATGTACCTAATTGTTATAATTGATTTCCTTCATTTGCCCCATCCCTGATGGGTGTGAAGAAAATCAATTTGCTCCCTTTAGGGTCAGAGGTAAATAAATTGATTTTCATTAAATAAATTTAAATTTATGTCAAAAGGGTATTTGTTTCTGATTGGTGGAGGTGCCGACAGTGCACTGATTTTTAACAAAATGTTTGAACTTGCCGGAGGCAAAGACAATGTGCGCATGGCAATCATTCCATCGGCCAGCCCGCATGTGGGAAGTACTATTCGGGATTATGAAGAATATTTCACAAAAGAACTCGGACTTCCGAAAGAAAAACTTTGGTCTGTGCCCCTTGCCATAAGCGATGATCCGGAAACAACTATTGATGAAGGACTATGGAAAGACAATGCTTATCATACTGAAATAGCTGCAAAAATTATCGATTATAACATTGTGTTTTTTGTTGGTGGTGATCAGCGAAAATATATTGATGCACTTAAAAGGAACAACATTGATTCGCCTCTGCTTAAAGCGATTGAAGGAATTTATAAAAATGGCGGCATCATTGCAGGAACCAGTGCAGGTACAAATATCTTATGCAAAAATTCTGTTGCAGGCGGCACCAGTGAAGAAGCATTGCTGAACAGGGTTGTAACAAAAGACGAAGATGATGACGGCACAAAGCTATTGATAGTGCAGGGACTTGGACTTGCAGAGGATATTATTTTCGATACGCATTTTGAAACCAGGGGAAGGCTGGGCCGCTTATCCGATGCAGTAGTTCTCACTGGCAGCAAATACGGAATCGGTATCAGCGAAAAAACAGCTGTGATATTATCTGCTGATAATATGATTGAAGTTGTTGGTTACGGAAGTATTCTTTTTGTTGATTTGACAAGTGCGCGAATTCTGAACGAACCCAAAAAACAACTGCATGTAAGAGAAATTAAAGTCACCCTGCTAACACACGGAGACAAATATTCGATTTCAACAAAACAGTTTTCTCCGACATCTGGTAAGGAAAGCATTATCAATATTCCATACTTCGATGCAGCCGATTATCATGTAAGTCTGAATGTTTTCAAGGAATATGAAACTTCTCAGATCCTCATCAATTATATGCTCGACAACGAAGCAAAAGATGTGATAGCAATGATGGACTACGACAGGGAATATTCTCATGGCGATATGTCGTCGTTTATCCGTTTTGTTGAAACCGATGATACGCTGGCATGGTTTGGAAAACTAGAACTGGAAGGCACTTCGGATGCCATAAACTGTTATTCCGGGACCAATGTACTGCTGGATGTAATACCAGTGAAGTATATGAAAGAAAATGCAAAGCCAAAAGATTTCAATGCAGTAATTTTTGGAATAAAAAACGATTTGCAGATAATGGTTTATGACAATCTTGCCTCTCTACCTGTACTTGATGCGAAAATTTTTATTTACGACAATCGCGGAAGATTAGTATTTAAGAAAGGTTCTGACAGATATGGAAGATCATTTATCCGCAGGATCTTTACACCCGGTGAAGAATATTCTATAAAGATCAAATACGACGGCGAAGAAAAAAACAATCGCTTTACTTTCCAGACTGATATGGAGGGGATTTGTCTTTGTTAAGTTGATAAGATTACAAGAAGACAAGTCATAAGTTGACAAGTTAAGTCATTTGCCTGCGGCGTCATTCATGGTCATTTGCTACTTCGTAGCGTCATATGCTTCGCGTCATTGATGGTCATTCATTGTCAATAGCCATTTAATAATTGCGTACCGCTATTGCTGACTGAAGACTGCGGATTGAGGACTGGGGACTTCATGAAGTTTTCTAATTAACTATTTCACTAATTCACTCCACACTTATTTCAAACTATCATTCTTTACAGGTGGCTTCACCATTGCCTTTTGTATTTCTTCAAAATTTAATTTTGGAATTATCAATGGCGCAAATGCCGATATGGGTGGGTACAGCAAGGATTCCTTTCTTGTTTCTTCAGGAATGATGCTGACTTTCGAATCTAATTTATTTATAAAGATCAGCAGAACACTTATGATAAATGCAATTTTAAGCATTCCAAAAATAGCTCCTGCAAGCTTATTGGCAAACCCAAGAGCAAGCAGATTAATAGATTTTTCAAGCATCTTGGCAAAAAGAAAAATCACAATTACAATTATTAGAAAAGTAACAGCAAATGATATGAGCGGTGCATAAGCTGAATGGAGTTTTAACAGATCAGAAATAAAATATGAAAAATGTATAGCTCCGTAAACGCCAATCACCATTGCAATAAGCGATGCAATTTCAATTATAAAGCCTTTTGTGAAACCCCGGTAAATGGCCCACATAAGTGGAATGGCGAGGATGATATCGATGTAATTCATTTTTGAATTTTGATTATTTAAGTCAATACATAACGTCATCGCAAGTCGCAGTACTGAACGAAGGAATTACCCTGCCCGTATGTAATATAAGCGACGAAGCAATCTAATATATACAATTTTTAGATTGCTTCACCGAGCCTATCCTGACAAAGGAAGGATTCGCAATGACGAGTTAATAGATACTCGTTTATTCAAAAGCCAAAGTACAAAATACCAATGACTCTCAGCATCTGAATTTTAAAAGGATATTAACCTGCACTTGTTAACATTTAACTGATGAATCACATAAAAGCAACAACATATTGATAAATCTTTGCATTATAATTTTTGTATTGACTGATGAAGATTTTTATTTTACTTCCTCTGTTATCTTTTTTGTTTTTCCTGCTACCCAAAAAGTTCCAGCCTGTCATAGATACATATCGGTGTGTTATTAATAATAATCGCTTGAATTCTGATAAAAAATGAAACATGACAACTTACATAGAACTTCATTTTGGCATATTTTTCCAATCATAAAATGCGCCTTTATTTGCAGAGAAAATTCGTTACTTTATAATATACTAAAATTGTAAAATCAAAAACATGCAATTAGTTGGGTTAAATCTTTTGTTGGATATCGCGTTGATCGTAGCTTTTATATCAATTATTACTATTTGCTTAATTCCTTCGAAGTATAAAGGATATTTGGCTGCATTCTCCATCATTGTAAATGCTGTAGCAACAAGTTGGTTTGCTTTTCCGGCTTTAATTGGAGATGCAATAGATATTACATTCAATGCCGGCCTTATTTTGGGAGATGTTCTAATTCGCATCGATGGATTATCAGCATGGTTTATTCTCATTATCAATTTCACTTGTATAACAGGTGTATTCTATGGAATTGGCTATTTGAAAGAATATACGAACACAAAATCAAAATTAGCTTTGCACTGGGCTTTGTTTGTGGTATTTCAACTTTCAATGATTTGGGTTTGTATTTTGCAGAACGGGCTTGCTTTCCTTATAACCTGGGAAATTATGTCTTTGTCATCAATGTTGTTGGTGATATTCGATCACAATAATCCAAAAACAATAAAGGCCGGGATAAATTACCTTATACAAATGCACATTAGCATGGTGTTCCTGACCATTGGTTTTATCTGGCTTTACAGTCAGACTGGCACTTTCGGTTTTGACGGTTTTAGTACCTTTTTCACTACAAACAGCAACATCTGGTTATTTTTAATTTTCTTCATAGGCTTTGGATTAAAAGCCGGATTTATCCCATTGCACAGCTGGTTGCCACATGCACATCCTGCTGCGCCTTCGCATGTTTCAGGAGTAATGTCGGGTGTGATTGTAAAATTAGGCATCTATGGTATTATCAGAATAATATCTTATTTGAAATTTGATTATTTAATATTAGGTGAAATTGTACTTACAATCTCTCTATTGACCGGTTTATATGGTATTTTAAATGCTGCTGTTCATCGTGATTTTAAAAAAATGCTTGCTTATTGCACCATTGAAAATATAGGTATCATAGGTATTGGTATTGGCCTGGGGTTAATTGGCATAGGCAATGGCTCTTCATTAATGTACTATTTAGGCTTTGGTGGTGCTTTGTTGCATGTGCTCAACCATTCTTTGTTTAAATCCTTACTCTTTTACTCAGCAGGTTCTGTCTATCAGCAAACTCACACTCGTGATATGGAAAAATTGGGTGGTTTGATAAAGTCCATGCCCAGAACAGCTGTAATTTTTCTGATAGGCGCAATCGCCATTGGTGGCATCCCTCCTTTTAATGGCTTTGTTTCTGAATTTATTATTTATAGCGGATTGATAGAAGGCATAAAATTGAACAGTTTAAGTCAAATTAGTTTATTGGTGATTTCAATTGCAGGATTGAGTATTATTGGAGGTCTTTCAATTATCACATTTACCAAATCATTTGGAACAATATTTTTAGGAAACGAGCGCGAAAAGAAAGAACATCTACCGCATGAAGTTTCTCAAATCATGCTTTGGCCTCAATACATCATCATTGCCGCAATGCTGAGTGTGGCATTTTTTCCGCAGTTTTATATGAATACAATCTCTCTTCTGTTGCAAGGAATGGGGGTTTCATTTAAAGGAATGGAGCCAACAGGCTTTATTAATTTCTCATATACCCTTGTTAACATTAGTGTTTATTCAGCATTGTTTATTGGCATTATTGCAGTCGGGTGGGTTATACGTTCATCTGCAATCCGGCATAAAGCACAGTACAGTCAAACAACATGGGGCTGTGGTTATGTTGCACCAAATAACAGGATGCAATACACCGGTAAATCATTTTCAAAACCATTAAGTAAGGTTTTCAATTTTTTGTTTATAGAAAAAAAGCAATATACAGAACTGAAACCCTCTGAAATATTTCCACATAACAGAAAATACACATCCGTTTATCTTGATTTCTTTGAACATCGTTTTATAAGTCCTGTTACACGGCGATTGGTTTATGCAGCCAACTATTTCACGTTTATACAGAATGGAAGGACACAATCTTATGTTTTGTATGGTATTATAGCCATTGTTGTTGTATTTGTACTGACGATTTTAAATATTATATAATGAACTTATTGCTGGCATTTATCATAATACCTGTCGTTGCAATTATCATGATTCCTTTTTTACGTGTTAAAGGAAAAAGTGTGGTTGTGATTTCGGCTGTGATATTGAATGCAGTGATTTCAGGTTATTTTGCAGTGCAGGCACTAATGGGATGGTCTTATGAAACCATATTACCGGGCAGCGTTATCACAGGACTAATACCTCTTCGTATTGATGCACTTTCAGGTTGGTTTATTATCATTTTCAACTTTATCATTCTTACTGGCGGCTTGTATGGCATATTTTATTTGAAAGTATACAGGGAACAACGAAGCAATCTCTCTCTTCATGGTATTGCATTTATTGCATTGCATTGTGCACTCTTAAGTCTTTGTGTTATTCAAAACAGTATTGCATTCCTTGTAGCATGGGAAGTGATGGCATTTTCGGCTTTTCTGGCAGTTATCTTTGAACATGAAAAAACAGCCACGATCAAAGCTGGAATTAATTACATTATTCAGTCGCATGTGTGCATTGCTTTCCTTACCCTGGGTTTTATTTGGGTGGCAATAAAAACCGGGAGTTACGATTTTTATGCCATAACTACCTATACGGCCGGACACCCCGGAGCAACAACAGTAGCGTTAATCATGTGTTTTTTTATTGGTTTCGCGACTAAAGCCGGATTTGTCCCTTTTCACACATGGCTGCCTTATGCACATCCCGCTGCACCGGCTCATATTTCAGGAATAATGTCGGGGGTTTTGATTAAAATTGGAATTTTTGGAATGCTGCGTTTTTTGCTGCTGATTAAAAACGATTTTACAACCATCGGATATATCATATTAACCGCTTCCGTGATTTCGGGTTTGTATGGAGTGATGCTTGCTATTGTTCAGCACAACCTCAAAAAATTGCTTGCCTATCACAGTATTGAAAATATTGGCATTATTGGTATTGGCATAGGCATAGGTTGTATCGGATTAGGGGCTGACAATATGATGCTTGCTTCTTTAGGTTTTGCAGGAGCTTTGTTGCACACACTGAACCATGCCCTTTTTAAATCTCTTTTGTTTTATACTGCTGGTAATGTATATCAGGCTACGCATACATTAGATATTGAGAAATTAGGTGGTTTAATAAAAAAGATGCCGCAAACAGCAATTCTTTTCTTAATTGCGTCTATTGCTATTTGCGGTATTCCGCCTTTCAATGGATTTATTTCAGAATTTATTATATACAATGGTTTATACTATTGGACACAAGATGCAATGATACTTTCAATACTTGCCTGCATTTTCTCTATTTTGGGACTTGTATTAATAGGTGGTTTAGCAATGTTATGTTTTACCAAAGCCTTTGGAGTGGTTTTTTTAGGAACTGCCAGGCACGAATTTTCGCACGACATCAAAGAAGTTTCAATTTTTCAGTTAGTGCCTCTTTATTTTTTAGCTTTTTTCATTCTGTTTATTGGATTGATACCTCAATTGTTTTTAAATATTCTTGTAAAACCTGTCAGTTTATTTACAAATATCGGACAAGCAACATTTATTCCTTTCCAGGGAAAAGAACTTGATGCATTGCAGCCTATTAGCTGGGCGGCATGGGGATTAATCCTATTCATTATCCTGATCTTATTTGTAAAAAAAATAGTCTTGCGTAAACGAACGGTAGTTGTTGATTCCACATGGGGTTGCGGATATGTTGCTCCAACAGCAAAACAGCAATATACTGCCGGTTCGTTTGTAAGGTCATATAGCAAACGTTTTAAACCAATTTTGCTGTTAATGAAGAAAGAAGATGAAGTTCAAGGTATTTTCCCAACAGTTGGGCATTTTGAATCACATCCTTATGATAAGATTGAAAAATGGCTAATAGATAAACCAATAAAAGCTTTTAAAACATTTTTAGGCCGTTTCTCATTTATGCAAAATGGGAAACTGCATTTTTATATTTTGTACGGAATAATCTTTATTGTTTTGGTAATCAGCATCCCATTATTATATGATAAAATCACTGCATTTATTGAGTTTATAAAACAACTATAATTATGTTAAGTCTATTTTTAATAATCATTGCTGCAATCTTTTATACGGGTATCATTATCCGCACTAAAAGTATCGCCTCTGGTCGTAAAGGTCCCGGCATTTTCCAACCTATCAAAGATGTGATACGTCTTTTTAAAAAAGGCGCCGTTTACAGCAAAACAACAAGCTTTGTCTTTCAGATAGCGCCCACCATTTACTTTTCCTCTATTGTGATGGCAATGCTTATGGTTCCATTTGGACAATCTAAAGGTTTGATAAGTTTTAATGGCGACTTTATTTTCTTTGCTTACGTGCTTGCTTTGGGGAAGTTTTTCAGCATTATTTCCGCAATGGATACTGGTAGTAGTTTCGAAGGGATGGGCGCAAGCCGTGAAGCGCTTTATTCCATGTTTGCTGAGCCTGCATTTTTTGTTTTAATGGGTTCATTGGCGCTACTTACTGGTCATACCTCATTTGAAGGAATATTTTCAGCATTACATCTTGGATCTTATATTAGCTATGCCCTCACCACTCTTGCAACATTTGTACTGGTAATGCTTGCCATGATTGAAAATAGCCGGATGCCCATTGATGATCCTAAAACTCATCTTGAACTGACAATGATACACGAGGTGATGATACTGGATAATAGTGGCTTCGACCTTGGTCTGATATTTACTGCGGGATACCTTAAATTCGCTATTTACGGGGCTCTTATAGTAAACCTGTTCATAGGGATAGTTCCTTACGAATATGCCATTCCGATGTTTTTTGTCATTCAATTTTTGATGGCTGTTTTCATTGGATTAATTGAATCATTTATGGCCCGCTTTAGAATGTCGCATAACACACAGTTTATTTTTGCGCTTACATCGGTTAGTCTGCTGATTTTTTTTGGTGTTCTGATGATTTTAGGAAAAATTATTTAATCTTTAAAAACACATAAAATGATACACGTATTGCTTATAACATTTCTGATGACTTTATTTTATATGTCTATTGCCAACCGCATGTTAACGTATATAAAAGTGCTAGCTTTTCAGGGCATTATACTGTTTGTTGTTGTCTTTATTCAGCTAAATGAAATCAACCCACTTAATCTTGTATTAATTCTTTTGGAAACCATTGGTTTTAAAACCATAGCGGTTCCATTATTTTTAAATTATATTTTAAAACAAAATAAAATAACGCGCGAAGCAGAACCCTATTTGCCAAATTTCATATCATTAATTATTACCACTGGCATTATCGTTTTCACAATTTTATTAGTCAATAGCATCAATGATTCTAATTTAGATAAAATATTTTTTATTGTTGCACTATCCACTCTTTTTGCAGGCGTTTATATAATTGTTTCACGACGAAAAATATTAACGCATGTGATGGGCTATTTGGTAATTGAAAATGGTGTTTTTATTTTGTCTTTAGCTGTAGGTAGTGAAATGACCATGCTTGTAAATATTGGGATTATGCTGGACATTTTTGTGAGTGTGCTGGTACTTGGAATGTTTATGAACAGAATCGGAAACACTTTTGAAGAAATGAGTGTGGAAAATTTAATGAATTTAAAAGATTAATTATTATGTTTAATTATTATCTGATCATTATCTTGCTGCTTGGAGCGGGAACCTTGATTAATCGAAACCGCTTCATTCGCATACTTTTGTTGATATTATTTCTCCTGACTCAGACGACTATCGCTGGTTATGGCTATTGCCATCTTCACGAAGACGAACTTGGGTTTTTTACCTATGATTCCGTAGGTGTTCTTTTTATGTGTGTACTTACCCTCTTAAGTTATACAACTATTTATCACAGTTATATATATCTTCAAAACAGGAAAGATAATGGCTGGAGGCAAAGCATTTATTTCTCAGCACTTATTTTTCTAATTGCCGCTATGACCTGCGTATATCTTGCGAGCTATGTTGGCGTAATGTGGGTATTTATTGAGTTAACCACCTTAAGTGTGGCCGTATTGATTTACCATGAACGCACTCATCTTTCGCTGGAAGCTACATGGAAATATGTATTCATATGTTCAATAGGAATTACATTTGCGTTTGTAGGCATCATATTCCTGAGTAAAGCATTACAGGAAACCGGCTCGGTTAATTTATCTTTTATTGACATTCCTCAACACCTTAAAAACGCAAATACGTTCTGGCTTAAACTCGCTTTTCTTTTTATGTTAGTAGGATTCAGCACCAAAATGGGACTTTTTCCAATGCATACAATTTGTGTTGACGCCCATACTGTAGCGCCACCACCTATTAGCGCATTTATTTCTACAACCTTAATGAATGTTGGATTCTTGTCTATTTTTCGCACCTATTCCCTGATGGCGAATACTGAAATTCAGCCATGGATGAATCAGGTTTTATTGTGGTGTGGGTTACTCTCTATTTTTGTTTCGGCTGTTTACATTTTAAAAGTAAACCATCTAAAACGTATGTTTGCTTATTCCAGTATGGAACACATGGGTCTTACAGCAATAGGGCTTGCTTCGGGTGGCATCGGCTATTATGCCGCGATATTACACATGGTGCTTCATTCGTTTGTAAAAGCAAGTGTCTTTTATCAGATTGATCAGATTCACCGAACTTTTCATACTTATATCCTTCGCAAAACAGGAAATTATTTTGCTAAGAATTTGCCCGGAGCTCTTGTTGTACTTTTCCTATTCATAAGCATTACAGCAATGCCGCCATCCGGTTTGTTTATGAGCGAGTTTTTAATTTTCAGGTCCATGTTTGAAGCCCACCAAATATTTGTTTTAATAATAGTACTATTATTTATTACTTTAATTTTTTGGGCGCTGGGGAAAAATCTTTTAAAATTGTTGTTTACACCACCGATTGACTTTGTGGACAAACCCACGAAGCCAATAAGTCCATGGGAGTCTCTCTCTCAGGTTGTCCTTCTGTCTGCTGCTATTTATCTGGGATTAAATCCTCCTGCTGAATTTGTGCAATTAATTAATGATAGTATAATGTTATTACCTAAATAATATGAATTACATAATCCTGTATAATAACCAAATTGCGGACGTTTCATTAATTCCTGAAACAAAGTATGATGTCTTTTTTGAATTAAACACAAGTTTCATAATTGATCATCCTGAAAGGCATTGTGTAAATTATTTCGGGTATGCTGTTGGCAATGAAATTAAATTAATTTGCTGCATTGCCGATGACAACAGCCATGAAATATTTGTATCATCATGTTTAGCCAATCCTTCTGAAAAATTCGCCTCTTTCACAAAAAAACTTTTATGTTTTGAAAAATTTGAACGCGAAATTCATGAGAATTTTGGAATAAAATATATTGATCATCCCTGGCTAAAGCCGGTCCGTTTTGCATTTAACCGATTTGATAAATCTAAAACCATTGCCAACTATCCATTTTTCTCAATTGACAGTGAAGAATTACATGAAGTAGGTGTAGGTCCTATTCACGCCGGAGTAATTGAGCCGGGACATTTCAGGTTTATTTGCAATGGAGAACAGATATTACATCTTGAAATACAATTAGGCTATCAGCACCGTGGTATTGAGCAACTATTTCTTGAAAAGAAAAAATTGTTGCAACGAACTACTCTTGCCGAAAATATTACCGGAGATACTGTTGTAGGACACACTACTGCGTTTTCTAATATTTGGGAAAGTTTGTGTGATTTTAAATCATCAAGAGATATTGAATATGCGAGGTCTTTGGCCCTGGAATTAGAACGCATAGCAATACATACCGGTGATTTAAGTGCTGTTTGTGCTGACATCGCATACCAATTAGGTAATTCAGTATTTGGCCGCTTACGTACACCCATTATAAATTTTATGCAAGAATGGTGTGGAAACCGTTTATCAAAAGGTTTTATAAGACCCGGACGTAATCAGTTTCCATTTACTAAGGATTTGGCAAAAAGGTTAAAAGAAGTGTTAGATGCTTTTGAACCTGACTTTACTGAAATGAACGCAGAACTATTTAAGTTGCCAAGTGCATTGTCACGTTTTGAGCGGACAGGGATAACTCCGCCCGAAGATATTTTATCCATTGGTGCAGTAGGAATGACCGCCCGTGCATGCGGATTGAACCGAGATATTCGCACTTCTCACCCCTTCGGAATTTACAATGAATTATCACATGAGCCTATTATTAAACGTCACGGGGATGTTTATTCCCGTGTGCAAATTCGCAAACAGGAAGTTTGGCAGTCTATTAAATATATTCGTAATATGATTGACAATGTTCCCGAAAGTATTGCAAAAGATCATACGTTTAACAAACCCAAACCAAATTCATTTGCCATTTCATTAGTTGAAGGCTGGCGCGGCGAAATTTGCCATTGCGCAATTACCGATAATAAAGGTGAGTTGATTGTTTATAAAGTAAAAGACCCATCGTTCCATAACTGGCTGGCTTTGGCTCTGGCAGTACGAAACAACGATATTTCAGATTTCCCGATATGTAACAAGAGTTTTAACTTGTCGTATTCCGGACACGACTTGTAAATTTAAAATTTATTGAGATGCTAAATAACTTAAAAATTTTATACCACCAGGGGAAACAATTTATTCCTAATGTTACAACAGCTCAGGTTCCCGGAATATTTAGGGGAAGACCTATAATAAGTCTTGAGAAAGTGGACGAAATGGAATTGATGGAACTATGCCCAACAAATGCTATTTCAACAAATCCCCTAGCAATTGATATGGGCAAATGCACTTTCTGCGGTGAATGTGCCATCCGTTTTCCAAGCAAAATTAAATTTACAAAAGATTATAAAATAGCTTCAAATGAGCGCAGTCGTTTAATTGTTAAGGAAGGATATGATACGACAATTGAGATTAACCATACAATGATTCTTAAAAAAATACATTCTGTTTTTGGAAAATCATTAAAGCTCCGACAAGTATCTGCAGGCGGCGATAATAGTTGCGAATGGGAGTTAAATGCCTCTGGAAATGTTAACTTTGATATGGGAAGATTTGGAATTGAATTTGTAGCTTCTCCTCGTCATGCAGATGGTATCGTAATAACAGGGCCAATTACAGAAAACATGGCAGAACCCCTGCAGATATGTTATGATGCCATACCTGAACCAAAACTGATTATATTGGCAGGCACAGATGCCATAAGCGGTGGCATATTTAGTGGAAGCACCGCATTAAAAAGAGAATTTTTGAATAAATATGCGATCGATTTATATGTGCCGGGAAATCCTATACATCCGCTGACTTTTATTAACGGAGTGTTAGGTCTGATAAAATAAACATTTTAAAAGCAATCAACTGCCCAAACCTCGAAAAGCGCAACACGCCATCCAGCGTAAACCATTATGGTTATTCTGATGCAGGAAGATTCATTCAAATTGCATGAAAAAATTACTTCATGAAAATTTCAGAAGGGTATTAAAAATCAAGCACAGAATCGTGATTTACAAATTGTACTTTCGATTCAGGATTTATCCAGTTTTACATTCACAGCATTCAGGCCTTTAGGCCCTGAAGTAACTTCAAATGTTACTTTATTGTTTTCACCAATCTGGTCAACACAACCGTTGGCGTGAACAAATATACTTTGCTGTGTCTGGGAGTCTTTAATAAAACCATAACCCTTGGAATCGTTAAAGAAAGTTACAATTCCTTTTCTTATGATATCTATAGTATCTGATTCAAGGCGTTTAGGAATGCCAAGTTCAATGTCTTCGGCTTTTATTACTTTTTTCTGAGTAGGGTCTGGAGGGGTAGAAGTGATATTGCCATATTCGTCAACATACGCAATCATGCTGTCGAGGTTGTTGCCATCACGGCTTTCAGTTTTATTCAGTTTTTTCTTCTCTTTTTCTTTTCTTTTTTTCTCTTTCTTGTCGCGTACATTTTTTTTGTTAAATGTTTCGTTTGATCTGCCCATAGGTCTCCTTTTTTATATTTATAAACATCCATTCCATATTAATGTGAAAAGGTTTGTATGGACAGATATTCGAAACAAAGGTAATCAATTTCGTTGGTCTGTCAAAACTTGATTGACAGGTTGAATGATATAACCCGATGCACAATTTTTATTTATCAAGAAAAGTTTCTTTTTTCCTATAAACCATTCCCTGGTAATTTGCAATCAACTCTCCTTCGGCATTTGTTACGTTTATTGAGTAAGAGGCAAGTTTATTATTTCTTGATATTTCAACAGCCTCGGCATATAGCGTACCTTTTTTTGCAGCATTTAAAAAAGAAATGTTTGCATTCACAGCAACGGCAATAGTTCCATGCGAGTTGGCTGCAGCAGCAAGTGTAAAATCGGCAAGCGAAAAAATTACACCTCCATGTACAATTTGTACTGCATTTAAATGTTCATCTTTAACAACAAGTTTTGTTTTTGCCCTGCCATCTGCGATTTCTAGCAATTCGATGCCTAGAAGATCAGCAAATTTATCATTGTGTAAAAATTCACGAATATTCATTCTGAGCACTACTAAAAATGTATGGATATTCCAATCCTATTTGTCCGCATTGGAAACTTACCGTTAAAAGTAGTGATTTGTTCCGTATCCGTTGGCAATGGTCCATGATATTTAGCTGTGAATGCATAACGTTCCTTCAGGAAATACGATTCGTATGAAAAAGTAAAGAATGAATAGGATACAGAAAATCCAAGCGTATGCGCAAACGGTATAAATACCGCTTTGTTTTCGCTAGTCAATTTAAAATATTCAGAATCGATTTTACTCTGATAATTTATTTTATAATTTGTAACAGGAAGCGTCATACCAAGCCTGTAATAAAATGCAAAAACAAGCTTTGGAATTGGAGCATAACTTATTCCATATTTTTGAGCCAGTTCAATTTTATAATATGCTTTTGAAGAATCTGTTCCGGAAAACAAGGATTCAGGTCTTGAACTCCAGTCTATCTTATTTTTAGAAAGACTTGCAATAAAAGGGTTGTAATGAAAACGGATTTTTGCTTTCTGATCCATATCGAGACCAACACCCATTTCAAGGTACCAACCTGCTTGCGCACCCATTTTTCCTTTGTCAATGATCGGTGTTTTCCAGGAATTTGAATCAGGAGTGCTAACTGATAATCCCGGAACCATCCCATAATAGCCTCTTGGAACACTTAAGCCGTAACCAATAAAAAATCCTTGTGTCGCTTTATTGTCTGTTTCAATTTTATTTCCAATTACATTTTCAATATCTATTGCCATACTGTTCATATTTGCTTCAGTATTGCTTTGGGCTATATTTTTTCCGTCCGCTGAGTAAAAAATATACGATCCGGTACTTTTGGTATTTCCTTCCCACTCATAGATCTTATCCTGAGCGCTGCGCACATTGGTAGCGGCCGGATCTAATTCTATATATTTTTTCATGTCAGCAATAGCATCGTCGTAGCTTGCATAAAGTTCATAAACTAAAGAACGGTTATAATAAGCCAATGGATAATACGGAGCAATGGATATGGCTTTATTAAATGATGCTATAGCATCGCTGTATTTTTTGTTCTCAGTCGCAGCATTGGCTTGTACTAAATACTTTCTGGCCAGTTCAGGAAGTTCGGGTTTTTCTTTCATTTGCGAATAAACATATCCAATGCGATCAAGTATGGTATCGTTCAAATCGCGGTCATCATTTTCGATCCGGGAAGAATAAAACCATGCTTTGTCAAGCTGGGCAAAAGCTTCGGTCAATTTAATTGTTCCAATAGTACTTGATGTGTTTGATTTATATTCTTTAATATCTTTCTTTGCCAAGTCCATTGACTGGTTCACTATTTTTCTTCTTGCATCCATATCATACAGATCAAGCAGATGCTCGCCCGAAAAATAAACTTCTTTCGACGGATCAAGTTCAATTAATTTTAACGCATTGGCTTTTGCTTTTGCTGTTTCTCCTGTTTTAATATAGCACTGCCCCTGGTAGAAAATTGCATAAGAATGGGTTGGAGAAGCGGTTATAATATAGTCGAATTCTGCAATGGCTTCGGTATATTTTTTTAATTCATAATAGCATAATGCCCGATTATAATATACATATACAGGTATTGTTATGTTTTGTTTAATGGACAATTGCATTGATTTTGTGAAATCGCTTATTGCTTCTGAATATTGTTTGTTGAAATAATACGCATCTCCCCTGTATAAATAGGTTTGATATAACTGTTTGTCGCTGTTCTTTGGTTTTAATAAAACCATATTGTAATCAGGAATTGCTTTTGCATACTCATCTTTTGCCAGGTAGCAGTTGGCCCTTACATGATATAAAAAAAGTTTTTTTGGTGAAAGCTCAATTGCTTTAGAAATATCGGTAATCGCATTATCGTATTTTCCTTTCCGGTAATTCACTTTTGCCCTGTAACTGTAAGCATTCCAAACATCCGGTTTTAATGTTATAGCACTTGTATATTTTGCTATGGCTTCATCAAGGCTGCCTGCATTTTCAAGCGATATGCCGGATGTACACAATTTCATATAATTCTGTGCATTTACTTTAGTTGAAGCAAGAAGCAGAATCAAAGCTATAACGCATACGACGGTGATCGTTGATTTAATAAAACAACGTAAATTTCTACACGAATTCATCATATAATTGTTTTTATCTTGTTTTTGTAATTGAAGAGAATTCCTGATTTTTATTCGATATACTGACATCAGTGTTTGAATTTCTTTGACCTGTTATCCATCACAATCATAACATCCGATGACACATTCTGTTTTGATAAAGCTATCATTGCATTAACGCTCAGGTCAAAATTAGCTTTTGAACTATTTATTTTTTGTATAATCTGTTCATCCGTAAATTTTTCCAGTACCATCTTTACAATGGAATCATTCGTAAGCGTTACCTTTCCAGAGTATGAAAGATCTTCTAAAGAAGGTATGTGAATTACTTGCAATTTTTTATTATCCGCATCCAACACATACAATTCTTTATTAAAATACCTAAGTTTTCCTTTTATCGAATCCGTTGAAATCAATGATTGATATTTTTCCTTGTCGATTCTCAAAATACCTTTATCTATGGAAACAAATAAACCTCCTTCATTATCAGAGGTAAATCCGTAAATTTTGTTTTTATCGGCGTCAAATAATACAGAGGGTTTTCCTGTCAAAGGATAAATTATTATTTGATTATCATAGCTAAATAAAATAGCGGATTTGCTGATAACTTCTAACTGATCGATCATTTTATCACTATGAAATAATGTATCCACTTTGTTATTATAATGCTGGCAAATATTATATCTGTTATTACACCAGACAACATAAAAACTTAATCCTTTAGTATAGTTAGATGGTACAGCGTAAAAAACCAATCCCCTGGTTAAAACAAGTGGCATAATTTTTTTACTTGTTGTATCCGTATACATTTTTATAATTTCAAAAACATGTTTTGATGTTCTCGTAATTACTAATGTAGTATCCAGATAAGATGGCTCAATTGATAAAATGGAATCTTGGGTTTTTAAATACCACAACTGCCAATTAGGTGAGAACAAACCTCCATTAGTAGGAACAACAGCAAGTGCTGGTTTTATGAAACCTAAATAGTTTACAAAATATTGGTCACTTATTTCGTAACTTTTAATCTTTATTGAGTCATTCTGGGCATATAGTTTGCCTAGTATGAGAAATGAAAATAATACAATAAAATATTTTATTCGGAATTGCACTTGCTATTAAATTATTTACAATTTACCATTTGTCTTTTTTATATATTTCAGGGTTTTGAGTAATATAAATTTTCCCTAAAAGCATCACAGTTCCTGCAGTCAGCGCCAACGGAGTACTTACAACAGCCGCTCCAACCAAAGTGCCAATGCCGGCCACCATTAATCCTGCATCGGCAACTGCTGTTGATACCTCGTAGAGTGATTTTGAATTAAACCCTAAATTTTTATCTTTATAAATTGTCGAAAGGTCATCATAATACGAATATATTCCTATGCCAGCTCCTAAAACAGAAGAGTATTTCGCTATTTTTTCTAATTTAATTAATTTTGATATTGTTCCTAATTCCGGATAAGTTTCTGATTTGATTGTTGCTTTTAATCCATCCTTATACGAACTTAATGCAGCATCTTCAACTGATTGAGCATAAAATACCACATCTTTAACAATTGACTCTTTTGGACTTGAATTAGCAGGAGGTTCTTCAGGATTATAATAGTCAATTGTTGAAGATTCATGAACAGTAAACAATTCTGATTGCGAACTCTCAACAGGATTTAATTGAACACTTTCAATAGCATTTAATTCGCTAAAAGCATCATCGTTTAAATTTACACCTTGATTACCTGTTCCAAAGAAATTATTTGATGTGTTTGTAGGTAAAGTCAAGGGTACCAGATCAGCGTTTGTAGAATATGGTAAAGGTTGGCGTGAATCCAAATATTTTTGAAGTTTTGCTGCAGCTTCCGCTTCGGCTTTAGCTTTTGCTGCCGCAGCTGCCGCAGCCTCAGCTTTTGCTTTGGCCTCTGCCGCCGCCTTTGCTGCTGCTTCAGCGGCTGGATCCGGTTTTGGCGATGAAAATAAATTATTAATCATGCTTTGCATGATCATGCCGCCCACCATTGTGGACACAGATGGCGAAGAAGTAGACGTAGTGGTAGTTGTCGTTTGTGCAGGTGTAACATAATTATGATTGACGATTGTACTGTTGGATGGAGCAACAATACTACCATTTGAACCGGAACTTGGATTAATAGTCATTGTTGAGCCAGTATTGCCATCAAAATCGGTACTGTATGTTTGTGCTGAAATTTTTTGGCAGGTCATTATAATCCCCAATAATAACAATGCCGATAACTTAACAGTTCTCATGGTTTTATAATTAAATAAATATCTTCGTAGCAAACTTTTTTTTCAGCTTAAATTTTAAGAATTTCATAACGCTATTCTTGCTATTCAACACTCAAATATGCAAATTTACTGATATTCTAAAACAAATGTAATGAATATCCTGGATTTTTCCTAAAAAAAAGGCAGCTTTCGCTGCCCTTAAAATGTTGTGGAGAATAACGGAATCGAACCGTCGACCTTTTGACTGCCAGTCAAACGCTCTAGCCAACTGAGCTAATTCCCCAACTTTGTGTATTGCAAAAGTACATTTTTTTTGAAAATAAAAAAACACTAAAATGGTTTTATGTTTGATGTTGCTGGCGGCCAGTTTGGTTTTTTGTTTTAGGCCAGTAGATAAACACCCATAACCATTGGCCTGTAACCAAACCCGCAGCCACAAACCATTAATTTCAGACCATTATCAATGATAAGCGACAGCCAATGAAGCCACGCTAATCTTTATTCCAGGAACCTTCAGCAAATTTAAAATACAACTTTCAAGTGTTGAACCCGTTGTTATTACATCATCTATGAGCAAAACATGCTTGTCAATAAGATGATTGTGTTCCTTCAACTCAAACACTTCCTTCACATTTTCCCAGCGGCTGAAACGTGATTTTCTTGTCTGAGTATGAGTGCTTGTTGATTTAATTAATGTAGATATGTCGACCTTTGCATTCATCGATTGTGAAAGGCCCATTGCAATAATTTCACTCTGATTGTATCCTCTTTTCTTTTGCTTCTTTGGATGCATTGGAACAGGAATCAAATAATCGACGGTGCTGAATTTAGGAGCTTTACTCAACTCTTTCCCGTAAAGGTTTCCGAGATAAATTCCAATTTCTTTCTGTCCTTTATATTTTAGTTTATGCATCAGCTGCTGCACTTTTCCACCTTTATAGAAATAAAACATCGATGCGGCTGAATGCAATTGGGCTTTTCCCCAGAATAATTTGCTTACCGGATTGTCATCCTCAAGATGAAAATTTGTCTTGGGTAAATGATACAAACAAAATGTGCAAATACAGTTCTCGTATTTGAAAAGGCTTTTGCCACAGGCCATGCAAATACGGGGATATATCAACGACAAAAAATCATCTAACCACGACATGTTGAAAACCATTGGAATAGAATAAATAAATCTTTGAAAATTAATTCAAAAATAAACTAAATTTGCACAGAATCACAATTGAAGGTTATGGAAAAGAACGATCAGTTATTTATTCAGTTGCTTTATATCTTTCATGCATCTGCTATGCAGTCGCTTGGAAAATTAAAGAGCCCTATCACAGGAAAAATTGAAAAAAACCTTGAGCAAGCTAAACAATCTATTGAAATGCTTGAGATGCTCAAAGAAAAAACAGTCAACAACCTGAACCCTGAACTCAGCAAGGCGCTTGAAACATTCCTTTCTGAAGTCCGCTTAAATTTTGTTGAAGAATCGCATAAAAATTAAACACAAAATAAATCGAATAAAATCTAGTTAGTAAGTCATAATATATTTGACCATGGAAACTACAGATCGAAAAAGCAACACCAAAATTTTAAAAATTGTCATTGCCGTTTTAGCACTTATCATTGCAGTACTCGTATGGCAACTGATTATAACCAAAACAAGGGTAAACACATTTACCATTGAGAAAGAAAAAGCGCAGACTCAGAATACAGCACTTCAGCACGAGCTGGATTCGCTGCTGACCGAACATGAAAAAATCAAAAAAGAGTTTGGCAACCTCAGCGGACAGCTTTCCGAAAAGGATAGTATCATTCTTGCGAAAGCTGAAGAAATTCAAAATCTTATCGCTACCCAAGCCGATTATTACCGTATTAAGAAAAAACTCGATTACCTGAGAGGCATCACCCAGGGTTATGTTTCCCAGATCGATTCACTGTACCGCGTTAATAAGGTCCTCAAAGATGAGAATGTTGTAATTAAAGACAAGTATGATAAAGAGCAGGTAAAAACAACTGAACTAACCAAGGATAAAGAAAACCTTAATGCAAAAGTTACCCTTGCATCTTCGCTGAAAGCCTACAATATAAAGGGCGTTCCGGTCAGATCCAAATCGGGTGGAAAAAAAGAAGAAATTGAAGACAAGGCAAAAAGGGCAGACAGAATTAAAGTATCATTCACCTTAAGTGAAAACCTGATTGCAGCAAGCGGAAGCAAATCAATTTATATTCGCATCGCACGCCCTGATGATAAAATATTATGCGTTGGCACAGGCGACAGTTATTCTTTTGACTACAACGGCGAAAAAATTCAATATTCTATTACCAAGTCAATCGACTATGAGAACAAGGCAATGGACATCACAATGTACTGGGACAAGACAGATGAGTTCATTGCAGGAACTTATGTGGTTTCGGTATTTACCGATGGCATGCTTATAGGTGAATCACAGTTTGCCCTGAAATAAACCAGGCATGGAAAGTTCAGGATATTTTTTTGATAATGATAAGAACAAACGAAAGGAAAAAAATTTCCTGACCCTTTTTATTTTGTTAACAATCATTCTGACTTTTGCATGTGTCATCCTCGCGTGGCAGTTAATTGAATTCCGTAACCTTGCTAAACTGGAAAGCACCGCGAAAACAGAAGCCCTCACAGCCAAAGACGATCTGCTGCATAAACTTAAAAACCTGGAGTTGGAATACGACGAGCTAAGCAAGGAATATGAAGGCCTTGACAGTGTATTCACCAAGGAAAAAGCCAAGATTACCGAACTGATGGAAGAAATTAAAGAATTGAAGGGATCTCCGGAAGTTTACCAGGCCAAAGTCGCTGAACTGGAAAAACGATTGAAAGAATATGTTGACAAGATTGAAGTCCTGAAATCTAAAAATGAAATATTATCATCTGCTAATCTTAAAATAAAAAATACACTCGACTCTACACTAAATATTAATGTAGCGATTTCATCAAAAAACCTTACACTTGCAGAAAAAGTAAAGGCTCAGGCCGTTTTGAAAGCAACAGATCTTGTTACTGAAGGTATTAGATTTACAGGGAAAAAACAGGAAATTCCAACACGTTCCGCAAAAAAAGCTCAACGGCTTAAGACTTGTTTTTCACTTTCAGAAAATATGCTCGCTACCAAAGGTTATAAAGTTATTTATCTCCGTATTGCCGATCCTGATGGCACAATTTTCTGTCTGTCAGAAAGCGACACTTTTACCTTTAAAGGGAAAAGCATAATTTATTCTGCCCGGGAAGAAGTTTATTACGACAACTCCAACCAGGATATATGTATCTACTGGGAAAAACTAAAAGAATTTAAAAAAGGTTCTTATTATGTCGATATTTTTACCGACGACAACCTTCTGGGTACTTCAACGCTGTTGCTTGAATAGTGGGGTTTTCAGAATAAAGGCTTCAACCTTTTATTTACTATTTCCGAAATTTTGTCAATTGCAATCCTTTCCTGCAGCATGGAATCACGTTCACGAATAGTAACGGTATTGTCGTTCATAGTATCATAATCAATCGTGATGCAGTAAGGTGTTCCGATAGCATCCTGCCTGCGGTAACGGCGGCCAATGGCATCTTTTTCATCGTACTGGCACATATAATCTATCTTCAGCGCATCCATAATTTCGCGTGCTTTTTCAGAAAGTCCGTCCTTTTTCACAAGCGGTAACACTGCTATTTTGATAGGGGCAAGTACTGGCGGTATTTTCAACACAACACGTTCTGAACCATCTTCAAGCTTTTCTTCATTGTAAGCATAGCTCAATATGGCAAGAAACGTTCTGTCAAGGCCGATAGAAGTTTCCACTACATAGGGTATATAACTTTCATTTGTTTCCGGATCGAAGTACTGAAGTTTTTTTCCAGAGAATTTCTGATGAGCACCAAGATCAAAATCGGTACGGGAATGAATGCCTTCAAGTTCTTTAAAACCGAATGGAAATTCAAATTCTATATCTGCTGCTGCATTTGCGTAATGTGCAAGTTTTTCATGATCATGGAATCGGTATTTTTCATGTGGAATACCAAGTGAAAGATGCCATTTCATGCGCTGTTCTTTCCAGTGTTTATACCATTCCATTTCTTCACCCGGTTTTACAAAATATTGCATTTCCATTTGCTCGAATTCGCGCATACGGAAAATAAACTGCCGCGCTACTATTTCGTTTCGGAAAGCTTTTCCGGTTTGTGCGATGCCGAATGGAATTTTCATTCGCCCTGTTTTCATTACGTTCAGGAAGTTTACAAAAATTCCCTGGGCTGTTTCGGGACGTAAGTAAATAGTGTCAGCACCTTCAGCTGTTGATCCCATTTGCGTTGCAAACATCAGGTTGAACTGACGCACTTCGGTCCAGTTGCGTGAACCAGAAACAGGACAAACTATTTCGAGTTCTTCAATAAGATTTTTAACATCGGCAAGATCATTGCTTCCAAGTGAAGCATATAATCTTTTGCTGATGGTTTCCATTTTTGTTTTATACTCAACCACCCTTGGATTGGTTGTAACATATTGTTCTTTGTCAAACGCATCACCAAAGCGCTTCGCAGCTTTTTCAACTTCTTTGTTGATCTTATCTTCAATCTTTGCAAGATAATCTTCAACCAGCACATCGGCGCGATAACGTTTCTTCGAATCCTTGTTATCAATTAAAGGATCGTTGAATGCATCAACATGTCCGGATGCTTTCCATATTGTCGGGTGCATAAAAATTGCTGAGTCAATGCCAACAATATTTTCGTTGAATTGCACCATTGACTTCCACCAATAATCGCGGATATTTTTTTTTAGTTCAGAACCATACTGACCGTAATCGTATACAGCGCTAAGTCCATCGTAAATTTCGCTCGACGGGAACACAAACCCATACTCTTTTGCATGGGAAATTATTTTTTTAAAAACGTCTTCATTATTTGCCATGGTGCAAAAGTAAGAAAGATTTTGTTTGTTATTTGTTGTTTGTTGTTAATCGTTTTTTATACTTAACTCTTTAATAAAACCATTATTTTTGCAGCATGATAGTAATTGAAAATACCTTGATCTCAGAGTTGATCGTTGAAAAAAAGTTTGTGTGCGATCTTTCAAAATGCAAAGGGGAATGCTGTGTGGCAGGCGATGCAGGAGCACCACTCGAGGAATCGGAAGTGCCAATATTAGAAAAATATTATCCTGTCTATAAAGAATACATGACAGAGGATGGTATTAAAACCATTAGCAAACATGGGTTCTTCGAACTTGATGATGATAATGAATTTTTAACACCATTGGTGAGAAAAGGCAAGTACTGTGCTTATGCCTATTTTGATGGCGAGATTGCAAAATGCGCAATTGAAAAAGCTTACCTAGAAGGAAAAATTGATTTCAAAAAACCTATTTCCTGTCATTTATACCCAATACGCATCACTTCTTTTAAAGATGTTGACGCACTTAACTACCACGACTGGGATGTGTGCCAGTCGGCCTGCCAGAATGGTGAAAAATTAAATATTCCTGTAACAAAATTTCTGGAAGAACCTCTGAAAAGAAAATACGGAGACATCTGGTATCAGAAGCTTCTGGAAGAATTAAGGTTAAAAAAAATATGAGGTTTGTTTTTCAGATATCCGTTAATTAAGCACTTACTACCCTGAAATTACTATTAATGAATTTTGCATACTTTCATCAGGTATTTGGTGATCAGTTATCAGTAAGAATCTCTATCGAAAACCGTTTACTGATGACCGATTACAAGATGCATGAATTTATCTTTATCTGAAATAATACTGTTTATTTCTTCAATAGCTTAAATGCATGTGTCCATTTGTTTTCACGAAGACCTGGTATACACCACAGCATACATAATGGTTCAATTGCCCTCGCTGCTTCGGCGCCACCCATATCTTCTGTTTCCCAGCCAAATTTTGTAAGAATTTCTGTCACGTCCTTTTTAGTATCGGCATTGTTTCCGCAGATAAACATGCTAGGCATAACACCCCCAAAATCCGGATTTATCATTACTGCGTTCCCGACACTGTTAAACGCTTTCACAAAACGCACTTCAGGAAATTCTTTTTGCAATTGCTCCATCAAAGATTCCTCTAAACTTGTGAAGAACCGAAATACTCCATTCTCAGGCGGTTTTTGATCAATTGGGTTGGTCGCATCTATTACAGTTTTTCCGCAAATATTTTTAATTCCGCACAAATGCAGCGCATCTTTTGCGCTGAGCCCGGGAACTGCTAACACAATAATTTCAGCAAACGCAGCAGTTTCGCTAAAATTTCCGGTTTTAATTTTATTATGAAACTCTTTGATCAGTTCGTCCTGTTTAGTTCTATTACGGGTACCCATCATTACCGGATATCCATATTTTATAAAACCGGCTGCAAGCGTTTTGCCTACTAAACCTGATCCAATTATGCCTATACTTTTCATATAATTATATCTTAAATTATTCACTCATTTTTAGAAACACAAATTTACGAAACCAGGAAGGTGATTCCTAGAAAATAAAAGGAATATTAGCTCATTTTTAATTACAAAAATGAACTTTCTGAATTCATTTCCAACGTTTCTTAAAAAAAATTCGTCAATAGAGTTAGAAACAGCAGGTCCAACAACCTCAATTCAACCTTTTATGAAAAATATTTACAAAATATTTCTTGCAATTCTTTTAATTCCGGCTTCGACAGCATTGGCGCAGGATCCACATTTTTCGCAATTCTACGCTAATCCTTTATACCTGAATCCTGCCTTTGCAGGATCAGCGATTTGCCCACGACTGATCATGAATTACCGAAATCAGTGGCCCGCAATACCGGGAACATATGTTACTTATAATGCATCATACGATCAGTTTGTGAACAATCTATCAGGCGGAGTCGGGCTTCTTGTAAATACAGACGATGCAGGTGAAGGCACGCTGAAAACAACAACGATAAGCGGAATTTATTCTTACAATCTGCCTATAAACAAAAGACTTTCACTGAAAGCAGGTTTCCAGGCATCGTATTTTCAGATTAACCTGGATTGGGATAAACTTACTTTTGGAGATCAGATTGACCCGAGATACGGTTTTATAAAAGACACTCATGAGGAGCGACCCGATATTCTTATTAAATCCACTCCTGATTTCAGTGCAGGATTGCTATTATATAGTGAACGATTATTCGGTGGTGTTGCCGTTCATCATCTTACAGAACCATTAGAAGGATTTAAATCAGTAAGCAAGCTTCCTATGAGAATTACCTTGCATGCAGGCGGAGTCATTGATCTGGAGCATCATAGAAGGAGGCGGCTTGAAGATCCATTTCTGTCGCCCAATATTTTATTTATGAAACAACAGGATTTTGAACAAATAAATTATGGAATGTACTTCAACAAATATCCGTTTGTGGGCGGTTTGTGGTTTCGTCAGGATTTCAGGAACGCTGATGCTTTTATTGTACTTGTTGGCATTCAAACTGGTGTTGTTAAAATCGGATACAGTTATGATGTAACGGTATCAAAGCTTTCAAGTGCTTCAGGAGGATCGCATGAAGTATCTTTTGCATGGCAGTTTCCATGTCACAACAAAATCAAGCGCCCAAGACCAATAGTTTGTCCGGTTTTCTGATGAAAATTTTTATTTAGTTCCAACGTTTTATTTATAATACACGTCTATTTAGAAAAAGGTGTTTGATTTTATTAACTTGATTCGACTTAAATAATTGACTATATTTGTTATAACAGTAAAATAAAGGACCCTGATTAATTCATGTCGGTCGTTACAAAAGATATCATAGAAGCCTGCGGAAAAAATGACAGAACCGCACAGAAATTTATTTATGTGAATTTCTTTAACAGGATGTTTGCTGTTTGCAGAAGGTATGTAAAAAATGATGAAGACACTGTTGAGGTTCTGAATGACGGATTTATCAGCCTTTTCCAGAATATTAATCAATTCAAGGGAGAGGGGAATTTCGAAAATTGGATAAAACGAATCATCATCAATAAAGCGCTGGATCACCTTCGGGCCAACAAAAAATACAAAGAGACATTGCAGTATGTTGAAGAATATAAGGACAACCCTGCATTTGTTGATGCAGATATAATTGACTCCTCAAATATAGACGAACTCTACTCCTCTATACAGGCTTTACCAGTCACGTACCAGATGGTTTTCAACCTTTATGCAATTGACGGATATTCGCATAAAGAAATTGCGGAGAAACTGAAAATTTCTGAAGGTACTTCACGTTGGTATCTGAGTGAAAGCAGAAAAATGTTAAAAGAAAAACTAACAATTTCAATTCTACAGCCATGAGCAAGATTGACATAGATAAATTATTCAGGGATAAATTTCTCGGGCACGAGAACAGCTCGAATGTTTATACCCCCGACCGCTGGAAGGATTTTGAGAAGCAACTTGACAAAAATCTTCCTGCCGATAAAAAAGGAGGTTTTAGGTTTAACCTGAATAACCTGCTGATATTTATTTCTTGCCTTCTAATCGTAGTGATGGTTCCTCTGCTTTTATTGCAGTCAAAAGGTGTTGACAATTCTTCAACTATTTCCGAACGCGCTTTGCTTACTCACAAAAGCACCGTCTCTGATAAGGTCGCTGTAAATAAAAATTTAAATGAAAAACAAATTGATCATTCCATTGTTACAGTATTCGCAAAAACTATAGCCCCCACGCAGGTTGCAGAGATTGCAAAATCAAAAAATAGTCAAACTGAAGCAACGCAATCAAAGCAAATTTCAGAAATTACAGAACCTGATAATGCTGATGTAATAATTACCAAACCTGAAAAGAAGGAAGTTGTTAGAATAAATTCCACCCTCCTGTCAACTATTGTTGTTGAAAAAGATACATCAACTGTTAACATGAAAAATGTGGCCGGAACAATTGATACCAATACAAAAAATGGCAAAACCAAAAAGCCGGGCAAGATAAAAAGATCAGGGGTGCTGGTTCCTCATGTAGATTATAATGGACTGTAGAATAAAAATAATAAAACAGTTTTTTTTATGCTTCCTGGTTTTTGGAAGCTTTCCCGTATTGCAGGCACAGGAAGATATTGGCTACGATCACATCCTTTCTGTAGCAACATATTACAACCCATCTTTTGCGGGAACAAATGGTAAATATTCACTCGCTCATAATTTTACTACGGGCGATCTTCAACCTGCAAAGTCAAAATTTCAGTCATTTAATTTTTCTTTCGATACTTATATCAATGCCATTCATGGAGGAGTTGGAGTACTCGGATACTTCAACCAGGTCACGCCGCAATTGGGATCATCAAGGTATTTCGGTTTGATATATGCACCTAAGTTTTATATCCGTGAAAAATTCCTGGTTTCGCCTTCCATAAAATTCGGATACTTAAGAAATGTGCATGAATTGACGGTACTTGGCAATGATTATATGTATGATACCATTTCTGTTGTCAATGGAAGTACCGATTTATCAGCAGGAATTTTACTGAGTACAACGAATTTGTATGCCGGCTTTGCTGCCGACCACATACTTCAACCCGAGATAAAATTTCAAAGCAATACGCTGATGTACCTTCACAGAAAGTACGTGGCCCAATGGGGATATCACTATTCCCGGTCGGAAGCGAGCAGTTCATTTGTACATCTTAATATTCTTTACCAGAATCAATTCAATAATAATTTTCTTTTCGGAAGTGATTATTTTATTGGCCGTAAAATCCGTTCCAGCCTGATGGGTGAAGATCTTTCGTACAGATTATTGTTTGGCCTTGGCTATAAGCTGGCTCTTGATCCTTTATCGGAAAACTGCATGTTTATTGGAATTGGGGCACAGGATAAAGCACTGACACTTGGAATAGGAATGGAATTATCAACATTTGTTTATGAAGTGAGGATGCTCGAAACCTCTATTAAATATACCTTCGGAGCGAAATAAACAAGACTAACCTCTATATTTCTTACTTAAGAACGTTGTTATATAAAATGTTTTATTACGTTCCTACGGAACTTTTATGTAAGGTTTATTTTGTTTTTTACCTACATATGACTCCTGACGGAGTCCTGTGAAGAATGGATTGCTTTTTACAAACATAAGATTTATTACGAAGTCCCGTAGGGACGCTATATTGTTAAAAAACAAAACAAAAAACTCATTAAGTGCCGTAGGTACGAAATAGTAAATTTAATTATAAGAAATAACTGTCCCTGTTTTTCAGAGTGTAGGATAAAATGCATCTTCAATATGCGTGATCTGCCATTTTTTGCCACAAACAATTACAGACACAATATCAAACCGCACTTCGTTTTCAAGTGTTTTTTGTTCAACAAATGCATTGGCTGCGCGTACCAGGAATTTCTGTTTTTTCTTTGTTACTGCTTCCTCTGGTTCGCCGAAAGCATTGGTGCGCCTGGTTTTCACCTCAACAATCACAAGCTGGGAATTATGCATTGCGATGATATCAATTTCGTCTTTCAGATATCTCCAATTTGTGGCAAGAACTTTAAATCCTTTGCGGATAACATGTTCCCGTGCCATTTCCTCGCCTTTTTTTCCTAGTTCGTTATGTTCGGCCATTGTTTCGCAGATGTATTAATAAAACAAAAGCGTTGCTGAATCTTTTGCAACATCAAGAGAAACTTTTCTTCCCAGTATCAGCGCCCTGTTGTCTTCCATGTGACCTGCTGGAAAATCAAAACAGACAGGATAATTATATTCAGCCACTGCTTCGCTGACAATTTCATATGCTGTTTTTCCAAATGGAACCGTATTGTCTCTCATTTCTGACATTCCGCCAACCACAAGTCCTGCAAGGTGTTTAAGCTTACTGCTGCGTTTCAGCTGTATCATCATCCGATCAATATGATAAAGGTATTCATCAAGGTCTTCAATAAAAAGTATTTTATCCGAAGTGTCAATATCAGAAGGTGTTCCGGCCAAGGCGTATAGTAATGATAGATTCCCGCCAATCAAAACTCCTTCGGATTTTCCAATTTTATTTAGTTTGTTTGATTCTGTTTTATATTCCAGCTTTTCGCCAAATACGGCTGCTTTCAATGAATTCAGGGCATTGTTGTCATTTCCGTTTTCAGGAAAATTCAGCGGCATGGTAGCATGCAATGTTTCAATTCCAAAATTCTGATAAATATGTGAATGCAAAACTGTAACATCGCTGTAGCCAATGATCCATTTCGGATTTTTTCTGAATTTTGAAAAATCAATGTTATCAATTATTCTTACAGTGCCATAGCCTCCTCTTGCAATGATGACAGCTTTTATAGCATCATCATCCAGCATGTCCTGCAAATCGGATGCACGCTGTTTATCAGAACCAGAGTATTGATTCTCTATTTCATAAATATTTTTTCCAACAACAACATTAAGCCCCCATTCTGAAAATTTATTGAATGCAGGTTTTAATTCTTCTTCGGAAATTTTGCGGGCAGTTGCTATAATACCTATACTGTCGCCGGGTTTAAGGTAGGGAGGTGTTAGCATCTAAATCTGTCAGTATTTTTTATCCAGCTTCCTGTCAATTACATAAAGGCTCATCTGCCTTGCCCCTTCTATAGTATACGAGAATTTGTTTTTCAAATTCGTAATCATACGACTAATAGTGTTCTTCGTTTGATTGTCGTACGCATTATAACCCGGAGTATTGAAATCGATAAGCGCCCTTCTGAAATTATCATTCTGCGCATAAGTATTCAATGCATTTTCCTTCAGGTTGCGTGTATATTTATCAAATAGGGTATCATATAATTTTGTCTCCATTATCTCTTTATGAAGAAGCTTTATTTCATATGACAATGTAAATGTGACGTACTCGTTATGAATATCTTTTCGGAATGCTCTTCTTTCACTCACAGTGCTTAATGTTCCAAGAAACAATGCTTCAAAGTTCTTAAAATAATCTTCAGTTATATCGATGGTATCACCCGTGTAAACGGACTTCTCCGTAGCTCCCGGTTCAAAATTAATTGCAAAAAGGTAATTCAGAATATCCCGTGAAATTTGCTTTTCGCTGTAATAATAAATAGCTTCCTTTAGTTCCTGCAACACGTTGTAATCGTACATATCCACCAAAGATTCAATAAATCTATCAGGAATTAGGGCATTTAATTTTTCATTCTCTTCGAAGAAATTCTGCAGCATATCCATGGTAATGATCTTGTCCGATTCGGCATACTGCGTATAAAACATATTAAAGAGTGTAAGGGATTGCCGGCCTGAAAAGCCTTTCTTTCCTTCACGCTCCGAATCTTCAATAAGATCTTTTCTTACATCGCGGGTAAAATTTTTCACATCTTCTTCTGAAAGCCATTCCGGAATAATTCCTTTATACAATTCCATTTTCAGAAGCAACCTGTCGTCATCAAGATATTTACTGTAAACGTCAAAATCTTTTATCCAATAGCTGATGGTCGGAGATTCAGGTTCCATACGGGAAGCAATAACGATCTTTGCAAAATTATCCAGCACGCGAGGCAAGAATTTCTTTTTTATTTCTTCACCAAACTTGTTGACATAAATTGAAACTTCCGTTTCGTAATCCAGTACATAAGGGATGTTGATATGAATAATCCTGTCCTGAAACGATTTCACATTTTCATAATGCACTTTGTCTTCAGGATTCACAAGTCCCACAAACATAGACTTGATGCGCTCCTCAACCATTTCAACTTTATGCACACCATCGCTGATAATTCCATGAAGATCCACAAGACGCTTTATATTATTTTCTTTAATATCCATCAATGCAAAAACACCGTTATTGGTGCTTGCCAGGTTGGAATAAACATATTTTACCTCATCACTTTTAAGTAAACTGTTAAGCAGGTTCTGCAGCGTAGGATCTTTTATCGGCTCCCTGTAAAGTTCATCTCCCGGATTAAAAATACTGATGCCTCGTCCGAACTGCCTGTCGAAACTAATGTTTCGGGCATGAAGCATATTGAACACTTCAAGTGGTTCCCCAAGTTTTTCAAGTAAAACATTATATATTGAAGTGCAGATACTGCAGGGCTTATCCTTTAAAACCCACTGATATTCCTTTGATGTAAAGAGTTTTTTTCTGAATGCTTTATCAGGTATAAGTTCTTCAAGGAAATCTTTTCTATACTCTTTTGGAATCTGTAAAATGGGGTGATCATTGCAGGGACAGGCAATATCAATATACCGCTTATTTTCGCTCTTTCTTTTACTTGACGATATATGTGCCTGGGCTTCTTCAGAAATAGGGATTTCCTCCAATATTCCTTCCAGTTTTTTTATCTCAAGGCGCCATACTGTCTTGTAAAAAATCCCTTCTTTGGTGCGATTGTATGCTTCTATTTTCTGAAGAAGATTATTGAGAAATGTACTTTTACCACTTCCCGGAGGACCTTCAAACAGGTAAATATGATTGTTCTGGATTCCTTTTTTAAACTCCTCAATCAGGTTCATTAATCTGTTGGCAAAAAGCCTGTCGGCAAAAAACGGGTCATCGCAGCCTTTCACAAAAAGTTCTGAAAAGTCGTAATGCATAAACCCTATTGAATGCTCCTGGTCGCTGTATTCATCGTGGCCATCAGGAACATAATAATGCATCATATCATGAAAATACTGGAAGAAATCCCTGAAAATAAGTTCGGGTTCTTCGGATGCCATATGAAGAAAATCATTGAAATGCACATAATCACGCTTCTCGGTATCGCGCATGCTGTTGCTCAAAGTTATCATGGCTTCCAGCTTCTTGCCCCTGCTTTCAAGCTCTGACAGATCGACGGTTTTTTTCTTTTTCTTCGTAGCCATTGCAATCAGAGATTTGACTTTTCTATTTTTTTATCTTTCATTGTATACAGTACCTTCCGGAAAATAAATCCGCTGCTTTCTGCATTTTGTTCAGCATTTTCACGAACAATTTCAGTCGTTTCCAGCCGGACTTCACTTCCCCATAAAAATTCAAGGCCCAGCAAAACTTCCGGTATATAAGGCTTGTAGATCTGTTTGCCTTCAAAAACATGTGTCAGGTATAATGAGTCATCGGTAGTTTTATTCACATCAACCTTTATCAAAGGCGGGTGATAGAGCGAATCGAGCATCATGTTTTTATAATCTTCAGCTCTGCGGCTTTTGATATAATATTCATAAACACCTTTTTCTTGGTTGGCTCTTTTTCCAACAACAAAAAGATCGTGCTTATTCATGAAATCCTGATCAACAAAGGTGTTCAGCAGCATGAAATCGCTGAAATTTTTTCGCAATTCAAAAATTGCTTCTTTGCCTTTGCGTGTTTTTTTATTGTAGCTGTCTCTTTCTTCAGTGTTTTCAATACGTTGAAAATCATAACTGATCTTTCCTTTATTTCCAAGTTCTTCCACATGCTGAACAAGTCGCATCCCGATTGCATAAGGATTTAACCCGACTCTTGAAATGGCTGTAACACCAGCATTTATGCGTGCATAATCCACTTCATGCCCTGTGATGCGTTCGTCCGATCTGAACAATTCATCGTGCCAGTAACTGGCCCAGCCTTCGTTCATTATTTTTGAACGTATCTGCGGTGCAAAATAAAGTGAAGTATTTCTTACAATGGTAACAACTGATTGCATCCAGCGATTCTGGTCTTTTTTCAGGAAAGGCGAATGTTTGCAAATAAAATCCATCACATCGGCCGACTCAGGTTCCTCTGGTATATAATTATCAAACTTGGCCTGGAACTCAGGATACTTCACTCTTACATCAGAGAAGAAAACCGATTCAGCCATTTCATTATTCACCTGACCTATATTGTTATACCTGTCGATCTCTTTAAAAATCTGGTGTTGCGGAACATTTAAAATTTTTTGAAGAAATATTTCAAAATAAAAATTCAACTTGGATGAAAGTTTTTGTCCTGCCAAAATCTTCTGATGCGGCAGGCTTCTGAAGTATCCTGTTATATTATCAATGCTTCGGCTGAATTCAATTACATAATCAACCCAGCGGCCATGCTGGCTTCTTAAATTTTCTATAAGCCTTTTGTCGGCCAGCGCCATTCCTACAAAGTCATCGTTCCATGTGTTTACAAAAAGAATGTTGTTCTGAAAAAAATCAATGTGGGCAAGCACATGATAAAATATCATGATGTTCAGCCAGTCCGGATTGTTGTCGTTGTAAAACGAAATGGCCGGCCTTGAATTAATAACCGTTTCGTAAGGATTGTGCGGATACAGTTTATATTTTCCAATCTCTTTCAGCACTTCCACATCATGCACCCAGTAATCGTACAGTGTAGGAATCATGCTTTTTGGTGAAAGGCCAATCATGTCTCTGTTGGTAACAATGTACTCCAGTGTTTCATCATTGAAGTGAAGCCCGGCAGCGCGTGCACGCTCCTTGCATTCTTCCATGATTTTTTTTGTATGCTGATCGATTAAGTACATTTAAATATTATTCTAAAATTTATATTAAAAAGCAAATAGAAAATAGCAAATATTACATTATCATTTTTATTTTTCTATTTGATATTTGCTATCATATATTTTCTATACTTTATCTCAACTAATCAATTTCCTAATTCCCTCAATTATTCTCTCTTCTGTAGCTTCATCAGCAGGGAATGCATCCATTTTTACAAGGTTTTCTTTTTCCTTAAGCAAACCCGAATCATTGATATAATTTTCAACAGTTGTTGGTTTGTCTAAAGATGTCCATGCGTTTTTTGCAACGGTTATTCCCATTCTGCTAATATCTTTCTGCATTTTTTTAATTGCTGCAATTGCCCGTTCTCCGGTCTCTTCCCAATCGTCACCATCGGTGCCGTGGAAAATGTAAATATTGTTTTCCCTGGCCAGGTTTTCTTTTTCGATAATATCAGCAACAAACTCATAAGCGGCATAAACACTGGTTCCGCCAGCCACCGCCGATTTGTAATACGTATAAAAATCCTTCACTTCTTTTGCATCAGTGTCATGTAAAATAAATCGCACTGTTACATTGTTCTGGTATTGGTACATTAGCCAGCTGTAAATTAGGAGATGCTGTGTAACTACCACCTCAGTAGGTTTTCCCTGCATTGATCCGGAATAATCGCGCACAAAAAACACAACGCATTGGGCCTCAAAATCCTTCTCCCTCGACATGATTCGGTAGATCTTATCAAGAGGATTTACAACAAGGTTATCGGTTGAAATTTCATCTTCTCCTTTAATATTCCCAAGAATAATATTGGTTTCAAGGATTTTTTTAATGGTTGCCTTTTTATCCAGCAGCTGACCAAATCCGCGGTTCTTATCAGTAAGGTCGTATTGAAATTTCGTCTGTGAAACTTTTTTCCCTTTTGTTTTTAAATTTGGAAGTTCAAATTTTTCAGTAAGCATTTTACCAAGATCAAAAGCATCAGATGAAATATCATGCTCGGCTCCTTCGCCGGAACCAGCGCCGGTTCCCTGTCCTTCTCCTTCGGTTGGTTCAATGGGTTGTTCACCCAGCACTTCGCCTTCTTCACCATCGCCTGAGCCGCCGGTTTCGTCTTCATCTTCGGTAATTGAACTATCATGATAAAATTTTGGCTCAGTGGTGGTAGGAACTACAACTATTTTTTCTTTGTTATTTTTTTCCGGTTTAATGAATTTTCCGATTTTAATTCTTCTTGGAAAACCATCTTCTTCGCGCTTTTTGTCACGTGCCAGTAAGTCGTCAAGAGTTTGTAAAGAAAGTGTCGGATCAGTTTTATTAACAACTCCTATAAAAAGCTCAAAATCATTTTTATCGTACAGTCCGCAAATATCAAGTGTTTCGCTGTTTGCCACATTATCGCGCTCTTTTTTTCTGTTATAGAAATCGAGTTCGCGCTCAATGATGCTTAGCTGTTCATCACTAAGACCTTTGCGTTTAAGTTGTTTATATAATTTGAAAATATTTTCTGACATCTTTCAGAATATTCTTGCCCTAAAATTTAACTAGTCTTTCTTTTTTCTCTCCCGCAGATGCCGCAGATTCACGCAGGAATAATTTGCGAAAATCAGCAAAATCAGCGGGAAACCAATTTAAAAATTAATTCGCATCATCATGTGTGCAGAAATATTCAATAGTCTTTTCAGCACAGGTATTGCAGTAGCCAAGTTTCTTCACCATGGTGTCAATCATCCTGCTGTACAATTTCTGGTTTTCTTCATTAGTACGATTTGATAAAGCACCTACAAGACTTCCGGCACCTGCAATATCCGATTTAAGGCGAACATCGGTAACAGCTTTTACAAGATCATTGTTATCCATAAAATTATACGAAGGATCTTTGATCATCTTCTGTCCGTATATCTTTGTGATGGTAGTTCTGAAACTTTGCTTTTGTTCATCGCTCTTTAATCCAAGGCGTTCTTCAACGCTGTTGATAAAGGTTTCATCAATCTTCAACGGAATTAATTTTCCGGTCTGCTGATCCTGGTATGTCCATATTTTATCCTGGCCAAGATTTTTAGCATCCACGCCAATGATCATGTTCACGTAATTCATTACATCTTTTTCAACGGCATTTGGTTCATCCATGTATGCATTGAAAATAGTGGTCATCACGTTTTTCCTGTAAAGCTCTTTTGCAATTTTTATATCGTTGAAAAATTTTGTACGGTCGTTTGAATCCTGCACATAATCCAGCACAACGGTTTCCATTGCTTTGAAAACATCGCCGGCATACATACATTTTCCTTCCTGTGTTTCGGAACGTTCAAGCAATACCTGCAATGCACGGCCAAGGTTTCTGTGGCCAAGACCTTTTTGACCAAAGCGTTTTGTAATATCGGGATCGCTGTTCAGATCGCTGATCACTTCACTCAGAGTCTTGATGCTTTTTTCTCCTGCAACCTCACCTGCAGCAAGTTTCATCATTTCAACCGGAGTGAGCTTGTCGGAAGCAGGCATACGCGTGAGCACAACAGCAACAGAGATAGCATAATTTAAATTCGGATCAATATGCAATTTCTCATTTGTGAATGTTGTTTTATCGCGGTTACCTATTGCATAAAATGTAAGCTCCTGCTGCAATTTGTAATGCGTGTTATGCGACATATAAGTAAGGCGGCAACGGTCAACAATTGGAGCCTGTTCTTTTTCATCAAGGAACCTGCCGAATTCGGAATTGTTACTGGTGGCCACAACCAATGTATCCAAAGGCCATTTGTAACCTTCCATTTCTATAGTGCGGTTCTGGATAACTCCAAGATAAACCTGTACCAGGTCACGTTTGTTTTTGAAAATTTCATCGGCAAAATGAATACCACCTCCTGCAACACGTGCCAGCGCACCTCTGCGAAGATCAAACCTGTAAGGGTGATCTGTTTCAGTAATATGAAGCAATCTTGTTATAGATTCTTCTCCTAAAAGATCTGCGGCTGAAGAAGTGATCTTATCCTTTGCTGCATATTTGCCAGTAATTGTTCCTCTTGACTCACTTACAGGAACTGTGGATATTTCAACAAATTCTTTTATTTTTTCAATATCGCCGTCGCAGTAATTCTTTATCTGGTTAAGGATGTAATATGTACATGAACCTAATGGGCGGTAATTTTTATATAATTCTTCAATCTGTTTTTCCTTAAAGCCGCAATTCGCAAGAAAATTGATATTATCTTCTTTGGATTCAAATAAATTCATGGCAAGAACCATTGGATCTTCATAGGTCTGCGATTCTATATTGATAATCTTACCATAGCCACCAATTTTATCAAGGTTGATGAAACGGAAGGTATAGCGGCGGTTTTCAGGCAGTGCAACAAAATTCCTGTACAGATAACTCAAATGATCCACAAAAAAAGTTTTACCATTTCCCGGTTCCCCGATCAGAATAAAAGCCATTTCCTTCGATGATCCTCCTTCAGCAGCATCTTTTACAAACGACACAAAACTGTTAATTTCATCATACATTCCGATGATGTGTTTTGCTCCATGCCGGAAAACCTTGAAATCATAAGTATAGCGACCATTTACGGTGACTTTTTCTATTTTATGGCTGTCGCCCAATATCATTCGCGTAAGCGATTGATAAATATTTTCAAACTTCCTGTTACCCAGCAATACATTTTTAATGTGGTAATCGAGGCTTTTGGTATTATCCTTCTGAACAGAGTTGGTTTTTGCAGTTGCCATATTATATATCGTTTTTATGTTTTTTCATCGTGATCACTTTGTGGATGCAGAAGAAATTAATTCTTAACTTTGCTTCCTTGTAAAAACGTTTAAATTTAGGAAAAATATTTCGAATGGAACAAAACAAAAATTATAAAAGATATACAGTAACATCTGCCCTGCCTTACGCCAACGGCCCTATTCATATAGGACATCTGGCAGGAGTATATGTTCCGGCCGATATTTACGTGCGTTATCTTAGGTCAAACGGTGAAGACGTACTGTTTATAGGTGGATCCGATGAACATGGCGTCCCAATAACCATCAAAGCCAAGCAGGAAGGCGTTACACCACAGCAGATTGTTGATAAATATCACGGCATCATTAAAAAATCTTTCCAAGAACTTGGAATTTCATTTGATATCTATTCCCGTACTTCAAATAAAACTCATCACGAAACTGCTGCAGAATTTTTCACAACTCTTTATGAAAAAGGAGAATTTATTGTTAAAACTTCTGAACAGTTATACGATGAAGAAAATAAGCAATTTCTGGCCGATCGTTACATTATAGGAACCTGCCCACACTGCAACAATGAAAGGGCTTACGGCGATCAGTGCGAAAAATGCGGCACTTCTTTAAATGCAACCGATCTTATAAATCCTAAATCTGTTTTGAGTGGAAATGTGCCTGTAATGAAGGAAACAAAGCATTGGTATTTGCCTCTTGATAAATATGAACCTTGGTTAAAAAAATGGATACTCGAAGAACATAAAGAATGGAAAACCAATGTTTACGGTCAGTGTAAATCATGGCTCGACCAGGGATTGCAGCCGCGTGCGGTTACCCGCGATCTGGACTGGGGCGTAAAAGTTCCTTTGGAAGAAGCAGCAGGAAAAGTATTATATGTTTGGTTTGACGCTCCTATTGGATATATTTCTGCTTCGAAAGAGTGGGCCGAGGAAAAAAATAAGCAGTTAGTCCCGATAGCTATCGGGAGCAGTCCTCAAACTCCCGACTCCCGACTCCAAACTCCAAACTGGGAATTATATTGGAAAGACCCCGAAACCAAGCTAGTTCATTTTATTGGAAAAGACAACATTGTTTTTCATTGCATTGTTTTCCCTGCTATGTTACATGCTGAAGGCTCTTACATCCTTCCTGATAATGTTCCTGCCAATGAATTTCTGAATCTTGAAGGTGATAAAATTTCCACTTCACGCAACTGGGCGGTATGGCTTCATGAGTATTTAGAAGAGTTTCCAGGCAAGCAGGATGTGTTGCGTTATGTGCTTTGTTCAAATGCACCCGAAACCAAAGACAATGATTTTACATGGAAAGATTTTCAGCTGAAAAATAACAGCGAACTGGTTGCCATACTTGGAAATTTCGTGAACCGTGCTTTGGTATTGACACAGAAATTTTTCGAAGGAAAAGTTCCGGCTTTAGCAACTATGACTGATCAGGACAATGAAGCATTAAGAGTTATTGCTGAATTTCCTTCAAGAATTTCCGAAAGTATTGAACTTTACCGGTTCCGCGAAGCGCTGTCAGAAATGATGAACCTCGCACGTCTTGGCAATAAATACCTTGCTGACAGCGAACCCTGGAAAATTTTCACTACCGATCCAGAACGTGTAAAAACCATACTTAATATTTCCTTGCAGATATGTGCAAATCTCACAATTGTAATGGAACCCTTTCTTCCATTCTCGGCAGAAAAACTTTTGCAAATGCTGAATATGAAAAAGCTAACCTGGGATTCTGCAGGAAAGGCTGATCTTCTTGAATCGGGCCATCAGCTTGGAAAATCCGAACTTTTGTTTGAGAAGATAGAAGACGATGCAATCGCTCAACAAGTACAAAAACTACTTGATACCAAAACAGCAAATGCAGAAAGCAATATTAAATCTGCTCCTATAAAATCAAATATTTCGTACGAAGATTTTGCAAAACTTGATATCAGGATCGGAACAATTCTTACAGCAGAAAAAGTAGCTAAGACACAAAAATTATTAAAATTAACCATTGATACAGGGCTTGATAAAAGAACTGTGGTTTCTGGTATTGCAGAGTTTCATGATCCGGAAAAAATTATCGGGCAAAAGGTTGCGATTCTTGTAAATCTTGAACCACGTAAAATAAAAGGTATTGATTCGCAAGGAATGATCCTTATGGCCGAAAACCCCAAAGGAGTGCTTGTTTTTGTAATGCCATCAAAAGATATTGATTCTGGAAGTTGCGTGAAATAAAAGAAAACCGGAAAATAAAAACTTCCGGTTTTCTGGTAGCCCCACCAGGAATCGAACCTGGATTTAAAGTTTAGGAAACTTCCGTTCTATCCATTGAACTACAGGGCCAAGGCTGCAAAAGTAAAACAAATTCATTTAACGTCAAAAATTATTCATCATTTACCCTATAACCTTTGGTTTTATGAACTAACGAATATCGGGTATTTTGACTATCACACAGTTCTCGGAAAAAATTATTTCTTAAACAACATTATATTTCTGAATTATATGATGGTGTAATTGGTCAGCCAACAGCAGCAGCTTTCATCACCTTTTAATCAATCTTTATTTATTATTAACCAAAGTTTAATGCAATTTACTTTGTGCTGAAATAACTTTGAAATTATTTATAAAATGAAAAAAAATCAACCGGATGTTCAATGATTAAAATTTAGCGATATGAAAAAATCAGCACACTTTATTTTACATAAATTAGTATTGCCTATATTTGGAACTACTTTAATGGTATGCAGTTGCCAAAAAGACGATGGTGCATTTTACAAACCGGGCGATACCGAAGTATGGATACAACATGACAGTTACTATCCAAACAGCATCAGTATTCCAACAGGAACTACAATAACATGGACAAATAAGGACGATTACACTCACACTGTAACAAGCAATATAAATGGTTTGTTCGACAGCGGTCAAATTCATAAAGACAGGTCATTCAGTTATAAATTCAAGGAGGATGGAACATTCACATATTATTGCAAAAACCATTTAGGCGAAAGCGACGGAATGATTGGTATTATTGAGGTTAAGTAAACTAAAAAAATCACCAAATAATAATTCTTCGTATGGTCCACATGACCTATTATGATTGATAGTGGGGACTATTTATCTACCACCCTTTTAAATGCAAACTTAAATTTATACTTTTACTTCTTTTTCAAAATTGCTGATTTACTGTCTCAGACTATTCTGGTAATATTTATTTATAATGGACATTTTATCTATTGGAGATTTTTTAGCTCCGGGCACATATAATTTACTCTCACGTTTCAGTAAGGTAATCAATTATTCCTTCAATAAAAACTTAATCAGTTTTGTATGCAAGGAAATCGGTAATGGCCCCACGAACATTGTAGTCGATGACATTCAGAAAATTAAAGAGGTTGAATTTATTTTTGAAAATCAGGTTTTAAGGTGTGGCGAAATTGTATACACTTTTGATGGCACACTTCGTTATGATTCGGAAATAAAACATAACATTATCGAAAATCTAAAGATTAATGATATCATTGAAACTCTTCTGCCAATACTGAAAGAGCAGGCTTCTGAACTCAGTCTTGCATTCATTTTTGACGAGAATAGAAAGAATTATTTCAAATCTTCTTTTGAATTGTCGTTCATGAATAGAATTTCTGAAGGAATGGAAAAGCTTCGGACTGGTCAAATAATAGAATGCGCTGAAACTATCCATGGATGCGGTTTTGGACTTACTCCAAGCGGCGATGATTTTATTACAGGGATGCTGAATGCATTATTTATTTTGCAGGAAATTTTAGGAAACAAAAATTTAGATTCTCTTCGAGAAAACATTTTAAAAACTTCAGAAACTGAAAATATAATTTCATTCAATGCAATGAAAATGGCTGTAAATGGGCGTTTCCATGAGAAAATGAAAAATATGATTTGCGCTCTTTCAGAAAAAGATGAAAACAAAATTCACTCAAATTGTCATAAACTTTTAACAATGGGCGAAACTTCCGGGGCCGATATGCTCACGGGTTTTTTGTATACCTTTGTAGTAGAAAACCGATTTAATTATTTTTCAAAATACTGACACATTGATAACAAAAGGAATTATTAAAAAAGGCGAGTACTTCGATTCAGTAACATTGATGCTGCTTTCGAAAGAAATAAATAAAACCGAAGGAGTTTCTGAATCCTCGGTAGTGATGGGAACCAAGGAAAATAAATCAATCCTGGAAGCATCGGGATTATTGATTAAAGATTTTGACGCAACTTCCGATAACGATCTCCTTATCTGCATAAAAGCTGATAATGAAAAAATAATTCAGGATGTTTTTGAAAACATGGATACATTGTTTAAAAACATCCGCCACAAAAAAGAAGATACCGGAGAAATTTCACCAAAAAGCTTTGATGGCGCGGTTCAGGTCATGCCGGAAGCAAATCTTTCACTAATTTCCGTTGCAGGAAAATATGCTGCACGTGAAGCCATGAAAGCATTAAAAAGCGGATTGCATGTGATGATCTTCTCTGATAATGTAAGCATTGAAGATGAGCTAAAACTTAAGCAGTATGCGGCTTCCAAAGGTTTGCTTGTGATGGGACCGGATTGCGGAACTGCAATTATCAATGGTGCACCATTAGCGTTTGCAAATGTTGTGAATCGCGGAAATATAGGAATTGTCGCTGCTTCGGGCACTGGTCTGCAGGAAGTGAGTTGCATTATTTCAAACGAAGGTGCAGGAATTTCGCAGGCTATCGGAACTGGTGGTCGTGATGTGAAAAAAGAAATAGGCGGCATCATGTTCTTGCAGGCATTGCAGGCACTGAACGAAGATAAAGAAACAGAAGTGATTGTGCTTGTTTCGAAACCACCACACGAAGATGTTCTTAATAAAATTGCAGCGGAAATTAAAAAAATTAAAAAACCGGTTGTTGCAATTTTTATAGGCGGAAGTGCTGAAATTATTGAGAAATCAGGTGCAATTCCTGCCTCAACTCTCGAGGAAACAGCATTGATTGCAGTCGCTTTATCAAAAGGAAAAAAGGTCGATAATATAAAATCCGATATTCAAAAATCTGATGAAGCAATAAAAGTACTGGCAACGGCTCTGTTGAAAAATAAAAATAACAAGCAGATATATCTCCGTGGCCTTTTCAGCGGTGGCACATTATGCGACGAAACGCAACTTATTTTAAAGGATTACATTGGTTATGTTTACAGCAATGGACCGCTGAATAAGGATTTCCAATTGAAGGATGCCTGGAAAAGTGAGAAAAATTCTATAGTTGATTTTGGCGAAGACGAGTTCACTGTAGGGCGTCCACATCCTATGATTGATTATACGCTGAGAAATAAAAAAATAGTTGAAGAAGCCTCCGATCCCGAAGTTGTGGTTATATTGCTCGATGTGGTTTTAGGATATGGTTCAAACATGAATCCGGCTGCGGAGCTTGTTCCTGCTATTAAAAAGGCAAAAGCAATTTCGCCTGATATAACCATTATATGCTCCATTACTGGCACCGAAAACGATCCTCAAAACAGGGCGGATGTTAAAACGCAACTTGAAAATGCCGGTGCAATTGTGATGCAGTCGAACGCCGCAGCCAGCAAACTGGCGGCTTATATTATAAAATAATCCATTAATTAATTCGGTTTTTCCTTTACAAAGGGCTCTGAATTTCGTACTTTTACACTCTTTTTTTACGGAGGTACAAAAATGTCAATAAACAACCTATTTGGCAATGATCTTAAAGTCATTAATACCGGCTTGGCATCATTTGCTGAAAATCTTAAGCACAGCGGCGTTGAAACAGTTAATGTGGACTGGAAACCATCGGTGAATGTGAAGCCTGAATATTTAGATCTGATTGAAGCCAATTCAGATAAAATATCAGCAGCTAATAAAAAAGCAACAGATATCATTCTGAAGGGAATGCCCGTCCTTGTTGGATTAGACATTGCACTGAATGTGATTCCCGGCATGAAGAAAAATTTAATTCTTCACTCAGGACCACCAATTACATGGGACAGAATGTGCGGTCCTACGCGTGGTGCCATCATGGGAGCCTTGATATATGAAGGCATAGCAAATAACATCGAAGAAGCTGAAAAGATTGCATCGTCTGGAAACATTGAATATGCGCCTTGTCATGAGCATTCTTCTGTTGGCCCTATGGCAGGAATCATTTCACCGTCAATGCCGGTTTTCATCATTAAAAATGAAACTTATGGCAATTATTCTTATTGTACTTTGAATGAAGGATTGGGGAAAGTCCTGCGATATGGCGCTTTTGGTGAAGATGTGATTGTCCGACTGAAATGGATGGAACAGGTCCTTTATCCTACGCTGAAAAGAGCTGTAGAAAAACTTGGAAAAATTGATTTAAAAAATATGATTGCCCAGGCATTGCATATGGGCGATGAGGTTCATAACAGAAACCGTGCTGGTACATCATTGTTCTTTAGAATGATTGCACCCGCTATTATGCGAACTACCGATAATATGGAAGATGCTGCAAAAGTGTTGGAATTTATTAATGGCAATGATCATTTCTTCCTGAATCTTTCAATGCCGGCATCCAAGGCTGTTTTAGACGCAGCACGAAATATAAAATACAGCAGCGTAGCAGTAGTTATGGCACGCAATGGTACTGATTTTGGCGTGCAACTTTCAGGAACCGGAGAAACCTGGTTCACTGGTCCTGCTCAGGTTCCGGACGCTTTGTATTTTCCGGGTTATACCAAAGAAGATGCAAACCCGGATATTGGGGATAGTGCAATTACAGAAACCGGAGGCCTTGGAGGTTTCGCTATTGCTGCGGCTCCTGCCATTGTTCAGTTTGTTGGTGGCAGTGCAAAAGACGCCATCAGCTACACCATGCAGATGTACGAAATTACTGCTGCAGAAAATAATACTTACCAGATACCCTATTTGAATTTCCGAGGAACACCAACAGGAATCGATGTAATCAAAGTAATTGACAAATCGCTAACTCCATTTATTGATACAGGTGTTGCTCATAAAAATCCCGGAGTAGGTCAGGTGGGCGCAGGAGTATTGAGTGCACCGATTGAGCCATTTATCAAAGCTTTCGAAGGCTTTGCCGAAACATTGAAATAATTTTAATGACAGAAAACGACATTTCATATCAGATTAGAGGCGCTATTTTTAAAGTGTATAATACTCTTGGCCCAGGGTTACTGGAATCTGTATATGAAGCTGCTTTGATGTATGAACTTAAAAAAGTAGGACTTGAACCAAAATCTCAGGTTCCCCTTCCTGTAATTTATGAAGAAGAAAAATTAGAACTCGGATTTCGGATTGATATTTTAGTAAACAATCTCGTAATAATTGAAATAAAATCAACAGAACTTTTAGCAGAAGTTCATCATAAGCAGGTATTAACATACCTTAAATTGTCTGGAATAAAATTAGGCATATTAGTAAATTTTAATACAGAAGATATATCTAAAACAATATTTAGAAAAGTAAATGGGTTGTAATTGGTTCCCCCTGATCTCGCTGATTTTCGCAAATATATCAGCGTTTATCTGCGGAATCTGCGGGAAACTTAATGAAAAATATTTTTAAAATATAGGAGAAATAAAAATGAAAATTGAAGAATTTTTTAATGTAATGGATGATGTTAAGATTCACGATCTTACACAACGCTTAAGTATTCACACGCCCCCATGGCCAAGCTATATGCCGCTAGGAATACAATATTTCAAACGTATTGCAGGAGCTCATATGGGTCAGGGTGCAAACGGACAAATAATTCAAACCAGCAACCACGTAGGAACACACATTGATGGCGAAATCCATTTTCATTCCAGCGGCCGCACCATTGGTGACACTCCGCTTGATTTCTGGTATGGCCCGGGCGTTGTTGTTGACATCTCTGACCAGGTTGGCGATTACGATCTGTACACACCTGAAATGCTTATGAGCAAAGCCGAAATCAAAGAAGGTGATATACTTATTATCAATACAGGTTATCATAAATATGCCTGGGATCAGCCTGAATCAGACGAATTACGCTATTTTGTAAAACACCCCGGACCAAGTCCCGACTTTCATAAATGGGCGTTAAAAATGAAAATTAAATGGATAGGCGTAGATTGTGGTAGCGCTGACCATCCTATGAACACTATCATTCGCGACTGGCATCCAAAACGTTTTAAAGAAGCTGAAGCAAAAATAATAGCAACCTATGGTAAATCCTGGGATGAATTATTTCCAGCCGATGAATATTACCAGGTAATGCATATCAAATTATTTCCAAAAGGTTTGGTACATGCCGAAAACATTGGTGGCGACATTGACATGGTTAACAACAAAAGGGCCTGGATCGGTTTATTTCCGTTAAGAGGAATTGAACTTGAATCATCCATGTGCCGCGTTATTGCTGTTACTCCGTAATTATGATTAAAATTTTAAGCATATGCCAATAACACACGATTTCAAATATCAGAAACCCGAAACCATCAGCAAAGTACTGAAATTGCTTGCTGCCAATGGTGATAAAGCACGCATACTTGCGGGCGGTACTGATCTTGTTGTTAAAATAAAAGAAGGCCTTGAAAGTCCGGACCTCGTTATTGATATTAAAGGAATTGAAAAACTCGGAAAAATTGTAAAGAAAGAAAACGCCATACACATTGGAGCAAACGTAACTTTCACCGATCTTATCAATTCAAAATTAATCAAAACGAAGTTGCCGTTAATATGGGAAGCCGCCAAAACAGTGGCTTCTGTAGGAACACGTAACAGGGCAACAATTGTCGGAAATATCTGTTCAGCTGTTCCTTCGCTCGATTCAGGTCCTGCATTATTAAACTATAATACATTGGTTTGCCTCACTAACCTCAAAGGTGAACGCATGGTTCCTATTTATCAGTGGTTCACCGGTCCTAAAAAAACGCTGAGGGATCCTGATGAATTTGTGGAAAAAATTATTGTTCCGATTCCGCAGGAAAAAAATGCAGTGTATTATGGAAAACTTGGACGTTATTCAGGTGAGGACCTTGCGCAGGCAGGCATTGGTATCATTGGATTTGCAGATAAAACGTTCCGTATTGCATTTTGTGCGGTTGGACCAGTTCCGAAAAAATCCATCAAACTTGAAGAGCTGCTGAATGGTCAGGACATCAATGATGAGCTGATTGAAAAAGCAAAAATAATAATTGAAGAAGAAATTTCTCCCATCACGGATATCAGGTCCACCAAGGAATACAGGACACACATGATGAAAGTGATGTTTGAAAGAGGTATAAAACAAGTGATTGCTGAATTAAAAAAATAATTCCGGTTATTATGGAAAAGATAACATTTAAATTAAATAATGAAATACGAAGCATTGAGGTTGATCCCGGCGAAGTATTGCTGGACGTGCTTCGCGACAAGCTTGGTATGAAAAGCCCCAAGTGCGGCTGTGATCGCGGTGATTGTGGTGCATGCTCCGTGTTGCTTGATGGTAAAGGCGTTCGCAGTTGCCTGATATTAGCTATTGAAGTGAACGGTCATGATATCATTACAGTGGAAGGTCTGTCAACACAAGGTCTTTCTCCTGTGCAAGAAGCTTTTAATAATAATAATTCTTTTCAGTGTGGTTTCTGCGCACCGGGATTTATAATTTCAGCCACGGAATTATTGAACGAAAATCCCAATCCTTCTAAAGAAGAAGTGAAAGAAGCACTTGCCGGAAATCTTTGCAGATGCACTGGTTACATGCCTATCATAGATGCTGTGTGTAGTTGTTCACATAAAGAATAAATCATGGAAGAGTTAAAATTCGTTGGAAAATCCGTGACAAGGATTGACGGAAAAGAAAAAATTTCCGGTGCAGCTGTTTTTGCTGATGATATCGATTTCGGGCCCACATTGCTGTTTGCTCAAATCGTTGAAAGCACCAAGGCTCATGCACTGATCAAAAATATTGATACTTCCGAAGCAGAAAAAATTGAAGGTGTTGTTGCTGTTTTTACGGGCAAAGATTTTCCCTTTAAATTCGGCCTTTATATGAAAGACCGCTTTGTTTTTGCACAGGACAGGGTAAGATTTATCGGAGAACAGGTGGCAGCGGTTGTTGCACGTGATGCGAAAACAGCCAAGCTTGCAGCAAAATTTGTGAAAGTGGAATACGAAGAATTGCCTGAAGTTCTTGACCAGATGAAAGCCATTGAACCGAATGCAACCATACTACATCCTGAACTTGGCGATTATCCGCATGTTCCATGGTTTTTCCCGAAGGCAAATACAAACATTGCACATCACCGTAAAACCAGGAAAGGCAATCTGGATAAAGGATTTGCTGATGCTGACTATGTTTTGGAAGACACTTATTTTGTTCCGCGTTATGCACATTGCGCAATCGAATTTCATTCAGCAATTGGAAAAGTTGATTACTCCGGAAGGCTTACAGTTTGGGCATCTTCGCAATCACCAAATACACAGAGGAATCTTTTTGCAGAGGCTTTGTCTTCTCTTGGATTTACACATAAAGATGTAAGAGTTATAGCTCCTTATGTTGGTGGCGGATTTGGCGGAAAAGCCGGCGTTACCATGGAAATACTGGCTGCTGCGCTTGCAACAAAACTAAAAGGTTCTCCTGTAAAAATTCTCTGGTCACGCGAACAGGAATTTTACAATACCTATCAAAGGCTTGGTGTTATTGCAAAACTTAAAATAGGTGTAAAAAACGACGGAACAATTACAGCACTTGATCATCAATTATATTGGGATGCTGGTGCTTATGTGGAATATGGCGCTAATGTGGTGAATTCAGTAGGTCTCTCAGCCTGCGGGCCTTACAGGGTTCCAAATCTTTCCATCGATTCATATTGTATATATACGAATATGCCTCCAGGCGGTGCATACAGAGGCTTCGGATATTCTGAATTTTTGTTCGGACTCGAATCACATATGAACCGAATTGCCAAACATCTTGGCATTGATCCTGTTGAATTTAGGAAGAAAAATGCAATTAAAGAAGAGGACACCCTTGCTTACGGTGCACACATGAATCCCAATGGTCTCCTGGAATGCATTGATAAAGTTGCAAAAGAAATAGAATGGGGCAAAAAAGAAATTTCAAAAAATCCCAATACAGTTTTAGGTAAAGGTTTTTCATTGCTATGGAAAGCCCCAGCAATGCCTCCCAACGCTTCGTCTTCGGCATTTTTAAAATTCAATGAAGATGCAAGTTTAAATATTTTAATTTCCGGAATGGATATCGGCCAAGGTCTGTTGACAGTAATGGCGCAGGTTGCAGCCGAAGTGTTATCCATTCCTCCATATAAAATTAGAGTTGAGACTCCCGATACCGATCGTAATCCATACGAATGGCAAACCGTGGGTTCGCACGTTACATGGGGTTGTGGCAATGCTGTTAAAAAAGCTGCCATTGATGCCAGAGACCAGATTTTTGAATTGGTTGAGCGTGCTCTTGGATTACCTGCAAATATGCTTTTCCTGGAAGATGAGAAAGTAAAATGCAAAACAAAACCCGAATGGGAACTTCCGTTAAAAAGTTTTGTGATTAACGGAATCATGAAGGAAGACGGTACTTTCAAGGGTGGACCGATTAACGGTCGCGGAACATTTATGCCTGAATTTACCTCAACGAATGCAGATCCAGAAACCAGCCAGGGCGGACATCCTAATGTTCATTATACTGTAGGTGCTGCTGCTATGCTTCTTGAAATTGACATTGAAACTGGAAAAATGAAAGTGCTGAAAGTGGTCGAAGCCCTGGATGTGGGCAAGGCTATCAATCCTGATCTTGTGAAAGGACAAATTGTTGGTGGTATTGTACAAGGCCTGGCAACAGTGCTTTACGAAGACATGCGTTTTGATAACCGTGGAAAAATGTTGAATCCGAATTTCACTGATTATAAATTACCCACTTGTCTTGACATACCTGATGAAATTGTATCTATCATTGTTGAAGTTGCGCAACCTGATGGTCCCTATGGTGCACGCGGAGTTGGTGAACATACCATGCTTCCTGCTGCCCCGATGATTGCAAATGCAATTGACGATGCACTTGGACTTCGAATGAAATCAATGCCAATCACAGCTGAAAAAGTTGCTATGGCAATTTTAAATCAAAAAGAAAAATGAGCAAACCCCTAGAAAACATAAAGGTTCTCGACCTTACCCGCGTTCTTGCAGGACCGTTTTGTACAATGATTTTGAATGATCTTGGTGCATACATTCTCAAAGTTGAAATGCCCGGAACCGGTGATGATGCAAGATGTTTTGGCCCTTTTAAAAACGAACAGAGCCTTTATTTTGTAAGCATCAATCGTGGAAAAGACAGCATTTCCTTGAATCTGAAAAGCGAAAAAGGAAAAAAGATTTTACTTGATCTTGTTAAAAAATTCGATGTTATAATTGAGAATTTCCGTCCGGGAACTATGGAAAAACTTGGACTCGGATATGACGTTATAAAAGAAGTAAATCCAAAAATTATTTATGCTGCATCATCCGGATTCGGCCATTCAGGGCCTTATTCACAGAAACCCGCGTATGATATTCTTGCGCAGGCAATGGGCGGCATTATGAGTATTACAGGATGGCCCGACAGTCCTCCAACCCGCGTGGGAATGTCGCTTGGAGATATCACCGCTTCTCTTTACACTGCAATCGGAATCAATGCAGCCCTCTACCAGCGCACTATTACAGGCGAAGGGCAAAAAATTGATATATCAATGCTCGATTGCCAGGTATCTATTCTCGAAAATGCACTGGCACGTTATCAGGTTGATGGAAAATCGCCGGAACCCATTGGCAACAGGCATCCCACTATTACACCATTCCAGGCTTTTAAAGCAAAAGATGAATATTTTGTGATTGCAATTGGCAATGATAATCTCTGGGAAAAATTCTGCAAAACTATTGATCACTGCGAACTCACAAAAGATGAACGCTTTCTTACAAATGGATTACGAACAAAACACATCAAAGAACTTACACCTTTGATTGATGCGATTATGATTCAGAAAAATGTCGCTGATTGGTTTGTAATTTTTGATAAAGCGCAAATTCCATATAGCCCTATTAATACTATCGACAAGGTTGTTAACGATCCCCAGGTGCTTTCACGCAATATGATTGTGGATGTTGAAGACAGAAAAGCAGGAAAAGTTAAAATTGCAGGAAACCCTATAAAAATGTCTACAATTGCCGAAGAATTACACAGAAAACCTGCTCCCGAAGTTGGGGAACATAACAATATTGTCTATTCTGAATTACTTGGATTTACTGAAAGCGAGATTGAAGAATTAAAAAAAGAAGGAGTAATTTAATTCCTGATGAACACTTTTTTGCGACTTAGGTTCTTTGCGTGAATATATTCTTAAAATGTATACAAAAACATTAAATCTTTCAGAAACCGCACGTCAGCTTGCAAATGGAGAAATTGATCTGTTTGATTTTATTAATGAATTATGCGACAGGATTGATGCTGTTGAACCGGAAATATTATCTCTTATTCCTGAAGACAACAGGCGCAATCGTTTACTAAAAGAAGCTGAAATTCTTCTTGCAAAATATCCGGATAAAAATAATCGTCCTGCTTTTTTTGGAATTCCTATTGGTGTAAAAGATATTTTTCGCATTGATGGATTTGAAACTAAATGTGGTTCCAATTTACCTCACGAATTATTTGAAGGACCAGAAGCAGCTTGTGTAACTAAGTTAAAAGAGCAAGGTGCATTAATCCTTGGGAAAACAGTTACTACCGAATTTGCATATTTTGAACCCGGACCAACAAAAAATCCATGCAACACAAACTTTACACCCGGAGGCTCCAGTAGTGGCTCTGCAGCAGCAGTTGCAGCAGGAATAACACCATTTGCATTCGGGACGCAAACAATAGGATCAATTATCCGGCCGGCTGCTTACTGCGGTGTTATTGGGTTTAAACCTAGCTACGGAAGGATATCAGCTGAAGGTGTTATTCCTTTTTCTCCATCTGCCGATCATATTGGTTTTTTCACTCAGGAAATTGAAGGCTGCGAACTATCAGCATCAGTATTATGCAACGACTGGAAATCCTTGGATTTAATTTCTTCACCAAAACCACTGGTAATAGGTGTCCCACGAGGAAAATATATGGAACAGGCATCACCTGAAATTTTATCAGCGTTTGAAAAACAGTTGGAAGTATTGATAAATAATGGATGCACTATTCTTGATATTCCCATGTTCGAAAACATTGATGATATCAACAGAATTCATAAATTGATGGTCTCTGCTGAAATCGCAAACGTCCACCAGGGTTGGTTTTGCAAACATCAGTCTTTATACAGAACGCACACAAAACAAATTATCGAGGAGGGACAAAAGGTTTTTAAACAGGAATTGGAAATAGCGCAAGACGGTAGATTATTTTACAGAAACGAAATTGAATCCCTTGCAAAAGTTAGTGGAATTGATTTGTGGATTTCACCGTCAACACTTACATTTCCGCCTGAAGGACTAACCTCTACAGGAAGTCCTCTTATGAACTTACCATGGACTTATGCCGGACTACCAGCCATTAATATTCCCGCAGGAAATAATAATAATAATAACCTGCCTTTTGGTTTGCAGTTTATTGGTTTTTTTAATCAGGATGAAGCGTTTCTGTCAAATGTTAAAAAAATAAATTCATTGCTTCATTAATAATTTCCGTGAATAGAAAGTGATTGCAATGAATCTGAACTTTTTTAAAAAACAATTTGTAATTTTATTCCTGCTTGTAATATCATGGAATTCACCTGTTATTGCTCAAAATACTGACAGCTGTAAGTGCAACATAAAATTTCAGAATGATACTATTCCATTTTCAGATAATTTCTGGAATATTGTCCGCAAATTGAATAATCAGTCAATAATAGATGATCAGCGACTTTCAGTGTTCCATCTTTTCAATTCTTACCCTTATTTACTTTCATATTATTTAGGAAATGATATCATCTGTAATGCGAAAAGGATACGTTTTCTTAATGAATCTATCTGCGATACCAGCGTGAAAGTGATATTAACATATTTCAAAAAGCCTGTCAAAAAAATAGATACAGTTGAAGTATTTGACAAAAAGCAGTTTGATAAATCAGTCTTTGATATCCGTGACAGCGCTTACATTGCACTGAAAAAAGCCTATCCATGGTTTAAAATATACATTGATGTCAGCGGTCTTTCCAGGTCATTAAAAGAGCAGGAAAAATATTATAAATCCGGATCAAGCACTACCCTTTTATCGGCACATAACCTTGGCGCTGCTGCTGATTTTACTATTTATTTCAATGGATATATGATCAATCCAGCACCCCGCGAATACAGTATCTATAATAGCATTGAGCCATACCAGATACTTGGAAAATGTATTCTGGACAAAGGATTTTTTTGGGGAATCCCATGGGATCCTGGCCATATGCAGATAATCCGCAAAACAAATGATCTGCTTTTAAAATATCCCGAATTTCAGGAGAACACAAATGTGATTACATTTTATTTGGAATTGATGAAACAAGACTCTATACCGCTTAAATACAAACCTGCTGTTGAAATACTGGATAAAAAATTTCACACAAATAAAACTTGGAAATATGATGAATCCAAACCCTGGGTTGAGGATTCATTGATTAAACCAATTGCTGTTGACTCAAATTTCAGGTCAAAATATTTCAGATGATACTTGCTGAAATTTCATCATTTTTAAAAATAATAAAGAGGGGCGCTGAATTGAAATTCAGCGCCCCATATATTAGTTATTTATCAGAAATTTATTTTTTCTGATCATCATCCACGCAATATTTTTCAATCAATTCATAAGCTTTATTAAAGCCTAACTCAAATGCTTTATTCCAATCTTCACAAGCGCCCACTTTATCGCCTAACTCAGCTTTAGCTACACCCCTTAAATCGTAAACCTCACCATAATCGGGAATAATCTTTAATGCAGCATCAAAATCTTCAATAGCACCCTTATAATCTTTAAGATGATATTTTGCCATACCGCGGTATGCAAATGCTTCTCCACTTTCAGCATCCAATTCAATGGATTTGTTAAGCAAAGCAAGCGCTTCTTTGTAGTTTTTAAGATCAAGTTGCGCATTACCTTGTTTCAGGTAATCTTGCGCTGACATTGTTGAAGTATTACCGCCTTCTGTTGTACTCTTATGAGTCTTGCAACCAGTTCCTGCAATAATAAGAAAACTTGTTGTAATGGCTAAAACCCAGATAATGAGAATATTTTTCATGAAATATTTTTTTTCAAAGATATTAAAATAAAATTTTACCAACCAAAATTATAATCTGTGACACTTTAATCCAACTCAAATATTTATTTTAATTAAATATAATTTGAGCACAAGTTTTTTCAAAATAGAACATCTTAATATGTAAGCATAATTAATACATTTAAAATATTTGATAATCAGCATATTTCACTATTTATACAACTGGATCCAATTATCTTCTTTCTTATGAAAAAAAATTTATCCCTATTGATTGCAATACTTTTTTGCACTGCCTTAAACGCTCAGGTTATCGATGACAGCAAACCCTTACAAAAATGTTCTCATAAACCCCGGGAGGGAAATACCCCTTTCAAAATTGCACAACAAAGTGCACTTATGAATAGCTATGATGTTACATTTTATTGGCTCGATATCAATCTTGAAAGAACATCCACGGATATTTCCGGAAATGTTACTATCAATGCCGTTGTTCAGACTGTACCACTAGATACTTTTGCCGTTGAATTGGTTTCCCAACTAACAGTAGATTCAGCTAAGATTAATGGCATAATAAGGCCTGTTGTTCAAAGTTCAGGCAGTGTTTATGTAATACCTGCATCGCCAATCGCCATTGGAAACAGTATCTCTGTTCAGATTTTTTATCATGGCACACCCCCTTCAGGTGGTTTCTTTTCCGGTATTTCACATGCTACATCAGGTTCCTGGGGCAATGAAGTGGTTTGGACTTTATCAGAACCATTTAATGCCAATCAGTGGTGGCCATGTAAACAGGATCTTACTGATAAAGCTGATTCAAGCTGGGTGTTTGTTACGACCAGCAATACGAATAAAGTCGGATCGAATGGAATTCTAACCAATATTGCTACAGTTGCCGGGAATAAATACCGCTACGAATGGAAATCAAAGTATCCGATTGATTATTACCTGATATCTGTTGCTGTTGCAAAATATGTAGATTATACCACTTATGCCCACCCGGCAGGTATTTCTGATTCTATTAAAATTCAGAATTATATTTATGACAATCCCTCTACCCTTCCTTATTTTCAGAGCATAATCGACAGTACTGCTGAAATGATTGAATTATACTCCAATCTTTTTGGAATGTATCCTTTTAAAAACGAAAAGTACGGCCATAGCATGGCACCAATTGGAGGTGGTATGGAACATCAGACAATGACTACCCTTGGTTTTTTTGATTTTGGTCTTATATGTCATGAACTTGGACATATGTGGTGGGGCGACCATGTTACCTGCGCCAGCTGGCAGGATATATGGATAAATGAAGGCTTTGCATCCTATAGCGAATACCTGTGCCGCCAGTATCTTCACTCCTGGGCTGATGCACAGGCTTACATGTTAGATGAGCATAATAGTGTGATGTCGCTTCCTGGTGGCAGCGTATACGTCCCCGATTCTTTGCTCTCAGATGAAAACTCAATTTTTAGCAGTAGATTATCATATGATAAAGGTTCTGCAATAATTCATATGATACGCTTTGAACTGCAAAACGACATAACATTTTTCGATGTTTTGAAAGACTTTCAAACTCAATATGCTTACAACGTTGCTACAGGTAATGATTTTAAAAATGTATTGGAAACCAACTCAGGTCTTGATTTTACTGACTTCTTTAACCAATGGTACACAGGACAAGGGTATCCTACTTATAGCCTTATATGGAACCAGATTAATGATACTGTTTACTTTTCATCAACCCAAACAACATCTTCTTCGGTTACTCCACTTTTTAAAATGCTCATGCAATATAAACTTAAGTCAGCAAGCGGCGATACATTGATTTTGGAATATCAAACAAACAATGTCAATACTTATAAAGTACATACGCATAAGGCTATTACCGGAATAGCCGTCGATCCAAATAATTGGGTAATCAATAAAGTTGGAACTATTACAGTTGGTTTGGAAGATCAGAATAATCCGGTATATTTTTCTTTGTCACCTGTACCTTGCCAAAACCAACTGCAGGTTTATTTTCCACATGACCCGAGCAAAACCATTACCCTGACAATTACTGACATTACAGGTAGAGAATTATCGACAATGGTTACGGAAAATATTCACACATCTGTTAACACACAGGAACTTCCAGCAGGAATATATTTAATTCGTGCTAGTGACGGAACAAATTCAATTATAAAGAAGTTTGTGAAAAATTAATGATATCTATCTGAAAAGAATCCTTATTTGTTTATCGTGATGCGGAAAGTAGTTCCCTTCCCAATAGTGGAAGTGCGCACAAATATTTTACCAAAGTGGTAAATCTCAATAATCCTTTTGCATAAGGTAAGCCCAAGTCCCCAGCCTCTTTTTTTGCTGGTGTATCCTGGTTTGAATACAGTTTTAAATTTTGATTTTGGAATACCTTTGCCTGTATCAGTAATATCAATATTAACCATGTGGCTCTCTTCTGTAATAGCAATATCTATTGAGCCTTCACCATCCATTGAGTCTATCGCGTTTTTACATAAATTTTCGATTACCCATTCGAACAATGGTATGTTTAGTGGAACAGGATATTCGTAGTCTTTAGGCAGATTTATTGAAAAAACAACTTTTTTTGAGCTCCGCGCTTTTACATAATCAACAGCATCATAAATAACCTTCACAAGGTTTTCTTTTTCAAGTTTCGGAAGTGATCCGATATTTGAAAAACGCTGGGTAATTATTTCAAAACGCCTCACATCTTTTTGAATTTCCGTTATGGTGTCTTCATCAAGGTTTTTCATTTTTAAAATTTCAACCCAGGCCACGAGCGAAGATAATGGTGTTCCTAACTGATGCGCTGTTTCCTTTGCCATTCCTACCCATACCTGGTTCTGTTCTTCCTTGCGGGCAGTACTGAAAAGAAAATAAGCTGCCAATAAAAAAAGTCCAATTATAAAAAACTGAACATAGGGATAGTACTTTAATTGCGTCAGCAAAAATGAATCCTTATAAAACACGTAACTCGTACCCAAACCTGAAAGCTTGATTTCAATAGGCTTATTCTGGGTTTGCATAGCTGAGAGCATCCCATTGGAATAATCCTTATCGGAAATTTTTAAGGAATCAACATTTCCAAATGCAATAATCTTCAATTTTGAACTATCAGTAATGATTACCGGTACTGAAGCTGAATTGATTACAACTTCTGAAATAAAGGATTTTATAAGGTCATCCAGAACATTTCGTAACCCGGTAAATAATTTTGATTCCTTGTAATACAGATAACTTTTCTTAGTGCCATAGGTCACTACAATCGGATCGTATTCAGTATATTCTTTTTTAAGTTTGCCGTCAAGTATTTTAATACTGTCGCTGTTGAAATCTACATTTTTGGCCGCAGTGATTTTGCCCTCATCATCAGTAAGCACGACCGGTATATTGGTATTGCCTGAAATAATTTCCGAATAAAAAGTCAAGTCTTCAGTGTTATCGGCTTCTATCAGGCGCTTTGTTGCCTCGGCCCATAATTCAACACGTTTGCGTTCCTCGACTTTCAGCTTTTCAAAAAATTCTTCTGTATACCTCACCAGGCTTGCCTTTTTTTGTACAGCACCTGCCCATGTTTCTACCTTTTTTCTTTCGTCCTTGGCTATTTTTTCAACCAGGATATTGGTATACCATAGCGAGGCCCCGATTATCAGAAACGCAAAAGCCAGTAAAAGCCACTTCCATTTTCGCTTTTGAATATATATATCCAATTTACCTGATTGTTAGAAATTTGACTAAATTACAAACATTAATAAACTATGATCTTTTTGTTTTATTGTTGATCAAGACTAATAACCTATCTCCACTTCCCCTGTTTCAATTTCGCATTCCCAAAACACAACAATTATTCAACACTATCCTCGTCCCACTCAATTATAAACTTTCCTTCTTCCTGTTTTTTAAGGTTTTCCTTTGATTTATCCTTTGGTTTTACTTTTTCCTTTTCCTTAAGTTCTTTTTTGTTTTTAATAACAGCGGTGTCTTTCTTAAACCAGCCGAACTCTTCATTTAAAATTGTTTTCAGGTTTTGCTTTTCTTGGATAAAGCTGACGGCTATTTTGGCTTTTACACCTTTAGCATCGTATTTATAAACCGGATTATCAACGGTACCTGTAATTAAGATATACAAGCATGTTTTACCAAGATTATCATCTTCAACTATTCCGAATTCCTCGTTTTCTGGTTTGGCTTTCTTTGCCTTTTGGGCAAGCAGATCTGACATAAGTAGTTTTAGACGATAATTTATTGCGTTATCAAACGTATGTTCCCCTGAAGCTGTTATGTCAATTGCACTTGATTTGATTTCCATGGCAGGAAATGAGATTGTCCTGTTTTTAATTTCAATCTGATTATGAAGCGTGGAAAACTTTACATCATTCAGGTCGCTTACCTTTAAAAACTTTGACAAGCCTTTGAGGGGAGCATAATTTACAATTTCTCCCTTTTCAATTTTAATATCTGCTTTCGTATAAAGTTTATCCAAATCAACTTTCAGCGAATTACTCCATACACTTGCAAATTGAACATCAGCTGATACAACTCCATTTAAATGTTCATCCTTTAGGCTGTTTTGTCCAAAATTCCCAAATTCATAAAACAGCTCTTTGATGTTTAACTTTTTGATTTTACCATCAAAACTAATAAGCAGTTTCCCGGTTTGCGATCCATCAATCATTACAAGACCATCGGTTTCGCCATCCATTGCTTTAAAAGAAAGCGGGTTGATCAGCAACTGTTTGTTTTTCAGACGCACTTTTCCGGTTATGGAACTGGCTTTGAATTTGTTGAAATTTAGTTTACCAATGTCAACATCCAATTTTAAGTCTAATTGATCTGAAAAAGTCAGATTATATGATGTATCCGAAGCCGAAGACTCGCTTTGCATTAATTCGTCAAGGTCGGAGTTTACAGAAGTTAAATCTGCATCGATTTGTAATTTTTGATCTTTCAGAAAAATGTACGATAATAAATTTCTAAAGTATCCTGTAATTGTAAAATCACTACTTAAAATGTTGCCTGTAAGGCTTTTAATGATTAAATCATTATTGCTGAATTCAAAATCTCCGTTTATATTTGTATATTTTCGCGGATCATTTTTTAATGTAAAATCAGTTTTTGTAATTTTTAAAATTCCAGAAGTTTTACTTTTTATGAAATCTTTTGTGGTAAATTTTCCCGAAGAATTGACCTGCCCCTTAAAAGAAACTTTCATTTCCATAAAACCAGCAAGCGAGGAAATTGTGTCTATTTCTAGGAAATCCTGAACATCCTTCAGGTCCATACTTATATCCATAAGTAATTCGATCTCGGGTTGAAGCAAATTTTTTAATGTGAGATCACCTTTGATTTTTCCTGATTTTAGTTTCGATTCAAAATTTTTAATTTTCAGAACGGATGACGAAGTCGATCTGTCATTGCCATTTGTGAATTCCCCTGTAAAACTCACATCTTCCAGTGATATATCCGATTTTCCATGCGTAATCTGACCTTTTGATATTCCGAAATCAATTTTAATTACCGGGTAATCGTTTCCGAAAATTGAGCCTGCAAGATCGGCTGTGAAATAAAACTCGCCTTTACCTTTGTAATCTTCAAAATATTGCCTGTAAACCTGTGGGATTTCATCAATAAACGATTGCAGTTTAAGTTCAGTACCTTTTATTTTAAGATTAACTGATTGTTTAACATCACTATATACTACATTACCTGTAACATCAAATTTCAAATTTCCAATGTAAGCCCCACCTTCTGTAAAAGTATATGTATCCGTTTTTTCATCAACATTCAATACCAGGTCGATTGTTGCGTTTTTGGCAGGGAAATAATTAACACCGGAAACATTTATGTAATTTACCAGAAGGTCTCCATTAACATACATTGTATATTCATCGCTGGCGAATTTCCCTTTAATAACCATATTCCTTGCAAAACCTGAATAATCCTGGTTAGCATCAAAATCTTTATACCGAATGCTTACATTATTAAAAATTAATTTTTGCAGATCAAAAGAAAAGGATTCGTCTGAAGATGTTGAATCAGTTTTCAAGAAATGATAATTATCTGTTCCATCTTTATACACCAGTAAATTTAAAAAGGCATCTTTAACTTCTATTTTCCTGATTTTGTAGTTTTTATCAAATAAATCCCATATGCTGAATTGTAAAAATACATTGTCAGCCTCAAGTAAATTCCCCTTATTACTTGAGGCAATTGCATCCTTGGCGGTTACATCTGTAAACGTTAGTGATACATTTGGAAATTTTTGAAAAAGTGAAAGCTCAACTTCCTTAACGACAATCTCTGTTTTTAACTGCTTATTGATCTGATCTACAATAAATTTCTTTATTGAATCTTCGTAAAAAAACACAATAACAAATGCTGTCCCGACAAGAAGAAGGAAAAATATGAGAATGGACAGAAGTATCCTTTTGATGTACTTCCAAACTCTCTTGCTTTTTTTATTTTTTACAATAGGTTCCGTACTATCCATAAACGTTCAACCACATTGAAAAATTACAATTTCAGCTGATCATTTTCAGCATACTTATTTCTATATTGGAAAGAAAACGCCAGCGTCCGCGTGGTAGATCCTTTTTTGTAAGCCCGGCAAAATAAACCCTGTCAAGCTTAACAACTTTATAACCAATGCTTTCAAAAATCCTTCTAACAATCCTATTCTTCCCGGTATGTATTTCCAATCCTAAACATTTTTTATCCTTACCGTCTCCATCGTATGCTATTTCATCAACCTGGGCTATTCCATCTTCAAGATCAATACCGTTCACAATTTTCTCCATATCAGTCTTTGGAAGGTTTTTATCAAGTTCTACATGATAAATTTTCTTTACGCCATGTTTTGGATGCATAAGTTTTTTAGCCAGATCCCCATCATTGGTGAATAATAACAGTCCTGTTGTTGACCTGTCAAGTCTGCCAACCGGATAAATCCGTTCCTTGCAGGCATTACTTATTAAAGCCATAACTGTTTTTCTTCCTTCCGGATCATCTGTAGTTGTAATATAATCCTTGGGTTTATTCAATAATAAATAAACAGGCTTTTCTTTTCTGAGAGTTTCCCCGCCAAATTGAACACTGTCGGATGGAGAAACTTTTGTCCCGAGCTGAGTTACAACTTTTCCGTTCACTGATACAGCACCGGTCGCAATTAACTCGTCAGCTTCCCTTCTGGAACATACACCTGAATTAGAAATATATTTATTCAGCCTTATTAATCCATTGTCATTGTCTGGTTTGCTTTTTACTCCCGACGATTTCTTTGAAAAAGGTTTTTTCTCTCTTTTTTCAAATGCTGGTTTTGACTTCTTGTCAAATGCAGGCTTTGTCTTCTTTACAAATGTCGGCTTCGCCTTCTTGTTAAATGTTGGCTTTGCTTTCTTATCATATTTCGGTTTGTTATTCATTGCTTATTTTGGGTTGAATTAATTTGAATAAAATGTCCTGTTTTTAATTCTCTCTTAACTTTATTATATCTAAAAACCCTTCCGTTCATTGCAATGTAAACACCTTTCTCTAAATGCTCTATTGCGCCCAATGCCGTACCTATATTAAAACTCGCATCGGAATCTTTGAATTTTTCAGGAAGAAATGCCCCGGTTATGATAATGGTTTTGTCTTTAATGGCACTTAAGTACTTTGCTGTTTGAATCATGGTGTCTGTACCATGAGTAATTATAATTTTATCCTGTTTTACTGTCTTACAAAATTCTAATAATCCATTCCTATCTTCTTCGGTTATTTCCTGGCTGTCTTTTTTAAGGAAGGAGGTTATATTATATTTAAAGGCAACATGAAGTTTTTTTAATATGCTTTCAACGGCAGGTTTTGTTATTTCAAACCCGTATCCCTTGACAGTTTTAGGATAATCTTTGTCAATGGTCCCGCCTGTCTGGATAAATAATATCTGCATATGCTTTCTGTAAGTATTGGTTGATTATTTTTTCCCGATACCTCTTTGTTCTTTCCAAAGGTGGTTAAAGGATTTGGAATTTATTACAGGTATTTCTCTTCTGGGTCCCCATGGTTTAGAGAAAAATTTTTTCAGCACATAATTCTTTATTTTGGGACTGCCTTTTTCTAAAAGCCATCTTTTCATCATGACTTTTTTGTAGACATACATCACAAACCTGTCCATTTTGGTTGTATAACCTTGCTCTATTGCATCATTTCTGTTATATAGCAGAAGTTCATGAAGATTAATTTTTACCGGACAAACTTCTGTACACTTTCCACACAGGGATGAAGCAAAGCTTAAATGCTTAAATTCTTCAAGGCCGCGCATATAAGGAGTAATCACTGAGCCGATGGGGCCTGAATAAGTAGTACCGTAAGCATGGCCACCAATGTTTTTATAAATAGGACAACCGTTCAAACAAGCACCACATCTGATGCATGAAAGAGCCCTGCGCTGTTCTTCCTGTTCAAGTAATTCGGTTCTTCCATTATCAAGCAAAATAACATACATTTCAACAGGTCCGTCGGTTTCATTTTCCTGTCTGGGGCCTGTCATAATGGTATTATAAACAGTAATATTCTGACCAGTACCATGAGTTGAAAGCAGCGGCCAGAATAGATCAAGATCTTTTAACGATGGAATTATTTTTTCAATACCAACAATTGAAATATGAATTTTTGGAAACGACACGGTCATTACTCCATTGCCTTCATTTTCAGTAAGGGCAACACCGCCAATATCAGCAATAAGAAAATTTCCACCTGTTATTCCAACATCAGCTGAAGTAAATTTATCTCTGAGCAGGCGCCTTACAAAAGCTGTGATTTGCTCTGGTGTTGCATCTTTCGGAACACCAAATTTCTCATTAAATAATTCTGCAATGTCTTCTTTCGATTTATGCATTGCAGGTGTAATAATATGATACGGCTTTTCTCCTGCAAGTTGTACAATATATTCACCAAGATCTGTTTCAAGCGATTCAACTTTATTCTCTTGCAAATGATGATTCAGTTCAATTTCTTCAGTGATCATTGATTTGGATTTGACCACATAACGCGCATCGTATTTCTTGAGAATATTAAGAACCTCTTTAATTGCCTCATCACCATCCTGGGCCCAAATCACCTTCCCGCCCCGGGTAATAAAATTCGCTTCAAATTCAACCAGGTATTTGTCAAGATCATTGATGGCTTTATACTTCAGATGCGAAGCTCTTTCTTTTGCGAGATTCAAATTCTGATACTGTTGTTTTCCTCTCGGAACAGCAGCATCATATCTGGAGATATTAAAATTAATCGTCTTTCGGTGATTTTTATCAAAGGCTTTTGATTCAGACGCTTTGATAAATTCCTGGGCTTGATCCGACATTTTATTTTTATTGATTATGCAAAGTTACGTAATAACTGAGTTATAACAATTTCAGAGGTATTTTTTTTACCCTGCGTTCATGCCTTCCGCCTTCAAAATCAGTAGTCAAAAAAGAATTTACAATTTCTAACGCAACTGTTGTTTCAAGAAATCTGGCAGGAATACAAACAACATTCGCATCGTTGTGCATTCTGGAAAGTTCAGCAATTTCCGCTGTCCAGCAAAGTGCTGCCCTGATTTCCTTATGTTTATTGGCCGTCATACAAACGCCATTACCACTGCCACAAATTAAAATTCCCTTCTCGCAATTTCCATGAGCTACATCAATAGCAACTGCATGGGCAAAATCAGGATAATCCACACTTTCTTCCGAGTAAGTGCCATCATCCTTCACTGTAAAGCCCTTTTCCAGCAGTGTGTTTTTTATAATTTCTTTTAATAAATATCCGGCATGGTCGCAACCGATAGCAATTTTTTTATTTTTTTCAATCATTGTTCATAATTTTTCAATAAACAAAAATATATAGAAAATTAAAATAAAACACATCTTTTTAATAATTAAACTATTAAGCATTCGTATTAATTAAAATTCATTTTTATTAAAATATACAATTATTTAAATATCAAATATCTGCTGTTTCTTAACTATAAATTGTTAATATCTGTGTAACTTTGTTACAAAATTCATGATTAATAAATATTGCATTTATGAAAAGATATTTTGTTATGTTTTTTTTCTGGATAATCAAATTTTAAATATGCTATTTGTTTAAATTATTTAACAAAAAATCAACAATATAAATTTTTGCTTTTTTACTTTACTTATTAAATGAAATACATTTTGGTTCTTTGTTGATTACTTATTAAATTTTTAAGTATTAAGTCTTTAAAAAACATACAATGTTTAAAAAATGTTAATTACTTTGAATTTTTATCATATGCAAATATTTAATATTTATTTTTAAACAGAATACACGGGAAATTAATAATAGTAATAATTATAATAATAAATATATAATAATATGTTTTCTAACAAAAACATTATTGAAGACGGATTTTTAAAAATAGATATCGATTCCAATATAGATATTGTTAAAGAAATAAATATACTGCGTAGAGAAAAAAATGCAGTAATTCTTGCACATTTTTACCAAATTCCGCAAATACAGGATATTGCCGATTTTATTGGCGATAGTTTAGCTCTTGCACAACAGGCTCAAAATACAAAAGCCGATATGATTGTATTTGCCGGTGTTCATTTTATGGCAGAAACTGCAAAAATTTTAAATCCTGATAAAAAAGTTATAATACCTGATTTGCATGCCGGATGTTCTTTGGCTGATTCCTGCAAACCAAATGATTTTAAAGAGTTTTTATCTCAGCATCCTGACCATGTGGTTATTTCATATATTAATTGCTCTGCTGAAATCAAAGCCATGTCGGATGTAATTTGTACTTCGAGCAATGCGGTAAAAATTGTAGAAAGTTTTCCACGTGAACAAAAAATAATTTTTGCACCAGATAAAAATCTTGGTTCTTATATAAACAATATTACCGGGCGCAACATGGTTTTATGGAATGGAAGTTGTGAAGTACATGATTTATTATCTGTCGAAAAAATCATAAAATTAAAGTTGCAGCATCCAGATGCTAAACTTATAGCTCATCCTGAATGTAAGGCAGTCATTCTGGAAATATCAGATTTTATTGGCTCTACAACAGCTTTATTGAATTTTACGAAAAAAGATAGCGGATATAAATATATTGTTGCAACCGAAACTGGCATCATTCATCAGATGAAAAAAGAATCGCCGGATAAAGAATTTATCATTGCCTCAAATGATGAATCATGCGCCTGTAATGATTGTCCGTATATGAAAAAAAATACAATGGAAAAATTATATATTTCTATGAAGTATGAATTGCCCGAAATTTTATTATCTGACGATTTGATTGTAAAAGCCAAAAAGCCAATTTTAAGAATGCTTGAATTATCATAAAATTATCATAAAAATGAATTGTAAGTTCTTATGAAAAAAATAATTCTTATACTATTTATATTTATTTCCTGTAACGTATTAGCCCAGGACACTAGTAAAATTGAAGGTTTTACAGTTTTTAAATATGAAAACGGAAAAGTATCCAGCGAAGGTGTAATTAAAAATGGAAAACCTGATGGGTACTGGAAAACATTTTATGAAACAGGTATACTTAAAAGCGAAGGAAATAGGAAAAATTTTGAGCTCGACAGTATCTGGAAATTTTATAATGAAGAGGGAAAACTTATTCTGGATATAACTTATGCAGTTGGAAAAAAGAATGGAATAAAGACCACCTACCTTCAGAATGAAGTAGTAAAAGAGAATTACATCAATGATGTTAAAGAAGGATTTACAAGTTATTATTATCCAGATGGTGCATTGCGATTATCCATTAAGTTTATTAAAGGCAAAGAAGAGGGATTTGCCCGCGAATATTCATTAAGTGGCCAGGTTATTACGCTTTTGGAATATAAAAGAGGATATATGATAAGTAAAGAAAAAGTAAACCGACTGGATTCAGATAGTCTTAAGCAAGGAAAGTGGGTTGAATTTTATGATAATGGAAATCTGAAATATGAAGGTACCTATAGATCAGGAATAAAAAATGGATATTTTAAAGAATATTCAAGCGAAGGCAATCTGGTAAGTATTGTAAAATATGTGAATGGTGAAATACAAAAGGACGCCACCGAAACAGCCAAACTTGATTTAAAAACTGAATATTATCCAACAGGACAAGTAAAAAAAATTGGTAGTTATAAAAACAATATTGCCGAAGGTGTAACGCGTGTTTATTCTCAGGAAGGAAAAATAATTGCAGCAGATATTTATCATGAAGGCATCATAGTGGGCGAAGGTATTGTTGATGAATCTGGCCTGAAGCAAGGAGAATGGAAGGAATTTTGGGATTCAGGTGAATTGAAAGCCGTAGGTAAATATTCCAATGGAATGAAAATAGGTGAATGGAAATTCTATTATAAAAATGGAAAAATAGAACAGGTCGGCACCTATCTAAAAAATGAGAAACCTAATGGTGAATGGAAATGGTATCATGAAAATGGAAATATTCTGCGCGAAGAAATTTATGTGAACGGTATTGAAAACGGCACTATGACTGAATATTCTGACAGTGGTACTGTAATCTCAAAAGGCGAGTATGTTGATGGTCTTGAAGAAGGGCCATGGTTTTACCAACTTGGCGATATTAAAATGGAAGGCTCCTACAAGGAAGGAAGAAGAGATGGAATATGGAAATATTACTACGATAATGGCAACCTGAATTTCGAAGGAAAATTCTTAGATGACAATGCTGACGGCAAACATGTTTATTACTGGGACAATGGGAAAGTTAAAGAAGAAGGTTTTTATGTAATGGGAAAACGCGAAGGAGAATGGTATAAATATGATTATGATGGTACGCCATTCCTTACAACTACTTACAAAAATGGAATTGAAATTAAGTACGATGGTATTAAAATTAAACCACCTACTGACGAAAATTCTGACGATTAATATTTACAAGTGAAATCAACTAAATTTAATAATTTTAAAAATTTCTGGAAAAAAGTTCCTGTCTTAAGGATTTACTTGTTTGCCATGGTGCTAATTACCTGTTTGTTTTCATCCAGGTTTATGAAGGACGGTAATGACATTCTGCTAAAAATCAATATTTCCTTTTCAGTTTTATTCTTACTGTTATTTGCTATTTCATGGAGCAAGCGTATAATTAGTTTGTATACAAAATATATAGTTCCTTTTATTCACCTGAGTATACTTGTGTATGGCTCATTCCTGATATTTTTCAATATTAATTACGTTTTTGTTGTTATTATTCTTGTTTTTCTTTTCAGTTATTTTTTACAACGTTTTCGACAACTTATATATTTTGGAACGCTTACGGCCGTATTACTTACTGTTATTTTTGTTTACAGCAATATTTCCTTTGTAAATAAAATAAACCTGCTCCTTTTCGTGCTGGCATACAATCTTACAGCATTGCTATATCTCAACAAGAACATTAAAATTAGCGAAGAATTATCGTTTAATGATATTCTTTTAAAATCAATCTACGAAGAGATTAGTGAAGGTCTAATGATTGTTGATTTAAAACGAGATATCATTGTCAAGCACAATACCAGGCTTGGATTATTGTTCGAAGCGCCGGAAGGCAAGCTTATTGGTAGAAATGGCTATAAGTTTTTCGCAAATGCCCTTGAGGAATTTAAACTCAATTTTTCAAATGTTCATAAAGTATGGAGAGGCCAGTTTCCTTTTACAACTTATACTGGGAAAAAGTTTTTTGGTGAAATTGCCATATCATCAATTGAAGTCGAAAGAAGAAATTATTTTGTTGTAAGGATTGAAGATGTTTCCGAAAAAAAACAGAAAGAAGAAACCATCGAGAAACTATCATTGGCTTTAAAGCAAAATCCAGGTATTGTATTAATTTTTAATAGTGAGGGCTTTGTGGAATATATCAACCCAAAGTTTTCTGAAATAACGGGCTTTTTGTACAGCGAAGTCATAGGATCAAAGATTCTAAATCTTGGATTTAAGCTCAGTGAGCCCATTCAGAAAATATTATTAAAAATTAAATCGGGACACACTTGGGAAGGTGAAGCTCGGGCATTCAATAAAAAAGGAGAACTTATAATAGCAAAAACCCTTATTAATCCAGTGTTGGGTGAAAATAATAAAATAGAACGCTTTGTATTAGTTGCCGAGGACATCACAAAACAAAAGCTTGCGGAACAGGCTGTGTTGAAGGCTGAACATAAGTATAAGACTATATTGCAAACTATTCCTGACTTGATGTTTGTCATTAACCAAAAAGGAATTTTTACCGATTATAAAAGTGAAACCCTTGACGAACTTTATGTTCCCGCTGAGAAAATAATTGGTGGCAACATTAGGGAAGTCGGATTACCAGAAAGCGTTGTTGTTGTTACCCTTGAGCGCCTTAATAAAATTCTAATAAGTGGTTCGAAATCCGAAATATTCGAGTATGAACTGCATTTTCCCGATGGCGATAAATATTTTGAATGCCGCATGATTGCATTTAATTCCGATGAAGTCCTTTGCATAGTGCGGAATATCACGAAAAGAAAAATTGCTGAAAAAAATGTGATTGAAAGCCAGAAGAACTATAAAAACTTGGTTGAATATTCTCCTAATGGAATAATTCTGCATAAGGGAAAAGAGGTTTTTTATGCCAACAAAACTGCGCTAACTATTTTAGGCTATTCCAATGTAGAGCAGATGCAAAATGTGACTATCGATGATTTAATTTTACCGGAAAACAAGCAACTTGTTAAAGATAGATGGGATAAAGTAAAAAATGGCGAAGAGGTTCCATTTATTGAAATGACCATCCGCAGCCCATTCGACGGAAGATTGATCGATATTGAAACCATGCCTACTGTGTTGCAATATTATAATGAGGAAGTTTTTCAAATAGTTTTTCGTGAAATATCCGTGCAAAAGCGCCTTATTCAAGAGAAACTTCGCACCCAGATTGCTGAAGAAACTGCTGAAGAATTAAAAAAGGAAATGCAGGTAAGAAAAATTACTGAAGAAGAATTAAAAAAATCACTTGCCGAAAAGGAAGTTTTGCTAAAAGAAGTGCACCACAGGGTGAAGAATAATATGCAGATAATTTCGAGTATTCTTAACCTTCAGGCAAATTCAATTAAGAATAATGATGTTAAAATCTTGTTCGAGGAGAGCCAGGACCGCATAAAATCGATGGCTCTGGTTCATGAAAATATTTATAAGACTAAAGATTTTTCACGGATTGATTTTGAAACATATGTTTCCTCGCTGGTGAAGAATCTTTGCAGGTCCTATAACATTGAAGAAAAGAATATTCAATACGAACTTGACCTTGAAAAAGTGTATCTCTCTATTGATATTGGGATTCCCTGCGGACTTATTTTAAATGAACTGGTATCAAACTCACTTAAACATGCGTTTGTTAATTCAAATAAAGGTGTTATTTTTGTACAATTAAAACAAACAGGCAGGGAAATTTCAATAGTGGTTGCTGATAACGGTAAGGGAATGAAAAATGCCTTTGATCCGCTAAACACTCAATCGCTTGGTTTACAATTAGTTTACACTTTGGTTGAGCAGATTGACGGAAAAATTGCACAGGAAAGTGTAAATGGAACCAAATTTATTATTAATTTTACAGTTTAATCACAAAAAAATAATCAGTCATGGCCAAATTAAAAATCTTAGTCGTAGAAGATGAAAGTATAGTTGCAAAGGACATACAAAATAGTTTAAAAAAGCTTGGATATACTGTTCCTGTTGTTGTTGCATCCGGCGAAAAAGCCATTGAAGAGGTAGAGCAATCCCGCCCAGATCTGGTGTTGATGGACATAATGCTTAAGGGCGACGTAAATGGAATAGAGGCTGCAAATACTATCCGCGACAGGTTTGATATTCCAGTGATTTTCCTCACAGCTTACGCCGATGATAACACACTCAGCAAAGCCAAAATTGCAGAACCTTATGGTTATATTATAAAACCTTTCAAGGAAAAGGAACTGCAGACCACGATTGAAATGGCCATGTACAAACATGAAAAAGATTCGCAGGTAAAACGCGAAAGAGATCTATATCATTCAATAGTTGAAAACAAAGAATCAAAAGACAGCATTTTTGTAAGGGCCGATTATCGCCTTAATAAAATAAAATTTGAAGATATTTATTTTGTAGAAGCTCTAAAGGATTATGTTGTTATCAATACTTCCGATAACATTTACACAACCCATACTACAATGAAGGAAATGATGCGCATATTACCAGCAAAGGATTTTGTAAGGGTGCACCGTTCATTCATCGTTCGCCTCGACAAAATTTTCTCCATTAAATATCCTGACTTAGTGATAGAAGGCAAAATGAAAGTTATTCCTATTGGCGGCTTATATCGCAAGGAACTTTTCAGCAGGCTAAACCTGATCTAGAAATAGAAAATTAATAAAAAAGACCGCAGTTTTCTGCGGTCTTTTTTTGTTTTTGATTAGTTGAAATGTGGGTTACCAATATTTGGTTTCCTGATTTTTTGAAAGATCATCTGCCAAACCAAAATCCAGTTGTTTCCTTGAAAGATTGGCTCTTTTAACAACTATCTTCACGTTATCGCCAAGCTTGTATTTATGTCCATGCTTTTGACCGGTTACGCAATAATTGTCTTCATCAAGATAATAAAAGTCATCTTCCATATCGCGAAGCGAAACCATTCCTTCACATTTGTTTTCGGCAAGTTCTACAAAAATTCCCCATTTGCTCACTCCCGAAATAACCCCATCAAATGTTTGCCCTACTTTATCAAGAAGGAATTCAACTTGTTTGTATTTTATGGACGCTCGTTCAGCATCGGCGGCAAGTTTTTCCATATCGCTGCTGTGTTTGCATTTTTCTTCGTATTCATCCTTGTTTACCGAAGGACGGTTGTGCAGGTATTCGAATAACAGTCGATGTGCTAATAAATCAGGATAACGGCGGATTGGCGATGTAAAATGTGAATAAAAATCAAAGGTAAGCCCATAGTGTCCTATATTATCAGTTGTATAATATGCTTTGGCCATGGTGCGTATGGCAAGGTTCTCAATCATGTTCTGTTCGCCTTTACCGGTTACATCTGTAAGTAATTTATTAAACGAATCGATAGTGCTTTTGCGCGAAGTGGTTTTCATACCATAACCTAGTTTCTTAACAAACTCAATGAATGTATTCAGTTTTTCGGGATTGGGCTCATCATGCACGCGGTAAACAAATGTCTTTACGTCATTCTTGTTGGGTTTCTTACCCACAAATTCTGCTACTTTGCGGTTTGCCAGCAGCATGAAATCTTCAATAAGTCTGTTCGAATCCTTATATTCTTTAATATACACGCTCAGCGGCTTTCCTTTGTCATCCAGCCTGAACTTAACCTCAATGGTTTCAAATGCAATAGAGCCGTTCTTAAAGCGCTCCTCGCGCAACAGGGTGGCGAGCTGGTTCAGCTTCAATACCTCTTTTGCAAAATCACCTTCGCTTGTTTCTATTATTTTCTGCGCTTCATCATAATTGAAGCGCCTGTTTGAATTGATGATTGTTTTACCAAACCATTGATTTACTAGTTGTGCTTTTTCATTCAGTTCGAAAACTGCCGAAAAGCAAAGCTTATCGGTATGCGGCGATAGTGAACACAGACCATTCGATAAATGTTCTGGCAACATCGGGATAACCCTGTCCACAAGGTATACAGATGTTCCTCTTTCATAAGCTTCAGCATCAATAGCAGTGCCGGGTTTTACGTAATATGAAACATCGGCAATATGTACACCCACTTCGTAATTACCGTTAGGCAGGAAGGAAATGGAAAGTGCATCATCAAAGTCCTTTGCATCTTCAGGATCAATGGTTATGGTTACAGTATTCCTGAAATCCCTGCGTTCCTTTATTTCTTTGTCGGGAATTGCTGCCGGGATCTGTTCCGACTGGTATTCAACTTCTTTCGGAAACGACAATGGGAAGCCGAATTCAACAAGGATGGAATTCATTTCAACATTGTTGTCGCCGGGTTTACCAAGAACATCGGTAATCCTGCCAAAGGGATTCTTTGCCTGGTCGGGCCATTCAATTATTTCGGCTACTGCTTTTTCACCATTCTTTGCACCATTAAGGTTTTCTTTCGGAATAAATATATCCACCGGCATATTGATATTGTCGGGAACAAGAAATGCGAAAGTTGGCGAAATCTGCAAAGTTCCTACAAAGCGTGTCTTTGCCCGTTCAATGATTTCAATAATTTCTCCTTCAGTTTTGCGTCCTTTTCGTTTCGGAAAAATGAATACTTTAACTTTGTCTCCGTTCAGTGCTTTGTTGGTGTTATTTGGTGCAATCTCTATATCTTCCCCTAATTCTTCAGTAATTATATAAGCCTTGCCGGTCGACTTCATCTCAACACGGCCGATAACAGTAGATTTAATGGTGCTGTGGAATTTAACCATCGAAGGATTTATCTGGTATTTCCCTCTCTTTACTTCATTCAGTGAACCTTTGTTCACTAAATCGGTAAGTATTACATTAAGAAGTTGTCTGTTGCTTTTGTCATTAATTGAAAGCTGCGCTGCAAGCTGTTTGTAATTGAATGATTTGCTCGGATTGTTGGCATAAACCTTCAGAACTTCATTCACTAATTGATTTTGTCCTTCATTATTTTTCTTATTCTTATGTGCCATATTTTGCAGTTTTTTGTAAAAGTAATAATAATTAAACTTCTAAATTCACTATCTTTGTGGAACTATTGTCAATAAAGCATCTTAGCGTAAAATACAAATGATAAAAAGAGGATTGTAAGTTCCTGTAAAAAATGCATTAGAAGTATTAAGGTTATTTAAGAAAATACATTATACTATTACGAATTCAAATACGTTGTAAAGTATCATAGAAAAGCGTGACAGACACTTACCAAATATTGATCCTTAAGCTTGATGAGTTTATCCGAAAATTCTACCGGAACCAGCTCATTAAAGGCGGTATTTACAGCCTAGCCTCCATGATGATATTTTATGTAAGCATTGCATTGCTTGAATACCTCGGGCATTTCGGAACACTTACGCGTACAATAATGTTCTATGCTTTTATTTCTGTAAACCTTTCTATCATTATTTATTATTTCATAATACCATTATTAAAACTATATAAGATTGGAACAGTAATTTCGCACGAGCAGGCTGCATCCATTATAGGTCGGCACTTTGGGGATGTGCAGGATAAATTATTGAACACCCTGCAACTGAAAAAACTTGAAGATGAAAATCCGCAGAATGCGACTCTTATCAGGGCAAGTATCGATCAGCGAATTCTCCATCTTAAACCGGTTCCTTTTATTAGTGCAATCGATTTGAAAAGCAATAGGAAATATATTAAATATGCCGCCATTCCTCTTCTTTTAATTGTATTGCTGCTTTTCGCAGCACCAAGTCTGATTACTGATCCCACCAACAGGCTTATTCATCACGGAACATATTTTGAAAAAGAAGCACCCTTCCAATTTATGTTGGTGAACAGCAAACTTGAAGCAGTTCAGCAGGAAGATTTTCTGTTGAATATTAAAATGACAGGTGATGAAATACCTGAAAATACTTTTATCGAAGTCGATGGAAACCAATACCAGCTTGTAAAAGACAATACTGTTAATTTCCATTATACTTTTAAGAACCTGCAGAAAGATGTACGTTTCCAGCTTTATGCAGATGGTTTTTATTCGAAAGAATACACTATAACAGTATTGCCAAAACCAATCATTCTGAATTTTGATGTTTCTCTCTCCTACCCTCCTTATGTAGGGAAAACAAATGAATCCCTTCAGAATACTGGCGATCTGGTTGTTCCCGAAGGCACTGAAATTCGCTGGCATTTTCTTACAAAAGATACTCGGTCTATTGCTTTGAGGTTTAAAAATAAATCAATCGCTACCGACAATAAAAGCGATAACAATTATTCGTATTCTTCAGTGTTTAAAATAAGTCAGAATTATTCAATAATTCCAAGCAATGAACATCTTACAAACAAAGATTCATTGGTGTATACAATAAGCGTAATTGCAGATGCCTATCCTACTATAAAAGTTCTCGAATATAAAGACTCGGTCTCCGATGACAAGCACTACTTCAAAGGAATGATCAAAGATGATTATGGATTTAAAGGACTCACATTTAATTACCGCAAACTGAATACTGCAGATTCGTTGATTACAAAAAGATCAGAACTCAAAACGATTACTATCAATAATTCTATTACCCAACAGGAGTTCTATTACTTTTTTGATTTCAATACTATTGCTACTGAGCCGGGTGATGAATATGAATATTATTTTGAAGTATGGGATAACGATGGTGTGAACGGCAGCAAGGCAACAAGATCCCAAAAGCTAATCTACAAGATGCCTTCACAGGAAGAGCTGGAAGAAAAAACAGAAAAATCGAACGAACAGATAAAGAATGATCTTACAGAATCAATTACGGAAGCCAAAGACTTGCAGAAACAAATAGAAGAATTCAATAAAAAACTTGTCGATAAGAAAACCCTTAGCTGGCAAGAAAAGAAACAAATGCAGGATTTGCTTGATAAACAGCAGGCATTGCAGGACAAGGTTGAACAGATACAAAAAGAAAACCTTCAGAAAACAGTTCAGGAAAAACAATATAAAACTGAGAATGAAGAACTACTGAAGAAACAGGAAGAATTGAACAAATTGTTTGATGAGCTGATGACTGATGAAATGAAGGAATTGTTCAAAAAGCTCCAGGATATGCTGGATAAGCTTGATAAAAACAAGGTGAGCGAGATGCTTGATAAAATGAAGCTGTCAAATAAAGATCTGGCGAAGGAGTTAGACAGAAACCTTGAACTTTTCAAGCAACTGGAATTCGAGAAAAAAATGAATGAAACAATCGATAAACTTGATAAGCTGTCCGAAAAACAAGAAAAACTATCGGAAAAAACAGAAAATGCAGATTCAAAGAATTCGGATTCATTAAAAAGCCAGCAGGAAGCACTGAATAAGGAATTTGATAATGTTCAGAAAGACCTTGATGAGCTTGCTAAACAAAACCATGAGCTCGAAGAGCCTAACAAATTAGACAGTACCAATACTGAAGAGAATAAGATTGATCAGGAAATGAATAACAGCCTAAACAATCTTAACAATAAAAAAAACAAAAAGGCCGCAGAATCGCAGAAAAGTGCTGCTGAACAAATGAAGGACCTTTCTGATAAGTTATCTGAGATGCAAGAGGCGAATGAAGAGGAAAGCTCTTCCGAGGATATTAATGCGCTACGTGACATCCTGGAGAACCTTATTAAGGCATCCTTCGATCAGGAAGACCTGATGGACGAATTAGCCGATCTGAAAACCACCGATCCAAAATATATTACGATAATGGAGGATCAGAAGAAACTGAAAGATGATCTGGAAATGATAGAAGATTCATTATTTGCCCTTAGTAAAAGGCAGTCGCAGATTGAGTCGTACGTTAATCAGCAGATAAGTGAGATCAATAATAATGTAGAGAAAGCATTGACATTTCTTAATGCCCGCAACACAACAGCTGGTAAGTCGAAGCAACAACTTGCAATGACATCCATAAATAATCTTGCATTGATGTTGTCAGAAACATTAAGTGCCATGCAGCAGCAGCAAATGGCGCAACAGCAAGGCAGCGGCAAATGTAAAAAGCCGGGTTCCTGTAAAAAGCCGGGAAGTGGCAAACCGTCTTTTAAATCTATGAGACAACTTCAGGAACAATTGAACCAGGCAATGGAAGACCTTAAAAACGGAAAGTCACCAGGTCAGACCGGACAATCCATGAGTGAGCAATTAGCTAAACTGGCGGCTCAACAGGAAGCTATTAGGCAGCAGTTACAGGAACTTATGGAGCAACTGAAGGAAGAAGGTAATACAAAAACCGGCGGCTTGAATGATTTGCAAAATAAAATGGAGGAAACGGAGAAGGATATTGTTAATAAAATAATTGATGCAGAGACAATTAAACGGCAAAAGGAAATATTGACACGACTTTTGGAATCAGAAAAAGCAGAAAAAGAACAGGAACTTGACGAAAAAAGAGAGTCAAATGAAGCAAAAAATGAAAATTATAGTAACCCTGCCAAGTTTTTTGAGTATAATAGTATAAAAATAAAGGAAGTTGAATTGTTAAAAACAGTTCCACCTTCATTAAAATCGTTCTATAAGAATAAAGTTAATGAATATTTTTATAATTTTGAGGACTAGGAGTTATTATGATTTCAGAAAAACTACAATTGATATTACCCTCTTTACCTGAGAACATTCATCAGGTTGAACGGTTTGTTGAAGATATTTGCGACGAGTTTAATATTAATAACACATATTTTGGAAATATTCTGGTTGCCTTAACTGAAGCAGTTGAGAATTCTATGAAACATGGAAACGGAAATGATGCTTCAAAAATGGTTCAGATAATATTTGCATCGAAACCCGAAGGATTATCATTTACAATTAAGGACGAGGGAAAGGGTTTTGATATTAACCAGATTCCAGATCCTACAGATTTAAATACCGATCCCAATGAACTAAAGGGCCGTGGTATTTTTCTGATTAAATCCCTGGCCGATGAAGTGAAATATCTTGATAATGGCAGAACTGTTGAAATTATTTTCGCAATTTCAAGCATAAACAGCGAAATGGCCATAGACAGGATTAATCAACTGAAAAAATATTCCGGATCTAAAGAAGCAACTGCATCCCACCTGAATAATAATCAGAAGTCGTCTTAGGCTCACGTTTCTTATACTATATAATTCGATGCATTCTGCAATAAGCTATAATGCCGAAAATATTTCTTTCACCATAAAGAATAAAAGAATTCTTTCCGACTGGATTAAAGAAATTGCAAAGCGTGAAGGAAAAAATATCGCCGCGATATCATATATTTTTTGCGATGATAAATATTTGCTCAAGCTGAATAAAAAATATCTGAAGCATGATACATTCACTGATATTATAACTTTTGATTATTGCGATGGCAATTTAATTTCGGGTGATATCTTTATAAGCCTTGAAAGAGTAAGGGAAAATGCTGTAAAGTTCGCAAAACCATTTAAAGAAGAGCTATGCAGGGTCATGTGTCACGGCATACTGCATTTGGCAGGTTATTCTGATAAAAAAAACAGTGGAATGCTTGCTATGAGGGCGAAAGAGGATGATTGCCTGATATTGTTAAAAGAAAAGTTTATGTTCCACGTGAAACAATTTAATGTTTAATAAATACGATATCATAGTAGTTGGAGCAGGGCATGCCGGTTGTGAGGCAGCCGCCGCCGCCGCAAAACTTGGGTCCTCTGTGTTGCTTATTACTATGAACATGATGCATATTGCCCAGATGTCATGCAATCCTGCTATGGGGGGAATTGCAAAAGGGCAGATTGTTAGAGAAATTGACGCGCTTGGTGGAATGTCGGGAATTATTACCGACAAAACAATGATTCAGTTCAGAATGCTGAATAAATCAAAAGGACCCGCCATGTGGAGCCCCCGTGCCCAAAGCGACAGAATGATGTTTTCACTTGAATGGAGAAATACATTAGAGGGAATTAAGAATATTGATTTCTGGCAGGATACTGTTGTTGAAATATTGACAGAAGGAAACAAAGTTGTTGGAGTAAAAACTTTCCTGGGACTTGAAATAAAATCAAACGCGGTAATTCTTACTAATGGTACTTTCCTGAATGGTGTTATCCATATTGGAGAGAAAAGTTTTCAGGGTGGAAGATACGGAGAATCTTCAGCCGTTGGATTGACCGAATCATTAATACAGGCAGGTTTTACTACCGGCCGTATGAAAACTGGAACGCCTGTAAGAGTAGACGGACGTTCATTGAATTTTAGTAAAATGCTTGAACAGCCAGGAGATGATAAACCCGAAAAGTTCTCCTTTACAAATACGCCAAAACTCACGAGGCAGAAAAGCTGCCATTTAACATATACTAATTTAGAAGTTCATCATATTTTAAGAGAAGGATTTGATAAGTCTCCATTATTTGTTGGCAGAATAAAGGGGACGGGTCCGCGATACTGTCCATCGATTGAAGATAAAATCGAACGGTTTTCAGATAAGGACAGACATCAGTTGTTTGTTGAACCTGAAGGTTGGGATACCGTGGAATATTATATTAATGGTTTCTCCTCTTCTCTTCCTGAAGAAATTCAATACAGGGCATTAAAAAAGGTGCCTGGATTTGAACATGTAAAAATTTTCAGGCCAGGCTATGCAATAGAATATGACTACTTCCCTCCTACCCAGTTAAGGCATACGTTAGAAACAAAATTAATAGAGAATTTATATTTTGCCGGACAGATTAACGGAACCACGGGATACGAAGAGGCAGCCAGTCAAGGATTGATGGCTGGGATAAATGCTCATCGGAAAATAAATAATCTGAACGAATTTATTTTAAAAAGATATGAAGCGTATATAGGTGTTCTGATAGATGATCTTGTTACAAAAGGTACAATTGAGCCATACAGGATGTTTACGTCACGTGCAGAGTATAGAATACTGTTAAGACAGGATAATGCTGACGTTAGATTAACACCAATAGGTTTTGAAATTGGATTGGCTGGAAATGAACGCATGGAATTGCTGGAGAAAAAAATAAGTAATATTGATCAGATATTAAATTATATTAAGAGCGAGAATATTGAACCGGACGAAGTGAATGATTATTTGATTTCGGTAGGTACTCCTGAAATATCACAAAAAGCAAAGCTCGGAAATATACTTTTACGGCCTCAGGTGAATATTGACAGTCTTATAAATTGTTCAGAGAAATTGAATAATTTTATTTCGTCAATAGCCTTTTATAGTTCAAGAGATGAGGTATTGGAAGCGGCCGAAGTAGTCTTTAAATACGAAGGGTATATTGAAAAGGAAAAAGAAATCGCCGAAAAGATAAGCAGGCTTGAAGACATTGAATTGCACGAAGATTTTGATTATAGTAAATTAAAATCATTGTCAAGCGAGGCAAGGGAAAAATTAATGAAAATAAAACCAAGAACTTTAGGACAAGCATCAAGAATAAGTGGCGTTTCACCTTCGGATATTTCGGTTCTGATGGTTTTTTTAGGCAGGTAATGTTTCACGTGGAACAAAATGATTAAAATGGAATCAATTAAACAATGTTTGATATGCAATAGCAGTAGTTTTGAGACCTTTTTGGAGTGTACGGATTATTTCCTGTCCAAAGAGAATTTCACGATAGTTAAATGCCAGAAATGTGGATTTGTTTTTATAAACCCAAGACCATTTCCAGAGGAACTTTCAAGGTACTACGACTCGCCGGATTATATTTCTCATTCGGGGACGAACAAAGGTTTCGTAAACAGTATTTATAGAAAAGTAAGAAAGTATACGCATTCAAAAAAAGTAAAACTGGTTACTAAAATCGCCAAAGGACAATCAATTATTGATATTGGCTGCGGAAGCGGTGAATTGCTTCATCTTTTTAAGGAAAATGGCTGGGAAACCCTTGGTATTGAGCCAAACCAGAGCGCCCGTGAATTTGCAAATGCCACTTATAATATCAGTGTTTTAGATGAAAATGAACTTTCAACTATTCCATCCCAATCAAAAGATGTAATCACATTATGGCATGTATTGGAACATGTTTCTGGTTTAAATGAACGAATTGTGGAACTGAAAAGAATTCTTAAAAAAGACGGTGTTATTTTTATTGCAGTTCCCAATAGAATTTCTTTCGATGCGGAGTATTATGGAAAGTACTGGGCTGCATATGATGTTCCCCGTCATTTGTATCATTTTTCACCTGATACTATGAAAAGATTATTGGAAAAACACAAGTTCTTAATTGAAACAATTTTACCAATGAAATTTGACTCGTATTATGTAAGCATGCTGAGTGAGAAATATAAATCAGGAAAAAGTAATTTGCTTAACGCGTTATACATTGGCTGGAAATCAAATTACAGGGCAGGCAGGGATAATATTTCATCCAGCAGCGTTATATATGTAATAAAAAATGCCTAGACATACTGACAGATGCGGTAAAAGAAGAAAAAATACCATTTAATTATTTGTATCTTTATGGATTGATTCTGGGATTATTATTAAAAAAGATTGTATTTCATTTCTTTGATATCTGGTGAAAAGAAAAAAAATATACCTGCCTTTCATTTTATTCCTGTTGTTCTTAGGGGCTGCTTATTTCATTAGGTATGCATACCTTAAAGATCCCGATTATAACAAAAAAACTATTGAATTTGCAAGAACGCTTCAGAAAAAAGAAGCGCAATTGAATACTTTGATGGTGAGGGCTATGAGTGAAATCAAGGCCGAAAAGAATTTTGTGAAATTTAAGAATGCAGGCTATTATGAGGAAGAATACATAAACAATGAACTTGCAATTATTGTATCAAGAAATGATACAGTATTATATTGGTCAACTAATTCCATTCCTGTTGAAGATATTGCAGTTGATACATTATATATTTCGGAGATATTCCATCTGAGCAACGGTTGGTATGAAATTCGGGAGAACAGATATAAAGAATATCTAGTAAGGGGTGCCATTTTAATTAAGCGGGAATTCCGTTATCAAAATGATTATCTCAAAAATGAATTTCAAAAAGATTTCAACATCCCCGATAATAGCGAGATTCAGCTTTTTGAAGGGGAATACAATATTTTTTCTTCCGAAGGATATTTAATGTGTTCCATTTTATACAAAGGAACCAAGGTTTTTCATAATATTTTCGAACACGTGTCATTTGTCAGTTTTATTCTGGCGTATATATTTTTCATTTCATTTCTCATCATATCGCTGAAAACAGCTACCAGCAAGGTAAAACTACAATCCCTATGGCTATTGGTGATTTGTTTTTTTGCAATATTGTTTCGTTATTTGTGCTTTAAATTTCATTTTCCGGAATTTATTTACAATTTTGATGCATTTGGGCCGAAATACTATGCAAACTCAACTCTTCTTCCATCGCTTGGTGACTTGTTGCTTAATATTATTACTGTTTTCCTGGTAAGTGTTTTCCTTTTTATAAATTTCCGAACACATAAAAAACTTCGAGTAATTAGGCATTACCTGCTAAGGGGCTTACTATCGGTCGGACTACTTGTTATAGTTTCAATATTGTTTCTGGAGACATTTAATATAATCAAAGGCCTGATTATAAATTCAAGCCTGGTTTTTGACCTGAATAATATTTTCAGTTTCGATTTTTACAGTATAATAGGTCTTGTTATCGTCTCCTTTATCCTATTATCCTTTTTTCTTCTTGCATTTATCTTGGTAGAGTCTGCCTTCACGTTAAGTAATAAAAAAACCTTTCATTATTTTTTACATTGTGGCATCAGTTCTATATTGGTTTGTGGATTAAATTGGTATTTCAACTTACTAGAGTGGTATTATCTGGGCTTTGTTTTTGCCTTGATAATTTCAATAGGGTTTTATTTAAACAAAGACAAGGTTCGCTTTACAATTCAAGCCATTGCATTTTACATTGTTTTATTCTCCCTTTTCTCCACCTATTGTTTTTACGAATACAATACATACAAAGAGAAAGAGAAAAGAAAACTTATTGCCTCCCAGCTTTCGGTGGAACAGGATCCGATTGCAGAATATTTATTCGATAATGTTGAGCAAAAAATTCTTGAAGATACCACTATTCAACAGATCATAAACTCAAATGCAGAGGATAAAGAGATTCTAATCACCGATATTGTTCAGAAAAACTATTTAAATGGTTATTGGTCGAAGTATAATTTTATGGTAATTATCTGTCAACCAGGACAAAGACTTAATGTTAAACCTGATAATATTAATACAGATTGCGATTCTTTTTTCCAAAAGATGATTACAGGAATGGGAACAGCTACAATGAATCAGGATCTCTTCTTTTTGAATGACGGGTCAGGAAGAAACAGTTATCTGGCAAAGATTCCATTCTATCAAAACAGCACTGACAGTATTCCATCATCTTTTATGTATCTTGAGCTTGATTCCAAATTTCTCGACAGAGAATTGGGATACCCTGAATTGTTGATAGATAAAGATATTAAAATCAACAGGGATTTGTATAATTATTCGTATGCAAAATACAATGATAACCAACTGCTTTTACAGTATGGTAAATTTTATTATAGCCTTGATGCTTCAAGTTACAACTTGGATGATAAAACAGAATTTTCATTTTTTGAAAAGGATGGTTATGATCATTTATTCTATCGAATTAATGCAGTTAATAGTCTTATTATCAGTAAGAAAACTGAATCATTGCTGTATATAATTGCTCCATTCTCTTATCTTTTTATTTTCTATTGCCTATCGGTATTGGTTTTTCTGTTTGTTCTGCATTTCCCGATGAAGAAAAAGGAAATCAATATTAATTTCAAAACTCGTATTCAAATATCAATGGTTTCTGTTCTGGTTGTGTCTTTTGTAATTATTGGTATCTCTACGTTATATTATATCATCGCACTGTATGATAAGAAAAACCTTGACAGTATAAGCGAAAAAGCACATTCTGTTTTAATTGAAATTGAAGGTAAATTGGGTGATGTGGAAAGGGTCACGCCCGAAATGAAGGAAGATGTTGCGGACATTCTGACAAAATTTTCAAATATCTTCTTTACAGATATCAATCTGTATACACCCGGCGGAATGCTTATTGCCTCATCACGGCCACAGGTTTTTGATGAAGGAATGATATCAAGGAAAATGGACACAAAGGCTTTTCACAAATTGTCTTCAGATAAAAACACGCTCTACATCCATGAAGAAAACATCGGTAAGTTAAATTACATTTCTGCTTATGTTCCCTTCAGAAATAACAACAATGAGCTTATTGGTTATATCAATCTTCCTTATTTTGCCAAACAAAGCGAGTTGAAAAAAGAAATTTCCACATTTCTCATAACCTTTATAAATATCAATGTAATATTAACTGCACTTGCCATTATAATTGCACTGCTTGTTTCCAATTATATCACGCGTCCGATGAAACTCATTAAAGACAAACTTAGCCAGATAAAGCTTGGTAGAAAAAATGAAAAAATTGGATGGGTGCGCGATGATGAAATAGGAGGCCTTATCAGTGAATATAACAGGATGATAGATGAGCTTACGGAAAGCGCTGAATTGCTCGCCAAATCGGAAAGAGAAAGCGCCTGGAGAGAAATGGCCAAGCAGGTAGCGCACGAAATTAAGAATCCGCTTACACCCATGAAGCTTGGAATACAGTATCTGAAAAAATCATGGGAAGACAAGACTCCAGATTGGGACTTACGGCTCGAAAAATTTACCAAAACAATGATAGAGCAAATAGAGTCATTAAGTAGGATAGCTTCAGAATTTTCCGATTTCGCCAAAATGCCACGAGTGAATAACGAGAACATAGACCTGAAAAACCTGATTGAAAGTGCGGTAATTCTTTACCAGGATAATAAACAAACCATTGAACTGACAAGTTCAAAAGATATTCCATATATCATATATGCTGATAAAACTCAGTTATTACGAGTGTTCAATAATTTAATCAAAAACGCTATTCAGGCCATTCAAGATATTGAATATGGGAAAGTGGTAATAGAAATCAGGGAAAATTCAGACCATATTTTGATTTTATTTTCAGATAATGGTATTGGTATATCTGAAGCGCAAAAAGAAAAGATATTTTCGCCTAATTTTACAACCAAATCAGGAGGTATGGGTTTAGGCCTTGCCATGGTAAAAAATATTATTGAAAGTTATAATGGCAAAATCTGGTTTGAATCGGAAAAAGGGAAAGGTACCACCTTCTTTGTTTCTATGCCAAAAGCAGATAATTCGACAGATTAATACCACTGTGTAGAATATTACGTTATAGACAAAATAAACTTCAGTTTTGAATCATATAAAACAACTTGCAGGTCAGACGGCTATTTATGGGTTGAGCAGTATTATTGGTCGTGTTCTTTCATATTTACTTGTTCCTTTATATACACGCGTATTTCTTACCTCAGAATACGGCACAGTAAACGAAATGTATGCTTACGTTTCATTGCTGATAGTAGTTCTTACCTATGGCTTTGAAACAGGCTTTTTCAGGTTTTCTCAATCCGAAACAGATAAGAATTCTGTATACAGTACTTCATTAATTTCACTTATTTCCACCTCGTCTTTATTCGTTTTATTTGCAGTTTTATTTGCCCAGCCGGTTGCAGAAGTCCTGCGTTATCCTGATAACAGCGAATATGTAATTTGGTTTGCCCTGATTATAGCGCTGGATGCGGTTTCTGCCATTCCATTTGCAAGGTTACGGGCACAAAATAAAGCGAAACGATTTGCAGTAATTAAAATCATCAACATTATTTCGAATGTATTGCTGAATCTTTTTTTTATTCTCCTATGCCCTTACATGTTAAAGCATTCCATTATGCCAGACTTTGTAGATATGGTTTACAAGGGTAAGATAGGAGTTGGTTATGTTTTCATTTCTAATTTAATTTCAAGCGCTATTACCATTATACTTTTGCTACCCGATATGCTTAAAATCAAGTATAAATTTGATTTTGTGTTATGGAAAAAGATGATGCGTTATTCGTTACCATTACTTGTGGTGGGACTTGCAGGGATTATCAATGAAACAATGGACAGGATTTTTCTGAAGTATCTTTTGCCTGAAAACATTGCCCTTTCACAGGTCGGTATATATGGTGCATGTTATAAAATATCAATTATTTTGACCTTATTTATTCAGGCTTTCCGCTTTGCGGCAGATCCTTTTTTCTTTGCTAAGGCGAAGGAAAAAGATGCAAAGCAGATTTATGCCGATGTGATGAATTATTTTGTAATAATTTGCCTTTTTATTTTTCTTGCTGTTGTGCTTTATCTCGATGTTGTTAAATACTTTGTCGGGAAAGATTTTTACACTACGCCCACCGCAATCAGTGGTGGTGGAAAATTCATTGAGTTGTTTATTGGAAACGAAATAAACGGATTACAGGTTGTGCCCATACTGCTGCTTGCTAATATGTGCCTTGGCGTGTATTACAATTTATCAATATGGTATAAGCTTATCGATAAAACATCGTTCGGTGCTTATATTTCAATTTTCGGTGCATTGATCACTACTGTTTTAAATGTTTGGTGGATCCCTGTTATTGGTTACATGGGCTCTGCATGGGCAACATTTATATGCTATGCAACCATGATGGTAGTATCGTTTATTTATGGACAAAAGCACTATCACATTAATTACAACCTAAAGAAAATATTTGGTTATACGGTTCTTGCTTTGATTATATTCTTTGTGAGCAAGTACGTTTACTTTGATAATCCTGCATTGAGATATGGGTTTAATACATTTCTTTTACTGATATTTACTGGTATTATTTACTATTATGAAAAGGCAGCACTGTTGAAAAAGGTAGCCTCATAAACCCTGCGATCATTTAAGGGATTTTAGTACTTTTGTGCTTCAAAAATAATGTTTATATGCAAGTTAAAATAGTCAATAAATCAAAACACCAATTGCCCAATTATGAAACAATTCATTCTGCGGGTATGGATCTGCGGGCAAACCTCGATGCTCCATTAGTTCTGGGAACTCTTGAAAGAGCTCTTATCCCAACTGGTCTTTTTATTGAACTTCCTATCGGACATGAAGCCCAAATTAGGCCAAGGAGCGGGCTTGCAGCAAAAAAAGGAATTACGGTTCTTAATACTCCCGGGACCATTGATGCTGATTACAGGGGCGAGATAAAGGTTATATTAATCAACCTTTCGAAAAATGATTTTATTATTGAAGATGGAGAACGAATTGCACAAATGATAATTGCCAAACACGAAAGGGTAGAACTTTTTGAAGTAAATGAACTGGAAGAAACCCAGCGTGGGGCAGGCGGTTTTGGGCATACGGGAACAAAATAATCATTGAAAAAGTCAGTTAAATGAAAATAATTATTCCAATGGCGGGTATGGGAAAACGTATGAGGCCACATACCCTTACAATTCCTAAACCCCTGATTAAAATTGCTGGCAAACCTATTGTTCAGAGGCTTGTTGAAGATATTGCCAATGTTTGTCATGAAAAAATAGAAGAGATTGCTTTTGTTATTGGTGATTTTGGCAAAGAAACAGAAGAGATGCTTCTCAAAATTGCGTCAAATGTTGGCGCCCAGGGAAAAATCTATTATCAGGATACTCCCCTTGGAACTGCTCATGCTATTTTATGTGCAAAAAAATCACTTGACGGGAAAATTATTGTTGCTTTCGCAGATACGTTATTTAAAGCAGATTTTAAGCTTGATGAATCCCGCGACGGTATCATCTGGGTTCACAAAGTAAAGGATCCAAGCTCGTTTGGTGTGGTAAAAACAAACCAGGACGAGGTAATCACCGATTTTATTGAAAAGCCCACGACACATGTTTCTGACCTTGCCATTATAGGTATTTACTATTTTAAAGATGGATTGTTTCTAAAAGAGCAGCTGCAATTCCTAATTGATAACGATATTCAGAAAGGCGGAGAGTTTCAACTTACCGATGCCCTTGAGAATATGAAAAAGAAAGGGACATCATTTTATACAGGAAAAGTAAACGAATGGCTCGATTGCGGAAACAAGGATGCAACTGTTTATACAAATCAGCGGATACTGGAGTTTCATAAAAACGAAAAACTTGTCAGCGATACTGCTGTTATTGAAAATTCAATTATAATTCCACCTTGTTTTCTTGGTGATAATGTTAAAATTAGCAATTCAATCATAGGTCCCTATGTCTCAATTGATGCGAATACAATAATTGATTTTTCTGTAATAACAGAAAGTATTATACAGTCGAATACTAAAATATCCTGCGTCAATCTTGATAACTCAATGATTGGCAATTATGTAGAATATTTTGGAAGTAAGAGGGATGTTAGTATTGGCGACTATACTGTTCTCAGCTAAGCGGATGAATATCTTTAAAAAAATAATCCCTTTTATTCTGGTTCTTCTGCTGGCTTCGTCGTGCAGCATTTTTAAGCATGAAAAAAAGCATATTCTTACTCAGAATGAGAAGCTCGAAAACACTGCAGAATTTATAGACGGATGCAAGGAAAAAATTGCAGGTGATTATGATAAAGCTGTTTTAAGTTTTTTATCCTGCATCAAGACCGATCCTGAAAATTCAGCAGCATTATATGAGTTGGCAGGGGTTTATTACCTTCAGAAAAAAGATACTGATGCGATGCCCTTCATTAAAAAAGCGGTAGAGCTTGAACCGGATAATGTTTGGTATCAAATGCTTTATGCAAATCTTCTAATTGCCGACAGGCAATATAAAGATGCCACTTCTATTTATGAAAAACTTGCCAGGGCTCATCCTGAATCGCTGGATTATTTCTTTAACTGGGCTGAAGGATATTTATATATGGGAAAATATTCAGATGCAATTGATGTATACAACCTGGTTGAGGCAAAAATTGGCATTAGTGAAGATATTTCAATCCAAAAAGAAAAAATTTATCTTGAATTAAAAAAAGTTGATAAGGCTGCTGAGGAAATTAAAAAACTGATAAAAGCCTTTCCTTCAGAAACCTCCTACTATAATTATCTGGCTGACTTGTATCTTGATAATAATATGTCAGATAAGGCTTTTGAAATTTACGAACAAATACTTGTTTTAGACCCAGCTAACGCAAATGTTCATCTTTCGTTGGCAGATTATTACAGGAAGAAAGGAGATATGGATAAATCCTTTAACGAACTTAAACTATCATTTTCGAATCAGAACCTGGATGTTGACACCAAAGTAAAAATATTATTGTCGTATTATACCCTAACGGAAAAATCAGACGATCTTAAATCACAAGCTTATACACTTATTGATTCATTAATAAAAACCCATCCTGACGAGGCAAAAGCTTATTCTATTTATGGCGATTTTCTCTACAGAGATAAAAAATATACTGATGCTAAAGTGCAATATCTTAAAGTCATCGCACTCGACAGCAGCAAGTATGATGTATGGGAGCAGTTGCTTTTGCTGGAATCTGTATTGAATGAAAATGCAGCACTTTTAACTGAAAGTAAAAGAGCTTTGGAACTTTTCCCCGATCATCCGGCACTGTATTTGTTCAATGGTGTGGCAAATTATCAGTTAAAAAAGTATGACGATGCAATTATCGTGCTGAATAAAGGTGTAGCGTTGGTTGTATATGATGATGAAATGCTGGAGGAATTTTACACATATCTTGGTGATTCATATTATGCCAAGAAAAATAGCAAAGATGCCTTTATCTCATACGATAAAGTTCTGGAGCTTGATCCGAAGAATACATATGTTTTGAATAATTATAGTTTTTATCTTTCTATACAAGGCATGGATCTTGATAAGGCGGAAAAAATGGCAAAAAAAGCTGTTGATCAAAGCGAAAATAATGCTTCATATCTTGATACTTATGGATGGGTTTTATATAAAGAAAAAAAATATACTGACGCAGAAATCTGGCTGAACAAAGCACTTCAGAATGGTGGTGATTCTAGTGCAGTGATTCTGGAGCATTACGGAGATATAATGTTTAAATTAGGAAGCTCAGAAAAGGCACTTGAGTATTGGAAAAAAGCCAAAGAAAATGGTAAGGGTTCTGATTTTCTGGATAAAAAAATTAGTGATTTAAAACTATATGAATAAAAAAATTATCAGTGCAATTGGTTGTGTGTTGTTGAGCTTTGTCTTGCTGATTCTATTGTCCTGCCATCCCCAAAAAAAAATTACCAGGGAACCAATTAAAGATAAAAGAGCCGATAGTCTTTTTAGTCTTTTGAAAAAAAACGAATTTAAATTCAACTTGTTGAGTGTAAAATTTTCAGCGGATGTATCTTTTAATAAAAACAATAACTCTTTTAACGGAAATGTTAGAATTAAAAAAGATAGTGCAATCTGGATTTCTATAACTCCTGCACTTGGGTTGGAGGCAGCCCGCATCCTTATTACTGTTGATACGGTAAAAATGATAAACAGGCTTGAGTCGACATATTTTATTGGTGACTTTAAATATATCAGTAATCTATTGAAAACAGATCTCGATTACGATATGATTCAGTCGTTATTAGTAGGAAATGATTTTTCCTCTTATGAAAATGATGTTTTTAAAGCATCTATTGACAACAAACAATATTTATTGAGTACCGTAGGAAGAGGAAAATTAAAAAAACATTTAAAGAGCAAAGAGGATAGTACCAAAATTGTTATGCAGGATATTTGGCTTGATCCTGAAAGCTATAAGATTACCAGAGTGCATATTAAGGAAATAAAAGAAAACAAAAAACTAGAAGCAGAATATTCCGATTTTGTGACAGTCGATTCTTTGCTTTTCCCCAATAAATTAGAATTTGTAATTGTGAATGATAAGATCAGAGTGGAAATTAAAATTGAAAATTCAAGAGTTTCAACTTCCGGACCGCTTGAGTTCCCATTTAATATTAGCAGTAAATATAACAGAATCAATTATTGAATAAAACCATTTCATATAACTTTGGTTCCTTGTTGTTCATAGCAATAGGTTGTTTTTGTTTTCAGAATAGCATTGCCCAGAAGACTAAGGAGAAACTTCAGGAAGATAAAAACAAACTGGAAAAAGATATTGCTTACACAAACAAATTATTATCGGAAACAAAGAAAAACAAACAAATATCTTTAAATCAGCTGATAATTTTAAATAATAAAATTAATCAACGCGAAGATCTTATTGGCACCATTAATACGGAAATTGGGGACATCGACAGCAAGATTATTAGCAACTCTAAGGAAACATATAAATTAGCAGGAGAACTTAAAAGACTAAAGGGAGAATATGCGAAGATGATCGTTTTTGCCTATAAAAACAGAAGTGCTTTTACCAGACTTATGTTTTTATTTGCTTCTTCTGACCTTAATCAAGCCTATCTGAGGTTAAAATACTTGCAGCAATATACCCTTTACAGGCGAAAACAAGCTGGTTTAATAGTGCAAGCAGCAGTTTTGTTAAATGAAAAAATCACGCTCCTTAAAGATATTAAATCAGGCAAATCGATTTTGCTTAAAAGTGAAGAAGCAGAAAAGATACTATTAGCACAGGAAAAAGATGAAAAGAATACTGCTGTAAAAAAATTACAGCAGAAGGAAAAAGATCTTCTAAAAACCATAAAGCAGAAAGAGAAGGAATCCAAAAAGCTTAAGCAGTCGATTGAAACTTTAATTGCTGATGAAATTAAAAAAGCAACTGAAAAAAAGAAAGTTAGTACTACAACATCAACCACAAATAAGACCACCACTACTGTAACTACAACCTCAAAGGAGCTCGGACTTTCGGATGCCGACATTATACTATCAAACAGCTTTGCATCAAACAAAGGGAAATTACCCTGGCCTACAGAAAAAGGAGTTGTTACTAGCACATTTGGTGTCCACTCCCATCCAGTGTTGACTGAAATTAAAGTTAAAAATAATGGGATTGATATTTCAACTAGCCTGGGATCAAAGGCTCGCGCCGTTTTCGATGGAAAAGTTACAGGAGTTGTCTCAATCCCGGGAGCAAACATGGCAGTAATTGTCAGGCATGGAGAGTATCTTACTGTGTATTCAAACCTTACAGAAGTTTATGTAAAAACTGGCGATGCAATAAAAACAAAGCAAAATATTGGATTGATATATACGGATACTGATGATTCAAAAACTGAGCTGCATTTTGAAGTGTGGTATGGTAAATTACTTACTGATCCCATTAACTGGCTCGCACCGAATTAAAGTTTGGTGTAGAATTTTTTTCTTGACATTCAATATGGTTTTTTTGTATTTTTGACAACTTATGGCAAATATTCTATTAACTCAGCAATGTGTGAGATCGTGCCCTTACTGCTTCGCAAAGAAGCATATGGCTGACTCAGAACCGGATGATATATTAACATGGGATAATATGATTTATATCGCCGATCTCATGGAACATTCAGGCGAAATGGGAGTTTCTCTTTTAGGAGGAGAACCAACTTTACATCCGCATTTCGTCGACTTCGTAATGTATCTGTTGGAAAGGAGATTCCATGTAAATGTATTCACCAGCGGGATCATGGGAGAAAAAATGTTCAACGAGGCAGAGAGGGTTCTTAGCAGTATTAGCCCTGACAGGTTATCTTTCGTTTGTAATGTTAACAACCCTGATAAATCATCTTTTTCCGAATTGGAAAACGTAAAAAGGTTTCTTAAATCATTTGGACACCTTACCACGGCAGGTTTCAATATTTACAAACCAGATTTTAATTTTGATTTCATTTTTCAATATGTAAATGAATTTGGCCTCAGGCGTCATTTAAGGCTCGGAATTGCTGCTCCCATACCAGGGAAACATAATTTGTATATTCCAATTGATAAAATGAAAGTAATGGCAGACACACTTATCAATTATCTGCCTGTTTTGGAAAGATTAAAAATTAAAGCTGGCTTTGACTGCGGATTCCCGTTATGCATCTTTACCGAAGAACAACTCGGTAAACTATATAAACATAATGCCGGACATCTTAGCTTCGGTTGCGGACCGGCAATAGATATCGGTCCTGATATGACCGTTTGGGGATGTTTTCCATTATCAAATATTCATAAAAAATCTATTTATGAATTTGATTCCATGAGAGACATCAGAAATTATTATATGGACATGCATTCAAAAGTAAGAATTGAAGTAGCGGGTATTTTTGAAGCATGTGACGATTGTGTCCATAGGGAAGAAAGGTTATGCATGGGCGGATGCCTTGCACACTCGTACAATCATTTTGTTAATGAAGCAGAGAATGTCAGATTCAGGGAGATTTATCAATGAGAGAACATATTTTAGTATTTCATTTTGACGAAAACCTGATAAATCGGCTGCACAATAAAAGAGTTGTTGTGATTACATCCGATTTGGATAAGGTTCATCATATATGCAAATCAATAAATGATAGACAGAACAGTTTGCACTGCCTGGTAATTCAGCATAATGGCTCACTTGCAGCCATACCTTTCCATGAAAGCTGGAGGGGAATACCAATGGCTATTTTTGCGAACGAAATGGGCCCTTTCAAGGAAATGATGGGAAAACTTCCACTTCTGCGTGAGTTAAGTACCAGGATATTTCTCAATACAGCCAACGTCGCAAACTTTACCAATCTTCACATTCTTGCATCTTTAGGAATTGATTGCGGTGTGAGTTTTGATGAAAATAATGTTGACTGGGAAGCGATGAACGATTTGATGACCTATGCTGTTTATTCGAAGGTAAATCATGCATCAGTGGAGCCATTTCAGTATATTGCTCAGTCGTATGATCCATCGAGGTTCACGGAGTTCAGCTCTGTCTATTTTGATAATCCTCAGACATATCTATACATCGACAAAGATGAAAACATTGCTCTTAATTCCAAAGATCTGAAACAGGGAAAATTTATTGCTAAAGGATTAGATGCTCTTCCGGGTATTCATGAAAATGAAAAGTTCACAGAATCGCTTCATGCATGGCAGGCATTTTTTCTGAAAGAAGATGGATGTGCATATTGCCAGGCCTGGAGAGTTTGCCTTGGAAAATTTTCCGAAACTTATGATAAAAATCCGGGTTGCCGTCAGTTTTTTGCGGACCTGATGGAGGCTGCTGATCATTTTCGTGCGTCACAACACCAGAATAAAAGAAAGGAATTATGGCAACCATAATATTTAAACCGACCGAAAAATGTAATTCGAATTGCATATATTGTGATGTGGTAGTGAAGAAACAGCCCAAAACCATGTCGTTTGAATTGCTTGAACATATCTTTAAAAATATTGACGAATATCTTAAAGCAAAACCACAGGAAAGAATTCAGCTGGTTTGGCACGGCGGTGAACCTTTATTGCTCGGTGAAGCTTATTTTCTGAAAGCTGCTGAAATGCAGGAAAAATATTGTCCTGAAACAAAGCATAGAATTCAGCATGCGATTCAGTCAAACCTTACACTGATGAATCAGAATTTTCTGGATATTTTCAAAAGAATGGGCATTGACCAGATTGGTACCAGTTTTGAGCCTATCGCCAATATGCGCGGACCCGGAGCTAAGCGTGATTCTCTTACATATAACACTCAGTTCATGAAAGGAATTAACCTGCTTGAACGTAATAATATTGGCTGGGGCTTCATTTATGTTGTGACTAAAAAGGCACTTGCCAGACCTTTAGATGTTTTCTTTTATTTGTCAAATCTAAAGCTTTCAGGAGGTTTTATGCTAAATCCTGTTTTAGTTTATGGTGAAGACAAAGAAAATATTGGAATTACTTCCGAAGAATATGCAGATTTTCTGGGCACTATTTTCCAGCAATGGTGGAAGTACAGGGACAGGTATCCTATTGTGAATCCATTTAAAATGTTTACAGAAAACCTGGTTGAAAATAAACTTACAACAGGCTGCGAAGATACTGGTCAGTGCGCATATGGCCATGTTTATATCGGGCCTAGTGGCGAAACCTCACAATGTGGTAGGGCAGGCGATTGGGAAATTATTTCATATGGCAATATAAATGAGCGTTCTCTTATTGATATTATGCAAGATGAGCAAAGGGAACAGTTCATAAAAAGAAATGATGTTTTATTGTCTGGTGAATGCAAAGACTGTCCATATTGGGAATTCTGCCATGGCGGTTGTCCACTGGATTCATTTATACAAACAAAAAGTTTCATGCACAGAACCAACAGGTGTGATGGAAAAAAATTATTTTTGGAAAAATATTTTTTCCCAATAACAGGGGTTCGGTTAGAGGATAAATATGGCAAAGACAACAAAAACTACCAAAACAAAAACTACAACTAAGAAGACCAGCGCAACGCCAAAGCCTGTTGTAAAAAAGATTAACGGTTTTCCTTGGATCAATCCTGTTGGAGGGTATGGAGATATACTAATGCTTTCGGGTGTGCTGAAAATTGCACACGACCAGGATCCTAAAAACAAGTATAACCTTGTAAGGCGTACCAAATATACAAATTTGTTAAAAGGGCATCCTGCAATTAATGAAATAGGCTTTCCTCCAAAAGATGCACAATTTGTAAATACTAATTATTGGAACGCTGAAAATTATGAAAGTGGCAATTTCAGGGCGTTTCAGTTATTAGCCGCAAGTTTTGGTTTAAAAACACCTGTCGAGGAAAAGTTGTTTTTATCAGGCGAAATGGAAGAAGATGCGGTACTAAACAAACTTATTCCATGGAAAAAGAAAAATATTATTATTGCCCCAACCTCAGATTCGCCGAGAAAAATGATGCATCCTATGGCATGGCATGGTGTTGTCGAAAGACTTGCTGCTGAAGGAGTTCTTGTGATCCAGGTGGGGAAAATTATGGATCTTCATATCAAAGGGGCATACTCTTTGTTAAATTTAACTTCACCCAGGCAGTTGATTTCTTTAATAAAAAAATGTAATTTTGTCGTATCTTCGGATAATTTTATAATGCATGCGGCCAAGTTGGTGGAAAAACCGGCAGTAGTTGTTTGGGGTCCGACAAAACCGCAAGTATATGGTTACCAAGAGCATATTCACATACAGGCACCACTGGAACATTGCCAGCTACGAAATGAATGTCTGGGACCCAGATTTTCACAAAATTATGCTACACAATGCCCAATAGGACCTGAACATTGTATGAATAAAATACCGTTGGATCAAATTTTTAATGCGATATTTAAACTATTGTAGAACCAATAATTAACAATATGAGCAACTCCTCCAATGATTCCGAAATCCAGAACAACTTAGATCCCGAGAGCAATCAGGGAAAAGAATCTAAGCTGTCGAGAAGGGATGCCCTAAAGCGTGCCGCCAAACAAACCTTAGGTTTGGCCGGTCTTTTTGCAGCTCTTCCAGCATTTTCTTCCATTGCCAAAGCTGGCGAAGATAAGCCAGGAAATCCAGATGGCAATTACTACAATTATTATAATTATTATAGCTATTATTATTATAGCTATTATTACAATTATTACAGCTATTATTACTCTAGCTACTACTACAATTATTACAGCTATTATAACTATTATAGCTATTATTCTGATTATTACAGCTACAGCGGATATTACAACTATTACAGCTATAGCGGCGGATATTATAATTATTACAGTTACTACAATTATTATAGCTACTATTACAATTATTACAGTTACTACAATTATTACAGCTATTATTACAACTATTATAGCTACTATAATTATTACAGCTATTACTATAACTATTATAGCTACTACAATTATTACAGCTATTACTACAACTATTATAGCTACTATTATTACTACAGCTATTACTACAACTATTATAGCTACTATTATTACTACAGCTATTATTACAATTATTATAGCTACTATTACTATAGTCAGGATCAGAATCAAATGCAGAACCAGAATCAAAACCAGATTCAGTAGATGCGGTGATTTAAGACGACGACAGTTATTAGATTTGAAATATGTATAAACCGGCTATCGGAGGAGTACGCCGGTTTTACATATTTTTTAAAAAGAAAATATTTAACTTAATACAAATGACATGGGTGGCAGAATAGGTATTACCGAAATTCTATTGATTCTTCTGATTGTTCTTTTGCTTTTTGGCGGCAGAAAAATTCCTGAACTAATGAGAGGTCTTGGTAGAGGAGTTAAAGAGTTCAAAGATGCTTCAAAAGAAGGCGATAAAACTGTTGATAAAGAGAAAACAACCTCTGAAACGGATAAAGCAGAAGTGAAAGAATAATTTTAATGTTTATTCAAATAATTTTGCAAAATTATTTTTCCGACGGTTTATTTCTGCGAAAGAAAACTAAAAATTTTCTATTTCGAAGATTCTGATTCAAAATTAAATTCTACAATTCTTCAGGATAACCAAAAACCTGTTTCCGGGTAAGATGCGCTTAACTGGGTTGCTTAAAATACATTCAAGCAATATTATACATAATGAAAATGGTGACGAACAAAAGTTATTAACAACATCTTGTTGTTGATAACTTGTTAATAGGCGTAAAATTTTTCAGATTTTTTTGTATCTTGCAAACGTGAAATTGAAATAAAATACCAGTTTCAGACGTTATTTAAAACAAACATCATTATTAACAAATCATGCAAGGGATGAGACACCTGAAAGTATTATTGTTAGCGGCAGCTGGAATGCTTTATTCCCATAATAATGCATTGCTGGCCCAAACAGCAAAAGATACCTCTGTAAGTACTTATAAAGCAACCATTATACAAAAGGACAATCCAATTGTTGCCGCTCTTGACAGCCTGGCATTATTAAAATGCTTTGAACAGTCTGGTAGCAGCGCTTCCAATAAAGATTTAAATATTTATAATTATGCTGCCGGTTATGTTCCTGTATTCAGCGACTCCGTGTATTCACTTAGAATAGCTAAACTCAATGCGAAATCACCCTTTGGCTTGGTTTATAATGAGGATGTAAAGGGCTTTATTGATCTGTATGCTGTAAAAAAACGACAGATGACCTGTCGTATTCTTGGCCTTGCTCAGTTTTATTTTCCGTTGTTTGAAGAGTATCTCGATAAATATCATATTCCGCTCGAATTAAAATATTTAGCTGTAGTTGAATCAGCCCTCAACCCAATTGCAAAATCACCTGCCGGTGCTAACGGGCTATGGCAGTTTATATACAGTACCGGAAAAATGTACAATATGGGAGTTACGTCCTATGTCGATGACAGATTTGATCCTGTAACATCAACCATTGCGGCTTGCAGGCATTTTAAAGATCTTTATGCGATTTATAAAGACTGGTCACTTGTGCTTGCTGCTTATAACTCCGGTCCGGGTAACGTTAATAAAGCTATCCGCAAAGCTAACGGTGAAATGGATTTCTGGAAAATTAAAAAATATTTACCCCGCGAAACACAAGGGTATGTTCCTGCATTTATTGCTGTGACTTATGTAATGAATTATCCTGCAGAGCATAATTTATACCCTGTAGCGCCAAAATTCAGTAGCTATGAAATTGATACGGTTACTGTAAAGCAAAAACTTACATTTGATCAAATTTCAGAAGCTTTGAATATTTCGAAGGAAGAAATAAAATACCTGAATCCCACCTATAAAGATGAAGTTATTCCAGCTTTTGCAGATGATGTTTATAGTTTGCGCTTGCAGAAAAAATATATTGGCGATTTCATGACAAATGAAACTTCGTTATATGCTTATAAAACCAAGGCAATGCTTGAAGAAGAAAAAATCCTGGCAGATAAACAGAAAGAAATTAAAAAGAAAGATTCGTTGTTGGCATTAAAGCAGTGCACTTATAAAAAAAGCACCACAACTGCTGTAATCAATAATGATTCCAAGGCATCTTCTACTGCTGCTGGAACAGTTTATACTGTTAAATCTGGTGACGGGCTTGGAATTATTGCATCAAAATACGATTGTACCATTTCGCAAATTCAGTCATGGAATAAATTAGCAACGTTGAATATCTATCCGGGACAGAAACTTTATGTTCAGGATCCAGCTGCAGTAGCTGCTAAAACAGACAGTAATGTTGCAAAAACCGAAGTGAAATCTACAACAACTACCCAAACTACTAATTCTACAGTCCAGGCGTCAAAGACAGCAAAGTATGTTTATCATACGGTTCAGAAAGGAGATACCCTTTGGGGTATAGCGAATAAATACAAAGGGGTAACTGTTGAAGAGATAAAATCACTGAATAGCCTTACTAATGCCAGCATGCTTTATGTTGGACAGAAATTGAAAGTGGCAGTGGCGAGTTAATAATATTGTAATTCATAGTCATTTGTCCGCAAAAGGCGGACGTCATTGATCGCAATAAATTTAGTTCAGCATTATTTTCTCAGATACAGGTTTTTGCTTTGCTGAATTCTGCATTGAAAGCCATGCTATTTCTGCAATATCCCTAACTTCTGATTCGGCACCTTTCGACAGTGTCTTTTTACACAGAGGACATGCTGTGGCAATAAGACTGGGATTATTAGCCTGGAGTGCTGTGAGTGTATCAATCTGTACATGATCTTTCTGAACAGAGGTTAGCTGCAATCCACCCATGCTGCTTCCACAGCACAAACCAAGTCTGCCTTCCTGCTTAATTGATTGCAGGTTGACAACTTTATTTAAAAGTTCGCGTGGTTCTGCATAAATTTCACAACCTCTTGCGAGTTCACAAGGATCGTGGTATACAGCGCTTATCTTTGATTTATTTAATCGTATTCTTCCTTCTTCTGCAAGGCGAAGTATATACTGGCTGTGATGCAACACTTCAATATTTAAAAGATAATCTTCTTTAAATACTTTCAGACAAATAGGGCAGGAGGTGACAAGTGTTTTCGCGCCGGAATCCTTGATTAGTTGTGTGTTTTTCTCAATTAGCTTGTGTGCTTTCATTATTTCTCCTGCAGTCATTAATGGCCTGCCACAGCAGATACCTCCATCTTTATCCAGAAATAAATATTCTGTTCCTGATGCTTTTAAAATTGATTCCATTGCAATTTTAATGGAAGGGGTGAGATGTGTCATGCAACCAGCAAAATAAATAACCGGTGCAGTTTTTTCAACAACTGGAGAAAGGTATTCAAAATTATAATTTCCAGAAGAAAGCTCAACTCTTTTTGAAATCCGGATATTATTCAGGTTGATCCCAACAGGGCAATATTCCTGGCATCTTCCGCATAGCATACAATCGAATGCTTTTTCTTCTCTTACATTTTTGTACCGTATTGATTGCAGAAAATAAACACTTTGAGTGTCCTTAATTCTTGCTGATGTAAGAAGCTGACATTTATCAATACAGATACCACAACGGGAGCAGGAATATACTTCCACAGCTGAAAAGGAATTGTAAATTTTGCAGTTTTTGATACCGAAATTTCTCAGAAATATTAAGACAACTTCAGTGAAAATATGCATGTATCGTGAATAGGGCAGTGCAATAAAAAATAATCCAAGTACAATGGAATAAGCCCACCATGCCATATACGACAGGTTTTGAAGGGGAAGAAAAGTTGCAAAGAATGTTCCGGCGGAATTTGTAAGAAATCCTCCATTATGGTACATGCCGGAAGTAGTACTTTCAGCAAGAAAACGCAATGGAAAAATAAACCATAGTGTCATCATTGCAAGCCAGTCACCGATTTTAAGGCGCGTGGTTTTCTTCATTCCAAACATGCGCGAATAAATTCGTTTTATCAGTGCCAATGCAACTCCTGAAAGAACAAATAAAAGGAGGAAATCCATGAGGAACTGAAATTCATTTGCCCAGGGATATGAAGAAATATCATGATTGAAGAATTTGAAAAAGATTGGTTCATAGGGTGCATTGAAAGGCCGGTGAGAATGAATTTTTGATTCAACTGAACCACCAATAATAAGCAACAGCCACCCTAGGGCAAAGCTCATGTGCATATAACCCAGCAAAGGATTTATTTTAAAAATTCTGCGATGCAGCAAACTTTCAAGAAATACTTCTTTACATGCTTTGAAAATTCTGAAACTGAAAATTCCCTTTAAAAATTTAAATTTATCAGCCTTGCTTAAAGTAAAAATCCAGAAAAGATATTTATAAACAAGGGTGATGGCTAAAATGATGACACCTATACAAAACGGTATTACAAAAGGATCGTAATTCATAATGAATAAAGTTCTAAGGCCTGATTAATCTTCAAAATAACATTGCGTGTATTAACACCTCTTGGGCACGCCAGTAAACATTTTCCGCATAGCATACATTGGGAAATTTCTTTTCGTATTTCAGAAACATAACCGCGCTTTACCATGGTCATTATTTTACGGAGATTCATTTCTGTGAAATTTCCAGCACTGCATGTTGCTGTGCATGTTCCGCAGGCAAAGCAGATATTAAAAGATGGCTCGCGTTCTTTAACATAAGCTGCAATTCTTCTGTCGGCTTTATCAAAATCGATCTGCCTGTCCTTGCTTAATTTAAATCCAAAATTTATCATGAATCAATTTTGAGCGATTCGTTTTTCAATTTCATAATTTTCAAGATAATTAGCTGTCATCAATGCAGCGGCCCGTGAATCGGCAAACACATTGTTTATGGTTCTTGGAGCCATGCAACAACCTGCAAAGAAAACGCCGGGAACATTTGATACGGTTGTCATGGTGTGTTGATCCTGACATTTGAAAAATCCATTAGGACCAAAGTTCAATCCCAGCATTGCACCAATTTTTTTTGTTCCCTCTGATGGAATTATTCCTACCATCAGTACAAGCATATCAACACTCATGCGCATTGGGCGACCAGCAAGGGTATCTTCAACTTTTACGAGAATGGAACCATCCATATTTTCGCAGGCTTCAGACAGTCTTCCACGAATAAAATTCACCGCATGTTTTTCCTGAGCCTGTTTGTAAAGAGTTTCGAAATGCATTCCGAACATGCGTAAATCCATATAATAGCAATATATCTCAGCATCGGGAATTCTTTCCTTTATTTCAATTGATTGTTTAACCGCGGTAACACAGCAAACTTTTGAACAATATACGTTACCCACTTTTTCATCACGCGAACCTACACAATGAACAATTCCGATTTTTTTTGGAATTTTCCCCTGTGGATTTAAAAGTGTTTTTCCAGAAAGAAACATCTCTTCCAGTTCTGCTGAGGTTACCACGTTATCGTAAATCCCATATCCGTATTCTTCTTTTTTGCGTGCATCGAAAACATCATAGCCCGTAGCAACAATCACTGCCTCGGATTCAAAGGTTTTTCCATCGGCAAGCTTTACATTGAAATTTTTTCCATTCTTACGGGCATCAATGATATCGGCATTTTTCACCACATTTACTTTTGAAAGGTTGACTCCTTTCTGAAGAAATTCAACTACATCTTTTCCAAGCCGCATGGTTGGAAAAAGTTTTTCCCAGCCAAGCAAATGGCCACCCAGCTGGTCAGTCTTCTCAATCAATGTCACCTCATGGCCCATTGCTGCAAGGTTTGCAGATGATTCCATCCCGGCAATGCCTCCGCCAATAACGATTACTCTTTTTTTACTCATTATGCTTTGTTTGTTGTTTGTAGTTTGTTGTACAAATTTTCACCTTTAAGTTCTGCATTCTTAATTCCACATTACATTATTATTCGTAATCTGTTTTTCAAACTTTAAGATTTATTGGTTTTTCGGGAACGCCCAATGAGATTCCGTTTTTATCAGAATATTTTTTTGAAGAATCGTATTGAATTCCTATCCTATCAAGTAATGGTTCGCAAGAAACCTGATGCATCTGAAGTCCGAGATCCCATGGATTATAACCGAGCATCATTCCTGCAAGTTCTTCGTATGTAAGCACAGGAATGCCATGACCATTTTTACCATACGTTTTTCCTTCAAGTTCAGCAATTGCATATTGCCATTTATCAAGGAACATCGGGCAGCCCGGACAATTTGTAAGAATCAGATCAGGTTTGTAAGCTTCCATTGATTCGAATTTTTTGTGCGAACAGGACATTGAATACCCGCGGTTTGCCTGCACTAAATATTGCCTGAAACCAAATCCACAGCAATGTCTTCTTTCAGGATAATCAATTACTTCGCCTCCCCATTCTTCAATCATTCCCGTAAGCACATAAGGATACTCTGCCCCACCTACACCTTTATCGGGAAACATCTTTGCATAATGACAACCGATATGATCGACTACCTTAAGTGGCTTACCAGTTTCTTTATCAATTAGTTTAAATTTTGCTTTCCGAGCTATTTCTTTTCGGAATTTATAAATTATATCGCTGGCGTGTGCAAGATTTTTCGGAATCTTAAACTCTCTGCCAGTAGCCTGTTTCAGGTACTTCCTGACTTTTTCTTCCACTTCAGGAAAATGATGCCATGTATCCATTACTTCAGTATAGATGCCAAATGATGTAATGCACGATGGAACAAGGTTTTCATATCCTGCTTCAGTCATGATTGCGAACTGACGGGCAACAACAGTCATCATTGTATCTACGGGAACAATGTCGCCATGGTAGCCAATACCTGTGCAGGTTGTATGACAAGGATGCTCATAAATATCTTTACCAAGTTCATCCCGCATAATGCGCAGAAATGTGGTTTCTGAACCGGGAAAAAAATTCTGACGCACACAACTGCGCACATAAAAATACTTATCATCAGCTATTTCTTTCTGGTATTCTTTCCAGATGGCCTGTTTTCCTTCTACTTTCATTCTCTGTTATGTGAATTGTTGTTGTGTGTGTATATGTGTGAAAAATATTCGTTATCCATTCCTTCACCAAATGTAAGACCTAACTGATCAGCTTTTTGCTTTGAAAATTTTTCAATTTTTTCAAAACGGGCATTTCCACCTGTCACTTCAAATATTTTCCTGATTTCATCCATTGCTTCTTCCGGTATTTTTCTCAGAATACCTGGACCATCACCTTTGTAATTTGCTCCCAGGCGATCAAAAACCTTATTCCAGTTTTTTTGCATCCAGTCCCAGATTGGTCCTTGCTCAGGATGAAGATTTGTACCAACACCTTCAAGATAAAGACAGTATCCGAAATCTAAAATCCATTGCCCAACTGTTCTTTTCAAAGCCAGTTGCTGCCGGCCTTTTTCCGATTCCACAAAATATCCTTCATCCTGCGATAAAGAACGAAGGGCCATGATTACCAATCCTGGTGCATTTCCCCTGGGACAGCGGGTTTTGCACGACATGCATTCACCGCAATACCAGATTGTTTCGCCTGTCAACAAATCCTTTATTTCGTCTTCATCTCGAGACTGAACTGTATCAACAATTTGCCTGGGATCGTAATTGTAAAAAGATGCTGCAGCACAAATAGCAGTACAGGTTCCGCAGTTGATGCAGGCAGTAACACCTTCCTGGAACCTTACATCTTCTAGTAGTTTATCATAAAGTTTACCCATCGAATTCTATCTAACTTATATTGTATATAGGTTTGGTCGGCAAAGATAATTATTTTCTTTAAAATCAAAAGAGTTCATGAATAAATTGTTAATGAATTCACAAAAAAACATGAAAAATTTCAGATGGTGAATTCAAACTCCTGCAAAATATCCCAAATTTTTCCATTGTGTTTCAATAAAGCAATGCTGCTTACGTTGAATGATCTGTAAAATTCTTTAATGCTAACTTCATCCCAGGCTTTAAAGAACATCGATTTTTCAAAATCGCGTGTAGCTATTGTCATATGTGGATGATAGGGCTTTTCGTTTCGAGGATCAGATAAATTGATAGTCGATTTTAAATGCAGAAGCAAATCAGATTGCACTTTATTCAGCGAAATATTTTCTTCAGGTTTTATGAAAATAGTTTTTGGTTTAAAACAACCAAAGCCATTCAGAACTATTTCGAATTGTATTTGTTTTGGTGCAAAATCAGACAAGGAATTTGTAATCTTTTTTTCGATTTCCGTATTCGCCTTGAACGGCGGATATAGCGTGATATGTGGAGGAGAAGACAATGAAGCCTTTGAATGAAAGTTTGCTGATATATACTTTTTTAGTTCAGTAACTTCGCTCTGAAGTTCTTTGTGGGGAAGGATTGCGATAAAATATAAATTCAGATGTTTAGTCATAATTTATTTCAAAACATTAAAAATATAAAATATTTCTTGACAAATAGTATTTAAATTTATAATTTTGCCAAATGGTTAAACTGTTTGATTAAACCTTGTTGTTAAAAAATTAAATTTTTAAATTAGTAGGCAGTCAGCAGTACACAGTTTGCAGTCGCATGGGGAAGAGAATGAAAAGATAAAGCAATGGAAGAGCAGGATAAGTCAACGGAAAAAATAATATTGGATGCGGCAAAAAAAGTCTTTCTGGTGAAAGGCTTTGATGGTGCACGTATGCAGGAAATAGCCGATGAGGCAAAAATAAACAAAGCGCTGGTGCATTATTATTTCAGAAGCAAAGACAAATTGTTTGATGCAATTTTCCAGGATGCATTTCAGCAGTTTTTTCCAAGGGTTGCGGAAATCATGATGACTGAAAAACCACTGTTTGAAAAAATTGAATTCTTTATCAACACTTATATTACAATGCTATTAGAGAATCCGCATCTACCGAGTTTTGTGATGCACGAAATCAATAGAAACCCTGACCGCTTCATCAACATAATAAAAAGTTCAGGTGTAAATCCTGAATATCTAGGAATGGCGATACGAAAGGAAGTTGATGCAGGAGTTATAATACCGGTTAGCCCCGTGCATTTAATAATCAATATGATTGGTATGTGCCTGTTTCCTTTTATGGGAAAACCAATCATTCAAGGATTTATTTTTAAAGGTAGTTCAGAAGCTTACCAAAAGTTTTTATCCGAAAGAAAAAAAGAAATTACCTCTTTTGTTATTAACTCGATTAGAAAAAAATAAACATTATTTAAGAACAATAACCTTATTATATAATGGCACTTCCTGAAAAAATCAATTTGTCTGTCCCATGCCCTAAAGGGAGCAAATTGATTTTCTTCAAACCCTTTAAGGGCTGGGCAAATGAAGAAAATCAAAATAATATAAGAAGCAATACAAAAATGAAAAAAATATTTTTATTCATTTTATTTATCTGCTCAATGCAGGTGTTTTCGCAGACAACAGATACATTGACGCTTGATATCTGCCAGCAGAAAGCATTAGAAAATTATCCGCTTATCAAGCAGAAAGACCTGATCAACAAAACCAGCGAACTGAAACTTTTCAATATTGCAAAAGCATACCTGCCGCAGCTAAGCCTTAACGGGCAAGCAACTTATCAGTCGGCGGTTACAGAATTACCAATTACAATTCCGGGTATGGATATTCCTACACTTTATAAGGATCAATACAAAGCAACATTAGATGTTACAGAGGTAATTTATGATGGTGGTCTTACATCAAAACAAAAAAAACTCGAGCAGGTTTCACTGCAGTCGGAACTTCAAAGTCTGGAAACCGAATTGTACAAAGTAAAAGATAAAGTTAATACGATCTATTTCGGTATCATTGCATTGCAGGAAAATAAAAAGCTTTTGCTGGTATTGAAAGATGATATTAAAAATAAACTGAAAAAAGTTGAATCTGGTGTGAAAAATGGGGTGCTACTGCAAAGCAATGCTGATGTGCTTTCCGCAGAAATATTAAAACTTGAACAGCAGATTATTGAACTTGAATCGGGAATAGAATCAGGATTCAGTATGCTTGGTGATTACCTGAATACAACAATTCCCGAAACATCAATTTTAAAACTGCCTGAAACTATTGTTTCTGCAACAGATTATGAAAACATCCGACCAGAAATAAAATCCTTTGAACTTCTTCAACAGAAACTGGATGTTTCAAAATCGCTTCTTGATGTTAAAATGATTCCTAAAGTTGCTGGTTTTGGAGAACTCGGATATGGAAGACCAGGACTTAATATGTTATCAAATAGTTTTGATGCTTTTTATCTGGTTGGAGCTAAGGTAACATGGACATTATGGGATTGGAATCAAAGCAAGAACGATAAGCAATTGATCGATTTGCAAAGTCAGGTTTTAACTACACAAAAAGAATTATTCAACCAGGGTATTAAAATTTTACTCGAAAAAAATATTTCCGATATTCAAAAGTATAAGGATCTGTTGGTAAAAGATCAGGAGATTATAGCATTGAGGAAGAAGATAACTCTATCAGCTGAATCTCAATTAGAAAACGGAACCATTACCGCAACTGAATATTTAACCGAACTGAATGCTGAATCAACGGCTAAGCTGAATATGGAAACACACAAGATTCAATTGGTAAAGGCGCAGGTTGATTATTTGACAACAAAGGGAAAATTCTAGTTATTGAGTTATTAAGTTAATGGTTAACGAATTATTTGAAATTAAACAGAAAAATATTTTAGATATGAAAAGGAATCAATATTTAGTTGTTATCGCAATCGCTCTGTTGTCGGCATGTTCAGGGAGCAAGGATAAATCGGATGCTTATGGAACTTTTGAATCGACTGAAGTCACCATATCTTCGGAGAGCGCAGGAAAACTGATTTTTTTCAATATTGAAGAAGGGCAGGAACTGAAAAGCGGTGACACTGTTGCACTGATCGATACTGTACAACTGACTTTAAAGCGTGATGCATTGATAGCACAGAAGAAAGCTGCATCAAACAAATCGGATTATGTTTCGGCACAAATAAAAGTAATTGAAGAACAGGAAAAAACTTCGCTGGTTGAAAAAGCGCGTCTTGAAAAATTATTTAAAGATGGTGCTGCTACCCAGCAGCAGCTTGACAATATTAACGGCGTAATTGCAGTGTATGAAAAACAAATCTCATCTATTGAAACCCAGAATGCTCCGGTATTAAATGAAGTTGATGCATATATCAAGCAAATAGCACAGATCACAGATCAAATCAAGCGATCATACATTATCAATCCTGAAAATGGAACTGTGCTCACAAAATATTCTGAAGCCAACGAGGTTGTAACAATCGGAAAAGCATTGTATAAACTTGCCGACCTCAACAATATTTATTTGCGTGTTTATGTAAGCGGGTCGCAACTTTCTCAAATCAAACTTAGGCAAAAAGTGAAGGTGCTTGTTGATAAAGATGAGACAGAGAATAAGGAATTTGAAGGATCGATAACTTGGATTTCGTCATCGGCAGAATTCACACCCAAAATAATTCAAACAAAAGAAGAAAGAGTAAATCTGGTTTATGCGGTTAAAGTGAAAATTAAAAATGACGGTACGTTGAAGATAGGAATGCCGGGAGAGGTGAGGTTTTGATGAGCGGATTAAATTTAAAAAATTTTCTCAAGTAGGCAGTATGCAGTCCGCAATAGCCAGTAAATTTGATCATTGTTAATAGATATTAGGATATTGATTGAAACTTGAAAATTTGTTCAAAGTTTAAGGTTCAAGGTTTAAAGTTAAAGTATAAAATGTATTCAGTAGTTGTAGATAAGGTCGAGAAATCGTATGGCAAGGTGAAAGCTTTGCAGGAAACCTCTTTCAGTGTTTCGAAGGGGGAATTGTTTGGCATTATTGGTCCTGATGGCGGTGGCAAAACTACATTATTCAGAATTCTTACTACACTTTTAAAACCCGATACTGGTCATGCTACTGTCGAAGGTTTTGATGTGGTTAAAGATTTCAAAAAAATACGTCATATAGTTGGGTACATGCCCGGTAAATTTTCTTTGTACCAGGATTTATCTGTAAGAGAAAACCTTGAATTCTTTGCAACAATTTTCGGAACAACAATTGAAGAAAATTATCATTTGATAAAAGATATTTACAGTCAGATTGAACCATTTAAAGATCGTCTGGCTGGGAAATTATCCGGTGGTATGAAACAGAAACTTGCACTTTCGTGTGCTATGATTCATAAGCCGGACGTGCTTTTTCTTGATGAACCAACAACTGGTGTAGATGCAGTTTCGAGAAAAGAATTCTGGGAAATGCTGATACGATTAAAAAATTCAGGAATTACTATTTTGGTTTCAACACCCTACATGGATGAAGCAAGCTTATGCGACAGGATTGCACTTATGCAAAACGGGCGTATCATGGCAATTGATAAACCTGAAGAAATCAGGAAGACATTTACTAAAAAACTTTATGCAATAAAATCAGGTGCTATTTATAAACTTCTGAAAGATATTAAAGAATTTGAAGAAACGGCAAGCATTTATCCATTTGGTGAGTACCTGCATTTTACATCGACAAATGAAAATTTCAATACGGATGTTCTTCGAAATTTCCTGCATTTAAAGGAACATAATGATATAATAATTAAAGAAGAAGAGCCATCAATTGAAGATTGTTTTATGGAACTTATGAAAAGCAATGCATTTTCAGAAGTGAAAGTAAAACCCTCTGTGTAGCTTTGTGTACTCTGTGCACTCAGTGTTGAACTTCGTAATTTTTTTAACACAGAGATCGCAGAGTTTTAAGAAAAGAGTAACACAGAGAAATAGTACAAAGAAGAAAAAACAGGCGAACCCTTTTAGTTGAATAATGGACAGTACTGAAAAAATAATAGAAGTTAAAAAACTTGTAAAGCGTTTCGGGCATTTTACCGCTAACGATAACCTGACATTTGATGTTTTCAAAGGAGAGATATTTGGTTTCCTTGGCGCGAACGGTGCTGGCAAGACTACTGCAATGAAAATTCTTTGCGGACTTTCTAAGCCAACTTCCGGGGAAGCAACTATTGCTGGCTTTGATGTTTATAAACAAACCGAAGAAATAAAAAAGAATATCGGATACATGAGTCAGCGGTTCTCACTTTATGAAGATCTGACAACATTTGAAAATATTCGATTTTATGCTGGCATTTACGGGCTTTCGAAACAGCAGATCAAAGAGCGTTCGGCATTGCTGATAGAAAAACTTGGATTGGGAGAAGTAAAAAATTCGTTGTTGAAATCACTGCCATTAGGGTGGAAACAAAAGCTTGCATTTTCAGTTGCGTTAATTCATAATCCGAAAATTATTTTTCTTGATGAACCTACAAGTGGCGTGGATCCTATTACCCGAAGGCAGTTCTGGGAAATGATTTATGAGACAGCTAATAATGGTGTGACTGTTTTTATAACCACGCATTATATGGATGAGGCTGAATACTGCAACCGTGTTTCCATTATGGTGGATGGCCGCATCGAAGCACTCGACACACCTGTTAACCTGAAGAAACAATTTAAAGCAGAAACAATGAATGAAGTATTTTTAAAATTAGCACGAAATAAGGAAGAGGTTAAATCATGAGTTTTGCACAAAAATTCAAACCGGCTGTAAAAAAAAGAACCTTGCTCTATGTTGCAGGATGTGTATGGTGCTTTGCAGGAGGCATGCTAATATCCAGGGCTTTAATATCTCTGATCGAAATTCAGCACATGCTTTCCCTTGAACTTTTTTTAGGTGTTATCGGAGGTTTGTGTTTCTACATATTTCTTTTTACAAAGATTTCAAAAAAGCATATAACCCGGATATCGCTGATAAAAGTGGATTTTCCATGTTTCTTTTCCTTTTTTAATTTTAAGAGCTATGTGTTAATGACAGGCATGATATCAGGTGGAATATTTTTAAAGAATTCGCACATAATTGATCCGGAATATCTGTACACGTTTTACCTGGCAATGGGAATTCCGTTGTTATTTTCTGGTTTTCGATTTTTTAATGCAGGAATTAAAAATGTTATCAAGGTTTGAAAATAAATTATAAAAAAGTTGACAAGTAAGCAGCAGCAGGATGCAGTTGCGGAAAGCAAATATTGGAATAGTGATTTGAATATGAAACTAAAATAACCGAATAACTTAATAACTCAATACAGCTTGATACTAATGACAAAAAGTATTTTATAATGAAAAGATTTCTCGGTTTTGTCAAAAAAGAATTTTTTCACATTTTCCGCGACTACCGCACGGTGATTGTGCTTTTCGGCATGCCGATTGTTCAGATCATGATGTTTGGATACGCCATCAATACCGATTTAAAAGACGCGCATATTGCAATACTTGATCAGTCGAAGGATGAAATTACGACCAAGCTCACGCAAAAAATTATTTCTTCCGGATATTTTAAACTGAATGCAAACCTTAGTTCTGTAAAGGATATTGAGCCCAATTTCCGTAAAGGAAAAATTAAAGAAGTAATTATTTTCGAAGAAAATTTTGCGAAGAAACTCAAGAAAGACGGTACCGCAAGTATACAGCTTATTGCCGATGCATCCGATCCGAATAACGCTAATCTTATAGTAAATTATACATCTGCAATAATCAATAATTACCAGGCGGAGCAGATGGGTGAACAGCAAATCCCTTTCCAGATAAAGCCACAGGTGCGTATGTACTATAATCCTGAAATGAAAAGCGTTTTTATGTTTATTCCGGGAATCATCACAATTCTGCTGATGCTTGTTTCAGCAATGATGACATCTATTTCAATCGCACGAGAAAAAGAGCTCGGAACAATGGAAGTGTTGTTGGTTTCACCTTTAAAGCCCGGACTGATAATAGCCGGCAAAGTAATTCCTTATGTATTCCTGGCTTTTGTAAATGCAATAACCATCATACTTCTGGGGCAGTTTGTTTTTGGAATGCATATAGCGGGAAGTTATTTTCTGTTGATGATGGTTTGCCTGCTGTTTATAATTACTGCCTTGTCGTTTGGTATTTTTATTTCTACAGTTGCCAGTAATCAAATGACAGCCATGCTGATTTCTTTTGCAGGATTGTTATTGCCGGTGATCCTGCTTTCGGGATTTATTTTCCCTGTCGAGAATATGCCTTTGGTGCTGCAATGGTTAAGTTATATAATTCCTGCAAAATGGTTTTTGATCATCATAAAAGCAATTATATTAAAAGGATTGGGGATTGCTTACATCTGGAAAGAGCTGTTAATATTGGTTGGCATGACAATATTCTTAATAATGTTAAGCGCGAAGAAATTTAAAATCAGGTTGGAGTAATTATATTCAGAAGTTAGAATTAAAAATATAAATTAAAAGAATGCAGGAGGCAATGGCAGGAGGCAGTCCTCAATCTTCAGTCTTCAGTCCGCAAAAACGAATGACAATGAATAACAGCGAAGCGTAATGACCATTTTATAGAAATGAGAACGATTTTATTTTTAATACAAAAAGAATTTATCCAGATAAAGCGTAATAAGGCGATGCTTCCCATTATGCTTGTGATGCCTATTCTACAGCTCATCATACTTGTAAATGCCGCTACTTTTGAAATGAAAAATATCCGCATGCTGGTGGTGGATAAAGACATGAGCACCGTGTCGCGCGATATTTACAGCAGGTTCAGCAGTTCACCATTTTATACAATTACCGGCAGCACTTTTAATACGGATGAAGCAGAGGAATATTTGAAAAAAGGAAAAACAGATATGGTGCTTATTATTCCTGAACATTTTGAAAGAGATTTGCGAAAAGAAAACAAAGCGGATTTGCAATTGCTTGTCAATGCCATTAACGCGGCATCTGCGGGACTTGTCAATGCTTATTCGGTTTCTATTTTACTCAATTACAATATGGGATTGGTCACAAAATGGGCCAACATACCAGGAAACATAAATACACAGACAATCAGCACAACATATTCTTATTGGTACAATCCGGAGTTGAATTACAAAAATTATATGGTTCCGGGAATATTAGTAATGCTTGTAACAATCATTGGCTTGTTTCTTTCGGGCCTTAACATCGTGCGAGAAAAAGAAATAGGCACCATTGAACAAATCAATATCACGCCCATAAAAAAATACCAGTTTATCATTGGTAAATTATTTCCTTTCTGGCTAATCGCCTTATTTGAGCTGGCTTTTGGGTTGTTGCTCGGAAAGTTAATTTTTGCAATTCCGATTATCGGAAATGTATTCCTGCTTTTTGGATTTGCTGCTATTTACCTGATTTTAGTGCTAAGCATAGGATTGTTTATTTCCACAGTAAATAACACACAACAACAGGCCATGTTTATCACCTGGTTCTTTATGGTAATATTTATTCTGATGAGCGGTTTATTTACGCCTGTTGAAAGCATGCCGCAGTGGGCACAGAATTTAAACATTATAAATCCCGTTGCTTATTTTATACAGGTTACCCGCATGGTATTGTTGAAAGGTTCGGGATTCTCGGATATCCTGAGGCCGATGATCAGTATTTCCATTTATGCTGTTTTAATGCTTACGTTTGCAGTATGGAGATATCGGAAGATTACATGATGCTAAAAATTCCCTATAACCCTTATCATCAGCACAATTCCGAATATAATCAAGGAGATTCCTACTATGCGGTTAATCCAGAATTGTACACGCGGGCGCAAATATTTTTTTATCTTGTTTCCGATAAAACTCTTTAAAAGATCGGTTCCAAAAATGGTAATCAGTATTCCTGAAAAGAAAACAATAACATAATTCAATAGATGCCCTTCTTCGGCCTGGGCTGTAACATATCCTACTGCTGTTAACCAGAACAGAACAATAAACGGATTGGCAATATTCAGGAAAAACCCTTTAACAATATATCTGAAATGTGTGGAAGGTGGAAGCGGTGATTTATATTTTGGACTTCTGCGCTTAAGAATGTCGGGTTTTTTTAAATAAGTATAGGTACCGTAAATAATTAATATAACCCCACCAACAAAGCCAATATAAATATTATTTGTAGGACTTTGGAAAAGGGAAGTCAATCCCAAATAACAGATGGCAATCAAAAAAGCGTCACATATTAAAATTCCAAGAGCCAGGTAAAAAGCGGCCTTGAAGCCCCTGTCAATACCTGTTTGAATAATGCTGAAAAAAGCCGGTCCAATCGAAATTGCAACTAACAAACCCCATGCAATACCTTCAAAAAAAACACGGATCATACTTTAATCGTTTTTCTGTATTCGGCCAGGAAACTCTCCCAGTCGTTAAGTTTTTCATTCTTCAATACCCGCGGAAACTTGTTCTGAGCGCCTTCTTTTCCTTTTAATTTCATCCAGTTGTAAAAAACTTCAGGTGGTAAAACTTCAGCAAATACTTCCTTCACTGCTGCAATTCTCTCCACGCGATAGTCGTCGTTCAATATCTTAAGGTATTCATCTATTTTCACTTTTACGATATCCGGGTCAATTTGGTTATCGGTTCCTATATACCATTTATGTGCAAACATTGAATCATGTGTTATTCCTGCCACAGAAAATTCTCTTACTTCAATGTTGAATTCATCTTCAAGCATTTGAACTGCACGATTCATATTTTCCTGCGATAAATGTTCGCCACACATGCTTAGAAAATGTTTGGTCCTGCCAGTAATAACTATTTCGCTTCTTTCTTTGGATGTGAATTTAAGCGTATCTCCAATTAAATAACGCCACGCTCCTCCGCAGGTGGAAAGAAGCAATGCATATTCCTTGCCTTCTTCCACATCCTTTATGGTGATGGCTTTTGCAGAAGGTTTAATATTATTATCGTTATCGAAATTCTCTTCAGTAAAAGGAACAAATTCCATAAACAGTCCGTTGTCAAGCTCCAGTGCCATAGAACTTGTATTGGGCCTGTTCTGGTAGGCAATGAATCCTTCAGAAGCAAGATATGTTTCAATAAAAGTTATAGGATGTCCCAGTAATTTTTCAAAACCTTTCTGATAAGGTGAAAAAGAAACGCCTCCATGCACATAAATTGAAAAGTTCGGCCAGATATCATGAATGTTATTGAGATTATACTTCTCAATAATTCTTTCTAACAAAATTTGTATCCATGCCGGAACGCCGCAAATAACGCCAATGTCCCAGCCTGGGGCATTTTTTATTATTTCTTCAAGCTTTGTGGGCCAGTCGCGTTCTTTTGAAATACGTTTTCCCGGCTTATAAAAATGCTGAAACCAGAATGGAATATTTCCTGCTGTAATTCCTGAAAGATCGCCTTCGTAATACGTGCCATTATACTGCAGATGAGTGCTTCCGCCAAGCATCAGAATACCTTTTTCAAAAAACTCTTTTGGAAAATCGTACTGACCAAGCGAATATATCTGGCGTGTGCTGGTCTTTTTAATGGCTTTCAGCATATCGTTGGTCACAGGGATGTATTTGCTTGAAGCTTCAGATGTTCCGGAACTTAATGCAAAATATTTAACCTTACCGGGCCAGCAAACAAAGGGTTCTCCGTTGAGAGAACGGTACCACCATTTTTTAAAAATTGAATTGTAATCATGAATGGGCACCCTCGCCTGAAAAGCTTTTATAATATCTTTTTCTTTCTGTAATTCAGAGAAATTATAATGTTCGCCAAAGGCTGTGATGCTCGATTTTCTGAGTATTTTTTTCAGTGTGCGTTTTTGGGCGGTATATGCTTTAGGCTTTAACGAATCAAAAGGAATCTTGCTCCTCAGTTCTATGGCACTTTTGATAATGGATCCTAATATCGGCATTATGTTGAATTAATTATAATCTGTTTGATTTAGCAGTGGTAAAATTATAAAAAAAAACTAAAACATTCATTCTTTACAGACATGCTTATTTATTTAACAAGACAAACTGTTTACGGTATTGTCATAGAATTTAATAATTTTACCCTCAATTACATTGAAAAATGAAGTTTAAAAAAATTCTTAAACGGATTCTGATGATCCTCCTTTTTACAGTACTTGCCGTTGTATTGCTTCTAGGTGGTATTATTGTTTATAATACTGTCAAAGATTATCAACCCGCACAGAAAGAAAAACTTGAAGTTAACGGCAAGGGCTTTTATAATTCATCCCGCGATAGTGTAATTACTATACTTAGCTGGAACATGGGGTATTGCGGGCTTGGAAAGGAAATGGATTTCTTTTATGATGGTGGCAAAGGTGTTAGGCCAGAGCAGGAAACATTTCAGAAATACCTTAATGGCGCATTGAATTTTTTAGCACGATATGATACAGTCGACATGTTTCTTTTGCAGGAAGTTGACACCAATGCTAAAAGAAGTTATTATACAAATGAGTCGACCCTGATACAACAATTTCTTCCAAATTATTTTAATGTTTTTGCAAAAAATTATGATGTAAGATTTGTTCCGTTTCCCTGGTACTCGCCAATGGGAAGTGTGGTTTCGGGAATGATGACACTTTCGAAAATCAGGCCGGTAGAATCATTTCGTTATCCTTTCTATGCTAATTATGCATGGCCAAAAAAAGTTTTTCTTTTGGATCGCTGTATGATTTATACAAAACTGAAAATGCCTGATGGTAAATACCTTATTGTTTTGAATACCCATAATTCAGCGTTTGATGATGCTGCTGAACTGCGTGAGATAGAAGGTTCCATAATGAAGTCAGTAATGCTTGATGAATACGAAAGAGGCAATTATGTTGTGATTGGTGGCGACTGGAATCGAAATCCGCCGGAATTTGATTTCAAAAAATTTAAAACAACAGATGCCAAAAGAACTGTTGAACCTGCTTTTGAAAAAGATTTTCTGCCCGATGGGTGGCTATGGGTGTTCGATCCCACAATGCCTACAAACAGGGATGTTAATGAACCATATAAAGTTGGAACCACCAAAACAACCATCATCGATTTTTTTGCTATTTCTCCAAATCTTGAAGTAATTGAAAATAAAACTTTGCCAACAAACTTTGAATTTTCTGATCATCAGCCTGTTTTTGTGCGACTAAAAATCAAATCAGAGACCACATTAGAGCAGAAGAAAATTCCGGTTAACGATAAAAAGAATAAATCAAAATAAGTTTATATTGTTCACTAAGCATTGAACTAAATTATTTTTTTTCACGTTAATTAGGTTGTGGCAAAATTCTTCATTCTTATACTTGCAATAATTCAATCGGCCTTTCTTTACAGCCAGACACTTAAAGGTGTCCTTACCGATCAGGACGGTTCTCCTGTTCCAGGGGCAAGTATTTATGTTAAAAACAGCTATATGGGTGTGGTGACTGATAAAAACGGTTCATATCAGATAACCCTAAGCCCCGGAAAACAGACGGTCATTGTAAAAATGATGGGATTCAATACTATCGAAAAAGAAATAATTGTTTACGGTAACAAGCAGATAAAATTTGACACCACTTTAATCACCAATGCTAAACATTTAAATGAAGCTGTAATAACATCTGATAATAGAAGCTTAGGAAAAGAGATCATGCAGAAGGTGAAGGATAAAAGAAAAGATTATCTCGACTCTGTCCGGAATTATGAATGCAATTTTTACAGAAAAATTTCTCTTGAAAATTACGAACCAAAATACATCCGCGATTCAGTAGAAAAAACAAAAGTTGACAGCCTGGAAGCCAAAGTAAAACGGCAGGAAAAAAGGCAGGCGCGACGTGCATGGCACAAGCGCAAAAAGGCATTATCAAAATCGGGAGCCAACACTACAATGATTGATTATATTTCAGATCTTGACGAAACAATATCAACACTTTATTATGACAGGCCAACGAAATATAAAGAATCTGTAATCGGCGAAAACACCTATGATATAAAGTGGCCGCGGCAGTTTTATTATATGGCCGGTGGCGATGGGTCCGAAGGTGTTGTGATTGACAACCTTGATTTTCAATATTCGGATCCTTACATCTTAATTAACAATGTTGCAACAGCGGATTTTAATTTTTACAAATCCACAATAACACAACCGTCAATTTGTATAAAACCTTTGCTGTCGCCAATTGCATCAGGTTCCGCCCTGTCATATGTTTATGATTACGAGGGTGTGCTGTATATTGAAAACAAAAAATATTACCGGATAAAAGTAAAACCAATTTTTCCTGCAGATGCTTTGTACAGCGGAAATATCGTAGTTCAGGACAGTACATGGGCTCTGCATTCTGTGGATTTAAGCATCAATCCGGATGTGTTGCTTTTTTGCAAGAGTTTCAGGATACAGCAAACATATCAGCTAACACCAACGGGAATAAGCGTTCCAGTAAAAAGTGATTTCAGTTATATAATAAAAGAAGGAAAGAGAACAATTACAGGAACAACCGAAGTTACGTATTCAAATTATATTTTAAATAAAGAACTTCCGCCAAAGACATTTACAACCGAAGTAAAGGAATACCTGGATAATGCTCTCGAAAAAGATTCAGCATGGTGGGCGCAGAATCGCTTGTATCCTTTAAGAGATCTCGAAAAGAAATTTATTAAAAGAACAGATAGTCTTTCGGCTTATTACAACAGTGATGATTACATTTTCAAAACCGATTCCACAATAAATCATATTGATATTTGGAATGTAGTGTACGAAGGAATCAGCCATGTGAACAGGAAAAAGCAGACTATGTTTTTTGTTTTGCCGCTTGTTGCACAGATCAATCCTTTGGGAATAGGCGGTTACAGGCACACACTGAGTGGAAGTTATTTTAAAAGATTCAACAACGATTTTCTACTTGAGACCGAAGGAAGCGCAAACTATGGTTTTAAAAATAAAGATCTGCGCGGCAGGGCTGGCATAGGGCTAACTTATGTTCCAAGAAAATTTGTGCGTACATATTTCCGTTTTGGAGATTATTATGACCAGGTAAATAACAATGCTTCCATAAGTTCAATGTTCAGCAGGAGTAATTATGCACGCACCAAGACATTCAGCGTTGCACAGAGAATGGAAATTGTAAACGGACTTTTCGGCGAACTAACATTTACGTTTTCGGATCAGAAACCGATTACTGATTTAAAAATGGATCAGTGGTCGAATGATCTTTTCGGGAACATAAACACCCCAATGGATTTTGAGCGATACATAAAATCTGAATTCCAGCTCGACCTTAAATACCGGCCTTTTCAGAAGTATGTCATGAAAAATAAACGAAAGATTTTGCTCGGAAGCAACTGGCCCGAATTTTCTTTTATCTGGAAAAAAGGTGTTCCTGATCTTTTAAACAGTGAAGTTAATTTCGATTATTTAGAAATAGGAACCCATCACGATCTTAAACTCGCCCGCTGGGGAAGGCTTTCATGGTCGGTGCTAAGCGGAACGTTTGCGAATAAAAAAAACCTGCGTATCCTGGAACATAAATATTTCAGGGGTTCGGATAAAATATTTTTCAGCAGCCCAACACGCAGCTTGCAGCTTCTGGGGCCTACGCTGAGCAGTTCTACAGCGTTTTTACAATTGAATCTTATTCATCATTTTGAAGGATCAATAACAGATAAAATTCCATTGCTGAGCCGGCTTAAATTAGGTCTTGCTGCCGGAGGAGGTGCATTATTCATGCAGGAAAACAGTTTCCGTCATGCAGAAGTTTTCGGAGGTATTGATCGTGTGTTCCGCATTCGCAGGCAATTATTCCGTGTTGGCGTATTCGCCGTAACTTCCGATAATAATTTAAGCAAAGCTGATTTCACCTTAAAAGTGGGAATCAATATGTACAACAGTTTTAGCAGGAAGTGGGATTATTGATAAATTTAAATAGAAAATATTAAATAGCAAAGAGTAATGTCTATTTTCATATTTTATATTTGCTATCTACTATTTGCTTTTTTATATAAAGAGATCAGAGGCAATTCCATCAGCAAATAATTTTCCTTTATCAGTAAGTAAAAGAGTATCCTCTTTGTTAATCATTTCTTCTTTCTCTAAATATTTCTCAGCTTTTCTTAGAACTTGGTTGCGTAATTCATTTCCAAAAGTTTTTTCAAGATAATCTAAATCACAACCCCACATGGTGCGAAGTGAAGTCATAATGTATTCGTTGAATTTATCTGTTTCGGAAAGGATTTCTTTTTCGCCAGAAATGTTACCAGCCATAATATCTTTCAAATATGCAAGTAAATCTGCCGCATTCCATTGTCTGGAATCCAGATTATACGAATGTGCCGAAGGGCCAAGTCCCAGGTATTTCAATCCTTTCCAGTAATTGCTGTTGTGTTTTGAAATAAATCCTTCTTTGCAGAAATTGGAAATTTCATAATGAATAAAATTATGTTCCTTCATTTCTTTCATCAGAATTTCATATTGCCTGATACTTTTTTCTTCGTCCGCAGGTGCAGCTTTCCCTTTCCTGATAAGGGTGTCCAGTGCTGTCCTTGGTTCAACGGTCAAGGCGTAAGCGGAAATATGTGTTACATCCAGGCCAAAGGAAATTTCTAAATTTTCTTTCCATTTTTCATCAGTCAATGTTGGAATTCCATAAATCAGATCAATGCTGATCTTTTCAAATCCTGCATCCTGACTACGTTTTACCGATGATTCTGCTTGTGCCGCATTATGTATACGATTCAGGTAAATCAAATCATCGTCAAAGAATGATTGTATGCCAATGCTGAAGCGGTTTACAGGAGAAGACCGAAGTTCTTTTAATTTTTTAACGTCAAGATTATCAGGGTTTGCTTCTAAGGTAATTTCAGCATTTGGAGAGATGATAAAGGTTTGTTGAAATTTTTCAAATATCTTCATCAGCGCATCATATGAAAGCAATGAAGGCGTTCCTCCTCCAAAGTATATGGTCTCAATTTGTTCGCCATCGAGATAATTTTTCCTCAATTCAATTTCTTTCAGCAATGCAATCTCAAAATCTTCCAGGTGTCTGGATGAAGCCACAGAATAGAAATTGCAGTAGTTGCATTTCTTTTTACAAAATGGAATATGAATGTAGATGCCAGCCATTTTTACGTTAAATAAAAACCATCGTTATTTTAAAGTAAGCAGTAAGCAGTTGCAGGAGGCCGTCACGGCTTAGGTAAAAATATAATCTTGATAATTAAACTGCTTACTGCCACTGCTTACTGCCGCTTATTTCTTCTTCCTTCCGATTACAAGAAAATTTCCCATAAAGGTTTCAATTTTCTTTTCAAATTTTAATCCCGCTTTTTCAAACCATTCACACATTTCTTTTTGTGTATAAGTGTCGCCTTCTTCAGTTCCGACAAGCATATTAATTGCAAACAAAGCACCGCCGGTTGGTGAAGTTCTGTCATCATTCATCACGTGATCCTGAATAATTATTCGTCCTCCCGGATTTAATGCAGCGGCACATTTTTTAATAAGCTTTACATTTCCCTTAAATGAATTGATATGGACAACAGCTGATAAAAAAACAATATCATATCCTTTCGGGAAGGGATCGGTATTATAATCACCGCTTGCAGTATCAACCTTTTCGAACATCTTGTCCTGATAAATATATTTCAATGTAATAGGTACAACGTTGGGTAAATCAAAAACAGTTGCAGAAATATTTTTGCCAGCATTGGCGAAAGCCATTGCAAATGCACCTGATCCGCCACCAACATCCAGCACTTTTTTCACACCTTTCATATCAACCTTTGCAACAATTTCCGGTGCCTGCCTTGATGCACGGTAATGCATAGCACCAATAAATGCTTCAAGCCATTTACTATCCCTGTTGTCTATTGTTTTGGGCCGATCAATTACAGTAGTACCTTTTCTCACACTTTCGGTCAAGGTACTCCATGTTTGCCAGAGGCTTACAGTGTGCATTAGTCCTGACATGTAGCCTGGCTTTCCTTTTACAAAAAATGTACTTGACTCTAATGTATTTTGAAATTTGTCATTCTTTTTTTCAAGGAAACCAATTGCAGCAACAGCATTCATCAGTCTGTCGGTAGCCCTTACATCTGCCTTGATTTTCTTTGCTGCTTCAGCAGATGTCAGTGGTGCTTTTTCAAGAACTGTAAAAATATCAAGTTCAAAAGCCGACAGAAGAATTCTGCTTTTTTGAAAATGATTGATGAAATCACGTATGGATTCTGGTGTTTGCGTGAGTGTTCCTTTTTTCATTTAATACAATTTAAGTGTTCAAAGTTATAGAAATTAGAAACATCTTCCTGTTAAAGCTTTGTTAAGAATATTTCGTTCCTACGGAACTTATTTTAATGGGTATGTTTTTTATTACCGAAATTCCGTTCCATCCGGGACTCCTTCAGGAGTCAAATATTGGTAAAAGAAAGGTTAAAAAAGAGATTAAGTGCCATAGGTACGAAATCTATATCAATGGAATGCCAAACCCAGACTCTTTCAGGATGCCTTCGGTAACGATGGAAGGTCTTGGTAGAAAATTATATCTTTGCAACATAATTAAAAATCAAAAATGGAAAGAAAAGTAAGGGTTCGATTTGCGCCTAGTCCTACAGGTCCGTTGCATATTGGCGGTGTTCGTACGGCATTGTATAATTATTTATTTGCAAAAAAAAATAACGGAGATTTCATCCTCCGTATTGAAGATACTGACCAGGGCCGTTTTGTCCCCGGAGCAGAAGAGTATATTGTTGAATCGCTTACATGGTGCGGAATTCAGTTTGATGAAGGAGTTCATAAGGGCGGACCATTTGCACCATACCGTCAGTCGGAAAGAAAAGCAATGTATAAACAATACGCAGATTTCCTTATTGAAAAAGGTTATGCCTATTATGCTTTCGATAGTGCTGAAAACCTTGAAGCAAAAAGGAAAGAAGCGGAATCAAAAAAACAAACCTTTCAATATTCTTCTGTAAACAGAATGTCGTTGAACAATTCGCTCACCTTAAGTAAAGACGAAGTTCAGCAAAAAATAAGCAATGGTGAGGCTTTCGTTATCAGGATTAAAATTCCGGAAAACGAAACTATCGAAGTAACAGATTTAATAAGGGGAAAAGTGCATGTGGAATCTTCTTTGCTCGATGATAAAGTGCTTTTCAAGTCAGATGGATTGCCTACCTATCATCTTGCCAATGTAGTGGATGATTATCTTATGAAAATCACACATGTTATACGTGGGGAAGAATGGCTGCCATCAGCACCGCTGCATGTGTTGTTATACAAATATCTTGGTTTGGAAAATGAAATGCCGCAGTTCGCTCATTTGCCGCTGCTGTTAAAACCCGACGGTAATGGAAAGTTAAGCAAACGCGATGGTGACAAGCTTGGATTTCCAGTATTTCCACTTAAATGGACCGATCCGAAAACAAATGAAATTTCTTCAGGTTACCGTGAATCGGGGTATTTTCCGGAAGCCGTTATAAATATTCTTGCACTTCTCGGATGGAATCCGGGAACAGAGCAGGAACTTTTTTCAATGGACGAATTAGTTCAGTCTTTTTCGCTCGACAGAGTGGGTAAGTCAGGTTCAAAGTTCGATTTTGAAAAAGCAAAATGGTTTAATCATCAGTATTTACAAAGAAAAACGAACGCAGAACTCCTTTCATTCTTTAAACCTTTTCTTGAAGAAAATAATATTAATTGCAGCGAAGAATACATTTTAAAGGTAATTGATCTTGTCAAGGAACGTGCAGTTTTTCCAAAAGAACTATGGAGCCAATCTTCATTCTTTTTTAAATCTCCTGAAGCCTTTGATGAAAAATCAGTGAAAGATAAATGGAAAGAAAATTCTGCGGAATTGATTGAACAACTAATTCCTTTATTTGAATCAGCTATTGATTTTAATGCAGTTTCACTGAAAGAAAAAGTTTCTGCAGTCATCAATGAAAAGCAATGGGGAATGGGACAGGTGATGAATGCCTTGCGCATAAGCCTTGTTGGCGCTTCTGCCGGACCGGATCTTTTTACAATTGTTGAAATGATTGGAAAAGAGGAAACAATTCGCAGAATTAAATTCGCTATTGAAAATATTAAAAAATAAAGTCAGAGTTAAAACATAAAAAAAAGTAAGCAGTCCTCAGTCTGCAAAACCGAATGACAATGGATGACGCTGCGTAGCAGCAAATGACTTAATTTGAGAGCAATAATTCTTTTTGAAGTATGATCAATTATCGCGGCGATCCTAAGGTCTATGAGGTTTTGAATAAACTGAATATTCCTTTTGAATATTACGAACACCCTCCCGTTCCTACAGTGAAAGAAGCTGAAATTTATTGGAAGGATATTATCTCAACACATTGTAAAAATCTTCTTTTTCGGAATCATAAAGGCAACAAGCATTATCTTGTAATATTTGAATATTCCCATAATATCCAGATCAAAGACCTAGAGCAGCGCTTAAAACAAGGTAAACTCACATTTGCTTCTGATCAACGCTTAATGAGATACCTTGGGTTACAGCCAGGTTCGGTTTCTCCTTTTGGCTTATTAAATGACACAGGACATCATGTTCATCTTTTCCTTGATGAAAATTTCAAAAAGTCGGAGAAAATTAGTTTTCATCCGAATCTAAATACTGCATCTCTGGTAATTCCTTTTGAGGGCTTTAAGGCTTTTCTCGATGAGTCGGGCAATACGTATGAATTCATAAAACTTTATGATTAAGCTTTCTTTTTTATAGTAAAAGAATTTTCTTATTTTTGTTTGTCATTAACTAAAATAAAATAACCATGAAAAAAAATCTACTATTTATTGCAATGTTTTTTATAAGTATAGGGCTGAATGCTCAATACTGGTCACAGCAGAACACAAATATGGCCGGCACCTCAACGGGCGTTGACCAGGTTTCTGTAGTGGACAGTAATATTGTTTGGGTAAATGGATTCAATGGCTCAGGTGTTGGCGGATATCTACCTCTTCATGCAAAAACATCAGATGGTGGCATAACCTGGACAGCTGGGACATATAGCGGTTTTGGTGCTACTGTTCATGCATATGGATTGGCAGGCGTTTCAGCAACAACCGCATTTTGTATTGCTCTTGACTCGGTTTCAAGCACCCCCTCTTTTTGGAAAACCACTGATGGTGGAGCATCATGGGCGATTGTTACTGGTATTCTTAACGGCGGATCTACATTTGCTGACGGTGTAAAATTCTGGAATTCCAGCAAAGGATTTTGTTTTGGGGACCCCGTAAACAGTAAATGGGATATTTACACAACATCCGATGGTGGTACGACCTGGGATGATGTTCCTAGTGCTAATATGCCAGCACCAGCATCTGCTTCTGAATACGGATACAATGGATTTGATTGTTCCACAGTTGTTCCTGGTGGTATTGGATTTATACTAACGAATTTGGGAAATGTTCTCAAGACTACTGATTACGGTGCTACTTGGGCGCTTACTACTGCTGCACCATTTACTACTGTTCCAAACAGCGGAAAAATTTATGCTTCATCTGCAAACTATATCATTGCTTCCAGCCTTACAAATACAACAACAGGTACCTGGGACTGGAAATACTCAACCGATGGCGGAGCTACATGGACTGCATTTGCTCCTACAGGTAGTTTCTATACATATGAAATGTGCTTTGTTCCAGGATCTGGAAATACATTCGTAGCTACATCTCCATTTTCAACTTCAATTGTTGGTGTAGGATACAGCAACGACGGCGGACTTAGCTGGACCGATTATGCTGATGCCACTTATCTTCAGCCAACAGGTTCTAACATACAATGTTTAGGTGTAGGTTTCTATAATCTGAATATCGGATGGGTTGGAAATTATGATCAGGCAGCTGCGATAAATTCTATCCTGAAATACGACAATCCAAATGGTGGTGCAGGTGTTCAGACATATACCGTAAATGGAAATGATGTGAATATTTATCCGAACCCAAGCAATGGTGTTGTAAATTTTGCAGTGAACGGGCCAAACAAAAATGATATTCAAATAAAAGTATATGATCTTGCGGGCAGCAAGATCTTCGAAAGAAAGTTGAATGTAACAGGTACTTCTTATACATCGTATGACTTTTCTGAATTATCAAAAGGGATGTATATTGTAAATGTTTCTTCACTAAATGATCAGATCACCAAAAAATTAATTATTAACTAAAGCCTGACCGGCACTACTTGCAAAAGAGAGGTAAGCAATTACCTCTTTTTTTATGCCTCCGCCCCTAGTTTAAAAAAGTGTTTAGTAATTTTAAAATATTATTACTAAATGTTTAGTTTTCTGAGAGAAATAATTTATTTTTGGAAAATATCCGGTTTTATGCTAAACCGGTTTAGGTAATTTATTATTTTTGTAATCCATAAAGTTATGACAGGCAAAAAAATTTCTTTAAATGATATCGCAAAGAGTCTTAGTGTTTCCAAGACGCTTGTGTCTATGGTGCTAAATAACCGTGCTGATGAAAAAGGTATCAGCAAAGAAACACAGAAAAGAGTTTGGGAAAAAATCAAAGAAATGAATTACAAGCCCAACATGATGGCTCGTGGTCTCAGGCTCGGCCGGTCAAATACTATTGGACTTATTGTTTCAGATATTTCGAACCCTTTCTATTCTAAGATTGCACGGTATGTTGAGAACTTCATTGAGCCTCATGGTTATAATATTATGATATGTAGTACAGATGAAGATATCGAAAAAGAAACTCGTCTTATCAGAATGCTGAAAGACAGGCAGACTGATGGGCTTATTATTTCTTCATCACAGAAAAACAGCAAGGAATTTAAACTTCTGCTTGAAGAAAAATATCCGTTTGTTTTAATCGACAGGGTTATGCCCGATATTAAAACCAACAGCGTTATAGTGGATAATTTTAAAGGTGCATACGAAGCGGTGAATCACCTGCTGCAGCAAGGATATACCAATATAGCGGCTTTTGCTGTAACACCGGTACATGTGTCTACAATCAACGACCGTATTGAAGGATACCTTAGAGCTATAAAGGATTCCGGCATGACCTATGGACGAAAATTTCTTAAAGAAATTCCTTTTACAGATGTAAAAAAATCTGTCAGAAATGAAATTACAGCTTTGTTGCAGTCAAGGGAAAAAGTGAATGCGTTGTTTGCAGTAAATAATAATATTGCAATAGCTTGCCTTGAATGTCTGAATGACATGAAAGTAAGGATTCCTGAAGATATTGCACTGGTGTGTTTCGATGATCTTGAAGTCTTTAAATTCAGCCGCCCTTCTATTACTGCCATTGCTCAACCCATTGAAGAAATTTGCAAGGATGCTGTTGATATATTGCTCGAGGACATCAAGAATAAAGATAAAGTTGTTGCGAAAAAACAAATTAAACTTCCTACATCACTTGTCATCAGAAGATCAACTGTAAACTAAATTTATTTTTATGGAACAGGAAGGGACAAGCAAAAAATATACATCAGCAATGATTGTTCTTACCTCCCTGTTTTTCATGTGGGGTTTTATTACAGTACTGAACGATATTCTCAGTCCCTATTTAAAAGGTGTTTTCGATCTTACCTATTTTCAGGCTAACCTGGTACAGTTTGCATTTTTTATAGCTTATTTTCTGGGTTCATTATTATACTTTATTCTCTCAATTACAATTGGTGATCCTATTTCCAGAATTGGCTATAAGAATGGAATATTGATAGGCTTACTGGTTTCTGCCATTGCATGTTTTCTTTTTTATCCGGCGGCTACTACATTTCATTCGTTCGGCGTTTTTCTTGGCGCATTATTCCTTCTTGGGCTTGGCTTTACAATATTGCAGATTGCTGCTAATCCTTATGTGGCAATCCTTGGTCCTCCCGAAACGGCATCAAGCAGACTTAATCTTTCCCAGGCATTTAATTCATTCGGAACTACTATTGCCCCTGTTTTAGGTGGGTTTTTCCTGTTCGAATATTTTGTGACGAATGCTGGCGATGGAGCCTCTTCAGTTAAGATACCTTATTTGTTTCTTTCAGCAGTACTTGTGCTTCTGATGGTTTTTATCTATTTTTCAAAGCTTCCTGAATTTTCCAATAAAGAAAAAATCGAGAAAAAAGCCGGTGCCTTAAAATTCCGAAATCTGACTTTTGGAATGCTTGCTATTTTCTTTTACGTGGGAGCCGAAGTTGCTATCGGAAATAATCTTGTTTCATACATCGGTCTGCCGAATATACTGGGTTTGAAAGGTGCCGATGCCAGCAATTATCTTGCATATTACTGGGGAGGCGCCATGATTGGGCGTTTTCTTGGTGCTATTTCATTAAGCGGGATTAAGTCTGCGAAAAAATTTACCACTATGCTTTTGATGGCTGTTGCAGCGTTTCTGGTTATCTATTTCATAACCTATTATATGAAGGGACTGAAGTTTCAGCAGGTGTGGTACTATCTTGGTTTTATGTTACTGAATTATATGGTGTTCATCCTTGGCCGTTCAATGCCGGCACGGACACTTGCACTCTTCTCAATAATAGCATTGGTCTTATTGCTTACTGCAATTTTTACTGAAGGAAAAACATCCATGTGGTGCATGCTTTCAATAGGATTGTTTAATTCAATAATGTGGTCAAATATTTTTACCTTAGCTATTGCAGGCCTAGGCAAATATACTTCACAGGGTTCTTCCCTGCTGGTGATGATGATTCTGGGTGGTGCACTGCTTCCTCCTTTGCAGGGATTGTGTGCCGATAAGTTCGGAGTACAGATTTCGTTTCTTGTCCCGGTTTTATCCTATGTGTATTTATTCTTTTATGGTATTAAAGGGTATAAGCGAAAAAGAGTAGTTTAATATAATGAGTGATTAATGGATAATTTTTTCGAATGATGAAAAAAGAAGTTGTTGTTGGAATAGACATCGGTGGAACTAACACTGATTTCTGCATTGTGGACAGGGAAGGCAATTGCCTGTTAAAGGACAGTATCCGAACTGATAAGTACGAAGACGTCGAACCGTTTCTTGATGAGCTCACAGGAAAAATAAAAGAACAGATTCAATCACAGAATGGTAATCTAAATGTTGTTGGTATAGGCGTTGGTGCACCAAACGGAAATTATTTTACTGGTTCTATTGAATTTGCTCCGAACCTGAAATGGAAAGGTGTCGTGCCCCTTGCAGAACTTATAAATAAACGAATGAATCTTCCTGTGGTTTTAACGAACGATGCGAATGCTGCGGCTATAGGTGAAATGATCTATGGTGCAGCGAAAGGAATGAAAGATTTTATAGTCATCACATTGGGAACAGGATTAGGCAGCGGCATTGTCGTGAATGGAGAACTTCTTTACGGACATGATGGATTTGCAGGCGAGCTCGGACATACTGTTGTTTATCCTGATGGACGCATGTGTGGTTGCGGTAAACAGGGATGCCTTGAAACCTATGCTTCTGCAACAGGCATTACAAGAACAGTAATTGAAATGCTCGAAAATTCAGAAGAGCCAAGTATTCTGAGAAATATTCCCAAGGACAAATTGAATTCAGAAGAAATATTTTTAGCAGCACAGAAAAATGACAAATTAGCTCTCGAATGCTTTGAATACACAGGAAAGATACTGGGGATGAAGCTGGCAGATGCAGTTGCATTCTCAAGTCCGGAAGCAATAATTTTATTCGGAGGACTTGCAAAAGCCGGTGAATATATTTTTGCTCCGACAAAAAAATACATGGAATATTATTTATTGCCAATATATCGTAATAAGGTAAAACTGCTTCCATCGTTGCTAAAAAAAGAAAATGCAGCTGTACTTGGGGCTGCTGCCCTGATCTGGGCAAATCAAAAAAAATAAAATCATGTTTCGAAAAATTTCGTTTGCAATAATCTGCTGTTTTCTTCTTGTTCTTGTAAATGATTTATTCTGCCAGAATGTAAAGACAGTTCTGAATCTTATGCCTTATCCCGAAAAAGTTTTTGTGAAAGAAGGCAAATTCAGGATCGATACAAATTTCAGAATCAGTATAAGCGGGAAACCCGATCAGCGTATTTATCCCAATGCAACGCGCTTCCTGCAACGACTTATTAAAAAAACAACGATTCAACTTAAGCAGGGATATCTTGATTCTTCAAATTGTAATACAGAAGGAAATTTTGCAATTCAATCAAACTGCGCAGGAGTTGTCGCTCTGGGCATGGATGAATCCTACGAATTAAATGTTTCCACTTCTCAGGTTTTATTAAATGTCCCAACTGATATCGGAGCTATTCGCGGAATGGAAACCTTGCTGCAATTGATAATGAGCGATGAGCTGGGATATTATTTTCCTTGTATTGAAATAAATGACAAACCCCGTTTTGCATGGCGCGGATTGATGATTGATGTTGGACGTCATTTCTATCCAGTGGATGTTATCAAAAGAAATCTTGATGGAATGGCTGCGGTAAAAATGAATGTTCTACATCTGCACCTTACCGAAGACCAGGGATTTCGCATAGAATGTAAAGCTTATCCGAAATTACATTTACTCGGATCCAATGGGTTGTTCTTTACCCAGGAACAAATAAAGGATATCATTAAATATGCTGACGAACGCGGCATCAGGGTTGTTCCCGAATTTGATATGCCAGGTCATTGCGGTAGCTGGTTTTTGGGTTACCCCGAACTGGCCAGTGGCAAAGAACCTTATGAAATTGAAGAACATTTTGGTGTATTTGGTCCTTCAATGGATCCTACCAAAAAATCCACTTATAAATTTCTTTCTGCGTTTATTGGTGAAATGGCAAAACTCTTTCCTGATGAATACTTCCACATTGGAGGCGATGAGAATGATGGTGCAGAATGGGATAAGAATGAAGACATTCAGAAGTTCATGAAAAAGAAAAATATTAAAAGCAATGATGAACTTCAGAAATATTTTAATCAGAACGTTTTAAAAATTCTTACAAAGAATAAAAAGAAGATGATGGGATGGGATGAAATTTTTCAGCCCGGACTTCCGCAGGATATTGTAATCCAGTCGTGGCGAGGTAAAGATGCAATGATTGGTGCTGCAAAAAAAGGCTACCAGACAATTTTATCAAGCGGATATTATATAGATCTTTCTAAATCAGCAGCAGAACATTATGTGAACGATCCATTACCTGATACCGTTAAACTTGATGAAAATCAGAAGAAATTTATTCTTGGCGGAGAAGCCACTATGTGGAGCGAACTCACTAATGAGGAAACTGTTGATTCCCGCATATGGCCTCGGACTGCGGTAATTGCGGAACGGCTTTGGTCCCCTTCCTCTGTGAAGGATGTGGATAATATGTTCGATCGTTTAGATGTGATCAGTCTTGAACTGGAAGACCTTGGTTTGACGCATAAAAAAAATCGTGAAATGATGATGCGACGGCTTGTAGGAAGCGACAGCATTGAAGTTTTGAAAACTTTTATTGATGCAGTCGAACCCTGGAAAGGATACAAGCGTCATTCAAAAGGAATTAAACATTCCACCACCAGCACCTTGTCGCGCATTGCAGATATTGCAGTTCCGGACGAAGTGGTTGCCAGACATTTCAATAAAACGGTTAAACTTTATCTTTCAACGCCAAATGATTCTTTAAGTGCTTTGATTACAAATCAGTTGATGCTATGGAAGAACAATCATGCAAAAATGCTTTTGCTTATTCAGAAAACACCTGCGCTTAAAGAGATTGAAAAGGTTTCAGAAAACTTGTCAACCCTCGCAGATTTAGGTTTGCAACTGATGAAATATTTTGAAACTAAGACGCAGCCTGAGAAAAAATGGATCGAAGAGAAGCAAGATTTTATTAAACAGATCAGTCTTCCTGTTGCAAAAACTGAAATACAAATTGCCATCATTCCTGCAATAGAAAGCCTGCTCAATATTCTTGATCCCAAATAATGAGGCATTGCTTCCGGATATTATTATTCATAATAACACTGTTTTTCTTTAACAGCATTTCGGCGCAGTCTTTTTTAAATCCGTTTAAAGATTGGCAGTTCAGAAAAAAAGGCGATAAACTCTGGATGCCTGCAACTGTGCAGGGCACAGTTCATACAGATCTTTTTTCCAACGAAAAAATTCCTGATCCGTTTGCTGATGACAATGAAAAAAAATTGCAATGGATTGAAAACGAAGACTGGGAATATTCATGCACTTTCGATGTTGACAGCACTTTCCTTTTACAAAAAAATATTGATCTTGTATTTGAGGGATTGGATACGTATGCTAAAGTTTACCTGAACGATAAGCTGATTCTTACGGCTGACAATATGTTCATGCAATGGGAAATAGATTGTAAAAGTCAGCTCAGGACAAAAAAAAATCAACTGAAAATTATTTTTGAATCTGCTGTAAAAAAAGGGAAACAGGATTCGATATCATTTCCTTACATTCTTCCGGGTGACAGTCGTGTATTTACCCGTAAAGCGCAATACCAGTATGGCTGGGACTGGGGACCGCGTTATGTAACATGTGGCATTTGGAAGCCTGTTTATTTTAAAGCATGGAATAATATAATCATAAACGATGTTCAGATAGAACAACAAGCAGTCGACAGTTCCTTTGCAGCATTAAGAGCGAATCTTGAAATATCAAGTGAGCAAAGAGATTCCTTTAATATTGTGATTATTAATAACAATGATGAAAGCATATTACAAACAGAAAAAATATTTTTAGCAAAAGGACTTAATCAGATTCATGTTTCTTTCGAAATTGCGCATCCTCAGTTATGGTGGCCCAAAGGATATGGCAAACAGTATTTGTATGAATTGATAATTTTGATTTTAAAGAATGATAAAGTAGTACATGCCGATACTGTAAAAACAGGAATTAGGAAAATTGAACTCGTTCAGAAAGCTGACAATATTGGGAAAAGTTTTTACTTCAAAGTGAATGATGTTCCTGTTTTTATGAAGGGTGCCAATTTTATTCCACCTGATAATTTTCTTCCACGTGTAAGCAAAACTGAATATGAAAATTTGATCAATGATGCCGTTGAAAGCAACATGAACATGCTTCGGGTATGGGGCGGAGGCACCTATGCCGATGATTATTTTTACAAACTGTGTGATGAAAAAGGAATATTGGTTTGGCAGGATTTCATGTTCGCTTGTGCTATGTATCCTGGTGATTCAGCATTTCTTGAAAATGTAAAACAGGAAATAATTTGTAATGTTAAAAAATTGAGAAACCATGCCAGCATTGCATTGTGGTGCGGTAATAACGAAATTGATGAAGGCTGGAAGAATTGGGAATGGCAGAAGCAATACAAAATGTCAGAAAAGGATTCTGCAAAAATTTGGAAGAATTATCTTTCATTATTTGATTCGTTAATTCCTTCTTTATTGAAAACTTATGATCCTGTACACCCCTATTGGCAATCTTCTCCGCAGATTGGTTGGGGAAGAAAAGAAAGTTTACTTCAGGGCGATTCACATTACTGGGGCGTATGGTGGGGCATGGAGCCATTTTCCATTTATAAAAATAAAGTCGGCCGTTTTATGAGTGAATACGGTTTTCAGGGCTTCCCTGTTGAACAGACGCTAAATGCATTTTCTACCGAAGAAAAAATAAACCTTTCTTCGAAATATTTAAAAGCTCACGAAAAACATCCGGCTGGCCTTGAAACCATTTCAGCCTACATGAAATCGGAATACAAAATTCCAACGGATCTAGACAATTATATTTATGTAAGCGAATTGCTGCAGGCAAACGGAATGAAGACAGCCAATGATGCACATCGCCTGTCAAAACCTTATTGTATGGGATCATTGTACTGGCAGTTCAACGATTGCTGGCCTGTGATAAGCTGGTCGGGAAGAGATTGTTATGGCAGATGGAAAGCCATGCAATACATTGTAAAGAAAGCATTTCAGCCAGTCGTTGTGATTTCCGATACCTCTTGTGGTATGATTAAAACGTCAATCGTATCTGATGAAATGAAAGCAGTGAAAGGAATTTTGAAATGCTCTCTGCTAGATTTTTCAGGAAATAAATTGTGGGAAAAAGATTCTATTGTAAATGTTCCTGCAAATAGTTCCCAATGTTTTCTAAATGTGAAAATTAAAGGAATCATCAGAGACACTTCTCAATTGAATTCGGTTGTTTATGTGGCCAGGTTATTTTCTGCTGACAGACTTGTGAGCCAGGATTTATTTTATTTTTATCCGGTTAAAAATTTGAAATTAAAAGAAGTAAATATTCAAAAAGAGTTAATCACGAAAAAAGGAAAAATATTTTTAAAGTTAAAATCAAATACACTTGCGAAAAATATTTTCATCACACTTGATAATAAATACATTAAACTTTCAGATAACTACTTCGATCTTTTGCCTAGTGAATCAATAGAAATTCAAATACCGGATGCCACTATTACCAACGATCTTCTTGAAAAAATCAATATCAAAACTGTAAATCAAATAAATTAAATTTGTAAAAAGTAAAACGAAATCTAAATGAAATTGATCAGGCCAATATTCTCACTACTCACTACTCTGTACTTAATACTCACTACTTTTTCTTCTTACTCACAAGTCAAAGACTACTCATCCCTTGTAAATCCTTTTATTGGCACAGGTGGTCATGGTCATACGTATCCCGGTGTCAGTATGCCTTTTGGAATGGTTCAACTAAGTCCTGATACACGGCTTACTGGCTGGGACGGCTGTTCGGGATATCATTATTCTGATACAATTATTTATGGTTTTTCTCATACACACCTGAGTGGTACAGGTTGCAGCGATTACGGCGATATCCTTATAACGCCCATGACAGATAATTTTAGTTTTGATAATTCGAAATACGCTTCTTCATTTTCTCACACAAACGAAACTGCAAGTCCCGGTTATTATAGTGTATTACTCAACAGCAATATCAAAGCTGAACTAACAGCATCAAACCGTACAGGCTTTCATAAATATTCATTTCCTGAAAATCAAACGCCTTATATTATTTTAGATCTTACGCATCGTGATGAAGTTTTAGAATCATCGATTGAAATTGTAAACGATACATTAGTACGTGGAATGCGGAGATCAAAGGCTTGGGCTAAAGATCAGTATGTGTATTTTGTGATACAGTTTTCCAAACCCATTCAGGACGGTGTTATTGCTACAAATGATACGCTCCGCAAATATGTGAAAAAAGCAGAGGGTAAAAATGTAAAGGCATATTTTTCATTTAAAAAAGGTACTCGGGTTGTAATGCTCAAAGTGGGAATATCAGTTGTGAGTACTGATGGCGCTTACAAAAATATGAACACCGAAATTCCCAATTGGGATTTTATTGCACAGAAAGATCTTGCTGCCGCTGCATGGAACAAGGAACTTGGAAAGATAGAAGTGGAAGGCGGTACCACTGATGAACAGACAGTTTTTTATACGGCCGTGTATCATGCACTTCTTAATCCTAATCTTTACATGGATGTGGACGGACAATACCGTGGCACCGATTTAAAAATTCATAAAGCTGTAGGATTTGATAACTACAGCGTGTTTTCTCTTTGGGATACATACCGCGCTGAGCATCCTTTGTTCACACTCATCGAACAAAAAAAGACAAACGATTTTATAAATACATTTTTGAATCAGTATAAAAATGCCGGATTGCTTCCTGTGTGGGAACTTTCGGGCAATGAAACTTTTTGCATGATTGGTTACCATTCCATACCTGTTATTGCTGACGCATATATAAAAGGAATAAAAGGTTTTGATACGCTTGCCACTTTCAATGCTATGAAAAGCAGCGCTGAAGCAGATACCTTCGGATTGAAATATTACAAAAAGTACGGACATATTCCCGGTGATAAGGAAAGTGAATCGGTTTCGCGAACACTTGAATATGCTTACGATGACTGGTGTATTGCGCAGATGGCAAAGGGTTTGAAGAAGGATGATGATTTTAAAACATATATTCAGCGTGCACAGTATTACAAAAATATTTTTGATCCGGTCACCGGATTTATGCGCGCAAAAATGAACGGTGGCTGGTACGCACCATTTGATCCAACCGAAGTAAACAACAATTACACTGAAGCCAATTGCTGGCAATATTCGTTTTATGTACCGCAGGATATCTCAACATTGATGGAATTGCAGGGCGGTAAACAAAAATTTTCCGACAAACTGGATTCTTTATTTTATGGAAATTATAAACTCTCTGGCCGCGATCAGGCAGATATTACAGGCCTTATAGGGCAGTATGCTCATGGAAATGAACCCAGTCATCACATGGCTTATCTATACAACTATGCCGGAAAACCATGGAAAACACAGGAAGTTGTGCATAAGATTGAATCGGAAATGTATTTGAATAAAACCGATGGCCTTATCGGAAACGAAGACTGTGGCCAGATGTCGGCATGGTATGTAATGAGCGCAATGGGATTGTACCAGGTATGTCCGGGCAATGAACAATATGCAATTGGTACACCTGTGTTTAAAAAGATTACCATTCATCTTGAAAATGGAAAAAACTTTATTATTTCAACAAAAAATTTAACCTCAAAGAATTTTTATATTCAGTCATGTACCTTGAATGGTGGTGCTTACAACAACTCTTTCATTACGCATTCAGAAATAATGAAAGGTGGAACGCTTGAATTTTTAATGGACAGTATTCCGAATAAATCATGGGCAACTGCGGATGAAAATTGTCCGAAAACTTTCATCAATACTTATCCGATTGTTGCTGTTCCATACGTAATAGCCAAAAGCAAAGCATTTGAAAAGACTTTACAAATTGAACTTAAATCTATCAACGCTGATCATGAAATATTTTATTCGCTTGACGGAAAAAATCCTGATTCATCAGGAATATTATATACCAAGCCATTCATTATTGATAAAACAACACAATTAAAAGCATATTCTTTACAAAAGGGATTAGGAAAAAGTTTTACCATCGATGCGGAATTTTTTAAAGTTCCGGGAGGAAGAAAAATAAAAATAAAATCCGAATATAACACGCAATACACGGCTGGTGGGCCTGAAGGACTTATTGATTATATCAGGGGCGAAAGTAATTTCAGGTTAGGTGCCTGGCAGGGCTACCAGGCGCAGGACTTCGAAGCTGTTGTTGATCTTGGAAAAATCCAAAATATTAAAAAAATAGCTGCAGGATTTTTGCAGGATGTAGGATCATGGATATGGATGCCAACCGAAGTTGAGTTTGCTGTTTCTTCGAATGGAAAAGATTTTACTGTAGTTTCAACAATTAACAACGACATTTCTCCAAAAGATTATACGGTTACAACAAAAGATTATACTGCTCATGTAAATACAGAATGTCGTTATGTTAGAGTGAAAGCAAAAAATTATGGCACCATTCCTTCCTGGCATTTAGGTGTTGGCGGTGAAGCATTTATCTTCATAGATGAAATAATTGTCGAATAATGTAACGCATTAGACGAATTCTGCGTATAATTGTATTATTATTTCACATCGATTTTCGTTGCCTAATGAATAGAAAAAAGAGGAATATTTTGATTATAGAACAGGAAGCTATTATCGCACTTGATATAAAAAAACGCTTTCAGAACCAGGGACACAGCATTGTGGGAGTAACCACTTCTATCAACGAAACCTTTCAACGCAGAAAAGATTTCGGAAATGTTGATCTGATATTAATGGACGCAGAGCTTGAGGATTTCTCAAATCACTTTTCTTTTGCAGAAAGAATATATCGCTTAATACAAACCCCTCTTGTAATACTTGCATCTCACATTGATGAGACAGTGAGAAAAAAATGTCGCAAATATCAATCTGTACGGGTTATTGATAAGCCGTTTCGAAATGATGAATTGCTGGATGTGATCGGAAATATTTACAGCAAGTCTGAATAAAAAATTATTCAAACATTTCTTCATCTCTCAATAATAGAAGTATCGCAGATTGTGGAACAAGAAAATATTTTTCCTGGTCAAACTCTATTTCAATGGCCTGTTTCTGAAGATACAATGCAAGATCACCTTCCCTCGATTGCAAAGGAATATATTTGATGTTCTCTTTATCTTTTTTCCACGTTTCATCGTCTTCTGAAGAAGGAATCGGATAACCCGGCCCGACTTTTATTATATAACCGCTTCTGATTTCCTCTTTCTCCGTAACCGTAGGTGGCAGATACAATCCTGACTTCGTATGGTCTTCCAGCGATTTTGGTTTTATCAGTACGCGGTCACCTACAACGATGAGCTTATCAATATTTTTTACAGAAAGGTCCATTGTCTGAAAATTAATTCTCTTTACAAATTTAATTATTTAAACAAAACGAAAACCTGTAACGGATAAACATTGCTGATGTTGCCAACGTTGTAAAAAATACGCAAATAAAAAATAGACGCATTCCTGTTTTTTTGGGAAGCGTCTATAAATATTTTCCAAATCCCTGATTAAAATACACCGGAATTTAATAAACCATTAAGGAATGATTTCATTTCAGGTGAAGCTGAAGTTGGAATTTGTTGCTGAAAACTTGGAAGAGCTATTGCGCCATTTAGTGAACCAATATTGTAATTAAGGTATGTGGATAACGTGGTTGCCAGATCCTGACCGTCGGCCATTTGTTTGAAAATATACATTACTGCAGGTTTGTGTGTGCTTAGTTTAATGTTGCCCTGCGCAATGACTTCCTGTGTGGTGTTTTTCAGAATCTCAAATCCGTTTGCTACTGTTGATATCGGAGCGGACTCCAATGTATCCATAATCATATTGATAGTCATGCCATCGAACTTTGCATCCTGCGCATTTTCCTTTGTATTATTGGCAAGCATTTTAACAAGAAAGCTTACAGAATAATTTTCCGCATTTCCAAAAGTTGAAGAATCGGTAGCCATCAGTTCGTCAAAAGTTTGTCCGCCCAAAGCACCTGTTGGAAGCGAAAGATCAGCATTCATGCTTTGGAAAGTAAAGGTTACATTTTTTAATGCAGCGAGTTTTTCGGCATCGGTTAGGGTATCTTTCTGACAACTGCTGAAAAGGCCAGATATCGCTATAATCAGCGAAAGCAGAATTTTTATGTGAGTTTTCATAGAATTGATTTTTAGCAAAATTACTTTGATTTTTTTAATTATATAAAATCAATCGTTATTAATCAATAAAAGTGTAACCAAAATTGCCACCAGTAAAAAAACAAAAACCCTTGATTATCAGTCTAATCAAGGGTTTTAAGGTTGTCCTGTCAGGGGTAACAACCTTGTTATTTTGTTTTGCTGAAAGTAATTAAGAAACCCGTGTATTTTGGTTATTTGGCAAGGGATACAGAAAAAGAGAAATAAAGTAAAAGTAAATGAAATTAAATTTAGTTGTACCCTCTGTTGTACCCCAGTAAAATTTTATTATATTTGTACTGTTCAAACCAATTTACCACTAAAAACCCAACAAAAATGGCAAATGTATCATTTTACCTAAAGGATAGTAAGAAACCCTCCTCTTTAATCTTTGCCCGTTTTTCATTTAATTACTTTGAAATTGACGAAAATGGAAAAAAAGTTTTTAAATTCTTAAAATATTCAACAGGGGAAACAATTAACCCGAAATTTTGGGATAACGAAACACAAAGAGCAATAGAAACAAAGAAATTTCCTGAATACCCCGAATTTAACCAACGTTTAGACACCCTTAAAACTGCTATTAATAATATTCACAGGCAAATGTTAAATGACGGGCAAATTTTAAACCCTGAAAGTTTAAAAGAAAAAGTAAAAGAACATTTGATTAAAAATAATAATGTAGTTAACCCTCCTAAACAAACAGAGAGTTTTACTGCATTCATAAAAACAATCATGGCAGAAATGAAACGAGGAGAACGGACAACAAAAAACGGTACTATATTCAAACCCCGAACGATTATTAATTACAATGCTACACTTCAAAACATATTGGAGTATGAAACCACAACAGGCAAGAAACTTAAATTTTCAGATATAAACATTAATTTCTATAATAAGTTTGTTAAACATTTTAATAAAAAGAGTTATGCAGTTAATACAATCGGAGGCTACATAAAGAACATTAAAGTATTTATGAAAATTGCAACCGATAGGAAACTAAATAATTTATTAGATTTTAAAGATGAAAATTTCCGCAAGGTTGAGGAGGACATACAAACGATATACCTAACAGAACCCGAATTAACAAAAATATACGAACTGGATTTAACGGGCAATGATTCTGTTGAAATAATAAATAAAAAGGGAGTAAAGGAAAATATATCTAAACGATCACTATCGACCGCAAGGGATATATTTATAATAGGTTGTTATACTGGGTTGAGGTTTTCAGATTTAAAACAATTACGTAAAGAACATTTTAACAGTAATGTTATAAAAATTGACACCATAAAGACTGGGGAAACGGTTGTTATTCCATTACATTGGACTGTAAAGGAAATATGTAATAAATATGAGTTTAATTTACCCCGTGTTATCAGTAATCAGAAAATGAATGAATATTTAAAGGTTTTGGGGGAACTTGCGAAAATTAACGAAACAGTTATAATAACGGGGACACGTGGAGGGTTAAGGGTTGAGAGAAAAGTAAAAAAATATGAATTAATTTCGGCACATACAAGTCGCAGATCATTTGCGACCAATATGTTTAAGGCGAAAATACCCTCTATTGCTATTATGAAAATAACAGGACACAAAACAGAAAAATCATTCCTAAAATATATTAAAATTAGTAATGACGAAAACGCAGAAATGTTATTACAACACCCGTTTTTCAATCAATCTATGAATTTAAAAGTCGTATAACATGTATAATAACTTAATGGAACAATTGGTAATGGGTTTCCATGACTCGTTAGCAAATTCAAATTTTAATAATATTAAATGTAATGAAGTCTCTGATGTGAGCAAACAATTATATTTTGAAATAAGAAATAAAATGTATGAACTTAAAGAGAAAAATTTACAAGTAGCACTGATAAGGGAAGTACTTTATGATTTAAACCATTTTGATTCGTTTTATGTGTATAATAATAATGGAGGAAAAACAATAAACTTCTATGATGATTCAATCGGTGATAATTTATATTCAAAGAAATTAGAAAATCTCACCACCGATGAACTAACATTTGTAATGCTATCTGGTACGTTCGGTTCACTCATACGCGGAATAGTTCAATTATGCTATTTTTTTGATATTAATTTAAATGAAATAATAAAAGAACATTTAAAAAATTATGGATATGACACCGATAATGAATTGTTTTCAAGAAAATTTACAACCTATAATGATAGCACAAAATTTGACAAAGTGAAATCATTTGTGAAACAACTATTAACTTTTCAGGGTTTATTCAAGTTGCCTTACTGTAATGATAAAAAACAAAAAGAACTTAAAGAACTATTAAAGGGCAACGGGTATATTGATAATAATTATGAATGGGTTGGAATTACCAAAAAGAAAAATGAGTTAGCATTTCTGTATTATTATTTTAAGGATACACCCGATATTATACAACCTGGTAATTTTGAAACGCAAATTAAAGTATTTTACAAAGAATTTGGTTTGACTGTTTATAATGACAAAGAGCCAAAGGGATATTGTACAGTAAAGGGTTTAAAAAATAACTCTCCCGATAATGAAACATACGAAAATTTTAAAGTGAAGTTTTCGGAATGGATTAAATAAAACAAAAAAGTATTATTCCTTTCATTTCCTCTTTATTCCTTTCGGAATAAGGAATAAACAAACTGAATATCAGTGGGTTAAATTTGCATTTCAAATTGAATGTAAATAAAAACTCATTATGCAAAATTTAATCTTTTCTCAAATTCCAATTGAAGAGTTTAGAACTCTAATATCGGACACAGTAAGAGCCGAAATGCAAAAGAATAGCATTTCAGATCCACAACCCACAACAGAACTATTAACAAGGCTGGAAACCGCCAAAATTTTAGGTGTTTCCCTTCCAACGCTGAACGAATGGACGAAAACGGGAGTAATACCTGGTTATCGAATTGCCTCGCGTATACGTTATAAAAGAGCCGAAATATTAAATGCGGTAAAACAGATAAACACCTTAAAATATAGGAGGGGTGCATAATGAAAAAATGTTCAACCACTCCCGACTATAAATTGTTAGAATTTGCCGAAAACCCTGACAAAAAAAACATTTATAATTTAATTTACTCCTCCTCAACATTCAGTAAATTCAAATATTTCAGATTAGAAACACCCCGACAACCCTATTTAATTAAACTGGGTGCAAAGTATGTTTGTGAAAGTTGGTTTAACCAAGTTAAAACCTTGCATACTGGATTAATCCCAACGGGAACTACTGGTTATTATTTCGGGGACTTTGCTGAAATGGTAAAAGACAAAAAGAAAACAAGTTTAATGATATTCCGATTTATTTCGGGTACAAATAACATACAGTTATTTTATTTCAATCATTTTAATAAGAAGTCAATAGTAATGAAACTGCAATTTATACAGTTATTCATATTGAATTTAAAAAATAGAGAAAGGAACATAAAAAACGGGGACAGTTACCACACCGCCCCCAATGTTCAAACCAATACCCAACAATTAAATGTTAAGGAATTGAACACAAATATAGTGAAAAATGATTGACGGTTATAAAATACTTCATTTGCCCGTCAATATTGACGAACTATTGAACAATGATTTGTTATTATTTCCCCTGAAAGTAAGTGAACGGGACGGGGAAATATTAGACAAACCTCGCCACGCTGAATACTGGGGGCAAATATTCACATTGAAAAATAACAATGTAAGGTTAAAAGGCAGTTTGCATAAATACCACAACAACGGGTTACATAACTACAATGATTTTTATTTTACTGAACTAAAAAATGTAATTTTTGATTTGTGTTATAAATTTAATATTACGCCTGAAATAACAGAGTTTAATAATTTAGAATTTGGAGTAAATATTCTTATTCCCGTTAAGGTAGAGGAGTTTTTAAAATCAGTCATTAATTATAAGGGAACTGCATTTCATAAATTCAATATTCGAGGTGCAAAAGGGATTGAATGTGAAAAAGATCATTTCATAATTAAGATATACGATAAGGGACTTCAATACAATAGACAGGGCAATTTATTACGGTTTGAAATTAAAGTTATTTCAATGCAGTACTTTAAAGATAATGGAGTAAAAATTAAAACTATTGCTGATCTTTTGAACATAACTGAATTATTCAAATTAAAGGACATTCTAAGGGGTGTATTTGATAGGATTTTAGTTTATGACAATTCTATTAAGGAAACTAAATTAAATGCAAAGGAACGACTTAATTTAAGTAATGGAAGAAACTCGACATACTGGGAAAACCTCATCCCAAATAGTAACGATTTTGAAAACGGAAATGATAATCCCGAATATAAACGACAAAGAAAAAAATACTATCGGGAGTTAGATAATTTCAAAAAATTATTGATTAAATATTCTACCGCCACAACTCAAAAAGATATTTCAATTTTGATTGAAAAAAAATACACTGAATTATTAAATATTGATAATGAAAAAAGGGACAAATTAATCGATATTTTAGAACCCCCCAAAACAACCGAAAAGGGACAAATTAACATTTTAAATATAGTTGGAGTTTGTCCCGTTGAGGAGGAGGAAACGAATAGAATTTGTTTAAGTTGTAAAAAAGATATTTCAACTAAAAAAAAGGGTGCAAAATATTGTTCAAAGAAATGCAAAAATGATTATACAAACCCTTTACTTAATCCTAAAAACAATTTGAAAAAAAGGATTGAAAAAATTAGAAAATACCCTGTGTTATTTAACACAGATACTTATTTAATGTTATCAGTTATTGAAAGACAAATTATATCCCAACCTAACTCAATATTTCCGAATTAGTATTAGTAAAAAATATATCTTTGAGAATACGTAATAAAACAAACTTAAAATTTCAATTATGAAAACTAAAATTATACTGATTTGTTTTTCATTATTTGTCTTTTCTTCGGAGTGTTTCTCACAGGATTATGTTAAAAAAAATGGCGAAAAGGAAACGCTATGTACTATTAAGAAAATTGATAAAGAGAAAGTTTATTATGTAAATTCCAAAGGTGAAAAATATTTCAACTATCTCAAAGATATTTCGGAATGCTCAATAAAGGGGGCAATTGTTAGATTTAATCCTAATTTGCCGAAATTCAAATCCGATTTTTTTATAGGAATTAATAATGATACTGTGTATTGTGATGAAATTCTAAAATTTGACAACAAAATGATTTATTATAGTTTTACCTATAAGGGTACTCGATTTGAAAATGAAAGATTATTAGAGGAGGTAAAATCAGTTTATTTTTTCTCAACAATTTCAAAGAATACTGATATTTCTAATAATTCAGATACTCTAAATAATAGTTCAGATAGTCTAAATATTAATTCCCAATGTTATAATTCACAGTTAAAAAACAGTCAAGTCCTGTATAGTGCAGGATCGGAATTAAAAATAGCAAGTAATCATTATTATAGTGGGTTTGGTGTGACAATCATAGGAGGTATAATGATTGGTGCGGGTGCAGTTTTATTATTACCTGAACTTACTATTGTTGGCGGTGTTATTTCTTTATTAGGCACTCTTTACACATTAGAGAGTATTTCGCATATTGGAAATGCGGGTAAAATCCTAATGGGTATTCCGAAACAATAAAAATAATTAATCTATAATAGAATAAAATAGAACAAATAACCCAATAATTATGGGTGTTTATGGGTTAATGGCAGTACCCCTCGCATAACACAACCTTTGTTATTATAAGAGTATCCGTATAGGTCATATACTAATTACATTCACAGACAAAGACAGGCATAAATTATGTTTAATATTGCCTGTAAATAACAAGTATTTACAAAAAGTAAGTGTTTATACACCCATAAAAAAGGGTTGAAAATAACAATAAATTACAATAGAAATAATGATTTTAATACGGTCACATATCAAAGTGATATAAAGTGATATGAAATTGTTGCCGATCAACTGTAATACAAGTCAAAATGACTTTGTATGACTTGTCAAAATGCTAATAAATGCTAAGATTTTTTCAATACTATTTTAGTTTGAAATAGTTTAGTATGATGTTATAATTATCTACATTTGTTAAAACAAAATGCAATGAAATATATTCGATTTATCCTTATAATTGTTTTGCTGGGTTTGCTTGTCAGGGGCAAAACTCAATCATTGACAATTAGCGAAACAATTGATTATATTAATACCACATTTAAAGAAAATAAAAGTAATTTTGATCAAGATCTTGATCGTGTCTTCAAAATAACTGATTATGGACTTCTAACTTTTGAAACATATTGGAAGGACGAAACGCTAATGTCAACGCAATCGATATACTTAAAAAATATTGATTCCATTTTTGTTCAATATTCAGGAACAAATAATCAGCAAGGTTGGTTACAACTTGTTCGGAATCCCAATTATACTGTAAAAACTACAACCTATAAAGATATTGGCACAGAGATTTCATATATTTTGCCAATAATTCTTGTGTTTGATAATACGGATAATAGCACTTCCAACAAATTTATAAACGCATTTAATCATTTATTAGAACTCGGTAAAAAAAATCCAAAGTATTTAACCTCTGATCCATTTGATAAATAACGGTAATTGAAAAAAATCAAATTCATATTATTGGTTATTCTAATGTCATTTGTTACACACCCGAACCGTTGGCGGTATGAATATGACAAGTTGAAACAGAAACAATAAATGGAGTTATACGATTATAATAAACTCAACTTAGATCAGAGAGCTGAAACCCTTTGGAAAAATGGAGTTTTTGTAATAAACCTTCGAGAAGAACTGTATTCATATAACCTATATACATTCTTTGGGTATTTCGTTGAGGTAAAGTTATCGAACTCTGAAAACAAAATTATTGATATAAGATCATTCAGGAAAGGGGAAATTTTAAACAAATACGTTGATGTTATTGATATTAATCAGATGATTTGAAAAGGATATATGTTTGATAAAATACAGAATTACTGTCAGATAGGAGTCAATAAATATTATTTTCTTGAACTTCTCGCCTTGAATTTTGTATATTTATAAATTAAATTTGGATTGATAAAAACAAATTTTAAACAATCTCATTTTAGAATTAACATAAATTAAGAAACAAATTGGCAGAAAAGGAGTAAAAGACATTAACTTTGAATTTCAGAATATTATCTTAATCTAATGTTAATTTGTTTTTCAAAGATTATTTATATATTTGATGAGTTTTGAAAAAAGGTGGTGAAAAATGACAACAAGTACAATTGAAAGTAAAATTGATGAGATCCTTTCAAATACAAATTCTGCAGTAGAAAAGGACAAAGAGGTAAATTGGGATAAAATATTAGATAGAATAAACTATTACACAGAGAAAATAGTAAAAGTAAATACCAAATTTTCACAAGTTAATTCCGAATTACTGTCCTTTATTGATGATGATGAAAGAAATGCAGAGATTGTTCTTTTACACGACAAACTATTAAGTTTACTTAGAACATCAATATTGTTTTATAATCATTTTCGTAAAAGTAAAATTTATCCTGGCGTTAAGACAGTATTGAAAGAATTTCACAATGAGACGGAAAATCTAAAAGAACTTATTCAGGATTTTGACACTATTAATGTTTTATTTAAAACAGATAGTGAAATTCAGTCTCTAATGAAAGAAATAAAAAAATTGTAGTTTGGACTTTCATTCTATTTCTGTTTTCAGAATATCCCTTGAAGAATTATGTCATAAACCAAAAGATGGTTACCCTTCTTGTTGTGAGGATATATGCACTTTTTTTAATTCTTATACTGATGCTCAAATTGAAGCATTAAATATAAACCTTTATAGTGATGCTGATTTTTATATTAAAAAAGTCCGAATAAAAAATTCGGACTTAAATCTTAGTGCGAGAGATGGGTACAGACTGATTTTCCTATTTGATAGAAACTTAAAAGTTTGTTCATTATTAGAGATTTATCCAAAACAAGGAAAATATGGAAAATCTAATATAGATAAAGGAGAGCATATAAAGTTTTTACAGAAATACATTGAAGAAAAAAAGAATAATACACTTATTTTACACGATATAAATAATGGTCTCAATCCTATTTAACCCTTTTTTCTTTGCAATAATCATATACTGTATAGCCCACCCCCTACAATAAAAAATAAAATATTTCAAATTGATATTATTTGTTATGGTTTATTTTGAATTAGAAAAAATCTAAAAACACAATGAATTGAAATAAAATAAAATAAATGAATGACAGTATTTTGTTTCACACACAGAAATAAATTTGACTTTTGCTATTAAAACTACTCCCCACCAAAAGAATTGATATACTCCCAGACACACAGAAATTATCAAAATTTCGCCTGTACACGTATTACTTTTATTAATATGGGAAATATCGAAAAACACCAAAGTAATTAATGCAAGTACAAACAGACAGACAACTTATTTTTGAAATAAAGAAATTGGAGTTATTCGGTTTAATCGGTCATATTTTGACAAAAGACCGTAATTAAGGAATAAATACGGGAACACTATTATAGTTTGAAATAGTGAGATCAGATTTATATTAACTGAAAAATACCCCAAAATTCAAAATACAAACCAACACCCCCCCCCGAAACACTAAATACAGAACTTCACTTGTACCCCCTGTTGTACCCCCGTAAAAACAAAACCCCGTAAATGATTAGTTTACAGGGTAATTATGTTTCACTTTTGTTGTCCTGTCAGGGGTCGAACCTGAACTCTTCTGCTCCAGAGGCAGACATGTTGCCAGTTACACCACAGGACAATGAGACTGCAAAGGTACAAAAACAAATATTAAACAAAAAAAAAATTAGTAATTTTTTACTTTTGCATGAGAATAAGGTAATAAGAAGCTATGGAACAGTGGAAGGAAAGAACAGAATTACTTATAGGGAAAGAAAAAATAAAAAAGCTTAAAAATGCCCATGTGCTTATAGCAGGATTGGGAGGCGTTGGAGCTATAGCTGCTGAAATGATCTGTCGTGCCGGAGTTGGAAATCTTACAATTATCGATTCCGATCACATACAGCCCAGCAACCGCAATCGACAGATACCTGCTTTAATCAGTACCGAAGGAAAACAAAAAGCTGAAGTAGTTGGAGCCAGGTTGCTCGATATTAATCCTAAACTTAATTTGAAGATAATAGATCAATACATTAAGGATGATACAATTACTGAAATTCTTGCGTTGGCCAATTATGATTATATAGTGGATGCAATTGATACGCTTTCGCCAAAGATTTATTTGATTTTTAATGCATTAAAAATGAATTTAAAGCTGGTAAGCTCTCTTGGTGCAGGCAGAAAATTCGATCCCGAAAAGGTGAAAGTAGTGGATATTTCAGAAACCAAAAATTGCAAACTTGCTTATTATCTAAGAAAGAAATTGCATAAACTGGAAATTTTTTCGGGGTTTAAAGTAGTTTTTTCACCTGAAGATGTAAGTGAAGGCTCTATGGTAATTGTTGAAAATGAAAAAAATAAAAAATCTCAAGTAGGGACTATTTCCTATATGCCCGCGGTATTTGGCTGTTTTATGGCTTCTGTTGTAATCAGGGAATTGATTGAAAAATGATTACAAAATTTCGAATAAAATTTTTATTTTAAGTAATATTTCCTCATCATTTTTAGTTTAGCATTTCATTTTTTATAGACAGAAACACACAATAATCTCAACTATTTTATTGTTTTGTCGATGAAAAGATATTATCTTTGAACTTCTAAGTTCGTTTAATTCGATGATATGGTTAAGTAGTTTTCCATATCTTTTTTTTCATCGTTTTAATCACTTGGAGTAAACCATTGTGGCCGATTGTTGTGTAACTAAAAAAAATCAACATTCAAATAAAATAGAGTCATAATAAGTTGAACTGGTTTTAATATTTTTATAACCATGAAGCACTTTTGCAGCTTTATTCATTTTGTTACAATAAAAAAACACAACCTCATTTTGTTGGTGAATTTGCTATTTTTTATTTCCAATAATAGTTTTTCTCAAACTGACAGCCTCGATATTTATGATTTAAATCTTTCTCAATTATCGAAACTTAAGATTACGTCTGCCACAAAAACGCCTCAGAATCTTGGAGAAATTCCATCCACGATTTTGATTATTACTTCGTCTGAGATAAAAGAAAAAGGATATTTTACTCTTGAAGAAGCGTTGTCGGACCTTCCGGGTTTTCAATTTAGAAACACCATTGGTCAGAATAGTTATGTTTTTCAGCGTGGAATTCCTAACCAGAACAATCTGACTTTATTGCTGATTGACGGAGTGCAAATAAATGAACTTAACTCCGGTGGTTTCTATGGAGGAGGACAGTACAACCTTTCTAATGTTGAACGCATTGAAGTGATATACGGGCCGGCCTCTGTGGTATATGGAACAAATGCCGTCGGCGGAATAATAAACATCATAACCAAAAACACTACTGAAAAACAAATAGGGGTGAGCACCTTAATTGGTAACTTTAATACTTCGGAAAGTAATTTTATTTATCGTAATGTAAATAAAAAAAAGACAATAGGTGTGTCTATTGCCGGTATGCTGAAAAAGACTGACAAGGCAGACCTGAAAGGAGAGGCAGGCGATTATAACTGGACCGACCTGATGGATAATTATGAAAATGATTATTCATTCGACATAAAAATACGTGCGAAAGAGTTTGTTTTAGGAACAAATTATATATTTAAACAAACCTCAACAGCTACAAATAACAAGTCCGTTGGCACGATTTACAAGGATTATGGAACTTCATGGAATATTCAGTTCATGAATAATTATTTGAAATATAATAAACAAATTTCCAAAAAGCTTAACCTTTCTTCAATTTTGTACAACCGCAATGCAACGGTTCTTGGTAATACAATATATTATGTTGTTGACACCGCCCAGATTGGGTATTACCGCCCGAATAACCTGACAGGAATTGAAAATGTTTTAAATTATGAAGTGAACAAATATTTTTCTCTGACGGGTGGTATTACCTTTGAATATGAACAGCTATCGAAAAACGCTTCACTTTCATACAGCGATTCGGTTGTATTTAAACCGCCAAGACCCGAAAAACCCACATTGCTCAGTAATAATCTTCTGAGCTTTTTTGCCGAACCCCGGCTTGTGATTTTAAAAAACCTTTATTTGTCAGGAGGGGTTCGCTTTGATCAAAGCAGTGTTTACGAGCAAGTATTAACTCCTCGCGCAGGACTAAGTTATCATTTACATAAACACGTTTTACGTCTTTCTTATGACGAAGCTTTCAGGGCGCCAAAACCTTGGGATTATACCGATGGGTTCGGGAATGCAAATCTTCTCCCGGAAGAAATGAAATCATTAGAGGCAGATGTGATGATATCTGTATCTGACAATTTTATAGTTGATTTAATAGGATACAAGAACAGCCTTACCAATGCCATTGCAAAAGAAGTTCTTTCAGAAGGATATCGTTGGGTAAACAGCGGTGAAATAAATACAGAGGGTTTTGAAGTTTATTTTAGATATTCGTCCCAAAAGATCAAATCATCATTGAATTATACATTTACGAACAGTTATAATATTAATGAATCATTAATTCCCGAAATTAGCAAACATACCGGAAACGCTAGTGTGACCTATTCGCTGAGTAACAACATTAAATTCAACCTTAGGGTAAATTATATAGGAAAAAGACGAAATACAAAAATTATTGCCACCACTAACAGTTACTATGTTGACCCCTGCGTGGTTTTTCATGGCGCTTTATCGCTTTTAAATTATAAAGGATTTACTGTACAACTAATAGCTAAAAATATTCTGAACAAAGAATATTATCATACATCAAACAAAATACCGGACAGGTACCGTCAACCACAGCGAACAATTATGTTGTCGGTAAGCTACGGATTGAATTATTAAAGCACAATGACAAAGTATATTTAAAATAATTTCTTAAAAAATAGCAATACGATAGGATCAATTATACCATACTCATTTTAATGAAGTTCGAATCAATTCTTCTGAAAAAAATAATGTTGCGGGTCTGCTTGTTATTTGTGTGTGTGTTTACATTATATGTGAATGCTGGTGCACAGAAGGTATCGCGTTCAACGGCAATCAGTGCGTATATATACAACTTTGCTAAAAATGTTCAATGGCAAAATGAAGATTCAATCAAGGCATTTCATTTTCTGATCATTGGTGATGATAAAGAAGTCATTACTGCAATGACAGCCTTGGCAAAAACTAAAAAGTTAAGAAAAAAGCCCATTATCGTTACATCATCACCAACGTTGAAGAATTTTGATGATGTCCAATTGATTTTTCTTGTAAAAGGAAATGAAGAGAAACTTGTGAAAATATTCGACCAGATTGAAGGGAGGAATATTCTTCTGGTCAGTGATGGATACCTTGACAAAAAACTTATAATGATTAATTTTTTTGATTCAGAGGAGGGAACACTTTTATTTGAAATCAACAAAGCGAATATTATCAATCAGAATATCACCATAATGCCTGATATGATTCTGCTCGGGGGCACTGTGGTCGACGTGGCAGCTTTATATCAGGAAGGGCAGCAAAGCTTGCGAAGCCTTCAGAAAAAAATCGATAACCTCGACAGCAATTTAATCCGGATTAATAATATTCTTAAAACCAAGACTGCGGAAATAGAGGAAAATAAAGACAGCCTGGATGAGCTGGCACTTAAAATTCAGGAACAAAAAGAATTTCTTGAAGCACAATCACTGCTGCTCAAGCAGCGAGAAAAGGAACTTGAAAAACAAATACAAAAAATTATTGCCCAGCAAAAAATTATTGAAGCCCAGTCGCCGGTAATAAAAACACTAGCACATGAACTTGAAAAAGGGCTTGATACATTACAGAATCAAAAAAAAGAAATCACTAAACAAAAATCGAAAATAGATCAGCAAAAATCTGAAATAGCATCACAATCTAAGTTTCTTGACAAACAGGGATCCAAAATTCACAAGCAACAGAATCTTATGTATTGGCTGGGAGCAATAATTATTCTTGTTGTTGCTCTTGTGCTGACAATTTTTTATGCCTATAAAAACAAGCAAAAATTAAATGAAGTGCTTGAAAACAGGGTTGCTGAACGAACTTTTGCCCTGAATGCAACAAATAAGCAATTACAAATTGAACTGAACGAACGTAAACTTGCCGAAGACAAACTTGTTGAATCGGAAAAAAGATATCGTCACTTATTTGAGCACAACCCCGTTCCCATGTTGATCTATGAATTGGGGACATTGCAAATGATTTCAGTCAATGAAGCATTTTTGGAACATTACGGGTATAGCAAAGATCAAATTTCAAAAATGCTGTTACCCGATCTTTATCCCGATGATCAGAAAAAGCCTATTGCTGATCTTACATTAAGTATACAGGGACAGGCTTACGCAGGAGAATGGCAACACCGCAAAGCCGATGGTTCCTTAATTGATATAATTGCATTCTCACATGATATCACCTATAAAAACAGGAGGGCCCGTATTGCTGTAATAAATGACATTACCGATCGGAAAAAAGCCGAACATGAAAAACAGAAAACATTATCACAACTTGAAGCTGTTTTTGATGCCAACACCGACGTGGTTGCTATTGTTAATGCCGATGGCGTTTTTCTGGGTGGTAACAAAGCCTTATTGGAACGCTGGGGGAAAGAGTATGGTAATATTATTGGACACTCTGCACGTGAAATTCTGCCTGAACACATTTTCAACAGTCGCGTTGAAAAAATCAGGGAAGTTATCAAAACGGGTAAAAATGTTCAATTTATAGATTCATATAATGATAATTGGTTCGAGGTTCGTATATCCCCTGTGATTGAAGCAGACGAGAGTATCACAACGATTGCCATGTATTCGCAAAATATTACTGAAAGAAAAACTTCTGAAGCAGCACTTCGTGAAAGCGAAGAAAAGTACCGAACAGTTATCGAATCGGCTACCGACAGTATTATCATTATTAAAAAGGGCATTGTTCAATATGTAAATCCTCTAATGATCCAAATTTCAGGATATAGTGAAGCTGAACTTCTTGGAAAACAATTTATTGATTTCGTTACATCAAGAGACAAAGCAAGGGTAATGGGGTATTACCAAAAAAGAACGAGAGGAGAGGATGCTCCTGCTACGTATGAAGTTTCAACGAACAAAAAAAATGGCGAAGAAATTTTCTTCGAAATCACTGTCACAGCATTCGAATATATGGGCGAAGGGGCTGAACTTGTTTTTTTACACGATATTACAGAACGTAAATTAATTGAAAACAGGATATTAAAGATTAATGAGGAGTTGGAAGAGCAGGTAGAATTAAGGACACAGCAGTTGGCAAGCGCCAATAAGGAACTTGAAGCATTTGCATATTCTGTTTCCCACGATCTCCGTGCTCCTTTGCGCGCAATAAGCGGATTCACAAAAATTCTCACTGAAGATTATGCTGAAAAAATTGAAGACGAAGGACAACGAATCTGTAGCGTTATACAGAAGGAAACGCTACGCATGGGGCAGCTTATCGACGACCTGCTTTCATTTTCAAGATTGAGTAAAACATCAATGCAAACGGCGCCATCAGATATGAATGCACTTGTACTGCAAATTTTTGAAGAAACAAAAAAGCAGTATGAAGATAAACAGGTAAATTTTATCATGGGAAACCTTTTGCCGGCTACCTTTGATATCAGCCTGATGAGGCAGGTATGGGTAAATTTAATTTCCAACGCATTTAAATTTTCATCAAGGAAAGAAATTATTGAAATAGAAATAGGCAGTTTTAAAAAACCGGACGAAATCATTTATTTTATAAAAGATAATGGGGCAGGATTTGACATGAAATATGTTGATAAATTATTTGGCGTATTTCAGCGACTTCATACTGCAAATGAATTTCAGGGAACAGGTGTGGGGCTGGCAATTGTGCAGCGCGTTATTTACAGGCATGGAGGACGTATATGGGCCGAAGGAGAATTAAACAAAGGAGCTAAATTTATTTTTTCAATCCCAAATAATAAATAAATATTATGAACGAATGCACTATTGACATTTTGCTTGTCGAGGATAATCCGCAGGATATTGAACTGACAATGCGCACACTTAAAAAACATAATATCGCAAACCGCGTTAGTGTTGTGATGGACGGGGAAGAAGCCATTGACTTTCTTTATTGTAAAGGGCAATATTCTGAGCGAAACAACTGCCTTCCTAAAGTGATTTTTCTCGATATTAAACTTCCAAAATTAAATGGATTAGAGGTTCTAAAAACAATTAAAATAGATGAACGCCTGCGTCATATACCAGTTGTTATGCTTACTTCTTCAGTAGAAGACCCTGATATCAAATCGGCCTATGAACTGGGTGCAAACAGTTATGTTGTAAAACCTGTCGACTTTGATAATTTTTCAGAAACAATAAACAACCTGGGTATGTATTGGCTTGGAGTTAATCAACCGCCTAAATAATAAAAAGTATGAAAGAATTAATTCGAATCCTTATAGTAGAAGATCAGGCTAATGATGCCGAACTTGCAAAACGGGAAATAAAACAAGTTATTAATTCCTGTGAATTTGATTGTGTTGAGACGAAGGAGGATTTCTTAGAGTCGATTCAAAATTTTCATCCTGATCTGATCATTTCTGATTACTCTTTGCCACACTTTGATGGACTGTCTGTTATTTCCCTTGCACGGCAATATGTTCCGCTTGTTCCTGTAATCATCTTAACCGGATCTATTGACGAAGAAACAGCTGCGGAAAGCGTAAAAGCGGGTGCAGTCGATTATGTTCTGAAAGAACGTATCAGGAGGCTTCGGCAGGCAGTTCCCCATGCTCTTGAAAAAAAGCAAATGTGGCAGGAGCGAATAGCTGCTGATGAAAAAATACGAGCAAACGAAGAACGCTATCGCCTCATTTCAAATGTTACCAGCGATTATATGTTTTCAACCATGGTAAATCCAGATGGTTCGCTTGACGTGAACTGGGTTGCAGGAGCTTTTGAAAAGATCACAGGTTATTCTGTTGAAGAATATCAGACAAATGGAGGCTGGCGTTCTATAGTGTTTCCGGATGATTTAGAAATTGATATAAAAGATTTTGAAAAACTGCAGACAAATCATCAGGTGATTTCCGAAATACGGACAATAAAAAAAGGAGGAGAAATATTATGGGTAAGAATTTATGCACATCCCGTCTGGGATGAATGCAAAGATTGTTTGGTTGGTATATACGGGGCAGTGCAAGATATAAGCGAGCGCAAAAAAGCCGAAGAAGCAACAAACAAATTAAATAAAGATCTGGAAAAAATAGTGAAGGAACGCACAATTGAACTTGAGATTTTAAACAATACAAAAGACAAATTTTTTTCAATCATAGCACATGATTTAAAAAACCCTGTAGCAGGGATACTAAGTAGTGCAGAGTTGTTGTTAAAAACGCTGACTAAAAATCCTGATGATAAAGAGCGATTAAAAAAATATTCTGAAAATATTCTTACGTCTACCCGCGATGGATATAAACTGCTTGAGAACTTGCTAGAATGGGCCAGGGCGCAGACCGGGGCAATTAAATATGAACCTCAAAATATCAATTTAACAGAAAGTGTTAAAGAATGCGCTGACACTATGAAATTGATTTTGGCTAATAAAGACATTAAAATAATTTTACCGATAAAAACTTATATGGTTTTTGCTGATAAAAATATGATGTGTGCCGTTGTAAGAAACCTTTTATCAAATGCAATAAAGTACACATATCCCGGAGGCTCAATTACTATTAATGTTGAAAAACAAAATAATTACATCCTTACTGAAATAATTGATCAGGGGGTAGGGATACCTGATAAATTAAAATCTATGTTGTTCCGTATTGAAAATAAATACTCAACACCGGGAACACAGAATGAAAAAGGGACTGGTCTTGGATTGATTTTATGCAAAGAATTTGTTGAGAAAAACGGGGGGGCAATATCAGTTGAAAGCGAAGTTGGCAAAGGGAGTAAATTTACTTTTTCATTACCCATTTCAAATAGTACAATTCAATAGAATAGTGAAAAAATTTTTAGCAATAAAAGAAAAAACATACCATGACAATACCTGTTAAAATTCTCATCGTAGAAGATCAGCCAAATGATTTCGAACTTGCAATGCGGGAAATAAAACAAGTTCTTCCTTCCTGTGAATTTGATTGCGTTGAAACCCGGGAGGATTTCTTAGTGGCGCTTCAAAATTTTCAGCCTGATCTGATCATTTCCGATTACTCAATGCCACGATTTGATGGATTGACTGCTATTTCGTTGGCACGACAATTTGCTCCGCATGTTCCTGTAATCATATTTACCGGATCTATTGATGAAGAAACCGCTGCGGAAAGTGTAAAAGCGGGTGCTGTCGATTATGTTCTGAAAGAACGTGTTGTCAGACTGCGACAGGCAGTTCTGAATGCCCTGGAAAAAAAGAAATTGTGGCAGGAGCGTAAACTTGCTACTGAAAAATTGAGAGAAAGTGAAGAAAAATACCGGCTCATTTCTACAATTACCAGCGATTATATGTTTTCTACTATGGTTAATATTGATGGCACACTCGAGGTGACCTGGATTGCAGGAGCTTTTGAACAGATTTCGGGTTATTCTGTTGAAGAATATAAGGAAAAAGGAGGTTGGCGGGCAATCTTGCATCCTGATGATATTGCCAAGGATATGGAAGACATGGCGAATTTGCAGGAAAACAAGCCGGTGATTACTGAGATACGAACAATAAAAAAATCAGGTGAAACTTGCTGGGTAAAGGTTTATGCGCATCCTGTTTGGGATGAAAAGAAAAACAGCCTGATAGGTGTTTATGGTGCCGTACAGGATATAAACGAACGTAAAAAAACAGAAATTGATTTGAGCATAAGCGAAGAACGATTCAGGATTCTTGTTGAACAAGCTGCTGATGGAATTTTTCAAGGCGATCCTATTGGAAATTTTATTGGTGTAAACACCAGAGGTACGGAAATGACTGGTTACAGCCAGGAAGAATTACTCAAAATGAACATGGGTGATCTTTTCACTGATGATGAAAAGAGAAAGACCCCTTTACGCTACGATTTGCTTAAAAAAGGGGAGGTCGTGGTAAGCGAAAGAGTCTTGTCCAGAAAAGACGGCGGCAAATGTAATGTTGAAATGCATACCAAAATGATGCCCGACAAAACGTATCAGTCTATTTTCAGGGATGTTACTGAAAGAAAAAAAGCAGATCTGGCCTTGCGTGAAAGTGAAGAAAAATATCGTTTGATTTTCGAATATTCACCTGTTGGCCTTTTATCTTTTGATAAAAATGGAATTATTTTAGCCTGCAATGACAATTTTGTTAAGATAATAGGGTCTTCAAAAGAAAAATTAATTGGTCTTAATATGCTCAATCTACCTGATAAGAATATTGTGTCTGCTGTGCAGAAGGCCCTGGACGGGATAGTCGCAACATATGAAGGACTTTATTCTTCAACCACTGCAAAAAAGGAAACTCCGGCAAGATGTATTTTTGCGCCAATGAACATTACGGATGGTAATCCCGGAGGTGTGGGTATAATTGAAGATATTACCGAGCGCAAAATGATTGAAGACAGAATGAAAAAACTGAATGAGGAACTTGAAGAGCTGGTTAAAGAACGAACCAAGGAACTTGAGAACACAAATGTTGATTTACATAAAGAAATTGTTGAAAGAACAAAAGCAGAAGGATTAATAAAACACCAATTAGAAGAAAGAGAGATTCTTATAAAAGAAATTCATCACAGGGTGAAAAATAATATGCAGATAATAATAAGCATATTAAATCTTCAGTCATCATTCATAAAAAATAAAATGATGATCAACATTCTGCAGGATAGTCAAAGCCGTATTAAAACCATGGCACTGGTTCACGAGAAACTTTATCAGGCAAAAGATTTTGCAAATATTAATTTCTCGGAATACATTACAAACCTTTTACAATACCTGTTCTCATCCTTTCAATCGCCCGAACGACAAATCGAATATAAAATTAACATAGAACCCTTTGCCCTTGATATTGATACTATCATTGCCCTTGGTTTAATGACCAACGAGCTTGTTTCAAACTCATTCAAATACGCTTTTCCCGACAAGGTTAACTGTATGATTGAAAGTACTCTTAAAAAATATGATGAAGAAAATCTCGTATTGACAATAAGAGACAATGGCAAGGGACTTCCTCCCGGGTTTGATTACAAGCATACCGAAAGCCTCGGATTACAGCTCGTATGCCTACTGACTGAACAGATACAGGGAAAATTGGAGGTTGAAAGTTCTGATAAAGGAACTGCCTTTTCGATTATTTTTCCATGTAGTAATAAATAAATTCAGTGGTTTAAAAAAGTAAGATTTTAGTAATTTTTTTCAGTATTAATTAAATTCTAAAACTTATGAAACGATTATTTTTATTTTTATTTCTTGCTTTAGCAATAATGACTAAAGCACAGGTCACAGAAAAAGAAGACGCATTAAAGGCCCAGGCTTCTGATACAATTGACGGTTGGAAAAAAGGCGGAACAATTGCAATAACATTCAGCCAGGTTTCTTTGACAAACTGGGCTGCTGGCGGTCAGAATTCGCTTGCATTTAACGGACTTGTAAATACTTTTGCAAATCTGAAACACAAAAAGTCAAGCTGGGATAATACACTGGATGTTGGTTATGGCCTTTTACACCAGGGAAACAAACACGCACCTTACCAGAAGAGCGATGATAAATTTGAAATTAATTCAAAATATGGCCAGAAAGCTTCAAAGAACTGGTATTATGCTGCTCTTATAAATTTCAAAACGCAGCTTGCTCCGGGATATAATTATCCGAATGACAGTGTAAAAATTTCTGATTTTCTTGCCCCGGCTTATTTACTTGGTGCAATAGGTATGGATTTCAAACCTAATAATACATTTACATGTTTTATGGCTCCCGTCACTGGAAAAGTGATTATTGTCAATAACACTGCTATGGCGAATGCCGGAAGTTTTGGCGTGGAACCTGCTGTGCTTGATGATTCGGGAGTTGTAATTACTCCTGGTAAAAAAACAAAAGTTGAATTTGGGGGATATGTCAGGATAGCTTTCCGCAAGGATATTATGGAAAATGTGAATCTTTCAACAAAGGCCGATTTCTTTTCCAACTATTTAAAGAATCCACAAAATATCGTGATAAACTGGGAAACTCTTATTTCAATGAAGATTAATAAATTCATTTCAGCAACATTATCAACTCAATTGATTTACGATGATAAGGCAAAAATACAGATTGATGATAACGGGGATGGTGTTATGGACAGAGAAGGACCAAGAACACAATTTAAAGAATTATTTGGCGTAGGATTTTCTTATAAATTTTAATTATAAACCAAAAAACAAATAGCTATGGGAATGATGAAAGAATTCAAGGAATTTGCCATGAAAGGCAATGTAATTGATATGGCCGTCGGTATCATTATTGGTGCCGCATTCGGAAAAATTGTAACATCTATAGTGAATGATATCATCATGCCTCCTATTGGAATGCTTGTAGGAGGAATGGATTTTAAGGAGTTGAAATTTGTGTTACAGGAAGCCGCAGGCACAAATCCTGCAGTTACATTAAATTACGGAAATTTTATTCAGGTAACATTTGATTTTTTAATTGTGGCTTTTTCAATTTTCATGGTTATAAAATTAATGAATTCTGCTAAGAAAAAGAAAGAGGCTGCACCTGCCGAACCGCCAGCCCCTACAGAAGATCAAAAGCTTTTAACTGAAATTCGCGATTTGTTAAAAAAATAATTCAGAGTCGTTTGAATTTTATTTTTTGCTGAAGTGTTTAATAGTTTTTGAGTAAACTCCCTGCCGCTAAGCTGCGGGGAGTTTCATTTGTTGGGCGAAATAATCAATACAAAAAATGATCAAACGGATACCGTTTGATGTGTATCTCCTTTACCTTCTGATAAAGCAGGGAACGGAAATCTTCAAGGTTTGTTTTTTTCTTTGCTGAAATAAAAATACTTGGCATATTTTCTTTCGACATCCACGTTTTCTGAAGGTCTTCAAGTGTAAGATTTTCTTTGGTAGAATCAGTAAGGTCGTCCTCTTCTTTTGCAACGAAACTATAAGCATCAATTTTATTGAATACAATAATGGTGGGCTTGTCAGCTGATTTTATATCCTGTAAAGTTTGTTTTACCACATCAATCTGTTCTTCAAAATTCGGATGAGAAATATCAACAATATGCAAAAGAATGTCTGCTTCGCGCACCTCGTCAAGTGTGGATTTGAAAGACTCTACTAATCCGTGCGGCAGTTTGCGTATAAATCCAACAGTGTCGGATAATAGAAATGGTAAATTTCCAATGACTACTTTTCTAACTGTAGTATCTAATGTGGCAAATAATTTATTTTCAGCAAACACAGTTGATTTGCTCACCATATTCATTATGGTGGATTTGCCAACATTTGTATAACCCACCAAAGCTATGCGCACCAAGCCTTCGCGATTGCCACGCTGCGTAGCCATTTGCTTGTCGATGGTTTTTAATTTTTCTTTTAGCAGAGAAATTCTGTCGCGGATTACACGACGGTCGGTTTCAATTTCTTTTTCGCCGGGACCGCGCAACCCAATGCCACCACGCTGTTTGGAAAGGTGTGTCCATAAGCGGGTAAGTCGCGGAAGTAAATATTCGTATTGGGCCAGTTCTACCTGTGTCTTGGCATATGCAGTCTGGGCGCGCTTTGCGAAAATGTAGAGAATAAGATTATTGCGATCGAGAATTTTGCATTCAAGTTCGTTTTCAATATTTCGGATCTGTGAAGGACTTAACCCATCATCAAAAACGGCAACATCAATTTTATGTTCTTTCACATAATCGCGAAGTTCAAATAGTTTTCCAGACCCAACATATGTCCGTGGATCGGGATATTCAAGCCTCTGAACAAATCGTTTACCCGGAATAGCACCAGCCGTATCAATAAGAAAAGATAATTCGTCAAGATATTCCTTTACCCGTTCCGCATCCTGCTTGGGTGTGATTAGCCCGATCAGTATTGCTTTTTCAGGAACTATTTCTGTAATTATTGGTTCGGGCATTTTGAGAACTTGATAGCAAAATGAAATTAGAAAATATTGAATAGAAAAGTTTTTAATGCTTATTTCCTGCCGTTACAAAATACAATGCAGTAGTTGCAATTACTGAATACATGGCAAGTTCGGCGGTAACGCCTGAAGAAAAAAGAATTACAATTTCATAAACAGATGCAAAGAATAACATGAGCCCGGAGAATACAGTTATGCCCGGCTTGCTAAGAAAACCACCGATAAAAAGCAATGAACTGAAAACAATAAATGCCACCGCAACATAAAATTGTATGCTTTTAAAATCGAATGTTTTCACCGTATGAAAAAAAACAATGAAAACAAAAAAAGCAATTGTTAATCGCATCAGCCATGTTGCAAATTGTAAAAGACCTTTAGCTGGTTTCATAGAGTTATTTGGTTATTAAGTTATTAAGTTATTGGTTACTGCGGACTGTATACTGCAGACTGCCAACTACCGCTGCTTATTAGTGATTTTTTTATTTCTCACTAAAACGGCCTGTATCCAATGATTTCACGTACTTCGCGAATTGTTTTTGCTGCGCTTTCGCGGGCTTTTTCAGTTCCCATTTTTACAACTTTTCTTAGATAATCGGAATCGCCAAGCAATTCATTTATTTTTTCACGAAGAGGTGTAGTGAAAATTATCGCATCTTCTGCCAGTTGTTTTTTCATGTCGCCATAACGGATCTGGCAGGTATTATAAAGTTCATTGAAGTGATTAACTGTTTCTTCTTTTGATAAAATTTTCATCAGATCGAAAAGATTCTCAACTGCCTGTGGCTTTTCCTGGTTGGGTTGCGTGGGACCTGCATCAGTTACTGCCTTCATCACTTTTTTTCGTATTGCATCAGGCTCATCAGCAAGAAAGATAGCACTGTTTTCGTTATCCGATTTACTCATCTTCATGCTGCCGTCGAGTCCGGGTATCTTAACTAATTCTTCACCAAAGTTGAATGCATGTGGTTCAGGAAAATATTCTGTTTTATACATCCTGTTAAAGCGATTTGCAAAGGTGCGCATCATTTCAAGATGTTGTTCCTGGTCCTTGCCCACAGGCACTTTTGTCCCTTTATGCAGAAGTACATCAGCAGCCATCAGTACCGGATACGTAAGCAACCCTGCATTTACGTTATCGGGTTGTTTCCTGACTTTTTCTTTAAAAGAGGTACAGCGTTCCAGTTCACCCAGGTAAGCATTCATGTTCAGCAACAAATAAAGTTCGGTTGTTTCGGGAACATCGCTTTGAATGTAAATGGTTGCAACTTCAGGATCGAGTCCGCAGGCAAGGTATTCAACAAGAACCTGTTTTACATGTTTGTGAATATCCTGCTGGTCAGGGTGTGTTGTTAGTGAATGATAATCGGCAATAAAGAAATAGCAATGATGCTCGTGCTGCATCTTTAGAAAATTCTTGATTGCACCAAAGTAATTTCCCAAATGTAAATTACCTGTTGAACGTATACCGCTTACTACTGTTTCCATGCTGCGAAATTACGAAAAAGGTTGGATATTATAAGATGACAAGAAGACAAGTTTTTGGTTGGGAGACTTGAGTTGAGTGTTTGGAGTAAATTATGAAATTAGGAAAGATGGAGTAATTAGATAAGTTAATAAGTTCGAGGCTCAGGAAGTTGTTTCCTCTGAAGTTGCTTCTGTTTCTTTGCTGGATTCTTCTGAAACAATATCTTCCGCAGGCTTTTTAAAGAATCTTTTCTGGAAGAGTATCAGTGAAATTACACCTATAGTTATACTCGTGTCTGATAAATTAAATACTGGGCGGAAAAAAATAAATTCTTCGTTTCCCCATAAAGGAAACCATTGCGGGAAGTGCCCGTTAATGATCGGAAAATAAAACATGTCTACAACCTTTCCATGAAGAAAATTTCCGTAGCCACCACCATCAGGCATAAATTCTGCAATCTGAAAAGTGCTGTCGCTGAAAAGCAATCCATAAAATGCGCTGTCGATAATATTTCCGATAGCCCCGGCGAAAATCAATGATACACTAAGTATTAAGCCAAGCGATGATTCTTTCTTTTTAGTCAGGCTATAAAGATACCATCCAATTGCAGCAACAGCAAGAATACGGAACACACTCAGAAATAACTTTCCATAATTTCCAGCAAACTCCATCCCGAAAGCCATTCCATTGTTTTCAGTGAAATGGATAATGCCCCAATTTCCGAAAATATGGTATTCCTGCCCAAGGAACATATGAGTCTTGATCCAGATTTTAATAACCTGGTCAACAATAAGAACAAGGAAAATAATTAGCAGTGATTTCTTAAGCACGACAAAAAGTTGTTGCCACCAAAAAATTAACTCTTTTGTTTTTGGGTCAGCAGCTTGGCTTCAATACTCATAGTAGCATGAGGTACAACCTTCAGGCGTTCTTTTGGAATGAGTTTTCCGGTAACACGGCAAATTCCGTAAGTTTTGTTTTCGATACGGAGCAATGCATTTTCCAAATCGCGGATAAACTTCTGTTGCCTTACAGCCAGCTGACTATTTTCTTCTTTTGAGAGCACGTTTGAACCTTCTTCAAGAACTTTAAATGTAGGTGAAGTATCATTGGTATCGTTAGCGTTTTTTGTAGTGTATGCTTCGGTAAGCAATACAAGGTCACGCTTGGCTTCTTCAAGTTTGGCAAGAATAATATTTTTGAACTCGATAAGTTCTTTATCGGTATATCTTATTTTATCATCGGGCGCGGAAGTTTTTTTAACTTCTTTTTCTTTGCCTTTGGTAGTTTTCTTTTTTTCCATTTGTTCAGCCTTTTTAAAATTTAAAATCATACTTTACTGATCAGCATCCTGGCAGTGATATCGTCAACCAATTCAATCTCTATCTGGTCTGCAGAGTCGATTTTGTCAACCAATTCCAAGGAAACGGCTAAAGTTTCAGTACAAATATAAGAAATATTATTCTCAATTGATAAATTAATTTTATCCTGCTTCTCTACTTTCACGGCAATCTTGTCAGTAACTTCAAAATTACTGTCTTTACGGATATTCTGTATTCTGTTGATCAGTTCCCGTGCTATTCCTTCTTCCTTTAACTTATCCGTTATTGTAATGTCGAGTGCAACGGTAAGGCTCCCCATATTAGTAACAAGCCAGCCCGGAATATCTTCCGATAATATTTCAACATCCTCCAATGTAATTTCAAGTTTTTCTCCTGCTGCTTCTAGTGTATAAACGCCGTTCTGTTCTATTTTATTTATATCAGCCTGAGAAAATTCTGAAATTATTGCAGCAATCTGCTTCATCAGTTTACCAAACTTCGGCCCCAGCGTTTTAAAATTGGGTTTGATTTTTTTAACAAGTATTCCTGCTGCATCAGTTATAAAATCAAGTTCTTTAACATTCACTTCTGATAAGATCAATCCTTTTACAGCTTCTATTTGTTTCTGTAAACGCATATCAAGCGCAGGAACCATAATTTTTCCCAACGGTTGACGAACACGAATATTTACTTTTTTGCGAAGCGATAAAACCATTGATGAAATATGCTGTGCTATCAGCATTCTCTCTTCAAGGTCTTTGTCAATAATGGATTCATCTGCTACAGGGAAATTTGTAAGATGAACCGATTCGTATTGATGACGCCCTGTAACTTTATTCAAGTCGTTGAATAATCGTTCGGTAAAAAATGGCGCAATCGGAGATGCTAATTGTGCAAGGGTTTCAAGACATTTATATAATGTCTGGTAAGCTGAAATTTTATCCTGCGAATACTCACCTTTCCAGAACCTGCGGCGGCAAAGGCGCACGTACCAGTTGCTGAGGTGTTCATCAACAAATTCCGAAATTGCTCTGCCTGCTTTCGTGGGTTCATAATCAGCATAACACTCATCAACGAGTTTGATCAGAGAGTTTAGCTGTGATAAAATCCAGCGGTCAATTTCAGGGCGCTCATTAACGGGTACTTCTGGCTCTTCATAACTGAATCCATCGATATTTGCATAGATAGCAAAGAAAGCATAGGTGTTGTATAATGTTCCGAAAAATTTTCGTTGCACTTCGCCCAAACCTTCCAGGTCAAACTTCAGATTATCCCATGGTTGCGAGTTGGTAATCATATACCAGCGTGTTGCATCGGGACCGTACTTTTCAATCGTTTCAAACGGGTCAACAGCATTGCTTAAACGCTTCGACATTTTATTCCCGGCTTTGTCAAGTACAAGTCCGTTGGATACACAGGTTTTATAAGCAACCGAATCGAACAGCATTGTTGCAATTGCATGCAAGGTAAAAAACCATCCTCTTGTCTGGTCAACACCTTCGGCAATAAAATCAGCCGGAAAATACTTATCAAGAGTTTCTTTATTTTCAAACGGATAATGAAACTGTGCGTAAGGCATGGCGCCTGAGTCAAACCATACATCAATCAGGTCAGGCTCCCTGAGCATTTTCTTTCCTGTTTGTGAAACAAGAATAATGTCATCCACGTATGGTCTGTGAATATCAAATGTCTGGTAATTTTTTTCTGAATTATCTTTTGCCACAAAATCTTTCAACGGATCTTCTTTCATGAAACCTGCTGCAATAGATTTTTTTATTTCTTTTTGCAAGTCTTCAACTGAGCCAATCATCAGTTGTTCGGTTTTGTCTTCAGAATTCCATATTGGTAAAGGCACACCCCAGAACCTTGAACGTGAAAGGTTCCAGTCAACCAGGTTTTCAAGCCAGTTTCCAAAGCGGCCACTACCAGTTGATTCGGGCTTCCAGTTGATAGTTTTGTTCAGTTCCAGCATTCTGTCTTTAACGGCAGTTGTCTTTATAAACCATGAATCCAAAGGATAATAAAGTATTGGTTTATCAGTTCTCCAGCAATGAGGATAGGAGTGCTCGTATTTTTCTGTTTTAAAACATTTATTTTCCTTCTTCATTTTGACAACAATATCCACATCAACATTATTGTCAGTAGCCGGATTAAAGTTCACATCATATTCCGATTTCACATAGCGTCCGGCAAATTCTCCCATCGACTCAACAAATCTTCCTTGTTTGTCAACCAGTGTAAGAGCACCAACATTAAAAAGCCTGTTCATTCGGAAGTCATCTGCGCCAAAACTCGGAGCGATGTGAACGATCCCTGTACCATCTTCTGTAGTTACAAAATCTCCGATCACTACACGGAAAGGATCGCCTTCTTCGGGCTGTGCATAGGGCAAAAGCTGCTCATAACGCATTCCTTCGAGTTTGTGTCCTATGTGTTCAGCAATTACTTCGTAAGGTATATTTTTCTGACCCGGCTGATATTCTGAAAGTTTCAACTCCGCATTCTTTTCAGGGAAATAAGAATCAAACAATGCTTTTGCAAGAATAACAGTTATCGGGAGGTTTGTATATGCATTAAATGTTTTGACAACCAGGTAGTGAATATTGTTTCCGACCGCAAGAGCTGTATTGGAAGGTAATGTCCATGGGGTAGTGGTCCATGCAAGAAAGAAAAGATCACCATGACTATCTTTAAATAGAAAATCAGATTTATCGTTATGGACAACTTTAAACTGCGCAACTGCTGTGGTATCTTTTACATCTCGATAACAGCCTGGCAGGTTCAGTTCGTGCGAACTTAATCCTGTACCGGCAGCCGGAGAGTAGGGCTGAATAGAATACCCTTTATATAATAATCCTTTGTTATATAATTCTTTCAGCAGGTACCAAACGGTTTCAATGTATTTATTATCGAATGTAATATAAGGATCTCCAAGATCGACCCAATAACCCATGATACGGGTAATCTCGTCCCACTTGTCCTTGTATTTCATCACCTCTTTACGGCAAGCTTTGTTGTAATCTATAACTGATATAGATTTCCCAATATCTTCTTTGGTAATGCCAAGGGTTTTTTCAACGGCAATTTCAATGGGTAAACCATGAGTATCCCACCCAGCTTTGCGTTTTACCTGAAATCCTTTCAGTGTTTTATAGCGACAGAAAATATCTTTAATCGCACGTGCCATAACATGGTGAATGCCTGGCATTCCATTGGCCGATGGGGGCCCTTCATAAAACACAAATTGTGGCTTTCCTTCGCGGGTATCCACGCTTTTTTCAAAGATACTGTTGTCTTCCCAGAATTTACGGACATCTTTCCCGGTCTGAACCAGGTCCAGATGTTTGTATTCTGCATACCGTTGTTTCATTAAAGTAGTTTCTTTAAATTTCAAAGGTTGCAAAGGTAAGAAAAATGGTAATACTTTATAATCAGGGATTAAATCTTATAAAAAATTCTGAAATGAACTATATTTCGCCTTCGCTAAAGGATGATCCATTTTTTAGGATAATAGATGTAATGAATGGCAATATAAGATAATCGTGGCTCAAAATGCGCATTATATTCCTTACGTTCTTTGGCTGTAAAAATGTAACCGTTAAAATCGTAAGGGGTAGATTTTTTTAAAGGATATTGAAGCGAAATTCCCCATTCTGATGTACGACGTTTCTTGGTTTTTTTTACCCAGCTTATACCCATATACAGATCATAGGTAAATGTCATGATAAACTTTTTTTCAACATCAAATTTCGAATCAAAAAGCGTATCGGAGGCTCCGTTGCTAAAGATAGGTCCACGCTGCTTCCCAAGCACATCAACGGGAATGTTGTAGCAGAAAACAGCGCCCAGCTGATAGTTTGTAAAACAATTATCTTTTTTACGTTTCTTTTCATAATTCAGTATTAGAGGTACTTCGGGTGAAACAAATATTGGCCTGAAAGCCGCACTTCCTTTTAAATCAGAAATATGAAAATCATATAGCTTGAAGCTATATGATTTGATCTGAACAGTTATACCAGAAGCAAGATTTATTCTTTTTCCAAAATAATAATTTCCCATTATACCCACACCGGCTGTAGGCCTTGGAATCAACTTAAATGTTGAGGTTTCGAATCCGTTTTTTATAGGTAAAAACACAGGACAAAGTACATTACCACGTATACCAAATTGTAATTTTTGTGCTTGCAGAGAAATACAAAAAGACAAGAAAATAAAAAGTATTAAAAGTCGTACTTTCTTCATAATAAGGCTGCAAAAATAATACAATGTAGGTACATTAAAAAATTATGGAACGCAATTAACTCGTTTCATACGTAATTATTAACAAGAATGTTCTCTTATTCTTTTTTATGTAATTTAGCAAAACCTTGAAAAATTGCAAAATTGATTAATAAGGACACCATACAGAACATTATTGAAACCGCCAGAATTGAAGAGGTTATCGGCGATTATGTTACCCTGAAAAAAAGAGGTGTTAACCTGTTGGGCATATGTCCTTTTCATACTGAAAAAACTCCTTCTTTCACGGTTTCTCCGGCAAAAGGAATTTACAAATGCTTTGGATGCGGGAAGGCCGGCAATTCTGTAAATTTTCTGATGGAGCATGAACATCTTTCTTATCCTGAAGCGCTGCGACAGCTAGCAAAAAAATATTTTATCGAAATTCAGGAAGAGCTGGAATCCCCCGAGCAAATGCTTGCTGAAGGCGAAAAGGAAAGTTTGATGCATGCCACTGCATTTGCCCAGCAGTTCTTCAGCAAAACATTGCTTGAAACCGATGAAGGAAAAGCAATTGGTTTATCATATTTTAAGGAAAGAGGTTTTGACGAAAGGGTTATAGAAAAATTCCAGCTTGGTTACAGCCCGGAAGAATGGAACGGTTTCACAAAAACTGCCCTTGAGAATGGGTTTAAATTAGATTATCTGGTTACAACCGGCCTCACTATTTCGAAAGAAGATCAGCATTACGACCGATTCCGCGGAAGGGTAATGTTTCCTGTTCATAATGTTTCGGGAAGAGTAATCGCATTTGGCGGAAGAACGTTATCCACTGATAAAACAAAACCAAAATACGTCAACTCTCCTGAATCGGAAATATACCACAAAAGCAACGTTCTCTATGGAATTTATTTTGCGAAGAGTTCAATAATTTCAAATGATAATTGCTTCCTTGTTGAAGGATATACCGATGTGATTTCCATGCATCTGGCTGGTGTTGAAAACGTGGTTGCTTCATCAGGAACATCCCTTACGGTAGACCAGATTAAACTGATAAGGCGGTATACGCCGAACATCACTATTCTTTATGATGGCGATGCAGCCGGAATAAAAGCTTCATTTCGTGGAATTGACATGATTCTTGAAGAAGGGATGAATGTTAAAATTGTTTTATTTCCCGATGGTGAAGATCCCGATTCATATGCGCGTAAACACCGCCCTGCGGAAGTGCGGGATTTTATTCATGACAACGCGGTAGATTTTATTATTTTTAAAACGAAACTTCTTAGTAAAGAAGCCGGTAATGATCTTGTTAAGAGATCGGGGATGATTAAAGAAATCTCAAATTCAATTGCACTTGTTCCTTCAGGCTCTTTACGTCAGGAGTATACTAAAGAGCTTAGTGAAAAAGCTAACATTGAGGAAAGAATTTTAATAAATGAAATAAATAAAATTCTCTCGACAAAAGCAAAATATAAATCTGAAAAAATTGCTTCTGAACAAGAACAGCCAGAAATAAGTGATTTTACTTCAGAGCCCCAATATGAAATTTTAGAGGAAAACACCGTAAGCCAAGAAAAAGAATTATTACGGTTTATGCTGAATTATGGCACAAAAGAAATTGAAGTAGAAGTTGTTGACGAAGATGATGAAAAGACAAAAATCAAAATGCAGCTTGCTTCTTTTATTGTGATGGAATTGCAGCGTGACAAGATTGATTTTCAAAACCCTGTTTATCAGCTTATCTTAAACGAATATGTCAAATTGCTTGATGAAGATACCATTCCAAATGTGCAGAATTTTGTGAATCATTCTGATCATCAAATAAGTGCCGCAATGCCCGAACTTCTTGTTAACCCATATGATTTAAGTGGAAACTGGAAAAAAATGCACAAAATTAATGTTCCTCTTGAAGATGAAAAGCTCAAAGAGTCAGCTATTTCATATGTTTATTCATTAAAACTGAAAAAGGTTGACAAAATGATTGCTGAGAATCTTGATGCCTTAAAGAAAGCAAAAAACGAGGAAGATGAAATTATTTTAATGGGCAAACACAATGCGCTTATGGAAGCAAAAAGAGATTTTGCAGAAAAACTCACAAGAATTATTACCCGCTGATCTCTTTATTTGCCTGCCCTTCTTGACTTTCCGATTTCTGTGTTGTATTTTTGTTCCGCGTTAATTTAGAAGATATGATAAAAAATATGGGGACTATTGACCGCGCGGTCAGAGCATTTATTACGATAGTTTTTGTTATTCTGATTTTAACAGGAGCTGTGAAAGGAGTTGGCTTTGCTGTTTTAGCTGTTTTGGGATTTTATTTCACACTGACTGTTATTTTTGGGTTTTGCCCTTTATATACTATTGTTGGATTGCACACTCTGCGAACCAAGTCGGGAAATGATGTGTAGCTATTAACTATTAAAAAGGAAAGCCGATACTTTAAGTCGGCTTTCTTTTTTTATGAAAAAATTCCTTTAATATTTCAGCGCACTCATCTTCCATTATACCTCCAACTATTTCAGTTGAAGGATGCAATATTTTTTTTGCAAAGATTGAATATCCTCTTTTCTCATCCTTGGCTCCATATACAATTTTAGGAATTTGTGTCCAGTAAGATGCTCCAGCACACATCACGCAAGGTTCAAGTGTAACATAAAGAGTACACTCTGATAAATATTTCCCTCCAAGAAAATTGGCTGCTGCAGTAAAGGCCTGCATTTCGGCATGAGCGGTAACATCATTAAGTCGCTCAGTAAAATTATGCGCTCTTGCGATGATCCTGTTCTGGCAAACAATCACGGCGCCAATAGGAACTTCATCAGCATCGAAAGCTTTACGGGCTTCCTTGAGCGCTTCTTTCATGTAGGATTCGTCGGAGTGAACAGTAAGCATTTGTTTGTGTGAAATTTCTTAAACAAAAATAGAAAATTAATGACGATAATCAACCAAAACTGACGAAATTCAAATTGCTAAAATACAGAAGAATGATTGTAAGTTGTTGATGGTTAAATATTAAGTGTGGATTTTGTTTTCTTTTCCAAGAATGACGGGGATTTTGGAATTGTTGTCTTCATAAAATGAAAAATTGTCGGATACAACCAAAAAAGTCAATCAAACATGTTTCTATAAAAAATTAGATTAATTTAATAAATATGTAGACAAAAAGTAAACAATATTTGTGAGAGATGATGTAAAAATTTTATGTTTAATTTATTTGCGTAGCAATACAGAAATGTATACTTTGGCGTATAAATAATTCTACTTTTACTAATTAATCGATAAAAATTCTAAACCATGAAAAACATTTATTTCCCATTAAGTCTTTTATGCCTGCTGATGTTTCAGTCGGTAACAAAAGCACAGTTATCACCTACAAGTTCTCCTTATTATGCAAATGGATCATACTCCATTGTATCGGATAGCACAACCGTAAGCAGTAAAAAAGTTGTAATTTACAGACCAAGCGTTCCTCCAACAGGAGATAAGTACCCGGTATTTATTTTTCAGCCGGGTGCCAATGGCTTTTTTAGTTCAGCTATTACAGTGCATTCCTATGATTTATATATGAAGCATCTTGCAACTTATGGCTATGTGGTATTGGTAATTGATGAAACTTCAGCAGGATTGCCCAATGGAACAACTTTTATAGCTGTTCACGACTGGTTTAATACTAATATTGTAAATGCTTCGCATTGGTTATATACCTATGCCGATTCTTCAAAAGTTGTTATAGGCGGACACTCGAATGGTGGAGTAAATGCATCCGGATGCCTTGTCGACAGCCCAAATCAGATAAAAGGAATTGTTTATTTTGCATCGTATCCGAGTAATAACTTTATGGTTCCCCAGGATGTGAGCGGCTATACCGGAAAAGTTCTGGATTTATCAGGTGCTTCAGATGCAACAAGTACTCCCGCTTCCTGCAGAACAGGATATGATGCATTTACCAGTGCGAACTGTGCATACTGGGTTTCAATAACTGGTATGGACCATGGCGGATTTGGAGATTATGTAAATACTTCTCAGCCGGTTGGATCTATCGGAAGAACAAATGCCACAGCAACAGTTCGTCATTATCTTGTAAGTTTTATGGAAAGCCAGTTTAAAAACAATACTATTGCAATGGCAAATTTCCAGACATCACTTTTTCAACCCAATACCACTGCAACATTTGAAAATTCCTGTGTTGCAACTGATATTAATGAAGCTGAATCTTCAGTTGAAGTAAAAGTTTTTCCAAATCCCGCAACCAACAATGCAACAATTACAAATACAGAAGAAATTTCAGAATCGGATATTATGATTTTTGATATAACTGGAAGAATTGTTACAGACAGGGTCAAGATTGAAACTCTGGGTTTCAATGAATATAAACTTGATCTAACAAATATTGACAATGGATATTACTTCATAAGTTTTGCAGGCAGCAAAATTAGTCCGGTCAGGTTCGCAGTGACAAGATAATTTTCCGGCAACTGTTTTATGTTTAGTCCCCCATTCTTATTTTAGGATGGGGGCTTTTTTATAAAATCATTGAATTTTATTTGTAGATATCTGCAGAGCCCTGAAACAATAAAAACATAGCTGTAACAAATTGTCGTGTTTCAGCCTGTTTTGTAGTTTCTCCAGTAAGGGTTGTTACTTTTAATGCTTCCTTCATTTGCAGACAAAGATTTTCTTTCTGAAGTTCAAAATCGATTTCATCCATTTCTCTTGCAATGTTTATTACACCTTCAGCAGCAGCAAGTCTTTTTTTGCATTCAATAGTCTTAATACCGGGAAGTGTTGCTTTGAGCAATGTGTCAAGGGGGAGAATAAACAAGGAATTATATTTTTTCCATTCGGGTTCAGATAATTTTCTTGTTGCACGAAAATAATTTATCCAGTCGTTGGAAACAAACGCCTGCCCTATATTAGTCGGGTCGCGAAGATCACCGGGAGGAACAAGGCAGCATCTGAAATTTTTCATTATATATTTTTGTCCGTCAGTGAGAATACTATCAGCAGCAGTTTTTAAATTCCATAAGCGGATCATTCCCTTTTCTCCGAATAGCCCAGTAGAATGGGCTTTGTCAATTTCGATGCGTCTTTCAGAAGAGATACTTTTAGTTTCCACCAGGGCAATATTACCTTTTGGAAATAATGCAGGAGATGCATGGCATTGCTGGCATCCGGTACCTGAATAACCTGGTTCTTCTGCAGCGATTAACGATTTTTTTATAATCTCCGCTTCCATAATTCGTGCAGCATTTACCTGTTTTTTTAAACTGTCGGAAATGGATTCTTTTTTCAATAATTTTTCAAGCAGGTTTATATAAACTCTCCGGACATAAACAAGTTCAATGGATGAATTGCCTGTGGTATCAAGGGAAGGAAGACCTCCTGATTCAAATGATGTTGAAAGTGTTTTTAATTTTTCTGACTGTGTTATTGTAAAAAATAATCCATTGATAATATTTACAGAAGAGATTTTGATAATCAGGTAATTCATTTCTTTCAACTGTTTTTCCCACCCATCATCATTAGAAATTAAAGGTTTCTTTGGAATAGAAATAGCAGTTGAAATGAAAATTACAATCAATGATAATGGTAAAATAATAGTTGAAAATATTTTTTTCATTCAAATTTATTGTTCAAATCCAGTGTCCGGGCAATTGATTCCCACAATTGCATTTGCCTTTTACAGTCGTATTTTTTATGACTTCAAAATCTACTCTTTCAATGACTATGGTTCCGCATTTCGGACAAACAGTATTGCATCCTTCGTTTCCCGGCAGGTTTCCCACGTAGACATATTCAAGTCCCAGGTCGGTAGCTATTTTATATGCATTGCTGAGAGCATCAATAGGTGTGGGGTCCAAGTCTTTCAATTTGTAATAAGGTTCAAAGCGGGTAAAATGCAGGGGTACATCTATTCCGATTTCGTCTTTGATCCACTGACACATTTCGGTGATTTGTGCAGTGTCAACATTCAGGCCGGTTACAAGGAGATTCACAATTTCGAACCAGGTTTTATCCGCATTTTTAGCGAGTAATTTCAATGATTTTTTTACTGGTTCAAGTTCGCCACCAATCACCGTTGAATAATAATCTTTATCAAAACCTTTTAATCCAAAAACAAAGGCGTCAATCAATGGAATCAGCTCGGTGAGAGGTTCTTCATTAATATAACCAGCCGTAACGCAAAAAGTTTTCATGCCTTCTTTCTTTGCCAGTGTTGCAATATCGCGCATGTATTCAAAATAAATTGTGGGCTCGGTATAAAAAAAGTTAATGGCATTGACATCATTTTTCTTTGCGCGCGCAATCACTTCGGCCGGTTCAAGGGAAAATGTTTTTATATCACCGGGACCAACCTGGCTGTAGTCGGAGTTCTGGCAATACTGGCAATGCAGGTTACATCCTGAAGTTGCGATACTGAGAGCCTTATCGGTAATCTGGTAATGATATAAAGGAGATTTCTCAATATTATCAAGCGCAATTACAGCGGGAAGTCCGTATACAAGGGAATAGTATTCTCCGTCGCGGTTTCCACGTGAATGACAATTTCCATTTTCTCCAGGTGCAACAATACATTCATTCGGGCAAAGTTTACATTGTGTCATTTTATCAGCAAGTGATTTCCAGTAGTCAGCTTTATGCAATCCATCACCATTTGCAGGAGATGCAATAAGTTTTTCGGGAAACATTAAATTATTGAAGAGGTACCATCCGGCGCATAATGCACAGCTGCGCTGAATAAAATGACGACGTGATATATGTGTTGAATCCTGCATGAAGTAATTCTAACTCAAAGATATGTTTTTTAATAAAACGAAAAAAGCGCAGTGTTATTCTGCGCTTTTGTTTCATAAAAGAATTGTTATGCTACAGGACCAGCTGGTTCACCTGCAGCGCGCATTGCCATAATATCTTTATCCAGAAGATAAAGATTTTGTTTGCCTAAAAGTTTCAGTTTATCAATAATGGCCCTTGCTGATTTTTCTTCCTGTATCTGTTCTGCAACAAACCACTGAACAAAATTCAGGGTGGTGAAATCTTTTTCCTTATTACAAAGAGCCACAATCTCGTTGATAGATGCTGTAATAAATTCTTCATGTTTCAGCACGCTTTGAAAAGCATCCATTGCATCTTTGAATGTTGCCGGTGGCACTTTTATCGCTGAAATAACTGCATTTCCACCTCTTTCATTTACATAGTGAATGAATTTCAGCATATGCAGGCGCTCTTCATCGGCCTGAACATAGAGCCACTGAGAAATACCTTCATAGCCCTGAGATTCGGCCCATGATGCCATTGACAGATATAAATGTGAAGAATAAGATTCCTTCTCTATCTGTACATTTAAAATATTTTCAATACTTTTTATCATAGTAGTAAATTTTAAAATTTGACTGTAAAGTTACAAAACTTAGAAGGCGTTTCCAATCCTTGGCAAAATTATTTTTTGGTATAAAACAAGAAGAGCTGCTCGCAGAGCAGCTCTTAATTAAATTTATTGTTTTTTATCCCTTCAGTGCTTCTGCTCCACCAACAATTTCAAGAATTTCCTTTGTAATTGCAGCCTGTCTGGCTTTATTATATGTAAGGCGAAGTTCTTTCATTAGCGAATCGGCATTGTCTGTTGCTTTATGCATTGCAGTCATTCGTGCGCCATGTTCTGATGCAACCGAATCGAGAAGCATTTTATAGAATTGTATTTTCAGGGATTTTGGAATAAGTTGTGATACAATTTCTTCTTTGCTGGGTTCAAAAATATAATCGGAGACCTGCTTTGACTTGCCCTGCTCAGTTTTTGCTTTAGTTATCGGAAGATATTGTTCTGTCGAAAGTATTTGTACTGCAGCATTTTTAAACTGGTTGTATACCACCTCAATTCTGTCGTACTTACCGCCAACAAAGGACTTCATCAAATTATCAGCAATAGGTGCAACATTTTCAAAAGTAAGGGAATCCAATATCTGCATGTTAGTATCAATAACATGATATTTTCTTTTCAACATAAAATCAGCGCCTTTTTTACCGATGCAAATAATGTCGAGGTTCCCGCTTTTATTTATTTCATTATATTTTGTGTTGATCATGCTGACTGCGCTCTTTAGCACGTTGCCATTGAATGCTCCGCAAAGCCCCCTGTTTGAGGTAACAACAATCACCAATACCTTCTGAACTTTTCTTTCTTTTGAATAGATGCCATCAGTACTATCTAAACTTGCGCTGAGGTTTTCGAGAATCTCTTTCAGCTTTCCGGCATAAGGGCGCATTTTTACAATTGCATTCTGGGCACGTTTTAGCTTAGACGCAGAAACCATTTTCATAGCGCTGGTAATCTGCTGTGTCGACTTAACAGATGCAATTCTTGTCCTGACTTCTTTTAATCCTGGCATTTAGAGAATGTTTTTTGTTCGTCGTTCGTTGTTAAACTTTTGTAATAAATAGGATTTAAATTATTCTAACTACAAACCACAAACATTTCTAACAATGTTACTTCGTTTTATATTTTGCAGAAAGTTCTTTTGCTGTTTTTTCCAATACTTTAATCACTTCATCTGTCAGTTGTCCTGATTTCAATGAGTCAAGTTCAGCCTGATGATGTAATTCCATAAAATGCAGAAACTCTTCTTCAAAATCACGTATTTTATTAATTGGCACATTTTGCAACAATCCCTTGGTCCCGCAGAAAATAATAGCAATCTGTTTTTCAACAGGAACCGGAGAATACTGGGGCTGTTTAAGTATCTCAACATTTCTTCTGCCTTTTTCCAAAACAGCCATAGTAGCTGCATCCAGGTCGGAACCAAATTTTGAGAAAGCTTCAAGTTCGCGGAAAAGTGCCTGGTCAAGTTTTAATGTACCGGCAACTTTTTTCATGGATTTAATCTGTGCATTACCACCTACGCGTGATACAGAAATACCAACATTAATAGCCGGACGTATACCAGAGTTAAATAAATTTGTTTCAAGGAATATCTGTCCGTCGGTGATAGAGATAACATTTGTTGGGATATATGCAGAAACGTCGCCTCCCTGAGTTTCAATGATAGGAAGGGCTGTGAGCGATCCTCCACCTTTTACCAAATGCGTGATGGATGAAGGTAAATCGTTCATTTGTTTTGCAACTTCATCAGAAGATATAATTCGGGCGGCTCTTTCAAGTAACCTTGAGTGAAGATAAAATACATCACCGGGATATGCTTCACGGCCAGGAGGGCGACGAAGTAGTAAAGAAACTTCGCGGTAAGAAACAGCTTGTTTTGAAAGATCATCATAAATAACCAATGCAGATCTTCCGGTATCCCTGAAAAGTTCACCAATTGTTGCACCGGTAAATGGAGCATAAAACTGCATTGCAGCGGGATATGAAGCAGGTGCTGCAACAACTACAGTGTATTGCATGGCTCCATGGTCTTCCAGTGTTTTTACAACATTGGCGATTGTTGATCCTTTTTGCCCGATGGCAACATAGATACAGTAAACAGGTTGACCTTTATCGAAAAATTCTTTTTGATTGATAATAGTATCAATTGCAATTGCTGATTTTCCTGTCTGACGATCGCCGATGATAAGCTCGCGCTGTCCGCGCCCTATTGGGATCATCGCATCAATTGCTTTGATACCTGTCTGCAAGGGCTGGTTCACAGGTTGACGATAAAGAACGCCCGGTGCTTTTCTTTCAAGTGGCATTTCAAATACTTCGCCTTTTATAGGGCCTTTGCCATCGATGGGATCACCGACAGTATTGATAACTCTTCCCAGCATTCCTTCGCCAACATTCACTGACGCGATGTGGCCGGTTCTTTTTACAATGTCGCCTTCCTTGATATGTGTAGCTTCTCCAAGGAGCACAATCCCCACATTATCTTCTTCAAGGTTCAGAACAATACCTTTCATTCCGTCTTTTACAAACTCTACAAGTTCGCCCGACTGAGCATTAGTAAGGCCGTAGATACGGGCAATACCGTCGCCAACCTGCAATACAGAACCAGTTTCTTCGAGTTCAGATTCAAATTTGAATCCGGATAATTGTTGTCTTAATATCGCCGATACTTCGGCTGGTTTAATTTCCGCCATAATTCAGTTTTTTTCAAACTAACCACTACAGGTTAAAAATGTATTTATTCTTTTATTGAAATTGTCATTAATTGTATTTGTCTATTTACTACTATTGAAAGCAATCCCACCGGGTAAGTAAGCAGCGACTGAAAAAATTGAACTGTATTTATTTTTGTTGCTTTCCAGAAAGCGTAACTTCCGCCAAAACCTTTTATAAGTGTTTTTGAAAATGAAGATTTGCTCAGAGCCATTTTGAGTGAAGAAACATTATAACCCTGAACATGATAAGGTGATACAAGCGGTTTTATTTTCCCGTATTTATGTGATTGAAATGTAATCGAATAAAGTAATCGCAAGAAACTGTTTTCCAGAGAATCCTCGTTGGGAACTATCAGCAATAAGACTCCTCCGGGTTTCAATATCCTGTTCAATTCATGCAGCGTTTCCATCGGATTCATTACATGTTCCAGAACAGAATCCATATAAATGACGCTGAAATAATTATTAGGAAATTTTGCATCGATTATATTCCCATTAAAGAAATTAAATTTTGAAAATTCAGTTGATAAATTATTTGCTATATCAACACCGTATGGTTCGAATCCATTGCTGTATGCTTCCTGCAGAACATGGCCTTCGCCACAGCCGATATCAAGAAATTTTCCTTTGTCAGTTTTCAAGGATTGCAGAAGGTGTTTGAATCGTTTTTTCCTTTCAGAATCACGCAGTTTTTTCTGCCATGAAGTAACATCGGCATGCTCAAAATATTTATTCTCGTAAAGCTGTTGCCATTCCTGCTGACTTAAATCAATTTCCGGAAGTACAGAATAATACCCACAATTTTTACACTGAAAAATTTTATAATTATTTTCTGAGGAGCGCGGAAAAGCAGTATTCGTAACAGGTTTCCCAATTAATTTATAAACTTTTTCACCACATATTTTACAAACTACACTCATCAAATTACAGTCGATTTTTTTTAAAATCCTTTTTCGTAAACGTTGATATTAAATTCTCTTTTAAGTTTCATAATTTTTTTGCGAATACTGTCATCGAATTGATACTGTCCGAAGCGCAGGATAAATCCGCCAATAATTTCACCCTTAATTTCTTCAACAATGTCGACTTCTTTTTTCGTAAATCCGCCTACAAGTTCTTTAACGGTATTCCTGATTTTATCGTCGGATCCAACGGCTGTGGTGAGCATAACGGAAATAATTCCTAAGTAATCTTTGTATAGAGCAAGGAATTGTTCGGCAATGGGGTCAATAAAATTCTCTCTTCTTTTTGCAGCAATGATATTTAAATATGCCAGAGAAAGTTCTCCAAGTTTCCCTTCGAAAAGCGATTTCATAATTTTTTGTTTTTTATCGCTTTTAATAATCGGGCTTGAAAGCAGCAACCGGAAGTCTTTATTCTCAAGGCATACAGCGCGTACAAGTATCATATCCTGATAGGTCTGTTCCTGGCATTTCTGTTCAAGTGAAAGTTCGAACAATGCTTTTGCATACCTTGTCGCAATGCGTGTTTCTTTCATGCTAGTTGAAATGTATTTCGTTCAGTAATTTTGTTACCAGCGCTTTTTGTTTTTCGTTTGTTGAAAGATCTTCTTTCATGATTTTTTCTGCAATCTCTATTGAAAGAATTGCGATCTGATTTTTAAGATCGGTAAGCGCTGCCATTTTTTCAAAATGGATATTTTCCTTTGCAGTTTCAACTATTCTCTGGGCCTCACCTTCGGCCTTGGTTTTAGCTTCACCGATAACGTTATCCCTGATTTTTCTTGCATCACGAAGCATTGCGTCGCGTTCTTCTTTGGCTTCTTTCATCAGTTGTTCATTGCTGAATGTAAGCTGAGCCATTTCTTCCTTTGCTCTATCAGCAGCTCTCAGTGCGCTTTCGATAGATTCTTCTCTTTCTTTCAGTGCTTTCATCACAGGCTTCCATGCAAATTTGCCAAGAATCCAAACCACAATACCAAAAGACAAGGTCATCCAAAAAACGAGGCCTATGTGCGGAGTTACTAGTTCCATATATTTATTTTTTATTAGTTACTTAAAAAGTGTTTGCTTAAACCAACCGTTTAAGCAAACACTGAATTGGTTTTTGCTTAAATAAAAAGAATAAGCAAACAAACCACAATAGCGAAGAAAGCAACACCTTCGATAAGCGCTGCTGCAACGATCATGTTTGAACGGATATCACCGACTGCTTCCGGTTGACGTGCAATGGATTCCATTGCGCTGCCACCTATGCGGCCAATACCTATACCTGCTCCGATCGCGGCAATACCAGCACCAATACCGGCACCCATTTTTGCAACTGGGGCCAGGTCGCTTACTGCCTGCATAATTACTGATAACATTGACATAATAAAAAATATTTAGGTTATTAAAAAAAAATCTTCTTAACTATTAATGTGCTTTTTCTTCATGATGTTCGTGTTCTTCTATTGCCATTCCAAAATAAAGGGATGATAAGAGCGTGAACACATATGCCTGCAGGAATGCAACGAGCAATTCGAGCATTCCCATAAAAACCGCAAAGATGACTGAAACGACCGACGCTCCTAATCCTGCACCAATATTGATGTTCCCGAAAATAAATATCAGTCCGATAAAACCGAGAATAATAATATGACCGGCTGATATATTGGCAAAGAGACGAACCATCAATACAAATGGTTTTGTAATCAAACCAATTATTTCTACAACAGGCATCAGGGGAATTGGAATTTTTAACCACCAGGGCACACCGGGCGTATTGATGATATGTGTCCAGTAACTTTTATTTCCGCTAAATGTTGTAATGGTAAAAGTAAATAATGCCAACACCATTGTTATTGCAATATTTCCTGTAAGGTTCGCTCCCCCTGGGAAAAAAGGAATTATCCCAAGTAAATTGCTGAAGAAAATAAAAAAGAATAATGTCATCAGATAGGGCAAATATCTTTCATATTTTTTTCCGATAGAAGGTTTAATCACATCATCGCGAACAAATATGATTAAGAATTCCATAACCGATTGAAGTCCTTTTGGTGCCCTGTTTGGGTTCTTTTTATAACGTTGTGCAATTGAAATAAAGATTACACACAAAAGAGTTAAACTGATAAATAATGAAAGTGTATTTTTTGTAATGGAGAAATCAAGCGGGATTCCGGCTTCTGCATCAATTTCGCCATTTTCATCGACCTTTACAATTTTACCTTTGTATTCACCTTCCATTTCGAGTTTATAACCATTATAGGCTTCTTCGCCATGTTTGAAATGAGATGAACTAAAAGTAACAATGCTACCATTGTCGTATAGAATCACAGGAAGAGGAATGGTGACTTCTGTTTCGCCAACTTTCATGATATGCCATTCATGAGCATCGGTGATATGCTCAATAATCATTTTACCGGCATTAAAAGGTTCTTCTCCGCCTTTTCCTTTGTCATCTTTTTCCGGATTGCCGGCATTTGCCCTGAAATTTGAAAAAACAATCAGAAGCAGAGATAAGAATAACAGTCTAAAAATATGATGGTTAAATATCTTCATGACAACACAAGATCTTATAAATAATAAGGTCGCAATTTATATAATATTGATGAAAAATCAATAAAAAAAATCAGAAAATATTTTCTGATAATTTTAGCTTACAACCTTTGAGAATAAGGTAATTATCAGAAAGCTCGTTTTAAGACGAGTTGGATGGAGTATTATTTTTTATTTTCTTGTTTCGGTCCTTGTAAACCTAAGAAGAGCAATTACCTCAAAAAAGGTGTATGCAACATACAAGATGAAAAATGAAAGTATAAAAGGAATAGCATCGTATTTATGCGTGAAAACATATGCAACCAAAACAGCCATATAAATCATGAGCTTCAGAAAAGTAGCCATCATAAAGCGGTTGACAAAACGGTTGAATTTATTGCCGGCACTTTTTATCAGAAAGCCGAAAACAATAATTGTTACTGCGAAGAAAAAAGGAAACAGGAAAGGCAAAGCCGGACTGAAATAATTTTCCGGAAGAAAAAATGTAAGAATAAATGCTATTGCTCCCAGAATAACCGAAAATACCAAGAGGTTTACTATAAATTTATTTAGAAATGCTTTGTCCACTTTTATTTTTTTATGAGATCTTTAATAACAATATAAATTGCAAAAGCGACAGACAGGAATGATAAAACTACTGTAAATATAGGGAATTTAAGATCAAGATATTTATCAAGCTGATAACCGCCAAATATTCCTCCCGCAATAATCACCAGCATCTGCATTGCAATGCTGGAATAACGGGCATAATCAGGAAGCTGATTTTTGCTGTTCATTTGGTTTTACAGGTTCAACTTTCTCTCTGGTTTTCATGTCCTTTACAGGTGAGTTGTTCATGCTGCAGGATCCGGAAAATAAAGCACCCGGTTCAATGGCCAGTTTATTGGTGACCACATCACCATTGAGTTTGGCTGTGGCTTTCATAGATAATAATTCCGATACAGTTACGGTAGCGTTAATAATGCCTGAAAAATCGGCATTCTGGCAAACGATTTCTCCTTCAATATTTCCGGTGGCGCCCACCACAAGCTTTCCTTTTGAATTTACCGAACCAACAAGGCTGCCATCAATACGGATATCTCCATTGGATATTATATCGCCCTTTATAACGGTTCCGGCTCCTATCAGGTTAATTGAAGGGGACTCCTGTTCGAAACTTTTTGCCATTTTACTGTTTTTTAATGGTTAAACTTAAATTTGTTTATTCTGAAACAAATGTATAAAAATATATTTCTCCTGCAAAACAAAAGGTGAAATATTAAGCAAATGAAAAGGATTTATTTCAGGTAGTTCTTGTTAAAGAAAAGGATGTAATTATCAATATCTTTAGCTTTATACATGGCCGTATAATTATCAACGGATACAATAAACTGCCTGTAATCGGATGGTTTAAGTTTAGCAAAAACAGTCTTATCGGTCTTGATTAGATTATAATATTGCATGCCCTTTACTTTGTCAGCGAAATTGGTAACCGTAATAATCTGGCGGGTGTTGTCAAGGAAAACATTGCTGATAGTAAGGCCGGCAGTACTGAAATTCTTGGTGTTGAAATCGGAAATTGCATTTTTAACATCAGAAATTTTTGTCCCTTTACTTATTGTAACTTCCACCACATATACATGAATAGCATCAGCATCGAAGGTATAGCCTTTATTGGAAACAAGAACACTGTCCTTCTTGGCGGTGGCAACTGTCTTTCCGGTCCAGAAATCAAGCAGGTCCTGGGCTTTGGGAGTTACAGAATTTGTCGGGTATTTATCAATAATGGATTGCAGAGTTGTTACAAGATTCAGACTATCCTTGTTTTTTCCATATGCAAGCGCCTTCATATACTTGAATTTTGGAACAAGGGAGGTGTCGCTTCCAAACATAGCAATTGCCCTGTTGGATTTTGCCATTACAGAATCCCATTTTCCTGCTTTGTATGCAGTGTATGTCTCCTTGTATAATGTTGCAGCGATATCTTTAGCTTCCGATGAGATTTTTTTGTAGTTCGGATTTTTAATGATGTTGCAATAATCGCTTTCCGGTTCTTTCGTACATATCAGGTTTTTGTAATAATCCCGTTTACTTTCATTGCTCAGATTGTCATAAACAAGATACAGCTGATAATAGGTCCTCATCAGATATGAAGCATTCTCAGGAAAACGCTTAATGAGTTCATTGTACGTTTCAATCGCTTTCGGTGCATCTGCCAGATCGTTCTGGTAAATCAATCCAATATTATACAATGCTACCGCAATCATTGAATCCGATTTTTTCAGATCCCTGGCTGAAGTAGGAATATTTTTCAGATAATAATTTTTATCTTTCAGGTTGGTTGTTGTTACTGCTTTTGCCGAGTCAGCAGAGGTAGAGTCGGTTCCGGCATCAACTGTGCCAAAATCGCTTTCCGCCGCTTTATTGCTTAACCGCCAAAGGTCTTCAAGTTTTCGGCTGCCCCATTTTTTAATGAATTCTGTTTTTCCGAAATTTACAGCCGTAGTATTATAAAAATACCAGGATGTAGTAGCAGTAGTGGCAATGGTATTTGCAGCAGCATTGTAAATATTCTGCTGTTTCTGATATTCTTCCTGTTGTTTTATTTGCTCAGCTTTAATTACCTCGGTGATGATACCATCAATAATTTTATTCCGATCAGCAGTTGACATTGCAGACAACTTTTGCAGACTGTCCTGCAGTTCAACAACCCTGAGGTTTTCAACCAGGTCTTTCAAAACAGAAGCAAGAGCATTAATTTTATCGTAACCAGGATAATCTTTCGGAAGCACTGTCATTGCGCTGTCGTAATACATTTCAGCCATTTCATATTTGGGCATTGAAAAATATAACTTTCCAAGTTTTAAATATGATTTCGCTTTCTGATTGTTGTTGGAAACGCTCTTTGTTGCAGATAATTTATAATTGTCAATGGCGCACAAAGTATCGCTTTCTTTCATGCATATTTCAGCAAGAGCATAGTAAATTTGGTCAAGATAATCCTTGTTCTTTGTGTCTTTAGCCAGTTTGTTAAGAAGTTTCTTTATTTCCTTGCTGTCGCCGGTAGAGGCATCAAAACACATTGCCTTGTTGATCTTGGCATTGAACGCCATTTCATAAGGCGGATTCATTTTTATGACCTTGTCATACAATTTAGAAGCAGCATCCATTTTCCCCATATCCTGGTAAACCTGTGCCAGGATAAAACGCAAACGTGTCCTTACCGATTTCTTTTTATTCTTATCTATTGCGGCTATAAGGTATTCAATGGACTGTTCATTATTTTCCTGTTTCAGATTATAGTCAGCATAAATAATCGGAAAAATCTTCAGTGCCTGCTTTGGTAAAAGTTTTTTGTTTTTGTCAATTTTGCTTTGAACCAGGTCGAGCATTGATTCAGCCTTTTCATATTTTTTCTGTTCGCAGTATGTCCGGGCCTGCCATAACATTGCACTGTATTTGGTAGGGAACTCGGGATATGTTTTTATAATATAGTCAAATGCTTCAGAAGCAAGCTTATATTCTTGTTTATAGAAATAGGATTTGCCAATCAGCAGATAAGCTTCAGGAATCCAGCGAACATGCTCTTTTCTTTTAAGGAAAATAGAATGCCTTGAAATGACTGTTGATGACTTGGTGTAAGCTTTATCAAAATAAGAATTCAGGGATGTTGCGTTTTCCAACGTGCCAAGTTTAAATACCGTTAGAATCCTGGAATAATCATCCACATGAAGTTTTTCAAGTTCCATCACACCCATCTTATAACTTTCATTCCCGTTAAAATAAGCATTGTAACGGGCTGTCATGTTATGATAGAATCTGCGTGTAAAAGTGTTCTTTTTTGTAGAGCAGGAGCTAAACAATAAAACCACCATCAGGACAAAAACTCCTGAACGCAACCATATGGAATTAATTTTCAAGTCGATCGATTTTGTTGAAATGATATAACTCTTATTTGACAAATTTATTTTATTTTTTTTACATAGATGTATATTTTTCGTTTTTAGGGATGTGGTATTTGCATTTTTTTCAAAGAATAGTATAATATTTTCCGATATTTGCAAGTTATCCTCAACAATACAATAAGATGTCGGGCGAAAAAAAGAAAAACAAATTTTTTCAGAAACTGAAAGTCAAGTATCGTCTTGTGGTGATGAATGCTGACACTTTTGAAGAAAAAGTTTCTTTCCGATTGTCAAGGTTGAACGTTTTTATAGTGCTTAGTACTTTGATCATTCTTCTTATTTTCATAACAACCTATATTATAGCATTCACACCATTGCGGGAATATATTCCCGGATACGGAAGTAGCGAATCAAACCGCAGTATACGTGAATTAATTCTTCGGGCCGATTCAATGGAAGAGGATCTGAAAAATAAAGATCTTTATTTATATAATATCCGCAACATTATTGAAGGAAAAGAAATAGTTGACAAACTTCCCGACAAACCCGATTCTGCAACTGTCGATTACAGTAATCTGAATTTTACCAAATCGCAGGATGATTCACTGCTCAGATTAGAAATGCAAAAGCAGGATCAGTATAATATTGCTGTGAGTGATAACTCTTCTGGTTCATCGATAACTTCTATCAGTAGTTTCTTTTTCTTTACTCCGCTAAAAGGAATTATTACGAATAATTATGATCCTGCCAATGAGCATTATGGCATTGATATAGTAGCTGCAAAAGATGAGGCGATTAAAAGCACACTCGATGGCACAATAATTTTTGCCGGATGGACATTGCAAACAGGATATACAATTGCAGTGCAGCACCAGGATAACCTGATTTCGGTGTATAAGCATAATTCTGCTTTATTAAAACAGGAAGGCGATTATGTGAAAGCAGGAGAAGTTATTGCAATTATAGGTGAATCGGGAGAAATGACTACCGGTCCACATCTTCATTTTGAATTATGGTACGATGGAACTCCTGTTAATCCAAGGGATTACATGGTGTTTCAATAGGGGAAGATAAAGAATATCCAATAATCAATGTTCAATAACCAATATCCAAATAAAGAGCTGAAGATACTTGAAAATTGTGCAATGTGAGTTGAATATTGAAAATTAAAAAAAGATGCATTTAAAAAAACGCATTGCTATATTAGGATCAACGGGGTCGATTGGAACACAGGCGCTGGACGTGATCAGGCAACATAAAGATTTTTTTTCTGCTGAAGTTATCACTGCACAAAAAAATGCTGACCTACTGATTAAACAGGCCATTGAATTTAAGCCGGATTCTGTAGTAATAGCTGACGACAAGCAATACAATAAAGTTAAAGAGGCACTCGATCCGCTTGATATAAAAGTATATGCCGGTATTGACGCACTCTCACAGGTGGTTGAACTTGACAATGTTGATATGGTGCTTGCAGCCCTTGTTGGTTTTGCAGGACTAAAACCCACACTGAGAGCAATTGATGCAGGTAAACCAATAGCTCTCGCAAACAAAGAAACATTGGTTGTGGCAGGTGAGTTGATAACAAATGCTGCAAAAGAAAAAGGTGTTAACATATATCCGGTCGATTCTGAACATTCAGCAATTTATCAATGCCTGGCCGGTGAGTTTCACAATGTGGTTGAGAAAATTTATCTGACTGCATCTGGTGGTCCTTTCCGAGGGATGACAATGGATCAGTTAAAAAATGTGAGTAAAGCAGATGCACTGAAACATCCCAACTGGACAATGGGAGCGAAAGTCACGATCGATTCCGCAACATTGATGAATAAAGGGCTTGAAGTGATTGAAGCTCATTGGTTGTTTGGTTTAAAAGCTGAACAAATAGATGTGATCGTGCATCCGCAATCGATCATTCATTCTATAGTTCAATTTTCTGATGGCAGCATGAAAGCCCAGATGGGACTGCCCGACATGAAGCTTCCGATTCAATATGCATTCAGTTATCCTGTTCGTTTGACATCCAATTTTAAGCGTTTCAATTTTGTGAATTATCCGCAGCTTACATTTGAAAAGCCGAATCTTAAAAACTTCAGAAACCTTACGCTTGCATATGATGCGTTGAAGAAAAAAGGCAATATGCCATGCATCATGAATGCTGCGAATGAAGAAGTGGTGACTGCTTTTCTTCATGGAAAAATTTCCTTTCTTGAAATGCCTTCAATAATAGAAAGGTGTATGGAAAAAATGCCATTTTTGGAAAAATCAACGCTCGAAGATTATATCAATACCGACAGGGAAACAAGAATTTTTGCTGCAAGTATCATTTAATCCGGAAAGTATATGGCCTGTTTGCGCGAAAACTCCATTTTCATCGTTACGCTTGCGAAAAAAATGCTCATTTATAAAGACAAACTTCGCTCTTTTTTCGCTGTGCAAGCCTCGAAACTGAACCTTTCGCATCAAACATAATGTTCATTACAGAAACAATGTCCCGCGCACCAAAGAAAAATAAACAGCTGAACAAGCCGAAAGCAAAGCAATCCAAGTCCGTTGACAAATCAACAGGCTCCTTTAAAATTCCAGACTGGGCTCCATTCGCTGTTTTAGCATTGACTGCATTAATTTACATCCGTGCTTTGTACAACGGATTCGCAAGCTGGGACGATGACAATTATATTCTGAACAATGATTTTATAAGGAACTTCAGCATCAATGGTTTTAAGGCGATTTTCTCTTCGTTTTATTTTGCAAATTATCATCCTCTCACAACGCTTACTTACTGGTTTGAATATTCATTATTCGGATTAAATCCATTGCCGTATCATTTGCTGAATGTTTTGCTGCATCTGCTGAATACATGGCTCGTATATAAACTTGCAGAACAATTAAGCGGAAAGAAAATTACAGCATTGCTTGTTTCATTATTCTTTGCCATTCATCCGATGCATGTGGAATCGGTAGCTTGGATATCAGAACGCAAAGATGTTTTGTACACCGCATTTTATTTATTGTCACTATTGATGTATCTGTGTTTCTTGAAAACCGAAAACAAAACAAGACCTTACATTGCTGCACTTTTATTATTCGTCTGTTCATTATTGTCGAAGTCTGCAGCGGTTACACTTCCAATAATTATTATTGCAATAGATTTATATCAGGGAAGAAAATTTTCTGTAAAAATGATTCTCGAAAAAATTCCTTTTCTGTTGTTGTCAATTTTTTTTGGAATTCTTGCAATCCTTTCGCAGCAAAGCACAGAGTCGATAAGTGATTTATCATTATCATATCCTTTTATTGATCGTATTTTCCTGATTTCATACGCAGTCTCATTTTATATTGTTAAACTTTTTGTACCGCTTGGACTTTCGGCAATGCATTACTTTCCCGAAACACACGGAGGAAGCCTTCCCTGGATGTATTATGTTTCGTTGCCATTCATCCTGCTCCTTTGCTGGCTGGTGATCAGGCGCAGTTCGTTCAGAAAAGAAATATTATTTGGTGCAGGATTTTTTCTTATTGCAATTTCAGTGATGATACAATTGATACCTGTCGGGTTTGCTTTGACCGCAGAACGTTATACTTATGTTGCTTACATCGGTCTGTTTTATTTCATTGCACAATGGATAGCAGGACTAAAAAACGGACAACTCAAATCAACAGCATTCACAATAGCAATTATTTTTGCGATAATGTTTTCTTATCAAACGTGGAACAGGATTGGTGTATGGAAAGACGGCAAGACATTGTTCAGTGATGTGATTGAAAAATATCCTGAATCATTTCATGCATACTGGATTCGTGGAAACATAAAGAATAACGATGAAGATCTGCAGGGGGCGTTACGGGATTTTAATAAATCGGTGGAATACAGGCCGAGCTTTGTTTTTGGATTGATCAACCGGGCAGATGTAAAAACAAAACTTCTTGATTATAAAGGAGCTTTGGATGATATGAATATTGCAATAAAATTGAAAGATGATGTTTCGGAAGCGTACAACAACCGTGGAATGGCTTATGATGGGTTGGGTGATACCGTGAAAGCTTTGCAGGATTATAATAAAGCCATCCTCATCAATCCGAAGCTTGCAAAAGCATATAATAACAGAGGAGTGCTGAAAGCAAACACCGGGAATACTGCCGGAGCACAGCAGGATATTAATATGTCCATTTCTCTTGATGCTGATGATGCTGATGCATACAGCAACAGGGGAAACCTGAAAGCTATGATGAAAGATTTTAAAGGCTCAATAGAAGATTATAATTATGCGTTAAAGCTAAAGTCAAATGATAAATCTACTTATTACAACCGTGGAATTTCAAAATTGAATTTGAAAGATACCACAGGTGCATGTGAAGATTGGAATAAAGCGCTGCAACTTGGCAATGACGCGGCTTCTGCCACGATACAACAATATTGCAGATGAGAATGCATTTGCACAATAGCAAATAAATTGCTTGCTTTGCAACTTAATAGATAAGGACATAATGGAAATATTGATAAAAGCAGCTCAACTTATTTTGAGTTTATCCATACTCGTAATTCTTCATGAGTGCGGACATTTTATACCTGCAAAACTTTTTAAAACGAGGGTTGAAAAATTTTACCTGTTTTTCGATGCGTGGTTTTCACTTGTGAAATTCAGGCACACAAATGGAAAATGGAGAGCGTTTTTCTTTGCAAAAAACAAAACCGGCTCTGAACTTGAATCCGGCAAAACAGAAATTGGTATTGGCTGGCTTCCACTGGGAGGGTATGTGAAAATATCGGGCATGATAGACGAATCCATGGACAAAGAGCAGATGAAACAACCTGCACAGCCATGGGAATTCCGAGCAAAACCTGCATGGCAACGGCTTATTATTATGCTTGGAGGAGTAACAGTAAATGTTCTCCTTGCCATCGTGATTTATATCGTGATGCTTGCAGCATGGGGTGAGGAATACCTGCCAACAAAGAATGTAACATACGGAATCACCTGCGATTCTTTGGCCCTGGAAATGGGCCTTAAGAATGGTGATAAAATTCTGACGGTTGATAATAAAGAAGTTGAAGATTTTCAGAAAATACCAGCTGAGATAATTCTTGAAGATGCCAAAACAATCCAGGTTCTTCGGGACGGTAAAGAGGAAAATATTTCGATACCTGAAGAATTTGTTAGTAAACTTATCCGCCACAAATCACCCGAATTTATCAGCATACGCGTTCCTTTTGAAGTAATGGAATTTGCAGAAACATCTCCTGCCAAAGATGCCGGGATGAAGGTAAACGATAAAATTATTGGTGTTGATGGAAAGTGGTTAAATTATTATGATGAATTTAAAGCAGCCATCATTTCATATAAAGATAAAACTGTAAACATAGCTGTTCAACGAGGAAAGGACACTTTACAGCTTCCTGTAAAAGTATCTTCAGAAGGATTGATAGGAATAGTGCAAAAAGGAAGCGACCTTACAAGGTATTTTACATTTAATAAGCGCGAATACACTATATTGCAGGCTGTTCCGGCTGGTACTATAAAAGCATATAAAGCATTCGGAAGTTATTTAAAACAATTAAAACTTTTATTTTCTCCAAAAACAAAGGCATACGAATCGATAGGCGGATTTATTTCCATTGGAAAAATTTTCCCCGCAGAATGGGACTGGATGGCTTTCTGGAACCTTACTGCATTTTTATCAATCATCCTTGCTATCATGAATGTGCTGCCAATACCGGCTCTTGATGGGGGGCATGTTTTGTTTCTGCTTTATGAAATTATCACGCGGCGAAAACCAAGTGAGAAATTTATGGAGTATGCACAATATGTTGGGATGATCTTTTTGCTTGGATTGCTTGTGCTCGCCAATGGCAACGATGTTGTGAAATTGTTCAGGTAAACTGTTTTTTACAGGCAGCTATTCTGATCATGTATTGTCTACTGTTATAGACAACTTAAAAAGCATACAATGAAATTTCTTGGAAAATTAATTTTTGCTACACTTCTTTTATCAGGTGTGAATGCATATTCGCAGGATCCTCATTTCTCACAATTTTATTCAAACCCTCTGGCCTTGAATCCTGCTTTTGCAGGTAGCGCAGGTTGTTCGCGTGTTGCTTTAAACTACCGTTCTCAATGGGCAAAACTTTCAGGTGGTGGTTACAAAACATTCAGTGTTTCATACGATCAGTTTACATGTAAAGTTAACGGAGGGATTGGTTTTAATTATATGTATGATGCGGCATTTGATGAGTTATGCACACATTATGCAAACGTTTTTTATTCTTACAATATTAAATGTTCTGAAAACTTTTTAATAAAACCTGCGATAAATATTGGTATGGGCAGGAAGAGTATTGATGAAAGTAAACTCACACCAGCTATTTCTTTTCCAAACAACCCCCGTTATTATTTTAATGCAGGAGCAGGCGTGCTTATTGTATATAAAAATTTAATTGGAGGAGTTGCATTTGATCATTTATTTGAACCAAATGTTAGTTTTTCAAGCACATCACATTTACCTATGAAATTTACAGCGCATGCGTCCTTCCAGTTTGATATTAAAGATAAAATAAAAATAACCCCGCTTGTTATCTTCCAGAAACAACAGATGTTTGAAGCAATAATACCCAGTGTGCTTTTCAATATCTGGTATATAAAATTTGGAGCAGGATTAAGAACCGGTTTTCATAATTCCGACAGCTTTATTTATATGCTGGGATTTCAAAATAATAAAATGAGTATTGGCTATAGCTATGATTACACTATTTCCAAACTTTCGAATGCTACCGGTGGTTCACACGAAATTTCTACAGTTTTTAAATTCAATTGCAAAAATAAAACCGATAAATTTTTTATTCCGCAACTGAACGGTTTCTGATTATTGTTCTACTTTCTCGCGCAACGATTTAAACCCGTTTCCCAACACTTCATTGGCATCGATCACTGTCATAAATGCATTGGGATCTACAATGTTGATGTATTCCTGCAGCATTGCAAGTTCACGGCGGTTTACATTTGTAAAAATCACCTTCTTCTCCGATCCTTTGTACATGCCTTCTGCTTTAATTAAAGTGCCTCCACGGTCAAGGTCGGTGATAATTTTTTCACGTATATCATCGTATTTATCAGTAACAATAAATAGCGTTTTATCATAACTCATTCCTTCAAGCACAAGGTCGATCACTTTCCCGCAAATAAAAATTACAATCCATGAATACAGCGGTATGCGCCAGTCTCTGAAAGCGATGAGGCCAACAATCACTACAATTGAATCGATAATAATCAGTAATTGTCCAACTGGCATTTTTGTATATTTTGCAAAAATCATTGCAACGATATCTGAACCTCCGCTAGTTGCTTTTGCTTTAAATATTAATCCAAGCCCAAGACCACACAGCACTCCACCGAAAATGGAGGAAAGTAATACATCGTCTGCCACCAGAGGCTGTTCACCCCATATCCATGTGAGCGTATCAATAAATACGGAGGTTAATAATAAACCAACAATTGTCTTTACCCCGAAGCGAGGACCTAAGATTTTTATTCCGATTATGGTAAGCGGAATATTTAGCACAAGCCCGGTAACACCTATTGGAAAGCCAAACAAATGGTGCAGTACAATGCAGATTCCGAATACTCCGCCTGGAACAATTTTATGTGGTGAAATAAAATAAACGAAACCTGCAGCCATTATAAACGCTCCAAGCACAACAAGACTGTATGATAAAAACCATTTTTTAGAAAACAGTTTTTCTTTCTGCAAATCCGCCATAAGAAGAAAATTATTGTTTGAGTTGCAAAGGTAAAGGTTTTAAAAAATAAAAATATTTGTCATTTGCCTTTGGCGTCATTCCTAGTCCTTCGCCACGCTGTCATTAATAGTCATTAGCTTTCAGCGTCATTCATGGTCATTCGCTTTGTTATTGTCGATTGCTTTAATTTAGCTGCGCAGGCAAAACCTCAAAAGTCTGCGGAGGCTTGTGGGCAGAGCCTTTTGAGGTTTGTGTGATGGATAAATGCTTCATTCTTTAAAGTCGTTTGCTAACGGAGGACTGATTGCATTTTACCACCAATGTATAATAAAATGTATAAATGGAATACAGTATACTGTTTCATTCTGGAAACAATAAAGCCTTCACTAACTAAAATCGAAAAGAGAATTTTCGGGTGTTTGACAACTACTTTTTTGACTTGCTGTCAACCTTTGCGGTAGAATCATTGCCTGTCATCGAAGTGTCTGATAGAAGTTTGTTCGCATTGTCAAGCGCATTATTCCTGTCTTTTTCGAACAAAGAATCATCGACTATTTTCTGTTTGTCCTGTTCTTCCTGCGATGGGCCGCAAGCCATAAATGAAAACATCATCAGGCCAGCTATTATGATGAATAATTTTTTCATGTGCAATGAAATTGATTTTGTTAATGTGCAAAGATATATAAAACAAGAGTAATCGTTTACTTTTTCATTTCTTGAAATATTCATATCTTTACTTACGAAAACTTTTAAAATTTATTGTTATGGCTTTTGAACTACCAATCTTACCGTATGCTCCCACAGCGCTGGAGCCTTATATTTCGTTACGTACAATTGAATTCCATTACGGAAAGCATCATCAGGCATACGTGAACAACCTGAATAACCTGGTAAAGGGAACCGAGTTTGAAAATGCATTGCTTGAAGAAATTATTAAAAAAGCAAGTGGTGGGATTTTCAACAATGCTGCACAAATATGGAATCATACGTTTTACTGGGAAAATCTTGCACCCAATGCTGGCGGAGAACCTTCAGGCGTTTTGGCCGATGCAATCAACAAGACCTATGGCTCCTTTACACAATTCAAAGAAAAATTTTCCGCAGCATGTGCTACGCTTTTTGGATCAGGCTGGGCATGGCTTGTTAAAAAACCGGATGGAACCCTTGATATAGTTCAGGAAAGCAATGCCGGAAATCCAATGACAAAAGGATTAATTCCGCTTCTGACATGCGATGTTTGGGAACATGCATATTATCTGGATTATCAGAATAAGCGCCCCGATTATATTGCAGCTTTCTGGAATCTGGTGAACTGGAAAAAGGTGGAGGAAAGGTTTAAATAAATTTAAGCCAGTTCAATATTCTTTTTCATTTTCGCAAAACCAATTCTCTTTACAGCTGACTCTTTAAAAAGTTTTTCAAAACTTTTTTCATTCAGCACTTCCCAGTCTTTCCTGGTCATACCAAGTAAGTCAGGATTTGGTTTGAATTGGTCTTCTTTCGTGAAAGGAATTTCTTTATTCCACGGACAGGCATCCTGGCAAATATCGCAGCCATAAATCCAGCCTTTGGTATGTCCCTTATCAAGCGGAACATCATTCTTTGAGTTTTCAATTGTAAGATATGCGATGCATTTGGAAGCATTGAGTTCATAGGGTTTTTCAATAGCCTTGGTGGGACATGCGTTTACACAGGCATTGCAATTCCCGCAATGATCCTCGTACATCTCATCATAATCAAGCACAAGGTCAGTAAGTACAACACAGATAAACATAAAAGAGCCAAGCTTTTTATTTAACAGCAGTGTGTTTTTTCCAATCCATCCAAGTCCACAGCGAGCTGCCCATGCCTTTTCCAGGATGGTGTTGCTGTCGACAAATACTTTGAACTCTGCCGTTTTATATTTTTTCTGAAAAGCCTGAATGAGCTCAGCAGCCTTGTTCTTCATCACTTCATGATAATCCTTGCCATAAGCATATTTTGCAATTTTGTATGAAGAACTTTCATTCTGTTTCTTTTCAGGATAATAACTCTGAACGAGCGTAATTACTGATTGTGCATTTCCTAATAGCTTCCTTATGTCAGCTTTTTGAGCAATATTTTTTTCCAGGTATTTTATGTTTCCGTGTTTCTGTTCCTCTATCCAGTGTGCGAGATATTCAATGTCTTTTTGGAGAACAACGGGTGACGCAATGCCGCAACCATCAAAGCCAATAGTTTTCGCTGTATCTTTTATAAATTGTACGTTATCTGAAGTTTTTCTCATATAGCTTACTGTTAAAGGTGAGTTTAAAGACGTAAAAAAGAAACGGTAATAATATATCCGCAGATTAGAAAAGATTTCCTTGTTTAGAAGGATTGATCTTGCCCAAATGCGTATAGGCTTTTTCAGTTGCCTCTCTTCCGCGTGGTGTGCGTTGAATATATCCTTCCTGCACAAGAAAAGGTTCGTAAACTTCTTCGATGGTACCTGAATCTTCTCCTACTGCAGTGGAGATTGTAGAAATGCCAACAGGGCCACCTCTGAATTTTTCGATGATAGTTGAAAGAATTTTATTGTCCATTTCATCCAGGCCATTTTCATCAACATTCAGCGCATTCAATGCATAATGGGCAATCTCCATATTAATAGTGCCATCGCCTTTTATTTGTGCGAAGTCTCTGACGCGTCGCAGCAATGCATTTGCAATACGGGGGGTGCCACGACTTCTGCGTGCTATCTCGTGAGCTGCATCGGGTTTTATCTCAACACGAATAATAGAGGCTGAGCGCTTCACTATTTTGAGTAGTAATTCGGAATCGTAATAGGACAATCTTGAATTGATACCAAACCTCGCTCTAAGCGGAGCCGTAAGCAACCCAGAGCGTGTAGTGGCGCCAATAAGTGTGAAAGGATTCAGGGAAATCTGCACACTGCGTGCATTTGGCCCGGTCTCTATCATTAAATCAATCCTGTAATCTTCCATGGCAGAGTAAAGATATTCCTCAACAACAGGACTTAAGCGATGTATTTCATCAATAAAAAGAACATCATTTTGTTCAAGATTGGTAAGCAATCCTGCCAGATCGCCCGGTTTGTCGAGCACAGGACCGGATGTGACTTTTATTCCCACACCCATTTCGTTGGCAATGATGTATGCAAGTGTTGTCTTTCCCAGTCCCGGAGGTCCATGCAACAATACATGATCCAGGGCCTCTTCACGTTGTTTGGCAGCCTGGACAAAAATCTTCAGATTTTCTTTTACCTGATGCTGTCCTACAAAGCTATCGAAATCAGAAGGACGCAGAAGTTTCTCAAACTCGCGTTCGGCGGGAGAAAGATTTTCGTTTTCAGGATTCAGAGTGGGATTCATTCGTTAGTTAAACATGCCTGTAATTTAGCAAAGGTACGAAAAATCAGCGAGTCGCAGACAGGAAGTTTTCGGGATATAGAAGAAAAAATCACTTTATTTAGAATCAATCCAGATAAAATCGTATATTTGCAAAGATTTAGTTTGTAAAGAATGAGTTATAAATATCACGATGGGCAGAACGGAAAAAAGAGTTTCTTGATAAGATTTTAACGCATAAAATTTTTAGCGTAGTAATTTTTATCGCAGTTATCTGGCTCATTTTTCAGGTCACTTTTGGTTTGGGATATTTTAAGATAAATAGATTGAATTTAATAGAGAGATTTTAATCATTATTTAAGGATTCTGTTTTTAGAATAAAATGGAAACAACAATTATAAAAGCATTACGACTTTCGGATTTAAAAACCGGCGAGGAAGGAATTATTACCAAAGTTGTAGGGCATGGTGCTTTTCGCAAGCGGATTACAGAAATGGGATTCGTGAAAGGTAAAAAAGTCAAGGTTATTAAAAGTGCGCCATTGCTGGATCCTATTGAATATGAAATAATGGATTATAGAGTTTCGCTTCGCAGAACTGAAGCAAACCTGGTTGAAATAATAGCACCCGAAAAAGAAGAAATTAATGGGGAAGTTATTTTTGAAGGCACAATAGATGAAGAAACGCTGAAAGTAACTGCCGGCGAAAAAGGCAGAACAATCAATGTTGCTTTAGTTGGAAATCCGAACAGCGGAAAGACTACGCTATATAATTTTGCATCTGGCTCACACGAAAGAGTAGGCAATTATGGAGGCGTTACTGTTAATGCCAGAGAGGCTACTTTTAAAAAATCGTCCTACACTTTTCAGATAGTTGATCTGCCGGGCACTTATTCTATTACTGAATACACTCCTGAAGAATTATTTGTCAGAACACATATTATTGAAAAATATCCTGACATTGTTGTGAATGTTGTTGACGCATCAAATCTTGAACGCAATCTTTATCTTACTACACAGCTTATTGATATGAACATTAAGGTGGTGATTGCCCTTAATATGTATGATGAGTTTGAACAAAAAGGTGCAAAATTAAACTATGTCGCATTAGGCAAAATGTTAGGTATTCCTATTGTTCCAACAGTTGCATCTAAAGGCAAAGGTATAGGTGAATTGTTTGATAAGCTTATTGAGGTTTATGAAGATAAAGATCCTGTGGTGCGACATATTCATATAAACTACGGCAATAATATTGAACGATCTATCGCAAATATTCAGATTTTAATAAAAGAGAATAAAGATATTACCGATAAATTTTCATCACGTTATCTCGCAGTAAAATTGCTCGAAGGGGATACCGCCACTCTTACGCAGTTATCGCAATGTTTCAATTTCGAAAAAATTAAAAAACAAACAGACACTGAAATTAATATTCTCGAAAAAGAGTATAAAGAGAAGTCAGAGACAATAATAACCGATGCTAAATATGGGTTTATTGCTGGCGCTCTCGGCGAAACCTTTAGCCCGGGCATAGAAGAAACACGCAAAAGGACTGATAATATTGATAATTTTCTTACACACAAAATTTTTGGTTTTCCGATTTTTATTTTTTTTATGTGGGTGATGTTCCAGGTTACTTTTACTGTTGGAAGCTACCCTATGGGTTTCATAGATTCCGGGGTAAGTTTTTTGGGAACGCTCATCAAAAATTCAATGGATGCCGGACCATTGCGCGATTTACTGGTTGATGGAATTATTGGTGGTGTTGGTGGTGTAATAATTTTCCTTCCAAATATTTTAATATTGTTTTTCTGTATTTCTTTCATGGAGGATACAGGATACATGGCGCGCGCATCTTTCATAATGGACAGGCTGATGCATAAAATAGGTCTGCACGGAAAATCATTTATTCCTATGCTCATGGGTTTTGGCTGTAATGTGCCCGCAATTATGGCTACCAGGACACTTGAAAATAAAAAAGACAGGCTGCTTACCATGATGATAATTCCTTTTATGTCGTGTAGTGCACGATTACCACTTTATGTATTATTAATTTCCGCGTTCTTTCCAACCAATCAGGGCCTGGTATTAATTTCAATTTATCTGATCGGTGTCTTAATAGCAGTGGTGGTAGCTTTAGCAATGAAAAAACTGTTTTTTTCAAAACAGGACGTCCCCTTTGTAATGGAATTGCCGCCCTACAGAATACCTACTTTAAAAAATACCAGCATTCATATGTGGCATAAGGGTGTTCAATATCTGAAAAAGATGGGAACAATAATATTGACAGCAGCTATTCTTATCTGGGCGCTTGGATATTTCCCACGCAATGTGAATTACTCTTCCAATTATGATGAAAAAATTTCGATGGTTTCTTTAAATAAGAATCTTCCTGACAGCTTAAAAGCAGAACAAATAAAAAAGATAGAGCTTACTAAACAGTCGGAACAAAGAGAGAAATCGTATATAGGACAAATAGGACATTTTATTGAACCTGTTATACGACCGTTGGGTTTTGATTGGAAAATTGGAGTTAGTATTATTACAGGATTGGCAGCAAAAGAAATTGTGGTAGGCACCATGGGTGTGCTGTACCAGGCCGATTATAGTAGCAATGGTACTTCTGTAGGTTTGCAGGATAAATTGAAAGAACAGACTTTTTCTGATGGTGATTTAAAAGGACAAAAAGTTTTTACGCCATTGACAGCTTACGTAATGATGCTGTTTATACTTATTTATTTTCCTTGTATTGCAAGTATTGCTGCAATAAAAAAAGAATCAAACTGGAAATGGGCAGTCTTTATTGTTTTTTATACAACAGCAATCGCATGGATTATTTCATTTATTGTTTTTCAGACAGGTAGTTTATTCAGCTAAATAACCATCAAAATGACACAGGAAATTATTGTATATATTATCATTGCCGGGACCGTTGGTTACATGATTTACAAGGTTATTAAAACGTTACGCGCAAAAAAAACAAGCAGCTGCAATGGTTGCACTGCTTGCCCGCCCCTTAAAAAATTCTGAAGTCTATTTAATTGATTTCAACCCTTCCAGTGCAGATGCATCTGTAGGTTTGTAAAGTAATACCGAATTGAACAATGCTTGTGCTTCAGCATTTTTCTTCAGTTTTACCATTGTCCATGCATACATCAGGTTATTGTCGTAATCGAAAGGATAACCTTCGTTCACTTTTTGGAAATACGTTGCCGCAGTTGTATAATCTGCCTTGTAATAATAAATAAGTCCCATCCTGTAATTTACCGTGGAATTATTTGGATCAAGTTGTAGTATTGCTTCGTATTGCATTTTCAAAGTGTCCCAGCTGGCCAGCGCATACAAGGGTAGAGCATAACCAAGCTTTGCTTCAATGGAATTTGGTTTCAGGGCAACAGCTTTTTTATAATAATTTGCCGATTCACGATAATACGTGCTTTCATAATAAAGATAGGCTAAACGAAGATTTATCTCATAAGAACTTGCATCATATACGGCTTTTATTTTGTTAATAGCAGCAAGGTATTGCGACGATTTTTCAAAAACATAACTGGTTTCAAAAGCCGTCCTTATTGCTTTTGTCTTTACTGAATCCTGCGCAAACAGTTTTCCTGAAAATGAAAAAAGCATAATTGCAATAACAACTATTTTCATAATGTTTTTCATAATAGCCTCCTTGTTTATAAATTTTTTGATTTGTGTTTAATAATTATCAATGTTCAACTGACAATGTTCAATATTCAAATGTTTATCAATATATTTTTCTTGGTAATTGAAAATTGTTTATTGTTTATTTTTTAAAAACGAAAAATTAAAATGTTCCCATACATAGGCTAAACCGCAAGTGGCGGCAGTAACTCCAATAAACCAATATATGAGTGCAGCTTTTTCCTGTGTCTGGAAAATTTCGGTTGCAATATTGCCAATGATGATCCATTGTATTATATAAATTGTTGTAACATTTTTCCCAACCCACTTGATAAACCTGGTGATCAAATGCTTTCCCGCATTATGTTCAATAAGATGTACAAGCATAATATAACCCGACATAAACATGATCATCCATGCAAAAAATAACATTCCATGATGATAATATCCGTCAGCGCCATTCAGGTCATGAGCAATTCCTGCGGCGTAATTTATTGTCAATCCAGATGCTATCAGTAAAGGTATTGACAATACAAGACTGTGGCTTGAACTATACTTGGAAAAGAAGTTTTCTTTTTCGCAAAACAGGCGGAACGCAAATCCGAGCAGTATATAGGCACACCAGGGAAATAATGGAAAATACGACCATTCAAAATTTCCCCAGAAAAAAGCATTCAGGTAAGATAGAGAATTCGCGGTCGTTCCAAAGGTTTCAAGAAAAGGACTTGCCAGTGTAATGATGATTGCAAGTATGAAATAAAAAATATAGTTCTTTTTGAAAAGTATTTTCAGCAAAGCGATGATAATAACGCTGAGACCTGCAAGCAACAATATGTCTACACCGAAAATATAAAAGAATGGATCAGCACTACTTTGCCCAAGAAAAATATAATGCAGCAAATTTGCTGAACGTGCAAGGTTCAGAAGCAAACCTGTCGTTAATAAAATGGATCCTCTTTTTAAATAATACAAAAAAGGTTTATCAGCTGATACAAGGAAATACCCCATCACCGCCATGAATACCGGTGCACAGGGCGGGCCTCCGAGAAACAGTGAAATTTTTCCAATGATGCTATTGTAAATATCAGGAGTAGCAAACTGTTCCATAATATGAACCTGGATCATAAAAATAACAGCCAGCCCTTTTAATAAATCGGCTGTCTGATTGCGTTTTTTATTTGGTCCCGTCCGTATCAATATGAAATTTTATTTAATGATCAATATTCAACAAACAATGTTCAATACTCAAGTATTTGTATATGTTTTCCCTTGAAAATTGAAAGTTGAAAATGTATATTGATTATTCTTTTGTTATAATTATCAATGTTCAACAAACAATGCTCAATAATCAAGTAGTCTTCGATGTTTACTTTTTTGCATTAAGATTCTTTTTTGCAGTCTCAATACTTTTACCGAAAATCGCTATTAACTCTTCACTTTCATTAAACCCTTTATCAAGTATCTTATTTTCCTTTATTAAAGGTTTTCGGATGATAATCTTTAAGGCAACCCTTGTTTCTTTTAACTCTTTTAGGCATATTTTCATTTTATGAATAAAGTCGTGTTTTGATTCGGCTGACTGCGCTTCCCCATAATTAAGAGCAGGAGAAGTGCCACTGCGCAATAACTGGCCTCCTAGGTGGTTGCCAATTTTATCGGAAGGGAGAAGTTCAACAATTTGAATAATTAAAAGGGTAAATGCAATAAGTCTGTCTTCTAAATCATACAATTTAATATTTTCTTCTTCAAAAATATTTTTATTTTCGTTTGAATAATTCATGGTTTTAATTTTTTTTAAAGTATGTTCTTTTAATTGTCAATATTCAACAAACAATGTTCAATATTCAAGTAGTGTATTTTTTATTTCTTTAAATAATCAATGTTCAATAATCAATGCTCAATATTCAATTATTTTTCCCTTTGAGAATTGATCATTGAAAGTTGTTTATTGTTTATTCTTTTTCATTCAGTCCTCATCATTTATAAGCGACAATCCTTCTGTTTCAGATGTATCAATTTTTATTTAAAAAAGATTCTTAGTTATTCTATTTTTTAATTTCATAATAATCAATGTTCAACAAACAATGTTCATTATTCAAGTAATATTTTTTCTTTTCCCTTGAAATTTGAAAATTATTTTTTGAATGTTCTTTTCATTTAATCTCTATTATTTTATCAGCGACAATCCTTCTGTTGCTGAAGTATCTCCGGGTGATATCAGCAGTACTTTTGTAAACAGAACCTTCGCAACGCTTAATTTACCGAGTTGAAAATTTGTCCATGCAAACAGTGATGTAATGTCATAATCGAAAGGATACATGTTTGCAACTTTTTCAAGATATGTATATGCCGTCTGATAATCTTTATTGTTGTAATAAATAAGTCCGAGATTATAATTCGCATAGGAATTCTGGGTATCTATTTTTAAAATGGCTTCGTATGCGGCCTTTACAAGGTCCCAGTTTCCAAGGGCTTTTTCGGGCAACACATAACCTAAGCGTGCTTCAATGGAATAGGGCATTAACGCTATTGCTTTGGCGTAATACTGAGCAGATGTTGTATAAGAACCATTCTCATAATAAAGCCAACCTAAACGAATATTTGTTTCGTATGATTTCTCATCATAAACCGCAAGAATTTCGCTAATGGCTTTGGAATATTCTTTTGTTGTTTCGTATGCATAGCTGTTGGTAAATGCATCTTTCATCGTAGCAATATCCTGTGAAAATGCGGTTACAGATATGCAAAAAAATACAACTATAAATGTGAATTTTATTTTTAGAATTTCCATTTTATACCTCCTGTAATTACATGATTCTGATAATTGAAAGTCCCTTCAGTCAAGGTTTTTGATTCATTCTTGAAAAAGTAGCTGCCTTGTTTTTCCTGGTATTGATAATGCAGCATTATATCAAAATTCTTAAAAGTTATTATTGGTGTAAGCCCAAAACGAAATGTAGTGATATCAGGATTATTGTTGACCAGGAAGCCATTCTTTTCTGTGAAGTTATTCATATCCCCTAAGGTAACATTGCCTTCCAGCCAAATATTTTTGGTTATTTTCTTTCCTGTAAGAAAATTAATTACCAGATTTTTTTCACCTTGATGTAAGCATCCGGTAAGGGTAGTGCCAATATACAAATTGAGATTTCCATAGGGAAACCAGGTTAATGCTGCACCGAGTTGTCTTTGTCTGCGGCCGTTGAGATTAGAAAAGTTTCCAAACAGTGAAGTCGAAAAATGACCGCTGCTTTTGTTTAGTATAATGCCAAGTGAATAATTTGTGAAAGAAGTATCATTTTGGCGAAATGTATAATCTGATAATTTAACAATATAGGTTGTATCGTGAAAAAATACAGTATCTGTAATCCCTCCAGTTCCCATTGGTGGTGGTGGAAAATGAAACTGTGTATGCGTTTGAATTGAATCGGTGGTTATAAAGTCAGTCGGGTGATTTAATGCATGAGTTATTGTGAGCCGCGAATTCAATATATGTATAAAAGGCATTACATCCAGTCCTTTTGCAGCATGAATGTTGCAATTTAAATAAAACTCATTTTGACGAAGCGTATTTTCATTATTGTAAAGTAACGGCTGGTTTTTAAATTCTTGGTGACTAACTATAACCGTGTCATATGTATAATATCCGGGCATTGGGAAGGGTTTCCAGACCATAGTATCGTGTTCGGTAATAATTCTTCCTTCCCCTGGTTTGACGTTGGATAAATCGTAAATCGTTTTCTTTTGTTCATTAAGAATACTCGCTCCGGCATAGAATGATACCTTATGCCCAAGTAGCGCTTTAAAGCCTAAATGACCGTAGGTAACATTACCGCTCATTTCAGTTGTACCGTAAATATTCTTATCTCCATTGAAATCATTATTCTGATTCTTTGAAAAATTATTATTCAGAGAAGTGCCTGTTTCAAAATAAATGTTTTCAATACAATTATTTTTTTTCACTTTAATATCTTTGAGTGCGGCATCGGACATGTCCGACTGAAAAGCTCTTGCATCCGTCTCTCTGCCTGAAAACAGATAACTGTAATAAAGAAATTCCTGTGTAGGAATATCCATTGAATTTTTACTCAGTGCATTTTCAAAATGTGGGATAGCGCTTAAATAATTCAGTTTATAATAATAGGCTTCACCTAAATGTTTTCTCAGATAAAAATAATCGATACTATCAGCAATTCCTGCATTCCCGTAGTAGATCACAGAATCCCAATTGCCAAAAGTATAATGCGCTGTCATTTTTGCATCTATTGTTGCAAAATCATATTGCTTCTGCGAGTATGCAGAAAAGCAAAGAAAAAATAAAACTATGGTTGAACTAATTATTCTGTGCATACTGCCTCTATCGTTCTTTTATTGTCGTGTGCAATTATTTTGGATACTTTATCATTTGTATACTCCAATTCGAAATCCATGCTTTTCCTTACCATGCCTCCGATTTTCATTTCAGCTTTGCTTTTCAGGCGGATAGTGCTTGATGTCATCGGATCATCAATATAGTCATAGGACAAAGTATAATCTGCTTTGATGAACATAAAAAACGGTGCAACAAAATCCTGAAAAAATAATATAAATGGATTGTTCAGCAGGTAAACAGGATACTGGTCTCGCAAAACAAGTTTTTTGTAAAACCCCGTCATTACCTTGTAAGAAGCCATGAAGAAATAGAATAATAAAGAATCCTTGTCGCCTTCAAAATGTTTGAAATAATGAATGTTTCCATCATTCGAGAAATATGCTTTGGCGTTTGTGTTTTTGCAATGGATGTATGAATTGTTGTAATAGTCAACCATCACTTCCCATTCTACAAGTTCTTCTTCTTCTTCCTGCTCACTGTCTTTCACAAGAAATTTAAATTTTTTCCCAGGTATGAATTTATATGCTTCAGTCAGTAGTACATTTTTCTCAATGTTTGAAATATTTTCATTTTCCTTTGGCTTTTCAAATTGCCTGAACTCATAGCCTTCCGGTGTGTGACGGATAAAATAGCTGATAGGAAAATCGATAGTTTTTGAATCGATGAATGGATATTCCTGTAGTTGAAAATGAACATGTGGCTCAGGCGATCTCCCTGAATTACCAACCGATGCAATAATATCGCCTCTTTTTACGGCATCGCCTTTTTTGAATTTTACCGAATCTTTTTTAAGGTGAGAAACTTTGGAATATAATGCCGGTGCATGTTTGATAATTACAGTGTTTCCCCAGTTGTCGTTTACATTTACATCATTTATTTCATTGTCGTCGATATTGCTGATCACCTCTTCAATAGAGCCATCTGCTGGAGCAAGTATTGGTTTGTCGTAACAATAAAAATCTTTTTTCTGCAAGCCAAATCCCGAATACGTTTTGTCATTAAAATCTTTTATAACAAAATCCCATGCGTTTTTCCATTCACCTTTATGTGTTTGTTTTCCATCGTTCCCTTGCGAAACCGACCATTCGCCCCAGAAGGGAAGCGAGACAGGGAAATAAAAAGTATTCTTAAAACGCTTTTTGCTGTTCATTTGCGAATACAGGTTTCGTTCAGGAGAATTTTGCTGAAACGCAACTTCCTCTATCCTCAACGTTTGTCGCGTTCTGAATTTCAAAACATACAGGAAAAGCAAAACAATTACATTGAAAGGTAATGAATATATTGATAGCTGAAAGGTCCAGAAAACAACGGTAGAGCCACTTGTAACAATTGCTATTAAGGGAGTGAGAAGCACAACCCAGAAATAAGAGGATCGTGATGGAACTATAAAGAATCCACCGATTGCAATGGCGGTCAGAATAAAATTAAAACCAATATAATTATAACTTAACTCATTTATGTTTCCACCGATGAACTGATAAAAATAATAAGCTGTATAAAAGCCAATCAGCGAAAGCGTAAACGAAATTCTTGAATATATGAGAATTCCGAGTGCTATAAGCATTCCTCCTAAAACACTGTATTGAAAAAATATTGCTCCAAGCGATTTGAAATAGATATTAAGGGTTTCCGGAATCCCCAGATTATTCAACTGGTGATATTGGTTTATAAGTTCTGTTCCTCCTGCGGAATAAATTTCATTTAATACATAAATTCCGCTCTGGCTTATGATTAGAGACTTGTAATGTCCTGCAGCAATAAATACCAGCCAGATTGCAAGCAAAAAAGGAACACTTAAAAAAGGCAATGCATATTTTCCTATTATGCCCTCCATTGCAACAGTAAGGAAAAACGTGAGCATGGAAGAAAACAATAACAGGATAAAAAATGCAAGTCCTGGATCATACGTAATACCAAGCCCTAGCCCTACAAGCAAACTATTGAATCCATAATATCCACGGCTTATAGTAAATTCATTATAACCCATAAAATAAGCAAGCAGATTTGAAACGGTAACTGCAATGAGTCCGCTAAACCCGGCCATGGGGTTAATGAAGGTCACACCTATCAGGATCAGTGCAAACAGTTTGTTGTCCGAAAAATAAACGGATGTATAACTGTTAAATGTGCTCCTGTAATAAAGCAGGATATAATTTTTTATTTTTTCGATCAGACTCAAAAAATTTATATTCTTAATTAATAATTTTCTTCATTTGCCCCGTCCCTAAAGGGTGTGAAGAAAATCAATTTGCTCCCTTTAGGGTGAGGGGTAGTCAAATTGATTTTCATTATAATTATCACATTTATAATTCAAATTTCTTCAGGTAATCCGGAACTTTTTCAAGTGAGACAATACTATCGTTTGTTTCATTATCCCTGATAATATGTGAATTTCCGTTAAGGTCAATCATCACAATTTTGGGGCGCAGCGTAATAAACTGCATCCACTGTGTCATGTTGTATGCGCCTACATAATGAATCACTACGTTGTCTCCTTTGTTTAATAAAGGAAGATTTACATTTTCCCTTATCACGTCAATATTCATACACAGCGGTCCATATACAATGGTGTCTTCAGTGTAATGAGTGAATTCCTGTGCTGGAGTAAGTTTGTGTTCATACCAGAAAGAGGTGAACATTATATTCACGCCAACATCAATAATGGTGGCGCGTTTGCCACTTGACAAACGTTTGTTTGCAATAACACTTCCCAGAAGAAATCCCGATTCGTCAATAAGTGCGCGGCCCGTTTCCAAAATAAGTACCGGCAGATGATGAGGGTCGATATCGGAATTTATAAGTGATCCTGTAATAGCTTCGGCAAAATCATCAAAAGTAGGACTGATGTCTGCTCCCGGAAGGAATGAACCCTTTAGCGTATTTTTAGAAGCGAAGCCACCACCCAGATCGAGATATTTTAAATGATAATCGTATTTCTTTTTTATGTTTACAGCCAGATCAGCAAGTTTGTAGGCGGCCACTGCATAAGCGTTTGCGCTCAGCATAAAAGTTCCGATATGACAATGCAATCCAACCAGTTCAAGTTGATCGGATATCATTATTTTATTGATAGCATCCCATGCCTGTCCGTTTTCATAATTAAATCCGAAACGGTCCCACATTGGATAAATACCGGTATCCATATTAACACGGATTGCAACTTTTGGCTTTTTATTCAACTCCTTCGCAATGTGCATTACAGAATACATTTCTTCAAGATGGTCGATATGAATAAAGGAATCGTTGGTAATTGCCTTCGTTAAATCATTATCAGATTTATCAGGTCCGTTAAAAATAATTTTATTTCCGGGAACATTATTTTCCAGCGCTTTCTGATATTCAAATCCCGAAACAACTTCGGCCCATGAACCTTCCTGGTGGAACACATTGCACACGGCATTCAGATAATTTGTTTTGTATGACCATGCAAACTGAACTTTCGGATAACGGGTGGTGAAAGCCTGTTTAGCGCTTTTCAACGTGTTGCGCATTGTTTTTTCCGAAAGCACAAATAATGGAGATCCGTATTGTTTTACCAATTCTTTTACTGCGATTCCGTCAATATGTGTCATGGGAGTATATTCCGTGCGCATGCCGAATTTGTTAGGCATTCCTGTTTCCAGTTTTTTCAGGATCGGTCTTTCGTATCTGAGCTTTTCAATATTTTCCATATATCATTTAATTTTTCATTTCTATTTTTCAAAATTCAATTAAAATTATCAGTCAGGCTGAGGAGTGAAACGTCTCGAAGACTGACTTTCGTTATTCACACTTCGAGACGAGGCGATGCCTCTCCTCAGTGTGACTTTAAGTATTATTTATAATTCGCCATAAGTTGAAATGTGTTCAAATTCGCCAATGTCCACAATCATATCCCATGAGTACCGGATGAACATTTTCCCGACTTTGAATTCGGTATATGGTTTTACTTCATCGCCTATTGCAAGTTTTACTAGGGCTTCAGGAAGATTTTGTCCAGCACCTACTGCAAGGTAAACCCATGCAGGAATACGCGGATTGATTTCAATAAGATAAAATTCATTTTCCCTTGTCTTCATCAGTTCCAGTTCCATTCCACCACGCCATTTTGTGCTTTTAATAACGTCGTGTGTCATTTGCAAAAGTTCTTTTTCATCAATTGCAATGCCTGCCCATGCTTTTCCTTTATCAGTAATAAATTGTTTACGCATAGGTACAGCGCCAACTGTATTTCCTTTACCATCGCCAAGAGCAATTACATTATATTCTGAACCATAAATAAACTGCTGAATAATAATTGGCAATCCCCATTTGGAGCTGATCTTATTGAAATACGTAAGAACCTGATCAGGATTATAAGCAATGCTGGCATCATAATATTTTCCTTTTACTACAACAGGATAGGTGAAATCGGCCGTCAATCCATAGATTTCGCTGGTGGAAAAAATGGTGCGTGCATAAGGTACTTTGATTCCATATTTTTTTCCGAAGGCAGAAAGATTCACTTTGTGTCGTTCCTCGAATTGATCCATCGTGGGAAGAAACATATTAATTCCCATTTTCTTCATGGTGTCCTCAAGCTTCATGAACGTATAAAGTTCAGCATCAAAATTTGGAATGAGCACATCAATATGTTCCTGTTCATTGATGTATTCAAGCCGTTGAAGAAGACTTTCTGCACCTGCCGAAGGATATGGTATCTGGTATGTTTTGTCAACAATGTCGTGCATGTAAATGCCCGGTTCCAGCGACTCATAGGAAAACCCTATTATGCGTACATCGAAATAATCCGATTCCTTCAACGCCCGGATTACCGGAACTCCAGGTCCCGGATTATCAACAGCATTCAGCCCTGTTACAGCAACTGTTATTTTTTTCTTATCCATCGACTTCAGTTAATAGGTAGTGATTAAGGATGTTTACAAAATCGTAAAAATCGCGCTCGAAAGTTCCGTCATCAGTTTGGTATTTATCAAGGATAACCTCTTTAATAGCATCCTTATCTTTTCCTTCCTTGAGCAGTTTCAATATTTCAACACCAATAGGATTTACCGAAAAGGATTCTCCGGTAGAAGGGTTGAAAATAAAGCCTGTGTCACTGAGGGCTATATTCTTTTTGATTTTCATAAGAATAGTTTTTAATGTCTTTACTAGAATTGAGTATTCAAATATTACAAAGCAAAAATATCTACTTCGCAATCTGAAAGTGTTATAAAATTACAAAGAAATGTTGTAAAATTTAAGGTTTGGGTTTAATCAATAGAATTCCAACTACTTATATCACCGAGTAATTTATGAAACAGAATCTCCTTAAAGGAGCGAGCGGAGATAATCAAAAATTTAAATTATAACCCAATCCTATTATATAATCGGTTTCGGGATTCTTTACATTGCATTCGCGCTGTATCAAATAAAAAATATCCAGCGAATGCATGCGGTTGAATGCATATTCAATGCCTGCAGTATAGCGGGCGTTATCAATAAGTATTCCTCCGTCCTGATTATTTAAAGGCGAAAAAAGTTCAGTGGAAATATAGGGTGTATATTTTTTATCAAGATCAAATTTTAAGGTCAGTTTATTCCTTGAATAATAGGAAGGCATCAGGCCTGTAGAACTTGAAAACATATCTGTATACTGGCTTTGAAATCTTGTCCGGAATGAAAGTATAATTGGTTTGAATTTTTTGCGGATAGAAAGATCAACATAGTATCTGTGACGTTTACTATAAAAATCATTCACCTGGCGTTTATTTGTGAACCTGTAGTTAATCGAAACTTTAAATAGTTTACCTATTTTATAAGATAATCCTGCATCTGTAAAAAAAGTTCCGAGTTCAGAAATGTTTTCATTGAAACGGCCTTCTTCACTTAGGGTGAAGGAAAAGACTGGCGTTATTTTTTTTTCGGCATTAATACTGAACCACATTCCCGCATCATTATACTGGGCGTAGTTTGTCTGGATGTTTACCAGGAACACAAAACAAAGAAACAAAACAAAATTTAAAGGTTTATTCATAATAATATATTCGTATGATTGCGGTGTCCTTTAAAAAATCAATTTTATTAATTGAAACCCGATGAATATTTAAGCCTGTCCTGTTTTTCAAATCTTCAATAAGTTTCTGCAAATTTTCAGGTTTTATCATTTCAATATCTTCGTACTGAATATTTTTTGAAAATTCACGCTTAATGATTACGTTTCCATCCAGAATGAAGGTTGCCACAACAATAATTCCACACAGAATAGCCAGTTCGTAATATTCAAGCTGTATTGCGCTGATAAGTCCGAGACCGATGAAAATAAACAAATAGGTCATATCCTTCATTGAGATGCCTTCGGTGCGGTACCTCAGCATTGAAAAAACGGCAAACAGCCCGAATGCCGCCCCCATTGAAATTTTGACCTCATTCAGAACATAAGTGAGCACAAAGATCACGATGTTAAAAATGAAAAAAGTAAATATATAATCCATTTTTTTATTGTTAGGATAATAAATAAGCAATATTATTATCAGTACTGTCGCAAGATTTATCCCAAAGTCTAAAAAAAACTTTTCGTTGATTTTAATGACATCTTTATCTTTTTTCTTATCTGTTTTCTTGTCAGATGAGCTATATTCGTCAACCTGAATGGTGGTTTCGGAAGTTGGAGTTTGTGCAACGCTCACGTTTGCCGGCATACATAACAACAGGAAAAGTGAAAAGCTAATTAAATGTTTAATTGTAGTCATGAGATATTTTGTTTATTTCTTTAAGTTTTTCTTTAAAATTATTTTTCTTGACATTATCATAAAGGCTGAGAATCCCAAAGCAATACTTGCTGATGGATGAATTATAGATTTTTTGTTTGTTCATCAGTGTAATAAAAATGGATTTCTTCGCTTTTTCCTGTTTCACCTCAGCAATTACAAGAGATGGACGTGATTTGTTTAAAATTCCATTGTCGAAATTAAGTTGGGTGTCGATGGTAAGTCTCTCTTGAGAATGTTTGCTGACCAGCGTAATTCTTGTATAATTCACCCATAAAACAGGTTTTAACTTTTCAGAAGATAAAGGAGTTTTTTCGTTTAGTAATATTTCAGATTTTCCCTCAATCTTTTCATGAAGTTCTTTGCGTTTTACCCTGTCTTTAATTGTACGGCCTTTATTGTTTTTGAATTTAACTTCAAAAAAATTCAACCCCGAATCAACATATCTTCTGAATCGAACCTTGTAGCGGTTGAGTTTTCCGTTATGATGCTGTGTATATAAAAAGAATTCAGGAGTGTCGAAATAGAGTGTTTCGTATTTATTAAGCTTCACCCCGTTTATATCTAATACTTTGTAATGATCCTTCAGTTCGTTAAGAATAAGCGGAAGCCGATCAGCTTTGAAAGTGAATTTTGTATCTGTTCTGTTGAGCAGATTTACACATTCCATTTCCTGAAGTGTGATGGTATCGAAAGTATTTAATATGTCGTTAACAAGGTTATGCATTCTGAATTCTGATAATTTTAGTTGTACTCGTAAATATATTTTTTTACTGATTCAAGAATGTTTGCGGCATTATAGGTTTGTTTTGATTCTTTTAGTTTTTTTGCGTCATAGGTGTAGGTAATTTTTTTAAGAAGTGTTCCTGCCGCATCATAAACCAATTCGGTCGATCTGTCGCCATTTGCATTGTAGGTATAAAGGGTTTTCTTCAGAACTGTCCCGCTGCTGTTATATTCTACTTCTTCGGTTTTATCATTTGAAGCATTATATTTATATGTTTTCTTTTCATTTTTTTTATCCTTTAAATCGTATAATGTCTCTTCAGTTTTGTTGCCGAATGCATCATATTTGGTGGTTTCTTTTCTTTTGATTGTGCCGTCTTTGTCGTATTCAACTTTCATAGTAGTATGACCGTCCTTATCAAATTCCTCATAGGATTCTTTATACGTAACGGCTGTTCCTTTTGAATTGTCGGCCTGCCAAACGGTGGTAGATTTTATCTTGTTGGCTTTAACTTCCTTTTTCGATTGGCCTTGTACTGAAAATGCAATCAGTAGACAGGACAAGATGATTATAATATTTTTCATATAACTTTTATTTAAAGATTATAATTTCTGGTGATTCAACATCCTCCTCTTTATCGGAGATTTCTACATCTTTAATGATTGGAATAGAAGCTAAGGTTTGTAAAGTGGAATCCTTGGAATATGCATAAACATGGTATGTTCCGGGCCGGAGGTACTTAAATTCGAAAGTGCCATCATAATTTGTACTGGTTTTATCTCCGTATGTTTGTTCATCTCCATAAACAATAAAAACATCCACGTCCTGCCCATAATATTCGTCCTGAAGAATTGTAAAATTGGAATTATAATCTTTCACATATACCTTGCCGTATATGCTGGAGTTACCTCCTTCACCCGCTTCTTTTTTACAAGAAAAAGATAATGTTATTAAAACTACGAGCGATAAAACAACAAAAGATTTTTTCATAGTTACTTTTTTATGTTAAAGATGCAATTTAAATAAAAATAGTTTGATCAATGTGCAATAATAATTTTTTTAATAACTGAATTGTTAGTTGTTTCAGCTTTTATAATATATAAACCATTGTTTAAACCTGAAATATCAATTTTATACAATGCGGATGAAAATGGTGACAGTTCAAAATTAAAATTACTGGAAATAATATTTTGCCCTTTTGAGTCGTAAATTTTATATGAAACAAAATTATCAGGGTTCATCATTTCTATATAAATAGTATTTGATGCAGGATTAGGGAAAAGCAGAAAGTCCGATAAGGGAGTTGTTCCAATATAATTGTTCCTTGCAAACGTAGGCTTCATAAAAACAAAAGCGCCATATCCATTCGGGTAACGGCCGTATGTTTTTTCAGTTGATTGTAATCCGTATGTAACAGAATCAATATACTGATTAGTTCCGTATGAGAGAAAAAGTTGCCCATCGTTTTCCGATAAAATGAATCCGGCATGAAGTCCGCTTTGTGAAATATCGTTATCTGCCCAAACTATTATATAACTGTTTGCATTGATAGTAGTATCTGGAAATGCCCATTTAGTTAGGTTTCCGGGATTATCAGATAAGTATAGATTTTTCAAATTCTGATTTTCATCGGTGGTATTAAAAATTTCTATCCATGCATCATGCTCACCATCCTGGTCAGAAATGGTATTTGAGTTATCTGCCATTATTTCATTGAAAACAATATCTCCGGTTTTTAATTTTGGTTGAATACTGTAAAATTCATACTCAGCTCTTTCGGGAGAAAATATTCCGGCACTGTCGTTTTGTGCGTAAATATAATATTGGACAACAGAGCCGGAAGTAATAAAACTTGCTCCGTAAATACCATCCCCTGGAATACCATCATGATGATTACCGTCATCGTACATGTATACTCTCTTGAATATTCCATTGGTTTTAAAACGGTAACCAAGAATAACTTCGTCAGCACCGGATGCGTTTGCAGTTATCCATGCCTCGTCTCCTTGTAAGGGAAATTCTGGTTCGTTGCTGACATTAGTTATTGCAGGGGCACCAGAAAATCCGGGAAAAGTATCAAGGTATGCAATGCGTGCTTCCATCAGTTCTTTTATCCCGATGATCTTGCTGCTGCCTGATCCTGCAGTAGTATCAAGGTTGTTCTGAAAATCAGTATAGGTATAAAATTTATTGGAATCGTTCTGAACGTGAGTGCTAATCAGATTTTGAAGTTCCTGCCCACGGGTCAGATAAAAATTATTTTTGAAATTTTCATTGATAATAGTGCGCATATGGGCAAGAAACATTCTTTTGTAGGTGGAGTTGAATAATAAATTTTTGATCAATGGCCGGGGAGGATAAGCGTCGGCTGTAAGGATACCAAGCGGATTCAGTTTTTTTAACTTCGGAACAGCCTGAAGAAATGTTAAACTGGATAATGAAGAAATGCCATCGGTTTCCCTGAAACTTCCGAACGACAGGTTAAAATCCCATAAAATCGGATTGAATCTGCCGTTGTCATCCATGTACAGGTAGTAGTTTTGGGAATATCCAATGTAGCTGTCCAGATTCACCACGGAATAATTAAAAGCATGCATCCAAAGCGCACGGTCAATATCCAGAACAGTATCTAAATTTGCGGTATCATTATTTAAAATATTAATAAGTCGCAAGAGGTCGAGCCAACTGGTTTCTGAATTTTGCGATTCAAGTTTATAGTAAGGCTTATAGCCGGTTGTGTCCGATCCGTGTGTATAAGCAAGGCTTGCATTATCACCGGGTGAGGTATCAAGATTTTCGGGAGCACCTTTAAAAAAACTGTTATCCTTGCTGCCAAAACGACTATCAGTAAAAATATTGTCTACCGCTTCCACATTGGTATACAAACCTAATAAAGTATCATTTACATATACATTTGCAAAATTAGCATTCGAAACAGGTAGGTATTTCCTGGCAATTTCATATGAAAGAACTTCCCTGATAAAAGAAGGATCACCAACAACATTGCCCAGTTTAAGTTTGGTAAACCCCTGATAGTTCTGATCATTGTTCTTGTATTCGAGATCGATGTTAAAAGGACTTTTAACAACACCTGGATTGAATGAGCTGTATCCTTTATAGCGGACGCCAACATTATAAAGCATTGTGCCATCAATGCTCACATCGCCAAGCAGTCGTCCGTCTTCCCCGGCATATAAATGAAGGCTGTCCAGGATGTAATCCCAGTTGCTTTCCTGGAAATAAATGCGAACTTCTCTTATGTTGTCAGCATTGTAAAAATTACTTTGGGAATGTAAAGGATTTACAATAAAAACTGATAAAATAAAGAAAATGCAATAAAATTTAGCTTTCACCACAACACATTAAGATATTTCAAAACACATAAAAGTAATTACTTTTTAATGAACTTTCCGTTATAAATTTTATTGTCAGCACTCAGTTTGATAAAATAAATACCATCGACAAGTTTTTCGGTATTTATTTTTACGGGAGAAGAAATAGTCTGGCTTAAAACCATACGTCCGGTTAAATCTGATATTTCTGCAGTGCCTGAATAAATGCCATCAATATTCAGATAATCATTAACCGGATTTGGATAAATTTTAAGTGATGCGTCACTGGCGTTTTCTTCAATGCCTACATTGTCAGCAAATTTTGAAAGACCTCCTCCTGTTGCAATCCAGATATTATCATTGTTGTCAATATCGATTCTGTAAACTTCCGGGCTAACCAATCCATCTGTGGTATCATAGGAAACCCAGTCGGTGCCATTATATTTGGTAATTCCACCAACAATCAATGATCCATATTTTTTTTGTATACCAGCCCATAAATTCTGATTAGAATCAAATTTTAAATCTTTTACACCTTCATGATCTAAGCCAACAGCATTTGTATCATAGTAGGCTACCCAAACATTTGAACTATTCATTTTAAGAAAACCATATTCTTCAACACCAATCCATCTATTATCATTTGCATCAACAGCAATTGAAGTTACAGAACTTGTAAGCAATGGATAGGTAATAGGATCATAATTTGTAAATGATGTTCCGTTAAAAACAGCCGCTCCTTTATAGGTGCCGCACCATGGATACCCACCGGCATTGAATGTAATATATTTTACAGCGGCAATAAAACCTTCATCTGTTGGTAAACCGTCGGCTTCAGTATAGGTAGTCCATGTTGTTCCACTTAGTTTAGAAACTCCGGCATTGGAAGAAGCAAACCAAACATCACCATTAGGAGCACCGGCTATATAATAGATACCGTTATCACACAGACCGTCAGCAAATGTGTATTTAGTCCATGTGCTACCGTTGAATTTTGCCACACCATCACCCTCGGTTCCAATCCAGACATTATTGTTTGCGTCAACACCTACACATGAAATGATATCAGAAGGTAGTCCGTCAGTAGTAGTGTAAATGGTCCAGGTAGAACTTCCGTCAAACTTTGCCACACCTGCATCAGTGCCCACCCAAACATTGTTATTATTGTCAACAGCTACTCCTCCGCAAATATAGTCGCTTGGTAAATCACTGTTGGCTGCTGTGTAATTTGTAAATGTCTGAGCATTCACCTGGCTGACAAATGCAATTAGCAATGCAATTACTATGAGTAAAATTTGTTTTTTCATAACTTTTTTATTTTAGTAAAATAATTTTTTTATTGATAACATTCATGTTATCCATCTTTACTTTTAAATAATAAATACCATCACTGAAAACAGACAGATCAATGGTCTTGAGGTTTTTGCCCTGTGATACTATTTCGCCGAATGTATTGTATACAAAAATTTCAAAATCGGTTTTGCTTGTAAATGCATCATCAAGGTTTATTAATCCTGTAGTAGGGTTTGGAAAAACATTGACATCGTTAAAGTTATCTGCAGTTTCTTCAATGCCCACACAGGCGTCAACTGTAACTGTTACTGAAGCTGTATTAGAACAGCCTCCGCTACTTACAGTGACGGTGTATATATTGGTACCTGCAGTGGTAGGTGTTACTAATGGATTCTGAGAAGTTGAAGTAAATCCCGAAGGAGTAGAAGACCACGAATAAGTGTATGAAGGACTGGTCTGTAATGGTGCAGTAGCGGAAGAACTTAATGTGAAATCAGTTCCGACACATACTGAAGTAGTCGAAGTTGAAGCGGTCGGGAAAGGACCCAATACCTCGCATTTTTTGAGCCTCTCTGATTGCACAGCGGTAACAGTTATCTGTTGGTATGTTGTACCTGAACCGCTGCATTCATAAAACTTAGAACCCGGATTGGTAATTAAAATGTTTCCATTTTCACAAACCATAGCTCCTCCCTGATTTGTTACTGAAAATGAAGGTGTGGTAGGAGTCGTAGCGCTAGCAGGACCAATTACGGACCCTGGTGTGTATGTATAATTATAAGGATCCGTGGTAGAATAAGGAGGCAGAAATAAAACAATCCCCTTTCCACTACTACATCCGCCATTATGAAACATACTGATATAATCAGGGTAGTCTTGATTTGTTGATGGAACCCAGCGAACATCATGAATAACATTAAGGGTAACTCCATTACCAGTTGCAGAAAGGCCATAATTGTCCGGACTTCCCCAGCGATACAAAAAGTCACCGCCTTTACCTGCATTTCCACCGGCATGAGTTGCAGCTTGCGCTGTAGTTGTGCTGTGATCAATCACGAAAATTTCATTCTTCATGTGTGAACTGAAAACGATCTGGTCCAGGGTTGGATTATAATCAATACCGTTCAGATGAAAAAAGTCATTTGATGTTACAGTAGCAATATTAAACAGTTGCGGGTTTTGTGCAATTGATGTCACATAATTTGGTTCTGTTGAAGTGGTATTTTGGCACATATGATCCCACAATTTCCATTCCCAGACAACTGTTCCGGTGCTTGCACCTGTAAAATGTATTTCCTGAATTTTTTCAAAAGTTGCAGAACCACTGTATGTGCCACCAACTGCTTGAATTTGAGTAGCGGTTTTTGTTTCACTAACTATAACTAATACATTGCCGTTGGGCAATGGGCAAATGTCGTGATGCATATTGGATGCTGTATAAGTCCAGGCAGTGCCTAAGGTGGTAGTACTGGTGCATGGCCATTTTTTTACTGAACCATAGCCTCCAGCCCCGCTTCCGGTACCAGAACTTTGATATATGGTATCCTTTTGAAACTTAGCAGAATATCCTGTTGTGCCCGTACTCCATCTGGCATAATAACTCGATGTGCTTGTTGATACAGTATCAAACAGATATGAATAGCTGCCACTAGGACAAAATGTGTATGATTCCTGTTGCTGAGCTAAAAGCCCGGGAATAGCCAGAAAACACACAGCGACAATAGTAAGTAAAAATTGTTTTCTCATAGGTCTTAAATTTTATTGTCTTATGGTTTTTTAAATATTTTATTAATTTGTTTATTCATTAAATTATATACAATAAAAGATTAGTGATCATTCTTTGATTTTGAATGAGAGCGGATATGATTTGAGAAATCAGTTGGGTTGTACATCAAAAGTATAAAATGTTTAATAATCAATAAAAAATGCATTTTATCAGGTTACAAATGTATTTTGTGCGTACCTATTATTTGTTACAGAATTCTTTTAAAATGTTATAATATTTTATTTTTCTATTTGAGGCTCATATACAATTTCCAAAATAAATGCAATTATTAGAAACACTGTAGCAAAATAGAAGATTGCCTTGATTCTAGGAAAGAACCAGGTGTTATTAATAGATTGAATTAATAAAAAAATTTATACAATAGTTGATTTAAAAACGGATATGGGTTCATTTCTTCCTTTAACAGCAAGCTTTTCGTAAAACGTAAATTTGCCGGAATCTTTTAATCTCGAAAAGGTTGATTCGGAAATAAAAATACTGTCTGGATCTGCAAAATGTTGTATATGCGCTGCAATGTTCACCGTGTCTCCCAGCACGGTCAGGTCTTTTCGTTCGGACGTACCGATTTCTGCACGGATAACAGTTCCGCTGTTGATTCCGATATGAAGACTTATTTTTTCATTTCCTGATTTTTCTCTTTCAATATTTAACAATGAAAGCTCTTTTAAAATAATTTCAGCTGCACGCACAGCATCATTGGTATCAATAAAAGTTGCCATTAATGCATCGCCAATAAATTTATCAATATCGCCGTGATATTTTTTTGTGATTCCTTCACATAATCCAAAAACATCATTCAGCATCTCTGCAATTTCAGAAAGTTCATTGCGAAGTGAAAAAGAAGAAAATCCAACAACGTCAACATACATAATAGTCATTTCGCAAAGTTCGGCCGGTCTTGACTTTCCGTTCTTTGCCTGGTTTTCTACCTCCTTGAATGTGGAAGTTGAAACATATTTCTTTAGCAGTTCGTTGAATTTTTCCTGTAATATACGAAGCTCATCTTCTTTGGTAACATCTCTGAAAACTTCTATGGCTCCGACAATGTTTCCATGGTTATCTTTAATAGGTCCGATACGGGTTATCACAGGAAAACGTCGTTTGTCTTTATGCAGAGGGTATATTTTCTTTTCTACATTTTTGTCTTCTTTCATCGAATCCACCAATGGACAGTTTCCGCTGCACAAAAGGTTCCCGTTTTCATCAATATGATTCAGAATGTCATCTGAGCATTTGCGACATTCGATTTCTTTCGGTGTATGTCCGGTGATAAGTTCCGCTCCATTATTCCAGAACAAAATTTCCCTATCCCTGTTCACAATATACACACCATCGTAAATAGAGTTCAGCAACAAAACAATATTCGGATCCGAAATTATTTTTTTTAAAAATTCGTCTTTGTCTTCCATTTACAAATCTGCCTAGTAAAATTATAACAAGACAAGAAGTAAGTTAGTCTTCAGAAATTACAACAAGTTTGTCTTCATTGGAAAATGTTACCATTGCGCTTTTATCAGGATTGATTGTGATTCCATAGCCTTTTTCGGGATCATCTTTAAGCTTCTCAATTCTGTAACCGATAGCGATATGATTTTTACGTTTTGCTGCTTCAACTACTGTATAAAAATCAACAGCAACCCCAGGTTTTATATAACTGGTAGCATTTTTCATATAAATTTCAGAACCTTCAGAACGGAAAAGATCACGATATACATCATCAAGATATTTGTTTTCGCTGATTTGTGAAAGAAGAAGGCTAATCAGTTTATCGCTTACAATAAAATCATCGGCTTTCGTAACCACAGCAAGATCGCGGTTTCGCGTATCAAGCATCTGGGAAACAATGTCGTTTTCCAATTGTTTTTCTTCTGCTATCTGGCGTAAATGGAGCAAGGTAATAAGTGTTTGGGCATCTGCTTCCTGAATATCATAAATATCTTCGTATGATAAAAGCATAATATGGTGGAAACGTTCTATCTCAAGCTGACGCACGGAAGTTTGATCGCTCAGATCCTTACTGATAAAGGATACAGAGATATTTGACAATTGTGGTTTTAATTTTTCAATTTCTTCAGTTGGGTCAAACAGATGTCCTGCAACCAATAATTGCGAACCCGGCATAACATAACCATCCAGTTCACGGATAATAATCGGTGCACGTTTGTTCCATCCTAATAAAAGAGATGCTTCTGGTTTTTGTTCAATTATTATTTCATCTTTTGTTATAGCGTCTTCATTGATTGCAGTTGGTGCTCCTTTAACGATGAGCGTATCATCATCTTCGGAAAGCGCAATTACCTCGTCACCGGCAACTATAATTGTATCCATCGGCGGATTGATCAATACGTCCCCTGTATTTTTTCTTAGTCCGATTACCGAAGAATCATCATAGGCAACCAAAGCTTCAGCAAAGGTTTTGCCATGCAATTTTTTCTCATCACTGAAATACAATTCATCACCTTCGAAGGCCATGATTTCTGAATAAACCACGCTTAATCCGGCCTGTCGTGAAGTCTGTACCATGATTCGGGAAATTATATCATAAGGTAAAATTGCAACCAACTCATCCTTCCCAACCATTTTTGCAATTTCTAAATTGCGGGCTTCATGCAATTCTGCAACAATATGATATTTTTTATCCGGTCTTTTTGGATTATTTGTAAGGGCAAGAATCGTTTTGATAACTTGTGAATCCGCATTTTCGTGGTCCTTGTTTAAAACGATAATAGATTTTGCTTCATATGGATTTGCAATATGAAGATCGGTGAGATCATTGGGATTACCATTACGGCAAATCACTTTAGTATTTTTCAAATTGCCAACATGATCGCGTATTTCATCCTCCATCTCAACTTTATCTTTATCGGCCAGAATTACAATACGTGGTTTTTTCTGGTTTTCGTTAGCTTCTGCAAGTTCGGAAATGATGGTGAAAATTTTTGATGACCAGCCAAGTATCAACGTGTGATTTTTTTCAATAACGAATGAACGGCCTTTTCTGAGTTCTTCAATTTTATCGGAGATGCTGTTGGAGATAATACCAATAAGTGCACTTACGATCATTATACCACCAACCGTTACAAAAAACATTACAATTCTGAAACCCCATCCTGCATCGCCACCCATGGTTCCTGCATCGAGTGTGCGCATTAATCCGCGCCAGAATCCTTCAATAAAACCCATCTCTTCTTCCCCCTCAGGTAAAATATGCAACACTATCATTACCAGTGCAGCTATGGCAACAATTAAAATTGTGATTATTCCAAGCCAACCAATGAGCCCGGCTATTCCTTTCGACATAGTGTTATCAAAAGAGTAACGCATTTTTTGTTTGAAACCGATTTTTTGCATAAAAATTATTTTTTTGTGAATTAAGGGTAAAAATAGAAAATTTCTCAGTAGGAAAAAATTTGTTTTTGTAAGAAGTATTAGAATTTTAATGACCAATCAAACGACAAGTAGTTTTTTATATTTCTCAAACAATGAGAATTATTATTTGATTATCAATAAAGTATTGCCCTAAATAATTAAATTTGCTTTAGCAATGAAAAACATAGTTAGAATAATTCTTTTTTGTTTTTTTATTATACCTGAATTTATCCAGGCACAGCAATATTTTTCCGATTCGAAACAAACCAACGAGACAGGCAGTGATATTCTTGCTGATGCTCCATGGCGAATGAAATTGACGGATAGCAGCGGAAATCTTCAGGGAATCCCCGTTCATATTTTCATAAAAGATGCAGATGTCATTGGTAATAATGCTGAACTTATTTACCTTGATATTTATGTTAAAAATGCAAGCGATACAAATTTCAGCAGTCCAATTGTGTTTAACACATATACCAGCAGTGCCTTCCAGGCTATGTTCTCTTCAAAATCACAAACAGACCCTATCCTTAATATACAATCGTTCGATGCCAGTCTGCCAGTCAGTGATTCAGCACATTCTATAATGTTTACTTCCAATAATTGCGTATGGCCTGACAACTGTACGTACGTTGATATCACGCATGCTTTCTGGTACTTCACCATAACACTTCCACCGGAAAAGCTTGCAGGATTTGAGGATATTGTAGATATAAAAGTTTACTTCTCGCTCAACTGGCAAACAGATGTTGAAAGCGATGTAAGGGTTTTTAGGTACGATGAAAACCAGCCTTCACTGCCAGGATGGTATAGAGGGGATACGCATTATCATTCCATGTATACTAACAATACTGCTGAATTCGGGTTGCCTTTATCGGCTGATAAGGAAGCAGCAAAGGCAATTGGTCTGGATTGGATTACCATAACTGACCATTCATGCGATTATGATAATTATGGACTTAGTATTCAGGATAATTGGTCGCGACAGGATTCTGAAATAGAAGCTCTGAATGCTCAGGATACATCAATGTTTTTAATTCATGGCATTGAAGTCTCCGTAAACAATAGTGCCGCTAATCTTGTGCATTTGCTTTGTTATCCTCCGGGCTCAGACCCTTATGCAATGTCGTACCTTGGCGATGGCAATGGCGATGTATCATCCACTTCATTGTATATTGATCAGATTCTTTATCCTCTGGCAGAAGTTGATGGTTTTGCTTATGCTGCGCATCCTTTTGCAGGAGGAGATAAATTATCATCGCTTGTTGATGGTGGTATCTGGAATGTTGGTGATACTACGTTTTATGCAAACGGAACTCCAATTGCAGGTCATGATAATGTTATTTGCAATGATCCTGCATATCCTTCAGATTTGTATTCGCAAAATAGTGGACAATTACTTTTCAAAAAGGAAATTCGTGGTGGACAAATTTGGAATTTCAGAAATTCGCTTACTACTACCGATGAAATGATGAATCCCTGGAATGTAAATTACGATAGTGGGGTTACCGCTTTTGTACCCTACGATTCATCAATTACAATGCAGCACTATAATCGATTTCTGCAAGGCATGGAGGTCACAAAATTTTTTAATAAAAAAGGATTGATAATGAAGAACGCCAATACTTCACTGAATGATTATCGCTTTTATTTTACAGCCGGAAGTGATGCACATGGTTCGTTTAATTTTTCGAATACCGATTTTGTTCAGGGGCTTGTTGCCGATATTCACGACAATGCCATGGGGCGGCCATCATCACTTGTATATTGCCTTGCAGGAATGGGCAATGCCGGAGGTAATGTATTGAATGCTCTGAAGAACGGAAATATAATTCTTTCCGACGGGCCGCTGGTATCAATTGGATTGAGTACTGACGGAATTAATAATACAAGCGAATATATTGTTGGACAGGAAGCATTACCGAATGGTTATGATTATCTGCAAACGAAACTCAGAATTGATCTGGCAACCACAAACGAATATGGAAATTTTAATGAATGCCAGATAATTATTGGAACCAGCCATGGTGAATATCCTTTGATACTGGCCATGGATACCACGCTTCACAACGAAACATTATTTTACAATCTTGATTCTTTAATTTCACAAATTACAAACGACAGCATACAGGAGGAAGAATATTTTTATTTACGTGCGAAATTATCCTGTATTAAGTGGTATGGTCAGCAGGCGGTTTTATATAAGAAACCAAAAGAAATTTTTCATAGTTTTACAAACCCTATCTGGATCAAAAAGCCAGCTATAATAGTTTCTGCGAGTGATATAATTCAGGATGAAAATAACATTTCGGCATTTCCAAATCCATTCAATAGTTTAATTGGTTTTGCCGGAAATCTTCCGGAAGAAACATCAATAACTGTCAGTGTTTTCAACCTGCTGGGACAAATAGCAAGTAAAAAATGTTTTGGAAATTTCCACGCAGGAGAATTTAATATTTCTTATAAAACCGATTTTCTTGAACCGGGATTATATCTGATAGAATTAAGCGAAGGATCAACACGGCATTGGTTCAGGGCTATAAAAGCAGCAGAAAACTAAAATATTATTTTTACTAAATGTTATGATTTTCTCCAGGAAAAAAACTATAAAAAAATATAATGTGGGGCTCGTACTCAGCGGAGGCGGAGCACGTGGTTTTGCACATATCGGTGCAATAAAAGCATTGAACGAAGCTGGTATTTTTCCGGATATAATCTCCGGTGTAAGTGCAGGAGCAATTGCTGCAACTTTTATTGCGGATGGCCATAAACCTGATGACATTATCAAAATGTTTTCACAGTCAAAACTTTCCAAAATTGCAGAACTGATTTTACCAAACAAGGGCCTGTTAAAAATGACAGGAATGATCAAATTATTTAATAAAAACCTTCGGGCGAAGACATTCGAAGAACTATCCATCCCTATTTTTATTGGAGCCACCGATCTAAACAATGGAAAAATAGTTTATTTCAGCAAAGGGGATTTGTTGAAACCTCTTGTGGCTTCATCCACAATTCCTGTTCTTTTTACCCCGACAAAAATAGATGATACAATATATGTCGATGGTGGTGTTTTAAATAATTTTCCTGTTGAGCCCATAGAAGAGAAATGTAATTTTATTATTGGAATCCATGTGAATCCATTTGGTTATATGGAGAATTTTAACGGGATGATGGGTGTGGCCGAAAGGTCATTTCAGCTGTCTTTTTCCACACATATCGAAAAAAGGTTACATAAGTGTGATATTTTTATAGAGCCTGAAGGCCTTCAGAAATACGGGCTGCTTGATGTTGCTAAAATCAATGAGATTTTTCAACTAGGATACAAGGAAACCAAAAGAATTCTCAAAGAGCATACAGAAAAGATAAAGCTAATGATTTCCTGAAAAATATTTCTCAAAAGCTCTTTTTACTATTTCAGCATGGTCAAAGGACAGGTTTGGTAATTCCAAAATGTTAAACCACTTTGCTTCACTTGCATCATCGCCGGCTTTTATTCTTGGTTCAGAATTTAACAAGCCCATAAAAACAACTGAAATTGTGCGGCAACGCGGATCGCGATCAATAGCATCGAAAACATAAAACTGCTCAAGTTTCACTCCGCTTATTCCGGTTTCTTCTTCTAATTCACGTTTGGCAGCATGCGAAAGGGTTTCATCCATGTCGACAAAACCTCCGGGTAGAGCCCACATTCCTTTAAACGGCGGATGCTTACGCTGAATTAAAAGGATTGACAATGCATCAATTATTTTTGCAAAAAGTACAATGTCGATGGTCAATGCAGGTCGTGGATGTTCGTAAGTATAGCTCATGTTTTACAAACTGTAATTGGTGAAATTATAAATTTTTTTATAGAAATAGAGTAAAGAATAAGAAACTGTTTTGAATTTTAAAAACATATTTTGATGCCCCGTCAGTTAGAGTATCCAATCGTCTTTCCTCGATACGCTTCGCACTCGAATTGACGATTGGAGTATCGAAAACAAGGGGCAACCATTTAAAACTGAAAATTCAAAACAGTTTCTTATAATTGTCCAGGTCAGGAATTTTAATTTTGATTAAAATCAATTTGGACGTTGAAATAAAACAGAAAATTTCACGCTATGTATATTCGTTCTAATCATATTAGTGAAAACTAAGAGGATTAGAACGAGTTATGCCGATAGGAAAACTTGTATAAAAAAATAAATATTTAAAGGTGACCTTTTCCGTATCGGTATATAAATGATTTATCTTTGTTAAGAGGAGTTTGTTTCTTAAATTGCATCATTATATTTGTTGCCTTTGAAAGCTTTGCTGAAAATATTTCTTTTTGTTTTTTTGCTGTTTCCTATATTAGCCGGAGCACAGCAGCTAAGCAATTATCATATTTCAAAAATTAATACTGTCAGCGATACAGTGGTTTTCGATTCGCTTAGTATTATTCCTGGTTCATTGATTTTAAGAGATTCTGCAGGAAACAGAATTGACACTTCCCTATATAAAATTAATTATGCAAAAGCAGAACTGATATTTTTAAATTCTAAAGACAAAACTCAAAAAATATTTTTCGCATCATATAAAGTTTTTCCTTACAACTTTTCAACAGCCTATAATCACAAGGATATAAAGCTTATTGAACCTGACGATAAAGGAAATTATAATCCATTTGTTTTTACATACGATAATAAGGAAGTAGATATTTTTAAGTTCGGAGGACTTACTAAAAACGGAAGTATTTCCCGGGGTGTGTCGTTTGGCAACAATCAGGATGTTGTGGTTAATTCAAGTTTTAATCTGCAGTTATCAGGAAAACTAAGTGATGATATTGACATTCTTGCGGCCATCACCGATAATAATGTTCCGGTTCAGCCCGATGGAAACACTCAGCAGATACAGGATTTCGACAAAGTGTTTATCCAACTTTCGAACAAGAACAGCAAACTTATTGCCGGTGATTTTGAATTATCGAAACCTGAAAGTTATTTTATGAACTTTTATAAAAAGGCACAGGGTGGAATTATTTCCACATCTTTTCTGACATCGAAGGATAAAAAGAAAAAAGATAAAATGGAAGTCAAGGGTGCTGCTGCCATTTCGAAAGGAAAATATGCAAAAAATACTTTTATTGGAACGGAAGGAAATCAGGGCCCATATAAATTAACCGGTGCCGAGAACGAAACCTTCATCATTGTTCTTTCCGGAACTGAAAAAGTGTACATTAATAGTGAGCTGATGATACGTGGCCAGGAAAATGATTATGTTATTGATTACAATACTGCAGAAATAACCTTCACGGCAAAACGTCTGATTACTAAGGACAGTAGGATTTCTTTCGAGTTTGAATATTCTGATAAAAATTATGCGCGCTCACTATTTTATACCGGTGCTGATTACACTACGTCAAAACTGAAAATGAATTTTAATTTTTTCTCTGAACAGGATATTAAGAACCAGCCGGTACAGCAACAACTGTCTGATAAGGAAAAACAAATATTGGCGCAAGTGGGCGACAGTCTTGATCAGGCCATTGTTCCATATGTCGATAGCGTTGCTTTTGAAAACGACCAGGTGCTTTATGAGATGATTGATACACTTGTCGGAGGTATTACGTATGATTCCGTTTACGTTTATTCTACAAACTCAGACAGTGCGCATTACAGGCTTGGGTTTACAAATGTAGGAGCGTATAACGGAAATTATGTGCAGATACAAAGTTCTGCAAATGGAAGAGTTTTTCAATGGTTATCGCCAATAGCAGGAGTTAAGCAGGGAAGTTACGAACCAATTATTCTGCTTGTTTCTCCGAAGAAAAAACAAATGGTTACTCTTTCGGCAGAATATGCAATTTCGAAAAGGACAAAAGCTGCTGTTGAATTTGCTCTCAGCAATAACGATATAAATCTTTTTTCAAGTGCCGGAAGTAGCGATGATATTGGCTATGGAGTGAAAGCATATGTTAAAAATATTTTGCCGCTTACAAAAAAAGATACACTCGGTTGGTTGCTAACCTCCGAATTCACCAATGAATTCACTGATAAATTTTTTACACCAATTGAACGTTACCGTGATGTGGAATTTGAACGCGACTGGAACATAGCTGTGGTAAAGGAAAAAGCACAGGAAAATATTTCATCAGTAAAATTTACAGCTTCCGATAAAAAGAAAAATTTTACCTCTTATGAATTTCAGTCATTCCTTGCAGGTTCGCAATATCAAGGGTTACAGAATGCCCTTAGCGGAAGATTTCTGAATAAAGGATTCCTGCTTTCTTTCAGTGGAAGTTATCTTGCATCTGAAGATGTTTTGAATACAACACAATTTCTCAGGACAAAGGCAGGACTTTCAAAAAATTTAAAATGGCTTGTGGTCGGAATAAAAGGAGAACAGGAGTACAATACATTTTATAAAAAGAATACAGATACGTTACAATTGAGCAGTTTTTCCTACAATGAAATTGAAGGATATTTAACAAATCCAGATACAGCAAAAAACAAATACAAGTTATTTTATAAACAACGACAGGATTTTCTTCCTGGAAATAATTCCCTCGGTCTTGCTACAACAGCGCAGAATGTAGGTGTGTCTTTAGACCTGCTGAAAAAGGCGAACAATAAACTTAGTCTTTTTGGCACTTACAGAAAATTAATAATAAATGATTCTTTGCTGAGCACTCAAAAAGAAGACAAGTCGCTGTTGGGCCGGTTGGAATATGATCTGAAAGTTTTTAAAGGGGTTATTTCTTCGAACACTTATTATGAAATTGGTTCAGGGCTTGAAGTGAAAAAGGAATTCTCTTATCTTGAAGTAACTGCAGGACAGGGCGTGTACTCGTGGACAGATTATAACAGTGATGGTATAAAACAGCTGAACGAATTTGAGATTGCAGCTTTCCAGGATCAGGCAAATTATATAAGGGTTTATACGCCGACGAATCAGTATGTAAAAACATACACGAATGAATTCAGCCAAGTATTGATTTTAAATCCTGCAATTGCATGGAGTTCAAAAAAAGGAATGAAGAAATTTGTTTCACGATTCTCCGATCAGGCCACCTACCGTATCGATCATAAGAATACGGGCAATGATGAATTTAAAGCGTACAATCCTTTCTGGAACCAGATAAGTGATACAGCGCTGATTTCTGTAACATCATCATTCAGGAATGCATTTTATTTTAACCGCAGCAGTTCAAAATTTGGCTGTGACGTTACTTATCAGGATAACAGGAATAAAATACTTCTTGTAAACGGTTTTGATTCGCGCACCACTATTTTAAAAACCGGCAATGTTAAATGGAATGTCAGCCGGAAGTTTACATTAACAAGTAAATATTCCATGGGCAAGAAGACAAATACTTCCGATTATTTCAGTACAAGGGATTATGATATTTTGTATACCGAAGCCGAGCCATCAGTGAGTTTTCAGCCGAATGTTTCATTCAGGGTAAGCCTGAAATATAAATATTCCGACAAGAAAAATAAAACAGGCACAATTGGTGAAAAAGCATTTTTAAACAATGCCGGAGTTGATATAAAATACAATGTGTTGTCGAAAGGAAGTTTGTTATTTAAACTTACCTATATCAAAATAAAATACAATAGTCCTGAAAATACTCCAGTCGCTTTTGAAATGCTTGAAGGGTTGAAATCCGGAAACAATGCCACCTGGAGCGTATCCTATCAGCGCAGCCTTTCGGGGAATCTTCAGCTTACGCTAAATTATGAAGGCCGGAAATCAGAAAGTGTAAAAACCATTCATGTAGGAAGTGTGCAACTGAGGGCGTATTTCTAAGTAGTCAGCTGGATTTTATATCCTAATTTTTAAATTCACCTTTAGGAATAGCATCAATTAATTTTTTTGTGTATTCGGTTTTTGGGTTGGAATAAATTTCATCAGCATCTCCGTATTCCTGTATTTTTCCGTCTTTCATCACAATCATGCGGTCGGACATGAATTTTACAACCGACAAATCGTGCGAGATAAAAATGTATGTAAATCCGAATTCTCTTTTCAGATCGTTCAATAAATTTAAAACCTGCGCCTGTATGGAAACATCAAGTGCAGAAACGGATTCATCGCAGATAATAAATTCAGGGTTGAGGGCGAGTGCACGCGCAATGCAAATCCGCTGACGCTGTCCGCCCGAGAACTCATGAGGATAGCGGTTAAAATGATTTTCCGATAAATTTACTTTGCGGAGCAGGTCCATTACTTTTTTTTTTCGCTGCTTGTTGTTATCATATATTTTATGAACCTGCATTGGTTCCATAATGGCACTGCCAATGGTTATCCTTGGATTGAGTGAAGAATACGGATCCTGGAAAATTATCTGCAAATTTTTTCTCACTCCCCGCATTTCTTTTGATGAAAGTTTTGCAATATCATCACCTTTAAACATAACCTGTCCATTGGTGGGTTCAATTAAACGTAAAATTGTACGGCCAAGTGTGGTTTTGCCGCAGCCCGATTCGCCAACAAGGCCAAGGGTTTCGCCTGGATAAACATTAAAGCTTACATCATCAACGGCTTTCACAAAACTTTTTGTTTTTCCAAAAACTCCTTTTCGGATCGGAAAATATGTTTTGAGATTTTTTACTTCGAGCAACGGACTTCCGGCATATAATAGCTTATGTTTTGCAATGCGCTCTTCTTTGGAAACAACAAATGTTCCGGTAAGTTCTTCAATAGATATTTTCTTTTCAGAAATAGTTCCGTCATCGCTTTCATCCATGAAATCGGATACAACCGGAAGCTTTTTCATACGCTTTTCCATATCCGGCCTGCAAGCCAGCAATCCTTTGGTATAGGGATGCTGAGGATTGGCGAATATTTCCTTCACACTGCCGCTTTCAACAATATTTCCTTTGTACATCACCAAAATTCTGTCGGCAATTTCAGCAATCACACCCAGGTCATGTGTAATAAACATAATACTCATCTGATGTTTCTGCTGAAGCTTTTTCATCAGTTCAAGGATGGTTTTCTGAACCGTAACATCAAGCGCAGTTGTGGGTTCATCAGCTATCAGAACCGAAGGATCACACGACATTGCCATGGCAATCATTACACGCTGTTTTTGCCCGCCCGACAATTCATGCGGATACGAATTATAAATATCGGCTGGCCTTGGCAACTGAACTTCTTCAAACAATTGCAGTGTTTTTTCTTTTGCTTTTTTTGAAGAAAATTTCAGGTGCAGTTTAATTGCTTCCGCAACCTGCTTTCCACATCTCATCACCGGGTTAAGCGATGTCATGGGTTCCTGGAAAATCATGGCAATTTCTTTTCCACGATACTTGCGGATTTCTTTTTCTTTTAAGGAAAGCAAATTTGTTTCACTGTCGTTTTTAAAAATGATCTCACCACCAGAGATTTTTCCCGGAGGTGATGAAATAAGTCGCATAATGGAAAGCGAGGTAACCGATTTACCGGAGCCTGATTCACCAACAATGCCGAGTGTTTCACCTTTATTAAGCGTAAAGCTTATATTGTTCACTGCTGTGGTAATTTTACCTTCAGAAGAAAATTCTGTGGTAAGATTTCGTATATCGAGCAGTGGATTAGAATTCATAAAAAGTTTTGATAAATATACTAATACCTATTAGAATTCAAAGTTAAAATTTCTCTCACAAAAATTGACTACAGAGTGCACAAAGTTTTGCACAAAGTACATAAAGATTAAAAGGACAAAATATAAATTGTTTGAATAAAAAAACCCCGATTTGTTTCGGGGTTTTTTTATAGAATCTATTTTTTTGGATCGGTCCATTCAATTTTATAATATTCCGGTTGTTCTTTCAGCACTCGCTTCAACCATTCGCTGCCGTAACCTACACCTTTAGGATGGCGGCCACCTTCAGAGCCATCGTTGATATAACCATCATTATATTTTGCAATAATATAATTGAGCAATTCTTTCCATCGCACAACAACAAGTTCTGCATGTGTGTATGAATAATCGCTGAGATATTTAACAGCCAACGTTGAATCTGTTTTTTCAAGTTCTGCCGCAGTTTTTTCAACAGCCGGCTGCATGGCAAAGAAACCATCTTCAAATTCTTTTTGCACAGCCTGGATATCTTTTATGATATATGAATATTTTGAATATGCATAGTTTGATACAAGGTTAAATACCCATGATGCGGAATTGTAATCAAACGTAGTTACATCAGCTTTTTCGAATGATTTTGGTCTGTCGGTCATACAAACATACAATGGCATATAGCAGTTGGAATAGGTATCATCTATACCGTACCAGAACACACCACCAACAGAATTCGAAAGAAAAGATCTTGATTGTGCTACAAAACTAAATGCTGTCTGCTGTGTTGAAACAGGACGTTCCCAACCGTATTTTGTAACTGTATCACCTGGAGCTTCCCAGTAAAGGCTCTTCCAGCGATAAGGACAATTAAACGGTCCTGCCATTAATCCTTTTGTCATGTCATAATCGGTTCCTTCAAAATGATCTCTCATCAATGCTTCCACGTCCTGTACACTGAGTTTTTTATCGGGTTTAATGAAAAGAGGATATGCTTCAGCACCTTTTATTCCTCTCCAATAATCTGTCGAGAAATTCTGTGATGGTGCTGCACGTCTGAAAATGCTCCATACGCGGCCTTCGCAAAGGAAAAGTCCTTCAGGATCAATTGGCACGTATGCATCAACATAGCTGAATTCCTTACCTGATTTTGAATCCCAGAATCCCATTTTTTCTGCAAAAGAAAAAATATCAGTTGAGTACATGCAATTCTCTTTATCTTTTGTAGGAACTTCTCTTATCCTTGCCTGGTTTGCGTGTGCACAGATATACCCTTCGGGAACTTTCCGTGCAACCCAGATTATGCCTTTTTCTTTGGCACCTTTACTTACCACTTCAAGAATCCATGCTTCATTGGCATCGGAAACAGAAAATGTTTCACCTTCGGCACTGCCATAACCGTATTCGTTGGCCAGGTCGGTCATAACTTTAATAGCTTCTTTTGCTGTTTTTGCACGCTGGAGTGCTATATAAATCATACTTCCATAATCCATAATACCATTAGCACTTTGCAGAATTGTTCTTCCACCATTAGTTGTTTCACCAATGGCCACCTGGTATTCATTCATGTTGCCAACTACCTTGTAAGTATGTGCAACCTGTTTGATTTTTCCCATATATTTTCCTGTATCCCATTCGTATATTGCCAGTGAATCGCCAGCTTTGTAATCGGCAGCTTCTGACCAATAGAGTGGTTCCATGAATCCGCCTGCATCAGCATTGTAACTGATCATTACCGAACCATCTTTCGATGCTCCTTTGGATACAAGAATATTTGTACAGGCTCTTGAGTATTGAATTCCCGATATCGCTAGGATCAGGGAAATGAAAATCGTTATTTTACGCATATCTCGTCAATTTTAATTCATGACAAATATATGCGAAAACTTGAATACGTAAAATGATTTTTTGAATAAATGATTGAAAATAAGATCAACGAAGATTTTTTACATACCAATCAATTGATCTCTCCAGCCCGGATTTTACATCGCAATCAGGACGATATCCTAATAAGGTTTTTGCTTTTTCTATGGACGCAAGCGAATCTTTAATATCGCCTTTTCTTTCGGAAACATAATCGGGTTTTATATCCTTTATTTCTTTCTTGAATTTTGAAAGATTCTCTGTAAGTAGCGAATATAAATCATTTAAAGAAATTCTGCTTCCATAGGCAATATTGAATACTGTGTTAAGAGCTTTCGAATTTTCTGTAAGTGCAGCACATTCATTTGCATGCACAACATTGCTTATGTAAGTAAAGTCGCGCGATTGTTCTCCATTTCCAAATATCACTGGTGTTTCACCTTTCAGCAACAAGCGGATAAATTTTGGAATTGCTGCAGCATAAGCTCCATCGGGATCCTGCCGCTGTCCGAAAACATTGAAATAACGAAGTCCTATAACTTCCATTCCGTACAGGTCGGCAAAGACTTTTGCATACAATTCGTTCACCTGTTTTGTAACTGCGTAAGGCGAAAGTGGCTTTCCGATATTTGCTTCAACTTTAGGCAACGCAGGATTGTCGCCATAAACAGAAGAGCTGGAAGCATAAATAAAACGTTTTACTTTTGCATCTCTGCTTGCAATTAGCATATTTAAAAAACCGCCAATGTTGATATCATTTGTAGGTTCTGGATTTTCAATTGAACGTGGTACCGATCCAAGCGCAGCCTGGTGAAACACATAATCTACATCCTTTGCGGCATTAGCGCAGTCTTTAGGATTCCTTATATCGCCTTCAATTAAACAGAAATTTTTAAGTTTAATAAAACCTGTTATGTTTTCTCTTTTACCTGTAAGAAAATTATCAAGGCAAATAACTTCGTTATCCTCTTTCAAAAAGTATTCACAGAGATTGGAACCAATAAAACCGGCACCTCCTGTAACTAATATTTTTTTATGCTTAAGCATTGAATAATTTTACTTTCGTTCTGTTACAAAAATAATCTAAAAACTCAAGATTCATAATATAATAGACATAAAACGAAATTTTATCTTTTTTTTGTTTAAAATCCGTTGTATAAAACCATTCGCTTTATCGAAATATTATTGGCTTTGATAATCTGTCTGAAGGTCCAATAAAATCACCTGATTAAATCATGCAAATAATAAAAATATTGTACTTTTGACCCAATCTAAAACTATCACACCTTATTAATATATAAACTTTTGGGTAAAATGGACGATAAACTGAAAAGCGCAAAATTGTTTTCTGAATTTCCTGCGGTTACAACCAAACAATGGGAAGAGAAAATAATTGCCGATCTGAAAGGCGCTGACTATGAAAAAAAACTGATCTGGAAAACTACGGAAGGAATTAATGTTAAACCTTATTACAGGGCAGAGGATCTTAAACAGTTGGAATATTTAAATGTTCCGCCTGCCGAATATCCTTTTGTCCGCTGCACAAAAACAAACAACAATTGGGAGATTCGACAGGATATCGAAGAAACAAATCCTGAACGCGCAAATAAAATTGCTGTGAATGCTATTGCAAGAGGTGCAGAAGGAATTGGTTTCGATGCAAAAGAAATTTATAATGCAGAAGATTTAAAAGTATTGTTACAAAACATTGATCTTACTGCAATATCAATCCATTTCACTTCTGCTGTTTCTTTTTCGTTGTTGTGTGATTTATTAATTCATGAAGTGCAACAACAAAAAATTGATGCATCTAAAATAAAAGGAAGCTTCAATTTTGATCCGTTGACTTATTTTCTGATGTATGGTAAGTTTTATGAATCATCTGAGAATAATTTCAATGAAGCCGCTGATCTGATTAAAAAAATTCAAAAAAGTTTACCGAGTTTCCATACGATTACGATTAACGGACAATATTTTCACAATGGTGGTGCATCCATAGTCCAGGAACTTGCTTTCGGACTAGCTTCCGCAAACGAATACCTGGCACAGCTTACAGAAAATGGAATTAGTATCGATGATGTTGCTCCGAAAATTCAGTTTGTGTTTTCCATTGGTTCCAATTATTTCATGGAAATTGCAAAACTTCGTGCTGCAAGATTGTTGTGGGCAAAAATTGTTGAGCAATACAAACCCGCTTCACAAGCCTCGATGAAATGTTATATTCATGCTGTAACTTCCGAATGGAATAAATCAACTTATGATTTATACGTGAACATGCTCAGGAATACAACAGAAGCAATGTCGGCAGCAATTGGCGGATGTGATTCAATGACGGTAAATATATTTGACAACACAATAAAAAAATCGAACGAGTTTTCAGAACGGAATGCAAGAAACACTCAACTGGTTCTGAAAAAAGAATCTTATTTAGATAATGTAGTTGATCCATCAGCCGGTTCATATTACATAGAAAATCTTACTGATTCAATAGCTGAAGCAACATGGAAATTATTTCTTGAAGTTGAAGAAAACGGAGGGTTTATAAAAGTTGTTGAATCCGGGTATATAAAAAATAAAATTGAAGAGACCTGCCAGAAGCGCGATCTGGATATTGCAATGCGCAAACAGATTATTCTCGGAACAAATCAATATCCGAATCTGAATGAAAACATGCTGGATAAAATGACTCCGCATGCTGACATTTCAAAATTGGGCGGATTGAAACAATATCGGGGTGCCGGAGCATTTGAAGCTTTAAGACTTTCGACAGAAGCATTCGAAAATGACGGACATAAGCGGCCGGCGGTATTCCTTTTTACGTTCGGAAATCTCGCCATGCGTAAAGCAAGAGCCGGATTTACTACAAATTTCTTTGGTTGTGCGGGATATAAAATTATTGACAACATCGGTTTCAAAACTGTTGAAGATGGTGTTGCTGCTGCAATTAAATCAGAAGCGGATATTATTGTCTTCTGCAGTTCAGATGATGAATATGCCGACCTGGTTCCGAAAGCCGGTAAGATGCTAAAAAAATCAAATCCCGAATTAAGAATGGTGGTTGCCGGAAATCCTGTGCAGTTGATTGATATTTTAAAACAATCGGGAGTAGATGATTTTATTCATGTACGTTCCAACCTGCTCGACACTCTCGGCAAATACCATGTATGGATGGGAATAATTTAATTTTATTTTGACGTTAAGACTTTTTACTATATGAGACCAGATTTTAAAAATATAAACTTCAGAGAAAATAAAGGATCAAAATCCTTTAAAGAATGGGAAGCAGCAAACAAGATTGAAAAAAACTGGATAACAGCAGAGCAGATTCCGGTAAAGCCTGCTTATGGCAAAGATGATTTGCTTGGCATGGAACATCTGCAATATGCAGCTGGTATTCCTCCTTATCTTCACGGACCATATTCAACAATGTATGTTCTGCAACCATGGACAATCAGGCAGTATGCAGGATTTTCCACTGCTGAAGAATCGAATGCATTCTACAGAAGAAATTTGGCTGCAGGACAAATGGGGCTATCCGTTGCATTCGATCTTGCAACACATCGCGGTTATGATTCCGATCATGAAAGAGTAATGGGTGATGTTGGTAAAGCAGGTGTTGCTATCGATTCAATTCTCGACATGAAGATTCTGTTCGATCAGATTCCCCTTGATAAAATGTCAGTCTCCATGACCATGAATGGAGCAGTATTGCCGGTACTTGCATTTTATATTGTTGCTGCAGAGGAGCAAGGTGTGAGCATGGAAAAATTAAGCGGAACAATTCAGAATGATATCCTAAAAGAATTTATGGTAAGGAATACTTACATATATCCACCTCTTCCTTCCATGAAAATTATCGCTGATATATTTGAATTCACTTCGAAGAATATGCCGAAATTTAATTCCATCAGTATAAGCGGATATCATATGCAGGAGGCAGGAGCAACAGCCGACATCGAACTTGCATATACTCTTGCTGACGGTTTGGAATATTTACGTACCGGTGTAAACGCAGGAATGGATATCGATTCATTCGCTCCGAGATTATCTTTCTTCTGGGGAATTGGAATGAATCATTTTATGGAAATTGCAAAACTTCGCGCAGCAAGAATGCTGTGGGCAAAAATTGTAAAACAGTTTAATCCAAAAAATCCAAAATCACTTGCACTTAGAACACATTGCCAAACTTCGGGATGGAGTTTAACAGAACAGGATCCGTTCAACAATGTGGCACGTACCTGTGTTGAAGCTCTGGGTGCCGTGCTTGGACACACACAGTCACTTCACACAAATGCGCTTGATGAAGCCATTGCATTGCCAACAGATTTTTCTGCACGCATTGCACGCAACACACAAATTTATATTCAGGAAGAAACCAATGTGTGCAAAGCTATCGATCCATGGGCAGGTTCTTATTATGTAGAAACGCTTACGAATGAATTAGCTCACAAAGCATGGGCATTGATTCAGGAAGTGGAAGAACTTGGCGGCATGGCAAAAGCTATTGAGACCGGGCTTCCTAAAATGCGTATTGAAGAAGCATCAGCAAGAACACAGGCACGAATTGATTCAGGAAAGAATATTATAGTTGGTGTAAATAAATACAAATTAGAAAAACAAGATCCGATCGATATTTTAGAAGTTGACAATTCAGCAGTGCGCGATTCGCAAATTGAACGTATAAAAAAATTAAAAGCAGAAAGAAATAATGAAGAAGTGCAGACTGCGCTAATTGCAATAACAGAATCCTGCGAAACAGGAAAAGGAAATCTTCTGGCACTTGCAGTGGATGCAGCAAGAAAAAGAGCAACGCTTGGAGAAATATCAACTGCATGCGAAAATGTTTTTGGAAGGTATAAAGCAATCATCCGTTCAATATCAGGAGTGTATTCTATGGAAATTTCAAACGATCAGAATTTCAAAAATGCAAGAGATCTTGCTGACAAATTTTCTAAGTTAGAAGGTCGTCGTCCGCGCATCATGATTGCGAAGATGGGACAGGATGGTCACGACCGCGGAGCAAAAGTTATTGCAACAAGTTTTGCCGATCTTGGTTTTGATGTCGACATGGGCCCGTTGTTCCAGACACCAAAGGAAGCAGCAAAACAAGCTGTGGAAAATGATGTTCACATACTTGGAGTATCTTCTCTCGCAGCAGGACACAAGACACTCGTGCCTCAGGTAATTGCAGAACTTAAAGCGCACGGCAGAGATGATATCATGGTGATTGCCGGAGGAGTTATTCCTGCTCAGGATTATAAATATTTATACGATGCAGGAGTGATCGGAATATTTGGACCAGGTACAAGCATACCCGTAGCAGCAATTAAAATTTTAGAGATTTTGATTGACCGCCTGGAAGAAGATTAATAATTATTTTTTTAATGACTTTTGTACACTTTTTGATATAAACAATAAAACAGATGTTATGAAAACCCTAACAACAGTTTTGACATTTGTATTATTTATCTCCTTTGCCAATGCACAGGATTTAAATAAGACAAAGATTGATGAAAAATCCCAGATGGAAGTGCTCACTGGTTTATGCAACCGTGACGGATTAAAATCAAACCTGTTCAAAACATATTTCGAATCGGAATATGCTGCCTATACTCCAGACGCATCAACTATCGCAAGTTTAAAAACTGTAATGACAAATAAAAATATTACAGTTACAATTGTGATGGGATCATGGTGTGGCGACAGCCAGGAACAGGTGCCGCGTTTCTATAAGATAATTGATGCATTAGGTTATGCTGATACAAACGTGACTCTCTATTGTGTTGACCGCACAAAGAAAACCGACAAGGGTGAAACAGATAACTTAAATATTACACTTGTACCGACATTTATTTTTTATAAGGATGGAAAAGAGGTTGGACGTATAACCGAAACACCAATCACATCGATTGAAAAAGATATGCTTGAAATAATTTCTTAAAAAACTATTTTCTTTTTTACTTAAGTTGCATGAATAAAAAATGATTTTTAATTTTTGAAAATAAAAAAACCCCGACATTTCTGACGGGGTTTTTTTATACTTAAATTGTTACTTTTTCTTTGCTACTGCTTTCTTTACTACTTTTTTAGGAGCAGCTTTCTTAACAGCTTTCTTTACTACTTTTTTTGCAGCAACTTTTTTAGGAGCAGCTTTCTTAACTACTTTTTTAGGAGCAGCTTTTTTTACTACTTTTTTTACCACTTTTTTTGCAGCTTTTTTAGGAGCAGCTTTTTTTACCACTTTCTTAGCAGTTGTTTTTTTTGTTGTAGCCATTGTTTTAAATTTTGGGTTTTGCACGACAAATATACATCATTTTATTTTGATTAAATTACTGTTTTATAATATTTATTAATAATTTTGTTAACAATCAAAAGTGAATAAACCCACTCGCACATGTTGCACGAAAAAGACAATGCTTCTGCATTGAAGGTAAATCAAGGGATTCAGCAGCCTCCATCTGTAAATGATGAAGCTGCAAAAAAATTTATTCAGAAAAAAAATCAATCAATTTCTTTGAATGATTTTGTGAATGGAATTCTTTCTGGCAACAGAACCATGCTCAGTCGTGCGATTACGATGGTCGAAAGTAAGCTTCCGAAACATTATAACCAGGCACAAAAAATTATTGAAAAATGTATTCCGCATTCTGGTAACTCTGTACGCATTGGTATCACTGGTGTTCCGGGCGTTGGCAAAAGTACGTTCATCGAAGCGTTCGGAAAATTTCTAACATCACACGGACACAAACTTGCAGTTCTTGCAATTGATCCGAGCAGTGAAATTTCAAAAGGAAGTATTCTCGGAGATAAAACAAGAATGGAAGAACTTTCAAATGATGAAAATGCATTCATTCGCCCTAGCCCATCAGCAGGCACTCTTGGAGGTGTTGCAAGAAAAACGCGCGAAATAATTATTTTATGCGAAGCCGCAGGATTTGATACCATCATTGTTGAAACAGTCGGAGTGGGACAATCCGAAACTGCAGTAAACATCATGGTCGATTTTTTTCTTTTACTCATGCTCGCAGGTGCCGGTGATGAATTGCAGGGAATAAAAAGAGGTATCATGGAAATGGCCGATTCCATTGTTATTAACAAGGCAGACAGAGATAATATTATTCAGGCAGAAAATGCAAAAATAGAATATCAGAATGCACTGCATCTTTTCCCGCCAACTCCATCAGGATGGATTCCGAAAGTTGAAACATGTTCTTCTATTTCAAAAACAGGAATTGATAGTGTATGGAAAATGATTTCAGAATATGTTGACTTCACAAAACAAAACGGTTATTTCGAACTTAAAAGAAAAGAGCAGGCAAGACACCGAATGATAGAAATGATCAACGAAGCGCTGAAAAATGAATTCACGGGAAATATAGAAGTGAAGAAGTTATTGCCATTAATTGAAAAAGAATTGCTGTCGCAGAAAATAAGTTCGTATGCTGCTGCGCAGAAATTGCTCGATGCATATTTCAAATCGCTTGAGAAAAAATAATCAGTGAGCTGTCTTTACTTTTTTTGGTTTGAAAAATAAAGAAGCACCAATGCTTACTGCAAGGATAAGTAATACCACGTATAACGAATGCGCTGTTGTAAATCCCTGCTCTTTCAGCCACTCACCCATAAACATTTTTACGCCGATAAATGTAAGCAGCACGGAAAGTCCATGTTTCAGGTAAACAAAACTGTTCATCATATTCATTACGAGAAAAAATAATGAACGCAAACCGAGTATTGCAAAAATATTTGAAAAGAAAACGATATATGGATCCTTGGTTACAGAAAAAATTGCAGGAACCGAATCCACTGCAAAAAGCACATCTGAAAATTCTATAACGAGTAATACAAGAAACAACGGTGTCAATAAAAATTTTCCTTTCTGTCGAATCCAGAAATGATGTCCAACATACTTCGGATATACTGAAAAATATTTTGAAGCAAATTTTACAATAGGATGTTTGTGTGGTTCAATTTTTTCTTCTTTGTTGCGAGTAATAAACATCCGAATACCAGTAAATACCAAGAGTCCACCGAAAATATAGAGTACCCAGAAGAATTGCTGGATAAGTGCTGAACTTATAAAAATAAAAAGAAAGCGCATGATGATTGCGCCTAATATTCCCCAGAACAATACCCGTTTGTAATATTTTTGTTCTACACTGAATGATAAAAAAATCAAAACCATCACAAAAACATTATCAACCGAAAGAGCGTATTCAATTACATAACCGGTAATAAATTCCAGCGACATAGTTTCCCTGTAGTTTGCAAGGTTCTCTTCAAAAGTATGGCCGAGGTCAGTAACATGGTCATATTTTGTTTCAATAGTGGTAAGCTGTTCCTGGTTTGTTATTCCATGGATCATATCTCCGTGTGTGCGGATCAGCATATAAAAACCAAGAGCAAGAATTATCCAGACAAAGCACCAGGCAGAAGCTTCTTTAAATTTTATTATATGGCTTTTTCTACTGAACACACCAAGGTCGATCAAAAGAATAGCCATGATGCCTAAAATAAATATTGCAAAAAATATGAGTTCTCTTGAAGACATTGGTTTATTATTTGTTTCAAAATTACCAATTTTTTCCACATGATCTGTCTCATTGACTTCTTCCATTTTTTAATTACTTTTGAATTTACATTCAAAAAAATTAATGATCAAAAAAATTTATAAAGGTTTTTGCAATTTGAAAGCATGGCAAAAATTCATTTTGTTCCTTGTAATATTTTTTCCATTTCGTTTTCTCTTTGGAATTTTTTCAGAGTTCTGGTTCGAAGATGAAATGCAGATTTACCTTATAGGATTAAAATTTTATTCTTCCGGTCACTGGCCTTTCTTCGGGCCCGATGTCGTTTACACTTTTTCGCAAATACCCGGCGCATTACAGGGATTATTAGTAGGTTTACCATTCTATATTTTTCCAATTCCCGAAGCACCTTACATTTTACTGAATCTTCTCACGTTTATTTCGCTTTTCTTTTTTGGACTATATATAATAAGGTGTCGGGCAACAGAAATTCCTGAATGGTTTTTATGGATCTGGATATTTACTGCTCCATGGGTGCTCAGCTTTTCAACGCATGTTTTAAATCCATCATATGTGCTGCCTGCAGCAATTTTATTTTTTATTTCCTTCATGGAGATAATTCCTGTATTCAGAAAAAATATCATTGCACATCACTGGGCATTTTTATTCATGGGCTTCTCCATGCTGTGGATATTCCAGCTTCACATGTCGTGGATTTTACTTTTGCCGTTTATTGGTTTCGCATTTTTATCAGCAAGAAAAAATTCAATCAAAAGATTGTTTCTTTTTGTGTTTGCATTTTTAATTGGTTGTCTGGTTTCAGGAATATTTATTATCCCAACATTCATTAAATACGGACTTGCATCTGGTTCTGGCGATACTGCATCCAATATTGTATTTAACATTTACAACATCAAAGAATTTTTCACGGTACTTGCTCGACTATTGTCTTTCGGAAGTTTTGAACTTGCACGATTAATGGGAAACAATACCGTCACACGCCTTGACTATTTATCAGAATACATCTGGCTTTCGCCGTTTATAATTTTTGCAGGAATTGTTGGTGTTGCACAGGTGGCATGGATGATCATTTCCTGGTTCCTGAAAAAACCTTTTGCCGAATGGAAAGCGATAAAATATTTTATTCTTGCTGCATTTCTTATTACCTGGCTTAGTTTTTTCTTTTCGGTTAAAGGGCCATCGTCGCATACATTCTACCTGATGTTCCCTGTGGTGATGATCTATTCATTTTATTGCTGGCAACCTTTGTTCAAAAAAAGATGGATACGGATTCTTGCTGCAGCATTTTTAATTTCAGCAACAATATTTCAGATAACATTAATGGATCACAACTACCGAAAAAAATCCATGTACATCAACAGGGAAAAACCTGCGAATGCAATTCTTCAGAAAAATTTTCATTTGTTAGGAGAGAGAAGAGGATTTGATAGAAATGAATAAATGGTTGAAGAAGTTATTAGTTAGTGATTATTGGTTATTGAGTTGTGAATTGCATTTGCAATTTTTGATAATAGACCGCTTAAATAACTGTGTCAAATTATAAATTTATAAAATTGACATACCAATTATTATTCTATCACAACCAGCACATCGCCTTCCATCACGGAATCGCCTTTCTTTACTTTGATGGCTGAAACTTTTCCTTCTTTATCAGAATCGATATTGTTTTCCATTTTCATTGCTTCAAGTGTGATGAGCCTTTGTCCCATTACAACTTTGTCGCCAACCTTCACATGCACATTCAAGATAGCTCCGGGCAGTGGTGCTTTCACAGTACCGCTGCCTTTCGGCGCCATTGGGCTGCTGGTCTTCTGTGTCGATTTTTCGCCATCAGTAGAAGGCACGGCCTGAGATCTTACAAGAATAGGTGTTTTCGTCTGCTGAATATTTTTGTCAACTTCCACATTGTATACAGTTCCGTTTACCTGTACTTCTGCAATATTTTCTTCAATATTGAGAATATCTACATCGTACTGATTTCCTTTTATAGTGAATTTAAATTTTTTCATTTGTATCGTTATTTATATCTTCTTGGAAATTTAAATGGTATTTCTCTTAGTCCGTAAATTTTAGAACTCCATGGTGAATATGGCCTCATTACTTTCTGCATGGTAATGATAGCACGTTCGTAATCGTGTACATCCTGCAAGTGCAGGCTCAATGCCAAACCAATGACAGAAACAATTTCTTCGGAAATTTCCTGTTCTTTCTTAATCGGTTCCTGCACTTTGGGTGCGGGATTTTTCTTTTTCCCCGGAATATATTTATCAAATTTCAACTTGCTCATAATTCGTAAATATTAAAGTGGTAAGTTGGAATGTTTTTTCGGAGGATTCACATCTTTCTTTGTAGCCAAGGACTGCAGCGAACGAATAATCCTGAAGCGAGTGTTCCTTGGTTCTATCACATCATCGATGTATCCATACTTTGCAGCGTTGTAAGGATTCGCAAATTTGTCCTTGTACTCATCTTCTTTTTTCTTCAGGAAAGTCGCTTTCTCCTTTTCATCAGTCATCTCTTTGAGTTCCTTCTGATACAAAACTTCGATAGCACCTTTCGGTCCCATTACTGCTATTTCAGCGGAAGGCCATGCGTAATTGATATCGCCACGAAGCTGTTTTGAACTCATTACATCATGTGCGCCACCATAAGATTTGCGTAGTGTGACAGTAATTTTTGGAACGGTGGCTTCACCATATGCGAAAAGTAATTTTGCACCATGAAGAATAATTCCACCGTATTCCTGCGCTGTTCCCGGTAAAAATCCAGGTACATCAACAAGTGTTACAATCGGAATATTGAACGCATCGCAGAATCTTACAAAACGTGCGGCTTTCCTGGAAGCATTGATATCAAGAACACCTGCCAGATAATTCGGCTGGTTTGCAACAATCCCAACAGGAATTCCATTGAATTTCGCATGACCGATAACGATGTTAGGTGCATAAAACCTCTGCACTTCCATAAATTCAGCATCATCCACAATGGCATGAATTACATCTTTAATATCGTAAGGCTTGTTTGGATTTTCCGGAATTATAGAATTCAATTTATCTTCAAGCCTGTCGATAGGGTCGTTGCAGGGAGCCAGGGGTGGATCTTCAAGATTGTTCTGTGGAAGATATGATAAAAGTTTCCTAATAAGCAGTAATCCTTCTTTTTCATCTTCGGCAACAAAATGTATAACTCCCGATTTTGATCCGTGCACCATTGCACCACCAAGTTCTTCTTCAGTTACAACTTCACCGGTAACGGTCTTCACAACTTTTGGTCCGGTTACAAACATGTAACTGTTTCTTTTTGTCATGATGATACAGTCGGTAAGTGCCGGAGAATATACGGCGCCACCTGCACAAGGACCGAAGATCGCTGAGATCTGTGGAACCACGCCCGATGCCATAATGTTGCGCTGAAAAATTTCCGCATACCCAGCAAGACTTCTCACACCTTCCTGAATACGTGCGCCACCGCTATCGTTGATGCCAATTATGGGCGCACCAACTTTCATAGCTTTGTCCATCAGTTTGCAGATCTTTTGCGCATATGCTTCCGACAGTGAACCGCCGAAAACAGTGAAATCCTGTGCAAATACATATACAATTCTTCCATCGATAGTTCCGTAACCAGTGATTACGCCATCGGACAGGTAAGTTTCTTTTTCCAACCCAAAATCCCTACAGTTGTGCGTTACAAACATATCGAACTCTTCAAAGCTGCCGTCATCAAGCAAAAGGTCGATACGTTCTCTTGCAATCATTTTTCCTTTCTTATGCTGCGAATCGATCCTCTTCTGACCGCCGCCCAGCTTAGCCTGCTCTCGTTTCTTAAGAAGCTCTTCTATCTTATCTTGAAATGCCATTGGTATAATTTGTTTGTGGTTTGTAGTTCTTTGTTCTTAGTTGGGAGTCGTTAGTAAGGAGTCGGGAGTTGCTGTCCCATCTGCCTTCTCTCTTATGACTTGTCTTCTTATCCCTTGTTATCTTATCTTCTTGTTATCTTGTAATTCAATTGTCATTTGCCTGCGGCGTCATTAGTTGTCATTTGCTTACTGCATACTTCCACTGCCTACTGCTAGTCAACTTATGACTTATGACTTGTCAACTTGTCTTCTTGTTATCTTATCAACTTACGCCTTCTTCTCACACAATTCCGTTAGTATTCCTGCTGTTGATTTCGGATGAAGGAAAGCAATGTCAAGTCCTTCGGCACCTTTGCGTGGGGCTTTGTCAATGAGCTGAACATTTTTTGATTCCATTTCAGCGAGTGCGTTTTCAATTCCTTTTACAGCAAAAGCTAAATGATGAATACCTTCACCTTTCTTCTCAATAAATTTTCCTATAGCTCCTTCGGGATCCGTAGATTCAAGTAGTTCAAGCTTTGTCTGGCCAACCATGAAGAATGCAGTTTTTACTTTCTGGTCTTTTACTTCTTCAATGTTATAACATTTCAATCCGAGAATATTTTCATAATATTTTATTGATTCTTCCAGATTTTTTACTGCGATACCAATGTGTTCGATGTGGGAAATGTTCATAGCTTCAGTTGTTAATTATTTCACAAATATAGTTGAATTTAAAATTCTGATAAAGAGTTATTGTACTTTTTTTTAGAAATTCGACAAAAATATTTAATGTGTTGAGGAATGGCGTTTTGCGAGAGATAAAATTTATTTTGCTGAGGTTTTTCATAACTAAATGCATGAATCAGAATAACACTGTTTCTACCGTGCAACCTCCCATTCAAGATCCGTATCCCAGTTGGATTTTACAATTGCAATGGAAGGATAAACAAAAACTTTTTCGGGCTGAAGTTTTTTCATGTAATCACCGGTGTCCCATTTATTATTCTGATTTTCGTCGCATATCACTTTGATCCTGTAATTGCCCGGAGTAACATACGTAAAATTCAGCACATCGTTTACCGAACAGAATTTTTCTTGCATCACAGCATCATTTTCGTTTAGAAGCTGGACAATTAAACTGCAATTCAAATCCGTTGATTTCAATGTTAGTTTTATGTTTCCATAATCACTCAGTGAAGTCGTTCGGAATTTTATCTTCAGTGTATCGTTTGATGTTCCGAATATATCAGTGAATGTTGCGGCGGGCACCAGCAAAGAATATGCGGCATCTTCCTTCCATTTATAATTAACCAGAATTTTTTTATTAATGGAGTCGTTATAGTTAAAAGACGCTTTAACGGTATCCTTATTTTCTGTAAGCATAATCTGATGAAATTTGGATGAAGCAATTGGAATGCCGCTCTGAATCAGGAATGGTTTATAATAATCAAACACTCCGTTATTGGAAGCACTCGCCTGTATTACTACATTTGTGAGGTCTTCACCCTTGCCCCTTGTTTGCTTTGCACTTTTTTTAGTAAGACTCAATTCTGCAGTATCCAGAATTTCATTTTTATCAGAAATCTGTAAAATAAGAGAATCCTTATCCGGATCTTTCAACCATAGGGTAATAGTATCTTTTGTTTTGTTAACATCCTTCATATACCATGATTCCGGGACATTTGCGTTTAAAGGTTTTAACAATAATTCTTCAACAGGTTTTCTGAAAATCAATACAACTCTTCCATATTTGCCTGATGATGCTTTCAACAATCGTTGCTTTGCAGGAAGTTCCCCGAATAAATACAGATTGTAAACTTTATTCTTGCGGAGACTGTCGGCCTTAGCGGTATCGGTAGGCTGCGGCGTAATAAGCGAATCGCTGAATGCAATTTTTTCTTCCGGGTCGCTGAAAAGAAAATCACCGTTTGCATCTTTTATTGCGAACAACTTAAACTTACCGCCCTTGGTGCTTGAAAATTTGAAAGCGCCTGTTTCATCAGTTTTGGAAATATAAAAAGGAGTTTCTTTATAAGGAATAGAATCATAATTTTTATCATACAGCATCACAATAACTCCTGGCTCTACCTTTTGTGTAAATGCATTTTTTATAATTCCTTTTAATGTAAGAGAATCAATAATATTTCCTGTTGAGAATGTGAAACGATAATCTGCAAGTATATTGCCTGCATTCAGATCGGTGATGGCTTTACCAAAAGCAATGGAATAAGTTGTGTTTGGTTTTAAGGTGTCTTTAAAATCAACAATAACAGATTTTCCCCTCACCTTTAATTCCGGTGCCTCTTTCATGAATGGACTCACTACAACCTGCGTGGCAGCATCTTTAATCACAACGAACTCGTCAAAATCAATTTTAAAACTTGTTTCTTTGAATTCTTTGGAATTATTAGGCGGAGTTGTTTTTAAAACCTTTGGTGCAGTAACATCGCTTGGTCCTCCGGTAGGGGTAACTATATTAGCGCATGCTCCAAAAAGAAGCCATGCGAGGCATAGCAACCAGTTATTTAAATTCTTATTTCCAAAAGTGAAATTCATCATTGCAAAGATGGAAAAATTTTACGATAAGTAAAAGCTTACGGATCCTGCTTTTTTATTTGTTCTTTTCTGCTTGATCAGAAAAGAACGAAAAGAATCAAGACAAAACGATGCTTCTTCCCGCTCTGAAAAATTGCTGAATCCTAAGCAAAGTAAGTAAACTCCTTTGCAAGAATTCTACGCAATTTTTCATTCACCGCTTGCCTTGTCCTCGCCGTTTTGTCTGTCCGACGCTCGTTTTTCGGATTCGGAAAAAATATAATTTATTTTGACTCTATTCTTTTTTATATCATTCAAGTGCTGGCAGCAACAATTGTTAAATTATACATCAAAAATTTGTAATTTTATATCATAATTAAACCACAATGAAAAAACACATTTACTTTTTTATAATCCTTCTTTTTCCATGTGTGCTTTCGGCCCAGATTGCACCACAAAAAGATTTTTCTGACAAGACCGCACTCTATGATAGGCAAAATGCTGAAGCATTTCTAAAGGTTCCTCTGACTTTTAATGGAGATAATTTTGACTTGAAATATCACAGGTTCCATTGGTTTATTGATCCTGACACATTATTTATACGTGGGGAAGTAACTTCGTATTTCATTACAACAAAAGCGTCTGTTGACCAATTGACGTTTGATTTTTCATCAGTGATGAATATCGATTCTGTTAAATATCATTCTTTAAATATTACCTATTCACTAACTGCAAGCAACACGCTGATTTTATATCTGCCGTCTGCTTTACCTTTTAACCAATTCGATTCGGTTAGTGTTTTTTATCACGGGAATCCTCCGCAAGGCAGTGGATTCGGAAGTTTCAACAAAGACTTTCACAATGGTACACCCATTATATGGACATTATCAGAACCTTTTGGCGCTAAAGACTGGTGGCCATGCAAGAATGATCTTTCAGATAAAATAGATTCCATCGATATTTATGTCACCACACCTCAACAGTATTCTTCTGCATCCAATGGTATGCTGCTTTCGGAAATCACACAATATTCATTTAAAACAGCCCATTGGAAACATCGTTACCCAATTGCGGCATACCTTATTGCTGTAGCTGTTACAGATTATCAGTCGTTTTCAATTTATGCACATAATGGAAATGATTCAATTCAAATTTTGAATTATGCTTTTCCGGAAGATCTTGCAAATGCTCAACTTTATTCCACCGATGTGGTTCCCTCAATGGAACTGTTCGACAGCTTGTTCATTACATATCCTTTCGTTAATGAACGTTATGGAATGACCCAGTTCAAATGGGGCGGTGGTATGGAACACCAGACAATGACCTTCCTTATTAATTTTGGGTTTGAGCTGATGACGCATGAACTGGCGCACCAGTGGGTGGGCAATATGATCACCTGCAGCAACTGGCACGACATCTGGCTGAATGAAGGTTTTGCAACTTATTGGACAGGGCTTTCATACCAGTACCTTTTAAATGGCTACTGGTGGCCCTTGTGGAAACGTTTGCAAATAAATAATATCACAAGTCTACCTGATGGTTCGGTTTACTGTCCTGATACCACCAGCGTAAGCCGTATTTTCGACGGCAGACTTTCGTATGCAAAAGGTGCTATGGTGTTGCATATGCTGCGATGGACAATTAGTGACAGTGCATTTTATGCTGGATTTAAAAATTATCTTATCGATCCGAACCGTGCCTATGGTTATGCATGCTCGAGTGATTTTATTACGCATATGGAAAACGCAAGCGGCATTAGTTTAACTGAATTTTTCAATGACTGGCTCTACGGTGAAGGATATCCGATTTATACAATTTCATGTTCGTTTAACCAGATTGATAATAATGTTCAGGTTACAATTGACCAGACACAATCTAGTGCATCAGTAAGTTTTTTTGAAATGCCTGTGCCTCTTAAATTCAAGGATGCAACACACGATACTATCATTGTTTTTAACAATACGTTTTCCGGGCAGACATATACTGTTGATCCTGGTTTCAGACCCGATTCAATTATTTTCGATCCGGAGCAATGGATAGTTACCACAAATGATACAGTGATGATGAATGTAAATGAATACCCTGAAATGCATGATATCTCTGTGTATCCGAATCCTGTTACCGATTTTTTAAATATTAAAACTTCAGGACTACAGGTGCAAGATGCCTGCATTTATGATATAAGGGGAAAACTTGTACACTCAGCCTTTGTAATAAATTCACATGGTATCCTACAAATAAATATGAAAAATCTTTCAAGCGGAATTTATTTTCTAAAAGCAACGATAGATGATCAATCCCTGATAAAAAAAATCACAAAACTTTAAAAGCAGTTTATCGATGTTGTAATTATTTACCTCGCAACAATTAACATCGATAAGGTTTATGTTTCAAGATTATTTAAACAAGATTATTTTGCTATTTAAGGTTTTGTCATCCATTCTTAATTGCAGAAAGTATAAGCCATTGCTGTATGCCGATAAATCAATGATTGTCTGATTTTCTTTCTTTAAGATTAGTTTTCCGAAAGAATCATAAACAGCAACATCAAAATTTTTATTTCCTAGTTTGGTTTCTGAAATATTTATAATACCTGTTGTTGGATTTGGGTAAAGAGAAAGCAGATCACTTAAGGCATTGTCTTTTATCCCTGATGTAATATTTATCGTTACTGATGCTGTGGAAGAACATCCTAATGTAGCATCTGTTATTGTCACAGTATAGGTAGTTGTAGTAACGGGTGAATTAGTAGGGTTTTGATCAGCAGAGCTAAATCCGGTTGGATCCGAGGACCATGAATAGGTATAGCTGGGGCTCGTCTCTGTAACTGATAATGCAGAGGCATTTAGTGTAACCTGTGTTCCGGCAGTGACTGAAGTAGATGAAGCACCGGCTGCAGCAACAGGACCTCTCACGTAACATTCAGTATACCTGTAAGCATGGGATGAGTTAGTATTTGTTTTTGTCCAGATCACAGCCCCTGAAGCATCTATTTCATACAATGATCCGAATGAATTATTCACCAGCATATTTCCATTAGGTAATTGCTGAGAATTCCCTTCATTTTGAGCTGTGAATGTTGAATTATACTGATAATCATAAGTTGAAGGACCATAGGCAGAACCAGGAGTGTAAGAGTAATTATAACCATCATAAGGTGGATTCCATACATCAATGGCAGTTTTGCCACCTGTTCCACCTTTATTATTATATGCAGCCAGGTAATTCGGATAATTCGGATTATCGCTTGGAACCCAGTGTGCGTCGTGAACTACATTAAATATAGTTGTACCCGTAACTCCGTATGATGCAGGATTTCCCCATCGATAAAGAAAGTCGCCGCCTTTTCCGGAGTTGCCCCCGGTATGCCCAGCAGCTTCTGATGTGGTTGTACTATGATCGATTACAAAAGCAGAATTCATGAAATGCATACTTACAACAATCTGGTCGAGGTCTGCATTGTAATCAACACCATTCATATGCCAGCGGTCAGATAAATCAGGATTTGTAGTGTTTACATAATTGATATTTAATAATTGCGGATTGTCGATAATGGAGGTTACATAATTATCTTTTGCGGAATTATAATTCTGACATAAATGATCCCAGAGATGCCACTCCCACACTATGGTTCCTGTTGTTGCACCGGTAGGATGCACTTCAATAAGTTTTTCCGATTTAATTGAAACACTGCTCGAAGCACCTGCCTGGGTGGCCTCAGCTGAAGTTTTTAATTCATAGGCAATCATCAGCACATTCCCGTTGGGCATTGGGCATATATCATGGTGCAAGGTATAGGTTGAGCTATTATATTTATAATCCCATTCAATTGTCCCATCCCACAATACTTTCTGAACTGCGCCGGTAACACCTCCGCCCGACATTCCACCGGAAGATATATAACCATAAGTCCTTACCAGTGTATCTCCCGGAATGAGATAAGCGGAATAGGCCGATTTTTGCGTGGAGCTGAATGTCCAGTCATGATAAGTTGTGCTGTTCGTATCAACCAGGTAAGCCTTGATTCCGTCTTTAGTGGCATAAAGTGTATACATACCCCATTGCTGGGCATTTACATTTATAAAAACAAACATTGTCAGAATCATTGTTGCAAATAGGTTCTGTTTTTTCATAAAAGTAATTTTTGTTAAAAATGAATGATTTGATTTTACAAAATTATCAGTGTTGAAACGATTTAAGTTATGGAATTTCAAGAAAATGTTATAAAATTAATATTTTCAATTTACTAGTAAATGAAAAGCCATAAATGAAGCAACTATTCATGATTAAAACTGCAACTTGTAAATAAAGTTTGGAAAAAATCCAATCTGATAGGTAGTGGTTATTGTTTTCCTGTGTTGATCATAGCTCTGTGAAAAAACATTTTTATTATTGGTTACATTTTGCAGATCAAAAGAAAATGATTGGGAAATCTTTCTTTGCCTACTGTTTAGCGTAAATCCGAACTTTATATCCATTCTGAAATAATTGCTGTACCTGCTTGAATACACATCACTGGAAAGCACTTCTCTATGAAAAAATTCAGATGCCTGCAAATCAATAGGTGTATAATATCTTCCTCCGGTATTGGTTAACTTTAAGTCGGTAACTATTGAATTTCTTTTTTCTTGCCCTACTTTCCATTCCTTGCCGCATAAAATATTAAATACATATTTGCCATTAAATGCCGTGTTTCTCTCAATACCATCGCTGGCTGTGTATTTTGAATCATAAATAGATGAAGTAAATAAGCCATAATATCCCTTGCTGAAAAATTTCTCAACAGTTAATTCTATTCCATAATTCTTTCCGGTGCCTTCGTTTGTCAGACTATCCTCCAAATCTGTTTTAAAACTTGATCCTGTATTAAGCATGGAGTAACTGCTAGAATAGCTGTTAACAGGCACGTTAAAGAGATATTGATAATACGTTTCTGCTTTTATTCGCCAGTCTTTGAATGGTTGAAAATTATACGCCAACACAAAATGATGGCTTTTTGTAAAGTCTAAATTCTTATTGTTATAACTGTACGAACTGTCGGCATTTAATGTCTGTAAGAAATAAACGCTTATAGGTTGCATTTGTGAATGAAGTCCGTATCCCAGGGTGAAACTACTTTTGGTGCTTGCATCATAATTTAATGCAAAGCGCGGTTCAACAGAATAAGAATTATTTAGAAAAAACTCTTGTGCATGTATGCCTGTATTTAATGTGAGTTTTTTACTGATGTTATATTTAAGGTGTGCGTAGGCTTGCGCCAAACCCGTTGAACTGTTGTAATCCCAGTTTTGTGTCCAGGTATCTTTCTCGTCCCTTCTGTCTTTGTAGAAAAGATACAAATTATACAGTTCAGCCTGAGCACCTATCTTTAGAAATAATCTCGAATTGATTTTTGAATTATAACTCGTTATTATGCTGTACGCTGTTTTGTTAGTTTTTGTTTCTTCCCTGCTATAGTAGGTACCTGTTGAATCAGTAAAATAATTCACCATATTGTTTTCTGAATAATTTATGCCAATTGATGAACTGAAATATGATTTACTGTTTAGTTGTTTGAAATGTTTTATTCCTACAATTCCTATTTTACTTGCAAAATCAGACTTATTGCCATTGCCATATAAATTATTCGCGTCGGGTTTAGAATTTTCAAGTGCAATAGAACTGCTTGCCAAAATACCAAACATTGTAAATGTGCCAAATTTAGTATCGCCGCTATTTATTTTAAATGAAAGGTCCTGATAGGTTGGTGTTGCCGTAGTGCCTATGTTTATTCCCATTGCCTGTGCAATACCGGCAAGAGAATATCTGTATCCCACCAGGTAAGAAGAATTATTTTTTTTACTGATAGGTCCTTCGGTTGTTGCTTCCAAACCTGTTATCAGACCTAACTGAAATGTGGTTTCTCTTTTTTGAGTATTTCCGTTTCTGAAACCTAAATCAAAAACACCTGCAGTCGCATTGCCATATTCTGCAGGGAAAGCAGAAGTTAAGAAATCGGAACTTTTCAGCATGTTTGTATTTAATGCACTCACTGCGCCACCTGTAGTTCCAACCGATGCAAAATGGTTAGGATTGGTTACATCCATTCCATCAATGCGCCACAAAACCCCAACAGGTGAATTGCCCCTGATGACAATATCATTTCTTGAATCATCGGTGGCACTCACTCCAGCAAAATTAGCTGCCAGACGCGCCGGATCACTTCGCCCTCCAGCGTAGCGGTTTACTTCTTCCATTGAAAAAGTTCGCGCACTTATTGTCGCTAATTTATTGACTGTACTTTCTTTGCTGGAAGCTTTTACCACAAATTCATTTAAGAGCTTGAAATCCTCTTCCATCGTAATATCCAGAATAGTTTCTTTACCTGAGGACACCACAACATTCGGAACCGATATTACTTTGTAGCCGATATAGGAAATTTTTATTTCATACCTGTCTGGCGACAAATCTGTGAGCACATAATTTCCTTTCACATCTGTAACAGCGCCTTTATTTGCCGAGTCACTTACAATTTGAATAGTAGCACCAATAATAGGAGCTTGAGAAAGTTTATCAATAACAACGCCTCTGATATTTTGTTTGTTGTTTTGGGAAAATGAAACCTGATTAATAAAAAGAATTAAAATGAATATTAGAGTTGTAGATTTTAAAAAATTTATTTTTTTCATAATTCTGGTTTAACTTTAGGAATTTTCAGAAAATAAAGAATAGGCTGTACATCACTCAGCCTATTCTTTATGAATATTTATGTAACAATGAATTTACTTAGCGACAATTAATTTTTTATTGAACGTAATTCCCTTATCTGTTGTAGCTGATAAAATATAAATCCCGTTTGGCACATCACTTAAATCCATTTCAACGCTGGATGAATTGTAAGCAGTAATTTCTTTGACTTTGCCGCCAAGTAAATTATAAACTCCAACTGTAGCTTGAGAAACGCTGCTATTAAAGGAAATTGTACAACTATTTGAAACAGGATTTGGATAAATATTTAGCTGATCATTGTCATTGTTCTCATTAATTCCTGTTGCTGTAGCATTTCTTACCAATCTTGCATAATTATATATTCTAACCGCATCGCCCTGAGGAGCCTGTGGATTGTAATATCCAGTTCCATTTTGTGTATATGCGGCAAAACTCCTGGCTTTAGGATCGCTTCGCTGACATCCGGCGCCATGTATATCAGTCCACCCTAAACCGAAACCGGTGAAATAGCCCATAGCTCTCCCGAAGCATATATATGTGGCGCCTGCTCCGTTTGTCTGCGCTGCCGAAGAAAAAGTAGTGTTGCTCCAATACCAGGGATAATCTGCAACACCTCCTTCATTGGTGATCTGGGTGCAGTTGAATATCGGGTTAATGGCTGCAGAACTAGTTGCTGCCGGAGAACGGGTATAGTCAACTATACTTTGCAATTCTTTGACATCGGGCAATCGCCAATCCGAATATCCTGCATAAGTAAAGTTTTCAGCATAACTTAATGCGTCCTTCCATAAAACGCCTGTACCGTTATCGTTTTGCATCCACATCAGTCCGGTAGCATTATCAGTGATTGTTCCGTTTCCATTATTAACGAATTGATTGACGCCATATGCTGTATTGCCGCGAACATATAATACATAGTAATGCTTTGCTGTTCCGCATTCTGGAACGGTGTAAGTAGTTGGATATCCTTTAATTCGTCCATCTATAAAATTGAACCCAAACACAGTTTCCAGCATACCAAATGTTGTGCTAATATATAAGGTTGAGGATGCAATTTGACCATCAATTACCCGCTCAGTTCCAAGGCTACCGTGTGACAGTGAGTTCACATCGCCGCAACCGACAGAGAAGTAAGTCGTATCAATAAATTTTATTGGCACAGGTTGAGTAGGACCTGGTTCTGCTCCATAAAACATGGCAAGAGAATATAACTCTTTAATAGTAGGTAAACGCCAGTCATTATAACCGCCCGTGTTACATGTTGCAGCGCTATCCACTGCCTCAGCAAAGGTGAGTTTATCATAGAAATCAATTGTTCCGTCACCGCTTCTGTCCTCGGTTTGCTGCCACATCAGACCGGTTAAATTGTCGGTTACAGTGCCATTGCCATTGTTTGTATAAGATCGTATGTTTCCGGGATGATTTGAATTTTGTCCGTAGAATGTTTGCCCTGAAGTAGGCATTATTATTGCAGCTGTTGTATCGTAAGAAGTTGTTTGACCTGTTCCAACAATTGTATACGTGTGAGTTTGACCTAAACCGGCATAATTTGCAATCGCTACAATACCAATTATTGCAATGGTTTTTAAATAATTTATTTTTTTCATTTTTTCATTTTAGATTAGATAATTAAGAAACGTAATATTGAATCAACGCTGATTTTTCTCTTGTTGCCCTAGGCGATCAAGTACTTCCCTTATAATATCATTGAAAATAATTTTTTGTTCGGGAGTACATATTTGTTTTACTTTTTCGAAATGATCATAGGTTACCAATTCAATTTGCTTTTGATTTTCTGCAATTTTATTTACCAGAGAATCTTTACTGATATCAGGTGATTCAGACTTTAAACCATCAAAAAATAATTTCCTAAGTTCTTTTCCTTCGGCTTGCAGCACAATAACTGAATCATGATGTGCTTCCTTGAGTGTGTTAAATTCCGTTTCCTGTTGTGTAGTGAATTTTAATTTTTCAACAATATATTTTTCGGGCGAATCGCCCTCTCTTGGCCGAGGTGGTCTACCTAAAACGAGAATTACAATTAGTGTAATGTTTAACGCTATTAAAATAAATGCAAATATTTTCCAGTATTTTAATGATTTTGTTTCCATAATTTTAATAATTATAGGTTTGACAAGCATTCATTTCATCTGCCATGGATTCAATTGCTGCATCTTTATTTTGACTGATAACTTTTGATTTATAAATAATGACTGCTGAAACATTTATTGAAATTATGAGAAATATTGCAGCAACCCAGGCAAACTTGAACTTAAAGGTGGAAGCGGTTTCGACTGTTGGTTGGCTTTCGAATTTATTCAAAATTTTATGATATAAATAAGGATTTGGCTCAACTTCTTTTACTTCAGAAGCAGTTTCCAAAATGCTATTTATCCATTCTTCTTTCTTCATAACATTAACTTTGACGTTATCTGATTTTAAATCCCTCTGTCATTATAAAAATTTTCTAAAAGTTTTTTTAAATTTTCTTTTGCACGCTGAATTAAAGATTCAATGGCCTTCTCTGAAAGGCTCATGATCTGGGCAACTTCCTTTTGCGGGAAACCTTCCATTTTGTGCAAGACAAACGCTGTCTTTTGATTTTCGGGCAATTCATTTATAGCTGCGAATAAAATTTGTGAACGTTCCTTGTTTTCTAGAACAACACCGGGATGATCAAAATGCGAAACTTCATGCAATTGTTCGCCCGATTCGGGATGAAATAGCTGTGTAAGAAAGGCAAATCGTTTTTTTCTTTTTTTTGATCTTAAAAAATCGAGGCTTTTGTTGACAGCAATGCGATAGATCCAAGTAGAAACAGCAGACTGCTCTTTAAACAGATGCAGTGAATGGAACACCTCAATAAAAACTTCCTGGGCAATATCTTCAGCATCTTCAGTATTTTGAACAATGTTCAATGATATATTGAAAACCTTTTTATTATTCGCATTGAATAATTCCTGAAAATCCTTTTCCTGCCGGGAGTCCAAATTGTATTTTTATAGATACAAAAATACACAGCTACCTTATTATTGCAGTTACGAGATTTTATGAAAATGTTACAAGATTTAATTCGGGAATTATTAGTCCTGCTTTAGCCGAATATTTTCTGAAAGGTTAATGTTAACACTTTAGCAATATCATCAATGCTGAAATTGCAACCTGCGCTTTTCAGCGATGACACGAAATCCTTATGAGTCCTGCCTTTACGGTAATCTGGTTCTTTGACCGGATGCTTTAAATATCGTTCGAATGTTTCTGTGCTTTCAGAAATATTCAGTACAGCATGATAGAAATTTTTCTCTTTATTCCTGTACATCGAAGAACCAAGAATCTTTTTTTCTCTGATAGCAATATCGCTTATTCCTCTATGTGATAATTCTTTCACGCCAAGTTGTTCAAGTGCTTCAATTATCAATGAATTTATTTTGTGAAAAATTGTTTTGGGTGCTTTTAATTCGGATTCAATTTTTAACACAGAAATAACAAGTGTATTTGATGTAAGTACTACTGATTGACCACCCGATGGGCGTTTGTAAACCTGAATATGATCACGAATAATATTTTCTTCGTGCAGTGCCTCTTCGGGTTTGTTGCTTGTGCCAAGCACTATGTAGGTTTTTTCCGGCTTCCAGATATAAAAAGCGTTTTTATCACTTTCATAAATTCCGAAATCTGGAAGATCATATTTTTTTATTTCAATCATTAGGGCTTTTGTGTATGAATAAAAGTTTTGCCACTAAGGCTCCAAAACACAAAATTACACGAAAACTTTTTGTGAGACTTTAGTGATTTCGTGTTTTTGTGGCTATCTTTTTCTTCGAGTTGTAATATTTAATGATTAGCACAGAACATCTCCATACTAACCACTTATTCAGTTGCTGCTTTGTTCATAGCATCAAAACCTGTTTCTGTGAAAATTTCAGAAATAGTTGGATGGGCATGAATAGTTTGGGCAACATCGTAAATTGTTCCTTCCACCTGCATGAATGCGGATGCTTCAGCGATCATATCCGTTGCGTTGGCCGCTACAATTTGTACTCCCAAAACCTGTCCGTATTTTTTATCAGAGAGTAAACGCATGAACCCTTCGGCGCTTCCTTCAATCAATGCTTTTCCATTGGCAGAAAAGGGAAGTTCACTTATTTTATATTCAATTCCTTCTTCTTCGAGTTGCGTTTCAGTCATCCCTATTTGTGCCATTTCAGGAACAGTGTATAAATTCAGCGGAAAATTTAAAATATTAAAATCGGACTGTATTCCTTTAATTTTATTTATCACCCACAAACCTTGTGCAGAGGCAATGTGCGCAAGGTAACTTTTTCCATTCACATCTCCGATTGCAAAAATATTTTTCTGACTGGTTTCAAAATTATCATTCACTTTAATAAATCCCCTGTCGTTTAGTTCAAGATTTAAATCTGTTATCGGAAGTACGGCATTGCGGAAACTGCAATTAATAATACGATCGCAGGTAATCGTTTTATCATTTACAAAAATTTTATTTTCTTCGGTCCTTTCTATTTTACCGGATGTGATAACATTTACACCATCATCAATTAATTTTTTCATGATGTATGATTGAAGCCGTTCATCAAAAGCTGGTAACATTTTCTGACCATCAGTTATCAGTGTTACTGACTTTCTGATAAGGTTAAAGAATTGTGCCATTTCAACCGCAATACCACCTTTGCCATAAACCACAATATGTTCGGGAAGTTCTTCCAGTTCAAAGAGCCTGTTCATATTCACAACATAACCTTCATCAAATTTCTCTGTTATATCAGCAGGAGCAGATCCTGTAGCTATGATGATGTTCTTTGCCGTAATATTACGGTTATCGATTATCACTGAATTGTCAGATGCAATGAACGCATCACCGGTTATCAATTCAACGCCATTTTTTTGAAGGATGCTTAATATGCCAGCTGACATTTTAGATGAAATATCTCTCGCTCTGGCTTTAACTTTTTTCCAGTTGAATGTAAGTTTGGAAATGTCAATTCCGTCAACACCAAATTCACTTATTTTTCCGGCCTTAGAAAAATTGCGCGCACTTTCAATAATTGATTTCGTAGGAATACAGCCCCAGTTAATGCACATTCCACCAATACGATCTTTTTCAACAAGAGCTGTTTTCATTCCCAGCTGCAACGCTCTTATGGCTGCTGCATACCCTGCAGGGCCTGCGCCAATGATAATAATATCGAAGTCCATAATTATTATTTTACAATTTTATTAATCCATTATTAACGAAACCGGTTCTTCAAGGTAACGAAGTATTTGGTTCAGAAACCGCGTTACTTCTCCGCCATCAACTATTCTGTGATCAACAGTAAGTGATAAAGGAAGTACATTTCCGACAACAACCTGGTCATTTTTTACAACCGGTGTTTTTAAAATTCTTCCCACACCAAGTATTCCTGCCTGTGGATAATTGATAACAGGAACTGCAAAAATTCCACCAAGAGCACCGTAGTTGGTGATGGTGAAAGTACCGTCTTTCATATCATCCAGCGTAAGCTTTCTGTCTCTTCCTTTTTCGCTTAACTCAGAAACTTTCTGTGCAATTTCAAAAATTGAAAGTTTATCCACATCATGAATCACTGGAACAACAAGACCTTCAGGCATATCAACGGCAATTCCAATGTTGTAATAATTTTTATAAATCATCCTGTTGTTTTCCAGGTCTAGCTGAGAATTCAAGGCCCGGTGTTTTTTCAAGGCCAGTGCAGTTGCTTTCAGAACAAATGATAAATAAGTGAGCTTTACATTTTTGTCAGCGTAAATTGTCTTATACTTTTCCCTGATTCTTATAAGCTCTGATATCTCCACTTCTTCATGCACAGACATGTGTACGGCATTCTGTTTCGACATCGTCATGTTTTTTGCAATTGTTTTCCTGATTGCAGAAAGCGGTTCGTAAACTACAAGTTCGGTATCATCAAACAAAACAGCATTTGCTGAACGCTGCAACTGAGGAGAGGTTTCAAGGAACTTTTTCACATCAGTGGTTGTAACTCTTCCGCCAGGACCGTTGCCATTGACTTTGTTAATATCAACATTCAACTCTTTTGCTAAAGCGCGTGCTACCGGGGTGGCAATTATTTTTTTTGTTTCTGTCGCCTTTTGTTTTTCTTTTACTAAAAAACCTTCTTCACTTGAAGGCAGATATGCATTGTTTCCCGCCACTTCCATCGTCCCCACAACGCCTGCAGCTTCTTCTTCCACAACTTCAATTGTTTCTTTCTTTGCCTCTTCTACTGCATCCTGTCCGAATTTTCCTTCAATTTCAATTTCCACCAATGGTGAACCCACATGAATAGTTTCGCCCACTTTGCCGTAAATTGCTGCAATGATGCCAGTTTTGGGTGATGGAATATCTGTAACCACTTTATCGGTTTCCATCCGTACAAGCGCATCTCCGGAATTTATCTGCTGGCCTTTCGATACATACCATTCTGCAATGGTGCCTTCATCAAGACCTTCGCCAATATCCGGAAATTTAAAAATAAATCTCATGGCTTCTGTTATTAGAATTTTACTGTACGTTCAATTTCATAAAATATTTTTTCAGGTGTCTGAAGATAAAAATGCTCGCCCTTAGGCAGTGGCACAATTGTATCAAATCCTGAAACTCTTTTAGGAGGAGCTTCCAAATGAAGGAAAGCTTCTTCGTTTGCAATGGCGATCAGTTCTGCACCAACTCCAAAACTTGAAGGTGCTTCGGAAACAATTACTATTCTTCCTGTTTTCTGAATTGACTTTGCAATGGTTTCCCTGTCGATCGGGTAGATGGTGCGCAAATCAATCAGCTCAACTGAAATACCTGCCTCCTTTGCCATTACCAATGCTTTCTGGCATTCACGGATCATCGCACCAAAAGCAACAACTGTTACATCTGTTCCTTCAGAAATTACTTTTGCTTTACCAATGGGTATAGAAAATTTTTCATCAGATACTTCCTGCTTGATAGCTCTGTAAATTCTTTTCGGTTCCATGAAGATTACAGTGTCATCGCTTTCAATGGAAGCAATCAGCAATCCTTTTGCGTCATGCGGTGTAGAAGGTATCACAACTTTCAGTCCGGGAATATGTCCGTAAATTGCTTCCGGACTTTCGGAATGATGTTCCAGTGCATTGATGCCTCCACCATACGGAATACGAATAACGATGGGCGTTTTGTAACGTCCGCGTGTACGGTTATGTATACGCGCTGCATGAGAAATTATCTGGTTCAGTGCCGGATATGAAAAGCCATCAAACTGCATTTCAATTACTGGTCGAAGTCCTGCAATTGCCATTCCCACTGCTGTTCCGGCAATTGCTGCCTCAGCAAGCGGAGAATCGAACACCCTGTCCTCACCATATTTTTTCTGGAGTCCTTCGGTTACGCGAAATACGCCACCTTCAAAACCAACATCTTCACCATAAACAACAACATTTCTGTCTTCTGCTAACTTTATATCGAGTGCATTATTTATTGCCTGTACCAATGTCATTACGCTCATTTTCGTGCCTCCTTCCATGCTAAGAAATTTTCGTATTCAACCTTCTGTCTCTTTAGATCATCAGGCATATCGGTATATATGAATTTAAACACATCATCCAATTCATAAGGCTTATAATTTTCTGCTTCTTCAAACTGCCGTTCTATTTCCTTTTTATACTGAATTACAAGTTGGTCTTCGTCTTCCTTCCAAAGGTCATGATCAATCATGTATTGTTTCAATCGTTTCTTCGGATCTGTTTTGGCCCATTCTTCCTCTTCTTCTTTTGTCCTGTATTTTAAAGGATCATCAGAAGTTGTATGTGCACCCATTCTATAGGTGAGTGCTTCAATCAACACAGGACCGTTACCGCTTTTTGCATACTCATGCGCCTCTTTAAGTGCAGCATACATGGCAAAGAAATCGTTGCCATCAACCTTTACACCGGGCATTCCAAATGCGAGTGATTTCACTGCAATATTCATTGCGACTGATTGCTTTTTAAATGGAACAGAAATCGCATACTGGTTATTCTGAACAATGAAGATTACAGGCGTTTTCCACACAGCAGCAAAATTCAATGCTTCGTTAAAATCACCTGTAGAAGTTCCACCATCTCCCACAAATGCAAAGACTACTTCATCTTTTTTGTTGTAGTTTATTTCATAACCTATGCCCACAGCATGCAATAACTGAGATGCGATGGGAACCGAAATCGGCAACATATGATTTGCATTTCTGAATGCGTTTCCTTCTTCGTATCCCATGAAATACATGAACATTTCCTTTAATGTAACTCCTTTTGCAAGCCATGCGGCCATTTCACGGAAAGCCGGAACAAGCCAGTCGTCATTGCGCATCAGCAAACCTGCAGCAACAGATATCGCTTCCTGTCCGAAGTTTGGAGGATAGGTATACATTCGTCCCTGCCGCTGAAATGATACTGCCATCATGTCAGCGGTTCTTGCAAAAAGTAAGGATTTATACGCTTTTAATAATGCATCGTCTGAAATTTCAGGGAAATAAGAAGGACTGATAACTTTTCCATCATTGTCAATTATTTGAAAAAGCTTATTATCTATGGGTTTATATTCATCAAAAATCATGTTTGATCAAATTTATTAAATAATTAATTATTTAGATGCATTCTAAATAGCAAAAATCATTCCAAAGTATCTCTTTGTCATTCTTTTTGTTAAATGAATTATTTGTAAACCAAATTTAAGGTTATAGGGATGAGATTCCTAGAAAATTAACGTATTTTAACGTTGCATATTCAGCGGAAGAAATGAAAAATCCTGTTCACTAAAATATTTCAAAACTTCGGGAAGTACGTATAAAAGTTTTTCTTTTGCTTTCAGACTGTCGTGAAATACAATGATATTGCCGGCTTTGGTATTTTTCAAAACTATATCAAGGCATTTTTCCTTTTCAAGTTTTATATCAAAGTCGCCGCTTAACAAGCTCCACATTACAACCTGGTAATTTTTTTTAAGTCGCCGGAACTGGGAAGGTTTAATTTTTCCGTAAGGTGGCCTGAACAAAGAAGTTTTTACAAGTTCACTGCACTTCTCAACATTACGGATATATTCCCCGGTATGGGAATGCCAACCATTCATATGATTGAAGGTATGATTTCCTACGGAATGTCCTTCGTTCAGAATTGTCTGAAAAATCTCAGGATGATTTTCTACATTTTTTCCAAGGCAAAAGAAGGTAGCTTTTGCATTGTATTTTTTTAATTCTTCAAGCACACATGGAGTAATTGTAGGTTCAGGGCCGTCATCAAATGTAAGCCAGAGTGCTTTTTCGGTGGTTTTTACTTCCCATAAAAAATCGCTTCGAAGTATTTTCTTGACTATACGGGGAGTTGAAACCAAGTACATTAATGGATTTTTATAAGTTTAAAAGAAAAGCGAAATGATCTAACCATCCCGCTTTTCCTTTTTAAAATTTGTTATTTCTTTTTAATTGGTTTATCAGTTGCTGATTCCGTCTGCATATAAATTTGATAGTACTTTTCGAAAAGTTCCTTTGCCTTTTTTGCTACAGCATCCTGTTTATAGGTTGTTGCCAGAATAGAAAGCCTGTTCATAATTGCCAGTGCCTGCTCTTTTCTGTCTTTGATTTCAGTTGCCATCTTTCCTTTGAAAGCAAAGAAATAAATTAGATTTTGCTCATAAAGATTAGTCATTCGTGTCACAATTTTATTTGCCTTAATTGTGTCACCAGCTTTATAATATGCTTCTGCTACAGGAACTATGAACCAATTAAAGGGAACACTAGATTCGGGCATAACTTCCTGGCATTTATCAAGTACTTTAATTGCAGAATCTTTTTTGCCTTCTTCTGCAAGAGCTGAAGCGAGCCTTGCAAAATTATTTCTGAAATTCATTGCCATTCTCAGGTTGGTTTCATCCAGGTAAACTGTTGAATCCTGTACATTACCCCATTTGAATTTATCCATCACATGCTTGTACATTAAGGCGGTATTTACAACTCCGGTTTGCCCGTCTTGTCCTGCATTTTTAATCGGAACTAATCTGTAAGCTAAACCTTCGAGTTGGAAATAATCTTCAAGACCAATATAGGCATCGGTTCCTGTTGTTATAGAAAAATATATTGGTCTTTTCCAGTTATTATGTGCAATGATATCAAGTGCTGCTAAATTATTTTTCTGAACGCCGTAACCCTTGATTTTCCATTCCATTTTATCCACAATTGAATCAGCGTGTTCCTTTGATACTGTTCCGCTTGCAAGTACGGCTTTCTTATCAACTGTGAGTTTAATGTTTCTGCTTGGGAAATATTCAACTTTACGACCTGAAGAAGTTGTAAGTTTAGTATTCGGATTATCACTTAATGCAAAATCAAGTAATTCGCTTAATTCAACGGAACCTTTTACATTTACATTTTCATAAAAGTATACTGCATCACGTGTTCCGCTTTTATATTGATCCCATGTCATGGAAATTGGTAAGGCGTCCGAATCGTAGGCTTTACGCTTCATTGCATCAATATACCAGTCGGTATTCAGAAGGCTGAGGTTTACAACGCGCACATCAGTACGAATGCCTACAACTTCCTGGGCATACCAAAGAGGGAATGTATCGTTATCACCGTTTGTAAAAAGTATTGCATTGGGCTCGCATGAATTCAGATAATTTGATGCAAAGTCTATCATTGTATACCTTCCAGACCTGTCATGATCGTTCCATCCATTCTTTCCCATTACATATGGCACAGCCATGAAACAAATTAACGTAACAACGATGGAGGCATAAACTGGTTTTATTCTTTTTCTTAATAAGGAATAAAGTGCGATAACGCCAAGGCCAATCCACATGCAAAATGCCATCATGGAGCCAGCATAGGCATAATCTCTCTCCCTTGGTTCATTTGGCCCCTGGTTAAGATAAAGTATAATGGCAAGTCCAGTCATAAAGAAGAAGAGCAAAACAACAAGTCCGTCCTGGTAACGTTTTCGGAATTGATAAATCAATCCGATCAATCCTAAAATAAGCGGAAGAAAATAAAAATAATTAGCGCCTTTATTTTTTAAATTAGATGGTAACAGGTCAACGGGACCTACTAAAGATTTGTCAATGGATTCAATACCACTTACCCAGTTTCCATCTACAGGATCACCAAATCCCTGAACATCATTTTGTCTTCCGACAAAGTTCCACAGGAAATATCTCCAATACATATATCCAAGCTGATAACGCCAGAAAAAACCAAGGTTCTCTGAAAATGTGGGTTTGGTAATAACTTCCGATTCTCCTCCATACGAAACACTGATAGGAGTACCTTTAATATCAACCCAGTTTTTATAATAATCAGCTTTATCGCTTTTCCACATTCTGGGGAATATTGTACAGAAGCGTGAATCATAGTTTGGCACTGTGCCTTTGCGATCGTCAGTAACAATATATTTTCCTGTTTTGTCATCGCGCGAATACAAAGGATTTCCATCAGAATAAGGATCTTTGCTGTCGAGTGGAGCATTATAGTACTGTCCATATGCTACCGGCCAATCACCATATTGTTCACGGTTCAGATATGATAGTAATGCAATTGCATTTTTTGGTGAATTCTCATTAAGCGGAGTATTTGCATTCGAACGAATAACCAGGATGAGGTATGTTGAATAACCTATCAGCAGAAATGTAAACGCCAGGATCATTGTATTCAGCAATGCTTTTTGTTTTTTAATTGAGTATCTGATTCCAAAATAAATTGCAGCAACAATTACAATTGCAAAGAAGACAGAACCAGAGTTAAAAGGCATTCCAAAACCATTTACAAAGAGTAATTCTGTTTTTGCAAAAAGATAAACGATCTTCGGAATAATAATTTCAAGAATTAAACCTGTTACTCCAACCGATACCAGCGTGGTAAATATGATTCCTTTCCAGGTAGGATTTTGATGTTTTTTGAAATAATATAAATAGCCTATAGCAGGAATGGCAAGTAAGTTCAGTAAGTGAACACCAATGGAAAGGCCAATGATAAACCCAATTAGAATTATCCAGCGGAAACTGTTTTTTTCTTCTGTTTCCCTGTCCCATTTAGTTGCACACCAGAAAATAAGTGCTGTAAAAAATGCTGCCATCGAATACACTTCACCTTCCACTGCGGAAAACCAGAATGAATCGCAGAATGTGAGAGCCATTGCACCAACAATACCAGCACCTAAAACGGCGTATGTATTTCCTTTATCGAGAGCTTCATCATTTTCATTCGTAAATAATTTCCTGCCCATATAGGTGATAATCCAGAATACAAACATAACAGCCAATCCGCTGCAAACGGCAGAAAGGTAATTGATGAATAAGCCTACAAGAGCTGTATTCCCAAAAGCAAATAATGAAACAATCCTTCCAAGCAGCGCGAACGTAGGTGCACCGGGAGGATGTCCCACTTCAAATTTATAAGCACATGCAATAAACTCACCACAATCCCAGAAGCTTGCTGTAGATTCTGCAGTAAGAATAAAAACGATTGAGGCCGCTATACCCACAGCCCATCCGATAATGTTGTTAAGCTTTACGTAATCTTTCATGTAATTATAATATTGTTTGAACTGCGAATATATTAAAAAAGAAGAATATGGAGGAAACGGATAATTTTCAGTGATATTTTTAAAAGATCCTTAAAGAATGTTAAAAGAAATAAAAATACAGTGAAATAAGAAAGGGATACTCTTAATTGAGCATCCCTTTTGTTTATGCATTTCTAAAATTATTTAGAATAAAGGGAATAGTATTTGTCAAAGACTTCCTTGGCTCTTGTGGAAACAGCATCTTGTTTATATGCAAGAGAAGATTGAGCGACACGCTGCATAATTTGTAAAGCCTGCTGCTTGTGATAATCTATAGTATTAGCTTTGGAACCCTTAAACGAAAAATAATATTTCAACGCTTTTTCATTGATATCAGTTAAACGCGTCATTACTTTGTTGCCTTTATCCATAGCACCGGCAGTGTAATATGATAAACCAATCAGGTATTCGTAATAATTATAAGGTACATTTCTCTCTGGAAATACAGCCTGACATTTATCAAGAACTTTCACGGCTGAATCTTTTTTCCCTTCAAGTGAAAGGGCATCAGCAAGCCTTGAGAAACTTAATCGAAGGCTCATGGCCATACCAATAACAGTTTCGTCAAAGTACAGGTTTGTGTCCTGCATATTGCCCCATTTGAATTTGTTCATCATGTTGTCGTACATCACGTCGGTATTCACAGAACCTGTTTGACCAGTTTCAATTTTACTGGAATTTTTTACAGGAACAAGGCGATAGGCGAGGCCTTCCATTTGCAGGTATTTGTCAAGTCCCATGTATGTGCTGGAACCTGAAGTGGCAGCAAAATATATCGGGCGTTTCCAGTTATTATTTGCTAGCAGGTCGAGAACCATCAGGCTGTTTTTCTGAACGCCATAACGCCCCAAAGTCCATTCAATAGAAGGAACAACAGAATCTGCCATTGATTTAGGAACAGTTCCGTTTTTCAGTACCAATTCTTTATCAACAGGAATGCTGAAATTTTTGGTCGGGAAATATTCAACACTTCCTCTTGATGTAGGATATTTAGTGTTGGGATCTTCACTTGCTACAAAGTCCATGAGCTTTTTCAGGCTGAAATATTTGTTCGATGGACAAATTGTAGTGTCGGAAATAAAATATACGTAATCCCTTGTTCCTTCCTTATACTGGTCCCATGTAAGCTGGAACGGCAACGCATCTGAATCATAAGCTTTCCTTTTCATTGCATCAATATACCAGTCGGTGTTCAAAAGGCTGAGGTTAACTACTCTCACATCTGTTCGTATTCCATCAACTTCTTGTGCATACCATAAAGGGAAAGTGTCGTTATCACCGTTTGTAAAAAGTATTGCATTTGGTGCACACGAATTAAGGTAACAGGTCGCAAAATCCACACAGGTGGTTCTTCCGGAACGGTCGTGATCGTTCCATCCGTCTTTACCCATAACTACGGGTACTGCTAAGAAGCATACAAGTGTGGCAATAACAGCCGTAAGTTTTGGATTCATGTATTTACTTATAATACTGAACAATGCCATCACGCCCAGCCCAATCCATATTGCAAAAGCATAGAATGATGCCGCATAGGCATAATCCCTTTCCCTTGGCTGGTTTGGGTATTGATTCAGATAAAGTAGTATTGCAAATCCTGTCATGAAAAACAAAAGCATCACGACAACAGAATCATGCGTATTCTTATTCAGATGATAGAAGAATCCAATAAATCCAAGAATCAAAGGAAGCATGTAAAATTTATTCATGGCTTTGTTATGCGCCATTTCATCAGGAAGATTGTCCTGTGGCCCGAGCCGCTGATCAATAAATGGAATTCCGCTGTACCAGTTACCTTCTAATGGATTGCCATCGGTATTCTGAATGTCGTTTTGTTTTCCTGCAAAATTCCAAAGGAAATATCGCAGATACATGTGTCCGACCTGGTAACTGAAAAAATATTTCAGATTTTCATAGAAAGTCGGTTTATAAATTGTTTCTGCTTTGCCTGTTTCAGGATCGGTATAAGAAATAGGAGTGCCAACAATATCAGCCCAGCTTTTATATGCATCGGCATGTCCGAGGCTTTCGTCACTGCTCCACATTCTTGGAAAAATTGTACAAAAACGTGAATCGTAAGTCGGAATAGATTTTTCACGCTTATCAATAATCACATATTTTCCTTTGCTGTCATCTCTTGCATAAGCGGGGTTTCCATCTTCCCATTGAGCTTGTGGATTCATGGGTGCATTATAATATTGGCCATACATTATAGGCCAGTCGCCGTATTGCTCACGGTTAAGATAAGCAAGTAGTGCAATGGCATTTTTAGGTGCGTTTTCATTAATCGGTGTTTTTGCATTAGATCTGATAACGAGAATCAGGAATGTTGAATAACCAATCAGGATGAATGTAAAACACAAGAAAGCTGTATGAAGAATGACTTTTTGTTTTTTCTTTGCATATCGCAAACCAAATACTATTCCGGCAATCAACAGAATAAAATAAATGATAGTACCCACGTTAAACGGAAGCCCGACCGTGTTCACAAAGAACAATTCAAACTTTCCAGATAATTTTACAACCCAGGGAATAATAATATACATCACTGCAACCAGCAGTCCAATTGCGGCAATGGATGCTTTGATGATACCTTTTACAGAAGGATTGTATTTTTTGAAATAGAATACAAATGTAATGGCCGGAATTGCAAGCAGGTTCAATAAATGCACTCCTATTGACAGTCCCATGAGGTAAGCGATCAGAATGATCCAGCGCACTGCGTGCGGGTCGTCAGCCTGTTCCTCCCACTTAAGAATAGCCCAGAAAACGATGGCGGTAAAGAATGAGGAGGTAGCATAAACTTCACCTTCTACTGCAGAAAACCAGAAAGAATCGGAAAATGTATAAGCAAGGGCGCCAACAATACCACTTCCAATGATAGCCCACATTTTAGCTTCAGTCATTTCTCCATTTTTGAGAACTATTTTCTTAGCCAGCATGGTAATTGACCAGAAAAGAAAAAGTATTGTAAAGCCACTTGCCAATGCCGACATGGTGTTTACCATACGTGCTACATGGCTTACATCTGGTGCAAAAAGAGAAAATAATCTGCCAATGAGTTGAAATGTAGGTGCACCGGGAGGATGGCCAACCTGCAATTTATATGCGGTGGCAATGTATTCGCCACAATCCCAGAAACTGGCAGTAGGCTCCGATGTAAGTATGTAAACAGTGGATGCTACAATAAAAACAGCCCAGCCGATTACATTGTTGAATAATTTGTAATTTTTCATTCGTAAAGTTTTTTTGAAGTGACGAAGATATTAAAAAATTATCAACTGCTTCTTAAAATATGTTAAACATATAAGGTGTAAAGCATTGCCGGTTAATGAGAAAATTTATTTTGTGTCCTAAAATAATTTACTATTTTTGCATTCCATTCGTGGAAATTGTCCTGTGGTGTAATTGGCAACACGACTGATTTTGGTTCAGTAGAGTTCTGGTTCGAGCCCAGACAGGACAACAGAAAAGAAAAAAGCTCCTGATTTCAGGAGCTTTTTTTATGAACAGGACTGAAGCCATTTTATTCTTTTCTATATAATTAAAATCTTTCCCTGAAAATTTCCAGAAAAGGAAGTCTCCCTTTTTCGAACAGTTAGGCCTTGTTAATAATATTGTTGTTATTGTTATTGTTATTGTTGCCAATATTGCCGTTATAGCTATAATAATTATAGTAATAGCTGTAGTAATTATAATAATTGTAATAGTAATAGCTTGAGTAGTAATAGCTATAATACCCGTAACTATTGTAATAGTAGCTATAATATCCGTAACTGTTATAATAGTAACTGTAATAGTAATCGGTGTAATAACTATAATATCCGTAACTGTTATAATAATAGCTGTAATATCCGTAGCTGTTGTAGTAGTAACTATAGTAACCGTAGCTGTTGTAATTATAGTCGGTATAATAACTATAATAACCGTAACTGTTATAATAATAGCTGTAGTAGCCATAGCTGCTGTAATTATAACTGTAATAATAATCGGTGTAATAACTATAATATCCGTAACTATTGTAGTAGTAACTATAATACCCATAACTATTATAGTAGTAACTGGAATAATAATAGCTGGCGTAATTATAATAGTTATAGTAGTTGTTCTTCAGGTTTTCTGAATTATCCACTGGTTTTAATTCAGAAGATAAGGCAGGCAATGCAGCAAAAAGGCCAGCGATCCCAAGCGTTTTTTTTGCCGCATGCTTCAATGCTTCGCGACGGGTGAGTCTTTTGTTTTCTTCCTGATTCTTTTGAGGGGTATTATTCCCTAAAATTTCAGAACCATCATGATTGTCTGTCATAACGAATGGGTTAAATTTTACAATTGTATGATCTGTTTCAACGTATTTTATAAAAATAAAAAAAGGCGAATATCAATGTTATTAAACATGACCGCCCCTTACCCTCAGTGAAAAAGAAAAATTAAGAACAATTTAAGAAGGTAAAGATAAGTAATACAAATTGATAAATCAAGTATTTATTTTTTTCAAGAAAATTTATATTTCACGGTTTTACGAAAGTCATATTTTGTCAGATTCAATTTATTTTTATAGTTTAGACCTCTCAAAAAAAATCGAACTATGTCAGATCAATTACCAGAAACCAAGAGTTTGCCCGAAAACGCATACCGCGAATTAAAAGCAGGCGAAGAGTACAAACCCGTAATGCCTGCCAGTCAATTGTTTCCAGAAGTTACCTTCTGGTCAGTTGCAATGGGGTTATTAATGGCCCTGATATTTTCAGCTGCAGCAGCTTATTCCGGATTGAAGATCGGACAGGTGTTTGAAGCAGCCATTCCTATTTCAATAATCGCTGTTGGAGCATCTGCGGCTGTGCGAAAAAAAAATGCATTAGGACAGAATGTAATTATCCAATCAATTGGGGCATCTTCCGGTGTTATAGTTGCCGGTGCCGTATTTACCATCCCCGGATTATATATTTTACAGGCAAAATATCCTGAAATACAAGTTGATTTCTGGCAGATATTTTTCTCATCATTACTCGGTGGTTTTCTTGGAATATTATTCCTTATTCCTTTCCGTAAATATTTTGTAAAAGATATGCATGGAAAACTTCCTTTCCCGGAAGCAACGGCTACCACTGAAATCTTGATGACAGGCGAAAAAGGAGGCAGTGCAGCAAAATTACTTATCATAAGTGGATTAATTGGCGGTATTTTCGATTTTTGTTTTTCGGCTTTCAAACTGTGGAGCGAAGAAATAACCACACGTATAATTCCAATTGGAGAAACACTTGCCACCAAGGTTAAAATGGTTCTTAAATTTAATGTAAGTGCTTTAATTTTCAGTTTCGGATATTTGATCGGTCTGAGGTATGCTCTTATTATTACTGTTGGTTCATTGCTGTCGTGGCTCGTTTTTATTCCACTTGTAAATGAAATTGGAAATCTTGCAGCCACACTTGGCGGAGGTACAAATCCTTTTGATGCTATGACTGCTGAAGCCATTTTTAAAGCCTATGTCCGTCCGATTGGCATTGGCGCTATCGCAATGGCTGGTATCATTGGTATCATAAAATCATCGGGTGTTATCGGCAGTGCATTTAAACTTGCATTTGGCATGGGCGCTAAAACGGGTGTAGAAGAAAAAGTTGAGAGAACACAGAAGGATTTAAAAATGTCGTTCGTGATGTTATTTATTGCCCTGACATTGATTGCTATTTTCCTATTCCTGATTTTTGGAGTTAATGTTACATTGGTGCAGGCAATAGTAGCGCTTGTAACAATATTAATTATTTCATTTCTGTTTACAACTGTTGCCGCAAATGCAATTGCAATCGTAGGTTCAAACCCGGTTTCGGGAATGACTTTAATGACACTTATTCTATCTTCTGTAGTTCTTGTTTCTGTCGGTTTAAAAGGATGGCAGGGAATGGTGAGCTCTCTTATAATTGGAGGTATAGTTTGTACTGCGCTTTCAATGGCTGGCGGTTTTATCACCGATTTAAAAGTTGGTTACTGGCTGGGAACAACACCAAGAAAGCAGGAATCATTTAAATTTTTAGGAACGCTGGTTTCGGCTGCTACAGTGGGTATTGTAATTTATATTTTAAATGAGGCTTATGGTTTTGTCCAAACAACCGCGCATCCTCAACCAATGACCGCGCCGCAGGCAAATGCAATGGCAGCGATTATTGAACCATTGATGTCTGGAACTGGTGTCAGTTGGGTATTATTAGGAATTGGTGCTGTAATTTCAATACTGCTGAATTGGCTTAAGATTTCTCCTCTTGCCTTTGCATTGGGTATGTTTATTCCACTCCCGCTAAATACTCCTCTGGTTGTCGGCGGATTATTAAATCACTGGTTTACCAAGAGCAGCAGAAGTGAAAAACTTGTGAATGCACGTATACAAAGAGGTATTTTAATTTCTTCCGGATTTATAGCAGGAGCAGCAATATTCGGCGTTATCGGTGCTTTCATTATTTTCTTCACCAATGATGGTGAAGCAATGAACCTGAAGGTATGGGGCGATGAAACTTCAGTAGGTGCGCAGGTTACAGCAATTGTTGCATTCCTTGCGTTGATCGGATATTTTGTTTGGGAATCATTCCGTGCAAAAGAAAATGATTAAATTTTAAAATTATTATAGCTTGGCACTTTAGCGTCTTTGCGTGAAAATTAAATTAACGTATTATGAAAAATGAAATTCTTGAACGGTTTTTAAAGTATATAAAAATCGATACAACGTCTGATGAAAATTCTCAGACTTACCCCAGCACTACGAAACAATTCACTCTTGCAAAAGTATTACAGGAAGAACTTACAGCAATGGGGTTAAAAGATGTTTCTGTTGAAGAACATTGTTACCTGATGGCAACACTTCCGGCAAACACGAATAAAAAAATTCCAAACATCGGTTTTATTGCGCATATGGATACAAGTCCCGATATGTCTGGAACCAATGTGAATCCGCAGATTCTGGAAGATTATGACGGAAAAGATATCGTTCTTGACAAGAATAATAATGTCGTTTTAAATATCAAAGAATTTCCTGAATTACTGGAATACAAAGGACAAACCATCATAACATCCGATGGAACAACTTTGCTTGGCGCTGACGATAAAGCAGGGATTGCAGAAATTATGACAGCTATCGATTATCTTACAAAGCATCCGGATATAAAACATGGAAATATTAAAATTGGCTTTACTCCTGATGAAGAAATAGGTCGTGGTGTAGATAAATTCGATGTAAAAAAATTCGATGCTGAATTTGCATACACACTTGATGGCGGACGTGTTGGTGAACTGGAGTATGAAAATTTCAATGCAGCTCACGCAAAAGTTATTTTCAATGGAAGAAATATTCATCCGGGTTATGCGAAAGATAAAATGATCAATGCCATGATCCTTGCTATGGAATTCAACGGAATGTTGCCGGTGAACGAAAGGCCTGAATTTACGCAGGATTATGAAGGTTTCTATCACCTTATAAAAATAGAAGGTAGTGTTGAAAATGCCAGCATTCAATATATTATCCGTGATCATGACAGAGCAAAATTTGAAACAAAAAAAGTTTTCATTCAGCAGACTGTTGATTACCTGAATAAGAAATACCGCGCAAATACTGTTGTGTTGGAATTAAGGGATCAGTATTTCAATATGCGCGAGCAAGTGGAAAAAGTTTTCCATGTTGTTGAAACTGCAAAAAAGGCAATTGAGCTTGTTGGCGTTGAACCTATTGTTGTTCCAATCCGCGGAGGTACCGATGGATCAAGGCTTTCATACATGGGGCTTCCCTGTCCGAATATATTTGCAGGTGGCCACAATTTCCATGGAAAGTATGAATACGTCCCGCTTGAAAGTATGGTAAAAGCAGTGGATGTTATTCTTAAAATTGTCGAACTATATTCAGCGAAATAATATTATTCTTTTTCTTTGAGTTAGTACAAAAAGCAATCTTTTCAATGAAGAGACAGCTTTCTTATTGGTTTTACAAAGAATTCTCGCTTATTTCAGTAGTAACATTTTCTTCGTGAGATTTTTTTTCTTTCTTGTAAACGAAAAGGTTTATTCCGAAGATATTGAAAAACGCAAAAACCTTTGGTATAGTCTCCGGAAGTGCATTATTTTCGGATCACTGTGGGTTTTGACAATAATAATAAAAGCCAGAAAATCAAATACCGAAAACTAAGCCAGATAAAATTTTATTTCGAGGATATTTTATTCAGTATGCAGAAAACCAAAAAATAAATCAGAAAACTTTTATAGTTAGTATAAACTAACTATATTTGTTACATGAAAACATTAATAAGAATAGTATCAAGATTGTCAAATTTAATCGGAGATACTGAAGAAGCGGCCAAAGAGCAATTCAATCTGCAAAATCTTACGCATATTCAGATGCATTATATGGAAACGATCAGTTTCCTTGGCAATCCTAACATTACCGAGCTTGCACTAAACCTTAACCTTAGCAAGCCTACAGTGAAAGTAGCAGTTGACAAACTTATTGAAAAGGATTATGTTTTTAAGATTAAATCTGATGAAGACAGACGCACTGCTCATATACATCTTACCGAAAAAGGAAACTTGATTAACCAGATGCATGATTATGCACACAAGCGCATTGCTGAATCCTTTAGCCGCAAGTTAAATAACAAAGAACTTGCAACCCTTGTAGCTTTAATGAATAAAGTCTTGTCGGAAAAATAATTTTTAGCAATACTGTTAGTATATACTAACTATAACTTGCATTTTATGGAAACATCATATCAAACTGAGAATTATAAAGGAATTTCCCAAAAAGAGGCGGTTGAAAAACTTGAAAAAGAAGGTTACAATGAATTGCCTTCTTCAAAACCAAAAAATGTTTTTCAAATTGCTTTGGGTGTTGTAAAGGAACCCATGTTTCTCTTGCTTGTTGCCTGCGGTGCCTTATACCTTATTCTTGGTGATATGCGCGAAGGGTTCATGCTCCTGGGTTTTGTTTTTTTTGTGATGGGAATTGAATTTTACCAGGAGAAAAAAACCGAAAAAGCGCTGGATGCTTTGAAAGACCTTGCAAGCCCAAGAGCCCTCGTAATACGTGATGGAGAAACTATAAGGATACCAGGAAAAGAAGTTGTGAATGGAGATATTGTGTTATTGAGGGAAGGAGACAGAGTTCCTGCAGATGCAATGGTTCTGGAAAGTAACAACTTGTTGGCCGATGAGTCTTTATTAACCGGTGAACCTGTGCCTGTGCTTAAAAGACAATGGCGAGATGGTGATAGCGCTTTTGTTCCCGGAGGGGATGATATTCCAATAGTTTATTCAGGGTCAATGATCGTGCAGGGAAATGGTTTTGTGAAAGTTATTGCTACGGCATTAAATACCGAAATTGGGAAAATTGGTAAAGCGCTGGAATCCGTTAAAGAAGAACCTACACAGCTAAAAAGGGAAATGGGGTCTTTAGTGAAACGTCTTGCTATTATTGGTGTTTCATTATGTGTAATGGTTGTTGTAATTTATACAATAACAAGGGGTGATTTATTAAAAGGTTTCCTGGCGGGTATAACACTTGCAATGGCCATGCTTCCTGAGGAATTTCCGGTGGTGTTAACTATTTTTCTTGCTGTTGGTGCTTGGAGAATGTCGAAAAAACGTGTACTGACACGCAAACCTGCGGCAATAGAAACACTGGGTTCTGCAACTGTTTTGTGTACTGACAAAACAGGTACATTGACCCAAAATAAAATGACTGTTACACAACTTTTTAACGGTCATGATTTTTCCGATGTAATATCTGGAAGAACTTTCACTGAACCCTTCCACGAAATTATTGAATATGGAATTTTATCAAGTCAGGCGAATCCCTTTGATCCTATGGAAAAGGCTATAATTAATATTGGGGACCAATATCTTCAAAATTCAGAACATATTCATAAAGACTGGGTAATGGAAAAAGAATATCCGTTATCCAAAGATATGCTGGCAATGTCAAGGGTATTTTCAAATACCGGAACAAAAAAGCAGGTTATAGCTGCAAAAGGAGCACCAGAAGCAATCTTTGATCTTTGCCACCTGAATAATGAATCAATTTCAGGTTATGAAAAAGCAGTAGCCGAAATGGCCTCTGCAGGTTTGAGAGTAATAGGAGTAGCCAGGGCCAATTTAATTCCTGGCAGACTCCCGTCAGTTCAGCATGATTTTGATTTTGAATTTGCAGGACTGATAGGATTGTCAGACCCCATAAGGGAGAATGTGCCCGAGGCAGTTAAGGAATGCTATAAGGCAGGAATTCGTGTTATTATGATTACTGGCGATTATCCTGTAACAGCAATAAATATTGGTAAAGAAATTGGAATCAAAAACCCCGAACTCTGCATAACAGGCAGCGAATTACGGGACATGACAGAGGATGAACTTTGTGAACGCATTAAAGAAGTAAATATTTTTGCACGTGTTGTTCCAGAGCAAAAACTTAAAATTGTTAATGCCCTTAAAAGAAATGAGGAAATAGTTGCCATGACAGGTGATGGAATAAATGATGCTCCTGCCCTGAAAGCTTCTAATATTGGGATTGCTATGGGTGAAAAAGGTACCGATGTTGCAAGAGAGGCATCTTCACTGGTATTGATGGACGATAATTTTGCGTCAATCGTAGGCGCAGTGAAAATGGGACGTAGAATATTCGATAACCTGCAAAAGGCATTTGGCTATATTTTTGCCATCCATGTTCCTATTGCAGGCTTATCATTGATTCCCGTATTGTTCGCAGACCTTCCACTTATATTGTGGCCGGTGCATATTGTCTTTCTGGAATTAATTATCGATCCTGCCTGCTCTATCATTTTTGAAGCAGAGAAAGCTGAAAAAAATGTGATGTCCAGACCTCCGAAAGATATAAAGGAACCATTCTTTGGAGCGAAAAAAATATTTTTAAGTTGTACCCAAGGTATTGGAATCTTAATTATTAGTTTGCTGATTTATTTTATAGGGCTTGAAATGGGATATTCCGAAAAAGGTGTCAGGACACTTACTTTTGTTACTCTAGTGGTTTCAAATATTGCTGTAATTCTATCAAATCGTTCTAAAACATCTAATTTCTGTAAGATTCTTATTTCTCCAAATAAAGCTGTAAAGTGGGTCATTGGTGGAGCAATTCTCTTCATGATCTTGATTCTGAATATTCCATTTCTAATAGATCTATTCCAATTTGAAAAATTAGGATATTTAGAATTATTGGTTTGTACTGTAGCCGGGTTTTCCAGTATTATTTGGTTCGAAATTTATAAGCAGTTCAAAAAGGCCTGACAATATTGTGTTAATATTTGCATTCAAAAATTGAGGTGACAAAGTGTTGTTTCCAATAAAGAATTTCAAAAACTCCCATAATTTGCACAAAGTGCAAATTATGGGAGCTCTAATATAATATTATAAGCAAGCGCAATCCGACTTAAATTTTCATTGGAACCTCCATTAACAAAAATTCCGCATTGGTATTTGCAACAATCGATAATTTTTCAATATCCCAGATTCCAAAGCCATCGCGGATTTGTAATTGCTGATTGTTGATGGTAACATCACCTTTCAATACAAACGCATAAACTCCATTGCCTTTTTCTTTTATATTATAATCAATGCTAAACTCCTTATCAAATTGCCCGAGATGGAACCATGCATTCTGATAAATCCATACTCCTGCATCATCAGCATTAGGAGAAAGAATCTGCTGCAGCTTGTTATGCCGATCGGCTATATTCAGTGTAATCTGGTCGTATCTGGGATTAACATTTTTCTTATTTGGATAAACCCAGATTTGCAGAAATTTTAATATCTGATCTTTGTTCCTGTTGAATTCACTGTGAAATATTCCGGTGCCCGCGCTCATTACCTGAACGTCGCCATGTTTTATAACTGATGTATTTCCCATGCTGTCCTTGTGTTCCAGGTCACCAACAAGTGGAATGGAAATAATTTCCATGTTATCGTGCGGATGTTTTCCAAAGCCCATTCCTGCTTCAACTGTATCATCATTTAATACACGCAATGCGCCGAAATGAGTTCTTTCAGGATCGTAATAGTCGGCAAAACTAAACGTATGCTTACTGTTTAACCACCCATGGTTTGCATGACCACGGGTATTGGCTTTATGCAGAACAGAATTTTTCATTTTCTTTTTTTTATTATGATTGTCTTACCAGTTGCACTTCACAGCTAATTCTTACTTCATCGCTCACAAGCACGCCTCCTGCTTCAAGTGCAGCATTCCAGTTAAGTCCCCAGTCTTTGCGGTTAATTTTTCCATTGATAGAAAAACCTGCTTTTTCATTTCCCCAGGGATCTTTCATCACTCCGCCAAATTCAACATCAAGTTTTATTTGTTTGGTGATGCCTTTAATTGTAAGATCTCCATATAATGTATAACTTCCATCGTTGTCGACTTTTTCATAAGAATTGCCTTTAAAATTTATCTGCTTATGATTTTCCACATCGAAAAAATCTGCACTTTTTAAATGCGCATCGCGGTCGGGAGCACCCGTATCTATTGAAGCTGCATTCATCCAGAAATCAATTTCGGATGTCATAAAATCTTCGCCAGTTGTGTAAATACTTGCTTCGAATTCTTTGAAAACACCTTTTACATTTGTAATCATAAGATGTTTTACTTTGAATGCTATTTCACTATGTGCTGGGTCAATACCCCATTTTATTTTTGCTGAATTTTCCATTGTTATAAATTTTAATTGTTTTGTTGATACAAAGGTAAAGTGTGCCGATGTGTCCGGAAATGGAAAAATTACGGTTGCTATGGTACAAAACCATGCAAATGTCAGAAATGTAAAAAAAAGATACTGGGAATTATCTATTTTATTATACTTTCCTTGAATTCACTCAAGGATTGGCCAGTATTACTTTTAAAAAACTTGCTGAAATGGGAAGGGTCCTCAAATCCTAAATCGAATCCAATTTCTTTGCCGCTTTTTTCTGTAAAAATTACCATCCGCTTTGCTTCGAGGATAATTCTGTTTTGAATAAAATCTTTTGGAGAAATATTTATTGCAGATTTAATTACTTCGTTTAAATAATTTGGGGTCACGTTAAGTGTGTCGGCATATTCATTTACCTGGTGCCACTTCGTGAAGTTTTTTTCTACAACAGTTTTAAAATTCCTTACAAGTGTTTTGCCAACTTCTATTGACTGAGTGTTTGTGCTGGGAGACAATGAACAGTGGCTGTTACATTCAATCAGAAATAATTTTAAATATGCACCAATCGATTCTAAAAATAATTCATCCCTGGATTGAAATGCTGACAGCATCTGCCCGGCAAATGTATTAAGTATAGCTGCCATTTTATCTGAAAGAGGAAGCGGAGGTGTTTCATCTATTGGCTGGAACAATTTAAGATTTGCGATAAAATCTTTTCGGATGCTGTTTTTTTCAAGAAACTCAGGTGTAAAAAGTATAACATATCCTGTTGGATTAGGATCAGTAATAACCTGGTGAACTTGTTCCGGGCTTACAAAAAAAATATGATTTGGCAGTATAGGATATTCCTTAAAATCGATGATATGTTTTCCTGTTGCGGTAAGTGACCATATTACTGTGTAATAGTTATGCCTGTGTGGATTGTCGGCAATGCCTCCCAGTTTATCATCAATTTCCTCCATGGTCCTTATGACAAAAGGCATAGGGGCATCATTGTACATTAATTCATGACTGTCTATTTTGTTTTTATCGTGCATTACTATGTAAGAAATAGAAAAGAGTTAAAAAATATCATTGAATAAACGCTATTTATTTTTGCAATAACATTTTTCGTGTAAGAATTTTTTCATTGCTGATAAGCGAAAAATAATATGTTCCCGATGAAAGCTGATACTGCGATGCATCAAAATGTCTGATGTATTTTCCTGCATTATATTTTTCATTATCGATAAGTGTAGTCACTTCACGTCCGAATATATCATAGACCTTCAACGTAACTGTTGCAGGCCTGTGCAACTTGAAACCAATGTAAGTGTTTTCAATAAAAGGATTTGGATTATTTTGTTCTAAAGATAAATCTTCAAGATCAAAATTATTATCAACGCCTAATGATGTAGTGTCAATAATTGCTGTCCATAAACTAAGATTTCCAGCGCTATATTCTGACCAGATTGGCCTTACAACATTATTGTATGCTGAAATATTTGTATAATCCCCAAAGAAAACGCTTGCACTTGGGGTAAATGTTGTTGTATTGATCTTGTTGTTTGCAAAAGTTTCACCACCATCTTTCGAAACTGCTAAATAAACATCTGTCTGGCTTGCAGAAGTATTTCTACGATCATAAAAAACAAACCAGAGGTAACCCGTCTTCTGGTCAACACACATCCATGTGAAGAATTGTTGTTTCCCGGGAGCGTCGTTATTCACCCGTATTGGAGCAGTCCAGGTGTTTCCGCCATCAGTAGATTTTGTAAGCCAGATATCAGTATCTGTTGTTCCATTGCGCTGGTCGGACCAATTGATATAAATGGTTCCGTTATGAGTTCCTCCCGAACGGTCGCAATCAGTAACAGGAAGCCCGTTGCATCGCTGTATTCCGGGAATTGCATAATCCCATCCACCGGGGATATCGCTTACAAAAATATCCTGATCGAGCCATGTATTACCGCTGTCAAGCGATCTGTCGAAAAGCAATCCTTCCGGCCCTGCCCATGAAACATATACTTCGCCATTGGGCCCAACTGTAGGAACAGCGCCTTCGGTAGTATTGTCAGAATCAATGCAATCTCCGGAAATTTTATTAATTCTTTTTGGACTGATCCATGTTTGACCACCATCAACAGACCGTGAGAAAAGTATTGTACTGCTGTCTGTCGACGCAGCAGAGCCGTAATTGTCAAATTGCGTCCAGGTAACATAAATAATATTTTTATTCCGGTCTACAACTGCCCATTCTTTATCCTGCGCTTTGGTTCCATCAACAAAAGTGTAGGATCCGTCGTTCCATGCACCATCAATACTGTCTGCTTTCTGGCATACAATACGGTCTATCCAGTTTCCCACAGTCGGATTTGAAAGATGTAGAAAATAAAAGCTGCCTGCTGTATCAACAATAATACAAGGATCACCCCATACACCGTATGTGGATGTCAACAGGCCTTCGGTCCAGGTATATCCTCCATTTTTGGAATAATAGTATTTGTCAATATTTGCACCGGCAACCATTTCATTTGTGTTTTTCGGATTGATCATGATTGAAGGTTCTTCGGGATCGCCCTGACTACCTATTAGAATATTTGTATGCTGTGCAAAGGCAGTACCCATCAGGAATATTGCAATGATTGTAAAAAAATATTTTTTCATGTCAACAGATAAAAAGTTTTTTTAATATTTAAATTGTCTTTGTGATGACTTCGTGCCTTAGTGACTTCGTGGCGCGTTCAATTAACCGGATTTTTTAGCCACAAAGACTCAAAGGTTCACAAAATTTATTTTTTCTTTGCTATCAATTTATCCAAGAATCAAAAATAATTACGTCAATAACAAGTTGCATCCGCGTGTATCACTATAATCAAAGCGGCCACTTACTTCAAATGATCCGTCAGCAAAGCATTTTCCAACATCCTGCGTTGCGATAAACGAACATGAATTAATGTTTGCAAAATCGATAATATTTATTCCTCCGCTTCTTCCTTCTTCCGCAAACGTAAGCGGGTCGTTCATTTCACGGATTATCACTTTCATCCAGGGAGGACATCTGTAAATTCCATCGCCCTGAGAATATGACTGTGAAAGCAATTCCGTCATTCCATATTCCGAATGGATTTTTTTTACCTGCATCTTTTTACAAAGTATTTCATGCAATTCCTCGCGGATAATTTCTTTTCTTCGTCCCTTCATACCGCCGGTTTCCATGACAATTATATCGTTCAAAGGAAAATCAATTTTCTCAGCAAGATCAATAAGGGCAAAGGATACGCCCAGTAAAAGAACTTTGCGCGATTTTTCCAAACTGAGTTTTTTAAGACGTTCTATCAAATCCTCATGATCGTCCAGAAAGAAGCCGCAATCTGATTTAAAGTTGCTTTTACTCATAAAATGGTTGGTCATGTAAACCAGCGAGGAATCGTCTCTTTCGAGGTATGATGGCAATAATGCAAGAAAAGTAAATTCTGAAGCATTTCCATAAAACTGCTCAAACGATCTGATAGCGCTATTTTCGTAAACAGATAGATCTGTTACATTGTGTCTGCTCTGCAATTGTCCTGTTGTACCACTGCTTCGAAAAATTTTCTGAACAGGTCCATTACCGGTGATTACATCTTTTGTCCTGAAAAACTCTATCGGTAAAAATGGAATTTGTGAATAGTGTTTTACCTTGCTTATATCTTTGCAGATATGATTAACATATTCCTTGTAAACCGGGTTATATTCTGCCTGATATCGGAATATTTCCAATGCCAGCAAATTAAATTCATCCTGGCTTTTAATTTCGATAATTCTATTACTGAAATCCGGCAGCATTATACTAAACTTTTGAATGTTACGTTTTTTTTGTACCTTTACCTCAAGTTTTTACGACATGAAAATCACATCAAAGATACTGATTATTCTGCTTTTGGCAGCAGGTTTGTTTACCTCTTCCTGCAGAGAAAAAATTACTTATCCTCCTGTTCCATATATTGAATATGTCAGTTTTACTAAAATTCTGAATACAACTGATGTTGATTCAAAAGGTATTCTGAAATTTTCTTTTACTGACGGAGACGGTGATATTGGCCTGTCTGAAGCCGACACCTTGTACCCATTCAATCCGGGAAGCCAGTATTACTACGATCTTTTCATTACATATTATGAAAAGCAAAATGGCGATTATGTTGAAGTAGCGCTCCCAATGACTAATAATTCGCGCATTCCCGTTGTTACTCCCGAAGGTGAAAACAAATCAATAAAAGGGACTATTGAGGTTGAATTATTTGTAAACAATCCCGCCTCAACCTACGATACCATTGCTTATGATGTTTCCATTGTGGATCGTGCACTGAACATGAGCAACAAGATCAGAACACCGGATATTGTTATCAATAAATAAAACGAATTCAATAGTTGCTCTTCGAATTTATACTATTTTAATCCCGTTATGGCTTCGTTAATATTGAAAATATGATCAGCCATATCTTCAGAAGCAGAGATAAGATCAATATAGATAACGGCACTCTTGTTATTGTAATCAGGAGCGATTGCCATTTCAAAATGTTCGTTCATTAGAGTGGTTCGCAGTTTGTTAATCTGCAATTCCAGCATTTGCGCCTTATCCAGGGCAACCTTGTCGTAATCTTTTTCAAGGTTTTCTATCAGCACATCAAAAGCAGCATACATAAGGTCGTACATTTTTTTCAGGTTGTCGCGTTGTTCCTGTGTAAACCATACCTTTTGCTCGTTTTTCCTGTCGATGCTCTTTGCCATATGATATACTGAATCTCCAATGTTTTCAAGCTCCTTAACTATGCGCTGCATAGACTTTACTTTCTTCAATCCATTGTCGCTAAGTTCCCCACGGTAGATCTGGTTAAAATAATCGCTTAATTCATCTTCCTTTTGGTCGATGGTTTCTTCCTGTTCCTTAATGGTGTTGTATAGCAGCTTGTAGCTCTGTTCATCTTTCTCTACAAGCAATTCAGGTATTCTGCTAAATTGTTTTTTCCCCAGTTTGGCCATTGCTGCAATTTCTTTATTCGCTTCAGGAAAAGTAAGTTCCGCTGAAGAAAACTGGTAGCTGATATACTTTAGGCTGGAAGTTTCGTTGCGCTTATCTTTTGAAGGAATAAGTATTGTGGATAACCTTGCGATAGCAGGAATAAACCCGACAAGTAACAGTGTATTTACAATATTGAATAGAGTGTGAAACACTGCTAGTCCCAGAGGCATTGCAGTTGCATCTGTCAGCGGGGATTTGTCGAGGAAATTTTCTGTGATTGCACCTGTAGCTTGTATAAACCACCTGAAAATAATCAAAGCCCAGACCACACCCAATATCTTAATAATTGTATGGGATAATGCAGTTCTTTTGCCCTGTGTATTTGCAACAATTGCAGCTAAATTGGCAGTAATTGTTGTTCCGATATTTTCACCAAGAATCATAGCAGCACCCAATTCAAACGATATCCATCCATTGCCGCACATAACAATTGTAAGTGCCACTGTTGCGCTGGAAGACTGCACCACAGCAGTAATCAGCATTCCTGCAAAAACAAAAAGCAATACCGAACCAAAACCAAAATCAGAAAAATTTGTAAGAAAATCAATCAGTGGCTGACTATCCTTCAGGTTCGAGAAAATATATTTCAGAAAATCGAGTGCCATAAAAAGCATTGACAGCCCCATGGCAAATTCGCCCCAGCTACGCCTAGATTTTTTTTGCGAAAACAATAAGGGAAGAGACAAAGCGATGATTGGTAGTGCTACAATTCCCATCTCTGTACTGAAACCCAAAGCTGATATCAGCCACAACTTTATTGTAGTGCCGATCGTGGCTCCCATAATGATGCCAATCGATTCTGTAAGCGAAAGCATTCCTGCATTTACAAAACCTACTGCCATTACAGTAACTACTGCTGATGCCTGCACCAATGCAGTGATAAGCAAACCTGAAAAGACAGCCTTCGCCCGTGAGGATGCAATATAGTTCAGAATTGCCCTGAGTTTATTTCCAGCTATCTTCTGTAAACTCTCGCTCATCAGTTTCATACCGAACAGGAACAAACCTACGGCTCCGGCCAGCGAAAGGAAGTCAATGATATATTTCATAAATTAAATATTGCAAAGTATTCGTTTGTAAAAATAAGAAAACTCTTTCACACATCAATGCAAACATTTGCATAGAAGTATACTTCTGTTTTTTATACTTTAGCAAAATAAAGCTACCATCATGAATAAAAAAATATTCTTACTGCTTCTTTTTCCAATGCTGTTTTTGTTTAACGGCTGCATTGAGATAGTGGAAGAGATCACACTCAATAAAGATCAATCTGGTACAGTTTCATTTTATATGGATCTAGGATCGCTTGGCGGAATGGCAATGAACATGGGCGAAGCATATATGCAGGGTTCTTTGCTCGACCAGATAAAGAAATTGCCGGAAACTGCTGCCGGAATACTTAAAGGAGTAAACGGTCTTTCCAATATTACTCCTGTCACAAATAAAAAAGGATTGTATTCCGTAAGTTTTGATTTTAAAAATTCGAAGCAACTTAACCAGGCAATTTACAAACTGTTTGATGTGAAAAAAAGGTTTTATGAACCAAACTATGTAAGGATCACCAAAAAGAAACTTGTTAAAAAGAATTATGCGCCAATTTTAAGATTGTTCTTGAAAAAATATGTGGCCCAGATAAAAGACACCAGCATTTTAAAACTTGTAGCATACCGTTCAACTTTCATTTTTCCGAATGCAGTAAAAAGATTTTCAAACAAGAAGGCCGTACTGTCAGCTGATAAAAAAACACTGAATTTTATATGCACAGTTGAGGAATTGCTTAGTTCGGGAATGAATATCGGGAATAAAGTAAAGTATTAGAAAAATCTTTCAACTGGGAAACATCAAAAAAGTTTCTAGGGTTGAAAGTGCCTAAAATTATACTCTTTTAAAAAAAAGGATAATATTTTCTTTGAAAAGAAAAAATCAAAAAATTATTTATTCAAATTCATTTTTATTCTTGAAGTAAGAATATCTATTGCCACATGGTTTGTACCACCTTGCGGGACAATAATATCAGCATAACGCTTGGTGGGCTCAATGAACTGCAGGTGCATCGGCTTTACATACTTATCATAATGATCAAGCACCTGCTGAAATGAACGGCCTCTTTCTTCAATATCTCTTTTTATAATTCGCATCAGCCTGTCGTCGGGATCAGCATCAACAAACACTTTTACATCAAGGCGCTCACGCATTTTTGGATTAGTAAGAATCAAAATTCCTTCAACAATCACAACATGCCTGGGTTCTATGGGAATGGTTTCCTTCGACCGCGCGCAGGTTAGGTAGGAATAAATAGGCATCCCTATTGTCTTGCCTTCGCGCAGAAGATCAATATGTTTATTTAGCAAGCTGAATTCAATGGATGAAGGATGGTCAAAATTTTTCTTTGATCTTTCCTCAGGCGACAGATGGCCATTATCTTTGTAATATGAGTCCTGCGGAATAATAGTCACCGAATCTTTCGGCAATCGTTTTATAATTTGTTTTACAACAGTCGATTTTCCTGATCCCGAACCTCCGGCTATACCAATAATGAGCATGTTTAGTGTTTTATTTAATGATGTATTACAAAAGTATCAATTCAGTTTATATTTCCGAATGAAAATCAAAATTGATTTATAATTTTAAGGAATCCAATAGATTAGATAATGCGTTTTGACCGATTACATTGAATGATATGCAGATCGAAACGTATTATTTACCGTAAACTTCATATAAATAATAGAATTGAAGAATATTTATTTTGAAAGTTCTAAATTTTTAAATTAATTTGCTATCCGGTAAAAACTTAAAAAAACCATATGAACATGAAAAAACTACTCTTGTTAACTTTTACAGCAAGTTTGTTCTTGCTTTTAAATTCAGCATTTTCGCAGCAGGTTCAGAATTATATGAATGCTGACGGAATGGTGCTGGCTAAAAAAATTATCGAAAACCCACAGCTGGCAGATAAGTATGCGGCTTATGAAGCAACACTGAAGCAAATTTCGCAGCAGGTAAAAAGCGGGCAACTTAAAACCGATACGCTTATCAATGGAAGAAAAATTATTCCTATTGTATTCCATATTATACATACTTATGGTCCTGAAAATATCAGTGATGCCCAGGTACAGGATGCAGTCGAAAAAATGACCATCGATTATAACCTATTAAATAGTGACACATCTTCTGTTTATCCATTGTTTAAACCACAGATCGCAAATATCCAGATTGAATTCCGCCTGGCAAAGATTGATCCTGATGGTAATTGCACAACAGGTATTGAAAGAGTTTATGATCCACGCACAAATTATGCATATTATTCTGTAATGCATGATTACGCATGGACTCCGAGCCATTACATGAATATTTTTGCTGTTGACTTTATTTATCCTGAAGGTATTAACCTCCCTGCAGGAGCTTTTATCGGCGGAATGTCTCCATTTCCTCCAAGCAATACACTTACTCAAGCTCTTACTGGTGGCGATACCTTAATGGATGGTGTGCTTATACGTCAGGATTGTATCGGAAGTATTGGTACTGCTGCTGATATGGGTGGAATGGGAATTAACGCCATGAATCGCACGCTTACTCATGAATCAGGACATTATTTTAATTTATATCATCCGTTTAATACAGGAATTTTATGTACTCTTTTCGGTTTGGATGGCTGTGGTTCTACCTTATGGGGATGTGGTGACGAAGTTGATGATACTCCTCCTGTTCAGGTTGCAACTCAGAATACGAGCCTTACCTGCTTCACTCCTGGAAGCAGAAATACCTGTACGTCTACCGATGCTATATATGGTATTGATGCACCTGATATGATTGAAAATTATATGGATTATCAGTGGGGTTATTGTACAAACCTTTTTACACTTGGACAGAAGGACAGGATTGATGCAACAATGGCAGCCGATAGGGTTAAACTATGGTCCTATGAAAACCTTGTTGCTACAGGTGTTTTGGATACCAATGATTATTTGTGTACCCCAAAAGCTGATTTTAACTGCAACAATAAAATGATTTGTGAAGGATCGACTGTTGCTTTTTCCGACTTTTCATACAATGGTGTTGCTTCAGGATGGGAATGGTCGTTCCCCGGCGGTACACCTTCCACATCAACATTGCAGAATCCTACAGTTACTTATAATACTGCAGGTACATATGATGTGCAATTGAAAGCAATCAATCTTTCAGGAAGCGATTCAATAATTAAGCAAAACCTGATTGTTGTAAGTGACCCTGCAACCGCACAGGATGCTCCATTTAATGAAGGTTTTGAATCCAACATTACCAGCTGGAATCTTTATAATATGGATGGAAATCCATGGGTAATTACCGACTCTGCAAAGTATTCCGGTGCTAAATCATTATGGATAAGCAATTACAGTAACAATTATGCGAATAGTACCGATGAAATAATTACACCCGCAATTGACCTTACTGCTTTCTCGCCCGCACCAACTACACTTCAAATGAAATTTAAACTTGCATATACTGGAAAACTTACTACAAATCCTCTCACAAGTGTAACGGATACAATTTGGGATTATTTAAAAGTTTATGTTTCTTTGGATTGTGGGCAAACCTGGTTATTGCGTTACAATAAGTCAGGTTCAGGATTATCTACAGCTGCTTTAACTGCAAACAGATTCTTCCCTGCTTCAACCTCCGATTGGCGAGAAGAATCAGTTACACTGAGCCCTTATTTATCAAGTGATCATGTAAGACTTAAATTCCAGTTCTCAAGCGGTGGTGGTAATAACTTATTTATCGACGACATTAATATTTCAGTTTCTACTGGTGTTGAAGATATTCAGTCAGCACTGCTAACACTGAATGTGCATCCAAACCCAATGAGTGAAACTTCTGAAATTAGTTTCAATTTAACTCAGAAAAGCAAGGTGAAGGTTGAAATTCTTGACGTTGTTGGTAAGGAAATAATGGCTGTTGCAAGCAGCGACTTAAATGCAGGATTGCAGTCATTCAGTATCAGCAAATCCGATATCGGAGCTGACGGTTTCTATTTTGTGAAGCTCACTGTTGACGGCATTTCAACGGTACAAAAGATTATTGTAAATTAAAAACAACAAATATAAAAGCTCGGCTCCTTATATCATAAGAGCCGGGCTTTTTTTATATGAAATTTCTAAAAAGATTTGACCAGTATTTTTGGTTCCATCATATCAAGAATTGCATATTTTACGCCTTCTCGCCCAAGGCCTGATTCCTTAACTCCACCGTATGGCATATGATCTACGCGGAACAATGAAACGTCATTGTGTATTACTCCACCAACCTTAAGGTTTGCAAAAGCATAATTCACTTCATCAACCTGATTGGTGAACACTCCGGCTTGTAGACCATAAATACTGTCGTTGACCATTGTAACGACTTCTTCGAATGTTTCAAATTTTTCCAAAATCACAACAGGTCCGAATATTTCCTGGCAGCTTACCATCATTGATTGCTTGGTATTGGTCAAAACTGCAGGCTCAATGATTGAACAATTTCTTTTTCCACCACAGAGTAATTTGGCTCCATCTTTTACTGCAGATGCAATCCATCCTTCAACTCTAATCGCATTTTCTTCATCAATCATGGCAGTAATATCTGTTGAAATGTCAAGCGGATCGCCGGTTTTCAGTTTTTGTGCTTCAGTAATAAATTTTTCTTTGAACTCGTTGAATATTTCTTTTGCTACATAAATGCGCTGTGTATGTATACATACCTGTCCGGAATATGCAAATGCCCCAACAATACAACGTTTCACTGCATATTCAAGGTCAGCCGATTTGGTTACAATCACACCTGCATTACCGCCAAGTTCGAGCACCACTTTTTTCTTTCCAGCATCAGTCTTCATTTTCCAGCCAACCTGTGGTGATCCTGTGAATGTAAGAAGTTTGAATCTGTCGTCGGTCACAAGCCGGCTCCCGCTTTCCCTGTTCATGGGCAATACAGATACTGCACCTTTGGGCAAAGCTGTCTGATCAATTATTTGAGCCAGTAGCAAAGTTGAAAGTGGCGTTGATCTTGCAGGTTTTAAAATAATAGGACATCCGGCTGCAATAGCAGGAGCAATTTTGTGAACTGCAAGATTCATCGGGAAATTGAAAGGAGAAATCCCGGCAATTAAACCAATGGGAAAATGTTTCACAAGACCTTCACGGCCTTTGCCGGTTGGCTCCCAGTCAAGTCGAAGATATTCCATCGGCAATCGCTTGGTTTCTTCTGCGGCAGCAATAAAGGTAGCAATCGCCCGCCTTATCTCAGCCAATGCATATCGTAATGGTTTTGCTGCTTCCTGCGCTAAAATTGAAGCCAGTTCGTCTTTCCGCGACTTCATAGTTTCCGCAATCTGCATCAGTATTTCATACCTGGCATAAGCCGGCAATTCTGCCAGTTCCTGTTCAATTGCCTGTGCCTTAAGAATTGCTTTTTCAAGAATATCTGCTCCAGCAAGAAATGTATGGGCAATCAACTCCTTATTATATGGGCTGTATACGGGCAGTATTTCAGAAGTAACCATGAATTCACCGCCAGCATAGATTTTATACTCTTTCATTTTTTCATTTTTTTTCAAAATTAAGAAAATGGCGGGAAGAGGAATAATAGAGTATAAAATTTTATGGGGCCGACGATTATCAACACTTCCTATTTAAATCGTACTTTTGCACGCTTTGAATAAAATGAAAGAAAATACAAAAGTTCTAAAGTGGGTTATACTTATTGTTCTTGTATTGATTTGGGGCAGTTCTTATATCCTCATGAAACGTGGACTCGAATCCTATCCGGCTAAGCAGGTTGCTGCGCTTCGAATAGGCATTTCCTTTTTGTTTCTTTCTCCTATAATTATCACAAGATTCAGGAAAGTTAAAAAAGAAAACATAAAATATTTTATACTCGCCGGATTACTCGGAAGTGGAATTCCGGCATTTTTATTCACTGAGGCTCAGCGAGGTATCGACAGCCAGATAGCAGGAATCCTTAACTCTGTTGCTCCTCTTTTTACCCTGGTCGTTGGTGTTATATTCTTCAGATTCAGGACAAAATGGTACAATGTGGTCGGTGTTTTTGTAGGCCTTTCCGGTGCGGTTGGGCTTTTATCTGTTGGTGATGGTGCATCTTTCAGCAATAATTTTAGTTTCGGGATTTATATTATCATTGCAACCATTCTTTATGCAACAAACATCAATATTGTAAAAAAATTCCTGAAAGATACTGATGCTTTGACAATTACTGGTTTTGCATTCTTTTTTATCGGAATCCCTTGTATAATATATTTACTTGCAGGAACGGATTTTGTTTCGCGCACCCAGGAATTGAAAGGTGCATTGCAAAGCCTGGGTTATATTAGTATTCTTGCAGTTTTAGGAACTGCAGCAGCAGGTATCATGTACAATTACCTGATTAAAATTTCTTCTATACTGTTTGTTGCGTCTGTCACTTATGTTATACCAGTTGTGGCAATAATGTGGGGAATTATTGACGGAGAACCTTTTTATTTCGGATATTTTTTATGGATAATCCTCATTTTTGCAGGTGTATTCATGGTGAATAAAGAGTCAAAATTGGTGGCAAAATGACCTCGAATTCCCCTCATTTTCATAAAAATGTAAAAAATAGAAGCGAAATAATTTGAATATTTGATTTTTTTCATAACTTTGCACCCCCTAAATATATTGAAGTAGGGATTTATAAATAATAAAAATCAATACAATGTACGCGATAGTTGATATAGCAGGACAGCAGTTTAAGGTGGAAAAAGAACAGGAAGTCATCGTTCACCGCCTTGAAGGAGAAGTCGGCGCTAAAGTTGAATTTGATAATGTGATGCTTATTGATAACGATGGAAAAATTGTTGTTGGCCAGCCTTTTTTAGAAGGAGCCAAAGTTTCTGCAACCATTCTGTCCCACTTAAAAGGCGATAAAGTTATCATTTTCAAAAAGAAAAGAAGAAAAGGCTATCAGAAAGCAAGCGGTCACCGCCAGTTTCTGACTAAGCTTCAGATTGATAATATTGCAGATAAAGCAGCAAAAGCCAAAAAGGTAAAAGCTGAAACTGCCGAATAAGAAACTAAAGAATAACTTTCAAAAAATTTGAATTATGGCACATAAAAAAGGAGCCGGTAGTTCCCACAACGGTCGTGAATCACACAGCAAGCGCTTAGGAATTAAGATATTTGGCGGACAATTAGCCATCGCAGGAAATATTATACTTCGCCAGAGGGGAACAGTTCATCATCCTGGTTTGAATGTTGGTATCGGATCAGATCATACCATATTTGCTGTAACTGATGGAGTAGTTGAATTCAGAAAAAAGAAAGATAACAGATCGTACGTTTCTGTTGTTCCTTTCCCAGCTGAATAATTAAACTTCAAGAAATTCATGATCTCCTGGATATTTATTATTCAGGAGATTTTTATTTTTATACATTTGCAATAAATACACAGAAATGCTACAGATCAACGTAATCAGGGAAAATCCGGATTTGATAATTGAACGACTTGCAATCAAAAATTTTGATGCAAAAGAACATGTCCAAAAAATTATTTCACTCGATGTAAAAAGAAGAGAAACACAGAAAAAACTTGACGATAATCTTGCCGAATCAAATGCGTTAGCAAAAGAAATTGGTATGCTTTTTAAAAGCGGCAAAACTACAGAAGCCAATGTTCTGAAAGAAAAAACGGCCGACCTTAAAGTAACATCAAAGGAATTTTCGGAACTTTTACAGCAAACAGAAAAGGAACTGAATGATATCCTGGTTCTGCTGCCCAACCTTCCGCATCTTACAATCCCAAAAGGAAAAACACCTGAGGAGAATGAAATAGTCCACAGCGAAGGAACAATCCCAGAACTAGGCGTAGATGCCATCGCGCATTGGGATATAGCCACCAAGTATAATATCATTGATTTTGAAACAGGAGTGAAAATTACTGGTGCAGGATTTCCAATCTATAAAGGAAAAGGTGCAAGACTGCAGCGAGCCCTTATTAATTTCTTTCTTGAGAATGCATTAGAAGGCGGGTATGAAGAATGCCAGCCTCCGTATGTTGTAAATGAAGATTCTGCTTATGGTACAGGCCAGCTTCCCGACAAGGAAGCACAGATGTATCATATCGGTTTGGATAATTTATACCTGATTCCTACAGCAGAAGTCCCAGTGACGAATATTTACAGGGATATGATTTTAAAAGCTGATGAACTGCCAGTAAAGAACACTGCTTACTCAGCATGTTTCAGAAGAGAAGCCGGATCATATGGCAAAGATGTAAGAGGATTGAACAGATTACATCAGTTTGATAAAGTGGAAATAGTCCAGGTAACTCATCCTGATAAATCATATGAAACACTTGAACTGATGAAAGATTACGTTGCCGGATTGCTTCGTAAACTTGAGCTTCCTTTCCGCATTGTAAAACTTTGCGGAGGCGATATGAGTTTTGCTTCAGCATGGACCTATGATTTTGAAGTTTTTTCAGCAGCACAGAAAAAGTGGCTGGAAGTGAGTTCCGTTTCTAATTTTGAAACCTTCCAGGCAAACAGGCTTAAACTGCGTTTTAAATCAGCAGAAGGAAAGCCTCAATTAGCACACACATTGAATGGAAGCGCCCTGGCTTTGCCTAGGATTGTAGCTGCATTACTTGAGAATAATCAAATGGAAAAAGGAATTAAAATTCCGAAAACATTAGTACCTTATACTGGATTTGAATTCATAAATTAAAATTATTTGAAATGAAAAATTTTATTTGTTTTTTATTAATTGCATCAATAGGTTTCACTGCCTGCAAGAGCAACAAGCATGTAAAAGAAATCAAAGCGGTTGACAGTTTATATACTGTGATAGACAGCATTGAAAAAACATTAGCTGGTATTGATACCACTCAAATCAGGAAAACGTATAAAACCTATCTAGATAATATCGGGCTTCTTAAAAAGAATTTTAAAGATAAAAAAGAAGATTCAGTTTGGTCAGTAATGACAACCTATGGAATAATTAAGAAACCTTTGAAAAGTTTTATCAGCGACTATCCCGGATATTACAGCGAAATAGAATATTCAAGAAATCAGCTGGACAGTCTGAAAATTGATATCAATAGTGGGAATATTAAAGACGATAAAATTGCTGAATATACTAAAACAGAAGCTGAAGCCGTTAATAGTCTGAAGCAGCAGGTTGAAATTTCAGTAAATATAACTAAGGATCGTCTGAAACTTTATGATTCTTTGAATCCCAAGGTTATAAAAGTTATAGAAAAACTGAAGAAAGAAGGAAAAGGAACTTCTTCATCTGCCGCTTCAGAAGAAGAAGAGGAAGATTGATGAAGTGATAAATACTTTATGGAAATATGGTCTTGCTATCATAATCCTGATATTTTGTTTCAGGGGGAATTCTATTGCACAGACCGATACCACCGATGATGCATTAGCAGCACAATACTTTCAGAACAAAGAATACGATAAGGCCGAAGTGCTTTATGAGCGGTTGTTTAATAAAAAACAGGAATATGTTTATTATTCGCCTTACCTGGAATGCCTGATACAGCTGAAAGAATTTAAAAAAGCAGAGAAAATTATTAAAAAGCAAATCAAGTCTCATCCGCTGATTCCACAGTATGGTGTGGATCTTGGCTATCTTTACCTTTCTCAGTCTGAAGAACAAGCCGCAAAGGATCAGTACGACTTGATGATAAAAAATGCGCAGAAAGACAAGCAATACACTATCGATCTTGCCAATGCTTTTCTGTTGAGAAATGAAACTGATTATGCAATTCTTACTTATCTGAAAGCGCGAAAAGCCTCAAGTGCTTCATATCCCTTTAGTCTTGAACTGGCCGAAATTTATGACGAGCAAAAGCAATATGAAAAAATGATGGATGAGTATATCGGTCTGATTGAATATAGCTCATCTTATCTTGATGAGGTTGAAGGTGTGCTCCAGGATATTATTGCAGACGATACAGATGGCAAGAAAGGAAAAGCACTGAAAAATGTTTTACTTCTCAGGATAAAAGAAAAACCAGATGAAACATTTTATTCCGAAATGTTGTTATGGTATTCCACACAAATAAAAGATTTTGAAACAGCATTAATTCAGGCTAAAGCAATCGATCGCCGAAACAAGGAAGATGGCAAAAGAGTATTCGCTATTGCACGGCTCGCAAGTTCTAACGGATACTATGATGTATCAATAAACGCCTACCAGTATATCATTGATAAAGGATCTGATAATTATTATTTTCTGAATAGCAAAATTGAAATTCTTGATGTAAAATATCTGAAAATAACCAGCACTACAACATATACAAAAGCAGATTTAGTATCACTTGAAATAGATTATAAATCAGCATTGACAGAACTTGGCAAGTCATCATCATCCATTACACTGATGATAAACCTTGCACATCTGCAGGCATTCTATCTCGACAGTTCTGCTGCCGCCATCAAGTTGCTTTATGAAGCCCTCGATATTAAAACTGCAAAACCTGCAACGCTTGCCAAATGCAAGATTGAGCTTGCAGATATTTTACTTATGACCGGAGAAATCTGGGAGGCTACGTTGCTTTATTCGCAGGTGGAAAAAGATTTCAAGGATGAACCAATTGGCCATGAAGCAAAACTTAAAAATGCAAAACTTTCATATTATATCGGAGAATTCGAATGGGCTAAAGCTCAGCTGGATGTGCTGAAAGCAGCTACTTCAAAATTAATTGCGAATGATGCAATGTCACTATCGTTGCTTATCAGCGACAATTCTGATATGGACAGCACTTACGAAGCGTTGCTCATTTATTCGCGTGCCGACCTTCTTGAATTCAGAAATAAAAATGATGAAGCGTTAAAAACACTGGACTCATTATTTGTAAAATATAAATATCATTCATTGTTTGATGAAACGTATTATAAGAAAGCAGAAATCTACTTAAAGAAAGGACTGAATGATTCTGCTGTTGTATATTATAAAAAGATTATGACAGAATATCCTTATGATATACTTGGGGATGATGCCACATACAAACTTGCAGTGATGTACGAAGATGTTTACAAGGATAAAGAAAAGGCAATGGAAACATACGAAAAGTTGATGACCACTTATCCTGGAAGTACCTATGTGGTGGAAGCAAGAAAAAAATTCAGGGCTTTGCGCGGAGATATCGTGAATTAAAATTGATTCGATTTAATCAACATACGAAAACGTTCATCCACTTAATTAAATCCTTTGATTATGAAAAGAAACCTGATATTTATCGCAGCATTGCTCTATGCTTTATGTACAATGGCACAAAAGAGCGAATATCCTAGCTATGATGGCTTCTATATTTATAATGATATGTCATATAAAACAAAGAAAGACAGGGAGAAAATTGTAAATGCAAAAGTCATTGGATATAACGAAACTTTCCAAAATGAAAAAAAATCCTATTTGTGGCAAACCGTTATCTATGATAAAAATGGGAATTGCACTTCTGTAATCTTAAATGACAGTAAAGGTAAATTACATTCAGAATCCATTTTTACCTATAATGACAGCAATAAGGTAGTGAGTAAAATTTACAAGAATAAAAAAGGCGAAGTGAAAAATAAAATAACTTGTACGTACGATAAATTAGGGCATATCGCTGAAATGACCCTTTTTGTGAAAGGAAAAGAAAAATCAAGAACCGTCACAACATATGATTCATCAAGGTATCTGGAATGTTACTATTATAAAAATGGAAGCAAGGAATTCAGCAGGAAGTGGGTGTACACTTACTATCCTGATAAGTCAAAGAAGTCTTCTGTAATTTATGATGCCGACGGAAAAGTTTTGTATACCTGGAACTATGAGTGTAAAGCCGAAGGCCAGCTGGCAAGCAAGCATAAGGATACAACTGCTATTTGCAAAAATGAAGAAATAGATAAGGACGGCAACAAGGTTATTACTTCAAGAAGGTTTAATGAAAAAGGCAAACCGTATAAAATTGTATACGTAACGAACAAAGAAGATGAGATGCTGAAATATGAAACCTATCATGAAAATGGAAAATTGAACACTGCATATAAGTACAATCCGGTAAACTTCAACTTCGACGAAATTGCATATTACAATAATAAAGGAAAAGAAACGTATAAAATTGTTTATGCCTGGGATGAAAATAATAATCAAACCGGGTATTCATCATATAAGAAAGGCAAACCTTCATATAAATTTGTAAGCGTTTTCAATACATTGAATTTTCCTGTTACAACCTCTTATTACAGGGACGGCGAGGAAAAAAAGAGTACTTATATCTTCGATTATAAATTTTCAAATTAATTTAACCGCTCAAGAATTTTGAATAAAACATCATGACTTTTGTAAGACCCAAAAAGCATCTGGGGCAGCATTTTTTGAAGGACGATAATATTGCAAAAAAAATTGTTGTGTCGTTGCACGACAATAGCAACGTGATTGAAATAGGCCCTGGAACAGGGATTCTTACAAAACATCTTCTTGAAATACCAAACATAAATCTGAGATTAATTGAAGTTGATAAAGAATCTGTAGATTATTTGGTGCTGCAATATCCTGAACTAAAAGAACAAATTCTTTTTGCTGATTTTTTGCGGCATGATCTGAAAGGCTTGTTCAGCGATAGTTTCAGCGTTATCGGAAATTTTCCTTACAACATCTCAACGCAGATACTTTTCAAAGTATTAGAGTACCGCAGCCAGATCACTGAAGTGGTTGGCATGTTTCAGAAAGAAGTGGCAGAGCGGATTGCATCGGGTCCGGGGAAAAAAGTATATGGGATACTCAGTGTTCTGATGCAGGCATTTTACAATATTGAATATTTATTCACGGTGAATGAAAACGTTTTTGTTCCACCGCCCAAAGTAAAATCAGCAGTAATTCGTTTTGTAAGAAATGATGTTGAAGCATTGGATTGCGATGAAAAACTTTTTTTCTCGGTTGTGAAAACTGCATTCAATCAGCGCAGGAAAACTTTACGCAATGCCCTTTCATCATTCCATTTTGCGGATCATCCTGACATTGCTGTATTACTCACAAAACGTGCAGAACAACTGTATGTGAAGGATTTTATTTTTCTGACAAATAAAGTTGAGAAGTAACGGATTGTTTTATCAGTTTTGTTTCAGAATTTACAAAACAAACTATACATCAAAGCCAGGTTAAGTGCAGTGACAATTGTTGCAATGAAAATTAATATAAAAGTTGTCCTGCCGGTATTTGCATATTTTCCCATTACTTTTTTAGAAGAAGTCAGATAGATCTGAAGGAAAATTGTAAACGGTAGCTGGATACTTAAGATCATCTGTGAAAAGATCAATCCTTTGAAAGGATCACCAATAAAAAGAATCAGCAGCAAAGCCGGAAGATAAGTGATGCCAACTCCAAGGCGGGTATGATTATCTTGGATATTATAGGGCTCACTATAAAGTCCTGCAAAGATACTGCCTCCGGCAATTCCAGCGGTAACACTCGATGCAATGCCGGCAAGAAGCAAAGCAATTGCAAATACCACCGCTGCTGCATTTCCTAGCATGGGGCGCATCATTTCTTCTGCCTGCTGAAGTTCTGTAACGTGAACTTTATTACTGAAAAATGTAGCGGCAGCAATTAATATCATGGCGCTGTTGATGGCCCATCCGATGATCATCGAAATGATAGTATCGGCAAATTCATAATCCAGTTGTTTCTTTATTATCTTATCATCTTCAAGGTTCCATTGTCTGCTCTGAATAATTTCAGAATGAAGGAATAGGTTATGAGGCATCACAACTGCACCAAGAACACTCATGATAATTAAAATGGATCCTTGTGGAAACGATGGCTGTATCCAGCTTGTGGCCGCTTCACCCCATGGAATGTCAATAAGTGTAAGCTCGTAAATAAATGAAAGGCCTATAATTGAAACAAAACCGATTATCCATTTTTCCATGCGCTTGTAGGAGTTCGAATAAAGCAGAATTGTAACAAGCACCGTAACCATAACCGCTCCAACTTTAATCGGAATATGAAATAACATATTCAATGCTATTGCACCACCAAGAATTTCTGCAAGAGCAGTGGAAATGGATGCCATCACTGCTGTTGACAGAATGGGTTTTGAAATCCATTTCTTTGTATAGATTGTTGCTGCTTCCGATAAACATAAACCAGTAGCAATTCCAAGATGGGCAACATTGTGCTGTAGAATTATCAGCATAATGGTGGATAAGGTAATTACCCATAACAGGGTGTAACCGAAATCGGCACCGGCTGCAATATTGGAAGCCCAGTTTCCCGGATCAATAAATCCTACAGTGACTAAAAGCCCAGGGCCAATGTATTTCAGGATTTCCCTTGCCCCGAAAATCGGCTTGTGATCTTTTCTTAATATGTCTTTGAAGAAGTTTGCCATATCGGTGAATATGCAAATATACTTTAAAAAAAATTGAAAAATATTTTGCCATATCAAAAAAAGTATATATCATTGTGATATCAAAACAATATTAAAACGCAACTATATGAAAAACGAAAAAATCTTTAATCCGTCTTCGGGATATGTAGGCTTGTTTCTTGGCCTGCTATTAATGTGCTCTTTAATACTCATTTCGGCGTTCCCTGAAGAACCAGCCATGATCCTGCTTTTTGCATTTTTATTTTTTGTTGGTTTTTTCGTCCTTCTGGGGTTAAGAGTTGTTGATCCGAATGAAAGTTTAGTCCTTACACTTTTTGGAAAATATGTTGGGACAATCAGAGTAAATGGCTTTGCCTGGATGAATCCATTTTATGTAAAGAAGAAAATTTCATTACGTGCCCGCAACCTTGATAGTTCACCACTGAAAGTAAATGATAAACTCGGAAATCCAATTATGATCGGAGTTGTAATTGTATGGCGTGTTGAAGATACTTACAAGGCTGCTTTCGAAGTTGATAGTTTTGAATACTTCATGAAGATTCAAAGTGAGGCTGCTATCAGGAAGCTCGCTGGCGAATTTGCATACGATAATATGGAAGATGCCAAAGCAGAAATTACGCTGCGGTCAGGTGGAGAAGAAGTGAATAAATTTCTTGTAAACGAATTGCACGACAGGCTTGCTATTGCTGGGATCAATGTGCTTGAAGCAAGAATCAATTATCTTGCATATGCATCAGAGATTGCAGGGGCAATGCTTCAACGCCAGCAGGCAACAGCAATTGTTTCAGCCCGTTTTAAAATCGTAGAAGGCGCTGTAGGAATGGTTGAGCTTGCATTGCATGAACTTTCACAAAAAGGAATCATTGATCTTGATGACGAAAAGAAAGCAGCCATGGTAAGCAACCTGATGGTGGTACTGTGTTCTGAAAGAGCTGCAACACCGGTTGTAAATTCCGGAACACTTAACCAATAAAGATCATGTCGGAAAAAAAACCATTTGTCCTGCGTATCGACAAAGATGTAATGAGCGCAATCGAAAAATGGGCAGCCGATGAGTTCCGCAGTGTTAACGGGCAGATCGAGTGGATGCTGAGTAAATCCCTGAAAGAGGCAGGACGTTTGAAGAAAAGGAAAAACCAGGATGGAAAAAGGTAAGCATAATCCTGAGCTGTTTGTAATTGTCAATTCTCATGCAGGTCAGGGCAAAGGCATGAAGGACTGGCCTGTAATTTCAGCGCTGCTTGAAAAGGCTGATATCTCCATTGAATCCGAATTCACAAAAGGCAAATTGCATGCAAAAGAACTGGCAATTCTGGCTATCGAAAGCGGATACAGAAAACTGATTGCTGTGGGTGGTGATGGCACTTTGAATGAAATTGTGAATGGAATTATGGAGCAGCAATTCTGTCCGTCAACTGATGTAGTTTTAGGAATGATCCCGATTGGTTCAGGGAATGACTGGGGAAAAATGTACAATATTCCTGATGATTATAAAAGAGCTGTGCAAGTGATCAGAAGAAGCAATTATTTTATTCAGGATGCCGGAAAGGTGACTTTTTTCAAAGATGAAAAAAAACAACATCGCTACTTTGCAAACATTGCTGGTATTGGTTTTGATGCTATGGTAGTAAATAAAACAAACAGACAGAAAGAAAAAAACAAAGGGGGTAAATTTCTTTATTTATATAACCTTTTTACATCTTTATTTTCATCCGTTTATTCCAATGCGGAAATTTTAATTGACGGAAAAGAAATTAATTCATCCGTTTTTAGTATGAATATTGGCATCTGCAAATATAGTGGTGGAGGCATGATGCAGGTTCCTGAAGCAGTACCCGACGATGGACTATTTGATATTACCCTGATTAAAGATATCGGAAAATTTGATGTTTTAAGAAATGTGAAAAATCTCTATGATGGTTCCTTTGTAAAACACCCAAAGGTTTCTACCTTCAGGGCAAAACACATTAACGTCATTTCCAATCCAGCTGTATTTATTGAAGTAGATGGAGAATCGCTGGGCACATCACCACTCGAATTTGAAATAATTCCTTCTTGTCTGAAAATTATTACAGGATTGTAAAGGAGTTTTTGTAAATTTATTCTTCTTTATATATTAAGTCAGTAGGCTTAAGAAATTTTGCAGAAGCGTTGATTTTACGTAATTTCGTATCGGATAATTATTCTATGACCACATTGAAAAATAAAAAAATACTTTTTCTTGATTCTACCCATCAGCGTCTGATAGAGATGTTGGAGAAAGAAGGATTTGTGTGTGAAACATTTTTTCAGAAAAGGAGAGAAGAAATTTTATCCTTGATCCATGACTATGTTGGTGTAATTATTCGCAGCAGAATCCACATGGATAAAGAACTTATCGATAAAGCTTCGAATCTTAAATTTATCGGCAGGGTTGGAGCAGGCATGGAAAGCATTAATGTTGCTTATGCAGAAAGTAAAGGAATTCATTGTTATAATTCACCGGAGGGAAACAGGGATGCTCTAGGTGAACATGCAGTAGGAATGTTGCTGGCATTGATGAATAATTTTCTGAAGGCCGATAAGCAGGTACGTGCGGGCGAATGGAAACGTGAAGAAAATCGAGGTGTTGAAATAAAAGGAAAAACCATTGGTATTATTGGCTATGGAAATATGGGTAGCACATTTGCAAGGAAACTCAAGGGTTTTGAAACAAATGTAATCGCATATGATAAATACAAATTCAAATTTTCTGATGAATTTGTAAAAGAAGTTTCAATGGAAGAAATCTTTGAAAGTGCCGACATTATTAGTCTGCATGTTCCTCTCACGGATGAAACCAAGTATTTATTTAATAATAATTTTATAAATAAATTTAAAAAGAATTTCTGGCTGATAAATACATCCCGCGGTCCTGTTGTAAAAACAGACGACCTGGTTTTTGCACTTAAGTTAGAAAAAATAGAAGGTGCAGCATTAGATGTAATTGAATATGAAGAAACATCTTTCGAAAATTTGAGCAGCAATAAACTTCCAGAAGCCTGGGAATATCTTGTGAAATCTGAAAAAGTTATTCTTACTCCTCACATTGCAGGATGGACGGAAGAATCCAAAATTAAATTAGCAGAAATTCTTGCGGAAAAGATTATAAAATTCGCAAGAACATTATAGAAATAATGAATTTAAATTTTATTTTTGTTTAGAAAACAATATAGATTATGAAACCTGTGAAAAAAATTTTTAGCGGAAAAACACTGGCAATTTTAACCGGTGGTGGCGACACTCCTGCACTTAATTCAAGCATTGAATCTATCCGGAATCGGGCATCTATGCTGGGCTATAAAGTTTACGGTGTAAGAAAAGGATGGAAAGGCCTGTTGGGTGATGGTGATATAATTGATTTGACAAATCATCCTTACGATGGCTGGTATGGAGGAACTGCATTACTATCCAGTCGCACAAATCCTTTTCCCACAAAGAAGCATCCTGAGAACAGGGTTCCACAGATTTTAAATAATCTGAAACGTTATAAAATTGATGTACTAGTTTCTATTGGAGGTGATGATACCAATGGCGCTGCAAAGCGGCTTTATGAAACTGAAGGTATTCCTGTAATTGGTTTTCCGAAAACTATTGATAATGATTTACGCACTCATACCATTCATACATACTACGGAAAAGAAATTGAAGCAGTGCTGTGTCCCGGATTCCCTTCAGCAGTAAAAGGCATCATGGAATTTTCGAACAGAATGCGCTCTACATGCGAGTCGCATCAGCGTATTTGTGTGCTTGAAGTAATGGGTCGCGATGCAGGCTGGCTCACTGGAGGGGCATATTATGGCGGTGCTGAAATATCGTTGGTTCCGGAAGTTGAAATTACCAAAGAACGAAAAGAAGTTTTCTTTGAAAAAGTAAAAGAAGCATATCTGAATTCTCCAAAAAAAGCTATTGTCGTTGCTGTATCCGAAGGTGTTCGGTGGTATGATGCTGCCAAAGATAAAGTTGACGTTGTATATGCAAGTTCAGAGCTTGATGAATATGGACACCCAAGGTTTGGTGGTATCAGCGGAATTATTGCGTCAGAAATAAATCAGCGGCTGGGTATTGAAGCAAGGGCGCAGATTACAGGCTATTATCCACGTTCCGGCAGATGCCAGGAATATGACCGCAGGCTTACAACAACATTGGCTGATAAGGTTGCAGACCTTTTGTTACGCGAAGAATACGGGCAAATGCCTGTGATGAACAAAATGGTAAAGCATATGGAACTGGAAGAGTTCAACACCTCAACCATCGATATGGGTTCAATTGGAAACAGGCCACTTCAGGAAGTATATTATGATGATGACAAATATACTTTCACCGATGCATACAGCGATTTCCTGTCTCATATTCTGGACAAACCCGGATTAGATGAATTTAAATACGATTTTCCGGTGGTGTTGCCGCAGTAAATTTTGCTAAGCCTTAATATAAGGGGGACTTGAGAGATTAATGATTCCATCTATGAAAAGAAAAATAAGTATTTCGTTATTACTCTCAATAATTTCGTTGACTACTTTTTCTCAAACTCTCATACCTGGTTTAAATAACCTGAGCAAGGACAGCTTACTGAAGACGGTTACTTTTCTTTCCTCCAAAGAATTTGATGGAAGAAATCCTGGTACTGCAGGTTATGACAAAGCCGCATCCTTCATGGCTGCTCAGTTCAAAAAAATCGGATTGCGACCGCTAGGTGATAGCAGCTATTATCAATTCCTCTTCGTAGAAGGAAATGAAGTTGTTGCTCCCTGCCTGTTGAATCGTTTTGAAAATGGAAAAATTTCAAAAGAATATAAACTTGGTGATGACATTGTGTGCCGTGGATTTACAGGATCTGGAAAAATTAATTCTCCTGTGGTTTTTTGCGGTTATGGAATCTGTCAACCTGATAATGGTTACGATGATTACGAAAAGGTTGATGTGAAAAACAAAATCGTAATGATTTTTAAACCAAATCCTAAATGGACTATTAAAGACCATTCCTGGCCCGACGATAAAGAACGTGCTAAAGGGTTGATTGCATTACAGCACAAGGCAAGCGCTGTATTGTATGTTTCATTGCCCAATGATAAAAATCCACAGAAAACTATTGGCAGCACTTTGCATGGAAAGGGTGTTCAATTAGAGACATTACCGCAGTTGCACATAAGTTTTGCTGTTGCTGAAGAATTTCTTTCAAAGAGTGGATATACGTTAAGCCAATTACAAACATTGATCGATTCTCTAAAAAAACCTCAGTCGCTGGAAACTGTATATGACGCGGAACTCGAGGTACATGCAAATTATATAAGTGAAGTAAAAACAGAAAACATTATTGGTTATATTCCCGGAACTGATTCTTTGTTAAAACATCAATACGTTATCATTGGCGCACATCTTGATCATGTAGGTAGCCAGGGTGGACAAATTTATTTCCCTGGTGCAAACGACAATGCTTCTGGTTCGGCTGCAGTACTTGAAATTGCAAAGACATTTGCAAAAAATAATGTAAAGCCAAAACGCTCTGTTATTTTTATTTTGTTTGCCAGTGAAGAACAAGGATTAATGGGCTCTGAGTATTGTGCCGATCATCTTCCTGTTCCGGTTGACAGTGTGGTTGCCATGATAAACATGGATTGCATAGGATATGGTGACAGCATTCAGATTGGAAACGGGAAGAGTGCGCCATTGCTATGGAAAATGATAAAAACAGAAGATTCTTTATTCACGAAACAAATGGTAACACGCACATGGAACAATGGTGGAGCCGATCTCGGAGCCTTTCATAAAAAAGGAATTCCCGGCGCTTATTTTGTAACCACCAATAGCTATGACCACTTGCATTATATCACTGACACTCCTGAAACTCTGAATTTACCTTTATATGAAAGCATCACTAAACTTGCATATATTACAACCTACCGATTGGCAATGGGTGAATATAAAAGAGAAAAAATTCTAAAATAACCTCCCTGATTTTATACTATACTATGAATTATAAAATGAAATAATTTCTTCAATTGCTAAAAATATTTTTAATAAAAATAGTTTCTTGTTGTTTTTTTCTTAATTTTAACAGCAGTAATATCCCATTATATCGATATATATAAAAACTCCTAATAAATATTCCATTTATTAAACAAAGGAAAATTATGAAAAAATTTACCCTGGTCATTCTATTTTTTCTCGCAATTCTTTTAGCAAACGCCCAGGCACCGCAAAGCTTCAACTATCAGGCTGTCGCACGCGATGCTACCGGAAGTATTATTGCAAATCAAATACTTGCAATTCGTATTTCCATTCTTCAAGGTTCATCCAGTGGAACACTTGTTTATCAGGAATCCCATAATCCCATTACAAATCAGTTTGGATTATTTTCAATCTTTGTTGGACAGGGCTTAGTTACAAGTGGAACCTTCAGCAGCATAATCTGGAGTTCTGGAAATTATTGGCTGCAGGTAGAATTGGATCCAACAGGTGGAAATTCATATGTTGTAATGGGTTCCAACCAACTATTAAGTGTGCCTTATGCATTGTATGCTGAGACATCAGGAACGGCAGGAATAACTGGTCCTACAGGTCCTACTGGAGATGCTGGCTTGATTGGACCTAGGGGGACAACTGGAGATACCGGTCCTCAAGGGGTTCAGGGAAACACAGGATTGACAGGTGCTACAGGCCCAACGGGTAACACAGGTTTAACAGGATCAGTTGGTGCAACAGGAAGCACTGGACCACAAGGAATACAGGGAAACACAGGATTAACGGGTGCTACCGGCCCAACAGGTAATACAGGTTTAACTGGATTAGTTGGTGCAACAGGTACAACAGGAACTCAAGGAGTTCAGGGAAATACAGGATTGACGGGTGCTACAGGTCCGACTGGTAACACAGGATTAACAGGATCGGTTGGAGCTACAGGTAGTACAGGACTTCAGGGGGTTCAGGGAAACACAGGATTGACGGGTGCTACAGGTCCGACTGGTAACACAGGTTTAACAGGATCGGTTGGAGCTACAGGTAGTACAGGACTTCAGGGGGTTCAGGGAAACACAGGATTAACAGGTAGTACAGGACCAATAGGTCCCACAGGAACAACCGGTGAAACAGGTTCACAAGGTATTCAGGGAAATGCAGGATTGACAGGTAGTACCGGTCCAATAGGTCCAACAGGAGCAACTGGTGAAACAGGCTCGCAAGGAGTTCAGGGAAATACAGGATTGACAGGTAGTACAGGTCCAATAGGTCCAACAGGTCCCACAGGCTCAACCGGCGAAACGGGTTCGCAAGGTATTCCGGGAAACACAGGATTGACGGGTAATACAGGCCCAATAGGACCAACAGGTGTTACCGGAGATCAAGGTATACAAGGTCCGACGGGTCCAACAGGTGATCAGGGAATACAGGGAGTTACTGGTGCGACAGGTGATGTTGGAGCTACAGGTGCTACAGGACAAACAGGTTTGTTAAATGCAGGTTCATCTGCAGGTAACACTGCATATTGGGATGGCACAATATGGATAACAAACAGTAGTAATATTTTTAATAATGGCGGCAATATTGGCATTGGAACAACTTCACCAACAACAAAAGTTGAAATATCGGGTGGCTTTAAAGTAACTGGTGGAATGAATACTGATAAAATTATTTCTCTTACCGGTGGTTTAAACAATAGTACTGGGTTAGGTGGTGATATCAATATTACTGGAGGCCCAGGATATAATATGCGGGGTGGAAATGTTAATATAGCAGCAGGATATACTTCCAGTTGGTCAGGTGCCGGCACTTCCACTGATGTATTTATAAAAGGTGGTATTATGGAAAGCACTGCAAGTTATGCCTCAATTCAGGTAGGTGGAGGAAAAGCTGAGGTTGGCGGAACACAAGCAACGGCTGGTGGTGATCTAACTCTTTCGGGAGGAAATGCGAATCTTGGAAACTATAATGGTGGAAATATTATTTTGAAACCAGGTACTGCTTCAGGCAGTGGAACTAATGGCAATGTAGGCATAGGAACAACTACACCTGGTTCCAAGTTGGAAGTAGCAGGCCAGATAAAGATCACTGGCGGGTCTCCGGGCGCAAATAAAGTACTTACTTCTGATGCAGCAGGATTGGCATCATGGTCTGCAATAACAGCCGCAGGAGTGGGAGCCTGGTCTCTTGTGGGCAATGCCGGAACCATAGATGGTACTAACTTTATTGGGACAACGGATAATGTTCCTTTTAATATCAGAGTAAATAACCAAAAAGCTGGCCGAATTGATCCCGCAGGTCCTACATTCATAGGATATCAGGCAGGAAATGTGAATACAGATCCATACAATACCGGATTCGGATATCAGGTACTTTATTCCAACACAATTGGAGATATTAATACCGGATTTGGCTATGTGGCTCTTAATTCTAATATCACAGGACGCATGAATACTGCATATGGTGCATTTGCACTTTATTTAAATACCACAGGAAGTCAAAATACTGCAGTTTCAGATTATGCGCTCTTGTCAAATACCACAGGAAATGATAATATAGCTGTTGGCGGAAATTCACTTCGAAACAACACCACCGGAACTTATAACACTGGCAGTGGTTCACAGTCTCTGGTCAATAACCAAACAGGAAATTACAATACTGCAATGGGAGGACAAGTAATGACTTCTAATACTATTGGAAGTAACAATACCGCGAGTGGTTATATGACACTGTTTTCCAACGTAGCAGGAAGCAATGCAACAGCCATAGGTTCTAATGCAATGTATTATTCAAACAACACATCAACTCCATTCATCAATTATAATGTTGCTGTCGGATATGAAGCGCTGCGCGGATCAACAAATGCCGCAGCAAATACTGGTAATTATAATACTGCTGTTGGATACCAATCTCTCCTAAACAATATTGATGGGACAGGCAATACTGCATACGGGTCTATGACTCTTAAAGCAAATACATCAGGGTACCATAATTCCGGCATCGGAAGAGATGTATTGTATTACAACACGAGCGGGTATGATAATACCGCTAGTGGAGTAGATGCTTTATATCACAATATTTCCGGATATAGAAATACAGCAAGCGGAATATTCTCATTGTTTAATAACTCTACAGGCAGCAATAACACTGCAAGCGGATATACCGCCTTGTCAGGAAATACAACAGGAAATAATAATACAGGATACGGAAATAGCTCACTATCTGGTAATGTAGCAGGTAGCAATGCTACTGCAATTGGAACAGGAGCCATGCAGAATGCTAACAACACTTCCACAGCATTCACCAATTATAATGTTGCTGTTGGATATGAAGCATTAAGAGGTTCGGCAGATGCTACCGCAAATACAGGGAATAATAACACAGCTCTTGGCTATCAAACGCTTTGGAGTAACACCACCGGTCACGAAAATACAGCAATTGGAGTTCAGTCTCTTCAAGCCAACACTACAGGATTTTATAATACGGCCAATGGAGTACAAGCGATGTATGCCAACATTAGCGGAAACCATAATACCGCGAATGGATATCTGGCCCTTTTTACCAATACCACGGGAAGTTTTAATACTGCAACCGGAGTAAATGCACTTCGTTTGAACACCACAGGAAACAACAATACCTCTTATGGATATGCTACGATTCTAGGCAACACAAGCGGAACTGATAATACAGCTGTCGGATACATTGCGCTTCAGTACAATTCCACAGGGAGTAAAAATACTGCTGCCGGAAGCCAGGCTCTGATGAACAACGTGGCAGGAAGCAATGGAGTAGCATTAGGTTATTACTCCCAGTTCAATGCAAACAACACTGTAACGGCATGGGATAATACAAACACCTCTGTGGGATATCAATCTCTTATGGGTTCGGGTGATCCATCAGCAAATACAGGGAATTACAATACAGCGATTGGTTACCATACTTTGTTGAATAATGCATCAGGCTGGAGTAATACCGCTATTGGATATGCTGCTCTTAAAGAAAATTCAACAGGTTATAATAATACAGCTACCGGAGTATACTCACTTAGCAAAAATACAACTGGACATGATAATACCGCTTATGGTTTTGGGACGCTAAATCTTAATGTTTCAGGAAATGCTAATACTACATTCGGTTATCAATCAATGGCGGTAAATATAAGTGGCGAAAATAACACAGCTATTGGTCATCAGGCAGGTTTTAATAATACCGGCTCATCAAATGTATTCATTGGTTATCTTGCGGGTTACAATGAAACAGGTTCAAATAAATTATATATTGCCAACAGTAACACCTCAACACCTTTGATTTATGGTGATTTCAGCACAAACACTGTAAAAATATACAGCAACTTGAATGTAAATAATGCTTATACTTTTCCCACAACAAACGGTTCAGATAATTATGTTTTAACTTCTCATACTTCAGGGCTTGCAACATGGACTGCAATAACTGCAGCAGGAGTAGGAGCATGGTCGACAACTGGCAATGCAAGTACAGTCGCAGGAACCAATTTTATAGGAACAACGGATGCAATAGATGTTGTATTAAAAACAAATAATACAGAAAATATAAGAGTAACATCCAGCGGTAGAGTTGGCATAGGGACAAATGCACCTACAGCAAAAGTTGAAATATCGGGTGGCTTTAAAGTAACTGGCGGTATGAATACCGATAAAATTATTTCTTTCACTGGCGGTAATAACAATAGTACCGGATTAGGTGGAGACATCAATATAACTGGTGGGCCAGGATATAATATGCGGGGTGGAAATATTAATATTTCTGCAGGATATACTTCCAGTTGGGCTGGCACTGGCACTTCTACTGATGTGTATATCAAGGGTGGAATAATGGAAAGCACTGCGAGTTATGCTTCAATCCAGGTAGGTGGAGGGAAAGCTGAGTCAGGTGGTACACAAGCGACTGCAGGGGGCGATATTAGTATTTTAGGAGGAAATGCAAATCTAGGAAACTATAATGGAGGAAATATTGTATTGATACCCGGAACAGCTACAGGAAGCGGAACTAATGGTAACGTAGGTATAGGAACAGCAACTCCTTCAAGTAAGCTGGATGTAAATGGTGTGATTGCGGCTACAGGAGGTAACTCTACAAATTGGAATACCGCATATGGCTGGGGAAATCATGCAACAGCTGGATATCTGACGAGTTATACTGAAACACAAAATCTCACAAATGTTCTTGCACAAGGATCAAATGCAGGAAATAATCCCATTGTAAATGTTTCGCAACAAGGTATTGGAACTGCTACGCCAAATGCAAGCGCAGCTTTAGAAATTAGCAGTACAACTAAAGGCTTTTTACCACCACGTATGACTGAAGCACAAAGGAGCGCATTAACGCCGGTTGCAGGCCTTATGATTTACAATACAACTACTAATAAACCTAATTACTATGACGGAACGCAATGGAGAAATTTTGATGGGACATTTTCTTATCTGATTGGTGATGTTTATCAGGGTGGAATACTTGCTTACATTTTACAGGTTGGTGATCCGGGCTTTGATGCAAATGTTCCGCACGGAATAATTGCCGCACCGACTGACCAAAGTTCAGGTATTCAATGGTACAATGGCAGCTATACCACAACTGGTGCTACCGGAACTGCATTAGGCACAGGAAGTGCGAATACAAATGCTATCATTGCAAATCAGGGAGCGGGAAGTTATGCCGCACAATTATGTAAATCATTATCAACAGGTGGTTACAGCGACTGGTATTTACCAAGTAAAGATGAATTAAATAAGTTATACTTGAATAAAACAGCTATTGGGTTTTCATATTATGGATACTTCTGGAGTTCAACAGAATTCAGTTTGAACAATGCCTGGTGTCAGAGTTTAGCTGATGGAAATCAGTACAATAGTTCCTCTAAAAGCACCGCCACATATTATGTTCGCGCAATTAGGGCTTTTTAAAAAATTGTTACTACATAAGAATTCGATAAATAAAGGAAGTTAAATGCAGAAGGAGATTTCTTTCTGCATTTATTCTTCTATAATGAAAATAGAGTTTTTTAGTAGGCTCTTGCTTTTCGTATCTATAGAATAATACTTTGTAATGGGTGAATATAATCGAAAAAAAATTCTAAAATAACCTTACTGATTTTATACTATTCTATGAATTATAAAACGAACTATTTTCTTCATTTGCTAAAAATATATTTATTAAATAATAGTTTCTTATTGATTATTTCTTAATTTTAACAGAAATAATATCCTATTACATCGACATATATAAAAACTCCTAATAAATATTCTATTTATTAAACAAAGGAAAATTATGAAAAAATTTACCCTGATTATTCTATTTTTTCTGGCATTTCTAATAGCAAACGCACAGGCACCACAAAGCTTCAATTATCAGGCTGTCGCACGCGATGCTTCCGGAAATATTATTGCAAATCAAATACTTGCTATTCGTATTTCGATTCTTCAAGGTTCATCCAGTGGAACACTTGTTTATCAGGAATCCCATAATCCCATTACAAATCAGTTTGGATTATTTTCAATCTTTGTTGGACAGGGCATAATTACAAGTGGAACGTTCAGCAGCATAATCTGGAGTTCTGGAAATTACTGGCTGCAGGTAGAATTGGATCCAACAGGTGGAAATTCATATGTTGTAATGGGTTCTACCCAACTATTAAGTGTGCCTTATGCATTGTATGCTGAGACATCAGGGACGACCGGAGTAACAGGCCCAACTGGTCCTACAGGCTCTATTGGAGATACTGGCTTGACCGGACCTAGAGGAGCAACCGGAGATACCGGTCCTCAAGGCATTCAGGGAAATACAGGATTGACGGGTGCTACAGGTCCGACTGGTAACACAGGTTTAACAGGATCAACTGGAGAAACAGGTCCTCAAGGTATTCAGGGAAATATAGGATTAACAGGTAGCACAGGCCCAACAGGTCTCATAGGCGCAACCGGAGATACGGGTTCGCAAGGCATTCAGGGAAATACAGGATTAACGGGGGCTACAGGCCCAACGGGTAACACCGGTTTAACAGGATCAGTTGGAGCTACAGGTAGTACAGGACCTCAAGGTATTCAGGGAAACACAGGTTTGACGGGTGTAACAGGCCCGACAGGTAGCACAGGTTTAACAGGATCAATTGGAGCTACTGGTAGTACAGGTTCTCAAGGACTTCAGGGAAATACAGGATTAACAGGCAGCACAGGACCCATAGGTCCAACAGGAAATACTGGAGAAACAGGTCCTCAAGGTATTCAGGGAAACATAGGTTTGACGGGTGTAACAGGCCCGATAGGTCCAACTGGAACAACAGGTGAGACAGGTCCAATTGGTCCGACAGGTGCTGATGGAGCAGTAGGTGCAATAGGAGAAACTGGTGCACAAGGTGTTCAGGGAAATACAGGATTGACGGGTAGCACAGGACCAATTGGTCCAACAGGAGTCACCGGAGAAACAGGTTCACAAGGAATTCAGGGAAATACAGGATTGACAGGTAGTACGGGCCCAATAGGTCCAACAGGAAATACTGGCTTAACGGGTGCTACGGGAGAAACAGGACCTCAAGGCGTTCAAGGAAACATAGGATTGACAGGCAGTACAGGCCCTATAGGTCCCACAGGTGCAACCGGAGAAACAGGTTCTCAGGGTGTTCAGGGAAATACGGGCCCGACGGGAGATCAGGGAATACAAGGAATACAAGGAGTTACAGGACCTACAGGAGCTGATGGTGCGCTGAATGCATGGGCGCTGCTTGGAAATTCTGGAACAATTGCAGGAACAAATTTTATCGGGACTACTGATAATAAAGATGTTGTTTTTAAACAAAATGGTGTACAGGCAGGTTTGCTAAATAGCGCGTTGAATAATACATCTTGGGGTAAATATGCACTCAATCCATCCACCACGGGTAGCAACAATACCGCCACCGGGGTGGATGCACTTAATTATAACACCACAGGAAACTTCAATACCGCCACTGGTGTATATTCGCTTCTACTCAATACGACTGGAAGTCAAAATACCGCCAATGGAATGTATACGCTTTATTCTAACACCACAGGAAACTACAATACCGCCATCGGAATGAATGCACTTTATTACAATACCACCGGAAGCAACAATACTGCCACCGGACAGCTTGCACTTTATTCCAATAAAACAGGCAGAAATGCAACGGCAATTGGTTACAACGCAATGCTATATTCAAATAACACTACGACTGCATTTGTTAATTACAATGTAGCTATTGGGTATGAAGCTTTGCGCGGATCATCTGATGCAGCAGCGAATACAGGGAATAATAACACAGCTCTTGGCTATCAAACTCTTTGGAGTAACACCACCGGTCACGAAAATACAGCTATTGGAAAAAATTCCCTTTATTCAAATAATACCGGCTATAACAATACCGCCAGCGGATGGAATGCACTTTATTCCAACACCAATGGTTTCAACAATTCTGCCTACGGAGTGCAAGCACTTCTTAATAACACATCAGGAAATTCCAACACAGCAAGCGGAGTGAATGCGCTATTATGGAACACTACCGGAAGTTATAATACAGCCTATGGAACTGGTGCAATGGCACAAAACACCACTGGAGATAACAATACTGCCAGCGGTTATCTGTCGCTTAATTTAAATACCACCGGATACAACAATACCGCGAATGGTGTGAGTGCGCTTTATTCCAATTCTACAGGAATTAGAAATACTGCGAATGGAAATAATGCACTATCATCCAACACTACCGGAATTTCCAACACTGCCATTGGAGATAATGCATTATTATCTAACACGACGGGAAATTCCAATACTGCGTCAGGACAAGCCGCACTTCAAAATAACACAACTGGTAACCAAAATACGGCCAGCGGATTAGCTGCCCTGCTATATAACACAACAGGAAACTACAATACGGCTAGCGGGTACGCTTCCCTTTATAAGAATACCATAGGTACTGATAATTCTGCATACGGGGATGGTGGATTATATAACAACACTTCTGGAAATTATAATTCCTCATTAGGAGCCGAAGCCCTTTTTTCTAACACTTCAGGTAGTAATAATACATCTATTGGTAATCAATCTGGTCGTTCCAACTCAATCGGCAATGCTAATGTCTTTCTGGGTTATCAGGCAGGATATAATGAAACTGGTTCCGATAAATTATATATTGCAAACAGCACAACATCAACACCCTTGATTTATGGGGACTTCAGCACAAATACGGTAAAAATATACAGCAACCTTAATGTTAACAATGCTTATACTTTTCCCTCTGCTGACGGAACAAACGGACAAGTATTATATACCAACGGTGTTGGTATAGCGAATTGGAAGAGCTTTGCAACAGTTGCTACAAGCGGTAGTTACAGCGACCTGACAGGAACCCCTACTAATGTAAGCGCTTTTACAAACGACGCAGGTTACCTGACAGCAGAAATTGACCCGGAAGTTGGTACAAATACATCAGGTTATTCTCCTAAGTGGGATGGGACCAGTCTGGTAACAGGTTCTGTTTATCAGGATGGTTCAGGCAATGTCGGTATTGGGACGAGCAGTCCCAGTGCTTTGCTGGATGTGAGTTCAACTACTAGCGGCATTCTTATTCCACGCATGACAACAACTGAGCGTAATCTGATCGCCAGTCCTTCTGTAGGCTTGCAGATATTTAATTTAACTACCGGATGTTTTAACGTATGGACAGGTTCTTCCTGGGGACAGATCTGTCCTGATTGCGATTTCAGAGTAGTTGCAGGGAATAACGGACCTATCTGTGCCGGTTTGTCTCTCAATCTTACAGCAACGACTGTTGCCGGTGCTACCTATAGTTGGACAGGTCCCAACGGATTTACATCCAGTCTGCAGAATCCTTCAATTTCGAATGTCACAACAGCTGCAAGCGGTGCATATTATGTTACTGCTGAACTTAACGGTTGTACATCGAATGCAAGTTCAACCGTTGTAACTATCACACCGGGCCTAGATCCTATAACCACTAACTACAACACTCCTGTGTGTACAAACAGCACACTGAATTTTACTGCTACTGCTATTTCGGGTGCAAGTTATACCTGGAGCGGTCCGAACAATTATTTCTCCAACATACAAAATCCAAGCATACCCAATGTTCAGGCATCGCATGCCGGAACATATTATGTTGTAGCTACAGCAGGCAGTTGTTCTTCATCTTCCTCAGTGAGCGTTACCGTGAACCCGGTACCAGCTCAGCCTGGAATCATCACCGGAACATTTTCACTGCTTCCGCCTCAGACAGGGATTGCTTATTCTGTTAGCCCTGTTTCAGGTGCCACCTCTTATACATGGATATATTCAGGAACCGGTGCTACAATAAACGGACAGGGATCCAACAGCATCACCATCGACTTTGCATGCGGGGCCACGAGCGGAAGCCTCAGCGTTACCGCAAACAATGTCTGCGGAGGTGCAAGCACAGCACAGGCACAGGCAGTCACCATAACAACACTTTCGCAACCGTCAGCCATTACCGGCACAAGCCCGGTCGTTCCGCCTCAGACAGGAATTGCATACAGCACAACGGCTGTTACCGGTGCCACTTCTTATACTTGGACTGTACCCGCTTCGCTGGGAACCATCGCCTCTGGACAAGGAACCACATCTATTACAATTGATTTTGCATGCGGCGCCACATCCGGACTTATAAGCGTAGTGGCCAACAATACATGCGGATCAAGTGTCGCACGTTCCATGACAGTTAACATTGCAGCACTGGGAACACCTGGAACCATAAGCGGTTTGACAAATATCACTTATCCTCAAACGGGTGTATCATATTCGGTGCCTGCTGTCGCAGGAGCCACATCCTATACATGGACCGTGCCTACAGGAGCCACCATTGCTTCAGGTCAGGGATCCAATTCCATTCAGGTTGATTATGCCTGCGGCGCTCTTAGCGGAAACCTGGGAGTGACAGCATCGAACTCCTGTGGCTCAAGCGGAACTAACAGCGTTTCAATTACGATTACAACCAACACCCCAACTATTCCCGGCGCTATTTCAGGAACCAACAGTCTTCCTGCAGGCGTCACCGGCGTGACCTATACAATTTCATCAGTTGCCTCTGCAACATCCTATGTTTGGACAGTTCCCACGGGTGCAACCATTATGTCAGGACAAGGAACAACATCTGTTGTGGTGGATTATTCCTGTTCTGCAATATCAGGAAATGTAGGTGTTTCATCTGTCAATGGTTGCGGTACAAGCAGCGAACGCACTATAGCAATAGCAGTATCAGCATCACCTGCTCAGCCAGGAACCATTACTGGTCTTAGTTCAGTACCCTTCGGCGGAACCGGCATTGTATATTCAATATCAACTGTAACGGGTGCTACAACATATACCTGGTCTTACACAGGAACAGGTGCAACTATCGCTTCAGGTCAGGGTACAAATTCTATAACTGTTGATTACGATTGCGCTGCCACCAATGGAAATATTTCAGTCACGGCTAGTAATGTTTGTGCAATACAAAGTACAACCAGAACACTTTCTGTTACTATTACCGGAACGGTTGCTACTCCCGGGGCAATCACCGGAACAACTACACCTCTGGTTGGTCAGACTTCAACTCCTTATTCTGTTGCACTTGTTGCAGGGGCTACCATTTATACATGGACTGTTCCTACCGGTGCCACTGTTGCTTCAGGGCAAGGTACTAATTCAATTCAGGTTGATTTTGGATGCAGTGCGGTTAGCGGAAACATTTCTGTTGCAGCAAGCAACAGCTGTCTTGGTGCAGGAGCACCACGTATACTCGCGATCAATCCAAGTTCTACAGTTCCCACACCCGGCACTATTACTGGCCTTGCTTCAGTTGCACAAGGAAGAACAGGTGTTACTTATACCATTGCGCCTGTTACGGGCGCATCGACTTATACATGGTCATACACTGGCAATGGAGGTACAATAACAGGCGGGCAAGGCACTACAACGGCTACGGTTGATTATACCTGTACTGCAACAAGCGGGAATATAAGCGTTACGGCTAGTAATGCCTGTACAGGGCCAAGTACTGCAAGAACACTTGGTGTTACTGTTAATGCATTATCAACACCTGGAGTAATCACGGGTTTAGCTTCAATTCCGCAGGGAAGCACAGGTGTTAATTACTCCATAGTAGCAGTGCCTGGTGCAACATCATATACCTGGATAGTTCCACTTGGTGCAACAATTGTGTATGGGCAAGGGACAACTTCCATTTTGGTTGATTATAGCTGTTTAGCAGGTAGCGGGAATATTCTTGTAACAGCAAATAATGCTTGCGGATCAAGTGGTGGAAGTAGTCTTAATATTACCATAACAACCAGTACTCCGGCAACACCAGGAGGAATTACTTCAATTCCGTCAACATCATTGCCGAAGGGATACACAGATGCAGTATTCTCCATTGCTCCTGTCACAGGCGCTGCCTCATACACTTGGACGGTTCCTTCAGGAGCCATCATCACTTCGGGTCAAGGCACAACAACAATATTTGTTGATTTTTCATGTTCGGCAGTCTCAGGTAATGTGGGTGTTGTTGCCAATAATCTATGTGGTGTCAGTGGAGTAAGAAATCAAGCCATTACAATAACAGCTGCTCCCGCTCAACCGGGAGGAATCACTGGATTAAGTACTTTGCCAAAAGGCCTTACCAATGTTGCGTATTCAATAACACCTGTTGCAGGAGCATCACTCTATACATGGACTGTACCTGCTGGTGCAACGATAACTTCGGGACAAGGTACTACTGCTATTACTGTAGATTATTCATGCACCGCTGTAAGTGGAAATATTTCAGTGAAATCAAGCAACTACTGCGGTAATGCAAGTACCAATTCTTTATTAGCAATAACAGTTAACTCTAGTCTTGCCTCACTTGGGGTAATTACAGGAACTACATCACCAATTTATGGACAAAATGCTACACCATATTTAGTTGTTCCAGTTACTGGAGCAACTTCATATACTTGGTCTGTACCCGGTGATGCTACCGTGTCATCAGGACAAGGAACCAACACAATAGGAGTAGATTTCCCCTGTAGCGCAACAAATGGAACGATCATAGTTTCAGCTAGCAATTCCTGTGTTAGCAATTCACCGGTAAGTTTATCCTTTGCATTAAGCTCTGTTGCTCTCACGCAGCCTGGAGTAATTACGGGTCTTGCCAGCGTTCCTAGTGGAACACCATCAGTGGTATACAGCATTGCCCCGGTTACTGGAGCTACTTCATATACCTGGACTGTGCCTTCAAATTGTACAGTAACATCGGGACAAGGAACCACTTCGATTACAGTCGACTACTCTAATTGCAGCGCTGTAAGTGGTACTATCAGTGTAATTGCAGGCAATGCGTGTGTACCTCCAAGTCCGGCCCAGACACTTGCGGTAACTGTTACTACTACAGCCCTGGCTACTCCTGGAGTTATTACGGGTATTCAAACGCCTTTACCCGGACAGAATGCTGTGAGCTATTACATTTCACCAGTAACTGGTGCTACAACATATACGTGGTCTTATTCGGGAACTGGCGTTAGTATCATTTCAGGACAAGGCACTACTTCAATAGTTGTCAATTATGCTTGTGGTGCTACCAGTGGTAATATTAATGTTACGGCAAGTAATGGTTGCATTCCTACAAGTGCAGCCAGATCGCATGTAATTACTCTAGGGAGTGCTTTACCTACACCCAGCGCAATTTCTGGTTCTCAGGCTCCGGTATATGGCCAAACTGGGGTAACGTATTCTATTACTCCACTTGACGGTGCATCATCATATACGTGGACTGTTTCGCCAGGAGCAACAATTTCTTCAGGGCAAGGGACATCTACAATAACAGTTGAATACGCATGTACTGCGTCTACCAATGGTACCGTTAGTGTTGTAGCGAACAGTGCTTGTTTTGGATCTTCTGCACCTAGTGCACTTTCTTATGCAATGGGTGGCTCACTTGCAACACCGGGAGCAATTGCGGGATTATCATCAGTTCCAAAAGGGACAAATGATTTAGTATATACTGTATCCCCGTTAAGTGGAGCAACTTCGTATTCCTGGTCGGTTCCTGTTGGATGTACAATTACTTCCGGACAGGGTACTAATTCAATTAAAGTTGACTATGGTTGCACTGCAATAAGCGGGGATATAAGTGTTACAGCGACAAATTCCTGCACAACAACAGCCGCCAGTACTTTAACAATTACAGTATCTTCATCACTTTCTGCCCCAGGCTCTATTGCCGGAACTGCTTCGCCAACTTTTGGGTCTGCAGTGAACTATACTATAATTCCGATCGTTGGAGCAATTTCATATAATTGGTCTGCACCAGCAGGGGCATCGCTTGTTTCGGGAGGAGGAACTAATTCTGTATGGTATAGTTTTTCATGCGGCGCATCAAGCGGAAATATTAGCGTTACGGTAAACAATTCCTGTATTATTCCTGGAACAGCAAGTAACCTGGCTATTAACCCCGTTACTGGGAATTCAATTGGTTCGCTAGGATCAATTTCAGAGATGATTACAGGAGTCAATAAAAGGTTTTATTCAGTTACACCTGTAGGAGCGGCTGTATATAACTGGACTGTTCCCGGGGGAATGACAATTATTTCCGGGCAGGGGAGTTCTTCTATTTCAGTTGATTATACTGGTGCTATAAGTGGTACGGTAAGTGTGACTGCATCAAATTCTTGCCTTGTTCAGAGTAGTACGGCAAATTTAGTTGTCGCTTTAACTGCAAATGGGCAAGTATTTAGTGCTACTGGTTCTGGCCAAACAGGAACCATTCAATACTTTACAGTTCCTTCAGGTGTAACATCGGTAACTGTAGTTGCTTGGGGAGCACAGGGTGGTGATGCAGTTTATGGTGGTAAAGGGGGAAGAGCCACGGGAACTTTTGCTGTCACTCCTGGTCAGATACTGAATATTTTTGTTGGAAGGCAAAACATTTGGAATGGTGGTGGAACAGGATTTCAGCAAGGTGGAGGCGGCGCATCTGATGTAAGGGTTGTAGGACTAGCTTTACCCAACAGGATAATTGTTGCTGGTGGCGGTGGCGGTGCAGGAAGTTTAAATGGCGGATCTCCTTTTGCATTTGGAGGTGCTGGTGGCGGTAATACTGGTGGTGCAGGTGCTGCTAACACTGCCGGAGGTGGAGGAGGAGGTACTCAATCTGGTGGTGGTGGCGGTGGCTGCGGTGGTAGTGGTTGTGGCACTGCTGGTTCATTTGGTCAAGGTGGAAACGGTTATAATGGTAATGCTGGCGGCGGTGGTGGTGGTTATTATGGCGGTGGTGGTGGTGGTGGACAAAGCGGTGGCCAGTATGGCGGTGCTGGTGGTGGTGGCTCAAGTTATTTTGCACCCGGCGTAACAGTTATATCTGATGTTCAAGGTGTGCAGTCAGGAAATGGCCAAATAATGATTTTGTGGTAATATTTTATTGAATTGAAATTCATAAAAAGGTTTGGTTCATTTATAGCAATCAACGGCTGATCAAAGACCGAACCTTTTTCTTTTGCATATCTATAGAATGAAGAATTTAAAATTATTAATAAAGTAATATTGAAAGGCTGAGATTTTCTCAGCCTTTTTACATTTTCCCTTATCTTTGCCCTGTGAAATCAGAAGAGCTTCTGTCGTATTACAGGCAGGATGCAAGGACAGGTCAGTTAAAAGATATAATAAGAAACTTCCCGAAATCACGCATACAGCTTAAAGGCCTCGCCGGATCGTCCGGTGCTGTTGTGGGAGCGGCGGTTTTTGAAGGGAATCCTTTTGCCCATTTGTTCATACTTCCCGATAAAGAATCTGCAGCATATTTCCTGAATGACCTTGAAAATATTTTCGAAGAACAGCAACTTCCTTCCGAAAAAAAACGCATACTTTTTTATCCCACTTCTTACAAGAAAGCCTATGAAATTGAGAATACGGATAATGCAAATGTTTTGTTGCGCACCGATATTCTGAACCGCTTGTCAGGGGGAAGAAAAAAGAACATCATGGTTACCTACCCAGAAGCGCTTTCAGAGAAAGTTGTTACCCGCGCTTATTTAAATAAAAACACATTTAAACTAAAAACAGGAGAGCAGGTAAATCTCGACTTCATCATGGAGTTTCTTGCTGAATACGGCTTTGAGCGCGTTGATTTTGTTGTGGAACCCGGACAATTTACTTTGCGCGGAGGAATTATAGATGTATTTTCTTATTCAAACGATTATCCTTATCGTATTGAATTTGCAGGAAATGTAATAGAATCGCTTCGTACCTTCGATCCTGAATCGCAGCTCAGCGTAAGCAAACTGACCAATATAAGTTTGTTGCCCGATGTGCAGGATCGTGCAATTTTAGAAAAAAGAGAATCAATATTATCATTATTTCCAGAAGATACAATTGTCTGGATTGATGATCTGGCGTATACTTCCGAGAAGATCAACAAGGAATTTGAAAAAGCTGAAATCGCTTTCCAGGTATTAAACAAAGAAATAAAACATATTGATCCTTCTGAGTTATTTTTAAAAGGTGAAGATCTTTTAGAACAAATTCTTGGTTTTACCACAATCGAATTCGGAAGACATTTTATATTAGACCCGCAGCATGTACTTCAATTCAACTGCGCTGCACAGCCCTTGTTCAGCAAGAATTTTGAATTATTGATTTCAAATCTCCAGGAAAATTCTACAAATGGTTACAAGAATTTTATTCTGGCAGATAGCCCGAAGCAGGTAGAGCGTATCTATACCATATTTGATGATAGTCAGAAAAACAGGAACCTCACAAAACCTATTGAGTTCACTCCTGCGCAGTTTACATTGAACGAAGGATTCATTGACCGTGACCTGAAACTGGTTATGTACACCGATCATCAGATATTCGAACGCTATCATCGTTTCCGATTGAAAGATCGTTTTGCAAGCAAGGAAACGGTCACCATGAAAGAATTGTACGACCTGAAACCTGGTGATTATATAACGCATATTGATCATGGTGTAGGGAAGTTTGCAGGGCTTGAAAAAATTGATATTAATGGCAGGGAACAGGAAGCAATCCGGTTAATATATAAAGATAACGATCTGCTGTATATCAGCATTCACAGCCTGCACAGGATTGCCAAGTATGCCGGGAAAGATGGAGCAGAACCTACACTCAACCGTCTTGGGTCGAATGCATGGAGCAATCTGAAAAAGAAAACCAAGCAGCGCGTTAAAGATATTGCAAAGGATCTGATAAAACTTTATGCGAAAAGGCGAAGTGAACAGGGTTTTGCTTTTGCCCCTGATACCTACTTGCAAACAGAACTTGAGGCATCTTTTATTTATGAAGACACGCCAGACCAGGTAAAATCCACAGCTGATGTGAAAAAAGATATGGAGGCTGAATGCCCCATGGACAGGCTTATTTGCGGTGATGTTGGATTTGGAAAAACTGAAATTGCCATACGTGCCGCATTCAAAGCTGTGAACGACAGCAAACAGGTTGCAGTGCTTGTACCTACCACCATCCTTGCATTGCAGCATTATAAAACATTTTCCGAAAGGCTGAAAGATTTTCCATGCAGGGTCGATTATGTGAACCGTTTTAAATCGGCAAAATCAATTCGCAATACGCTTACTGATTTGAAAGAAGGAAAAGTGGATATCCTGATTGGCACACACCGGCTCATCAGTAAAGACGTAGAGTTTAAAGAACTCGGGCTTTTGATTATTGACGAAGAACAAAAATTCGGAGTGGCTGCAAAAGAAAAATTAAAACAGCTAAAAGTAAATGTCGATACGCTTACACTTACAGCTACGCCTATTCCACGCACGTTGCAGTTTTCGATGATGGGTGCTCGTGATCTTTCTATCATCAATACTCCGCCGCCAAACAGGTATCCTATCATTACCGAACTCCATGTTTTTAAAGAAGAGGTAATTCGTGATGCCATTATGTATGAGATTTCGCGTGGCGGACAGGTTTTTTTTGTACACAACCGTGTTCAGAACATTGAAGAAATTGCAGGATTAATTCAGCGACTATGTCCCGATATACGCATTGGCATTGGTCACGGACAGCTTGACGGACATAAGCTTGAAGCCATCATGCTCGATTTTATTGAAGGTTATTACGATGTACTTGTCGCTACTACAATTATTGAATCGGGACTTGATATTGCGAATGCAAATACTATAATAATTAATAATGCGCAGAACTACGGTTTAAGCGACCTTCACCAATTACGCGGAAGAGTGGGGCGTACAAATAAAAAGGCATTCTGCTATTTGCTTGCGCCTCCTTTATCTGTGCTGCCCGATGATGCACGCAAACGGCTTCGTGCCATTGAAGAATTTTCTGAACTGGGAAGCGGTTTTAATATAGCTATGCGCGACCTTGATATTCGTGGTGCAGGAAATCTGCTTGGTGGTGAGCAAAGCGGATTCATTGCTGAGATTGGGTTTGAGATGTATCACAAAATTCTTGATGAAGCCATGCAGGAGCTGAAAGAAACTGACTTCAAAGAATATTTTAAAGAAGACCAACAGAAAGTTTTTGTAAAAGATTGTCAGATTGAAACAGATCTGGAAATTTTAATTCCCGACAATTACGTAGGAAGTGTAAAAGAAAGGTTATCGCTTTATAAAGAGCTTGACAGCATTGAAACAGAAGAAGGTCTTGATAAATTCCGCGAACATCTTATTGACCGTTTTGGTGCTATTCCTTTGCAGACACAGGAATTGATAAATGCTATTACACTCAGAAAAATTGCAAGCAAAATCGGTTTTGAAAAACTGGTGTTAAAGGGAAACAAGATGACAGGATTTTTTATTCCGAATGAAGATTCGCCATATTACCAGTCCGAAACCTTTACCCGCGTGCTTGCTTATGTACAGGCCAATCCCCGTTCTTGCAAAATGAAAGAGGGAAACAATAAATTAACACTGACTTTTGAGAATATTGGAAGTGTATCAGATGCAATAGTGAAAATGAATTTATTAAATCCACACCAGGAAGCTTCTCTTAATTAAAACCAAATTTTTTCCTCACAAGTTTCATCAACTCATCGCGTGATTTCCTGAAAGCATCAGGCATAGTAACTCCTCCCGGAACGCTTTTAAACTGGACTTTTTTATCAATAGATGAGGTTTTAAAAGAAAGATCAAATGTGTAATATCTTTCCGATTCTGCAGGATTTCCAATAACTGTATCAAGTTTTCCAAAACTATATTTTTCAATTTTTAGTGCTAGGGAATCAACATCTGGTTTTGTCAAGATAACTTCTTTGGATTTCAAATTGTCCATCGTCCAGCAGGGCTTTTGCTGCAACCATTGCGAACAATCGCCCTTCTCATCTTTGAAATAAGTGTAGGTAAGTTTGCCTTCTTTTATTGAAACTTCTTCGTATGTTGATTCAGTAGTATGATAATAATATGCTTCAAACTTCAGGTAATCATTTTTTACTAACGATAGCTGAGAAGAAGAAGTGTTGCTGTCCTGTTGTTGTGTAATGTCCTTTTTATGGCAGCATCCGCTGATTGCAACTAACAATATTCCTGCAAAAATTAGTTTACGGTTTTTCATATCACCTGATATTTACTATAAAGCAAATATATTGAATTGCATTGTGAAAGCAAAACCTAGTTGCAAAAAAAAGCCAGAGAAACTCTCTGGCTTTTTCAAAATTATTTTTCAAATTAGTTAGGCGTTCCTTTTCCTAAAACATTTATAATTTCCCAGGTAGCAGCACTGCTTGAAGTAGAAGTATACTTGAATGCGATGTGAACATTTGTTCCGGTTGCCGCTGATAAATTAATATTTCCAGATGGTGTCACAGCCCAGCCTCCTGCTGATAAAGCAAATCCAGTAAGTTCAGTCCATGTTCCTGTTGCGGGAGCACCACTTGTATAATCTGTAGAATAATAAAGTTTAAGCGAACCGTCACCTACAGCTCCATAATTCATAACTGACGTGAATGTTAATATCGGGTCGGTATATTTAGTCAAGTCAAAGGATGAAGAAATGAGCCAGTCTTCATTAGGATATTTCACTCCACCGCTAAACCCTGTCATAGTTGCGCCATAGGAAGTAATAGCCCATACTTGCGCCCCGGTTAAGCTATACGGTGTGAAACTACCAAATGTTGCGGTGAAAGGTTCAGATAAGAATAATGGGGATACACCACCAAAACCAATAAGGTCATTTGCATCTCTTAGAATAAATTGCCATGTACCATTAAATATACTCAATATGCCGACAACAGATCCATAGCCACTTGGTACCAGGTTTCCTGCAAAATTTGCATAATTGCTTGTGCGGATTACGAGCGAATTCCCGTTCTTATCCATGATGGTGCGGTTTGTAGCCGTAGCTGTAGATACACCAAAAACCTGGCCTACATCACTGCCATTAAAAAATACACTGTCTAACCTTATAAGGGAATTACGATTTACATCCGTAAATCCAGCTATAGTCATAAGTTTTGGAACAGGAGGATTTCCTGGAAAACTATCAAGGAACAAATGATCTTTAATATATGCAGCTGGTATTCGGCCAATAGCTCCATTATATAAGTATCCAAGTTCAGGTGCTCCTCCATAATTACCAATATACAGACCCTTGCATTTTACAAGAATTTTCTGACCCAATCTGTAAGTAGTATAAAGACCAGGCTGGTCTAGGGCAATAACAATTCCACCTGTAGCATCCTCAATATAAAGATTTTTGTAAATATTACCTGACTCATCGTTGGCAACAACAGTACCTTCAACTATAAGGTCATTGTTGATAATTCCAAAAGTGAGATTGGGCGCAGCAAGAGCTGCAAATGAATCAGAAAGATGATTCAAGACGGCAATAGTTGTATTTGCTGAAAAGTCAACCGTTGGTGCGGTAATTTCCGGAGCATCAAATTTGTCTTTTACACATCCATTGAGAGTAATGATTCCTGCCAGGATAAGTAAGAGAGTTAATATTTTGCTGATTTTATTCATGTCGTTTTTATTTATATTATTATCGTTCATGCAAAGTTTTTACTTACTGTCGAACCCTATAACATCATTCAGATCCCTGATGTATAGCTGCCATGTTCCGTTAAAGTTGCTTAAGATTCCTACAATAGAGCCAACTCCGCTTGGTACGGGTTCTGCAGCAAAAGTGGCATAATTGCTGGTACGGAGAACAACCGTATTTCCTGTTAAATCCTGAAGTGTACGGTTGGTGGTAGCAGTTGATAAAGAATAAGGTTGTCCTACTTCAGCAGTTGCAAAATGTACACTGTCTATCTTTATAAGGGTGCACAAGGCCGCATTTGTAAAAGTTGGAATAGTGATAAGTTTGGGCACCGGTGGGTTCTGAGGAAAACTATCAATGAATAAATGATTGTCAATAAGTGCATCAGGTATGCGACCTATTACACCAGCATTATCGTAACCAAGTTCCATTGTACCACCATAATTACCAAGATACAATCCTTTACATTTAATATAAACCATTTGCCCTATTTTATATTTAAGATAAAGTTCTTTCCTGTCGAGAGCTATATTAACTCCGGCAGAATCATCCTCAATATAAATTGATTTATAAATGTTTCCTGATTCATCATTTCCAACAACAACCCCTTTAATAATAATATTCGAGTCAATAATTCCAAATCCGGAACCCATTACATCAACATAGAACTTATTAAACTGGGCTAAGGTCATGTTAGCTGTTAAGCCTGCGCTGGGTGTAATAACAGGTGGTGTGTCAAAGTTGTCATCTTTAATACAGCCTCCGAGAAATGCTGTTCCTAATACAAAAATAAGAACTGCTAATATTTTGCTGATTTTATTCATATCTTTTTTCATATCTTTTTGATTGAATTATATCCTTACAGATACCGTTAAATAAAATGTTCTTCCAAGTCCATAAAAATATTTTGGTGTAAATTTATTGAGGTTCTTGGTTGTATAATCAAAACGCATTTGTTCATAACCACCTGTAATCAGATTCTGGTTATTGAAAATATTGCTTACACTAAAGTTTATATTGATGAATGCTTTCTTGTAGATAAGAGATTTACCAAGGGATGCATCAAAAGTAAATCCACCATCAAGTTTTTCTTGTTTGGTAATTTTAGGGATCAGTGTGTCTCCAATACCTAAACCAGAAATAGCCTCTTCAGTTCTTCTTTCCGGGTTGAAATCCAGGTACATTTTATCAAAATAATTCAGGTTTGCATTAAAGTACCAATACTTTGGATGCGCATATTTCACACCGACTGAAAAAGCATTTTGTGGTGTTCCGCTAACATAAAAATTCTTCTGGTAAACTGTTTCTGTAATATCTGCAACCGAACCGTTTTCATATGACACGGTGGCTGTAGGTCTTGATGTGTAACGAAAGTTGCCGAGAGCTGCAACACCAATTATGTTGATTGTACTTGTTGCTTTTACGTCTGCTCCAAGTTCAAATCCCTGCAATGTTTTGTCAATTCCCGTCATGGTCATGTTCACAAAAGTTGCATAATCATCGTGGTAGAAACTGATGACTCTTGATCCGTTCGAAAGCATTGTTTGGTATGCGGTGAGTCGTACACTTGCTCTTTGTGATTTATATATGTAACTGATATCGCCCGATAATGTTTTCTGGCTTCCGATACCAGGTGTAATGGTATTTTTAATATCAGGAGATACAAATGAATAGGAAGCATAAGGAGGATCGCTCATATAACCTGCATTTCCTACAATAAAATTATGTCCGTTGATTTTATAAGTTGCACCTGCTTTTATTCCATAATTCGTATAGTTGCATTTTTCTGAGTTTCCCAAAGAGTTATCCGGGTTACGGCCGTTTTTCATAAGGCCTTCTCTCCAGAAAGTAGTATGAGAAACATTTAATGCTACGAAATATTCTATTTTATTATAACTGAATTCAGCCTGTCCCCAAAGTAATCCGGAGTTCTGGAAAATGTTATAATTCCATCCATAAATATCACCGGCTTTAACATGCCTGTTAGGATTATTCATGTCGTTCTGCATGGAATCAAGGTTTCCATGATAATCCTGAACTGCAAACTGATCAATGTCTACCCAGTAGTCACCACCCAGCATATCAATGATGGTTTTAAAATGATGTCCGGTATATTTTGAAAGTTCAAGTCCACCACTAATCATAACATTATCATTCTTCTGATAATTCAGCAAAGAATTCAACATTATCTGCGAATGGTCGGCTCTTTTTTCTTCAACAACATAATTTGCCTGTGCTCCGGTAGCATTTGCCAACCTGTTCACAAGATATAAATGATCCCAGTTAATTTGCTGTGTGTTTACATCATTTTGCCATGCACTTGTAAGTGCTGCTACTACAGCAGGATCAGGTGTCACTGCCAGATTAGCGTTGGTCTGGTAGCTGGGTAAATACCTGTAATAATCAGGGCGTGGGTCTGGTGCATTGTACCAGTTTAAAGCAGAAGTTCCGTTTCTTCCAAATGAATAGGCCAGTGAATTTGTCACTTTCATTTTTGGATTTACTTTCCAGTAATGGTTGAAAATAAACATAGGCTCATTAAAATTTTTCACTTTGGCATTACGCTTATCAGCACCGTTGTTCTGGTATCCCCAGTTCGGGTTATAATAATGAGTGCCGGTAAGTTCTGCAGCTTCCGCTGTTGTACCTGCCTGCATGCCTCTTTTGGTTGGTGAAGCATAGGCAGTCAATGCGATGCTGTGCTTTTCATTTAATTTTTTTTCTGCAGAAGCAAAATACGCCCATGCATCATAAAATACACCATCTACATAACTTTCGTTACCCCATCTGCGTGAACCGCTTACGGTGAATGCCCAGTTATTCTGCATCAACCCGGTAGAATATGTGTACATAATACGGTTGGTGTATGATTTATTCGAGAGGGAATACGATAATTTGTTTTGTTTTCTTTGCAAGGAAGCACGGGTAATAATATTGGTTGTACCACCTACTGCACCGAAAGAAAATCTGGCAGCGCCAAGACCGTTCACAACTTCTTTATTACGCATGGCATCATTCAATCCGCCCCATTCTGACCATGAAGGACGACCGTTTTCGGGATCGTTAACCTGGACACCGCTCATATAAACAGATGAATTGTCAGAATCATACCCACGGATGCGGAAGTAAGCAGCACCAAGAGTGAATCCTGCAGTGTTTACAAATATATCGCTTGTAGAATGTAAAAGCCCTGAAATGTTCTGGCCTTTATTTTCATCTTCAAAGTCCAATGCAGAAAGATTAACTTCTGAAATTCCAGATATCTCGCCGTTGGCCGAAGCAGTTGTTTTCATTCCAAATGCGCCAAGTTTTGTTTCCGGGGCTGCAATGTCAACTGTAGATGTTTGTGCTTCATAACCATCAATGGTCACTGTAACACTTGATTTCCCTGTAGCAATGTTGTTTAATTCGAAGTAACCGTCGCTGTTTGTTTTTACTTCGGTACTTCCTATCTTAACTGATGCGCCTGAAACAGCTTTACCTGTTTCGGAATCGAATACAGTGCCCGATACCTTGGCATTCTGCGCCTGCAATGCAACTGCAGCAGTCAGTAACATGAATAAAAATAATAATCTCCTCATTTCGTATATTTTAGTTTAATTTTTTTTTTGAGAAAAGTACGCAAAGGTAAAATTTAAAATTTAAGATTTGTGAATTTTTTGAAAATAAATTGTTAAACACCGCAATAAAACAGAGAATAAGAATACTAATACAAATAATATTTATCTTTGCAAATATTTTGACACCATGAAAAGAATTTTATTGCAGGCAACAATTTTTTTTGTTGCATTTTTTATCGGAACACATTTTGTTTCCGCACAGGAGAAGCAGTATAAGGTAGGCTGTATCGCTTTTTACAATACTGAAAACTTTTATGATACAATAGATAATCCCCTGACGCTGGATGATGAATTTACTCCAAACGGTTTGGATAAATGGAATACCAAAAAGTATAACACTAAGCTTGAACACATGGCTGAAGTGATTTCACAGATAGGAGATGAGTATGTAAAAGGTGGCCCCGTAATAATAGGGCTGTCTGAAATTGAGGACAGTTGTGTTCTAGTTGACTTGGTTAAACAACCACTACTGAAGAGATCCAATTACGGAATTGTTGAATACAATTCACCCGACAGGAGAGGTGTGGATGTTGCCCTGTTATATCAAAAAGATCATTTCGTCCTGCTTAGCAGCAAGCCTGTAAAGCTTACCATTCCTGGGAGAACGGATTGGTTTACGCGTGATCAGTTGGTAGTTTCAGGATTGTTCGATGGTGAGCAAATGTATTTCATTGTGAACCATTGGCCATCCAGAAGAGGCGGAGAAAAAAGAAGTGCCGGCCTTCGCAATGCAGCCGCGGATCTTACAAAATCGATTGTCGATTCCATTCAGAAAATTGATTCAACTGCAAAGATTGTCATCATGGGTGACCTGAATGATGATCCAACAAACAATAGTTTAGTAAAACATTTGAAAGCCAAAAGCAACGAAAAAGAAACAGGCAAAAAAGATTTATATAATCCATCGTATAATCTTTTCAAGAAAGAAGGAGTTGGAAGCCTTGCATACCGAGACAACTGGAACCTCTTCGATCAGATAATTATTTCAGGGGCTTTGCTCGGTGATGACAGGTCGACTTATAAATTTTATAAATCAAAAGTATTTAACAGAAACTTTCTCGTACAGAAAGAAGGGGCCTTTGCAGGTTATCCATTCAGAACTTATGTTGGCTCTACCTGGCAGGGCGGATATTCCGACCATTTCCCGGCATATATTTTCCTGGCGAAAGAAGTAAAATAAATTTTGAAAAATTGATTTTTGCGATCCATTACTTTAAGTAATGGATCGTTTTTTTATTGCTCTATAAATTTTTCTGAAGTGATCTTTCCCTGCTTATCAATAATTGAAATAAGATAAACGCCAGTCGGAAAGCATCCGATATCAATGCTTGCATTTGTTTTTGAAATATCATTTTGCAAAATTATTATTCCAATTATATCAGAAACATTTCTGTTACTTCAGTTGTTATATTTTCAAAAATCAGGATTTCGTTTGCAGGATTCGGATGAATTAAAACTTTTTTGCTTTCATTGTTGAAGTCTACAATCATAGTGTTTGTTATGTTTCCGATATTTATGCCATTGCCAATACTTGCAATCCAAATTTCATCTTGGCCAAAATGATTAACAAAAACATGTTCTGGTGTCTGAAAGGATATATGTTTACTGGCATCCATCTTGGAGTCTCAAGATTCATATCGACGTTAACCCAAGGTCCTTGAGTTTCGGTAGTGAGAAAAACTTGTGTAAGATTTAGCGGATGATTCAACTCTGTCGAATTGTGTTCCTTATTATAAGACGGGTTTCGTAAATACAAGTTGCGATTTTTAATAAATTGTAAAAACAAAAAAAAGCTGCTCCATATAAGGAACAGCTTTTTCGTATTGGGAAGTTGATATTATTCTTTTGAGAATTTTTTTGCAGCAATAATTTTGTTTTTATTCTGCAGAGTAATAATGTAAACGCCAGTTGTTAAATTTCCAACATTAATTTTTGCTTCATCACCGTTGATAGCAATTTCCTTAATGGTTTCACCTAACAGGTTTGATATTTTAACTGAAGTTGCGCCATACAAATTTGATATAAATAAATAATCCGTAGTGGGGTTAGGATACATGCTTACATTTGCTGACATCATTGATAATTCATTAATTCCTGAATATGAATAGATATCATTTATGTCGCGTGGTTCAATAAAATAATGACTGTAAGTTAGATAAATAACACCTTCAACATCATAATTAGCGCCAAGCACCGGTGTGTAATGAAACATCAGGTCATCAACATTAGCTGTGTCACCATCGAATACCTGCCATTCACCATAGGAATTTGCAGTCTTGGAACAAGGTACATTGATAATTTTAACCAGGACTCCTTCGTAAGCTTCACCAGCAATGGTATCTTTTATATTAGCACCTGTAACTGTTACGGGAGCAGGTAATGTATTACCAGAAGAATGAACGGTATAACCGTTAATTAATGTAAATTCAGTAAATCCATAATATTCCTTTACGGTTCCTGTTATAGTTACGCTATCTCCAATAACCGGTGAGTGTGTATTATCGTAAACATAAATACCATTCCATATGCCAGTTCCATCCTGAATAAAAAATCCAGCCGAACCAACTGCAGTAATAATACCTGATGTTGATGCCACTGTATTTACAAATGGAGAATTGGGTGGAGTTGCTGTTGAGTATTGAATGTTGTAGATAGTTTGTGGGTTTGGCAGAGTAAGGTCGATATTGAAAAGCACAGTATCGGCAACATTCGGAACTAAAGGCAGGTGAGAGTTGTCAACAAGTTGAGTAATCAGCGTGTGAGGTCCGTCTGTCAGGCCTGTAAGTGCAATAGGTCCTGTTGTATATTGCATTACCACAGGGTCTGCATCAAGATAATAATGAATATGTCCATCAATACCTGTTCCCGGATTACCAACAATAAAATTAACAACACTGAAATTAACATTTAAAGAACTAGAATAAAAAGTGGCATTTTGTGCAGGGAATGTGATAGAGATTAATGGATTTGATGTAGCGGGTCCATCGGTAATAGAAACATCATCAATTTGTAAATGATCCAAATCAGCCATAGTATATTGCGTGGAAAGAATAAACTCTCCTGAGGTTGTCGTATTCGCACAGGTAATGGTATCAGTGTAATGAGTCCATGTTGCTGAATTCTGTACATGGTATGCAGTATAAGTTGCATATCCATATCCTGTAGCTCTTCCATCAAATAATCCAAGTCTGATACTTCCATGTCCTCTTACCCAGTATGAAACGTAGTATTTCACACCGTTTGTAATTGAAAGAGGTTGAGTTGAAAATCTTTTATGTGTAGCTTCAGTATTAACAAGCTTACATGCATGTGTTGGACTGTGGGCACTTACTGTGTAGGGACTAATACTATCCGCTTCAAGTGTTGTTTTTGCACCAACCCATCCGGTAGGAACATTTCCATTCCAGTTTTCGAAATCACTGCTGAAAATTACAGTTTGTGATTTTCCGGCAAAAAATGCCAGAAGAAAAAAACTGACGATTAATAATTGTACTGATTTTTTCATAATGTTATATTTAATTTTTGGTTAAACTTTTTTATAAAGGATCACAAAGGTAAGAAAATTAAGAGTATAGTTGCAAAAAAAAACCTCCGGAATTTCCGGAGGTTTTTTTAGATAGTGTACTAAAGATTATTCTTTAGAAAATTTCTTGGTAAGAACAACTCCGTTATTGTCAATCAGGGTAATAAAATAAATACCGTCTGACAGATTGCTTACATTCACTTCAGTGTTGTTGCTGTTCACTTTTATAGTATTGACAGTTTCGCCAAGGATATTAGAAATCATTATCATTTCTATACCATCTATATTATTCAGGAAAAGATTTGAAGAAACAGGATTAGGATAAATGATAACGGAACCCTTATCAAATTCGCCGATACCTGAATGAATAGATACATCACTTGCATCTATTGGTTCAACACGAACTACACCGCCATAAGCTAAATAAACTATACCTGTGATGTCATAATTAGTTCCGAGAACAGCGTTAGTGTATTTGTAAAGCATCCCCCCGATTTGCGTAAGATCGCCATTATTAACTGACCATTCACCATACCATGCGGTACCTGTAGTATCCGAGCAAGGCATATTTGTTAATGATACCAGAACGCCTTCAAGTTCTTCGGTAGTTGAATTTGCTTTTGATACGCCGTATGCAGTATGCACTGTATTGCCGGTAGAAACTTTTGTAATATTTGAAACACTTCCTAATTCAGTATAAGTCAGGTATTCGCTAACAGTTCCTGATATAATGATTGAATCTCCAATTGCTAGACTGGCTGCAGCAGCATGAGCAGAATCATAAACATAAATGCCGTTCCATGGTCCGGAAGCATCCTGCATGAAGAAACCTTTGTTAGCTCGTCCGGTTACAATACCTCCTGTAATAACTGGTTGACCGTTATAATCAGAAATATATGGTGCGGTAGTGGAATACTGGATATCGTGAATAGATACAGTCGGAACTGAACCTGTTGTAACAGTTACGTCATCAATCACAACATCACCTCCAACGCCTACAGAAATAATAAATTCAGCAAGACTAGTAGTTGTATCAGGAACTAAAGTCTGAGTTACTTGTGTCCAGGCAGTTGTTGCTGACACATAAGGATTATAAGATAAGTAACCATATCCAGAATTAGCAGCTCCTGTGAACATACCAGTTCTCACTTGACCTGTTCCTCTAACCCAAAAAGAAATAACGTAAGCAGTTCCGTTGGTAACAGATGCGGAAGTAGAAGTAAAACGCCTGTGTGCGGTGTAAGTGTTTGTTAATCCACATGCATTTGTTCCGCCATGAACATTTGTAGTAACTTTCGTAATTGTAAAACTTGATGTTGAGGTTTTTGAACCACCCCATCCGTCAGGATTTGCAGCTGTCCATGTTTCAAAACCACCGTTCGTAATTTGAGCATTAGATACTAATGCAGCAAAAACAAACATTAATGCAAAAAGTAAAAATGTTTTTTTCATATTGATTAAATTTTTAATTAGGTTCAAAAAAGGAAGGCAAAGATATGAAATTTTTAAATCAATGTGATATTTTTAACAATTAAAAAGCAAGGAAACTTTTACTCTTCTTTTTGTTGCATTTTCGTAGCACATTAATTTTGAGGGCAACATAAAGATCGGCTCCTGATAAGCGATTTCCAATCAAAGCACCAAGTTTGTCAGTACCTATGATGAGAAAGTTGTTCAGCCTGAAAGCCAGTCCGATCCTAGGCCACAGGTATTGATACATGATGATTGGCATAGCCACCCCAAACCTTCGTAATTCATAGCGTGGTGTGATTGCGATGGTGTTTGCCCTGTCAACACCGGGCATCCCGAAATGCGGAATGCGTTGTACCCAGGTTGCATTGACATAAATGTTATACCCGACATTATAATCAAATTGAATGCTTGCAGCCCATGGCGTAAGCATTGTAAATTTTGTTCCGGTAATTGTTGGAATGGGATTGTCATCGAAATGCTGACTTAAGGTAGAGTCAATACCACTCAGCCCATCTACTTTCAAATGCGCGAAGTTGTACCAGTAATCGGATTTATTATCGATCAAAAAGGTTTGTGCTTTTTCTTTAAACCGCACATAGCCGATGTCAATCAGCGAAATGCCCAGTTTCCAGTGGTATTGCAACTCAAGTTTTTTATTGCAGAAATTCGGGCACTGGTATTTGTTTTGCAATGATTTTTTTTCAATTGTAATTCCTATATCCATTGATTTCCCTTTGCCTTTCGATTCCAGAAAATTATCTTCATTGATAGCATATCCATACTTTGCAGTTAAATTTTTAAAAACAAGATCCGTATCATTGGGGATATATAATGTTGATTCCTTATGCAGCACAAATGCTCCTGCAAAAGCATTTAAATTTTTAAGTGTTATTCCTGCTTTAATGGTCATATCCCTTTCTTTCATAACTTCTCGTGCAACAGAAATTCCAATTTCGTCCCATACCATCGCATTAGCCCTGAATTTTGGCACATTGATATCAATATTCTGAAGTGGTTCATAAGTAAGACCTTCAAAAGCAAGTTTGGCACATGTCTTATGAAGTCTTGTCAGAGAAAGAGCTCCTCGACCTGCAGTGATCACTCCGAATGTCCACTTTTTAACATTGAACATTAGCGAGGGACCCTGAACAAGTACGTTGCTGTATACATTCTTGCGCCAGCTATTCTGCTCCTTGTTTTCAAGCATATATTTTGAACTCTGTCCCTTATAACGGTTCCATGCATTGTTTACAAAAAGTTCAGTATTTCCATTGTCGGAGACATAATCCGGAAGATTTGTCTGAAAAAGGTAAACATAATTGTTGTCAAGGTATGAATGAGCTGTTACAATATTAAAATCCCAGCGATAAGGAGAACCGGCCATAAATGAAGGATTCAGCCAGGCGCCGGTGATACCAGCATAAATACTGTTACTGATGCCATAACGTTCCTGCGAAAATGTCTTTGCTGAAAGAAAGAACATGATTGTGAACAATATTAAAAAAGCCTTTTTCAATTATGGTATATTCAGTACATGGAAAAAATAAAAGGGTTGTAAAATTAGTTTATTTTGATACATAATTGTCAAGCATAAAAAAATGATTTGAATTATTTTTCGAAGCAATTGTCCGCTGAGTCATAATTCGTATATTTGCTCCCGCATTAAAAAACAAAGTGTAACCAATGAAAAAAAGAGATTATTTAAAAGAGACTATCGAACATATCGATATAAAGAAATACAATGTTGTTCCCATGGTTGATGCTATGAAAAATATGGCATTCCAGGCAAGGAACCTTTCGCGCGGTGCGGAAATTTTCGACATGATGCAGAAGGATAAAGATTGTGCAGTATTTCTGACGCTTGCCGGATCACTGATTTCTGCCGGACTTAAAATGGTTATCGTCGACATGATAAAAAACAATATGGTTGATGGTATTGTTTCAACAGGTGCAAATATTGTAGACCAGGATTTCTTTGAAGCATTAGGTTATAAACATTATAAGGGTACCCCCTTTGTAAATGATGCCGATTTGCGCGAACTGAGTATCGACAGAATTTACGATACATATATTGATGAAGATGAACTCAGAATATGTGATGAAACCATCGGCCATATCGCCAATAGCCTTGATCCCAAACCATATTCTTCACGGGAGTTTATTATAGAAATGGGAAAATATCTTGATGAGGATCCGAAATATGCACCATTCAGGGAAGATTCTATAGTTTACCAATGCTATAAAAAAGGAATTCCGATTTTTGTTCCTGCATTTTCCGATTGTTCTGCAGGATTCGGGTTGGTGCATCACCAATGGAACAACCCTGGCAAACAGGTAAGCATTGATTCCGCCAGAGATTTCCTTGAAATCACCAAGATTAAAATTAAAAATAAATCTACAGGTATATTTATGATTGGTGGCGGTGTTCCAAAAAACTTTGTGCAGGATATTGTTGTTGCTGCTGAAGTTCTTGAATTTGATGTTCCCATGCATAAGTATGCAATTCAGATAACTGTTGCCGATGAACGTGATGGCGCATTATCCGGTTCTACGCTTAAAGAAGCAAGTTCGTGGGGAAAAGTTGACACAACATATGAACAGATGGTATTTTCCGAAGCAACTATTGCAATGCCATTGATAGTCGGGTATTCATATCATAAAGGAAGTTTTAAGGCTCGTGCAGAAAAACGATTCAACGATATTCTTACTGAAGTTGCAGTTGTCAAATAATTTTGGACAATTTTAATTATCGTTTTGCGTTTTTTTGCCTAAGCAGGTAGTTTTTAATTTTATTTTAAAATTATTTTTTTATTTTTACCACATATTTGCAGCATTAGTGTCCGACAGCCTTGTCATTATACCAACTTATAAAGAGCGTGAGAATATCGAAAAGATAATCCGCAAGGTATTCTCATTGCCAAAGGAATTTGATATTCTCATTGTAGAGGATAATTCTCCTGATGGCACTGCCGATATTGTCCGAAATCTGATGAAAGAATTCGGCAGTAAACTTTTTATGGAAGAAAGAAAAGGCAAGCTTGGCCTGGGAACCGCTTACATACATGGATTTAAATGGGCACTCACAAAAGACTATCAATACATTTTTGAGATGGATGCAGATTTTTCCCATAATCCAGATGATCTTTTAAAATTGTATGATGCCTGTGCCAATAAAGGCGCCGATGTGGCAATAGGTTCGCGTTATATCAACGGAGTGAATGTTGTGAACTGGCCAATGGGTCGTGTGCTTATGTCGTATTACGCTTCTGCCTATGTTCGTTGTGTTACACGAATGAAAATAAGGGATACTACTGCGGGATTCAAATGCTACAGGAGAGAAGTGCTGAAAGCAATACGATTTGACAAGATCAGGTTTACCGGTTATGCTTTTCAGATAGAAATGAAATTTACAGCATGGAAGCTCAAATTTAATATTGTTGAAGTTCCCATTATTTTCACCGATCGCACTGAAGGTACGTCCAAAATGAGTAAGGGAATTTTCAAGGAAGCAATATTAGGAGTAATGTCTCTGCGCTTGAAAAGCCTGTTTATAAAATACAAAAGACTTGAAGATTAATTTTAAATATAATGATAGGAAGGTATGGTGAAAGCCATACCTTTTTAGTTTATTTTAAATTTTGATTTAATGAGAACCGTTATAACAAACGCAAACATTGTAAACGAAGGTAGAATCTTTAAAGGAACCGTCATTATTGATGGAGCAATGATAACTGAAGTTCTCGAAAATTCAATTTATAATAAAATTGGTAATGAGGTTTTCATAGATGCAGAAGGAAAATATTTATTGCCTGGAGTAATTGATGATCAGGTCCATTTCAGGGAACCAGGATTAACTTATAAAGCGGATATTTATACTGAATCAAAAGCAGGGATAGCGGGTGGTGTGACATCTTTTATGGAAATGCCCAACACTGTTCCAAACGCTGTGACAATAGATTTGTTGGAAGATAAATTTAAACTGTCATCTGAAAAATCACTGGCGAATTTTTCATTTTATATTGGTGCAACAAATGAGAATATTGAGGAGCTTAAAAAAATTGATAACAGCAAAGTTTGTGGTATAAAAGTTTTCATGGGATCTTCAACAGGCAATATGCTTGTAGATAAAAATGAAATTCTTCAGAAGATATTTTCTTTAGACAGCCTGATAGCAGTGCATTGCGAAGATGAAAAAACAATAAAAGAAAATATTGGAAAATACAAATTACAGTATGGTGATGACATTCCTTTTTCTCTGCATCCTGTAATTCGAAGTGCTGATGCATGTTTCAAGTCTTCTTCTTTTGCAGTGGAACTTGCGCTTAAATATGGAACACGACTGCATCTGCTTCACCTGTCTTCAGCAAAAGAAATGCAATTGCTGGAAAATGTTTTACCATTGGTGAAGAAAAAAATTACTTCCGAAGTTTGTGTGCATCACCTTTGGTTTTCGGATGAGGATTATGAAAAAAAAGGAACTTTGATAAAATGGAATCCCGCAATTAAATCACCTGCAGATCGCCTTGCGTTATGGGATGCATTACTCGATAACCGCCTTGATGTTGTGGCTACCGATCATGCTCCGCATACAGCTGAAGAAAAAAATAATACATATTTTAAAGCACCGTCGGGGGGGCCGCTGTTGCAGCATTCTCTGGTTGCTATGCTTGAATTTTATCATCAGAAAAAGATCACACTCGAAAATATTGTAAATAAAATGGCGCATGCACCGGCCACATGCTTTGGAGTTGAAAAACGAGGATTTATTCGAAAAGGATATTTTGCCGACCTGGTGCTTGTCGACCTGGATGCCCCATGGACAGTGGATAAATCAAATATCATATCCAAATGCAACTGGTCACCTTTTGAAGGAACAAAGTTTAAATCCAGCGTTACACATACCTTCGTGAACGGAAATTCCGTTTATGATAATGGTATGTTTAATGAAACTGTGAAAGGCATGAGACTAAAATTCCACAAAGAATAGCTAAATTTGCATCTGATGAAATATCGATATGTCATAGTTATTCTTTTTCTTTTTACAGCATATTCTTGCGGCAAAAAGAAAGCTGAGACGGAGAAAGCAGCACCGCCTGCTGAAATTGTTTCTGCCGATGAAATGAAAAGTATTCTGGTGGATGCGTTTCTTGCCGAAGGTGCAGTAGGAGTATCAGATGTGGGTCACCGCGATGTACGCTATTATACCCGTCATTATTATGATTTCATTCTTAAAAAGCATAATATCACAGCTGCTCAGTTTCAGATAAGTTTTGAATATTATGCCTCAGAACTTGATGATATGGAAGTAATAATGACCGATGTTATCGACGACTTAAGCAAGAAGCAAAGCCAGGTCAGGAACGAATAATTCTTTCTGAAATAATACTCGGAATTTAAAGGTCGTTTTTATTTACTGTAAACAGCAGTGCAAGTATCAATATCCGCACCATCATCTACATAATAAGTCCAGTTGATTTTGGTGTCATTATTGGTAATATTTCCGCTGCCATGTACCTTAACACTGCTCAATGTCTGGCTTGGAACAGTAGCATTCGTTCCGGCAACCACAGCGTAAACTTTTTGGCTGGTTCCAAGCTGGTAAAAATTTGCAATATGTATCTGTGATGTATTGTTTGGATTAAGGCTGATCGTAACTGTAAAGGATGAATTACCGTTCAGGTGGCTGTTTTCATTGCATAACCAGGAACCAACAAATTTATCACGTGGATCAGTATTGTCAGGAGTATTATTATTTGGATCACAGGCAACAAAAAAACATGCAAAAATAGCTGCAATTAGTGTGGTTCTGAAAATCTTTTTCATGGAGCTCTGATTTAAACTTACAAGGTATACACAACATTTATGCCACCCTTGTATTGCAAAGTTAAAAAATATTCTCTGAACATTCAAAAGAATAATGAGCCAATCTAATTAGTGCGTCAACATTTTTAATAATTTTGCAATTCTATATTCTGATAACGATGTCAATAAAAGTCAGCCATATTACTAAGATCTACGGTGAACAAAAGGCACTGGATGATGTTTCTTTCAAGGTGAACGCCGGTGAGATAATGGGCCTTGTTGGGCCGAATGGCGCTGGTAAATCCACTATGATGAAAATCATAACATGTTACCTGCCTCAAAATGCAGGCGAAGTGTCTGTCTGCGGATTTGATGTGGTTGAGCAATCGATCGAAGTAAGAAAAAAAGTTGGTTATCTTCCTGAGCACAATCCATTATATCTTGATATGTATGTTGTGGAATACCTTGAATTTATTGCAGGTATTCACAAACTGGGAAAAGCTACGAAAGAACGCATTGCTGAAATGATAGAGATGACAGGATTGGAAGTTGAACGGAAAAAGAAAATTGGTGCCTTGTCAAGAGGCTATCGTCAAAGGGTAGGACTGGCACAGGCCCTCATTCATAATCCGGAAGTGCTTATTCTCGATGAACCTACTTCTGGACTTGACCCCAACCAGATCGTGGATATCCGTAACCTGATTAAGAAAGTCGGAAAAGAAAAAACAGTTCTCTTTTCAACCCATATCATGCAGGAAGTGGAAGCTGTATGCGACAAGGTTATTGTTATTGACAAAGGAAAAATTGTTGCAAATAAATCAACCCTTGAAATGCACCAGTACAACACAAGCTACCAGGTAATAAGTGTTGAGTTCGATTCAAAGGTCAATAAAAATTTACTTAAGGAAATCACGGGAGTAATTGAAGCTCTAAATACCAAAGGAAATTACTGGAGCATAAAAGCCGGAATGGAAAATGATATCAGGCCTGAAATTTTTAAGTTTGCTGTAAGGCATAATATTACTGTGCTTTCAATGAACATTGAAGAACAGAGTCTTGAAGAAACCTTCCATCAGCTTACAAAAAAATAAATGATTTGCATTGTATGAGTTAATTAATTAATTTTGCATCCTCTTTGTGGAAAGATTTGATTGATTGCAACCACTTGAAAAAATGCTAAAACATCAGTTTTAGACCTTCTCTCAAGCATTTCCCCAAGGATTTAATAATGAATTTATATTAAATCTAAAATCATAAATCTAAAATCAAAAATCAAAATGGGATATTTATTTACATCAGAATCCGTATCTGAAGGGCATCCCGATAAAGTTGCCGACCAGATATCAGACGCATTGCTCGATGCATTTCTTGCAGCAGACCCCGATTCAAAAGTAGCTTGTGAAACGCTTGTAACAACAGGATTGATTGTTTGCAGTGGAGAAGTACGTACCAAAGGGTATATCGACATACAGAAGACTGCAAGGTCAGTTGCTGAAAAAATAGGCTATACCAATGCCGATTATAAATTTGAAGCTGAATCGTGCGGCGTAATTTCTACAATTCATGAACAATCCGACGACATCTTTATGGGTGTTGACCGTGGCGATATTGAAAACCAGGGAGCCGGCGACCAGGGAATGATGTTCGGTTATGCATGCAGGGAAATGGATAACTTTATGCCACTACCTATTGAACTTGCACATATTCTTTTGCAGGAATTGGCTGCTATCAGAAAAGAAGGCAAGGTTATGAAATATTTGCGCCCCGATTCAAAATCGCAGGTAACAGTTGAATATACCGACGATGGAAAACCTGTGAGAATTGATACAATTGTAATTTCCACCCAGCATGATGAATTTGTAAAACCGGTGGGAACTTCTCAGGCTGCAATTAAAAAAGCTGATAAAGCCATGCAGGATAAAATCAGAGAAGACCTGAAGAAATATCTTTTCCCGCTTGTACGGAAAGTGATTCCTGCAAAGTTTGTGAAATTATTTAATGATAAATTCACGCTTCATGTGAATCCTACCGGTAAGTTTGTTATTGGCGGACCTCATGGCGATACAGGACTTACAGGCAGAAAAATTATCGTTGATACATATGGCGGTAAAGGTGCTCACGGTGGTGGTGCATTCTCTGGAAAAGATCCTTCAAAAGTTGACAGGTCAGCAGCGTATGCAACCCGTCACATTGCTAAAAACATGGTGGCAGCGGGTGTTGCCGACGAAATACTTGTGCAGGTTGCTTATGCAATTGGCGTAGCAAAACCAGTCGGACTTTATGTAAATACATATGGTACCGCTAAAGTGAAAGATGCAAAGGGAAATATTCTTCACGATGGTGAAATTTCAAAACGCATTGAAAGTATTTTTGATATGCGTCCGGGTGCCATCATTAAAAGATTTGGTTTGAAAAATCCGATCTTTCTGCCGACAGCTACTTATGGACATTTCGGAAGAGATACATATAAAAGAAAAGTAACAATGGGCAGCAATGGTAATCAGTATACAAAAGAAGTTGAATTCTTTGCCTGGGAAAAACTTGATTACGTAGATAAGATTAAAAAGGAATTCAAATTGAAATAACAAAAAAACCCCGCTGATCAGCGGGGTTTTTTATTTAACGTTTTACAATAAGTTTTCGTGTAAGCACCATTTTATTATCAGCATAGAAGCTGTAAAAATAAATTCCACCATTCAGATTACTTGTATTTACATTCAATACTCCGTTCAGATCGTTAATTTCTGTCTCAATTACTTTCGAGCCAAGCAAATCACATAATACAAATTTTGCAGTGGTAGTATTTTGTGCAAACGAATAATTAAACGTTGTGTTATCAACAGCAGGATTCGGATAAGGATTTGAAATCTCTGTATTTGAAACTGTGCTTTCGCTGATTCCTGCTGGTGTAGCATTAAAACGTACCTCTACCCAGGCTGAATCATTAGTATCGCTTGTATTAAAAAAAACAAATGTGACAATACTTTCGCCAAGATGTCCTTTAGGTGAATATTCACCAATAAATGATGTATCAACTTCGTTTGAAGCTATTGTTGCCGCCTGTAAAGAAGTGAATACTGTTGACAGATAGCATTGACCGGCAAAACACATATTGCTAGAAGTTCCAGAAATCAATGATGTCTCAATTTTCTTTGATCTGACACCAACGGTACTAGATGAAATATTTTTTAAATTTAATTTTAAACTCATTTTTGTCCCGGTGAGAGAATCCCCCCATACATAATAAATCGAACCATTTGTTACTGGTGTGGTACCATCTAAAACTTGAAGGCTCTGTGACATTATAGAAGAGAAACAAAATTCACAAATAATAATAAATAATAAAGTTCTTTTCATAGATTCAATACATTAAATGAATTAATATCCAACTGACAAATATAATTAATATATTAATTACGCGAATTATAACTAACATATTTTTATTAGAATTGTTTCTTGATAGTTGTCTCTGAAACAAGTATCGTACGGATAGTACCTCGAATAATTATATCAGTAACTGGTATTGATTGAACAGTTCCTTGAAAAATAATATCTGTAAATAACATTTGTTGAATTGTAATTCGAATTATAATATCAGTAACAAATATTAGTTGAACACTGCTTCATATTATAGTATCTGTAGCTATTACATGTTGAATTGTTACAGATACAATTGTATTTATGACTGATATTATTTTTTACTGATACTATTGTACAAGTAACAGATACTATTGTACGAGTTTCCGGTACATGATTCTTCAAAATAGAAATGGATTAATTAGGCTATATTCTGTCTTACTCACCTTCTGAAATTACTGGTTATATTGGCTAAATTGATCAACTACAGCCTGAATATATTAATTTTGCTATATGATGCAATATTATGCATTCTGAAACTATTAATAATAGTACAGTCCACAACTTAGTTAAACATTTAAAACTGCAAACCATGAAAAAAGTAAAAGTTATAATAAACTTTGCGCACATTGCAATGGCAATGCTTATTGAATTTGGGCGCAACACGGTTACCAAAATGACAGGTAACGCTTCCTTCCCAACACCCGACGTGGCATTAACTCAAATTACAACTGCAGCCAACACTCTGGAAATAAAATTCAATGCTGCACAGGGAGGCGGCAAGCAACAAACTGCCGAAATGCACCAGGCCCGTAGAGCGTTTGAAGATCTTTTACGTAAACAGGCATTGTACGTGGAACGGATTTCATCAGGCAATGAATCCATGATTTTAAGCAGTGGTTTCAATACTTCAAAACAACCTGTTCCTGCATTGCATCCTGATTTTTCAGCTCGGAGTGGAAACCTTGAAGGTGATATAATTGTTAAACACAAAGCTGTTAAGGGGGCACGTGCGTGGGTATGGCAGTATTGCCTTGACCCGCTTGGAAGCGCCGAATGGATACTGGCTGGTATCAGCACCCAAACTCATTTTACAGTTAGTGGTTTGAAAATCGGCGCCAAATACTGGTTCCGCTGTGCTTATGTGAATATTGCAGGACAAAGCGAATGGTGCGAACCGTTTATAAAAACAGTTGTATAAAAATGAATAGAATTTCTGAGGAAGCGCCTCTGCGAAAGTAGGGGTGCTTTTATTTTGTGATATTTAAAAAATGCAATGTTAAAAAATATTTTTCCAAAAACAGGGTAACGATTTTGAAAAAAGTTTATTAATACAATAGAAAGTGATTTTTCTGTTTGTTGAAAAATAAATTAAAAGAAAGTCAAAATTACGGTTAACCTTTTTGATAAAAATGTTATTAATACAATAGAGGAAGTAAATTCTATTATCCAAAATTATTCATGGTCAAAAATAATTTTCAAAATCTGGGTAACCTTTTACAAATTTCTTAACTAAAGATATGAATGGGATAATTTTTTGAAAATCTAATCTTGCAAAACTAAATTTAATTGAACCAAATAGTATTTTGTCATGAAGAAAATAGGGTTTAAAACCAATAATGGATTTGTTTTTGAGAACAAAGGCAGCATAATGTATTGCAAAGCAAATATCAATTATACAAAATTGTTCTTTAATGGTGGGAGAAAAATTGTTGTTGTTAAATCAATTAAAGAAGTTGAGGAAATTTTAAGTGATCGAAATTTTTGTAGAATTCATAAATCAATTATTATAAATGTTTCCGAAGTGACTAAATTCAATCATAAAGAAAGTTTAATCATAATGTCCGATGGGAGTGAACATAAAATTGCAAGACGCCGCAAAATGATCTTCATGGAAAACTTCGATATTGTCTGATCCGTTAATCATTTAAAACTGTCCATTCATTTTAGAAACCTTTCCGTTAAATAAAAAATTCCAGCATTTAATTTTTAGGTAAGTATATCTCAATATTTTCACCATACCATATTTGACTTCGAAGATGAGTAGTTTTTAACTCCTAATACTTGAGAATTTCATTGTTGGAAATTATTACTAACACTAAAAAAATAAAAACATGAGAAAACTTTTTTTAATCAGTGTAGTCCTGATTTTGACTATGTCATTAAAATGCATGGCAATAGACTTAGTTGTTCAAAGTCCATCGGTGTCTCCTACGAGTGTTGCTGCAGGGGCAACATTTAGTGCAAGGTGCACTGCTGCCAATACAGGTGGTGGTTCACCTGGAGGATGTTATATTAATTATTATCTTTCCACGGATAGATTTTACACTGCAGGTGTTGATATTCTTCTTGGAAGTTCAGTTGGTATTACTACTTATCCAACTACTTTGTCGACCAATCTGGCAACACCTTGTAGCCAGACTGCTGGCAATTATTATATAATATTTTATATTGACCCAAACAACAACGTGTCTGAGACTAACGAAAGTAATAATTACATTGTTTATACTGCAATTACAATTACTACAGGCATTCCAGATCTAATAATTTCAAATCCTGATGCAACTCCTTCAACTATTTTAAATGGTTCAACAACTACTGCAACATGCCATGTTAGTAATGGAGGACAAAGTCGTTCAGATCCTTCAACCTTGAAGATATATTTTAATAGTGTCAATTATTTAAATGGTAGTGAAACCCTATTAGCAAGTACGGCTGTTGGCTCTATTAGTTCAGGATCATGGGCAACTGTGAGTCAATCTGTAACATTACCAACATTAACTGGTAGTTTTCCTCAAACTAAATACATAATTTTCCAAGCAGACGGAAACAATGTTGTAATGGAATGTAGCGAGGCAAATAATACAAACTATAAACAAATTACAATAACCTTACCAGATTTAATTATTCAAAATCCGGGATCAAACCCAACATCAATACCCGATGGATCTAATATAGCTACATTAAGTTGTCGCGTAACAAATACTGGTTCTGTAATTGCAGGTGCATCTACATTAAAAATATATATTAATGATGTTAACTCTTTAAGTGGAAGTCCAATATTACTATCTAGTATTTCTGTAGGTTCTATCAATCCGAGCAATTACGTAGATAAAAGTCAAGCAAATGTTGCCATTCCATATTATGATTGTTCTGGTATTAGCCTTCCATTAACAAAATATATTATTTTCGTAGCGGATGCTGCTGACCCAGATGTAGTCGATGAGACAAATGAATCAAATAATATTTCATATGTTCAGGTATCAATTACTAACCCTCCAAATCCAGACTTTGCTATGTCTTCTTGGGGCATTGGATGGGTCGATGGTAGCGGAAATTGCGGTGATGCTTTCCCATTTAATGGGCCCTACACAGTATCATGCCTCTCACCGTCCTGGTATCAGGGATATATATATTTTGGAATAGATATTTCAAATAATGATCCGTCTAATGCATATGTAGATGTTCAAGCACATATTGTCAGTACATCAATAGACACTTATCAGTATTTTGATGATGTTTATGTTCAAGGTTGTTCTGAGACTGGTTGTTGTCAAGTTACAGGTGATGGAACAGGGTCGTGGGGAGGTGTAAGTGTTACATATACAATCGATTATAATTCTCAATTTACTGAAAATAATGAAAATAACAATGTGTGTCAATTGGTTGCAATTATGTCGGCACCAAAGTTTGCAAATGATTCAGCAAATAATTTTGATAGTGAATCTAGTGGCATGTTGATTTTGTATCCTAATCCAGCATACGATATTATCAATATTAATTCAACAACCAAAATGAGTAGTATTTCACTTTATACAATTTATGGACAACTTGTTTCTAAATATGAACCCCAATTAGAAAATTATGTGATTGATGTTTCAGAAATAAAGGCAGGATTGTACTTAATTATAGTAGATAATGATGATTCTACAACATCAAAGTTGATTGATATTCAGCATTAATTAAATAATAAAACATAGCTTTAAAAAGCCCATGAACTTCATGGGCTTTTTCGTTTATTTTTAGCACAACATTAATAACAAATATTTTCTAACCAATACAACCATTCTTTCGCGCAGGTTCTCTTTATTTCGAAAGTTTCACATCAAAAAACCTATATAATTAGATTTGTAAATATAAAAATACTAAAACGATTTAAAAAAAATTGCATTTTACCTTTTTTTTATTTTATTTTGTAGTATAAAACAAAAAAATCTCAAAGCTTAGACGGCATATTTATTAATGTTAATTATGTCGAATTGCAATGAAAACACTAATATTGACTTGCCGTTTGCAATTGTTAAATAAATATACCAGTTGAAATAAAAATAATATATTTGTATTAATAAATTAAAAAAACAGAACCTATGAAAAAAATCTTACTCGTAATGTGTTTGGCGGTATCGATGATATTGCTTGTAAATCAAGGAAAAGCCCAATTGCCTGCGGGTAGTTATGCAAAGAATATTTCTATGACAGACTATCTGGGAACACCTTACACTCTTTATAGCTACACTGATGCCGGAAAGCCAGTAATTATGGATGTTTCCGCAACATGGTGCAGTCCATGCTGGAGTTATCATACATCTGGTGCCTTAGAAACCTATTATGGTGCTTATGGTCCTTCGGGTGACAATTCTTCCATGGTTTTCTGGATTGAAGGTGACGAGAGTTCTCTTTCTTGTTTGCAGGCCGCAGGCGGTTCTTGTGGAAACAGTGGTGGCGCCTCTCAGGGAAACTGGACTTCAGGAACTACTTTCCCTATGTTCCTTACTGTTGCACCAAATACCAATCAGGTTGATATAGATTATAGCATTGCCTATTTTCCAACTATTTATTTAATTTGTCCAAACAGATCAGTAACTGAAGTTGGCCAGCAGACTTCTGCAGGTTTACATACTGCAGCCCTAGGATGCCCTGCAGCAGGAACAAATGCATTGGATGCTGCCGTTTGGAAAGCAAAAAAACCATCTGGTTCATATTGTGCAACTTCAGTTACTCCTGAATTTACTCTTCAAAATTATGGAACTACTGCTTTAACATCATGTTCTGTTGTTGTAAAACTTGATGGCACAACACAAAGCACAACTCCATGGACAGGTTCATTAGCTCAGTATGAAATTGCGAATGTCACTATCCCTGCAGTTAATGGAATTGCTGATGGCTCCCATACTATGACTTTTGAAATTACCAGCCCAAATGGTGGAACTGATCAGAATACTAGCAATAATATTGCTACGAATACATTCTCTATATTTTCAAATGGTGCAAATGTTACTATTCAAACAAAGACTGACAATTATCCAAGCGAAAATTACTGGGAAGTAAAAGATGGTTCAACTGTAATTGCTACCAGTGAACCTTTTACCGCAACGCAGACTGTTTATAATACATCTGTCTGCCTTGAAACAGATCATTGTTACACATTATGGGTATATGATACTTATGGTGATGGTATGTCATATGGCGGTGTTTCTGGATATGTAAAAGCAATATTCAATGGCACTACCGTTGCAACAATAAATGGTGGAAGTTCATGGACGACTTCAACTTCAGCTAACTTCTGTACAACTACAGGTGTTGAAGAGATAGAATCATTGTCTTCATTCAATGTATATCCTAATCCTTTCAGCAATTCAACTACAGTTGAGTTTGCTTTAACACAACCTGAAAAAATATCGATTGATGTTTATAATTTATTAGGCGAAAAAGTTACCTCAGTTGCTGAAGCAACTTACGGAGCAGGTTCTCATACAGCTACTATCAATGCCGACAACCTGAGCCAGGGTGTATATTATATGACTGCAATTATTGGTGGACAAAAATTGACTCAGAAATTATCTGTTGTCAAATAAAATAGCTTTCATTTGAAAAAGTCAGCAATATGGAACGGCTTTTGTTCATTGTATTGCTGACTTTTTAATATCTGTACTATGAAAAAAATAATTCTATTTATCAGCATTTTTGCTTTTGTTTGCTCAACGGCCTATTCGCAGGATACTACAAAAACAAACTCATTCACTAAATCTAAATTACCGTCAATAGATATTAAAACGATTGATGGTGCCACTTTCAATACGTCACAATTTACAAATAACGGAAAGCCCATCATTATTAGTTTCTGGGCGACATGGTGCACCAACTGCATTAAAGAATTAAAAGCAATCCAGGAAGTGTACACTGATTGGCAGGATTCGACCGGAGTAAAGCTTATTGCAGTATCAATCGATGATGCAAAAACGGTTGACAAGGTGAAACCTTTTGTAAATGGTAAGAACTGGGATTATGAAATATTTCTGGATCCCAACAGGGATTTTTCCCGTGCTATGAATGTGGTGATGCCGCCTTATACCTATGTGATTGATGGAAACGGAAATGTAGTGTGGCAGCATATTTCATTTACCGAAGGTGATGAAGAAATTCTTTACAAGGTAGTAAAACAAGTTGCCGCAGGGCAGGAAATAACTGAATAAATACATTTATTAAAAGTCAAATGAAAATTATTTCTTCCTGCAAAATATTTCTACTGTTTTGCATGGTTCCTTTTTTATCAAGGTCGCAGAGTTTCCTGAGTTCGGGACAGGTTCACGGAAGTTTCCAGATGGATGCCCAATATTACATTGAGGATTCGCTGATAGGAGCTCCTGATGTGCCTGAAAAAATACTTATGAATGCTTTTGCAAATATCCTTTATACCAATGGTGATTTTTCTGCAGGCCTGCGTTATGAAAGTTTCCAGAATGTGATGCAGGGCTTTGATCCGCGCAATAAAGGCAATGGCCTGCCTTATCGTTTTGCATCTTATAAATCGGATGAACTGCAAGTGACAATCGGAAATTTTTATGAGCAGTTTGGAAATGGCCTTATCCTCAGAACCTATCAGGATTGGAATCTGGGCATTGACAATTCCCTTGATGGAATAAATCTGGTTTATACACCTGTAAAGGGAATAACGCTGAAAGGCTTGATTGGCAACCAGCGTTTTTTCTTTGATAAAGGTGAAGGCATTGTTAGAGGGGCTGATGGCGAGTTTTACCTGAATGATATTTTTAAATTGCTTGCTGAGAAAAAAACTAAAGTCACATTAGGCGGAAGTTTTGTAAGCAAATATCAGAAAGATATGGATCCGATTTATAATCTTCCGCAAAACGTGGGAGCCATGGCTGGCCGTATTAATCTTGTGTCAGGGAAAATAAATTTTGTGAGTGAGTATGCTTATAAAATCAATGATCCTTCCGCAGTGAATAATTATATTTATAAACCTGGCGAAGCTTTGTTTGTATCTACAACATTTTCACAAAAAGGACTTGGTATTTCACTTTCTGCAAAAAGAATTGACAACATGAATTTCCGCTCCGACAGGACAGTAACGGGAAACGCGCTTATGATGAATTTCCTCCCTGCACTTACAAAGCAGCATTCATACAGCCTTTCAGCTATGTACCCGTATTCCACGCAACCCAATGGTGAAATGGGAGCTCAGCTGGAAATAACATACAACATCAAAAAGAAAACAAAACTTGGTGGCAAATACGGTATTGATGTTTCACTTAATTATTCTAGAGCTAACGCTATCGACAGGATGCAGGTAAATGATACAACAGCTATCATGGAAAGCGGGACACTGGGTTATAAATCCGATTTCTTTACATTAGGGAAAGATTTGTATTTCGAGGATTTCAATATTGAAGTTGAAAAAAGATTCAGCAAAAAATTAAGGGCGGTTTTTGGTTATTTGTATCAGTCCTATAACAAGGAGGTGGTGGAAGGCCATCCAGGTGCTCCAATGGTTTATGCGCATATAGGTATTCTCGATTTATCCTATAAACTCAAAGAAAAAAAATCAGTTCAGGTCGAACTGCAGCATTTAATGACCAAGCAGGATAAAGGTAATTGGGCTATGGCCATGGTTCAATATACTATTGCACCAAAATGGTTTTTTGCGGTTGGCGACCTGTATAATTATGGCAATGAAGAAAAGGATAGGCAGATTCATTATTATAATGTTTCCGCAGGATTTATAAAAAACACCAATAGAATTTCCATCACGTATGGAAAACAAAGAGAAGGTATTTTGTGCGTGGGAGGTGTGTGCCGCTTTGTGCCGGCATCAAATGGAATTACACTGACAATAATCAGCAGTTTTTAATCAAGAGTTATGAAAAAATATTTTAGCATAATTTCAATAATTCCCTTATTCATGCTTCTTTTAATTATTGCATGCGATAAGATTGAGCCGCCATATAAGTCTACGAATACTGACAACACTGATACATTACCAAAGCGAAAATTTTTACTTGAAGAATTTACTGGTCATACCTGCCCCAACTGCCCGCAGGGAGCGATTGTTGCACAACAATTAAAAAATCTTTATGGTGAAAGGCTTGTTTTAATTTCTATTCATTATGCTGATTTTGCTGAACCGGGCACAGGTGAATTTGCTTATGATTTTCGTTCTTCTACAGGTAATGAAATTGGGGATTTCTTTGCTCCGCAGGCTTTTCCTGCTGGTTTGGTGAGTCGCACCGGATGGACTTCAACGCAGAACCTTGCAGTACTTGATAAAGATGCATGGGGTGCAAAAATTGAATCGCTGAAAAATATTGCTCCTCTTGTGTCTATTGAAATGACAAATACCTATGGTGCCGGAACAAAGACAGTCAATTCAGTTGTGGAAGTGGATGCTCTTCAGAATTTTTCCGGGACCTATAAAATTGCTGCTTATATAACTGAAGACAGCATTGTTCATGCACAGGTTACACAAAATGATCCGGTGCACACTGATAATATTATTCACGATTATGTTCACCGTCATGTACTGAGAGGCTCTATGAGCGGAACCTGGGGTGATACATTGGTTTCTGGAAATGCAGTAAATGGCGATCAGTTTGTGAAAGAGTTTTCAACTGTATTGAATGCAGGATGGAATGAAAATCATTGTTATGTTGTGGCATTTATTTATGACGCATCAAATTATGAAATAATTCAGGTTGAAGAAAGAAAAATAAAGTAAATTTCATAAAAATATTATTGAAATCCACTGCAATAACAGTGGATTTTTTGTTACCAGCAACACCCTTTGAATTATTTTTATTTTATACATTAGCTGTAAAATAGATTGGTCATATTGAATTAATTATTGAAAAATAATTTAACATGAGTAAATTAGCTAAAACAAAATACGGGATTCATTTTCTGCTTGAAAGCCGCTGGAGTCCGAGGTCATTTCGTGATGACAGTGTAGAAAAGGAAAAATTACAACGAATTTTTGAAGCGGCACAATGGTCGCCTTCAAGTGCGAATGAGCAACCCTGGCGTTTTATTGTGGGTGAAAAAGGTACAGAGACTTATGATAAAATTTTTAACAGTCTTGCAGATGGCAATAAACGATGGGCTGGTAATGCCCCTGTTCTCATTGTTAGTTTTTCAAAAAAATATTTCGAACGACATCATAAGGACAATTTTCATTTCATGTATGATACCGGCCAATCGGTAGCTCACCTTACATTTCAGGCAATGCACGAAGGTCTTTATGTTCACCAGATGGCTGGGTTTCATTTTGAAAAGATCAAGGAATATTTTAATGTTCCTGAAGAATATTACATTGTAAGCGTAATTGCTTTAGGATATCTGGGAAAACCGGAATCGCTTGAAGAAGACCTAAAGGAAAGAGAAATGGAAGAACGATCAAGGAAAGAAACAAAAGAAATTTTCTTTTCCGGTACATTTGGGAATAGTTGGGAACAAGAATAAACAATATATTTGTTGCACTAAATTTAAATTTTTAAAAATGAAAAGAAATACTTATTTAACAATGTTGACTGTGATTGTAACAGGATTGATTTCTGCTGTTATATTCAATGGTTGTGGTTCGTCCAATAAAAATGAAAAGACCGTGAAAGAATTCGATGATTTTATCAAGACCTTTGAAGCAAAGTACATCCCTTTGTACAAAGAAACTACTCTCGCTTCATGGAATGCCAATATAAGCGGCAAAGACGAAGATTATAAATTATCAGCCGACAAAGAATTTGAGTTGAATAAAATGTTTTCAGATAAAAGCGATTTCGAGAAACTGAAAAAATTCAAGGAATCAGGCGCCATTACTGATACTTTAAAGTCAAGGGAACTCTTGTTATTATACAATGCATTTCTCGGCAACCAGATCGATACTGCTAAAATGAAAGCCATGATCGACCTGGAAAGTGAAATAGAGAAAAAATTCAATGTCTTCAGGGCTGAAATTGGAGGCAAAGAATATACCGACAACCAGATTGAAAAAATTCTAAAAAAATCCACTAATTCCGATTCATTAAAAGAAGCATGGCTTGCAACAAAAAAAGCCGGTGTAAATGTTGAAAAGGATGTGATAAAACTTGTGAAATTAAGGAATGCATCAGCCAAAGAGCTTGGGTATGCTAATTTTCATGAAATGAAATTAAAGCTTAGCGAGCAGGATCCAAAGGAGATTGAAAAATTATTTGATGAACTCGACAGTCTTACAAAAGATGGTTTCGCAAAATTAAAAGATGAAATGGATGAATATTTTGCAAAGCATTATAAAATTAAAAAGGCTGATCTGATGCCATGGCATTACCAGGACAGGTTTTTCCAGGAAGCTCCGAAAATTTATGATGTCGATCTTGATAAATATTACAAAGGAAAAGATCTTGTAAAAATAACTGAAGATTATTACAAAGGAATAGGAATGGATATTTCAGACCTTGTTAAAAAGAGCGACCTGAAAGAAAAGAAAGGAAAAAACCAGCACGCATTCTGTTCAGATTTGGACAATGAAGGTGATGTAAGAGTATTGTGTAATGTGGTGGATAATGAGTACTGGATGAATACGCTTATGCACGAATACGGACATGCCGCTTACGATAAATATATTGACAGAACGCTTCCTTTCTTATTAAGAGATCCTGCTCATACATTTACAACAGAAGCTATCGCTGAATTATTCGGAAGGTTTGCTTCCAATCCCCAGTGGCTTAAAGATGTTGGTGTGATTGATGATAAGGTAAAAAAGGAAATAGAAGAAAATGTAAACAAGAATTTACGTTTGCAGATGATTGTCTTCAGCCGTTGGTCGCAGGTGATGTACAGGTTTGAAAAAGCCATGTATGAAAACCCGGATCAGGACCTGAATAAACTTTGGTGGGATCTTGTTGAAAAATATCAGTTGCTGAAAAAGCCTGCCGACAGGAACGAACCGGACTGGGCATCAAAAATTCACATTGCTGCATATCCTTGCTACTATCATAATTATCTGCTTGGTGAGTTGCTTGCATCGCAATTGCATTATTATATTACAAAGAATATTCTGAAGTCGGATGATTATGTTAATCAGAGTTATGTTGGTAATGCCGAAGTTGGCACTTATCTTATCAACAAAGTATTTAAGCCAGGAGCAAAATATTATTGGGATGATATGATTCTGAAAGCAACAGGCGAAAAACTCACCGCAAAATATTATGCGAAGCAGTTTGTAAAATAATTACAATTACAATTATGAAAAGGAGGCATATGCCTCCTTTTTTTTGTTTACGACGAGCATCGCCATTACTTAGATTAAGTGTGTAATTATGCCTATATGTTTGGTTCTGCAAATTAGTTTGAATATCTTTGTACCTAAATTAAAAACCTAGATTATGAAAACAAAAATGCTACTCTTATTCCTGCTCTCGTTTATTTGCATTTCGGGTTTACAGTCCCAGGCAATTACTAATGGAAGTTTTGAAAACTGGTCGCAACAATTGTTATACGAGGACCCTGTTCCTTACATCACAACCAATATGAATGTTTTTATGATGGGTGCAGGTTCGAATGTTACCAAGAGTACCGATCATCACGGAGGAAATTTTTCTGCCCGTCTTGAAACTATTCTAGCAGGCACCGATACTGTATTTGGAGGAATGTTTATTGGTATGCCCGGATCCGGAGGTATTTCCGGAGGGTATGCTATATCTACGCATCCCGATAGTCTCAGGTTGTTTACAAAATTTGATGTAAAACCAAACGATACTGCTTATGTCCTTGTATTATTTAAAAATGCTGGTAGTATGATTGGTGTTGGATCCTTTAAATTTTATGGAACTCAAAACAGCTTCACCGAATATAAGTCTGCTGTAAATTGGTTTTCTCTTGTAAATACGGATACTATAGCAGTAATTGTAACTGCATCAAATCTTGATTATGCAAAGATACCGGGGAGTACAATTTATCTTGATGACCTGAGTTTTGTAAATTCCGTTACACCTTTTCCTAACGGAGATTTTGAAACATGGAACAGTGTTTCAGTTGAAAATCCTGATGACTGGTTCACTATGAATTTTGCCAATTCTCCCGGAAATTACAGTGTTACACAAAGTACAGATTCATATGATGGGATCTACGCAGCACAAATTGAAAATGTCATCACCACCTATGGCGACACTATGGGTTTTATTACCAATGGACGATTTGGTTCCAATGGTCCTGAAGGTGGAATGCATGTACTTCTGAATCCTGAGAAAGTAAACGGATATTATAAATATACACCGGTAGGGCTGGATACAGCCCTTGCAGGATGTTTTATCTTTGGATATGATAACTTTGGAAATTATGGACTACTCGACAGTTCGCTGATCAAGCTTGAGCCAAAAACTTCGTATACTTATTTTGAAATACCAATTGCATATAACAGCTGGCCATTGGCGGATACTTTAAATATTTCGTTCGCATCAGGCAATATAGAAAATGGAAATAGTTTTGTTGGTTTGGGAAGTACGCTGCTCATTGATAAACTGGAAGTTTTTTACAAGCCAATGAGTGTAAATGAAAGTTCAGCAGGAGATAATACTTTTAATATATTTCCAAATCCGGCAAATGGAGTTGTATCAATCAACAGCCATAATGGACAACCCTATTATATTGAATTGTATAATGAAAACGGGCAGAAAATGTATTCTGAGTTTTTTAACACTGCAGGGACATTTGTGAACCATCTTAATCTGTCGGCTCTTTCAAAAGGTTTTTATTATTTGAAAATCCAAAACGGAGAAAATAGTATTTCGAAAAAACTGATTATTCAATAAGGAAAAAAACCGGGCATTGCCCGGTTTTTTTATGACAAATATTTTGCAGCAATCGGCATTCTTCTGCCCATGCCAAAAGCTTTTGGCGATACCCGTAAAATTGGTGGTGTCTGGTATCGCTTCCATTCACTGGTGTTTACAAGTTTCAACACTTTATGTACCGTATTTTCGTCAAAACCCAGCGCAATTATCTCATCTGGGCCATTGCACATTTCTATATACTGAAACAATATTTTATCAAGAATTTCATATTCGGGTAAGGAATCCTGATCCTTCTGATTTGGCCTCAGTTCGGCTGATGGCGGCTTTTCTAAAGAATTTACAGGAATGATTTCTTTGTCTTTATTGATGAATTTTGCAAGTTCATACACCTGTGTTTTATATACATCTCCAAGAACAGAGATGCCTCCGCACATATCACCGTACAAGGTTCCGTAGCCAACTGCCGCTTCACTTTTGTTGGATGTGTTCAGCAAAATATATCCGAATTTATTCGACAGTGCCATAAGGATTACCGCGCGAACACGTGCCTGGATATTTTCTTCAGCAATATTGAAAGGCATTCCCGAGAATGATGATTTCATGGTTTCTTCAAATGCATGGAAAGCCGTTTCTATTGGAATCGTTTCATAAGGAACATTAATATTCTTGGCAAGATCCCTGGCATCATTAATTGAATGATCAGACGAAAATCGTGAAGGAAGGAGCACGGCCTTAACATTATCAGCACCCAGTGCTTTTGCCGCAAGGAAGCATGTTACAGCCGAATCAATTCCGCCGGATAATCCCAATACTGCTTTTGTAAATCCAAGTTTTTGAAAATAATTTTTTATTCCCATCACAAGAGCATCATGGATCAACTCGATCTCTGACTTATGACTTATGACTTGCCTGCCTGCTGGCAAGTCAGGTAACTTATGGCTTACTAACGTTATCTGGTTTTTCTCAATTTCAAATATTCTAAAATCTTCTTCAAAATAATTCAGTTCTTCAACAATGTTTCCCTTACTGTCAATAACTGTAGAGCCACCATCAAAAAGAAGTTCGGTCTGTGCCCCAATGTGATTTACATAAAATATTGGCTTATGGTATTGTTTTACATTTTCCTGAAGTATTTTTTTTCGTATTTCTGCTTGCTTGTAATGAAATGGTGAAGCGGCAATATTGATAATGAAATCGGGTTGTTGTTTTATCAACTCTTCCATCGGATTGATCCTGTAAAGCGGATCATCAGAAACATTCCAGAGGTCTTCACAAATTGTAACTGCTATTTTTTCCCCTTTTAAATTGATTATTTCGAATTTGTGGTTGGGTTCAAAATAACGATACTCATCGAATACATCGTAAGTAGGGAGCAATGTTTTATGCCTTATAGCAGCCACTTTTCCGTTCTCAAGAAAGTAAGCAGAATTATAAAGACGTTTTCCTTTTATCTCAGGATTAAAACTTGGTGCACCAATTATTGCAGCAATGTCAATACATTCCGAAGCAATTGCATTGATGCTGTCGATGCATTTTAAAATGAAATGATCAAATTCCAGAAAATCGCGCGGAGGATAACCGCATATTGCAAGCTCAGCAAAAACAATAAGTTCGGCTTGTTGCGATTTTGCTTTCTGAATGCAATCAAGAATTTTTTTTGTATTGCTTTCAAAATTTCCGATATGGTAATTAAGCTGAGCTAAAACGATTTTCATGTGGTCATCTTTTTGTTTTTAAAGGTCACATGGAATACGCCATAAATAATCATTTGCTCTTTTTGTGAAATTATTTGCTTATGGCTATTTCATATTACAAAGTAAATAAAAAATCCCGACTTTTCCGAGCCGGGATTTTTTAAGAACGATTTAAATGCTAGAACAAAACGCCTACAGATAGTCCAACATAATTGAACATGGCTTTTTGCACTAATTTATTATCATTTCTATCGTATAGAGTTTTTGAATTCGTACGAAGTGCATTCGTAAATCCGTTGTCATAATTTATTGAGATAACTAGTGATGTAGAACCTGAAAGATTATATTCCGTACCCAATCCGACATTCAGTGCAAGCCTAAGGAAATTTGCATCTCCTGAAAGGTCAACATCCTGGCGGGTTGTAGGAGAAGAACCAAGAAAACTACCATCATCATCGGATCTGGCTCTCCACAAAATAGAAACATCAAAACCAAACTCACCAAAGTAGGTCATTGAACCAATTTGATTCGTTTTAAGTTTTAAGTGCAAAGGCACATTAACATAACGTAAGCGGTATGTTCTTTTATGAAGCAGAAACTTCTCAGTCACGTTTGAAGATTCATTGAGTACATCATAAAAAGTACTGTCGGGGGGTTGAGGAAAATTTAACCTTCCACCAGAGTTCAATATGTCTAACCCAGTTGAGAAGGCGTAATTTTTAGAAAATCCAAACTCGGTAATCAGGCCATAACCAAAACCTAACTGGGAACCTGCGTTTGAAAACTTTTTATTGTCAGGCACAAACCATGACACAACAGGAGCTGCTTTTAATCCGAAATGAAACAATTTTACCTCACTATCCTGTGCAAATAAAGATTTGCTCAGGAAAATCATTACAATTAGAATGGATAATACTGCTGACTTTTTCATATTTTTGATTTTTGATTTATGAAACTTAATGCAAGTATACTAAAAATTTTTTATCTATGAAAAAAACTTTTTTGTCGTTTATTATAATCTTTTTTCTAATAATCTCTATTTCATGCAATAAATGCAATAAGGAAAAATCAGGTGTTCCTAAAGTTGAGATTTCCGAAACGGATAGCGTAAAGATAAAGATACACAGGTATGAAAAAGCCTTATTTGCGGTGGATATAAAAAATTTGAGAAGCGGACTTAAAAAGCTATTACCTGAATATTCTTTTTTTATTCCCGACAGTGCTTTGAGTGACTCTTCAAGTTTGCTTCAGATGAAGCAATATCTTACCGACCCATTTATTATTATGTTGTATGATGATGTGCTGAAATTATATCCCGATGTTAAAGACCTCGAAAACCAGCTGGGGAATGCGATTACTTATTTCAAGCATTATTATCCCGAAAAGAAAACCCCAAAAGTTTTTACCTGTGTTTCTGGACTTTATTACGAGGAACCCATAAGATATGCGGACAGCCTGCTCATTATCTCGCTCGATATGTATATGGGGGCAACATACAAATATTATCACGAAATGCTGACGGATGTGCCGTTATACGTTCAGCGCAGGTTCAGCAGAGAATTTATGTTGCCAGATTGTATGAGGGCAATTGCAAAAACTATTGTCGACAACAGCAAAGAGAATAAACAGTTTATTGATTACATAGTTTACGAAGGTAAAATTCTCTATTTCCTTGATGCAACCTTGCCAGATACACCCGATTCGCTGAAGATATATTATACTAAAAGCCAGATGGACTGGTGCCTGAAAAATGAATCGAATATATGGTCGTACATAATTGATAATAAGCTTTTGTATTCTTCTAATACATCGATGATTGCTAAGCTTTGCACGGATGGTCCATTTACTTCTGTTTTCTCAAAACAATCACCGCCCCGAACCGGCATCTGGATAGGCTGGCAGATTGTACGTTCATACATGGAAAACAACAAAAAGGTGACTATGCAACAACTGTTTGAAAACCAAGATGCACAGGGAATATTGACCAAGTCAAAATACAAGCCGAAAAAATAATTTTCATCAAGTAACCCTTATTGAATATTTTACGTATGAATACCTAATTGGTACAAAGGGTTAAAATAGTTAGATAAAATTTGGTTTTTTTTAATAAAGTTTGTTTCTTTGTTTATTAATTTGGAAAAATAATACCTGAGACTATGGTCAAATCCAGAAAATTACTCTTTCTCCTGATATTTTCATTATTTGCCTTATTTGTTAATGGTCAGCAGGAAACAATGACCAATAACAATGCGACATTTTATTGCGCTGCAGGATCTGTTGTATGGATCAATGGTTCATTATGGAATAAAGGGGATTCCCTTTATAACCTGGGCGAAATTTATGTTGCTGGTGAAAATGACCCCCTTAATCAAGGTGATCTGAAAAATGATGGAATGATATCCGGTAATGGAAAATATTATATAGCCGGACACTGGATAAACAATAATTTATTTAAATGCGGAACCAGTGAAGTAATTATGGATAATACTCCTGGCGGGATTCCTTCAATAGTAACTGATCAGTTTATTCAAGGCACGAATTCAACTAAATTTTATGATCTTACACTTACTGGTGTTGGTGTCAAGGAAATTACTCTCGATGATACTGTTACTCATTATTTAAATCTTAATGACAGGGAACTATCTGTTGATATGCACACAATGTATGTTACAAATACAGATCCTCTGGCAATTCATCGCACAACAGGTTTTGTCAGCAACAGGCATATAGGTTTAAATAATGGATGGTTATCCAGAACTACAGGAGTTGTTGGACCATATCTTTTCCCAATGGGATCAAGCGATGGACCCATGCGCTATCGTCCTGTTGAAATAAAAACAGATACAAATGATTTAAGTGAGTTTGTTGTTGGCTTCTTCAATTACAGTGGTACTATTGATGGTGATTCTGTTGGGCTGAAAGATAACACAATTTGTATGGTAGATTCTTTGTATTACCATAAAATCCAGAGGACTTTTGGTTATGATACCGCTGTTGATATTACCATTTATTTCGATCCAGTCACTGATGGTCCATGGAATGGAATGGCCAACTGGAACCTTGATAATTTGAACGAATGGACAAATATGGCTCCTACATCTCAGCTTTATAGCCCGATGTGGGGAATTAAGAAAACGGGTTGGAACACCTGGACAAATCTTCCTTATGCTTTAATTGCAAGGGTTCCTGATGCTGTTCAGATTAATGGACCAGCAGAAGTATGCCTAGGTAGCGGACCATCACAATATGAAGCCTGGGGTGTACCTACAGATTCATATATCTGGAACGTAAATGGTGGTCATTTTGTTGGGGATTCCACTTCAAATACAGTTCTTGTTTGGTGGGATTATGCTGGAATCGGTACTCTAAGTGTTCAGGAAGTACAGCAGTGGGGATATTGCGTTGGACTGCAATCGTCATTTAATGTAAATGTCTGGCCTCAGCCTGTTGCAAGCTTCATAGTAGTTCCTCATGACACTGCACATATATTTGCATACGACCTGATACAGTTTGTTGACATCAGCCAGAATGCAGTTCAGTGGAGTTATGATTTCGGTGATGGCTCTCCTTCAAGTCAGCAAAACCCTTATCATGTTTATGAAAAACCCGGAATCTATACGGTTTGTTTATATATCGCAACTGAACATGATTGTATTGATGACACCTGTCTTACAGTGGAAGTCGTAGAAGGTCTTGATATTCCTAATGTTTTCACCCCAAATGGTGATGGTTTCAATGATGACTTTAACATTCATGCAAGCGGAATTGCACAATATTACCTGCAGGTTTATAACAGGTGGGGAGTATTGCTGTTTGAAAGCACTAACCCTTATGTAAAGTGGGATGGAACAACAATGTCGGGCGAAAATTGTTCTGATGGAACATACTATTATATCCTAAGTGCAAAGAGCGACAGCAATGATTACAGTCAGCACGGATTTGTGACTTTGTTAAGAAACTGATAATATACTTTTAGTTGAAAGGCCGCTGTTTCAGCGGCCTTTTTTTATAATGTAAAGTTGAGGTAACAAATAGGAATTTCTTTCTTCAGATATATATTTTCATAATACGTTCTGATGGAAAGAATGTCATCGGTGATATTACTCTTGTGAAGGTCTCTTGTAATAAATAGGATGGAGTGGTTTCTTTCTTTCAGCACTTCAACAGTATATTCAAATAAACCTGCATTATCTGTTTTAAGATGGATGATGCCTTTGGGTATTATGATTTTCTGATAGCGGTCAAGAAAAGCAGGGGAAGTTAATCGTTTCTTTGTTTTAGGCTTGTTTGGTTGCGGATCAGGGAAGGTGATCCAGATTTCTGAAATTTCATTTTCTGCAAATAAAAATGAAATATATTCTATCGATAAGCGAAGAAAAGCAACATTTTTCAATCCTTTTTCAATCGATGTTTTCCCCCCTCTCCATAAGCGATCACCTTTGATGTCTATACCTATGAAATTGGTTTGTGGATATTTTTCTGCAAGGCCAATAGTGTATTCGCCTTTCCCACAGCCTAGTTCAAGGACCACCGGATTTTTATTTTTAAAAAAACCGGAAGCCCACTTTCCTTTTAAAGGATAACGATCATGAATAAATTCTTCATGCTTTGGCTGCAACACATTGGTGAATGTATGCAGTTCAGCGAATCGGGCTAATTTTCTTTTTGTCAAAATTCAGAAAATTTAATGATTAAGAACCCATGCATTTGCATTTTCAGTGGATTTGATTTTCTGCAAAGCCTCATCTGCTTCTGCTTTAGAAGCATAAGAATTATAACTCACAACATAAAGACCTTTGTCATCGAGGAAGAATACTTTTGAATCATAACCTTTCTGCTTAAGGGTTTGAACATAATTGTCGGCGTTTTCTTTAATACGGAAGCTTGCAGAAATAATATGAAAACTACCATTGCTGTTCTGTATGGATTGATTATTCTGCGATGAAGTATCAGTGGCGATAGTATCTTGCAGAATATTTTCTTTCAGAACTTCGTGTTTTTCCGATACTTTTTGTTCAGCTTTAATTTCGGGATTTTCTTTTTTATCAGATGGGATTAGAAGTTCGCTGATTTTAAGATTCTGAATAAAATCAGGTTTAAGAATAAACAATGCACCACCACTTCCACCAAGTATAACAACAATTATCAAAACCCAGATTGCAGCTTTCGGGAAGCGTCGTTTTTTCTGTAAAGGAATTGTTTTGATTGTAGCCGATTGCTGTGATGTTGTTGGTATATTAGCCTGAAGAACCTGTGGAGCGGCAACACTGCCCATGCCAAAAGTTTCAAGATTGTAATTTGTAGAAGTATCCGCAGTAAATAGAATTGCATTATCTGTGGATTTAGAGAATGTACCCAACTTTTGCATGACAACACTATTTCCTGAATCCAGGCTTTTATTGGTTTCCTCTACAAAAGTCAATATCTTGCTGCAGGCATCGAAGAATGAAATTTTTTCTTTTTCGGAAATAGAATTTGCAAGTATGCCATCATTATTTTTTAAAGACGCATCAAAAGAAACAATCTTTGACGGAGGAGATAACTGATTGGTATTTGTATCTATTGTTGCCGGCTGGTACCTGAGCACAAATGCCCCAAATCCCGGCAGGGTAACAGTATCGAATTTATACAGCAGGTCGCTGATATATTGTTCCATCATAAATCTGTACAAATTAATTTTTTGGTTGATTTAGTAATTGAATGATTTTATTTACATCTTCAGGCACATCAACAGAATGGCTGGTGTGCTCAGTGAATTCCACATGAATAGGATAACCGTTTTCAAGCCATCTTAACTGTTCAAGTGATTCCACTTTTTCAAGTGAAGAAGGAGACAGTAAATGAATTTCATTCAGGACAGAAGCCTTGTATGCATAGATACCGATATGCTGATAGTAGTCATGTTTTTTTAGCCACTGGGCCTTATCAAGCCCCCTGAAATAGGGGATAGGTGAGCGGCTGAAATACATTGCCTTTTTGTTTTTGTCAATCACAACTTTCATCACGGTAGAACTTACAAGATCGTCCACGTTGTCCATTTTCCTTACCAGCGTAGCAATTTCTACGTTTTTATTTTTAAAACATGAAGCAACTTTTTCAATTTGCTCAGGATTGATGAGGGGTTCGTCTCCCTGTATGTTTATTACAACATCATCTGCATTGTATTTTCTATCCTTGTTAATTAATTGAAAAGCCTCGTGGCATCTGTCGGTGCCGCATTGATGGTCAGCCGAAGTCATGATGGCTTTACCACCAAAATTTTTTACATGATTCTCAATGCTTGCATCATCAGTTGCTACAAATACATCATCCAGTATATTGGCTTTTTTAGCTTGTTCATAAACACGCTGTATCATTGTTTTTCCTTCGATGACAAATAAAGCCTTTCCTGGAAAGCGTGATGATGCGTAGCGTGCTGGAATAATTCCAATGAATTTCATTAAGTTTTTATTAGGCTGCTAATTTACAAAAATATCACAAGACGGCTGAAATTGCTTAACCTGATCTTCTGTTAAACGGCCATTCATCCAAGTGTTGTCGAGGGATGCGTTATATTTTTTATAGAAATCAATTGCTGGAGTATTCCAATCAAGTACCTGCCACTGCATACGCTTTGCGCCAGTATCCTTGCATTTCATTATGACTGCTTCAAATAAAAGTTTCCCTATTTTTTTTCCACGATGTTCTTCTTTTACAATAATATCTTCCAGATAAATGCATTTGCCTTTCCATGTTGAGTAAGAATAAAAATAGAAAGCCATGCCCAGAACTTCTTGTTCGTTTTCGGCCAGAATAATTTCAAAAATTGGATTTTCACTAAAGCCATCTTTTTTTAATTCTTCAATTGTGATGGTAACTTCGTTTCGCGCTTTTTCAAAGGTGGCGAGTTCTTTGATCAGGTCAAGAACTGCAGGCAGATCTGATGAAATAGCTTTTCTTAATTTGATGTCCATGTTGATTTACGATTTCAGATTTAAGAGTTACGATTTGAAACAAGGCATAATTAAAAAAGCTGTCGTAAATCGTTACTCATAAACCGTAATTATTTAAAGTCCTATCTGATCTGAAATTTCGCGCATGGCATTGACACTGATTTCTGCGAATTCGGATAATGGAATTCCAATTAATTCGCATTCGCGGATGCTGTCTCTTTTTACTGAAGCCGCGAAAGCCTTTTCTTTCATGCGTTTCACAACGGATGAAGATTTTACGGATGAAATTTTTCTGTCAGGATAAACGTAGGTAGTTGCCTGAATCAATCCTGTGATAGTTTCTCCGGCTGCCAGTGCATGATGAAAAACTGTTGTCCGAGGGCCAACACCTTCAGCATCTTCGTTGTGATGTTTTATTGCATCAATAATTTCAGAATCAAACCCTTTTTCTTCAAGCATTTTTGCAGCAGGAAGTCCATGTACTTTTGGATCGGCATTTGTAATTTCAACGTCGATATCATGAAGTAAACCTGCCATGGCCCATTTTTCAGGATCTTCATTCAGCCTGATAGCAATCGCGTGCATCACTGCTTCCGATGCAAGACAGTGCCAGATAGTGCGTTCGTTTTTAATGTGTTCTTTTAAATATGTAAATGCTTCTTCGCGTGTTATTCCAGTGCTCATGTTGATAAATAAAAATAAGGTTTAATAAATGTTCATATTGTCGTTACAAATTTAAATGTTTTATAATTTCCACGACCTTTAGGTCGTGGTTTAAGAAAAGAAAAACCTCGGGCTTTAGCCCAAATCATTATTCTCTTTAATAAATTCATCATATTCCATCTCAAATGTTTTTTTCTGATGATGCTCCTCTTGCATGTCAATATAGCTGCGAACTTTTTCTATGTCGTTCCCTTTTACTGAAAATACTGCATATTCATCTTGCCACTCAAACTTTGTTTTTGTAAGTTTTTCTTTATTAATCCAGAAGGAAGATTCCCCTTTTAGAAGCATCAAGGTTTTACTAATAGTCTGTTCGACACCAAGTGAAACAAGAACGTGAATATGGTTGCCAACACAATTCATTCGATCAATAAAAATTCCTTTTTCTAAAGAATTCTTTTTAATATGATCGAGAAGGATTGGTTTAAGGTCTTTTGTAATTAAGAGTTCTCTGTTCTTTGTTGTCCAGATTATGTGGATATAAACTTTGATAAAAGGCATATAATAAAATGTTTTGGCTAAAGCCAGTATTGAATTTGCTACAAATCCACGACCTAAAGGTCGTGGTAATTACATTATAATTTTTTTTAATGTGCGTCAATATCGTGAAGCATCAGAATAAGATGATTCAGCACTTTTGTAATTTCAGTCATATATTCGGTAACTGCTTTCACGCTGCCTGGTAATGTAAAGATCATTGTTTTATTTATGATGCCTGCAACCGAGCGACTAATAAGTGCATTTGATTTTTCTGCTCCGAATTTCATACGAATGAAATCCATGATGCCTGGAATTTCCTTTTGCAGCAATGGTTTTACAACATCAACAGTTATGTCTTTTGAGCCAATTCCAGTTCCGCCTGTTGTAAAAATAATATCAAAATCATTATCCGTCAATTCTGAAAAAGTATCCTTCAGCATTTCAGCATTATCAGGGATCAATTTGACTACTGTCTCATATTTTCTGTTGGTGATATCAAAATGTTTTTCGATCAATTCTTTAATTTGTGGACCACTGCGGTCGGCGTATTCACCTCGGCTGGCACGGTCGCTAAGGGTGATGACAGCAATTTTAAAAATCTTTGGTGTGTAAATTATTTCATCACCTGCTTTTATTTCACCTCCTTTAATCACGCGGCAAAAAATTCCTTCCTTTGGCATCACGCAATTACCAACCTCCTTGAAAATCGCGCATTTGGTGCCATGGCATTCCTTGCCAATTTGCGTCACTTCCAGATCTATATTTCCAATTTTAAAATGATCAAGAATATTTGATTTGTACAACTCGAAACCAAGTGTGGTAATATTTTCGGCAAACTCGCCAAAATTTATTTTTCTTTTGGCATCGATAGAGAATTTTTCAATGCTTTCCACTCCCAGCATACTAACCTGCCTGTGCCAGTTTCCTGCATGCGCATCGTTTTGCACACCTTTTTCATCAATAAGAATGCTACTTATAGGATGTTTTATCGTGCCTTTTTTTTCTGAAATATTTGTAGATAGAACTGTTATCATAAATTATTTTTTATCAAAATCAGTTATTGAAAATTCCGCAATCACTTCAGCAGGGATACGGTCGTTATAATTTATTACTTTTTTCCCCAGCCTAACAATCACCATATTTATTTTAGGAAGAACAATAATATATTGTCCAAGAATTCCGCGTGCATAAAAGAAATGTTCACCAAACGCTTTAGCCTGCCACCAAGAGTATCCGTACAATTCATTAATAGAACCGTTTTTTAATTTCGCAGGTTTTGTAGATTCTTTTATATAAGATTCCGAAACAATTTGTTTGTCATTGAATTTTCCCTGGTGCAATGCCAGCAATCCTATTCTTGAGAAATCCCTTGCATTTGAATTGAAGCAACAATATGCTTTTTCCAAACCATCTTTTTTGTCAATGCTCCACAGTGCGTCATGCTTTGCACCTAAGGGTTTCCATAATTTTTCGGAAGCGTATTCACTGATCGTTTTCCCTGTAGCTTTCTGAAGAATGTAAGCCAGTACAAGCTGGTTTGCACTTTGATAATTGAATGTGTAACCTGGTTCATCAATCACTTTAAGATTTTTGATAATGTTTTTTAAGTCATCACCGAAATATGCTTCCGCGGTAAGACTGAAGGGATTGTAGTAGCTCTCTTTCCAGTCGAAAGCGGCTGTCATGGTAAGCAAATCACGGATCGTAAGTTTTGCATTTAATCCATCTTTGTATTCAGGAATAAAATCTGAAACCATTTGGTTAACACTTTTAATTTTGCCTTCATCTATTGCAATTCCGATAAGCAAACTTACTATGCTTTTGGCGACAGAAAAAGAGCCTGAATAAGAGTCAGCATTGTAATCATCCCAGTATTCCTCGTATATAACAGAATCGTTTATTAAAACGAGGAAAGCAATAGTCTTGAATTTTTCAAGAATTTTTCTAAAAGTAGTATCTGGTTTTATCTTGTTATAATTTCCAGCGTCAGGAATAGGAATGAATGTTCCCGCTGTAACAGTTCTATTTTCAAAGATTTTATAATCATCTATTGTTGAGGCATGATAATAAAATGTTTTGTAGAGATATGAATTTCCTGTAACTAGAATTGCAATATTTAGAACTACAAGAATTCCGATAATCCAAAGCAATATTTTTTTCAATCGTCTCATTAACAGGAATGGTAAGGGTTTATGAAATATCTGATTTTGTTTTTTCTATCAACCTCGTATTACTTATTTCCATTTTTTTATCAACGGCTTTACACATGTCGTAAACCGTGAGCAGTGCAACACATACTGCTGTTAAGGCTTCCATTTCAACACCTGTTTGACCAATACAGCGAACTTCGCTATAAACTTCAATTGTATTTTTTACAATTTTCGCTTTCACATCTATTTTAGTAAGTTGCAGCGGATGGCACAAAGGAATTAAATCCGGTGTACGCTTGGCCGCCTGAATGCCTGCAATTTCAGCGATGGTAAGCACATCACCTTTTTTTATTTCATTTTGTTTTACAAGCTTAATTGCTTCAGCGGAAAGTTTTATAAAGCCTGTAGCTTTTGCAATCCGCAACTGGTCTGGCTTGTGGCCGACATCCACCATATTGGCTTTGCCTTTTTTATCGACGTGTGAAAGTTTTTTCATAGCATCTAAATCTTAAATCGAAATTCATAAATCTAAAATGAAAACTATCCTCCAATTTCATTAAATTTATTCATACTGCTTACAGTGCCGCATTCTGGTTTTTGTGCAATAGCAAGATCAATCGCTTTTTCATAACCGGTTTCACGGATGTTGACTGCTATATCATTAAACAGACAAGGACGAAGTTTTCCATCGCTGGACAAACGTAACCTGTTGCAGAGTTCACAATTTCCTCCACTGCCACCTTCTACAATTTCAAACTCGCCGGTATGAAGATTCATGCGATGAATAAAGCGAACTACAAGTCCCATTGTATCGCAAAAAGCTTTAACACCAATTGCATCGGGCTCATCAGAAGATTCATTTACAACACAATTTATTTTGATAGGAGTGAGGCTTGCTGCTTTTGCTGCAACAATACCTTTAATAACTTTTTTCAGATCACCACCTCTTGTCAGTTCGTTGTATCTGTCAGTGTCCACGGTGTCAAGGCTGATATTAATTCTTTTCAATCCCGCATTAGCCAATGGTTTTGCAAATTCTTCGAGAAGCACACCATTTGTGGTCATTGAAAGATCTTTTATTCCTTTAATTTCTGCTAACAATTTAACGAGGTTTACAACTCCCTTTCTTACCAATGGTTCACCACCTGTTACACGAACTTTATCAATACCTTTTGACACAGCAATTTTTGTAAAAGCGACTATTTCTTCAAGCGATAAAATATCCTGGTGCTGCAAAAGTTTTATTCCGTCCTCAGGCATACAATACTGGCACCGCAGGTTGCAGCGATCAGTTATTGAAATACGCAGGTAATTTATTTTTCTGTTAAAATTGTCGTACATGTACCAATTCTCCCCTTTTAATTTCAGTTATACCCAATGGTACAAAAATAATTCCATCAGCATTGGTCATGGAGTGAAGATGAGCGCTACCGTGATATTCAACAAATTTTAATTTGCCTTCTGCAGAAAATTTTACAGGAACAAACATCAATCTGTCCGCTTTTTTTCGCATATAGTTTTCATCAAGTTGCATAAAAACAGATTTTGGCTGATAATGATGTCCCATCATTTCAAAGATCAGCGGCCTTACCAGCATTTCGAACATGATGAATGATGACACCGGATTTCCAGGTAAACCGAAAACATAATTCTTTCCGTTTGTGCCAAAAACTGTAGGCCTTCCAGGTTTTACATCGAGTTTTTCAAACAGTAAACGAATATTGTTTTTCTTAAGTATAGCTGGAACAAAATCAAAATCACCCATTGAAACACCGCCAGTGAGCAATACGATATCACATTCTGAAAGCGCTTTTTTTATTATAGTTTCTGTAATTTCAGGATCATCTTTTGCAATACCATAATAAACAGGATTTGCGTTTACACGCAGCACCTGGCCGATAAGCTGATATGCGTTGCTGTTCCTGATCTGCGATGGTCCGGGGATGTGATTGGGTTCAACAAGCTCATCGCCGGTTGAAATTATTCCAACGTTTACTTTTTTAGAAACTGCCGGTGAATGGCAACCGACAGCCGCAAGTATGGCTATGTGCTGAGGATTCAACAGTTGTCCTTTATTTAAAACAACTTCACCTTTCCGAACATCTTCTGCTTTGCGGGAAATATTTGGGGCTGTATCTTTTCCTGTGAAACGGATTTTGTTTTTACTTATAATTTCCGTTTGTTCTACCATTATCACAACATCAGCTCCTTCAGGAACTGCAGCGCCAGTCATAATTTTTGTACATTGATTTGTTCCAACTGTTTTTGTTGGTGATTCCCCAGCCGCAATAGTCTCAAGCAGCTCGAGTTCATTTTGCAGATCTTCTCTTTTGCATGCATAGCCATCCATTGCTGAACGGTTAAAAGGGGGCATATCCATATCGGATACAACATCTGTGGCAAGTATTCTGCCCAATGATTCTTCAATGCTGCAATGCTCCGTACCCACTGATTTTGCTGATTCTATTACTATATTGTATGCTTCTTCAAAAGTGGTCATATTAATTTATTTTAATAATCCATTTCCCGTTTTCAATGGTGATGGATGAAACATCAAAATTACTAAATTCTTTGCCGTTCGATTCAATAATAATATCGGCATAATTCATGACATCTGCAGCAGAATCTTTCATTGGTTGAGTTGTATTTTTTATCATTATAAAAACATCCGGAACTATCGATTTTCTTAGACTGTTTGATTCGCAAACAATAAATGTATCATTCCTTTTTTGTTTAATAAATTCATCAACTGCTTTATCAATATTATTAAAAGTTGTCTTTATCCAGAACACCTCTGAAGCGCCTGCTGCAAGCATTTTGGCTGTATTCTTTTCAGTTGAATCGTCGGAATCTTTTATAACAAGAAAATTTTCTTTCAGGTGTTCTTGGTTTTGTCCATGAAACTGCTCATCATTGCCGTAATATGTGCTTACCTTTAATCCTGTGATAGGATATGTTTTACTGAAAATCTCAATCAAACGGGTTACAAGTTCTGTCTTTCCTGAGTTTCGGCCTGTTGCCCCAATCATTATTAATTTCTCAATTCTCTTCATTAGCCTGATAAATAAAAAAGCCTTAACAAAGTTAAGGCTTTTCAGTCAAACGGTAATATCATTTTACATTACAATGAATTTCTTTAAGAAAGTGGATTTGTCAGTTGAAATCCTTATGAAATAATATCCTGAATTTAAATCTCCGACAAAAATTCTTTGTTGATCTATATTTTCAATTCTTCCTTTTTTTACAATTATTCCGGTGGGAGACACGACTTCATATGAAAGTTTATTTTCTAAAGAACCAGCATTTACAAATAATTCAGAGGTGCAGGGATTAGGAAATAGCAGGATGTTCTGATCGGAAAATATTTCTGAAACTACAGTTGTGGCAATAGTTCCGGTAATAATGATATCTTCAATTTTTGTAGTACCATTTGCCAAAACCAGAGCTGGCGGAGTAATAGAAGTGTCGCTTGCCATAAGCCAGCGTATAAATACTGAAACCTGATTATCACAAGCGATGGGAATGCTTACATTGGAAAGCACTGCTGAAGTCCAGTTATTTGCATTTACTAAAGTTGTATTCGGAATATCTGTCCAGCTGCCGGAAGTTCCTATTTTGTATTGTGCTTTCCAGTCGCGTGGACCAGGATTGGCGCCACCAGCAGTTTGCTTGGAAGAGAGTTTAAGATTTTCATAGCCAGAAGTATTGACTTCAATCTGCCAAAATTTTAGGTTAGCACCACCATCCCAGCCTGTTGTCTGAGCAGCTTTAGTTGTGAGTCCGTTCTTGGTGAAATCAATTGCACTGGTCCCACCTTGGGTTGTTATGGTCATCGCAGCATTTGCTGTTATGTGGTAATCTGGATTTGCATCTGTGCTAGTACCTGTTGGAAATGTCCATCCTGCTAAGGTGTCCTGTGCGAAAGTAATCGTAGTTGTAAACAACATTAAAATAATTATTGAATAAATTTTCTTCATAATTGTAAAGTTTAAGTTAATATTTATTTCGTTAGGTTTAGTTTAACATATCGTAGAAAAAAAATTAAAAGAGCACGTCTAATTCACATAGAATAAAGCGTCCCGGAGGCAGCATGTATTTACTGTCGAGATAAATTGTGTTCAAAATATTTTCTACTGTTATACTGGCATTGAGTTTCTCTGCAAAACGCCTTGAAATTTTGCCGTCAAAAAGTGCGTAATCATTTACTTTAAAAGTATTCTCGTCATCGGCCCATGTGGAACTTTTATATTTATAAGTAAGACTTAGATTCGCAATTTTACTTTTATAGATGAATCCTCCGAAAACCTGGTGCATAGGAACATCAATAAGAAATTTACCTGTAAGGTCTTTTGCAACATATCCTGTTACTTCAAAACTTTTTATTACAGAATGATTAAAGGTATAGGTTCCAAATATTGTAAGGTTTTTATTAAAAATATAATTGACTCCGAGTTCAGCGCCATAAATTTCAACTTTCCCTATATTTTCCCTTTTAATAATGGGCTGTTTTTTTGTTTTTGTTGTATAGATTGAATCACCTGTTCCAACAAAATATTGGAAATCCTTACCAATTGAATAGAAGAATACAGGTTCAATGGTAAGTTGTTTTTTCTTATCCCAGGTAATTCCAGCTTCAATATTGCTGATGTATTCGGGAAGCAGATATGGGTTGGCAAGTTTAAAACCCTTGTTTACATCACTGGTTCTGACAAGGTCGCTTAATGTTGATGAGCGAAATCCCCTCGACAGAGAAATATAGGAAGTGAGATTATTTTTTATATCAAATAAAATTCCTGCTTTCGGACTGAATGCTTTCCAGTTCTTTTTTTCGTAACTCTTTATATATGGGAGCATAAACTCGGTTGTTGCAGAAGGTTCTTTAATAGAAAGATCTGCATTATAAAAAGTAACATCATCGTAGCGGACTCCTACAATTGCTTTGATTTTATCTTTAATAATCGGGAAATCGTCCTGGATAAAAAGTCCGTAAAAATCTAAATTTCCTTTATAACCTATGGTATCAGTGGAAGTACGATAAACGTCATCAGAATTGAAATATCCGAGTTTGCTGTCGATGCCAGTAGTAATTGTATGTTTCTTCAAAACAGGAAATGTTACATTGCACCAAACACCTTTATCGTCCGAATATGAAGCCGTATTAAAAAAAACATAGGTGCCATTTGATTTTTGACTTTCGCGTTGGTTGCTGTAATTTTCCGATTTGAAGAATGCTACTGCAGAAATTTTGGCTTTGCCAAAAGTGCCTCTGTATCTGGTCTGCACAAAATGATCGATATAATAATCGTAATTTCCATCAACTTCGTAAATCCTTTTTCCCTGTCCTCTTGTTTCATCAGAAAAATCATATTCTACCTCCAGGCTGTTATTTTTATTCATTGAATAACCCGTGCGGAACATTGTATTATATTCACGCAGATAAGTTTTAACATCGGTGCTGTCCTTAAGAGAATCAGGCATTATAACATATCCGTCGCTTTCGCGCATGAACCCGTCGAGGTTCCAGTAAAATCCTTTATCATTTTTCAGATTATTCGCACTCAGATTTAATGAACCACCACTTGTATTGTATGTTCCGTAAAAAACACCAGCGTCTCCTTTAAAGGGTTTTGACGGATGTTTTGTAATAATGTTTACTACTCCCCCCATTGCATTACTGCCATAAAGCGAGGAATTCGGACCTTTAATAACTTCAACCTTTTTAATATTTTCAGGTTTCAGCCGGTTCCAGTTTGTGGCGCCTCCATCCACAATACTGATGGGTATCCCGTCGATGAGAAGCAAGGTGTGAACATTCCTGTTTAAGCCGCGCATTGTAACGTCACCGGTTTTATAAAAAATTCCGAAGTGACGTGTAATGTTGATTCCGGAAATTGAACTTAGGTATTCATCGGTTGTAATGCAGGGCAGGTTCTGTAGTTGCTCCTGTGTAACAACGCCAATGCTGGCCGGAATATCTTTTACAAGCTTTTCAGTGCGTGTTGCTGTTACTACCACAGAAGCCATTTCCACCGATCCTGTGATCATCTGAAAATTCTGTGTAAGCTGTGACCCGCTTATAGTAATGCTTGTAGAAGTATCGCGATAGCCAAGGAATGATACTTTTATTTTATATTCCCCATTGGGAATATTATAAAAAATGTAGTTTCCTTTATTATCCGAAGCTGTCGTAATATCAAGTTTTTTTATTGAAATGTTCGCTCCCGATAGAGCCTCACCTGTAATACCATCAGTGATCTGCCCACTTAGAATACCTTGCCCTGAACATGATTGCAGTCCGATTCTGAAAAGCAAAAAAAGTAAAATAAGACATGCTGCTTTTTTCATATCAATAGGGTTGTATTTTCACCATTATCTCAACATTGCCGCTGTCAGTGCCATTCACGTTAAGTACCTGGAACAATCCAAACTTTCCTTTGGCAGTTTTGAACGAATAAATATCACCGGCAATAAGATTTTTTGCTTTGCGTTTTGCCAATGGAGCATTGTAAGATGCTATAAGGATACTGTCGTTCACCATTCCTGAAAAATCAGATGAAGTCAATGATGTTTGTAAGTACCTTGTCTCATTGCGCACAGTCCAGTTGGTAAGAGTGTATTGTCCCGGATACACGGATCCATCTATATTCGCATTGGGTGAAGCAATCACATTATTTTCACCCTGAAGGAAATCGTAATAGTAGCAAATTTCTATTGAGTCCTGTATTCCAAAGGCATCGGCAAGGTTATAAACCAACACATTTTTTATATCAAGAAAACTTCCAACGGTTGTATTGTTCTGGGCTCCCAGCGTTATCGATGGGATTGTTATTACCGGGCCATAAGTTGAATTTGAATCAGCAGTAATTTTTATGCTTAAACTTGCTGATTTTCCTGCTTTATCACGCACAATGAAAGTCCAGGTCTCTTCCTGGCTTACACCTTTTACCAGGTATTTATTAATGTTAAAACTTGCTGAATTCAAGCCTGAGTCAAGATAAGTCTGAGTACTATCCGTTGTTATCTTTATCATGAAGTTGGTAATGTTTACATCGCCACTTTCGGCGATGATACCGACTTTAAATGTGCTGCCGATGAGTGCAGTGGTATCACTGTGAACATAACCGCTGTCTAGGCTTAACTTGATTGTGGGACCGTTTGTAGTTTCTTCTTCTTTTTGGCAAGCCGCTAGCAGGAAGGCCGCTGCACAAATGAAAAAAACAATATATAGGAAAATTCTCTTCTGCATGAAATCGGTTATGATGTTGGTAACATATCGGTAGAAAGAATCATTTCTTAAGAGGTTTTTAATTAAAAAAAATTATTTTTTTATTTTTTTGATCAGTGCAAAAGAGCCAGCTGCAAGAGAACCACCAATAGTTCCAAACATGAAATGTGTGAAAACAGGATAAAGAAATCCTGTAATTAAGGAGCCATATGGAAATCCTGTAATCACTGTAATAAAAATCCGAATAACAGGAATCATAGTATATGCAAGCCCGCAAATGATCGCAAGGAAAAGCACATTGGGTTGTAATTTGCGGAAGTTGTAATAAAGCACATCTACAATCAATCCGGGAAATAAATAAATTACAGGAATGAAAGGATCTTTAAATCCTAGAGGAAATAGTAACATTGCAGCAGCGCCTATACTTGAAAGGCTTCCTGCATAATTCTTTTTTGAAATAAGTTTCCCTGATATCAGCAAAGCCATATAAATAATACCATTATGACCGGGCATTTTGAGTGGAATGCGTAAATACGCATGCATCAGAACACCCACAGCACCAATGGCTGCCAGTAAAATTAATTCAGCAATCTGTGTGCTTACATTAATTGGAAATGCTTTTGATATAGTCTTTGGAGACGACTTGCCATCCATAATCACCTTCTTTTTTTTGTTCGACAAAAATAACAATTTTGTTGTTCTTTAATACAGGGCGCCACCATTCTGCAAGAAAAATTTCTGTTTCAGGTGAAAGAACTTCGTTTTCAACGGTAAGAATTTCATGAACTCCTGTTTCCTTTTTAATATCAGAAATTTTAAAATTTCCGATCATTTCACGCATCCCTTTTATCCACAGAAAACGCCCGTCGTTACCGCCTTTATGCAACCCAACAGCAGCAAGTGAACCGATAATACCTCCCTTTGTTCCTGTATATCCTTCAAGAAAAATATTGGTTTCTTTTGCAATTTTCCGTGCTTCTTCCTGAGTTATTATTTCTTTTTTTGCGCGTATGCCCCATTGCATGATTTTTTCAGAAACAAGTTCTAACGGGGCTATGCAAAGGCCTGCATCCGATCCCTCGGCACTTTCTTTCAAAAGATAAGCAGCACAAAAATCTCGTAATTCATTTATTTTTTCTGATTTCACTTCAAGGCAGGCGGAGCTGTTGTGCGAAGTGTAGGGAATTCTTCTGTCAAATAATAACTGATGACGGGTTACACCGAGTAATTGGCCAATACCATTTTCTGTAAGCAACCGGCCCATATCCCGCGAACGGAAACCTGTTCCCCTGCTTTCGAGGTTGTCGGTATCATCAATGCCAATCAGTATTTTCATTTATATTGATGATATATCTTTAATAAATTTATTGAATGATTTTTTAAATGAACTGTCAAAATCATTGTGAAATTTTGCATACGCTTTAATAAGAATAACGCCCTGTTCAGTAAGAACAGAACTGCCACCAGCCTGACCGCCCCTGTGCCTTTCAATAACTGGAATGCCAAGTAAATCCTCAACTTTTTTGAGGTCCCCCCAGGCTTTCCTGTAACTGATTTCAAGTTTTATAGCTGCTTTTGAAATCGAGCCAACTTCCTCGATAGTCCTTAATAACAGCCATTTTCCGTCGCCTAAAATACCTTCGCCATTTTTCAGAGAAAGCCACAACTTATAATGTGCCTTAAGTTCAGGGAGTTTCTGTTTCATTTTAAAAGCAGCCTAGCTGACAGTTTTGAATTTTTATTCCAAGTTCATTGCAGAGTTTACCCACCTCTTTTGGTGCAATATTCATGGTGTTTGCAATGCCCAGTGCTTCGACGCATGTGATATACTTCTTATCGTCCTTAGTCTTGGTTTTTGCAAGGATAAGTTCTCCGGTTTTTTGTCTGTTCATATTGGTACGTTATGAAATGAATTACATATCGAAACAAAAGTATTCACTTTAAAGGAAAACGCAAAATAATTAGTTATTTATAAAGACAGAGGTATGATGATTCTTCCTTTACAATAAGCTGGAACTTCTTGTCCTTTTCTACGATGAAAGTTTCAAATGGCTTATAATCCTTCCATTCGCTGCTTCCCGGAAGTCTGACAATTAGTTTTCCAGAAGTTACAGTCATGTATTCAACTGTGGAAGTGCCGAATTCATATTCTCCGATTGCCATAACTCCAATAGTAGCGGGTCCTTCAGTGGTTGTGAAAGCAATGGATTTTACCTTGCCGTCGAAATATTCGTTTGTCTTGAACATATAAAGATTGTTTGTGGTTTGTAGTTGTTTGTTCTTAGTACTTAGTTGGGAGTTGGGAGTTAGGAGTTCTCTCAATTCTTCTCTGTATCTCCGTTATGCCCATTCTTTTTTTTAACTGATTGCCCACTGAGGACTGCCAACTGTTTATTGCCTCCCGCTGCGCCTACTTTTTCTTGCCGTTTACCGATCACCGATAACTGTTCACCGATCACTGCGGACTGCCTACTTCTTCTCATCCTCCGCTTATCAGATGAATCACATCAACTTTATCGCCGTCTTTAATAATAATATTTTCGTAATCCTCTTTTTTAACAAGTACGCCATTCACTTTAATGACAAGCATTTTGAAAGTAAATTTCTTTACATTCAGTAATTGCTGAATATTCATTTCATCCCCGCTTAATTCTTCGTTATTGTTGTTAAGTATGATTTTCATTTTTTAAATCCTAAATTTAAAATTATCAATTCCCAAGTAAAATCTCCATCACAACATTTGCTTCCATATTGGCTACAATTCCAACTCTTGGGGCGAGCGGCGGCATATTTTCCGAAACTTCTTTTGTTGAATCTCCGCAAATATAAAGATTCCCGATTTGTTTCACTTTTAATGAATTCGTGTCACCCCATCCAGCAAGGCCAACTCCAGAAACAATATGCTTTTTAGGCATTTCGGAAAGAACAGTTTCAATAATCATTTGTTTCATTTCCGCAAGGTCGAAGGCTTCAACTATCACATCACAGTCTTTATAAAATTTAAGAATATCTGCTGGTTTCAGTTTAATATCATGCGCTTCGACTATTACTGAAGGATTGATCCTGTTTATGTTTTCCCTTAATGCATATGCTTTTTTCTGTCCGATCTGATCATAAAAAAAATATTGCCTGTTAAGGTTGCTTTCAACTATTACATCAAAATCTGCTATTATAAGTTTACCAATACCAACGCGTGCAAGGGCCACGGCGCAATTGGATCCAAGCCCACCACAACCGGCAATACCTATGCATTTGGTTTTGAGTATTTCTTTATAATCTTTCATGGTACTTAATTATCCTTTACAAACCTACATGAATTTTTGGAAATACACAAAAAACTATTGATGGCCACTTTCAATTTGGTTCCTGTGTTGCAGGCCTGGAAAGGATCCCAACATGAAAGCACAAAATAAATAACGAAAACAATTTGTTTGAAAAAAAATTAAAATGCAATTCTTTTTTGTATTTGAAATATAATTTTACTTTTGCGATATGTTTATAAGTGCATAACGCAAAAATAATAAAACAAAATAAAATACGACTATATGAAAATGCTACTTGATGGAAAATGGGTGGATCGTAATGAAAAAATCAATGTTTACGACCCTTTTGATGACTCACTGATTGATTGCGTACCTAAAGCTTCAAAGGAAGATGCATTGCTTGCCATAGATGCAGCAGTGAAGGGTTTTGAAATTTCAAAGAAACTTACAGTTTATGAAAGATCGCAGATCTTATATAAAACAGCCCAATATATTGAACAGAGAAAAGATGAATTCGCAAATATCATTGCAAGAGAAAGTTCAAAAACAATAAAGGAAGCAAGGAAGGAAACTGCAAGATGTATCAATACCTTGACATTTTCTGCTGAAGAAGCTAAACGGTTAAACGGAGAAACTATTCCTTTCGATTCTTTCCCTGGTGGTGAAAATCGCGTTGGTTATTATTACCGTTTCCCTATTGGTGTCGTGCTCGCCATTACCCCGTTTAACGATCCGCTGAATCTTGTGGCGCATAAACTGGGACCCGCATTTGCAGCAGGGAATAGTGTAATTTTAAAACCGGCAACTGTTACTCCTTTATCGGCAATTAAACTTGCTGAAGCCTTGGTTGAATCTGGTTTGCCACCTCAGTGTCTGCAGGTTATTACAGGTTACGGTTCTGATATTGGGCCGATACTCACCGAGAGTGAAAAGGTGCGCATGATTTCTTTCACCGGCGGATATGATGCAGGAAAAGAAATTACAAAACGTGCCGGTATTAAAAAAATCGGGATGGAACTTGGTTCAAATTCTCCTGTAATCGTTTGGAAAGATACCGATCTTGAATATGCCGTGGATTCATGTGTTTCAGGTGCATTTTGGGCTGCCGGACAAAATTGTATCGGTGTTCAGAGAATTTATATTCATGAAGATATTTACAATGATTTCAAAAAATCATTTGTTGCAAAAACAAAAAAATATAAAATCGGTAACAAGTTAGATGATGCCACCGATATGGGTCCCATGATTGAAGCCAGTGAAGCAACAAGAGTTGAACAAATTATTCACGAAGCAATCGAAGAGGGTGCTAATTGTCTGTGCGGAGGTATTAGAATAGGTGCACTCATGGAACCTACCGTAATGGAAAATGTCTCTGAAAAGTCGAGAGCTCATAAGGATGAAATATTTGGACCCATGGTAAACCTTTATTCAGTAAGTGAAATGGATGAAGCTATTGCCAAATCGAATAGTTTGCCATTTGGTCTGCATGCCGGAATTTTTACAAAGGATATTAACCTCGCCCTGAAAGCCGCATATGAGCTGGATTGTGGCGGCGTAATGATCAACGAATCTACCGATTACCGCCTGGATCCTATGCCATTCGGTGGTGTGAAAAACTCAGGGCTTGGACGTGAAGGAATTAAATTTTCGTTACAGGAAATGACAGAACCAAAAGTTGTTTGCTTTACGAGGTACTATTAATTTTGCGATAATAACGAATATCGCTTCCTTTATCTTTTTATTAAGATGCCAGGACTTTTATTAATTCAAAAACCAATACCATGAAAATCAAAATAGTTTTTTTCATTTCATTTCTTTTTTTCATTTCATTATTAAATGTAAAATCGCAGGATATTTCAAGGAAAATTATCAATTTCCCTGATATCAATGGATACAAAACGCTCAAATGCGATTTTCATATGCATACGGTGTACTCCGATGGAACGGTATGGCCATCATTCAGGGTTGCAGAGGCGTGGGCTGATGGTTTTGATGTGATAGCAATTACTGACCATTTAGGGAAATCAAAATATAATCATGTTAATGATACTAATTTTAACGAGAATTATGAGATCGCAAAACCAGTTGCAGATAAGCTTGGAATAGTTTTGATAAAAGGTTCTGAAATCACAATGAAATATCCGTATGGTCATTACAACGCCCTCTTTCTGAAGGATATTAACCTTGTTGATAAATCAAATTGCGTGGAAGATCTGACAGCAGCCAAAGATCAGGGAGCATTTATTATCTGGAATCATCCCGGCTGGAAAATGAAAGATGAAATTCCTTTGTGGGATAGTATTCCTGGGATACTTCTGAAAAAGGTTTTGATAAACGGAATTGAACTGGTAAATTATACATCGTATTATCCTCTTGCTTTTACATGGGCTGCAGAAAAAAAGCTTACTGCGTTTGCTGGATCGGATATACACAATCCTGCGACTGCAGAATTCGATTATATGAATGGTTCGCACCGGCCAATGACTCTTGTGTTTGCTAAGGATACAAGCCAGGTTTCCATAAAAGATGCGCTGGAACAGCATCGCACCGTTGTTTATTATGATAATTTTCTGCTCGGAAGCGAAGAGTATTTGGCCGCATTATTCAACGCATCTGTTGTTGTTCAGAATCCTTCGTTCAGCATTGATGCCGATAGTGATAATAATTATTTTAATCACATCAGGATACAGAATAATTCAAGTGTTGATTATGAACTTGAACTTTCAGCGGCCGATAAAATTTTGAAAGTTTCTGACAAGGTTATATTGAAAGCAAACACAGTAACAGTTCTAGACATAAAGCCCACTCCCAGAGACATTACAGGCGAGAAAGAATATGTGTTGAAATATAAAGTGAAGAATCTTCTTTCATCGCCTGGAACAGGCATTATTGTTGACTTTCCGATCAAGATTAAATTTTTATAGATCCAGAATTATTTTTGATTTATGGATTAACTCAATAGCGAATTGAAAAACAAACTTAACAATATCTGGCTTAAAGCTTCTGTGCTTGGCTGTTTGTGGGCATCTTCAGAAATAGTGCTGGGTAGTTTTTTGCATAACCTACGTATTCCGTTTTCAGGAAATATCCTTACGGCTATTGGAATTGTAATTATGGTATCCATGGGGCAGGTGTGGCCTGAACGTGGTCTGTTTTGGCGCACTGGACTTGTTTGCGCGCTTATGAAATCCATTTCTCCCAGTGCAATAATTTTTGGTCCCATGCTGGGAATATTTATGGAAGCACTTCTTTTGGAGTTAAGCACATTTGTTTTCCGTAAAAGTATTATTGCATTTCTTGTTGGTGGGGCACTGGCCATGTCATGGAATCTTATGCAGGTACTGTTGAATTATGTCGTTACTTACGGGACTGACATAATCAGGCTATATGAAAGCCTGGCTATGTTTTTTCAAAAGCAGTTGGGTATTTCCTCAACGGATTACTGGTGGCCGATAAAAATAATACTGATTTTTTATGTGGCCGGAGGATTGTTAAGTGCTGCAGTTGGTTTATATGTGGGACGAACTGCGAGGCAAAGGGAAGAAAAAATTTTTTCAGGTGAAAACAAAAACAGTATTCCTAAGTTACGTTCACAGGGCGAAGCTTCTGGAAATTTTTCAGTATGGCTCCTTTTGCTGAACGCAGTGCTTATGGTGACCGCTTTAATTGTTTTCAATATGCGAGACTTGTTAATTTCGTCTTCAACGGTAATAGTGATTTCAATATTTTGGATCATCCGTTATCCAAAAGTATTACGCCCGCTGCGTAAACCGGGTTTCTGGATTTTCCTTGTACTTACCACAACGTTGTCTGCATATTTGCTTACATCCTTATCATCGGGAAAAAATGATGGGTGGATCATTGGTCTTGAAATGAATCTTCGGGCAGTTTTGATGATCCTTGGTTTTGCTGTTATCGGAAGGGAACTAAGAAATCCCGTAATCAGCAATTGGCTGCAGAAGGCCGGATTCAGGCAATTACCGGGTGCCCTCGAACTTGCATTTGAATCATTGCCTGCAGTTGTGGAAAACCTGCCTTCATGGAAGGACATCATTAAAAAACCTTTTTCTACTTTTAGTTCATACGTCTATCTTGGGGACAAATTATTGAAAATGCATACTTCGAAATTTGAGAATAGTGAAAGGATCATGATACTAACAGGAAAGATCGGACAGGGAAAATCGACTTTTCTTTCTGAAATTGTACTGCAACTGAAAACAAAAGAAATTAATGTCGCTGGTTTTATTGCAATAGCAATTTTAATTGATGGTGTGAGAAGAGGTTACAACCTGATAAACATAGAGACTAATGAAACCATTCAACTTGCCAGAGACAGCGTTAATGAGGGAATGCAAAGGGCAGGGAAATATTATTTTTTTGAAGAAGGATTATCTGAAGGTAAAAAAATTCTATCTTCAGAATCATCTGTTAAAAAAGATCTTGTTATAGTTGATGAAATAGGTTTCATGGAGCTTGAAGGAAAAGGCTGGGCAGAAAGTGTGAACTGCCTTATGAATGAATCGTCCTGTAAAATGTTATGGGTTGTAAGAGAGACTATTCTTGAAGATGTAATAAAAAAGTGGAACCTGAAAAATCCAGTTGTTATTGACATTTCTCAAACTACTGTAGTTGCTGCAACTGAAATAATTCTAAAAAGAATTTCTTTGTAAAAGCCATTGTTCGTAATAAAAAAAGGAATGAAAATTTCTCTCCATTCCTTTGCCAAAAACAAATTTCAATTATTTCATGTAAGGATATTTGTAATCAGTAGCAGGTACAAATGTTTCTTTTATTGTCCGCGGACTTGTCCAACGCAATAGATTCAGCGGGCCGCCAGCCTTATCGTTCGTTCCTGAACCACGGGCACCTCCAAAAGGTTGCAGCCCAACCATTGCACCGGTTGGTTTGTCGTTGATGTAAAAATTCCCTGCGGCATAGCGAAGTATTTTGCAAGCCTGAATATACGCATAACGATCTTTTGAAAAAATTGCACCGGTCAATGCATAAGGGGACGTCTCATCACAAATATGCAATGTCTTTTCATAGTCCTTATCATCATAAACATAAATGGTCATAACGGGTCCGAAAATTTCTTCCTGCATTGTGATGAATTTCGGATCGGTTGTTTGAATTATTGTCGGCCTGATAAAATAGCCAACTGACTTATCACCTGTTCCTCCAGTAAGGATTTCAGCATCCTTCGAATTTTTTGCAATATCAATGTATTTCATAATATTGTCAAATGATTTTTCATCAATCACCGCATTCATAAAGTTGGAGAAATCACTTACATCACCCACTTTAATATCTTCAGCCATTGCAATAACACGATCTTTAACTTCATTCCAGAGTGATTTCGGAACATATGACCTTGAAGCTGCAGAGCATTTTTGTCCCTGGTACTCAAAAGCCCCACGGATAATAGCAGTTGCCACTTCCTGTGCATCGGCAGACTCGTGTACAAAAATGAAATCTTTTCCACCTGTTTCTCCAACAATTCGTGGATACGATTTATAGGTTTCAAGATTTTTCGCGATATTTCTCCACAATGAATTAAAAGTTGCATTAGATCCTGTGAAATGAATGCCCCCAAGATCCTTGTGCTGCAATGCAATGTTGCCGATAAGTGAACCACTTCCTGGAACAAAATTTATTATGCCATCGGGTAACCCGGCTTCCTGGAATATTTTCATTAGGTAATAGTTGGATAACAGCGCAGTTGATGCGGGTTTCCATACTGTTGTATTGCCCATTAAAACGACAGACATATTAAGATTCGAAGCGATTGCAGTAAAATTAAAAGGGCTTACAGTCAGAATAAATCCTTCCAATGGGCGGTATTCCATTCTGTTCAACTGATCGAAACCTGATTTGGGTTGATTCGCATAAATCTCAGAAGCAAAGAATGCATTGTAACGGAGATAATCTATCACTTCGCAGGCAGCATCAATTTCTGCCTGGTAAACGCTTTTCCCCTGACCGAGCATGGTTGCTGCATCAATCTTAAACCGATATTTAAGTGCTAACAAATCGGCAGCTTTTAAAGTAATAGAAGCTCTCTCAACCCATGATAACTCAATCCATTGCCTTTTTGCTTTATTTGCGGCATCAATAGCCAGTTTAACTTCTTTCTCGGTGGCCATGTGATATGTTGCAAGCACATGCTTGTGGTTATGCGGCATTGTTACCTTGGCAGTTTTTCCGGTCCTGATCTCTTTCCCGTCAATGATCAGAGGTATTTCTATTTCTGTAGTAGATTGCTTTTCGAGTTCAGACTGAACTTTTGCTCTTGATTCGCAATTTGATGAGAAATCGTATATTTTTTCGTTCTTGGGTTCGTCGAATTTAAAAACGGTATTGTTCATGGTATAATTAAATTTAAAATTTGTACAAAGTTACAATATTTAATCGATATGCACAAGCAAACATATCGATAAAGTTCTTTTAACATTTTTAACTAAAAAGTTGAAAAACTAGCGCAAACAATAAATTACAAATCTTTTGAATATAGGCCATTCTCATCTTTCTTAAAACCAAATTTCTTGAGATATTTTATGTAGCTCAAGTCGTTGCCTTCTGCAATAATTTTTGAATATCCTTCTTCGATGAACTTTTTCCTGAGATTATAGTAAACATATTTTCCATTCTTAAAGTCCTTGTATTCGGGAACAACATAATCTAAGCCGACCGTAAGAACATTTCCTTCTTCCCTGTGTGCCAGGAATAATCCTGTAACCAGCATATTCCTTAAAATAAAAAAACTTACAGTATTCATATCGGGGTTATAAGAAAAACCCGGACAAATTTTCTGAATCCTTTCATTATGATACTTTATAAATCGGATTAAGTATTCACTTTCGGCATTAATCTCAAGTATCTCAAAGCTCTCTTTTTTTGTATAAATAATTGTCAAGTAGTAGATATCCACAGCAACAATAATTCCATTAAGAATACTTACGGGGAAAGCGTTTATCATAAACCCATAAATAGAAAAGAGTAAAGCGCCAAACAGGTTAATCCATCTGAACTTGACTATTGAGTTCATCATCATAGATACTGCAATTATAACAGATGCAGCATATCCAATCCATTGTAAAAGGTTTAACTCCATAATAATTGATAATAAAAGCAACTAATTATTAGCGCAGATCTTTTGTGTTTTATTTTCCTTCAGGGATTTTTCAGCTTCAGAAAAAAGCGAATCAATTGAGTTTATTTCTGAGTTTATTTCTGAATTTAATTCAACAATACCTTCTGAAAATGAAATGACGTGAGTGCTGCAGTTAACGAGGCTGTTGAACTTATAATTGACGCATATTTCTTTGAACTTTCTAATTTCAGTTTTTGCTTTTTCCAGTTCGGTATTTTTGAATACAATTACAAATTCATCACCTAAGCGGAATCTTGCAATCAGCGCATCTTTTAAGAAATTTGCATTCAGCAGTAATGCAAATTCTTTAAGCACTGCGTCACCTAATGTATAGCTGTGCATGTTAAAAATTCTGAAATTATCAATATCAATAATGGCTAAAGAGAAAGGTGTATTCTGTTTCAAAAGCTTCTCGGCATTCCTTAGCAGTCCGCGGTAATTCAGCAACTGAGTCATCAGGTCGGTTTCAGATAATTTCCTGAAATGTATTATTTGTCTTGCAAAGAATATTACAATAACAGATAATGCAAAAAGAAAAAGTATACAGATAAAAATTACTGTATTGTCATACATTTATTACCAATTTAATTTTCAGGAAAAATTATTTTTTCCTGTTTCTGAGCGGGTAATCTTTTCTTTGCAAATAATCGTAGCGAAGATTACGTCCGGGCTGAAAACACAGTGCAATGATGGAATCCTGAGCTTCTTTAATAGTGCTGTATTCTGCAAAGTCGAGGGTTCTGATGATCGCTTCAAATACCCTGATAGCGCCTGAATGGTCGGCAAGTAAAATTCTTTTTCCAAGATTTCTGTTCAGCAAATCAACAAAAGAATAAGCAATTCTCCAGTCGGCTTCAATTAGCGTTTCTCCTTCAGGATAATGATAGAAACGGTTCTTGAACATTTTTGCGACTTTGCTTTGAATTTCAGGTGTAGGTTCTTTCCCGCCACTATATATTTTAATGGCTTCTGCTGTAATTTCCTTTTTGTTTCTGAAAGTCAACGCACCATATTTCTGAGAGTTTATTCCAAATATTGCATTGAATGTCATGTTTGTGTAACCTGCTTCCTGAAGGAAATACCGTGCGGTCTGCTCAGTGTTTTCAGATTCACTTCCAAAAACTTGTATAGGCGTGTCTTTTGACCATGACCATAACGGATAACCGCTTTTATCAAGAATATCAACAGCTACTTTAAAATCTTTTCCTAATTCTTTTGCAGTTGCAATACCTTCTTCTTTTAAGAAATTGCTTAATATTCCCGGCATGCGTCGGTTGCTATCCCATGTGTCCCAATAACCCGATCCTACGAATTCCGGATTTTCTCCACCCGATTCATGTATTGATTTTCCATGCCTGATAAGAATTACCTGAGTTTGATTGAGAGGAACATATGCCTGTGGGAACATAGGAATAGCTTTTCCATTGGGCAGCCACACAATTGCTTCCTGCATGGATAATCCGCTTCCGTCATCAAGTGATCTTCCTATTGTTCTACGACTGCCATCAGGATTCGTAGCCATGTCGTCTGCAAGAATTAGCTTTGTACGATACCGTGTCATGGTTGAACCAACCGATGGAATATTCTGCGGACACAGCATATCACTGAATTTGCTAATGCTGAAAATCTGCAGGAGCAGCCTTCTGAAACTGTCATTTTTTATAAGTCCGTTCCATGCCAGGTAAAGCAGGTTAGGGTCTGCATTAGGTATACGATGTTTTATAAATTCATATTTGCTTTTTATATAGTTCTGAGGATTCAGGTCGATCTCAAAATTTTTCAGGAAAAAATAAATTTCCTTACTGATTACCTTCAGGTTGTTAATAAAATCGATAGTGACATCGCTTTCTGAAAGTTTCATTTTATCGCCATAAACAAGTTTTAAAAAAGCAATATCTTCTTTGACACTTGTTTCAGTATGGCAATTATGAAACTCAGCATGCTCGCGGAGAGCAATACTCGTAGGGATTAAAATATTCATTTCTTTTGTTTCTTTAATGCTGGCCTTAACAGAATCCTTTACACTGCTAACCTTTTTTTCATCTGTTTTCATATTCATTATAATTCAGTTTATAAATACATTTGTTACCTGATTTCTGAGGGGTGCAAAGTTAATTATGTTTTCGTTTAGGAAAATTAAAATATGATTAAATTTTAGTTTTGAATTTGTTTTAATCCATCCGAAAAAAATATTGCTTTTAACACAAGCATTAAAATTTTTCAGTTATTTTTTTGTTTTCCCCCGATATGCACGGATTTTCATAAAGAGAAAAGTTTGAACAGAATGCATTAGGATTGATCTAATTTTATAATTTTGTATCGTTAATAAATTAACAAAAAAGGAGATTTTATATGAAGAATGTACAGGAAATGAAATCCAAACATGTATTGCTTAAGGAATACAAATATCAGAGCGCCCCTATTGATAAGGGTTACAACAACAGAACTTTATACATTAACCTTTCCGATAAAACCATAAAGGAAAAACCTGTTTCGGCTCAGATGAAAGAAAAATTCATTGGTGGTAAGGGTTTTGGATTAAGGCTATTGTGGGATGGTACAAAACCTGATACCAAATGGAATGATCCCGAAAATGAAATTGTTATTTCTCCGGGACCTATTGCCGGTATCACTCAGTATTCCGGTACAGGAAAATCACTGGTAGTTGCAATTTCACCTCAGACAGATATTGTTATCGACAGCAACGTTGGCGGCTATTTTGGCCCGTTTATGAAATTTTCCGGGTTTGATGCTTTAGAATTACAGGGAAAAGCCGAGAAAGAAGTAATTATTGTTATTGATGGTGTAAGCAACCGCATCACAATTGAAGAGGCTTCTGAGGAATCTATCGACAGTCATTTACTGGCAGAAGAACTTACTGAAATGTATGCCAATGATGAAAAAGACAAAATGAATATTGGTGTTGTTTCTGCAGGAATGGCAGCGCAAAACAGCCTAATTGGTATGTTGAATTTCAGTTTCTGGGATCCAAGAAGAAAAGGAATTCGCCTTAAACAGGCAGGTCGTGGCGGTATTGGAACCGTTCTCAGAGATAAAAAAGTAAAAGCTATTGTTTGTAAATATTCCGGTGTAAAAGGAAACCTGAATAATGTAGTGAACCTTGAAGCCATTGCTGAACGCGGAAAACGCTTCAACAAAGAAATGCGCGAGCTCGACGATTCACAGTGCGAAATGCGTACAAAAGGAACTGCTCATCTTGTTGAAATTATGAACGATTATGATCTGTTACCAACACATAATTTCAAATTCGGAAGCCATGAAAAAGCAGGTGGTCTTCATTCAGAAATTTGGAAATCGAAGTTTACTCAGGGTTTGCCTGATGGCTGTTGGATAGGATGTACAATGGCCTGCGCCAAAGCCGTTGATAATTTTGAACTAAAAACGGGCCCTTATAAAGGAAGCAAAGTAACTGTTGACGGACCGGAATATGAAACAGCCGGAAGTCTTGGTTCCTGCGTGGGAGTTTTTGAAGCCGACCATGTAATTGAATGTAATTTCTATTGTGATACCTATGGCATTTGTACAATTACCTATGGAACACTCACAGCATTCATTATGGAATGTTATGAAAATGGAATTCTGAATAAAGAAAGAACCGGTGGGCTTGAACTGAATTTTGGTAACTGGGATGCGATGATGGAAATGCTGCACCAGATGGCAAGAGGCGAAGGCTTTGGAAAAATTGCAGGACAAGGTGTTCGCAAAATGAAAGAATTATTTGCAAAAAATGGTTGGGGAGATGCAGGTTTCATGCAGGATATTGGAATGGAAAATAAAGGTCTTGAATATTCTCAGTACATATCCAAGGAATCACTTGCACAGCAAGGCGGATATGCAATGACCAACAAAGGTCCTCAGCACGATGAAGCATGGTTAATATTTATGGATATGGTTAACAATCATATTCCGACATTTGAAAATAAAGCAGAAGCATTGCATTATTTTCCTATGTTCCGTACATGGTTCGGATTAATGGGATTATGTAAACTGCCATGGAACGACGTGGAACCAGCAGACAATAAACAAACTGCCGAACCTGCAAAAGTTCCGGAACATGTGGATAATTATCTCACGATATTTACCGCAGTTACTGGTTTGCCGATTGATAATAAAGAGTTGATTCGGCAGTCGGAAAGAGTTTATAATTTCCAGAGAATATTTAATATCCGCAGGGGATATGGCTTACGCAAGCATGATGCACAACCTTACCGCGCTTGTGGTCCGGTAACAAATGAGGAATATGAATCAAGGCAGGAGCGCTACGACAAGCAAATGAAAGAACTTATCGGTGTGGATCCTACAGGAAAGTCTACTACTGAAAAAGTTGCAATAACACGCGCATATCGTGAAGATCGCTATGAACAGTTGCTTGATGCAGTTTATAAAAGAAGAGGCTGGACCAAAAACGGAGTTCCAACTATTGAACATCTGAAAGAAATAGGAATGGATCTGCCTGAATTGATTGAAGTGATAAAGCCATTGCAATAAACCAAAATTCTAATTTAGATACTCTCAATTCCCGGCCTGTAGCCGGGAATTTTTATATAAAAACAGAAACATTTTCCGACATTTCTGCGTATATATTGTTTTAAAAAGAATATTTTTTTACTTTCACAGCTTCTGAATTTAATAATACCAATTAGTATGAAAGACTTCGAAACCTTATTAAACCCTAATCCCTTGTCAGTTTATCTTGACAAACCTACGCATGAATTCACAAAAGCGGATATCATTAAATACATTGAGAACAATGGTATTGAAATGGTTAATTTCAGGTATGTGGGTGGTGACAGAAGATTGAAGACACTTAATTTTGTTATAAATAGTAAAAAGCACCTTGATGGATTTTTATCTTCGGGTGAACGCGTAGATGGCTCGAGTTTATTTTCACATATTGAAACCGGATCCAGCGACTTGTATGTAATTCCACGATTCAGATCTGCTTTTTTAAATCCATTTTCTGAAGTGCCGACTCTTGATCTTTTATGTTCTTATTTTAATAAAGATGGTCAGCCGTTGACAAGTTCTCCGGAATATATTTTACGCAAAGCCCAGCAAACCCTGATAAAACAAACAGGAATGTCTTTTGAAGCTATGGGTGAACTTGAATATTATATTATCAGTGAAGACGAAGGATTATATCCTGGCCGTGATCAGAAAGGATATCACGAATCAGTTCCATTTGCAAAATGGGAAAGGCTTCGGACAGAAGCAATGCAGGCAATAGCAAGAACAGGTGGACTTATTAAATATGGCCATTCAGAAGTTGGTAATTTCCATATTGAAAATACTGTTTATGAACAAAACGAAATAGAATTTTTACCTACCGATGTTGAGGATGCTGCCGACCAGCTGGTGATTGCAAAATGGATACTTCGCATGATTGCCTACAAACATGGTGTAACAATAAGTTTTGCTCCGAAAATTACTGCCGGTAAAGCTGGCAGCGGACTTCATATTCATACCCGGCTCATGAAGAATGGCAAGAATATGATGGTTGAAAATGGGCAGTTATCAAATATAGCCAAAAGAGCAATTGCCGGTTATCTGCAATTAGCGCCATCACTCACCGCTTTCGGGAATACCATTCCTACTTCATATTTTCGTTTGGTACCTCACCAGGAAGCTCCTACAAATATTTGCTGGGGCGACAGGAACCGTTCAGTTTTGGTTCGTGTTCCATTGGGATGGACAGGAAATGTAAATATGCTGAAAGGTGCAAATCCACTTGAACCTTCAGATTCCTCTGATTTCTCAGATAAGCAAACTGTAGAATTCCGTTGCCCTGATGGTTCTGCAGATATTTACCTGCTGCTTGCAGGGCTTACAGTTGCAGCACGACACGGACTAGAAATGGACAATGCCCTTGAGTTTGCGCAGAAGTCATATGTGGGCGTGAATATTTTTAACGATGAATATAAAGACGTATGCAACAATCTTGCTCATCTTCCGGTATCCTGCTTTGATTCGGCTGACTGCTTAAAGAGCCAGGAAGATTTCTATAAAAAATATGATGTGTTTACACAGGATTTAATCAATGGGATGATTAATGGACTCAAGAGCCATAATGATAATGGCTTAAGAGAAAAGATATCCGGTAACTATGCAGATCTGATGAAGCTGGTTGATAATTTTCTTCATTGTTAGAAGAAGAAAACTGAAAAGAGAAAGCCGGATTCCAATTTTAGAGTTCGGCTTTTTTTATTCGCTCTCGTTTTTCGATTTCATTTCTTTCAGCCTTTTTCTTTCTTTCTGAAATGTCCGAAGTATTGGAATTGCAGTGATTACAATCAGGAAAATAATAATATAATGCAAGTATTCTTTTGTTTCTGGAACATAAGTTCCCAGGAAATATCCTAACAATACCATAATGGAAGACCAGCATACTGCCCCGGTAATGTTGAACCAGATAAATTTTTTATATTCCAGTTCAACGGCGCCAGCAACAATGGGAGCAAAGGTGCGGATGATAGGCAAAAATGCACCAAGTATAATTGCTTTGCCACCATGCTTATTGTAGAAATCTTTAGCAGCATGAAGATGTTTTGGCCTGAAAAAGAATGTTTTTTCCCTTTTGAAAATTGCTTTTCCTGCACTTTTGCCAAAAGCATAACCTGTTGAATTCCCAATAATGGCAGCAATGCTTATTGTCGGAACCACAATATAAATAGGAATATCAATAATACCGGTTGATGTAAGCAGTCCAGCTGTGAACAAAAGCGAATCACCCGGAAGAAAAAATCCTATGAATAATCCCGTTTCAGCAAATACAACAAATAGCAGAAACCAGAAACCACCATACATAATGATACTTTCCGGATTAACCAGTGTTTTTATGAATTCCCATGCTGACATTAAATATTCCATTTGGAATCTTTTCTTTTCAATACAAAAGTGCAAAAAATTAATCAGTAAATTGCTCAATATGGTCACAGAATTTAAATATTTGAGAAACAGTAGTATGAATTTTTACACAAGACAATTTGTCTTTGCGGCTTTGTGTAAGGGTGTCAATATGACTTATTTAGCATGTCAAATTTTACAAAAAAAGCATTGGTACAGATTTTGAAAAATCTTAGGTAATTGATCAATAAAATAACTTAATATAGGAGGAATAAAAAATGAACTTAATAAGATGGAATCAACAGCCAATGCTGTCAGACATTTTTGAAGATGTTGAAAGAAGATTTTTTTATCCATTCAAACACGAAGGATATATACCTGCAGTCAACGTTGAAGAAACTGAAAAATCATTCATCATTGAACTTGCTGCACCTGGTATGAATAGGGAAGATTTTAAACTGAAACTCGAAAACAATGTGCTTATGGTTTCTTCAGAAAAAGAAACAGAAAAAATCGAGGAGACAAAGAACTATACGCGGAAAGAATTCATGTATGGGGCTTTCAGCCGCTCTTTTACACTTCCAAAAAATGTGGAAACCGACAACATCAATGCCGTTTATGAAAAAGGAATTCTTAAAATAGAATTGCCAAAAAAAGAAGAACCAAAAATCTCAAAAGAGATTACAATTGGATAATGGTTGTATGAAGCGAATGCTTAAACAGAAAGGGGGAGCAATCCTCCTTTTTTTTTTCTGATACCAATCTTTTTTCTAAAAGAAACATTTGAACCTTTTTGCGATAAGTAAGATTAGAAAAATTAATCCGAAAGCTATCGGATGGTACATGCCGGTATGCTTTCTGTTTATTCTTTAAAAGAATATTACAGAAGGCTAAACGGTATGAACAATATACTGTGAGTAAATTTTGTTTCTGTTATATTGAGAGCCTTCTCATTGATTGTATCTTTATAAATTGTGAATGCATTGAAAAAACAAAGATGAAAAAAGTTACTGCAATTGCTCTGATTTTCTTAATCGTTGCCTTTATTACATTGGGTTCATCCTGTCGTTCTTCAAAGAATACAAACTCTTTCACCACTACTACCATTGCAGCTACTACAGCATCCTCTGCGGACTTCTATAAAAAATATTCCAAAATATTAGGAGTAAAACTTACAGGAACAGAGGACAAGAAATTAATTGAAGAAGTGGCCGGATGGATTGGAACGCCTTATGTGTATGGTGGTGAATCGAAAACCGGAACCGATTGCTCGGGTATGGTACAAACCATTTACAAGGATGTTTATAATATCAAATTATACCGCACAGCTGCAGACCTTGTTAAGAATTGCGATCTTGTTAAAAAGAAAGAACTTAAGACGGGTGACCTTGTTTTTTTTAAAATTAATAATACCAAAGTTTCGCATGTAGGTATTTATATCGGAAATGATAAATTTATTCATGCCTCTTCGAAAGGAGTGATGTTAAACGGACTCAGCGAAAAGTATTATACTAAATACTTCTATTCTGGCGGACGAATTAAAGACCTGAAATAATTATCTTTGATTAAAAGAAATGTCTGAGAGGGATAAGTAATCTTTCAAAGATTCGCTGGATCAGCGTGCGATTTTGCCATTTTTCGAAATCAAAGGGAATACATTCAGCAATTGTTTCGTTTATATGATCTTCGAGTAAATGGACTATTCTCTTTTCTTTGCCATACAAATTTATTTCGTGCATAAAGCGGAAACTTCTGTAATCAAAATTTGATGAGCCAACAATAAAAAATGTTTTGTCAACCAGAAAAACTTTGGAGTGAAGGTTTCGCGGAGTATAAAAAAGAAATTCCACCTTCCCCTTGTGCATTTCTCCCAGATAACGGTTTCTGAGAACATCCACCACATTTACATCAGAATGCTGAGGGGAAATCACCTTTACGTTAACTCCGCGCTGTGCAGCTTCTATTAAAGCTCTTCGCATGTAACTTCCAGGCAGGAAGTAGGGTGTTTCAATAATAATTTCTTTTTTTGCTGCTCTTATTAAATCCAGGTACTTCTTTCGTGTAGGCTGAAACACAGTTGTTGGAACATCGCGGAGTATTTCAAACCCGTTAAAGATAAGAGATTTAGTAGCACTTATTTTATCGTATATGTATTTGTTGTAAATCCTGTAACTTTCAAGAAATGCTTCTTTAAACACAGTGGTTATTTCACCCGCCATACGCAGGGATGATTCCCTCCAGTTAAGCGCATAAGCAGCAATATTGGCAGAACTGATGTATGTTACTTTATCATCAATCATGATGAGTTTTCTGTGATTGCGCCTATGGCTTTTTGTAAAGGAGTCAATGCTTAACCTGAGTTTTTTAAAGAGGCGGACTTCCGCACCATACCTAATCATTTCGGCAAAAAAACTCAACGAAACATAGGCGCCCCACGAATCGATCATCAATTTTATTTTAACGCCCTGTTTTGCTTTTTTGGTAAGGGCATCGCGGAATTTTATTCCAATCTGGTCATTTCCGTATTTGTAGGTCTCAATGTAAATATAATTTTCAGCAAGATCAATATCATCCAGCATGGCATTATACATACGCAGCGGGTCGTCGTAGAACCGATATTGAGGACTTTTTGAAAAAGGCATTTATGTGTTTATGTAATTATAAATCAGTTAAACGAAATTATTTCATTTTTGATACATTAATTGATAAATTTGTAAAAAAAATCTTAAAAATTTAAAGTTATGAAACAATATTTGAATACAATCATAATCACTGTCGGTATAATAACAGCGGCTATCATACTAGGTGGATCATGGAAACGCACACATATTGCAAATGAATCTATCAGCGTTACAGGGCTTGCTTCCGAGGATTTTGTTTCCGATCTTATTGTATGGGACGGTTATTTTACTGCTGAAGCAACAAACACCAAAAATGCTTATGCTCAGCTTAAGAAGGATGCTGAAGTAATCAAGAAATATTTGATCGGTAAAGGCTTGAAGGAAAAGGAAATTGTTTTATCCTCTGTTAAAATCAATACCGATTACGAATATGTGTATAACAAGGACGGCGGATCCACCAGTAAATTCAAAGGTTATACGCTTACACAAAATGTAACGGTTGAATCGAAAAATGTTGATAAAGTGGAAACCATTTCACGTGAAGTGGGCGAACTTATTGATCTTGGCGTGAATTATATTTCTTATTCGCCGCAGTATTATTATACCAAACTTGCAGAGCTGAAAATTAAAATGCTTTCGAAAGCCACTGAAGATGCACGCAGCAGGGCAGAATCCATAGCCACCAACGCTAAAGCATCACTGGGTTCGCTGAAAAAGGCCAACATGGGAATCTTCCAGATTACTGCACAAAACAGCGATGAAGATTTTACATACGGCGGTGTTTTCAATACCTCTTCGAAAAATAAAACAGCTTCAGTTACTGTACGGCTGGATTTTGGAATAAGGTAAATTTTATTTCATATTACGATACATTCTTCTGCAATTAGATTTATGGCGGAGGTCGGTTTTATTAGGGTATCGAAAGAATATTTGTATATTTCCTCTGTAAATTGTTTTATTTCTTAAGGTCAGAGGGAACCTTCATGAATTTTCAATTGGTATTTGTTTATTTCCGAAAATTCATGTAGGTTTGTTCAAAATGAACAAATATGATTAAATCAATGACAGGTTACGGCAAAGCGTTTGCTGAATTTGAAGGTAAAAAACTTTGTGTTGAAATCCGCACGCTGAACAGCAAGCAACTCGACATCAATTTAAGAATTACGCGACTCTATAAAGAAAAAGAATCTGAAATCCGCTCGGTTGTTTCAAAAGAACTTGAAAGAGGAAAAATTGATGTTGCAATTTATTTTGAAAATAATGAGGAAGTTTCGAATTTATCAATCAATAAAAAACTTCTTTTAAAATATTTTGAAGAACTGAAAGCCATTTCTGTAGAAGCCAATAACAGCGCATCTACCGATCATTTCGCATTAGCCCTTCGTATGCCTGATGTTATGTCGACCGGGAGCCAGGAACTCAACGTGGAAGAGTGGAAAATGTTTTTAACATTGCTGGGTGAAGCCCTCAGGCAGGTGACTGAATTCCGTTCACATGAAGGAGAAATCCTGGGCACTGATATGAAAGCACGAATTCATCTGATATTAAAATTGCTGAAGGATCTTGAGCCCTATGAAAAGAAAAGAATGGATAACATCCGTCAACGGATTCAAAAAAATCTTGAAGAACTGATTGGTGTTGAAAAAATAAACCAGAACCGGTTCGAGGAAGAAGTGATTTATTATCTTGAAAAGATTGATGTTACCGAAGAAAAAGTAAGACTTAAAAAACACTGTGATTATTTTATTGAAACCATGAAACAGCCGGAAGCAAACGGACGTAAGCTTGGTTTTGTTTCGCAGGAAATAGGTCGTGAAATCAATACTATTGGCTCGAAAGCGAATGATGCCGATATCCAGAAACTGGTAGTGCAAATGAAGGATGAACTAGAGAAAATAAAGGAACAACTTTTAAACATACTTTAATCCTCAAGTCTCAAGCTCCAAGCTGCAAATCCAAAATATTGAAATTATCTTGGACTTTGAATTTTGGATTTGGAACTTTGAATTTTGAAATGCAATGAATGCAAAACTAATTATATTCTCAGCTCCCAGTGGTGCAGGAAAAACAACCATAGTTCATGAGTTGTTAAAATCAAGGGACGATCTTGCGTTTTCGGTTTCAGCCTGCAGTCGCCCGAAACGAGTGAACGAAACGAATGGAGTGGATTATTATTTTATGACTGCATTTGATTTCCGGAACAAGATCAGCAACAGTGAATTCCTCGAATGGGAGGAAGTTTACGAGAACAATTATTATGGAACATTGAAGTCGGAAGTTGAACGTATCTGGGCCGGTGGTAAGCATGTGATTTTTGATGTGGATGTTGTTGGTGGATTAAATATAAAAAGATATGGAAAAGAAAATGCACTGGCCATTTTCGTAATGCCTCCTTCGGTCGAAGAACTTGAAGAACGATTGAAAAAACGTTCAAGCGAAACGGAGGAAACGCTTAAGAAAAGGCTTGACAAGGCGCATTATGAGCTTACTTTTGCAGATCAGTTTGATAAGATAATCGTGAACGATAAATTACACGATGCTGTAGCGGAAGCGAAAAAAATTGTTGAAGAATTTCTTTCAAAATAAATAGCTTTTGGGTAAAAAGAAAAAAATCGGTTTATATTTCGGCTCATTCAATCCCATACACAACGGGCATTTGATGATAGCATCTTATATGGCTGAGTTTTCTGATTTGAAAGAAATATGGTTTGTAATTTCTCCGCAAAATCCGTTAAAGGAAAAAACCTCGCTGCTTACCGATTATCACCGTCTCGCATTGGTGAATGTTGCCATTGAAAATGATATGCGGTTCAAATCATGCGACATTGAATTTAAATTACCACAGCCTTCGTTTACGATAGATACATTAACATATCTTCGTGATAAATATCCACAGAAGGAATTTGCATTGATCATGGGCGCTGACAACCTGGAAAACCTTCATAAATGGAAGAATTACGAATCTATTCTCAGCTTTTATCAAATATACGTTTATCCACGACCCGGTTCTGATGGAGGACAATTCAAAAATCATAGCAAGGTGCAATGGATAAATGCTCCTTTACTTGAAATATCATCAAGTTTTATTCGTTCTTCAATAAAAGAAAAAAAAGACATGAGTTATTTTCTTCCCGAAAAAGTGAATCAATATATATTGGAAATGCATTTTTATGAGAAATGAAATTACCGTTGTTGTCATATTTTCGTCAAATAATTGTATAACGTAAGATGATATTTTATAAATTTTCATAATTTTACACTCACTAATTTCAAAATTCTGTTTTTATGAATAAAGAAAAACATATACTTGTTGCCATCGATTTTTCAAAATGTTCTATCAGGGCGCTTGAACTTGCAATTACCATTGCCAACGATTGTGGCGGGAATATTCTTATGGTGCATGTGGATAAACCTTACACCGATGAATCTGTATATAGTAGAAAGGGCGCTGAGCATCATGATAAGCTTGTAAAACTTTTTGATAAACTGGTAAAAAAATATCAAGGCGATCTTACAGCAAAATTAGAATATAAGATCAGAAAAGGGAAAGTATATGCCGAGATAGCCAATCAGGCTAAGTATAGCGATGCATACTTGCTTATTGCAGGAACACATGGTTCTTCAGGTTTTGAAGAATTCTGGATTGGAAGCAATGCCTTCAGGTTCGTTACATCCTCTCCATGTCCTGTAATTACCATCAGAGAAGGTTACACCTGGAAACAAAAACATATAAAGAAAATACTTCTGCCTATTGACAGTACTATTGAAACAAGACAGAAAGTTCCTTTTACAGCTGACCTTGCAAAACAATTCGGAGCAGAAGTTCACGTACTGGGTGTATATTCTACGAATGTAAAAGATGTAAAGAGTCTTGTTGAAGGCTATGCAAAACAAGCTTTTGATTATATTGAGGCGCAGAATGTAAAATGCGAAAAACATTTTAAATTTTGCGAAAACATCACCGAAGGCACACTCGAATATGCAAAGGAAATCAAGGCCGAGCTAATAGCAATCATGACAGAGCAGGAAAAGAGCACAAAGAATTTATGGCTAGGACCATATGCACAACAAATGGTTAATCATTCAAGTATTCCGATATTAACTATTCAGTCCAAAGAAATTTATGATGCCCAAACCATTAAACATTAAGTAAGATAGATTTCGTGAAATATAAGATTTTAGTTTTAGGATTACTGGTTTCTTTTTATGGATTTGGCCAGAAGATAGGGAAGGTAGATATTATTGTTTCTGATTCCAGGGTAACTTCGTTGGTCGCAAAACATATTGCATTTAATGAAGTAAGAGGCAGCATAAAAGGATTCAGGATACAGATATTTTTTGACTCCGGAAACAACTCCAAAAGCAAGGCCATTTCTGCCATGAATGAATTTAAATCAAAGCATTCAAAGGTTGGTGCCTACCTTATGTTCCAGGAACCGAATTATAAAGTGAGGGTTGGCGATTTCCGCACACGAATGGATGCCCAGCGATTCTTACATGAAATTACTGAAGATTATCCAAATGCATTTGTGGTAAAGGATAATGAAATAAATTATCCGGATGTTGACCAGGAATACGATGATTGAGAAATAATGAATTTAATAAAAAACCCCGAATTTCTTCGGGATTTTTTATTTAGTACCTGTTAAGGCAATTCAAATTTTCAAAAGCAATTTTCAGTCTTTCAACGAGTGTTTTTTCACCTTCTCGCAGCCATGCACGCGGATCATAGAATTTTTTGTTTGGCTTATCTGCTCCTTCTGGATTTCCAATCTGGCCCTGCAGATAGCCTTCATTCTTTTTGTAAAATTTCAGCACGCCGCTCCAGAATGCCCATTGCGTATCGGTATCAATGTTCATCTTGATAACACCGTAAGAAATAGCTTCTTTTATTTCTTCAGGAGCAGAACCTGAGCCACCGTGAAATACAAGATTAACCGGCTTAGCTGAAGTGTTAAATTTCTTCTGAATATAATCCTGGGAATTCTTTAAAATCTTAGGTTGCAAATGAACATTGCCCGGTTTATAAACTCCGTGAACATTTCCAAATGAAGCGGCAATGGTGAAGTTTGGACTAACCTTCATCAGTGTTTCGTAGGCAAGTGCCACATGTTCGGGTTGTGTGTAAAGGCGGGCATTGTCAACACCAGTGTTATCAACGCCATCCTCTTCTCCACCAGTAACACCCAATTCTATTTCGAGAGTCATATCAATTTTACTCATTCTCTCCAGGTAGCGTTTGCATATTTCAATATTTTGCTCCAGTGGTTCTTCCGAAAGATCCAGCATATGCGAACTGTAAAGTGGTTTTCCGTGAATTTTGTAAAATTTTTCACCTGCATCAAGAAGTCCGTCGATCCATGGAAGCAATTTTTTTGCAGCATGGTCGGTGTGAATGATCGCAGGAACTCCATATAGTTCTGCTACTTTGTGAATATGTTCTGCACCTGAAATAGCACCTGTGATAGCAGCTTTTTCATTTTCATTTGATAGCGATTTGCCTGCAAAAAATATAGCGCCTCCATTTGAAAACTGAAGAATGACAGGAGAGTTTACGGCTTTTGCAGCTTCCAAAACGGCATTAACAGAGTTGGTACTTACTACATTTACTGCAGGCAGCGCAAATTCGTTGTTTTTTGCGATGCGGAAAATTTCCTGCAAATCCTTTCCGGCAATAACTCCCGGAGCAATTTTATCTGATATTTTTTCTGACATGATAGTAAATTTTAAGTTATTGATTTCTCAAAATTAATTATTTCATGTGGTTATACAAATTGTTTATTCAAAATTCGTCGAAAGAAATTTTAAATAAACAATTGTTAATGCTGATGCTACATGGAAAAAGTGCAACAATACATAGTAGCAATTGAACTTTATTGAATGTGCTATCGGTATAAATAAAATTTTAATAGCGATTTATGGTAGTTTTAAAAAATTCACACAAAAGAAAACAAGCATAATTTTGCATTTAGCCCTATTGAAGACGTAAATTTGCATGAGAATATTAAATTTCGAATTATGAAATCACAAGAACTTTTTGAACGTCTGTGGGCTGATTATACTTCAAAAAATAGTTATGTAAAAAAAGTGCATGATCTCTTTTTAGTTGAAGGGGAAGAAGTGGTAAATGACCATATCGCTTTCCGCACTTTCAGCGATAGCAGGGTAAATGTGGATGTGCTGTCAAAAATATTTCTGGATGCCGGATATGTCGAAAAAGGACAGTATAAATTTGAACAGAAACATTTGTTTGCAAAACATTTCGAAATCGAAAATAATCCTTTAGCACCAAGGGTATTTATCAGCGAACTGATAGCAAAGGATTTTAGTCCATTTCTTCAGAATACAATTGCTGATGTAGTTGATAAAATTCCCCAGGAATTGCTTCGCTCTGAAGAATTAATTTTCAGTGGCAGGACATGGGGAAACCCTTCATTTGAAGTATATAAGGAGTTAAGAAATGAATCAGAATATGCTGCATGGCTTTATGTGAACGGTTTTACAGTGAATCATTTTACTGTTAGCATTAACGCATTGAAAAAATTTGACACTATTCAGAAAGTCAATAGTTTTCTTAAAAGCAAAGGATTCATTATGAATGATGCTGCCGGAGAAATTCAGGGTACACCAGCTGAATTACTGGAACAGTCGAGTGTTAAAGCCTCCATTGTTCCGGTAGAATTTGTTGAAGGCTCGTTTGATGTTACATCCTGTTATTACGAATTTGCGAAACGATATCTTGATACCAATGGAAAACTTTATTCTGGTTTTATTGCTAAATCAGCTGACAGAATTTTCCATAGTACCGATCTGTACAAAAAATAAGTATTTTTGATGCATAATCAGCGATTGTGGGTTATGCCAAAAATTGAAGCGCTTCTTGAACTGAAAAAAAACCTTGAAGGTGATTTGTATTGCGATGATGCAAGCAGGCTGATGTATGCTACTGACGCTTCTGCTTACCGCGAAATGCCTGTCGCTGTTACTCGTCCGAAAAACAACAGCGATATAAAAAAGATCATTGCGTTTGCACGTTTACATAAAACATCATTGATTCCGAGAACTGCCGGCACTTCTCTTGCCGGACAGGTTGTGGGTGGAGGTATTGTAGTTGATGTGTCGAAGTACATGACACAAATTATAGAAATCAATGAGAATGAAAAATGGGTACGTGTACAACCTGGCGTTGTACTTGATGAACTGAATAAAATTCTTGAACTCAAAGGGCTTTTCTTCGGACCTGAAACTTCCACGTCCTCACGATGCATGATTGGTGGTATGGTTGGAAATAATTCATGTGGTGCACATTCATTAATCTATGGAAGTACCCGTGATCACACACTTTCCGTAAAAGCAATTTTGAGCGACGGTTCAGATGTAGAATTCGGACAAATTTCCGGTGAAGAATTTCAAGAAAAATTGCATGGCGATTCACTTGAAAATTCTATTTACAGAAATGCATACGAAATATTAAATGATCCGATAAATCAGGAGGAAATTGTAAGGCAATATCCCGATAAGTCTTTAAAACGTAGGAACACGGGTTATGCAATTGATTTATTACTTGATTGCGAACCCTTCACACAAAATGGCTCTCCATTTAATTTCTGCAGAATGATTGCTGGTTCTGAAGGAACACTTGCTTTCATTACCGAAATTAAATTAAATCTGGTACCGCTTCCACCAAAGGAAAAAGCATTGGTATGCGTGCATTTGAATTCAGTTCCTGAATCGCTGCATGCAAACCTGATTGCATTGAAACACGGACCTTTTTCAATAGAACTGATGGATAAGGCCATCATGGATCTTACAAAGGAAAATATTACTCAAAATAAAAATCGCTTTTTTGTTCAGGACGATCCCGGTGCCATTCTTATTGTTGAATTTGCTGAAATCGATAGATCAATTATCGAAACCAAAGCGAAAGCGATGGAAACAGAAATGCGTGCTGCCGGGTATGGCTTTAGTTTTCCAGTTGTTTCAGGCAGCGACATGAAGAAAGTGTGGGATCTTCGCAAGGCGGGCCTTGGAATTCTTTCGAATTATCCCGGTGACAGTAAACCTATATCTCTTATTGAAGATACCGCAGTTAATCCAATACATCTTCCGGATTACATAAGGGATCTTGATGCAATGCTTGAACGCCATAAGCTTTCAACTGTTTATTATGCACATATTGCCACAGGAGAGCTTCATATAAAACCTGCATTGAATCTGAAGAATCCGAAGGATGTGGAACTTTTCAGAACTGTAGCAATGGAAACGGCTAACATTGTAAAAAAATATAAAGGCTCTTTAAGTGGTGAGCACGGCGATGGCAGGCTCAGAGGGGAATTTATTCCACTCATGATCGGTGAACACAATTATGAGTTGCTTAAGCAGATTAAAAAAACCTGGGATCCGGAAAATATTTTCAATCCAGGGAAAATTACCGATACTCCAAGAATGAATACCAGTTTGCGTTTTGAGCCTGGCAAGATTGAAAAAAATATTGAAACTGTTTTTGATTTTTCGCACGATCATGGAATTCTGAAAGCGGTTGAAAAATGCAACGGCTCCGCTGATTGCCGCAAATCAAGCGTTCTGGGTGGAACGATGTGTCCAAGTTATATGGCTACGAAAGATGAGACTCATTCAACGCGTGCACGTGCAAATATTCTCAGGGAATTTCTTACAAATTCACCCAATAAAAATCCATTCGATCATAAAGAAATTTACGAAGTGATGGATCTCTGCTTATCCTGCAAAGCCTGTAAATCGGAGTGCCCTTCGAATGTGGATATCACAAAATATAAAGCTGAATTTTTGCAACATTATTACGATGATCATGGTGTTTCGTTCAGGACAAGAATGATTGCCGACATCACACGCACAAACAGTATTGGCGCCGTATTGCCAGCAGTGTTTAATTTTTTTGTGAGCAACAAATTTTTCTCAGGTATTGTAAAACAGTTTCTTGGATTTGCGCCAAAGCGCACCATTCCTACATTATACAAGATCACGCTTAGAAAATGGTTCCGTAAATCTTCTGCACAAAGAGATATAAGTAAGCTGACAAAAGGAAAAGTTTTTTTATTCGCAGATGAATTCACAGATTATAATGACACAGAAATTGGAATCAAAGCAATTAAACTTCTTACCAAACTTGGTTATCAGGTGGAATTGCCAAAGCATGTGCTGAGCGGAAGAACTTATCTTTCCAAGGGATTGTTGAGGAAGGCTAAGAAAATTGCAAATACCAATGTTGCATTATTGAAAGATGTGATCAGCGAAAAAACTCCACTGCTTGGAATTGAACCTTCCGGAATACTCGCATTTCGAGATGAGTACAAAGAACTTGTTGATGATCATTTGAAAGAAGCTTCGGTAAAACTTGCATTATCCTGTTTCATGATTGATGAATTTATTGCAGCGGAATTTGAAAAAGGAAATATCAGCAAAGAACTATTTTCAAAAGAGGCCAGGAATATCAGGCTGCACGGACATTGTCATCAGAAAGCCCTGGCATCAACAGAACCAACAAAAAAGATGTTAGAGATTCCCGATAATTTTAAAGTTGTTGAAATAAAATCGGGTTGCTGTGGAATGGCCGGAGCTTTTGGGTATGAAAAGGAACATTATGATGTTTCAATGAATGTAGGGGAATTGGTTTTATTTCCAGAAATAAGAAAAACTTCTGATGATACCATGATAGTTGCACCCGGCACTAGTTGCAGGCATCAGATAAAAGATGGTACTGGGCGTAAAGCGTATCATCCTGTTGAAGTTTTATATGATGCATTAATATAAATCACTGTTCAAGGCTAAAATAAAATTGCAGGATTTTAAACCAAATATTCCGTTAATAACATCTGTTCTTTCAGTCAAGAACATGGTTTGCAGTTGCTGTATCCGAGTGCTGAAGGAGGATTTTGAAAAAGCCGGTGTGTTGGTGCAAAAGATACGTCTTGGTGAAGTTGTGATTTGTTATAATCCCGAAACTATAAATTTCAATGCAATTGAAAAAATCATTAATGGCAATGGTTTTGAACTCATCACCGACAAGGAAAAACAAATGGTGGAACAGATCAAGCTTGCCGTAATTGAGTTGATCCATTATTATAACAATGCAAACTCGCTTATCCGTAATTCTGATTACCTGATTGAAAAGCTTGGTTATACATACCAATACTTGTCTTCCATTTTTTCCAAACATGAAAATGTTACCCTTGAAAAATATATTATTCTTCAGAAAATTGAAAAAGTGAAGGAATTGCTCGATTTTGAAAATTACACATTGAGTGAAATCTCCTTTATGATGGGTTATAGCAGCGTACAATACCTGTCGAACCAGTTCAGGCTTATTACCGGAGTTTCTGTGACTGATTATAAAAAGAATAAAAATATTGAACGCAAACCATTAAATGATTTATATTAAAAGTCATTATTTCTTTTTATCAGTTAAAGGTTTTTTAAAACGCTTGCACAACCTCAAAAGTCTGTTCGGGCTTGTGGTCTGTGACTTTTGAGGTTTGGGCGAAAGGAATTAGCCATGAGATGTTTTCTTCGGCACATTAATTCACTTCTGCACTTTCAACTTATCTCTATTTACTTAATATTTTAAATTCTGTCCTCCTGTTTTGTTGCCGTCCTGCTTCATTGTCATTCGAAGCAATTGAAATGGATTCGCCGTATCCTTTTGCAACAAGCCTTTCCTTATTGATCCCTTTAGCAATAACATAATCAACAACAGATTGTGCCCGTGCCTGCGATAACGTCATATTATATTCATCAGAACCAACATTATCAGTATGGCTCGATAGTTCAATTTTTATCGTAGGGTTTTCCGTCATTAGAAGAACTAAGCGGTCGAGCTCAGAAACAGATTCGGTACGAAGAGTGGATTTGTCAAAATCATAGAAAATATTATTGAGTACAATCTTTTTTCCAATCTCAATTTTCTTGAGTTGAATATCTTTTATTATTTCCTGGTAGCCGGTGGAAAGAGGAATGTTCACATTTGCAGAATGAAACAGGTAGCCTGTTGAATTTACAGAAATACCGTAATTCTTTCCAGAGGGAAGAGATACAAGATATTTTCCAGTTTCGCTATTTGAATTAATGGTAGTAACCACCTCGTTTTTTTCAAGGTCTTTGATTACAATTGTTGATTCAAGGGAATCTCCTGTTATTTCATCGGTGATTGTTCCTTTTAATAGGGTCAGTGCCGGACCAATTTCTTTTTCAGTACGAATGAACTTTATGATATAAATATCATTTTCTCCAATCCCGGATTTTTTAATTGAAGAATAATAGCCTGTTTTTCCATCAGCTGTGAGTACAAAAAAAACATCATCTTCAACAGTGTTGATATATGATCCGAGATTAATAGGTTCGCTCCATTTGCCTTTTTCACAAACAGATTTATAGATATCATAACCTCCTGTTGACTTATGTCCCTTCGAGCTGAAATATAAAGTCTTTCCATCGGGATGCATAAAAACTCCTTCTTCATCAGAAGAAGTATTTATCATCGTTCCAAGATTCTTTGCTTTTCCCCAGGTGCTGTCTTCACCCTGTGTACACATCCAGATATCAAGTCCTCCGTGCCCTCCGAGCCTGTCACTTACAAAATAAATGGTTTTTCCATCTGGCGAGAAACTTGCTGAAGATTCATGACTGGAACTGTTAACTGGCTCAGGTAATTTTGCAGGAACGCTCCAAACCTTACCATGAAGGGTCGATTCCCAGATATCTCCGTTTCCGTAAACATCATCACGATATAATAACATGCGCTGACCATCGTTTGAAATGGCAATTGCAGAATTGTGCCTTCCGGGTTCGTTTACATTTTCTCCCAGAATGATTGCTTTATTCCATTTTTTCCTGGTTTTGGAATATGTTGCGGAATAAATATTTTCTTTCGATTCCTTGTTTTTTTCTTTTTCTTTATCAGTTACAGGCCTCCGGGAAGTGAAGATTAATAATTCACCGTCAGCCGAAACAACGGGAGCATAGTCAGGAAAAGCGGAATTTATCTCTTTTCCGGGATTTGTAATTACTACTTTTAAGGTATCGTTAACTTTTATTGTGTCATTCTTTTGGCTGAATGATAATAAGGCTGAAAAAATCCAAACAACGATAAAAATAAACGGCTTCATTATGCTATATTTTTTAAAGTATGATGATTATAGTATTGCAAATTGTTACCCTGCTTTTCTTCAGGCATTTTCAAGTAATTTCAATTCTATTACAAACCAGATAAAGGTTATTAATAATATCTTGATTTGGAATAAAGGAATGGATTCGGACTTACGAAACGCAAGGATATCTCTAATCCACCAAGGCCACTGCTAGCTGTTTTTAACCCGGAAAGATTTACATCATAGCTCATGCCTACAGCATATTGAGCAAATTCATACATTAGGCTTGTCACTATAGCGTCCTTGTTTCTGTAAAAAACTCCTGCAGATATACTTGATCCCTTCACAAAACCAGTAATTTTTGCACTTTCTTTCAACTGAAAACGAAACATGGTACCGAAAAAGAGTTCGTTAGCCTTACCCTGTTTGCAATAAAAGAATCCGGGAACCACTGAAAAGTTCGTATTGCTGATTCCTATTAAAGCATTACCATAAATTACTTCCTTCATATGAAGTTTTTCACCAGTATCATAAAATGAATATTTCGGGGAATTCAAATGGAAAATGGCGACACCGGCATTGAAAGTACGTTGGTCGTTACCTGTCATATATCGCTCATTTTTGCTCCATTTCCAGTGAACTCCTCCACCTAAATCAAGATAGGTGAATTTATCCGAACCGGTGAGCTCACCGGAAGGCAAATTTGCATTGTATGACATTCCATCATATTGACTTCCCCATTGAAGTTGTCCGAAATTTACACTTCGCTGTCCGAAGGCGCCATACAATCCACCACCAAGAGTACTTTTGTCGGATAAGTATACATGGTATGCGTAAACCAGGCTTCCCTGAAATGTTCCCATGCTTGCATCGCCCGCTTTATCGCTGAATAAATTAATGCCCAGGGCAGAAAAACCAGTGACATTCTTTTTCTTTTTTAAGCTCAGATCAAAAGAAAAGTTATAAGTTCTGTATGGGTCAGCGACACTGCTCCATTGATTCTTATAATTTAAAATAGCACGAAGATTGGTTTGCGAACCTGCCTGTGCTGGATTGATCAGCAGTGGGGTCATATCAAATTGCGAAAAATGGATGTCCTGCGATTTTGATACAGTCGCAACATTAATAAATATCAAAATTATGATCGTTATTTTAATCAATTTTTTCATGTGAATATTTTTTAATGTAACATAATTATTTATGAAAACGATTAGGAATTTATTATCTGAACAGATTTATATTTCCTTGTTTATTTACTTCTGTTCCATTATAAAGTGTGGCCTTCAGGTAATAAACAAATGCACCTGTATTCAGCTCTTTTCCTTTATACACACCATCCCAGCATGATTTCGGATCAGTGGTTTCGAAAACCTTTGCTCCCCATCGGTCGAAAATAGCAAATTCCATTGTTTGTATACAATTACCAAAAACACATTCCAGTTCATTTTGTCCGTCTTTATTAGGCGAGAATGCATTAGGAACAAATACTTCTCCGCATTCCATATCTACCGTTACTATAACGGTATCCACATTTGTGCAACCATTCGTATCAGTTACCACGAGCACATAAGTAGTGGTAGAAATAGGACTGGCAATTGGATCGGGGCAATTAGAACAGGAAAGCGTTGCAATGGGGCTCCATGAAAATCCGATTCCTCCGCTTCCATTAAGTTGAGCGGTACCTCCAATATTAATTGTGGTATCATTACCCGCGTTCGCCGTCGGCGGAATTGTTAAGTCAATAGTGATACTTGCAGTTGATGAACATCCGGCATTGGAAACGGTAACAATGTATGTAGTTCCGGAAGATGGATTTACGGAAATTGTTTGTGTGGTATCTGTTGTACTCCATACATACGACAATCCTCCGGATGCTGTCAGCAATGTTGAAGATCCGGTGCATAACGTGGTGTCGCCAGCTATCGATGCTATAGGTATGGTATTAATAGAAACTGTTACAGCATCCGTTGCTGAACATGTCTCATTCGATACTGTCACGGTATAGGTAGTAGTGACGGATGGATCAGCAGTAACAGAGCTTCCACTTGTAGAAGACAAGCCTGTAGCGGGTGACCACGAATAAGTGGTTCCGCCACTTGCTGTTAACACAGTTGAATCACCCGTGCATAAATTCATATCAGGGCCCGCATTGGCAGTAACACCGGGAGTAACTGTTACTATAACAGTAGAAGTTGAAGAACATTCCGATGAAGTGCCGGTAACAGTATAAGTAGTAGTTGTTGTCGGACTGGCAATTACTGTTGAGCCGCTTGTGGTATTTAGTCCTGTCGCTGGCGACCAAGAATAAGTTGTACCACCATTAGCAGTTATTGTAACTGAATTACCACTGCAAATTGTTGTAGTACTAGGTGTTACTGTAATTACAGGTAAAGGAGTAACAGTAACGGTAATGGCATCTGTTGCCGGAGTACATGACCCGCTCGAAACTGTAACAGTGTAAATGGTGGTGTTTGGAGGAGTAGCGACAGGGCTCTGGCAGTTGGTACAACTCAGACCTGTTGAAGGGCTCCATTGGTAAGATGCTCCACCCATTGCAAGAAGAGTAATCGAAGATCCGGTACAAACAGTAGTATCATTTCCTGCATAAGCAGAAATTGCAGAAGTAACCGTAACACTAACCGAAGTAGTGCCGGTACAACCATTTCCATCGGTTCCTGTGATAGTATAGGTAGTCGAACTACCAGGATTGGCGGTAACCGAAGCACCGGTTGTTGAACTTAATCCAGTACCAGGCGACCAGCTATAATTAGTAGCGCCTCCTGCAGTAAGAACTACATTGTTGCCGGTGCAGATAGTAACAGGATTGGGTGTAACAGTAACTGTAGGCTGAGTATTAACAGCAATAGTTACGGTGTTGGATCCTGTGCAACTGTTATTGTCTGTTACATTTATTGTATAAGTACCTGACGGAAGTCCGGTAAAACTTTGGGCCCCGCTAATATTGTTAAAGGTGGCCACGGTCGTTCCGATACCATTCACAAGAATATAATCATAAGGCGAAGCACCACCGCTAGTTGATGCACTAAAGCTTCCGGTAGAAGATCCTGAACAAACATTTACAATACCTGAAGTTGAGATTGTAAGTGCCGGGCATCCGGAACATGGAGGTACAGAAGTTAAGTTATATAGAGTTACAGTATTTGAGAACGAATCGGTTACCCTGATAGTGTCCGCGCCAACAGGAGGTGTAACAGTTGTTCCGGTTGCAAAATTTGACCAGAAAGCAGGGGTCGGACAATCTGTCGTAGGCATTCCGCTTATCGTACAAAGATCAATAAATGGCGTCCATGTGCCACCACATGCGACACATTCTGTTTGATTGGTTATGGGAGTTAAGGTGGCAGCATGGTATTCCTCCCAGTTATATGGCCCTGTTCCTCCCGTCACAGTGAGGTTTCCGTTTGTTTCCTCGCAAATAGATAATGTAGCGCAAGCATTTACCTGAACAGTCACGGAACCACTTCCGCAAGCTTTGGTATATGTTATTGTAAAGGTACCAGGTCCTGAAACAGAAGGATCAAATGTTCCTGCAGAAGCATTGGTTATTCCTGTACCGCTCCAGGTTCCTCCGGGTGAAGAAGAAGTTAAATTAAATGCAGGGTCTGTCGAACAGACTGTATCTGCGGGGCAAACATTTGCATCACAACATACCAGTGCATACTGGGCACAGGCGCTCATTGCCAGGGACTGTATTTTTCCATTCCTGTTAGTAGATTGATTATCATTCTGGGCGCCAACAGCAATAACTTCACCGTTGGAATTTACACTGACATCATACACACAAAAAGTTAGAGGGGCCTGAGCCAAAATATTCAGGTTAGCATCATATTTCACTACCTGGTTAGTTGAACCTGCATATACATTCCCGCAATTATCCACTGCAAGACCACTGTTCGAAACAACGATGCTTCCAAAAATATCTGTTGAATTTGCACCGCCCGGTATGGCTACTGAAGAAATTAAAGAACCGTTAGTCAATGATCGCTTATGGATTTGATCCCCACTGTGCGTATAGAAGAACTGGTCGTTGGCAACCAATGCTTTCAGTCCTCCGCCGTTTTGAGTAGCAGGAAGGTAGTTTTCACATTTGTATGATAGATTATGTCCATTATCCAGTTCAAATACCGGTTCATCATTTGGACATGCTCCGATATTTTGATTTATTGCACCAACATTTTTATGTGTAAGGAATATATATTGTGCGTTCTTGGAAGATGATATTGACCTTACTTCAATTGGGAAAGTGCCAATACCCATTACTGAAACTGTATCAAAAGTTTCAAAATTCAGGACGCTTCCATTATTTATATCAATATCATAAATGGCAGAACTATAATCGAAAGGTGACAAAAGTGAATTATAAGTACCTCCAACAATCAGTTTTGTTTTATCGCAGTTAAAGGTAATTGACCAGTATTCACAGGATGTACCTGGTCCGTTATTACTCCATACAACCCCCCCTGCATTATTAATTTTTTTAATTGCAGGCGAAACACCTGATGTAATGTAACTGTTTCCAAGGTTATCTGTTGCCAGTGTTCCAAGCCAGACACTCGCGGTATCCCATGGAGTGGAATAGGTCCATAGAGGTGCACCACCTGTACTTGCGTATTTCTGGAGTTGCATAGGCGTTTCCCCACCGATCACATAAATATTGCCGGATCCGTCGGTTTCAACTTCCCATGCGGCCGTAGAAGTATTAAAAGTAGGCGAAACAACCCAAGGGTCTATGGTAATGGATTTCGTATTATCATATGGGTCAAGGGCAAATCCTACTGTTTTTCCAGTAAGGATAAATTTAGAATTTATAGGCAACGAAGTATTATCTGTATAAAAAGTTTCAGGTGCATGGTCAATAATATCACCGAACAATGTAGGAATATGCAGATCGCCATTGTTTGATAATGTAACTGAATCGGAATATGTCATTTTAATTTTTGAAACATCTGCTCCGGGATGCAGTATCAGGGCATATTTTATTCCTTCGGTCTCATGAAATGTGTATTCAACATCGATGTTTGGATATAGGTTTTTATAAATTATTTTTTTGTACCCTTTAATGAAATTTACATTTTTATTTTCATTGTTTTCCTTAAAGCTGTAACTATAATAGCTAGAATTCGGGTCTTCAGCGACCACTTCTACATCAGGATTTGCATTTTCCCACGTAAAGCTAACTTCATCCTGTTTATAAGGCCTGCGCTTTCCATCTTTATTGTCGCTTTCAGCCCATTCATCATGAGTTGTGATTCCTTTTTCAATTTCTTTTTTATTTTTTTTCAGCGGTTTAATATAATTATATGTCACACCTTTCTTGGTGAAATAGATTTTTGTAGGGCCTTGGTCAACAGCAAATAAAATACCTTCTTTATTGGTTTTAGCATTTAACATGTAAGGAAATTGTCCTTTGTTTTCAATAAAGGCCTTGGAATATTCCATTTTTGTAGTCCACCCTGTGTTGCTATCCTGAGCTGTAGCTTTATGCCAGTATGTGCATATAAGGATTACTGAAAAGAAATAAAGGTAAATCTGTTTCATATGATAAAAGATTGAGTTATAATTTTATTGTGATTCTTATGAAAATAGCTTAATAAATATTTTAAAATTCTAATCAAGGTTTTCAAAGACACTTAGCTAATCTGAAGATTGTGATGCTATTTTTACTGAATTCTATGTAGGTATTTCCTTAATAACCGGATGTATGCAAGGAAAAAATTTTACCGTTAATTCCCATAAATAATTATTATGCAAATAAAATCATTCAAATATATATATAAAAACTATTTAAACGAAAAAATTTTTTGCGGTATTGATTCTTTTTGTATATTTGCAGCGGAGAAAATACGGCGATAGTGTAAAGAGGGGACGTGAGTCCCCTCTTTCATTGCCCGAATATCTAGAAAATGATCAAAGAGAAATATATAAAAAGCCTTGCTGAAGAGCATTTCAAGGATACCGATAAATTTCTCGTTTCAGTAAAAGTGAAACCGGGAAATAAAATTATGGTGTTTATTGATGCCGACAGCAGCATTTCTATAAGTGACTGCGTTCAGCTCAGCCGTTTTATTGAATCGCATCTGGACCGTGAAAAAGAAGATTTTGAAATGGATGTATCTTCTGCCGGACTTGATTTTCCTTTATCATTGGAACGACAGTATAAAAAGAATATTGGCCGGGAAGTTAAAGTGACACTTGTTGACGGAACCGTAAAAAAAGGCTTGCTTTCTTCGTTATCAGATCAGGGGATTGAGATTTCGGAAACAGTAGTTGAAAAAAAGAATAAGAAGAAAGAGATCACAAAAGTGCCGGTATTTCTGATGTTTGAACAGATTAAAGAAACTCGATTAGAAATAAAAATATAATATCATAATAAAATGGAACATATCAATTTAGTTGAATCCTTTTCGGAATTCAAGGAATTCAAAAACATCGACCGTGCAACCATGATGCGCATCCTGGAGGATGTATTCAGAAGTATGCTTGCGAAAAAATTTGGATCAGCCGACAACTTTGATATCATTGTCAATGTGGATAAAGGTGACCTTGAAATTTGGAGAAACCGCACGATTGTTGAAGATACTGGCGTTGAGGACGAAAATCAGCAGATAGCCTATTCGCAGGCAGTGAAGATCGAACCCGATTTTGAAATTGGTGAAGAAGTTTCCGAAGAATTTAAAATGGAAAGTTTCGGTCGACGTGAAATCCTTTCTATCAGGCAGAATCTTGCTTCAAAGATTCTCGATCTTGAAAAAGATAATGTTTACAAAAAATATAAAGAGAGAGTCGGAGAGATTGTTGCCGGCGAAGTTTACCAGGTTTGGAAAAAAGAAATCCTGATTCTTGATGACGAAGGCATTGAACTTATTCTTCCTAAAGTTGAACAGATACCTTCCGACTTTTACAGGAAAGGTGATGCATTAAGAGCAGTGGTTTCCAAAGTTGAAATGAAAAACAATACACCTGTAATTATTTTATCCAGAACTTCACCGATGTTCCTTGAAAGATTATTCGAAGCTGAAGTTCCTGAAGTATTTGATGGACTTATCACCATTAAAAATATCGTCCGGGTTCCAGGAGAACGTGCAAAGGTTGCGGTTGAATCTTACGACGATCGTATCGATCCCGTAGGTGCATGCGTTGGTATGAAAGGTTCACGTATCCATGGTATTGTACGGGAGTTGAAAAATGAAAATATTGATGTCATCAATTTTACAAGCAATCCTACACTTTATATTCAGCGTGCTTTAAGCCCTGCAAAAATTTCTTCCATTATTATTCATGACGACACCAAACATGCTGAAGTGTATCTAAAACCCGACCAGGTTTCCCTGGCAATTGGCAAGGGTGGATTCAACATCAAGCTTGCAGGAAAACTTACAGGATACGAAATAGATGTTTACCGTGATACTGAAGACGACGTTGAAGATGTTGACCTGATGGAATTCAGCGACGAAATAGATACCTGGATTATTGATGAATTCAAGGCTATTGGTTGCGATACAGCGAAGAGTGTTCTGGAACTTACTATTGACGAACTTGTTCAAAGGACAGACCTTGAAGAAGAAACAATAAAGGAAGTGTTCAGAATTCTTAAATCAGAATTCGAATAAAAAGCATAATTTTACATCATAATTCCTATAGAGTACAGATTTTTAGAAACAGAAAGATTACGTATGGCAGACATACCGCAAGTAACAAGACTTAGCAAGGTAGCGAAGGAATTTAATATCGGGTTGCAGACAATCGTTGATTTCCTTTCCAAGAAAGGGCATCAGGTTGAAATGAATCCGAATGCTAAAATCACGGCCGAAATGTTCGACCTTCTGGTGAAAGAATTTTCAACAGAAAAAAGTGCGAAAGAAGAGTCGCGCCGGCTTGGTGGCCTTACCTTCGCTAAGAAAGAAACCGTCACATTAGATGATGCAAAGCCTGTTGTGAAAGAAAAAGAAAGCGAATCAGAAGATTTGCTTATCAAAGATGTTAAATCTGTCGCTGCAGGAAAAAAAGAAATATTTAAAATTGAGCAGGACGAAAGTGACATAAAGACTCCTAAAGTTCTTGGAAAAATAGAATTAGCCCCTAAAGTCAAAACCAGCAAGGAGAAGGAAGGTGAGAAGGAACTGATTAAAAAGAAAGATGCTGACGCAAAATCAAAAGCTAAAAAAGCCAAAGAAGAAAAAGTTTTAGAAGAAGAGCAGAAAGAAAAAGAAGCTAAAGCAAAGAAATCAGCAAAGAAAGAAAAGCCAGCAGATGAGCCTGCAAAGATTGTTGAAGAAAAAAAGAAAGAATCTGCTGATAAAAAAACAAAAAAGGTAGAAGAAAAGCCTGAAGTAATAAAAGCGGAAGCAGAACTTGAATCGAATATCAGGGTCATTGGGAAAATTGATCTTGATTCAATGAATACCAAAACAAAACCCGATAAAAAAACCAAGGCTGAAAAGGAAGAAGACAAGAAAACAAGAACTTCTGAAAGGAAAAAGAAAGCTATTATTCAAGAGGAGCCTGTAACTGAAAAGATTGTTGAAGAAACACCTGAGGAAAAAATTGTAGAAGAAATACCGGAAGTAAAAGTTGTTAAAAAGGAACTGCCCGATAATTTTATGCCAACAGAAAGAGTTAAGCTGGGTGGCCCGACAATTTTGGGTAAAATGGAATTGCCTGCTGCTAAGGAGCTTCACAAAAAACCAGTTGCAACTTCATCAGATGATGCCAAAAACAAGAAGAAAAAAAGAAAGCGCATAAAGAAAGAGTTTAAGGTAAGCACAGATAAAGTCCCTCTGGAAAAACCAAAATTAGCCGATAAAAAGCACTTTAAAAAAGACCACATAAAACCTGAAGTTTCCGACGAGGAAATTCAGAAACAGATTAAGGAAACGCTTGCACGCCTGAGTGGTACAGGGAAATCAAAAGCTTCAAAATACCGCAGGCAGAAACGTGATCATATGAGCCAGCAGGTTCAGGATGAAATTGAAAGGCAGGAAGAAGGAAAGAAGACCATACAGGTTACTGAATTTGTTACAGCTAATGAATTAGGGTCGATGATGAATGTTCCTGTTACGCAGATTATCGCGACCTGTATGAACCTTGGATTATTCGTTTCCATCAACCAACGAATGGATGCTGAAACCCTCAGTATTGTTGCGGAAGAATTTGGATACAAGGTTGAATTTGTAAGTGTTGATGTGCAGGAGGCTATTAAGGAAGATCACGATGAACCAGAAGATCAGCTTCCGCGCCAACCGATTGTAACCGTTATGGGTCATGTTGACCATGGAAAAACTTCATTGCTTGACTATGTTCGTAAAGCGAATGTTATTGCCGGCGAATCAGGAGGGATCACCCAACATATTGGTGCATATGAAGTGAAACTCGAAAACGGAAAAAGAATTACATTCCTCGATACTCCGGGTCACGAAGCATTTACAGCTATGCGAGCCCGTGGTGCCAAGGTTACAGATATTGTTATTATTGTGGTTGCTGCCGACGACAGCGTTATGCCACAGACGATAGAAGCAATTAATCATGCCACCGCGGCAGGTGTTCCAATGGTATTTGCCATCAACAAAATCGACAAACCCAATGCTAATCCTGAGAAGATAAAGGAACAACTTGCCAACCTGAATTTCCTAGTAGAGGATTGGGGAGGAAAATTCCAGTCGCAGGAAATTTCAGCAAAAAAAGGTGTGAATGTTGAACTGCTTCTTGAAAAAGTATTGCTGGAAGCTGAACTTCTAGAACTCAAAGCAAACCCAAATAGAAATGCACTGGGTACCATTATCGAATCTTCGCTTGATAAAGGGCGAGGGTATGTTGCAACAGTTCTTGTACAAAACGGAACACTTCGGATAGGTGATATGGTGCTTGCAGGCTGCACATACGGAAGAGTGAAAGCTATGTTCAATGAAAGAGGTGCAGCCGTTAAAGAAGCTGGACCATCAAAGCCTGTACTGATTCTTGGATTAAATGGCGCTCCTCAGGCAGGTGATTTATTCAATGTGATGGATGATGAACATGAAGTAAAAAATATTGCAACCAAACGTTTACAACTGCAGCGTGAGCAAGGTTTGCGTACTCAGAAGCATATTACTCTTGATGAAATCGGACGAAGAATTGCTATCGGAGATTTTAAAGAACTTAACCTTATTATAAAGGGTGATGTGGATGGTTCTATTGAAGCCTTGACAGATGCATTGCTTAAACAATCAACAGTACAGGTACAAGTAAATGTCATTCATAAATCAGTCGGACAAATTACGGAATCAGATGTATTGCTTGCTTCTGCATCCAATGCAATTATTATTGGTTTCCAGGTACGTCCTTCTGTGAGTGCACGTAAACTTGCTGAACAAGAACAGATCGACATTAGGTTATATTCTATCATTTATAACGCCATCAATGAACTGAAGTCGGCAATTGAAGGTATGCTCGCACCTGAAATGGAAGAAAAGATTATCAGCAATATTGAAATACGCGAAGTATATAAAATTACTAAAGTCGGAACAGTTGCCGGATGTATGGTGTTAGATGGTAAGGTTACCAGGAATACCAGGATCCGCCTTATCCGCGATGGTATCGTTGTGCACACCGGTGAACTCGGATCGCTCAAGCGTTTTAAAGATGATGTGAAAGAAGTAAACGCTGGCTATGAATGCGGATTAAATATTACAAATTTCAACGATATAAGAGTTGGAGACATTGTTGAAGGGTTTGAAGAAGTTGAAGTAAAAAGAAAACTATAAAAAAAAAAGCGATCCATTCCGGATCGCTTTTTTTATGCTTATTTCGGGCTTGTTCCCACGTAGTTTCCTTCTTTCCAGTAGCCGCTTTTGCTGGAGCCATCCTTATAGTAATACGTTCCGTAACCATCCTGTTGTCCGGATTTCCAGTATCCTTCGAATCGTTCATTATCAGGCCAGGTAAAGATGCCTAGTCCTGTCCGTGAATCATCCGTATATTCTCCAACATAAAAACTTCCGTCATCGTAAAAATAAATTCCTGTTCCATCGCGCTTTCCGTTTACCCAATTACCCATATACTTTGAATTACTTTCCCAGAGCCACACTCCGAAACCGTTGCCGCAATCTCCGAACAGGCATCCGGGACTTTCCTTCACTGTAGTTGGGGATGTGGTTATTACCTGGTCAATTATTCCATTAACCCATTTCCCATATTTCGATGATCCATCAGAGGAGTAATAAGTTCCATAACCATTCTGGCTCCCGTCTTTCCAGTCACCTTCATATTTATCTCCGTCATCCCAGAGAAAAATACCTTTACCATTTCTTTTGTCATTTGAAAACTGTCCAATATAAATGTCACCATTGGGATAAATGTATGCACCGGTGCCACTGCGCATATCGTTATACCAGTCACCAAGATATTTTTCACCGCTATCCCAAATGTAAAGCCCAAATCCATTTCCGCAATCACCAAATTCGCATGACGACTGGGCTTTCAGAAACATGCTGGAAAAAAGTAGAATACTTAAAATAAAACTCTTTTTCATGATTGTAATTTTTTGTGGTTAATGCAAATTTACAAAACAGAATTATTCAAAAAAATAATCATAAAAAACCCCGGAATCCCTATTATTATAAGGTCCGGGGCTTATAATATGATATTAATTATTCTTTCCCAATAACAGTGATAGTGCCAGTTGAGGGGTCGATATAATCAACAAAAGTCAGAACATAGTAATATACGCCGTCATGATAATTTTCTCCATTCCAGTCATTTTGATAATCGGAACTTTCGTAAACCTTTTTACCCCATCTGTTAAAAATTTGCAGCATGGTATTGGGATAGTCTGCCAATCCCACTATCACAAAGTTATCGTTAAAGCCATCTCCGTTAGGTGTGATGACATTTGGAACAGTAACTTCACATAGTTTACCAGTAACAGTAACGCTGTCTGTCTTTGATGTACATCCTGTTTTTACAACAGTAACGA